>Ga0189284_100001_pt1 | contig 837991 bp, 750 predicted proteins | sample N32C7minimetaG_FD_130314 | JGI IMG/M metagenome (GOLD analysis project Ga0189284, IMG submission 130314) | Marine microbial communities from the Costa Rica Dome - N32 C7 mini metaG | ecosystem: Environmental > Aquatic > Marine > Oceanic > Photic zone | place: Costa Rica: the Eastern Pacific...
CGCCCGGAAGGGGTTGTCCATCTTCAGAAGATGTTACCGTTCCGTTAACTGTTACCTGAGCATATGAAATATTGGTAAAAGCGAACAGAAATAAAAAAAGGCATGACAATTGCCAGGCCCTGCCCGCTGTTTTTAATAATTTATTTTTCGAATTGGATACAGGAATTCCTCTACCAAGTTTGTATCTATTGATCATTTTGTCCTTCCTAAGTTTTGTTGAATAGTAGCTTAACCATTGTCGAAATATTATTTATTGATATTTAAATCTTAATGATTTTAAAGTAATGCAATAAAAGTTTTCGAATTCCAAAGTAGGCTAATTAATCGAAGGCGTAACTGCAAAAAGTGAAGGGTAAAGCGAACTTACAATAAACTTGCTGTTAAGTAACTGTTTAACAATTTATTGAGTAACTTATAATTCCTTTTAAAAGATGTAATAAAATGTAAACATCTGCTTATATGCCTGTTTAAAGCTGCCAGTGAGTGAGTTTAATCACTGGCCATAAAGAATAAAGATGGTTGGGCGTTTATGGAGGTCAGGAAGTTTGGATGATTTCCATTCTGATATGTACTTAGAGATGATCCGCTCGGAGGCAAGGGTAATATCGGTAGCGGTGCAAAGGCGGGTTGCCTCAGAACAAGTGGAGAGGATGTCCTTCAGCATTTCATTATTCCGGTAGGGAGCTTCCATAAATATCTGAGTTTTTCCGTGGCGTCTGGATTCTCCTTCCAGCTGAGTGATCATGGATTTCCGCTTGTTTTGATCCATGGGAAGGTATCCGTGAAAAGCGAATTCTTGCCCGTTAAAGCCCGAAGCCATCAAAGCTAAAAGAATAGAAGAAGGGCCAACCAATGGCACTACCTTGATCTGATATTGATGAGCCAGTTTAACCATCCTGGCCCCCGGATCAGCGACTCCGGGGGCACCTGCTTCTGAAAGAATGCCGGCATCTTGTCCATCTAAAAGAGGTTTTAGAAAATAATGGATCTCCTGCTCAGGAGTATTTTTATTCAGGTGATAAAAATCGATCTCATACTCCGGAACCGTCTCCCCAACCCATTGCAAAAAAGAGGTGGCACTTTTTAGGTTCTCAACCATCAGCACATCTAGTTTTCTCAGGATAGTAAGCGTGTGCTCAGGGATGGAATTGTTTTCTCCGGTTTTTCCAAGTGTGGTGGGAATGAGGTACAGCGTTCCGGTATTCATTGATCAACCCGTTCTATGTCAAATTTTTCATCATTTTCATCCATTACTTTTCTGCGGATGTATCGGTTCACAAAAACACCGGCTATTACTGTAACCACAAAGCCGATAAAAGCAACGCCCATGTTAACAAGGGAAGTACTCTTTTGTATCTCGAAGGTGGGGTACAAAACAATTTCCTGGAAGGTACCCGGCTGGTATCGTATCGGGATGTTGGAACTTTCCATCAGTTCCTGGGCCATTTGTATAGAGAGTGACAATTTTCGTTCAATGATCTCTCCATCAACTTCAAACCGAATATTAACATAACCGTTAGCTTGGGCTGCAATTTGCTTGATATCGAAATCGGTGACTTCTGCTAAATAGGTTTGACCATTTTCATAGGTATCGATCGCCCCCTTATAAACCATTCCCTGCTGAAATATTAAGAAAAGCAGGTAAGCCGGTATGATCCAGTAAAAATTCAGAAGCCGGTAATTATTCATTGTTTTTGGCAATTTCGTTGAGTGTAGTTTCATACAAAGCAGGATCCCAGATCAAACGTTGCTGATAGTCTTCCTGCATATGGTTTGCTGACATATGTACCCAAAAACCCACCGGAAGCCGGTCAAAAAAGACAGCCTGAACAGAAGTATGACCGTCATATATAGAAGTCCCAAAATCAATTCCGCCCAGCAATCCCATTCTGTTGTCGTAGATGGCACCGTAATCTTCAAAGCTCCGGGCAATAGGTTTGGATCCCATGGGCCATCTCAGCTTCTGTTTTATTTGCTCTGATATCTGTTTTGTCATAACCTGATCCCTTAACAACCCAGCCATGAGGTCTGCCAATTGACGGGTAGTGGCTTTTGGAAAATAAGTGAGAGCATCCCGTTCTTCCATAAAAGTGATGGAAATCCGATCCTCTTCAAATTGTTCTTTAACTTTTCGGTTAAAATCAGAGTTATCTTTAAGCTTGGTTGCTGCACGTATAGCTTGTTTAGCAAAAGTACTGGAATCCATCTCTTTTAAAGCTGAAGTATCATTCAGTCTGGGGTTCAAACGTATGTACATTCCACTAAAGGGAAGAGGAAATGCTGTTTCAGGAAGATCGAGGGTATCCACTAATGCCCGGATATTATCTTCGCCAAGTTTAAACCAAAGGTAATCTGCGGAAACAAGGTCACTGTTTTGAAGCATGGCTTTTACCACATCATCGAGAGTAGCGGTTTGATCTTCAAACTCATCAACCAACTTTTGATGATTATTTTCACTGATCTCAGGCAGGGCAAATCTCCTGATCTCTTCGAGGGTGACAGTTTCCGAAGGGTCCAAAAGTCCTTCTGCGACCTGACGTTCATATTCCATTAGCAAGAACAGGTTTGAAGTGGCTCCCAATGCTCGGGGAACATTCTCCTGATAAAAGATCCCGGAATCAGGATCATTTACATTGTAAGAGGTGATGGAAACCCACTCAGGATGTTCTCCGACGAAGCGGGCAAGTCCTTTTAGTGAATAGGTATTTTCTATATACTGACTACCTTCAGCCATTCCTTCTTGATTTTCGAAAAGGGTTTTGAAACCGGAATAATTCAGGCCTATAACCATCGCAAATACTGCAGCTGCAACGATCAGAAAGATGAGTAAAAACTTAAGTGCTCTCTTCAAGAAATGAGAATTTTAACAGGATTGAAATTTACGGAACAAAGATACGAAGAAGAACAAAGCTTATCCTGTGTTTGTTGATGGTTATTCGCTATTCATATCATTGATCATAGATAAAGAGTAACCATCCATTTGCCTTATTTAAAAACCGGATACGATCCGCATCATCTCGGCACTGAGCCAGGCTCCATAGGTCCCAAGTGCATATCCCAGAACGGCAAGCAGTACACCAACCGGAGCCAGAGCCGGGTGAAATGCAGAAGCCACGATGGGAGCAGAAGCCGCGCCGCCAACATTAGCCTGACTCCCAACCGCTACAAAGAAGAACGGAGCTTTAATGAATTTCCCAACCAGCAGCAGAATGGTTACGTGAATCAGGATCCATACGGCACCGATCACAAAATATCCAGGAGCATCGAGCATCGAGGAAATGTTCATTTTCATCCCGATGGTCATTACCAAAATATAGAGAAACAAGCTGCCGATCTTGGAAGCTCCGGCTCCCTCTAAATCACGGACTTTGGTAAAAGACAGGATAAGGCCACCGGTAGTGGCTACCACAATGATCCAGAAGAAACTGGAATTCAGGCTGAGGTCAGCTAAAGCTGGAGCATTGGCATTAATCCAGGGAGCGATAGAATCGCCGGCAAGGTGGCCTAACGCTGTAAGTACGAAAGCAACGGCAGCGATCTTGGCAAAATCAACAAGAGTAGGAACACGGGCTATATTAGACTGATAATCGGCGATTTTATTCTTTAATTCGGTAATAGCGGAAGCATCGGCCTTGAACCAGGTATCTACTTTCTCAGAGATCCCCGCTCCATAAAGAAGAAAGGCCATCCAGATGTTGGCGACAATGATATCTACTGTGACCATCGCTCCAAATAGATCAGTACTCGGTTCATAGATCTCAAGCATAGCAGTTTGATTCGCTCCTCCACCGATCCAGCTTCCGGCTACGGTTGCAAGCCCTCGCCAAACTTCGTCAGGACCTGTTCCTCCAATGATCTCGGGACTGATAGTTCCAACGATTAAGATGGCAATAGGACCTCCCAACATAATGCTGAACGTTCCGGCCATGAACATAATGACGGCTTTTGGCCCAAGATTTAAAATTCCTTTCAGATCAATACTTAAGGTTAGCAATACCAAACTTGCAGGGAGTAAATATCGGGAAGCGATGTAATACAAATTTGAATCCGCCTCCGACACAACTCCAAAAGTGGTCAATAAAGAAGGGAGGAAATAGCACAATAGCAGTGAGGGTACAAATTTATAGAACTTCTGCCATTTAGGGTTATCACTGTGTGAGGTAATAAATATCCCCGCCAAAATAGCCATTAAAAGTCCAAAAGTAACCGCATCGCTTGTGATCAGTGCTGAGTCCATGAAGTAGATTGAGTTCAATTTTCAAGTTCGAGTGAGAATACAAAATTCTGGGGAATGGGGCAGTATTGATTTTTTTGATTAGAAGGCTGGTTCAGGTTTAAAGGCTCAAAACCGTAAATCATAAAAGATGTGAAAAATCATCTTGATAAATTATTTAAATAAGGTATTGGGTGGATTAGTCTTTATTTTTGGACTCGCTCATTTGATTTAACATTTAATCAGTTAGCAGTACATGATCGTATCAAAATTCGGAGGTACCAGTGTAGGTACATTGGAAGCCATGAAGCGCAGTGCCAACATCGTAGCGGCCGATGAAAACCGCAGGCTTATCGTAATTAGCGCTACGTCGGGAACAACCAATAATCTCGTAGCACTGTCCGCGGCAACTCTGGACTCTACGATGCGGGAAGAATTACTTGGGAATATCGAGAAAAGGCACCTCGAGATCATCGAACAATGTGTAAACAAGGAAAAACTCAGAGACGATTTTTATACCCAGTTTTCAGAATTACGTGAGCACTTGGATTTTGTTGGACGTGATAAACGCTGGAAAGATCGGCTCTATTCGTTTGGAGAATTGATGTCCACCAAGATATTTGTGGAAGTCTTGAAAGAGAACGGTATAGATACCGAATGGCTGGATGCCCGTGAGGTTATGAAAACCGATTCCACTTTTGGGAACGCCGAGCCGATTTGGGAATCCATACAGAAGATGGCCAAAAAGCATATTCAGCCCGGAAAGATATACCTGACCCAGGGATTTATCGGTTCGGATATCTTTGGAAACACGACCACATTTGGACGTGGAGGAAGTGATTTTTCAGCCTCCCTATTTGCTGAAGCCGTTGGTGCCGATACCCTTGAGATCTGGACGGATGTTGCGGGTGTCTATACCACCGACCCAAGAATTGTACCGGATGCATTTCCGATCCACGAGATCTCTTTTGATGAAGCTGCCGAGCTTTCTGTTTTTGGGGGGAAGGTTCTGCATCCGGCAACGTTAAAGCCAGCGATCCGAGGCGGAGTGAATGTTCGGGTGGCATCAAGCAGTGATCCTGGAAAGCCGGGTACGTTCATCGTAAAAGAAGCTGAGAAAAAGCCAGCCATCAGAGCTATTTCACTTCGCAAAGATCAAACGCTTCTTACTGTAAATAGCCTTGAGATGCTTCATCAGCATGGTTTTCTGGCTCATTTATTTAAGGTACTGGCAGAAAATAAGATCTCGGTTGACCTGGTAAGTACCAGTGAAGTAAGTGTAGCTCTTACTTTGGATACCGCTGTAAATGCTGCCAATAAAGTAGAACTAACCGATAAAGTTCTCAAGGAATTAAGGCGATTTTCGGAAGTGGTGGTGGAAGAAGAACTTGCTTTGGTTGCACTGATCGGTAATAATATGCAGAAAACATCCGGGTTGGGTGGCCCGCTTTTTACTGCACTCGAGAAATATAATGTACGTTTAATCTGTCATGGAGCAAGCCCAAATAACCTGTGTTTTCTGATAGATCATGAACAGGCTGAAGAAGTAGTTCGGATGTTACACAAGAAATTTATTACAGAATAGAAGAAGGAGACAATGAAAATTTCAGTAATAGGAACGGGAAAAACAGGCGGAAAAGTTGTGGAGCTTTTGGGCGATGATCTTTTTGAAGCATTTGACAGAAGCAATCCTCCAACTGTGGAAAAATTAAAAGAATCAGATGCTGTTATCATTTTTGTACCGGGTGATGCCGTTCCGGATATTCTTGATGAGGTTATTGAATCGGCAGTACCGGCAGCATGGGGTACCACCGGATATGACTGGCCGGGAGAACTTGAAGAACGGGTCAAAGCTAAAAATGCTAAATGGGTGTTAGCCTCTAACTTCAGTTTGGGGATGAACATCATCCGAAAAAGCATCGAAACTATCTCAGCCGGATCATCTATTTTGGAAGACCCAAAGTTCCATATTCACGAAGTGCATCATATACATAAGAAAGATGCCCCTAGCGGTACGGCACTTTCATGGAAAGAGTGGCTGGATAAAGAAGCCGAAGTCACCTCAGCCCGCGAGGGGGATGTAAAAGGAATCCATGAATTGACCATGAAAACGGACACGGAAGAGATCACCTTGAAGCACAAAGCCTTAGACCGGGCGCTGTTTGCTGAAGGAGCGATCTGGGCAGCGGAACAACTCATCAATAATTCGAAGATAGAAGCAGGAATTTGTACCTTTGGTCAGTTATTTGATCAAGTAATGGAGGAACAAGAGTAATGGAAAAATTTCCACTTTGGACAGCAATGGTAACCCCAATGAATACAGATGGGAGCATAGATTACGAGAGCTTTGAAATGCTGCTCAGAAAACAGGAAGAAGCCGGAAACGGCGTGTTAGTATTGGGAAGTACCGGTGAGGGGCTAAATTTAAATGAAGAAGAAAAACGAGAAGTAGTTGAGTTCTCCAATAGCTTGGATTTGGTCGTGCCTATGATGGTGGGTATCGGAGGATTTAACCTCCCGGCCCAGGCCGATTTCATCCATTTTTGTAACGATATCAAACCTGATGCTTTATTATTGGTAACTCCTTTGTACGCCAAGCCCGGCGCTGAAGGTCAGTTCGAATGGTTTAGCGAATTGATGGGAGAGACAGAACTTCCTTGTGTGCTATACAATGTGCCATCCAGAACGGGGGTTAAAATGCATCCTTCTGTTCCTGCCCGATTAAGCAAGGAATTCGATCACCTGATGGGAGTGAAGGAAGCCAGCGGTAGTGTGGAGGAGTTCAAAGCTTTCAGAAGAGAAGCTCCGGATGTAAAATTCTACAGCGGTGATGATGGATTAACTCCGGCTTTTGCCAAAGAGGGCGCGGTCGGGTTAGTTTCCGTAGCCTCAAATGTATGGCCTAACGCAACTCATAGATACACTGAAATGTGTATACAAGGGAATACATATAACCTGTTTCCGCTTTGGAAAAATGCTACAGATGCTTTATTCAAAGGCCCGAATCCGGTTCCTGCCAAAGTGTTGCTGAACCGAAAGGGATGGATCACAAATGATACGGTTCGGTTGCCGCTATCATTGGGAGATATTTCCGAAGAAGTAGAACAGGAACTCCTCAAAGCGGATAAAGAGATCAGCCGTTGGCTCGAAGATCAGCAATGATTACCAGAAAGTCATCCTGATTGCGATCTATCGGAACGAAGGGTCTTTACATGTCTAAATTGAGTAGGTTCTTCGCTTTAGCTCGGAATGACTTATGAAGTGAGAACAAAAAGAAATTCAATAATTAAAAACTTAAAATGAATTACGAAGAAGTTTTAGACCAATTAGAAGAAGGAAACCTGCGTGCCGCGAATAAGACAGAAAACGGCTGGGAAGCTAATATAGAAGTGAAGGAAGCGATCCTTTCTTCCTTTAAAGATGGCGAGAATACATCTTATGAAGGTATTTACAAGGGTTTTGTTGATAAGCACAATCTTCCACCCCGATTTTTTGCCCCTGAAGATGGTGTTAGATTGGTGCCCGGCGGTTCTTCCGTTCGAAGAGGAGCCTATGTTTCAGAAGGCGTGATCATCATGCCTCCGGCTTACATCAATGTCGGAGCTTATGTGGACGAAGGTTCTATGGTTGATAGTCACGCATTGGTTGGGTCCTGTGCTCAGATCGGGAAAAATGTGCATTTATCCGCAGGCGTTCAGATCGGTGGGGTATTGGAGCCTGTTGGAATGAATCCGGTGATCATCGAAGATGATTGCTTTATCGGTGCCGGGGCGGTGATCGTAGAGGGAATTTTGGTGAAGAAGGGAGCGGTTATTGCTCCCGGTGTTACGCTTTCTAAAGCCGTGCCAGTTTATGATATAGTAAATGAGAAAATGCTGGATCGCGGTGCCGATATCCCTGAAAATGCAGTGGTAATCCCCGGAACCCGTCCTGTAAACAACGATTGGGCTAAAGAAAAAGGCTTAAGCATGGCGTGCCCTATCATAGTGAAGTACAGAGACGAAGGAAGCAATGCCTCTTTAGAATTAGAAAATGCACTTCGGTAGATAGTGTTTCGGCGTTTAAGTGTTAAGGTGCCTCCCGTTAATACGGTAACACCTTAACACGGTAACACTATTATACCGCCAACGCCTTATTAGCTACGGCAAGTCCCTTCACAAAAGCTTGAATAACGGCTTCCAGCGTATCGGGGGAGGCTCCTTTGGATGTAAACTTATGTCCTTCTTTTTCCATGGTAAGTGTGACGACAACTAAAGAATCGGTATCCGGACTAAGAATTTCTACTTCGTGATTTGTTACTTCAAGGGGCAGGAATGAATCGGTCTCGGCTTTTATAGCTGTAAGTATAGCGTCAATAGGGCCAACGCCTTGGTCAAGTGAGATCACTTCATCACCACCATTTATCCGCAGTTTTACTGCGGCACTTACAAGGCCATGTTTGCGCATGGTCAATTTATAATCAACTACTTCCACAGGATACTCAAGGTCAGCGTCTTCGTTATAAACGAGCGACCGAAGGACCTTTATCTCTTCTTCTTTTAAGGTCTTTCCTTTTCGGTTGATGTTGTGAACATATTCATCATAAAGCTTGGTATGCCCCTCATCCATATTCACATTTTCAAATCCATTATTTCGGGATTGTCCCCAGCTGTTTTTCTGCATCTCCATGAAACCAGACTCGATGAATTGTTGAATGCGTTCCAGATTTGCCGGCAATACCGGAGAAGAAAGTGAATATTTTGCTACAATATGGGAACTTTTAAGTCCGGTTCCGGTAAGTACAAACAGGCATTTTTTGCCTTTGAAGGTATCCAGGTTATTCTTGAATGTAGCTAAGGGAATGGCACAAGCCGGTTCCGTAAAATATCCTTCTTCCACCGTCATTTCCTTCATAGAATCAAGGAGTTCATTTTCGGTAGCAGTGAAAGCAAGTCCATCCGTTTCTTCGATACCACGCAAAACTTTATAGAAATCCAGAGGGTCTCCAACGGCCACTGCATCAGCCATCGTGTTCACCTGATCCTTTACGATCTTATCTTTCTTAAAAATACCTTCTACAACCGGCGAACTTTGTTCGGGTTGAACGGCCACGAATTTAGGAATCTTATCTATCTGTCCGGCTGCTTTGAGTTCTTTATAGCCTTTATATATCGCAGCAAAATTAGTTCCTGCACCAATGGGTACGAAGATGTAGTCAAAGTCTGTCATTCCCTGATCATGCAGTTCGTAGGAGAATGATTTTTGCCCTTCTTGACGGAATACATAATCTCCGGCCAGGTAGTAATTCCCTGACTTGGCAAAATCCCTACAAAGCTTTTCACAGATCATGAAATCGCCCTTGATCTTGATGATATTGGCATCATAGATGGTAGCCTGGGCAAGCTTCACTTCCGGAGTTTTCTCTGGCACAAATACAAAACACGGGATCTTGAAATAGCAGGCATAAGCAGCCACAGATGCAGCCATATTTCCTGTTGAAGCCAGGCAAATGGCATCGGCACCCAACTCCATTGCTTTTTGCACCTCTATATAACTCCCACGATCCTTGAAGCAGCCGGTAGGGTGTTCAAACTCAAGCTTCCCATACAATTCAGCTTCATATTTTTCTGAAAGCCGGTTTAATCGCTTTAGCGGAGTGTAATTATTTTTAAGGGGGTCTGGCAGAATTTCCTTAAGTGGGTACTGTATATTCTTTGCAGATTCGTTGTACTCAATTTCCAGTACTCCCCCGCAGTTGGTACAGTATGTGCTGGTCTCTCTTTCGTCATTCTCCCGGCCGCACATGATGCAGCTCATTGTATATCCGGAATTTGTTGCTTTCATTAGAAAATAGGGTTGGTATTCACTCAGATTGTATAAACTGAAGGTATCAAAAAATTAAGAAAAAAGCGCTTTTTTAGCTCATCTGATTACAATGGAAGAATAACGATCTCTTCAAAATCGAGATCTAATTCTGATAATATGGGAGCCGCAATTTCTTCGATCTCCTCTTCGCTGTAGTCGTTCAGACCTTCCAGTTTTACATACAGGATCTCATTTTGCTCATCTATGAAAAACCGGGCTTCATCTGATTCAAAAGATTCTTTCAATGTGTTAACCAAAAATTCCACATCTTCGATAAACGCCTTAATTTCGTCTTCGGTAGGTTCGCTCATTTTGTGTAGGTTCTTATTTAAATGTTAAGCTTGAAACTATGAATAAATACATAGCAAAACTCCGGGAAATTTCTGAGAAACCGGAACGAATTATTTTAGGGCTGATGTCAGGAACGTCGCTTGATGGACTTGATGTAGCATTATGTAAAGTATCGGGTACAGGCCGGGTCACCAATATCGAAGTAATTAGGTTCACGACCGTTGAATATGATTCGGAATTGAGAGGCATGCTCGCATCCATACAATCAAAAGATAAGATTGATACCGGGTTACTTACTTATTTACATTCTGAATTAGGGAATCTGTATGGGGATTGGATATTGGCTGTTTTGGGTGAATGGGGAATCAATAGTGAAGACATTGATCTTATCGCCAGCCACGGGCAGACTGTTTATCACGCTCCGGCCGAAAATGAAGGCGGCCTGAATGCAACTTTTCAAATAGTGGATGGAGATCATATTGCCCAAAAAACAGGATTCATCACCATATCAGATTTTCGACAAAAACATACCGCGATTGGGGGACAAGGAGCTCCGCTCGCCGGAATATTTGATAAAGTCCTGTTTCGATCGGATTCCCAAAACCGGATGCTGTTAAATCTGGGAGGTATTGCAAATTTCACCTGGCTGCCGTCAGTTGATAGTGGAGGTCAGGTTATTACAGCTGATACCGGTCCGGCCAACACACTCATCAACGAAGCCATGCAGAAGTATTTTGAGCGGCCTTATGATGAGGGTGGAAATACAGCATCCGGGGGAGTGGTTCACTCCGAATTGGTTCGATACGTGCTGCTTGAGCCCTACTTCCGCAAACCTTTTCCTAAAACTACAGGGCAGGAAGATTTTCGGCTGGCCTACATTGAAGAATTAATGCAGGGACATCAAATTGAATTAACCCCGGAAGATCTGGTGGCGTCTCTGACAGCCATCACTTCACAAAGTATTAGAAGAGCGGTAGATGAAGTTGCCGGAGATCAGGAATTCGAATGTTATGTAAGCGGCGGCGGAGTCCATAACAAAACGCTGATGGATGACTTGCGAAAAAAAATACCTCAGGCTGCGTTTCGATCCTTTGAAGAATTGGGTATTCCGGCGGATGCCAAAGAAGCAAGCATGATGGCCTTTTTTGCCAACGAATTAATAGCAGGAGAGGGATTTCCAATTCCTGCGGTTACGGAAGAGAACATGCATTTGGGGAAGATCAGTTTACCGGGTTAAGTAATTAAAAATTAAAGATTCAAAATGAAGAATTGGGATTTTGGACCTTGAATAGTTTTCTCGGATGAAATCACAGTACATTACACCTATCACAGTTTGAACCACCCCGAGAAACCGGGGCAGGATGGAAGGATTAACATGATTATTTGATCAGTGGTCATCTGCAACACCCGTGTCATCCGCGTTCCATTATGCTGTCTGATCCAAGGATAAGACCAACACCTCAACCATCCGTTCAATCTGTTCAATGGTGATGACAAGGGGAGGTAGAAATCTTACTACCGTTCCATGAGCGGCGTTTCCAAGTACCCTATGCTCAAACATTTTGTCAACCACAGGTCGGGCAGGGCGATTTAGTTCAACCCCGATCATCAGACCAAGTCCGCGTATGTCTTTTACCGATGGGTTTTCTGATAAATTTTCTTTCAGAAGGTTCATCATAAAAGCACCTTTCTCTTGGGCCTGCTCTACGAGGTGTTCTTCTTCAATGGCATCCAGTGCGGCGTTGGCTACATGTGTGGTGAAGGGATTTCCACCAAAAGTGGTTCCATGATCGCCGAAACCAAAAGCCGAGGCCACTTCTTCTTTTGCCATAACGGCACCAATGGGAACGCCTCCGGCTAATGCCTTTGCAGAAGCCACGATATCAGGCATTACATCAAAGTGCTGGTACGCATAGAATTTCCCGGAGCGGCCAACCCCACACTGCACTTCATCTATGATCATCAGGATATTTAAGTCATCACACAGCTGGCGCGTTTTCTGCATAAATTCCGCATCAATCACATTCACCCCTCCGGAGCCTTGGATGGTTTCAAAGGCAATGGCGATCGTATCTTCATTGGCTGCGGCTTTCAGTGCTTCAAAATCGTTAAAAGGCACTTGCTCAAATCCGGGAGGAAGTGGATCGAAACCTTCTGCATAGCCGGGCATGCCCATCGTGATCGTAGCAACAGATCTCCCATGAAAGCCTTCACTAAGTGTGATCAAATTTCCGGACTTACCATGTTTTTTGCCCCACTTTCGAGCCAGTTTCACACAGGCTTCCATTGCCTCCACACCGGAGTTACAGAAGAAGACGCGATCCAATCCTGAAACTTTGGCCAGTTTTTCGGCAAGCAAACTCTGTGGTTCATTATAAAAGAAATTTGAGGCATGCAGCAGCTTTTCCGATTGCTCCTTGATAGCGGCTACGACCTTAGGGTGACAATGGCCGAGATTATTTACCGCCAGTCCTCCAAAGGCATCCAGATACTCATTGCCCTCCGTATCCCAAACCAGTGCGCCCTTACCGTGAGATAAAGTTACCGGCAGGCGGTTATACACCTGGAAGTGATACTGTTTTTCAAGTCGCTGTGCTTTGTCCATTTTCGTGATTCGTTTTTTTATGTTATTCGTTAATCGTAATCCGTAATTACCGAAAAAGCCTCAAACATCAATTTGTAATTAATAATCTCTTTTGAAGTTTTCACACAGCCTGTCAGGCTTGGTAACGCAGTCCCGGCAGCTTCGGTTTCCCGTTAACTTGAAGACAGAATCACTTTTTAGCCCGCTCTTCCTTTTCTTTCAGAATATAATTTACGTACAAAAACTCCAGGGCTGCGGCTTCATAGCCTTTCCATTTTTGGATGAGTTCCTGAAATCGTTCTTCGGAGGTATTGTGAGGATCTTCTCCGTAGCTGTAGATGATCCACCGGCGCAGTCCTTTTTCTTCATCGCCTTTTTTGTTTGAGGGAAAAACCGCATCGGTTCGCCCTCTCATCAACATAAGATCCTGACCCGAAGTGGGACCAATACCTTTTACTTTTGTGATTAGGTCGTAAAATTCCTGTGGCTCACATTCTATCAGGTGATCCATATCCACATTACCCGCTACGATGTCGTTGGCTAACCCCACCAAATATTGTCCCTTACGAAGGGTAGGGCCAAGTTTTCGGATGTTGGCCGGATCAGCCTTCATCAGCTGGTGGGGGCGTGGCCAGGCCGGGAGAGACCTTTTCCCAAGCATTAACGCTGTTCCATAGGCCTCCCGGATCTGGAACATCATCTTCTTGGCGGTTGGCTTGTGGTTCATCTGCATCTGCACAATTCGATAGAGAATATCTTCAAAAAGGTTAGCGCGAGTCATGCGCTTTAACCCATAGAGCGCACTCAGTTTGCCTCCTAAAACCGCATCATTCTCGGCTTGGTCATAAAGCGGACGAATATCCATATCCGTACCCAAGATCTTAGCCAGGCTTTTGTTGGCCTCTGCAACTTCATCTTTGGACAGGGATTCGGCAGATTCTATATGAAATTCGGGGTTTTCCGGGTCACCATTGAAAAAGACGGTCACGATCACATCGGTATCGCCAACGGGAATTGGGCGGGTGAATCCTTCCTCAAAAATTTTCTCCGGCTCATGTTCGTGATCAAAATAGGATTCAACATCCAGGCAGAGAAACCAGTCGTGCGGGGGTATGGATTTCAGAGTCCAGGAACTCATAGGCTTGGAATTAAGAATTAGTTGTCAGGTACATTTTGTAGCAGGTGCTCAAGGTATCGCATCGGTAATGTGAACGGCTGTTCTGTTGGAACCGGTGGGAATCGTGGTTCAGCGATAGTATCAGGCCGGCTGGGGCGCAGTTCGGGATTCCACTTAAACCCTTCCAGTCTCCGCTCCGCCAATCCCGGAAATTCCTCAAAAAAGTATCCGTCATTTTTACCTGCAACCACACGCTGCAGTTCACCATTCCTGAAATACATGACTGTTTGAGGAGAGGTATATTCTACAGCTCCGTCGGGCTGACCCTGTTCATTTGTAGTATGGTAAAGGACCTGACTGTTGGGATATATTTTGAGCCTCGAAATGTCGCCTTCCTCAAAATCGGCGATCAGTGTATCTCCCTTTATCTGATGAAGCCTGCCGGTGGTACTGTCTTCCTGAACCGTGATGGTATTATGGTAGGCTTTCAGCTGGCGGACTTCATTGCTATCCATCTGCACGCTGATATAGGGACCGTTAAGCTGTATATTATTATGCCAGGCAACAGGATTGGATATAAGTTCAAAGATCTCTGTGGAGGAATCGTAAAGGAGGGTGTCAGAGATGGAAGAAAAATCGGTGGACCATACGCGGACGTTGCCATAGGAGCGCACCAGGTCGACGGAATCCTGCTCGATCAAAAGCAGCTCATCTGAATTGATATGCGTGGTATCGGTGGTATCTGCACTGATCTTTCGGAAATAGGAATTCCCATCCACAAAGCGCCTTCCGGTTGAATCGGCTTGAAGGTAATCGCCGGTGAGTAAACCGTTGTTGCTGCTGTCTGCCACAAAGATATTGCTGAAAAGCTCCAGGTACTCAGATTCCCGGTTTATAAATAGACTGTCGCCTTCAGCATATTGAGCGGTATCAGCGAGCTGCACGTTCCCTCTGAAAATGGCACTATCCTGGTTTTGGTAATAAGTCCCTTTCTTTGCGATCAGAGTACCGCCTTCATCTTCGAGACGAATGCCATCTTCAAAAAAAGCGACCTTGGTGAAGAAATTATAGTCCACTTTTTCACCAAACAGGGTGGTGCTGTCTTGTTCAATGACCACCCTTCCGCGGAGTAAACTCAATTCCTGGTCCGTATAATAATAAAGGGTATCACTCCATATCATCTCATCCGGAGTTTCAATTTCGATGTTTCCATAGGCTCTCAACTCATTTCGGTCCAAAAACTGCCAGGCACTGTCACTAACCATTTCAATATTCCCTGTTTTCAGGCGTACATCGTACATCTTCCGGATCGGCTCACCGTTCTGAGTAATATTTGTAACCTCTCTGGCGCGCTGAATTTCCACCAAATTTTGAGCATGGGAAGCAAACGGGATCAAAACTGAAATGATAACCGTAAAAAGCAGGGGGAGTATGAAGTGCCTGTCTCTCAATCTATTATGGTTTCTCCGGTTACTTCTCTCAGGGTATAGTTACTCAGGTCTGCATCCCCGTCCAGTCCTACCGCAGAAATGCTGTCGGAGGGAGTAATGATGGTCAGGAATTCCGGGGTACTAACCTTATCCGTATTTCGATCCCATTTCAGGTACTCTGACCACAATCGCTTCTGTTGCGGGGCTTCTACATACACATTCCGAAAAAGCTCGAAAACAGCTTCATCGGGCCTGTAAACGGCACTGTCCGATTGAACATAGGTCTTGAGGTTTCCCTCTTCATCAAAGATATCAATACATACCGGTCCGCTTATTTTGGTAATGTTTCGGGTATCGTCTTTAATGGAGGCGGTATAACTTCCCTTTAGTCTTAATTTGAGCTGCTCTTCCTCCATGATCTCCATATCCACACCCCAGCTTTCGGTTACGGTGAACAGGGAATCACTTAAAGCTTCATCAACTTGCCGGCTTTCATACTCAGAGAGTTCTCCACATGCCGATATCAGGAAGACACCAAAAAAAGCAATTAGCACACCGCTAAAGCGTACCAAAGTAACGGTCTCCCGCATCGCCGAGGCCGGGAACGATAAATGCGTTTTCGTTGAGTTTTTCATCGATAGCGGCTGTTATAATTAGAACGTCAGGATGATCGTTTTGAAGCCGTTCAATACCTTCCGGTGCAGCAATAAGGGAAACAAAGCGAATATTGTCAGCTCCGTTCTCCTTTAGGAATTTAAGGGCATGAGATCCGCTTCCACCGGTTGCAAGCATTGGGTCCACCACCAAGGTGTACGCTCCTTTCAAACCACCCGGGAAATTATGATAGTAATTTACGGGTTCGTGAGTCTCTTCATCCCGGTACACTCCAATATGCCCCACTTTGGCATCAGGCATAAAACTGATGATGCCATCAACAAGGCTGAGTCCGGCCCTGAGAATAGGGATCACAAATACTTCCGTTTCAGGCTTATATCCGGTGGTAGTTTTGATCGGTGTTTCTACGTCATATTCCCTGAGCGGCAGATCGGTCAGCGCCTGATAGGCAAGCACGGTTCCAATGGTTCCCATTGCTCGCCGAAAGGCCGCTGTCTCAGTAGATTTATCCCGAAGTATTGTGAGGTACCTCTTAACTACGGGGTGATCTATTTCTATTACGTTTTTCATGGAATACGTTGTTATAACTTAGCTTTTAGCTTCCAGTTCGTCCATTTTCTTGAAGTAGGCCTTACTTGCTACGGCCACTGAACCTGAAAGAGCAAACAGAGCAATGAGATTTGGGAAGGTCATAAGACCCAAGGCAATATCACCGATGGCCCACACTGTGGCAAGCGGGAATATGGCTCCCAAAAAGTGCATACCAAGATATACAACTTTATAGTAAACAATAGATTTGTCACCGGCCAGGTATTGTATGGAGCGGTCGCCATAATAACTCCAGCTGATAGCCGTGGAAACACCAAACAGGAGTACACTGAAGGTGACAATATGTTTACCCCAAGGAATTAAAGGGGCCAGTCCTCTTTCGAAAGCAAGGGAGGTTAAGGGGGCTCCGTTTTCAATAACACTGGTGTAAACGTCAGCTATCACGTTTCCTTCATTATCCGTAAAGGTACCGGTTTCAATATTCAAGACTCCGGAAAAACGTTCATTCTGAGCTTCATCAACAAAGAAAAGACCGGTTTCAAAATCATTTCGCAGTACGGTTCCGTTTACAGGTTCGCCATCATCAATAATTAGCCTATTCGATCCATCTACTATTTCCACAGAGTTATTACTGTTTTGTGGTTCATAGACCATATCGTGGCGTTCTTCCCAAACCCCTGTGGATACAATCACAAGCCCGGTCATAGTAACAACCACAATAGTATCAATAAAGGGTTCGAGTAGTGCCACTACACCTTCGCGCACAGGTTCTTCTGTTTTAGCCGCGCCATGAGCAATAGGTGCTGAACCCTGTCCGGCTTCATTTGAAAACAATCCTCGTTTAATACCCCAAACCAAAGTGGTTAAAAATAATCCGGAACCTACACCAAATAGTCCGGCTTCGGGTGTAAATGCAGATGAAAAAATGGTACCAAAGGCAGGAATAATTGAACCCGCATTCAGGGTAAGAATAATTAAAGCTCCCAGTACATAAATGATTGCCATAAGCGGCATCAATCGTGCAGTAACCTGTCCGATTCGTTTAATACCGCCAACAATAACCACTCCAACAAAAGCAGCGGTCACAATTCCGGAGATCCAGCTGGGGATTTGAAAGGTACTGTACATGGTATCGGCAATGGTGTTCGCTTGCACGGCATTACCTGTCAAGAAAGAGGTGATAACAGCCATAGAGGCAAAGAAAATAGCCAGCCATTTCCAATTCGGCCCGAGGCCTCTTTCGATATAATACATAGGGCCCCCAGATACAGAGCCGTCGTCATTTTTTATTCTGTATTTAACAGCCAAGGTGCATTCGGTGTATTTAATGGCCATTCCGAAGAATGCTGTAATCCACATCCAAAAAAGAGTACCGGGCCCGCCATAGTGAATAGCAATAGCCACACCTGCAATGTTACCGATGCCCACGGTTGCAGAAAGAGCAGTCGTGAGAGCCTGAAAGTGATTAACATCACCGGTATCATCGGGGTTATCATACACACCCATTACTGATTTTACTCCGTGAGAAAATCTTCTTAATTGAACAAATCCAAGGCGAAGGGTAATGAATATTCCAAAGCCCAGTAGTACCACAACCATAATTGGGAATTGTTGCGGGGTTGACCAAACCAGATTATTCAACCAGTTGACGACACTTTCAAAAACTTCCATGAATTAAATTTTATTGGTTAAGAGTATTAGTAAGAGGGCAGGGAGAAAGTAAAAAACATTTGGGAATATTAAAGGATAACATTTGGGAAGCTTGCAGTGCGTATAATATTCTTAAACAAAGAAATAAAACGGGATATGATATGAATAAACGAAGGTTAGATCATTTCTGAATCAGAAATAGTAAAAGAGAGGACAAAATTTTTTTACAGAACTTTTGGAATGATTTGTGAACGATTTTATAGTAGCTTTGTTTTCATTGTAGTATTTTTGGAACTATATATTAAATAATAATCAATCTTTAAGATCATGACTAAAGCAGATATAGTGGATGTTATTTCTTCATCTGTAGGCCTGACCAAAGTTGAAACCGAAGCCGTTGTAAATGGATTTATGGAGACGGTTAAAGACGCAATGAAACGCGGTGAAAATATCGAATTGCGTGGTTTTGGGAGTTTCAAAGTGGTAAAGAGAGCACAGCGAGTAGCACGAAATCCGAAAACGAACGAGGAAGTTATAGTTCCTGAGCAGTATGCTCCGGTGTTAAAAATGTCTAAAGATTTCAAGGAAGCGGTGAACGAAGCCCATATGGTCGAAAATTGATTTAGAAAACCTGTGAAAACTTCTTATTTTTATGGCCGTTCGAACAATAGTAATTTTTATTAAACACAGTTAGGTGAGTATTTATGCCAAGTGGTAAAAAAAGAAAGCGCTCCAAAATTGCAAAGCACAAGCGTAAAAAACGTCTGAGAAAAAACAGACACAAGAAGAAAAAGTAAGATTTTTAGAAGGCTCCGATTTCGGGGCCTTTTTTGTTTATGGAAATAGTTAAAAAAGCAGTCACTGCTATCTGCAATCAAAGATACATGAGAGTTTGATTTACACTTTCCTTTGGGGGGAAGAGCAGGAAATGCAAGATTTTGATGTAAAAGAGTGCTGATGATGTTGAATATTGAGGATGGATTCTTAGCTTTGATCGATCCCTAATAAACCTATAACTACCTATGAAGATCGCCCTCATTCAACAATCCTGCTCTGAAAATAAAAGTGCAAATATAGAACGTGGATTAGAATCTGCCCGTGAAGCGGCAAAGAACGGAGCTAAGCTCATCTGTTTCGCCGAACTCGCTTTTGAGCCTTTCTACCCTCAATATAAAGACCCTAAAGATCCGGGGCAGAATGCTGAGTCCGTTCCGGGAAACATCACCGATTCATTTTCCGAAATAGCCAAAGAGTTCGGAGTGGTGATCGTTTTGAATCTGTATGAAAAAGACGGCGATGCTCTGTACGATAGTTCTCCTGTTATAAACACCGACGGTTCCATTCTGGGAATAACGCGTATGGTCCACATCACAGACTATGCCTGTTTTTATGAACAGGCCTATTATATGCCCGGCAATAACGGTGCCCCGGTTTTTGATACGCCGTTCGGTAAAATTGGAGTGGCTATCTGTTACGATCGTCACTATCCGGAGTATATGAGGGCGCTGGCGATAGCAGGAGCAGATCTCGTGGTTATTCCCCAGGCAGGGGCCGTGGGCGAGTGGCCGGAAGGTCTATATGAAGCGGAAGTTCGAACTGCGGCTTTCCAAAACGGATACTTCACGGCCCTTTGTAATAGGGTGGGGGAAGAATCCAAGCTAACTTTTGCAGGAGAATCATTTGTATGTGATCCTGCCGGAAAAGTTATAGCCCGGGCAGGAACTGGAACCGAAGAAATTCTTTATTGTGATGTGGATCTTGAGGAAGTGAAGAACTCTCATGCAAAGCAGTTGTTTTTGAGAGACCGACGGCCTGAGTTGTATTCAGGTTGGATAAAGTGATGTAATCAAAGCAACCCGCCCCGCCCGAAAGTCCTCCCTGCAAGTAACAGCTGGCGCTGTTCTTGCTGTCCCTCCCAAGGGACACAGGAGCAGGAATATTGAACATTCAACAAGGGAACAGTGAATATCGAATTATTAAGTTGTTGCATTGGTAAGAACTTGTCTCTCTTTGGAGAGAGACAGGATTTAGTTCCACTAAAATCCAGAGAGAGGACGCTTTGGGGCAATGATGTATGCATTGTTATATCCTCAATTCAAAGTTAGAAGATCATGGAAAATCATACGTCAAACTTCACCACTCAATATTCTATATTCAATATTGAATATTCAGCAACGCTGTTTATCTTCTCATTAAATCAAGCACGTAAATTGTCATGCCCCAAACGTTGAAAGAAATTCGACTTCGCACCAAAGGAATTTTACCGGTACAAAAACTCAGGCTGCTTCATGAGCTTGACATCATTTCATCGCATGAGAAATACCCGATACAGGATGATCAGTTTCAGCCTAATTCCATTGATCTGAGGCTGGGAGAGGTTGCCTATCGGGTACGTTGCAGTTTCCTGCCGGAAAACGACACGGTACATGATAAAGTTGAAAAGCTGAGAATGTATGAAGTGCCTATCACCGATGGTGCCGTGCTTGAGCAAAATTGCGTGTATATCATTCCGCTTCTTGAAAAGCTGAAAATGCCGCAGTCTAATGCTACCGTTCAAAAAGCACTGTTCAATGGCAACAAGGAAGTAAGTGAAGTTAGGCTGGGAAGTGTTGAAACCTTATCTGCAAAGGCTAACCCGAAAAGTTCAACCGGCCGGCTCGATGTGTTCACTCGCGTGATCACCGACTACTCACACCGTTTTGAAGAAATCACTCCGGGATATGAGGGCGGATTGTATCTGGAAGTAGTACCGAAATCATTTTCCATCAAGATCAAAACCGGTCAGAGGTTAAATCAGCTTCGCGTGCGGCACGGATTTGAGGTACTCTCAGATCAGGATCTCTTGCGGGTGCATGGCTCCGATCCTTTGCTTTTCAATGAAGAGCAGAAGCCGGTTTCCATGGAGAAGATCAAAGTAAATCAAGGGCTTTTTATGAGTGTCCACCTGAAGGGAAAGAAAGGGGAGATCATCGGCTATAAAGCGAAGAAGCATAATAATTACATCGATCTGGATCTTATCGGCTATTACGAAGTGGATGAATTTTGGGAACCGATCTACGCCAATCAAAATGATCAGCTGATCCTGGAGCCGGAAGCATTTTACATTTTTGCATCGAAAGAACGCATTAGGGTTCCTGCGCATCTGGCGTGCGAGATGATGGCCTATGACACCGGTTCAGGCGAATTAAGAACCCACTACGCCGGCTTTTTTGACAGCGGATTTGGCGGCACCGTGGAAGATAAAGGAGCTCGTGCCGTACTTGAAGTACGTTCGCATGATGTCCCTTTCATGATCGAAGACGGACAAACCATGTTCAGTATGCAATTTGAACCCAATGCAGAACGGCCTGATTTTATGTATGGTGATGAAATTGAAAGTAATTATCAGGGGCAGGATCTGAAGCTTGGTAAACACTTCAAAGAACCATGAGTCGATTTCTGGTATCAAAATGCATCTGCCATTCCCGTGATTTTGCTGAGATCAAAGAATATGCAGAAGAGCATGGCCTCACTTCAGTAGAAGAGCTTCAATCCGAGAAATTTTGCAGCTGCGGCTGCGGGCTGTGTATTCCCTATATCGATCTTATGCTTGAGACCGGGAAAACTGAATTTAAGCCCGGCGCATACTATAAGAATATTGAATAGTGAATTTGGATGATCGTCTGACGAATTGTTGATAAAACCTATGTATAGATCCGCTCCAGCTGAAAGCATCATAATAATTAACAACTTTCACTTCCAACGCTTTGCGTTAGAGTGAACATGGCACGCAATTTCAATCATGGACAATATTTTTTATACACACCCCAAAAATATCTCCGAAGGCCGGTTAGAGCTCACCGATCAGGAAGCCCGCCATGCGGCTAAGGTGCTTCGGTTTGGACCGGGAGATGAACTCTATGCTTCGGATGGAGAAGGAAATATCTTCAAGACTAAGGTTATATCTGCTTCAAAAAACTCAGTTCAGACAGAGATCGAAGAAACGGATCATCAATCCGAACCGGAGATCAGGAAAGTACTTGGCTTTGGGGCTATCAAAAAAAGAGACCGTTTTGAATTTGCCGTTGAAAAAGCGGTAGAACTGGGGGCATGGGAGATCTGTATTTTCACCGGCGATCATTCAGAGCGCTCAAAGATAAATCAGGACCGGCTACGGTCTATCGCGCTCAGTGCCTTCAAGCAAAGTAAGAGAAGGTGGCTGCCTGAAATTATATTTTTGAACGCTCTCGAGGAAGTTATGAGTCACTATGATGGATATCACCTGATCATGGCTCATGTTGAAAATAGAGTGAATACACCAGATTCACTTACGAATAAAGAGAACTTATTACTGGTTGGGCCGGAAGGTGGATTTTCGAATCGTGAAATTCAGCTTTGCGCAACAAGGGATGCTGATTTCATCTCTCTTGGTAAGAATCGTTTGCGAGCCGAAACGGCTGTTGCTGCCATGCTTTCTCAGTATCTCTTTTCAAAGTGAGTATAAAAAAAGCCCGGATAAACCGGACTTTTCAATCATAATAAGTGATTAGAATTTAAGCTTATGCTTCAGCCATCATGTTTTCCGGCTTCCAGCATTCCTGAGTATTGGAAACAGCTTCTTCAGCAACATCTTCAATATGCAGTTCTTTAGCTACAATGTGAGGAAGTACTTCACTCGTTTTGGTTATCAATCCGGCAATTTCTGCTAAACTATTTTTGGTAAAATCAGCCAGATCATTATTCTTTGCTCCAAGCGCTGCAGTGTACAGCATGGTATATCCGGTAGCGATCATGCTAAGAGCAGTATAGTCGTCTCTTAGCATTTTCGAAATAGGATCTTCTCTTTGGGTATCGATAGCGCCGGCAATAGTTCCGGTGAAAGCTGCGAATGTTTCCTTGATCTTGCTTTTGGCACCATCATTAATAAGACCTTCCATACCGGATAGGGTTTCTAATTGTTTAGAGATCGTCAGATCAATGGAGTGCAATAAGTCACTTGCTTTTTCTTCGGTAAGTTTACTTGAAGACTGCTGAGCTTTAATTGCTTTACTGGTATGCTTAAGCAGTGCGTGAAGATCTGTTGAATAGTTATTTAATATTTGTTCTTCCATTATCTTGATGAATTAGATTCGAGTTCACCCATTAAAATGGATCAATCGGTGTTATCGTTTCAAATTGTTCCCAATTGCCTTGAAAAAAGGGATATATGGAACAGAACTCATGATCTTCAGATCTTGACTAAAAGTCGTTTCTTCACCCAAAAACCGAAGAATATTATCCAGGCTGTTCTTCTTAAATAGTGAATGGAATACTCTCAGACTGTCTTGGGTAGAGTTGGATAAAATGTGCAATAGAAGCAGATCATAATACCGGTATTTGAATTTTGAAGGACCTGGTGGCAGCGGGTCAAAACCCTGAATCAAATTTTGGGCCAGCTTCTGTGTATAGTCCTGAATTCGCATAAAAGTGTATCCGGTGCTTGGCTTGGTCATCCCTCCGGCACTGCCAAGATTGATAATGTTACGTTCGTACAACGGGATATGAGGGCGGTCCTCCATTGGGATCTCACCATACTCTTTTCGTTTTATTTTATAATGCTCTTTATCAAGTCCATAAGTATGATACAGGTAATGCTTTATCTTCTTTTTGTATGCTTTTTTCTCTAAAGGCCTATCCGAAAATACAGTGAATTCAACCAATGCCTTTGTTTGAGTAAAAGGCAGCACATAGATAAAAGCCACACCTGGAGAGAACTCATTATCGAAGTCCATGATGGTGAAAGTTTCCGGATCGAAGGCGGCTTCACAAGCTTCAATTTCCCATCCTAAAAAATGTTGCAGAAGCGGATATTTTATCTGAGAAGGGTCTAAATTTTTGGGCTTCATTACGCTTTGGAAAATATAATCCGCCAGGTAACTATCGCCGCCCTTGGTTAAAAGAACTGCTTTATTTTTGTTGGCTGAAAAGTCGAGGATATTTTCTTCAAGCAGATCAAAATTCTTATGTCTCTTTAATTCACGAAGTATATACTCTTTGAAATCACCGCTTCGGATGCAGTAATAGTTATATTCATTTAAATATCGAAACGTGCTGTAGTCTAAAACAGAAACCCAGGTCTTTTTCCATTTCTTATAAATGATCTTTTTGAAAGGAGGTTCCCTGTTCGTCCAGAAACACCAGGTTTTGTCATTGGTTGGGGCAAAGGTAGAATCAACCACCAATACCTCACCCTTATATCCGCCTTTTGCCAGATACCATGCCAGGCTCAATCCTGAAAGCCCTCCTCCGGCAATAATAATGTTATATCTGGATTCAATCTTCAACGAAACGCCCCTCCGAAAAATGATCTTCAGGAAAGGAATAGGATACTGACTTTAAAACTTTTTCCATGTTCGCGGTGTGTCAAACTTATGATAGCATTAGGTATTGATTATATTCCATCAAATCGTAAAAGCAAAATAATTCTATGATCGATCTGCGAAGCGACACTATCACACGACCAACTCCCAAAATGCTTGAAGCTATGATGAAAGCAAAAGTGGGGGACGATGTATTTGGAGAAGATAAAACTGTAAATGCTTTTCAAGATAAAGTGGCAAAGATGTTTGGAATGGAAGCCGGACTTTTTGTTCCAAGCGGAACCATGGGTAACCAGTTGGCGGTGAAAGTGTTGACAGAACCCGGCGATGAAATTTTGATCGACTATAAGGGACATATCTTTAATTATGAGACTGGCGCGGCATCGGCTTTATCGGGAGTTCAGGTTCGCATACTGGATGGTAAAAATGGGAAATTAAATATACCGATCCTGCAACATGCGAAAAGAGGTAATTTTGACTGGGAGCCTAAAACAAAAGTAATTTGCCTGGAAAATTCGACCAATAAAGGGGGTGGAGTGTGCTACAGCAAGGAAGAATTGAGTGCGATCAAAGCATTTGCTGATAAAGAAGATCTTCGGATTCATCTTGACGGAGCGCGGATCTGGAATGCCATGACTGCTACGAATATTAACCCCAAGTTTTTTGGTGAAGTTTCTGATACGATCTCTGTTTGTTTTTCAAAAGGATTGGGAGCTCCGGCAGGCTCCATGTTGTTATCCTCAAAAGAACGGATCGCTAAAGCCCGCAGATACAGAAAAATGTGGGGAGGAGGGATGCGTCAGGTTGGGTTGCTTGCTGCCGCCGCTGATTATGCATTGGAAAATAACTGGGATAATTTGTCTGAAGATCACCGAAGAGCAAAAGAAGTAGCTCAGGTTATTTTTGACAGTAAATCTCTGGCGGTGGATATGAACAAACTTCAAACCAATATCCTGTTGTTTGATACGGTGAAGGAATCTGCAGAAGCAGTATTAGAAAAACTGGCCCGTAAAGGAGTTCAGATGATCCCATTTGGCCCGAATACGATCCGCGCCACTTTCCATTTCGAAATAACCAATGATGATGTAGAGCAGGTAAAAGCAGCTTTAGCTGAAATAGGGAAATAAAGTATTTATCACTCTGTCAACTCTCAGCCACCATCAATAAACGGTTCATTGCATCAAGGATCTTCGCCCGAATCGGAACTCCCTTTTTAAAAATCATTTCCTGCTTTTGCTTGTATTTCTTGCGACCGGAGTCCGTTTCAATTTTGATAGGTTCCAACCCCTGATCTCTCAGGTCATAAGGACTCGCCTGCATATCAATATAGCGGGCATCCATAGCTAATTCGAAAGCTTCCAGTATGAGTGAGCTTGGAATCCACGGGTACATTTTGAAGGCCCACTTGTACAGATCCATATTGGAATGAATACAGCCCGGCTGTTCCGTTTCGTGGAATTTCTCCCTGGAAAGCTCAAACTTATTCATAGGCTTGGCAGGATCAGTGAAGAACCGGAATGCATCAAAGTGGGTACAAAGCAAGGGGCGAGACCCCACAAATTCTGCAAGTTCATCCGGCTCCATGCGCATGGGAACCTGACTATGTCTTGGATTCTCAGAACGATAGACCATAGCCCACTCATGCATCCCAAAACATCCAAAAGAAGGGCGGCTTTGCCGGGTGTTCTCCAACATGGTGATCATCCACCTCAGCGATGAGATACGTTTTTCTGGAAAAAGATTTGGATCTACATACGCGACGCCGTCCTCAAGAGATAATTCACTGATCTCGGGAAGCTCATTTGTTTCTGAATATTCCAGGCCTAGACCAATTCCCGGCGACCATCTTCTGAGATTGGAAGGACGAAATGCATAATACTCGAACAAAAAATCCATTACCGGGTTCTTCTCTTGTCGGGAACGGGCTTCTAAATAGCTATTTAATAGTTTATCCACTTTCTTTTCATGAGCGGCTTTTTCAGCCATCCACTTAGCTTCGGGGATGCTTTTCTTAATTTCTATATCCTGAGTTTCTGTTAACATTTTTCAAAGATACGGAATGACAGTTGATAAAGTGAAAGTTGAGAGGATGATTAGTGATTAAGTCAAAATCACCCTGTCAACTCTCAACTATCATGAGTTATATTGAATAAATTTATTTAAAAAATGGCATGTTAAAACAACTCCTGAATTTCATCATCCACCTCCGCCTTCACTATCAGTTTTTTATCCTTTCCGGGGGTTATTTACTTGCTGGATTATTTGTTGAGAATATCGAATGGCAACATTTTTGGGTACAATCTCTGAACGTGCATGTGCTGTTATTTGGCGGAGCCACAGCTTATAATTCCTGGTGGGATAAAGATGAAGGTCCCATTGGGGGATTAAAATCACCCCCGAAAATGAACCGCTGGATGTGGCCGGTGTCAATGGGAATACAATATATTGGATTGGCCTGGGCAGTGACCGTCGGCTGGAATTACGCGACCATATACGCCATTAGTATGCTATTCTTTTGGCTCTATTCCACCCCGCTTGCCAGGTGGAAAGGAAAGCCTGTTTTGAGTCTCGTTGCCATTGGGGTGAGTACAGGCACCAATTCCTTCTTACTCGGATTTTTAGCAGCCGGCGGCTATCCCATTACATTTTTTGAAGATGTCATTGCAGTGGGGGTAGCCCTGATATTACTCAGCCTTTACCCGGTTTCGCAGGTTTTTCAAGCCGATGAAGATACACAGCGCGGGGATCAAACCTTTGCCGTTATATTTGGGTTGAAAGGCGTAAAATGGCTTTTTTCTACTCTTTTCCCCATTGGCTCTGCCCTGTTGGGATGGGGTCTTTTTCTCCAGAGTACAACCATTGGTTATCTATTTATAGGTGTGAATGTAATGGCTTATATTGGGTTGTCTTATTTTGTATGGAGGCTTGAGGGCAAATCAGAAGAATATCCTGTAGTTATGAAGATAAAGCTTATGGCGTCTCTGAGTTTTGTTTTATTTATAGGTACTGCATTGGCTTATCAAAATCTCTGATTATGTAAAAAGTCTAAAAGCGAGATTTTTTCATTCTTTGATAGAAACTTTCAATTGTAGTACTTACACTTTCAAGCTCTCGTCCCATAGATTAGTCAAATCATATAGTTACAATGCTCAGAGCAATCATTATCATCTTTATTTTATTTATTCCTGGTTTAATTCCGAACAATGTATTCGCTCAGGAAAATGAACAAAACTTGCAGGATCTGGAAGTGAGGGTTTTTCTGGATTGTAACAGATGCAATAATTCTTATATAAGAGATGAGGTTCAATTCGTGAATTTTGTCAGAGACAAAGAAGATGCTCACGTTCACTTATTAATAACCAGGGAACGTACAGGAGCCGGCACAGAATTTAAAATACAGGTAATAGGACGGGGGATCTTTCTCGGTCAGGATAAAACGTTGTCGTATGTGTCGTTTAATTCCGATACGGATGAAGAAGAGAGAAGAGGATTGGTCAGGTATATCAGGGCGGCTCTTTTCCCTTATGTTTCAGCGACAAATGCTATCAATGAGATAGATATACTTTACACGCCGGTTGAAGAATCAACCACGGAGGTAACTGAAGACACATGGAACAGCTGGATATTTGAGCTGGATAGCAGAATATCTTTGGATGGGGAAGAGTCCAGAAAATCGATGGATTATTCGGGGGGCTTTTCAGCCAATAGAACAACCAAGAAGGTGAAGACTGATGTTGGATATGAGTACGAATATGACAGAAGAACTTTTTCAGATATAAATTCAGAGGGCAATGAAGAGGAATCTGTTTTCATAAGAAGAAGCCATGAGCTTGAGGCAAGCCATGTATGGGCATTAACCAATCATTGGTCTGCTGGTGTTTTTTCTGATGTAAGGAATTCAACCAGGAATAACTTTGATCTTAGTGTAATGGGGAGTACAGGCATTGAGTATAATATTTTTCCATACGAGGAATACTCGGAGCGCGAAATATCTTTTGTGTATATGCTGGGAGCTGAGTATAGAAATTACACTGAAACAACCATCTATCTGAAAGACGAAGAAACGCTATTTGGACAGGAGTTGAGAGGACGAATTGATTTTACTCAGACTTGGGGAGGCATTTCGGGAAGGGCTAACTTTCGGACTTTTATGCACGACTTGAGCCGAAACCGTTTTGAAATAGATATGGATGTAAATTTCAGAATATTTCGCGGGTTGGAATTAAGTTTGTCCGGGCGGTATTCTATTATTAACGATCAACTTAATATCCCGGCTGGGAATATTAGTGATGCAGAACAGTTGCTTAATCTCCGTGAACAATTCACATCCTACTCCTATGGGGCTTTTATTGGCCTCGAATATACTTTTGGATCTATATTTAACCAAGCCATCAACCCTCGTTTTTGAAAATTACTGTAGAGGTGATACATAGTAACTTAACATGAATTCGATATAAAGAATGTTAGAATAGCTGCAAGATCCGTCTAATGGATCGACTGATTGATGATACAGGCGCAGGATATTGGATTAGGTTAAGAACAAGCTTGGGTGCCCAAATCAGGCAATCGGTCAGATGGACTTAGAGCCATCAGACCGAGGTGCGGGGCAAACAGCCACGGATTCGATCTGATGGAAACCCCATCTGATCGATGGTGCAGGCGCAGGATGCTGGATGAGGCTAAGAACAAGCTTGGGTGCTCACAAGCATCTATTTTTGTCCTTTCAACTTAGTTCTTATCTCGAACTCATAGTAACTTAGCCAAATTAATGGCCTCCGGTTTCTCTTCTGAGCAATGCCTTGGCCTCATCAAGTAAGTTGGCAAAACGCAGATGCGGGTTAACGATATCATTGAGCTTAGTAAGCGTAATGGGTTTCTTGATAAAACAAACTTTTTCAGACTCGCCATAAAACCATTCAAGGTTATGATGCTTTTTACATATCAGGCTTAATTTTGTGGCTTCACTGTCTTGCACAATTTTGGCTAAGGGCTGTGCCCCGATGGTCTCTGAATCCAGATCTAAAAAGGTAAATGTTGGTATGAGAGCGAAAAACCTATTTAAGGCTTCTTTATCAGAATTGGCAGCAACAACAGGGATATCAAGTTTGTTCAAGAGTTCTTTAAGTTTCTCTGTAAGTTGGACGCTGTCGCTTATGATCAATGCATTTCTTAATGATTTCATTAGTTTTCCGATTATTTCATTTAATAAGAGCTACGAATGAAGTAAAAGATCGGATTGTTACGTCCTTAGAAATTCTGATTCGAGGTTTCAGTAAGGAAAAAGAAGAATAAGGCATCAAAAGAGCGAATTACATTCTTAGTATTTCTAATAGCAGAGTGCGAAAAATAGATATGCAAAACAATTCAGACACTGTTTCAGAAACGATAACATCCGAATTACTTGAGCAAGCTGTTGATTACACTACCCATAAACAAATGATCGCAGACCTGTTCAAAGATAGCAGAACCACAAATGAAGACAATCGTGAGAATATGCTCAATTACACGAAAATGTATTTACAGCGTGTAAGTCGTTGGGATAAAAGGGGAAAACTGAATATTGAACTCATAGAAAAATTAGAATATCTTCCCCGGAAAATGATATGGCTGGTGCTAAACGAAGGATGGTGCGGCGATTCCTCTCAAACGTTACCTTTTATTAATATAATGGCTGAAGTCTCGAAGAATATTGATTTGAAAATCATTCTCCGTGATCAAAACCTTGAACTGATGGATCAATTTCTGACAAATGGTGCCCGCTCTATACCAAAACTGATTGCGCTGGACGCACATAGTTTGGAGGTATTGGGAACGTGGGGACCTCGCCCTAAAGAAGCTTATGAGATGTATCAGGCCCAGCGTGCCAATCCCGACATTTCTAATAAGCAAGCAGTGGAAAATCTGCATCTGTGGTACGCGAGGGATAAAGGAAAATCCATTCAGCAGGAATTTACGGGGCTTTTGGAGCAGTGGATGTAAGAATTCAAAACTTAAAATGAAACATTAAAGAAGTCTGACTATTAATTTCAAATTTTGAATCTTTAATTTTGAATTACTTAGGTATCTTGTATTAATTCACGCTCGAAACAATTATGCTCAACAAATTCCTCACACATATAGCCCAAACCAGTGATACTCCTCTGGGACTGGAGATCGATTCCGCAGAAGGACCTTTTCTTTTTACGAAAAAAGGAAAACGCTTTGTAGATTTTATTTCAGGCATAGCTGTAAGCAGTTTAGGGCACAGGCATCCTAAAGTTGTGGAGGCGATACACAAACAAGTGGACAAGCATCTGCACGTGATGGTATATGGAGAATTTGTACAGCAACCTCAGGTTGATTTCGCGGAGCTCTTAACTTCAAATCTTCCCAAAAAGTTAGGGCAGATCTATTTAGTGAATTCAGGAACTGAAGCTACGGAAGGAGCACTCAAACTTGCCAAAAAATATACGGGAAGAACGAAACTGATCGGTTTTAAAAACAGCTATCATGGGGATACGCACGGTTCCCTGAGTGTTACCGGGAGAGAGGTCTATCGTGACCCCTACCTGCCATTGCTTCCGGATGTGCATTTTCTGGAATTCAATTCGCCTGCTAATTTAGAATTGATTGATGAGAAAACGGCCGCTGTAATTATGGAGCCCATTCAGGGGGAAGGAGGAATCATTCCTGCAGAAAAAGAGTGGCTGCAGAAAATTAGAAAACGATGCAATGAAGCCGGTGCATTGCTCATTTTTGATGAGATCCAAAGTGGATTTGGTCGCACAGGTAAATTATTTGCCTTCGAACATTATGAAGTCGTGCCGGATATATTGTGTATAGCCAAAGCAATGGGCGGCGGAATGCCGATAGGGGGATTTGTTTCATCAAAAGAGATATTCCAGAGTTTTAAATATGATCCCCCGCTAAATCACGTAACTACTTTTGGAGGCCACCCTGTTTCTTCGGCAGCCGCTCACGCCAATCTTCAAGAATTACTGAGTTGGAGTTATCTGGATCGGGCTTCAGACATTGAGCAAAAAGTAAGGTCCAAACTAAAAGGTAAAGGCATTGTGGAGGTTCGCGGAATGGGAGCCATGCTGGGGCTTCAGCTCGAAAGCCGGGAACTCACTAAAAATGTGGTAGAAGAGTGTTTTAAACAGGGAATTTTGCTCGGATGGACGCTTCATTCCAATACCCTGATCAGACTTGCCCCTCCGTTGATTATTGAGGATGAATTATTGGATGAAGTACTTGGCATGATCTTGGAGGCCGTTGAAAGACATTCTTAATTAAAGGCGGATGATACTGATCTTGTAGAAAGGCATAAATTTTAAAATATTAATCAGGTAAATCCTTTAATTATGGTTCACTATTTGTGCAAAATTAAATCGGAATTACTACACTCTGTTAACCGTTTGGATAAAAAAGAAATACAACGAAAACTTTAGATCATGAAAACCATTAATCCGGCTACCGGGGAAACCCTTAAAGAATACCAGGAAATGAAAATTGGAGAGATCGACTCCATCATCCAAAAAGCCAATACGGCTCAAGAAGATTGGAAGGCCAGAAGCTTTGAAGAGCGAGCGGAATATCTCCGAAAAATAGCTTCCATCTTAAGAGACCGGAAAAATGCATTGTCTGAGTTAATGGCCAAAGAAATGGGGAAACCGTTAGCTCAGGGAGTAGGTGAGGCTGAAAAATGTGCCTGGGTGTGTGAATATTATGCAGATAACGCTGAAGCTTTTTTGGAAGATGATGTGATCGAAACCAATGCTTCCAAAAGTTATGTAACCTTTAATCCACTGGGAGTGGTATTGGCCATTATGCCCTGGAATTTTCCGTTTTGGCAATTATTTCGCTTTGCCGCTCCGGCACTTATGTCCGGAAACGGAGCCATCCTCAAGCATTCCGAAAACACCACCGGCTGTGCCTTGGAGATCGAAAATATCATTCACGATGCAGGCATTCCAGAAGATCTGTTCCGAACGATTGTCAGGGATAAATCTGGAATGAAGGAAGTGATTCAGCATGAAGGGATCTCGGCAGTAACCCTGACCGGAAGTACGAGAGCCGGGAAAGCGGTAGCTGCTCAAGCCGGAGAAACACTCAAGAAAACGGTACTGGAACTGGGTGGAAGTGATCCGTACGTAATTTTGGAAGATGCTGATATCAAAAAAGCGGCTGAAACCTGTGCGACATCCCGGCTTATTAACAGCGGACAAAGTTGTATTGCTGCTAAACGATTCATAGCAGTGGAAAAAGTGTATGATGAATTTGTAGAAGAATTCACCCGAATAATGAAGGCCAAAAAAGTAGGTGACCCGTTTGAGGAGAACAGTGATGTTGGTCCACAGGCAAGGGAAGATCTTAGGGATGAGCTTCATGATCAGGTTCAAAGAAGTGTAGAAAAAGGAGCGAAGATCCTTTTGGGTGGAGAGAAACCCAAAGGTTCGGGAGCATACTATCCGGTCACTGTTCTCGATGATGTTAGCCCCGGAATGCCGGCCTATGAAGAAGAATTGTTTGGTCCGGTGGCAGCCATCATCAAAGTAAAAGATGAGGCGGAAGCTATTGAAGTGGCCAATGATACTAATTTTGGACTTGGGGCAGCCGTCTTTTCAAAAGATGAAAAACGAGCTGAAGAAATAGCAGCTACTAAAATGGAAGCCGGTTGTTGTTTTGTCAACGAATTCGTTAAGTCAGACCCAAGATTGCCTTTTGGAGGCATCAAACAATCCGGGTATGGACGGGAACTCAGCCTCTATGGAATCCGCGAGTTTGTAAATACGAAGACGATTTATATCCAATGATAAAAAATTGATTGGGTAGTAAGTGTGATAAAGGATAAATCACTCTGTCAACTCTCAACTCTCAACATATCTCCCTATCTTACTAAACCTGAATTAATTAAATAAAAAATAGACCGTGCGCATACGACTTGAACAGCTGAATCCCACTATCGGTGATCTTTCCGGTAACAAAGAACTCATCCTATCCTCCATTGAGAAGGCGGGGGAAGATGGGATCGAATTGCTGCTTTTACCGGAACTTATGACCTGCGGATATCCGCCTATGGATCTTTTGGAACGAGAGGTCTTTCGGGAGTCGGTGTACAAATTGAACCGAGAGATCGTGAGCGCCACCGGAGAAACGGCTGTTATTTTTGGTTCCATCACTGAAAATTTGAGCGGAGTGGGTCGGAAAATGTATAACTCTGCTATTGCAGCTCAGCGCGGAGAAGAAATTACCCGCGTACACAAGGCGTTGCTTCCAACCTATGATGTGTTTGATGATCTCCGTTATTTTGAACCCGGCAATGAATTTGAGCCGGTTATCATAAACGGATTTCCATTTGGGATCACCGTATGTGAGGACATTTGGTTCAACGACAATGAAATCCAATATCACATCTACGATAAAAATCCCGTAGAAATCCTGGCTGATAAAGGTGCCAAGGCGCTCATCAATATTTCTGCATCACCATTTAATAAGAATAAACCGGTTAGCCGAAAGAATATGCTTCAAAAGCATGCCAAAAATCTCGGGTTGCCTTTGTTCTATGTGAACTCAGTTGGGGCACAGACGGAATTGGTTTTTGATGGAGATTCGCTCGCTTTTGACGGAGCAGGAACAATGAAAGCAAGATCAAAACGGTTTGAACCTGACGTGGTTGATATCAATTTCAACCCGCAAAATAATGAGGTTAAGGCACTCTCGGATGTTGCGGCCAATTTCGATAACCCACCTAAAGAAGAGGTTATATTTAAAGCCTTGGTACTTGGAGTGCGTGATTATCTGGAGAAATCCGGTGCGGCCAAAAAAGTAATTCTTGGATTGAGCGGAGGAATTGATTCTGCACTGACCTGCGTAATCGCTAAAGAAGCTTTGGGAGCTGAAAATGTGAAAACAGTGACCATGCCATCGGAATTTTCATCTGAAGGAAGTGTGAGCGATTCCGAGAAATTAGCTCAGAATCTTGGAGTAGAGTTAATAGAGATTCCGATAAGAGGAATTTTTGGCGCTTTTAATGATGCTTTGGGTCCTCATTTTGAAGGAACCGATTTCGGAGTTGCTGAAGAAAACCTGCAAAGCCGCACTCGTGGTGGCCTGCTCATGGCATTGGCTAACAAATTCAATTATATGCTTTTGAATACAGGCAATAAATCAGAAATGGCTATGGGTTATTGCACGCTCTATGGTGATATGGCCGGTGGCCTGTCTGTGATCTCTGACGTTTATAAAACGGAAGTTTTTGATATTTGCCGCTGGCTGAATAAGGAATACTACAAAAAAGAAGTCATTCCCGAGAGTATATTAACTAAAGAACCGAGTGCAGAACTACGGCCCAATCAAAAAGATTCAGATTCTTTACCGGATTATGGAACTTTAGATACGATCCTGACCTACTACATTGAGGAGCAACTCTCAAGAGAGCAGATCATAAATCATGGTATCGATCCTGAGGTTATTGATAAGGTGCTTCGTTTGGTAGATATGAATGAGTACAAGCGATATCAGGCACCACCAGGTCTCAAAGTATCTGCAAAAGCATTCGGAACAGGCCGGAGATGGCCATTAGCTCAGCAATGGACAGGACAGGAAAAGAGAATGTCTCAATCCGTAAAGTCAGAAAATTAAAGACGCTAATTTCAGATGTTATCCGTTATTGAGCCTGTGCTTTAAATACTCCCAATTTTATATAATAATTAGTACTTTAGACAAAATTTTTAAATCATCTTCATTCAATGCATAATTTGTTACAAAAAGCGGCCATTGCCCTAATCTGTTGCTTCTTCCTTAGTCCCGGAATTGCCGCACAGGACACAACCGCAACCATCGACCTAAAAGAAATGCCACTCCGACTGCTGGATTATCAAAGTCCCATGCAGAGTGTGAAAGATGTGGATGGGTTAAAGGAGCAGCCCGCCATGCAGGAACTGGATAATTTCCAGAAAGATATCATGAGCAGGATCTCTGATATATATCGTATTCATATTAATGCGATGGAGGCACAGGTAAATAACAATCCATTGCAAGCCGAAGCGAATATTAATGACGCATTGGCTGCTACTCAGGGATTATTGGATGATTATCCTGAGATCAGCGGAGATCGAAGATTTACTGAATTATACCGATCCGTAATTGCGGAATACCGGCAATTCTATGGAATCACGGAAACAGGAAATGAGCCTCAAGGTGAAATTTTTGCCATCCAAGAAGAACTTTTTTCTGAAGATGAAAGCTGGGCGGACACGGATTTTAGTTTTCCGGAAGATCTTCAACTTCAAAAAACGCAGGTTCCTCTGATTCAGAATGAACATGTGAATCGCCACTTGGTTTATTACACATTGCGTCGCCCTGAGGTAATGGAAACCTGGCTTACACGTGCAGTGAAATACCAGCCAATGATGCGGAGGATCTTCAGAGAAGAAAAAGTGCCGGAAGAGTTGACTTATTTGGCCTTTATTGAAAGCGGACTGAACCCAAGTGCAAGAAGCTGGGCAGCCGCGGTAGGTATGTGGCAGTTTATCCGTGCAACCGGTTCCGTTTACGGATTGGAAGCCAATTGGTGGATCGATGAGCGTCGTGATCCTGAAAAGGCAACCCGGGCTGCAGCTCGTCATTTAAGGGATCTGTACAATATTTGGGGAGATTGGCACCTTGCCATGGCGAACTATAATATTAGTCCTCGTGGACTTAAAAGAGCCATTAACAGGGCCGGGGGCGTTGAAGATTACTGGGCAGCCTATCCTTATTTACCAAGAGAAACCCGCGGATACGTTCCAGGATTTATTGCTACCACTATGATTGGGATGAATCCGGAAGAATTTGGATTTCAAAAAGAGTATCAAGGTGAGCCATACAGCTATGAAGTTGTTGAAGTTGAAGGACTAATGGAACTGGAAGACCTTGCTAAAGCGGCAGGCATCTCCACAGACGAATTGAAGGAATATAACCCGGAATTGTTGCGTTGGGCTACCCCTCCCGGCGGAAAATATCCGTTGAAGATACCGGTTCAGAAAAAGCAGGAATTTTTGGCTAATTACGAGGACATTCCTAAAGAGAATCGCAGCCAGAATATTACCATGCATACAGTTAGAAGCGGGGAATCACTGGGTATAATTGCCAGGAAATATGGTACCACGGTAGCCGGCTTGTATGGCTCGAACGACAATCTTTCAAGTACGATCTATCCGGGCCAAAAAATTGTGGTTCCATTACCAAGGGGAAGTGCTTCTCAGATATCAGCAAATCAACCTACAAACCAGCAGCGTAGCGTTAACACCCGACGGTCTTCATCTTCAAATACAGTAAGTCCGCCGGCTAATTCTACTTCGCTTTCCTACAAAGTAAAAACAGGGGATACCATCGGGCATATTGCTGAATGGTATGATGTACGCGCCTGGAATATCAGAACCTGGAACGGAATAGGGAATACGATCCGGGTTGGCCAAACGCTTTCAGTGTATGTTCCGAACAGCAGAAAAGCTCATTATGAGAAAGTTAATGAGATGAGTTATGCAGAGAAGCAAGAAATTGAACGGAAGCAACGTCGTGGAGAAAACATCTTTATAGCTGCTGCAACCTCAACTGATGGTGATAACTATACTACCTACACCGTTCAGCAAAATGATACCCTCAGTGAAATTGCTGAAAGCTTTGGAATAGGGTTAAGCGAGTTGAGAAGATTGAATAATATCAACGGAAATCGCATCTATGTAGGGCAAACACTACGCATTACTGCTAACTAATTGGCATGACAAAGAAAAGGAAATACAGAGTAGGAATATTGGCTTTAATTATTGGAGTAGCTTCGGCCGGGATTGCTGCGCAACAAACAGACATCTATTTCCTGATCAAAAAGAACTTCAGCATTTTCAGCGAAGCATATGAAAATGTAGCTCTGGAATATGTGGATGAAGTTGACCCTGAGATACTAATGCGAAATGGCATTGACGCCATGCTTGAAACCCTCGATCCTTATACGGTATTGTTCAGTGAATCTCAAAATGAACAGGCTGAGATCATGTCTCGAGGCAATTATGCCGGCATTGGAATAGAAGCGGGATATCGCGATGGCCAGGTAGTAGTGATCGCCCCAACAGAAGGAGGACCTGCAGACCGGGCCGGAATTCGCGCAGGCGATGTGATTGTTGCAGTTGATGGTGTTTCAACGGAAGACCTTCAGCCCGGGGAGGTAAACACTTTAACAAACGGCGAAGTTGGCTCAGAAGTGATCGTTACTATTGAACGTTTCGGATTGGGGCAAACATTAGATTTTACCCTGGAACGGCAGCGGATAGAGGTTACGAATATTTCTTATGCAGGTCTTATTGGTGAAAGTAAAGAAACCGGGTATATACGATTGAGTCAGTTTGGGAATAACTCTGCAGAAGAAGTAAGAGAATCTTTGATTCAGCTTACAGAAAGCGCTGATCTGAATGGATTGGTTTTAGATCTCAGAGACAATCCCGGAGGAATTTTACAGGAAGCAGTTGCTATTATTGATAAGTTTATAGAGCCGGGTATCACAGTAGTGGATATTCGGGGGAGAGTAGCAGAATACAATCAAACCTTTGCAACGCGTGAACCGGTTATGTTTGAAAAGCCGGTAGTGGTTTTGATGAATGGGGGAAGTGCAAGTGCATCAGAAGTGGTGGCCGGAGCATTGCAAGATTTGGACCGGGCTTTAATTGTAGGGGAGCAGAGTTTTGGAAAAGGACTGGTGCAGATCGTTAAGCCCCTGCCATATAATACTTCTCTCAAGATCACCATTTCACGCTACTATATTCCGAGCGGAAGAAGCATCCAAGCTGTTCAATATACGCATCAGGGAAGGAATGATGCGGTTATGAATACCGATTCAAACAAGACAGAATTTAAGACCAGAAACGGCCGCACTGTTTATGAGGGCAGGGGTATTGAGCCGGATATTGTGGCGGGAGAGGAAGATCTCAGCATAATAGAAATAGCACTTCTTCAGCAAGGAGTTTACTTTGATTTTGCTACAGAATTTGAAGCCCAAAATCCGTCTTTTGAATACACCAAACTACCTGATGATGTATTTGATGAGTTCAGGGTTTTTCTGAGAGAAAGAGAATTTACTTTTAAGACAGATTCTGAAAAACTTTTGGCTGAACTCTCCACAGAATTAGAAGCTGTGGATGGCGCCCAGAGTCAACTTAATGGACTTCATGAAACTATAGAGAGAGAGAAAACCGCTCTTTTTGAGAAAAATGAATCGGACATCAGGCGAAGCCTGTTTTTAGAAATTACCTCCAGATATCAAGGTGAGTCGGGAAGCGTGAAGGCAGGCTTATCCTCTGACCCCGAAGTATTAAAAGCACTGGAATTTATTTACAACACATCGGAATTGGATAAGATGCTGGCAGGGGAATAGACGAATGCCCCCTAAAGCAGATTTAAATACACACTACTTATTCCGATGGTAAGTTATCGCCCAGAGAGGCTGTTGAAATTGCCAAAGGGAAAAAATTAGTTAGCCTTTCCATTACCGATCACGATACCTACAAAGGGTTTTTTGAAGCCAGGAAAGTAGCGGACGAATTAGAGATCGAGCTCATTCCCGGTGTAGAGATAACATCTACCCTTGGGGATAAAGAAGCACATCTACTGGCATATTATTTTGATCCCGATACCAATTACCTGGAGAACTTTCTAAGCAGTCAAAGAAATGCACGGAAAAACAGGATCAAAGGGATCATAAAAACAGTACAAAAGGCCGGCCTTGATGTAGATTATGATGAAGTATGGGCAGAAGCAAACGGAGCTAATATCGGCCGCCCCCACTTGGCTCGCGTTCTCGCACAAAAGGGGTACGTCAGTAGTCCAAAAGAAGCATTCATCAGATATTTGAGCAATCAAAAGCTGGGTTCAATTGAAAATACATATCCGGATTATAAAGAAGTAATAGAAATTGTGAAGAATGTGGGTGGTGCCTGTGTGGTAGCGCATCCGGGTAAAATGTACACTTCCGAAGAAATGAATGCTTTTATTGAAGCCGGAATTGATGGGATCGAGTGTATTCATCCCAGCCATAATTATGCACTTCAAAAAAAATATACCGAACTTTGTGCGGAGCATGGGCTTCTCATGACCGGCGGCAGCGACACTCATGAAGCAAAAGACGCCGGGTACATGAATTTAGGAGTGGTGACCATTGCTTACAAACACATCGAGAAGATGAAGAAAATGACAGAACAGCGTAAGAATATTGTTGAAATCAAAAATTGATATGGCATTAGAATTAATTGAAGGCGATACAACTCCCGGTAAGGTAAAAATTGGGATCGTAGTATCTCGTTGGAACTCAATGATCACCGAGAAAATGCTTGAGGGTGCACTCAAAGCGTTAAAAGGAAATGGAATTGTTGAAGAAGATATCACGGTTGTTAGATGCCCCGGTTCTTACGAGATTCCTTTGGCGGTCCAAAATGTAATAAAGAACAGGGATGTAGATGGGGTGATAGCACTTGGTGTGGTAATAAGAGGTGGGACCCCGCACTTCGAATATGTTTGTGATGCCGTAAATCGGGGAATAACCGATCTCATATTGAAACATAATAAACCGGTGGCTTTCGGAGTTCTTACAACGGACGATGTGAAACAAGCCCTGGAACGTGCGGGGGAGAAGGGTAATAAAGGTGGGGAAGCCGCTTTAGCCCTTCTTGAAATGATTTCCATAGAGCAAAAACTAAGATCCTCTGATAATTAATTTACCTTGATAAAGGACAAGCAAAGCTCTAATTTTCAAAGCTTCAAAACCAGCCTATAAATCATTTGAAAGAGCTTACTTTAACAAACACAGTTCAGACTGACGAAGACAAGAAGAACCAGGAAATCCTTAAGAATTCCGGGGAAGTTCCTCTTCATATTGCTATTATAATGGACGGCAATGGTCGCTGGGCCAAAAACAAAGGCAGTATTCGATTGCATGGCCATAAAGTAGGGGTAGATTCAGTTCGTGATATTACTGAATCATGTGCTCAGCTCGGTGTTAAATATCTTACCCTGTACGCTTTTTCAACGGAAAACTGGGGGCGCCCTTCAATGGAAGTGCGTGGATTGATGAGACTCTTAGTTTCTTCATTGAGAAAGGAGGCAGATAATCTTAACAAGAATGATATTAGGCTTTCTACAATCGGACAAATGGGACGTTTTCCTGAAAACTGTCAAACAGAGCTTCGCGAGGCCATTGAACTCACCAAGAATAATAAGAGACTGGAATTGTGTTTGGCACTAAGTTATTCCGGCCGTTGGGACATCACCGAAGCCGTTAAGAAAATTGCAGGTCATGTTAAAGAAGGTCGTTTAGATCCCGAGCTTATAAATGATCAAATGATAAGCGATCATTTATCGACGGCAGATGTTCCCGATCCTGATCTTATTATTCGAACCAGTGGGGAATATAGGATTAGCAATTTTTTATTATGGCAACTGGCTTATTCAGAATTATATATTACCGAAACGTATTGGCCGGATTTCAGAAGAGATGAATTGTACGAAGCAATACGTTCTTACCAGCAAAGAGATCGAAGATTTGGAAAAGTTTCACCTTCCGAAGACGAAAACTCTTTTTCATCTCGTTTAGTAAACAAAAAATCATAAGCATTTAACCAGAAGGCGTGTTCTTACTTTTGAAAAGACTATTTATTGTCACCTTACTTACGATCGGCTTTATTCCACTTCTTACACAAGCACAAGACATTGAACTTACGGATCCGACAGCAATAACACCTGCTGAGTACCAGATTTTTGGGGTTACTGTGGAAGGAAATGAAAATACCCGCGAACAATTCATTATAAATACCAGCTTGCTGATTGAGGGTAATACCATTGTTTACCCCGGTGATATTGTAAACAATGCGGTAAAACGATTATACAGATCAGGATTGTTTTCTGATGTAAAGATATTTGTTACAGAACGTACTGCTTCAGGCATCCGTTTTTTGATTGAAGTTGAAGAACAACCCCGGATCTTAGAATACCGTCTTGAAAATATTAAACGCTCACAACGTCGGGATCTCGAAGAACTCTTGGTTTTGACACCCGGAACCGTGATCACGGAAGCAACAATTGGGCAAGCAAAAAATACCATCCGCCGTTTTTACAAAGAGAAGGGGTTTTGGTATACCACCGTTGAAACCCGCACTGAAGAAGTGCAGGGATCAGCAGACCGTGTGCGCTTGATATTTGATATTGATCCCGGAGAAAAACTTGAGGTTAAAGACATAACCTTTAACGGAAATGAAGCTTTTTCTGATCGCAAGCTGCGAAAGAAAATGAAGCCTCTTAAAGAAGACGCATGGTGGAAGATTTTTGGTAAAAAGACCTTTAAAGAAGAAGAGTTTCAGGAAGGTAAAGAAAACCTGCTTACCTTTTATCGTGAGAATGGCTTTACGGATATAAGGATAGTTGAAGACTCTGTTTATACATATAATTACAAAGGAGATAAAACTGGGATCCGGGTAGAGTTGAATTTGGCTGAGGGGCCGCAATATAAAGTTCGTAACATAACTTGGGAAGGGAATACGGTATATAATGACGAGACACTCACTGAATCACTTGGCTTCGAGAAAGGTGAGGTCTTCAATGAAAGTAAGTTTGATGAAAATGTAAACATCAATCAAAGAAACACGGATATTACCAGTCTTTACCAGGATATTGGATATCTGTTCTTTCAGGTAGTCCCCAATATCAGAAAAGTAGCGGAAGATTCACTGGACATTCATTTCGAGATCTATGAAGATGAGATCGCTACTATTCAGGAGGTAAACTTTACTGGCAATACCAGAACGCACGATGATGTTGTTCGCCGGACACTCAGAACAGTACCCGGTAATACTTATAGCCGTCAGGCTATCATAAGAACCATACGTGAACTCGGTCAGCTTGGGTATTTTGATCCGCAGAATATTGAACCTCAGCCCATTCCGGATCGCGAAAACAAAACGGTGGACATTCTTTATAAGGTTGATGATACTCAAAGTACAAGTAATTTTGAGTTTTCCGGAGGGTATGGGGGCGCAGGAATCGGGGTGATATTATCTGCTCAGATCAATTTTAATAATTTTTCTATACAAAGAGCTTTTGAAAAAGGCGGATGGACACCAATTCCTTCTGGGGACGGACAAAAACTTTCACTTGGAGTACAGGTTACAGGTACCGGTTATCAAAGCTACAGTTTTGGGTTTCAGGAACCCTGGTTTAGAGGAAGACCCACCTCATTAGGACTTAATGTTTCATACAACTTACTGAACTATCGAAATTCGAGTGAGAGAAATGAGTTATTTTCAACTTCAGTTTCTATTGGTAAGCGGCTGAAGTGGCCTGATGATTTCTTTTCATATCGTACGATTGTAGGATACCAGCTTTATGATGTGGTAGGTAACGAGTCTTTCTTTGCAGAAGGAACTTCAAGCCTATTAACTGTTGAACAGGTTTTAGAAAGGAACTCACTGGATAATCCCATCTCACCGAGCAGTGGATCCAAGTTTAGTGTTTCAGGAGAATTTGCACCTCCGCTTCCCGGTTTTTCTGAGTACTATAAATTCCGTACCCAATACCAATATCACGTTCCGGTTGTGGAGAAGTTAGTACTTACAAGTCAGGTTCAATATGGATATATCGGATACTTTACGGAAGATAAACGCAGTGATCTTAAGAAATTCCTGGTAGGAGGTACCCAACTTCAACAACGCCAAAGCTTCTTATATGATAATATAGATCTTAGGGGATATCCCGGTGGAACAAGACAAAGTATAGCTCCTATAGAAGATGGACGAAAGGTAGGAGGTACCATGTTTAGCAAATATTCACTAGAGTTAAGGTATCCTGCTATTTCCAGCGAGCAAATTCAGGTAATACCATATGCATTTGTTGATGCAGGGAATTCTTATCTTGATTTTCAAGATTTTGACCCCTTTAAAGTTAAAAGATCTGCCGGATTTGGAGCACGCTTATATTTACCTATTTTAGGTTTAGTTGACCTGAGTTACGGTTACAGGCTTGATGGCGTAGAAGTGCCGGGCGGAACCGGTAATGTACTTCCGGGCAACTGGGAATTCTTGTTTAATATTGGAACACCATTCTAATTATAATGCAAGCGATCAGAAATTTCTTTCTTTTATCGTTTTCACTTCTTTTGATGCCTCAGGTAATGGGGCAGGATCAAAAGATAGGTTTCTTTGAATCAGATTATATACTGGAGCAGATACCGGAATATAATGGCATAGAACAGCAGCTGGACGTGCTAAGTACACAATGGAGGCAAGAGATCAGGGAACTTGAGGATGAGATCACAGAACTTGAAGAAGATTACGAAGCCAAAGAAATACTATATACCGAAGAAATTCGTAATCAGAAAAGGCAGGAAATAGCACAAAAAATTCAAGCTAAGGAACGTTACATCGCAGAAAAATTTGGTCCTGAAGGAGAATATTTTAGCCGTCAAAAAGCATTATTGGAGCCTGTACAAAGACAATTATTTACTGCTGTAAGAGTGGTTGCCGAACGAGAACAAATAGACTTTGTATTTGATCGTTCGGGTGACATCTATTTAGTGTATGCAAACAATGAATACAATTTGAATGACGAGATCCTTGAGCAACTGGGAATAGAAATTAATGAGTAGCGAAAGAATATTTAACCTAAATACTTTATTTTCATAAAAAACAAAACAGATAAAATGAACAAAAAACTAATTATAGCTTTATTCTTTTTTGGAAGCTTATTCACTTTTCAGGATGCGATTGCCCAGGTAAAAATTGGATATGCTAATCCTGCCCGAGTTTTAAGTGCTCTTCCCGAAGTAGAAGAAGTAGATCAGCAGATACAAGCACTCATCGAACAAAGTGATGAAGAGCTTGCCGCTAAAGCAACCGAGCTGCAGTCTATATTCACTAACTATGAGTCAAACATGAACAATCTATCTGAACAAGAAAGAGTGATTCGTGAAGAGGAATTAATGGAGATGAATCAGCAGTTTGAGCAAGATCGTGAAAGCATGATGAATAATATCCGTCAAAGAAGAAGTGAATTAATGACTCCGATCATAGAAAAAATGAATACGGCTATGGAAAGCATTGCAGCAGAAATGGAGTTAGACCTTATATTAAATGAAGGCACTTCAACCGGCGATGCTATTGTATTTTTTGCAAATAGTGAACAGCTGGATATTACAGATCAAATTATCGAAAGAATTCAATAATCACAGTTAATAAATAATACTAATGAAGAAATTAAGCTTACTTATACTTTCAGTTATCATCGCATTTTCAGCCATTGATACTGTAAAAGCACAAGAAGAATTACAAATTGGTTACGTAAATCCGCAGGCTGTACTGGCTAAAATGCCGGAAATGAGAGCCATACAACAGCGTTTGCAAAACTTTGCGGAGAAAAAACAGCAAGAACTTGCCCAGCAAGAACAGGAATTCCAAATTGCAGTTGCCGAGTATCAGCAAAAAGCAGGCGTTATTTCTGAAGAAGCTAATCAACGTGAGCAGGAGCGACTTGGCCAAATGCAGCAACAATTGACGGTTGCTCAACAAGAAGCTGAACAAGCTTTGCAGCAAAGAAGACAAGAACTGTTAAACCCTATGTTCTCTCAAATTAATGCTGCCATTAACTCAGTAGCTGAAGAAATGGGGCTTACCTATGTCTTGAATACAACGACTTCAAGCGGTGATCAGATCATTCTTTATGCATCTCCTGAGTTTCAGGAAAGATATGACATTACCGATGCCGTAATGCAGGAGTTGGGAGTGTTTAACTAATTAACATGTTAGATATTAAGACCCATCGGCTGAGTACGTTGAGGGGGCTTTTCGCGGCAAATGCCCGAAATCCTATGGTTTGTCAGGTGTCGAATGCTGAATGAATGGCAACCATTAGATTCCCGTTTCCACGGGAATGGCCATATTCATCCATTTTTATCCTTTTAACTTGGTTCTTGTCTCGAACTCACATTAATTAAACAGTCGGTTTTACCAACCCTATTCAATATTCAAAGCCACTCTTAAAAGTGGCTTTTTTTATTTCACATTCTTTTTACGGTTTTGGATATAATCCTCAAAAATATATCCACCAAGGTCATCAAGCGAAGCAAAATAGGCTTTACCCTTATTAGCTTCGGTCATTTCTCTTACAAAGCTTTGCAAATAAGGATCCTGAGCTATCATAAATGTGGTAATAGTGATTTGATCCCGCCGGCACTTTACCGCTTCATCAAGCACTTTATTGACAATCTTACGGTCTAAGCCAAAACTGTTTTTATATAGTCTTCCATTCTCGATCATGCAGGATGGCTTTCCATCTGTGATCATAAAGATCTGTTTATTTGCATATTTTTTACGTTGAAGGATATGTCTGGCTACTTCCAAACCCTGCTTTGTATTAGTGTGATAAGGGCCAACCTTTAAGTATGGCAGATCATCTATTGCTATTTGCCAGGCTTCATTTCCAAAGGCTACTATGTCGAGGGAGTCTTTAGCATAATTGTTCATGATCAGTTCTGAAAGAGCCATAGCGACTTTTTTAGCCGGTGTAATTCTATCCTCTCCATATAATATCATAGAGTGGCTCAGGTCGATCAATAACACAGTTGCTACTGAGGTATAGTGATCTGTTTCATAAACTTCCAAATCATCTTCCTGCAGATTGAAGGCATCTATGGAGCTATGGTTAAGCATATTCAGCATAGTCCCAACGCTGTCTATTTGGCCTATGTCATCTCCCTGTGTCCATTTACGCGTCTCCGGTTGCCGTTCGAGTCCGCGTCCTGTGTGTGGCGATTTGTGGGAACCCAGACCACCTTTCTCTAAATTCTTGAAGACTTCCTCAAGGGAGCGTTTCCTGATACTGCGTTCGGTTTTTTTGGTGATGATAAAGCCGGAGCCCTCCCGGTCTTTATTGATATATCCGCGTTCTTTCAATTCATCGATAAAATCGCTCAATGAATACCCATCATCAAATTGGCCGGTTATGTCGTATTCGTTATCCAGTTCGGTCAACCATTTCAAAGCTTGAGAAACATCCCCGCTTGAGATAGTTAATAACTGCTGAAATAGATCCCAGAGTGTATCAAAAGGGGATTTACCGTCTGTAGTGGCAAAGCGCTCATCCCATTCAAAATATTTAAAGTGCATGGTATTCCTTTTTCTTAATCAAATACTTACTTGGTCAAATGAGTTCCATATCTTATCATTTCTTTATCAATGGTAGTAATATAAATAGGGTAACACAGGAACATGGAAAAATCTGAAAAACCGGATAGGCTAAAATTTGAACGCCGGTTGTGGAATGAGGGATATAGCCACATTGCAGGCCTTGATGAAGTCGGAAGAGGATGTCTTGCGGGACCTGTTGTTGCGGCAGGAGTTATTTTTGAACCGGGTACAGATATTCCGGAAATAATAGACAGTAAAGTGGTTACCGAAAAGGAGCGTCTTAAGCTCAGTAAGAGAATTAAAAAGAAGGCTATTTTTTGGAGCATTAAAGAGGGAAATATTCATGAGATCAATGAACTGAATATATTATGGGCGTCTCTTCATACGATGCAAAAATGTGTGGATGATATGCATCCTAACCCGGAATATTTGTTAGTTGACGGCAACAGATACATCAACTCTCTCATTCCGTACACTTGTTTGGTAAAGGGTGATGACCGGTCGATGAGCATAGCTGCCGCATCAATTTTGGCAAAAGTATATCGTGATGAGTTGATGAAGGAATTACATAATAAATATCCCGAATATGGATGGGATACAAATGTGGGGTATCCAACTCCCCTTCATAAGAAGGCCTTGAAACAGTTTGGATACACTAAATATCACCGGACTACATTCAATCTGGGGACACAAAAGAAAAGGCCATAATTATATTATCGGTAGATGCTGAATTCTCTTTTATAGAAATCCATATTAAGGCATATTGCCAACATAATGGTATTTGTCAGAAACGCAGAACCCCCATAGCTGATAAAGGGTAGAGGAAGGCCGATGACGGGGAGCAGAGCTGAGGCACTTCCCACATTGATAAAGAAATGCACAAAAAATACTGCGGTAACGCTTACCGTTACCAACTGTGCAAAAGGATGTTTGTGATTCCCGGCCATATTCAACAAACGGATGAACAGGAATAGAAATGCTAAAATAACAATAGCAGCTCCAATGAACCCGAATTCTTCACCAATTACACAAAAGACAAAATCAGTCCATTGCTCAGGCAAAAACTTGAGCTGAGTTTGGGTTCCTTCCAAAAAGCCCTTTCCGGTAAGGCCACCTGAACCAATGGCAGTTTTTGCCTGTATCACATTCCAGCCGGCACCGGTTGGGTCGTAAGAGGGATTTGTAAATGCAGCTATTCGAGCTATTTGGTGAGGTTGCAGCAATTGGGTGATAGCTAATTGAACCCCTGAAATGGTCAAAAATCCCGTGACTAAAGAGGCAATGGAAAGCCAAAGTCTTCTCTGAACGAAAAAGATCACACAGGTCAAAATGACAGCAGAGATCGCACCATAGTACCATTCAATGACCGACAAATAAACAATAATGGCCGGAGAGATCATGAAAAGTGAAACGCCATAAGGTAATCCTGACCAAAATAACATAACCGGGATAAGAGCTAAAAATATAAGTGCTGTACCGAGATCGTTTTGCAGAAAAACCAAGATGGTAGGTATAAGGATAATGACCACCGCAATAAGAGCATATCGTACATTTTCGGCTGAGATGTCTCGCCGGCTTGTCAGGTAGTTGGCCGTAGCAAGGATAGTCGCAATTTTCATTAATTCACTCGCCTGAAGATTAGCAGGGCCAAGCCTTAACCAACTTTTGGCTCCGTTGATTTCTGTTCCAAATGCGAGTGTGAGGAGCATTAAGATGATTCCTATAGCATATAAAGCATATGACAATTGGATAAAGGTGCGAGGAGATACTAATTGAACCGCGATCAAAACAAAGAGTGAGATCAATACCCATGCCGATTGCTTAAAGAAATTATTTTGTATGTATTCGGGCAGGAACTGAGAAACAGGTCCCTGGGTGGCACTGTAAATTGCAATGAGCCCGATCGCAGATAGCAACATCCACGTGAAAAGTACCGACCAGCTAAATTCTCTTATGTTATTCATTAACGGGAGTGATTAAATCATTATTTGCTTCAGGATCAACAGGTTCAAAATTAATGACATGTTCATAGATCCAATTTCTGGAGATCTCACCCATAAAATATTTTTCGATGATAAGGGAAGCGATCGGTGCAGCAGATCGTGAGGCAAAACCGGCATTTTCAACAAATGCGGTTACTACAATTTCGGGATTATCCATAGGGGCAAAAGAGGTGAACCATCCATGATCCAATCCATGAGGATTTTGAGCTGTCCCTGTTTTACCGGCTATTTCAATATCCTGATGATTGGCATACCATCTGCCGCTGCCTTCAACCACCACGCCGCGCATTCCTCTTTTGATTACATCAAGGTATTCGTCCTTTATCCATTCAATCTTCTTTCGCTGCGGATGAATATTGGTCAGATTTCCTTTAGGATCTTTAATTCCCTGGACAAGATGTGGCTTGATCCGATATCCGCCATTAGCTATAGTGCTGGTCATTTGGGCAACCTGTATCGGAGAAACTGAGATCATGCCCTGGCCAATGCCAAAATTAAGCACATCTCCCAACCCCCAATAACGATCTCCAAATCTCTTGTTGAGATAGGTACTGTCAGGGATGATTCCTGCATTGGCATTTGGAAGATCTACAGCATTTGGGACACCTAAGCCAAAATCATTAATCAGATCACTCCATTCATTGAGTTTACCACTTGTAGCTATCTTATCCATCAACGACAAGAAATAGGTGTTACTGGAAAAGGTAATGGCTTTCTCTAAATCATATTCACCGATATCAGCCAGATCACGGTAGGCGCGCCCGCGTATGTATGCCCCGCTGTTATAGACTTCAGTTTCCGGAGTAATGATGCCCAGGTGCAAGCCGATGATTCCCATTAAAGGCTTGAAGATAGATCCGGGGGGCTGTCTGCTTGATATAGCCCGATTATACAGCGGAGTTGTCGAATCGGCATTGATAGCCTGCCAATAATCCAGGTCTAATCTGCCCGCAAGCCTGTCAAGATCATAGGAAGGAGAACTGACCATGGCCAATATTGCACCTGTATTAGGATTCATGGCTATAACAGCACCTCTTTTGCCTTCCATTAATTCTTCAGCAAAGATCTGCAGATCCGTATCAAGGGTAGTAATAATATCAGCCCCCTGAACCGGCGTTCGGGTAAGAGTATTGTCTTCAAAATTTCCGAGAGCCTGCCCCAAAGCATTAACCCGCAAATAATTTATGCCCATTCTACCTCTTAAAGTATCCTGATAGATCATTTCAAGGCCACTTTTACCAACTTTATCGCCCAGCCTAAGAGTGGATATTTGTTGGTATTCATTTTCATTGGCTTCCCTAAGGTATCCAAGTAAGTGTGAAGCTTTCATCTCAGTAGGGTAGTGGCGCTTGCTTTCAATCTGATGGCCTATGCCCGGTAATCTCCAAAGATTCTCTTGTACAGCTGAAAAAGTGGAGAAATCGATCTCTGTAAATAATCGGGAAGTTCGGTGCCAGGAATAATCCTGTGCTTGTTGTATATGAGAGGCCAGTAACGAGTCCGGTATGTTGAGAATAGAAGAAAGCAGCGGAATATTGCTTTTATCGAAAAGAGAGGGGGTTATAGTGATCGAGAAGATGGGTTCATTATCAACAATGAGCCTGCCGTTCCTGTCATAGACCAAGCCTCTTGCGGGATCAATATATTCCTGCCGTATCGAATTCTCCTGACCGAGTGCGGCATACACATCGTATTCCACAATCTGTAAATAAAATACTCGGCCAAGCACAATGAAGGTCAAGCCAAAAATAATTACCTGCAAAGCCCGTATGGAAGTTCGTGTCCTATTTGTATGACCTGTTGTCATTCACCTAATTACCTTTAAAAATGAAAAGTATTGAGCCAAGTAATGCAGTGTATAAACTATTTAAAAGAATAAAAATTATAGGGGAAAAACCTGCTGAATAAGCATTGGCGAAGCTTGCCAAACCTAAGAATATGAGATTATGTGAAATGGCAGCAATAAATATGACAAGGAAAATTTGCCATATCAATAATCGGTTTTCCTTTCTGCGGTTAAGGAAGTTAAAAGCCATGAAGCATAGCAAAGTTTTAGAGAACATATTCAGTCCCCAATAATCGAAGAGAGCATCTTGCAGGAAGCTTAATCCTGCAACGATAAGGATAAGTTTTACCCGATCGTATTTCGTGGTTATCCAAAGCACAAAGATAAGCAGGGGGTCGGGAGTAGCACCAAAAAAACTGAGATGCTGAAATACAAATACTTCGGCAAGAATGAAACTGAAACCTATTAATATGTCTTTATAAGTATCCGTGCTCATTCAAAAAGTTGATTATACTCTTGTTGCAAATTAGAAACGTTTGAATCCGGTTCAAATTCAATGATAAAACCTTGGTCAATATCCGCCAGCATTACGTAGGGCTCCAGGAAAATACGTTGGGTTTGTCTGCCGGGTTCCGGCTCAGTTCTTATAACTCTGCCAATGGGTATTCCGGCAGGGAACTGGTTGCTGCTTCCTGAGGTTTCCACCACATAGCCACTGTCAACCGATATGGTCTTGGGAACAAAATCCATCACTAATTCACCATATATCTCACCGTTCCAGCTCACGATTCCGTTGGCTTGATTTTCCTGAATGCGCGCGCTTACTCTGAATAAAGAATTGTAGTAAGGCATAACTTGTGAATAATAATTCCCGGCCAATACAATTTTTCCGATCAGTCCATTGGAGTTAACCAATGGCATACCTTCTTTTAAGCCGTGCGAGGTTCCGCCATCAACAGTCAGAATATTATTCAGGCCGTCCAGCTGTTTGCCTACAATAAGTACGGGGGTCATTTCAAAATTACTTTCCTCACGATATTCTAACAGTGCTCTTAGCTCCTTATTCTCCTCTTCGATAGCGCGCAAGCGGCTCAATTCATCCTGTAATAAGATATTTTGGCGCTGTAAATAGGTATTGGTATTCAGAGCCTGCCGGTACACCCGGATATTTGCAAGGGGTTCCTCAAGTAAACTGAAAGAAGTAACAGAAATTTTTCGCAGGGTATCTATACCGCCCTGATGCCTCCCAATCATGATGGCGAAAGCAAACAGTAAGATGAGGGCAGTTATTATGTAATCTTTAGCATCACTTAATTTGAATGATCTAAATCGCATTCATTTCCGGGGTATTAGGAAATTACCGGTCGGTAATATTCAAGGTTTTCAAGTATGGCACCGGTACCGCGAACAACGGCAGTAAGAGGATCTTCAGCAATATGAACCGGAAGATCTGTGGTTTCCATAATCAGTCTGTCGAGATTCTTTAGAAGTGCTCCACCGCCGGTCAACATAATACCTCGGTCCAAAATATCAGCTGAGAGTTCAGGCGGAGTTTGTTCCAGTGATTTGGTAATGGATTCCACAATGGTATTTACCGATTCGGCAATAGCTTCCCGCGCATCCTTGGATGTAATGTGCCTGGTTCTTGGAACTCCATTTACCAAGTCACGGCCTTTGGTGATCATCTCCAGCTCTTCATCAAGGGGAGCAGCTGAACCGATCTCACATTTGATCTTCTCGGCCGTACGTTCACCGATCAGTAAATTGTGATTTCTCCGGAAATAGTTAATGATATCATCATTTAACTCATCTCCACCCAAACGCACCGATTGTGCGTAAACAATACCCGAAAGAGCAATGACAGCAATCTCGGTGGTACCACCACCAATATCGACGATCATGCTTCCAACCGGTTCATGCACATCTAAACCAATTCCAATAGCAGCCGCCATCGGTTCATCCACTAAATAAACTTCTTTTGCCCCGGCATGTTCGGCACTGTCACGTACTGCTCGTCGCTCAACTTCTGTGATTCCACTGGGAACACAGATCACCATTTGGCGCGTAGTGGAATACCATTTCATTTTCACTTTTTTGATCATTCCACGGATCATTTGTTCAGCCACTTCAAAATCAGCAATTACACCATCTCTGAGAGGGCGTACAGTCCTGATCTTGTTGTGAGTTTTTTCGTGCATCAGGCGGGCTTCATGTCCCGTAGCAACGGGTACATTCTGCTGATTCAATGCCACTATGGAAGGTTCATTAAGCACGATGCCTTCACCGCGAGAGTAGATAAGGGTATTTGCTGTACCCAGATCGATGGCTATATCGGTATAAAGAAAATCTAAGAAGCCTTTTTGAGATTGTTTTTTTGAGTGCTCTGAGGTATTCACGCCGCGAGATTCTGACATTTGCGCTATTTAAGTAAATTGAACATTATGAGGTGTAGATCGAAAGAAAATACAATATTGGGATTGTATTTGCGAATGTTTAAGACATGAAAAATTGGAATTTTATAATAAGGGGAAAATTCATTTTATAAAGGTCCGCAGGTTAATGTTTAAAGTGGCGTTGGCCTGTAAAGATCATCGCCATATCATATTCATCTGCTTTTTGGATTACGTCTTCATCGCGAATACTTCCTCCGGGCTGTATCACTGCTTTTGCTCCTGCTTTTGCCGCGGCTTCAACACCATCAGCAAATGGGAAGAAGGCATCCGATGCAATGGCCGATCCATTAAGTTCCAGGCCTTCTTTTCCGGCTTTAGCAACGGCTATTTCTGAAGAATCAACCCGGCTTGTTTGCCCTGATCCAATTCCCAGCGTTCGGCCTTCTTTGGCATAAACGATGGCATTTGATTTTACATGACGAACTACTTTCCATGAAAACAACAAGTCTTTCATTTCCTGCCCGGTTGGTTTTCTTTTGGTAACCACTTTGAATGTATCCAGATCGGCAGGACTTAGATCAGCTTGTTGATCCAGCATGCCGCCAAAAATAGTTCGTGATGACGTGGCTTGTACTTCCTTAACCGACTTTTTGATCCGTATTAATCTGCGATTTTTTTTCTGGATAAGAAGCTCCAGTGCATCTTCACTGTAGTCGGGCGCAATGATGATCTCGGTGAAGATCTCATCGATAGCTTTTGCGGTTTCAATATCCAGTTTCTGATTCACCACAACAATGCCCCCAAATGGCGAAACCCGATCTGTGCTAAATGCTTTTTTATATGCTTCGGTCAGGTTTGCATCAACACCAACTCCACTTGGTATGGTGTGTTTTATGATAGCACAGGCCGGTTCATTGGTATCAAAATCTGAGATGATGTTCAGCGCGGCATCCACGTCCAGATAATTGTTGTAGCTAAGCTTCTTTCCGTGAAAGCAATCGATGAAATCATTTTGATTCCCATAAACAGCAGCTTTTTGATGGGGATTTTCACCATAACGCAATTCCTGCGAGAGTGGCAGAGAGATATTGATTTGTTTAGCCGGCTCTTCTTTAATTAGTTTAGTGAAGTAATTAGAGATCGCGGAATCATAGTCGGCGGTATGTGCAAAAGCATCTTTGGCAAGTGCTTTCCTGGTATCAAAAGAAATTGCCATATGTTCTTCAAATTCCTCAATAAATGATGTGTATTGAGCAGGAGAACTGAGTATAGAGACATGGGCAAAGTTTTTGGCGGCAGCGCGGATCATAGTGGGGCCGCCAATGTCAATGAATTCAGTGGCTTCAGCCAGTGTCACATTAGGATCAGCTACTTTGTCTTTGAACGGATACAAGTTCACAACTACCAATTCGATAGGAGTGATACCAAGTTCGTTGATCTCTTTCAGGTCAGCTTCATGCGAAGTCCGGACCAGTATCCCTCCGTGTACCATCGGATGTAACGTTTTAACCCTTCCGTTCAGGCATTCCTGAAATCCGGTAACTTCTGATACATCCTTCACAGGAATACCTTCTTTTTCAATGGCCCTGGCTGTCCCTCCGGTTGAGATGATCTCTACTCCTGATTTGTGAAGGGATTGAGCCAGTTCAGTAATGTCCCTTTTATCTGAAACAGAAAGGAGAGCTCTTTTAATTTTTTGGGGGGTTGTGGGTAGTTTCGAAAGCGGTTTTAAAGACACGGTACGGTATAGTTTAGAGGGTTTGCAGATATTTTTCTATGGCGGCAGGATAAAGCCGGTGTTCTTCTTTTAGAATTTTTTTAGCAAGTTGTTCAGGCGTATCATTTTCTTTAACCTTTACAACAGACCGGGCAATAACCGGGCCTTCATCAAACTCGCCGGTAACTATATGAACCGAACACCCGGATTGGTGATCTTTAGAATTGATGACAGCGCGGTGAACATTCATTCCATAAAATCCTTTTCCTCCGAATTTCGGTAATAAGGAGGGGTGAATGTTTAGAATACGATTCTCAAATTTTCTGATTACGAGAGCAGGGATCTTTTTCAAGTATCCAGCCAAAACTATTAGATCTGTCTCCCAGGAAGTAAGCTGATCAATTAACTCTTCCGCAAATTTTTTGTCATCAGGTAGCTTATTGGGAGCGAGCACGCGTGCAGGGATGCCATAGTTTTCAGCTCGTTCTAAGGCTTCTATATGATTTCTGTCGGTGATAAGCCCGGCAATATTAGCGGTAATATTACCGGCATTTACAGCATCAATTATGGATTGAAAGTTAGTGCCCGAGCCGGAGGCAAAAACAACGATATTCTTCAAAAGACCTTGGGGTTTTGCATTGCCTGATTGGGCGGAAAAGATAGCAAATGTTTGGGTTGAATAAAGAATTTAATTCAGTTAATCCGGATCGTTGGATGGAGTGATGTCTCGTCGAAACACTTGATAGTTGTTGAAGCTCCAGCTGAGCTGTGTGATGGTGATCTTGATAACAGTAGCTAATGGAATTGCTATAAGCATTCCTAAAATTCCTGCCGTTTCGGCCCCAATCAGAATAATGAATAAGATGGCTACGGGGTGCATATCTGCTGATCTTGAGAAAAGCATGGGTTGAAATACGATATTATCCAACAACTGAACGATAAAAATGGCCAGAATACATGCCGCAACCATAGAGAAATTTCCGGTCTCGATAATTGAAACAATGATAGAGAGGAAATATCCTAAAATGGGTCCGAAATAGGGAATAGTATTGGCAAGGCCAACGGCAATACCAACCGACATTGAGTTATCTAAACCGGCAATACTTAAAGTTGCCCAGGAGGACAGTGCTACAAGAAAACTTTGCATTAAAACACTTCTGAAGTAAAGTCCGAGGCGCTTTTCAATTTTATCGAGTACGGTGAGAGTGGTCTCGAAATATTTATTGGGAACCAATTGAAGTAAATCTCTTCGGATTTTACTTCCGTCCTTTAAAAAAAAGAAGGCGGCGAAAGGAACTACTAAAACAGCAGAAAAGATGTTTGTAAAAATACTTAATGCATCACTGACAATGGATGAAATTTGATTCACGTTGAAAAGCTCATTGAATACAATAGTTATGTTTTCTACCAAAAAACCCTCCGGCAGAAACTCAAATTTATTGATGAGTTGATTCTCCACTCTTTCTGCTATCTGTTGGATATTATCCACATTGAGCTGTGCCGTAAGTTCAGCCATTTGGTTAGCAATAATAGGAATGACACTGGTAGAGATAAAGACTAAAACCAATATGACAGTAGCAAGTATGAGGGTAATACCGAACGTTCGGTTTAATCCCATTGACTGAAGACGATTGGCAAATGGATCTAAGATGTAACTGAGGATCATAGCCAAAACAAGAAATACAACCAGGTTTGAATAGTTATACATGATCATTAATCCCACTGCGATGGCAGCAAGACCAAGTATAAAACGTACAACCCGATCAAGCGTAATATTTTTCATTGGTTAGTAAGGGCTAAGAATTCATCCATGTGTTTTAAAATAACGTTCGAATTGTAACCTTTGCGCATCAAAAAGTCGAATATCTTTTTCTTTTGTTTTTGATCCGGTTCCTGCTGATAGCGTTTCTTCTTTTTCCGGATCAAATCCAGCATGCTTTCTTTTACAGCTGTTTCTCCAAAAACTTCCCGAATACATTCTTCAACTACGGACTTCGAAATACCTTTTTTAAATAACTGGTTCCGGATCTTATAAGGCCCCCAGTGATTGAACTCAAATTTATCGGCGGTATATTTTAGGGCAAATTTTCGGTCGTCGATGTATTCCTTTTGTTCAAATTCATCAAGAATTACATCTATAAAGCTGCCGGAATATCCCTTTTTGTACGCTTTGTCTCTTAGTTCTTTCCTGGAATGATCACGACGAGAAAGAATTCTAAAAAAATAATCCCTTGCTGCCCATTTCTGTTCAGCCTCTGTAATTTGGTCAAATAAAAAAGGCGTTACTTCAACGCCTTTCTTCAGGTTTAGATCTGTTAAGGTAGCTTCAGAAACGCCAACTAAGAATTGATCATCTATAAATAATGAAAAGCGGGACGTATTTTTTTTCTGAACCTGAATGACAGAAATGACAGCTGGAAGAAGCGCACGGGCTTCCTCCAGCTTTTCCTCTTTTGACTTCCGTTTAGTCCTCAACGTCTGCCGTTTCTTTTTCTTTTTCCTCTTCTTCTTCTTCTGATTCAAGGACCTCGCCCATCAGTTTGGCCCGAACTTTTTCTTCAATAGCTTTTGTAAGCTTCTCATCTTCTTCAAGGAATTGCATAGCGGCATCAGAACCTTGACCGATAGGTTCCCCATCGTAACGGAACCAGCTTCCTCGCTTTTCAATGATGTCATATTCAACGGCAAGGTCGAGTATCTCAGAAATTCGTGAGATGCCCTTACCATACATAATATTGAATTCCACAACTTTAAAGGGTGGGGCTACTTTGTTCTTGGCAATTTTTACTTTCGTTCGATTTCCAACCACTTCATCACCTTTCTTAATGGAACCGATCCTTCGAATATCGATTCGTACGGAAGAATAGAATTTAAGTGCGCGCCCACCGGTGGTTGTTTCGGGATTTCCGAACATCACCCCGATCTTTTCACGAACCTGATTTATGAAAATACAGGAAGTGCGGCTTTTATTAATGATACCCGTGATCTTACGCATGGCTTGCGACATCAACCGTGCTTGCAGTCCCATATGCGAATCGCCCATCTCACCTTCCAGCTCTGCGCGGGGTACGAGGGCGGCAACGGAGTCAACTACAATAACATCCAGGGCTCCGGAGCGGATCAGTGTTTCGGTGATCTCCAGTGCCTGCTCTCCGTTATCCGGTTGTGATACCAGAAGTTCTTCTACGTTGATTCCCAGTGCTTTAGCATATCTTGGGTCAAAGGCATGCTCAGCATCTATAAAGGCTGCATACCCGCCATTCTTTTGTGCCTGTGCAATTACCTGAAGGGCAAGGGTGGTTTTACCACTGGCCTCAGGACCGTAAATTTCTGTGACACGTCCTCGCGGAATTCCTTGTACCCCAAGAGCATAGTCAACCATAATGGAACCGGTGGATATAACATCAATATCCTGTATAGATTCGGCTCCCAGTTTCATGATGGTTCCTTTGCCATGTTGTTTTTCAATTTGCCCTACGGCCATATCGAGGGCTTTCACTCTGTCATCTGATTTCGCCATGATTCTTTTCCTTTTTGAATTTGTTTTAGGCAAATATAAGGTACGAAGGTGTCAGTTTATGACACCCTTTTTTGCGCTGCATCCAATATATGTTCAATATATGTGATAGACAAATATCTCTTTAACCTTTTTCATATTTCCCAAAAAGTTTTCTGTTTGTATAGTAAGAGGGATGAAAAAGGAATTCCTTACAAATTTTTATTAAAAAGTTGATAGTCCCTATGGGACTAAAGAAACATATGTAATAGAACGATCATTCTTTGAGTCGTCCCGCTAGGACTTCGTTTGGGTGTGATTTATTAGCCACGGGAAAATCCCGCGGCTACATTCTACCATCCCTCCGGGATTTCGTGAATTTACAATCACGGAGCTTGAATGTGGGGGGAGTTTAGTCCATAAACAAAGTTTAGTCTTAGAAAAAACGATTACCTGCCAATGAATCAGTCCCGATAGGGACGGCCGATTGTAGTCCCGGAATTCATTCCGGGTTGGATATGCGATTGATAATCAAATCCCGCAGGAATGATCCAACCAAAATCATTCAACAACGAAAATTTAAACCTGAGTTCGATTATTGATAGTTTGAAAAATACCTAAAAAGTTATCCCTGCGAAGGCAGAGATCTTATTATTGCCAGTAATTCAATCATAGATACCTAAAAAACAAGTAGATTTCGGGCATTCGCCGCGAAATGACCAGCTTGCCTATGATAGAACCTGCTTTTTAATCAAACTCAGGTTTTAACCATAAATCAAATGTCCGCAACAACCTTATCCAATTCATCCATCGCTTGTTTTATTTGGGAGGAAGTGATGTAAGGTGCCGGGCCAAATCTCAAGATCTCACCGCGGGCATCGGTAAAAACTCCATTTTCCATCAGTGCTGCTCTGATCTCACGGGCTTTTGGTGAGGTCAGGGACAAAAATCCTCCGTTTCTTTCCAAAGGTTCTTCATGGGTGAGGTGGATGATGGAACGGTCAAAAGTCTTTTCCTTGAACAGGGTACGTAACAGGCCTACCTGTGCCAGATATTGTTCTCTGAGTATCTCAGGAGACAATCCGTGTTCCTGAAAGAACTCCACTACTTTGGCCGCCCGAAATTGGGAGGATGGATCATAAGTTCCGCTGGCAAAACGCTGATTGTCATGATCGTATTCAACGGGATCGTTATTGCGTGGTTTGTCGAGTGTGCTGAAGGAAGCGAACCAACCCGTAATAGCCGGGCGGTACTCACAATCTTTTGGGAATCTGAGGAAACAATTTGCTTCCCCCCATTGCAAATATTTATATCCGCCGATCAAAATAAAACAATCTTCCAATCCTGCTTCACGGATAGAGAGCGGTACCACATTGGTACCGTGATAATCATCGATCATCACGGGAATACCTTTTTCACGGGCTGCAGCTGCGATCTCTGTGAGGTGCGTATTGATGAGCGAAGTCTCAAAATAAACCCTTGATAACATCACTGCTGAAGTCTGGTCATCCATTTCCCCAATGATACGTTCGGCAAAACTTTCGTCAGGTTGAACCGGAACCTTTACGAACTCAAGCCCTTCTTCTTCCAGCCGATGAAGCTGACGGAACAGGGAATGGAACTCTCCATCGGTGGAAATGATCTTAGGTTTATTCTTCAGATCCAGGCTGCTCATCCAGCTCACAAAAAGCATATGGGTGCTTTCCTCCCGGCAGTAGAATCCGTCGGGATCATCATAAAAATCCCGAAGGTAAGTACGCAGGATCTCGGTCTTTTCGAATGCCGCTTCCCATTTCTTGTCTACATCACGGGCACATACATCAAAATATTCGGTCTGTCCCTCGCGGGCAACATCGGGCCAGGCTTGGTGGGAATGTCCGGTAAAGAGGAGTCGCTCCGATACATTAAAATGAGTGTAATGTGGAATGAGTTTATGTGCTAAAAAATCAATATCTGACATCGAGAAGCCTTTTTATGGGTTTGGTTGGAAAAACTGAAAATCTGCAGGTTTGGTTCATTTTTAAAATTTGGCTCTTATTGCCCAAAGGTCGGGAAAGATAGGATTGTTCAGCGTTCTATGGAGATACTTTGCTCCGTCAGAGCCACCCGTTCCTTTTTTTGTACCAATAGTCCGCTCCACCATTTTTACGTGGCGATATCGCCATTCCTGTAAACCCTCGTCATAATCCACAAAAAGCTCGGCGACCATAGCCGCTTCGGGATCATTATTCATGGCTTCAACCAATGCTTCCTGAATTTCATCAGAAGGTTCATGGATCAATCCTTTTTCATTTTCTCGTGTGGGGTGAACTTCATACCCGCGTGTTCGCATATAGCTGCAAAAACTTTCCCATAAAGTAGATTCTTCCATGCGTGATTCAAGGATCTCAATGTGTTTGGGCTGATCTTGATGAGCCTCTTTCATCAAAGAAAAACGCAGTCCGCAAACAATCTCCATCTCACGAAACTGCAGGGACTGAAATCCGCTGGATTGCCCCAGAAATTTACGGAAGCTGTTGAATTCGAGCGGGGTCATTGTTTCGAGAATATCAATTTGGGAAACCATGGTTTTCAGGATGGTTAGAATACGCCGCATGGTTTTGATGGAACCCCAGGTATTACCAGCTTCAAGGTCTCTGCGAAGCTTGCCAAACTCATGCAGAATTTGCTTAAACCACAATTCATAGGTTTGATGAATGATGATAAAAAGCATCTCATCATGTTCGGGCGGGTCCGACTTATATTCCTGAAGCTCAGTGAGTTCATCAATTTTGAGATAGTTGGTGTAGGTCAGGCTCATAAATAAATAAATTTGATTCGGTTGGATAATACCGAGTTCAGCATTGTTATGCTAAAAGAATGACGGAGAACGGAAGACCGACGACGGACCGATGATGAGTAATGAATGGCCAATGACTAAATAACAAATACGCCAATAACAATTAACAAATCATCAATAACGAAACACCAAAAAATTCTTTACTATGAACGTATGAATATATTGATTGCAGATAGCGGGGCTTCGAAAACCGACTGGGTTTTAGTGGGTGAAGAACAGCCTCAGTTCATTCAAACGGAGGGGCTTAATCCAAATTTAGTTTCAGCAACTGAATTTATGAACGTATTGAGTAAAGAGCTGAAGCCCAATTTGTCTGGAAAAGCCGTTGGCCGGATCTATTTCTACGGTTCGGGTTGTGGTTCATCCCAGAAGAAAACGGAAGTGGAACGTTATATAAAAGAGGTGTTTGAGTTTGCAGAGGTCAAGGTAGGAACAGATCTTGATGCCGCCGGGTTGGCGCTGTTTGGAAAGAAGGAAGGGATTGTGTGTATCTTAGGAACCGGATCAAGTGCCGGTTTTTTTAAGGATGGAAAAGTGGTGAAACAAATGCCTTCAGTGGGCTATCCGGATGGAGATGAGGGCGGTGGGAGTGACATCGGAAAGCGCCTCCTGAAGCTGTACCTGTCTGGAAATCTCCATAAAGACCTCAAGTCGTTTCTGGATAAAAAGATCGAGACTGATACCGGGAAATTGCACCTGATGTTTGAGAAGACAAAGGAAGGGAAATTGTTTGCATCCAGGGTGTGTAAAGTGATGGGCACAAAATCACATTACCCTCAAGTGCAGCAGATACTGTACAACGGATTTGAATCCTTTTTAAAGAAAGTAAACGCAACGTTTCCGGAGGAGATCAAGAAGTGCGAGTTGGGATTTGCAGGGTCGGTGGCCTCGGTGTATGAGGCGGAGCTTCGGGCCTGCGCAAGACAGATGGAATTTGAGATCAGTTCGGTGGTTCGAAGCCCCATTGAACATATCGCACTTTATTATTCGAAGTGATTTTGGCTAAGGTATATACCGGACAAAAGCTTCTATAGCTTCGTATTCTGCCAATCCAAGCTGGTCGTAAAGTTGGGCCGTGCGTTGATTGCGCTCTTCCGCCCGCTGCCAAAATTCTCGCTTATCGGTACCGGGAAAAAGCGGCCGGTCTTTTTGGGATTGATGTTTGAAAATGGCACTTCGTTTCCGTTTTTTTTCTTCAGGACTTAAAGGCACTGCCATTTCAATTTCATCAATATCCCATTCCTGCCAGGCCCCGCGATACAACCAGGTCCAGCAGTCTTTCATCCACGTTTCATCCTTAAGTTCATCCAGTGCTTTAAAAATGGCATTGAGGCATACCCGGTGCGTGCCATGCGGATCAGAGAGATCACCTGCGGCATAAATCTGGTGCGGTTTTATTTCTTCTATCAGGTTTTTAACGATTTTGATATCCTCTGTCCCGATAGGTTTTTTACGGATTTTCCCGGTTTCATAAAAAGGCAAGTCCAGAAAATGGATGTGTTCATCCGGAATACCCACATATCTGCACGCAGCTTTGGCTTCGCCCCGGCGGATTAGACTTTTGATGGTTTTAATTTTTTCCGAATCTACTTCCCCTGGTGATTTTTGACTGATAAAAGCCCTGGCTTCGTCAAATAACTTCATCACATTTTGGTCCTTCAAACCAAATGCTTCATTGTAATCCGTTACAAAGTCGGCAAACCTCAGTGCTTCTTCATCAAAAACGGCAATGTTGCCCGATGTTTGATAGGCTACATGTACTTCATGCCCCTGATCGGCGAGCCGCGTAAAGGTGCCGCCCATGGAGATAACATCATCATCGGGATGAGGGCTGAAAATGAGCACCCTTTTGGGATAGGGCTCTTTACGTTCCGGCCGGGTTGTATCGTCGGCATTGGGTTTGCCGCCGGGCCACCCGGTGATGGTATGCTGAATTTCATTAAACACACGGATATTGATGGTATAGGCACTGCCAAAATCAATCAGGATATCGTTCATCCCATGCTCACTGTAATCCTGATCAGTCAGCTTCAGGATAGGCTTTTGCAGGTTTAAACTCAGCCATACTACCGCTTTCCGGATGAGCTCATCGGTCCATTTGATGGGGCCGATTAGCCAGGGGGTTTTAACACGGGTAAGTTCTGCGGATGCTGCATTATCAAGGATGACTTCCGCGTTATTGTGGTTTTGCAAATAGGTAGCCGGCACCTGCCCGGTGATATCTCCCTCCACCGTTTGCTTAATAATCGGGGCTTTGCCCTCTCCCCACGCCATAAGAAGCAGGCGTTCGGCATTTAAAATAGTGCCGACGCCCATGGTAATGGCACGGCGCGGAACATTCTCAGTCCCAAAAAATCCGCTGGCAGCATCCAGTATAGTGAGGCTGTCGAGTGCAATAAGACGCGTTTTGGAATTCACCGAAGATCCGGGCTCGTTAAAACCGATATGTCCTGTACGCCCGATGCCCAGAATTTGTATGTCGAGTCCTCCATATTTGTCAATCTTCCGCTCATAGTCTTTACAAAACGGGATAACTTCCTCCCGGCTCAGCGTACCATCGGGGATGTGTATATTTTCCCGGGAAATGTTGATGTGGTTAAATAAATACTCATCCATATACCGCACATAACTTTGCAGGGAATCTGGTTCCATCGGGTAATATTCATCCAGGTTAAAAGTAATTACGTTACTGAAATCCAGCCCTTCTTCTTTATGGAGCCTCACCAGCTCATCATACACGTTGGTAGGGGTAGAACCGGTTGCGAGTCCAAGTACGGTATGTGTATCTTCGGCATTGTTCGTTCGGATAGTTTTTGCTATTTCGCGGGCTACATATAAGGAGGCTTCAGCGGCATCACTAAAAATATTGGTAGGAATTTTTTCAAACTGATGATATTCCGCGTTAAAAACTGAAGACATAAAGGAGTTTTCTCGATTAATTTAATGGAAATTGACTATACCTTACACTCATGCATGCGATCATGAAGATACAACCTCTAAGAATCTACGTAAAATTCGAAAATAACCTATGATTGATACGCACTCCCATATTTACCTTGATCAATTTGATGAAGACCGGGACGAAGTGTTCCGGCGCGCGGCGGAAGCCGGAGTGAAAGCCATCTTTATGCCGGCCATCGACTTCGGTTCCATTCCTCAAATGGAAAAGCTGAGCCATCCTGAAATTGCATTTTACAAGATGGGAGGCGTACATCCCTGTGATGTAAAGGAGGAGCTTCCAAACGGTTTTGAAGAACAGCTTTTCAAATTTTGCTCACGGGATGATTTTTACGGAGTGGGGGAGACCGGTCTCGATTATTACTGGAGTACCGAATTGGTAAAGCAACAAAAAGAGAGTTTTCACATTCATTGCAAGGCAGCTAAGCAGGTGGGAAAGCCGGTCATTATTCATAACCGGGAGAGCACGAAGGATATGCTGGAGATCATTGAGCAGGAACAGGATGGAAGCCTGAGCGGTATCTGGCACTGCTTCAACGGGACGGTGGAAGAGGGGAGACGAGCCATTGATCTTGGCCTGCATCTCGGCGTTGGCGGGGTGGTTACTTTTAAAAACGCCGGAGTGGATAAAACGGTGGCCCAACTCCCCTTAGAAAAAATGATGCTGGAAACCGATGCACCATATCTTTCCCCGGCGCCGAAACGCGGCAAACGCAACGAACCCTCCTTCATGAAATTCACCGCCCAAAAGCTGGCGGATATTTTTGAATTAAGTGTGGAGGAGATCAATGAGAAGACTACGGGGGTGGCGAAACGGTTGTTTAGGGTTGACTAATTGGTAAGAGCTCTTATTTTATCGCAGGTATTATTCGGCGACTTTATACGACTAACGAGACGGATAACATCCAAAATATCCCGAATAAGACATTTAGACCACGATTAACGAATCTTATCCGTCGCTTGCTAACAACCCCTTGTTCGCATAATATTATGTTAGCACACCTAAACTGCATGACATCTTTCTACTTTTTTTCTATCAATCTCTGATTGTCCAGAAATTTTAATTTTGATATTAATCAAGGCTCTATGTTGATTCGTGTGGGTAAGATATAAAAGTGCTACTATTGATCTACTCAATCAACCCGCATGTTTACCGAGAATAAATGAATAGTAAAGAACTTTTTTCAATGGCCTTAGGCTTGGAGTATCCCTGGAAACTCAATAACGTAGATTTTATCGAGGAGGATGGTCAAAAAGTTCTAAGCATTGATACCGGCCACTTGCTATTATTGTGATGTCCTTATGTCGAACTCACGTTAAAATACTAAGGAAAGGAATTTGGTTTAAAATGGATTTCCTTAGAGATCTCTCAAATTTGTGGAGTATAATTTTTTTTTTAATATTATGCATAAAGTAAATTAAAAGACTTCTTTAAGATGAAAAATAAAACATACCTTATATACTTCCTTCCTATTCTAATCTCTTTTTTAAGTTTTAGTTGTGATACCCCAACATCGAATTCCGTAGAAAAAGAAGGTAAGGAATTTGTCATCTTTAAAAGCGCAGATCAAAATTCTATCGATCAACAAATAGATGGTTTAAAAAACTCAATAGGGTTACAAGAATCTCAGATAAATTATCGATATAAGAAAAAGATAAGTGGTCTATCAGCTTACCTTACACAATCTCAGGTCAGTCAATTAGAAGATGAATCAAGTGATGATTGGGAGGTTATTCCAGGTGAATTTATTATAGTTTTTGTAGACCCATTCGATGGAGAAAAGTATGTAACTGAGGAGGGAAACCAATGGTCAATGAAAACAATTGAAAAAATTCAGGACAAGTACGACATCAGTGATGATAAAATACTTAGTAAGTATGGGTATGCACTTTTTGGGTTTGCTGCTGAACTAACTGATGAGCAACTATACAATCTGGAAGAAGAAGACATTATAAATCACATAGAGGCTAATCGTCGATTTCAAATAGGCCTATCTACAAGTGACTAGTATCCGAAATTCCGCACTATGCCATGCTCTCCGCGTACTTTTACATGCAGAGCCAATACACTTTTTGTCTATAAATTTTTCAATGGACTCCCGTGAGTCTTTCCTAATTTTTTGATGGTTTTACCGCTTTTGTCAAAAAGTACATCTTTTTTGCCTGATCAATAAGAAAGTTTTTAAACTATCCCTCTTCTTGTTTAAGAGTTTTCATAGCAAATTAAACCCATTCTAAATTCCTTAAAATTCATTCAAATCAGTCTTTACCTTCCTAAAGTTTTTTGTATCTTTGCCATCCATTTCGGAGCCGTGGCAGCCGCGGTTACATTATTTTTATCGTAAACAAATAAAGTTTAATAAATGGAATCCGCTACGGCGTTGTTTTCTCTCATTATTGCTCTTCCATTAGCCGGCTTTTTGATCAACGGGATCATCGGGCTATTCGCAGAGAACTATCGAAATAAGAAACAGTTAATTGGTATTATCGCCAATGTTGCTGTTTTTATCCCTTTTCTGATCGCAGTTTATTTCTTCCTGAACCTCAACGCAGATTCTGAAGCAGTGGTTTACAAGCTGTTTACCTGGATGGAAGCAGGAAGCTTCAGTGTTGATATTGCGTATCGTCTTGATCAGCTTTCAATTTTAATGACCCTTGTGGTGACCGGCGTTGGATTTTTGATTCACCTGTATTCCATGGGATATATGGCGGATGACGAAGGGTATTGGAAGTTTTTTGCATACCTGAATCTTTTCATCTTCGCGATGTTGAATCTCGTACTCGGTAACAACCTGTTGCTGTTGTTTCTTGGATGGGAGGGGGTTGGTGTTTGTTCTTATTTGCTGATCGGATTCTGGTATTCCGACATGGCCAAATCGGATGCCGCCAAAAAAGCTTTTATTTATAATCGGATCGGTGACTTTGCATTCCTTATTGCGATGTTCATGGTATTCCAAACTGTAGGAAGCCTGAACTTTGATGTGATTCTTGGAAATCTGGAGGCTTTTTCCAGTGAATATATTTTCGGAATTGGGTTGTTGATGTTCATCGGTGCTACTGGTAAATCAGCACAGATCCCATTATTCGTTTGGTTGCCGGATGCGATGGCAGGCCCAACCCCGGTTTCAGCTCTTATTCACGCCGCTACCATGGTAACTTCAGGGATTTATTTGATTTCCCGAATGTCGCCGATGTTTGTGTTGTCTCCTGAAGTGATGTTGATTATTGCAGTGATAGGTGCGCTTACCGCTATTGTGGCGGCTACTATTGCCATCACCCAAAACGATATAAAAAGTGTGCTGGCCTATTCCACTGTTTCCCAGTTGGGATATATGTTTATGGCGCTTGGTGCCGGGGGGTTTACGGCTGCGATATTTCATTTAATGACGCACGCATTTTTCAAAGCTTGCTTATTCCTCGGTTCCGGTTCTGTGATTCATGCCATGCATCATGTAGAGCACGAACTTGAGCACGAAGGCAAAGAGGTGCATTTCGATCCCCAGGATATGAGAAACATGGGGGGGCTTCGAAAATACATGCCATCTACCTACAAAACTTTTCTGATTGCAAGCCTTGCGATTTCCGGGATTCCACCGCTGTCTGGCTTCTTCTCAAAAGATGAAGTGTTGGCTATGACGGCAAATGCCGGAGCCGGAGAGTTTGGAAGCTACATGTATATGGCACTTTGGATAGTAGGTATTATTACGGCCTTCCTTACTGCTTTTTATATATTCCGTCTCACCTTTGCCACCTTCCATGGAAATTTCAAATTGGGTGAGCGTTTTAAAGAAGCTATTGGAGCCGAAAAGTATTTACATGAAAGCCCGGCAACTATGACGATCCCACTCTGGACGTTAGCAGGTTTGGCAACCTTTGGTGGGTTTTTGGGTGTTCCTAACTTTATCGTTGAGACATTCACTAATAAAGAGGCTCATGTTAATTTACTTCACGACTGGTTATACAACGTCACCGCCGACTATGAGCTGACGCTATCTCATGGAATTGAATGGGCATTGATGAGTACTTCCATCGTAATTGCCATTGCCGGGCTTTATGCCGCATTCAGAATGTATAATAACAACCAGCAGCTCGAGTCTGATGCTAAGCTGGCGAACCGATTTGGTGGCCTGTACCAAACCTGGCAAGACAGGTACAATTTTGATGAGGTGTATGAAGGCCTGATCTCTCGTCCTTTGGTGAAATTTTCTGATAAAGTACTTGCCGTTTTCGACATGAAAGTTATAGATGGTTTTGTAAATGCTACGGCCGGAACCGTGAAGTTGTTTGGCAGCTTGTTCCGCTATGTTCAAACCGGTGTGATATCAAGTTACGCACTGGCCTTTGTGATCGGTGTGATCGTAATTCTTTACTTAATGATAATGTAATTGTCACAAATTAGTTGATGGAAACACTTTTAAATATCGTCATTTATTTACCACTGTTAGGTATTCCGCTGATCCTGTTGATCAGGAATGAAAACTCCAGAAAGTGGATCGCTCTGTTGGTGACTATCATTACCTTCCTGGCTTCGTTGCCGCTTATGTTCGGTTTTGATGTAGCCAATTCAGGGACGGCTCAGTTCTTAACTGAGGGTGGTCGTCTTATGGAATCCCTGGATATCAAATATCTGATAGGCCTGGATGGATTGAATCTGTTGCTCTTTATGCTTACCACCCTTATGGGGCCGATTGTGATCCTGTCTTCCTGGAATTCTGTGACTAAGCATTTAGCTGGATACCTGAGCATGCTGTTGCTGCTTCAAACTGCTTCACTTGGAGTTTTTGCCTCTCTTGACCTGATAGTGTTTTACGTGTTTTTTGAGCTTTCACTGATTCCAATGTACTTCTTGATTGGAATTTGGGGAGGAGCCGGACGTATTCAGGCTACTGTTAAGTTTTTCATTTATACTTTGTTTGGTTCACTGGTTATGTTGGTCGGTCTTATCTATTTAGGATATGATGCCGGTGCTGCTATGGGTGGAGGAACTACTTTTACCACTGACTGGAGATTTTTATCCAGTGATATATACACTGTAGGTCTTGTAGAACAGACCTACTTATTCCTTGCTTTTGCACTGGCCTTCTGTATTAAGGTGCCATTATTCCCATTTCACACTTGGTTACCGTATGCCCACACCGAAGCTCCTACAGCCGGTTCGGTAGTTCTTGCAGCTATTATGTTGAAGTTGGGAACCTATGGTTTGATCCGCTTTTGTCTTCCTATCTTTCCAAATGCGTTCATGGAGTTTGCTCCCTGGATAGCCATACTTGCCGTGATCGGAATCATATATGGTGCACTTGTGGCCATGGTTCAGAAAGATGTTAAAAAATTGGTTGCCTACTCATCGGTAAGTCACCTTGGCTTTGTGGTGTTGGGAATTTTTGCTCTTAATACCGTTGCTGTACAGGGTGCGATCATTCAGATGATCAATCACGGACTTTCAACCGGAGCACTCTTCCTTATTGTAGGAATGATCTATGACCGGCGCCACACACGTATGATTAAGGATTTTGGGGGCCTTGCAAAGAAGATGCCGATATTCACAGTCATGTTTATGATTGCAATTTTGGCTTCTATTGGGCTTCCTGGTTTGAATGGATTTGTGGGAGAGTTTTTAATTTTGAACGGTTCTTTCTTTTCTGAACTGTATGACAATAAAGTTTTTGCGATATTGGCAACCACCGGAGTTATTTTGGCCGCTGTTTACATGCTTTGGATGTTCCAGCGCGTGATGTTTGGCCCGCTCACCAATCCTGAAAATGAAAAATTGGTTGACCTTAATGGCCGTGAGATTGGACTTTTGGTTCCTCTGGTGATCTTTATGTTTTGGATCGGTATCCATCCGGTAGACTTCACAAAATATTCTGAGGCTCAGGTTACAGAATTGATCGAAGCTTCAGAAGCAAAAAGTATAGCTGTACTCGAAGAGGCACGTAACGAAGAGCTGCCAAACTGGACCGCGAGATTTTACGATGTCAGTGAATCAGAATCGCAAATAGCATCAACTAAATAAGATCATGGCACAACCACTTTCCGAATCCGATATCAATCAAGCGTTGAGTTCTCTGGAAGGATGGGAGTTTGGCGAAGACAAGATCAGTAAAGAATTTAGTTTTAATGATTTCAGTGAAGCCCTTGGATTTATAGTCCGCGTAGGGTTAGAAGCTGAAAAACAGGTTCATCATCCTGAACTGTTCAATGTATATAACATGGTTAAGATCAGCCTGAGTACGCATGATGCAGGGGATAAAGTTACCCAAAAAGATGTGGATCTGGCCAAAGCAATTGAAAGCGTTTCATAAATTTAGCGAATGGATTATTTAGGCGATATACAAGCTTTTTTACCCGGAGTGATCACTGCCGTAGCCGGTTTAGTGGTTATTGTGGTGGAGTCTTTCAAAAAAGAAAGCCCGCTTAACTTTTGGATTACCGTAATTTCTTTGGCAGCGGCTCTATTTGTAAGCCTGCAGGCCCTGGATACCAATTTAGATACCGCATTTTCAGGTATGTTGGTTTACGGGGGGGCGGTAGCTTTTGGAAACATGATAATACTAACCGGGGCCTTGTTCAGTGTATTTATTTCTGAGGATTATCTTAGAGGCATAGGACATTACTATGGTGAAACCTATGCACTCATATTGTTTGCTACCACAGGGATGTTGGCCCTTGCAGGGTCAAATGATCTGGTCACATTGTTTCTGGGGGTCGAAACGATGTCCATCTGTTTATATATAATGGCAGGGTTGATCAAAGACGAAAAATCAGGTGCGGAATCGGCACTGAAATACTTCTTGTTGGGAGCTTTCTCAACTGGATTTTTGCTTTACGGTATGGCTCTTCTTTATGGTGCTACCGGAACAACAAGCATCCCGGAGATCGGGGCAGCAGCCAGTACGAATCTTCTATTTTTGGCAGGTACCGGACTCCTGCTTGTAGGATTTCTATTTAAGATTTCAGCAGTTCCATTTCACATGTGGACTCCAGATGTGTATCAGGGAACACCTACCACACTTACTGCTTACTTCGCTACGGCATCTAAAGCCGCTACGTTCATTGCGTTCATCCTCGTTCTATCGAGAGCATTGCCAATTATGGAAGGTTTGAACTGGCAGTTGGTGTTAAGTGTGATCTCGATCATTACAATGGTGTTTGGTAACATTATTGCTCTGGTTCAGGATAATGTGAAAAGAATGCTTGCTTACTCAAGTATTGCCCACGCCGGCTATGTACTTGTTGGTTTGGCAGCAGGAACTATTGAAGGATATAGTGCAGTACTTTTTTACCTCTTCGCATATACTATTATGAATGTAGGTGCTTTTGGAGTGATTGCTTATTATGAACGCAACAAAGGCCTGGATTTTAATCAGGTTCAAAATCTTGCCGGTTTAGGATATAAAGAACCGCTGATGGGAATTTCACTTTCAGTATTCTTATTCTCTCTTGCCGGTATTCCTCCTTTGGTGGGTTTTGTCGGTAAATACTATGTGTTTGCGGCAGCCATTAATGCAGAGATGATCGGCTTGGCTATTGTGGGTGTTTTAGCCAGTGCTGCAAGTGTGTATTATTATCTACGGGTTATGGTGTATCTTTACTTTAGAGAAGAGCACCAACCCATTCAATTGTTCACCCCCACATTGCTTTATAAAGGAACCATTGCTGTACTTGCAATCCTGGCTCTGTATTATGGAATCGAGCCGTTACTTCCCGGAGAAGGGTTGATGGATATTCTGAATACATATGGAGGATATTCAACTCCATTCATGTAAATAAGACATTGTTAAAACATTTATAAACCCTGTTTATTTATAAAATAGACAGGGTTTTTTATGCCAGGAAATTTGTGTTGAAAATTTAGAAGAAATGTAATACATTTTGTAAAACAATAAATTAGGCATGAGATCCGTACGATTACCTGAAGATATCGACAAAGAATTAGAGAGCCTGGCAAACCAAAAGAAAGTCTCTCGTTCTGACATCATTAAAGAAGCTTTGGTGGAATATATGGCGAAAGAAAAAAAATATAACAAACCCTTTGGTATTGGAACCCGCTACTTCGGGAAGTATGGCAGTGGAGAGTACGATCGTTCTGTCACCTATAAATCCAGAATAAAATCGAAGATCCGTGACAAGCGCTCTGATTGACGCCGGCCCGATAATAGCTCTGTTCGATAAAGACGATCAGTATCATCAAAAAGTGATGGAGTTTATGGAAAGCTTTGAAGGCCGGTTGATTTCTACCTGGCCGGTACTCACCAAAGTCTCATATATGCTCGACTTCAACAAGCAGACCCAGCTTGATTTCATTGATTGGGTAGGAGAAGGAGGAATCGAACTTTACAATCTTGAGCAATGGCAACTTATTAAAGTCAGGGAAGTGGTTGATAAGTATAGCGACCTGCCCGCAGATTTTGCAGATGCTTCTTTATTGGTTGCTGCCCAAGCTAAGAATCTGGATGAGATCATTTCTCTGGATAGCGACTTTAACATCTACAGACTGGGAAATGGGGATTCACTTACCAATTTACTGCTTGGTTAAAAAGAATCATTTCTTAAGGTTGGAATAGACTTTAAAAAAAGCTTATCTTTGGTTCTTCTGTTGCCCGGCAAAGTGCCAGAGTGACTGTTTTCATCTCAGAAAGCACCCAAAGAAACCATATAAAAAATGAGCAAGAACTATTACGAGTTTACCTATATCATAAATCCTGTTCTTGAAGAGGATAAGTTTAAAGAAACCGTTGATAAAGTAACCAAGCTGGTTGAAGATAACGGTGGAGAAATTGATGAAGTTGATGAGTGGGGCCTGCGTCAATTTGCTTACAACATAGACAAGAAAGGAAGCGGTTATTATGTGAATATGTACTTCACTGCACCGGCTGAAGCTATTGCCTCTGTTGAAAGACAGTTACGAATTGACGACGATATCCTTCGTTATCTGACCCTCAAATATGACGCAAAAATGCTTCGTCATCGTGAACTTCAAAAGAAAAACGAAGTTCCTGACATCTTTGCTATTGAAGATGAAGACGATGATGACAGCAACGAAGACGACGATTAACACAGAATCCTCACTAAAAGAAATTGAATTATGATTAAGAACCCATCACATCCGAAAAAAAATCAGCGCAAGGTAAAGCAGTGTAAATTTACCCGTGCCGGACTCGAGTATATTGATTACAAAGACACTGAAACCCTTCAGCGTTTTACCAACGACCAAGGCAAGATCCTTCCGCGTCGTGTAACCGGTACCAGCGCAAAACATCAGCGACAGCTTACAACGGCAGTTAAACGCGCCCGTTTTCTGGCCCTTATGCCATATGTAGCTGAAAATCTCCGATAAAATTAAGACGACAGAATTATGAAGATCATTCTTAGAGAAGACGTAGAAAAAGTAGGACATTCCGGCGAAGTGGTTGATGTTAAAGATGGCTTCGGCAGAAATTACCTGATTCCTCAGGGCAAAGCTGTTATGGCAACCAAAGGAGCTATCCAAGAGCTTGAACGACTTAAAAAAGAAGCCGCAAGACAGGCAGAATTTACCGTTCAGGAAGCCAAAGAACTGGCTCAGCTGCTGGAAGCTACTTCTCTCACCATTTCTGTAACTACCGGTGAAGAAGATAAAATTCACGGAACCGTTACAAATGCAGATATAGCAAAAGCATTAGAAGAACGCGAAATTTTAGTGGACAAAAAAGATATCAGCCTTGATCAGGATGTTAAAGCATTAGGCGAGTACACCGCCACTGTGAATCTTGTTGGCGATCTGAATCCACAAGTAAAATTCTGGGTTGTAAAAGAGGAATAATCCTTTCCTTTTCGAATTCTATTGTACTAATTTCGAGTGGGCTAAGTTAGAGTTCGTAAGAAATATACCCGGCTAAACCTCTGTATAATTATAGAGAAACTTACTTAGGTTAACTCAATGAAATTAACGCAAATGAAATCACTTTCTATAAAAATAATGGGGATCATCATTCTGATGTTATCCCCATTTTTTATTCAGGCACAAATACCTGATCCGGTTAAATTTAATGTTTCAAATGTCCCGGATTCTGTTCTGGCAGGCGAGGTTTTTGAAGTTGAGATCGAGGCTTCCATTGAAGGGAATTGGCATCTCTATTCTATTCTTAATGATGAAGATGCTGGTCCTTTTCCTACCGAATTTTCACCCAATTCTGACAACTTTGTATTTGCAGGAGATCCCGTAGAGTCAAATGCGGATATTGAGTTTGATCCAAACTTTGAAGCAGAGTTGGGCTGGCACAGTAGTTTTGCAACCTTTACCATTCCGGTAGCCGTTAGGACCAACCAAACCGGTAAGCAGAACCTTGACATTGAAGTGTATTATCAGGTTTGTGATGATAAAGTATGCCTGCCTCCAAAAACGAAATCTATTGTGGCCGGAGTTGAAGTTACAGGTATCTCTGATAGTCCTCACGAGGCAGCTGTGGGTGATGGAAGTAATGCAGAACTTTCCGGTTCAGAAGCTGAAATAAAGGAATCAGCATTAGGCGGAGAGGGAATCTTTGGTTTTATTTGGATTGCCATTTTGGCCGGTTTTGCTGCTCTTTTAACTCCCTGCGTATTCCCAATGATCCCGCTTACCGTATCATACTTTTCTAAACAAGAGGACAACGGAAAGGGTGTTGGTAAGGCTTTTTTATTTGGTTTAGGTATTGTTATTACGTTTACAGTATTAGGAGTTTTGTTGGCAGCTGTTTTCGGGGTGTCTGGTGCTCAGAATTTTGCATCGAACCCATGGATAAACCTTTTTATCGCATTTGTATTGGTAGCATTTGCTTTCAGTTTGTTGGGCATGTATGAGCTTCAGCTGCCCTATCAGCTTACCAATTGGCTGAATAGAAAAAGCAATCAGAGTTCCGGTATTGCCGGTATCATCTTTATGTCGCTTACCATTAGTGCGGTTTCTTTTTCTTGTACGGCTCCGTTTGTAGGAGGGGTATTCGCTGCTACAACAGGTGGAGAGTGGTTTTACCCGATTATTGGGATGGTCGGATTTTCGGCCGCATTTGCCAGCCCGTTTGTGATATTGGCTATTTTCCCAAAATGGATGGAGTCACTTCCAAAAAGCGGTTCTTGGATGAATGTGGTAAAAGTGTTGCTTGGATTCATTGAGTTGGCAGCAGCATTTAAGTTTCTTTCTAACGCTGATTTAGTATGGCAATGGGGAATGGTTTCCAGACCAATGACCATTGCCGCCTGGATTGCTATTTTCTTATTAACAGGTCTGTATTTACTTGGAACCTATTCTCTTAAACATGAGAAAAAGCCGGAGAGCATTACTGCAGGACGGATGCTTTTATCCATTCCGTTTCTGCTTTTCAGTTTTTATCTGATACCCGGGTTACTTGGTTCTTCACTGGGGATCTGGGATGCTTTTCTTCCTCCAAAACAAGCAACGGATGTAAGTTTGGTAGCATCTATCGGAACTACGCCTGGTTCCGGAGCGGCAACAAGTGCGGATGAAGGCTGGTCGGATAACTATGAAGCATCAGCGAAAGTTGCTAAAGAAAAGGGAATTCCGGTCTTCATCGACTTCACCGGCTATACATGTACCAACTGTCGGGCCATGGAATCGAATGTATTTCCTTTGGAAGAAGTAGTATCCCGTTTTGATCAAATGGAGCTTGTGAAGCTTTATACGGATGGCGGACCCAAAGGACCTGAAAATCAAATGTTTCAATTTGAGTTAACCGGCAACGTGGCCCTTCCAACCTATGTTATCGTAGATCCTGAAACAGGCCGGGTTTTAGAACAAAGCCTTGGATATAGCCGGGCAGAGAATTTTGTGGAGTTTTTGGATCGCGGGCTCCAAAAGTTTAAATCACTCTGATTGCTGCCCCTTTCTTTTGAAAGCTTTAGCCTTAATCACACACTTCAACAAATGTAGATTCATCTGGCAGAACCGGCTATCAGGTATGCCCCTGTCCAAACAAATCAATTAAGCATGATTTAGAATCGAACTTAGGTTATGGGTGCTATTTTTTAATAGGCTTCAAAATTGTGGTTAACTTTAGGAGGTTTTTTTGCAGAGCGTAACAGAACGTAAAAAAGCAGTTTTTAAAAAGATGTTACTTTGACATTTAATATAAAATGACCTATTCTTTCGCTTCATTAATCTTAGCCTTTAACATTTAAACAATTATCGGAGTAGACATGATATCGTCGATTGCTCTTTTTTTATTACAAGCCCCTGCTGACGAAGGGTTTTTTAACGTTATTGTCGCAAAATTTAACGAAGGTAATGACAGTGGCTGGATGTGGCCGGTGCTTATTGCTCTTATTTTGGGATTAGCGATTTTCCTCGAGCGGATCATCACCCTTAATCTTGCCGACATCAATACACGAAAATTCATAGTAAACGTACAAGAAGCTCTTCAAGATGGTGGTATAGAAGCTGCCGAAGAATTATGTGCACAAACAAGAGGGCCTGTGGCATCAGTTTTTCAAGCCGGTTTGATGCGCTCCCACGAAGGTATAGATGCCGCTGAGAAAGCGATTTCCGCCTATGGATCAATTGAAATGAGTTTCCTTGAAAGAGGTCTTATTTGGTTGTCTTTGTTTATTGCCATTGCCCCACTCCTTGGATTCCTTGGTACGGTAGTAGGTATGATTCAGGCATTTGATGATATTGAAGCCGCAGCTGATATTTCCCCAAGTATTGTAGCGGGTGGTATTAAAGTTGCCCTTCTAACCACAGCCGGTGGTTTGATAGCGGGTATTATTCTTCAGATCGGATACAACTATTGTGTATCTAAAATTGACCGCATCATCGCAGAAATGGAAGAAAGTTCTATCACACTGATCGATTCTATTATTCTATTGAATGAAGGAAAGCAGATTGTTCCTAACGTAGGTCCAGAAGCTGATTCTGACAGCGAATAATTATAACTAAAATCCAAAATAAATAGGATAAATCATGGTTGTAATAAGTGTTGGTCTTGCAATTGGCTTGATCGTTCTTGGAGTTATTGGAATAATAGTTTCGGGAATTAAAAGTCTGGCCAATGGTAAGCAAGATTTCAAAAGAATTGGTATGATGGCCGTCCCATTTGTAGTGTTTGGAATAAGCTACGCTGTATTTGGTGATGTACCCCAAGCCGGAGTATTCACATCAGTTTTTATGCTGGGTGCAATGGCATTGACCATCATATTAACCGGAATGCGCGGTACCTTTAAGTTTTAATAGGATATCAATCTATGTTAATAAAAAAACGAAAAAGAGAAGAGGCAGAGATCAATGGTTCGTCCATGGCTGATATCGCCTTTTTGCTTCTGATCTTCTTTCTGGTTACCACTACTATAAATGTGGATACCGGAATTGGTTTGGTCTTACCACCGCCATTGGAAGATGAGGAGCCGCCACCCATTAGACAGCGAAACCTGATGAATATCTTGGTGAACGCTGAAGGTAGAATACTAATGGATGAAGAACCTTATCAGATCTCTGAGGTAAAGAGTCGGCTTATTGAATTCATTAAGAATCCAAATAACGACCCTGACCTTGCAGAAACTCCAGAATTAGCTATTGTATCTATAAAAACTCAGCGCGAAACTCCGTATCGCATTTATGTGAATATGCTTGATGAAGTGATGGGTGCTTATAAAGATTTACGTGATGAAGCATCACGTGCTAATTATGGTGTTCCTTACGGTGCTTTGGATGAAGACAGTCCTCAGCAGCAGCAAATTCAGGACATGTACCCTAAGAAAATCTCAATAGCAGAACCGGGAGACAGTTAAAATGGCAGGACATTTTCAAAAGAAAAGAGGTGGAAGCAAGCAAGAAGTGCCAACTTCTGCAATGCCTGATGTAATTTTCATTCTGTTGTTTTTCTTTATGGTAACTACCGTATTAAGAGAAGTAACGTTGAAAGTGCGCGTAAACCTTACACAAGCCGAAAACATTGAGAAAATTGAGCAGAAACGCCTTCTTTCTTACGTATATATTGGCCCCGAAAGACTACCGGGCAATAAACTTGGCGAGGATAAGGTTCAGATCGATGATGCTATTGTAGAAGATATTGGAGGAATTAGAACTCTGATGTACGACAAGCTTCGCGAACAGCCTAAGTTGATTGTTTCTCTTCGGGTTGATGAAAACTCTAACTTTGGACTTCTTACCGACGTCCAGGAAGAATTGAAGCGAGCTAACACGTTCAGAATTAATTATTCTACTCGTCGCGAAATGAATTAAAATTTATTTTCAAAAAATTAGGCAACTGTGTCTCTTTGACGCAGGTGCCTTTTTTTATATTTAAACCCAGCATTATTATGTCTGATTCCTTTCAAACTATTCAAAGTATAGGCAGTAAGGCTCTTCTTGAAAAGATCGCCGGCTTTGAATCTTATAAAAATGAACACGTAGTTCAATCAATTGGTGATGATGCTGCTGTACTAAGTGAAAACGATGGATCGCTGACTTTATTAACAAGTGATACGTATGTTGAGGGAGTCGATTTTGACCCTACATACACTCCTTTTCATCATTTAGGATACAAGATCGTATCTGCAGGGATCAGTGATATTTACGCCATGAATGGAGATCCTGAAGCTATGCTTATTAATTTAGCGGTGCCCAACCGGATGTCTGTTCAAATGATCGAAGACCTGTATAAAGGGATAAATGCAGCCGGAAGCAATCACAATGTTGAGGTGGTAGGGGGTGACCTGAAAGCCAATCATGCAAACTTAGTTGTTTCTATAAGTGTTTATGGCCGGGTCAGTGAAGAGAAGATCACATATCGGAGAGGAGCAAAAGAAGGTGACGCCATTTGCGTAACCGGAGATGTAGGCGGGGCCTTGGCAGGTCTCAGAATTTTAATGAGAGAAAAGAAATATTGGGAAGAGCACGGGGATGAATCAGTGCAGCCTGAACTCGGAGATTACCAGTTTGTAGTTAAGCAACAATTAGTTCCTGAAGCCAGGAGAGACCTAATTCAAGTTCTTGAGGATCAAAAAGTAGTACCATCTTCAATGATAGATGTTACAAAAGGACTTGTGAGTGAAGTGAGTGCTTTGTCGGATGCCTCTAAACTGGGTGCCTATATATATCAGGCTGCATTACCCATTGCAATAGAAACACGACAAGTGGCTGATGAAATGGAGGAAGATGTAGATCGCTACGCTCTCTTTGGTGGCGAAGACCTTGAACTCATGTTCACCTTGCCGGAGAATAAAGTTGAAGAATTCGTAAAACATTTTACCGACTTTGTCGTGATAGGAAGGATGGTTCCAAAAGAAGAAGGAATGAAAATGCAAACAGCAGAGGGAGATGTTGTCTCTTTTGATGAATTGTCATAGAAATTTCTATGGCACGTTTTTTGCCACTCTTCAGTTCTATTAAATAAAGATAATTGACTCACTTAAACTTATTTGAGTGTTAGTATCCTTATATTGAAATCTAAGATAATTTTATAAGCATTTTTTAATGGCCCAGAAAAATCCAAAGCAAAAAAAACCGATTAAGCCTAAGGGTAAAAAAGGAGCCAATGCTCCAAAATTTCCTACCTGGAGTATATTTGTACTATTCTTCGTACTGTTAATTGCTCAAGTTATGTTCTTTTCCCCTGACACGGGAAACAGAATTAAATACAGTAAGTTTTTGGAGTATGTTGAAAATGGATATGTAACAGAGATCACGATCACCAATGGGGTGAATGTAACAGGAGAGTATTCTGACAAAGCTATTTCAGATGGCATTGTTACACGGCCGGAAAATACGGACAACAATATGCCGTTTGCTACCGGTGAAACAGATCAGTTCCGTAAATTCAATACCACCATGCTCAGGGACGATGAGATACGTCCTATTTTGGAATCTAACGGAGTTGAATTTGATGTTCGCATTGAAGAAGACTGGTTTAGTGGTGTTTTCATTTGGTTGATCCCAATTGCCATATTGATCGTAATCTGGATCTTCATCTTTAGAAAGATGAATCCGGGACAACAGGTACTGAACATCGGGAAAAACAAAGCTTCCCTTTATGATCAACAGACAGAGACCAAGGTTACATTTGAAGATGTTGCCGGGCTTCAGGAAGCGAAAGCTGAAGTTGAAGAGGTTGTAGAGTTTCTCAAAAATCCACAGAAATTTACGAAGCTTGGTGGTGTTCTTCCCAAAGGTGTACTTTTGGTAGGTCCTCCCGGAACAGGTAAGACCTTATTAGCCAAAGCTACTGCCGGTGAGGCAAGCGTGCCATTTTTTAGTTTGAGCGGTTCTGATTTTGTGGAAATGTTTGTTGGCGTAGGAGCTGCCAGAGTTCGTGACCTTTTTAAACAGGCGAAAGAGAAAGCACCGTGCATTATATTTATTGATGAGATCGATTCCATTGGGCGGACTCGAGGCAGAGGAATGGCAATGGGTTCGAACGATGAGCGCGAGAATACCCTCAACCAGTTACTCAGTGAAATGGACGGATTTAACTCTGACAAAGGTGTAATCCTGATGGCAGCCACCAACCGTCCGGATATATTAGATTCTGCGTTACTTCGTCCCGGACGTTTTGACCGACAGATCATGATCGACAAACCCGATTTGAACGGGCGAGTCGAGATCCTTAGGGTTCATACTAAGAAGTTGAAGTTAGGAAATGATATTGACCTCAGAGTGCTTGCTTCTCAAACTCCCGGATTTGCCGGAGCTGATCTCGCAAACCTCTGTAATGAAGCTGCCTTATTGGCTGCACGCCGGGAGAAGAACAGTATTGAAATGCAAGACTTTCAGGATTCCATTGAGAAAGTTATCGCGGGACTGGAGCGCAAGAATAAACTGATCAGTCCGCATGAGCGTAAGATCGTTGCCTATCATGAAGCAGGCCACGCTGTTGTAGGCTGGTTCTTAGAGCACACCGACCCTGTATTGAAGGTGAGTATTGTTCCCCGTGGATTAGCTGCCTTAGGTTACACGCTTCAAACTCCTCTGGAAGAGCGATTCCTGATGACGACCGAAGAACTCGATGACAAAATCTGTGCTTTATTGGGAGGAAGAGTTGCTGAAGAAATTATATTTGGAAGAATCTCCACCGGTGCTCAAAATGATCTTGAGCGAATTACAAAGATGGCATTTGCCATGGTGGCAGAATATGGGATGAGCGAAAAACTCGGATACATATCTCTTAAGGATTCTCAAAATGCTGAAAACAGCTATGGTTTCAACAAAAAATACTCTGAATCTACAAGTCAACAGATTGATCAGGAAGTCCGAAGTATAATTGACAAAAACCACGACCGAACTATTGAATTGCTCAATAAGCATAAAGATGAATTAGAGAAACTTGCGAAGGCACTTCTTGAAAGAGAGGTACTCGATCATCACGCTCTTCGGGAATTACTGGGTGATCGCCCGCATGGTAAATATCCGGATGGGATTTTTGAGAAATCTTCAGAGGCGAAAAAGAACGGAGTTTCAAAAGAGGATAAAAAAGAATCCAAGAATAGTGTATTGGAAAATTCCTCAGATAAAAGTGCGAAAGCTGAAAAAGAAGCTTCAGAGGCTGAGATTATAAGTGATGAATCAACACCTGAGGATGACGAAGTTTCTTCCAAAGAAGAAAATAAATAAAACCACATCGAAATAAATATTCAAAGGAGGCATTGAACTAATCGGTGCCTCTTTTTTTATGCCCTCCATTGAAATAGGCTAATGCTCGCCCTTCTTAACATTAGCATAAAGTTCGGATAACCAAAGGATAATTCACGGGTAACATTGCATAAACGTGGGCCTGCTATTTTTGCTGCTGAAAACAGTACAGCAGTTAGAAGCTGATTTTAAGGTTGGAAAAATCCAACTACTGATTCTGTTTGAAATCAAAAATCAAATATTCAAAAACACAAAAATCCATGAACTTCAAAGTTACATTAACTTACTTAGCCGGTTTTATGTTGGCATCGCTACTACTTATTTCCTGTGGTGAAGATAATTCAAGCGGAACTGAACAGTCCGAGGTCCCAAGTGTTGAAGCACCTGAAGCAACTAACGGAATTGTAGATGAGCCAGTAGAAATCACTTTTACCATTTCTGTTGATGGCGGATATGCTTCTTCAAGCGTAACAGCTGGTAACGGAACTGCAACCATAATCTCAGAACCATCTGCCGGTGCCAAATTGGGTTCAGTGGTGGTTGAATTTACTCCGACTGCTGTAGGAACCGGAACTGTTGATCTGGTAGTTGCCGACGGAGATGGACAGACAGAAGATGCTACTGCGGTAGTAAATATCAATAATACTGTTTTGGTTTCTGATAATATTACTTCTGAGACAACCTGGAGAGACGGCAGAACCTACGTTCTCGGTGGGCGAATTGCGGTTGAAGCCGGAGCTACTCTTACTATAGAAGCGGGTGTAGTTGTCAAAGGTCAGGCCGGTACAGGCTCAAATGCGACGGCTCTTTTGGTAGCACGCGATGCCACAATTAACGCAAACGGTACGGCAACACAACCTATCATCTTTACATCAGTAGCTGATGAGATCACCCCTGAAGATGTGGATGCAGGTAATTTCGGAAGTCCAAATCTTGATCCTGATGTCAGTGGTTTGTGGGGAGGTGTGATCGTATTAGGAAATGCACCAATCTCTGCACAAAATGACAATGGTGATGACGTAACTGAAGTTCAGATCGAAGGTATTCCTTCTTCAGACTCAAACGGACTCTATGGTGGAAATGATGCATCAGACAGTTCAGGTTCTATCACTTTCATATCTATCCGACATGGTGGTTCAAACATCGGGGAAGGTAATGAGATCAATGGCCTGACTCTCGGTGGAGTTGGTTCAGGAACGGTAGTTGAGAACATCGAAGTAGTTGCCAATCAGGATGATGGTGTTGAGTGGTTTGGCGGCACGGTTAACGTAACTAACGTACTCGTCTGGAATAGTGGTGATGACGCTATAGATACCGATCAGGCTTGGGCTGGAACTCTTGATAACGTTGTAATTGTAAGTGCGGCTGACTCTCCATTTGAATTGGATGGCCCTGAAGGTAATTACACCAGTTCAGGACATACCATTACAAATGCAACAATATATGTTAAAGGTAATGGAGCTGAGGAAATGATTGACGTAGATGCAAGCACCGACGTAAATATGTCAAACTTGCTGTTCTTCGGTCTTGCTACTGATGAAAATGGAAATGCTGCTAACATCATTTCAAGTGACTACCCGGACTATGCAGCAAATACTAACGGCTATTCAATTATCGGTATCCAAGCTGTGATCCCAAGCGGATTGACAGCTGCCGATTACTTTACAGGAGGACTGGATAGTGAAGTTACAGAAGTAGCGGACATCAGGAATGCCACTGTAGGTGCAGATGCCAGCGTATTTGGCTGGACCTGGGCAAATCTATCCGGTGCTCTAAGCAGCATAGGACTTTAACCATCCTCTCGCAGCTTATTTACTTGCCCTTTTTGAAAGAAGGGCAAGCAGTTTTTATTGACACCCATTTCTCAAAATAAAAAAGATCAGCACTTTTAAAATGACTAAACAAATCCTGCCAATGCTATTTTTGGTCTGTAGTTTTTCAATTAATGCCTTTGCTCAAAAAGGTACTCTCCGGGGAACTATAATTGATGATGAAACAGCCGAAACAATTTTCGGCGCAACTATATACATTCAAAGTACAGGAACCGGTACTACTTCCGATTTTGACGGGAAGTTCGAATTGCAACTCGATCCCGGTGAATACACACTGCGAATATCTTATATCTCATATCAAACCATTGAAATTCAGAACGTTGAGATAAAAGAAGGAGAAGTGATTAATCTTGGAAATATTCGCTTAAATCTTGCTATAACTGAGCTGGATGGAGTGGTTGTGACTTCACAGCGAGTAACTATTTCTGAGGCAGCTATTATGACGGCTAAGATGAACTCACCTAACCTGATCGATGGAATCTCAGCTGAGGCCTTTTCCAAGATCGGAGTTTCTGATGCAGCCGAAGCCCTTAAAAATGTGACCGGTGTTTCCGTTGAAGGCGGAAAATACGTTTATGTAAGAGGGCTTGGCGACCGTTACACTCAAACCATGCTAAACTCTGTGGAGATCCCAAGTCTGGACCCGGACAAAAACAGTCTGCAGATCGATATCTTTCCTACAAACCTGATCAACAATATGGTGATCACTAAAACAGCTGTGGCAGAAATGCCGGCCAATTTCACCGGAGGTATTGTGAATATCGAAACGATCGATTTTCCTGAGGAGCCGATCTATGATTTTTCATTGAGTTTTGACTACAATCCTGATATGCATTTCAACAGTAATTTCCTGACCTATGATGGCAGCAACACGGACTTTTTAGGATTTGATAGCGGTACACGGGAGCTCCCCAGCGGTGCGGATAACTCGGACATTCCCACACCAATAAGTGGAAACTCCAGCCAGGAGGTGTATGATTTTGTTAGCAAGTTTAATCCAGCACTTGGTCCTTATTCCTCAACTAATTTTGCAAACTACAGTGCCAGCCTAACACTTGGTAATCAATACAAGGTGTTCAGTGATAACAAACTGGGTTACATCATGTCTCTGACATATAGAAGTTCATCTACCCACTACAACAATTATCAGCTTGGTGAATATCAGAATCAACCTGACCCGACTGTATATGACCTGATCTACGCCACCAAACAAAACGGAACACTATCTGAAGAAAGCGTGCTCTTAGGAGGTCTGGCAGGCCTTGCGTTCAAGACTGACAACTCAAAATATAAGCTTACAGCTATGCATCTTCAGAACGGAGAGAGTACAGGTGGTAACTTTTATATTAATAACAGTGAATCAGCACCGGGACAGTCCGGTTACATGGCTGATTCCTATAATTTAGAGTATAGTCAACGAAGTATTACCAATTTCTTACTGAATGGCGTGAATTATTTTAATAACACCAACTGGGAAGTGAACTGGAGATCTGCAGTAACCCTCTCGTCGATGACTGATCCGGATATTCGCAAGACGGCCTACACACTTTCACTGACGGGCGCTGATCCCCGATTTAACGCCGGGGCCGGTGGATTTCCAAGCCGTATATGGAGGTATATGGATGAGGTTAACTACGCAAATCGCTTAGATATCACGCGTGAATATGATCTCTTCGACTTACCGGCTAAGCTAAAGTTTGGTGGCAGCTATGTGTATAAAGAACGGGATTTTGAAATACTGTCATATAACCTGCAGTTTTTTGGATCCCAACCTGATTTTGAAGGAGACCCCTCTGAGATCCTGGTTGATGAAAATCTTTATGGCGGGGGTGGCAACATTTATTATCAATCCGGAAACCCTGACCCTAATCCAAACGCTTACAATTCCAACGTAGTGAACTATGCGGGTTACATTTCCAATGAATTCAATCCGTTTGAAAAGCTGAAGGTGTATGTTGGCCTGAGAGCTGAACAATACACTCTGCGACATACAGGTCGCGATGCTTTATTTGCACAAGGTGGAAGCGGTAATAATTTGGATAATGAGAAGGTATTGGACGGCCTGGATCTGTTTCCATCAACAAACCTGAGTTTTGATCTTGGAGACGATCAAAATCTGAGATTTGCCTATTCCAAAACCATTGCACGTCCATCATTTAAGGAATTGTCATTTGCTCAGATCCTGGATCCGGTATCCGACCGTATTTTTAACGGTGGTTTATTTGAAATTGGTAGTTGGGATGGTAATCTGACAGAGACCTTTATCAACAATTATGATCTCAGATGGGAAAAATACATGGGGTTGAATGAAATGATCTCAGCCAGTCTGTTCTATAAAACGTTTCGGGATCCTATTGAGATTGTTAGAATTCAGGTTCAGCAGACATCCAGTGAATTTCAGCCACGAAACGTCGGAGACGGCCAGGTGTACGGAGCGGAATTCGAGTTGCGGAAATCCCTGGGTTTTATATCTGAATCGCTCCGCCATTTTGGAATCAGTACCAATGTGACCATGGTTAGATCTGAGATCGACATGACCGAGCAGGAATTTAGGGCACGTAAGAACAGTGAGAAAGAAGGCCAGAATGTAAACGATACACGCGATATGGCCGGACAGGCACCGTACATTATTAATGCAGGCTTCACCTATGATAATTTGGATATAGGACTGGATGCTGGTTTCTACTATAATGTGAAAGGAGAGACGCTGACAGCCGTTGGTGGCGGACTTTTCCCTGATGTGTATTCACAGCCCTATCACAGCATCAATTTCAACATGAATAAAAACTTTGGAGAAGAAGGTAAATCGTCTCTGAGTTTCAGTATCACCAATATTCTGGATGATTCCAGGGATGAATTTTATCAAGGTTTTAATACCGCTGATGAAATTTTTAGCAGCTATAATGAACACCGCAGTATAAGCATCGGATATAAGTACTCCTTTTGATCTGATTAATTATTACGATGGAAAATATACGTCTCACATAACTGTGAGGTGTGCTGATCAAGGAGAGCCCTGAGGAATTGGGGCTCTTTTTTTGATCACAGATTTTATTGGATGTCACTGATTTCAATGATTGTCGCAATGTACTCTTACTTTGTTGTTGACTATTAGTGAAATTACCCGTAGAATAAATCGTAAAATTACGATATACGATCATGGCCATTACGAAAGCACAATTATTTAACGAAAGGCAGATAAAAGCCGCTGAATTTGCAAAGGCAATTGCACATCCGGCACGGATAGCGATCCTTCAAATTCTGGCGACGTCAAATGCGTGTTACTGTGGAGATATTACTGAGGAACTTCCGCTTGCACAGTCAACCGTCTCACAGCATTTAAAGGCTCTAAAATCAGCCGGGATTATTAAAGGCGAGATAGAAGGGGTTCGAACATGCTATTGTTTTGATGAGGAGAATCTGGCTGAATTCAAATCGGTAATGGAAGCTATGATCAAGGAATTTTCAATACCAAATCCAACCTGCTGCTAATATGAAAACAAGAACCAAATCTCCTGAAGAACTCAAAGAAACCGTTCGCAAGAAATATTCGGAGATCAGCGAACAAGCTAAAGATTATAATGCCCGTAGCTGCTGCGGAGCCGGTGGGGATTCCTCAAAGGTCTATAACATCATGACGGATGATTACAGTGAACTGGAGGGGTACATCAGCGATGCTGATCTCGGTTTGGGCTGCGGATTACCCACCCAATTCGCACAAATCAAGAAAGGAGATTACGTGATTGACCTGGGTTCCGGGGCTGGGAATGACTGTTTTGTAGCCCGGCACGAAACAGGTGCTGAGGGTAAGGTTCTGGGAATTGACTTTACCGAGCCTATGATCAAAAAAGCCCGCGAAAATGCTGAAAAACTAGGGTTCAACAATGTGGAGTTTCGGTATGGAGATATCGAAGATATGCCCGTATCTGATGGGGTAGCAGATGTGATCGTAAGTAATTGCGTGCTGAATTTGGTTCCAAATAAACCAAAAGTAATCAAGGAGATCTTCAGGGTGCTCAAGCCTGGCGGACATTTCAGTATTTCCGATATTGTATTGAAGGGAGAGCTGCCTGATGCCCTGCGAGAAGATGCCGAAATGTATGCCGGATGCGTGGCCGGAGCCATTCAAAAGGAAACCTATCTAGCTCACATAAAAGAAGCCGGATTCGGTAATATCACCATCCAGAAAGAAAAGCCGATCGAGATCCCTGAAGACATTCTCGCTCAATATTTGAATGAGGCTGAAATAGCGGAATTCAATTCGGATGAAACCGGAATCTACAGCATCACGGTATTTGCCCAAAAAGCCGGTAGGACTGAGAAAAAGAAGGTTACCATGATGGGCTCAGATGAAGCAGGGTTTTGTGAGCCGGGTTCGGGTTGTTGCTGATTGGAAGTGGGAGCTTGGTAACGAGAATCAAGAGAATCAAAATACCGTAGGGGCAATTCATGAATTGCCCCTACGGTATCAACAGATTATCTAACAGATCATGTATCCAAAACTAAAAACCTATATCACAGAACTGGAATCAGGTTTCGATTCCATTCCTTTCGAGAGAAAAGAGCAGCTTAGGGAAGTAGCCGATTACATACGCTTCAAAAAGGAATCAGGGGAGAAAGCAAGACTCAATTTTATTTGCACCCATAACAGTCGGAGAAGTCACTTGGCGCAGATCTGGACGGCGACGGCCGCCCATTACCATGAGATTAAAAATTTAGAAACCTATTCCGGTGGAACGGAAGCTACGGCTTTCAACCCAAAAGCGATTGCAGCCATAGAACGCGCGGGTTTTAAAGTAGATAACCCCGGAGGCGAGAATCCAAGATATGAGGTTTCGTTCAGTGACAATAGCAAACCCATGATCTGCTTCTCCAAGAAATTCGATGATGACTTCAATCCGAAAACAAATTTTGCTGCGATCATGACCTGTTCGGAGGCCGATGAAAACTGTCCGTTTGTACCGGGCGCGGAATTCAGAAAGTCTATCACCTATACCGATCCAAAAGAAGCAGACGGAACCAACCGGGAAGTGGAAGTCTATGATGAGCGATGCCGGCAGATAGCTACAGAAATGTTTTACATGATGAATTTAGTGAGATCAAAGAATTAACAATCTATATGAGGTTAACACCATGAATACCCAAAACTTTATCAACACATTAATTTCCAATACGAACAAAGACCTGTCTTTCATTTTGCCTGATGATACCGGGCTTTCAGGCGACCTGCACATCACGGAAATTCAAAATCACAAAGTAGATTCTGTTGATTGCGGTGGAAATGCTCATCAGTATGACGAAACCGTGGTTCAGCTTTGGATCAATGAGACTTCTGATGTTCACGCTGAATGGTCCACTGATAAAGCAATGAAGATCTTTGATATCGTAGGAAAAAAGCTGACATATAAGGATGATGCCGAGCTTTTCATCGAATTTGGAGATTCCAATCATTCCACCATCCGGTATTCAGTAAAAAATGTGCGATCAGATGCTGAGAGATTGATCGTAGATATGACAGTGAAACCAACAGTTTGTAAGCCCAGCCAAAATAGAACAAAAGAAATGAGAACCTGTTGCCAAGATGACAGACTCAAAAAGACGAATGGATTTTTTTGAGCGTTACCTCACGCTATGGGTAATGCTTTGCATGGGAATTGGAATCGGAGTGGGATACGTGGCCGGGGATTCTATTCAGGTCATAAGCGATTGGGAGATCTATAAAGTAAATATACCCGTTGCAATCCTGATCTGGCTTATGATCTACCCGATGATGCTTCAGGTCGATTTTGCCTCCCTTAAAGAGATCAGGAAATCCCCCAAAGGCGTAGTGTGGACGGTGATCAAAACTGGGCTATCAAACCCTTCACCATGGCCTTTTTTGCCTGGATCTTTTTTGATCAGATCTACTCTGCCTGGCTCTCGCCCGAACAGGCTGACCAATACATAGCGGGAGCCATTTTACTGGGAGCGGCGCCCTGCACAGCCATGGTTTTCGTAGGGTCTTATTTATCGGCTGGGGATCCAAATTATACGCTGGTTCAGGTTTCGGTGAATGATCTTCTGATCCTCATTTTGTTCATTCCTATTGTTGGGCTGTTGCTTGGTATCACCGACATTACCATTCCCTGGAATACCTTGGCTGCCTCTATAATCGTTTTTGTAGTGATACCACTTTTGGCCGGATACCTTACCCATAAAATTGTGATCAGCCTAAAAGGACAGGAGTGGTACACGTTTAAATTCCTCCCAAAATTCAAACCTGTTTCTATTTCAGCACTGTTAATCACTTTGGTCCTGCTTTTCGCCTATCAGGGAGAACGAGTAGTTGAACAGCCATTGGATATTCTGCTGATTGCTATCCCGTTGACCATTCAAACTTATTTTATCTTTGTCCTTGCCTGGTATGGCGGAAAAAAGATAGGATTGCCGTACCAAGTCTGTGCTCCCGGATCCATGATCGGAGCCAGTAACTTCTTTGAGCTGGCCGTAGCGGTTGCAATTGCATGTTCGGCCTCCAATCCGGAGCCGCCCTTGTGACGGTTGTTGGGGTATTGATCGAAGTCCCGATCATGCTCTCGCTGTGAGGTTTGCAAATAAAAGCAGGATGAAATATTAAAAAAGTGGCATTCTCCTGATTACTAACACCCCACGAAATTCAAAAAGGAAAAGACGAACCTCGAAGAGTCCTCCCTTGAGGGAGGTGCCGACCGAATGGGAGGCGGAGGGTGCTGTCACGAGAACTCAGAATTAAGAAAAGCCCTTCAAACTCATGGGTTCTCTAAATAAAAAAACTTTCCTCTTGCAGAACTGTTTATATTTTTTCAATGTTAAAGAATCTGAAAACAAATAAACAGGCTGTACCATTGATATTCGTAACCCGCAGAACTCATTTTAATGCCGCACACCGGCTCCATAATCCTGATAAAAGTGATAAGTGGAATCAGGATGCATTCGGCAAGTGCAATCTTCCCAACTGGCACGGTCATAACTATGTAATGGAAGTGACGGTAGCGGGGGAACCCGATCCGGAAACAGGATTTATTATCGATCTTGGACAACTCAAATCCATCATCAAAGAAAAAATACTGGATCCCTGCGACCATCGGAACCTGAATTTGGATGTCCCTTTCCTGCAAGGGATTATCCCGACGACAGAAAATCTGGTCCGTGCTTTTTTCGAGCAATTGCGACCTGAAGTTGAAGCGGCCTGCTCCAATGGCGGGAAATTATATATGGTCAAGTTGTTCGAGACGGAACGAAATATCGCCGAATACCGTCCTTATCGTGGAATTTAACAGACTATTCATTATACAATTAGCAGTTAAAGAAGAACTATGATCTCACAAGAAGTACAACGGCTCTACGACCCTGCCTTTAACGTAACTCCAGAATACAAAGAATCTTTGCCCGACCTGCAAAACGGCCCGGCTTCACTCATCGAGGGGGCAAATGTGCCCATTCAGCAAGTGGGTATTTCCAATTTCAAGCTTCCTTTGAAGTTCAGGAGGAGAGAAGGGGAGCCCATCATGCTTGAGGCTTCCGTAGATGGCTATGTAAGCCTCGAAATGGGGAAGAAGGGGATCAATATGAGTCGCATCATGCGGACCTTCTACAAGTTTCAGGACAAGATATTTCATTTGGATCGCCTTGAAGAAATTCTGAAAGCCTATAAAGAGGATCTGGATTGTCAGGAGTCGTTTCTGAGGGTATCATTTAACTACCCGATGATGATGGACAGCCTCCGTTCCGGGATGAAAGGCTATCAGTATTACAAAGTGCAGATGGAAGGCCGGCTGGATAATTACGATCAGTTTCAGAAATACATGCACCTCGATTTTGAGTATAGCAGTGCGTGCCCTTGCAGCTATGAACTGGCTGAACATGCCCGGGAGAAAAGAGAGGTGGCCGCCATTCCTCATAGTCAACGCAGCGTGACGAACGTGACGGTTGCACTTAAAGACGAATTTTTTGTGGAAGACCTTGTTCAGATCTGCCGGAATGCCCTCAAAACTGAGACTCAGGTAATGGTGAAGCGGGAAGACGAACAGGCATTTGCCGAGCTCAACGGAGCTTATCAAAAGTTTGTGGAAGACGCCGCCCGACTGCTTTATGATGAACTTGACAGCTATAATAGCATCCGCGACTTTGTGGTCCGCTGTGTTCATATGGAAAGCCTCCACAGCCACGATGCTGTGAGCCGTATCTGCAAAGGTCTGCCCAACGGACTGCGGTAAATTTCATTCGCTAACCGATCTATCGGTCCATCGGTTTATCGCAATTCAGTTCTTTTGATATGTTCCGAAGTTCGGGAATCGATCGATCTGCGATGGCGATCTTGAATATCCAACACCCAACACGGAACATCCAATGATGAAGTTTTTACCTGGATATTCCGTGTTGGTTATTCATTATCGGATATTGAAGAGGGGGGGGGGATAAGCCGGGCCGGTTATTTGTATGGAAGTCGGAAACTTCCGGGCAGGAACTTTTAAGTTACCGCTTCGCTGAAGACTTAAAAGAGATTGGGCGCTAAAATCGGAGTTTGGTCCATCGTATTTTATTTAGGGAAATGATGGATATAGCGGGTTCAATAAGATTTATGAAATGCTGTTATATTTTTGCCTGTTGTACAAACAAAGTGTTAACAAAGATAGACCATATATATGAAAAAGCAAGAAGCACCAATTCATAATTCCCCATTTTCAGATGAAGAACTAAAGCAATTTGAGCAGATGCTGAAAGACGAACAGAAGGAGAGCGAAGAAAAAGTTAAACGCTATGAAAACCGCTTAGAAGAGATTGAAGATAAGCTGGACGATACAAGCTCTTCTGCCACCCATCACCAGGGAAACATAGGCACGACTGAGGATGAACGGGAAAGATATTATATCATGATTGAGAAAGAGAAAGAAAAACAGGAAGAGATCAATATGGCGTTAAATCGTATTGAAACCGGTAATTATGGGATCTGCAAGGTAACCGGAGATCCCATCCGAAAAGAGCGGTTGAAAGCCAAACCGTATGCCAAATATAGCATAGCCGCGAAAGAAGGTAGTTGAAGACTTAAAAGAGCTTGGGGATAGAACTTGGATGAGGCGGATCGGGCTGATGGTTATTGGCTATAATGCTGTCGGTTTTGAACCTGATTTGCAGGATTGTTCAGGATCATGAAGCGATCCTGGCGGGATCACCGATTACAGCTCCGTCCTTTAGGGCGGGGTTGATGAGTGAATACACACATAAACCTCCACCGGGTGGGCACCAAAGGCTATGAAGGCTTTCGGAGATTGGGCAAAAGTATTTATACAGTAAATTAATTTGCAGTTCGATCCATCGGTTGATCGCAATTATGTCGTACTTTATTTATCCCGAAGTCCGGGAAACGAACGATTAGCGATGGACGATTTTACTTTTAACTGATCAACTGCTCGTATTCCTTCTCCAGCGGCAGATACACTTTCCAAAACCCCTGAGGCGCTTTGCCCTCCAATACATCGATCAAAATACCCAAATGCGTATGCCAGCCTGCGCCCACACCGATTAGGGTGGTCGGGTCATCGCCTAATCTGCGGTGCGTTAGCCTGAGCAGCACTTTGTCATTCTTTTTAGGAATGAGCTCATAGGTTACCTCAGATTCTTCCCCGGTATCCTCGCCCCAGGTATAACTGAGTTTGGTATAGGGATTCCATTCCGTCACTCTTCCTTCGGAGTAAGAGCCGTCTTCCATGGCTTTGTACTTTTCGGGGATGGGATCGTCGGCTTTGGAAAGGTTTTTATGCTGAAATCGAAACTCCACTTTACCGCCAACGCCGGGTTCCACATCTCCGGCCGAAAACCATTTTGCCTTTAATTTTGACTTGGTTAGGTAGTCCCAAATTCGCTCAGCTGGTCCGGGAAGCAATCGTTCAAATTGAATAGTCCCCGGTTCAGGGAAAATGCCGTGTTGTTTATTCATGGTCTTAAGATTTGTTGGTTTATATTTTATTCTGCATTTGACCGATTATTCGTATTCGTAAAGGTCATCCCCGTTAATACGGGGATCTAATGGTTAGTTTGAAGTCAAGCTGCTTAAACCCGTAAGACAATTAGATTCCGGGCACTCGCTTTTGGATGACCCGGTCTGCATTGCTCATTATTTTCGCAAGATCTTCTCCATGGCTTTTCCCTTTGCTAACTCGTCGATCAGCTTATCGAGGTAGCGAATTTCCTGCATTGTGGGTTCTTCGATGTCTTCCACCCTTATACCACAAACCACGCCTTTGATCAAATTCCGAGAGGGGTTCATTTGTGGAGCCTCAGCAAAAAAAGTTTCAAAATCTGTTTTATCATTCAGTATGGTTCTCAGTTTTTTTTGGCTATATCCGGTCAGCCAGCGGATGATCTCATCTACTTCTGCTTTCGTGCGGCCTTTTTTCTCGGCCTTAGTCACGTAATGCGGATAAACGCTTGCAAAGTGTGTGGTATAAATTCGATGTTTTGTCATTTTTTGATAGTTAATGGTCCTTAGTTATTGCGATTGATCATTCTCACCCAAGGCCGCTTCCAAAGCGTCCAGCTTCTCATTCCAGAACTTTCGGTAGCGGTATGCCCACTCAATAACTTCCTCCAATTTCTGTGGGTCGGCACGGCAATAGCGTTTTCGGCCTTCTTTACGGATCACCACCAACCCGCAATCATTCAGGATCTTGATGTGCCTGGAAACTGCAGGCCGACTCATATCAAACTTAGCCGCTACGTCATTGACCGGCATGGATTGTCCCGCTAACAGATCAATGATCTCACGTCGGGTAGGGTCGGCAATAGCTTGGAATACATCTTGAGGCATAGAGAATAATCAATGTGTAACTTATTGGTTACAAATATATATGTAACAATTTAGTTACGCAAATATTTTTTTAAACGTCTCGAAAGCTCGAAAACACGAAAGGGAGTGGAACACGGATGAGACGGATTGGGCGGATGGCCGCTGAAATAATACAACTATGGACAAACTTTCAGACTTTGGCACCAACATCCCTCACGATCAATCAGGAACGGCTGATCACTCCTAATTTAAAACTATCACTGAAATATTGGGGGCGCCGTTGCATACTAATTGCTCCTGAAATTGTGTCAACCTATTTCAGTATAAGACCTGGGAGGCGGAGGGTATGGGTGCCAGGGCATGGGGTGTTTATCTTGCCACGAAAGCTCGAAAACACGAAAAGGAATGGAAAACGGATTGGGCGGATGGCCGCTGTAAGAAAAGCTAATAGTTTTGAAGCAGGATTTGTAGGATTATCCATGCTGATCAGCTTACTCTATAGCGGTGGTTGGGAACTATTCTAAGCTGACAGCAATGCCCATCCATGTTCCTTCCCTAATCCCGCTGAGCGGGACCAAGGAAGGAGACGCTTTGGGTAGTTCCTATATTGCTTATATCACCATCCCAAAAATAATATTTGTATCGGATCAATTGTACTAACTGATAAAACTCTTCCTAAAGTGTACCCCTTCCTTGAGGTGGTGAAAAAATTTAGAACTTTGTACAAGTTTTTCGGAAGGACGGGGGCCTGATAGGTAAGCAAAAGTTTTTAAAACAGATCAATTCGCAGTTCGATCTATCGGGGTTCATCGTAATTCAGTTCTTTTTATATGCGATGGACCGAACGACCTGCTCAATCCGATGATTTCTCCCGAATATTCCGTTTTGGTTATTCATTATTGGATATTGATGAAGGGTAAGCCGGGTGAGTGGCTTGTATGGAAGCTGGAGCTTCTCCCAAATAATTCAGGACATTGCGAAGTGGAGCACCGTAGCGAGAAGTAATCTTAAAGCTTGTAACTCACCGAAACAAAGGTACCGAGAGTATAAAGCTTTACATTTCCCCAGCCTACTTCCCGAAGGGGAACCTTGATGAATGGCTCGGCTTTTAAGCTCCAGTTTTGGTGGAGGTCGTATTCATAGCCGATGGAAAATCCGGCATTGCTGAATACATGCGTTTTCCCCGTTCTTTCACTCCTTGTGGTGACCTGTCCTGGGGTATATCCGTCATAGTCGAACCAGTAATCCTCACTTAGCATCACATAGGAGGAAAGTCCACCAGTGGTAAAAAAGCGGGAGTTTTGGAACTGCATCACATCATATTTAAGGGTGAGCGGGATATCGAGGATAAAACATTCTGCACGGATGCCGCTGACCGTTCCCCTCGGATTCCAGTACGCAGGCGGATCATAATATTGACTTTCGGAGCTGTATTTAACACTGGAATAAATGAGTCCACTCGAGATCGTAAAGCGATCATCGATTCGGTAGCCGGCGGTGACCCCAAGCTTATACCCCGGCTTATTAAAGTTCGAGATCCCGCCAATGGTGCTGATATCCGGAGAAACGATGAGTCCGAATTCAAACCGTGAAAGTTCCGTTCTGCCGGGCAGATCATGTTTATGGACATGCCCCGAAGGTACCGCCTCCTGACCATATCTCACGGAAGCAGTGTACCCAGGGTCGTCGGGGATGGATGCACCTGACGAAAGGGAGAGGTCTTCATTCATAAGTTCGGAATAGGAAACGGACCGCAGTTCTGCATGTGCAAGTTTCCCATCAAAGACCGACACAGGATCAGCATTCATAGCCGCTTGCTGATCCTGTTGTTCGGGGTCTTCCTTGGGGATAGCTTCATCGGAAATTTCAGAGGGTTCATCCGCTTCCTTAGGGGTATCGGCCAGCATTTCTTGATTCACCCGCGGAAGAGCTTCCAGCTTTTTTGCGGTATCTTCGCGAACCGAATCGGGGAGGACGCCCGTGGTCATGTTACCCTCCAGCTGCCTGTTCAGCTGATTTATCTGATTTGCGTTATCATAAATAAAATAGCCCAGTGCGGAAACGATCAGTAGTACGGCGGCAGCGGCAAAGTAGGTGCGACGCTGCCGGGTTTTGGAGGCCTGTCTGAGGTTCAGTTTTTTCTCCAAGTCAAGCCAGTCTTCTTCCCGGTAAGAAATATCATATTTTTCAGCTCTTTTCTTAAAGAACTGTTCCAGCGGGTCCTTATGTTCGTCTTTGCCATTCATAGTTCGATCTTAAATTAAATTTCTTTCTAACAGTACACGCAGGTTTCTCTTTGCCTTAGAGAGGTTGGATTTGGACGTTCCGACCGAGATATCCAGCATCCCGGCAATTTCCTCATGCTTAAATCCCTCAATCACATACAGGTTAAAAACGGTTCGGTAAGCGGGACTCAGTTCTCGAACCATTTCAATAAGTTCATCATAAGAAATACCGCTGATGATTTGTTCTTCCGCAAAGTAGTTATCTTCACCTGACAAAGGCTGGGTCATCTCCAGCCGTTTCTTATCCTTATGGTACTGGTTGATAGCGGTATTGACTATAATTCTGCGAAACCAGGGCTTAAAGCCCCGGCTGGTGTCATAGCTTTTTATGTTCTCAAAAACTTTCATAAAGGAATCATTTAAAACAGCGGCAGCCTGATTCCGAGAATCGGCATAGCGCAGCGTTATGCTCATGCCATAGGCATAGAACATTTCATACAGCTCTTTCTGGCTTTCCCGGCGATGCTTTCTGCATCCTTTGATGATACTGGCTAACAAAGAATCCTGTTTTATTTAAAACCTGTATGCTAATTAAAAGAAAAATATGCACGACTCCTATAACCTATACCATTGTATGCTCCAAAGGGTTGCCTGCGTTTCGCCGCTAATCTACCCCCAATCCAAATACCCGGTGGATATTAAAGCCAAATCTGAACTCGCCTTTCCAGAATTTATCCCGGTTATTGGCCATAATATATTGCTCATTATGCCATTGAGAACTGGCCAGAAACAGCTGAAATACATGTCCACCCGTATTGATATTCAAAGCCACGGCCAGGGCATCCTTGCTAAAAGCATGTCTTTGTCCGATCACAGGCAGGTATTCGGCACTCAAAGCTAAACGGTTGTTTAGTGCATAGCTCGTCAATACTCCCAGCCCAAACAATTGGTGTGGATTCCCTGCCACAGGAGCATTAAAGTGAGCGATCATTGGAGTCAGTTGCAGGCTCATCCGATCTGATTTCCGTGCTATCATAACAGAAGTAAAATAGCTGAGGCGTTCTTTAAACTCGAGGCCAACACCGGAGAGCGTACTGATTCCTAACGAGGATTTGATGGCGAGGTCCACCGGTACGCTTCCGGATTTTGTTTGCCTGAGTATATTATATTTGCCCCTCAGATCTACGACCTTGTTAAACGTCATTCTGCTTATTCCAACCGAAAACTTGTTACTTATCCCGTAGTCCAGGCCAATTTTGGTATTGGCTCCGTCATCCAGGCCATAAAAAGTATCAATTCCACCTCTTACCAGTCCAAAAGTATGCATAACCGAACTCTCGAGGTTGTGCTTATCAACATTCTGAACCGTACTTATTCCAATGTTGGTTGTTGCCCAAAAGGTGTTTTCGACAGGACCATCAGTTTGAGCTCGTTCTCTGGGTAACTGAGCGTTGGTTGTAACTGAGATCAAGAGAACCACGATCAGGCTATTTATGATGATAGAAGATAGAAAATGCAATTGCTTCATTATTTATGCTCCGGTTTCATTTTCAGCGGTTAGTTCCTGCCTTGATGTTGGTTTTAATACAAGCTCGATCCTGATCTCCTGGGTGTCATCAACCCTGTAGAAGAGAATGCCCGGAGGTTTAATGTCATAATCACTCAAGAGGAGAGACCATTTTGCCTCCAGTAACAATCCTTCCTCATTGGGCTCTAAGAAGCCCTGAACTTCTACTTCTTTGGTTACTCCGTTGATGGTGAACTCACCGATGGCAGTAACCTTTGTTCTTTGATCAGGAATAGGTGATGGAGACTTAAATGAACCGGTAAATTCAGCAAAAGGGTGTTCTTCGGTATTCAACGTCTGATACATATCCCGGTCTCTTTTCCCAATTCCCGTTTTTAGGGTGGTCAGATCAATGTAGAAGTCGATGATATTCTCTTCAAAGTCGATCATGCCGGTAAGTTGCTCCGATTCTCCTGAAAAAGAGTGCATGGGAACGCTCGAAGTGAACTCAACGAAACCGGAATCTGAATAATACACGGTATCAGCAGGATCTATCGGATCCGTTGCAGCTAACTGAAGAAACAACAGAAAACAAAAAAGCAGGTTATTAATAATCATTACTGCTGCTATCTACAACATTTACAGTGCCGGTCATTCCATTACTTACATGGGGAATACAGTAATAAGGATATTCACCGATTTCAGAAAACTGATAGGAAAATTCTCCTCCCGGTGCAATATTACCACTGTTAAATTTGTCGTCGTGCTGCCCGTCTGTACCACTGGTTACGGTGTGAGTCAGGCTGCTTACGTTGACCCAGGTTACCGTTGCCCCTACTTCAATTTGAATGGTGGCCGGGGTAAAAGACTGGCCAACCATCTCAACTTCATTGGCAGCAGGTTCACCGCCGCCGTTTCCATTGCCATTCCCGTTGTCATCGCCTCCGGGACCTGAGGCACTGCTGCTGCAGCCGATCATGGATAAACTTACTACTAAGACCATAAATAGGGATACAAAGGATATTTTTTGAGTATTCATAGCGGTACATGTTTAAGAATTAAGTTAAATGCGTTAATTGCTGATTCTATTATCCTGTACAGTGAGTCAGGCAGAAGGGTTGCCTTGGTTTTACGAATTTTATTCAGCTAAATTTTATAAGCACGTGATTATGAGTAAATAACTTCAATATTATCAGTCTTTAGTCGGCCCCATTAGTTTAGGTTGCTGCAAATAGTAACGGAACATTCCGGTTTAATTTGCTTTGAATAGAGTAAATTGAATGAAAAATCAAAAACTATGCGATCAATGAGGATATTGGGTATTATCTTAGCGTTGTCGGCAGTATTACTATCCGGTTGTATAACTCCGGATGATATAGATCAGTTTGTCGAAGAATATTTTGGCAGCAGTACCTTAGCAGTTGAGCGTGATTTTGAAGAGATCAGGAACAGCGGCGTATTGCGGATGATAACCAGCTACGATGTTGACAGTTATTTTCTAAGGCATGGTTTTGAAGCGGGCTTTGAATATGAGCTATTGAATGAATTTGCCAAATCACACGGATTGGAACTGGAAGTAATTTTTGTGGGTAAGGATGAAAGCCCCCAAGAGTTACTGAATTTTGGTGCCGGTGATGTGATCGCAGCCAATTATACCATTACTCCACAGCGCAAGTGGCAGATCCAATTTACCAGGCCGTATAAGCTTTCAGACAAAATATTGGTTTATTCTGACAGCCTGGATGTAAAACCCGAATTGCTGGAAGAATTTTCAAACCTGGGAATACCTATACATGTTAGCAGACATCATTCAGATCTTATCCATCTTAAAGCACTCAGGGATCAGGGGTATGACCTTAATATTGATTTTTTACCTGATGACGGGGATACAAGATCACTGTTATTGAAGGTTTCAAGAGGAGAGGTATTGGCCACTGTGCTTGATGAGCATACCTTCCGGGCCGGTTCAAAGTATATTCCGGGATTAAATGAAGGCCCGGTCATAGCCAGCAATGATACCGTTGCATGGGGGATCAGAAAAAACGCTAAGGGACTGGAAGCTCAACTAAATAATTTCCTGGAAAACCATTTCAGGTTTTCTGATAGCACGGAGGAACCCATCCGCTCTTCTTTTTTGAATCAGCTGCGCTATCGATATCATACTGAAAGTGATTACCTTGAGGATTATTACAATCCGGAAAGATATTATTCAAGTATTGGATTGATTTCATCGTTCGAGGACCTCACGAAATCGGTGGCAGATTCACTGGACCTGGACTGGCTGTTGCTGGCATCAATGATCGTTCAGGAGTCCGGTTTCAATCCGGAGGTCAAGAGTTTTGCAGGGGCTGTGGGATTGATGCAGATCTTGCCCCGCTTTTCTGCTACTGAGTATGAAAATCTATACGACCCTTTAACGAATATGCAGGAAGGGGCATGGATACTGAAAGGCCATCTGAATCATTATGCCTATTTGGACAGTGTGAATCAGTTGTCATTTGCCCTGGCCACTTATAATGTGGGAATCGGCCATATGATGGATGCCCGCCGGCTGGCTATGGAACAGAATAAAGACCCCAATCAATGGGAAAATGTGGAAGACGGCCTGCTTAAACTGATGGATCAAAAATACTATCAACATGCCCGCCATGGATATTGCAGGGGTATTGAAACGGTTCGGTACGTAAGAGAAATTCGAAATCGATATCAAATGTATAATCGGGTTGCAGTTCTAAATGACGAGTCATTTTCGAGAATACCACAAACAAATACATCGGCCAAATCTAAGAGGTAGGATCTTCCGAATAACGGTATTCATTTGAAAATTTCATATCGGCTTTGCGCAAAACCGTTGTTAAATGCTTCTGTTTGAACATGCTTCAATTTGATGTCTTTTGAAAGAGGGCCAAAAAGCGGAATCCCGTTTCCAATAAACACCGGTATCTTGGTTATGGTGATCTCATCTACTAACCCGGCTTCCAGGAATTTTTGAATGGTCAGGCCGCCATCAAGGTATATGTGTTGATAGCCCAGCTTCTCTAATTGTTTCACAATTTTCTGGGGTGAACCGGAAAGGGAAGAGACGGTTTCGCTGATCGCATCAGGGATTTTAACGCCAGATGTTGAAAGTACAAAAACAGGATTCTTCCCGTATGGCCAATCTCCACCGAAAGAAAGCACTTTTTCATAGGTTTTTCGTCCCATAACCAATGCATCTACGGTACTCATAAATTTCTCGTAGCCGAAATCTTCTCCTTCGTCCATCTCGCCGTGACCGCTGTTATGCAGCCACTCTATGTCTCCATCTTCCCGGGCTATGAAGCCATCCAGACTGGTGGCAATGTATACTGATATTTTCATGGTCTTTAGTTAATCGTTATTGTTGATTCGAAAATCGATCATTCGGTCTTTCATTTCTTTATTCTTTGATGTTCTTCGGCATATTTTTTAAAGTTGTTCATTATCGCCTGCCACCCATCTCGCTGCATGTCTACAGGATTCTCTGATTCGGCTTCAAAAGTTTGAGTGATATGTGTTTTCTCTCCTTTATCCTCGAAAATAATGTCTGCTTTTCTGCTATCTTCAAGGGTATAGGCGATGCGTTTATTCGGGATCACTTCATCATAGATACCTGAAAAATCGAATCCTACGCTGCCGTCTTTAGCTTCCATTCGGGATACGAATTTTCCTCCTTTCCGCAGATCATTCTCAGCCCTGGTTGTGTGCCAGTCGTCTGAGGCACTGTTCCATTTGGTGATGTCTTCGGGAGTTGTCCATAGTTTCCAAACCGTTTCTAAAGGGGCTTTAACGGTGGCTTCAATGGTGATCTTTGTCTTTTTATCTGTTTCCATGTCCATGTTTTTATAAGAACCTAATGAATTTCAAAGCTCCAAAACATACGAAGTCATCTCACTAATTTTCGGATTTTTGAATTCACTGAACTTGTACACATCACAAAACGCATAGTGCTTGTCGGCTTTGGAAGTCATGATTCCTTCAACCGCTGCTGATTTTCCATGCGTATTCTTGATTGAAAGTTCATAGGGTTGATCTCCGTCCATACTTTCGAGGGCTTTTTGGAAAGCTTCTTTTCCTTCTATAGTGAATTCTCCAACTGCTGTCCACTTTATATTCTCGGAAACCTGTTGGAGGATAAATCCAGTGCCGTTTTGAGCAAAAGCTTTATTGAATATTTCTAAGAGTTCCTGGTTTTTGGTTTTCATGCTTCTGAGGGTCTTTTTTACTTTTTCCAGTTTATTCTTTCCAGCCGGTAAACGGCACACTCATCCTCACCAAACCGGCGTTTTTCCACAAATTCAAAACCCAGACGTTTATAAAATCGAATAGCATCTTTGTTGGATTCCAGCGGATCGATCCAAATCGTATGGACTTTTGGATCGGCAAAGCAACGATCAATAGCCTTTCTCATCATCTCGGTTCCGTAGCCTTTGCCAAGATCTTCCGCTTCCCCGATCCAGATATCAATGGCTCGGCAGTTTTCTTCAATTTCACCCCAGTAATGCGTTTCCTCAAGAGCCGGGTCTATGATCTGAAGAAAGCCAACCGGCCGATCATCCAGCTCGGCAATAAGTTGTTCACGCCAGGCAACAGGACTTTGCAGTTCGGCTTCCCAGGCCCAGTAATCATTAGGGTCGGAAGCAATTACATGGGGTTGTTTATCCCAATGTTGAAGTAAAGATAGGTCACCTGGTGTGGCCATTCTAAGCGTGATGGAACTCATTGTGGTTTCATTTTAAGAAACGATCGCAGGGAATAGTGTAATAAATACAACCGCGAAGCAATAGCTTTTTTAAAAAATAGTTCAATGTTGGAATTTGGACGTTCCTTGTTCGATGTTCTTAGCCCTGCGTCAATAATATAAAACTGTTTTCCAGGGCGGCTGCGGTGTGAAATGATTTAGCGATCTGCCGTCCGGAAGATTTGAGTTGATTTTTTAATGGCTTTGATAGTCATTGTAGCAGGTCGCAGGCTGATTAGAACGAACGTCATCCGAAGCTTCCGACTCGGCATCACGTTTTTCAAAGATCGACTCAATCCACGAAATTTCATTGTTAAAAATGGGATGAGTTACTCTCTCATCTTTGGCACTTGAATGAGGAGGTTTAAGGTATGTATAGCAACATTTTTAAAAAAAGCGACAACCATGGTTAAGGCCGCCGCTCTCTCAAAAAAAGAAGATTATCAATCTATAGACCTAAGGCATTTGCTACGTTGATACGTCCTTTTCCATAAAATTTATCTGTACCGTTCTGCCCCAAATCATCAGCAGATTGTAATAGTACAGATTTTACCTGAGCAGGATTATTCGTGCCCTGACTGATAATCAGAGCTGCCAATCCGGATGCATGTGGAGAAGCCATAGAAGTACCTGAAATTCCAACGATGTAGTTTCCGGTTTGGCAAACAGGTATAACCAAACTTGTTTGAGAACATGTTGCCCAAACCGGTGCACCGGTGTTTCCACCAGGGGCTGCAACATCAATTGATGATCTCCCAAAGTTTGTATAAGTAGCGGGCGCATCTACTTCTGTAAAGGGACCGTTTACGCTTTCTCTTGCAATAGGCCCAGTTGCTGAAACACATATTACATTGGGCGAATCACAAAATACACTATAGATATTTCCATCTTTGTCTAAGTCAGCCGCATCATTTCCAGCGGAAACAACTACGGTTACCCCGGCACTACGCACGGTGTTCATTAGACTATTAATGAATCCCACAAATTGTCCATTACCTGCTTTGGTAAATCCTCCACCAAGGCTCATATTTACAACATCTACACCCGTTTCTGATGCATAAAGAAGTCCTGAGAAGATTGCCCCAAAGTTACAGTCTCCATTTATATCACAAACTTTTACTCCCGTTAACGTTGTTTTTGAGGTAGTACCAGCGCCAAGAACTCCATTACTAGCTACTGTAGCGGCAACGTGGGTACCATGATATTGTAAATCAGTTATATAATTTCGACCCGGGAAATAAAAATCTACCAAAGCGTCATCAGAGGGTACAAAAGAGATTGATCTTGATAGGTCAACTAAACCAGCAAGGTCTAAATTGGTATAATCAATTCCACCATCTAAAATCGCAACGGTAACATCTTCACTTCCAAGAAGTCCAGCAGCCCAGGCCTCATCAGCTCCAATTGCCGGGTAGTGCCACTGTCTGGCGTAGAAAAATGAACCGGCAGGATTTTGCGTAGATGAAACCGCCGCTTCTTCTGAACTTAACTCAGGAGCATTTGGCAGATTTAAAGAAAATGCAGTATTTGCAGTAAGCTCTGAAACATCTTTTCTAGCTTGTAAAGTTGCAGCTGCATCTTCTGACAGTTCGCTTACATAAGCGAAACCGGAATCGTGCTGATAAATTATCTTACCTCCCTTTGCTTCAATATCATCAGAAAAACCATTTGGTAATCGATTGCTTTTAAATAGCAAAAGATACTCACCTTCAATAGTTTTATTTGTTTCTGCAACCGTTGCCATTTCACCCTCTGAAAATTCAGTGGGTAGCATCGATTCTGATTCATCACTTAAATTATTTTGGTTCAAGATAGCAGTATCGCAACCTATTGCCCCGAAAAATAATAGCGCAGTTATTCCAATTAAAGTATTTTTATATTTCATTGATTTATCTTTTAATGAATGTTATTTGTACAATATTTTACATTTAGTAAAAAGAAAATTTTATCACAACAAAATGACCAAAATATTAACGTTATAAATTCCTAATGGTCATTGTGGTTGATAGCATCGCCGCTTCCGGAATCAAGGTGTATGTGCGAAAATGAATCGAAATGCAAAGCTTAGGAGATCCAGAAATAGATTCAACTGCAAAGCAATAGCCTTTTAAAAAAGTAGCTCGTCATTCAGTAGTATGATGTATGGGGCTCAGGAAATGTAAGGAATAATTATTCTCTGGAGCGAGATAAAATGATCGACTTTATCTAGTGGATATATAATCGGGCTATTGAGAGATTTTGTGGATGGTGTAAGTTCTTTGGTATTGGGTACGTGAGGCCCTCGCAACCTTTGCTGGTTGGGGGAACGCCACTATAATGATGATAGCCAACAGTTCAATGTTGGGAGTCGAATGTTTCTTGTTCGATGTTCTTACCCCTGCGTCAGCAACACCAAACTATCTTCAAGAGCGGCCACGGAGTGCGTCATTTCGGCGGGAATATCAACTTCATCAAACTGTTTTAATCGAACATCTTTTTTTGGTTGATGGTAGATGACTTCCCCTTCCAATACCAGCAGTTTGGTGGGGTGGTGAGCAGTATGATCCTCTAATTTCATTCCTTTTTTGAATCCAAATAGCAACACCTTGAAATGATCTCCTGTGTGAAATGATTTTGCGATCGGCCGTTTAGAAGAGTTTAATTGTTCTTTAATGGCTTGGATAGTCATGGCTGCAGGTGTTTAATTATTATTCGTATTAATCGTACAAAAATGAGCGGACATTTGCTATCCGGTCACTTATTATCGTGAGTTCTATATAATTATCCTTGCTAAAGCCTTTGAGTCACGGCCTTACAGCTTAACGTTCGTTTGACCGTTTGTTTGATTTGGGCTCCCACGTCTTTTCCTTATCCTAATCCAGCACCCTGTGCCTGCACCATTGATTCAGATGGGTGATCCATCAGATCGAATTTGGGAATGTGTAACCTGTCTCCCGGTCCGATAGCTCCAGGTCCATCTGAACGATTGTTTAATTAGAGCACCAAGTTCAGTTCGTATCCTAATCCAACATCCTGCGCCTGTATCACCGATCCGCCCCATCCATCAGGCAGGATATCCGCCAGATGGATCTCATAGCCATTTTAAACTTCTTTTAGAAACATTCTTTATCTCAACTTGCTGTAATCAAGAAGATGGATCATTGATCATGCTTCGCAATGATCCAAACGGCATGGATGATGCCGGGAAGAAAACCAAGAATGGTTAAAAGGATATTTAGCCAGAATGCACCTCTAATTCCAACGGTTAAAAATACGCCAAGCGGGGGAAGGATGATGGCAAAAATGATTCTTAAAATACTCATTGTGGTGATTTAAATTTTGTTATTGATCAGGTCAGTGAACCCAAAGGGGAGGATGCAGAAGATCATGATCCCAAAGAACATCAACGGATTCATTCCCTCTACCTGACAGGTCCATTGAATGTTATGCAGTAATCTTTTCCGGTTCGAATATGCTGGCATAATCTACCTGCTTACACTTCACTTTATTTCAGTATTATTGTTTATAAATTGTGCCGTCTTTCATTATAAAAGAAACGGATTCCATAGTAGAGATATCTTCCAGCGGATTGGAATCTGTGGCTACGATATCAGCCATTTTTCCGGCTTCAATGGTTCCGATCTGATCCTGCATTCCCAAAACGGTAGCGGCTACACTTGTGGCACTTTTGATGGCTTCCATGGCGGGCATTCCAACTTCAGTCATATAACCAAATTCCCTTCCATTCAATCCGTGTGGGAATACGCCGGCATCCGTCCCAAAGGCAATTTTTACGCCGTGTTTGTACGCTTTCTCAAAAGTCCCCTGGATCTTAGGGCCGATCTCTAACGCTTTGGGCACCACCAGTTCTGGATAATAACCTTCAACTTTGGCTTTTTCAGCAACCCATTTCCCGGCCGAGATAGTAGGCACATAATAGGTGCCCTTCTCGATCATTAAGTCCATGATTTCTTCAGTCATATGGGTTCCGTGTTCGATAGTAAGCACTCCGGCTTCCACGGCTCGTTTCATGCCTTCTGCACCGTGGGCGTGAGCTGCGACATGCATTCCATATTCTTTTGCCGTTCGCACGATGGCATCCAGCTCATCTTCAAAGAACTGTGGTGCATCTCCCGATTTGGCTACGCTCAACACGCCGCCGGTAGCTGTTATTTTAATATGATCTGAACCGTCTTTATAACGCTGACGAACTCCCTCTCGTGCTTCATCAGCTCCATTGATCACTCCTTCGGTAGGCCCTACACTGCCAACCAATGCATTTTTCCAGCCATTAGTGGGATCCGCATGACCGCCGGTGGTAGCTATTGACTTCCCAACGGTAATAACCCGCGGCCCATCTACAAATCCCTGATTGATGGCATCTCTGAGTGAAATGTTTACTCCGGATCCGCCAAGTTCACGAACGGTGGTAAATCCAGCCATTAACGTTCTTTTTGCAAAAGCAGTGGAACGCATGGCAAAATCTGCTTCATTAAAAGTGAAAGCTTCTAAATATTTTTTGGGATTGGTTTCGCTTTCAAGATGAACATGGAGGTCAATCAGTCCGGGCATTACGGTCTTGGAGCGGAGGTTGATAACCCGGTCGCGGGAGTTACCATCCAGATACCCGTCTTCAATTGCAGTAATGATATTGCCTTCAATAATAATGCTTACCTCAGAGCGGGCGTTATCAGAGGCTCCATCGATGAGCGTACCTGCTTGTATGATCGTGCGCTGGGCAAATGCCTGGAAAACAGTTAAAAATATAATGAGAATAGTAAAAAGTAGAATTTTCAGTTTCATAATAGTTTGGTAAAATTGAATTTCGTGCAATATATGGAAACGAAGGTAAACATCATCCCTATTGGAAAGATGGTTTTGAAAGAATTTGTTACAGAAAAGTTCATTAAGAGGATTAATTGTTTTAGTTTTGGATCCTAATAAATCATCTAAAGTATATAATGATATTTACGGTTTTACTATTTGTAGTTGGGCTGGCAACGCTGATTGGCGGAGCTGAATTATTTTTAAGGTCGGTAGATAAATTTGGTGCGGCATGGAGTGTCTCTCCCGTTGTGATGGGGCTCACTGTGGTAGCATTTGCAACCGGTGCTCCTGAACTGGCCATAAGTTTACAGGCTGCCATCGATGGGAAGCCGGATCTTGTGGTGGGGAATATCCTGGGAAGCAATATTGCCAATATCCTGTTGATCCTTGGGATCGCGGGACTGGTTCACCCTTTGAAGATCACCAACCGTATCATCAAAGTGGATGTTCCTATGGTGTTAGCAGCCAGCGGTTTACTTTTTGTGTTAGCAATAGATGGGTTATTAAGTCCGCTTGATGGCGGTATCATATTTATAGCTTTGATCGGATACTCCATATTTATGTATTTCCAGATCCGAAAAGACCGGGCAGATAATATTTCTATTAATGGGAGTTTAACAAAATTGAAGGAATCGCCGCCGGCTGTTTTTTATGTGAAATATGTGGTGTTGCTTCTTATAGGTTTGGTTCTCATCGTAATGGGATCCCGCTTTATGGTGCATTCGGCTGTTGAAATTGCCGGGGTTTTGGGGATCTCGGAACTGATCATAGGTCTTACGATCGTATCCATAGGAACCTCTTTGCCTGAGGTGGCTACCTCGGTTTCAGCGGTACGCCACGGTGATTCCGACACTGCCGTTGCTAATGTGATGGGAAGTAACCTGTATAACATTCTGCTTACCTTAAGCTTGACGGTTCTTATAGCTCCGGGAGCCATAGACGTTTCGATGGATGCGGTTAATCTCGATCTTCCTTTTATGCTGATTGTAGCCGGAGCCTGTTTACCTTTATTCTGGCCGGGAAAGGAACTGGGTCGGCCGGAGGCGTTTGGTTTTCTGAGCTACTATGCATTATATCTTGCTTACCTGGTATTGATCTCTATTCAGCATCCGCTCAAAGATCAGTTTGAAGGGATCATGATATGGATCGTAATCCCGGTTACGGTATTGCTGATCGTCCTGAAATTTGTGCTTGATTATCGAAGGGTTCGGCTATAATATGGTTGCGATATCGTTAATAAGATCAATCGTATGCATACTTTTATCGAATCCTTCAAGCCGTTTCTCATTTTCGTATTCATTTTTATTTCGGTTTTTTTTGGTGCCTGTGGTGAAAGTGAACAGCAGTCAACCGCTCCGGATATTAATGATCTGCTTTCCTTAACCGCAACGGAGATCTTTTCCATCAGTGAGGTGGAGGATGTGTACTTCTCTCACTTGGGATACGAAAGTGTAGTACTTGAGAATGGAGATATTTTGATGCCTGATCGCCAGCTTTCCAATCTTATTGTACTTAACAAAGAAGGAAATCTGCTCAAAACGGTGAGAGAGGGAAGAGGTCCCGGAGAAATTCAGGATGCCTATGAATTTACGGTGGATCAGAAAGGGAATGTATATACCTACGATCAAGGAAATGATAAGATCCTCGTGTTCGATAGAGCTATTGATCTGCTTAAAGAGGTAATTCCCGCCAATTATGAATCTACTTCTCTTATAAAAGCCTATCCCGTATATGAAAATGAATGGATATTTGAAATGACCTCCTTTGAGTTTCTCAGGAATGAAGAAAAAGAAAGAGAGAAATTCCTTATTAAATATGACCTCGAGGCAGAGAAGTATGGGGAACCACAGGTTTTGAAAGCCCAACCCTATGTAAGATTGATCGTGGACGGGCAACCAAGAGGAGCAAGTTTAATTCCTTACAGCTATGGCAACATAACGGCCTACAATACCGAAAAACAAACCTTATTTACATTTGATACAGCAACAGATGAGATAGCTGAAATAAATGCTGATTTTGATACACTAAGGACTATTCCGGTAAATCTTCCAACCGAAGAAATTTCTTCAGCAGAAAGAGATTCAATGAAATCTGAATACGATGACCTGCGTTGGGACGCTTTGAAGTCTGTACTGCCTGAAGTAAAAGCCCCGGTAAATAAAATGATCTACCATAAGGGCGAATTCTGGATGGAGTCAAACTTACTGGGAGATACAGAAATGTGGCTGGTTCTGAATTCGAAAGGACAAATAACCCGTGTGGTTCATCTACCGAAAGACAGTATGCTCATGCATGTTTCCGACGAGCACCTTGGCGTCAGGCTGGATGATGTTACCTTTGCCTTGTTTACCAATCCCAAGCCTGAGGCTTTGTAAGATATTTGTTTTTTCTCATTACTAAGCTCGGCGGCCTGTGTAAAAAGTATGTATGTATTTTAAGCTATACATCTATTTATATAGCATTGTTTGTAAACGTTATACAGCATTAATGATTTACTTTTATTGATTATACACAAGGTTCAGGCCGCCAAACCACCTGTTTTCTGCCAGCTTTGAGGAGTATATTGCCTCCGATAATCCTGTCCGGAAGGAGCAAGACGGGGAGTTGAATTTTTCACACAGGCTGTCCGGGTGATAAGCCTGCCTGAACCTCCGGTTTAAATACCTGATTACCCACCAGCCAGCTTTAACCCGATTCTACCCCGTTCCAGATCCAGGGTAATAATTTCAATACTGATAATATCTCCCACACTCACCACATCATGCGGATCTTCGATCTTTCTATTTTCTGCCATGTTGGAAATGTGCAACAGTCCGTCCTGCTTCACACCGATATCCACAAAAGCGCCAAAATCTACCACGTTACGCACGGTGCCTTCCAGTTTTTGGCCTTCCTTCAGGTCTTCCATCTTCATCACATCCGTTCGGAGTAATGGTTTTGGGAGCGATTCCCGTGGATCACGACCGGGTTTCTGCAGATTTTCGATGATGAGTTCTAAAGTTGGAACACCCACGCCGACCTGCTCTGCCGTTTCCTTCAAATTCAGGTTCCTTAACTTGCCCGCGATCTTGTCTTTTTCCTTTGAGAGATTTTTGAGGTTGATGCCAAACAGGTTGCTCAGCTTTTTTGCCGCCTCATAGCTCTCGGGGTGAATAGCCGTGTTATCCAGCGGATTCTTGGATTCGGGGATACGCATAAAACCGGCCGCCTGCTGAAAACGGAAATCGCCCACGCCATCTATATCACGAATTTGCTCGCGGTCCATAAAAATACCTTTTTCTTCTCGTTGCTTAACAATGTTTTGGGCAACTTTTTTACTCAATCCTGAAATATGAGACAACAATGGCGCACTGGCAGTATTCAAATTCACCCCAACTTCATTCACGCAGCTTTCCACCACATCATCCAGCTTACCGGAAAGTTGGTTTTGATTTACATCGTGCTGATATAAGCCCACACCAATAGATTTCGGATCGATCTTCACCAACTCTGCCAGCGGGTCTTGCACACGGCGCGCGATGGAAATATTGCCACGCTGAGCGGCATCCAGTTCCGGGAATTCCTCACGGGCAATAGTTGAAGCAGAATACACCGAAGCACCGGCTTCGTTCACGATCATATAATGAAGTTCTTCATCGGGATGCTTCTCTTTTCGTTTTTGGATGAACTCAGCTACGATCTGCTCGGTTTCACGGCTTGCAGTTCCGTTTCCTATAGCGATCAGTTCTACCCCATATTTGCCGATGAATTGTTCAAAAACAACCTCTGCTTCAGTCACTTTCTTTTGCGGGGGCGTTGGATAGGTTGTGGTGCCTTCCAAATACTTTCCATGCTGATCTACCACGGCCACTTTACAGCCGCTTCGGAATGCAGGGTCGATCCCCATAACCACTTTCTTATCCAATGGGGGCTGCATGAGCAGGTTGCCGAGGTTGGTTGCAAAAGTCTCGATGGCGTGTTTGTCAGCTTGATCGGTGAGTTCGTTACGGAGCTCGCGTTCCAGGGAAGGGAAGAGGAGGCGTTTGTACGCATCTTCCACGGAATCCTGAAGGTATTCGGTAAAGATACTCAGGTCGTTACTGATAACAATATCGTCAATATTTTCGAGCGTGCGTTCTTCCCAAAGATCCACGTTAACAAATAGAATATTCTCCCTTTCACCCCGGTTTATAGCCAGAATTTGATAGGGCTTCAGCTTGCTGACTTTCGCTGAAAACTCATAATAATCCTCAAAATTAGTACGCTCTTTTACCGTTGGGTTTTTCTTGGTGACGATATTGGAGTGCTCAGAAAAAACCTTACGCAGCATTTCCCGAACCTCCAGACTTTCGTTGACCCATTCAGCTACAATGTCGGTAGCACCGTCAAAAGCATCTTCTACAGTCTCTACTTCTTTTTCCGGGTTGATGTATTCCTTGGCGTATTCCACCGGATCACCGGAAGTGATCTCCTGCTCCCAGATCAATTTCGCCAGCGGCTCCAATCCTTTTTCCTTGGCTTTATCGCCACGGGTTTTGCGCTTTTGTTTGTAAGGGAGATAGATATCCTCCAGCGTCTTTAGGTCGGTGCAGGCTTTGATCTGCTCTTCCAGCTCCGGTGTCAGCTTCTCTTGCTCCTTTATAGACTTCAGGATGGTTTCCTTTCGGGCTTGCAGGGTGCGCTGGGTTTCGAGTCCGTCACGGATGGCGCGGATCTGTTCTTCGTCCAGGCCGCCGGTGGCTTCTTGCCGGTATCGCGCCAGGAAGGGAACCGTAGCACCTTCATCCAAAAATTTGGCAACGGTGCTGATCTGTTTATTTGAAAAAGTAAGTTGAGATGCTAAAAAACTAAAGATCTTGGTATCGCTCATTTATGATATTGATTTCAAAATTAGAACGTTAAAAATAAGGAAGGCGGATGGAAATGTTGAATATAATTTTGGTTATTCGTTAATAGTTATTGGTTGTCAATATTTGCTAATAACTGATAACGATTTTCTAATAACGAATAACCAGTAAAGAGAAAAAGTGTAACCTTTTTCTATGTCATCAGTGTATAAGGGTGAAAACACAAAATCCGGGACAAATAGGTGGATTCAACTTCGGATAAAGCTTTAATGATGAAAGTAAAAAAAGGAGACCTCGATAAACTGGGGCTTCTTTTTGAACGGTATAACCGGCCGTTGTTCAGTTTCTTTTACAGAATGTGCAAAGATTGCGATACCAGTGAAGACCTGGTGCAATCCGTATTTGAGCGTATGCTTAAATATCGGGAAAGCTATACCGGCAGCGGCACATTTACCACCTGGATGTTCAGTATCGCAAGAAATGCACATATTGATCATTATAGAAAAGTGCAGCGAAGTGCAATTCCTGTTGAGATTGATGAAGAACGGTTGGAAGTTCAAGAAGATGATTCCGCTGGCATTGATCATAAAGAACAAAAGAAGGGTTTGCTGGAAGTGGCGCTCGATCGGCTTGATGAAGAGAAAAGGGAAATCGTGATCCTGAGTCGCTATGAAGGATTGAAATACAAGGAGATCGCCGATATTCTGAATACCACGGAAGGCGCGATAAAAGTAAAAATGTTTAGGGCAATGAAAGAGTTAAAAGATCTGGTAACCACGTTAAGTGAGGAATGAAGCTATGAATAAAAAGTATGAACAACTGCTTGCGGAATATCTGTCCGGTGAGTTAGATGCCAAGGGTAAATCCAGGGTCGAAGAATTGATCGCCACGGGTGAGATCGACTTCATGGAATTCCGGGAACTGGAGACCATATATGAGGAACTTGGCACCATACCCGCACCTAAGCCGGCTACAAAAGGGCATGAAAGATTTTACCAGATGCTGGAAGAAGCCAAACAAGCCAAGAGAAAAACCTGGTTTCAATCCATTACTGAGCATATTAAAAGTCTTCGTTCAGCATTAACCATGCCGCGATTGGCTTATGCAGTTATTTTAATGGTGATTGGTGGATTTATCGGTTCACAACTAACCAACGATCGGGCTGATATTGAGCAACTGAGCCTGGAAATGCAGACGATGAAAGAACTGATGATGGTGAATATGCTGGAGGGTTCGTCTGCGGCAGATCGCCTTAAAGCGGTTAACATCAGCACGGAATTACCAAGTGCGGATATGGAAGCCATTCATGCATTATTATTTACAATAAATAATGACCCAAGCGTGAATGTTCGCGTTCAGGCCATTGAAGCCCTCAAGCGCTGGGGAGATAATGAACGGGTACGTGAAGGTTTGGTTCAAGCCATAACCAAACAGGAATCTCCGATCGTGATCATTGAGCTGGCCGATGCCATGATAGAACTTGAACTTAGAAACGGAGCGGTCGAGTTTGAACGTCTTTTACAGGAAAGAGAACTGGATTATTCGGTTCAGCAAAAATTACAAAGCAGCATTGCTGTATTAATGTGAGGGTAGTATGAAAAAGATCTTAGTAGCAATTGTGATGGTCCTATTTACGCAGGAACTTACTGGACAAACGCCGATCATTTCACAACGCATGAATGAAGATGTGGAAATGCGTATTCCAGCTTCTGAATTCAATTCAAAAACTGTCTTTCACCTTAAAAACATTAACGGTGATCTGAATGCAGTTGGATATGACGGCGACGAGATTCTGATCACCGGAACCAAGATCGTAACGGGTAAACCGGCTGCAAAAGATAACTTTGATCCTGATGAGATCTACCTGGATCGACTAAATGGTACAAATAGTATTTTTGTGTTTATTCAGTCCCCGGTAGTGAAAGTTGAGGTGAAGGATGATGAGCTGCATTATACTTCAATCCGGAAAAATAAAAAATGGAAATGGAATGAAAATAAATTGGAATTTGAGTTCAACCTGCAGATGAAGATCCCACACTATCTTATGGCTCATATTTCAACCATTAACGGCGGAGAAGTGGTGGTCGAAGATTTTTCTAACGGAGTGAAAGCAGCCAATATAAATGGCAGCGTGTTTGTGAACAGGGTACAAGGAGCGGTAACTGCCGAAACGGTCAATGGAAATATCCGCGTGGAATATGACGATCTCCCCTCTGGTGAAGCTGACTTTCATACTGTGAACGGCAACATAGAAGTAATAGCCCCAAAAAATTTATCTGCTGTTGTAACCTTTAAGAGTTTGCACGGTGACCTTTATACCGACTTTGAACAGATCGAGTATCTGAAAAATAGGGTGAAAAAAAATTCGGATGGGAATCATCGATTGAGGATCGAAAGATCTTCACCGATACAATTTGGCGAAGGCGGCCCCGAAATGCGTTTGCAATTATTAAATGGAAACGCCTACATCAAACAAAGAAAATCATAAATCAATACCATGAAAAAACAAACAAACCATTTGCTTTTAGGAATCTTGATCAGCGTTTTTACCATCCCGGCGCTGGCACAAAATAATATTGAAGTGCCGTTATCTCAGCCCGGTGAGCCAGGAAAATTGATCATAAGTGCCATGTTCTCGGATGAAATAGAAATAAGAACGCACGATCAGCAAAACGTAATTGTGAATTATGATGGAGACAACATCAGAGAGGAAAATGAAGACGCCATTAAAAACGGTATGCGCCGAATTTCCGGAGGCGGGCTTGGTCTGGAAGTCACAGAAGATAATAACAAAGTACAAATTACTACCGGCCCCATGCCCAATGGTAACTTCGAAATGGTGGTGTATGTACCACGAAATTTCTCACTTAAACTGAATACCGTTCAAGGAGATGTAGTAATATCTGGCCTTGAGGGAGAAATGGAGATCAGTGCGGTGAATGGGGATATCGAATTATCAGATATTTCAGGAACTGTACTTGTCAACAGCGTGAATGGCGATATGGAAATTGACTTCAATCGTGTTCCCGAAAATTCACCCATGTCTTTTACCGGTGTGAATGGTGATATCGAAGTTTCATTTCCGGCCAATGCTCAGTTCACCGCAAAGATGAAAACGGAATGGGGTGACGTGTACACCAATTTCGATATGGAAATTAACCGGGACGGCGGCCGAACGCAGTCAAATTCTGAGGATGGAACGTTTAAAGTAGCCGTGAACAAGTGGATAATTGGTCAGGTAAACGGTGGCGGTCCCGAGTTTCTTTTCAAGACGCTGCATGGAGATATTTCAATTCGTAAAAAATAATATAAGGGGTAACTTTTTCTTTTGCTCTTCGTGTAAAGTCTAACAAAAAAAGGAGCTGTAACACAAGGCCTTTCTGGTGTTTACAGGGATAGGACTCCTTCAATAAAAGGAAAATTACTATGAGAAAATTTTTACTAACCCTGCTACATGTATGTTTTGTAACGAGCGCTTTTGCTCAAAGTTCCTATCAAAAAAAGGGTGATACCATGTCTGTTAACTCGGCTGATATCAGGTCGGGGCTGGAAGAAAACCCGGTAATGGAAGCGGTCAGGATCTCATCAAAAGAGGAGATCAAATTAGACGGGGTATTATCAGAATCAATTTGGTTTAATGCTCCGGTGGCCACAAAATTCACGCAGCGGTTTCCGAACGATGGAAGAGATCCATCCCAGAAAACAGAAGTTCGATTGCTATATACGGATTCCTATATCTATGTGGGAGTGATTGCTTATGAATCAAAGGCCGATTCAATAAAAGCACCGTTATTTCGGCGTGATGGAAATGAAGCCAGTGATTGGGTGTATGTCAGCTTTGACAGTTATAACGATAGGCGTACGGCATTCACTTTTGCTGTAAATCCCAGGGGTGTTCAGAAAGATGTGCTTTATTATGATGATACCGGCGAGGATATTTTATGGGATGCTGTTTGGGAAGCTCAAACAAACATCAATGAAAATGGCTGGACTGCAGAGTTAAAGATCCCTCTCTCACAGCTCAGGTACAGTTCTCAAAGTGATGTGCAGGAGTGGGGTATTAATTTCCAGCGCAGGATATCAAGAAATGGGGAGATCTCCATGTGGGCTCCTGTCTCACAGAATGACAATGCTATGGTTTCAAAGTATGGCAGATTGAATGGGATCAGCGATCTTAAGGAACCAAGAAGACTGGAAATAACTCCTTACGTTTCCGCAGAGGTAACTCGTGCTCCGGAATTGTCAACCGATAACCCCTATTATAATCGAAATCAGCTTGGTGGTAGTATTGGCGGTGATATTAAATACGGTGTCACATCAGATCTTACTCTTACAGCAACTATAAATCCCGATTTTGGGCAGGTAGAAGCAGATCCGGCGGTGATTAACCTTAGCGCCAACGAGAACTTCTTTTCTGAGCGGCGGCCTTTTTTCCTGGAAGGAAATGATATTTTTCAATTTGGAAATACGAAGACATTCAGCCGGTTCGGAAATCCGGTTACGTTTTACTCGAGAAGGATAGGGCGGCCTCCACGAGGTAGTGCCAACCGTGCCGGGGTAAATGCTGAATTTGTTGACAGACCTGATTTCACCACTATAGCAACGGCAGCAAAATTAAGCGGTAAGACAAAAAATGGGTGGTCTATCGGTTTTCTGGATGCGTACACTTTAAAAGAAGAAGCTGATTTTATTACCCCCTCTGGTGAAGAAGATTCTTTTGCTGTGGAACCAGCTACTAATTACATGGTAGCCCGGACCAAAAAGGATTTCAATGCCGGTAATACCTATGTAGGTGGATTCACAAGTGCAGTAAATCGTAACATTGAAGACCCTTATTTCAGGGATTTTCTAAGGACATCTGCATATTTGGGAGGAGTGGATTTTGAGCACAGTTTTAATGACAGAAACTGGATTGCCAGCGGAACATTATCATTCAGCAGCATTAATGGGAGCAGTGAAGCCATAGAGCGGGCTCAACGATCTCCGGCGCGTTACTACGACCGGGTAGATTCGGAAAAACTTTCTGTGAACCCTGATAAGACCAATCTTTCGGGTTTTGCTACTGAAATGAGTATCCAAAAACGCGGAGGTGATGATAACTGGATGACCTCGTTGACCTATTCTGAGGTAAGTCCCGGTTATGAGACCAACGACCTGGGCTTCCAAAACAGGGCTGATTATCGATCTGTAAACGGCGGGTTGATCTACCGTGAAACGGAACCAAAATGGCTGCAGTATTATGAGTTCTTTGCCTTTCATGCATATGCGTGGAATTATGATGGTGATGTGATCAACAATGGGTTTGTGCAGGGAGGATTCATTCGCTTTGAGAACCTCTGGAACATCAACTATAACATAAATTATCGCAGCGGAAATCAGTATTCAGATCGTATTACGAGAGGCGGGCCTATTCTAAAGGTTCCTCAAAGTGGAAGTTTTAATATGAATATCAATTCTAATCAGAATAAGAAACTTTCATTCAATATCGGAACATATCAGCGCAGGGATGCCTCCGGTGAATTCGATAATGATATTTGGATGGGCGTGAGGTTCACACCGGTGCCTTCCGTTCAGATCAGTGTTTACCCGGAATATGTGTATCAGAAAGACACCGATCAGTACGTGACAACGGCTGCAGATCCCAATGCCACTCAAACCTATGGCCGTCGCTATGTTTTTGCAGACATCAAACAACACACGCTTATGACAAGTATTCGGTTAAACTGGACTTTCTCAACTACAATGAGTCTTCAGACTTATGTGCGTCCGTTTATTTCTACCGGGGATTATTCTAAATTCAAAGAATTTGCAGAACCGGGAACCTATAATTTTGACGTGTACGGCACAGAAAAGGGCAGTATTTCGAAATCAAATGGAGAGTACACAGTAAGCCCTGATGATAACGGAAACTCCCCGGATATACGTTTCTCCGATCCGGATTTCAATTTTAGGTCTGTTCAGGGAAATGCCGTATTTCGATGGGAATATATGCCGGGCTCAACCCTCTACTTTGTATGGCAGCAACAACGCAGCGATTTTGCAGGCGTAGGCAGTTTCGATATTGGCCGTGATCTTGACGGATTGTTCAGTGCTAAACCAACCAATGTATTTTTAGTAAAAGTGAGTTATTGGTTTGGAAGCTGATCTCTAAAAAGACTAAAGACAATATTTAGCAGCCTTTAATTTTCAATATGATATTTAAAAATGCTCTGTGCGTAATGCGTCAGGGCATTTTTACTCTACATTCGTTTTACAAGTGCTCAATCCAAATGGAGCATAAAGCGGACAAAAACTAACCAGACTGGTGAGTACAAAAACGCCTGCAAGTACTAACAGCACAATTCCCCAGGTACCGGTCACTGTTCCGGTGAAGTACAGAGCCACAAAAATTGCAGCTAAAATAAAGCGAATGATCTTATCGGAAGAACCCATATTACTTTTCATAAGTAACCTCGTTATTAAGTTGTTAGAAAATCCATTCAAAAAGAAAAACCAATCCTAAAATAATGAGTACACAAAGTACACATACGGCTATTAATTTTAGTATTTTCATCACACAATAAAAATTATTCTTGAAGGTTTTGTGAACTTATTACTACAGCACGAATTTTAACTAATTATTTATCAAAAAGAAGAAATGAATACACAGCATTTAACAGCAGAGCAGGTTAAGTCGATACAGGTTGGGTTTATAAACAAAGTATATGGATGGATGGCTCTTGCATTAGCCATTACCGGGTTTGTGGCACTCCGCACGGCCAGCTCAGGGTTGATCGATATGATTGCTGGAAATCAAATCCTGTTCTTTGGAATTATTATTGCCGAGTTAGGACTTGTTGTTTGGCTTTCAAGCAGGATCGAGCATATGAATGCAGCCAAAGCCATTTCATTATTCTTACTGTATTCTGCATTAAACGGACTTACATTTTCGATCTTGTTTCTGGTGTACACTTCCGGTTCAATAGCCTCCACTTTCTTCATTACTGCCGGTACGTTTGGGGTGATGAGTGCCTATGGGTATTTTACCAAAAAAGACCTTACCAGCTGGGGAAATATCCTTTTTATGGGTTTGATAGGGATCATTATTGCAAGCGTGGTAAATATTTTTTGGCATAACGAAACATTGTATTGGGGAATTACCTATATCGGGGTTTTAGTTTTTGTGGGGCTTACGGCTTACGACACGCAGAAGATCAAAAAGATGAGCCTGGAACTGGATGTGGATTCTGAAGAGGGAAGCAAGGGTGCCATTATAGGCGCTTTGGCACTGTATCTGGATTTTATTAATCTCTTTATCATGTTGCTGAGGATTTTCGGCCAGCGTAAATAAGTTGTTTGTAAACGGCATGTTCAAAGTGCCCGTTACCGAATTGGGATTAAAATTGACATAACTTTTGTATTTCCTGAAAAAGGAAATACACGGATGCACCAACAAAACTCTCAACAGCTGACAAGAACAGGATTATAGAAATGGCATGGAAAGACCGTACTCCGTTTGATGCCATTGAATTTCAGTTTGGGCTCACAGAAGAAGAAACTATCGAGCTTATGCGATCAGAACTGAAATCTTCCAGCTTCAAGATGTGGAGAAAGCGAGTATCCGGACGAAAAACCAAGCACCGTAAGAAACGTAAGGATGAGGTAAACAGGCACGTAAGTGCCAATCAATACTAAGCTGACAGGTTTTTTAGATCATTAAAAATCTCATAGCTAATTCGATTTTTTTTTACCTTTGGGGCTCTGAAAAAATCACCAACCAAGAACAGCTTTCAAAGTTTAGATGGGCACTGCGAACGAACAAGATAAAAAGGGATTGTGGGATCGACTCGGGATAGGTTTATCTGGGTTATGTGCCATTCATTGTTTATTGGTTCCGGTCTTTGTGTCATTGATACCACTTTGGCCGGCTTTGGAGGAATTTCATGAATACACACACCTTGTTTTTTTTCTGGCAATAGCTCCGGCTGTGATCTTATCCGTTAAAAATCGAAAAGATCTTAAAGCCGTTTCAGGATATTTATTCACTGGGTTAGCGGTCATCTTTATGGCCTGGCTGTTTAACAATCAGCTTGGCGAATATGGAGAAGCAGGGGTCACACTGATAGGAAGCATGTTGTTGATTCGTGGTCACTGGCTGAACTATAAAACCAAAATGAAGCTGGGTTAAAGCCTGGACCCTAAAAGCTCAGCTACTTTTAATGCACATCCCCAACTTAACGTTACTCCCGCACCACCGTGTCCGTAATTGTGGATAAACAATTTATCACCGATCTCTTCTGTCTCCAGTCGTAATCCATTTTCTTTTTTTCGGATGTACCGGTAACCAAGTTTTGCTTTTGGTGGATTTAGTTTTTTTAAGTCAATGCCAAAAGTGTGTTTCATAATATCAGCATGAATCTCTATAATTTGAGCCGGGACTTTGAGGCTATCTATGATAATGGAAGGTTCCTGAACGGTTTCCCCCTGCCAGTTTCCGGCTTTGTCCACCTGTCCTGCTTGCCGGCTTCCGCCGAGTACCCATCCATCTTTTCGGGGATAGCAATATACGTCTTGGCGAGTGCCTGATTCAGTTTGGTAAACATTCAGATCTGGAGAGAAATTATAGGATACTGGGTTGTTACGGGGGCTGAAAAGCTGAGGTGCACCTTTAATATTAAGAATATGACCACGATAAATGAGATCATGCTTATCACCAAAGAGCTTTACAGCACCGATCTCAGAACAATTTACAATATGGTCATAAGGAAGCGAGGGAAGATCTTCACGCTGAAGATCTTTTTTCCGAAAATGGATTCCCCGGCTCAATGTCCGGCCGATCAATTCAGGGAAGTAAACATTCCAGTCGGCAAAGTAACCGCTGAATTTCCATCCGGATTTGATGTCTTGTTTTGGATGCTTAGGGTGAAATCCATGTTTGAATTCATCCCAGGTTGCCAGGTTTTTCAGAAATTTGGCGTAGTCAGGCAGCGACTGCTTGTAAGCAAAAAGCTCAAAATGCTCCTTTAATTTCACCCCGGGAAAACTCTCCTCATATAAAGACTGGAAATAATTGTTACTGACTCTAAATATCTCAAGTAAGTCATCGGAATAAACAGAGTGAGGAATAATAGAGGCAGCCGGGTATAAGCTCGAAAACTCCGGGTTCATAATGGCAGTACGGGGATCTTCTTTTGAAATGATGGTCACATCCCAACCTTTGTCATACAGAATGAATGCGGTCGTTAGTCCGCTTACGCCACTGCCAATGATGGCAATTTTTTGTTTTTTCTTCATAAGAAAATATACCGGCTTTCAGGCAAGAATAAATATGAGGATATGAACTTATTGAGGTTGTATCAAGTAACTTATTTTGGTAATTTTGCTTTTAATCAGACCGGCTAAGACGTGCAAAAATTTACTCTTCTTGTTGTAATAGCTTTAATCGTTTTGGGCAGCATTTCATGTAATTTGCTCACTGCGGAAGATGAGCCTTCGGAATATCCTACCATTTATCCACGCTTAAAAATGGGGGAATTGCAGGAGCTGAACATCGAATATCACCAAGCCAATGATGGCCGTTTGTGCTCAACACTAAATGAGTATGGCTTCACCGGATTCAGTAAAATCCTTTTTGAAGAAGACGAACAAAATCCATGTGACAGAGCCAACCGGACGGTTGTGCGTATTGAAATGAATAATGCCGATACCCTCGTTGCTGCAGCAAAGCGTTCATTGCTAAAGAACAGCATCTATACCGGGGTAACGGATACTTCAAAATTGGTCTTGAATGAAATTTCGCCGCAGCCGGGCTGTATAAATTGCGGCAGCCCCGACGAATACAGTGCTAATATTGAGTGGGGCCTCACTTTTGAAAATCAGGTGGTAGATTCTATGGAAGTACCCGGGACAGAGATTATCGTTTTTCTGGATGCATTAGGAGTTAACAGGATCTGGGGAAATTGGTATCCTGAATTCAAAGTGCCTGAATTTGTTAGTTTTGAATATCTGGACGTTCAGGAAGGCATAGTCGGGTGGCAAATTGATATGAGAAATTATACCGGAGAAGAAACGATCTATACTGTTCAGGAGCAGGATGTGACAGAGCGGCCGTACAAAGTTTATCTGCCTGTTGAAAATGAAGAAGGTCTTCAGATCCGTACTTGCTGGGCAGTCCCTATTTCTAACAGCACAAACGAAAATTTTAAAGGATGGTTGGCTTACGTGGATATCAAGGAAGGTTTTTTGGTGGATTTAGTTGCCAGATAAGAGCCCTATGATTTTTATTTCAAAAGCACGACAAATATTTGTAACATTTTTGTCATTAATAGTCGGATAATATTAATCTCAAGCTGAAAAGGATACAAGTTGGCAGAACTAACACATAAGATACTGATAGTAGAAGATGACATGATAATTTCATTGGTCGTAGAAAATATGATCAAAAAATTAGGTCATGAACTGATAGGTAAAGCTGCATCAGGAGAAGAAGCCATTGAACTGGCGAAGGAGCATAAGCCGGATATAATTCTTATGGATATTCGTTTGAAAGGAGAGATGGATGGTATTGAGGCGATAAATCAGATCAAACAGCACATAGATACTAATGTGATCTACCTTACGGGGAATTCTGATAAAACTAATTATGACCGTGCTAAAGCAACCAAATGTATCGACCTTATTTCTAAGCCATTCACAATAGGTGAGCTCACCCGTTCTTTGGAGTTGGTCCCGGAATAGTTTCGTATCTTTTTTAATAATTGAACGTAGGAGAGTTTATATTAAAAATGGGCATTTATTTATCATGAATACAAAATTTAAGAACCTGCGAAATGATCTCGAAGATCTTGAAGATGACGGACAGTTAGACTTTGATGAAGGAATAACAACATCAGGCAGTAAGTCTGGTACCAAACTGGCCAACTATATTTTACTTTTCGCTTTTATTGCCACTCTTACCTTTTATGCCGGCTCAAGGATTGATTTTTCAGGTATTGAGTTAAATCCGATCGAAAATTTTGTTCAGGAATTCAATCAACCCAGTGAGGAGCTCTTGAATGGAATGGGAACGTGGCTGGAAGAAATGGGATATGGTACCTTAACGCACGAGGAGCTTATAGATTTACGGAATGAGGGGGTAACTGCAACGTTTACTTCTCAGGTTAGAGAGGCCGGCTTCCCTAATGTTACGCTCGAAGAAATGGTTGAATTAGGAAACGCAGGGGTAAGTGCATCGTATATAACTGGAATCCAGGATGCCGGTTATCCTGATATCACCCTTGATGAAATTATAGAGTTAGAAAATGCAGGGGTCAGTACTACATTCACGCGAATGATGGGTGAACTGGGGTATGAGCTTACGGTTCAGGATTTACTGGACCTTGAGCGGGGAAATGTAACGGCTTATTTCACCAGCAATATGCTGGATCTGGGATATACGCGGGAAGAGCTGACCAAGGAAAATCTTGTCAGAATGCGAAATATTGGCGTTACCCATCAGCAGGCTGAGCGGTTAATGAATGAAAGGGGTGAAAGACTCACCGTTGATGAACTAATACGGAACCGGATCAGTAATCAATAGAGATAGATTAGTATTTGGAACAATTTACGTTCTGGCCACTACAAGTAGTAAATACAAATAAAACATTGCTTAAATGAAAAAATTAGTTGCACTTATATCTTTAATGGCGATAACAGCACTTTTCTCGCAAGCTTTCGCTCAACAATACTTAATCGAAAATGCCTCAGGGATAGGGCCAAAACTTGGATTCTATAAAGCCCCTGATGCTGAAGATGGTACCATGTTCATTGGCATCCAAACAAGATCCAAAGGGAAATATTTCGGCGGAGAATTTTCGCTTGAGTACAGAGGGGAACAAAACTACAGCACAACCAATGGAGAGTTGACCATACGCCAGATACCGGTCACCGGTTCGTTGATGCTATTTGCTCCTTTATCTGAGAACTTTGCTCCTTATGGACTGGCAGGACTCGGTGCTTACTACACCTTTTATGATTACGACGGTGGTTTTATTAATCCCGGTGATGATGCAGAGGTGAATGTAGGATACCATTTAGGGTTTGGAGCGGATCTGGCTGTCTCAGAATCGGCCGCTTTCAATGTCGATTATCGATATCTGTTCTTAGATGGGAATGACAGCATTCCTGAAAAAGAATTCAGCGGAAACGTACTTTCAGTCGGGCTCACATTTTATTTCTAAGCTGAAAAAGCCTTATTTTAAAATCCCGCATCCAAACCGATGCGGGATTTTTTTTTTGAATTAAATCACCCACAGAGCTACAATGGCGGAAATCACCCTCCCAGAAGTTGAATTGAATATCTACTCACCCAAAGATCCGACTGAGATCACGGTCGTTGAAAATTACGTTTGCACAAAAGAAAGCAGCCCAAACTTTGTGCGTCATGTTACTTTTGATGTTTCAGGAACTGATCTGGAGGGGCGGGTAAGAATCGGGCAATCCATAGGGATCTTGCCTCCCGGTGAAGATGAACGGGGCAAACCCCACAAGCTAAGGCTGTATTCTGTTTCCTCGCCAACAGCGGGAGAAGGGGGAGAACCACACCTGATATCCACTACGGTTAAAAGAACCATCGAAGAGCTGGATGGCAAATTATACATGGGAGTTTGCTCAAATTATCTTGCAGATCTAAAACCCGGCGATAAAGTTAAAGCTACGGGCCCAAGCGGAAAAAGATTTTTACTTCCTGAAAATGAAAAGGATTTCAACTATGTATTCTTTGCTACGGGAACAGGAATTGCTCCTTTCCGGGGCATGATCATGGAGCTCCTGGAATCTGATTATGAGGGGAAGATCGCGCTCGTTTTTGGTGCAGCATATAGAACAGACCTCATCTACCCCGATTATTTCATGGAGATGGAAAAGAAGCACGATAACTTCAGATATATTGCAAAAATATCCCGGGAAGACCGTCGCCCGGATGGCTCTAAATACTATGTTCAAACAGCTATCGAGGATGAAGAAGAAATATTGGACCCGATCTTCAGTAAGGAAAATACACTGGTTTATATCTGTGGGATCAAAGGGATGGAAGCAGGAATCTACAAAAGCCTGGCTAAAAAAGGGTTTTCAGAATACCTGCTGCTCAAAGGCGACTATGTGGATATGGATCCCGATGATTGGGATTGGGAAGAAATGCGCCGAAATGTAAAACCCGGTCCCCGCACTTTCGAGGAAGTATATTAGATTTTGAATGGATATTCAGTTAGGAATGAATTTTGGTCACCCCTCCTGAAACCACAAAACGCATGAAATTAGTAGGATCCGTTTTGATCGGGGTGATCTTGTCTCTGGGTACGATATATAAATTTCCGGAGACGTTATAGGAGTGCGGGCAATAAACAGCAACTTCATCTTCCAGACCAAAATGCTTTAGCGATTCTTCAGTAATAAATCCGAAGCGTTTCATCCCTGCCGGTTCACTGAATTCTACATAGACTGGTTTTTTAAATTTCTTCTTATCGCCTACAAAAGCTTCGGTCAGATCTTTAAGGGAAGAATATACAATATTGATCAGCGGTGTCTTCGTCATCATTTTTTCGAACAGATACACAATTGGCTTTGCGAATGTCTGGGTCATGATAAAACCAAAAAAGGTGATAAGGAGAAAACCCGTTAGAATCCCAAGCCCCGGGACTTCGTATTCAAACCAGCTGAATAGCAAATTGTTGAATAGGTCATTCATCCAAATAAGTGTTGCATAAACAACATACCCGGTTACAAAAAGAGGGAGAATGATCAGCATTCCGCGGAAAAAATAATTCAGGATCGTTTTCATAATAGCTCAGATGATTTTGATTTCAAGTGAATCTACTATTTAAACGTAAAAGATGTGAACGCTCATTGTTAGCTTTGAGATTTGATGCCGTACTTACCAATGATCGATTAGCGAATTTTGAACTGTGGATTAGGTTCATTTTGAGCCTGCACCGATTTCTATGGCGTAGTCACCTAACAAGTTCAAATCTTTACTGGCGTCTTAGCCAGGAAATTTCTCTTCCTTGTAAGAAGTCAGGAGGAGGGTGGATGTTGCCAGGGAGTAGAGCGCGTTCCTGCAAGCTTGCTCGTTCAGTGCCTTTTCTTTGATTGATCTGCGAATAACCGATCAACTCTCTTCGATTGGTGAATTATCTTCAGCAGCATAGTGAAACAACATAGCTACTACTATAAACGCCGTAATGAAGAACCCGTTTATAGCAAGGATCTCATACACAGAACTTGCCGATACCTCAGCCATTCCTGTGAAAAGTGCAGCTATGGTAATTATTGCCTGTATTGCCGCCATGGAACATAAGGTAATTATCATTCCATTAGCTTTAAATCGTGCAATGAAAGCGCCCATGATTCCAACACCAATCACCAGGAAATACAACAGGTTGAACTCGTTATCTTCGGAGCCGATAAGGCCGACAGCAAGATTGCTCCAAATCAGGAAAAGCCCGGTTAATAGTGCAAATCCAATAGCTATCCGATACGCCATATTTCCATATCTTCCAGTGATAAATTTATAGGTGAGTCCGGTTCCGAAGATCAGCAGGCCGGCAAAGACAAAATCGGAGAGTGTCCAGACGACATTCTCTGAAAACTGCATTGCGATCAAGGGTATCATTAAAATGGCTGCAGTAATAAGTGCAGGGTAAGCAATAGTTTGGGTTAATTTATGTTCTGTATTCATGATTGTTACCTATGGTTATTTGTTGTTGAAAGTAGAGATTAAAAAGCGATTAAAAAGTGTCATTGAAAGCCAAATGCCAGAGGGAAGATGATCACAACAATCGCTGCCCAGACTGCATAAACCGGCAGATAATCGGTTTGCCATTTTTCAAGAGCCTGAAACGATGAATCACCGCTCAAAAAACGGATATACAGTGCTGCGGACCAGATCAGATTAACCAGAAGGATCAAATTCATGGCAAGAGCGGCCACTCTGTTGGGGGTGAAACCGAACTCTGCAATGAGTTCAGAGATTCTCCAGAGTGCAACGGCATCGGCCAGTAAGGCACTTACCACCAGTACAACCTGTACCACATCAAATGCACCGGGAGAAGCTTCAGCGTCTCGGGCAGAAATGGAGTAAATAAGAAGGCATAGAACCACAACCAGCAGCAGATCAAAAGCGATGAGCACGTCCCGATCCATGATCAACTCATTTCCTGTAAAGAGGAGAGTTCCCAGGAAGGCGATAATCACGATGGCAAAGAGAGGTGAGAATAGTATAGCCAGTACCGGGGCAAAATTCTCAGCAATATTGTTTCTGATTTCTACCAACCACACAGCAATGATGACAGCTCCGGTTGCACCGCAAGGCAACAACCAAGACTCAAAGACCGGCTCAATATCGATATCGATAGTTCCAAAGATCAGCGCCATGAATCCGGTTAGAACACCGCCCCCAAGAGCAATAAGCACATAGTAGATAAACAGCTCGCCGGAAAAGCGAATGAACTCCATACGCCCGTTATCCAGAAACCACGTTCCTCCCGTAAATGCTATCCCTACCATCAGCCACAGGGCGATGGGCAGGTGTAAGGCTGAAAGTAATTCGGTATCTCCTCCTTTTTCGAAAGGATAAATATTGGCGAAGATCACCGCCACAATAAATGTAGAAGCCAAGAGGATAAGAGGGCGGAATTTAAGATTCCGCTTCCACACAAAATAGACGGTCAAAAGAGGAAGCACAAAGAAACTCATATTTCGAATATAGAAATTCTCGTTCTGATCCAGATCAAGCCCAAATAGCGAAGGAAGTTTTATGAGTATGGCTGCCGCAATTGCCAAGCTAAAGGCGATCATTGCCTCTTTAAGAGCATTTTTGTCGTGGTACTGCTGGGAAGTAGTTGTCATTTTAGGTAATTGAATATTTCATATTGAAAGAACTTTGAATTACAAAGTAGTTGGTTAAATTTTTTTGACTTCTATTAAATATGTTGAGAACGAATTTTAGATTGGGTGAAGAAATACCACCCGGTTCCGATTACGATTAGTGCGATTGGAAGTGCACCCGGTTCATCCTCAACCACGATCATGAAGGTTACCAAAACGAGACCGATAAATATGGCCAAGAGTGATAGCAGCTTGTACATTTTCAGCTTTTTCGATAGATGTGTTTTCATAGTTATTTTTGTGATTTAATGATCGATTCCAGGACTTTGAGATGTTGGTTAAACGCTTTTTTACCTTCCGACGTCATGGTGTAACTGGTGTTGGGTTTATTGTCGATGAAGGATTTTTCTACTTCCACAAATCCTTCCTGTTCCAGCTTTTTTATGTGTGTAGCCAGGTTTCCGTCGGTCACTTCCAGGAATTCCCTCAGAGAGGTAAAATTCAGGGAATCGTTAACGGCCAGGGCTGACATGATCCCAAGTCTTACCCGGTTTTCAAATGCTTTATGTAGATCGTCGAATGATATGTTCATTGTGAATTACCGCTCGAACCTGAAGTACATATAAATCCCGTACACAATATGAACCAATCCGAATCCTATGGCCCAGAAAAGAAGTCCATAGCTGATAAAGGCTACATTCAATAAACCAAGGATCATTTGCACAAAACCCATGATCCTCACCTCCTTGATTGAATAAGATCCGGCATTGTATAATGCGAATCCGTAAAACAGAAGGGTTAGTGGAGCGATTAATCCGAGAAGTCCATACGGGATGATAAGCATGATCAAAATTCCCCCGGTTAATAACGGGACAGCCATGCTGGTCAACAATCTTCGGGAGGTGGCATTCCAGGCTTTCTTATCCTGTTTTTTAGCTTTCCTTCGGGAGTCTATAAGGGCGCTCATCAGGGAAAGGAAGAGAACTCCGGTTGCTGTTAATATGATGTTGGTCAGATCCGGGTAGCTATAAAAGATCGCATCCGGGTGAAACTCAAGAACGCTGTAAGCGATCCATGCACCGGCCAGTGCATAAATTCCGGCTAATATTCCCGCCCAACCGGAAAGCGATAAAAATTTTGAAGACCGCTCCATCATGGAACGTATCTCTGCAATATCCTGAATGTAGTCTTGCTCTTTTTTCATGCAAAGTACTTTTTATTCCAAAGTAAGTATGAATTTTTTGTTTTGCAATAGGGAGTTAGAATAAATTTTTGGTATGGAACGCGGGTGACACGGATTATGGGATTTCACAGATCTCTAAGTTTCCAAGGTTATATTTACTTACGTGTTAGCCAAAGAGTTTCTCCTCCCCGGAGGAGACCAAGAGGAGGGCAAATGTCGCCAAGCATTAGTCTGTTTTAATAAATAACGTGAATTCGAGATAAAGAATTTTAAAAGGCTATAAGATTCATCTGATTAATGATACAGGGGTCTGGTGTTGGATTAAGATAAGGAAAAGACGCAGGTGCCCAAATCCAACAATCGGTCAGACGAACTTGGAGCCGGCAGACCGTGACTGAAAGGCTTTAACGATGATAATTATTTCGAACTGACGTTAAATAAGTGGTTTATTCCCGAATCTCTGGGTTGGAAAGATCGATAAAATTTGCGGAGCAAATTCGGATTAATACCCCGAGGACTCTGCCCCGTGGTAGTTTATTAAGCTAAATTCTAATTCCTTGCTTTCTGGCTTTGTGGGAGTGAATATCCACCAAAGGCGTGCCTTCGGCAGAATATTGAACAGAGGAATATTGAATAATGAAGTGGTCGGGGTTGACATTTCCCCCAAAAAGATGCCTATGGCACAACGGGGCGTTGGGAACGAGAATGAATAGTTAACCATATTTTGCTGATTTTCAGAAGTCCAAAAAAAAAACTACTATCTGATGATCTGAATCAGCTTAGCAAACCCCAGTGGAATACTTCGAGCTTAAAATATCAAAGGAAAAAGTGCTGTCCCGTACTCTGAAACTCAGGAACAGAAGGATAACACATTTTTTCTATATATCAGCTGTGGTTTATATGATGGTTTTGGTAATACTTGGGTTTTGGCCAACCTACTTTCGTCATTTATTTACTGATTTTCCTTTGAGGCATTGGATTATCCACACTCATGCCGTAATTTTTATTGGGTGGTTGCTGCTTCTATTGGTTCAGGTATCTCTTGTTGCTATGGGAAATACGAAATTCCATCGAAAATTAGGAGTTGTTGGTGGGTTTTATGGGATCTTGATACTGATATTTGGTTTAGCAGCGGCTATTATTATGCCTTTGGCAAGAATCGAAAGTGGTGACTGGACTTTAGAACGAGGCGCTTCTTTTTTGATCCATCCCCTTGGTGATATATTCGTTTTTGTTGGCTTTTTTATCCCAGCTTTATATTACAGGCGCAAAGCTGAAATCCACAAAAGATTGATACTTATTGCTTCACTTATGCTGGTATTTCCAGCTGTTGCACGCATGGGGATGGAGCAAGTTGCCATGTACATAGTGTGGCTTATTCCACTGATAACAAGTACTACATTAGATATAATTTTGAAGAAAAGAATATATCTTGTCAATATTATTGGAGTAGCTGTTTTAATTTTATCTGTTATAGGGCGGTATTATTTTTCAAGTACTGAGCTGTGGCTTAAAATTGGGCGGTATCTGTTAAGCATATTTTAATATGGTTAGCAACAATGGACCAGCAGTATGGGAAGGTATCTCAAACAAGGATTTGGGAACGAGGTTAATACTCTGTGAAACTCAGCGCACTTTGTGGTCAAAAACCACACATGAGTTCAAACCATATTTTTCCTATCTTTAGCGCTCTGTAAAATCCAACACTCACACATCAAATATTAATGTCGCATAAGACTTCCGCCCAGATACGTCAGGAATTTTTTGATTTCTTTGCCGAAAAAGATCACGCCATTGTTGAGAGCGCTCCCGTAGTTCCCAAAAATGATCCGACCCTGCTTTTCACCAACGCCGGGATGAATCAGTTCAAAGCCATTTTTCTGGGAGAAGAGGAAGCCCTCAAGCACGACGGGAAAACATGGAAACGTGCGGCCGATACTCAAAAATGTATTCGCGTAAGCGGTAAGCACAACGACTTGGAAGAAGTAGGTCACGATACCTACCACCACACCTTGTTTGAGATGCTGGGGAACTGGTCGTTCGGCGATTATTTCAAAAAAGAAGCCATAGCTTGGGCGTGGGAATTATTGGTGGATAAATGGGGCCTCGAGCCCAACCGGCTTTACGCCACTGTTTTTAAAGGGGACGAAGCGGACGGACTTCCCACAGATGAAGAAGCCATTGAGCTATGGAAAAGTGAGACGAGTATTGATCACGACCATATCCTGAAGTGTGGCAAGAAAGACAACTTCTGGGAGATGGGCGAAACCGGTCCATGTGGACCATGCTCGGAAGTACACATCGACCTCCGTTCCGATGAAGAACGCAAAAAGAAACCCGGACGGGAACTGGTGAACATGGATGATCCCCGAGTGATGGAGATCTGGAACCTCGTATTCATTCAGTTCAACAGAAAGCCGGATGCCTCTCTCGAAAAACTACCTGCTCAGCACGTAGATACCGGAATGGGTTTTGAACGGGTGTGTGCCGTGCTGCAGGAAAAAACATCTAATTATGATACTGATGTCTTCACCCCGCTTTTGGATGAGATTGCCGATATGGCCGGAGTGAAATACGGTAAGGATGAAGAGAAAGACATCGCCATGCGGGTGATCGCCGATCATATTCGTGCGGTTACCTTCTCTATTGCAGACGGAGCTTCTCCGGGAAATGACGGTCGTGGATACGTGATACGCCGGATTTTGCGTCGTGCTATCCGTTACGGCTGGGATGTGCTGGATTTCAAAGAGCCGTTTTTCTACAAATTGGTGGATGTTTTGGCCGAACAATTCAAAGATGTATTTCCGGAGATCAAGGCTCAGAAAGAATATATCGTGAACGTAATTCGCTCGGAGGAAAAGAGTTTCCTGAAAACACTGGGACAGGGAATTGAACTGTTCAACGAGATGGTGGAAGGTAAAAAGAAGCTGTCCGGTGAAGACGCTTTCAAATTGCATGATACGTACGGCTTTCCGATCGACCTGACCGAACTGATGGCTCGCGAGCGTGGAGTAGAAGTAGATGTAGAGGAATTCAACAAGCACATGAAAGCGCAGAAAGACCGCGCTCGTGCTGCCGGTAAGTTTTCGGTGGATCAGAGTGATTCAAAATCCTGGAATGTGATCAAGGAATCCGATGAGTTTGAGTTTGTGGGATATGACGATGCAGAAACCGAAGTAGAAATTCTGGCCTATCGAAAAGAAGGCGAGCGATTTGCACTCCAACTTTCCAAAACTCCCTTTTATGCTGAAAGCGGTGGTCAGGTGGCAGATACTGGTCTCATCACTAATGGTGAGGAATATATTAAAGTCGTAGATGTGCAGAAGTCCAACGGACAGTTCATTCACTATGTAGATAAGCTCCCTGAAGACCTATCCGGAGCATGGACGGCAAGCATTGACCTGAACCGCCGAATCGAAATCCAAAAACATCACTCTGCCACACATCTGGTTCATGCCGCACTGCGGAGAATTTTAGGTGATCATGTTGCTCAGAAAGGTTCACTGGTGGATGAACATCATTTGCGCTTTGACTTCTCTTACTTTGAAGCCATGACCGATGAGCAGCTGGATGAAGTGGAGCTGCTGGTGAATGAGAAGATACAGGATAACATCCCGCTGCAGGAAGAACGCAACGTACCGATAGACGAAGCCAAAGAACGGGGCGCAATGATGTTGTTTGGTGAGAAATACGGCGAAACCGTGCGCGTTATTACTTTTGATGAAGATTATTCGGTGGAATTGTGTGGAGGAACTCACGTGGAAGCTACCGGTGAGATCGGCTATTTTCGATTCACCAATGAAACCTCGGTAGCAGCAGGAATTCGCCGGATCGAAGCGGTATGCGGAACTCAGGCTGACAAGCTTCTCCGTGATGAAAAACGATTATTACAGCAGGTGAAAGGAGCCATCGGTCAAACCCAGGATCTGGCCGCAGATGTATTAAAGCTGATCGAGGAGAAGAAAGCTTTGGAGAAGGAGCTCGAAAAAATGCAGATGCAAAGCACCGGCGCCAAGCTGGATGAACTGATCAAGGATGCCGGTTCTCTCGATTCAGGTATCAATCTGGTAAAAGGAGAAATTCCCGGAGCTGATATGGATGCACTGAAGCAACTTGGTTATGACGGACTTCAGAAGGTGAAGGAAAATACTGTGATTGTGTTAGGTACAAAAGATGAAGAGGAAGGAAAAGTGTACCTGATGGTTGCTGTGACTGAAAATCTCATTAAAGAAAAAGGATTGAAAGCCGGCGCGTTGGTCGGTCAGCTTGGGCGATTGGTAGGCGGTGGCGGAGGCGGTCAGCCGAATTTGGCTACGGCCGGCGGGCGTCAGCCCGAGAAACTCTCTGAAGCCCTCGAAAAAGTGAATGAATTGATCGAGAAATCTATTTCCTAATCTGGTAATAGAATGGAACGCGGATGAGACGGATGAAAAATTGCTTCAGGAATTAGCACAAGTGTTTCCGAGGATTCGGGATGCGATGTTGGTCCAAGCGAGACGCTTGAACCAGTTTGGAAAAACATTTTTTATTATAACAAACCCCGAACGGGGGTTAAACGTGAATAGCCCCGGGATTCATCCCGGGGTGAAGATAACAACGAAGGAACCCCCGCCCGAATGTTTTTAAAGGTCGGTTAGTAATTCTGAGGTTGGGCAAAGAAGGCATTTAAAACTTGGTAGCCCAAGCTTCGATAAATAGTTTCGCTTTTATAAGATTCCGGGCGAAGCTTTTGTTTCGGAATTTATATACCCCGGATTGCATTCGGGGCTATTCATGTTAGCCTCTTTCAGGAGCGTGATTTTTGATAGCATGCATATTTTAAATTATACAATTAGTAACCATTTGTAAGAACAGGCATCAAATCACAAAATCTTCATAAAAATTGGATATATTTACATCCCTTTGACAAAAAGTTTGATATCAAAACATAATTATGGCTAAAAAGAAAGCAGACGAAGTAAATTTTGCCCCCCGGGGAATCGGAGATGAAAAGGACGGTGCCGTCCAAAAAGGCGTGGATCTTCCGGCTCCCACCAAAAAGAAACATAAATCCCTTGGTTTAAGTGAAGATGACCTGAAGGCTATGTACGAGCAAATGTATCTTCAGCGACGATTTGAAGAACGTGCCATGCAGCAGTATCAAAAAGGGAAATTCGGTGGATTCCTGCACCTTTATATTGGTCAGGAAGCTATCTCAACCGGAACCGTGTTTGCACTGAATGATGATGATGATATCATCACGGCCTATCGTGACCATGGCTGGGGACTGTGCCGGGGTATCACCCCTGATGAAGGCATGGCCGAACTGTTCGGTAAGAAGACAGGATGCTCGAAAGGAAAAGGCGGTTCCATGCACTTTGCCAAAACTGAGAATCACTTTTGGGGTGGCTATGGAATTGTAGGTGGTCACATTCCTATTGGCGGCGGACTTGCATTCGCGAACAAGTATAATCAGAATGGACGCATTTCAGCCACTTTCTTTGGCGACGGAGCGGTAGATCAGGGTGCGTTTCACGAAACCTTCAATATTGCCAATCTGTGGGGATTACCCGCCATTTTTGCGGTAGAGAACAACGGTTATTCCATGGGGACAGCCGCTCGCCGACACACGGTTACGGAGATCGTGGATCGTGCCAAGGCATACGGCATGAAGAGCAAAGTAGTGAACGGAATGGACGTATTCTCTGTGTATGAAGCCATGAAAGAAGTTTCTGAAGAAGTTCGTGACAGTTCTGAACCATATTTCTTAGAGATCAGAACCTATCGCTATCGCGGACACTCCATGTCAGATCCTCAAAAATACCGAACCAAAGAAGAACTGGAAGAATATCAAAAGAACGATCCTATTGAGCGTTTGAAAACTTATCTGAAAGATGAGAAGATCCTCAAGGACAAAGAAATCGAGGAAATTGAAGAGAAGGTAGAACAGGAAGTATTGGACGCCGTGGAATTTGCGGATAATTCAGACTTCCCGGATGAATCGGCTCTTTACGATGATATGTTTGCCGAAGACGAACCTTATTTTCACAACTAATTTTAAACTGACGACATAAAGTAATGGCTGAATTACAATTTAGAGAAGCAATACGAGAGGCAATTGACGAGGAAATGGCCCGTGAAGAGAAAGTCTTCATTATGGGTGAGGAAGTTGCCGAATACAATGGCGCATACAAAGCCACCGAAGGCCTTTTAGATAAATACGGCTACAAACGTGTGATCGATACACCGATCTCCGAACTTGGATTTTCCGGAATTGGCGTGGGTGCTGCGATGAACGGGCTTCGTCCCATTGTTGAATTCATGACCTTCAACTTTGCGGTTTTGGCCGCTGATCAGATCATCAACCATGCTTCCAAAGCTGGATACATGACCGGTGGACAAATTTCGATGCCCATCGTATTTCGTGGACCGAACGCCTCTGCGGGTCAGTTGGGAGCAACGCACTCAGTTGCATATGACTCTATGTATGCCCACTTCCCAGGACTGAAAGTGATCTACACTTCCGAACCGGATGATGCCAAAGGTCTGCTAAAATCCGCCATCCGTGATGACAACCCCGTGATTTTCATGGAATCTGAGCAGATGTATGGAATGAAAGGCGAAGTTTCCGAAGAAGAAGATTATATCATCCCGATCGGGAAAGGAAAAGTGAAACGTGAGGGAAGTGATGTAACCATTGTTGCTCATGGAAAAATGTACCACGTAGCAAAACAAGCCGCTGCTCAGCTTGAGAAAGACGGTGTGGATGTGGAAATTATCGACCCGAGAACGGTTAAGCCCTTGGATCTGCCAATGATCGTGGAATCTATTAAGAAAACCAACCGTTGTGTGGTCGTGGATGAAGCGCATCCGTTTGCAGGATTTGCTGCCGAGATCGGGTTCCTGATCCAGCGCGAAGCCTTCGATTATTTGGACGCTCCCGTTCAGCGTGTTACACTTCCGGATGTGAATGCACCGTTTGCGAAGAATCTGTTTGACGCCTGGCTGCCGGATGCTAAGAATGTGATCGAAGCGGTAAATCAGGTTACTTACAGGAATTAGGTAAAAGTGAAAGGGCAAAAATGAAAAGTAAACTAAAACTTTTCACTTTTGTGTTTTGCCTTTTTACTTATACGCCCACTACATTGAATTACATACCAAATTGAACGATTAAATAACTCACTCAACAGTTTAGATTAAAGATTATGGCCATTAAGATTGAAATGCCGAAGCTCAGCGATACCATGGAAGAAGGGGTGATCGCGTCGTGGAATGTGGAAGAAGGAGACAAGGTTTCAGCCGGTGATATTATTGCCGAGGTGGAAACCGATAAAGCTACTATGGAAGTGGAAGCTTTCGATGAAGGTACCGTTCTCAAAATCCTGGTAGATGAAGGCGATGCCGTTCCCTTAGGCGGATTAATGGCCGTATTAGGAGAGGAGGGGGAAGATATCTCCGAGATCCTTGAAAATGCAGGTTCCTCTGATTCAGATTCCTCCGATTCAGAGGAATCTGAAGAAAAGAAAGAATCCCAGGAATCTAAATCAGAAGAAAAAGAAGAATCGAAAAGCAAAGATAGCTCAGCTAAGCTGACTTCGCCAAAATCAGAAACCAAGTCTTCTAAAGAAGATGCTGGTGAATCAACCGGCAAAGATGGACGAATTTTAGCATCTCCGTTAGCCCGAAAAATGGCCGAAGACAAAGGCATAGACCTTTCCAAAGTAGATGGTTCAGGCCCTAACGGACGGATCATTAAAGCTGATATTGAAGAGCATAAAGAATCGGCACCGGCGGCAGCTTCAACCCAAAGTTTTGAAAGTCTGGAAAGCCGTGAAGTGAAAGTTTCTCAGATGAGAAAGACCATTGCTCGCCGTTTATCGGAAAGCAAGTTCAGCAGTCCGCACTTCTATGAGACGATCGACATTGATATGAAAGCAGCCATGGCTGCCCGTTCTTCTATGAACGAAGCCAATGATGTAAAGATCAGCTTCAACGATATTGTAGTGAAGGCTTGTTCGGTAGCGCTTACTCGTCACCAAGCCGTAAACAGCTCCTGGCATGGCGATGTGATCAAAGAGCACGGAGATGTACACGTTGCCGTTGCTGTAGCTATTGATGAAGGATTGATGACTCCGGTTATCCGTCACTCTGATAAAAAAGGTTTGCTTCAGATCTCCTCTGAAACCAGAGAACTGGCCGGACTGGCACGAGATCGCAAACTTCAGCCCGAGCAGATGGAAGGGAGTACCTTTACCATCAGTAATCTGGGAATGTTTGGCATTGAGGAATTCACGGCCATCATCAACCCACCGAACGCCTGTATCTTGGCGGTTGGCGCTATTCGTGATGTGCCTGTTGTTGAAAACGGTGAAGTGGTGCCCGGAAAGCGTATGAAAGTTACTCTCTCCAGCGATCACCGGATTGTGGACGGAGCCAAAGCAGCTGAATTCCTGAATACCGTGAAGAATCTGTTGGAAAACCCACTTTCGATGCTGTTGTAATTATTCGCAATCAAAGTAATTAGAAGCCTTGCATTTGAATAAAGTGCGAGGCTTTTTTATCTAACAACCTCCTGAAACGTGGATGACGCCGATTGGGCCGATGATTGCAGGTAAAATTTATACAGAACTAACGAAAGTGTCACACTTGTAGAGAGGCGATTTAAGAAGAAATTTACCCAGCGGGACGCTTGAACCAGTTTGTGAGTACACGATAATTATAGATCAGTGATCGTCAGCTCAATTCATAGTATCCGCATTCTATTCCTTAGTCTGTTTTGCTCTCAAATTCCATTACATTTTCTAACAAACTTCCTGAAATTATTTCCGTAAGTGTGATTCATATTCTAAACCTTAATTTTTGGAAAATGAAATCAATTCTTTTAGCAACAACTATTTTTGTAATGGTCTTGACCGTAGCGGTGCAAGCTCAAAATTCATCTGAAAAGGAAGTACAAACTACTATTAAAATGTTATTTGAAGGAATGCTTGAAGCAGACGGACAAAAGATTGCTGATTCTTTTACTTCGGATGCCATTATGCAAACTGTTGTTAAAAATGAACAGGGTGAGGTGGCGATAAGAAATGGAAATCTTGAAGCATTTGTAAAAAGTATTGACTCAGCTGAGCCCGGAAGGCTCCATGAAAAGATCGGAGGATATGAGATCAAGATCGACGGTGAGCTTGCTTCAGTCTGGACGCCCTATGAGTTTTATGTGGGAGAGGATTTTTCACATTGTGGGGTGAACTCTTTTCAACTCATGAAAACGGCAGATGGCTGGAAGATCTTCCATATTGTAGATACCCGTCGCAGGGGTAATTGTGTGGAATAGCGGTCAGGCTCAGCTTTCAGCCATCAGATTTAACGTGCTGAAAGCTTATAATCTGAAACTAAATATGATGCCCTGAAAAAAGATACACGCAACTATTGCGAATACTTTTTGGGATACAATTTGTAATCGCTGAGATAAGTGGAGAACAACATCAGCGCGATGCAGAAAACATTGATAATTTGATAGTAGCTTTATAAGCCTCTATTTCCGGTGAACAGGGTAAACCCCGTGATTGAGAGCGATTTCGAAGCCTTGTGATTCCTTAGGCACGGCTTATTCCGGCCGGAAGTGATGGCTAGGGTAGAGCACAATACGTACAGCGTGATGAGTTCTGAAGAATTCATAGAGAATACCGATCTTTATTTTGCATTTTGTGAAGAATGGATTCTATAAAGATGAAGTCCACAGGGAAGAATATTACTATGGAAGGGTGGTACATTTATTCAGTACCTATGGGTCAAAAAGGAGCGAGGCAGATGCTCAATTTCAATAAAGGCATTAACAGCGTACAGTTGTTTGACGATGGAGAATGTGGTGGGTTTACCATTTATTGGGCGTATGAATCTGAGAGCAATCCAATTCCCGAGGAATACAGAGGATGGTAAGATGATTAGCCCTGATCTTTGAGAAGACGATCTATCAGCTTCGCTTTTCCCGGATCAACATACATTCCATAAGATATTATAAGCATGCCCTTCACACCTTTCTTAGATTCAATGGCATAAACAGTGGATTCACTTCCGGGATCGGTTCCCTGATCAAAGGAATGCGTCTCAACGATCTTTAGGTCCTCGGTAGAATATTCCACATCCAGTTCCTTGCAGGTAATAACGTTGTTACCTAATTCGTAAGTATGCTCAAATCCTTTGTCTTTCAATGATTCGACAGCGTCGGCTAAGTCTTTGTACATAAGTATGTTACCTTTTATTTTTTACTATATATGTAATACAAATAAAAAAAAGCCGCTCGTTCAAGCGGCTTTTCAGAAAAAATAATAGAGCTGTGGAATTAGCCGTTATTTTTAATGTCTTGGATCTCAAGGCGAATTTCCTGGGCCAATTTCTTTAGTTCTTGAAGGCCTTTGCGAGCACGCGTGCCGGCTGCTTTGTTACCCTTGTCGTAGAATTTAGTCATTTCTTCTGTTGCTTCTTCTACGAGATTTTTGATTTCGTCAACTCTACTCATTATGTAGCTCCGTTAAATTATATGTTAGTTTAAAATTTTCTGTTTTCAGAAACTGCGTTGAAGCTATTCAATCGGGGCTATTGAGTCAAATTAAATGTGCGTTTTTTTTACGTATAAAGTGCTTTTTTTCACTTTTTATTGGATTAGGGTCACTTTTTTCAGATTTGGCCAGTTTGCAAAGTCCGTTGCGGTAGTGATTTTTACCGGAAAACCGAAATCACGAAATTCATCAGGGATAGAATTTTCAACAGAAGAGTCAGAAATATCTCCCCATTTAAGTTGATCTTTTGATTCTGTAATGAGGATTTCATCTTTTTCATTTTTAGAAAAAAGAAGGATCTCAGTTTCTTTAATACTTTGGGATACCTGTTTAGCAAAATATGGCAATGGAACGTGAACCGGATCTCCGTTTTCCTCAGCCAGATTTGATATCAATAGGTTAGGAACGGAATGGAGGACATTTAAGGCTTTCAGGTCCAGTTCAATATCCTCTCCTGATTTTTTTATCAAGCCTTTTTGAAACCCGTGTACTCCAATGGTAGAGATTCCCTGATCGGCAAATAATCCGATAAGTCTTTTATTCAAGTCTTTAATGGCTCTGAGACGCGCATCTTCACGCATCATTCCGGTCTGTATTAATCGGTCGGTATAAGGGCTGTCTCCGTGAATGACGATTCCCTTTCTGTCCCCAAGCTGAGCAAGTGACCTGGCAAATGAAGTGAGGAATATGGAATTTTCTAAATGTTCGTGATCAAGAACCGCAATAAAAGATTTTGACATTTATTTTTTTAGGGATGAGGACTTAAAATTAAAGGGAAGAAGGTCTAAGGTGAGATGTTCAGAACTCGTTCCGTCGGCATGATGTAATATTATATCATGATAGGGCAAAAATTCCGCGATAACCTGCCGGCATGCCCCACAGGGACTGCTTATTTCACCCTTCTTGGTATGAATTTCTAAACGGGTGAATTCACGGACACCGGCTGCGATCGCTTTTGAAAGAACTACCCGTTCGGCACAAAGTCCTTTGCTCCAGTCACTGACTTCCACATTTACACCCTCAAGGTATCCGTCAGGAGTAAATAATAACGCAGAAACCGGGAAATCTGAATTTGGGATAACGGCTTGATTTAAGAGTTCTTTCAGCCGGTTAGTTATACCAAGATCAGCATCCGGGTTATGGTAAAGATCTTCAACCGGTAACTCTGGCAGAGACTCCGTTTTAACGATCTTTAGGCTAAATTCCTTCTTCCAAAAGTGGAGTTGGTCAAGGCCGTTATCTTCAAGATAGAGTTTTGCGGGTATCTCTTTTTCACTCAAACAAATGGTGCAAGCTGCCTGAACAGCTGGAATAGTGATCGGATATGAGATATTCTCAACCCGGACTCCGGCAAAAAGCTTTCCCGATCTGCTTTCAACTACACAGGCTTTGGCTTTTCCTGAATAGGGGGTGTACGCACGTTCGTTAAGGGTACTCCAATTCATATCATTCGTTTATTGCAGAGTAAGCTGCATCAGCAACCCGGGCTCTTATTTGACTGATGGCCTTGCCATATGATCTGTTAGGAAAGGTTCGGTTTGTCAACAATATCACAGCCATATTTTTTCCCCGGTCAATCCAAAAGCTGGTACCTGTAAAGCCAAGGTGACCAAAAGTATCATCACTGGCGAGGCTGCCGGCTGTGGAAAATCCTTCTTTGCTTTTACGGTCAAAACCCAACCCTCGTCCGCTGTGTTTCGATTGTTCGGTTGTAAATAATCGTACGGTTTCAGGCTTCAGGTAACGACGCCCTGAGTACACACCGTCATTCAATAACATGGTGCTGAATTTAGCGATGTCGATACTCGATGAAAAAAGTCCTGCATGTCCGGCAACTCCATCCATAAAATAGGCACGTTCGTCATGAACCTGAGCCTGAACCAGTCCCCTTCCGAAGACGGTGTCTATCTCGGTAGGTGCAATCCGGCGTGTAAGCCAGCTGCTTTTTACAGCCGGGTTAAAAAACGAACTGTACATATTCATGGGAAAGAAAAGTTCTTTTCTGGAGTATGTGTCTAAGGGAAGTCCTGATACTTCATGGATGATCTCGGCAAGCAAGATCATACCCAGGTCGCTATATACATATTTGGTTCCGGGCTCGTAGGTGAGAGGTTCATTTTTAATAGCTTCAATGATGCCATTCCTGCTTTTAATGGAATCAACATATACTCTGAAAGGAGGTAATCCGGTTTGATGAAGTAAGATATCACGAATGGTGATCTCCCGTTTGTCCTCGGTATCAAATTCGGGAAAGAAATCTGAGATACGGTCGTCGAGACTCAGCTTTTCTTCATCAATCAATTTCATGGTGGAAGCAGTAGTAGCCATTACTTTTGTCATGGAGGCTATGTCATATACGTCGGTGTCTCTTACAGCTTCTGTTTTGGTATAGTCCTGATATCCATATCCCCGGTTGTAAGCCAACACGCCATCTTTCACAACCCCGACAACAGCGCCAGGAAATACGGAATCACGAATGGCTTCGTTGATAATATCATCAATTTCAAAAAGTTTGTTGTGGTCGAGCCCAACTTCTTCCGGTTGCCCAAATCGGAGTGTGGTATGATCCATATGAATACCGGACCCAAGTTTATATAAGCCCGGAATCTCGATAGGAAGATTTGACGTAACCGTGGATGCTCCAAACAAAGCAGGGACCAGCCCACTGACCTGCTGACTGGAGTTATACCACCCAAGCACGTGAGCATCTGCATTTTTAAGGTCGGATAGTACATAGGGGTTGCCAAATGAAACAAGTAAGGATGGCTTCTTCATTCTCAACACGCGCTGTAAAAAGGATAACTGGTCGGGGGCAAGGTGAATAGACTGACCGAATCTAAGATAAATGAAAGACCCGATTAGAACGAGATCAACTTGCTCTGCTTTACGAAGCATTGCCCGTTTGTCTTCCTCACTGGTACGCTTATCATAAATATGGAACGATACATTCGGGTGATAATCACGCATCTGGCGCACGAAAGAACTCCCGGTATCTCCCGAATGGTCATCAGCAACAGAGATCACCATCATGCTTGGATATTCAGAGGGCAAAATGGGCAGAAGGTCGTTCTCATTCTTAAGAATGGTTACGGATTCCCGCGCAATCCGGTCCGATACTGCCCGATGACGGGCGGTATTGATCTTAGTATCGAGAGAAGAAATATCAACCTGATTTTGGTTTTCAAAAAGACCGTACTGTTGTTTCCATAACATCAGCTTCATGAAAGATTTGTTGATCCTTTCTTCTGTTATTTCACCCTGTGCTACAGCATTTTCAACTTCATTGATGGCCGTGTACACATCCGGGCTGATAAGCATAATATCAGCACCGGCGTTCAATGCCCGCACCACTGCCCGCCCCGGCGAGTATTTAGAAGTTATACCATTCATCTCAAGGCCGTCCGTGACCACCATTCCTCTGAAGTTCAGTGAATCTAAAAGCAGATCTTTTAAGATTACAGAATCGAGGGTTGCCGGTAAAAATTCATTAGTATTTAAATTAGGAAAGGCAATGTGTGCACTCATTATACTGGAGATACCGCCATCGATGGCAGCCCTGAATGGGATTAGTTCCAGAGAGTCAAGGCGGTTATAGTCATAATTAACTACCGGTAAATCGCTGTGAGAATCTACATCTGTGTCACCATGCCCCGGAAAATGTTTTGCTGTGGAAACCAAACCTTCACTCTGAACGCCCTGCATGAAGGCTGTTCCGAATTCCGCTACCAAATCAGGATCTCCTGAAAATGAGCGGACATTGATCACAGGATTGTCAGGGTTATTATTTACATCTAAAACAGGAGCATATACCTGGTGAACACCAAGGGCTTTGGCCTCGATGGCTGTGATCTTCCCCATCAAAAAAGCATTGCGCTTATTCCCTGTTGCTGCCACACCCATAGCAGGGGTAAAGCGGGTTGTTCCTGAGATCCGCATGGCTGCTCCAAATTCCATATCCTGAGAGATCCATAGCGGGAATTTCGCCATTTGCTGGAGTTTATTGGTCATTACAGCCTGACCGTAAATATCACCCCGCATAAAAATGATCCCGCCTATATGGTGCTTTTCCACCATTTCTTTCAGCTCCTTAAAAGATCGTGAATCACGATTAATGAACCGGCCTTCAGCGGGAACAAAGAATAATTGTCCGATCTTTTCCTTCAGGGGAGTGTTGGTTACCAATGAATCGAGATATTCTTCGGATGTTTTATTAAGCAGCTTTTCCGAGACATTTTTATTCACCCGTTGACCAAATAAAAACTCAGTCAGGCTTTGGGCCTGGGCAGAGGTTCCTATAGATAAAAAAATACTTGTAAGAAGTAATAAAACTGCTTTGAAATGGCGTATCATAAATGTGATGATAACTGTAAACGATATAACGATTTTAGCTGCCTAAATGTACGTGATAGTAACTGTGAACGCCAATGGTTTATTTTAAAAGAAAGATATTAAGTTCTCTTGCGCTAAGAAACGGAACCATTTTTCTTGAGAGGGAACACGGCTTGTGGAAAGCATTCGGAAATAATCTCAATGAATTCATAATTTCACTTTATTTCCAGTCGGTAAATGCTCATTATTAACATATGATAAGTGACGAGAAAAAAGAAGAAGTACGCGCCGCAGCAGATATTGTGGAGGTAGTTCAAGATTATGTGAAGCTTAAGCGCTCCGGCAGCGGGTTTGTAGGGCTTTGTCCTTATCATGATGAAAAAACGCCTTCCTTCAACGTAACCCCGCGACTTCAGATCTTTAAATGCTTTGGCTGCGGAGAATCCGGAGATGTTTTCAAATTTGTGATGGATCAGGAAGGTGTTGGTTTTACCGAAGCTATCCGTCAGCTTGCCGAACGATACGGGGTTTTTATTCCGGAAGAGGACGATCAGGAACCCAGCGAGAGCACACAGTTGCGCGAAGGGGTTTTACACGCTCTCAAGTTTGCCGGTATATTCTACTACCGAAATTTGATCGAAAATCCCGAAGCGGAAAAAGGACGGAAATATTTAGAGAAGCGCGGGTACGGCCGCAAAGTTTTTAAAAAATATGGACTCGGATACGCTCCCTCCGGAGGAGAAGAACTTTGGAAAGCAGCAAAAAATGCCGGAGTGGATGAACAGTACCTGGTTGAAGCAGATCTGATCAAACCAAGCAATCACGGCAGCGGATACTACGATACGTTTCGGGGACGTCTGATGTTCCCGATCTTTAATCCTACCGGCAAAGTGATTGCTTTTGCAGGCCGTGTTCTGGGGAATGAGAAAACCGCGAAATACATCAATTCATCCCAGACCAAAGTGTATAATAAAAGCGAAGTAGTGTATGGGGTGAATTTCGCTAAGAATGAGATCCGTAAGAATAAGGAAGTCATCCTTGTTGAAGGCTATACGGATGTGATCACCCTGATGGAACATGGAATTGGGAATGTGGTGGCCAGCAGCGGTACTTCACTTACTCCGGGACAAATGAAGATCCTTCACCGTTATGGAGACAAGATCATCATGATCTATGACTCGGACAGTGCAGGCCAAACCGCTATGAAGCGCGGAATCAACATTGCGCTGGCGGAAGGGATGGAAGTGGAGCTTCTGGAACTTCCCGAAGATCAGGATCCGGATTCGTTCGTGAAGCAGTTTGGGAAGGAGTCCTTTGAAGATCTGAAAAAAGAAGAAGCCGGCGATTTCGTGGATTTCCTTTTATTGAAAGCCGGAGAAGAGGGGCGTTTGGATAAACCCACCGAAATTCCAAAAGTGATTACCGAAATACTGGAAGCGATTGCTAATATCAAAGATTCCATTCAGCGGCAGGTATATGTTCAATATCTGCATCAGAAAATGCAGAAGTTCCAGAAAGTGAAGGAGAGTGATCTGTATGAACAGTTGGAACGGGTAATGAACGACAAACGCTGGGAAGAAAAACGCTCGGAACGAAGAGAGGAGGTAAGACAACGGGTTCAGCAGCAAAATAAAGGTGCAGGAAATGATCCCGATGAAGAACCGCCACATCCCGGACAGCGTACGGCTCAGGCACAATCCTCAAAGAAAAAACCTCATTTCGAAAAGGAACTGATCCGCTTGATGATCACCTATGGGCGGGGCATGGTGGAGTATATCTGTTCATTTACTAACTCCAAGTTGTTTGAGGACGATGAGTTGCGGATGTTCTATGAGGACATCATTAAGCGCTATAAAGGAGAAAAAGATTTCTCCATAAAGACCTATACCGGCGAAAGTGAGCCCTTTCCGCGCTTGGTAGGTGATGTTTCCTTAGAACAGCATTCAGCCAGCGACCGCCATGAAGAAAAGATAGGTTTAAAGTATGAAAAGGATAAAAATCCCTATAAAACCGCCAAGAGTTCGATTCGGGCTTCGGAGATCAGTTTTTACCGACGTAAACTAAATGAACTTGCTGACAAAATCGGGTCCGTTTCGGGAGATGAGCGCCTTGAGCTTATGCAAAGGCAAAAGGATGTAAAGTCGAAGCTTATACGAAGGGAAACCACCGATCCCGATGACCTCTATCCCGATCCCGAAAAAGGAGTCAGTGATGAGGTGAACGAGAAAGTGTTTGAGTATAAGATGAAAGATGAGAAGTGATGAAATGAGAGTTGATGAGTGATGTTGCCTTGACTTATATCACAAGCCAAGATCAATAATTTCTATAGATCAGGTTTAGAAGCTATTCTCAATTTCTATCACTCTATTAGCTATCAATTTCACAATTGCCCACAAAAAAGATAGGGCACAACCGTTTTCATAACTGAGCAAACGTCAGTTCACTGAGCAAACGTCAGTTCGAGATAAAGAATTTAGGATAGCTGCAAGATCCATCGGACCGGGGGGCAGGTTACACATCTTCGGATTCGATCTGATGGAAACCCCATCTGATCGATGATACAGGCGCAGGATGTTATCTTAGGATAAGAACTAAATTAAAAGGATAAAAATTGAGACGTGTGGTCATTCCCGTGGAGACGGGAATCTAAGGGTGGCCATTGTTTCCGTATTCGCTACCAGACCAACCTCAGAGTTTCGGGCATTTGACGCAAAATGGCCCTTCAACGTGTTCAACAGATGGTCTTTATATTGAATTCACGTTAAGTAAGGTTAATTGCGGGTGAGCGCATACACCAGAATATTCGTCCCCATTTGCAGAGCTTGTTGTCGAAGGGGTTCAGGGGTGTTATGAACTTCAGGATCTGCCCAGCCATCCCCAAGATTGGACTCATAGCTGTAGTAAACTACTAAACGTCCTTCATAAAAAATTCCAAACCCACGGGGTGGTTTACCGTCATGCTCGTGGATCTTGGGGAGCCCGTTATCAAAATCAAAAACCTGATTGTAAATAGGATGATTGAAAGGGAGCTCAATAAATTCCTCATTCGGAAATACCTGTTTCATTACAGGCCGGATATATTCATCCAATCCATAATCATCATCGATATATAAGAAACCGCCATTTTGGAGATATTCCCTGAGGTTTCTTGCTTCCGAAGAATTGAGGGTGATGTTCCCATGTCCGGTTAGGAAAATAAAAGGGTATAAATGGAGATCGGTACTGCCAATAGATACATCTTCATAAGACTCAGAGATTCGAATAGGAATATTTGATCTGGTATATTGAATGAGATTTTGGAGGGCAGAGGGATCATTGTACCAATCACCGCCGCCCCGGTATTTTGCCCGGGCGATCTCAAATTCCCCTGAAGACTGAGCAGGTAAATGATCGGTAAAAAGCAGAGCCGAAATGAATATTAGTACGATGCGGATGATCATATCAAAGTCTGGGTCGTTTTACGAAAGTTTCGACGGTATCAGAAGCTACGGAACCAAAAACGCCGATACCACCATTTATATGAGTTATAATATTCTGGATCTCACCGGGAGACAGGGTAGAGCCTCCAAGCTGAACTTGCTGAGACCTGAGAAAATCATAAATGTTATCATCTAATGTATTGGCTACGATTTTATTTTCATCAAAAAAGGCAATACCGATCCATGGATATTTAATGGTGATTGATCCATCGTTATTGATCTCAAAATTTCCTTCGTTGATAATCCCTGAGCTGTTATTGGCAAATTGGTTAAGGTCTTCTTTCTTTTGGTCGCTGCTTTCATAAAGATCGGTGTAAAAGGGAGTCAGTTTATCGGGAATGGGATCTTGGCTCAGTGCATTAAATACAAAAATATTCTGGCGTCCGGGATAGGAACTTTCACTCAATGTGATCTCAAGTTGTTCAGAAGATTGATATACGATGCTGTCTTGTACTCCACCAAGCACCCTGAAAGTATCCGGAACCACGGTATGTGCCGTTATGATATCTTGAGATCCCGGCAAGTAAATTTGGATCCCGTAAGTTCTATTTGGAAGCACTGTGTGTTCCTGATTAGCAATATAAATGCCCTGCTGAGAATTTATATAGGTGAATACCTGATCTACAGCACTTTCAGGCCCGGTTTCCAGCAGATGGATCTCAACTACCGCATTACTTACTGCGGTCTCCTCAAAATCATAAAAATCCAAAGCGGGGATAGTGGTGGAGAGGCGAACAAAAGGAAGTTGCCGATTGGCTACCAGGTACGATTCCACAACATAAAGTTCTTCATAATCATCCTGTTCATAGACCTCACAGGAAGTGATAGCAGTTATAGCCAATAGTATGGGGATCAAATTTTTCATCATTAGAATTTAACAGTATAAGAGATTGAGGGCAGAATAGGCAGCATACTAACTTTATCTACTCCTACCGGGTTTTCGGAGAAATCGTAATTTAAGAACCAGGTGTTTCGGCGAGAATACACATTGATGATCTGAAACTGTAGTTCCGAATCCCCAAGATCGAAGAACCTGCCGGTTCTTGAAAAAGAGATATCCATCCTGTGATAATTTGGAAGCCGGGAAGCATTTACTTTTCCTACCGTAAATGCATTCCGATTGTTGTCGTCCCATGGGAGGTCAAATTGTACATAGCGTCCTAAAACTTTGGTATATGAATGCCCGGTCGCAAAATTAAAGGCGACCGTAGCCTTCCATTTATTATTGAATATATAATTTCCTACTATATTCATATCGTGTCGCCGATCGTATTTTGGAGGATAAAACCGGGCGATCTGTTCGCCCTCTGTGACCTCTGCATTATAGGCGGGAAACTTTCTCCAGGTATAGCCCAATGTGTAACCAATAAACCCTGTAAAACTCCCTCTTCGTTTTTCAAAAAAGATCTCCATTCCATAAGCGTATCCCTCACCAACACGGAACAGATCTTCATACAATAATCCTGAAACGTCAGGAATAAACGGGTCGAGTTCAAAAAGGTCGTCCATGTTCCGATAGTAAAATTCTATATCGAGCCCGTAGCCAGTAAAAGGGAGGGTTTTTGTTCCTATCACAAATTGATCACCGAAAGCAGGAGAGACTCCTTCTGCGGAGGTAAGCCACACATCAAATCCGGAAAAAGCCTCGTTCGAAATAAGAGTAAGGAATTGATTGTAGCGTCCGTATGCTGCCTGCAAACGAACCCGATTCGCCGGGCGGAATTCCATAGAAAACCGGGGTTCGATGCGTATATATTCTCCATCCGAGAAATAATTAAATCGAACACCAGGGGTAAAGACCCATCGGTCGGAGGGGCGGTATTCGTCCTGAATATAAAAGGAAGCATATTGATTTTGAATACGGCTCTGAAAGGTATCATCGTTATCAAAACTGTCCTGAAGTTTGAAGGTGAAACTCCCCGCCCAAACACCGGTTTTAATTTGATGGTTATTTCCGGGTAAATATTCAAGATCCGCCTTCAGTGAAAAATCATAGATATTATTCTCCCTGGTAAATGGAGTTCCGGCAATGCTGAATTTCGGGAAATTGAAATAGCGGGAGCCGGTCAGGACAAAATTAGAGAATAAGTTTTCGGAAAAGATATGGGTCCAGTTGCCGCTTAAGGTTTGGTTTCCATAGTCGAGATTGAATTCAGAGTCTTCTCCAAACGGGAAAGAGACTCGATCCTGACCTGCATAAAAGGCCAGGGAGAGTTTGTCATTTTCAGTTGCATCCAGGTTTACTTTTCCGTTGAAGTCGTAGAAATAGAATTTACTGGGGATGTTATCAATCGATTGCCGAAGCCCTGCAAGCAGTGGTTCCAGCGTAGAGCGGCGTGCAGCAAACATCCAGGAGCCTTTACTATACGGCCCTTCCACGGATAGCCTGGAAGCTAACAAGCCAACGGTAGCCGATCCGGTGGTTTCATTCCGATTTCCATCTTTGTTATAAATGGTAAGCACTGATCCGAGCCTTCCGCCGTATTCAGCCGGGTACCCACCCTTATATAGCCGCACATCTTTGATGGCATCGGGGTTGAAGGTGGAAAAGAAACCAAAAAAGTGACTGGGGTTATAAACTGTGGTTCGGTCTAATAAGATCAGAGTCTGGTCAGGGCTTCCCCCACGAATATACAAACCGCTTGAGAAATCGGAGGCGGCCTTCACGCCCGGTAGTAACTGTATGGAACGGAATACATCGGCTTCAAAAACAGAGGGCAATTCTTTAATGAGTTCGGTATTGATCTGCGCTGTTCCAATGTTCTTTTTCTCCTCTTCTTGAGCGCGGGAGCGGACTACAATCTCATCAAGTTCAATACTTTCGGGGACTAACTCAATATCCAGCCGAAGGTTCTCGCCGGGCTCCAGCGTGATCTCTTCCCGGTACGGACGATAACCAACGTAGCTGCAAAACAAGATATAGGTTCCGGGCTCGATATTTGGAAGCGTGAAATACCCAAGCGTATTGCTGGAAGCTCCTTTATTGATCTCCTGAAATCCGACGTTAGCGCTGATCAGTGTTTCACCGGTCTCAGAATCTGTTACGTATCCATTTATGGAGGCTGATTGTGCTATAACCGAAGAGGAACCCGCGAAAAGAAATAACAACACAAAGAGATAAGTTTGCCGCATATAAAAAATAAATCAGTGCTTAGAATTTTGGTCTGTTAACGCAAAGCCAACTATTTAGTTGAGTTCAAATTTGGATTTTTTCGAATGGATAGAAGCCTTAGATATAATTATAATCCAAGATCCCCCTGTTCGCTTTTACCCGGGATGTCCAGATTGGCACCCAATTCCCGATTTATTCTCTTGATAAAATGAGCGGAAAGCATTGGTGATTCCTTCTCCATATTCTGATGAACGAAGAAGTAGAGTTTTTCCATTCCCTGATCTTTCCAGAATTTCAGACGTTCCACCCAATCGTCCAAGCGGGTATAATCACTTTCGTGATTTGCTCCCACATATCTAATAAAAGCTATAGGTGAAGTGAGTCGCATATGCAACAGATCACGCCTTCCGGCTGTATCCGTGATCACATTTGCCACTCCATGCTTTTCAAAAAGCCGATACACTTGGTCTGCGACCGTGGCATCATTGAACCAGTCGGTATGGCGGAGTTCAATAGCTAAGGGGATATCATCCGGCCAGATCTCCACAAAATGCTGCACGCGATCAAAGTCTTTAGGTTTGAAGTCATCTCTGAGTTGCAGAAATATCATTTCAAGCTGATCGCCAAAGCCACGCATGCCGTGCAGGTATTCCTCAAGTGGAGCTTCAACTCCCTTGAGCCTTTTAAAATGTGAGATACTGTTCACCACTTTTGGAAAGAATTTAAAATCGGATGGTGTTTTATCTTTCCATTCCTGAGCCTGTTCCGGGCCATAGGTTTTGTAATGAGTGGCATTTAATTCAATGGAGTTAAACTGCCGGGAGTAATAGGTAAGCTCGTCTTTAGTCCCTCTGGGATAAAACCCTTTCAGATCTTTTTTATTCCACTTCGCACACCCTACATATGCTTCAAATTTTCCGCCACCTTTTTGGTCCAATACTTTTAGGGTGTCAGGGTGATCTTCGGGGAGGGTGAAGTCGATTGCTTCGGGATTTTCTACACTGCCAAATTTCATGGGTTCGTTATTGGTTAATCGTTATTCGCGGACTCCCAATATAACGATTAACCAATAACGATTAACGATGATCGATTGTAATAAAGAGCTTAAAATTTCGTATATTTAAACAGTTCATTGACGTATTGGGGGTGTTCTGGATTCGACGGGTTGAGTATCACCGTTGGTTGCGTGTCGAGAGTGTCCAATGATTCTCGTAATAACAATCATTATGGAACAAAAGTAATTGACAATAATTACTCATACCGCTTAGCAGCTTAAACTGTTGAGCCGTCCCGCCGGTTAAGTGCCTGTCATTGCCGGCCCGGACGTCATACAAGATAGGATAGCGTTAAAGTGCTTTCTGTCGCTTTAACGTGAAACTTTAACAGGATAGTTTGAAGTCGCTTAGGTACTGGGCTCGGCTTCAGGCGAATGTCAATCAGTACCTACACATGTAGATGCTAACAGGTCTACCTTCCCGGACCGGGGTTCGACTCCCCGCACCTCCACAATACAGTTAAAAACCAAGCCAAAGTGCCTTTACAGCGCTTTGGCTTTTTTATTTTTAGGTGACTTATAGCAGTTGGGCTTACTATTCTGCGATGATTTTCAAAATCGAATCTTTGCTCTGTCCAAGGTTAGACCTACTTTGATATTTAGTTTAAAATAAATTGCATTATCAAAAAACAGGTCGATTAGTTTTAAAATCTTTGAATTAAAAAGTGCAGGATCTCAACATAGAATTTAAGCTCAAAGCCATGTTAATGAATAGACATTAACTGATGGTAAAGATTAAAAACTGGTAAAAATCAGAAAATAAAACGTCCCGAGTTTAAGAATCAGGTCTTGTTATATTTTGTTAAATAGAGGGCATATGCCCTCTATTTTTTTGATGCTGTTTTATTCACTGTAAAGTTTCTTCATTTTAAGACAAAATTTTTTGTCATGGAAAGGTGCCAAGACATTAAAGCATTAAATTCAAAATTATAGAAATGAAATTACCTTTTGTTCTTGCGAAGAAATTTGTAGCCGGAGAATCTTTTGTAGATGCCAAGCCTGAAGTTGAGCATCTAAACGACAAAAAAATCAAGATCACCCTGGATTTACTTGGGGAAAATGTTAAAGATCGTGAGACAGCAGATGCTACTGTTCAAAGTTATATAGATCTGATCAATAGTATAAAAGAGGCTCAATTGGAAAGTAACATTTCTATTAAGCTTACTATGTTGGGACTCGATATAGACCGCTCTTACTGTAAAGAGAATTTATTTAAGCTTTTGGAAGTTACCCGTGAAAATGATCAGTTTGTACGAATTGACATGGAAGGATCTGATTACACACAGGTTACTATAGATTTGTTTAAAGAAGCTTATCAGGAATTTGGCAAACATGTTGGAATTGTAATACAAGCTTATCTGCACAGAAGTAAGAATGACATCCACGAGTTGGCACAAATTGGGGCAGATGTACGAATCTGTAAAGGGGCATACAGTGAACCCAAAGAAAGTGCATTACAGAATATGGACGCCATTCGGGAAGCCTATAAGGAGTACACAAAAATATTATTGCAGAAAACTCCGTATCCAAGAATAGCAACGCATGACGATAAACTCATAGAATGGGTAAAGGGGTATGCGGATGAAAATGGGATTGGAAAAGACCGCTTTGAATTTCAAATGCTATATGGTCTAAGGCAGGATACGATGGAAGCATTTGTGGAAGAAGGATATAATGCCCGGATATATGTTCCATTTGGAACCATGTGGTTCCCGTATTTTAAAAGAAGACTGATGGAGCGAAAAGAAAATATATGGTTTGTGATTTCGACAATGTTTCAAAAGTAACAGAGTAAAAATACTCTGTATTTCAGATGAATTATTTGAATAGAAATTTTTCACGCCAATCAATTAACACTACAACCCTAACAAGAACGGAATAGACCAATTATGAATTCGAAACATAACACATTTAACATGAAGGCTTTTTTGTCTTTATTAATGCTATTTGTGATTTCTTCAGCAACGGTAGATGCTCAAAAACGATCTTTACCGATAGACACAGCTTTAGTTTCAACTGATGAAGTCACAATTAAAGGACAGAAAGTTCCTTATAGAGTAACAGTTGGCACACAACCCGTATTTGGAGAAGATGGTGAGGCGGATGCTTCATTGTTTTTTACTTATTACGAACGTACCGATGTTAATAACAATGAAAACCGCCCGATTTTTATCTCTTTTAATGGAGGTCCGGGTGCAGGTTCTTTATGGATGCACTTGGGATATACAGGTCCTAAGCGTTTAAAAATTAGTGATGAAGGATATCCGATTCAGCCTTACGGAGTAGAAGATAATCCACATTCGATTCTTGATGTGGCCGATATTGTTTTTGTGAATCCTGTGAATACCGGCTTTTCGCGAATTGTTAATGACGGGGAACCCGAGCAGTTTTTCGGGGTAAATGAGGATTTAGCTTACCTGGCTGATTGGATCGACACATTTATATCCAGACATGAAAGGTGGAAATCTCCAAAATATTTGATTGGGGAAAGCTATGGTACACCAAGGGTATCCGGGTTAGCCGGACAATTGCAAGGCCGTCACTGGATGTTTCTGAATGGTGTTGTTCTTGTTTCACCTACCGGTTTGGGATTAGAGCCTGAAGGCCCATCTCCTCGTTCCTCCGTACTTAAGATGCCTTACTATACGGCTGCAGCCTGGTACCATAATCAGCTTACTCCGGAATTACAGAACAGAGATCTAACTGAACTTCTTCCAGAAGTAGAAGCATTCACACTTGATGAATTACTGCCTGCATTAACCAGAGGAGGCTTTGTAGATGAAAACCGGAAAGTAGAATTAGTGAAGAAAGTAGCAAGATATGCCGGCCTTTCAGAAGAGTTCGTTGAAGATTACAACCTGGCGGTTCCGTCTTCTGCTTTTTGGAAAGAGTTACTTCGTGATGAAGGATTTACCATTGGCCGTTTAGACTCCAGGTACAAGGGAATCGATAAAACGGATGGAGGGGATCGATATGACTATCCGGCTGAATATTCGTCTTGGAAGCATTCATTTACCCCGGCGATAAACCATTACATTCAAGATGTACTTGGGTTTAAAACTGACCTCCAATATTACGTTTCCGGACCTGTCAGGCCCTGGAATAATGAAGGCAATGAAACAGGAGAAATGTTACGTCAGGCCATGGCTGAAAATCCAAACCTGAAAGTAATGGTACAGTCAGGTTATTATGATGGAGCTACGGATTACTTTTCTGCCAAGTACACTATGTGGAATATTGATCCGAGTGGAAAAATGAAGCACCGGTTTAGATTTGAAGGATACCGAAGCGGACATATGATGTATTTAAGAACGGAAGATTTGGAAACTTCCAACGAACATATTCGTGAGTTCATTAATAATTCATTACCCGAAGAAGGGGCTCCCGCTAAATATTAAAATTAATTTTCAAGGCAATTATTAACTAAACCACAGCTATAAATGTATAGTTGTGGTTTTTTATATCATGTTATAACAATCATATGTAGGAAGATATTGTACAGTGAGGTGCGTTTTTCAATTTTTTACACAGTTATCTTGTGTTTCCGCTTTTAATAGAAGAAAATAAAGCACCTAAAATATGGCAATGATTAGTTAATTAAGAATTAAAATAAAGATCAAATGAAAATACAGATACCGCTTTTATTAATTTTAGCAATACTGTTTTGTTTACCCAATTTGAGTTGGGCACAAACAGGGACAATTGAAGGACAGGTTACAGATGAATCAGGAGAAATTCTGATCGGTGTAAACGTTACGCTTCAAATAGAAGGAAGAACATTAGGAGCATCAACAAATATTGATGGTAACTATAGAATAACAGGAGTTCCTGCAAGAACCGTAGAAGTTACTGCACGATTTGTTGGCTTTAGAACTGAAACCAAGGAGGTGGATGTTACAGCAAATCAAATAACTACTGTCGATTTCCTAATGAGCACATCAACTCTGAATCTGGACGAGTTAGTAGTAACTGGTACCGGTGGTACAGTAGAACGGAAATCATTAGGACATACTATTGCTTCTGCTGATTTCGATGGTATTGAAGATGTCTCGACTACTTCTGTACAAGATGCTCTTACCGGCAAAATTGCCGGTGTAAATATCAATGCTCAAAGTGGAGCCATAGATCAGGAGCCTAAAATTCGTATTCGTGGAACCTCAAGTTTATCCATGACTAATCAGCCTTTGATTTATGTTGATGGTGTTCGTGTAAACGGCGGCGGTGGATTTGCTCCGGGATTTGGTGCCGGCGGACTGGGTTCTCCTTCAGGCCTTTCAAATATTAACTTTGATGCTATTGATCGAGTTGAGATCCTAAAAGGACCTGCTGCTGCAACACTCTATGGTTCTCAGGCAAGTTCCGGTGTAATACAAATCTTTACGAAGCAGGGGAGGCAAGAATCAGCTCCTCAATTTGATATAGAATTAGGTACAACTTTATACCAGATGCCAAACCGATTTAAGACAAATGCCGGCTTTGTTGAAAATGCGACAGAGCAACAAAATGTAAGTGATATATTAGGTGTAAATGTAGATTTATATGAGCCTTTTGAAACTCCTATAAATCTCATTGACCTTTATAATATCGGTGTAGGGCAAGAAATTTCTGCTTCGGTTCAGGGTGGTGGTGAGTCGATGACTTATTTTTCTAACCTAAGATACACATACACCGACGGTCCTTTTGATCCAAGTCCCTCGAATTTTAACGGAGGTGCGGTTGGTGAGGCCAATGATCTTTATAAAAAGATCTATTTCACGGGTAATTTAAATTTCATGCCAAGTGAAAATTTCACCCTAAGAGCTCAAACCTCTTATACTAATTCAGATATCAGCATTTACGAAAGTGGTATTACGATTTATACCCCTACCAGTACTTCTCGATATGCTAAACCAGAACGAGTAGGTGACGTGAGTCGGTATGATACTTTTGGTATTCCGCTATTCGCGACAACCAGAGAAGGGACCTACCCAACTGTAACTGATAATACAAATCAGGGAAGAGTGGTATTAAAAGCTGATTATTTTCCTACCGATGAGCTTTCTTTTGATGCTTCTTTAGGGCTTGACTACCGAGACCAGCGCAGTGCTAACTTTCTGCCCTTCGGTTATAATGTAGATGGCCTTGCCCCGAATGGTGACGGTCAGATTTCAATTGGTACCCGTCAGCAGATGGTGCTGTCACTGGAAGGTAAAATGAACTGGATCAAAGATATTAATGAAGACCTCAGATCCTCTTTTGTAGCCGGTTTTCAGGCCTACCAGGAAGAACAAAATACTGCAAACTCAACCGGTACCGGTTTCTCCGGACCCGGCTTAGAAGTATTGGGTGCTACAGCGTCTCAAACTTCAGATTCTTATTTCCAGGAAGTTGTGAACGCAGGTGCTTTTATTCAGGAGCAAGTTGACTATGGCGAATGGATCTACCTGACGGCCGGCTTGCGCATGGATGCAAGTAGTGCCTTTGGAGAAGATTTTAATTACGCAACATATCCAAAATTTTCAGCATCCTTTATCCCAACCACTGCATTTGATTTTGAGATCAATAATGTTTCCTCATTCAGGATTCGAGCTGCCTGGGGACAATCAGGTCAGCAGCCGAGTGCTTTTGACAGATTCACCACATTTGTACCGGTGAACTCAGCAGAAGGTGCGGGAGTATTACCCGGAAACCCCGGTAACAGAAACCTGAAGCCGGAAGTAGCAACCGAATGGGAAGCCGGGTTCGAAATTGGTTTATTTGAAGATAAGGTTGGATTTGAAGCCACCTATTGGGACCGTGTAGTTGAAGATGCACTTATTGACAGGACCTATGCTCCATCAGGTGGATTTACTTCACCACAGCTTACCAATGCAGGTGAACTTGTTGCCAATGGTGTTGAATTAGGGATTAACAGTAATGTAATTCAAAACCCAAATTTCACGCTTAATGTATTTGCCAATGCGGCCTACATTAAAGAAGAAGTAACATCATTAGGTGGCGAACCGCCGATCAAGATTGATGCATCTTATATTCGTGACCGAATGTTTATCAAGGAAGGATATGCTCCGGGTTCTTATTTTGGAACCAAATTACCTGACGGTATTGCATTTCCTTTTGACAGTAATCAAGATGGTACTCCTGACAGCCAGGCTGAATTGGAAGCTTATTTTTCAGGACCGGTTGATCCGGGTTCATTTAACTCAGCCATCATGGTTGCAGGACCTAACGGAGAAGCACTAACTGGTGGTTCAACATACCTTGACAACTATTTAGGTAAACCAACCCCGGATTGGGAAGGTGCTTTTGGCTTCTCTGCGAATCTGTACAAAAATATCTCTGTGAGCAGTCGTTTCCAGTATGCTACAGGAAACTATTACCACCATAACCTGACCAATGCATTCCGCAGGGTTAACAGTGCTATTGGACGAAATATTATGAGTGCGGCACAACTTGAGTCTGTACTCAAAAACCCTGCAAGTACTCCTTCAGAGCGAATAGATGCGGCTCAAAAATGGGTTAATAACAATGTATCACTTTCCCCTTTTGACGGGTTAAATGAAATTGAGAAAGCTGACTACATCAGATGGACTAATTTGAGTATTTCTTATCGAATTCCTTCTGAAACAGTTGATAAACTTGGTTTAAACGGTGCTTCACTGACGCTATCGGGTAACAACCTGGCGCTTTGGACTAAGTATGGAGGAGTTGACCCTCTTGCTACAGGAGAAGCTAGTTTAGGGCAGGGAGCATCTCTGCAAGAAAACTTTGGCGGCGGAATGGATACCTATGGCACCCCGCTGCTTAGAACCTACGCTTTAACATTAAAGTTTAACTTTTAATTTAATGCTGTCAGCACAAACAATTTTTCACTCAAATTATTTTCAATTATGAAAAGTATATTTAATCAATTTAAAATTCGCCACGCCTCGATATTAGTAACAGGAGCACTCCTGTTGTTTCTTGGCAGTTGTAACCTGTTGGAAGTAGAAAATCCAAACAGTCTCACCGTTGAGGACGTAAGTTTGCCTTCATCTGCTGAAGGTTTAAAAAATGGACAGCTTAATGCACTGATGTCCGGTTTAGGCTGGACCTATGCCGCCACATCTACCATTAGCGACGAGATTTACTGGACGGGTTCTTACGAATCTTATAAAACGTTCAATGAAGGAAGAGTCGCTTTTGATGCAAATGAAATTACGGTAGCAGGATTTCCTGAAATCAGTCAGGCAAGATATATGTCTGACTTTGCTATTGAAAAGTTAGAAGAGTTTGATAGTAATTCTGAACTTGTTGACCGGTCTGTATTGGTTCGCAGTTATATATACGGGGCATTGACTCGTATTACGATTGCTGACTCATACGATAATTTTGTTTTCTCAAACGGCACCGAAACATCTCCTGCTATTGGAGAAGACCAAATGTTTACGATTTACGATCAAGCGATCAGTATGCTTGATAAAGCATTGCCTATTGCACAGGCGGTTGGCAGTAGCGAGCTTGAAGGTCAGGTACTTGGACTTCGTGCAAGAGCAAAGCATGCCAAAGGAGTTTGGCAGAAACTGAATCCTAAAGGGTCTGTTCCTGCAAGCCCATTAGTGTCAGGAACGGGTGCTGTTGCGGATGCTGAAGATGCTTTAGATATTATGTCTGCAGATTATAAAGCGGTAATTAACTATCAGGCAGGTAATATTACCAGCTATTTAGCCGGTCAGGTAAATAGCCGTGGGGAACTTACTCTTACTCCAGATCCTGATGGAAGCAGAGCTCCTTTCAATGATCTGAAAACAGGTGATCCGGATCCCCGGGTAGTAGCTATTGCTGCTGACTTCAATGACATTCAGACATATACTGAGAACTATTCTCCGTTAACATGGTTGTCGGCTCGGGAAATGCACCTCATTATTGCAGAAGAATTAGTAGGAGCAAATGACATCAAAGCCAGGAACGAGATCAATACGGTAAGAGCACTTGATGGACTTCCCGATATGGATGTGACAGATAGTTTCGTAGAGTTTATCGAGCACGAAAGAAGAGCTAATCTTTATCTGCAAGGCAGAAGGCTGAATGATATGTACCGTTTTGGTTCACAGTCTCCAGACTGGTTGCCCGGCGAAGATGCATTGGATACTCCCGGAGTATTATTGCCTATTCCTACCAATGAACAATTAGCAAATCCGGACCTCTGATAAAGGCCTTAAACCAATAGAAATTATAATTAACAGGATATAGAATATGTTGAATTTAAAATATAGAACCATGTTGTTGGGTCTGGGGGTATTTATGCTCTCTATTTTCACAACAACGGTGTTGGCTCAACCTTCCAATCCCGCCCCTGACCGGACGGAAGGAGAAGGCCCATACGAACGCCTTATTATTCGCGGCGCTAATATGATTGACGGAACCGGCGCACCTATGACAGGCCCGGTCGATATCGTCATCGAAGGTAATGAAATTGTATCAGTACATCGGGTAGGTTATCCCGGTGTACCGATCAAAGAAGATCGACGTCCTGATGGAGCAACAAAGGAAATTGATGCCTCCGGTATGTATGTGATGCCAGGATTCATTGACATGCATGTACATACAGGCGGACAGCCAAAAGTACCTGATGCCGAATACACATATAAACTATGGATGGGTCATGGTATAACAACCGTCCGCGGTGTTCCATTTGACAATTTGGAATCATCACTGAGCGAGAAAGAGCGAAGTGAGCGAAACGAAATTGTTGCTCCGAGAATGTACAGTTATCATCGTGTAGGCTCAGGATGGGATGATCCTGTAAATACCCCTGAACAAGCACGTGAGTGGGTTCGTTGGGCTAAAGATCAAGGTATTGACGGGCTGAAAGTAGGTGCACACGATCCGGATATTATGGAAGCTCTTTTGGATGAAGCAGAGAAACTGAATCTAAACAGTACAGCTCACTTAGACCAAATCGGTGTGGTTCGCATGAATACCGCTGATGCAACTAAATTAGGTTTAGGTGCTCAAACTCATTATTACGGATTGTTTGAATCCATGTATGATGACCATGATCTACAGCCTTATCCCAACGACTATAATTATCAAAATGAGCAAGATCGTTTTGGGCAGGTTGCACGCCAATGGAACAAAATTGTAGAGCCGGGTAGTGAAGAATGGAATGAACTCATAGAGTTGTTCCTAAAGCACGACCTGACCATGGATCCTACCATGACGATCTACGAAGCGAGCAGAGATGTTATGAGAGCTCGTAATGCTGACTGGCATAAAGATTATACATTGCCAACGTTATGGGATTTCTATAAGCCCAATCGTGTAGCTCACGGATCATATTGGTTCGATTGGACTACTGAAGACGAGGTGCAATGGAAGAACTTTTACCGACGATGGATGCAGTTCCTTGATGACTACAAAGATGCCGGGGGACGTGTTACTACAGGTTCTGACGCAGGATTTATTTATAAGCTATACGGCTTTGATTACATCCGTGAATTAGAACTTCTTCAGGAAGCCGGTTTCCATCCTTTGGAAGTTATTCGTTCAGCTACCATGAGCGGTGCAGAGGAATTATATAAAAAGATGGATGAAGACGCCCCTTTCGGAATTATTCGTCCCGGTAAATTAGCTGATCTGGTTATCGTAGAAGAAAATCCACTTCAAAACCTTAAAGTACTGTATGGAACAGGCGCTATAAGAGTGGAAGGTGTAGATGAAATTGTACGAGTGGGAGGTGTCAAATACACCATCAAAGATGGAATTGTGTATGACGCAAAACAACTGCTCGAAGATGTTCGCAATATGGTTGACGAACAAGAAGCGGAACTTGGTAAAAAAGAACGCTACTAAGATTTCTATATAAATATCAATATCGATCGAAACCCCTGCCAAAACAGGGGTTTCTTTTTAAGTAAAAGTGGGACTAACAAATGAATAAGATTAAAGCTATAACTACAATATTATCGATAATGCTCTTCATGGGTATTTCATTCGAAGGTATTGCACAAAAGAAATTTGGAGGCCTTGCTGAAGGTCCATACGACAGATTGGTAATTCGGAATGCAATGGTTATTCCGGGGCATGGCGGACCTCCGGTAGGGCCTTATGATATCGTAATTGAAGGAGACAAGATCACCGACATGATCCCTTTCGATCCGGTAACGGCGGAAAGGAGAGGAGACAGTGAACGGCCGACTGGAAATAGGGTGATTGAAGCTGATGGTAAATATGTGATGCCCGGCATGATAGACCTGCATATGCACTTGAGACAAGATCCTATGGAAATTGAATATGTATATTATACAAAACTTGCTCACGGTGTAACGACTATGGTACCAGCTCCTGACCGTGGTTTGGATAACGCGATGGACGAAGCAAGCCGCAGTGATAATAACGAAATTCTGGCTCCTCGCATGTATCCGATCTGGGGATGGGGTTCAAATACTGATTTTGACCGTGAGTTTTTAGAAAACCCTGCCAATGCTCCGGAAGTTGCGGCAGAGATGTTTGAAAAAGGTGCACATGTGGTCAGCGTTGGAAGTTTAGGCTGGAACCAGAAATTGCTTGGTGCAGTGACTAAAGCTGTTACTGAAAATGGAGGGATTACTACTTACCATATACCGCCAAATACCACATCAGTAACACAGGCAGTTGATGCTGCCCGTTTAGGTGTTACGATGATCGAACACCATTATGCGTATGCTGAGGCTTCACTTGATCGCCAAGTACAGGATTATCCCCGCGACTATAATTATAATGATGAAAATGCCCGGTTCCGTCATGCCGGTAAAGTATGGACGGAAGCCAATCGCGAACGCCTTTTGGGTGAAGTAGCTGATTCCCTTTTTGCCTATGGTGTTCATATGCTTCCAACCCGGGTAGTATATGAAGCAAACCGTGATATTCTAAGAGCAGCCAGTTTGCCATGGAATGAGAAATATACTCATCAGGCACTTATAAACTGGAACTTGCCAAATCCGGCTTTTCACGGATCATATCATTACGACTGGACTTCCGATGATGAGTATTACTGGAGTTATGCATTCGACCTTTGGGGAGACCTGATCTACGAATTCAATAAGAGAGGAGGACACGTTTCTTACGGTACAGATGATAATTATATCTGGGCAACACCCGGTTTTTCAAATATTCGTGAACTGCAATTACTCAGAGAAACAGGAATGCATACGCTTGAAGTACTTAAAGCCGCCACGCACAACAGTGCTATAACACTTCGTGAAGAAAAACTTGGCCTGGTACGTCCGGGTTATACTGCTGACCTGATCATTGTGGATGGAAGTCCCCTATATAACCTCCGGAATATGTACTCTTTTGGTGCAATTAACACTGATGAGAATGGTGACATGTTTCGATCAGAAGGAATTGTACATACCATCAAAGGTGGAGTGGTGATTGAAAATGACCTCTTGATGGAAGAAGTAGCCCGAATGGTGAGGGCTTCCAAAGAAGGTGTTTCTTCAGAAAATATTATGACAGCTCCATTTTTAGTGGACTAAAACCAGCATAATTAAATAATAGTTTTCAATGCTGTATTTATAAGTTGAATGAATTCTTATCAAGCCTCCCACCCAGGGTAAATCCTTATGGGAGGTTCATAAGGCATTTCTTGGCTTTAGCTTTTATTACTCATCAATAAGTTGGACAACACTATGATTTATCATATAAAAAAAATCGTTAAAATACTTGGACTCGGATTGATTTTACTGGCCCTGAGTTGGCAAAGTGCACAAGCACAAAAACAGTTTGGAGAACTGGCAGAAGGTCCTTACGACCGATTGGTCATCCGTAATGCCATGGTCATTCCCGGACATGGAGGTCCACCGGTAGGTCCATACGATATTGTTATTGAGGGAGACATGATCACTGAGATGATTCCATTTGATCCTGTGACAGCAGAACGAAGAGGCAACTCTAACCGCCCAACAGGAGATCGAGTCATTGATGCAAGCGGAAAATATATAATGCCCGGACTCATTGATTTGCATGGCCATCTTCGGCAAGAACCGATGCCGTTAGAATATATCTACTATCTAAAATTAGCTCACGGAGTGACTACTTTTGGACCGGCTTCAGATAGAGGAGTTGAATATGCGATGGAAGAAGCACGGCTTGCAGATCGAAATGAAATTTTGGCTCCTACCATGTATCCGTTATGGTCATGGGGATCCGGTTTGGACTATGATGAAGTATTTTTATCAAACCCGGAAAATGCTCCCAGAATTGCTAAAGAAATGGCCGAAAAAGGAGCACATCAGGTTTACCTTAATGGGATAGCATGGAATCAGGATTTATTCAAAGCCGCTGCAGATGCGGTATGGGAAAATGGGGGCGTTACAGGAGTGCATATTCCTCCATCCTATACAGCTGTAATAGATGCTGTGGATGCAGCACGATTGGGTGTTACATTTATACTTCATCACTACGGCTATGGTGAATCATCATTAGACAGAGCCGTTCAGGATTATCCAAGAAATTACAATTTCGATAATGAGAACCATAGGTTTCGTGAAGCAGGAAGAGTATGGCAGGAAGCAGATAAGGAACGCCTTTTAGGTGAAGTAGCTGATTCTCTGGTAGCTTATGGAGTCATCATGCAACCCACCCAGGTGGTATATGAAGCAAACAGAGATATTGTAAGAGCTCAAAGCTTACCATGGCACGAAAAATATACTCATCAGACCTTAATAGAATGGAACCTTCCTGACCCGGCTTATCATGGTTCCTTTCATTACGACTGGACTTCAGATGACGAACAAACCTGGTATGAGGCCTATGACCTCTGGGGTGATCTGATCTATGAATTTAACAAGCGAGGCGGTACGGTTGCTTATGGTACAGATGATAACTACATCTGGGCTACTCCCGGTTTCTCAAATATCAGGGAATTACAGCTTCTCAGAGAGTCTGGAATGCATACGCTTGAGGTTCTCAAATCAGCAACACATAACAGTGCAAAAGCACTTCGTATTGAAGATGAAACGGGATTAGTACGTCCCGGTTACGAAGCAGATCTTATCCTGATTGATGGAAGTCCCTTATATAACCTACGGTTCATGTATTCTTTTGGAGCCATCACACTTGATGAAAATGAGAACATGTACAGAACGAAAGGTATTGTTCACACCATCAAAGATGGAGTTGTTATCAACAACGACAAGCTAATGGAAGAAGTAGCCCGAATGGTGAAAGAATCGAAAGAAGGAGTGGGTTCAAATATTGCCAATGATCCTTTTTTAATTGAAGAAGACTAAATAAAACAGATATGACCGGAATAAAAATCTCATCCAAAATCATCCTGGGAACTTTTAAGTTTGCTGCAGCCATTATTATTGGTTTATTATGCTTGGAAGTTCAGGCACAACAAATAGCTCAACCTGGTCAATACGACCAACTCAAGTACCGGCACATCGGACCTGATGGAAACAGGACCATTGCTGTAATTGGTGTCCCCGGTGATCCTTCAACAATATTAGTTGGAGCAGCCTCCGGAGGTATTTGGAAGACCACCGATTACGGAACTAACTGGAAACCTGTATTTGAATCCCAAAGTGCTTCATCGGTTTCTGCTTTGGGCGTTTCACAATCAGCACCTAATGAAATGTGGGCAGGTACGGGAGAAACATTTTTAATTCGCCCGGCTCATGCAATGGGAGATGGTATCTATAAATCCACTGATTATGGAGATAACTGGCAGAAAATGGGCCTCGATAAAACAGGTCGGATCGGACAAGTCAGAGTAAATCCACAAGATTCTGATATTGTCTATGCTTGTGCTTTGGGCCATTCCTTTGGCCCTCAAAAAGAAAGAGGTGTTTATCGAACTATCGATGGAGGAGAAAATTGGGAGTTGGTACTTCATGTCAATGAAGATACCGGATGTGCAGATATGGACATTGATCCCAATGATCCAAATACGGTATTTGCAGCATTTTGGCAATTGCAGATCGATACCTGGAAACTTAACAGCGGTGGGCCTCACAGTGGTGTTTATCGTTCAAAAGATGGTGGAGATACCTGGGAAAAACTATCCGGTGTAGGAAAAGGTTTACCCGGATCTGAAGATCACCATGTAGGTAAGGTTTCTGTTCGTGTTGCTCCAAGCAACTCCCAAAGAGTATATGTACTTACAGAAGAAAGCAGTCCCGGTTTTTACAAATCTGATGATGGAGGCGATAACTGGGAACTGGTTACACGAAATCACACCATCAACGAACGGGCTCCTTATTACACTCGCTTTGATGTTGATCCTGAAGATCAGGAACGGATATATTTTGCCTCGGTTCGGTTCAGTATGTCCAGAAATGGAGGAAAGACATTAGTGGACAATGCTCCGCGTGGCGGAGGAGACAATCATGATATCTGGATTGATCCTACCAATCCAAAACGATTTATGGTGGCTCACGATGGCGGACTTGGAGTAACCCTTAACCATGGCCGTACTTTTGATCAACATACATTACCAATAGCCCAGATGTACCATGTTCATGTGGATAACGAAATTCCATACAATGTATATGGAAACCGGCAGGACGGATACTCTTACAAAGCCCCAAGTAACAGCCGTATGGGATATATACCATTAGGCTTATGGGAAGCAGTTGGAGGGTGTGAAAGTGGTTTTTCTATTCCCGATACCGTAGACGGATATACTGTATGGTCGGGATGTTATGACGGTGGCCTTGAAATCTATGATGAACGAAATAAACATTCCCGAAATGTTCGGGTATGGCCTGAAGCTGCTTACGGTTGGGCTCCAAAAGATTTAAAATTTCGCTGGCACTGGACTTTTCCAATCTATATATCTCCACACGACAATAATAAGGTTTATGTAGGAAGCCAATATGTGCATGTGACCAATAATCGTGGCCAAAGCTGGGATGTTATCAGCCCTGATTTAACACAAAACTTGGAGAGCCATCAGGAAAGCTCCGGTGGAGTAGCAACCGATAACCTGATGACATTTGACGGAAACACCCTTTTTGCTATTGCAGAATCTGAATTGGAGAATGGCCTTATTTGGACAGGAAGTAATGACGGCTTAATACACCTTACAAGAGATGGCGGTGAGAACTGGATAAACGTGAGCGACAATATTAGTGATTTTCCCGAGTGGGGAACCATTGCTAATATCGAACCCTCAAAATATGATGCCGGAACTGCTTACATCAGTGTTGACGCTCATCAGCAAGCTGATTTTGATCCCTATATCTATAAAACAGAAAACTACGGACGGAGTTGGGAAAAAATAAGTGCCGGAATTCCTAAATCTGTTCATAGCTATGTGCATGTAGTTCGGGAAGACCCCAAAAAGCCGGGCGTACTATATGCCGGTACTGACAATCAGGTTTATTTTTCACCCAATGATGGGGAAGACTGGCTTTCGTTAAGAAACAATATGCCCTCTGCACCGGTCTACTGGCTGACTGTTCAAGATCATTTTGATGACCTGGTAATTGGTACTTACGGCCGTGGGTTTTGGATCATGGATGATATAAATCCAATCAGAAACCTTACTACGGATGTAATGAACGATAACCTGCATTTATTTGCCCTGAGACCCGCCTATCGTTTCTACAGTATTCAGGGTATAAAAACCGATGGACGCAGCCACATTCGTGGAGAAAATCCTCCTTATGGGGCATCTATAAATTATTTTGTAAAAAATAATGCAAGTGAACCCGCTAAGATTGAGATTTTTGACCGCAATGGAGATTTGGTGCGAACCTTATCAGGTAACGCTGAAAATGGCATCAACAGAGTTTGGTGGGATTTAAGTCATGAGCCTTCAATTACTCCGAAACTACGGGTAGCTCCGCCAAATATGCCATGGGTACCAATTCGTCAGGAAGGCTGGCGGCCTTTGGTAACTTGGGATTTAGATCTTTGGAGAGGACAACTGGGCCCAAGAGTGATACCGGGTATATTTACAGTTAAAGTTACGGTAGGTGAACACGAGATGGCCCGGGAACTGGAAGTTCGCAAAGACCCAACCTCAGTTGGTACGGTTGAAGAAATTGAACAGCAAGTAGCATTTGGAATTGAGTTACGAGATCAGCTGAATGAAGTAGTAGTCCTGATAAATGAAATTGAATGGATCCGCAAAGAGTTTGAAGATCTTATGGAGCGACTCAAGGAGACAAGAGATGAGACTCAGGTTGCTGCTATTATTAATAAAGCCAGTGAACTTAATGACCGTGTCACAAGGATTGAAAGCAATCTCTATGATATCCATCTGACCGGTGCCCGAGAAGATGCCTTCCGAAATCCAATGAAACTGTATGGACGAATAAGTGCCTTAGGTAGCGATATTATGTACAACGGTGCTGATTTTGCCCCCACCCAACAGCAGGTAGAAGTGTTTGATAAAATTCAAGATCAATTCGAAATGACGAAAGAAGCTTACAACACGTTTGTTGAAGAACGCTTAATTCCATTTTATCAGGAAATAGGGCGCGGACAGGGCGAAGTGGAATTTATTGAACAGTAATAAGTAAGTGAATTTCAATTATCAACTTTATTTCAAAACGAATAAAATTTCTCTTATGTCATTTTTTATAAAAATTCCGATGGCAGTAATATCACCCATACTTTTTGCCTTTTTGCTCATATCGTGCAATTCTGATGTAAATAAATACGCTGATGATGTGAATTCAGTGCTGGAGAAGCTCGAGGAAGAGCGGTCCACGACACTGGAAGAACTTGAAACTGAAGTAACCCCGCAAAATATTGAGAAGCTTATTGAGCTGGGATTATGGAGCCAAGCAGAACAATATATTACCAATGCAGATGCAGAAAATGATGAAATCAGGCTTGCTGAAGCTAAATTACTGTTCAAAAAACATCGATACGGTGCCTCAGAAAACATTGTTAATACAATTTTGGAGAAAAATCCTGCTAATCGTGAAGCAAAATTGCTCAAGGCTGAATTGAATATTCAGGCTTGGGAATTGGATGAAGCAGATGCCATGGCGGCAGCCCTTCTGGAAGAAAACACGAATGATGCCGAAGCCGGTTTAATCCGTGGAAAAGTAGCCTTACTCAAGCGTGATTTTGAAGAGGCCTTGCGTTGGGCTGAAAATGTTCAGGATTGGGATCCGCAATTTGATGGAGGCTATCTTCTGGAAGCCGAAAGCTTATTCTGGGATCAGGATCCTGCTGCGGCTGAACCTGCTTTGAAAAAAGCTCTCTCATTGAATCCATATAATCCTGATGCACGATTCAGCTATGGTTATGCCGTATGGCGCAGAGTAGATGCCACGCAACTGGATAATATGGCAGCTCAATGGAATCTGGCCTTTGAGGTAAACCCACTTCATTATCTTACACACTGGCATTTCGGAAACGGTCATACTAATTTAACTTATGCGGATTATATCCATCCTACCGATGAGGAAGTACGAGAAGAGCTTAACAGGGCAGAAGTACTCATTCCTCAGAACAGATTAGATGAAGCTATTCAAATAACACATGAAGTGGAAGCCGAATATCCTGAATCGGTGCTTCCTGAGATGATGCGAGGCTCCATCTATTACATGTATTATGATATGGACCGAGCTGCACGACTGGATTCTTCTCAGGCGGCCTTCGAAAATATTCTTGATAGAAAACAAAATTACGGGCCTGCTCATAACGGATTGGCAGCTGTTATTAAGCAGCGTCAGTTTGAGTATCTCGATGGATTTGAGGAACTCGAACAAACCATTACTGATACCGAGATTCCGGAAGAGGGTGCAGTGTTTTATAATGTATTTAGAGATGCGAACTACTATCCCGGCGATCGGGTCAAGAAGATGATTGCACAGCAGATCGGGCCAAGTAAGGCTTATCTTCCAATGATCAATAAGTTTGATTCTGATTTTGCGATTCCACCCCTTCATATAGATCTGGCCATTGCCATGGACCGAAGCTATTTCAGATTTGGAACTACCTTTGACAATAGGCAGTGGATGGATATCCGTGGAGTTGGAAGTGGAGCTACCGGTATTGAATATCTGGAAAGAGGAGCTCACTGGGAGCGTAATGTGCTGGCCCATGAATATGCCCACCTTTACCATGGACGTATTTTGACGGATGAGGAAAGCCGAAAAATTCGATCTTTGTATCACACAGCTAAAGAGAGTAATACTACCCTGGATTATTATGCATCCAACAACGAAAGTGAATTTTTTGCTCAGGGTTACGCCGGATTTCTTTCGGAGAAGAAAGTACATCCATTGAATCATAAATCAATGAATACCCGTGAATTCATTCGGAAAAAAGATCCGGACTACTATGAGTTTTTGGAATCACTCCTCCAAAAGCAAGAGCAATACCTTGCCGGCAACGAAGAAGTGCTGGCTGATAACTGGGCTCAAACGTATTTAACACTGGCAAACAGAGCTCGAGGGAGTAATAATTTAACTGAAGCCACTGCTTACCTTGATACCGCTCTGACCTTCAGTAACGATTATATTCCTGCTTTACTCGAATATGCTGAAGTCAATGCAGAGAAAGGTGATTTCGAGGATGCCGAAGGAATGATCTCCAAGGCAAATGATTTGGATTCCAATTATGCCCCGGTATTGATTACAAGGGCAAATGTTATCCATCAAAAAGCATTAGAAGGTATAATGACATTTGATGAAGCGATAGAGGAACAAAGAACACTCTTTGATAAAGCTGAGATGATGGAAGAAGATTTAGCTGAAGCAGCGAACCTCAACCGGCTTTCAAGAGAAAGATACCATAACTATGGTTTCCTGAAAGAGGCCACTGATGTATCTGAAAGTTATGTTGCTGATGCCCCAATGGTTTCCACATACCTGCGCGACCGGAAAGAAGATGCAGAGGCCTTTGCTAAAAACCTTCGCAGTGTACTTGGTTATTCAAGTGAAGTGTCTGCCTTCTTTAAGGCCTTGCTGGATCAAAATCCGCAAAATTTTGGCTATCGGCTAATCTATGCGGATGTGCTAACCCGTCAAGCCCGGCTTGATGAAGCATTAGGTGTATTAGAAGAAGGCCAGCGTATTTTAGCATCAGCAGATAATGAATTACCCAGTTATACATTGAGAATTGCTCACATCAATTTTGAAAATGGGGAAGAAGAAAAAGCAGAAGAGGCCATTAGCGATATATCCGATAGCGATCTGGGAATGGATGAGAAGTTTCTGCTCGCAGAACTTTATGCAAAGCTAGGCCAGATCGCCGAAGGCAATGAAATACTGGATAGTATTTCAGAAATAAATTTACCCGTTAATAATGCTGAGTATGAATTTGTACTCGGCAAACTGGCAGAAGCGGATGGGGACATCGAAAGTGCTGAAAACCACTATAATGAGGCATTAGCGCTGAATCCATACCATCTGTCAGCCCGTGCAGCTCTAATTCAGCTAATGAATCAGCAGGATAACGAAGATGCTGCAGCAACCTTAATTGAAGAAGCTGAAGGTCTGCCTATTCAGCTCGGTCCTGATTTTACCCGTCAGGTCAATTAAATAAAAGAGACCCTTTTTCTATACATTACCAAAGCCAAAGTGTTCATGTGAGCACTTTGGCTTTTCCTTTAAAGTCAGGACTGCTTTTACTATAATTGAGTGCTGTTCAATGATTTGAATTTTCACCTATATAACAAGACAATTAAATGAAGTTCTCACTAAGAATATTGATTCCGGTTTTAATGCTAATTGTGATCGGCTGCACTCCTCAAACCCCCAATGAAGAAAATGATGAATCTGAGATCTTTGTGGAAGAATCTTATGTGAATGAGGTCGAAGAATTGGCTGAAAGCGCCAAAATTAAGGAAGCGATGGAATTCATCCGAAATATGGATGAGGAAACCGTACAAAATCAGATTGCGATAACCGAAATCCCGGCCCCGCCATTTCAGGAAGAGGTTAGGGCTGAACGATATGCGGAGATGATGCAAGAATATGGGCTCGATCAGGTTGAAATAGATGAGGAAGGGAATGTGATAGGCAAGCGTCCCGGAACCGAAGGTGAGCAGACTATTGTGATCTCAGCACACCTGGACACGGTGTTCCCGGAAAGAACCGATGTAGAGGTTGAGGTTCGAAATGACACGCTCTTTGCTCCGGGCATCACTGATGATGCCCGTGGTCTGTCGGTACTTCTTGCATTGATAAATACTTTGGAAACCCTGGATATCCAAAGTGCTGATAATATCTGGTTCGTGGGAACGGTGGGAGAAGAGGGCCTTGGAGACCTGAGAGGGGTAAAGCACCTTTTTGAGACGGAAGGCGATAAAATTGATGCCTTTATTTCCATTGACGGAAGCCGCGCATCACGGATCGTGAATAAAGCGTTGGGGTCACATCGGTACCGAGCCACATTTGAAGGCCCGGGCGGGCATTCCTGGGGTGCGTTCGGGACTGTAAATCCGGCTCATGCTATGGGAAGGGCGATCACTTATTTTGAAGATAATGCTTCTCAGTTTGTTAAAACAGGCCCCAAAACAAGCTACAATATTGGAAGGATGGGGGGAGGAACATCCGTTAATTCTATTCCCTTCGAAAACTGGATGGAAATTGATATGCGTTCGGAAAGCCCTGACGCCCTGCAGCAGATAGATGACATTATGCAGGATGCTATCCAAAAGGCACTTATCGAAGCAAACAGTATCAAAACCCAGGGACCTGATCTGACGGTAGATATTGACATGATCGGGAATAGGCCATCAGGGGAAATCCCGGCTGACGTCCCTTTTGTTCAGCGGGCTTTGGCCGTTTCGAAGTATTTTGGGCAGGTACCCGAACTGACAAGATCTTCAACAGATGCCAATGTATCCATTTCAAGGGGGATCCCATCCATGACTATTGGCGGAGGCGGAAGCAGCGGCGGTTCTCATTCTTTAGACGAATGGTGGTATAATGAAGACGGACATAAAGGAATACAGCGAGCATTTATGATCTTAATGGCGGAAACGGGGTTGGCAGAGTGATATGGAAAGACAGAACATTACCTCCGGAACAGAATGGGAAGTTAAAGTAGGGTACAGCCGCGCGGTGAAAGTCGGGAACCGAGTATTTGTATCAGGGACTACATCTGTTGATGAAGATGGTGTGATCGTTGGGAAAGGAGATGTATATCTTCAAACAAAACAATGTATCCTGAACATCGAAAAAGCACTGATAAAAGCAGGTGCTTCATTGAACGATGTAGTCCGAACCCGAACGTTCATTACAAATATTGACAAGTGGGAGGCTTTTGGAAAAGTTCATAAAGAATTTTTCGGAGCCATTAAACCCGCCGCCACTTTAGTAGAAGTAAGCAAACTCATAGATCCGGATCTGTTAGTTGAAATGGAAGTGGATGCAGTATTGGGATAGTTTTAGTAGCGAGTCTTGCACCTAAAACCACACCATCATATTAAAGGAAGGCTGAATACCAAGGTCATAGACATTCACGGGCTGGGAGGAAAGCCGCCTTCGGTTTTCCGGGACTGAAGTATCGATCACCAAATTAACTTCGCGGTACCAGGTATTTTGGCGGTCTAACAGATTAAATACAGAAGCATTTATTTCTAATTTTGTATCGCGGATGTCAAAACTATACTCCAATCCGGCATCCACTCTTCGATAATTATCAAGTCGTTGCTGTTCTTCCACCCGCAGAAAATAGAGTCGATTTGGAACTCCTGAGGAGGCCGTAAAGCTCGCAAATGCAGTGAGGTTCGGAATGAATGTGTACTCAAGGAAAGAATTAAAGCTGTGGGTTCGATCCCATGCCGCATAGAACTCTGTCTCATTTAAAATGGCAGGATTGTTGAAGACGGATTCTGAAAGCGTATATGAATTGTTCAGCGTAAGTTTCCGGAACCTGTTTCTGATCATAAATTCAATGCCTTTTGCAGTGCCATCGTTGTCAAAAAGCCAGGGCGGGGAGTCAAAGCTGTTGGTCAGCGTTTGTGCATTGATCTCAAAAAGCCGGGCATTATCCAGCGCTTTATAATAGCCTTCGACCTGGAAAAGGGTGTTTCCAAAAAATTTAGCATAAATACCGGCCGTAAAATAATCCGATGCAGTCGGCGGTTGTTCTTCATTGCTGATGATCCAGATATCCGGGCTGCTGATGTTATAAAAAGACAAACGATGTGTAAACTGGTAATCCCTGCTGTATCCAAACCCAAAGGAAAGAGGCTTCTCGTTGAAGAATTTAAGCTTTACCCGGGGTGAGAAATTCAAATAATCACCGGCGGTATAATAGTGCAGCCTCGTTCCCACATGAAGATCCATTATTTCCAGCTCTGTATAATCCAACTGAGCATAAAGATCCAATAAGCTGGATTCGAAGGTATTCAAGAAGCCGGGGCGGTCAAACGATTCCTCAAAATATTCTCCCAAAAAGTATTGGAAAGAACCGCCGAAGGTCCACTGCACAGATGGGAGAACCAGATCAAAAGACTGATCAACTTTGAACTCATTGAAAACGCTTCGGTTTTTTAGTGGGAAAGTGAAGACCTGTATTTCATTTCCGTTACTCTCAATGCGATTATACACAAAATCATCTTTATTGAAATCAGTTTCATAAATACTAATCGCTGCCATGGAACTGCTATAGAGAGCATTTGATAACGGTGTTTTGAATGACAGGCTGGAACTGAAATTTCCCCATTTATTCAGAGTTTGAACTTCCTGACGGCTAAATCTTTGATTCGGTCTATTAGGATCGAAACGCCGCACCAGCCGTTCGGCATCCTGGGAAACATCATCGGCACCATAGTATGCTCCGGCTATCAGCCGGCTCCCATTTTCAAATTCGAAATACATTTTTCCGTGGAGATCGAAAAATGCCGCATCATAAGTGCCGGGTTCAACCAATCGGGATTGAAAGTCGGTGAGGTCATCCGCTAAAATTTCACGTGGGCGTTTGATATTGAGTCCATAAGCGATCAGGGCATCATTCCCAAACCAGTTGAGGTTGTTCATGGTTGATGTTCTGCCGGATAGTAGCCAGCTGCTTTTTCCTTGCTTTAACGGCCCTTGTAAAGTAGCATTAAAGGCAGTATTGCTGATCCCTGCGGAGGAGGTGAAATTATTCAGTGACCCCGTTTTGGTTAACATAGAAATGGTGCCGCCGGGAGCTGATGGAATTTGAGCCGGGGTCACATCATAGAAAAACCCGGAGGTTTGGAGTGCATTAGGGTTAAAACTGTCGAGCAAACCAAACAGATGACTTTGATTATATATGGTGATGCCGTCCAGTAAAATATGGGTGGCATCCGAAGAACTTCCCCGTACGTTAATTCCATTATTGATAGCCGTACTGCTGCTGACTGAAGGTAGTGCCTGCAAAGCCCGGGTAGTGTTATTCTCTCCAAACGGACTAAGAACACCGGTATTTACAAAATTTCGGTATATGCTGTCCGATCCGGGGGTGTAAGTAAAACCCGTGATCACAATATCATTCCCCTGAACGGTTTCAGGTTGAAGCCGGAGCGTAATATCTTCAAATGAATTTCCATTGGAGAGGTCAAGAGAAATGCGCTTGATCTGATATCCCAGGTACGAGCTGTTTAAGGTGAAAACTTCATTGGTTGTTCGGGCTGTTATCCGAAACACTCCAGAGGCATTACTTGCCGTTCCATCGATTTTATTACCGGATTCCCAGAAAATAGTGGCATAAGGGAGACGTTCACCGGTTTGAGCATCCACCACTTGTCCGCCTATGGAAACAGTGTGGGAGGCAGGGCTTTGTGAAGACCGGTACAGCACGATCTGCTTTCGCGAGGTATCGGCCTCTACTGCGATTTGAAAAGGCTCCAGATTATTCTTCAGATCATCAATGAAGGTTTCTTCTGTTGATGAAAAGCTCAATGAGATCTCAGCCACTTGAGATTCCCGGTATAAAAAACGGTATTCACTCTCATTTTCAATGGTTTGTATGATTTGAAGCAAAGGGGAAGAATCAAATGAAAACTGAGCCAGAACTTGTTGACTATTTCCACCAAAAACCACGAAGATCAATATACTGAAAAAAGCCTTTTGCATCAGGATCCCGGGTTGAATCTATATTCACCGGCACCGGTTTGTGTAAACGCACCACCGAGTACCAATTCCAGGTCACGCAGTACCGAATCAAGATCATCCAGCTGGACGGTCCCGGTCAGGGTTTCTTCGTTTATAGATGACGGCCAGGTGATTTGAATATTAAAATGCTGTTCAAGTTCTCTGAATACATTATGTACAGATTGATTCTGGAAAACGAGTTGTTCAGCCAGCCAGTCCGTATAGACCGTTTCATCCTGATCGGAAAGGACAGGGGATTCGGCTTGTTCGTCAACCGTTGATGATTGTCCCGGTTCAAGAATAATGGAATTCATGGTACTCAAAGCTTCAAACTGAATCCGGCCTTCCCGAAGAAACACATTGGATGCATTTCCCCAGTCGCTCAGTATAAATTTTGTACCTAACACTTCTACTTTTGCCCGGCTGGTTGTAACAGAGAACATTCGGTCGGGGTTATAGGTTACTTCAAAATAAGCTTCCCCCTGCAGCCTATATTCTGCGCGTTTGCTGCTGAGAGACTGCTCATAGAGCTTTGAATAAGGGCGAAGCTTTACCAGAGAGCCGTCAGCAAGTTCAACTTGCTGAATGCTTCCAAAACTTTCGGCAATTAGCTCCGGTCCACTGAGATTCTGATAAACAAAACTTCCGATGAATACTGCGATCAGTACGGCAGCAGCTATGGCATATCGCTTGATGGCAGGAGAGAGGTGGAAGATCTTAGCCTGGGTCTCCGAGTTTATCTCGGCTTTTATGGAATCCCAGACTGTAGAAGTATCAACGGGATCAAAACGGTCTTGGAGGCTTTTTCGATAGCTGAAAAGCAAATTCAATAAAGGGTCATCAGTATCCTTTAATCGATCCAGATCAGGAAGAGCTTTACCCATCTTTTGTGCAAGTAGAAGATCAGGGTCGTTGGCAGGGAGTATGTCGTTGTTGTTTACCATAGTTAAAAACCGGACAGGCATCGCTGACTGCCCGGATTATTAGAAGATTGTCAGTTAATCTTAGTCATCATCATCCTCTTCAAGTACAAATTCGATCTCATCTGCGATGAACTCTAATTTATTTTGAGGATTTGTATATCCTTCTACCTCGGCATAAACAATAAGCCCGTTTTCTAAAGCTGCAGCCACTTCCTCAAGTGATTCAAGCCCATCATCACCTTCCACTTCTGTTCGTTCCGTGATGACAACCAGCACGTCATTGGCAAGGGTAACCGTTTGGTTGTTGATATCAACGGAGGCCACTGTCTGTTCCAAGTCCTCTTCATCATCGCTCACAAACCCGGTTTTCAGGTTTACCCGGAATAACTTATTGAGATTTTGGAATCGGAGTAATGCGGTTCCGTCCCCATCCATTACAATAGTTCCGGAAACAGTTTTGGTTGATTCGTTGCCAGCATTATTTTTGAAAATATTCATCTCATAGCTAAGGGTACCGGTAACGCCTTGTTTAAGCGTGCCATAATAGGCGAGGGTATCTTTGTTGATCTCGATGTCAAGAAAGCTGATCTCATTTACATAGGATCGTTCAAAAGTATCTCCATTTGGGCGAACTCCGCTAAAAGATCCATTTCCATAATGAAAACCATCCAGGGTCAATACAGGAGTGACACTGCTGAAGCCTCCAATAGCAAAAGTATCAGCCCGGCTAAATTCAGAGAATCGAAATCTGTTTTCTATATTTCCATTCTTGGATGCAGTGAATACAATGTTTTCGATGCTCTCCTTATTTTCTCTTGGCTGGGCAATAAATCCGCCGTTAATATCAGTGAAGATGTAAGTAAGAACGGCAGAAAGATTCTTTTGGAAGTTAGGAGCACTCACTTGTCGATCAAAACTGAGGGTATGCGTTCCTGTTTGCGGATCGTATTCATAGGTATAATTACTTTCATCTCCACGGCCGGAGTAATCATCATCTTCGTCGTCATCTTTTAATTTTGCAGTGCTTGTTTCGAATCCGTCATCTGAAACAGTGGAAAGAGCATCATTCAAGCTTGCGAATATTCCATCATTATCATCAGAAAGAGCCTGTCCCATAATTTGGCTGGCTGCATCTGTTTCTTCAGGGGTTAGTTCAGAATTATTGATCTCATCTGATACATCGCCCAAGGTACAAGCAGATAGCAGCAGTGCAGGCAGTAAGATATAGCTGCTTAAGTTGATGAATTTTTGTAGTTGTGTTCTCATGGTTTTTCCAATGTTGTTAAGTGTCATTGGTGATACACTTCAGATGGATAGTTCCCCTAATGAGATGGTACAATTTTTTTGATAATGTTACTAACATAACGTCAGTTTGAGGATGTGCACCCTGCCTTTCGGTCTGATGGCTCTAAGCCCATCTGACCGATTGCTTGATTTAAGCACCTGCGTCTTTTCCTTACCCTGATCCAACATCCTGCGCCTGCGTAATCTATCAGATGGATAATCCATCAGATCGAATTCGAGGTTGTGCACCCTGCCTTTTGGTCTGATGGCTCCAAGTCCATCCGACCGTTTGTTTGATTTAGGCATCTAAACTTGTTCTTATCCTCATTCAGAACCCTGCGCCTGTATAATCGATCAGCCCATCCATCAGACGGGGCAACCGCCAGATGGATCTTGCAGCTATTCCAACATTCTTTATCTCCAAACTATGTTAACATAAAAAACCCCGCTACGGTTCAGGCAGCGGGGTTTGCTTGGGTACTATTATCAGTTATTAATCATCGTCATCATTATCATCGTCATTATCAAAGTCGTTATCTTCTTCTGCTTCAAAGGAATTCTCGATGTTGTTCTCGATCAATTCTTTATTGGCAGGATCAGACGGATCTAAAGAGTTCCCCTGAGAGTCCACAAACCAACCGGTTGGGTCAATGTTAATGGAAACGGCAGTAGAACTGGTATTATCTGATATCTCAATTGCAGGATTAAGTTCCATCTCGATCTCAAAATCCTTATCTGATCTGAATAGAAACTCTTCACCGTTATAACTGCCGCGAATCACAATGGAATAACTGTTTCCATTTTCATTGAAATCGGTATCTGAGACAGAAGAACTATCATCTTCATTTTCAATCTCCATTTCAAACTCATCATACATACCATTTGGAATGATTTGTGAGGTCAGCTGAATTGGGCTTCCATCTAAAGGAAGGCTTACGATCAGGTTTTCAACCTCAAAATCGGCGGAGTCATCGGAAACACTTTCAAGCTCAAGTTCCTCCACAAGCAGTTTAATCTCTGTAAGAGAGTCAAGATTGATTGCTTTGAATTTTGCGGTGGTACTGGTTTGAACCTGCATGTTAACAGCTACACTTTTTGGGCCATTATTATCGGAATTGGCAATATCGCATCCGGTTGTCATTAATAAGATGGTTAAAAGTGCTATTAGAGGGGAAAATAGTTTATGTAACTTCATAGTTATCTCTTCTTTTGGTTAATAGGTTATTTGAACAGCGTATTGCTGTCTTTATTTCACCATTAGTACACATCAGAAAAGAGACCCCCCTAAAAAGAACTACAGAAAATCTTTAGCAGTCTCAGAAAGAGATTTACGAAGGTCTTTTAAGGCTAAACCCATATGGTTTTCAACTGTTTTCACGGATACTTCGAGTGTTTGGGCGGCATCTTTATAAGTAAACTCCTGCAAAAAGCACAAACGGAATACCTGCTGTCTTTTCTCCGGCATGGCTGAGATCGCGCTCTCAATAGCATAACTCAATTCCTGCTGGCGGAGGTTCTGATCGGTTTTAAATTCCGATGAACTCAGATCGGGCAGTTCCTGATCACGGTCGTATTTCTCATTATCCCGGAACAGGTTAAGCATGCGAGTGTAGGCAATTTGAAACAGGTAAGCCCGCAATGATTTGTATTCATTGATCTTGTCCCTGTTCTCCCAAATGTAGATAAAAGCTTTTTGGATGAGATCTTCTGCGGCTTCTTTTGCGACCCCTCTTTGCCGCAGGTACCGGAACAATTCGGCATGATGGGAGTCAAAGAATTTTTTAAAAGCCTTTTGATCACCGTTTTTAATTTTTATATAAATTTCTGTTTTGTTAGACTCACTGTTCAGTGAGGTACCCAAGATCAACAGAAGATGAATTAAGGCAAGATCCATTTATTATGAAATTAGTTCGCCGTAAAGTTCAAGAATTTATATCAGAATAAGAAATCAACATGAAGTCATTTTTGTTCCCGCTGTTGCTCAGTACTGCATTACTTTCCCAGGACAATGGGAATGTTGAGATATATCGGGTTGAACAAGAAGATCGGCTGGAAGTATATGCAAAAAATACGAACATCTATCCGGTTACCATTGAGGTAGATCTCAAAATTGAGAACCTTACTCCCGATAAAAGCCTTCCATATACAACCACCATTTCTGCCCGGAATAATAAAAAGATCATGGATCTTGTATATGATAATAAAGAGCAGGGATGGCGGTTCAGCTCTTCTTTTCGATATTATATGGGGAATATATTTGCACGGCATAATGATTCTTTTGCCTACCGGCTTCCTTATCCCAAGGGAGATTCATACCGGGTTACACAAGGTTTTGGGGGGGAATTTTCTCATTACGGTGAACTCCGGCACGCCCTTGATATGGATATGCCTGAAAGAACTCCTGTTTATGCTGCACGGGGCGGAACAGTAGTAATGATGGAAGAGGGGAACAGTATCGGAGGAGCTTCGGAGGATATGATGCCGTATGCAAATTACATTACCATTATGCATGATGATGAGACTTTTGCTGATTACTCACATTTGAGGCACAATGGCGTGAATGTAGGGTTGGGACAAAAAGTTAGAATGGGCCAGTTGATCGGTTACTCAGGTGCAACGGGATTTGCAACAGGGCCGCACCTTCACTTTGTGGTAAAGAAAGCAAAACGGGGCGGAGGATTTGTTTCTATACCGGTTCGTTTCACTACAACCAAAGGAATTACGGAACTCAAAGAGGGAGAGACATATATCGGGTATTGATGGGCGTTTATTTGAATTAAATTCCCATATCCTGGGCTGTACTATCTTCAAGCTTCTCCTTCTCATATCGAACGAAATGAACGAGTGTATACGAGAGATCTGAGGGGCTTAAGTAGGTTTCCGATGGTTAAAATACACCCCGTGGATTTCACTGCTTGTGTGACGTTCGCTCTGACCTCCGCTCCGTTCATTTGCCTTGGGGCTCATTCGCTCCGGTCGAAATGACGATTTAAATTATCATGCAGCTTATTCTATTCGTTCCCTTCTTTGAAATAATCGTTCACGAGAATGGGTTCACCGAAGCCAAGCTGTTCGAGACGCTCCATTTGTGTATCCGCATCGCCTACAACCAGCCAGATCATTTTATCAGGGTTGGCATACTCACGGGCCAGTTCCTGAATTTCTTCCTTCGTGATATTCTGAACCATTTGCTGACGCCTGCGCACATAATCGGGTCCCCAGCCGTAAGCACTGATGTTGGACAGCATATTCAGCTTGGCGCCGGACGTTTCAAATTGCCGGGCTGAGCTTTTGATAAGATAGCTCTTCGTATTTTCGAGGTCTTCATCGGTAAATGTCTCAGGATATTGTTCCATGATCTCCTTTATCAATGCAGCAGATTCATAGGTAACATTCGTTCTTACTCCGCTTGAAACGGTGAACGGACCTGCAAGATTCGAGCCTGAAAATCCGGAGCTGATCCCATAGGTATATCCTTTTCCTTCACGTAATTCCTGAGTGAAACGGGATGCGAATCCACCCCCGCCAAGCTTGTAATTCATGATGTTCGCCCGGTAAAAATCAGGATCGGTTTCCGGCATGGCAAGATAACCAAATCGCAAAACAGATTGCTTTGCATCGGGTACATCATAGAAATAAACAGTAGAAGATTCCGGCGCATTGGGCAGATCGAATTCGGGGATCTCAACTTCTTTGTTTTCCCACCGGGTACTGATGCTGTTCAAAGAGTTTGTCACCCGGGCTTTATTAATTGCGCCAACTACATGCATATCTGCGACAGCAGGGGAGAAGTTGGCATCATAATAGGCCCTCAGGTCATCAAGGGTAATATTTTCAATACTGTTTGTAGTCCCGATCGGGTTGTAAGAAAGAATAAGATCTTGACCATACAGTAATTTATTAAAGGTGTTGGATGCAATGCTGTTTGGATTGGCGCTTTGCTGGGCTATCTGACTTGCCGTGCTTTGTTTTGCGAGCTCAAACTCACGTTCGTCCCATCTTGGCTCCAGCATGATCTCTTCCACTAATTCCATGGTTGCATCGTAATTTCGGGCAAGAGTGTTACCGCTGATGGAAATACTTTGTCTGCCGGCGTTCACGCGAATGGTGGCGCCCAGTTCAGCGATCGCTTCTTCAAGTTCTTCGGGAGTTTTATTGGCGGTTCCCTTGGTCATCAGATTTGCCATTAAGTTGGAAACACCCACTTTTTCAGGATCTTCGAGTAACAGTCCGCCTTTCAGGATGATCTCAAACTCCACCAAAGGCAATTCATAGTTTTCGATCCCATAGATATCGAGTCCGTTGGTGAGTTCGGCTTCCCAAACTTCCGGTACTTTCATGTCAGGACTTTCACCGTAAGGGGGTTCCACAGAACGATCAAAGCTGGAAGAGGTACGTTCATAGTCGGTTTCTTCCGGCAGTTCAAACTGCTCGCCTTCTGCATTGGCTACAATCTCTTCTTCAGCAACTTCAGCAGGTTCAGAACCTTCGAGGATCAGGTCGGTTTGTCCGCGCGGTACAAAGCTTGTGGCCACGTAATTCTTTCCTTTGATGTATTCCTCATATACGCGCATCACGTCTTCTTTGGTAACGGCCAGTGTTTTTTGGATATCTTCATTAATATATCCCGGATCATCTGCAAAGATGTTATACTGTGCAAGCTGAAAAGCTTTACCAAGTACGCTTGAAAGGCCATTGTAGAAATTAGTCTCAATTCCGGCTTTGATACGGTCGAGGTCGGCCTGGATAAATCCCTCCTTCTCAAAACGCAGAAACGCTTCTTCCACCGCGGCAGCCACTTCATTTAGATCGGTATTGGGATAGGCTCTGGTGATAAGTGAAATTTCACCGGCAAGCTCAGAATTTCCGCTGTTCATGAATACATTGGAAGTAAGCTCTTTTTCTTCCACCAATACCTGATAGAACGGCGCTTTTTTCCCATCAGAAAGAAGCTCTGTCAGGATGTCGAGCGCATAGGCATCTTCGTGGTAGAGGTCAACACCCGGCCACACCATGCGGAGTTCAGGAAGGCGGGCAAAATTATCTTCAAAATATTTTTTCTTAGTTTCATCTAAAGAAACCGGCATATCCGGTAATGGTTCTATCTCCTCGCCGCGTGGGATCTCATCAAAATATTTGTGAACCCATTCCTTTGCCTGCTCCGAATCAAAATCTCCGGCAATAACCAGAGTGGCGTTGTTGGGAACATACCATCGATTGTAGAAATCCTTTACATCCTGAAGGGTTGCATTCTGAAGATCTTCCAGAGAACCTATCACCTGCCAGTTATATGGATGACTTGCCGGGTACATATTCTTCCCGACCACGTAATTGGCATGACCATAAGGAGCATTATCAACACCCTGTCGCTTTTCATTCTTTACGACCTGTTTCTCTTTTGCGAGTACGGCTTCTGTTACCGTGTTAATGAAGTAGCCCATTTTGTCGGCTTCTGCCCATATCATTTTTTCGAGGGCATCGTTTGGCACTGTTTGGAAATAGTTGGTCCGGTCACGACTTGTGGAACCATTTGCACCCGACCCGCCAATTCGGCTGCTCATTTTATCAAGACCACCTTTTCCGAGATTTTCGGATTCCAGAAATAAGAGGTGTTCAAACAAGTGGGCAAAACCCGTACGTCCCTCAATTTCCCTGGCTGATCCCACATGAAACGTCAAAGCAACGGCAGTAACAGGGTCTGAATGGTCTTTATGGAGTATTACTTCCAGTCCATTAGCCAGGGTAAATTTCTCATAATCCACCGAAAATTCGGTTTGATCTCGTGAGCAGGAAGAAAGGGTTAATATTGAAATTAGGAGGGCAGTAAAGAGATAGAAAAATCGTGATTTCATAACAGGTACTTTGATGGTTTGAGCTCTGAATATAATAGGATGGGAGATACGGGTTTGTAAATAATTTGTTGTGGTTGTGAATGATTTTTCTGTACTCTTTGTCATCTCGAGCGGAATGAACGAGTGAATACGAGAGAATGCAGTCGATAGATCTAAAGAGTTCGCAATGATTTTAGCAGCCTGATATCACCCCGTGGATTTCACTGCTGCAGTTACTCATCCTGACGGGTTCGTTCCTTTCGTTCGAAATGACAATGATCGAGGTATTCACTATAATCTCCTATGCCATACTATACCTACATAATCACAAACTCTACTAAAACTACTCTTTATGTAGGTATGACCAATAGTCTTCCATCAAGGATATTAGAGCATGGTTTAAATGCCGGCAATCCTGAGACTTTTGCAGGACGTTATCGATGTCACTTTTTATTATGGTATGAAGAATACAAATATGTTCAGGATTCTATTAGGAGAGAAAAACAGATCAAGAAATGGAGCAGGAAAAAGAAACTGGAGTTGATAAAGCGAACAAATACTGAGTTAAGATTTCTGAATAAAGACTTGGGTTTATATCCATTTGGTGATTATACTGATGAGAGAAATGTTGAGTATAGCAGGCGAAATAAGACTGAAGGTCATTGAATAGGTCTCCGCTGCTTTTCATATGGAGCAAAGATTTGTGAACCCGAAAATGGGAGAGCAAAAGTAGTCGAGAGATCTTGCGGATCTATGCCTGAATTCTTTAAGCTTTTTCAAGCCCCGTAGATTTCTCCGCTTCGTTCATTCGCCCTTTGGGGCTCATTCACTTCGGTCGAAATGACAACAACGGGGTAGAGTATTGTTTTTTGATCTTTAAATAAACCTCAACTGCTTGTCATATTGAGTGGAATGAACGAGTGAATACGAGAGAATGCAGTCGATAGATCTAAAGAGTTCGCAATGATTTTAGCAGCCTGATATCACCCCGTGGATTTCACTGCATGGGTAACGCTTCATTCATTCGCTCTTCGAGGCTCATTCAACTTCGGTCAAAATGAAAGCAATGTTTTAGGGTATTTATGAAGATTTTTTAAAAAAATACCAGACCGCACTTAATCACCCGGAACCAACCGCATGGATCGTACTTCGACCTCATCAAACAAAACGGTAGAATCCTGATGAAGCCAGCGATATTGACCATTTAGCCATAATTCGGTTTGATCTCCGTAATAATCAGAAAGTGGATTTCCGGACTGCCCCGTTGGAAGCACGCTCTTGCTCTTGCTCATATTGGAAAGATCTGAGATCCGTCGCAAGGAAGGGCCCAGTGTCATTTCAAATGGTTCTTTCCAGCGATATTGCCCGTTGTTTACACTCATTCCATGGCTTGGTACCTCATAGGGACCTTTACTAAGCACATTGTTGACGATCATTCGTAAGGAAGAAGGAGCTTCAGGATCTTTGGCGGCTTGAGCAAAAAATGGCGGCTCAAAAGTGATGGTATGCAGTTGCTCCCACCGCCATTCGTAGGGCTCACTGCCCAGCGAATCACTTAAAAACAAAATAGCTTCCTGCATACTTTTTATAACCATGTCCTCTTTGGTTTCAACAGAATCAGTTTGAATGTCATCAAATAGCGAGCTTTCCGTTGCAATGAGGGAGGTCATGGTACGAACCGGAATATTCTCATGGTGGATGAAGTTCGAATAGGCAATATCCCCAAAATCATCTTCAAGGGTATTTTCTGTGAAATTGAGAAAAAAGACCTCAAAAATGGAAGCAGCCGTTGATTTAAGCCCATAGTTATAATCCCAGTTTTCCAGATAGGAAATGGGGAGATCAAAATTATAAGCATCCTGATTTTTGATGATCTCCAGGATCTGTGGGGTCAGTGTGGCCGCAAAGTGGGAATAGGAATCATTTTGCAGCTTCTCAAAATCAACGTAATTAAAAGCGATACTGTCACTCAAAATTTGTTCAATTCGTTCTATCCGTGAAGGCGGCTCCCAGAAAGTGGCCAGATAATAAGGGTAGCTTTCGGGGGTAATCTTGTTGTTAGCGTTAGCGATCCACCCTTTATCGGGATTAATGATTCGCGGCATCTCCTCATGAGGGATGAACCCCTGCCAGTCTTGTTCAGGATCCCAGCCATGCTTCAACGTAACCGGGTCACCAGAGATAATCGGAATATTTCCAATGGAATACATCGCGATGTTGCCTTCCACGTCCCCGTACATAAAGTTCAAGCCGGGTACACCAAAGGTTGGAAGTGCATCTTTGAAATCCTGGAACGTATCAGCCCAATTGATCTGATACAGGGTCCGCATTTCGTTGCTCAGTTCATAACCGGCCCATTTCATGCTGATCAGTTTATCAGAGGTCAACTCTTCAACGGGGTAGATGTCAGAAATGACCGGGCCGTTTTCAGTATAGCGAATTTCAAAAGAGCGGTCGTCGCCATCCTTCACTTTTATGACCTCCCGGACGCGAGAAAAATATTCATATTCAGCTTCGCCATTTTCCAGTGAGTCCACCACATAACGTCCCCGGTCTTGCGGGTCTATCTGTTCGATAAAAAAATCGGTATCGTCGCTCATCATGCTGGTGAAAGACCACGCCATGTTATCATTTTGTCCGATTATGACGGCCGGAATTCCTGCTATGGTGGCCCCGGATACATTCTTTCCATTCAGGTTCAAGTGAACTTCATACCACTTACCGGGCATATCCAGTCCAAGGTGAGGATCGCCTGCCAGTAAGGGATATCCTGATTCCGTTTTGGAGCCATCCACGACCCAGGCGTTACTTCCCACATGGGTTCCTTCCATTTCAAGAAGTGTCCTTTTCTTGATCTCCTGCTGAAGCATGGGCATTAGCGAAGCTCCCAACTGAGGATTCTCATTCCCACTTACAGATCTGGGGGCGTCTTCAGGAAAGCGAAGGCGAAGTTGTTCAAACTGCCCGGCGGGCAGCTGTTCGCTCAGATACTGATAGGTGATCTCGCTCCACCAGCTCATATTCAATTCCCAGGCCATCAGGCGGCTGACTGCAATTGAACGAGCCGAAGTCCAGCTGAGAGGCTCAATTTCAGTAAGTGAAAATTCAATGGGTAAACGATTAGAATTTGTGTTAATGAAGGCATTCACTCCGTTTGAATAAGCCGACAAGACCTGGCGCTCTTCCGCCCCAAGGGTATCCACCAGCTGCTCCGCCATTTTCCAGAAACCCAGGGTACGCTGATATTTGTCCAGATCGATCAGCTCCTCATCATTTCCAAAAAATTCAGCAAAACGACCTTCCGCTGCTATCTGAGATAAGGTCATCTGCCACAATCTATCCTGAGCATGCACATAACCAAGGGCATAATACAGATCTTGCTCATTTTCGGCATAAATGTGGGGGACGCCATGGTCATCCCAGTGAATATCAACAGGAGAGGAGAGTCCGTTCAATGTAATGCTGGCTTCATAATCGGGCAGGGGTTTATAGAAGGTCCAGTAAAAAGCGAGTCCGGCAAAACCAATAATCAGGATTAGAAAAAACAGGAGGAGCTTCACAAATGTATTCATAAGGCATTTTCATGGATAATTGAGTTCACCGGAAATTAAACATTCTGCAGGGTTTATGAATGTATAATTTTAAATATGGTTTGATGATTTTATAGAAGGGCTGAACCCCTTTGTTGTGGTACGGGAAGGGATGGGTGGCTCTGGGTATTGATTTTGCCTAAAAGGCATTCCTTTACCCAGGCGAGGATATTCATATCCTTCAGTAAAAAAACAACATTGAATGATTCTCGGATATCATGTATTTATGCAGCTAATCGTTCAATCAAAAGATCATCATGGAAGTAAATTCACATCGAATAACCCGCGAGCAGATCATTCAGCAACTGGAAGGCGGACAGGCCCATCTCAAAATCGAGGAGCTGTTGGAGGAAATTGATTTTGAGGATCTGGGTGAACGTCCGGCAGGATTGCCCTACTCATTTTACGAACAGTTCTTTCATATCCGGGTAGCACAGTTTGATATTCTTGATTTTTCGCGAAACCCGGAGTATGAACCGAGGAAATGGCCGGAAGATTATTGGCCGGTTGAACAAGCCCCGGAAAGTGAAAAGCAATGGGAAGAACTCAAGAAGTCTTTTTTGAAAGAGCGTGATGAAATGATGAACCTGCTCCTGGATGAAAATAACGGACTTACCAAGCCTTTTGAACATGGAGACGGACAAACCCTGTTACGCGAAGCTTTACTGGTGCTTCAGCACAACGCATACCATACCGGACAGTTAGCCATTATTTATCGCTTATTGAATAAATAAGATTAAAAGGAGAGTTAAAATCGGAGAGAAAGGCAGCTCATGCCTCCATCCAGTTTTTCAAACTCTGTCATTTCCAGTTCTATGATCGCATAGCCGGCATCTTCAACCTTCTTTTTGGTTTTCGCAAAACCCGCAGGAACCAAAACAGTACCGTTGATCCAGAGGCAGCTTGCCGCGTAAGCTTCATCGTCAGGCACTTCAATTTTGTTAAATGAATCAAAGATGCTTTTTTCTTTAAATTCACCGCAAACCAACAAGTTATTGTTCTCCAGATAAGAAACCCCCGTTTTAAGATGTAACACCTCATTCAGATCAACCATATGAGCTGATAAATTGTATCGCTCTAAAATGTCGATCAATTGTTGGGCGCCGTCTTCATTCGTGCGGTAGGAAAGGCCAATAAAGTATTCGGAGCCAATGGTCATTACATCACCGCCCTCCAAAGTGCCCGGCGGCTTTATTTGATAGATCTGTTCATAATGTTTGTGAATGATATCCTTTATGAGGTTAGTTTCTTGATTCCTTGACGGAGCACCCGGATTTGTGATCACGGCACAATCAGGTGTACATACCGCTACATCTTCCACAAAAACAGAATCCGGAAAGCGATTGTCAGCATCAAGCACATCAATTTTTAAACCCAGTTGTCTGAGCACGTTTACATAACGGACGTGTTGCAGTAAGGCTTTATGATAGTCAGGCTTGCCAAGATTGGCTTCTGTGATGCCATTGACCATATTCGGGCAAGGCTTTCGAACGATCGCATTTTTGAACATAGGTTTGTGATCTGAGACTTATTGAAATATTTATATCCTGTCACTCCCCGAACATCTCATTCAGTTGTTCCTGAACCCGGATAAACGTGGTTCTTTTGGTGAGTTCCTTAAGCTTTTTTGCCCCCACATAGGTACAGGTAGAACGAACGCCCCCAAGAATGTCCTGCACGGTATTTTCCACAGGGCCCTGGTAGGGAACTTTTACCGTTTTTCCTTCCGAGGCCCGGTAATCGGCAACACCGCCAAAATATTTATCCATAGCCGTTTCGGAACTCATTCCATAGAATAATTTAAACTTTTCACCGTCTTCCTCAACTAATTCCCCGCCACTTTCATCATGGCCTGAGAACATTCCGCCAAGCATTACAAAATCAGCGCCGCCTCCAAACGCTTTAGCAACATCTCCCGGCGACTTACACCCTCCGTCCGAGATGATCTGCCCGCCCAATCCATGGGCTGCATCGGCACATTCAATTATGGCTGACAGTTGTGGAAAACCAACTCCGGTTTTGAGCCTCGTAGTACAAACCGATCCCGGCCCGATGCCTACTTTGATGATATCAGCACCTGCCAGCAGTAATTCCTCTACCATTTCTCCGGTGACAACATTTCCGGCTATAACGACCTGTGTGGGATATTTTCCTCTCACTTTTTTCACGAATTCCACGAAGTGTTCGGAATAGCCATTGGCTACATCAATGCAGATAAAACGAAGCTTTGGGAAAGTATCCATGAGGGTATCGAGTTTTTTCATATCTGATTTTCCTGTCCCCGTACTTACAGCGATATACTCCGTGATGTCATCATTGGCAGATTTGAAAAATTCCTTCCACTCATCCATCGAGTAATGCTTGTGAATGGCTGTAAATATTTTGTGCTCAGCCAAAGCCTTTGCCATTTCAAAAGTCCCGGTGGTATCCATGTTGGCAGCCATAATGGGGACTCCGGTCCAGTCTTTTTCGGCATGAAGGAATTTAAAAGTACGTTCCAATGAAACATTAGCCCTCGACTTCAGGGTCGAGCGTTTGGGGCGGATCATTACGTTTTTGAAACCAAGTTTGATGTCTAATTCTATGCGCATGGGGAGATGTTAAATTGAGGAATTTGAAATGTTGAACTTTTCTTCCCCAATGTGCAAAAAATGCTATCAAATTTGAAGACCGATTGTTTTTTTGGTTGGGGTGTTAATTAAACCAATAGCAGAAGGGCTGAACCCCTTCGCTGTGGTACGGGAAGGGATGGTGGCTCATGGGGGAATTGTGGGATAGGGCAGGAATTATTCCGGTACCACAGCGAAGCCGTTCAGGGCTTCTCTCTCCCCGCTGAAAAGTAAAACCAATAAAAATATCTCATTGGTCTGTTAAAACCTTAGGGTTCTGTATCTTCAAACAAAAAAATAAATGCCCCGATATAAACTCACCATAGAATACGACGGCACCCATTTCAGCGGATGGCAAATTCAGCCTGAAGACATCACTGTAGAACAAACCCTTGAAGACGCGTTCTCTAAAGTCTTGCAGGAACCGGTGGATCTGGTCGGGCAGGGAAGAACGGATGCAGGAGTTCACGCCCGCGGGCAAACGGCACACGTTGATCTACCCGAAGGCACGGATATGGAGAAGCTGCTTTTGGGGGTGAATGGATTGGCCGGCGATCAAATTCAGGTTATGGGGTTTGAAGAGGTGGATACCGAATTCCATGCTCGTTTTGATGCCATCGGAAGAGAATATGAGTACACGATCATTCGGCGACAGATGCCGCTTCACCGACATTTTTCATGGGCCTTACGTCAGCCTGTAGATGTTGATGTGCTCCACAAATGCGCTGATTTACTTCAGGGTGAATTTGATTTCGCCGGGTTCTCAAAATTCAACGAGGATAATTTTACCACGCTTTGTGAAATCCAGCGATCTGAGTTTGAGACAGAAGGGGAGATCATCAGATATAGGATTCGGGCAAACCGATTTTTACGTAATATGGTACGCCGTTTGACCGGAACCATGGTACGTGCAGCACAAGGGAAAATGACGGTCGAGCAGTTTAAGGAAGCCCTTGAAAATCCCGATTCAAGTATTCCTACTTATACCGCTCCTGCACGGGGATTAGTGCTCCAAAAAGTTTTCTATAAAAAGTGAAGAAAAGTGTTGAAAGTAGGTGAGCAATGTGGTTATATTTGTCGCCCCTTCAACGGAGGTTTTACTGAAACGAACTACTATATATATTCCTCGGTAGCTCAGTGGCAGAGCAGTTGACTGTTAATCAATTGGTCGTAGGTTCGAATCCTACCCGGGGAGCTTATAAATAAGGGTCTAATTAATTAGTTAAGTTGTCTTGACCCAAAATTTAAATGCTCCGGAGCCGGAGCCGCTGTGGAATATCCAATAATGAATAGCCAACACCGAATATCCAAGTAGCATACTTCATCATTCTCCGAAAATCGGGGTGTGTCGATATTGGATATTCTTTAGCTGGTTGACATGAAAGGGGTTTGGAATTTTATTTATCCTCGTTCCGAGAGCCCATCTCGCACCTAAGCAGGAGCTCAAGACCGTATCGCATCCAACAGGCCTACTAACCCTGTCCCTTTCCCTCCGGCGTATAGAATCAAACCATCGTTTTGGATGGTAAAAATCAGGAGCGGAACCTCCATATTATTCCCAAAACAGCCCACAGGATAGCTTTTTTGCTGATCGTGTTCTTCAAAATGATGATCGAAAGTGCAGCGGCCTTCGGGAAGTTCAGTCTCCATCGTTTTTCTAAAGCCTTCTATAAACGTGGAATTTACGATTTCCCGGTTCAGGTCTGGCGCTCTGCCTGTTAAATTTTAAAGCCCAAACCAAGTTTTAGGGTATGCGAATTTTCGAAGTCATTTACCGGCAGTTCTCCATTTTCGTACTCAAGGGTAATGGAAAAAAATTTGTTAAGATCTGCATTAAAAGCCCCTGAGATTACTTCGGAATCAGTATTTAAGTTCTTACCTCCGGTTTCCCATCTTTTAGTGTACTCAAAGATTCCTCTTATAGCGTCTGTTCCGAATGGGTAAAATTCGACATATAATCGAGATTTCAGGAATTCAATATTGTCGATCCCTTCCACCAATCCCAGGTAGTGCTCATATCCGAAATAGGGATAATATTTAAGGATCGTATTATTATTTCGTCCATTAGTATTTGATCCCGGCAATCCCTCAATGATACTGAAGAATGTGGTTTCGATCTTAAATTCACCTTCCGGTTCATCATCCTTAAAATCATTTTTTATGGAAGCTGAGCCAACAAGCAATGGGGTGAATATGGAGCTTAAGATGGCCCATTCACTTTTTAAGGACGCGGATATTTTATTATAAGAATCTTCATTCTGGAGGTCCTCGTTCACTATATTTCTGTGCCATTCAACCACCGGATAGAAGTACAACCTGAGCTTCTCGAATTCTTTTTCTTTAACTTTTACAGCTATATCGAGGGTATTCGTACTGTTCGAATCAGTTGTGAAATCTTTTACGTACTGAAAGAGTGCAGATTTCCCTTCCTTCTTCGTGCCATCAAAAGCCCGTCGTATCTCGATCCCATTATCACTCATCCAGTTTAAGATGTTATTGTTATTATTTTCAGGTGAATCAGCCACAGTTTTTTGGGCTATACAATCAACTGTAAGTAGCAGGAATAAAGGAATAAGCAGGTATTTCATGATTCTTCTATTTTGGCTTTAATTAACTCTATGACATCCGAAACCTTGAATTCTGATTTAGATATCTCACTCTTCTTTACCGTTTTGGCGTTCTGCGTATGTTGTTTTACATAGGCTCTCAAAGCAGCCGCCAAGTAGATGAGTCCGAAATTATCAAAGGTAAGAGGTTGTTTTTTTAGTTCATGGGATGAGCTAATATTCTCAACCTTTACACCGGATTGATTCGAAATAATGGATATGACATCTTTTGTGATATTCATGGCTCTGAATTTGATTGAAGTGCACTGTGAATCTTATCATAAAACTTCAATAGTGCCCCACATAATTATGTGGTTTAATAAAATAAGTTTATAAGGATTGGAATTACCGCTAAGTCAAGTGAGTTACATATGGTAAGAAGTCCGGATTTGCCGGCATCAATACTAAGATAGTTTACAAGAGTATGAAAATGGATAAAATGGAAACAACACTTAAAGCGGCATCTGAAGTAAATTCAGAGACCAGATTCGGGTTTACCCGGGATGAGCTCATTCAGAAATTTAAGAAAGTCAGGGCTTTTACGGAAGAAATAACCGATCCGCTGGAGATAGAGGATTATGTGGTTCAGGTAACCGAAAATACGAGTCCGGCCAAATGGCATCTGGCGCACACTACCTGGTTCTTTGAGACTTTTCTATTGGAGAAGGAGCTTGAAGACTATGATCCCATCCATCCACAGTACAGCTATTTGTTCAATTCCTATTATCTGCAGACCGGTGTTCCGCATTGCAGAGCCAGGCGAGGAAATATTTCACGGCCTACTGTGAAGCAGGTATTTGAATACCGTAAAAGTATTAACGAACACGTAGTTAACCTGGTCAAAAATGCTGCGGATAAGCAGTATGAAAAATGGGGGCCGATCATTGAGATCGGGATCCATCATGAGCAGCAGCATCAGGAATTGTTGATGACGGACCTGAAGTACATGTTTTCTCAAAATCCTCTGAACCCGGTATATAAGAAAGTAGATCGGCCCAAAGCTAAGTCTGTTCCTGAAATTTCATGGATCGATTTTGAGGAAGGAGTGTATATAGCGGGGCATGAGGGAGACGGCTTCGGCTACGATAACGAGTTTCCCCGGCACAAAACCTACATCCATGATTTTGAACTGGCAAACCGTTTGGTCACCAATGGTGAATATCTGGAATTCATGGAATCAGGAACGTATAACGAGCCCAAATGGTGGTTGGATGAGGGATTTTCAACGATCAGGGATGAAGGGTGGAAAGCTCCGCTGCACTGGCGGAAGGTGGATGGAGAGTGGTATCAATTTACCTTGTCGGGGCTGGAAAAGATCGATCCTAATGATCCTGTGACGCATGTCAGTTATTTTGAAGCGGATGCTTACGCCCGGTGGAAAGGATACCGATTGCCGACTGAACAGGAATGGGAGGTCGTTGCGGAATCATTGCAGGTAGAAGGGAATTTTGCCGATGCAGGATATTTGCAGCCCGCAGCACTTCAATCAGAACAGGCAGGACTGCAGCAGATGTTCGGAGAGGTATGGCAGTGGACCCAAAGCTCTTATGCACCCTATCCGGGATATGAACCACTGCCCGGCGCGCTTGGTGAATATAACGGGAAATTCATGTGTAATCAGTACGTATTGAGGGGTGGATCTTGTGCAACTTCAAAATCGCATTTTAGAAAGACCTATCGTAATTTTTTCCATGCCAATGAACGCTGGCAGTTCACCGGAATTCGATTGGCTAAATAAAAACGGTATTCATCTACAAAGATTTATGACTTCAATTGTTAAGCAAAAGAGTACCTCATCGGCTATGCTAACAGAAGTGCTTGAGGGATTACAGAAACCTCAAAAAACACTTCCAAGTAAATACTTTTATGACAAGAGGGGATCGGAGTTATTTGAAAAGATCTGTACACTTGACGAATATTACCTTACCCGGACCGAGCTTGAGATCATGCAGCATAACATCCGTGAGATTGCCTCAACGTTAGGAAAGCATGTTCAGCTAATCGAATTAGGCAGTGGGAGCAGCCTGAAGACAAGGTTACTGCTGGATCATTTGGATGATATCCATTCCTATGTACCTGTCGATATTTCAGAAGAATTCCTGCAAAATGTAACTCAAGACCTGCAAAAGGAATATCCGGATTTACTTATAGAACCCATTGCGGCTGACTATACAAAACCATTTGATCTGTCGGAGTCGCCGGAAGGGGTGAAGAAGTTATTCTACTTTCCCGGATCAACGATCGGGAACTTTACCAGACAAAAAGCCGCTGATTTCATCGGTTTGATCTCAAACTTGATACAAGAAAAAGGCGGACTGCTTATTGGATTTGATCTCATCAAAGACAGGGAAAAACTTATTGCAGCCTATGACGATTCAAAAGGGGTGACGGCCGCATTCAATAAAAATATTTTGGTCCGTATCAATCGTGAGCTGAATGCTGATTTTGATCCTGACCAATTTAAGCACAGAGCAGTTTTTAATGAGAAAGAGAGCAGGATAGAAATGCACCTTGTCAGTTTGGAGGAACAATCGGTAACTATTTGCAGGGAAGTGATCTGTTTTGAAGAAGGGGAGACCATTCATACTGAGAATTCCCATAAATATTCGCTGCGTTCATTCAGGGAAATGTCAGCCCCTTTTTTCGAGAACGTCCAAACATGGATGGATGATGAACAGCTTTTTGCAATTCAATTTCTTAGCTAAGAATTAAATCGCTTAAAATCTAAAGTGAAATAGCCAGATCTAAGATCTCGATGATGTCAGTGTTTAGCAGAATCAGCAGGAGAGCAGCAAAAGAAAGTATGGTATGAAGCCCTATGGTCAATAAGAGGTAGAAAATCCGACCGGACCCCATGTTCCTGGAAGCATCAAATGCTGCAAGATTGAATGCAAAAAACCAAATGAGAACATAAATTACAGCAAGCATTAAAGTAATTGATGTTCCGATTTCGGCGGTAAATAAAGTTACCATCAGTGTTATGATGAAGAAATCAACATAAAAAGATCCGGCATATAGGTTGATAGCCTGACTGAAATGGCCAAGTGATTTGGCCGGTAAATATAGCCAAAGTAAAGCCACAATTTGGGTCAGGAGAATGAGGATCAGCCCAAAAAAGAAAAATGAAAAATAATTACTGCCGGTTATAGCGAAGAAAGGAAGATGATGAAAAAAAGCTTCGATCCCATGATCAGAAAATAAAATTTGGGCCACAATATAAAATACCAATCCCCCAAAAATTGCGTGTTTGATCATCATCAAAATGCCAGGGGCAAGGTAACGCTCTCGATAGTGGAGAATATCATCTACATAAAAGCGATGAGCTAAATAAAATCGCATGATCAAAGGACGTACATAGGGAAGATATTTAACCTGTACAGCCAGAGCAGACCAAAGGATCAATAAAATCAGAACGATCCAATTGGAGGAGGCTCCATAATCTCTCGCATTTGGAAACGGAAGTTCCCAAAGATTTTTTTCCTGGTATTCTATCAGAGAGTTAGATAGTTCAGGGTACTGCGAAACAGCTTCTAAAAGCCATGAGGATCGAATAAAAAGCAGCTGATCAGAATTCGTTGCTATCAACGAACGCATAGCAGAATCAAACTCAAAAAGGTCTGAGGGCTGATAGGATTGATCGGGATAGAAAATGCCAAATGGCTGTTGGGGATTGCCGATATTATACCATTTTTCCCTATGGAAGACGTAGAATGATTTATTGGAAACTGCAGACAGCGAGTCAATTATGGGTTTAAAGACATCAGAAAAAAGTGGGTGCTCGAAATGGCTGTGTGATAGTAAACCAAGTGCGGCTACATTGAGGTATGGTCGATATTGCTCTGCAAACTCAACGTAGTTTTCTATTAACTGATCAGATTGGGCTTCGATCTCAGAAACGGTAAAAAATCGTTCTTCGCTGCGAATCAAAATCACTAATTCAGACCGTTCCAATAACTCCATTGTAGATGAGGAAACCGGATGGGTGATCTCAAGATGAGTAACGCCTAATTCTGAAAATTGTCCAAGTTGCTCATTTGCTTCAGTTGTATTAGGCGGAACTTCCCAAATTACCCCTAATGAATTCTGAGCATTGCCTTGTTGAGAGATGGCAGTACTCAAGAAAAGCAGACAAGCCGCGAACAGATATGTTGCCTTATAGTTCACTCAGGCTGCAACTTCTGCTCCATAGTATTCGGAAAGGGTGGTCTTCCTGATTGGATCTGCGATCAGCGTAGCTGAGGTCGTGTTCGTGACTTCAACTTCAACATAATCACCCGGTTCAAAATCTTTCCGGTCAAATACGACCATTTTATTGGTGTCGGTTCGCCCGCTAAGCTGAGCATCTGATTTTTTACTGGTACTCTCAACAAGTACTAAATGCCGGCGGCCGACTTCCTCTTTATTCCGTCGTTCCTGAATTTCTCTTTGCTGAGTGATGATCTCCGATAACCGCCGTTTTTTAACTTCTTCAGGCACATTGTCCTCAAATTTACGGGCGGCAAGTGTTCGCTCCCGTTCGGAATAGGCAAACATATAAGCAAGGTCGTACTCAACTTCTGCCATCAAAGTCAGTGTTTGCTGATGTTCTTCTTCCGTTTCATCACAAAAACCGGCAATAATATCGGTTGAAAGAGAAACACCCGGTATAATGGATTTCATATTCTTGATGAGTTCAAGGTACCCTTCGCGGGTATAAGGCCGGCGCATACGCTCCAGCATAGTATTACTGCCTGCCTGTGCGGGAATGTGGATATAATTACAAAGGTTCGGTCGCTTTGCGATCAGATGCAGCAGGTCATCCGGGAAATCTTTGGGATGAGGAGAGGAGAACCGGAAACGCATTTCAGGATCTACTTTACTTGCTTCATCCATCAATTTGGTGAAGGTAGTTTCTCCATCCAAATAGGAATTTACATTTTGCCCAAGCAGGGTGACTTCTTTATATCCTTCATCACTTAGCTGCTTGATCTCCTTAAGAATAGATTCCATGGGACGGCTGCGTTCACGGCCACGGGTGAAGGGCACCACGCAAAACGCACACATATTATCGCAACCTCTCATAATGGATACAAATGCGTTTACACCATTCCCGGTGGTTCGTACCGGAGCAATATCCGCGTAGGTTTCTTCCAGCGAGAGCAGCACATTTACTGCTTTACGCCCGTCATCAACTTCCTGTAACAGATTGGGAATATCACGGTATGCATCGGGGCCAACCACGATATCAACTAAATGCTCTTGCTCTATAATGCGATCTTTGATGCGTTCAGCCATACAGCCTAACACACCCACCGTCAATTCACCGTTCTCTTTCTTGATGGACCGGAGTTCTTTGAGCCGGTTCCAAACTTTGGTTTCTGCATTTTCGCGAATGGAACAGGTATTCACTAAAACCACATCCGCACTCTCAGCATCATGCACGGGTTTCATTCCTTCTTCCAGTAAAATAGAATTCACGATTTCAGAATCGGCGAAATTCATCTGGCAACCGTAGGTTTCGATATAAAATGTTTTATTGATCACTGCACTTCATTCTTAAGAAATTAAAAAATACAAATTATTGATCTTATTCAGGAGTTTCAGGCCAGATTTCCGGATGGTCTCTCCAGCTTGAAAGCAAGTCCAGATCATCTCCGGTTATCATTCCTTTTTCAACAGCTACATTAACGAGCGTTTTATAATCGGTGAGGGTATAAACAGTAACACCTGCATCTTTAAATTTTTTGGAGGCTTTGTCAAAATCATAAGTAAATATAGAAAGTACGCCATCTACTTTGGCACCTACGAATTGTAACGCTTCAACTACTGAAATAGCTGAACCGCCGGTAGAGATCAAATCTTCAATAACGACCGTCGATTCGCCTTTCTTTACGCCTCCTTCAATTTGGTTACCCATGCCATGAGCTTTAGCCTTGGCACGAACATAAGCCATTGGTTTGTTAAGGTTGGATGCAACCCAGGCGGCATGTGGGATGCCCGCAGTTGCAGTTCCGGTTATTACATCAACATCAGCGAATTTCTCCTTGATGATGGAAGTGAATTCGTTCTCAATTTTATTTCTGATCTCAGGGAAACGCAAGGTTAGCCTGTTGTCACAATAAATGGGGGAATTCCATCCCGAAGTCCATGTGAATGGATCACGGGGGCGTAAAACTACGGCATTAATGTCGAGCAAATGAGCTGCCAGCTCACGTGCAAATGAGGTATTAAGTATCATAAGTAATTTAAATTCTGTTATTGGTACCGCTGCGATGAGTGAGGTATCAGGCCATTCCAAATAATTTTGGCCAGGTAAAAATAAGGGTTTTTAAGCAGATAAGCGCATACAATCCTGCCAATAAATCATCCCCCAAAATGCCGGCTCCACCTTTATATTTTTGGAGTTTATTAATTCCCAAAGGCTTGAGAATATCAAAGAACCGAAAGAGAATAAATCCGGCTATCAGAATGATAAAATCGAACTTAAGATCGCCTGTAAAGGATATGGCAATAAAAGTAAGGGTTTGCCCGGCCCACTCATCGATAACCATTCTGCCCGGATCTTCTCCAAATTGCTCTTCAAAATAAGAAGCTACCCACAAAGAAATCAAACAAGACCCGATTAGGATCAGAATCAAAAGAAGGTAATATTGTGCATATATGATCCCGGCTATGATCAGCAAAACAGCCAAGCTTCCTGCCGTTCCCGGCGCTTTCGGGATAAGTCCGGAATAAAACCCGGTTCCGAATAAATATTTCAGGGAATTCACGATGTGGGTGTTTCAGCTCTGAATAGTTGCCGGTTCACCCATAGGTATTCAATTCCTGAATACACGGTAAGTGCGGTCACAAACATCATCCCATAAAACAAGATGCCGGAATTAAAGAATTGAGTAGCTGAATCTGCAAATTCAATATCTGCTTGCTTGAATACTCCAATCAGCAGAACGATATAGAGGAATACCATTTGAATCAGGGTCTTAGCTTTCGCCGTGAAGCGGGTTTCCATGGAGATATTTTTCCTTCCTGCATATAGTCGTAAAAGCGTTACAGCCATATCCCGGATAACGATCAAAACCACAGCCCACCAGGGAAACTGTCCGGGATCGAGGAAAGGGAGACAGAGAAAGCCTGCAAAAGTCAGGAATTTATCAGCGAGTGGATCAAGAAAAACTCCAAATTCACTCTCGAGTTTATAGTAGCGTGCGATCTTTCCATCAAAGTAATCGGTTACTGCGGCTGTTGCAAATACAGCAATACTCAATGAACGCCAGATTAGTTCGTCCTGTATATACATAAACAGAAAAATAGGTGCCAGGACCATTCTGAATACACTGAGTATGTTTGGTAAGTTTTTCATCGAAAGCATAAGATTTAGAGTGCCCAAACTTACTAAGGAATTTAATTCATAACACAGCGTTTTTTGTCAGCTATAAGACGTAAGGTTCAAGGTGCAGGAAAAACCTTGAACCTTGCGTCTTACACCTTGAACCTTATTAGAAATAGCTGTGGAATTTGGGCAGGGTAATGCGGAATTTAAGCGCCATGAAAGCACAGATCATCACAATCGGCAACGAACTTCTTATTGGTGATACAGTAAATACCAACGCAAGCTGGTTAGGAGAATTCCTTACCGGAATGGGGTTTACGGTAACCAAGATCTATACCATATCCGATGAACTTGAGGATATAAAGAAGACGATCACTCAGTCGATGAGTGAATCCGATCTGGTTATTTGTACCGGCGGACTTGGCCCTACCCATGATGACATGACAAAAAAAGCCGTAGCGGAATTGTTTGAAGTCGGCTACAAGCTGGATGAGAAGACATTGAATTATATTAAGGCGTTGTTTAAGGAGAGGAATATTCCCTTTTCAAGCTCAAATAAAAGTCAGGCTGAAGTACCGGAAAATGCCGAGGTTGTATTTAATAAAGCCGGTACAGCTCCGGGGATGTGGTTTCATGAAGAAAAATATTTAGCTGTTCTTCCCGGAGTGCCTTATGAGATGAAATACCTGATGAAGGAAAAATTGGCAGCCAAAATTCGCGAAGCTTTCGGGAAAACGGGATACGTGTACTCTCACTATATAAAAACTGCGGGTATTGGTGAGAGCACACTGAGTGATAATATTTTAGGAGACCTGTCCCGGTATTTTCAAAATGGAGTGAGTTTAGCATACCTGCCTGCACCTGGAGGAGTGACATTGAGATTGAATGCCGCCGGCCAGACAGAGGAAGAAGCAAAAGGATACCTTGAAGATCTGTCCGAAATTATTTACCAAAAGGCAGGAAGATATATTTACGGGGAAGGAAAGGAATACTCAATAAGCGAGGCTGTCGGTGAATTATTGCAGGAAAAAGGATGGAAGATCGCTGTTGCAGAAAGTTGCACCGGTGGGCATATATCTAATGCATTTACGGATGTTGCGGGAAGTAGTAAGTACTTTGAAGGCGGCATTATTTCGTATGCTAACAGTGTAAAAGCCGAACAACTTGGAGTATCCCAAAATGATCTTGATACGGTAGGAGCAGTGAGCAAGGAAATAGCATTACAAATGGCAAAAGGAGTAGCTGAAAAACTGGGAACAGAGATTGGTATTTCAACAACCGGAATAGCAGGCCCGGGCGGCGGAACAAAAGAAAAACCAGTTGGTACGGTTTGGATGGGATTCTATCAAAAAGACCGGGAGCACTTTGCCATCAAGGCACTGTTTACAAAAGATCGCCTGATTAATAAAGAACGCACTAAAATGGTATTGCTTGAAACTGCCCGTAGAGTATTGAAGGGAATCGAAACGATGCCCTATGATCTTAAAAAAGAGCAAGCATGAGAAAACTACTTCTCGTACAAATCATGTTCTTGATTTTCTCCGGCCAGGGGTATGCTCAAATGAGCGATACTACAGCGGTGGATTCCACGGCTATAGAAATGGACCGACAAGGATTGATGGAGGAAAGTGCCCGGGACACGTCAGCTCTCGAACAAAATCTTCCTGAAGCCGGAGAGGTTGTCCCATGGCAAGAGGAAAGGGAATTGAATGAGTATTTCATTACCAACGATAGTTTAATGCGGTGGCAACTTTGGCCGAATTGGGGTGACTTCCAGTCCTACAGGCGAGATGCCATTTCATTCCGGCAAGGCACCATTGGGAGGATGGATGCTTTTCATATCAACGGTTATGAGCCGTATGAGCAGCAGCTTGAGATGGAGGGGCTTTCCCTGAACGATCCCATAACGGGGCTTCCGAATTATAACCTGGTACCACACCGTAAGATCGGTCAGGCTATGGAAAGCTATGGCGGTAATTATTACTCAAATATCCGAATCAGAGATTTTTATGTGGTCAAACCTATCAGTTATCTGAACTATGATGAGGACGGAGAAGCATTTAGAAATCTTGAGTTCCTTGTAGCTCAAAACTTTACCGAACAAACGAATTTAGAAATTTCATACTGGGACCGCAGGGGCGGTGGGTATTATCCGAACAGTGAGGCCACCGGAAATCAGATTACGGCGAGAGCTTATCACCACCTAAATGAAAGGTATTTAGTGAGGGCATTATATTTGCGCAATCAACTTAACAGAGGGGAACCCTTTGGGTATAGCGTGGGAGATCCAGCCTCATTTCCATTTGATGAATTCGCGTCGGCTCCACTTGCTGCCAGCGCCAGTTCTGAATTTAGCCGATGGGATTTGATCACAGGGATCTATCAGCGTAAGGATACAGCCTCTGCCGAAAGTGGGGGGCTGGAGTTCTCGATTACCAGGAACAGGAACGATCTGTATTTTTCTGCTGATACGCTTTCGCGGGATATCCGCACGCTGGGTGCAAGAGTTTTTAAGTCGCTGAACCTGGATCGTTTTAAGGTTAGGGGAGAAGTGAGTGTTAAAAATCATAAAGCCGAAGCAATTAACCCTATTAGTTTGAGCGGCTGGACGGATCTCAATGCTGAGGTATCAGCAGAATTTAATCTGATCAACAATGCGGCTATCTTTGGGTCCGGGATCTTTTCTTACCGCAGTGACGGTATGAGCGGATTTGATGTTACCGTGGGAATGAAGACATCACTTTTTGATCGTTTGCACACTTCTGCAAGTATTTCAACATTCAGCAGGATTCCGACGATACAGGCATTATACTGGCAATCCGAACATTATACCGGAAATGAAAATCTGGCTAATGAATCAGGTGTATCAGCTACCGCAACACTGGATCTCGAGCTGACCTCAAACATCATGGTTGGAGGTAAAGGGAGATTTAAATTAAGTGAACATGCTTCCTTTTTAACTCAGGATAGTACCTTCACAAATAGCAGGCAGCTGCAACATATTTCAGGTTCTGTTTATGCCCGTTTTGAAAATCATTTGTTTGAGATCGAAAGCTCGGGAGTTATTCAACAGTTCCAATACAATGATACAGATGTAAATATATTGGCGCTCAATGGACAAGACCAAGTCGTATGGCTTCGAAATTCCGTTTTTGTAAAAGGGTATATGTTTGATCGGGCTACCTATCTGAAATTGGGTGTAAAAACCTTATTATCCCCTTTCTTTTATGGAGCCCGGACCTATAACACGGAGTTGGGATATTGGCAGGGAAACAGTTCGTATCAGGAACTTCCTCCCTTTTTCAGAATGGACGCGGAACTTTCAGCCCGGCTTCGGGGAATAATGGTAGTATTGAGGTGGGAAAATGCGCTTGACGGATATGGTCAGGCGGGCTACTTTGAGGCGGCAGGTTTCCCAATGCCTCCACGCAGATTATTAGTAGGAATAAGAGCACAATTCAGAAATTGATATGAGTATAAAATACATTGTTAGAGAAGGCTTTACAGGTATAAGGCGCACCAAATTAGCAGCCACCACCTCTATCTTCTCACTATTCATTGCTGTTCTTTTATTGGGGTTGCTCACCAGAGTCGGGTATAATGTGTACAGTCAGGCCATGTCAATAAAAGATTTGATTGAGGTTGAGGTATTCTTATTGGACGTGGATGAGCGGACCACCAACCAAATAAGGATTCAGCTTGAAAACGAAGAGTTGGTTGAAGAAGTAAATTATATTTCAAAAGATAGTGCTTCGGCCATAATGAGAAAGGAATTTGGGGCCGGGGTCGAAGAACTTGCGGAACTCAATTTTCTTCCGGCCTCATTCCGTTTAAGTGTGAATACCGATGCCGGTGCTTCACAGATCGAGAACATGGTTTCCCGCTTGCAAAATGTGCGGGGAGTAGATGAAGTGGAATACAATGAAGCGTTACTTCGAATCCTGGAATCAAATTTGAATACCTTCAGTCTGGTTGGTGGTGGTATTGGTATCCTCATTCTTTTGGCAGCTCTTATTTTAGTCTATAACACCATTCGTCTTACGATTTATGCAAAACGCGACCTTATTAGAGCCATGAAGTTGGTAGGAGCTACCAACAAATTCATCCGAAGTCCTTTTATAGTGGAAGGAGTATTGCAAGGGTTTATCGCAGGTTCCCTTGCCGTGCTAAGTGTATTTCTGATCTTTGAATTTGCAGTTCCTTTTTATCTGGATCTGGGAACCTTAAGCTGGCCATTCGGACGATGGTACTTTTTAGTAGGTGGAATGATGGCACTTTCCCTGTTGATGGGATGGTGGGGAAGCCGTTGGGCAGCCCGCCGATTTATTCAGGAAACATATATTGCAAGTTGATCAGGACTCTTTGATACCTGCAATTTTATTATCGGATTCCTGTCTGCGTTTACAAGCCTCTTTATCGGTACACGTCCCAAAGAAATGAAGTGAATGTCCATCAATATCCATGTCGTGGATCTCAGAAAGCATTCGCTGGATCTCACCAACGCGAGGGTCACAAAATTCGAGAACATGTCCGCATTCCCGGCAAATTATATGATCGTGCTGCTGATAGGCATAGGCACGCTCGTAATAATACTGGCTTTTACCGAACTGCTGCCGCTGCACCAGTCCACATTCAACCAATAGGTCAAGCGTGTTATACACGGTAGCCCTTGAGACTCTTGTGCCAGCTTCCTTCATACGAAAGAAAATATCGTCGGCATCAAAATGTCCGTCTGCGGTATAGATCTCTTCCAACACCATAAATCGTTCCGGTGTTTGCCGCTGATTACGTTCTTTGAGATAGGAACGAAATATCTCCTTTACTAAATTTACTGTATCTTCGTGCGCTGGGTGTGCCATAAATACTTTTTTGGTTTCTTCAAATATACGATTTGTAAACATGCTTATGAAACCCGTGCATTTGATTTCAAGAGTATTATATTTCCCCCGGAGTTACACTTGGATAAAATCAGCTTATTATGCCTACTATTGTACCATTCGAAACACTCACCGAACTTTTTATAAATCTTTCTCGTAAGTATAAAGGTGCCGGTAAAAAACCTTTTTACTTTAAGCCCACACCGGATACAGAGTACCAGCCAATAGATTGGGATCAGGTAACAGATGATGTGTATTCTGTTGCTGCCTATTTGATTGAGCAGGGAATTGAAAAGGGGGACAGAGTCGGAATATTGAGTGAAAATAGATATGAGTGGGCCGCCGTTGACCTGGCTATTCAAGTGGTAGGTGCTATAAATGTGTCGCTGTACACGACATTACCGGCACATCAGTGCCAATTTATACTGAAAGATTCAGGAGCTAAGATATTTTTTGTTTCAACCGGCCTTCAGCTCAAAAAAGCTGTGGAGGTATTCGACGATTGTGATGAGCTTAAGGAAGTAGTCGCGTTTGATGTTCCAAAGCTTGAACACCTTATGAAGGAGACTTATGTAAATATGTTTGAGGATATACTTATAGAAGGCGGAAAACATTTGGAATCACATAAAGATGCCATAAAGGAAAGAGTTAAACTGGTTCAGCCTGATGATGTAGCCACGTTGATCTATACTTCCGGCACAACAGGAAAGCCTAAAGGAGCTATGCTTACCCACAATAACATTGTGAGTAATGTGAAAGCGGCAACTCAGCATATTTACTGGGACGATACCGATAAGTTGCTCTCATTCTTGCCTCTCTGCCATTCTTTTGAGCGTACCGCCGGCTATTACGCCATGATATCAAGCGGGGTAGAAGTGTACTATGCCGAGAGTGTTGATACTGTTTCTAAGAATATGCCTGAGGCCAAGCCAACTATTATGATCAGCGTGCCTCGTCTGTTTGAAAAAATGTATAACCTGATCGTAAAGAGTGTGGAAGAAGGCAGTGATACCAAGAAGAAAATTTTCAATTGGGCTGTTGAGACTGGACGAAAATATGCAGAAGGAAAACGAGGCTTGGTTTCCCTGCAAAAGAAAATTGCTGATAAGCTGGTATTCGATAAACTCAAAGAACGCACCGGAGGCCATGTTCGGCTTTTTGTATCTGGCGGTGCAGCACTTCCTCCGGAGATTGACACATTTTTCCAATGTGCGGGTATGAATATTTTGCAGGGCTATGGCCTGACAGAAACTTCACCTGTAATGGCAGCCAACAAACCCGGACAGGAAAAGGTGGGGGCCGTAGGGACGGTCATTCCCGGAGTAACGGTAGGTATTCAAAGTTTAGAAACCGGTAAAATTATTGCTGAGATAAGCGGCGAGGATTACCCAACAAACCTGAGCAGTGAAGCAGGAGAAATCCTCTGTAAAGGTCCGAATGTCATGAAAGGATACTGGAATAATGACAAAGCAACCAAAGAAATGATTGATGATGATAACTGGTTGCACACAGGGGACGTTGGCAAGTTTGATGAGGGGTTCCTTAAGATCACGGATCGGATCAAGCACATGATTGTTAACGCCGGCGGAAAGAATATTTATCCGGGCCCAATCGAAGATCTTTTAAAAACCAGTAAATGGATCGATCAGATCGTAGTGGTTGGAGAGGGGCAAAATTATATGGCAGCGATCATTGTGCCTGATTTTGAAGTCGTGGCGAAGTTTGCTAAAGACCAGGGATTAGGCTTCGATAGTAATGAGGAATTAATAGATCTTGATGAAGTCAAAGGGGTTTATAAAAAAGAACTGAGATCCTTTTCCAAAGAATTAGCATCACATGAAAAGATTCGGGATTTTCGATTGGTACCCAATGAGTTTACCGTTGAAACAGGAGAGATCACCCCAACCTTAAAGGTTAAACGCCGTGTAATCGCTGAGAAATACGGGCATCTGATTGATGATATATTTAAAGATGATAAGGACTGATCGTTAGTTCTAAGCGAAGGTCAAAACGAAAAAGGCTTCCGTGTGGAAGCCTTTTTACCTAAGTTCGATTAAAAAGCAGGTTCTATCATAGGCAAGACGACCATTCAAGGTGTTTAACAGGTGGTCTTTATATCGAATTCACGTCAATTAAAAAAAGCGCCGGCTTACATTTAATTATTGTTGGTTTATGTTGCCTAAAGCTGAAACATCTGCTTTGCCGTCAGCTATAGCTTCAAGGCGGGCAACGGCATCCCATAATGTCATGGCTTTATCAAGGGTAGTATCAAATATATCATTCACAATCGGGTAGAAATATTGCATTCCCCAGATCTGTCGAGCTAATTCGGCTTTCATTCTTCCTTCAAGAAGCCATGAGACATCTTCAAAGTGGCCGGTTGGCACAAACAGAGAATCTTGCCTGAAATTTGGTGTTTCTACGGTATCCGAAATTACCATTCCCCGCTCTAAAAGCAGGGATTTAAGCCCTTCAACTTGACTTTCTTCCCACTCAAAATTCTCACGGAAATTCTGGAAATCATCTTCCCATTTATTTCGGAAGTTATCTCCATTCTCATCAAGGAATGTTCGTACATAGTCGAAGGAAGCACGTTGTCTTATAGCGTAATTGAATACATATGCGGAGGTAGTGGTATCTCTGGGAACGATGTAATCAGGTACGATCCCGCCGCCGCCGTAAACAGTACGTCCTGCATCGGTAGTATATTTCAGTGAATCCGGGATATGATTAATAAATTCAGAGGCATCATCCATAGCATTATCTCTTCGGAAGATCTCATAAGCGTATTCTTCACCGCCTTCCACAAACGGTTTTTGTATCAATCGTCCGGAAGGGGTGTAATAGCGGGAAATGGTTACCCTAACACTGCTCTTATCAATTAACTCATATTGTTGCTGCACCAAGCCTTTTCCAAAAGTTCGTTTGCCAACTATCAAACCCCGGTCATGATCTTGAATGGCACCGCTTACAATCTCACTTGCTGAAGCGGCACCTTCATCAACTAAAACGATGACCGGTTTGTCTTTGTAATCACCGTCTTTACGGGAGAAATATTCTCCATTAAATCGGCTGTGTTTACTTTTCGTGGAAACCAATTCTGTTCCTCTTGGGAAAAATTCTTCAGCAATGGCGATTGCCTGACTCAGATATCCACCAGGATTCCCCCGAAGGTCTAATACCAAACGCTTCATGCCTTTTTCCTTGAGATTTTCAGAGGCTGATATAAATTCATCGTGGGTGGTAGCTGCAAAGCGGTTGATCTTTATATATCCGGTTTGTTCATCAAGCATGTAGGATGCGTCCACAGTATATAAAGGAATGTCATCCCGAATGATGCTGTAGTTGATGGGATCTTTAACATTGGGACGTTTTATGGTGACATTTACTTCTGACCCTTTTTCACCCCTAAGCCTTCTTAGGACCATTTCGTTAGTAAAACCAACTGAGGAGGTATCTTCGATCTGTATGATACGGTCGCCGGAGCGTATTCCAAGTTGCTCACTCGGGCCTCCTGAAATTGCGGTAATCACCGTTATCGTGTCTTCAATAATCTGAAACTGAACACCAATTCCCTGAAACTTTCCGGCAAATTCTTCCTGTATTTGTTCATTGTCTTCGGGTTCGATGTATATAGAGTGTGGGTCCAGGGTTGAGAACATTCCTCTGATAGCTGCTTCCGTAAGTTTGCTCATATTCTCATCAGGGCTATTATTACTGACGTATAAATAGGCTTTTTCAAAATTAGTAAATGAGTCTCGTATCGAACTGATCTCGACGCCCTGGAAGGTAGTGTCGATGGGAGTTCCATCGATAACCAAAGTAGAATCTTTAATCGCTTTCACCATATATCGAATGCTTGACCTATACATTTCATTTAAGTCCGGTTCGCTGAAGTAATTGGTAACAATGCTTCGTTGTGCCTGATGATATTTGGTCAAATTTTGGGTGTCATCCTCTCCAGATTGTAAAACAGGGTCCACACCGCTAAATCTGAGGACAGAAAGAATTAGTAATATTAATACGTTGGGATAGAGTATTTTTTTCAATTGCATAGAGATGTTTTTGCGTCAGTTGCTTACATAATAACGAATACGGCGGAAATAGTTTAATCCTAACGATTGTACTAAATAAAGTAGTATAGTACAATTCTTACTGACCAGATTATCAGGCATAAAATAAAGATGTTAGAGTATATAATGGCTCAGATCTTTGTCTTTCACTATATCTGCCAGTTGTTTGTCCACATAGGCTTTATCAATAGTGATCTCACCGGAACTAATATCATCAGGAACTGCAAAAAGGAGTTCATCAAACAAAGAAGACATAATCGTATGGAGCCTTCTTGCTCCAATATTTTCTACTGATGAATTAACTTCTGCAGCTATACGTGCGACCTCTCGAATGGCATCTTCCTTAAACTCAATATGAACGCCCTCTGTTTTCAACATGGCGATGTATTGTTTGGTTAAGGCATTTTTTGGGATTGAGAGTATATCAATGAAATCTTCTTCAGTTAATGAGCTCAGTTCTACACGAATCGGGAAACGCCCTTGTAGTTCAGGGATCAAATCAGAAGGTTTGGAAACATGAAATGCTCCTGAGCCAATAAAGAGAATATGATCGGTCTTAACGATACCGTGTTTGGTATTAACGGCGCTTCCTTCAACAATAGGGAGGAGGTCGCGCTGAACACCCTGGCGGCTTACATCAGGTCCGCCTTTTCCTCCACTTCCGGTCGAAGATTCTGCGATCTTATCGATCTCGTCAATAAATACGATTCCTTGTGTTTGAACACGTTCAAGTGCTTCCTGAACGGCAGCTTCGTGATCAATGAGTTTTTCGGCTTCCTCTTCGGTGAGGATCTCACGAGCTTCGCTGATCGGTAATTTTCGCTTCGTTTTCTTACCGCCTTTTCCAAGATTACCCAGCATATCTTGCAGGTTAATACCCATTTCTTCCATTCCTTGCGGGCCAAAAACCTGCATCATCGGGCTGCCTTTGCTGGCTTTTACTTCAATCTCGATCTCACGTTCTTCCAGTTCTTCATTTCGGAGTTTTTCACGGAAGCGTTCGCGGGTACGCTCATTTAGTTCAGAATTGCTTGCTTTCTGGGGATCAAAGTCGTTGGCATTAGAAGAAGTGTTAAAACCAGCTCCGGTTTTTTTGACAGGAGGGATGAGGATATCCAATATTCGTTCCTCAGCTTTATGAGCTGCTTTTTCCTTCACTCGATCCTGCATTTCCTTTTTCACCATACTAATGGCGATGTCGGTCAGGTCCCGGATCATGGATTCCACATCACGTCCAACATAACCTACTTCAGTAAATTTTGAAGCTTCAACTTTCATGAACGGTGCATGGGCAAGCTTCGCTAAACGACGAGCAATTTCAGTTTTACCAACACCGGTAGGGCCTATTAATAGGATGTTGTTAGGGATGATTTCATCACGGATCTCTTCTTCAGAATTGAGTCTTCTCCAGCGGTTTCTTAATGCAATAGATACCGACCTTTTGGCCGATTTTTGGCCAACAATGTATTTGTCTAACTCAGCTACAATTTGCTGAGGTGTTAAATTCTTTTCTTCAATAGTTAACATAATCAGTCTTAAATTTCTAAAATCGTAATATTATGATTGGTGTAGATGTCAATATCTGCAGCAATGTTCAGAGCGTCTTCAACGATCTGCCTGGAAGATAATTTCGGAGAATGCTTAATCATGGCCCGGGCTGCCGAAAGCGCATATGACCCGCCACTTCCAATGGTTGCGATCTCATCATCAGGTTCAATAACATCACCCTGACCGGAGATAACCAACGACTTTTCATTATTCATCACAATCAGTAAAGCCTGCAGTTTTTGAAGAAACTTGTCTTTACGCCATTCTTTGGCTAATTCAACGGCTGCACGTTCCATGCTTCCGTTGTACTCGTTAAGCTTCTCCTCATATTTCTCAAACAGGGTGAAGGCATCTGCAGTAGATCCGGCAAATCCTGCTAAGATTTTACCGTTATATAATTTACGCACTTTCTTCACAGTGCTTTTCATGACGGTTTTGTCCATGGTAGCCTGTCCGTCACAGCCTATTGCAGCTTTCCCATTGTGGATCACTCCCACAACGGTGGTTGCGTGTAGATCGGATAAATTCATACTGAAACTTTATTTAAAAGGATTAGATCTTTGAGATACAAAAACCAAGCCAAAGCTTAATTCGAAGACTTATAGTACTTAGAATTGTTTTTTCCGTTCGAATTGTCATTGTTACCTGACGTCCTGTTGGAATTTCTTCGTTCCTTCTTTGAGATATCCAATCCGTCTTTACTGCTCTTTCCACTTTCAAGTTCAATGAGTTCTCCCTCGCGGTCTAAGACTTCCTCGATCGATTCATCTCTCATTACGATATCGGTAATGTCTATATCAGAACCTACAAGTGTTGCACGAAATTCATTCATTGAAACCGTTTCGTCTCCGATCAAAGAGATTTTAATGCGGAATCTTGCCATCCATTTCCATCGGGTACTGAACAGACCTTTTGTCAGAACCGATTTCAGGTATGGATTAACATAGAGGTCAACCGCACGATACTTGGTGTTATGCTTGAATTTACTCAACCATGTTTCAAGATCGGTGAGAATCGTATCTTCAGTTACAACGTTACCCGATCCTCCACAAACAGGGCATACTTTGGATACGGAGTTTACTACGCTCGGGCGAATTCGCTGCCGTGTGATCTGAACAAGACCGAAGTCACTCATACCGATCACATTAGTCTTGGCCGGATCTTTTATAAATTCTTTCTTTAACTCGTCGTATATCTTCTTCCGGTTCTTGTCATCCCGAAGATCAATGAAGTCAACCACAATGATACCGCCAATATCTCTCAGGCGAAGCTGCTTGGCGATTTCTCTTGCGGCTTCGAGATTTGTTTTCAGGGAATTGTCTTCCTGGCGCTTTTTAGCAGCGTACGGCCCTGAGTTCACGTCAACTACGTACATAGCTTCTGTTTGCTCGAAGATGAGGTAGCCGCCCGATTTCATGCGTACACGCGGACTGAAAATAGAATTCACGTCGTGTGCAATCTTCATGTAATCGAAGATATGCTCTTTGCCTTTATACAATTCTACGTTAGGGACCATTTGCGGAGCTATCTGGCCTACATAGGATTTGATCTGACGATATAGTTCGGGGTCGTCGATCAGAACCCGGTCATAATTTTTTGCAAAAAGATCGCGGATCAAACTCTCCGTCATGTTCAAGTCTCGGTACAGAAGGGCAGGAGGCTTTGCATCTTCCAGCTTGTCAACGATCTGCTCCCATTTTTGAAGTACGTTTCGAAGGTCATCTTCCAATGCTTTCTTATCCTGCCCCTGAGCAACGGTCCGGACGATCACTCCAAATCCGTCAGGAACCATGTTGTTCAGAATTCCCTTCAGTCGTCGGCGTTCTTTGTAGTGCCCGATCTTTTTGGAAACAGCGATGTAATCACCCATTGGGATCAATACCAGGAAACGCCCCGCAATGGTAATATCCGTAGAGATTCGAGGTCCTTTGGAACCGATCGGTTCCTTCACGATCTGGACCAGTAATTTCTGGCCGGTTCGTAAGATCTTTCCGGCTAATACCTGTTTCTCAACATTAGAAAGGTTGTCTTTATTCTGAAGATCCTTTCTGGCATGGCTTGGGATGGCTTCAGGGCCATTCAGCTTGCTTACATATTCATCAAGATGGTCACCGGCATCGGAAAAGTGAAGGAATGCATCTTTTGGGGTACCCATATCGATGAAAGCGGCACGAATACCGCTTAATACCTTGTGTACTCTGGCTACATATATATTACCAACTGTACGCTGGTTTTCTTCCGATTCTATGAAAAGCTGCGCTAACTCGTTGTTTTCTAAAAGCGCGATACGGGTCTGATTGCCCGAAGAGTGTATAATAATTTGATTCTTCATTGGTAAAATTCTTCCTTTCCCGGAAGCCGCTAAAACCCCTGCAAACGAACCATCGTATTAATTTACGGTGCAAATTTAGTACGGACTCATTGTTGAGATTGGGGTTGGAAGCAAACGGTCGAGCGGCTGCTTCGGGAGTAATATCTGTTAAAATTGTTTTATTTGGGGATTCCGATTTGGAATCAGAAAAGAGAGTCTGCGTTAGATCTTTAAGTATTAGTTCGCAGAAAAAGAAAAAATCGATGATAGCATCGGTACAATGGGCAGACAATGATGCCATCAGTTGTTTTTGATATGTATTCTGTGCGTTATGCAATCTAAAATAGTTTAAAAAAGCTTGTTTTGGGCGATTTTTTCTTCACTCAATATAACTGTGAAAGCTCATTAATGTAAACGCTATTATCGCTAATAATTGTAATAATAAAGGAATTTTTTAATACAGCACTACTCCTCATCAACGCGCTTAATATCGGCACCAACGGCAGTAAGTTTTTCTTCCAGCGACTCATAGCCACGATCCAAGTGATAAATACGAAGCACTTCTGAAGTATTTTCAGCAACTAAGGCTGCTAACACCAGGCTCACACTTGCCCTAAGGTCGGTACTCATAACAGATGCTCCGGTAAGTGGAGTTTTACCCGAGATCTTTACCGTATTCTTTATTACATCCATATCAGCCCCAAGACGCACCAACTCGGGCACATAACTGAATCGATCAAAATAAACGGTATCAGTTACTTTAGAGTCTCCCTCGGCCTGGGTCATCATAGTAGCCCATTGGGCCTGCAGATCGGTTGGGAACCCGGGATAGACCTCAGTCTTAATGGAAACAGGCTCAAGTACATCAGGTGCTTTTACATTGATGGTGGTTCCGTCAATATCAACGGAAGTTCCGGTTTTACGAAGTTTGTCCGGGAAGTTGCCTAAATGCTCCGGATTGCACCCTTTGAGGGTGAGCTCTGAACCGGGAAACATAGCTCCGGCTATCATAAAAGTTCCCAGCTCAATACGATCAGGGTCGTTGGAAACTTCAATTCCCTTGAGCTTATCAACCGCTTTTATGGTGATGTTCTTCGTGCCAATACCTTCAATATCAGCGCCCATTTTTACAAGGAAGTTGCAAAGTTGAACGACATCCGGTTCTTTAGCGGCATTATTGATCGTGAATTTCTTTGCCTTCAGCACTGCAGCCAGTACCAAATTAACCGTAGCCCCAACACTGCTTGGTTCAAGGGTGAAAGAACCGCCTTCAACTTTATCCTCAGCTTTGGCGATCACGTATCCTTTTTCAAGGGAAATATCGATGCCCATAGCTTCCATGCCTTTCAGGTGCAGGTCAACTGGACGGGGACCCCACGCACATCCTCCGGGGAGGGAAACTTTAGCATATCCGTGTTTTCCAACCAAAGCTCCAAGCATATAGAATGAAGCCCGCATTTTTCGGACCAGATCATAAGGAGCTTCCAGGTGATTGACATAGGTGGGGTCAATCGTAAGCGTGTTTTCTTCTTCCTTAAAATCAACATGCGCACCCACAACCCGGATCACGTTGTTGAAGGTATAAATATCTTTAAGACGGGGAATATTTTTGATAGTAGATGCTGAATTGCCAAGAAGGGAAGCGGCCATCAATGGCAGTGCGGCATTTTTTGATCCACTAATTGGGATAGTTCCCTTTAAAGGGTTTCCTCCTTTGATAATAAATTTATCCAATGGTTTCGATCTCCAGTATGGGTGAATTTTTTTCTAATGATTGTCCGACTTCTGCCGAGATGCTTGCGATAGTTCCCGCTATCGGGGCTTTCAATTCGTTTTCCATTTTCATGGCTTCCAAAATAGCCAGGGGCTGATCCTTTTCAACTTCATCGCCCTCCGCTACCATGATCTCAAGGATCTTACCGGGCATGGGAGCTTTCAGGATGCCTTCTGCGGCGGCGGCTCCGGTTTTAAAGCCGAGTCGGTCGAGGAGAAGCTCTTGCTCATCTTTAACATCCACCGAGTGCCAAACGCCATTCATTGAAAATGTAATAGCAGAACCTTCTTTAGTTACATTATCGATTTTATAGGTTTTTGTTCCGGTTCGCAGAATATGCCGGCCGTTTACAAATTCAAAAGTATAGGTTCCTTCATCATCTCCTGCAGTAAAAGTCCCTTCTTTGGGAGATAACTCAAGATCATGTTCGTTTTCTCGAATGGTTGCCTGGAATTTCATACGCTTTTTTTCATGTGGTTTATCCCTGATTTAGTGATGCGGTAAGTAGATCTTTTGATGTTATCAGAATCAAAAGCAGTGATACTATTGTGTTTTAATCCTTCCGGGTCCACCACTTCGATCAGGCGGGAATTCATCAGATTTATGATATCATCTCTGATCTCGCCATAAGCCAGCTCTGTTTCTTCCTGAATAACTTCAAAAGGCTCGGGATAGATCAGTCGGTCTAAAATTTTTCTTTCTGATGGAGTTAATTTTCTCATACGTGCAGAAGATAGAGCCGATGAAAAATTATCACAAATTATAAGCTCGTTTATTTAAAATGATTTTGAGGGGAATTCAAAAATTAGAAAAATAAATTTTCTTTCATCGAAAAATGTCTCACTGATTCTTATCTTGATTCATGTTCAAAGTTAAAAATACTATTCTGTCTGACGATATAGCCACGGCACGGTTTGCATGTGATCTCCCGCGATGCAAAGGGGCTTGTTGTGTGGTGGGAGATGCCGGAGCTCCTGTTTCAAAAAGTGAGATACCCGTGTTGCATAAAGCGTACAAATTTCTGAAAAATGAACTTAGAGCAGATTCGGTGAAAGTTGCTGAGCATGAAGGAGTGGTCATGGGTTCGGAAAAAGCAGGATATGAGATCGCTACGGTAAACGAACAAGAGTGTATTTTTGTAAAGTACGATGAAGATGAAACAGCGTTTTGTGCTATCCAAAGAGCATATTTTGAAGGCAGATTTAAATGGGAAAAACCTATAAGCTGCCACTTATTTCCTGTTCGGTTGAAACGGATTGCCGGATTTGACTATGCCAACTTTGAGTATGTTCCGAAACTTTGCTTTGCTGCATGCGAAAAGGCAGAAAAGGAGAATATTTATCTTGCAGAGTTTTTAGAGAAGCCGTTAGTTCGCAGATATGGTGGAGAATGGTTCGCAGAATTTATTGAATCCTGTAAAGAGATCAGGTTAAAAAAGACGGATGCTACGTAATCAGCAAAATTTAAATCAGAAGCAGCAGCAAAGCCTTCAGCAAAAACTGTCTCCGCAGCAACTGCAATACATCAAACTGCTTCAACTGCCTACCATTGCGCTGGAACAGCGCATAAAAGAAGAGATGGAAGTGAATCCTGTTTTGGAAGAAGCTGAACCTGCTGAATATGAGACGGTAAGTCTTTCTGAAACAGAAGAGGAAGCAAAAGAGGAAAAAGAAGACGCCCTGGAGAGTCTGGAAGAGCACGAAGTTGAGTGGGATGAATTTGAAACCAATACCGAGTATGACGGGGAGAATTTCAGCAGTTCATTCAACCCGGATATCGAAGAATGGAAGGAGCTGCCAAATCCCTACCACGCGTCTTTTCTTGAACAACTTGAAGATCAGGTCAGCCTGCTTGATTTTTCAGATGAAGAAGCTTTGATCGCTGACCAGATACTTGGATCTTTGGATGAGGACGGATATTTCAGAAGAGAACCTGAAGCGGTTGTAGATAACATTGCTTTCAATCAGGGAGTGTTAGTAGATCAGGAGAGCGTGGATAAAGTCCGAAAGGAGATCCAGCAGCTGGAACCGATTGGTATTGCTTCAACAGATCTTCAGGATTGTATTCTGGTTCAACTTGAAGCTTCGGATAACAGCCTGCCCGGTCGGGATCTGGCAATCAAAATTGTACGTGACGGCTGGAAAGCTTTTGAGAAAAAGCACTTCAGTAAATTACTACAGAAATTCAATATTAGCCGTGAAGAACTTCAGGAAGCATTTGAAACTATCCGCCATATGGATCCTAAACCCGGAGCTGTGGCCAGTGGTATGGAGGAGACTCAGAACTACATTGAGCCTGATTTTGAGGTGTATTGGAAAGGTGCCAATGAGGGAGAATCTGCACGTGGTGAATTTGTGATCAATTTGAACCAACGGAATTCTCCGTCTTTGCGAATATCTCCTGAATACAAGCAAATGTGGGAGGAGATCAAAGCTAAGAAAAAGAAGAATACGGATACGGAAACCCGAACATTCATGAAAAGTAAAATCGATTCGGCTCAGTGGTTCATAGAATCTATACGTCAGCGGCAGAATACATTGATGAACATTATGAAGACGATAGTGGCACTTCAGGAAGATTTTTTCAAGTACGGGGAAGGCTTAAGACCGATGATCCTAAAAGATGTGGCAGAGCGTATCGGTATGGATATATCCACGGTATCACGGGTTGTAAATGGAAAATATGTTCAAACTCATTTTGGAGTATTTGAGTTAAAGTATTTTTTCAACGAAGGCCTTGAAACCGAAAGCGGGGAGGAGGTTTCAAACCGTGAGGTCAAAAATATCCTTCAGGATATGATAAATAATGAAGATAAGCGGAAGCCGTTAAGCGATCAGGAGCTAACGGATCTGTTAAATGAGAAGGGGTATAAAGTGGCACGACGTACCGTTAGTAAATATCGGGAACAACTGAATGAACCTGTTGCAAGAATGCGCAAACAGGTGATATAGTGTTCATGTCCATCTTCAGTTGCCGGGCAGCATACCGGTTGGTGGTTACCTGTTGTCAAATCCTAACAGGGAACAGGTAAATAACGACCGTTCGAGATAAGAACTAAGTTAAAAGGACAAAAGTGGATGCTTGTGGTCATTCCCGGGGAGACGGGAATCCAATGGTGGCCATTACTTCCGTATTCAATACCTGACCAACCATAGAGTTTCGGGCATTTGCTGGGAAATGACCCTTCAACGTATTCAAAAGATGGTTTTTATATCGAATTCACGTTAAACAATGTGATTAGGCTATGGGAATGGAAGTGTAACCTGCGCCAAGACGTTGCAACCCCTTGCCGAAATTTGAATAGATGACTCGACTCAATACTAATCGTCGGTGAATCCATTTCCAATCCGACTCTCCATCAAATGAACCAAAGGTTTCTGGAAAGATGAATTTTCCTCGATCTCTTCTTTAAACTGATTTAACCGGTTCCAGTCAACGAATACCGGCTCTGCAATCAGGATGATATTTTCTTGTTCATCAACAAGTATCTTAGATCTGAGCCCAAACTCTTCTTCGATCCGAATGGCGTATAACATGGCTTGTCTTAAAGTCTCAAACTCACCAAGCTGAAGGATAAACTCAAAGTCCACGTTGATCATTGAGGCCGGAAGCTCCTCTTTTGAAATGAAAACATCCGAAATAGCAGTGGTTTTAAGGATGTCGATGAGTTTATTATTGGCTTCATTTTTGGTATTAAATGGGCCAAGCCTGATCTTATACAGATTTAAGTTTTCATCTTTAAACTGGTGGACATCCAGCTTATATCGATCTTTCAGTTCATTTATGTAAGTCCTGGCTCTGTTTGCATTGCTGAAAGCTCCAAACTGAAGATGATAACTAATTTTACCGGGCGAATAATTGGAGGCGATGGTACCATAACATTGATTCAGCACCGCCGCATCCGGGTATTTTTCGCTGATATCAAGCGCAGCATTAGAAGCCTGACTCAGTACCTGAAAAAGCCCTGTTCGCACCGCATAGAGCCTTTTGTGCATGTTATAGACAACATAAGAATCTGCCTGACTGCTATAGCTTTTCACGATTCTCTTAGCTGCTTCAACCGTAGAATACGCTCCCAGCTGAATTCCATAGCGACAGGTATTTATTTGAAGGCTGTCCACCTGAATGTTGTATTCCAAAGAAATTCCGCCTTCAGCGTTGGCCGTTTTAGTTACTCCGATTTTTTCTAAAATAGGTGTTTCAGGTTCTCCATAATCGGTGGGAACGAGTACAAGTTCCATTCCTTCTATAAAATCACCTTCAGGTAAAGCTTGTACATTAAATTCTATTTTTTCAGGAATGGATCTGCTGTTTAGGATCTTAAGCTGGGAAGGGGCTATTTCTAACTCATACTCTCCGGGAGGGACTTCATAATCATAGAAACTGCCATCAGAAAATGTTCTGAGTTCTTTATTGAAATCACCATTGGTTTGTGTGAGTAATACTTTAAGTCCACCGATCCCTGATCTGGTATTATTGGACAGTTGGCGTTCTACGACTCCTTCAATCACTCCTGACAGATAGAACGGAATTTCAACTTTCTTAAATCGATTCGGGTCAGAGATCAAGCCAAATTTATCGAACTCCGGGACTATCATAGGGTTATTAAGTGCGCTCTTGTTCATTTCCATGTTATAATAGAAATAAGGCTGCATCTGTGTGAAATAAAGTATTCCATTCTTTTGAATAGAACTTGCCCCTGAAAGCTGAACACGGACAGCATTTGCTTCAATTGTATTGTCACTGGTATCAAATTCACCATTTCCGTTATTATCCACAAATAGTTTGATAGCCGTACCGGCTCTGCCTACCTGATTTCGACTGGTAAATAAGAAGTTGTTATAGTTGCTGTCGTAGCCTACAGAACCGCGCACATTTTGAGTAAAACTGCTGTTTTCTCTGACATTATTATAAGTGGAATTAGTTCTGAGCTTGTTGAAATCAACCACTAAGCTGAATCGGATGGTGTTGAAATCACCTCTGAAATCACGACCGGCTGAAAGTTGAAACCGGCCTTGTCGAAATATATTTCTGGAAACTAAAAATTCTGCAGACTCAAACTCATTTAGTGTTGGCTGATACCGCATTTGTGCCCTCAGGAAAACTCCTCGTATGTAGGGGGGGAGATTTCTGTTTCGAGAGATATTATAAGTTGCAGAACTTTCTATGTAAGATGTATTTGTTGGCTCTAACAAATTAATTTTGCCACTGATGCGGTCAGTATATCCAACACGCAGATTCATCTTACCTATTCGGGAATTCGCATCGAACCTAACGGTTGTAGAACTGGAACCTTCTCGTATCCTTGAAAAAGTTGATGCACGGAGGTTAAAAGGATTGCCGAAAAGATTGAACGGATAAAAAACAGAGCCCACCAATCTTTTATCATCATTTGAAGGATTATAAATGCCAAAATCTCCCACATAATCTGTGTAATCGATATTAATACTGGCTGAGTTCGGAAAAATGGAACTAAATACTCCTCTGTAGTAAGCTTCGGAAGCTGCTTCAAAAGTTAATATGTAGTTAGATAAAATTCTGGAGGAAAGGGAAGTGGTAAATGTCGGAATGTTGTTGCTAAGCCCCTCGTAATATTCCGCACCTGCCTTTGCTGTTAACCAGGAAGTTATTCCATATGAACCGCTGCCCTGAGCCGTCATTTTTTGCTCCGTGCTTCCAATTATGGGGTTATCAAGCTGTCCAAAATTCAGGTTATAATTAAATATTCCTTTCGGTTGAAATATAAAGGGAACTTGTATTCTGTCCGAACGCTCAATGATCTGGCCGGTAGGGCCGTAGATCCTAAGATCCAGTTGTGAAGAACCGTAAGTGATAGGAGTAAGAAAACGGTAATTTCCCATTTCGTCGGCTTGCTGGAAATCGATCAAGGAATTATTTAAGTACAATTCCACCTCAGACTGAGGTATGGTCATTCCATGAACTTCAAACTCATCGAAAAGCCGCCTGGGTTCTATGGGTTCATTAGTAAGGCGGATTCCGGTATAAGAATTTTTTGCAACACCGTCAGAAGTAGTCTGACCTATGGTTAATTTGGTGAGCCATGATTGATCCCGGTACATATAGCGCCAGCGTAAATTGTCAGTAGAAAAATTAGAAAAATTCTCTGAATAACTTCCAAATAAAGATCCCTGCAGATCTCCGCCATACAATTGAATGCCCAAATTAGTATTGGCATTATAAACGCTCTGCTGAGCGTTCTTACTTGCAGATAAATTATAATCCACAAACCCGCCATCAAGGAAAGGGCGTTCGCGATCAAAACGAAGTTCGTATTTTGTATCCTGATAGCGATTGTCTTCAGCAATTCTTCTTCGTTGTCGCCTTAAGGCTTCAGCTATCACAGGCAGTTCTTTTTCTGTCTGAAGGTTTAAGGTGAGGTTGTTGAAGTCTATGGTGAGGTCGAGGCCGAAGGCTTTATAAAAAATATCTGCCCTTAAATAAGAATCTATTTCCTTTACTAAAAACTCTTCATAGCTAAGTGGTATCTTTTTTTGTCCAAAAGTAATTTGCCCGAGGCCTTCACGTAAGTCAATTTGATAGGGAATTTGTTCTAATCCGAAACGACCTTCTATTATTAAGCCGTTTACGGCATGGTCAACTTTGAAGAGGGAGAAGAGTTCACTGAGAGGAAGGTAAAATTCGTTGTCTTTATAATAAGAAACTACAACTGCACCAATAATTCCACGATGACGAAATTCAAGATAAACTTCTGTCTCGTCATTATTGCTGTCTTGAGCAAAGCTGTCAGTGGAAACTAAAAGAATACATAAAACAACATTATTTAAGATTAGTATTAGTGCCTTCCAATGATTCACCTTATAGTATAGCTGGTTGATTGAGATCTGGGTTGCATTTGTACAAGATCTTCAGGAGATACGTCATTTCTCTGTGTCATGAACTCTACTTTTATGGTATAATTTCCAGGCTCCAGATCTGTTATATTTAAAGCCTGCCGGTGCGTGCCGCCGAAATACAATGTGGTTGATGACCTTTCTTGCTGTACCACTTCTCCGGAAGAATCAATTAAAGAAGTTACAATAGATCCAAGAAATGGAGAGTTTCCTGTTCGTTCATAATCAGTGAATACTTCAAGGACACCATCCTCAGCAAGATTAGGTGTAATACTTTGGATATCAATTCCCGTAGTTACGGATCCAACTTTGTAATAAAGCCCTGTTACTTGTTCTACAATAAGACCAAGACTTGCGGTTACCGTTTCCGATTGTTCAAGTTCAACAGGAGGTGCTTCAGGAGTTGCACTGGTTTTAATACGGGCCCAATAGGTACCGTCTTCAAGACCATTTGGGGCAGCTATTCGTAATCTAACAATTTGCCGCTGACCGGGAGTGAGAACAAAATTTTGAGGAAAAGCACGAACATGCTGTGCGATGGAATGAGCCCGAGCCCGTGCTGAATCATCCTCTACAATTCTTCTTTGTCCGTTTTCATTTAAAGCACTATAGCTGAATACAAAATCAACAGCAATCTCCTGATTTTCGTTGGAATTGTTAATAACCATATAGGTCCCGAACCTGGAATTCTCCTCAACAAATAAATTAGTGGGAGCGATGGTCACCTGACTGAACGTGGAGGTGAACATCAACAATGCGAACAAAGAAGTGAGTAATAGTTTTTTCATATAAGTTATTTATTAATGAAACCCTGATGAGGATAATAGTAATAAATGTTCAGAACTTTTACCATTACAGTTTAAGCCTTGTTACCATATTGTTTTATAAAAAAAAAGCCTTGCCGAACGGGCAAGGCTTAAAAAAATAAACTATCAATCAATCGTAATATACTGAAAGAGTAATGTCTCCGGAGTATTGTCCTTGGTAATTGCCGGCAGCAGCACCACTATTCAAAGAACCTCCAACATACACATATGCAGTTGTAGCAGTTACTGTTTTAGATAAAGTTCCACTAGAAAAATCATCGGTTCCTGCACCAGGAGTACCATCTGTTTCCGTATAAGTAGCTGTAGCTGTAAATGGTATGTCATCTTGGGCTGTGCCGCCTGAAAGATCCGGTGTTGAAGTTGCAGTTAAAACAGAAGGCGCAGAAAGTGTAAATACAACTGCTTGTCCACTGGTCAAACTGGTCATTTGGAATTTACCTAAATCGGCAGCAGCGGAAGACAAAGCAACTGTAACACCAGCATCTACTTGGGCTTCTGTCAATGTACCAAAATCAAGACTTTGGACACCGGTTAAGGTAACGTCTGTGACTACATCTGCAGTAGCGGAGATACTGGCCTGGCCTTGAGCTAAGGCGCTGGTTGCAAAAAGGGCAGCCATTGCAAAGGCGGATAAAAGAATTTTGAGGGATTTCATAATCGTGAGGTTTTGTGTTTGTTTAATTTCTGGAAGGAAATTATTGAAGTTCCTTTTGTTGTACAAGTTAGATACTCTTAATTAAAACGTCCTAATACTTATTTAAACCGCCATAAATGATTGTTTGGAGGTAATTTTTATAAAACAATTAAAGTAATTATAGCGTCACGGAGTTAAGCTTAGATTTTTTTAATGCTTCCAACGCAGATGACGCTGATCGTATTAGTATGATTCACATTCTAATACGGAGAGCAAGAAGGGGTGGATTGCTTATTTTATTGAACAAACAACATTTGCGAGGAGGCTGGCTGTAGAATCAAGGGTTAGGAGGCATACCGACGCGGCAATCTCGTGGACATAGGTCGGGCTTGAACAACTCCCTGTTTTACCCGGAAGCGTGCAGTCACGAGATTGCTTCGGCCGGTGATTTTATAAACCTGAGTTAAGCTTTGGTGGCCTCGCAAAGGATAGCTTTTGCGAGGAGGCTTGTTGCTGTAAAAGGTGTGGGAAGTATATCGACGCGGCAATCCCGTGGACATGGGGTGGGCTTAAACAACGCCCTGTTTTAACTCTGGAAGCGTGAAGTTGCAGGATTGCTTCGGCTGGTGATTTTATAAACCTGCGTTAAGCTTCGGTGGCCTCGCAAAGGGATGCTTTTGCGAGGAGGCTGGTTGCTGAAACCGGTGTGGGAGGTCTATCGACGCGGCAATCTCGTGGACATGGCTTGGGCTTGAACAACGCCCTGTTTTAACCCCGGAAGCGTGCAGTTTCGGGATTGCTTCGGCTGGTGGTTGGGTAAATCGGTGTTATATTTGGGTGGCCTCGCAAAGGGTAGCTTTTGGGGAATGTGCCTAAAATAACTTCATTCTATATATTCTCATATGAATATTGATCCAAGACATTATGTCTATATAATAACGAATAAAAGAAATACCGTTCTTTATACCGGAAAAAGTCATGATTTGGTAAAAAGAGTATGGGAGCATAAAAATAAAGTGGTAGATGGTTTTACCAAGCGGTATAACATAAACAAATTGGTGTATTACGAAGAGTTTGCTACTGCAGAAGAGGCTTCTTTTCGAGAGCGGCAAATAAAGGCAGGTTCAAGGAAAAAGAAGATTGAGTTAATAGAGTCAATGAATCCAGAATGGAAGGATTTGTCTGAGAATTTTGAGTATTGAACGATAACTTATAATAAGTAAACATTTGCGAGGAGGCTGGTTGCAGAATCAAGGGTTGGGAGGCATACCGACGCGGCAATCCCGGGTACATGGCTTGGGCTTGAACAACGCCCTGTTTTAACCCCGGAAGCGTGCAGTCACGGGATTGCTTCGGCTGGTGGCTTTATAAACCTGCGTTAAGCTTGGGTGGCCTCGCAAAGGATAGCTTTTGCGAGGAGGCTGGCTGCTGAATCAAGGCTTAGAAGGTCTAACGACGCGGCAATCCGGTGTACATGGCTTGGGCAGGAACAACGCCCTATATTAACCCCGGAAGCGTGCAGTTGCGGGATTGCTTCGGCTGGTGGTTGGGTAAATCGGTGTTATATTTGGGTGGCCTCGCAAAGGGATGCTTTTGCGAGGAGCCTTGTTGTAAAATCAAGGGTTAGGAGGCATACCGACGCGGCAATCTCGGATACATGAGTTGGGCTTAAACAACGCCCTGTATTAACCCCGGAAGCGTGCAGTTGCGGGATTGCTTCGGCTGGTGATTTTATAAACCTGCGTTAAGCTTGGGTGGCCTCGCAAAGGATGGTTATGGTAAAATTTGGCAATACAGTTTTGTGTCATCCACAAGTAAATCAATCATAGTCTACACTTAAAACGATATCACCGGTGTAAATACCGTTGGGGACGTTTCCTACATCAATAGCTCCATATACGTAAATGAAAAGTTCTTTCCAGAGTTCATTGTCTAACTCGGGCTGGGTGCTTTCATGCACTGATACCATGCCGTTGTTAGCAGGCAATGGGGTTGAATTGGAAATGGTATTTTTCCCCGTGTTATTATACGAGAGATTCAACTCCAGTGGAATTTCATCATCAATCTGAGCTTGTGTAGCAATAAGCGCATCAGGATATTCCAAATTGATATATACATTTTGAGTGCGAAAAGCTCTTATGCTGAAGATTCCCATACTCACATCGCCGAGCTGAATCACTTTACGCCCGGAGTTGGTTATTTGTGTTCCGAAGGATAAGTTTTGTTCAACAGTTGCACTTAACTCCGCCTCAACCCTTAACTGGAGGTTGATGAACTGTCCATAGACTTGCTCAGCCCATGAATGAGTCAAAAACAAAGCCATCAATGCTATGTACTTAATCATAGTATATACTGATTAGAATATTAGTCGAGTACTCACCTGATATAAGTCCGCTTGCTTCCACCGACCCGTAGATAAATAAATAGACACTTTCTTTTTGCGCTTCAAGATCTCTTCCTTCATAATCAGGAGTTGGCGGGGGACCGGGAGGGGCGGATGTTCGATGTAATATTGGAAATTGTGCGCTTAGTAAGCCCGTTTGTTGGGAATAATCAATCGTAGTTTCTCCAAGATATACCACTTTATTTTGAGCGCTGATCTCATTGCTTTCACCGAAATTGGAGTAAGCTGCTTTTAAGGTAAGGGGAAGAGTGCAGTTGGTATTACTGCAGCCATCCGTATCAAAGGGGGACAAAACTTCTATGTCAATTAATACATCAAGGTATTTGATTCCCTCAAGTTCAATAATAGCTGCCTCATCAATGTTACGTTCCTTTACACCCTGGTTTTGTGCGATGGTACCAAAATCCAAATTTGGCTGGATAAGAATTGGAGAGATCGTATATCTGCTACTGTAATCTCCAAAATCAATTTCTTGTCCGCTAACATTCGTCGAAAAGACAAGCACGAAAAAAACAGGTATGATATGTAAATACTTATTGATCATATATAGTCAATCTCGATAGTGAAATCACCTTCATAATTTCCAGGTTTGGCATTTTCCAGGTTAACACGTCCGCCAACCCAAAGATAATATCTGCCTTCCTCATTAAAGCGGATATTACGATTATCGACTCCCAGTAATTCTGAGGTTGACTGATTTTCAACGGAATTCCCGGATAGTTCATAAATAAAAGTAAGGGTGGCATTTCCGTTTGATTGAGTAAGTTCTCGCTTGGAAAGATAGTTTAAACGGAATTCTGAATCGGGCATTCCAACTGCGATCATAAAGCCGGCATTTGAGCTGTTGACAGGATTTACGTAGATCTCACGCTGTCCTGGCTGCATATTTCCTACTGTCATAGAGTTCACAGTTATAAGTTCTATGGATGGAGTCACCACTGCATCAACTCTTATAGTAGCTGAAACAGCATGCTCGGCTGAGGACTGAGCGATAGCAAAGGGAGAAAAAATTAAGAATATAACAACTGAAAATATCACGTTCTTCATGATCTGGCCTGACTCAAATGACATATTTATATGCTCTAAACCTGGGCTCGATTATTGACAGCTTGAAAAATGCCTGAAAAGTCATCCCTGCGAAGGCAGGGATCTTATTAGTGGCGGTACTTCAAACATAGATACGTAAACAACAATTAGATTTCGGGCATTCGCCGCGAAATGATCACCTTACCTATGATATAACCTGCTTTTTAATCGCACTCAGGTTCTAAAGATCATCCTTAACTCGCTCTTAAACCAGTTAGTTTATTCTAATTCTACGGGAGCTATTTTCAGCCCAAGGATCTGAACCCCTGATCAACCTGCTATTTGCAGATTTTATTTTAGGTAGAGCAAATAAAAAAGCAGAAGCCGGTAGTTACCGGCTTCTGCTTTAAAAACTATGTGCGTAATTAATTACCTGTGAAGTTTGATCCTTCTGTGGTAACTACTCTTGTAAATCTATTTTGTTTTACAGCATCTGCTGCAGCCATTTGTGCATAAGCCTCTCCTTGGCAATCATATTGAAAATTGATATTACCGGAGATATCAATATTGATAGGAGGACCGTTATAATCCTCTGTATGCCCTACTAAAACTGATCCGTTAATTTTTGGCGTACCTCGGCCTTTAAAGTTATAGGCATCTTCAAAGATGATCAATCCGTTCCACTCAAAATTACCATTTATATCGAGACTCGCGTCTGGATCTGAACTTGTAGAGTCAGCATATTCCATATAGGCATCTGCTTTTACCACAAGGATTCCAAAACCTTCCTTTTGTTTGCCATTTAATTTCATGTAGTTATCTACAAAAAATACACCAGGTTGCTCAGCAGTGCCTAACGGGTCTGCCCAATCGCCTGATAATCTTGTAGCACCGGGTGAATTTAATAGCCTTGCGATGAGTTCATCTGTAGGCTGGTAACTAAGATCAGGGTTAACTGAATAGGGCGGGTCTGCATCTACAGTTATCTTATCAAGATCAGCTAAATTATCTTCCCCACCCGGTTGTACAGAAATGCCGGGCATGGAAGCTTGTTGCCCGGGGGCGCACGCAGTTGGAGATTCACCGCTTATGGAAGCATTACCGCCACCCGAAAAAGTATATTTATCGGGATCAGCAGCAAAGGTCATGGCTCCCTCAAAACCTGGTACTAAAGAGCTAAAGCTTTCTTTTAGATAAAGGCTTACTACTTCTGCCGTAATAGAGTCTGTTCTGTTTCCTTTTTGAATATATTGAGTGGCATTTGAAACAATTCGTATAGAATCAGATTCCCAGTAATCATTACCGGCAACATCGTTTAAAGCATCAATATATAGATCGAATTCCCGGCCTTCAATAGATCCTGTCCATGGATTGTCCTTATGATAAGTGGTAAGGAACGAATCATCCTGATTTATTTCCTGCATAGCTAACTGAATGGCGGAGTGTGCCGTATTTTTAGCCATAGTAAATTCAGCATAGTCCACATTATTCTGTGTAAGCAGCTTTCCTTGCTGAGAGGTACTCATGCTTATAAAGCCCATGGAAATAAGGACGGCTGAACATATTATTAACATTGCTCTTCCCATAGTAGATCACCTAATTGTTTAATTAATTCGCCAGATTGCCTGGAGAAAATCTTTTTTCCCACCCGGAGCGGATATAGCGACTGTTTCCTGTAAAACCTATATTTAAAGGTTCCGGGCTTTGTAGTTCTAATGCGATATAAATTTGTCTTACGGAATCTCTCTTTGCTGCACCAACCGGTGTTGGTAAAAATTCACCGTCTTCCGGCAGTGTAGATAAACCAAACTCATCAAAATACCATATTCGAAAGCGGGTGACTCCTAAATTGATATCCGTAACTTCTGTAGTACTATTTACTTCTACAGTACGTCTCAAGATCACATCATTTGGGTTCTGAGTCTCCGTTACCGGTTCGTTAGTTAATTCCCAGGTAATTAATTCAGGGTTCCCGGCTGAAAACTTGTCCAGCTTTCTGTAGAACTGAATTCTATTCGAGTCAGCAATGGTCAGGATACTGTTGGTAGTATTTGTAAGGTTATAGCCCATATTAGGGAAATCATCATAGATCATGTCAGTGACTGTTGATGTTTTCTCCCTGGTAAGTTGAGTTAATGTTAATTCAACACTGCTGTTCGAAACACGCATGTTCATCATTAACATTGAAAGGAGGATGATCCCGGCTATAACGTAACTTGCAATAAGTCCTGCATTCATATCTTTTTCCTTTTAGTCAGCATAATAATTACGGATAAATTCAAGCCGATAGTTTTTTAGATTCCCTGCATTATCTTTTAAAAACTCACTGGTAATAGTAACTATAATTTTTTTGAAGGTAGATTTAGCTGAAACAGGCAGCATGGTATTCTCATCTACATACACCACCTCCACATTGATCTCAAAATTTCCGTGTTGGGTACGGGCAATTTCAAAATGCCCGTTATAGTCATCAAAATCATTGTAATATCTTCTGGAACCCTCACCATCGGTGCCTAAGCTATTGTATCCAGTAAAATCTCCGGGAATGTTAGCAGGAGGCAGGTTTTTCCCAACCGTTACCTGATCAAATTCTTTGGTATGAGCCTCTTCTATAATTTCCTGTCCCAAAGCAATAACTTCCTGCTCCAGTTCTCCATCAATTTGCATCACCGTATTTCGGTGGATCATAAGGTTGGCATTCAACAAGATCATTGAAAAAATGACCATGGCTGCCATTGTTTGTAAGAGTTCGCTATAACCTACCATAATGTTGAATCCTGATTGTGATGTAATAAAATATTAAAAAATTTTAATATAAAGAAATTATCTTTCTAACAAGAGGATCTCTTTCAGCTATTGTTACGAATTAAATATGAAAACAGATTGAATAACTACAAATTAGATTTTTCTATCTGATCAGATTCAAGCAGTATTACTTGATTAGACTCATCTTTTTGGTGAAAACCCCATCCTGGGTTATAAGGCGGTAAATATATACCCCGCTTGCAAGGTTTCGGGCATCCCAGGTTATTTCATGGAAATCAGCGGGTAGATTTTCATTGACTAAGTCGGCGACCTTGCGTCCCAGTATATCGTACACACTGAGCCTCACGGCCCCTTCCAAAGGCAGTGCAAAGCGGATAGTAGTAGTAGGGTTAAAAGGATTAGGATAATTATTATATAACTCGAACTCATCGGGCAGGCCATCAGCATCTGCACCCGGGTGGATGTGAAGCTGAAATCGTGCATCGGTATTCGAAGATGTTTTTAAATTTGAAGAAGAAGGAATATTTCTAAGCTTGAAATTTTCCATCGTATTATGGAGCGCTTCTTTCTGAGCACTCTGCGCTAAAGAAAAAGTATAAGATTCATTATCCCTGAGGTTAATTTTTTCTCCGTTTTGTGTGTCCTCAAGAATCAGGGTCCATGCATCAGGGACATCCCCAAACTCCGGCCAACTGATCGTATAGTTTCCATTTAATGGAACTCCGTCAGTAAATCCACCTACATGAATGGGAATGGATATTTCTATACCGAACCCTCTGGCGAGATTATTGATAGCGAGTTCAGTGCCATCTTTGAGTGTAGTATAAAACTCAAGGTATGACCGGGTATCAAAAGGGAGTAAGCGATATGCATCTCTAATATCTTTCCCGTTACTCCCGTCAGGTGAAAGCGTTATGTGCATTTCCTTTTCAAAGCCATCGGCTGTCAGCTTCATTCCTATCGCAGCAGGTTCTCTGTATGATTTCCCATAGAATGTACCGCCGGCGGTTTTTGAGCTTTTATTAACACGTAAAGAAGGCGTTCCGTTGCCGTTGGCCTTAACCCAAAAAGCCTGAAAAGGCTTGACCTCACCACTGCCAAGAGATCCTGAGATTCCATTCCAGTCCAAATAATCATTAGTAGATGGGTCCCAGACATAGATCACATTATCCATGTTTGTTTTGGTCCAATTCCCATCATCCCAATCTATAGCAGCGGCATAGGGATTACCAACCAGGTTCCATCCGGTGTCTGCTGAAGCGGTATAGGATACGGGGAAAGTAAACTCGGTGCCGTTTCCATCATTTTCCTCCCCCTGTATCAACAAAGTGTCGGGTAAAGGTTCATTGTATCGTGTATCCGCAGGGATGTCCCCGAAAAAGTACACAAACAATCCACGCCCCGGGGTTAAATTATCATTTGCATCAGCCGGGGCTCTCCAGCGGTCATTGTCTGTTGCGGAAAAACCATCTTCGTTGGTGGCATAGCTTTCCAGATAATAAAGCACATTCGGTTGGAGGGAGTCGGAAGGGTCATTTCCAAGAAGTGAATTTGGATACCCCTGAGTTACCGTATTATCCAAAAAATCGGCATAGGTGCTTGACAGTGGGGGAGCAATCAGCCTCCAGCCTGCGCTTCCGCTAATTTCACGCTCCATTCTGATGTTAGCCGTATTGCCTTCTTTGATGTTACTGACGAAACTATATCCTGAGGCAATAGTTAGAAATCCATTTGTAATAAAGAGCGTATCGGAAACAGTTAGATCATTATTCACTAAAGCACCAACAGCATTATCGAGAGTGAAGCTTTTGGTATTTTCAATACCGTTTATCACTTGCAGGTTCGTGCCATTCAGCGTAACAGAGGTATTAGTAAGAGAGAAATTGGAGCCATTGATATCACCGCCAAATTTAAAGGTTGAGCCGTTACCTGCTACGTTACCTGTTACTGTAAAATCTCCCAATGCAACCAACTGAGATCCCGGATTCATGGTAAGTGTATTGCCCGTTTCAACATTAATTAAGCTGAAGGCCTCGAGGTAGCTATTGCCGGATACATTATTTTGAATGTTTAAGGTATCTGCTGAAAAGTCACCTTCAATGGTTTGTGTGGAAGCCCCGCTTAGGTTTACAATCGAAGATCCTGCAATGAAATTATTTAAAAAGGAGTCTCCGTTTAAATTTATCACCCCATTATTACCTAAAAAACTTCCCGCACCAGAGATCTCATTATTAATGGTTATCTCACGCCCGGAGAGTTTAGCAGTCCCTCCGGCCTCAATGCTTATAAAATCTACTACGGGGTCTTGGTTACTTATGATGGGGTAGTACGTCCATCCGCTTTCAATCAGTACTACCTGGCCGGTTGTAGGCAGGGAACCCAGGCTCCAGTTGCCGGTATTTCCCCAGTCAGATCTGCCTGCCGGTTTCCCTCCGCCAGCACCCTGCCAAACGTTGAATTCAGTAATGACAATACTTGCATTATCAGTAATGGATTGTCCGCCTAAAGTACCAGTTATGGTTACCGTTTCAATTGTCGAGCCTGACGTCAGTGTTGACGTATAAGTACCGTTCGAATTGTCGGATATAGCACTTAAGGTTGGAGAACCCGTAACAGAAAGAGTTACCGTATTGCCCCCGGTAGTGCGATTATTTCCAAATTGATCTTTTAGCTGTACGGTGATCAAAGTCTGGTCGGTACCGTCATTTTGCAAAAAACTGCTTGCTGAAGTGATGGTAGAGGTAGTCGCATCAGCAGGACCCGGGTTTACTGTAAAACTACTGCTTGTGCCGGATTCCGCAGATGCAGATTTACGAGCCGTTATGGTAGTAGCACCCACAGAAGTGAATGTAACCGAGTGTGTACTAAGCACCCCGTTTGTAAATGTTGCCGTAGTGCCGCTCCCGGCTGATAAAATACCTGTTGAAGTAATAACTACTGTGTTACTGGTACCGTCAAAAGTGGTTACGGTATTATTGAATGCATCCTGGGCTGTGATCCGAATATTGAAGGGTACACCTGCAGTTTGAGTTCCAATCACTCCTCCGCCTCCTGCTTCCACAAGAAAGGTGGATAATGTTCCAAAAGTGAATACCACGTTAGGATTTCCTGAAGTGATAGCTGAAGAATTGACCTCAGCACTTATGGTTGCGGAGCCCACGTCGTTGGCGGCGGTCAGGGTAGCAGAATAAGTTCCATCTGAGTTATTGGTCACGGAAGAAAGAGTACCCGTTCCTGTCCTTGAGACGGTAACGACATCTCCGCCTGCTATCAGGTCATTGCCAAATTCATCTTTTAGCTGAACGGTGATCTCAGATTCGCTGGTTCCATCTGCTATTAACGTATCAGTGGATACAGATATAAAAGAGCTGTCCGGGTTGGCTGCGGCAGGATTTACCGTGAAGGCATTGCTGCTTCCTGATTCAGAACCCGAACTGTTGGTTGCAGTGATGGTAAAATTATTACCTGCTTTTGTCAGTTCCACACTGTGAGGATCATAAACCCCATTTACAAAGGGACCAATATTGGACGTGGTAGTAGTTCCTGAAAATTTATTGTTAGTTGTGAGTTTTACGTTGCCGGTAAAATTATCTTTTGTCCCACTACCGTCAAGTACAGCTCCGGTTCCGTCAACAGCAGTTATTCGAAGTTGAAATATACTTCCGGCTGTTTGTGTGGCAATATTTCCTCCTCCTGTGCTCTCAATTTTAAATCCGGCTAATTTACCTTCATCAGCTACGGTAAATGAAGTACTTTGAGTTGAAGAGTTTAAACCGGTGCTTATAGCTCTTAGCGTATAATTCCCATTTGTATCGAGTCTGATATTACTGAATATGGCCTTGCCTGAAGTATTTGTATTTACAGGATTAGTGCTGCCACCTGTAATACTTGCACTTGCGGGTCCGGTTACTTTTTCAAGTTGAACGGAAATACCACTCTGACTTACAAAGTTGCCGAAGTCATCAGTCAGTTGCACTTCGATGGCCGGAGTTATCGGGTCATTTAATGTTACATTACTGGGTTGGACGTTAAAAACCAAACTGTCAGCAGCTGCAGGGTTTACAGTTATTGTGTTTGAAGTAATACTTGTAAAACCTGTTGCTGAAAAACTCAGATTGATATCATTTGCCACCGTATGCGATAGATTTGTAAAGGAAGCCAAACCATTATTTGCGGTCACTGTTTTAGTCCCTTTAAGTGTACCTGAGCCGGAATTTCTTGCCGCTGTTATTTGGGTGAAATTATCATCGGTTACCTTGTTTGTATAATCATCTTGAATTTGAATAACAGGTTGAGATGGGAAATCAACTCCGGCAGTAACTGTGGACGAAGGTTGATTTGAAATAACTAGGGTAGAGCCATCTGAAGGAACAACCGTTATTTTTCCAGATTGAACTGCTGTTAAGCCACCTGAAGTTGCCCGAATATTTGCTGCCCCTACCAAATTTCCCGTGAACGCAGCATTTGCACCTGAAGCAGAAAGATTACCATCTACCACTCCGCCTGTTTTACCTTGCAGCGACCAGGTTGCTGTCTGATTTCTCTTAAAGTTATTGAACTGATCTCTCACGTTGGAATAGACGGTAACAGAGGTACCCGCTTCCACATTCTGAGCAGATACTACAGCTCCTCCTGCGTTCGGTGAATTTTCAACCCTGATCTTGTTATCAGCTCCGGCAATCATAGAAATAGTACCGTAATTTAAATTACCTACCGGGGCGGCACTTCCTGTATTTCTGATCTCTTTGGATGTCACAGGAGATCCTTGTGCAGGTCGAATGCGCAGATTACTAAAGGAAATGGTATGTGGGTTATTTGGAGGGGAGCCGCCACTGTTACCTGTAAGCTGGAAGACGATCTCCGTACTGGATCTGCTGCTGAAAGTAACGGTGATCCGATTACCCTTAGGTTGGGTTACGGTTGCCGTTGGAGCGGTACCTCCGGTATCCCATGCAAACCCGCTGGGTGCCTGAAACCTGATATTACCAGTTTGGAGTTGCCCGGGAGCAGTTTCTTCAATAACAGGGCCCGAAAGAGTGGTCCATGTCCCGGTCGCAAAGTTATCTGCAGATATACCGGTTCCTCCCGTAGCAGGTGTAATGGATTGTGCCGACGATTTATCGTTGGCAATAAAAAGCAGGCACAACAATGTAAATGATATCTTGAAGTATTTAGTCATTGCTTCTTTTAATTCTGGCTAAATATAATCAGGATTATAACCGTGAACTTATAGATTAATCAATTCTAACTGCCTTTAAAATCTTCAAAACGATTCGATAATCATTAGTTGAATATCATTTCAAATTGATTGTTATAAAGAGTAGTTTCTGAGAGTGATTGAAATTGGTGAATTTCCAAAATATGGCATAATCTAATCAATAAGTAACAGCCCACGAATAGAAAGATTCTTATTATATGAAAGGTATCATACTTGCAGGCGGAACCGGCTCTCGGTTATTTCCCTTAACAAAGGTTACGAACAAACATCTTCTTCCGATTGGAAATAAACCCATGATCTATCATCCCATTGAAAAATTGACCGAAGTTGGCATTGAAGAGATCCTGATTGTTACAGGAACCGATCATATGGGGGATGTGGTAAATTTGCTGGGATCAGGGAAAGATTTTGGGTGCCGTTTTACTTACAAGGTTCAGGATGAAGCAGGCGGAATTGCTCAGGCCTTGGGGCTCGCAGAAAACTTCGCCGGCGATAAACCGGTAGTAGTGATCCTTGGAGATAATATCTTTGAATCATCCCTTCAAAAAGCAATGGAAAATTATAATGGAACCGGAGCACAGATCCTCATCAAAGAAGTTCCGGACCCCAAACGCTATGGTGTTGCTGAGTTGGAAGGTGAGTATGTGAAATCGATCGAAGAAAAGCCGGATCACCCCAAATCAAGTTATGCTGTGACGGGTATCTATTTTTATGACTCAAAAGTATATGATTGCATTAAAACCCTAAAGCCTTCCGGACGGGGTGAATTAGAGATCACTGATGTAAATAATTTCTACATCCAAAAAGGAGAAATGAAAAGCTCAGTAATGGAAGGGTGGTGGACCGACGCCGGAACTCCTGAATCCTATCAAATAGCAAACGAGCTGGTGCGGGGTTAACATGCGGATCTTAGTAACGGGAGGAAACGGACAGCTTGGGAGTGAATGGGTTAGCTATCTGAATCGGCAGGAAGTTGAATTCATTGCGCTGCCTTCCTCAGATTTCGATCTCACCGATCATGCAGATACCCGGCGCGTAATGGGGAATTTAAAGCCGGACCTTCTCATCAATTGTGCGGCTTATACAAAAGTTGATCAGGCTGAGGAAGAACCTGAAAAGGCTTTTGCTGTTAACAGCGAAGGGGTTAAGAACCTTGCGAATTACTGTGCTTCACATAACATAAAACTGGTTCACTTTTCTACCGATTATGTGTTCCCGGGAACAGAAGAAGATCATCAGAAATATCCTAAGGGTTATTCTGAAGATCACCCCACAAATCCGATCAATACATATGGGGAAAGTAAATTAGCGGGTGAACAGGCGGTTCGGGAATCGGGCTGCGAATTTATAATAATGCGGGTGGCCTGGCTTTGTGGAAAACACGGAAGCAATTTCGTAAAAACCATGTTGAAAATGGGGGAAGAGCGAGAAGAAGTGAGCGTTGTAAACGATCAATTTGGCTGCCCTTCTTTTGCCCATAATGTTGTTTATAACTGCTGGAAATTAGTTGTAGAACATAAGTTAGGAACGTATCATCTTTGTTCGGAAGGAAAGATCAGCTGGCATGAATTTGCCAAAGAGATCTTTGAGCAAATGGAAATACCCGTGAATTTGAAACCTGTTAGCAGTTCCGAATTCCCCGCCAAAGCTAAACGACCGGCATTCTCCTTATTAAATACTCAAAAAATTAGTAACATCCTCGGCGTTACCATAATTGACTGGAAAGAAGGATTAACAAACCTGTTGACAGAATTGAGATCATGAAAATTTCAGAAACCCGTATTCCTGCGGTAAAGATCATTGAACCCCGTGTATTTGAAGATGACCGGGGATATTTTTTCGAAGCCTACCGTAAATCTATTTTGTATGAAGCCGGTATTGAAGAGGAGTTTATTCAGGATAATGTTTCAAAGTCATACCGAAATGCGATTCGGGGTTTGCATTATCAAATCCAAAACCCGCAAGCTAAGCTGGTGCAATGTCTCAGAGGCTCCGTTCTCGATGTAGCTGTAGATCTACGGCAGGATTCCCCCTCATTCGGGAATTATGTGGCTATCAAATTATCGGATGTAAGCAAGAGAATGCTCTATGTACCTAAAGGCTTTGCTCATGGTTTTTCTGTACTTTCCGATGAGGCTATTGTAACCTATAAGTGTTCGGATTACTACAATGCGGAAGGGGAACGCGGGGTACGCTGGGATGATCCGCTTATCAGAATTAATTGGGATGTAAGCCGCCCGATCCTCTCTGAAAAAGACCGAAAACTTCCATTATTTTCATCCATCAAAGAAGAAGATCTATTTTAATATGCGCATCATTGTAACAGGGGGCGCCGGATTTATAGGCTCCAATCTTATTTTAAAGCTTAATGAACAACACCCGGATTGGGAGATCTTTAATTTGGATAAATTGACCTATGCTTCGGATCATTCACACCTTAAATCCCTTAAAGATTCGGGAAGATATTATTTTAAAAAAGTGGATCTGGTGAACAGAGATGAGGTCAAGAATGTGGTGAAGGCCTTTAAACCCCAGGGAGTTTTTCATCTGGCTGCAGAATCGCATGTGGATAATTCTATCCAGGGGCCGGAGCCATTTATTCAATCGAACATTGTAGGCACGTTCAATATTTTGGAGGAGTGCAGGCTGCTTTGGAAAGAAGATGAAAATGCCTGGAAAAACAACCGGTTCCTGCATGTCTCAACCGATGAAGTGTATGGTGAATTGGAGAGGGATGGCTTCTTCAATGAAGAGACCCCATATGCTCCAAATTCCCCGTATTCAGCTTCTAAAGCCGGGAGTGATTTTATCGTTCGTTCATACCATAAAACCTATGGAATGAATGTGGTGACTACGAATTGTTCCAATAACTATGGCCCGCATCAGCATGATGAAAAATTGATTCCCGTGGTTATACGGAATGCCATTCAGCATCATGAAATTCCGGTTTATGGGAGAGGGGAAAACGTGCGAGACTGGCTGTTTGTTCATAATCACTGTGATGCCCTTGATGTGGCTTTCCGAACAGGTAAGGCCGGAGAAACCTATGTGATCGGCGGCAATAACGAGTGGAGGAATATTGACCTGGTTCATAAGATCTGCAATATCCTGAATGAGGAAGTTGGTAAAGGCCCTGATGGAGATTATAACAATCTGATCACTTTTGTGGGAGACCGGCTGGGCCATGATTTTCGCTACGCCATTGATGCCTCAAAGATAAAGGAAGAGCTTGGCTGGGAAGCTTCTCAGGATTTTGACGGAATGCTCCGCCAGACAATTTTGTGGTACATAGATAAGTATAATTCAAAGTGAAAAATTAAAGATTAAAAATTACTGTTAGCCATGACTCAATTTTTAATCTTTAATTTTAAATTTTTAATTCTAAAGCGAATAAAATGAGCGATAGAAAATATTGGCTGATGAAATCGGAACCGGAAGATTACAGCATTGATGACTTAAAAGACGATGGAGAGACCGCGTGGACCGGAGTCAGAAACTATGGGGCCCGAAATTTTATGCGGGATGAAATGAATGTGGGCGACGGAATTCTATTCTATCACTCCAATATCTCAACGCCCGTGATCGTGGGAACGATGGAAGTATGCAGTGAGCCATATCCTGATCCGCTTCAGTTCGATCCCAATTCAAAATATTTTGATGAAAAAAGCTCCGAAAGTGAACCCCGCTGGCAGTTAGTAGATGTTAAATTCGTTCAGAAGTTCGAGAATCCAGTTACCCGTGATGCCATGAAAGAAGAAGCTGCACTGGAAGATATGGAGCTATTCCGCCTGGGACGTTATTCAATCACTCCCGTTCGGGAAAGTGAATGGAAAAAGATCCATGAAATGGCCGGGGCGGATACTAAATAACGTGAGTCTGGCATAAATATCCTCGTTATAGTCTTTGAGTCACGGTCTGAGGGCTCCAAATCCAGCATCAGGAGCCTGTGTCCATCGATCAGATGGGTGATCCATCAGATCGAGTTCGTGGTTGTTTAATCTGCCTCTCGGTCCGATGGCTCCGAGCCCATCTGACCGTTTGTTTGATTTGAGTGCCCAAGCTTGTTCTTTCTCCATTTTTACAACTTTTGGGGCTTAATCCATCCATCAGACGAGATATCCGTCAGATGGATCTCATAACCATTTTAAAATTCTTTTGGGACCTGAGTTCGATTAAAAAGCAGGTTCTATCACAGGCAAGATGGTCATTTCGCAACGAATGCCGAGATCTACTTGTTTTTAAGGAGTAAAAGCAAAGGATGATTACCCCAAAAACTACTCCGAAAATCAATAATAAGGCGTTCGTTAAGCCATCGGTGGAAAACGAGACACGAATCAATACAGTGGTCACAACAAAGCCGGTATTTCTGATCAACAAACTATATCGGTCGGTATAACGGAAGGAAGCGATCAAAATTAAAACATCCACAATGATCAGGGCTACAAAAAACTCGTTATAGAAAATTTTGTTGAAATCACGAATGGTGGTAATAACTCCTAAGCTGAGCTGATTTAACTCAATGATCCAGTTCACAAAACTGTAGATAGATAGAAATAAAAAGACAGGAACAAGAATAATACAGAGTATCTTCTTGTATAGAATGAACCCTTCAATGTTTGGTGTCACGGTATGGCTTTTACGATTAACCAATAAATACCGAAACAGGAAGATCAGAAAGAAAAGTACCAAAAAACAGGCGATATCATAGATCAGAGTCAAATTTTCGGCGCTGAAAAGCTCTATATTTTCGAAATCCAGATAAGATATATCTTTGAAGATTCGTCTGATAAGAATCAATGACACAATTTCATACTGCTTTGCGATGGAAACGGAGAAAGACCGAGGTAAATAATAAATTAGCAGATATACTTCATAGAAAAGGATAAATGAGAAGGGCGTGTATAGAGCCGAAATTGGATTTGATAGAAATCCCTGAATTTCAACATGAACAGAGATCAAGCCGCTCATTTGCAAAAAGACGGCAGTCAAATGAACCAGGAAACCAATCGTTGCAACATAAAGTGTAATATTCTCTATGCGCTCCTTAATATTTTCATTAAAGAAATTCTTGAAAAGTAAGAGCACAAATTTTTTCGAAATCATATACTTATAACTCAAAAAGCTTTAAAACGGTTCAGACTATTACATGACAGGGAAAGCGAGGCTATTAAAGACATTTTCAGGAACTTTGTTGGCAGCCTATTTAGGTATTTGTGCCTATTTCTACTTCATTCAGGAAGCCATTATTTTTCACCCCCGGGTACTGGATGAGAATGCCCGATACAATTACAGTTTCGAATTTAACGAGCGTTGGTTTGAGCCGGAACCTGGTGTCCGTATTCACGCCGTTCATGCATTTACGGATGCCGATTCAGCCAAAGGACTGGTGATGTACCTGCATGGCAATCGTGGGGCCAATCGCACCAATTCGGATAAGTACACCCTGTTTCTGGATAACGGCTACGATATGATCTATCCTGACTATCGCATGTACGGAAAAAGCCGCGGTGATATGGATAATGAAAAGGATCTTGTGGGGGACATAAAGCATGTATTTGCGGAAATGGCGGAAGAATATGGGGAAGAAAACATCGCCATTGTGGGATATTCCCTGGGTTCAGGAGTTGCGGCACAGGTGGCAGAAGAGTATGATCCCAAAATGCTGATCATGTGGACACCCTTTTATAGCCTCGTTGATGTCAAAGATTCTCAGTTTCCATTTCTGCCCGACTTCCTGATGCAATACCAGCTTAGAACCAATGTCGCCCTTCAGGAGATTGAAGAACCCGTACATATTTTTTATGCCGGTGCGGATGAAGTGTTACCGGTCGAACGATCCCTCAAACTCACCGATTACCTGAAAGAAGGCGATACCTACAAAGTGATTGAAGGGCAGCGGCATGGCTGGATCTACAGAAACCCGGAGTTGATTGAGGGTTTGAAAATATTACTTCATTAGGCACTAAACTCTTTTCAATATCTATTTTTAAAACCTGAGGCCCATTCCATCGGTCAGATGGATGATCCATCAGATTGAATCCGGGAATGTTTAACCTGCCTCCCGGTCTGCCGGCTCCAAGCCGTCTGACCGATTGTTGGAATCGAGCAAACTCATAGCTTATAAAAATTCTAAAACTGTGACAATAACTGTCACCCGCAGCTTTTATATTTAATTCGTAATCGAAGCGAAATCAAACAAACGTAACCTATGGACATCATTTCAATTATAGCCGGAATTTTCCTCGGGGCCATTGCCGGCTATGCCATCGCCCACTTCAAATCCAAATCCGAAAGTTCCCGGCTGGAAGAGCGGAATCAGAATCTTAAAGAGCAATTGGAACAAACGGAAGAGGATCTTGATCAGCTTCAGCAAAAAAGTGAGCAGGAGTTATCGGCGGAGAGAGAACGGGCTAATGAACTGGATAAGAAGCTGGCTTCACGCGAGGCGGATTACCGAAATTTACAGGAGCGGCTCAACGAACAGAAAAAAGAGCTGGCCGTTATGCAGGAGCAGCTTACCACGCAGTTTGAAAACCTTGCGAATAAGATACTGGAAGAAAAGTCTGAGAAATTCACTAAACAGAATAAGGAACAGATCAATCAGCTGCTGAATCCTCTGGGTGAGAAACTGGAAGCCTTCAAGAAGAAGGTAGAAGAGACTTATAATGAGGAAAATCGTCAACGGGCAACACTGAAAGAGCAAATCCGCCAGATGGGAGAACTGAATCAAAAAATGAGTGAGGATGCTAAAAATCTGACAAAAGCTCTTAAAGGAGATTCCAAAACACAGGGCAATTGGGGAGAGGTAATCTTGCAGCGAATCCTGGAGAGATCGGGCTTGAGAAAAGATGAAGAGTACTATACAGAACAAAGTGTGAATACCGAAGACGGACGGCGTATTCGTCCTGATGTGGTAGTCCGGCTTCCTGATGAAAAATTTCTTGTCATTGATTCCAAGGTATCGCTCACAGCCTATGAAAAACTCAGTTCAGCCGAGGATGAGGTAGAACAGCAGCAATTCCTTAAAGAGCATATCAATTCTATTCGTACCCATGTGAAGGGGTTGAGCGAAAAAAATTATCATCACATACACGGAGCAAAAAGCCCGGATTTTGTGTTGTTGTTCATCCCGATTGAGCCGGCATTTGGAATGGCGCTTCAACATGATTCCAATTTATATTATGAAGCCTTCGATCAAAATATAGTGATCGTCAGTCCATCAACCTTACTGGCAACACTTGCTACGATTGACAGCGTCTGGAAACAGGAATATCAAAATAAGAATGCCATGGAGATTGCCAAACGCGGGGGAGCTCTGTACGACAAATTTGTACTTTTCGTGGAAAGTATGAACGATATTGGGCAGCGTATCCGACAAACGCAGGACAGCTATGATGAAGCGATGGGACGGCTTTCAACCGGTGCAGGTAATTTGGTTCGTCAGGCAGAGATGATCCGAAAACTTGGGGCTAAGACCTCCAAACAACTACCGGGTGGAATGACCGACGAATTTGAGGACGATCTGCTGGAAGAAAACCCCGAATCTGAATAAACCACTTACATTCCTCTGGTTTCAAGCTAAAGCTTTCAACCGGGCTCCCTTCAATGGGAGAATTTTTGATACAAGATCTGGAGTTGTGCAAAAAAGAAGAAGTAGTTAAAACTTACACCTAATTTTGGACCGCAGAAATTCCCTCTTGGAAGAAGGATCTTAAATGATCTTTGATCATTTGCAGGAGGATGTGAGATTAGTAAGGACATATCGCTTACGCCCCGGAGTTTTTAAGATCCGGGCATTTCTAAGAAACAAAATCCTTAAAGACCAGTTTTTCTTACAAAAATGATATCTTTGGCTTATGGAGGAGCGTACGTCAAAATCATGGAAAAAATATGGACAGATAGCCGGAGGAGTATTACTCGGCTGGATGTTTTGGTTTTGCCTTTTGATCATTCTCCTTCGGTGGGTGAATCCACCTTTCACAGCCTTTACCCTGCAAGAAAATTGGGAAAAGTTAGGCAAAGATAGGTATAACCTGCAAGAATTTTGGATTCCGGATGAAGAGATTCCAGATCATTTGAAATTGGCGCTGGTCGCTTCCGAAGATCAGCGGTTTTATGAGCATTGGGGACTGGATCTCGCAGCCATCGAAAAGGCTATTGAGGAAAGGGAGCAAAGTGGAAGGGTTCGCGGTGCAAGTACAATAACTCAGCAAGTGGCAAAAAATTTATTTTTATCACCCGCACAAAACTATATCAGAAAGGGATTAGAGGCCGGAATTGCGCTTCTCATCGAACTTTTTTGGACCAAAGACCGGATTATGGAAGTGTATCTGAATATCGCAGAATTTGGCCGGGGGATGTTTGGGATCAGTACAGCTTCTGATCACTATTATGGAAAACCTGCTTCGGCTTTGACTCCCAAAGAATCTGCCCGAATGATGACGGTACTGCCAAATCCAAAGATCATAAAACCGGAACCTCCTTCCGATTATGTACTGAATAGGAGTAATTGGATCCTCAGGAATATGGAACAGCTAAGCGGACTTCGTTTCACACCTAAGCAATATCCCCCTCAGGACTCAGTTGCATTCTTCCCCGATACATTAGAAAATACTGGATTAACGATAGCTAATGATTCAAGTTTTGCAGATACTCTATCTTTAGGAGGATTGGATTCGACACTGATAGACAGCCTGACTGGCACTTTATTTTTTCAACAATAACAGTATATTAAAGGCTTAATAATTTAAAAAAAAACTCCGAAAATTAGAGAAGCATACGTAACACAGTACAGAAATTTTTAAAGGCTGAATATGACTAATGTAGATACAAGAGAAGAACAGAAGAGAGTTGAGGCATTACACTCATATGAAATTTTAGATACTAAGGAAGAGAAAGAATTTGATAACCTGGTTAAATTAGCTGCACAGGTCTGTGATGTACCATTCGCAAAATTGAATTTTCTGGATGGGGTTCGGTCCTGGAGTAAAGCAAATTTTGGCAATGATGTTAAAGAAACTCCTCAGGAAGCAGCCTTTTGTCATTATACCATTCAAGATGAGACCTATATGGTGGTTGAGGATACTCTTAAAGATGACCGGTTCCGTAATTTTGCATTTGTAGTTGAAAGTCCCAATGTGCGATTTTATGCTGGTTTCAATATCAAAGGTAAGGGGCAGAATATTGGAACAATTTGTGTATTAGGCCAGGAGCCCAAGCAATTAAGTGATGCGCAGTTGGAGTCACTGGCTATTATAGCTAATGAAGTGGAATCACGTCTTGAGCTTAAAAAGAAAAACAAAGATTTGGCCACTTTGACTGCATTTCTTGAAGCTTCGGTAGAGGCTATGCTGATTGTGAACCCAGAAACCCAAAAGATCGAGCATAAGAATAGTAATGGAAATGAGCTGCTTTCGAAGCTGATTAGTGAAAATGATGATCGTCCGTTAAACGAATTATTCCCAGGCTGGAATTATCTGGATGAGTTGAAAAAGTGGCATGAAGCAGGCGGCAAACACCCGGTCAAGATGGAAACTTCGCTGGAGAATATTGAAGGGGAAGAAGTTTTCCTGGAAGTAAATACCACTCAGAAATATGGCAAGTGGCTGATCACATTTCAGAATATAACTCAAAGAAAACTCACAGAAAAAGATCTTAAACAAGAGAAAAAACTCAGTGACACCATTATCAATGCACTTCCGAGTCATTTTTATATGTTTGATGAGGAAATGAATTTTATTCGATGGAATAAAAACATCGTTGAGACAACCGGAAGGACGGAGGAGGAGCTTGTTGATCTAAGTCCTGCAGATTTCTTCGAAGGCGAGGATATACAGAGAGTTAGCGAATATGTAAGAAGAACGATGAATGGATTTGAAGGTTCTATTCAGGCTGATTTGGTGATGAAAGACGGCTCAAAAGAACCTTATTTATATCATGCAATTGCATTTGAAAATAGCGGGAAGAAGTATTTTCTTGGAACGGGACAATCGGTAGCTGAGCACGTAGAGTATCAATCCAGTTTAAAAAATCTGATTAATGAAAAAGAAGTATTGCTGCAAGAAGTTCATCATAGGGTAAAAAATAATCTTGCAGTGATATCAGGGTTTCTGCAGCTTCAGGAGTTGATCTCAGAAGACGAGGGAACAAAATCAGTACTGTTATCAAACTACATGCGAGTGAAGTCAATGGCAATGATTCATGAGGAATTATATAAAGCCAAAGATTTTACGGGGATTGATTTTGAGCACTACCTTAAAGAAGTACTGACCGTGTTGACAGATAAACTCAGTCCGAATGAAAAAGATATTAAACTGAACATTAGTTCTGAATCCATTTACATGAATCTAAATCAGGCTGTACCTCTTGCACTGATCGTCAATGAGTTAGTTTCCAATGCGTACACCTTTGCATTTGATGGGAGGGATGAGGGGAATGTGTGGGTTAGGTTAAAACTGAAGGAAGATGAGATCTATCTGAGTGTCGAGGATGATGGGATTGGGCTGCCCGAAGATTTTAAGTTCGAAGAAAGCCCAACATTGGGGACGACTTTGGTCATGTCTTACTCCGAACAAATTAATGCGGATGTCAAGATCTCTTCTGAAAAGGGTACGCATTATGAACTCCGATTCTCTAATAACACATCCAAATCGGGGTCGAACCTTCATACTGAAGTATAGCTGAAGTGTGTTTGTTTAATATTCAAACATGTTCCAGGGCTGACCTTTGGGCTTGGGGGCTTTGAAGATCATAAGTTCTTTTTTGGTAGGATGTTCAAGCTCCATTTTTACTGATCTCAGCGCAATGTTCTGGTTCCCCCTCTTGTCAGGATTTCCATATTTATGATCTCCCAAAAGCGGGTGTCCTTCTTTGGCAAATTGCACCCGAATTTGGTGTGGCCGGCCTGTGATCAGATCCACTTCAACGACGGTGTATTTGGCACTTTGTTTGATACTGATGAACTTCAACCGTGATTCCTTTGCGTCCCCTTTCGGTGATTTATACGCCTTTACAACATTGATTCGGTTATTCTTTTTGAGGAAATGGACAAACTCTCCAAATACCGGTGCCTGACCTTCAACCAGTGCCCAATAGGTTTTGTTAATGGTTCGCTTTCGAATTTGATAGGAGAGGCGGGAAGCTGCTTTTGAGGTTCTTGCTAATACCATTACTCCACTCACCGGGCGATCCAGACGGTGAACCAATCCTAAAAAAACATCACCCGGCTTATTGTATTTCTTTTTGATGTATTGTTTACAAAGATTCAGCACGTCAGGCTCGCCGGTATGATCTTCTTGCGAAAGTAATCCTGACGGCTTATCGATCACCAGCAGGTGATTGTCTTCGTAAATAATGGGAATGTTGGGAGTAGTTTTGGTCGTATCCATAGACTCAAAATTATGAATTCCTTGAACTAATAATAGAACGATTTTTTGGGGTCGCGAAATCTCCAAAACACAAAAGGGTATGGAACGCGGATAACACGGATCGGACGGATGGTCACGGATTTATTGTTAATAATCATTAGCTAGATGGTTCCTTCTATGTTGAGAAGATTAATCGGCCTTAGAAAAAAGAGCGTTAAGAAGATGACGAAATGTAGCGTTAAGAAATAAATCATACCGCTGATAAATTGAGAAGCGAGCTACTTCTGAGATGGAGCATTGATTTATTTTAGCGGAATGGAGTCAGCTTTAGCTCTTTTTTCGTAGTCGGGAGTTTTTGTTTCTTTTGTCGGTACAAAAGAAAAGGGAATAAGCACAAGTAATAAATAATTACAAGATTAAGGAAACTGCAACGAAAAAAATCAACGAAATCAGTGCATTCAGCAATCGAATTCTATTATCTTTAGCTCATGAGCAACGAAGGACAAGTAAAACTCTCAGAGAAAGTCGCAAATTTGCCCGCCTCGCCGGGCGTGTATATCTATAGAGATGCCAACAACTCGGTGTTGTATGTGGGGAAGGCCAAACGGTTGCGGAATCGTGTTCGATCATATTTTCAGGATTCCCGTCCTGCAGACGGGCGTATCAAAACCATGGTCGCTAAAATAGATGATCTGGAAGTATTTGTGACGGATTCTGAGGCTGAGGCACTTATTTTAGAGAACAATCTCATCAAACAATATCAGCCCCGATACAATATTATGTATCGGGATGATAAGTCCTATCCATACATCTGCATCACCGATGAGACCAAGCCGAGGGTATTTCCGACCCGAACCGTGGTAAAAGACGGAAGTAAATACTACGGCCCATATGACAGCGTGGGCGCCATGAAAAGGATGCTGGAAACTATCCGGAAAGCATTTGGGCTTTGTACGTGTGCCGTTTCACAAAAAACCATTGATAAAACCCGGGGCGTACCCAAATGGCATTCCTGCTTTGATGATTACCTCGAAAATTGTTCCGGTGATTGGGACGATGAAGTGTACCAGGCCACTATCAAAAAAGTAGACCGGATGTTAAATGGGAAGACCGATCAGTTGATCAGGGAGTTGAAAGAAGAAATGCAGATCGCTTCTGATGCACTGGCGTTTGAGGAGGCCGCTCAGCTTCGCGATAGCCTGGAAGCTGTTCAGCACTACAGCCAGAAAATGAAAATGGTGGTCTCCAAAAAAGTGGACCGCGATGTGTTTGCCATTCGAAAAGATCAAGAGATCGGCGAGGCATGCGGTGTACTGTTTAAAGTTAGGGAAGGGAAGATGATCGGAAAATTTCATCGATTCCTAAAAAATATTGAAGGACTGGAAATGGGCGAGATGTTGCAATCTTTTGTGGAAGATTATTATACCGGCCAGTATATGGCGGCTATTCCGGATGAAGTTTATTTGAGCCATGAGCTGCCCGAAACAGAACCGCTTGAGCAATATTTACAGCAGGAGCGCGGAAAGATCGTACCGGTTCATGTGCCGCAAATTGGAGAGAAGAAACAGCTCATCAAGATGGCAGAAGCCAATGCAAAATTACATCTGAACGAGCGTGCACTTGAAAAAGCCAAAGCCGAGCGGGACCGAATTCCACATGCTGTAAAAGAACTGAAAGAGCACCTTAAGCTCGACCGACTCCCCCGAAGGATTGAGTGTTTCGATAATTCTAATTTACAGGGAACCGACCCGGTAGCTTCCATGGTCTGTTTTGTGGATGCTAAGCCCCGAAAGAGTGAGTACAAGCGGTTCAATATAAAAACAGTAGAAGGGCCTGATGATTTTGCTTCCATGAAGGAAATTCTGAACCGCCGATATTCCCGGGTTATGAAAGAAGGATCTCAAATTCCTGATCTTATTATTGTTGACGGTGGGAAAGGTCAGTTGAGTTCGGCGGTGGAAGCACTTAAAGAAATCGATTTCTATGGAGAATGTGAGATCATTGGGTTAGCCAAGCGGCTGGAAGAAATTTTCCTGCCGGGTATGTCGGATCCGGTCATGATCCCCAAAAAATCATCAGCCCTAAAATTATTGCAGCAAGCGCGAGATGAAGCTCATCGGTTTGCCATTACCTTTCACCGGCAAAAAAGAAGTAAGCGAACGGTTAAAACAGAGCTGCTTGATATAAAAGGGGTGGGAGAGAAGACCGCTCAAAAGTTGCTTAAGGAATTTGGATCGGTAAAAAAAATAAAAGCAGCTCAAAAAGAAGAAATACAGGCTGTGGCGGGTAAATCTGTGGGGGAAAAGATATACAACTATTTAAAGGATAGTTCATCATCATCCAAATAAATACCAGATTGCTCACATTAACATGTTATATGAATACCGTATTAGCAGCAGTACAATAGTATCAGACGATAAAGTAAAAAGGAGCACCGTCTGAAACGCTCCAAATAATCTGAATGTTACCGAAACAAAAAGTACATATTTTGGTTTGATTATTTGGAGCAGAATCCCAAAATTCAGGTTCAATATTATGAAATTGATCAAAAGACACGTTGAAAAACCTAATTACAAAAGCCTCAAAGACCGAGAGCTTGTGAAAATCTTCCGCAAAAATGCGGATGAATCTGCTTTTAATGAATTGATGAATCGCCATCAGCAAAAAATATATTCCTATATTTACAGCATGGTGATGAATCCTGAAATTGCCAATGATCTTTTTCAAACTACCTTCACCAAGGTGATCACAAAAATGGATGATACGTACAATGAACAGGGAAAATGGATCGCCTGGGTAATGCGTATTGCACATAATGCAACCATTGATTATTTAAGAAAACAAAAACGATACATTGACGTTAGTGGATGGAGTGACGAAGACTCTTCAACCGATTATTTTGATCGGATGGAAGATGACAGTGTTGTGGATGCTGATGATAAAATGATCGAAACAGAAACACGATCAAGTCTGATGAAGCATATTGCCAAACTTCCTGAAGAGCAGAGATCAGTCGTCCTTCTGCGACACTATTACGAAATGCCGTTTAAAGAAATCGCAGAATTAACTGATGTATCCATCAATACTGCCCTTGGGCGTATGCGATATGCACTCATAAATCTTAGAAAGTATTTTGAGGAAGAACGAGAAGAAGAGCAAAAACATGCACACGGATGAAAACAAAGCTATTCGTTATCTGATGAAGGAAATGGATCCTTCTGAAGAAATGGAGTTCGAAAAGCAAATGCGGGGAGATGGAGATCTGTTGATCGAAGTCGAAAGTTTGAGAGCCACAAATCGGAAGCTTTCAGGTATCCCGCATAAAACCCCACCGGCCGATCTGACTACCGCTATAACTGAAAAGGCTAAAGAGATTCAGTCAAAAAGAAAACCGGGTACAGCGAACATTATTTTTTTTATGAAGAGGGGTATAGCGGCGGCTATCCTTTTAGGCGCTTTTACTGGTGGATATATGTACTATTCAGATTATTCAGGTTCCCAGGCACTCCAATCTTCCGGGACTGAAACCGTGGAACCCTGGGTTGATCGGAATGAGGTTCTCCGTTTCTCTGCAGACCAACAAGCTGGCCAGTCCTCTATTCCTGATGCAGACCTTGACAGAAGCTACGAGAAGTTACAGCTGGTGAATGACCTAACAGGTACCAATTCCTCTGGTAATGGTATTTTACTCACAGGCTCATCCAATTAAGCAATGCCGAAACATTACTTTATCTCATAAATGTGGAAAACTTTGTCCCTTAATGTGAATAAGTATTTTTGTATGGCAGTGCACCTCGCTTTATATTAAAATTTATCAGAAAACTATATCAAGCATAAAGCAGGTTTTTAATGGGAAAAGTCATTTCAATTGCCAATCAGAAAGGTGGAGTAGGAAAAACAACTACGGCAATTAACTTAGCTGCTAGTTTGGCAGCTGTGGAACATCCTACCTTGGTAATAGACATAGATCCCCAAAGTAACACTACAAGTGGACTTGGGATTGATTCTAAAACAGTATCCAACTCAGTGTATGAAATGATGATAGGAAGTGCGGATATTGATGATACCATCCGCCAAACAGAGTTGGATTTTTTAGAGCTTGTACCGGCTCACATCAATTTGGTTGGAGCCGAAATTGAGATGATAGATCGTGAAGAACGCGAACGCATCTTGAAAAAAGCGATTGAAAGTGTACGTGACAAATATGATTTCATTATCATTGATTGCCCGCCTTCCTTAGGCTTGTTGACTATCAATGCTTTAACGGCATCCGATTCAATTGTGATTCCGGTTCAGTGCGAGTATTTTGCATTAGAGGGCCTTGGTCAGCTCTTGAACACCATTAAGATCGTACGGCAACACCTGAATCCTGAGCTGGATATTGAAGGCGTTTTGCTGACTATGTATGACACGAGAACAAGACTATCTAACCAAGTTGCAGATGAAGTAAAACGCTATTTTGATGACCGGGTGTTTAAGGCAGTAATTGCCCGTAATATTCGTCTTGCAGAAGCTCCCAGTTTTGGTAAACCGGCACTGTTATACGACTCTACAAGTGTTGGGGCAAAAAATTACCTTGCACTTGCCCGTGAGATCATTAAGAGAAATAAGAAGTTATTCAAAAACAGCCCGGTTCTTACAGATTAAGACAGATAAATAGTTATTATGGCTACCAAAAAAGTATTAGGCCGCGGTTTAGGAGCTTTTTTCCCGGAATATCAGGAGGAAGGTAAAGAAGGAAAAGAGCTCCATAAGGAAGGTGTTGAGAAGAGTATTTTAAAGCCGGAAGACCGGGTAAATATCGTTCTTTTTGTTCCTGTAGATCATATCCGTAAAAATCCGCATCAGCCCCGTAAAGAGTTTGATGAAGAACGATTGGATGAACTCGCTGATTCCATAAAAGAGCATGGGTTGATACAGCCTATCACCGTTCGGTATATAGGGGAGAAACGATTTGAGTTAATAAGCGGAGAGCGAAGGCTGAGGGCTGCTAAATTAGCCGGTTTAAAGGAGATCCCCGCTTTTATACGCGAAGCAGATGATGAGCAAAGCATGGCCTTTGCCCTGATCGAGAATATTCAGAGGGAAGAATTGAATCCTCTGGAAGTGGCATTGGGGTATAAGCGATTACTGGAAGAGTTTGATTACACCCAGGCTGAAGTTGCCAAACGTGTTGGTAAAAACAGAACGACCGTTACTAATATGCTCCGGTTGCTGAATCTCCCTGATTTCATTCAGTCAGCGTTGAAGTCCAACCAAATTTCAATGGGGCACGCCAGGGCACTGATAACAATTGAAGATGAAGATGTTCAAAAAAAGATACTTAACAAGGTGATTGATAGAGGGATGTCTGTCCGTCAGATTGAAGAGGCCGTCCGGGATGTTTCTCAGCCATCAATATCCAATAAGAAAAAAACATCTTCGTCTAATAAGGAGGAATTAGATCCGTTTTATAAAGAAATTTCTGCGCGTTTACGACGGACATTCAGTACCAAAGTAAATATCAATCCCAAAAAGGAAGGCGGAGAAATAAAGATTGAATACTACTCTGAAGATGATCTTGAACGCATACTTGCAATTTTTGATTCGATCAATTAGCATCGCACTTCTTTTTGGAGTGTTGATCTTTGCGAATGGTTTTGCTCAAAACTTTTTTTCATCACAGAGTTTTGTTGCTGAGAATTATCAACTCAAGCCCGCCTTTGAGAACTCAGAGTCACTACAAACGGAGTTTCCGGACCCTAAAAAAGTACTTCGCAGGTCATTGATACTACCCGGATGGGGGCAAGTGACGAACAAACAGATTTGGAAGGTACCTATCGTGTATGGTGTTATCGGTGGTTTGGCCTACTACAGCGTATATTTGAATAACCGTTATGGAGATTACCGGGCTGCATATTATAATCTGAATCCCCAATCTCCTGGCGATAACAAGTTTGGGCCTACTCCTGGATATATTCCTCAGGATGCAAACCTTGAGGCGTTGAGAGAAACAAGAAACAATTTTAGAAACAGAAGAGACCTGGTTTTTGTTTTCATAGGCCTGTCATATGCACTGAATGCTATTGATGCCTATGTATTTGCACATTTACGATCTTTTGACGTATCCGATGATTTGTCTATGAACATACGGATGAAGCCGGTGATGATCGCAGCCAGTAAAAGTTCGTCTACTCCGTCAATATTACTTTCTATAAATTTTTAAAAAATTATGACCAACGAGCAAAGAGAATTTCAAAAAAACAATCAGCACAGTGGCTTTGATCGTGACATATGGAGCGTATTCAAAGTAATGGGTGAATTTGTGGAAGGCTATGACAAGCTATTTCAGATAGGCCCGTGTATTTCCATTTTTGGATCAGCACGCACCAAACCTGATAATAAGTATTATAAATTAGCGGTTGAAACAGCTGAAAAGATCACAAAAAAAGGATTTGGAGTGATCACAGGCGGCGGGCCCGGAATCATGGAAGCCGGAAACAAAGGAGCTGAGCAAGCCAATGGAAAATCTGTGGGTCTGGGAATCAGTCTGCCGTTCGAGCAAGGGATCAACCAGCATGTAGACCCTGATTTCTCCATAAATTTTAACTACTTCTTTGTGCGAAAAGTCATGTTTGTGAAATACGCGCAAGGGTTCGTTGTTTTCCCGGGAGGTTTTGGAACTTTGGATGAATTGTTTGAAAGCTTGACCCTTATTCAAACCAGGAAGATCGATCAAATTCCTATAATTTTATTCGGAAGCGAATATTGGGGAGGTTTGATAGATTGGATGAATAACACAATGAAAGAGTGGCAAACAATCTCTGACAAAGACAGCGATCTGTTTCATGTTACCGACTCTACCGATGAAGCCGTGAAAATTATTTGCGATTTCTACAGTAAAAAGGAACCGATGCCTAACTTTCACTTCTAATTCGGAACATAAAAGCGCTTCCATAAGTTTAATAGATACTATTTCATTAAAAAGGCAGTTATAATTTTAATTTCAGTGTCATTTTTTATTAAATTCGGCGCTGCAACTAACGATCAAAATAAAAAAAGATATGAAGGTTTTAAAAACAAGTTTATGTGCCGCTTTATTAGTTCTTATGGCATTTCAAGTGCAGGCTCAGGATAGAACTCAGGCTGTGCAGCTTTATAATCAAGGTTTGGAGCAAGCTCAGTCAAATGATTATGAAGCTGCTGTTTCCACATTCACCCAGGTAATCTCTGTAGCAGAGCAATTAGGCCCTGAAGGTGAAGACATTAAAGGAAATGCAGAGTCTCAAATACCAAAAATGTATTATGGTATGGCAAGAGCAGCCTATCAAGAGTTTCAGTCAAACCGAGACATAGAATCACTTAACAGAGCAATATCTGCGTTTCGTGATGTTGTAGAGATTAGTGAAGAATATAATGATGACCGATATGTAAGTACCGCGAGAGGGGCAATTCCTCAGCTATATTACAGTAAATCAGTACTTTACTACAGTCAGGAAGATTTTGATGCAGCAGAAGAAGCAGTTGATGAAGCGCTCAACTTAAATTCAAATTATGCAGCTGCATACTATCAAAAAGCCAAGATCTTTAAGAAAGTGAATGATACTGATGGAGATGGTATCATTGATCAGGGTGTAGATGAAATGATCGAATGGTATGATCGGGCAATACAAGTTGCTGAAGCAACGAATAAACCTGATATAGCAGAAAGAGCTCGTGAAGCAGCTCATGATGAACTTTTAGCTGTTGGAACTCGAGCTTCTGAAGATAATAACTTGGATTATGCTCTTGAGACTCTGAATAAAGCATTAGACTATGATGGACAATCTTCAAATGTTTATTACCGAATTGCTGAAGCCCATAATAAAGCAGGTAATGCACAGGAAGCTGTTGATGCCGCTACTAAAGGCCTTGAATATGAGAACGGTGGTAGAACCGACAGAGCCAAAATTTATTATGAGCTTGGATATGCCCATCAGACCCTGAATAATAAATCTGAAGCTTGTGACGCTTTCTCAAACGCGCTTTATGGATCTTTCCGGTCTCCTGCAGAGCATAAAATGGAGTTTGAGCTGAAATGTGATTCAACAGCAAATTAAAATTTTGCTTTTAGTGAATATGAAGCCACGTTCTTTTGAGCGTGGCTTTTTTTATGAAATTATTTTTTAATCTTTTTTATCCAAAACCGGCTTTTGGTATCTTCGCTATCCTTCGGTCGTCAATCATAATTTTTAATTTAATCTTCTTCATGCCTGCTTCCAACCTTGATAATCTTTGTGTAAACACGATAAGAACTTTGTCTATCGATGCCGTTCAAAAAGCAAATTCAGGCCATCCGGGGATGCCGATGGGAATGGCTGATGTAGCTTATGTACTTTGGACTAAGTTTTTGAAACATAACCCAAAAAACCCTGATTGGTTTGACAGAGATCGATTTATCCTTTCTGCCGGGCACGGATCTATGCTGATCTACAGCCTGTTGCATTTAACCGGCTATGATCTGAGTCTTGATGAGATCAAAAATTTTCGCCAGATGGGAAGCAAGACCCCAGGGCATCCCGAATATGGCATAACTCCGGGTGTAGAAACTACAACCGGTCCGTTAGGACAAGGATTTGGAACCGGGGTTGGAATGGCTATGGCAGAGCATTTTTTATCCGCCAAATTCAATAAAGAAAGGCATAATATTGTAGATCATTTCACGTATGCGATTATAAGTGATGGTGACCTCATGGAAGGAATTTCCCATGAATCTGCATCTATGGCAGGGCATATGGGTTTAGGTAAATTGATCTATTTATATGATTCAAACCGGATTTCCATTGAAGGTTCTACCGATTTAGCTTTCACCGAAGATCCTGTCAAAAGATTTGAATCCTATAACTGGCATGTAGTTGAAATTGACGGGCACGATCATGATCAGATCACAGCCGCAATTGAAGAAGCGCAATCTGTCACAGATAAACCTTCCATTGTTATTTGCAAAACCCATATTGGGTTTGGGAGTCCAAACAAGCAAGACAGTGAATCATCTCACGGCTCTCCATTAGGAGAAGATGAGGTACAACTGACGAAAGAAGCGTATGACTGGGACCCTGAAAAGAAATTTTATATTCCGGAAGAGGCCCTAAATAAGTTTAGAGAAGCTGTGTCGAATGGAGAAAAGGAAGAGAAAGAGTGGAATGACAGATTAGCAAAGTATGAAAGTTCATTCAGTGAAGAAGCAAGTTTGTTCAATAAGTGGAGAAACCGCGAATTATCTTCTGAGCTGGAAAAGAACCTACCCGTATTTGATGTGGATGAGAAAGGTATGGCGAGCCGGGCTGCATCAGGAAAAGTGATCAACGCTATTAAGGATGTGGTACCCAATTTATTTGGAGGTTCTGCAGATCTGGGAGGAAGTACCAAAACTGATATTGAAGGCTATGGCTCTTATATAATTGATTCACCGACCGGAAGAACCGTCCACTTTGGTGTTCGTGAACATGGAATGGGTGCAGCCGTAAACGGTATGGCACTGCATGGCGGAATGATTCCGTACGGAGCAACTTTCTTTGTTTTTACCGATTATATGCGGCCCGCTATTCGCCTGGCTGCTCTTATGAAAGTGCCTTCCATTTTTGTTCTTACACACGACAGTATTGGTTTAGGGGAAGACGGACCTACCCATCAGCCCGTAGAACATCTTGCAAGCTTAAGAGCAATGCCGAACGTAACTATTCTTCGGCCTGGTGATGCCAATGAAACAGCCTATGCCTGGAAATGTGCCCTTGAAAATACTACCGGCCCAACCTTGCTGGTTCTCACACGTCAGAACTTACCTACTCAAAGCAGGACCGAAGCAAATCCTGCTAGCTGGGTTCGGAAAGGCGGATATGTTTTTTCAGACTCCGACAAAGAGATCCCCGATATAATATTGATCGGAACCGGTTCTGAGCTTCAATACGCTGTCGAAGCAAAGAAGAAGCTCGCTGACCAAGGCGTAGATGCGCGCGTGGTAAGTATGCCAAGTTGGGAGTTGTTTGAGAAGCAAGACGCCGCTTACAAAGAGAATGTACTGCCGAAAGCTGTAACAAATCGGGTTTCCATTGAAGCCGCTGCCACCTTTGGCTGGGAGCGTTATGTGGGGGCAAATGGAACTGCGATCGGGTTGAACACTTTCGGAGAGTCTGCTCCTTATGAAGAACTGTACGATCATTTTGGCATTACAACGGAGGCCGTCGTAAAAGCTGCCCTGAGTACTGAGTAAGTAAACTGAATTTATTCCGCTATTTAGAAGGGCGGTGTATACATGTAAATGTAACATCGTCCAGCGGGTCCACCGATCCGATAAAAGCTTCCAGAGAAGACTGTAGTTTGCCAATGATCGTTTTTGCGTGAAGGGAACCGTAAATTTCCATAAGTGATTCTATACGTTCTTCGCCATATTCTTCTCCACGGTTATTACGAGCTTCGTTCAAGCCATCGGTATAAAATAAGACGGAGTCGCCGGGTTTGAAGTGAAATTTCTTCACTTCCATATTTTTATCAAGCAACTTGGTGGAGGTCATACCCAAAGCAAAACCATTGGATTTGAGCTTGAATGTGGTATCCCTATCCTTATTGTAATAAATGGGAATATTGTGTCCGGCACGGATGTACTCAAAGTGTTCTTCGTCATTTGGAAAGAAAGCAACACAACCGGTTACAAAGGTTTTGTCTTTACTGTTGCTTTTAATGTAGTTATTCAGCTGAAGGAAGAGCTCCTTCGGATTCGGTTCTTCCTTTTCAATGATCATACTTACCAATGCCTGAAGACGAACCATGTATAAAGCTGCACTAAGCCCTTTACCGGATACATCAGCTATCACAACATACGTTCCTTTATCAGTTTCGATCACATCAAGATAATCTCCACCTACTTCTTTGGCGGTATGGGCAAAAGAATAGACCTCAAGGTTTTCTTTATTGAGGGAAGTACCTGGGAGCAGGCTCAACTGAATTTCGCGGGCAAGGTCGATCTCTTTTTGAACATCAGACTTCTCCAGCAATTCGATCAGCAAAAGCATAAACATGGATAAAAAACCAAAGGGCAGCAGGAGATCACCAATCAGAAAATATTCAAGTATTCCAAAGAAGTTGAGCAAATAGTAAGCCACAAAACTAACCGAACCTATCCCAAAAATTAATCGCCTGGTAGGATTTAATCGTTGAGTGAGGTCAGAAAAAAGTCGTAGAAACTTAACATGTCCGGGAAGTTGCTGCCCCTGCTGCCTTTCAATATCTTCTACCGCTTCCTTATAAACTAATTTAAGCCGTTCTGTATCTGCCGAAAGTTCTTTGGAAAAGCGTTCACGGCTCATGCCGGAAACATATTCTTGATAGAATCTTTTAGTATTGTAACCGGATTGTGCTTCGTTTTTTAAACCCAATGAAGTGCATGATCTAAATTTATGTTTTGTGCTTCTTCGTAATAATAAACAAAAAGTTTTGTTTTATTCAGACTGTTTGAGAAGCAGGATCAATCGGAATGGTTTTCTTACTTCATTTCAATTTGAGTAGTATCAGACGGGACGTTTTGTGGTACTACCCGGTCATAGACAACCCAGGCATCTCTGAAAAAACGCTTAACTATGTTTGAGAACTGAATAGCTTTTTCACGCTCGTGAAAGTCACCAACGTGTACCCGATAATAGGGAGCCCTGAAAAAGACATAAGTTTCAGGTTGATAATTTGCAATCGTTGTGTCAGCCCAGGCTCTGAAGTCTGCAGCAGTGGTGTCGGCACTGGTTACATCTTGTCCTGAGTAAATTTGAATTCGATACCCCTCATAAAGATCTTTTTCTACTTCCTGATGAACTTTCACCCGATTAAAAGCTTCAGGAATTTCATTCTCTCTGTAGGCATATGAATCAGAAAGCCTGGTTCTGTAAGATTGCAGATCTATACCTGAAGTCGTTACTTCTTCATTGTAGTTGTCTCTGATATCATCCATAGCTTCTTCAACGGTTTGCTCTGTTGTTGAACAGCCTGCAGCTATCATCAGTAATAAAAATATGGGAAGGTATTTCATTATATTCATTTAGTATCCAACGGGGTGCCAGGTAGTTTTAGTTTCCTGAAAATCTGTTACAAAATAGGGTGTTTGAGCCTCTTCACTATACCAGTCCTTAACCGGTCGTTTGATAATTCTTTTTACGTTAAGTGAAGCATTTTCATCGATCATCTTCTTCATGTCTTTGGGAAGATCATCTGTATAACACATGGCATTTACATCCATGTGGGTACTAAAATGTTCCGCTAATTCTTCACGAGACCCGGTTAGTATATTAACAACACCTCCCGGAACATCTGAGGAGTTTAAAACTTCTGCAAAACTGATGGACGGAAGCGGGAATTCCTCAGAAGCTAAAATCACACAGGTATTTCCTCCCGCTATTATAGGTGCGATCACGGATACCAATCCAAGTAAGGGGCTTTTTTCCGGGGCAAATGCTGCAACTACACCGGTGGGCTCCAGCATACTAAAGTTGAAGTGTGAACTTGCCACGGGATTAATACTTCCAAATACCTGCTGGTATTTGTCGGTCCACCCGGCATAATAGATCAAACGGTCAATGGCTGCATTGATATCAGCTTCGGCTTCTGCGGCTTTAAAACCGATAGGCCCTAATTCCCGCATAAACTGATCGCGCCGGTCTTCCATCATCTCAGCAATGCGGTATAGGATCTGTCCCCGGTTGTAGGCACTTCTGCTGCTCCATCCACCGAAAGCCTCACGCGCTATTTTAACGGCATCCCGAAAATCCTTTCTGGAGCCCTGGCATGCATTAGCTAACAGATTTCCATCACTGTCAAATGCTTTATAGGTGCGGCCGGATTCACTCCGGGGGAAATCTCCCCCGATATACATTTTGTATGTCTTTTTAACGTCAATTCTTTGTTCTGCCATGATTAATGTGTGGTTAATGGTGTATTGGTTAATCGGTTATTAGGTTCATTCATCCTGTATCACAAATAACTATTAACCATCAACTAATTTCGAATATATGCTGCCAGTCCGTGCATACCGCCTTCTCTGCCAACGCCGCTTTCTTTGTAGCCGCCAAAAGGGGAGGTGGGGTCAAACTTGTTATAGGTATTGGCCCATACAACTCCGGATCGCATCTTACTGCCAACCTTGAAGATCTTGGAACCTTTATCAGTCCATACTCCGTTAGCCAATCCGTATGGAGTATTGTTTGCCTTATCGATGCCTTCATCCGCAGTACGGAAAGTCTGAACCGTAAGTACCGGTCCAAAGATCTCTTCCTGAACTACGCGATTGGATTGAGATACATTGGTGAACAGGGTAGGGCGAATGAAATATCCGTTTTCAGGTATGCTGCATTTTGCCTGATAGATATCGGCACCTTCTTCAACACCTAATTCCAAATATTTATTAACGGTCTCAAACTGCTCTTTGGAGTTAATGGCTCCGACATCGGTATTTTTATCTAAAGGATCACCTACGATCAGTGTCTCTAATCGGTCTTTCAATTTTTGGATCACTTTATCTGCTACTCCTTCCTGCACTAACAGTCGGGATCCGGCACAACAAACATGTCCCTGATTGAAATAAATAGCATTGATGATGCCTTCCACTGCCTGATCAATAGGGGCATCTTCGAAAATCACCAAGGCACCTTTTCCGCCAAGCTCGAGGGTGTATTTCTTATCGGTTCCCGCAAGAGATTTCTGAATGATCTTACCAACATTGGTTGAGCCTGTAAACGCGATCTTATCAATATCCTGGTGATTTACGATCTCGGCTCCGGTTTGACCTGCACCGGTTACTATATTAATCACTCCATCCGGGAGCCCGCAGTCTTTTACCAATTCGGCAAATTTCAAGGCAGTGAGGGAAGTTGTTTCAGCGGGTTTCAGAACAACGGTGTTTCCTGTAGCAAGAGCAGGAGCTATCTTCCAGGCCAGCATCAGCAACGGGAAGTTCCAGGGAATAATCTGTCCGCATACGCCATAAGGCACCGGCTTTTTACCTGGGAATGCATACTCAAGTTTGTCGGCCCAGCCTGCGTAATAAAAGAAATAAGCGGCAACCAATGGGATGTCCACATCGCGGGATTCGCGGATAGGTTTTCCGCCATCCATACTTTCCAAAACGGCAAACTCCCGTGCACGCTCCTGTAGCATGCGGGCAATACGGTAAATATACTTTCCGCGCTCTTTGGCTGAAATACGAGACCATTCCCCTTCATAAGCCTTTCGGGCAGCCTTTACAGCTTTGTCGATATCTTTTTGAGTGGCTTCCGCAAATTCGGTGATCTCTTCTTCGGTTGCAGGATTCGTACTTTTGAAATACCGGCCTTTGGATGGTTTTACGAACTTACCGCCAATAAACAGTTCATAGCGATCCTTTACTTCAGCAAAATCGGAATCCTGGGGTGCAGGGGCATATTCCCAAACAGATTCAAAATCTAACTTAGAGTTAGGTGAAGTTGGTTTGTAAGTGGCTTCTTTGGTTTCAGTATTGGACATGATTATTGGTACTTAGTTCAAAAGTTCTTTTTGAGGGTGTGGATCAATCATTACTAAAGTAATCGAGAGACTGATAATGCCCTGTCTCTTGTTTTACGATCTGCATAAGAAGATCATTGGTCAGGGAGCTGGCTCCAAACCGAAAGTACTTCTTATTCAGCCAGGCCGCTCCAAGTGTTTCTTTTACTATAACTAAATATTGGATGGCTTGTTTCGCAGTTCTGATTCCACCGGCCGGTTTCATCCCAATCATCTTATCCGTCTTATAGTAAAAATCACGAATAGCTTCCAGCATTACTAAGGTTACGGGCTGCGTTGCAGCGGGACTTACTTTCCCGGTTGAAGTCTTTATAAAATCAGCACCAGCATGCATGGCCAGATCACTTGCTTTACGTACATTTTCAAGAGTATGAAGCTCCCCGGTTTCCAAAATTACTTTTAAGTGAGCTTCTCCGCAGGCTTCTTTCACAGCTGCTATCTCATCAAATACAAGATTGAATTCTCCATTCAGAAAAGCCCCGCGACTGATCACCATATCAATTTCATCGGCGCCTTCTGAAACGGCAAATTTGGTATCTTCCAGTCGCATAAATAGTGGAGCCTGACCACTTGGGAATGCTGTTGCCACACTTGCCACATTAATATCAGTACCTTTTAACTCTTTCTTGGCCACACTCACCATTCGCGGATATACACAAACGGCAGCTACCGTAGGCAGATCAGGAATCGCAGGATGAGGCTGACGGGCTTTTTTGCAAAGCTGAATCACTTTTCCGGGAGAATCACTTCCTTCCAGGGTAGTATGATCAATCATACTTAAAGCTAATTTTAATGCCTGTACTTTGGAGTCTTTTTTAATACTTCTGGAATTAAGACGGGCCACGCGTTCTGTAACTCCAACCTCATCAATAGGGATAGTCTGATTAAAATCAGGGTGTTTCATGTTGTTAAATTGATTCTGAAGATCTTTTCAGGAAGGTAAGAAATCTTAGGGAAAAGCTTGGGTTTCTACATTCAAATAGGAAGAAATTATTATAGGGCTATTGTGAGATAGAGGGTTTTTTTGTTAATTCATTGAGATTCAACGGTTAGCATGGAATCGTGGATGGTACAAATGAAAGCTCTAATTAATAAAATGAGGACAAAAAATGGAAATGGCAGCAATAAACTGGCTGGCTGTAATAGCCGCTTCATTAGTGGGATTTGCAATCGGATTTGTTTGGTACGGACCTTTATTTGGTAAGTCCTGGATGGCATCAGTAGGAATGACCGAGGAAGATGCTCAAAAAGGAAATATGGCCAAGATCTTTGGATTCACCTTTGTGTTTCAATTTATCATGGCCTATTGGTTGGCCATGTTTTTTGGTGGTGAAGTAAGTGCACAGGAGGGAGCTTTTTATGGCTTCCTGACCGGTTTTGGGTGGGTCGCAATGGCAATTGGGGTGAATGCCCTGTATGAACAAAAATCATGGAAGTATATTTTCATCAACGGCGGCTTTTGGTCGGTTGTTTTCACCTTGATGGGACTTATAATCGGGGGTTGGAAATAGAGAAATGTTGACAGAAAAGCCTGTAAATTTATGCAGGCTTTTCTGTATTCATCAACTTATCTCTCAAATTCTTCCGGAGCCTGAGCTTCCCGGAATACTTCAGCCGCATCAGCGAAACGGGAAGCTAAGCCAACCATTACCAATCGGTCTCCGGGTTGAAGTTTAAAATCACCGGCTGGATTCCCGACGTTTTTGTTCCCGCGGTTTACCGTAAGCACCGTGATCTCATACGTATTCCTAAGTTTAAGCTCCGACAGTGTTTTCCCTGCCGCGAAAGAACCTTCTCTTACCAATACTGCACGTGTATGTAGTCCTTCTTCATCCAGGCCCTGAAGCACCATGAGATGAGCTTCTTGAATACTTCCCCGCATGATCTGATAATCTTCAGCCCGCAATTCATTTATATGCTGCTGAATTTCTTCCTCCGGGATCATATATGCATTTAACACGCTTGAAAATAAACGGACAGTGGTCTCCATCTCTTCGGGAACAACCGTATCGGCTCCGGCTTCTTCCAGGAAATCGGCTTCAGCGAGGTACCGGGTTCGAACAATGGTTTGTATGGTTGGGTTGAGATATTTTGTGAGTTTAATGATCCGTGGGCTCACATCAGGATCGTTGATGGCAATGACACACAGTTTAGCTTTATAAACTTGAGCATGTTCAAGAATGTGTGTTCGGGCGGCATCCCCGTAAACTGCATTGATCCCTTCATTATGCATCTCATTAACCGATCTTGGATTCATCTCTATCACGATGAATGGGATTCCGGTTTCTCTAAATACTTTGGCTAAATTCCGTCCCGCCGGCCCATATCCGATCAATATGACATGATCCTCAAGGTCAATTTCTTTTTCCGGAGATGCGGATTCTTTTTGATTTACCCCGAATCTTTTTAGTGGTGTTTTTGAAAGCAGATCTCCGACTCTTGGGCTTATATGAAGGAAAAGAGGAGTGAGAAGCATCAGCAACACTGAAACGGCAATAAATGTTTGAGATCCAATGTCTCCAAAACCACCTGGCGTTAATCCTGCAGTGCGGCCGGCTCGTTCCAATACAAATGAAAATTCCCCGATCTGAGCCAACACTAATCCGGTTGCAGCTGCAATTCTGATCGGATAGCCAAGAACCAGTAAGCTGATGGAGCTTAAAATGAATTTTAAGATGAGAACACCCACCGCTACACCGAGTAGCAGAAGTGGGTTATCCAATACAAATTGCAGATCCAAAAGCATCCCTACAGACACAAAGAAAACGGCATTGAATATCGTTTTTAAAGGGAGAATCTCACTTAAAGCGTGATCACTGTAGTGACTTTCACTAACCACCAGTCCGGCTAAAAAAGCACCCAGGGCCAGACTTACATCAGCAAGGTTAGTAAGGGCTGCAGTTCCAAAACAGATAGCCATCACAGTCAAGATAAAAAGCTCCTGCCGGCGGGTATGAGCTACTTTCTCAAGGATCCATGGAACAATTTTACGCGCAAGTAATACTACGACTGCAATGAGTAATGCAGCCTTACCCAAAACTATAAATACGTCTGATACTGAATCACTTTCTCCGGACAGAATGGGGATGAGTAAAACCATTGCAATAATAGCCAAATCCTGAAAGATCAATACTGCGAGGGAGAGCCGCCCGGTTGGGGTATCGGTTTTGCCCTGTTCGCTAAGCAAACCAAGGATAATAGCAGTAGAACTCAATGCAACCAGGCAACCGGTGTACACGGCCACTTTCCATTCCACACCAAAATAGATAAGGATGCCGACAACAGCAGCTACGGATAACGAAACCTGTAATCCACCCCCAACAATGATAGCATTCTTGATACGAGCGAGTTTCTCCAAACTGAATTCGATCCCGATAGTAAACAGAAGTAAGATTATGCCGATCTCAGCCAGCATATCCACTAATTCTATATCCTGAACCAAGCCTAAAGCATTAGGACCAATGATAACACCCGCGATCAAAAACCCGGCAATGGGTACTAATTTGATTTTATAGCAGATATAAGCGATGAGTACACTTACCAGAAAGAGTGCAACGATCTCATTTAAAAAAGGAAGGCTTACCGCAAAGAGCATCTAAAGAAATTTTTAGGGAATAATTGAATTCGCGGAAAGATATTGAATCCCCTTGGGTTAATGAAGAATTTATTTGAGCTGTCAGCAATTAGCAGTCAGACTCCAGATTATAACATTCAGTTTTCTAAAGCCATCTCGCGGTGAATGTCTGAGATTTTATAGCCTGAAGGGACAAGTAGTCTCGAACCAATCTATAAGTTAAAGTGAGTTCAAGATAAAGAATGTTAGAATAGTTGCAAGATCCATCTGACGGATGCCCCGTCTGATGGATGGGCCTGAATGAGCATGATAAGCTGAATGATAACGGTCAGACGGACTTGGAGTCGTCAGACCGTGCCTCAAAGGCTTTAGCAAGGATAATTGTATTATCTCGAACTGACGTTAAGTTAACTGCACAAGCACGGATAAAAAAACTGAACGCTGAAGTCAGTCCGGCAGCTGACGACTAATTCTTATACCGATCAAACCAGCCTGTTATATACCCAACTTTTCGGAACAGATTACTTGGCTTGGCATAAATGCTGTGGCCTGAGCCTGCAATGCGAACCATAGTTGCTTCAACGCCCTGAAGTTTGAGTGCAGAGTAGTACTGCTCGGTTTCACTCATCGGCGTTCGGTAATCCTGCTGACCGGTAAGTAACATGGTTGGAGTAGTGACATTACCTACCAAAGAAATTGGCGAGCGCTCCATATATTGTTCGGGATCATCCCATGGTTTTTCAGTGAACCAGTATTTACTGAAGAAAGAAATACCATCAGCGGTTAGCACAAAGCTGTACCAGTTGATAACAGGTTTTGCCACTACGGCTGCTGTAAAGCGATCGGTCATACCAATGCTCCATGCGGTTAATACTCCACCGCCACTTCCTCCGGTAATGAATAGATTATCTTTGTCTATATATCCCTGATCGATTACATAATCTGTTGCATCCATCAGATCGTTATAGTCTTCACTCGGGTAATTATGATTGATATATGCTGCAAAATCAGCTCCGTAACTTGTACTTCCGCGTGGGTTGGTATAGACAACTACGTATCCGCGACTGGCCATGAATTGAAGTTCCGGAGAGAATCGCGGTCCGTAATTGGTATGCGGGCCTCCGTGAATTTCCAGGATCATAGGGTACTTTTTGTTGGGGTCGAAATCCGGAGGAGTAATGATCCATCCCTGAGTTCTGAAATCATCTACGGACGATTCAACCCAAAATTCTTCAACGTTCCCAACTTTTTTGGCTTTAAAAAGTTCTGCGTTCAAGTTAGTTAGTTTCTTGTTCGCCATCCTCGTTGGGAAATATCCCACAGCTAACTCACTTGGTCGGGTTGCAGATACTTCAGAGTAGGCAAAACGGCCATTTTCGGCTACTGAGTAAGAACCTCCGCCATAGGGACGGCCTGTTGAAGCACCGCCCAGATCTTGAGCTATTTGTACAAAATCTCCATTTAGTTTGATGTTACCCACTTTACTGTTTCCTTCCTCATCATAGCGGAAAAAAATGGATCTGCTATCCGCCGCCCAGGTAACAGAAGAAATGTCTTGTTCTATGTCATCGGAGATCATTCGGAGATTTGAGCCATCCCGATCCATGATGTAGAGCTTCGTTAACTGATAACCCAGAAACTCATCTTCATACCCTGTATAAGCAATCAATTCACCATTTGGAGAAACTTTAGGATTGCTGTGCGGACCTCTTTTATTGGTAAGCCGAGTCATTTCTCCACTTTCAATATCCATTTCATAGATTTGTTCATTATTGGGATCGAGGTCGGCATTTCCGGAGCGGTCTGAGGTAAATAAGATAGTACCGTCAGGGGTCCATGATGGAGACCCGTGGTTGTAATCACCGGATGTTAACTGACGCGGTGCACCTCCTTCTGCAGCGATCACAAATATATGTGTATATCCGTCCTTAACATATCCGCTACCGTCTCTGCGATATGTTACTTTATCGATTACCTCTGCATTTTCTTCCCACTTAGCTCCTTCGGGTGGTGCAGGCATATCAGGTCTAACTGAAGAAGGGGAGCCCGGGACAAATTTAGAGAACAAAAGCATTGATCCGTCGGGCGACCAGCTTAAGCTTCCTGGGCTTTCTGTTAAATTGGTGATAGAAGTGGAAACACCGGTATCCATCCACCGAATGAAGATCTGGTCAGACCCTTCTTCCGAAGAAGTATAAGCTATACGATCTCCGCTTGGCGACCATGTAACACTGCCGTATCCGGTTTTTCCTGAGGTCAGTGGCCGGTGTTCATCCCCTGAAAAGGAGATCGTCCATAAATTCACAAACCGGCGATCAGTCATCACATCGTATTGATGGCGCTCATAAACAATGGTAGTACCATCGGGAGAGATTTCAGGATTAGCGACCATTTGCAAGTCAAACAGATCCATGTAATTGAAATAGGATTCATCAACCTGAGCGCGGGTATTTATGCTTGAAACAAAAGCAAAGACAATGAAGAGTAGAAAGAATCTTTTGGTCATCATAGAACTAAATTTAATTGGGATGTTGATTGATTATAACTTCAAAAAATAAGTTTAAAAAATTTTGGTAATGTTTTTGGCAACTTGTTACAAAAATGTCTCATCCGATTCTCCCTTCACCGGCCCTGCAATTTCTTTCGTGATCCAACCACCATAAAAACCTCCGGGTTGTGGTTTTACATGTTCTCCATTCACGTAGCAAAATGCCTTTGAAGGGTAAAAGCAGACATACTCTTTGATCTTGAAGAATTCGGACTTGGGTTGAGGATAAGACCAGGCCGCTCGTTCAGCGATTTCGCCTTCAGCTTCAATATTCCAGTAAATGGCATCGCCTTTCCACTCACAACGCGATTTTCCAAGCACCTTTTTCATATGATCCATATTAATATCTGCTTTTGGAATGTAAAAGGCAGGGGCGCTGGCTGTTTCTAATATCCTGATCGTATTCGTAGATCGAGCAACGATCTTATTGGCAAAGATGACCAGAATTTCTCTCTCATCGGGAGCTAATTTTGGTGGCCGGGGATAATCCCAAACCGATTCCTGTCCTTCTTTTGGTTTGATAGCGAAGTCAGGTCTTATTTGCCCATAATATTTCCACCCCGATGGACCTGAATTACTTTTACCTGAATAATTATTCATCAATAACAGCTCTTAAAGTTAGTTGAGTAAGTAAATGGAAAAATTTAGTATTGCCGCAAAGATAACCCATAGCAGATAAGGAATAAGCAACCACGCTGCCCAGGATTTTATATTTTTAAAATGAAGAATAGTAACCACGATAGCAATCAGAAGCCAAAGGATCTCTATAAAAGCAAATAAGGGGTTCTTATATCCGAAAAATAAATAGGACCAGAGACCATTGAGCACCAATTGAATAGCGAATATATTAAGTGCTTTTTTAACTTCTGGGCGTTCAGCCCCGGCTTCCCAAATTGTAGCTGCTGATATTCCCATTAGGGTATATAAGACAGTCCATACAGGCCCAAAAAGCCAATTGGGAGGATTGAAAGAGGGTTTATTAAGTTGAGCGTACCAGCCGGGAATGGCATCAAGTGTGACGCCGCTGACAAGTAAACCCACTCCATTACAGATGAGGATACCGATAACGATTTTCACCCAATATGGAATGTCAGAAAGCTTCATTACCGGATTATACCAACAAGAAAGGGTAAAATCGAATTCTGCATGCTAATATCCGATAAATAAACAGTGGGTTAAAAAGAGAAGGCCAAAAGTGCAATAACAGAAATAAAAAGCAAAGTGATCTTTAGCTTTTGGATCTTCTCTGAGTGATCGGATTCTTGCTTAAGGTAATCTTCTATGATTTGCTCTGTGATCATGGTATTCCTTTTTTATATACAAGAGCATCTGAATTCAAAAATGTTACACTTTTAAAACCCAGATGTATTGTGATATGCTTGTAAAGGAAGATTCAGGAAGGTCTAATCCAATTCTAATCATTAAGTAAGACTTAATGATTGAAAATTTTTTTGAAATTTTTTTGTAAGGAATTGTTCTGAACTAACTCTTACATTGCAAACAAATAATCAAAAATCACAGGATACGTTATGAGTTCACTTAATAAAGCGATGATAATTGGCAATCTGGGGCAAGACCCGGAAGTACGATACACACAAGCGAACACAGCCGTTGCTACATTGAATATTGCTACCAGCGAGCGGTATAAAGACAGCAATGGAGAATATCAGGAAAACACTGAATGGCACCGGGTAGTTGCCTGGGGGCGAACGGCTGAAATTTGTCAGCAGTACCTGACCAAAGGCTCAAAAGTATATATTGAAGGTCCTATTCAGACAAGACAGTGGGAAGATAAGGACGGACAAAAACGTTACACTACCGAGATCAAAGCACTGCGCATGGTAATGCTCGACAGTAAAAGCGGAAACGCTCAAGGTGGCGGAAAACCGCAAGCTCAGAACCAGAATCAGGGCGGCGGTAAGCCCATGAGCAGCAATGTAGAGCTGGACAGCAACTTTGATGATATGGACGACGATCTCCCATTTTAGGCCCGGCTTTCATATACAGAATTACAAACGGCATGGGGTATTCCCATGCCGTTTTTTATTTGTAGCTCAGGTTAAGCTAAAATCTTATATTTTAAGCCATGCATCAGAATAGCGATCAACTTAATTAAATAATTACTTTCATTGGATACACTCGAAGATCCTTTCAGTTTGGTACAAGACTCACTTCAAATTCTGGCAGACGGCAGTTCTGCATTACCCGGTTTAGATCCCTTTGTATTAGGTATTCAGCTTTTGGTTCTGTTTTTGGGATTAGCTTTTTCTGCCGTTTTCTCGGGATCTGAAGTAGCCCTGTTCTCCCTTGCCAACCGTATGGAGGACCTGAAGCAAGATGAAACCATGGGTTCTGCTGATGACCGCATCATAAAAATGTTGGATAAACCCAGACGATTATTAGCCACCATTTTGATCGGAAACACCTTCGCCAATATTGTGGCTTCAGTTTTGGCTGCTGTAATTACGGGTGATATTGTTGCTGCCTTTGGGTTATCTGAGGTTATCGTGTTCGCCATTGAAGTAATTGTACTCACATTTATGATCCTGATCCTCAGTGAGATCACCCCAAAGATCATAGCCATCAATAATCCGCTGAAAGTATCCCGAATGAACAGCACCTTCATATATATGCTCTTTATTCTGCTGAAACCGTTTTCAAAACTGATCGCAGACAGTACCATCAGCCTGGAGCGTTATTTACCTAAACCTGCCAGTAAAATGACGTCTGATGATATCCGAACTATGGCGGAAGTAAGTGAGCAGGAAGGTTCTATCAAGGAAGACGAGCGGGAAATCATTGAAAATGTAATAGGGTTTGGGAATATCACTGTCCGCGAGATCATGACTTCACGGGTGAATATTATTTCGGTATCCATCGATGAATCGCTGCAAGATGTTTTGACCAAGATCAGGGAAAATGGTTTGTCCCGGATGCCCCTGGTTGAAAATGACTTGGATAATATTCTGGGAGTACTCTATGCAAAAGATGTACTTCCATATCTGAATGCGGAAGAAGAGGAGCCATCATTAAACTGGAAGACTATTTCGCGAAAAGCCCTCTTCATACCTGCTACCAAAAAGCTGGATGACCTGCTCAGGGATTTTCAGCAAGAGAAAACCCACATCGCTATTGTTGTGGATGAGTATGGCGGAACAGAAGGCATTGTGACCATGGATGATATCCTGGAAGAAATTGTGGGTGATATCACGGATGACTCCGGAGAGGAAGAAAGCCTGTACACACGTTTCAAAAGCGGGATCTATATTTTTGATGCCAAGATCGATCTTGATGATATGGAAGAAGTCCTGGATTGTGAGCTTACCACCGATGACGATGAATATGAGACGCTGGGAGGATTGATCTATCACCTTACGGAAAACCTGCCGATGGTTGGAGAACGCATTACCTTCAAGAACCTGGAAATGACGGTTCACTCCGTAAAAAATAACCGGATCAAAAAAGTGCGGGTGAAAGTAGAAAGCTCTGAAGAAGTAAACACACCGCCCGGGTAATTTCATGGCAAATCTCCCAGATGTAAAAGAGAATTTTGACCTTAAAGATCACAACACAATGGGGGTGCATGCGAATGCACAATACTTTGCTTCGGTAACCTCTGCCGGTGAACTCCGGCAGTTATTGCTGCAACCCGATTACAAAATACTTCCAAAATTGATGCTTGGCGGAGGAAGTAATCTCCTGTTTGTTAATGATTTTGAGGGACTTGTGATACACTTGAATATCAAGGGCAGAGCGGTGATCGAAGAGAATGAGAAAGAGCTGCTGTTGCAGGTCGGCGCAGGAGAGAATTGGCATGAGACGGTGATGTTTGCCGTCGAGAATGGATGGGGCGGAATTGAGAACTTATCTCTTATACCGGGATCTGTGGGCGCAGCTCCCATTCAAAATATCGGCGCTTATGGAGTGGAGTTGGAAGAGGTCTTTGAATCTCTTGAAGCCATAGATCTTGAAACGGGTATCAGCAAGACCTTTGATAAGAAAGCCTGTAATTTTGAGTACCGGGACAGCGTGTTCAAAAAAGAATTGAAAGGGAAGTATATTATAACCGATGTTACACTGCGGCTGCAAAAAGATCCTGAAGTAAATACAACGTACCGGGCGCTGTCAGAGAGTCTTGAGGAAAAGGGAATTTCAGATCCTACCATTAAGGATATAAGTGAGACGGTAATTGAGATTCGCCAAAGCAAGCTTCCCGATCCCGCAGAAATAGGAAATACCGGCAGCTTTTTTAAAAATCCGGTGATACCTGCCAAAGTATTCAAAGAACTTCAGAAAGAATATCCAGAGATCCCGAATTATCCGGCCGGGGATCAGATCAAGATTCCCGCTGCGTGGCTTATTGACCGGTGTGGATGGAAGGGGAAACAAATCGGTGATGCGGGGGTTCATAAAGTGCATGCGCTTGTAATTGTGAACTATGGAAATGCCACCGGCGCTGAGATCATTGAACTTGCTGAGAAGATCCGCAGTTCAGTATTTGACAAGTTTGGAATTGTGTTAATTCCTGAAGTAAATATCATTACATAATTCAGGTTTATTCATACATATTTGCAAGTAATTAAAAAAAGATCAGGATTTATTGTTAAGATAGACATAGAATTTGATTGGACATTAAAATTTATAGAATCATGAAAGTTAGATCGATTTATTTTACCCTGATTTTGGCTGCAGCCGTGTTGGTTAATGGATGTATGAAAGTGGGTTTAAATCCGGTTTCAGGAAATAAACGTGCATTTGGGTACAGTTGGGAACAGGAAGTTGAGATAGGAAAACAGGCGGACAGTGAGATCACCGCTCAGTACGGCCTTTATGAAAATGAGGAGCTTTCAAATTATGTCTCAGATCTTGGGCAGGCACTGCTTGAAGTCAGCCACTTGAGAAGAGCTGATACACAGGAGAAATTCCGCAATACAGAATTTACTTTCCGTGTATTAGACAGCCCGGTTGTAAATGCCTTTGCTTTGCCCGGCGGGTACATTTATGTAACTCGCGGACTGCTTGCTCACCTAAATAATGAAGCTCAGTTAGCGATGGTTCTCGGGCATGAGATCGCACACGTAGCTGCACGGCATGCATCACAAAGAGCAGCCACCCAGCAGTTCGGGCAGCTGGCTGTAATTGGGGGAGCTATTTTGGGGCAGTCATTGGGTTATGATGGCGCCAGCATTCTTCAGCTAAGCAGCCAAACCGCACAGTTAATGTTCCTAAAATATGGCCGTGACGCTGAAAGAGAATCCGATGCTCTCGGAGTAGAATATGCAGCCATGAAGAATTATAAAGCTGCAGAAGGGGCGGATTTCTTTACCTCCCTCAAGCGTATATCCGAAAGTGAGGGCGGTGGAATTCCAACACTTCTTTCAAGTCACCCCGATCCCGGTGAGCGTGAAGAAACCATACCCCGGCTTGCAGAAGAATGGGCAAAAAAAGGATATGAACAAACCATCCTGGATAAAGAGGAATTTATGAGTATGATAGATAATATCATGTTTGCGGAAAACCCAAGGGAAGGATTTGAGATGGATGGTATGTTTTACCATCCTGATCTGGAGTTTCAGTTCCCCGTACCACCGGCTTTTAAATTGGTTAATCAATCATCAGCAGTGATCATGGTAAATGAAGCTCAGGACGCTATCATACAGTTTACTATCGACTCTGAGAATGGCACTCCTGAAGCATCCGTCAGAGCATTTTTATCCCAGGAAGGAATCGTAACTGTTGAACAGGGTGATTTTAACAGCTCAGGATTTAATGGATATCAGGGGATCGCCACGGCCCAGATGGAAGATGGAACTGAACTCAAGCTTCAGTTAACGGCACTTGATCATGGCGGAAATATTTATCGATTTTTGAGTTATACCCCAACCGCCCGGTTTGATGAGTACAGAAGCATATTCAACTCAGTGACTCAGGGATTCAATGATCTTAGAGATACAAGTATTCTCGATATTAAGCCGGTTCGATTAAATCTTATAACTACTTCGCGCTCAGCTTCTTTCAACAGTTTTTTACCAAATGAGCTTCCAATGAAAATTGAACCGCTGGATGTAGCTATTATTAATCAGGTAGAATTGGATCAAAATATCCCGGCAGGTACCGTTTTGAAGATCCCGGTTCAGTAAATGATATCTTCAGGGAAGAATTAGATTAAAAACGAGCTTATTCTGTGAATTTAAAATTCTATCTTTGCATCCGAACTTTAATGCAAAAATAAGATTCAATGATCTCTCGCTACTCCCGCAAAGAAATGTCCGATCTGTGGACCGATGAAGCACAATTTCAAGCCTGGCTGGATGTGGAACTCGCCGCATGCTGGGCCTGGGCCAGGATCGGTAAGATTCCCATGGAAGATGTGGATAAACTCTACGAAAATGCCGGATTCGATGTAGCAAGGATCAAAGAGATCGAAGCGGAAACCCGACACGATGTGGTCGCTTTCACTCGTGCGGTTTCCGAAACCCTGGGTGATGAAAAGAAATGGGTGCACTATGGACTGACCTCCACCGATGTAGTGGATACCGCCTGGGGTGTACGACTCAAAAAAGCCAACGCCATTTTACTGGAAGGATTGGAACGCATCGTTGAAGTGCTGGCTGAAAAAGCAAAGGCTCATAAATATACCGTGATGATGGGACGCACCCACGGCATTCACGCCGAACCGACCACCTTCGGATTAAAATGTGCCCTGTGGTATGCGGAAATGAATCGAAATTTAGAGCGCTTCAAAAATGCCGCGGCTGACGTGGAATTCGGAAAATTATCCGGTTCGGTCGGTACCTTTGCTAACATCCCGCCGGAAGTAGAAGAATATACCTGTGAAAAATTGGGATTGAGTCCGGCGCCCATATCCACTCAAACCTTACAGCGCGACCGTCACGCCTATTATCTCTCCACGCTGGCCTTGATCGGCTCAACGATGGAGAAGATGGCGGTGGAAGTCCGACACCTCCAGCGGAGTGAGTTGAGAGAGGTTGAAGAAGCCTTCCGAAAAGGGCAGAAAGGATCATCCTCCATGCCGCATAAACGAAATCCCATCAGTTCCGAAAATATTTCCGGTTGTGCCCGCGTACTTCGCGGATATATGGTTACCGCTTATGAGAACATCCCGCTTTGGCACGAACGTGACATTTCACACTCCTCTGCCGAACGGATCATTCTACCCGATGCCACCACACTGCTCGATTACATGCTGAACCGCTTCGCCGGGGTGATCGAAAATCTGGTAGTATTTGAGGACAACATGGAAGCCAATATCTGGAAAACGCAGGGACTGGTCTTCTCACAGCGTCTCCTACATAAACTCATCGATAAAGGCATGCCCCGCGAGCAAGCCTACGATACCGTGCAGCCGCTGGCTATGAGATCCTGGGAATCACAAACGCTGTTCAAACCTATTGTGGAAGCCGACTCGACTATTAGTGAAGCCTTAACGCAGGAGGAAATCGATGAGGCCTTTGACCTGAATCACCATACCCGAAATGTGGATGTGATCTTTAAGCGTGTTGGGTTGGAGTGAAGGTAGTTTTGAGTTTTTAGTGATGAGTTTTGAGTTGTAACCACCTTCTCTTGATCTGAAGACTTCAGGCACGTCCGACCAATGGGTGGATTCGAGCAACGCTGCCCTTAGAGAGCCATCAGGCACACAATTCGTGCTAAATTAGAGTAACCTTGAAGCGTGCTCCCGAGAATTCGGGATTCAAGCGTTACGGGGCTAACAGCCTGTGTGAAAACTCAATACTTATGAATGGGACCCATTAATTTATTAGGAAAAAACCTCCAAGGATTTAGAATCTTTGGAGGTTTTGCCAAAGTGAACTGTTTTCCCTAATAAACGTAGCCCTGCTTTTTTAGCATAATACTTTTCACAAAGGCTGTAAGGCCTATCCCGAACGCTCCGAGGACCGATGGACGCTCGGAGGTTCTTGTACTTCGAAGATCTTTTAAGCTTCTAAACTCATTCTTAACGTCCGCGTTGGGAATGCTACGCTGGACTACCCGGTCCTATTAAGCAGCTAAGAGATCGTCCATCGTCACGAGCATCGGGAGTTGTTCGGTTTATCGCTGATCAGTTGTCATCGTTCCTGAAGCTCCGGCTTCCCGTGGCTTTACATGGTTAATCGCCCTTATTCATCTTCCTTGTTCCTTTGTGCGACAAAAGAACCATTCCGACAGCTGTCGGGACCGATTGCAAAAAAAGAGCTAAAGCTGACTTCCCGAAAGCGTTCGGGACTAAAAGAAATCAATGCTCCATCACTGGGCTGGCGGGTATAATAGTGCCATGCAGTTTGATTTCTTAATGCTCTTTTTTCTAAGGCCGAATAAGGTTTTTTCCTTACTCTGCCTCATCCGGGTTCTATCTCCCTTCAGTTTCATTACACATTGGGGTAATGGCAATGGTAAAAACTTTGATTTTTTTTCTCTTAAACGGTAACATTTTCTCTGTTTAACACTCTTATGTTCATAGATACAGAAAAAATCTTTGACAGTGAAACGCTTCAGATGGGGGAACTCATCCATTGGAAGGACAAATTTATGGCGGCATGCCCGCTTGTATGGCAGGATTGCATCTTAAAAATTTGAACCTAACTATACCTATTATGAAAGAACCAATGGAAAAGGCACTGCAAGTTGCCCAGAAAAATCTAAAGGAAATACGCACGGTTACGGAATGGGCGGAAAGAATGGGGTATGAGCGCCCTAAAAAATTTTCAAGAACATTCAGAACTTATTATGGGGAACGGCCCTTGAAAATCCTGAATACTATGAAATGCATTAAGGCGATTGAATTACTTACAGCAACAGATAAAACCGTTTATGAAATTGGATGGTGTGAACTTGGTATAGGAGATGAAAAACCATTTCATCAATATTTGACATATCATACGGAATATTCACCCAGCGAGATAAGGGGTATGAAGAATGGGAAAGTGAATAAGTTGGTGGAGAAATTAGGGAGTAAAATTAGGGAGTGAAATAGCTTGACTTATTTTTTTAGTATGAAAATATTAGAAGTGTTAATTTTAACTTAACAAAGTCGTTATGGAAAATGTATTTAAAAAACTAAAAGCGTACATGTTTGTTTTAGCGGGTATTCTTGGACTATGTGCTATAATATTTATAACCACAAATAGTGCTGATGCTAGTGTTGCAGCACCTGAAAGCTTATTAGCACCGGAATATGATGTTTGGTGTGAAGGTCCTCCAAGGAATTGTGAAGAAGTAATTATAACCCCTGAATCTGAATAAAGTCATTAAAGCACGACTATTTTTAAATTAAATAGTCGTGCTTTTAGTTTTATTATGAGAATATTTATAACATTTTATTATATACTAATAGTTCTATTTTTTATTCAATGTGAAAATAAAAAAAATGAAAGAGATACTAATTCTAAATTACAAGACTTGGAGTTAGTACATAAGAATGATCTACATCTTAAAACAGATGGGATTTTATTTGGACGATTAAGGCAAGAATTTATCAGCTCTAAAAATGATTTATACTGGGCGTTTCACGATTTTACAAAGCAACAAATTTTAGTATTTAAATCAAACGGTAATTTAGTAGCAACTATTGGATCAAAAGGGAAAGGACCTGCTGAATTTGAGAACGTTTTCGGTTATAATTTTGATGAAAAGAATACAATTTGGGCTTTTGATGAAAAATTAGATTTATTTAAAAATTTTGCGTTAAATGACAGTCTAATAAATACTTACCAAGGAATATATGAGGACGGCTTTCTACAAAGCCACCCACAGTTATTTGTCAATGAGGGGAAAATTTATGTACCAACAACAGAGGTTAAATATAACACTTCTGATTTAAGTAAAATATGGCAATCATCCTTAATTTCTGTTTATAATGTTAATGGAGATTTTTTAAAAGTACTGGGCAAATTTGGCAGCCCTGCCAAGAATCCAGATACTTATAATGTGAGAGCTATGTTAGATTTTGATTTTACAAATAATGTAGTTTTATCTGCATATTCTACTTCATACTTAATGGGGGAAGTCAATTTAGAAAGCAACAGTCATAGTAATTTTTTTGGGGTAAGACCACCTAATTTCAGAACTGCCGAAGAAGAAACAACTGTAAATGACTCATTCTCAGAAATACTAAAAAAAGGTCTCTCCAGGAGTGCCCCAATGTCTGCCCACATTACTAATGAATATTATATATTCTATTATCAGAATCTTACTCAAGAGTGGTATGATACCAGAGATCCAAATAAGAAGAATCATTTTTTAGTATTCTATGATAAGAAAACGAAAGAATTTCTTAATGAGTTACAACTTCCATATGCTTTGGGAAATATTACGATGGAGAATGACATTCGTCTTATTAAATCGATTGATCCTGATAATTTTATAATAGGAGATTATAAATTAGATGCACGTTAACATGACCTGGGTTCAAGTAATAAATGCAACACGACGAACTAACCCTGAGGGGCGCGCCCCTCAGGGTTTTCGGCCAAGCGGGGTATATTCGTGTTATCATGCAAAAATACAAACAACTTGACCTTATTCGCCGTCATAAGATTAAAGCTCTGCTAGACGGGGGCCACAGCCAAACTAAAATCGCTGAAATTATCGGAGTTCACAAATCAACGATCTCCCGAGAACTTTCCCGCAATGTCGCACCCCGTGGTCGCTATGCGGATGAGTATCGCCCGGAGGTGGCCCAGCGAAAAACCAACCGGCGCCATCGTGATAAACGCAAATATATTCGATTTGCCGAGGATTTAAAAGAGGACGCTATCGAGTGGCTAACCGAGGAAAAACTCAGCCCGGAACTAATCAGTGGCCGCTGGAGCGTGCAGGGGACCCGTGGGGTGTCTGCTGAGGCAATTTACCAATGGATCTGGGGAGGAAAACGCCACAAAGACCCGGCCACTAAGGAGCTCTACAAGCACCTTAAACATGGGCGTCGACGGCGTAAGCGAGGCAATTACAATGACTCCAGGGGAAGGCTCACCGAACGCGTGGGCATCGAGCAGCGTCCACAGGTTGTCGAGCAACGAACCCGCCTTGGCGACTTGGAAGGTGATTTTATGGTAGGCAAAGCTCACAAATCAGCCTTGCTTGTCATCACCGATCGAGCGACGCTTCTTACCCGTCTGAAAAAGGTCACCAGTCGTCAGGCAGATCACACCGAAGCGGCTATAGTGAGCAGTCTGGCGCGGGTTCCAAAAGCGTTCCTTAAAACTCTGACCCTTGATAATGATAAGGGCTTTGCAAACCACCAGTCAATTGAGAGAAAATTAGATGCCCAGGTGTATTTTACCCGGCCTTATACTTCACAAGATAAAGGCACCATAGAAAACAGAATCGGGGTGATCCGGCAGTTCTTTCCAAAGGGTACAGATCTGCGAGAGGTATCCGAACAACAAATTAAAACCGTTGAAAAACACATCAACAATCGACCTATTCGAAAATTTGAGTACCTTTCGCCCATTCAACAATCCCTAAAGTACCGCGCTGTTGCACTAATGACTTGAACACAGCGTGAATAATTCATGTCGGCACAGCAACTATCTGATTGCGAGAGAGAGTTTTACGTCAAAATTAGAATCTTTACCTCTAAGTTGTAAAAAATTCTTTACTTATTACTCTTGTATATAAACATGCTGTGATAAACAGCTTGCGGTGAAGCGCAACCGGATGGGGGAACTCATCCATTGGAAGGACAAATTTACGGCGGCACACCTGCTTGTATGGCAGGATTGCATCTTAAAAATTTGAACCTAACTATACCTATTATGAAACAACCAATGGAAAAGGCACTGCAAGTTGCACGGGATAATTTAAAGGAAATACGCACTGTTACGGAATGGGCGGAAAGAATGGGGTATGATTGTTCCAAACACTTTCTACGAAAATTTAAGAGATACTACGGCATACCTCCTAAGCCAAAACTCGTGGAACTTAGAATAGAAAAATTCCATGAGATCATAAAAGCGAACCCTCAGGTAAGCTGTTTTGAAATAGGGTTTAAACTTGGAGTAGGAGACGAAAAAGACCTAAATAGGTATATAAGAAAACATACCGGAAAGCCGCCTACAGAGTGGAAAAAAGGGGAGTAATAAGGAGGAGTAAAAAAAGAGATCAAAAGTATTTGTCTTGAAAGTACATATCAGTTAATCTAAAGAGAGATTTAAATAAGCAAGTGAAAAATGGTAAAAGTTTCAGTTATAAAATATTTTAGATGGGTATTAGGTGGAGTCCTTTTTATAGCGGGAATACTAAAATTAATAATGCCTGATAATCTTGTTGAAGTTCTACTATTCTTCGATTTATTCAGTAAAAATAATGCTTATATATTCGTTTATATGGCTTCAACAATCGAAATTATCCTTGCAATTGATCTTTTTTTTCAATTCATGCCTCGGTTAACGGCCATATCGGTAAGTTTTCTCTGTACTATATTTTTATTGATAAGTATTGTGGGATACATGAACAATTGGGAGATCGCATGTGGTTGTCTAGGGGAGTTTACTTACGGAAATTTTGATGAGCTTATGTTAATAAGAAATTCGGTTCTTTTCGGGATGGCAACTTTTATTTGTGGTTCAATTTTTAAAACTAAAAAAACTCCAATAGGGGTAAACTAAACAGAAACAAAATGGAGATAACATGAAGCTTAAAACATATGTAAATAATATCGTAGCAATAATTGCAATTGTAACTCTTGTGGGAGGTTTTCAGGTGTCCAGGGGAGAATCTGCAAAAGAATTGGTTTCAATTGAGTCAAAGTTAGGGCTTAATGAAGCTTATGCTGGACCCTGTGCAAGAAGGGGATGTGATGGAATGCCTTCATATTGTACATCTTACTATGTCATCGAAATTGGTAATGGAGGTTGGCTGAGGCATTGCAATGGTACAGCATTGGCATTGTGATGGTACAGCAAAGAATTAGATTTGCATTAGTAGAAATGATAAAAAGTTAATTAAATATATGAACAGGAATAATTATCAATTATTCCTGTTCATTTTCATTTAAAAAGATATTGAAAATGCTAAAATTAAATTTTGTAATAATATTTTTCTTAATATACTTTAACCTGATTTCATCGGATGTATTTTCGCAGGATAATCGAATAATAGAAAATTATAAGTTAGAAATAATTCAAGATGTTTTACTTTCTGATCATGAAATTTTTAAACCGTATTTACTTGACATCTCAGAAAACAGATGGATAGTCTTTTTTGATTTTGCGAGATATGAATTAGTTGTTTATAACTTGGCCGATAACGTCTTTCAATTTTATGGTAATAGAGGAAAGGGCCCTAAAGAATTCGGACAAATTTTTGACTTAAAGGCTGGTGGGAATGATGAGATATTTTTAATAGATACTGGCAATAATAAAATGATTAGATGGAATGTGGAAGGAAGATTTTTGGGAGAATTTGCTACCGGATCAAGTTCGATCAGACCCGCCAGATTTACGGTATGTAAAGATTCCAACTTAATTTATATACTATCTTCACAATATAGCAGTAATGGCATTATACATCAATTTGAGAAAAACGGGAATTTAAGACAATCTTTCTATGAACCTGAAGTCAAGGATATAAGATTGGTATACTATACTGATGGAAGTTTAGAGTGTGATCAAGAAGGGAACCTCTATTATTCAACACTTTATGTTAATAAAATCAGAAAATACAGTAATAATGGGAAACTTGTTTATGACATGCCTGTTTATGATTCATCTCCAAATGAAGAAATCGTTAAGGTAGATGGGAGATTAGCTAATTTAAATCCAAGTGCAACAAGATATAGTGGAGATATATATTACATGAATGGAAAACTTTATGTTGGTTATTCAGGCAGGGCAAGAAACCATTTTAGACTTATTGATGTGTATTTGGATAGCAAGCAAGAATATCTACACTCTATTCAACTTCCATTTGAATTTCAAGAATTTGTAATAGATGAAGAAAGAATCATAATTTTCAGGGAAGATGAAAATGGAGAAATGTATCTAACGATATTTGAGTACGAATATGAAAGGGAGAAAACAGATTAGGCTTGATGTAGAAAAAACTGGGAGCCTACTATTTTCAATAGGGTCTATTTTACTAATGCTATTTGTCATATTCGTCTTTTGCAGATTTAGTATTTACAGGATAAAAGGTAACTCGATGTTGAATACTATTAAACCAGGAAATACTGTTTTGATTTGGAAAGAATTTAAGCATAGAAATGCATTCAAAAAGAATGAGATTGTATTGTTTTATACAGAGATAAATGATGAGATTATTCCTTATGTAAAGAGAATAACTGCAGGACCCATGGATAGCATAAAGGCTAATTCTGATGAGTTAATTATCAACGGTAAGGGCTATCCGCATGATGAGATATATTATCTAATGTCAGACAATGCAAAAACTGAAGGGAGGAAATACCTTACATATTTGGTGGATCAATCTTTTGAATGCAGAGAAGGGTATAATTTTAAAACAGAAACTATCTCAAGTAGCACGATTTTAAGCATTCCAAACGGATGTTATTTTTTGATAGGTGATAATCCTTATGAAAGTATGGATAGTCGTTTTTTTGGGCTTATTCATGAGGACCATATTTTCGGGAAAGTAATAGTTATTTTTTAAATATCACACTTATTATAGTTTTGAGCTTAAAACGAATAAATTAGTTAGAATGAGGAAGAGCCTCAATAGGGCATTCTTGTTAGCTTTACTTAAAACAGAATCAATAATAAATCTGTGATTATTCACCTATTCGGTGTCATCTGCGTTCTATTACTTTTCAATTTAGTTACATAGCGGAGCAACATTTAAGAGTACTATCTTCAATTTTTTGAACTTTAAACGGTAACATTTTCTCTGCTTAACACTCTTGTGTTTATAGATACAGAAAAAATCTTTGACGGTGAAACGCTTCAGATGGGGGGAACTCATCCCAAATGGAAGGACAAATTTATGGCGGCATGCCTGCTTGTATGGCAGGATTGCATCTTAAAAATTTGAACCGAACTATACCTATTATGAAACAACCAATGGAAAAGGCACTGCAAGTTGCCCAGAAATATCTAAGGGAAATACGCACGGTTACGGAATGGGCGGAAAGAATGGGGTATGATTGTTCCAAACACTTTCTAAGAAAACCACTGACTACTAAAACCTTAGTTTCCATATCCCAAATTATTTTACTATCCTTTGCTAAGTAATCTAAAATTCTTCATTTGCTGCTTAAAAAACCTATAGCGTCTGTAATTTTGGTTCTGGCGGTACTCATTTTCGGAGGTATTGCTTTGGAACGGCTTTCCATTGAGCTGATGCCGGATATTGACCGGCCCACGCTGTTGGTTCGTACCGACTATTCAGGGGCTCCGGCTTCGGAAGTGGAGTTCCGCATTACCGAGCAGCTGGAAGGAATGCTGTCGGGGGTTCGCGGCGTGCAGCAAATAGAGTCCTTGTCGCGGCAGGGACAAAGCCTCATTTTCCTCACTTTCGAGTGGGGCTTTGATATGGACATCGCCTTTCTGAACGTGCGGGAGAAGCTGGATCAGGCGAGGTACTTGTTGCCCAATCAGGCCGACCGGCCCCAACTGGTGTATTCTTCGGCTTCGGATGAGCCGATCGCCACTATTGCCCTGCAGCTTGCCAATGTATCAAATCAGGAATTTTCAAACCGGCTTTCCCTCAAGCGCTGGGCCGATCAGGTGTTTACCCGCCGACTGGAACAGCAGGAGGGAATCGCCCAGGCGTTATTAGTTGGGGAAGTGCAGCCTGAAGTACAGATCCGGTTCAGCCCAAGATTTATAGACCGCTATGGATTGTCGCTTTCCCAAATTCAGCAAGCGATTAGTGATGCCAACATTTTTTCCTCCACGGGAGAACTGCGCGACGGCTGGTATCGCTTTGCCCTGAAGATCGAAAGCAGGATCGAGTCGCTGGATGATCTCCGCAAAACACCCATTATTTCCCTGGCAAGCGGTCGGGTGCTGCTGCTGGAAGAACTGGCGGAGGTCCAAATGGCCGAAGCGGACCCCACTTCCTTTGCGCTTTTGGATGGGGAGGAGGTGCTGAATGTGCTTGTCAAAAAGGAATACGGTTCAAATACGGTGGAGGTCTTTGAAACCCTGGGAAATATACTGACCGAAATTCGCGATCAAAACCCGGATATCCTCATTGAGGTGATACAGGAAGATGCGAGCTACATCGAGAATTCCATTTCCAATCTGCTGCAAACCCTGCTGATAGGGGGCATTCTGGCGTTCCTCGTGCTGTTTCTGTTTCTGGATGATGCCCGGAGTCCGTTCACCATCGGGATCTCCATTCCCGTCAGTATTTTTCTCACCTTCGTGGTGATGTTCCTGTTCAACATTCAGCTGAACATTATTTCCCTCAGCGGACTCACCCTCGGTATCGGACTGCTGCTGGATAATGCCATTGTGGTGCTTGAGAATATCAATCGCTACCGGCAAAAAGGCCTCGGCCGGTTTGAGGCAGCAAGGGAAGGAACCAGGGAGATCAGCCTGGCCGTAACGGCATCTACCTTTACTACTATTTCGGTATTCCTGCCGCTCATTTTCCTGGGTGGATTTGAAGGGGCCTTTTTCAGGGACCTGGCCGCTACGCTTTCCTTTAGTTTGATCGCCTCACTGTTGGTAGCCCTGTTCATACTTCCGGTTTTTGTGGCACAGCTAAGCAAGAATTCAAAGTCTAAAGGAGTGCTAAGTACAGTCTCAGAGGGTTTGGATAAGGTGGTGATGGCCTACGAGCGAAATCTTGGACGTGTCATCCAAAATCCGCTCCCCATTATTGTATTTGCGCTGATCTTATTATTCGGAGCTGTTTTTGCCTTCATGACCACCGAAAAAACCGTGCTCCCTCCTGATGAACCGGCTAACGTGGATTACCTGGTGTCCATGCCCGGAAATACCGCCCTTCGTTCTGCGAAGCAGGCTGCGGCTGATATCACCGAAATATTGATGGAGCGAACCGGTCAGTCCAACATTTTGTCGCTTGGGGGATATACGGATAACACGAATTTGAAGTCGATCACCAACGAGGGGCTCAACCGATTTACCCTTTCCGTTCCCGTATCGGGATTTGAGGAAGCCGAAGAAGTGGATCGTATTATGAACGGAATCGCCCAAACCTATTCCGGCTGGTCTTTTCAGAAAATGGAAGATGATGCAGTTGGCGCTGTGGGTATTGGCCGTGATGCTCCGGTACAGTTTAGCGTGGTGGGAACCGACCGCGAATTCAGCGTGAGGGTGGCAGGTGCATTCAACGAATTTTTGAACCGGAATTATAGGGAGATACAGCTTGATCTAAAATATCCGCAACGCATTCAGGCTTATCAATTGCAGTTCAAAACACAGGAATTGCTTTCCTATGAACTGACCGAAGCTGAAGTGATACGCTATCTGGAATCGCTGACCCGAGGTTCATTCATCACCGACTGGAACAGGCAGGACGAACAGATCTCTATTCGGCTGATCGGGGAGCGTGAAACGAATTTAGATCCACGGGAAATAACCCTGGATGTACGCGATAAGATCATTCCGCTGACCGCTGTGGCAGAGATCGCCCGTATCGATGAAGCCGAGCAGATCGAACGCATCCGGCAGTCCCCGATCCTCACCTATAACTCCGATCTAACCTTCATGGACTGGTGGTGGGACGGAGGCGGGCTTCAGCAGTTGGTCAACCGGTTCATGCAGCAGAGCGGGTATGAGATCCAAATAAGAGGTTCGGCTTTGCAGGTCATCAGTTTACTGAAAGAACTCGGATGGCTGCTGATGATTAGTGTATTGCTGATTTACCTGATCCTCGCCATTCAATATGAGAATTTAAAATACCCTTTCATCATCATTTTGGCGATACCGTTTGCGTGGATCGGTTCGGTATTTGCGTTGTACATCGGGGGCATCAGTTTAAATGCACTTTCGTTTATGGGAATATTGATCCTCACGGGAATAGCGGTGAATGACTCTATACTGAAGGTAGATTTCATGCGCAGATATTTTGATGAGACGGGAGATCTTGATGAAGCCATAAAGCAGGCAGGGATCAACCGATTCCGCCCCGTAGTGATGACGAGTATGACGACCATTTTGGCACTAATCCCTATGCTGGTTCCGTTTGGAGATGGATACGTACTGCGGCAATCACTGGCCGTTGCACTGATGGGCGGAATGATCACCAGTACTTTTTTGACCTTGTATTTGATACCGCTGGTGTTTAAATGGACGAATAGGGGGAATTCAAAATGAAAAATTCAAAATTTAAAATGGAAGTGAGAAACACCGCCAATTTTAAATTTTCCATTTTGAATTTTGAATTATCAATAACAAAGTGATGAAAGAGTTTAAATAGACCCAGTATTATGAAACGACAAATGATTCCAAAATTACTTTCCTGTTTACTGATCACTGTAACGATGTTCACTGCCTGTAAGAATGAGGAGCCGGAACAGGAAACGCCAGATCCGGATAGTGTGGAAATTCATCCTGAAGTTGTATTTGATGTAGTGGATGATGAACCGCTTCAGTTCTTTATTGAGAGCCGGGGCATAGTGGAACCGCTGCAGCGCATTCAGATCACCCCAAGGATCGGTGGGTTTGTAGAAGAGCACTCTATTGTTGAAGGCCGTTTTGTGCAGGAAGGCGATGTTCTGTTGAAATTGGATGATGAGGAGTGGGTGAACCAGGAGCGAAGTGCATACAATGAATATCAGCAGGCTAAGAATGAGTTTGAGATCGAATCCAGACTTCGCAATGAAAGCGGTAATGGAGGTGAAGATCGACAAAGTTTGTTGCGTATTACTACCGGTCTGGCGGAAGCCGAGCTGGCCTGGGAGCGGGCAAAGCTTAACCTGAGTTACACAACTCTAAAAGCCCCGTTCAGTGGGCGGATTTCTGCCAAACAGGTTGTTTCTAAGGGAGCTTATGTTTCTGCAGGATCGGAGCTGGGTTCTCTCATTAATGCGGCTATCGTTCGCATTCGATTTGATGTACTGGAGTCCGAAATTGATAATTTGGATGAAGGAATGATTGTAGAATTAGCAGGGCCGGGCGGAACAGATTATGAAGGGGAGATCATTGCCATTTCCCCTGAAGTAAATCCTGAAACCAAAACCGGACAAGTGCTGGTGGAAGTGGAAAACAACAATTATGATCTAAAAACCGGTATGACCGTAGATGGCCGCGTATTCGTCCGAAGCCAGGAGAGCAAAGTCCGCATGCCCCGTGAGGCGCTCCTGGAGCGTGATGGCAGAACCCTTGTTTTCCGGCTTTTGAATAATGAAGAAGTAGAATGGATCTATGTGGAGCCGGTAGCTATGAATTCAGATTGGGTGCTCATCGATCATCCTGAAATAGAACCCGGTGATACGCTGGCAGTAGATCAACACTTTAGCATCAGCCATCAGCAGAAAGTAGTGCCGCTTTTAGTGAATTAAAAATTCAAAATTCAAAATGAAAAATTGTTGCTCAGAGCATTTTAAATTTTTCATTTTTCACTTTTAATTATCATGCGCGAGCTACTAAACCGCAAATATCTCATTTCCTTTTTCTACATCATCGTGTGTGTGATCGGGGTGGCGGTATGGCGCATGTTACCGATTGAAAGTACGCCGGAGCTGAATCTTCCATTGGTTACTGTGAATTATAACTGGGGAAGTACCACGCCGGAGATCATGGAGCAGGAGATCACCCGGAAAGTAGAGCGGGAAGCAAACCGCCTGCGCGATGTAACCGATATTCGCTCTATCACTCAGGAGGGCCGTACTACGGTCACTATCACCTTCAGGAAAGATGCCCCCGTTGATTACCGGGTATTAGAACTCCGGGAATACCTGTTTTCACTGGATGAGAATTTGCCCGAAAACATCTCTCCGCCAACCATCAACCGAAGGGTACCGGAGGAGCTGGATGATCAGCAGACGTTCATTGTATATACGTTGAATGGTGATATGCAGCCGAGGCAATTGCTGGAATATGCGCGTCAGAATATCCGGCCCAAGTTGCTGGCTATTGAGGGGCTTGCAGAAGTTGCCATCCGCGGGGTTCGGGACCCGGCTTTGATGCTCGAGTTCGATATTGATCAGGTGGAAAAATACAACCTGTCTCCACTGCAGATCCTGAGGCAGGTACGGGAGCAGTTGAGCTGGCGTTCGGCCGGATTTGTAGAGCAGGGGATTTCGAGATACAGCCTTATCATTCCACCAAAATTCAACAGTATTGCTGACATTGCGGGGCTTAAGATTAAGCTTCCAGATTCTATGATACAGCTTACCCTGGATGATTTCGCAAATATCTCCATTCGGGATTATCCTGCCAAAACCATCAAACGAATAAACGGCAACCCTGCTCTTTCCATAGAGTTTGTGAAAGAATCGGGAGCAGATGCTTTCACCCTGGCGGAAAATGTACTGGCGGAAATGGAAGAGATAAAGGCTCAGCTTCCCGAAAGCCTTTCTCTGATGCTTACCGTAGATTCTACCGAAGAACTTCGGCAGCAATTTGAAGACCTTCAATTGCAGGCCATTTTTAGTGGCATTCTGGTATTTCTGGTAGTAATCTTATTCATCCGAAAGATCCGGGCTCCGGTTGTGATTATTGGGAGCGTGGCATTTTCGGTTTTACTGAGTTTGATCGTGCTGTATTTGTTAGATTATAGCTTGAATATCATCACGCTTGCCGGACTTACCGTAGCACTTGGTATGCTGATCGATAATGCCGTGGTGGTTTTTGAGCATTTGAATCCGGGGCTTCCTCCCGAAAAAAAACAACGGCTTACTCACATTACCAATGAGATAGGAAAAGCTGTGGTTCCGGTATTGGGAAGTACATTTACGACCGTGGGGATCTTTATTCCGCTGCTATTTGCCCTTGATGAACTCCGCATTTTTCTTGTCCCATTGGCTGTAGCACTAACGGTGACCCTGGTTTGCTCGGTACTCATTGCCTTCACTTGGATTCCATACGCATTGGTATGGCTGACTCCCGCCGGCTTTGACAAGAAAAAGCAGGGTAAGATGAGCCAATTTGCAGACCGATTGCTGATGCGCAGTTTTCTGCTAAAATCAAAACTCCGATGGGTGTTGCCGGTGATTTTGATCGGGGTGATAGGGATTCCATTGTTTGTTATTGAGGAACCGGATTGGGATTCTGAAGAAGGAACAGCGTGGCCGGAGTTCACCCAGGTATATTTTGATAACCGGGATGCTATTGACGGATGGATCGGGGGACTCACCAAAAAGTTCAGTGATGAAACATATTTCGGAAGTCCATGGCGCCGGAATAATGAAGAGAGCATCAATGTGTATATCCGTTCCCCTCAGGGAACACCGCTTTCGGAGATCGATAAAATTGTGAAGAATTATGAGACCATTGCCAAACCCTATGAAGAGGCCTTTAAATATTATGAGGCTAATCTTTCAGAAGACTTTGGAGCACGTATCCGCTTCGTGGTAGATCCGGAATATCTTACCCGGCCTGATCCCTATTTTTTTTATGGGGAAGCCATGTATCTGGGAGCCCGAACCGGGAATGTAGCTACTTCGGTATCAGGGCTGAATATTCAGGGAATCAGTACCGGATTTGGAGGCAGTTATTCCAATCAAAGCATCCGGTTGAGGGGGTACTCATACGATGAATTACTGAATCTGGCTAAGGATCTCGAACGCCGGTTGAAAACGAGTCGCCGCGTGCAAGAGGTGGACATCAATACATCCTATTATTCCCGTCGCGATGATTTTCAGCAATACAAACTCCGGCTGGATGAAGAGAAAATACTGGCAAAAGATCTGGACCGCAGGGAAGTTATTTCAACCCTGCTGCTGGATCTGAATCCTGAAAATACCGTAGGCCGTGTGGAATTTGGAGGCCAGGAAATGTACCTGATCGGGAGGAGTGAACGCGAGAAATCTTTCGAAGAAGATATGATGAACCGCACCAGAACGTTTGGGGACGTTAATTTCAACATATCCACTATCGGTGAAATTATACAGGAAGGCGGGTTGAATGAAATTCGCCGAACCAATCAGTCATACGAGCGTACGGTAAGCGTGGATTATCTCGGGAATTACCAAATGGCACGTGATTACATTGAAGGGGTGATCGATACTACTCCTGTTCCGGTGGGAGCAAGCATTGAATTCAGCAGGGGTTTCTTCGGCTTTGGAAATGATGACAGCTCCCTGAACTTCTTCTTTGTGGCCCTGCTTAGTTTACTTAGCGTCTGGATGATCGTCTCGGCTCTGCTGGAAAGCGTGAAATATCCTATTTTTGTGATCTTGGCCGTTCCATACAGCCTGATCGGCATCATGCTGGGGGCGTTAGCCAACGACCTTGCCTTTGATCGCGGCGCCATTGCGGGTTCATTGCTGTGTATCGGGGTGGTGGTGAATAATGCCATTCTTGTCTATCACCAAAAACAATTGGAAAATGGAAACGGAATATTCGGCCTGCGCTGCTGGATGAAAGTCTATAAAAAACGGATGCGTGCAATTTTGATCACAACTGTTACTACCATCACCGGGCTGCTCCCCATGATGCTGTTCGGCAATAACGAGTTCTGGGAAAATTTAGCGATCGTGGTTATTTGGGGACTTTCGGTGAGTACAATCTTGCTATTGATAATGACCGGTTTGAGGGTGAAGAGTGATGCAGTGAGGTTGAAAGTTGATAGGTTGATAGGTTGATAGGTTGATAGGTTGATGGAGCTTAGATTTTAGCCGTTTTGTCCTCGTTCCGACGGTACATCTTTCCATAAAATTAGAATGAGAGGGATGTCAATTAATTTTGAAAACATCTACAAAGCCCAACCTCCGGAAACATACCTTTCCAACTATCAAGTGATAAAAGGGCCGTGAAATTAGGAGTATGAGGCGGAGACTCAATAGGGCATTCCGGAGCGGAATAAAGAAACAAGTTCAAGGTGGTAATGAAGTGATAAGAAATTTTTAAATTAGATTTGCAATTAATATATATATATATATATTAAAATCAGTTGCATGGACTTATGCATCCGATGTTAATAATGAAAAAAACAGGGCATTATTATCATGAATTGCTAATTAAACAGGAGAAAAATAATGAAAACTCTTAAAGCTCTACTTCCTTTAATTATCGGCATTTTCATAATGCTGGGAACACTGATAATATTTAATACTCAGGAAGCTGACGCAAGATCTCATAGAAATTGCGTTTATGACCCAGTTGAATATGACTGTTATGAAACAAGTGTATTTAATTGTATCTGTTTCGATGTGGAACCTGAGACTAAATAATTATATTCAAATCTAAAAAAAGAGACGGAAAAATTTCTGTCTCTTTTCTATTAATTGAAATGTGCTAAGTAATGAAAATTTATATAAACAGTATTGTTTTTTTAGTGTTGTTGGTTTCTTGTTCTGAAAAAGAAACCAACTCAACTGAAAATGAAGTAATAAATATAAATCACCTTAAATCAGTTGTGTTAAAGCAATCTAAACCATTATTTGGGAAATTTTATGAACGTTTTAAGATAACCGGTGATGGTGAATATTGGATTTTTGTTGACAGAATGAGAGATAAAATCTTTGTTTTTGATAAAGAAGGGCAATATATAAATACAATAAGTGAATCAGGCAGAGGTCCGAGAGGCATAGTTAGTATTGATGGATTTGATGTCAATGAAAATAATGAAGTTTTTATATATGATGCTTCACAAAGAATGCTGAAAATTTATACGCTTGATGACGAACTCATAAGTTCAAATAATTTTTTAGAGAAAGTTAACTTTGGTACAACACCCTTAGAAATGTTGTGGTATGAAGGCAAAGTTCTAACTTCAATTATTGAAAATGAGTTTATGTTTGAACCTCAAAATTCTAAAGTATTAGCATTAATCAAAACTGATGGAGAAATTGATACTGTTTTTGGCAGGTTCGATCCCTTTGCAGAACATGACAATACGTATTCGTTTTTCAATAATATCACAATAGATGATAGTAGTAATGTAGTTTTTACAAGTCTCTCTTCTTCACCCTTTATCCAGGTATTTGATCTTAATAATTTTTCAAAAGAATCATATATAGGGGCAAAGAATAGCACTTTTAAAGTCCCGGAAAAGGAAATAAGTGCTAACTTGTCAATTGATGAGGTAAATAGAAGATCTGTAAATACATCACGTGCAGTTAATCTTTTTTTAACAGATGATTATATAGTGCAACACATACAAACTCTTACTGAAGAATGGTTCCTGACTACGGATTATTCATCTAAAGCAAACAGCCTGATATTCTATGATCGTATAACTGGAGAGATTGTTCAAGAAGTGCCGGTTGAGCACTCCCTTGGATCTGTAAGAGATGATAAATTATATTTTATTGAAGACTTTAATCCTGACAACTATACCATAGGGGTTTATGAAATCGTCACTGATCAAAAATAACCTGGTTTTACTATGTCTTTGTGTTCTTTTCTCTGGGTGTAAGCCCAGTTCAAATGAGATGTACCTCAATAAAACTGAAGATGATTGGAAAGCCTATCTTTCGGAGATTTCAGGAAAGCAAGAACCATCTTTGAAGAATACGGTTTTATTGGTTTTAAAGAGCAGTGAGTGTTCTCCGGCACTCAACGAATTGAAAAGTTGGAATGCGCTTGATGAAACTAATTCAGAGGTAAAGGTAAAGCTGGTCGTTGTAGAACGATATGCAACGACTACAAAAGTTTTATTGGAACAAGAAGGGATAAATCTGCCAATGTATCAGGATTCTATAGCACTTGTTTTGAGGAAAGAGTTATTGCCAGCTACCCCGATAAAGGTTTTTATTGATGATAAGGGAAAGGTAAAAAGGTTGGCTGCAATAGATTCGAGAACAAAAATAGAAGACTTTCTCACTTTTAACTGATTGGAAATTCAGCTTCTTGAAAATCACTTAACCAGAGAGCTTCCTTGTCTTCGTTCCGAAGGCTAACAGAGCATTCGTGATAATGCAGTCCTGGAAGCTCCGATAATCGGAGTAGAGTTAGGATGGGTTTACTGGCGGACAAGGAGAAGTGGGATTAACCGATTAACGATCAGCCAATAACGAATCAACGAATCCCTACCCAAACTTCTTAACCAATTCCCAGCGCTTCACCTTACCGGTATCGGTTTTTGGGAAGTCCTTGACGATCCTGAGTTCTTTGGGGAGTTTGAAATCGGTGAGGAAATCTTTGAGCTGCTCCCGAATCTCTTCCAGTTGAGGAGTTTTGCCGTTTTTAAGGGTGACTACCGCCGTTACTTTTTGTCCCCATTCCTCATCCGGTACACCAATAACTACTGCTTCTTTTATAGTTGGAAGCTTTTGCATGGCTTCTTCCACTTCATTGGGATTCACGTTCTCGCCACCGGTAATGATGAGATCGGTTCTTCGGGATTCTATGAAAATGTGCCCGAAACCATTCATATGACCATAATCTCCGGTACTGAACCATCCGTCTTTGTCGAATCGCTTTTTATTTTCCTCTTTGTTGTAATAGCCATCAAAAACCTGGGGGCCCTTCAGCCAAAGTTCTCCCGATTGATTTTTACCCAATATTCTTCCGTTGTCATCCCTGATCTGTATTTCGTTGGGAGGGAAAGGTTTGCCTACACTTTTAAGCGGGGTGTACATCCCGGAAGGAGCAAGCAGGGGGTTTGCGATGATCTGTGCACAGGTTTCGGTCATACCATAACTGGAAATGATAGGGATACCGCGCTCTGCAGACTTTCGCAGAAGGTTTTCAGTTACGGGACCGCCACCAAGTAAAATCGATTTAAAATCCCGATGAGTTTTAAAAAGGGGATCATCCAGTAAGCGCTTCAACATGGTAGGAACCAGGGAAGCCGCCTGAAAACGTTGATTTTCACATAAAAACTCTTTCACCATTTCTTCATGAAATTCCCCCAGCCGATAAATAGCTGATTCATAGATCACCGATCTAAGAATGATCGAGATCCCACCGATGTGATTTAGTGGGAGACAAAGGAGCCAAAAGTGATTCGGGTCGGGTTTAAAATTCTGGGCGGAAGCCGCGGAAGCACTGAGTATCTGTCGCCGTTTAAGTGGTACGATCTTGGGCTTGCCGGAAGTTCCTGAGGTAAAAAAGTACCCGAAGATCTGTTCTTTATCTATGGAATCAGGATCGGGAAGTTCCATATTTCTGGTGTCGTGAGTAAATGAATTGAGGAAGAAGTTCTCATCCATTTTGATCACATTGTCGTCATCCAATCGGCTTCTGTTATTACTATCACAAAAAATAAGAACGGGTTTGAGGGCTTCGAAATAGTTTTTCAGTTCTTCATTCTTCATGCTGGGATTTATGGGAATAAAGGGGATGCCGAGTTTCCAGCATGCTGCAACGCAAAATATCAGCATATCACTCGACTCGGAAAGAAAAGCAACGGGCCATTTGAGTGAATCCGCTTTCTTTTCAACCAGATCTTTTAAAAAGGCCGTAAACCGGTCAAGGTCACTGTAGGTGTACATACCATGCTGCGAAGACAAGAACACATGCGGCGCATCGCCTTTTTTAAACTCAAACCTATGTAAACGTGATTTGAACATATACCTTTATAACTCTTTTAGTCCTTCGTAATGTAATGAAATTCCCAGTCCAATTTTATCCGGAAACTTAATGACGGGGAAGTTGAGCCAGTTTTCTGATACCACATCGTATTTCAGAAAAGAACCGGTAGCCAATCCTTGTGCCCGTTCAGGTTTTCCCAATCCGGCTGAAATGGCCGCTATTGCTGCACGGCCAACCGATGTTTCCAGCGATGATGTAAAAACAGTCTCAATAGTATGAGTATCGGCAAGCTCATTTGTTACGAAAATATCGTTGAAAGTACCCATTAGCATTGGTTTGAAAATAAGGAGATCGGCTGCGTGAACCTCAGTTAACTCTGAAATTGTTTTTTTGTTCCGGACAGATTCATCTGCAGCAATTTTAACTGGTGAAGCCTCCGTTACTTTTTTTAACCCGGTGATGTTTTTTTTACCAACAGGCTGTTCGCAATATTCGATATCAAGCTCTTCCAAAGCGGTTAAATTTGCGATGGCTTCATCTACCGTCCATATCTGATTGGCATCTATCCGGATATGTATATCAGGATGTTTCTGCCGAAGTGATCTAAGAATAGAAAGCTCATTATCAAAGTCACGCCCAACTTTCACTTTCAATGTGGTAAACCCTTCACCGATCACTGCATCAGCTTTTGAAAGAGTGACGGATTTATTACCGAGAGGTAAGGTTCCATTGGCTTGTATCGAGGAATGATATCCGGGGAACAAGTACTGAACCAGAGACTTATTGGATCGCTTGGCCGCGAAATCATACAGCAAGGTATCAATACCAAAACTCAGCGAAGGAAATTGGTGTATTTGATTCAGCAGTCGCAGGGTTTCCCGGCCGTTGCCATGTTTAATAGCTTCTTGAAGATGATCTTTATTAAGGAGAAGTACTTCCTTTACTTCCTCAAAACTTTCCTCTGAAAAACCGGGAAGGGGAGCTGCTTCCCCGTAGGCTTCAATACCGGAATCCTGATCCTGGTATATTAGGATAATGCCCTCACGGTGAGTAATTACATTCCTCGCTGAGCTAAAAGCAGAATTAAAGGGAATGCGATATGTATAGAGCTTAAGCATCAGTTCAATATAATACCGATGGAGAATAAGATTCCGAAAATGACCATAAACTGAGCTGTTCTTTCCAGCATGGGATTGAGTTGAACTTTGTTCTCTTCCGTCCAGATCCTGTACACATAGTATCCGGTAAGAGGAAGGGCGGCGAATGGAAGCAATATCCAAAAGTTGTATTCCAGTTGTATTAAAAAATGAGGGGGAATGGCGTAGGCAATTAGCATCATAAAGGTATATTCCAGTTTTAGTGCTCGTTCTCCAAAAAGAACACCAAGGGTTTTTTTGCCTGATTTTTTATCTTGTTCAACATCCCGCAAATTATTCACAACTAAGATATTCACACATAAGGCTCCGACTGCCAGCGATGCCCAAAAAGAAGCTTCGGACCATTCAAGGGCATTAACATAGTAGGTGGTCATTACAGCTACGATTCCAAAAAAGATAAAGACGAAAAGATCTCCGAGTCCATTGTAACCAAGGGGAAAAGGGCCGCCGGTGTAGAGTATACCAAACAGGAGTGAAAGTAATCCGACAACGAGGACCACCCATCCGGCTGACCAAACCAGGTATAATCCCAAAAAAAATGCCAAAGCCATCGTAAGGATGGTTGCATTTAGCATTTGGTTTGGGGTTGTAAGTCCGGCTGCTGTTGCCCTGCGAAATCCAATGCGTTCGTCGGTATCGGAACCTTTGACGAAATCGAAATAATCGTTGGCGAAATTAGTTCCGATTTGAATGAGCATGGCACAGATCAGGGCAACGATGGTATTGACCCAATTAAGTAACTCCGTTTGGAAAGCCAGTGAAGCTCCAACAAGTACAGGTATTACAGCCGCGGCTAAGGTCTGAGGTCGGGCCGCTTCTATCCAGGTGCTCAATTTTGGTGTGTTCAACGAAAATTAATTTTGTGTATAAGTGTGGATAACTTTTAGATTGAAGATACTGTTTTTAAATGTGGCTTAAAAAGTGAAGTAAGGAGCTATTCACAAAAAAATAAATTAAGCTTTAGCCGTGCTGGGAGCTTTTTTACTAAAACTAATTAAGTGCAAATGATTTATAGCCTTCTAAAATTAATTGTTAAAAAAAAATTGATTAAATAATTTGAGTAAAACAAAAATTTAACTTTATCTTTGGTCGTCATTTTTAATTAATAACTAAACTTTTTAGAAAATATGGCCAAAGCAATTCAACGATATGATAATTTAGCTGCTGCCCGAAATTTCCGCCCGGGTAAAACAGAAAAATCTACGATGGATATCCCGGAGATCTTCGGGCAAAATACTTTGACGCTCGACAAGTTAGAGGAACGACTTCCTAAATCTGCATGGAAAGATCTTCAGAAAACCATAGATGAAGGCCAAACGCTGAATATTGACGTAGCAGACGCCGTAGCTTTGGCAATGAAGGATTGGGCTACCGAAAAGGGAGCAACACATTATACGCACTGGTTTCAGCCCCTCACAGGGTCCACCGCTGAAAAGCACGACAGTTTCATTACCCCGAATCAAGGTGGCGGTGCGATGGCTGTATTTTCAGGGAAGGATCTGATTCAGGGTGAACCGGATGCTTCGAGCTTTCCAAGTGGGGGGTTAAGACCTACTTTTGAAGCACGCGGTTACACGGCCTGGGATCCAACATCTCCGGCCTTTATTGTAGAAAATCAAAAAGGCACTTATCTCTGTATCCCAACCGCTTTTGCTTCCTGGAAGGGAGAAGCACTGGATCATAAAACGCCGCTGCTTCGATCCAATGATGCGTTGAATAAAGCATCAAAAGAAGCATTAAAACTGTTTGGGGTAGAATCGAAACGAGTAAATTCTACGGTTGGCTGTGAGCAGGAATATTTTCTTATTGACCAGGAATTTGTGTATCGGCGTCCTGATGTTTTAACTTCGGGAAGAACCTTGGTCGGGGCAAAACCTCCGCGCGGACAAGAGCTTGATGATCACTATTTTGGCTCTATTCCTGAGCGGGTATTGTCATTTATGCTCGATGCTGAAAAGGAATTGTATAAGCTTGGAGTTCCTGTAAAAACCCGGCACAATGAAGTAGCTCCAAGTCAGTATGAATTAGCCCCGATCTTTGAGTTGGCTAACGTTGCTGCCGATCATCAGCAGCTAACCATGATGGTTTTGAAAAAGGTCGCCAGGAAGTACGGCCTCGAATGTCTGATGCATGAAAAACCGTTTGATGGATTGAACGGAAGCGGTAAGCACCTGAATTGGTCACTTTCTACCGCTGAAGGGGATAACTTACTGGAGCCGGGTGAAAGTCCGCATGAAAATATGAAGTTCCTGTTTTTCTTTACGGCTGTGATGCTGGGCGTATATCGCCATCAGGATTTGCTGAGAATTTCTGTGGCACACGCCGGGAATGATCACCGTTTAGGAGCCAATGAAGCGCCTCCGGCTATCATATCTTCTTTCATTGGTGAACAGCTTGCGGATATTGTGGAACAGCTGATCAATGGCGGGGCAAAAAGTTCAAAACAAGGAGGATTACTTGGACTTGGAACACCGGTACTTCCGGACCTTCCTAAGCATGCGGGAGATCGAAACAGAACTTCTCCTTTTGCTTTTACAGGAAATAAATTTGAGTTCCGTGCCTTGGGTTCCAGTCAGTCTCCATCATTTCCAATTGTTGTCTTGAATACTATTATTGCCGAAGCGATTGAAGACATGACTGAAGACCTGAAGGAAGCGAAAAAAGGAGGCTCTATTGAAACTGCATTGGCCAGTGTGCTTCGTACCCGCTTGAATGAATGTAAGCCGGTGATCTTTAACGGCGACGGTTACTCTGATGACTGGCAAAAGGAAGCGGAAAAGCGTGGATTGCTGAATCTAAAAACCACTCCGGATGCTATCCCGCATCTCACCAAAAAAGAGAATATCAAGCTCTTCAAGAAGTACAAAGTACTGAATGAGAAGGAGGTACATTCCCGAAAAGAGATCTGGACTGAGCAGTACATCACCACCCGGACTATCGAAGTGGATACCATTGAGTCGATTGCCAAGACCATGATCTATCCTGCTACGGTACGCTATATAGGTGAATTGGCTAAAGCGGTAGAGAAAGCTGATGTCCTGGGACTTGAGAATTCCGGTTCCAAAACCATGCTAACTAAGGTAAATAATGAACTGAATAAATTAGGTGCAGCTTTAGATATTTTAGCTGATGTTCAAGCTAAAATGAAGTATAAAGATTCTTCAGAGCATGCGATAAAAGTGGAATCTGAAGTACTTCCTGTGATGAAGAAAATACGTGATTCCATTGATTTTCTTGAGCGTTATGTTGCAGATGACTACTGGCCACTGCCGGTATATCGTGAGATGTTGTTCATTAAATAAGATCACCTCTAACTGTTTATTTACAAGCCCTGTTTTTGAAAGGAGACAGGGTTTTTTAACTTCCTTCAAAAAAATGAAAGAAATTACCTGGAGCGATTTTGAGCAAGTAGAGTTAAGAGCAGGAACTATAATAAAAGCGGAGCAATTTCCGGAAGCCCGAAAACCGGCCTATAAATTAACCATCGATTTTGGAGAGAAGATAGGAATCAAAAGATCATCTGCTCAGATCACCGAACTATACCGGCTGGATGAACTTAAAGGGATGCAAGTGGTAGCGGTAGTTAATTTTCCGCCAAAGCAGATCGGGCCTTTTATGTCGGAATGCCTTGTTACAGGATTCCCCGATGCACAAGAAAGAGTAGTTTTAGCCGTTCCTGAAAAACCTGTAAAAAATGGGATGAAACTATTTTGATGATCAATGGCTTCATAACTTAACGTCAGTTCGAGAAAAGAACTAAGTTATAGGATAAAAATGAATGTTTGTGTTCATTCCTGTGGAGACGGGAAGCCAATGGTTGTCACTACTTCCGTATTCGATACCTGACACACTATAGGATTTCGGGCATTCGCTGCAAAATGGCCACTCAATGTGTTCAACAGATTATCTTTAGATCGAATTCACGTAAACTTATTGTTTATTAATCAACCAAGTAATACTAATCAACCTATGAAGATCATTTTAAGCCTAACTTTGGCGCTTTTCATTGTTGAAATTGCTGATGCACAGGAAATATCCTATCCCGAAGAACTGTCTTCTTTTGAGCTTACCATTGAGGGAATTTCCGAGGATAAAGGGGAGATAAGAATTGCCGTCTTTAATTCTGAGGCATCCTACAATGAAAAGGAAGATCCTATTCATGCCATTGTGCTTCCTGTAAATGGCGGTACCTTGATCTGGGATGAGGAAAAGTTGCCTTATGGTGATTATGCCATTGCCGTGTATCATGATAGAAACACGAACGGCGAATTGGACTCGAATATACTTGGCATTCCCAAAGAGGCGTATGGATTTTCAAATAACGCCCGTGGACGTTTTGGCCCGGCTTCATGGAAAGATGTTCATTTTACTATTTCTTCCCGTACCTATTCAATGAGTATTCAGGTGAAGTAAGGTTGCATTGAAGTGTTACCCAGCCGCTTGGCATGCATCACGTTGTAAGATTAGATCAGTTTTCCCATATTACCGCATCATTTCTAACTAATGGAGAACCAATATGGATCATATACAAGGGGAAACTGCACCGGTAATGAGTCTTAAAGACTGGGTTATTTCGGTATTAATTTCGTTTATACCAGTAGTAGGTTTTATTATGCTGTTGGTTTGGTCATTCAGTGACAGTACAAATCCAAATAAAAAGAATTGGGCTAAAGCTACCCTCATCATCTTTGCGGCATTTTTTGTGCTTTACCTCATCTTCGCTTTTCTATTTATGGGAGCGATAATGTCGGCAGGCGGATTTGATTCGATGGGATAGAAACTTGTTGATGTTATTCAAAAAGGTCTCGGTATAGAAAACCGGGATCTTTTTTATTTCTGAAACCAGGCATCAAAACCGGCGTATGTAGATGGGTAACCAAATAAAGAATGTATGCAGCAGATATTTAAATCAGTATCCATCGCCCTTCAAAACATTCAAGCTAACCCGCTTCACACTTTTTTGTCAACCTTAGGCATTATTATTGGAGTTGCTTCTTTGGTTGCCATTTTAGCTTTGGGAGACGGTTTGGAACAAACTGGGAGGGAGCAGATAGAGACGACCACTTCTATACAAATGATGACCCTTACCCCAAAAACTATAGATGTAGTTGATGATGTTCGTGTTCCCAGAGATACGGTGTACCAGCCTGGAATAAAAGAAGCCAGAATGGTTGAAGAACAGTTAAAGCAATGGGGATATACAGATCTTATTGCTCAGAGCTCAAGGATAGCAACGTATAAAGACTCATCTATTGCTATCTACATACAGGCTACCCTGGAAAATATTCCACAATTTACGGAAGCAGAAATAATTGGAAGTTATTTTGACAGAGATGATGTAGAAAATGCTTCAAATAAAACGGTTCTAAGTATCCCGCTCGCAAGAAAATGGTCGGATGATCCCGAAGAATTGATCGGAGAGTCTATTTCGTTTGAAGGTTCCTTATACGATATCATCGGAATTTTGGAAGAGGATGCTCAAGGGGTACAGGCATTGATTCCTTTAAGTGCATATCAAAAAAATGTTAAGAACAGCAATGCACCCAATATGGTTTTTAAAAGCCGGAAAGTGGAGGATATTCCTGTAATGAAAAGTACCTTGGAGCTTTGGCTCGATGAAAATTATGAAGAGGGAAGAGAGGCTTTTTCAATATTCACTTATGAAGGAAGAGTGCAGCAGTTGAGCCAGGGAATCCTCGTTTTTAAACTGGTGATGGGAGCGATTACCGGGATATCAGTATTGGTAGGTGGAATTGGGATCATGAACGTATTATTGATATCGGTTACTGAGCGAACCAAAGAGATTGGTATTCGGAAAGCTACAGGAGCTCGTAAAAAAGATATTGTATTACAGTTTATTTCAGAGTCTGTGACAATTTCTATTGTGGGTTGTATAATTGGCTGGGTAGTTGGAGTACTGGGAGTTTTTGGATTGGTGGAGCTCATCAACCGCTTTACTGATTTTAATTTTCAGGCGGCACTGAGTTTTGGGACTGTACTTATAGTATTGGTTGTGGCTGTTCTGGTGGGAATGGTATTTGGAACGTACCCTGCCTGGAAAGCGGCAAATTTAACTCCGGTAGATGCTATTCGGCATGAATAATCTTTAAAGCACATCCTGAAATTCAGGAGTTTTTTGAATGATAGCTTTTGCAAAAGGACAAAGTGGGATGATTTTTAGATCATTCTCCCTTGCAAACTCAACTCCTTCCTTCACAAGTTTCTTACCTAAACCTTTTCCACGACCCTCATCGGAAACCTCAGTATGATCGATAATGATCCTTGCAGTCCCTGCTTTTGAGTAGGTCATTTCGGCAATACGTTTTCCATTTTTCTCAATGAAAAACTCACCTTTACTTTCAGTAGAACGATGCTGGATTTCCATAATTTATATTATAGTAATTGGTTTGGGTAATTAAGTTAAACTAAATAGATAGATCATCTGTAGAAGACTTTGGTTGGTCAGGAATCGAATACCGAAGCAATGGCAACCATTAGATTTCCGTCTCCACGGAAATGACCAATATCATAAATTTCACCTTCTTTTGGATGACATATTTAGCCTAAAAGATCACCTTTTGTGATGAACGATTCAAGAAGGAGACCGGTCAAATTTATCCCAGTTGGGTTTACGTTTTTCAAGGAAGGCATTGCGGCCTTCTTCCGCTTCGTCGGTCATATAAGCCAACCTCGTAGCTTCTCCGGCAAATACTTGTTGCCCAACCATGCCATCATCGATGGCATTGAAGGCAAATTTGGCCATTTTGGTAGCGGTGGGACTTTTCGTCAAGATCTCCTGAGCCCATTCATAGGCCACCTCTTCTAATTTATTATGGGGAACCACTTTATTCACCATTCCCATTTCAAAAGCTTCCTGTGCAGAATAATTGGAACCGAGGAAGAAGATCTCCCGTGCCCGCTTTTGTCCTACTTGGCGGGCAAGCAGGGCAGAGCCGAATCCACCGTCAAAACTGGCCACATCAGTATCGGTTTGTTTGAAAATTGCGTGTTCTTTACTGGCAAGGGTGAGGTCACAAACTACATGAAGACTGTGCCCCCCTCCAACAGCCCATCCCGGTATCACAGCTATGACTACTTTCGGCATGAACCGAATGAGCCGCTGTACTTCCAGAATATTTAACCGGGCGATTCCATCCTCGGCTTTGTATCCGGTTTTGGAACGGACATTTTGGTCACCCCCGGAGCAGAATGCCCACTTTCCATCTTTAGGTGAAGGCCCTTCACCACTGAGTAAAACAACGCCAATTTTATTATCCTCTTTAGCATCATACAAGGCTTCATTAAGCTCAAACACAGTTTTGGGGCGAAAAGCATTCCTTATCTCAGGCCGGTTGAAGGCAATCCTTGCCACTCCATTAGATTTTTTATAGGTGATGTCTTGGTATTCTTTTACCGTTTCCCAGTTCATGATATGCTATGTTTTATAATGAATGATTTGAGATGCGAGATAAGGACCTCTGGCTGATCCAAATGTACGCGATGCCCGGCGTTTTTAACAGTGTGAAGTTCGGCATCCTGCAATTCTTTTTCCATTTGCCGATTAAGGTGAATGAATTTAGAATCTTTTTCACCCACCACTAATTCAACGGGTATCGCAATTTTAGATAACCCATGCCTGACACAGGGCATAGTCCCGTTTCCAAAGCCTTGTAAGCTATTTGCCATCCAAAGAGGATGTTGCTGCTGCTGAATTTCATCAACCTGATCTAACAATCGATTTGAAGCGGTTGAAGATCCAAAAAGAGGCATTCGTTTCCAGTTATCAAGAAAACCTTCAAAATTACCCAATAGATCATCTGATCTTTTTGCATCTAATGCCTGCCTGGCTTGACGTTCTGTTTCACCTTCAATTCCAAAAGTACTGCTTTCCAGGATTACTCCCGTGAACAGGTCCTGGCGGTGAATTGTAAGCTGAAGAGCCATTCTACCGCCCATGCTATAGCCATACAGAAAGGAAGGAATTCTTAATTGTTCGCTGATCAGTTTGGATAGGTCGGCTACCTGTTCTTTGGTCGAAAAACGATAATGAAGTTCAGCTCCTTCCGTTTCTCCATGCCCCAGCATATCTATGGTTATGGGATTACAAAAGTGCCGGAGTTTAGGAATTAGATGTTTAAAAGATTGTCCTGAACCCATGAAACCATGTAACAAGATCAAAAAAGGGAGCTGTTTATTTTGTTGATGAACTTCGAAGTGATACGAAATTCCACGAACACGAATGTGCATTAGCTCCTATTTATTTTGAAATTCCAGAGTGCGTGTCTTTGCGACATGGACTCATCGGCACCGGTAATACATTCCATAACATGAACTCCTTTTCGCTCAATGAGTTTATCAAAGGTAGGGATAATTTGCTCGGGTCTCGAAACTAAAGTATGATCGATGTTATGAGCCCTGCACAGTGCTGCGATTTTGGCTTTCTGGGGAGTCTCAAAGTAAGCATTGTACTTATCTTTTATCTTATGAACCGGCAACATTCTGAAAATAGTACCGCCGCCGTTATTCAAAACAACGATCACCAAAGGCTGATTTACTTCTTTAGCCAGTAAAAGTCCGTTTGTATCGTGCAAAAATGCAATATCGCCGATCATCAAAATACCGGGTTTTTCAGCGGAAACACTCAACCCAATTGCCGTTGAAATGATACCGTCAATCCCGGCTGCTCCTCGATTCACGTGGATATCCTTCCCGTCAAACTCACCAAAAAGGGACATGTCCCTTACCGGAAATGAATTAGAAAGCATCGTAAAAGCATTCTTGGGCTGGGTTTCTGTGATCTTTGAAAAAACGTATCCGTCGGTGATAGGAGTGGACGGATGGAGATATCCTTCTCGGAATGTCTTAAATTCCTTCTCAACCTTTTTCCACTTCTTTAACCAGTTCTTATCAGCAGCACCGGTGATCTCAGGGATGCGAAGCGGAGCATTCAGACTGATTTGTTTGTGTGAAGTGAGGCTCCCGTCAATCCAGTTATTGGGATTCATGAAGCTGATCTGCATCACCTCTTTACATCTATCCAGATATTTATTTACAGCTTTACTGACCGGTTGTTGGCCAAACCTCATAATAAGGTCTGCCTTTAACATGTCGCTGTTGTCAGGATTTTTCATGAAGCCATCAAAGCCTTGTATAGTGTGTCGGGATGATGGAACTTGAGACCCCGGTTCGGCAATAATAGGAGCTTCCAATGCTCTTGCAAGGGGGCTGACAAACTCCAGATGATCAGCGGGTGTGGTCGGCCCCACAATAATAACAGGTTTTTCTGCTGAGATGAGATCAGACCAGAAGATCTTTCCCATTTCAAAAGAACTTATTTCCTGTGCATATTTCGGGGAAGGTTTTCGGGATCGTTTCTTGTTTTCAAGTTCAACTTGCTTCAAGAAGCGGATGTCAGGCTCAAAAGGTTTTGAAAAAGGGAAATTAATATGTGCGACTCCACTTTTGGCGATCGCTTCCTGTACGGCTTGTGCTGCAGCAAGCTGAAGTCTTTTTTGGCTGCGATCATTGCCATCCGGTTCACCAGCATCATGAAAGAAGACCGTGTAATTCCCGAATATTTTAAGCTGATCGATGGTTTGGGATGAACCAAGTCCGCGATAATGGGAAGGACGGTCGGCACTTAAAATAATGAGAGGAGTACCGGATTGGGTTGCTTCAACAACAGCAGGAAAATAATTAGCTAATGCTGTTCCCGAAGTACAAACCAAAGCTGTAGGGATTCCGCTGGATTTTGCCATTCCAAGAGCCATAAAAGCAGCAGAACGTTCGTCAATTCCAATATGCTTGGTAAATCCGGAGTGGGCCGAAAAGGCCAGAGTGAGAGGAGTGGAACGAGATCCGGGGGAGATTACTACGTGTTGTACACCTTCTTCGAATAGAGAGCGAACAAAAAGGGTGCTCCAGTAAAAGGCTGCATTCTGAGGTTCATTTTCTTGCATGTTCCAACGCGGTTAACATTGGGATGAATTTGAGATTTGTTTCATCCCATTCTTTTTGGGGGTTTGAGTCCTCAACAATACCACATCCTGCAAAAAATCGCACTTCATTAGTTTTAATTAATCCGCTGCGAATAGCCACTACAAACTCTCCCTCGCCGTGTGCGTTTATCCATCCAACCGGTGCGGCGTACCAACCCCGATCGAAGTGTTCGAGCTTGCTGATGTAAGGCATAGCTGCTTCCCGCGGATAACCGCCAACAGCAGGAGTGGGGTGTAACTTGGAAAGAACTTCCGTTCTGGAAACTCCTTTCTTTATTTTGGCATGAACAGGTGTATAGAGATGTTGAACATTCGATAATTTTTTTATGCCGGGTGAGACCGGATGCTCAAATACATCTGAGAATCGCTGAAGGTTTTCTTCGATCGCATCTAATACAAAGGCGTGTTCGTTAAGGTCTTTTTGGCTGTGAAGAAGCTCATACTCCAAAACAGCATCTTCAGAAGCAGTTTTCCCGCGGGAAATGCTTCCCGCCAAACCTTCTGTAAGCACTTCACGCTCTCTGAAGGATGCAAGCCGTTCCGGCGTACTGCCTACAAAACTGGACTCTCCATTCTGGCTGATCAAAAACGAATAGCAATCGGGATATTGGTTACGCAGATGGTTTAAAATACGGGTATCCGAAACCGGTGTTTGAAGCTCGACTTTGAGTTCCCGGGCTAAAACAATCTTTTTAAATTTTTTGGATTTGATAAGATCCATTGCACTTTCAACGGAGTTTCTCCATTGGTTATAAGTTTCAGAATCTATACCAGGTGTACTGACCGTAGAACGATATGATTGTTTTCCCTCTACCTTATAAGAGCTGGCATCACAAATAGAATCAAGATGTTCCAGTGTGTTTAAAAAATCATTATAGACAGTATTCTTTTGGCTGCCTGAAGAGATCTTTTTTGTGATGGTAAGAATGGTAAGCTTCCCGTTTTTTACAAGCACCCATTCAGGGAGAGTGAAAGAACCGGCTCCAAAATCTCTCCAGGCTTTACCTATATTATGATCAAAGAAGGAAAAACCGCCAAGCAAATGAACGGAAGCAAGGCGGTGGTTCAGGTTAGAGATATGATATACTTTGGAAAGTAATTCCTTACCCTGATCGGAAGATTGTCTGAATCTGTCCTGGCCGGTTGTTTGAATGCGCGCGATAGAACCGGCAGCAGCGATGGCAAATTCATCCGATGGCTTTTCCCAATAATATTGGAACCCTTTGTTATATCCGTTTTGTTCGATAACAGCCAGAGGATCTGCCGATGGGATTAGAATGGAAAAAGAGAGATATTCGAACTCTTTTTTAGGGCTCGATGAAATGAGATCTATCGCCTCACTGAGAGCCAATCCGGATATCTGCTGTCTAAAGCACTCCTTCACTTCCTCAAAAATGGGATTCTTTGAATCCATAACCTGCTGTCCATTTAATTTTCAATATAAATTGAAAATACGGATTATTACAACAATGTTAAACAATTTTTAAGGGATAATGGTAGGTATGATGATAAAGTGTAAGAAAGGCTACTCTGCGTCGTCATTACCACCGGAAGAATAGGGGTTATGGATGCCATATTCGTCAGGATCATATTCGGCAAGCTTAAAAAAATGTTCCCAGGCGGCTTCGCTTTTTCCATCTTTATCTACCCAGGTCGGATGACTTTGTTTGATAAGTCCTACAACACGCTTTGCATATCCAACGCGCTCTTCGGTGTCTTCAATACGGGGAAGAGCAGCGATCATAAGATCAAGATTGTAGCCACAGTCAAAGTCTTTGGGTTTTTGTTGGTGTATGAACATATATGAGATTAGGTAAAACTGTTTCCTGAAAATACGAGATAATATTGCGAGATTACAAAGAGTTTTTATTTAATGATTTCAGTCCGTCCAAAATAATCATAAGCCAATCGGTAAATTATTTCTTAGTTTTAGACAGTTAAAAAATAGAATGTTCAATATATCACGTACATGTATCATAATTCCATACTTGAAGCGGTTGGGAATACCCCGCTCATTAAGCTGAATCACGTTAACGGTAACTCTGAAGGCACTTTACTGGCAAAGATAGAGTACTTTAATCCCGGCCACAGTATAAAAGACCGGATTGCAATCAAAATGATCAATGATGCAGAGGAAAAGGGGCTGCTGAAGCCCGGCGGAACCATTATAGAAGGGACTTCCGGCAATACAGGAATGGGATTGGCACTGGTAGCTGTAAATCGTGGATACAAATGTATTTTCACCACAACCGATAAACAGAGTAAAACCAAAGTAGATCTGCTTAAAGCATTGGGAGCAGAAGTGATCGTATGTCCAACCAATGTGGAAGCAGATCATCCCGACAGCTATTATTCGGTAGCGAAACGACTGAGCGAAGAGATCGAAAATTCATACTATCCCAATCAGTATGATAACAAGAGCAATCTGGAAGCTCACTATGAAACCACGGGGCCTGAGATCTGGGAGCAGACCGAAGGAAAAGTGACTCATTATGTAGCCGGAATGGGAACAGGTGGTACCATTTCAGGAGTTGGTAAATACCTCAAAGAACAAAATCCTAATATCAAAGTGGTTGGTGTGGATAGCTTTGGATCGGTATATAAAAAATACTTTGAGACCGGTGAGTACGATAAAAATGAGATAAAGCCGTATTTGACGGAGGGAATTGGAGAGGACATCATTCCGGGAACCATCGATTTTGATTATGTGGATGAAGTGATTCAGGTGAATGATAAAGATTCTGCGCTTATCACTCGCCGGCTTGCACGAGAAGAAGGGCTATTGATCGGTTGGTCGTGCGGTGCAGCTCTTAAAGGGGCACTTGAGTATATATCTGAGAATCCTTTAGGAAAGGATGATATTATGGTTATCATAATGCCGGACAGCGGAACGCGATATATCCATAAAGTATATAACGACGAGTGGATGAAGGAACAAGGATTCCTAGATTAATTATAATATTGAAAACAGAGTGTTATGGCTAAGAAAGATCAGACGATGAACCCCGGACAAATGGAAATTGAACTAAAAGAAGAAGAGGCTACTGGTACTTATTCCAATTTGGTGATGATTACCCATTCTCCTTCAGAATTTATTCTGGATTTTATTGCCGTAATGCCGGGAGTGCCCAAAGCAAAAGTAGTAAAAAGAATGATCCTTACACCGGATCATGCCAAACGCCTTGCCAATGCTTTGAATGATAATGTGACCCGGTATGAAAAGGAACATGGAGCTATTTCTTCGAACGATAAAGTAGATATGCACATGTATAGAGGACCTCAGCCCGAAGCTTAAGAATATCGAATATTGAGCACTCAATATTGAGTGTTAAGGTTATTTCTTAGCCTCAATAAGTAATCCGATTCCCACAATGAAAAAGAAGATATGGGGAAGGGTGGCTGCCAGTTCAGGAGATAATGCACCATAATAACCAAAGGGCTCGATGATCTTCATGAACGCGAGGTAAAGAAAACTAATGGTTAGTCCGGCCGCAAGATATGCACCTTTCCCTCCGCGCCTTCTAACGCTGGCAAATGCAAAGCCTACAATATTTACCACAATTATTGAAAAGGGGTAAGCCAGGCGTCCAAAAAACTGAACTTTCGGGATCTCGATACCTCCGGCACCACTGCGCTCAATGGAGGCAATATAATCAATAGCTTCAGGATAGGTGAGCTGATATACATCCGAAGTTGTTCTTGCAAGATCTCTTGGGAGAGTGTTAAGGACGGTGTCCTTTCGAAGGATTCTATTTTGCTGATATCCTTTATCCGTAAAGACAAGTTCAGTGAGGTTCTCTAACCTCCAGCTTTGTGTTGAATCAACCCAGACCATTCTATTGGCTGTGGTGGTACTCGTGATCTTTTCATCGTCAAACTCAATAATACGTACCCGGTAGGCTATTTGCTGTTTTTTGTCAAAATAGTTGACCTGTAGCTTGGTATTTGGTGAAGGCTGACGGTAGATATCACTTTGATCAATGCGTTCGGTCTTATTTTGCAGATACCGTTCTTCAAAGTTGATCCGCTCTGCATTGGATCTTGGTATTACAAAAGCATCAAGCAGGCTGATGCTTAAAGCACATATCACAGAAAAGACCATGTATGGTACGATCAGGCGATACAGGCTTACGCCGGCTGCTTTCAACGCAGTGATCTCTAATCTATCTGATAGCTGTCCGGTTAAGAAAAGACACGCTACAAATACAGCTACGGGCAGCACCAGACGAGTCATTTCTGGTATAAAATTGAGATAATAGTTATTGATGATCTCTGACATTTTGGCCCCGTTATCAGCAAAATTATCACTGCTTTCCGAAAAATCGATCATAATGAAGATGAAGATCAACATTAACAACACTACAGCTGTAATGCCGGCAAGGCGAAAGAATATGTATCGATCAAAATGTTTAATCACTTTTCCTAAATAGTTCTTTAATACTGAAGCCGGTTGCCAAATGTATGATCAGATAAATTCCCGCAATGGAAAGTACAATATTGAAGGTCCACATTCCCAAAAAGGGTGAAACATGCATCCGGTCGGCCAATTTTTCGCCCTGAATTAATGACACCCAATAGAAGGTAAGTACAACCGTACTTATAAGTGCAGCAAAGCCAAAATTACCTCTTTTGGTCATGATACCCACAGGAGCTCCAAATAAGATGAAAACCACACAGGCAAAGGGGATGGATAATTTTTTATGGATCTCGACAAGGTATCGGGCGATCCTGCGTTCTCTCCATTCAATATTAGAATGTATGGATTCAAACTGATTTTTATATTCGGTTAGCTGCCGTAGCGATTCGCCCAACAGTGATTGTTGTGTTTTCGCATTGTCGAAATGGTTGGGAATCAAATATTTACTTATTATGGGTTTGGCAGGGTCGTTTTTGTCATTGTTTACCACCTGCTGTTGTACAAAGAATGATCCTCTTCTTGCGTTAGCTCTGTTCGGGTACAAGCTCGAGTCACTGGCTGCCAACCGTACTTGTTCATTGATCTCTTGATACAGGGAGTCAACTACCGCAAACATTGCTTTAGAACTCATGGTTCGGTCGCTTCTGTTTCTATCTTCAGGGTTAGATCGCATAAAAGAAAGGTCAGAAAGGTCAAGGGTCATAATATGTTTCTCAAACGCATTTCGCTCAATGACTTCATTACCGCCTCTCTCCGGTGGTGAGAATTTCAGGCTATAGCCGTTGAGGAGATGCAGGTTTAATGCCTGACTTCCTTTGCTTACCAGTAAACCCTTATCAGCAATTATATAAGCACGCTCCTTATTATTTTCCGGTTTCTGAAATAAGGTGATGTTATAAAGACTGTCTGTTTCGCCATCAATGTGTTCAACTAAGAAGGTATATCCTTCAATCCCATCATAGAAGATATTGGGTTTCAATTCAAACCCCGGTTTCTTTACTCTTATATCAATGAATAAAGAACGTGCTTTTTGGTTTGCCTCGGGAAGAATGTTATTTGAGAACCATGCCAGTCCAACAAAAAGTAGTAAAGAGGTACCTAAAACCGGACGAATGATCTTCATTGGGTTGATTCCGGATGAACGCAGTGCAGTTAGTTCATTTAGTTCTGAGAATTTTCCATAGGCCATTAAGGTTGCCACCAGTACAGCCATAGGGGCTGCCAAAACCACCATATATGCTAAATTCGTGACAATCAGTTCTGCAATAACTTGAATGGGAATATCCTTACCAATCAGATTATCGATATGCAGGATAAGAAATTGCATCAGCAGCAAAAACATCAGCGTAAAAAAGCAGAATAGAAAAGGATACAGATGCCTTTTTAAAAGATCTATTTGTAACTTATTGATTAGTTTGAACACTGCTTTTCGGTGTACGTTATATTTATTTGTAAACGGTAAATGATATGGATTTTAAATAACGACTGAAAAATTCATTCTTGTACAATAGCGTCCTAAACGTTTTTAAAATTAAAAAAAACCTGTGTTTTCGAAGATAAAAACGGATTAGCTGACATGTTTAAAATCAATCCCCCTTTTTTTCTCGCAGAGGCGCGCCGATTAACCCGCTGAGTTTCACTTCGTGGGAATCGCTGCGTTCGGAGCGCAGATGATCTTTTATCAAAACGCATCGCTATTCAGCGCAACTCTGCGATATCCTTTGCGGAAATCTGCGAGAATCCTTTTGAAGGATCGTTTTGCCAAAATGTATTTCAACGTTTAGGACGCTATTGATTCTTGTATTAAGTTTTCAAGATATTCAAATATATGGTATTATCGAACGCAACCAATCCCTTGCAAATTAAAAAAGAAAATCAGGTCAGCCTATCGCCCAAAGCTACAAATAATAAGTAATAACCGAGCCACTAATCATTCCGGTGAATTCTTTTTTAAAGTTAGTTTATTTCTTTCCATTCGCATGTTTAGTGAATGGGCTGCTGATGACCGGTATATCCTATGCTCAGGATACCACGGGTAATGCAATGGATATAGCTGAATCTGACAGTGTTCTTGAGGGTATTAATTTTATATTCAGAGCTCCAAAAACGTCAGATGGTTTTGTTAGAGGAACTTATCCTGGTAAGCTTTATTACATTCAGAGTTCAAAAGAGCAATTTATTACCAACTGGGATTCATCCGGTATCTACCAAACAAGAAGGCTTATCGATGGGATCGATGTATCTTCCCCAACGGTCTATGACTTTGAAGCTTACACCAGGTTAAAAAAAGAACAACAGAAAAATGAGATCAGATATAGTCTCATTCAAGAAAGTAAAGGGGCTGTAGGAGAGGGAAGAGGGCTATTGGATTTCAGCTTACAGATTCCCGGGGGCGAATCATCAGTATTTACGACCATATTTGGAAAACCCGAGGTAAATCTGAGGGTCAACGGATCAGCCAATATGAATGTAGGAGTAGCCATTCAAAATATTGATGACCCGACTATTGAGCCTGATCTTCAGCGGCGGGTAGATCCTACCTTTAATCAAAATCTTCAGTTGAATATTCAGGGTACTATTGGGGATAAGCTGACCATTGCTACTGATTGGGATACGGAACGAGCATTTGATTTCCAGAACAGATTGAGTATTGTTTATGAAGGATATGAGGATGAAATCATTAAAAGAATTGAGATGGGTAACGTTTCTATGGAAACGGGTAACTCACTGATCAGGGGAGGGGCGTCACTTTTCGGTATAAAATCGGTGGCTGAACTCGGTTCTTTTAAATTCACTTCGGTTGTTTCTCAGCAAAAGGGAGAGAGCGAGACACAAACCATAACCGGTGGTGCACAGGAAACGGAATTTTCGGTACGTCCTTCCCAATATCAGAATAATCGCCATTTCTTCATTGATTTTTATAATCGTCAAGAGTTTGAAAATAATGTATCAGATCCCCAGCAATTGGGACAGGCCTATCAGATCTCGGACCTTAGGGTTTGGATATCCGAGCCGCAGATCAACACCACCGACCCGGAAGCTGTACGTGCAGCCGCATTTGTAAACCTGGGTGTTGTAGAAAACCCAGACGGCACATTTGAACTTCCAAATCCTGCAAATGACAGCATAGATGACGCCTTGCTGGATGGTAACAGGGGAAATACGAGTGCATCTGCTGAGTCTTTTAATGTATCGGGGAATGATTTTTATAACGGATATTTTCGCCCTCTTCAGGAAGGAGCTGATTATACGATCAATAAAACATTGGGATATATCAGTCTTAACAGGACGTTAAATTCGGGATCTTATATAGCCGTTTCTTTTGTAAGGCAGGGAGTGCCCGGCGAGGCTGAAGATGTCATTGAAGTAGGGGATATATCACCTCAATCAGCCGGATTGACCTACTTTAAACTAATCCGTACCAATAACCCTACACCAGACCTCAGGTCATGGCCCCTTACGATGCGGAATGTTTATTCATTGGGAGTATCAAATGTTATGCAAGATGGACTGAATGTAGATATCAAGTACAGAGTAGGGAACGTGGATGATACCAATCTGCCGGGAAGAAACCCTACCTTGCTTCAAGATCTTGGTCTTGACCGTACCGACTCGGAGGGTGCTGAAAATCCCGATAACCAGATCGATTTCTCCGGCATTGTTCTGAATCCATTGAGTGGGACTGTGTTGTTCCCTTATTTGGAGCCTTTTGGAAACAGGATACGAGCTCTTCTGCAGGGTACCGGTGCATCAGATTCGCTCATTGAATCGGTGACATACGATGAATTATATACCGAGCGGCAAAATAATGCCGGTCAATCCAACAAGGATAATTATTACAGGATCGAAGGGGTTTCTAAGGGAGGCGTTTCCGGTAATTTTTCGCTCGGAATTAGTTTAGTGGAAGGCTCTGTTAAAGTATTTGCCAATAGTACTGAATTAACCGAGGGAGTGGATTACGAAGTAGATTATTCTTTCGGAACCATTACTATTCTTAACGATCGTTATTTAGCCTCCGGCCAGGATATAAGAATTGAGTATGAGAACAATCAGCTTAATGCCATAGGCCAAAAGAATTTTACAGGGCTTAGGGCAGAATATGAGGTTAATGAAGACATAAGTTTTGGGGGAACTTATTTTAAGCTGAAAGAACAACCCCTTTCCGATAAGATCACTATTGGTAATGAATCCATCAATAATACCATACTTGGAATGGATGCTACAGCGAGCTTTGACACTCCCTGGATCACTCAGTTCATAGATCAAATACCTTTACTGCAGACCAGGGAGGAATCTAATATCAGCATTAGTGGGGAGTTTGCGCAACTTAGACCCGGGGTAAGCCAGACCAATGCCGTGCGGGATGCCATAGATAATGGAAAATTATTCAATGATGAAGAAAATGGTCTCGTATTTATAGATGACTTTGAAGGTACAAAGCAGAGTATTTCATTTATGAGCCCCACGCGATGGAATTTAGGAGCTGCCCCGGCGGCTATTCCCGGATATGGTCCGGATGAAACCTATTTTATTAATCCCGAATTCACTCCAGTAAACACACTTGAATCAAAAATCGCCCGCTCCGATCTGAGAAGCCAATTTTCATGGTACACCATTCCCAGGAATATCAGCAGTATCCTGGATGGAGCACAAGAAACACCGGAGTCAGAAACTATTTTAACGGAGGATGTATTTCCCGGAAGGGAAACCAATAATGCCGAAGAAGATGTCATCAATACCCTCGATATTTTTTATAACCCTACAGAGCGGGGGCCCTATAACTACAATTATGATCTGAAAAATGCTCTTGAGAATAACCCTGAGAACCAATGGGGAGGAATGACGGCCGTAATTCCATCGGGGCAGGAAGACCTTACACAAAACAATGTTGAATTTATTGAATTCTGGGTACAGCCTGTTTTACCCGGTGGCAGACAGCCTTCAGCTGCAGATGTAGAAGCCTATGATGGAAAGATTTACATAGATATTGGTACGATCTCGGAAGATGTGGTTCCTAATTTTGATCTGAACACGGAGGATGGCCTCGCCAGCAACCTCGCCAACCTTGAATTGGATAGTTTTGGTGAAAACGCAAGATCGTATGTTCCGGCAAATCCGACAGCACCCCAGGGGCAATTTTCTAATGAAGACCGGGAACTTGAGGATGTGGGATTTGACGGGGTTCCAAACAGAGATGGCTTTGACAGTCAAAAAATAGAAACAGCTCTTTTCAGGGATTTTGTCGATTCTATGCGTTTTGCATATGGTGAAAACAGCCCCGCTTTTCAGGCCATTCAAGTTGACCCCTCGAATGACGATTACATATTTTATGGAGAGTCAAGGGTGCAGCAACTGCCTCTTCATGAACGTTTTCACCGGGTGTTGGGGTATCATGAAGGGAATACTCCAACTGCTGGAGGTGACAAAAGAGCGATCACCCCGCGACCTGATTCTGAAGGTTTGGTAAGCAGGGCTAATGTTGAGACCAATAACAATTACTATCAATATGAGGTCGAGCTGAATCCGGCTGATTTTAACAGCCTTGAGATCGGAAGCGAAGGAACGTATATCGTAGATAAAGTTTCCGGAGAGCGCCAACAGGACAGGTGGCATTTGGTGAGAATTCCATTGAATGAATTCAAACGAAAGGTCGGGGATATTGATGGATTCCAAAACATAAGCCATATTAGGATGTGGATGTCGGGCTATGAAAAACCATTCACGATGCGGTTCGCAACATTTGAATTTATAGGCAGCCAATGGCGCAAGGTTGAAGATATAGACGAGACTCAGAATGCATCCGGCGAATTCAGGGTATCAACTATTAACATTGAAGAGAATGCCAATCGCACACCGGTACCATACCGTCAACCGGAAGGAGCCATACGGTCATTAAACCGCGGAGCTCAGGTTCAATCACTCGACAATGAGCAATCTATAGTGCTGGGAATTGAGGATCTCGGTCCCGGAGAAATCCAGATGGTCAAGAAAGTTTACCCGGGAGGTTTGAATCTTCTTAATTATTCTAATATGCGCATGTTCGTTCATGGGGAAGGCTATTGGGATCAAAGTAAAGAAGGAAATGGCAGGCGAGATGCTGAATTAGTGATCCGTATGGGTACAGATCTCAATGCTAATTATTACGAATATCGGCAGCCTATTTCTCCCTCGAACCCGGACTTCCCCTACTCAAACTATAGTCCCGAAGGAGGTGGTAATTTGATTGGAGATGCAGAAGAGGTTTGGCGCTACGATGAAAATAGCATGAATGTCATCTTATCAGCTTTTAATGAGCTTAAGCAGCTCAGAGATCAGCAGGAGGGAATTGATCTTTTACAAAAATTTGAGCTTCCTTTGTCTTCGGAAGAGGATGATGCCGTAGATGGGGCTATTGTGGCTGTAAGAGGGAATCCATCGTTAGGACGGGTTTCTGAATTCGGTATGGGAATCCAAAATCCCTATGATCCTGCAGATGTAAATTCACCTGGCGGCCCAAGCTTAAACGGCGAGTTTTGGATGAATGAGCTGAGGGTATCAGGTTTTGATAATGAAAAAGGCTGGAAAGCAAATGCCAAGGCAAGTTTTAAATTTGCCGATTTTGCAACGGTAAATACCAACTTCACTCGTACTACTACTGGTTTTGGAGGACTTGATTCCCGGCTTGGAAATCGAAGTTTGGCCGATGATGTCGGTTATGACCTTAGTTCCACCGTTAACCTCCACAAACTGATCCCGGACCGATACGGCTGGAATTTCCCGGTAACAGTTTCAACCCGAAAGAATATATCCACCCCTAAGTTTTTACCCAATCAGGGGGATGTCAGGTTTGATGATTTTGTGAATGCCACAAACAGTAATGAGTCACTCAGTGAAAATGAAAAAGAGACGTTGATCAATCAGCGTATTGATGAAATTGAAACTGTAAGAGATAATTTTTCAATCAATGTCTCCAATATTTCAAAACAAAATTCAAAAAGTAAGCTCGCTCAATATACCATCGATAACACGAGATTGAGCTATGTGTATAATGAAGGGAGTGCAAAGAATCCGGAGATACAATTTCAGAATGACTGGAATTACACATCCTCACTTCAGTACAACCTTAGCTTCACTAACATAAAATTATTTCGTCCGTTCAGTTTTACAGAAGATGTACCTGTTGTGGGTGTTTTATCGGGACTCAGGCTGGGGTATATGCCTTCTTCTATTAATGCATCCGCAAATTTAAATCGGTCTTACACAGAGAAAAGAAGAAGGCCTCAGTTATCGGGTGAAGCCCCGGAAGAAATTCAACCCTTACAGCAAAGCCATACTTTTAATCAAAGATCAACTTTTGGCTTCAGCTATGACCTTACACCTACCATCCCCATTTCTTTCAGAACGAATACTAATTATGATCTTTCAAGTGCCGGTCGCCAAGATGTAAACATAACGGGACTTGAAGCTGACAGTGCCTCATACCGGCTGTTGCCTACGTTTGAGGTTCTGAATAAAATTGTTACAGATACGCTCTCGGCAAGAAGATCGAATTATGAAGAGACTTATACTACCAGCTGGCGCCCGAATTTTAACAGAATCAGTGGATTAAGCTGGATGAGCTATTCTGCCTCCTACAGTGGTGGTTATGGCTGGACAAACAGCCCCCGTGGGTCTGATCTCGGGGCAGGAGTCTCCAATAGTTTCAGGTTAGATCATACTGTAAAATTTGGAGTAGGTGATCTGATCGATAAGATACCATTTTTTCAGAGAATGGAAGCAGCTGATGCCGAGGCTTCACGTGCAAGAAATCAGGAGGTTTTTAAGAAAGAGGAACCCGATCTGTTTAAAGATGCACAGTTTGTAGGAAGAAAATTACTCCTGGCATTATTCAGTATGCAGAGTATAGATATAAGCTATAATGATACGAAGACATCAAGTCAGGCAGGTTACAGCGGGGAGTCGCAATTATATTATGCTTTCTCGGGGCCGGGCAGAAGTCATTATTCTCCGCCTTTTGGATACAGGATAGGCCTTCAAGAGGAATTGCCGCGGTCACAGCTCATACAGCGTGGCCCTGAGGGCAGGATTATTACACTTCCGAAAAACAACAATTACTCCGATAACGTCACACTGGGAACCAAATTGAATTTGTTGACAAATTTATCCCTGGATCTGAGTTGGGATACAAAATGGGATGAGCGAAGAACGGATAATATCTCATTAACTCCTGATGGGGAATTCGAATCAACGGTAACAGCCAGTGGAAATATTAGTTCTTCGGTTTGGGCTTTTGGGAAGGGGTATAGAGACCTTTTTGAGCGTCAGCTTCAAACAGCTTTTGATGATCTTGATGGGTCAAATGTGATCAGTGATGAAACAGGAAACGGAGATGGCAGGGTAGTTTTGAATAGGAACACGCTGGAAGAGGATTTCAGAAACTCTTATCTGGGAGCAGGTAATGGAGTAGTTGGTGAAAAGGGGTACACCCCCATCCCAAAACCAAACTGGCGGTTGACCTGGTCAGGTGTTGAAGACTTGATTCCCTTTATAGGGAATAGTATGCGAAGAGCTACTCTTACACACAGTTATACAGGTAATTACCGGATGGGTTGGAACCTGAATACCATTACCGGAGAACAACCCGGGCAGGGAATCGGGGCATTCAGTGTAATCGATGTTAAAGGTGAATTTGAACCCACCTCGATCAATATTGAGCAGCGTTTCTCCCCATTAATTCAATTGAATGTAACTTGGCAGTCGGATCTAAGAACTCAGATCGGCTATGACAGAAGTAAGACAACCAGTCTGGCTCTTTCCAGCAGAACGGTTACGGAAAGACTTTCCAAAGGATTGACCGCTTCAATTAATTATACCTTTAGAAGAATCAGGCTTCCATTCTTTCCAAGAATTAAGAATAACATTGATGTAACCATAAACGGAGGTTTCGCTAACGATACAGAGCAGAAGTTTTACCTTAGTCAGGATATAGAACAAGCGTTGAGTGTGACAGATCCTGTTACTAATGTAAGTCAGTATGATTTCACGGACCCTTTTATCACAGGGCAGAATCGTATCAATGCTTCGGTTGTATTTGGATATCGGTTCTCCCAAACGGTAACTTCAAATTTTGAATACACCTTTACCAAAGTGGAACCAAAATCCTCGGCATTCCCCCCGCGTACAAACCACGACATACGCTTCAACTTCAGGATCGCTATTCAGTCGAGATAAAAAATGTTGTTGAATTATTCTTGCTTTTTGAATTTGAAAAAGATCCAGAATACTCCTGATAAGATCAGACAAAAGATGGGTAGCCAGTTTCCATAGTGTGTGTACAAGGTTTGAGTAGTTCTGTTTTGAACCGTTCCCGTAAATCCGGTTCGTACCCAATAATCTGTTTTCTGAATAATCCTTCCATCTGGGTCAATGATCCCTGAAATACCATTATTTGCACTTCTGGCAATCCATCGGTCGAATTCAATGGCCCGGAGGCGAGCATAGGCAAAATGCTGGTGATGTCCGCTGGTATCACCCCACCAGCCGTCGTTGGTGATAATAGTGAGGAACGTAGCATCTCTTTTCACAAATTCCCTGATCCAGGAAGGATATACCGAATCATAACAGATAAGCCCCGGAGTTGTGAAATGATCGGTAGAAAGAAAGTCAGGAGTTGTTCCCTTTCCAAATTGCTGAATACTTCCCCAATCTATCCATCCAAATACATCAATGGCATTTAAGTATTCAACAAATGGAAGACGCTCCACTACCGGAACAAGATTAGCTTTTTCATAATCTGAAATGCTGCCATCCGGTTTAAAGAATAAGGCGGCGTTAAAATAGTTGTAGGGAAGACCGGTACTGGGATGAATTCCACGATAGAGAACGTCAGTATCAGAAGCATAAGATTTAAGAAGTCCGGTTCCGGTGATCAATGGAATATTCCAGGATCTTACAGAATCTGAAATTTGAAAAGATAGACGCGATTCAGTAAAAATAGCTCCATCAATGGCGTTTTCCGGCCATATTATGAGTTTCGTGTGAGGGGTGATGGTTCTTGTTGTAAGTGCAAAAAGGCTATCCACGACTTCTGTCAACCCACTCATGCCGCCATAACTTTTATACGAATCGTGGTTGGGCTGAATGATGGCTACTTCAACCGGGTCTTGAGAAACAGAGGTAAGCTCACTTCCTGAGTACAATAAAAATGACCAGAATGGGAAAAAGAGGAACACTCCGATTGCAGCATATTGAATGGTTTTCTCTTTATGCAGAATAAATTGATAGGTAAGTGCTGAGGTCAGGACCACCCAAAAAGAAATACCCAGAAAACCGGTCACTGAGATATATTGGATTATACTTATCCAGTTTGCCCACCCATTACCGACAGCCAGCCACGTCCAGGAAAGATCCCAATTGTGATGCAGAAATTCATAGCCAACCCATGCAGAAGTTTGCAATAAAGCGATCAAAATAGGAGAGCTGCTTTTGTTGGAAAAGAATTTCCCGAGGCATAAAGGGATGGTCATAAGCACGCTGTTAGCCAGAATAGCAGCAATTCCGGCAGGCAGGCTTGCCATCATGAGCCAGTAGGTGCCAATAAGGTTCCAAACCACAAAACCGGCATAGCTGTAGTAGGCAAATTGTTTGTATGAATCACACCTATAGGACAGATGGAAGAGCAAGATGAAAGCGGGAATACTCAAGAACGACAGGTCGACTGGAGGAAAGGAGAGCCCCAGTAAAATCCCGGCGCTTACAGAAATGAACCATTTATTTTCGATCCAGTTTTTCATTCCGAATATCCTTTTCCTGAAATAATAACCACGATTTCTCCTTTTATAGAGTCCCGCTCTTCAAACTCTTTTTTAAGTTCTGTTATTGTGCCCCTGGTAACTTCCTCAAACTTTTTGGTCAATTCCCTTGCAACAGCGGCAAGCCGATCAGGTTCAAAGTGTTCTTCGAGCTCATCCAGAAGTTTCAGCAATCGGTTAGGGCTTTCATAGATAACGATGGTTCGTTCTTCTTCAGCAAGTTCCCCGAGTCTTTTTTGGCGCCCTTTTTTATGAGGAAGAAATCCTTCGAATACATAGCGGTCGCTGGGAAGGCCACTGGCTACCAGCGCTGTCGTTGCGGCATCGGGACCCGGAATCACGATTATGTTATGCCCTCCTTGTTTGGCGGCTCTTACAGCTAAAAAACCGGGATCTGAAATTCCCGGCATTCCGGCATCGCTGATCAAGGCTACATCCTGGTTGGCATCAAGGATGTTCGTCAAATGCCCGACTTTACGGTGTTCATTATGCTGATGAAATGAAAACTTTGGTTTGTCGATCCCGAAGTGCTGAAGGAGGGTGCCTGAAGTGCGGGTATCTTCACAAGCGATGTAGTCGACGGACTTAAGAACTTCGACTGCTCTTGGAGAAAAGTCCTGAAGGTTTCCAATGGGTGTAGCTACAATATAAAGTATGGACACAATGTGTGGTTGGTTTATGGGAAATCAAAGAAAGACAAATATCAAATTACCTTTCGCAAAATACAAACCAAAAGGAAGGCTAAAACAGATTCCATATCCCACTTTGGAATTTCATGAACGGGTTGTATGTTTGAGAGCCTAAATAATTTATAACTATCTGAATACAAATATGAATTTTAAACCATCCGGTATAAACCACATCACCATCCGTGTTAACCGCATTGACGCTTCAAAAGAATTTTATGGCGATATTCTGGACCTTGAGTTGGTGAGAACTATGGGGCAAAGCATGGCGGTTTACAAGATCGGAAAAGAAGATACTTTGGTAATTGTGGAAGCAGAAACAAGTTATGATCCCACTTCCAGAGATTTCCGTGTAGATCACTTTGGATTCTATGTAGATAGCCCCGGGCAGGTGGATGAGCTGGCTAAATACTTTCGGGAAAAGGAAGTAACGATTATGAGTGGTCCCGCAAATCGTAAAAAAGGCAGATTCCTCTTTATTTCAGACCCCGATGGAAATATGATCGAGTATTTTTATGAGGAAGAAAAATAAAATAGAGCAAGAGCTGGATCGAAAAAAGTTCGAGAATGAAATAGTTTGGGGTGTAAATAGCCAATATCAGCGTATTAAAGTTCATGAAAAAATGTACGAGGATAAAAATCCTTAAGTGATTGGTGCAATGAATTTCTTTTCAGCACTATTGTCGTGCCTATGTTCAGTTGCCAGGCAGAATACCAGTTGGGGGTTATCTGTTGCAATCCGAACAGGAAATAGGTACATATTGTAATCGAGGGGTAATCGGTGACGAGAGGTTGCAACCCCTTGCCGACATTTCATAGATGACTCAACACTATTCTTTTCAGAGTTTTTTGTTGGCTGGTAAAGCGGCTGATTAATGCCTTCAAACTGGGTTTTACCAGCGGTTTTTTTGCAACACTGGATCCATTGATATACCTTGCTGTATTTATACTGTGTATAACCTCAGTGGTCAAAAAAGAGATCTTCGGCAGAAGTTGTAATAGACCGGTGGCCTTTTTGACAGTTTACCTGTTTATGTAATAGGAAGTCCGGATCAAGAACAAATGGTTGATACCGCCGTCACTGAATATATCCTGCGTACGATACTGTAGCCCAAGCTCAAATTTCTGCTTATCATTGAAGTACCATCCTAAACCAACATCAGCTCGGTTTTCAGCATCTGCGACCTCTTTATTGAATGCGCTCATTACTTCATTTTTTACGATAAAGTATTTTTCACCGGCGTCAAGTTTTTGGCCTTCAAGAGGGAAGTCATAGCTGAGCCGATAGCGAATTCTGTTTTGATAAGAACTTGACCGAACTCGCTGCTCAGCTCTTAACCGATGGGCAATGCGTTTGTCTCCGATATACGATACAAAACCGATCTGCTCTAAAAAACGGTGTTCATACTGAAGGCCGGGAAGGAAAGGAGTGGAATTTCTGTAATAATATCCTCCGCCCAATTTAACCCGTGGAGAAGAGCTGTAAGAAAAGGTAATTTGGGGTTCTATATATCTAACCGCAGAATTGTTATCAAGATCCCTAAGAGAGTTAAACATCGAGAATTTAGCGGTAAACCCAAGTCTGTCTGATTGTTTCCAGGAATAGGATAGTTCGGGACTCCAGATAAGATCGGCTTCCTGTGCTAAAGCTGTAGAAGTGAATATTCCAGTTACCGCAAACAGCAATCCAATTTTTAAAAACTTCATGTATTACCAGATGTTATCCAGCGAACGTCTCATTATTTTACGCTTCCGGAGAAATTGTTCATTTTTGTTAAATAAAAATTCAAAAGTCCCCAATTCCTTTTTGTTTTGAGCTTCAACTTCCAATTCATAACGAATAGTGAGTGGTCCAAGGTCTTCTTCAAAAAAACTTTTGGTTAGCTCATCTCCGCCGGAATATTGGCGTTGAGTACGGGTTACTTTGAATTTGGTGTACTGATCATTTAAATAAGATCTGATGATATTTCCTGTATTTTCAGGAATTTCATCGAACTCAATGAGTTGCTCGATATCCTTAATCAGGCCTCTTTCATTGAATTCGATGCTTAGTAAGTGGTTATCGGGCATAAACTTTGCTTCATAACTCACTGAGTCACCATCAAATTCGCGGTAAAAATCTACTTTTTTCTTATCATTCCAAAATTGATTTAGAATGTTTAAAGCCGGGGCAGGAATTTCAGCTTCTTTAATCGAAATTTCTACTTCTCTTTTTTGCTTTTGTGCAAGTAAATAAAGATTTGCAATGCGTGGCAAAATAATGATCAAAAGGGAATATCCGGGAAGGTTTTCATAGTATAAGATCATCAGCCTATGGTAGCGAATGTTTATCTTTGTATTAAACTACTATGAAAAACTCCTGTCACTCAAAATTCCATTACTTATCTTTGACAAACTTAAATGCGTACTTTTTTGAGTGTTTAAATTTTCACATTATGTTTTCAGGCGAGCTTTTATGAGAGATGTTCTTATTTCCGGCAGTACTTCCTTCAAAATTCAAGTTCCTTACCAATTGATTGAGACAGGGGAAAAAGGAGAGAAACCGCTGATCGTTTATCTGCATGGCTACAATCAGAATATTGAATACTTCCGCAAGAAAGTTGATTCACTTTTAAACATTCAAGCTTATCATTTATTTATTCAGGCGCCGTATCCTGTCTACAACACTTCCCGGAATACAGAACTATCAAAATGGGGAAGGGCCTGGTATTTATATGATGGAGATCAGGAGCAATTTATAAAGTCTATGGAAAAAGCATCCGTTTTCATTGAGCAGATCATAGATTTACTGTCAGGTGAAATCCAAGCCAACAGACTTTGCGTATTCGGTTACTCAATGGGGGGATATTTAGGCGGCTATTATTCTTTATCCCGCTATAAACAGGTGAACGATCTTGTTATGGTGGGATCAAGAATTAAAACAGAGGCTTTTGAAGGTAAATTGGAATTAGCCAGGCATATAAATATATGTGCCTTACACGGTCAAAAAGACGAAAGCGTTTATCCTGAACCTCAAAAAAAATGCATTGAACTTTTAAAGGAAAAAGGGTTTAATGCTTCCTTTAAATTAACCAAAGCGGGGCACCAACTTGAGCCTGTTTTTATCGATGAAATCCGAAAGTGGTTAATAAGTTCAGGATACGTTGAATGCTGATATTTTTTGTTATACTTTTGTTTCTAATGTTTGTTAAGTTATTTTAATTCGACTGTAATAACGCAGTTCAGAAACCAGTGGGTTTTCCACGTACATTGTTAAAAACTTATTAGTAGAAAGGAAATGAATATACTTGTTATTGAAGACGATCCATCAGTTCGTACTTTAGTCAAGGCAGTTCTTGAGCATAACGGTAATTCAGTATCTACAGCAGATAATGCGACGGATGGGGAAGCCAATGCTATTGAGAATGAGTATGACATGATCATCCTGGACTTAGGGTTGCCGGATGGGGATGGATATGAAGTATGTAAAAATATTAGAGCCAGGAATATTGAAACTCCTGTACTTATACTTTCCGGAGAACAAGAAACGGACGTAAAAGTAAAGATGCTTAAAGTTGGAGCAGACGATTACCTGACCAAGCCGTTTAATACCGAAGAGTTAATCGCGCGTATGACGGCCATCAATCGCAGAACGGAATCCGGAGGAGAACAGCAACTGACATGCAAGGAACTCAAAGTAAATCTCCTTAAGCGTGAATGTTCCATTAAAAATGAGAAAATTCAGCTTACGAATAATGAATTTAATCTCTTGGTTTACTTTATGTAAAATCGTAACCGGGTCATCACTCAGGAAGAGCTCGCTGAAAAAGTTTGGGATATCCATTTTGATACTCAAACTAATTATATAAACGTGTATATCAGTTATTTGAGAAAGAAGATCCGCGAACACACCGATGTAGATTACATCGAGACCGTTCGTAAAAAAGGATTCGCTTTTCGGTGTGAATAGTATCGATAGATATTCAAATTTAAGTCCTGCAAACAACCCATTTGCAGGACTTTTTTATGTGTAAGAATATGGACAGGTTAAAACAGGCTGAACTAGTAAACTATCTTCGGGAATTTGCTACTGAATCTCGTTGGGAGAAGATCACAGAAGTGGCTGAACAGCGTACCCGATATATAACGGTAGTTGTGGAAGATATTTACCAATCGCATAATGCAAGTGCAGTATTGCGAAGTTGTGACGGCTTTGGTGTTCAGGATGTGCATATTATCGAAAACAAAAATGAATTCGATGCCTCAAGTCAGGTTACTATTGGGGCAGACCAATGGCTCACTCTTCATCGCTACAAAAAAACAGGAGTCGATAACACAGAAGCCTGCTTTAAAAGGCTTAAAAAGCAAGGCTATAAACTGATTGTCACAACTCCCCATGAAGATGATACTACCTTGAATGATCTACCGATAACAGATAAAACGGCTTTGGTGTTCGGGTCTGAAATTGATGGTACCAGCAACAGGGCAAAAGAGCTGGCTGATGGATTTGTGAAGATCCCGATGGCGGGATTTAGCGAAAGTTTTAATATCTCGGTGAGTGCTGCTGTTTGCTTATACAATATCACTCGGAGGTTAAAAGAATCCGATATCGGGTGGAAGCTTACGGAGGTGGAACTGGATGATCTGAAATTACAGTGGCTGAAAAAGTCTATCAAAGCGGGGGACCAGTTGGAGCAGGCTTTTCTCAACCAATAAAATACCTTGAAGTGATATTCGATATAAAGACCATCTGTTGGACACGTTAAATGATCATTTTGCAGCGAATGCCCGAAATCCTATGGTTGGTCAGGAATCGAATACCGAAGTAATGGCAACCATTGGATTCCCGTCTGCACGGGAATGACCACAAGCATCCATTTTTTATCCTTTTAACTTAATTCCTATCTCCAACTGACGTTATCTTACTCAATTAACTTGAATAAGAGGTTCTGATTTCATTAAAAGACTTAGCTACCGAGGTAACCGTTTATCAATATCTGCAACGGCATAAGCAAAAACAGCCATCGTAGCCACACATTCGTTGAAGTCTTCTTTGTCCAATTTATCTATTGTATCAGCTGCCGTATGATGGTACCAAAAATACCGGCTTCCATCTACTACCAGGCCCATGCCGGGAATGCCCTCCTGCATAAGCGGGCCAATATCAGCGCCGCCTCCGCCACGGGTTACTTCGCCTGATTCGATAGGTTTAAGTAAGGCCCCGATCTCAGAAAGTATTTCAAATGCTTCATCACTACCTGTAAATCCAAACCCCAGGGGATCAAAAACACCCGCATCCGATTCCATCGCTAATACGTGATTTTCAAGAGACTGCTCTTCTTCCTTAACCCAGCGGTGATATTCGTTGCCGCCCTGAATGCCAACTTCCTCACTTGTCCAAAGTACTACACGAATGGTTCTCTTAGGTTTAATATCCAATTCATTCATTAATCGTACGGCTTCCCAGGAGGCGATACTTCCGCCGCCATCATCCATCACACCTTCGCCTACATCCCAGGAATCTATATGTCCGCCAAGTACGATGATCTCATCAGGATATTCCGTTCCTTCTATTTCTGCGATAATATTTCGGGATTCTGCGTCAGGCATTGTTTCGGCATTCATTTCGAGGTGGACTTCAATTTTGTCACCCCGGTCATACAATCTTTGAATAAGCATAGCGTCTTCCACAGTTATGGCTGCATGAGGAATCTTTTTGATCCCGTCTTCATAATACATAACACCGGTATGCGGTGTTTGCATGGAATAGGGAGTTACGGAGCGTATCAAACTGGCTACAGCCCCATGTTTTGATGCTTCAATGGCACCATTCAAACGATATTGAACAGTTCGTCCATAGGATGTGAATTCTGCATTGAACAGAACGATTTTGCCTTTCACCTGGTCACGTACTTTTTCAAGCTCTTCAAAGCTTTTCACAACGATCACTTCAGCGCTAATACCTTCCCCCCGCGTTGCAATACTACCGCCCATACCAAGCATGGGCAGATCCTTTTTTCGGGGAGAAATTAGTGTAGCTGACTCTGTATTCCGTTTCCAGTTTGGTACCATTACCGGTTGAGTCCAAACGCGATCAAAACCATCCTTCTCCATAGTTTCAACGATCCAGTCTATTGCCTGTTCTAAGCTTTCAGCTCCTGGAAACCGGGGACCAAAGGTATCAGACATATAAGTGAGTCTTTCCCAGGCAAGGTTGCTGCTCATGGCCTTTTCAATAATGACCCTTGCGTTTTCTTTGTGTTCCGTTTCAAGTTCAGACTGAGCCTGGGTAGGTTGAAAAAGGAATGCCATCAGGAAAAGGATAGTAACAAATAATTTCATTTTCATTTAGTTGGGTTAAATAGTTAGCCAAAGAAAATGAAAAACGTGCTATGATGCCATAAAAAAGCCCTGCACATAAGTATTAATGTGCGGGGCTTTTGGGAAAATCTTAGAGGATCAATCCAGAGAGTTCTTATTGGTTTCAGATATCTCTTTGAACATGGCATATTCTTCTGGGGAAGTGTCTGCAAACAGGTAATAGATAGGATCTACGGGACGGCCTTTTAAATGAACTTCATAATGCAAATGAGGTCCTTCTGAGAGGCCTGAATCACCGGCCATGGCAATTTGCTGTCCACGTTCAACCTTGGCTCCGGCTCTAATTCCTTTGGCATAACCTGAAAGGTGAGCGTAAAGTGTTTCAAACCCAAAGCCATGATCTACGATCACGATCTTGCCAAGTGTACCTTGAGGCCCGGCATACTTGATGGTTCCGTTACCTGTGGACAATACAGGATCTCCTACATCAGCTCTGAAGTCGAGTCCGTTATGTGGGCGGGCATATTTTAAGATAGGGTGATTTCTCATTCCGAACCCACTCAATAAAATCCCCGCGGTTGGTTTGATGGCTGGTATATGCCCCATTTTCTCTTTGTTGATGTTGTATTGGTTCTTGATTTCTTCAAAACTGAGCTGTTGAATACCAATACGGCGTTCGAGATTGTCAACCTTCGAGGCGGTCCATTTCAGAAGCTCGGAAGTAGATTCAGAATAAACGTCAAATTCATCATAAGGATCAGAACCACCAACACCGGCCTGGCGTTCTTCATAAGAAATTTTTTCCATTCCCAAAACGGAACGATACATCTCATTGTCATTTTCTGCGATAGTAGTGATCTGACTATCAAGATCTAAAAGAGCTGAACGGGTGGTCTCAAGCTGTTCAAATAGCGCTTCATTTTCAGCTTTAAGAGCTAATTCTGCAGGTGTACCTACATAATTTGAAAGTAAAATTATACCTATTCCTGTAAGTATCACCCCGGAAAGTATCCATATTGATAAATTGTAAACAACTTGTTCAACACGGTTATACTTAATAGGCACAAATTCACAATTTGCTTCGTCGTAGTAGTAATGATTTTTGAGAGACATATATTATCCTTATTTCAAAACTTTCCAAAGATAGTAAGCTGAGTATCACATTCAAAGAGTAAGCAGAAACTCTAATGTTACAATTATTCTATATCGCCTTCAAAATATTCAATAGCTCGTTTCGGCGACATATCTCCTCCTTCAGCTTTTTCACTGATACTAGATTTAATTCGTTCCTGAAACGCTTTTGCGGGATCATAGCCATAATGTTTCAATAGATAGTTCATGGCAATTACTTCAGCTATTACCGTAATATTTTTCCCTGGAGTAATTGGAAGGTGTATCAGCGGGATATCTAAACCAAGTACATTTACCGAATCGTGATTGAGTCCTGTTCGTTCTACTTCACGGGTTTCATCCCAAAGCGTGAGTTCCAGTACTACTTCCAGCCTTTTTTGATATCGAATGGCACGAATACCGAACATAGACATAACATCTACAATGCCGAGTCCCCGGATCTCCATAAAGTGCTTGCTCATTTCAGTCGCAGAAGACATCAGAACATTGTTCTTTTTGGTGAGCATCACCACATCATCAGCCACCAAGCGATGTCCGCGTTCAACAAGGTCGAGGGCCACTTCACTTTTGCCAATTCCTGATTTACCTGCAACCAGTATCCCGATTCCATATACATCCATCATAGATCCATGCACCATGGTTTGGACAGCAAATTGGTCTTCCATAAAATCCCGGAGAATATACATGAAGCGTGTGGTTTCAAGCGTAGTAGAGTAGATGGGGATACCGGCATCTCTGGAAATTTCAAGTAAATGTTCGGGAAGCAGATTTCCATCCGTCAAAAAAATAACGGGAATATCAAATTGAGTGATATACCGAAACGACTCACGTTGTTTATCTTCACTCATATGATCCAGAAATTGAGTCTCTGTATTACCGATGATCTGAATACGTTGATACGTAAACAGATCGATATACCCTGCAAGAGCCAATCCCGGACGATGCAGGTCAGCTTCAGAAATAAATCGATCCGAACTGCATTCTTCAGAAGCGCAAGATTCAATTTTGATATGTACGCGTTCACGTAATTTCTCAACCAAGTATTCTACTGAGATCTTTTCTTTACGTGGGATTGGATCCTGTGGGTTAAATGGCATATATGGTGATTATTGGGTTGCGTGCATTTTTTCTTTATATCGCTTTAATTGCCTGCTTATAGTATCTATTGCGTTATGTATGGCTTGTTCATAGGTTTTAGCAGATTCTTTTACGGTGAGTACTTTACGCGGCACTTTAACGATCAATTCCGCTTGCTGAGGATTTTCATCAGAGGGGATGGGTTGCAAAATAATATCACACATTACAATTCGGTCATAAAACTGTTCTAATTTTTCCACACTGTCTCTGCAGTATTGTTGTAAATCTGCGCTTGCTTCAAAATGGCGTGCTGTGAATGTAGTTTTCATACTTCTAACTCCTTAAATGTAATGTTAATGATTATGTTTTCGCTCTTGGGTGGGCTTGCTCATACACATTCTTTAATCTTTCAATGCTTGTATGTGTATAAACCTGCGTTGCAGCAAGGTTTGCATGCCCCAGAAACTCCTTAATTATCCTAATATCTGCACCGTTATCTAACATATGCGTTGCAAAACTGTGGCGCAATACGTGCGGACTTTTTTGGGTGATCTCGCTGGTCTTCTTTAAATATTTTTCTACCATATAACCAACAGATCTGTCGTACATGCGTTGTCCGCTTGCTGCTATAAATAGTGATTTTTTTGCATCAGTATCAGTTCTTTCTCCGTAAAGTTCGGTTCTTTTCGTGATGAACTCTTTTAAAATACCTGATACTGTTTTCCCTAATGGAATGATCCGCTGTTTATTGCCTTTTCCTTTTACAAGAACCTGATTTTGTTTTAGATCTACGTCTGTAATATTTAGCCCTGTTAACTCGCTCAGGCGCATCCCTGTTCCATAAAATAGCTCTAAAATAGCTCTGTCCTGTAATCCTTGAACTGTTTCCATATTTACAGCCTCCATCATTCGTTCAATATCTTCCACGGTTGCTGTTTTGGGAAGAGTTTGTTCTTTCTTTGGAATCACTAATAAATGAGCAGGGTTTTTAGTAATAAGCCCACGTTTAAAACAATATTTGAAGAAAGAACGTAATGCAGCAACCTTTCTTGCGATCGATGTTTTGGCGAATCCCTGTTCGGAGAGATCGCCCAGCCATAGCCTGATACTTAATCGCGTTATAGAATTGACATCCACTTTATCAACAGCAATTTCTTCAACATCTGCTGTGAAATTGAGAAAAGATCGAAGGTCATTTTCATAAGAAATAATGGTGTGTTTAGAAGCGTTGCGCTCTACGCTCAGATATTTCAGGTATTTCTTTATCAATGCTTTCATACACCTTGAATATGTCTATGTATCTGCAAAAAAGAAAACTATTATTAATGAAGGGGAGATGAATTTTTATTTAGACTTCGCGGCCTTTCCAATTCGCTTTTCTGCCGGTGTAATGATCCCATAGACAGCGTATACCCAATACTTCATACCACAGTATGGTAAAGGGTTGAAGCAGGCTTAAAAGAGGATTCCATCCAAATTTAAGATCCATCATCCAGCGTTGAAGTAGAATAAGTGCAATCAGTGTCCCCGCAAATAGTTGTTGATCGTAATTACCGGTGAAAAGAATTAAAAATGGAAGGACATAAACAATGAATTGCATGGCCGCCATAAATAGAAAAAGGGGAGTATTCCGCCCAAAGCCAGCAAAGAAATTTTTACGGAGCCCTTCAAACAGCTCTTTGTGAGAGCGATACATTCTGCAATGTACGGTTCCAACCCCATCAAACATGGTGATTTTTAGGCCATGACGTTTTATGGCTTTTGATAGCTCAACATCTTCAACGATCTCTTGCTTTACGGAGGTGTGGCCTCCAATAGCGTCATATGCCTTTCTGTTGAAGGCGATGAATTGTCCGCAAGCTGCAGCAAAATGAGGGCCTGATTTATTCCGCAATTTCCAGGGAAGCCACTTTGGATTTTGTTCTACATATTTAGCCGGAAGCAGGCTGTATAATCCATAATAGATCATTGGGATGACAAGTTTTTCCCAGAAGGTTACAACATGTTGTTTAGGCCAAACAGTGATGGAATCTGATGATTGTAACGCGCTGAAAGCCTTTGAAATAGCATCTTCATCTAACCAGACATCTGCATCAATGAATATCAGGAATTCGCCATTCGCCTGCTCACTTAACTGATGGCAAGCCCAGGGTTTTCCAAGCCAGTCTTCTGCTTTGGGTTTACCGCTCAGGTGGTGCAAATTGTTTATTATTCCAGAAAGTTTATCTAAGATATGAGTGGTGTTATCCGTGGAGTTATCGTTAAGAACAAGTACTTCAAAATTTGGGTAATCTTGTTTGAGTGCGCTTGTCACACATCGCTCAATAACTGCTTCTTCGTTTCGGGCGGGGATGCAAATACTTACCAGTGGAGCCTTCTTACTTTCCGGGTTGGAAGATGTTACTTTACGCAGAGAACGAAATTCAAACCAATTGCGTACAAATACAAAAATTGTGAAAGCGAGATAGGAAGCAGCAACGTATAAAAGTATGTCCATTGAACAAAAGATATCAGACTTCACGTTGCCGTTCAGCCTTAGTATAACATTATTTGATTATGAATATATCTACAGATTTAGATCAGATTTCACCGGATCTCACCAAACCGCCAAGCGGGTATGAATGGTGGTATTTTGATGGGTTAAGCATGGACGGAAAATACGCTTTTGTGGTCATATTCTACCATGATAACCCGTTCTCTACCAGTAAAATAAGAAAACTGGAAAAAGACCCTGATAGCAAAGGGTCTCATCCTGCTATCAGTGTTTCAATATATCGCAACAAGAAGACCATCTATTATAGTTTCCTTGAATTTAGCGAGCATGAATTCAATTGGAATGGAAATGATCTGAAGCTCTCGATTCAGAATAACACCTTTCAGTATGATCTCAAGGGAAACAGCTTTTCGTTTGAAATGAACCTGGACCAGGATCTTGCATCAGGACATTCGATCAGCGGAACCATAAAAGGCAGCGGAGGATTGTCTTCAAGCTCCTTGATCAGTTCTGAAAGCCCGGATCAGCATACATGGAATTTACTTCTCCCGGTTTTTGACTTTCAATCTGAAATTATGATCAAAGGCTTGAATGGCCGGGAGCATATGATGACCGAAGGGAAGGGGTATCATGACCACAACACAGGTCACGAACCGATGAAGGAAAGTTTCAAAGAATGGTATTGGGGAAGATATCACTTTAAGGATTTTACACTGATCTATTATTTAATGGAGAAGCATGGGGCTCAACAACTCGAAGCGTGGCTGATCGATGCTGAAAATCAGTCGGTATTAGAGTATGTAACGGAAGCTGACTGGAGCTATAAAACCCGAAATTGGTTCGGAGTGAATTCGGCCCGGAAAATCGACTTAAAATCAACTCAAGTATCTGTAAATATTCAGTTAAGAGATAAAATTGACGACGGTCCTTTTTACCAAAGATTTATTGGTGATTCAGTTATTAACTATAAAGGACAAGTATATGCAGCTCATGGATTTTCAGAATATATATATCCTAAAAATATCCACAATAAAATCTTCTGGCCGTTGGTGCATATGCGATTAAGATATATGAATGAGGCGCCTCACTGGGTTCAAAAATCTATCTTGATGTACCCCTGGACATGGTAACCTAAATTATTTAGGCTAAAACTGACGATCGAACCCTGTGTCAGTAAACCCTGCAACTTCTCTTGTTTGTGTAATTATTTGGTGTAAATCTTGCTGAAACAATTCTGTTAATTCATTTTTTCCCAATGATTTATAATGATCAACAGATTTCCCTATTGATAGATATAGCTCCGGTTTGCCGCTTCTTAAGGTGTGGGAGTAAATTGCAATGGGAACAAAGTCGATGTCGTCCAGATTTTGGTACAGCCAAGCCAATCCTTTCCTGAAGTCCGGTTCGTTCTCAGAAACGGGAGTGATCGTTCCTTCCGGGTAGATGAACAGGCAGGCATTGTCCCTTTTCATTGAATGTACAGCATAGCGTAATGAAGATATAGAAGCTTTGGGATCTTCCAGGTTAATAGAGAATGCCCCGATCTTACTGAAAAAAGTATATTGCCTCATTTGCTTGTCTTCCATTAGTGCACGGGCTTTCTGATGAAAGAAATTTTCATTGAGATATAATGGAATAAGGCCATCCCACCAGGAATTGTGATTCAAAAAATAGATCGTTTTTGAATTTTGCTTTGGATGATATTCTTGTTTAACCCAAAGGTGTTTGAACCTGCGTTTCAGTGACCATTTGGTATAGCGTTCAAAGAACCAGATAAAAAAGCGGGATTCCTCAGCGGGTATGATATTCAATATGTTTTTTTTGGTGATAATAGGGTGTTGTATCTTATCTTTCAATTATGAAGAAGCACAGGCAGAACCCAATCGTTCAAATTACAGACCAACGGATAGAAGAGTATTCGCTTAGGATGACCACAGATGAGTCTAAACGCATCAAAGACCTGGCAGCCTCATCCTGCGGTGAGTTAGATTATATCGACATGGTCAGTGGAAATTTGGTGGGGCAAATACTGAAAATGCTCATCAAGATAAGTGGCGCAAAACGCATCCTGGAAGTGGGGACTTTTACAGGATATTCAGCGGTTATGATGGCAGAAGCCTTTCCTGTGGATGGAGAGGTCATCACTATTGAAATGAATATTCTCTACCAGGAATTGGCAGAACGTCATTTCAAAAAATTTGATACGGAGAACAAGATCACTCTAATGAAGGGGAATGCTCAGGAATTAATAGAGGATATAGAGGGATATTTTGATCTCATTTTCCTGGATGCAGATAAAGTCAGTTATTATTTTTACTATGAGCAGGCTTTGAAAAAAATTGAGTCCGGAGGATTGGTAGTGGTTGACAATGTTTTGTGGGATGGAACTGTTTTAGCACCTGCTGACCTTAAAGCAAAAGCAGTGGATCAATTCAATAAGAAAGTAAAGGAAGATGAAAGAGTTGAGCAAGTGTTATTGCCTGTAAGAGATGGGCTTACAATAATTAGAAAGGTTTAGTGTTGTAAGGCTTGAAATACTATCATAAGATCAAATTACATAATAATTAGTAATGAGATTTAGAGAAAGGAGCCTTATGAAATTGTCAACAATGCTTATAATTATGATCGGAACAATGGGAATGGCTTGTTCACAGATCCCGGAATACGAAGGAGTGGAGATAGACGATGTGGTAGAAATTGAATCTGAGTATTACTCAAATTACCCTGAAGAGGGTAGTATAACCAAGAAAATCTCATCTGAAGAGGTTTTTGAATTAGAATGGGAAAGGGTGCACCGTGGAATGGACCCGGTTCCGGGATTGCCTGAGATCAATTTTGAAGAAAGAGATCTTATTCTATTGATGCTGGATACCAAGCCATCCGGAGGATATGGAATAGACCAAGTCAGAGTTCAGGTGAATGATGAACAGTTAACTGTTCAATATACGGAGCAACACCCGGGAGAAAACTGCTTCACTACCCAAGCATTGACCCGACCATATACATTTATTTCAATACCCAAATCAAATAAAGAGGTGAAGTTTTTAAAAGGCAAAACAGTGATTAATGACTGTAGTGAGTGATCATTATGGAGTTTTTATATGTTCGGTTAATCGCTGGCTTTAAAAAAAGAGTTTGAAATTTTTTTCCATAGCGTAAATTTGTCTCAAAAATACCACGGTGTTGCAAAAATTTAGTCACTAATCAATAGCGTCCTAAACGTTGAAATACATTTTGGTAAAACGATCCTTCAAAAGGATTCTCTCAGATTTCCGCAAAGGATGTCGCAGAGTTACGCTGAATAGCGATGCGTTTTGATAAAAGATCATCTGCGAAACTCAGCGGGTTAATCGGCGAGCCTCTGCGAGAAAAAAAAGGGTGGATTGATTTTAAATATGTCAACTAATCCGTTTTTATCTTCGAAAACACAGAGTTTTTTTCAATTTTAAAACGTTTAGGATGCTATTGGTCACTAATCAAAAAAGAGAGGGGAGATGAAAAAAGTAGATTTTCTTTGCTTCGTGATGACCTTAAGCATAAGCGCAGGTGTATTGAATATGCCTGTTCTGGCCCAGGGTGAAACGAAATCTGATGTTATATATCGAATCGTTACAACTGATGGGAATACTTTTATCGGGACCCTTGTATCAGAAAATGATCAGGAGGTTATACTGCAAACCGATCAAATAGGGCGTATCACCATACAACGCTCGAACATAAAAATGATGGAGCAAGTTGATCCGGATCATCTTAAAGACGGCAAATACTGGCACGAAAATCCACAGAGCACCCGCTACCTAATAAGTACAAATGCCTTTGGCCTGAGGAAGGGAGAAGGATACTATCAAAACACCTGGATCTTTTTTAATAACGTAAATTTCGGTGTTACGGATCATATTTCTTTGGGCGGAGGATTGGTTCCTACTTTTTTATTTGGCAGCGGTAGTATGCCCGTATGGATCATGCCCAAAATATCGATACCGATCGCGAATGAATCGGTACATATTGCAGCAGGAGGATTATTTGGTGGTGTTCTTGGCGAAGTACATACAGGTTTAGGTTTGGTATATGGTACGGCCACCGTTGGAAACAGGGATAATAACCTTTCACTTGGCTTAGGATATGGTTATGCCGATGGCAGATGGGCGGACATCCCTTTGATCAATGTAAATGGGATGTACAGGCTGAGCAAGAATATGTTCTTTATCAGCGAGAACTATTTTGTGACGGCAGACAGAGAAATTTTTGGGATAATAGCTGCTGCTTTACGCTGGGCTCCGGAGAATTTTGCGGTCGATTTTGGTCTTTTACGTCCAACGGATATAGGCGGAGAATTTATTGGCATCCCCTGGTTAGGGGTTACTATTCCACTGGGAAGATAATTCTCCCCAATTATTGCGATCTTATTCAAAATCGAATTAAGATCATCCGGAATGGCACAAAAAATATTAGTTATTGGGAAGGTATGGCCTGAACCAAATTCTTCTGCGGCAGGATCTCGAATAATGCAGCTTGTAGAGGTATCAAGGGTAGAAAACCGGGACATAACCTTTGCCTCTGCGGCCTCAGAAAGCAGCTATGCAGTCAATTTGGATAAAATCGGGGTAACGTCTGTCCAAATAAAACTCAATGACGCTTCCTTTGATAGCTTCGTAGCCGAGTTGAATCCGAATATAGTACTGTTCGACCGCTTCATGACCGAAGAGCAGTTTGGCTGGCGGGTAGCTGAGCATTGTCCGGATGCACTTCGGGTGTTAGATACGGAAGACTTACACTGTTTGAGAGAGGCAAGGCACCAGGCCTGGAAAGAAGGCAGGAACTATCAAGAAACTGATCTTTTTAATGACCTGGCAAAAAGAGAGATTGCCAGTATTCTTCGGTGCGACCTTTCCCTGATTATTTCAAGCTACGAAATGGAAATCTTGTTAGGTGTTTTTAAGGTGGATGACAGCCTGCTGATACATCTTCCATTTATGCTCGATGATATTCATAGCAATAATATAAATTCATGGAAGACAATAGATAAAAGAGAACACTTCATATCTATTGGTAACTTCTTGCATGAGCCTAATTGGAATGCGGTATTATTTTTAAAAGAAGAAATATGGCCGTTGATAAGGAAGCAATTACCAAAGGCTGAGCTGCATATTTACGGAGCATATCCATCCCAAAAAGTTGAGCAATTACATAATCCAACGAAAGGATTTTTAGTGAAAGGCAGGGCTAAAAATGCAAAAAAAGTGGTAGGTAACAGCAGGGTTCTTTTGGCACCGCTCCGGTTTGGGGCGGGACTCAAAGGTAAGCTCATCGAAGCCATGCAGTGTGGCACTCCAACTGTAACTACAGAAATTGGTGCGGAAGCGATGCACGGAGACCTGCCCTGGCCGGGATTCATAGAAAATGATCCTAAGTCCTTTGCTAAAAAAGCGGTAGCGTTGTATCAGGATGAAGCGAAATGGATGGAAGCTCAGCAAGCCGGAATTCCAATTATAAATCAATTATATCCAAAAAGGGAATTGAAGGAGATGCTAATATCGAGGATTAAGGAGATAAGCGATGATCTAAAAGCTCACCGAAGGCAGAATTTCATCGGAACCATCTTACAACATCATACCGCTGCAAGCACGAAGTACATGAGTAAGTGGATAGAGGCGAAGAACAGAACCACAGATTTGTAAGATTAAGAGATTCCACAGATGATAAACCATTCATTCTATGAATGGTTTATATATCCAACCAACCCGTTAATCCTACAAATCTGTGGTCAGTAGAGTTCATATTCGAGTAGTCGGGCATCGATGGTAGAATTATAGAATTCGATACGCTGATTGGTTCTGAGTCCGATCTTTTTAGCCAGCTCGAAATTACCTGTGAACACATAGCCCCAAAATCCGGTAGCTTCCTGTTTAAAGAAATCACCGATGCCTTCATAGGTAGGTTCAAGGTCTTTTTCATTTCCAATCCGATCACCGTAAGGAGGATTCAGCATGATCACTCCGGTCTTATCGGAGGGAATCTCCGTTTCACTGAAATCACACTTTTTAACTTCGATAAGATGATCCAATCCGGCTGTACGGGCATTTTTTCGGGTGGCATTTACGGCTCTTACATCATAATCGGTGGCAATGATGCGTCCTTCAAAGTCTTTTTCGCCTTTGTTCTTCAAATCGGATCGAAGATCATTCCAGCGCTCCTCATCAAAACCAAGGATATGCTTGACACCATAATTAGGGCGTAGCAAGCCGGGAGCCTTATTGAGAGCTTGCAACGCAGCTTCTATGGCAATGGTTCCGCTTCCACACATGGGGTTGATGAAATGCTGACCCGGTTCCCATTTGCTTGCCAGTATCAATGCAGCCGCCAGCGTTTCCTGCATGGGGGCTACACTCGTTTCGGTTCGGTAGCCGCGACGTGAAATAGATTCCCCGGAAGTATCGAGGTAGATCTGTGCCCGATCATTCTTCCAGAAAATGAACACCACCGTTTTATTCAAATTGGGCCCGGAATCGGGTCTTGACCCTGTTTTTTTCCGAATGCGGTCCACAATGGCATCCTTTGCCTTCATATTGGCAAACTGCGTATTTGTTACCGTCTTGTTCTTGATAAAGGAAGTAACGCTCACATATCCATGCTTATCAATGTAATCTTCCCAAGGAATTTTGAGCAGCTCGTTATATAATTGTTCTCCATTCTGAGGCCGGCAATCTTTCAGCATAAAATGCACACGATGCGCCGTACGCAGATTCAGGTTCAGCATCATGCAGTCATTCAAACTGCCTTTGGTCTCAATACCCGCCAGCCGTTCTTTGATGATCGGGAAACCAAGATCAGTCAGTTCTTTCTTGAGATAGGGGGTGATCCGCTTTGGGCAAGTGATCGAGATCGTACTTTGCTGAGAAAAATCGGCCATAGAAGTTAATTACGTTCAGGAATATGCAGGATATAAAAAATGGAGTTCCTCTTTCGAAGAACTCCATTGTATAAATTTTGATAGATCAGAATTAGTTTACGATATCAACCAATTCAATATCAAAAGTCAGGTCTTTGCCTGCAAGAGGATGGTTAGCATCTATCATGATGTTTTCCTCTTCAACTTTTGTGATTTGAACCGGAACAGGTTGCCCGTTAGGTTGATTCAACTGAAGCTGCATTCCAACCTGAGGTTCAATATCCTCTGGAAGTTGGTTTCGCTCAATTGATAATTCAAGATCTTCTCTGCGATCGCCATAGGCGTCTGTAGATTCAATACTAGCTGTGGTTTTATCTCCGACTTTTAAACCGACAACAGCTTTTTCAAAACCGGGAATCAATTTTCCTTCTCCCAGTGTTATTTCAAGAGGATCTCTTTCAACAGAAGAATCAAATACTGATCCATCTTCTAATTTTCCAGTGTAGTGGACTTTTACGGTGTCACCGTCTTTTACTTTAGACAAAATAAATTTTGTTTTAATTGTGAATATATTGTGCTTCTAAAGATACAGAAAATTTCACACTTATGAGGATTGTAAACACCTATTAACATGATCAGTGATAACAAAGACATTTATAACATTCTAAGAGACGCCAAAACGATAGGCATGATCGGTTGTTCACCCAATGAATACAGGACAAGCAACTACGCTGCTAAATTTCTACAGGAGAGAGGATACCGGGTAATTCCGATTAATCCGGAGGCCAAAGAGGTCTATGGTGAAAAGAGCTATGATAATCTCGCTGATGTTCCTTCTGATATTGAGATAGATATCGTGAATGTTTTTCGAAATTCGAAGTTTTCTGCCGAAGCTGCACAGGATGCTGCCGACTGGAAAACTAAAACCGGCCAGAATCCGGTAGTATGGACTCAACTCGATGTTTCATCCCCTGAGGCTGAAAAAATAGCTGAAGAAAATGGACTTCCTTACGTCAAAAACCGCTGCATTATGGTGGAATGGGATCGTAATTTTAAATGAGCTAATGAAAGTTGATAGCTTATAGAGTGACAGAAGTACTTTTGGCACTTATCACCCTGTCAACTTTCAACTCTCAAACAACTACTTCATGTTAACAAACTGCAAGGGCACGCCCATATCTTTAGCTTTCAGGTGCTTGATGACAGCCTGCAGATCATCGATCTTTTTGCCATCCACACGCACCTGGTCGTCTTGAATTTGCGGCTGGACTTTCACTTTCAGGTTCTTGATCTCCTTTACGATCTTTTTAGCGGTTTCCCGGTCAATGCCTTCTTTTAGGATTACATCCATTTTGAGATGTCCTTGTGATGAGCCTTCCGGTTCTTTGAAGTCCAGGACTTTGGAGCTGATTCCCCGTTTAATGAAGTTTTTGATCAGCATATCCTTCACCGCTTCCAGTTTCATGCTTTCGGCTGCCACCAAGTGAATACGGTTCTCTTTTTTATGGAACTCTACCTCGGTATGAAGTCCGCGGAAGTCGTAGCGAGTGTTGATCTCTTTAAGGGTGTTGTTGATGGCGTTATCAACCTCTTGGGCATCTACTTTATTTACAATATCAAATGAGGCCATATAGGGAATTTTAAATTAGGATAAAGTTTTTTTTGATTTATTCATCACTTGAGCTCTTCGTATTCGCTAAATTCGTCTTTTTCTAATTTTTCGGCAATTTTTTCAGATAGAATTTTTTCCACAAACAGTTCGTCTTCATCCGGTATCATGGTTTTAAAACTGCGGATGGTATCATTCAGTTTATATTCAATTTCAATTACTCCCTCAGAGTACCAGGAATAAGTAAAGAAATTTTCCCAGCTTATTTTTCGGTCTAAAAGGATCAGCCCTTTTTTTCGAATTTCGGGCACCAGTCGAATAGTGAAACTATACGCCCCAACCGCGATAATTGATAGTCCTGAGGTTACGCGAATGGGAGTGAAGGGGAGATCAGACAACAGAGCCGTGCGCTGAATTCCAAATAAGATAATACCCAGTGCGACTAAATTAGGAAAGATGTCGGTCCAGAATGAACGGTTTACATAAAGGATCTCTCCGAACTCACGTTTCTGTTGAAACTGCTGGATTGCAGCACCTGAAAAGAAGCCAAATAATGAAGCGTACACATTAGCCATAACAGCTCCCGCAATAGCCTCAGGAAAATAACCGAAACGATGCATCCACTGAAGGATCAAAAATAGAAAGACTACGCCAAGCAGGGTGAAAGAGAATCGTCGGGGAGTAATCTGGTCAAGGTATAAAAGTCGTTTATAGCCGAGGTAAATACTGAGTGTGGCAACGATAAATGTTGAAACAATTATCCAAAGCATTGATTAATTTTGGTTAGGTAGTTTAATCTTAAAAATAGTTTTTGATGGACGAATCGACCACGCCTACGGGCATTGAAGTTAGCAATAAAGATCAGGTTCTGGAAATTTCATGGCAAGACGGGCATACTTCTGTTTTTCCGCTTTATGGATTGAGGGTAAACTGTCCGTGTGTAACGTGTAGAGGGGGCCATGGAAGCATGGGAGAATTTGAACCGGAAGCTTTTTTTGAAGAAAATCCTTCCCGCATTGAGATCAGAAATATTGAACAAGTTGGGAATCACGCCATCAAAATAACCTGGGGAGATGGCCACAATTCCGGGATGTATCAGTGGGAAACCTTGCGCTGGCTAGATCCTGAAAACCATTAGTTGCAAAATGATTTTTTGATTTCTTGTTTCAGCAAGCTTTGAAAGTGGTACACTCCAAGTTCTCTTTTTACAGAAAAGCGACCTTGGTGGTAAACCTTGGACTGAATTCCACGCTGTACTGCTTCACAAATTTCAATATCCTCTTTCTGGATATCATCACTATAAGCTATGTCCTCTTTAATTATTTCTGATTTTTTCTTGGTTTCAGACTCATCATAAAAATAACTGAAAATGACTTTACAGCGAGTAGGGGATACAGGAATAACCAGATTCATTTGAAGCCTGCCGGGTAAAATATTGAGCATCATATTTGGGAAAACGAAATAGTAAAAAGCCTCTCCGCCATTTTTTGAATATAAGTTATCACCATTTTTAAAAGGGCTGTGTTGCAAAGAATGCCATTTTTCCGTTTCTGTTACATACGACCGGTAATCCAACAGATTCGCAAGTTCAGGATGAACGATCGGGATATGGTAACCCTCCAGGTAATTATCTACATATACTTTCCAGTTGCAATTAATTTCATAAACCTGTTCTATATGAAACTTAAGGGTACTAAGATTAAGTGGTGCTATACGCTTTTCAATTCCTTTTAAAAGTTGGGCTAATTCAAGATCAGAAGTATCGACTCGTGCGAATATTAAACCTTGCCAAATGGAAATTTCGAATGGTTCTAACCCAAAGTCTTTTTTGTCAAAAAGTTCAACAAGATTCCAGTCAGGAATGCCTCGCAACGATCCGTCATCTAAATAAGTCCAGCCATGGTATTGGCATTGGAGAACGGTTTTGGTCCCTTTCTTGATAGCTAACGGGCCCCCGCGATGTTTGCAAACGTTATAAAAAGCTTTTGGCTCATTTTCAGTATTGCGGAAAATGAGGATCGGGTTTCCTGCTACTTCGCCGGTGTATGAATCACCTGCACCGGGTATCTGATCTATATGACAGACATACTGCCATTTTTTTTTGAAAAGCTGTTGCTGTTCAAAGACATGTATATCCTCATTATGATACCAGTATGATGGTATGGTCTTGGCTTTTTCGATGGGATCAATGCGCAAGACTTTATCTGTAAATAAATTTTTATAACTTTTATTATCCATCAATTTAGATTTAATCTAAATAAAGTTTTATTTTAGAAACGTTAATTAAAAATTTCATAAACCAATTTGACTAATGAAATCTAACTTGTTGTTACTCATTGTATTTTCAATGCTCTTTATTTCTTGTACTGATCAAGAAAAAGTGAACGTTTATTCTGCCCGGCATTACGATACCGATCAGGAATTATATGCGGAGTTTACTGAAAAAACCGGAATTGAAGTTAATCTTATTGAAGGCGGTTCTGATGAACTCATAGAACGAGTGCGAAGTGAAGGAGTTAATTCTCCGGCCGATATTCTTATAACTGTTGATGCCGGTCGCTTATGGAGAGCTGAAGAAGCTGATATCTTGCAACCTATTGAATCCGAAATTCTCGAAGATCGCGTTCCTGCAGAATTTCGTCATCCGGACGGACTTTGGGTTGGTCTTTCAAAAAGGGTGCGGGGAATTGTTGTAAATCCAGATGCTGTAGAGAATTACGAAGAACTAACCTACGAAGATCTTGCTGATCCACGGTTTGAAGGCCGTGTATGTGTTCGCTCTTCTAACAATATTTACAACCAGTCGTTAGTGGCCTCAATGATTGAGACGATTGGTGCCGAAGCTACCGAAGAGTGGGCGAAAGGATTGGTTGCTAACTTTGCCCGAGACCCGCAGGGTGGAGATCGTGATCAAATTCGTGCGGTTGCTGTCGGTGCTTGTGATGTAGCTATTTCAAATCATTACTATTTAGCCGCGATGATGACCGGTAATGATGAAGCTGATATTGAAGCAGCCTCCAAAGTTGAGTTTGTTTTTCCAAATCAGGGAGAAGATGAGCGCGGTGCGCATATCAACATAAGCGGTGCCGGAATCCTGAAAAATGCTCCTAATAAAGATAATGCGGTTCGGTTCCTTGAGTACCTGACGACTCCTGAAGCTCAGAAATATTTCATCAGCGGGAACAACGAATATCCTGTGAATGATGAAGCAGAAATAGCTGAAGTGCTACAAGGCTTTGGTGAATTTAAAAGTGATGCGGTAAACGTATCAGCTTTGGGAAGAAATAACCCGGAGGCTATTCAGATCATGGACAGAGCCGGCTGGAGATAGGCTGACGAACATCGAACATTGAATAAGGAACATTGAATTTCGAAATGATTAATTTCGTTATTTGGTGTTCCTTTTTTATTGATCCATAGAAATTATATCCAAATTTTCAATGAGTTCAGAATCACTATTGAGTTTCTGACTTTCGTGATCTGGCGATGGTTCGGTTAATAATGATCACGGGTATGATTCCAACTAAGACGATCATTAAAGCTGCTCCTGCTGATTCGGCCAGGCGTTCATCGGAAGCATACCGATATACATGAACGGCCAGCGTGTCAAAGTTAAAAGGCCGAACTATGAGGGTAGCGGGAAGTTCTTTCATCACATCAACAAAAACGAGCAGTCCGGCGGTTAACAGTCCGCCAGACATCATTGGAATATGAATGCTTCTCAGTACTTTCGAGAATCGATACCCCATCCCCCGGGCCGCTTCATCCATATTAGGGGTGATCTTCTCCATGCTTGCTTCAACGCCTCCGATTGATACTGAAAGAAAACGTACAAGGTAGGCAAACACCATCGCAAAAATAGTACCGCTGAGTAAGAGCCCTGATGAAAAGCCTAAATATTCCCGGAAAAAGGAATCGATGGAGTTGTCAAAATAACCGAAGGGAATGAGCACACCCACAGCAATCACAGAACCTGGAATAGCATAGCCTAACGAGCTCACTCGGTTAAAGAACTTTACGGATCTGGTTGGATTCAACCGGGCTGAATAGGCCATTACCAAAGCCATAGCTACGGCTAAGAACCCGGTAAGTGCAGAAACGGTAAAAGAGTTAAAGGACAGCTCAATGAACTTGAAATTCAAATGACCGAGGTTTGAGAAAAACATCTCAACAAGAAGAATGACGGGAAGAATAAACCCTATCAAAACGGGAATAAAACAAACAGTAAAGGCAGCTAAAGACTTAAATCCTTTTAATTCAAACCTGTTTAAGCGTTTAAACCGGGATGAATTTGCTTTTTCATTGCTGATCTTATTTCTGGACCAGCGTTCTAAGATCAACAGTACTACAATGAATGAAAGAAGAAATGCGGCTAATTGTGCTGCAGCAGGGCGTTCACCTAATCCAAACCAAGTTCGGTAAATTCCGGTGGTAAACGTTTGGACGCCAAAATATTCAACCGTTCCGAAATCATTGAGGGTTTCCATTAGGGTGAGGGCAAGTCCGGCAGCGATTCCGGGCCGCGCAACAGGGATGGCAACCTTAAAGAAACTTTGCCAGGTTGAGTACCCCATAATTCGGCTGGCTTCAAGCAAACTGGTGGATTGTTCTAAAAAGGAAGAACGAGCCAGCATGTACACATAGGGGTAGAAAGCCAAAGACATGATAACAATAGCACCTTCTATAGAACGGATATTAGGGAACCAATATTCACCAAGACTTAGACCAAAGAGGTTGCGGATCATTGCTTGCAGTGGTCCGGCGATATCCAGAAAATCCGTATAGATATAAGCCATTAAATAAGCGGGGATTGCAAACGGAAGGATAGAAGCCCATTCAAACACTTTTCGTCCTGTAAAGTCAGTCATAGTGATCAGCCAAGCGGAAGAAACACCTAAAACGATCACACCAAAAGAAACACCGGATATCAGAATCAAAGAATTGAAGACATAGTCATCCAGAACAGTATCAGCAAGATGGCTCCATACTTCTCCGGCAGGAGTAAAAATTGAGAATACCACCGTTAGAATTGGGATAGAGATCAACAGGGCGATGGCCATACTGAAGAAGGTCCATTTCGGAGATTTCTGCCGGATCTTTGGTGGGTCGGGTCTTAAATTTTTAATGGTCGTATGCAGAGCTTTAAGCATGCTGAAAGATAAGCTTCTGTGGCTTTAATTATGAAGGGAAACCAAATTCGTTTTTCAATACAGATTCAGCTGCATGAAACCCGCTCATGCCATGAACTCCGCCGCCGGGAGGGGTAGATGAGGAGCAGATATAGAGCCCGTCTGCAGGTATTTTATATGGATCCCATTTTAATACCGGCCTTCCAAAAAGCTGTTTGGCTGTCTGTGCACCCCCGTTAATATCCCCACCGACGTAGTTAGGATTATACCTTTCCATTTCATGAGAGTGCATAGTGTTTTTAGCAATTATGGTATCTCTGAAACCGGGGGCAAATCGCTCTATTTGATTTTCTATGATCTCAGTCATGTCTTTCTCGGAGCCATTTGGTACATGACAATAGGCCCATAACGTATGTTTTCCACTGGGGGCTCGGGTCTTATCAAACAGGCTGGGCTGTGCAACCAACACATACGGTTTTTCATGATGTTCTCCTTTCCATACCGCTTCCTCACTTGCGGCAAGTTCCTCAAATGTTCCCCCAAGATGAAGTGTTCCGGCTTTTTTAGAATGTTCATTTTCCCACGGAACCGGTTCAGAAAGCGCCCAGTCTATTTTAAAAATCCCGGGTCCATACGTGTAACTCAGTAATTCTTTCTTGTATTTCCTGGGGAGTTTATCATCGGCAATTTTCGCGATTTGATGGGGAGTGAGGTTAAATAACACGATCTTGGAGCTCGGGATATCAGTCATACTTTGGACTTCATGATCTGTGATGATCTCACCGCCCAATGACCTGAAAAGTTCAGCAAGAGCATTGGTGATGGCTGAAGAACCACCTTTGGCAAAAGGCCATCCCACGGCATGGGCAGAACTTCCTAATACCAATCCAAAGGAGGCAGTGAATGCTTTATTTAGGGGAATGATGCTGTGGGCTGCACACCCGCCAAAAAGTGCTTTAGTTCTCGGCTCTTTGAATAAAGAATTCGTAAAAAGCTTAGCGGAAAATAGTCCGTACCAACCAAATCGAGCCATTAATAAGGGGTGTTTTGGAATACGTAATGTTCCAAAGATATCTTCAGACAGATAATCCCAATGCTCTGTAAACTCTTTGAATATCTTGAGATAAGCTTTGCCATCAATACCTAAGTGTTCGGCTGTTTTTTCGATACTTCGAAAAGCGGCAACCGCGTCTCCATGATCCAAAGGGTGGACGTAGGGTATTTCGGGATGGATAAATTCGAGCCCAAATTTATTCAATCCCAGTGTGTTAAGGAATGGAGAGCCGGCGGATGTGGGATGAACTGCAGAACATACATCATGTAAAAATCCGGGTTCTGTAAGTTCCTGAGTTCTGGTGCCTCCGCCGATGGTTGATTTAGCTTCAAGAATGATCACTTTCAATCCTGCCTGAGCAAGCTTTACACCTGCACTAAGTCCGTTAGGCCCCGAACCAACGATGACGGCATCATATTCTTTAGGATCTGTTTTCAAATCTCTTAATTTGATCTTTTACCTGCCAGTTTTAATGCTTCATAGGCGTTGATAATGCCTCCTGTACTTGAAAGCTCTGAGAAGTGGATGGGTTCCATTGTTCCCGGTTTGTAAACAACCCGATCTACTTTGGTAACCGTTTCAAGAATAATTTCCTTTACCTCCGGTGTTGAAAGTTCAGGATAATAAGACATTATAAGGGCTGCAACTCCGGCCACAACAGGTGAGGCCATACTGGTTCCACTATTCATTTGATATTCATTTTCAGGATAGGTGGAATAGATATCTACTCCGGGCGCGAAAATATCAACGGTAGATTTCCCATAGTTTGAAAAACTTGCAACCAGGGTTGAATCCGATTGCCATGAAGAAGCACCGACACTCAGGTAATTGGTTGCCTGTCCGCCATCTTCATAAAAACGAGTGGGGTAGGAGCTTGTGCTGTCTATATTATCACTTCCATTTCCCGCCCCGGAAACCATCAGTACTCCAAGGCTGTCTGCGAATTTCATAGCGGCATCCACGTATTCCTTTTGTGGGGAATATCCTTTTCCGAAACTCATATTGATTACTCGGGCTCCATTTTCAGCCGCGTACCGGATAGAGTTGGCAACATCTTTATCTCGTTCGTCGCCATCAGGTACGGAGCGGAGGATCATCAGCTCAATATGATCAGCGACTCCCTGTGCGCCTAAATCATTGTTTCGGATAGCTCCTACAATACCCGCTACGTGTGTACCGTGGTCACTGCTCGGCCCGGTTACATCGTTATTTCCATAAATTCTGTTTTCCAGGTCATCATAGTCATCTCCAACAATGGCTCTGGGGTTGAAGTCTGGATTCAGGCCATATTCTGCGAGTTCGCTTACATGCCCATAATAATCTTCCAGCTCATCGAGTTCAGCTTCACTCGCTCCGTTACTCAGCAAATATGTGATGATCTGTTTGGCTTGCTGCATTTGCTGGCTATCATCCGGAGTTATCTCAAGCATGTTGGAGTCAACAGAATCGATACTGGCGATGCCAAGTGCCTGCTTAGCAAATTGAATTGCTTGTCGCGTTTGGCCAACTTGATTCAGTTCCTGCATGTTTTGCTGAACACGTCGTTCAAATGCTTCTTTAATTTCCAGGTAATATTGGTAGTCTTCCAGTTCATCAGTTGAAACAGAATCTTCATCAACTCCTTCAAATTTTTCACTCAGCTTGGCATAAAGCCGGGTTACTTCGTAGGTATCTTTATTAACATGACTACCATCCGGACCTCCAATAAAATTCCAGCCGTGGATATCATCAACATATCCATTTCCATCGTCATCTTTTCTATTTCCGGGAAGTTCATCATCATTGATCCATATTTTTTCTGATAGGTCTTCGTGCTCTATATCCGTTCCGGAATCGATAATGGCTATGATTACCTTTTCTTTTGGTTCAAGGCCGGCTAATAGTTCAACATAAGATTTTTCAACACCGGCCCCATAGTAAGGAGAAGCATTGATTGAAGCTAAATGCCAGGTTTTTGTGGCCGTTACTTCAGTCACTTCCGAAGTTTGTGAGTCTTCTGTTTCTGTCCGATTGGGACTATTTTCAGAAGCAGTTTTAGTTCCCGTACAACTGATCGCAAAAATAGTTAGAAAGATTAGGGTGAAGAGCTTATTAAAATATTTCATAAATAGGTATTTTTAGAAATTACTTGGATGAACTTGATGAGTTAAGATGTTTATTTTTTAGTCTTTGGATCAATATATCAGCCAACAATGTAAAGCTGATAATAAACGCTAATAACAGGATACTCGCAACAGGTTCCCAAATAATAAACCCTCCAAAAGTACCGAGTACGGCTCCTAAATACTGGATGTATTTTAGCTGATCGTTGCTGGCATTCTTGATCAGGTTCTCGAGTTTTTTTTCATCATACTGGCGAAGGTTGTCTTCAACCAATGCATGTACATCCAGTTGATTGATCAGTTTATACAGTAGTCCGGTTACCATCTCTTCAATGACGGAGCCATGTTCATCCAGTTTTGTGGGAAGTTCATTAAGAAAGGTATCCATCTTATTCAGCCCATGCTCTATTCCTGTTGGTAATTTCACGAGTGCGCTTTCCACCAGGTCCTGCATTTCCTGTCCTTTTAAAAAACTATAAGCTCTGAGAGCTACTTTCTCGAATGAATTCTCCTCAATGGCATCGTCAATTTGTTCCATTAGTTTTTTTGCTATGGATGAGCGTACTTCTGGATCGGCGATCATCTCATCAACATAACTGATTACGAGAATTTTCAGGCTGGCTCTGAATTCGGGGTCGTCTATTATGTTTTTGACATAGACCGTAGCTTTTTCCCGATACTTAGCAATTGCCTGAGATTCATGGATTTTCCGCTTGATGATCTGTGGATTGATGAGATCTTCTGAAACAGCTTTTGCCAACCGGTAGGCAATGCGGTCTTTTTGAGCAGGGATGAGTCCCTGGCCGAGTAACGGTCGTTTTTGGGTTGGTCTGAACAGCATGGTAATAGCCAGCCAGTTTGTAAGAAAGCCGATCAAGCCACTTACACTTACAATCCTGAGCAGGCCTTCAAAGGAAAAGTTAAGACCAAAGAGGGTGGTTGTCATTTCGTTAAAATCCCAGAAAAAAGACACAATAAAAACTACAAGCAGGAGGTAGGGAGCAGAAAGCAACAAGATCATCAACCAGGGATGTTCTGGGGTTTTCTTTGGCGGAACGTATGTTACAGGAACCGTTTCTTCTGAGCCCGAATGTTTTTGAACCTGGGTTTGGAGCAACTCCCAGAGTTGCCGCCCATATTGTTTTGTCTGCTCTTTAATGGTATTTGAATTCGGCTCTTTACTCATGCAATTTTTTGAGGGAATGTACGAGATAAGTAATTATTTGTTCGATTCTAAAAGCCCCAAATAATTATTTTCAAGCTTGGTCATTTCTTCTTTTTTGGCTTTTGTATCATCCTGATAACCGATAAGATGCAGCAAGCCGTGAATGAAAATACGCTTAAATTCGCGTTTTGCAGGTTCATTAAACTCTTCCGACTGTTCAAAAATTCGGGGGGCACAACAAAACAAGGTTCCTTCAATGGAACTATGATCTTCAGATTCGGCTCCATCATCATACCGGAAAGAAATGATATCGGTTACATACTCCCGGTCTAAATGCTTTTTATTGATACGGACGATCTCACTTTCATTAACATATACCAATTCGACCAGTATGAATTTGGCTTTTTCGTATTTGCTAATAATTTCTAAAACTAAGTCTGCCTGAGTTTGTGATAAAGGAACTTTCACATCGCTTTCATTAAATATCTGAAGGATGGAAGTTTCTGTTTTCAAAGTATCTTTAATTAGAATGAGAAGTCGTCATCCATAGACTCCGTGAGAGAAAGAGCGATCCCGCACATCATTAAGTCTTCAGGAAGTTGAGTAAAGTCTCCTTTCAGGATGGCATGGTCAACATTGGCATATAAGCTACAACCGGCCGTTTTTTCCACGATTAGTCCGGAAGTTTTATCCCCCGATCTTCCAAAGAAGGTGACCTGCTGCAGCATTTCACTGGCTACAAAAGCTGTACAGTTGTGAAGTTGAAGAAATGTATTGTAGGCGTAAACTGAGACCATATTCATTTGCTCATCATTTACATCTAATCCAAGATGTATTTCGAGAGCGAGTTTTCGGGGTTCGTCTTCGTTTTTAACTTCAAACCGGAATACATCATTACCTAATGGCTTGGGTTTGGTTTCAAGAACTTTCCCTATTGCATCAATATTTTCTTTAGTGAATTGGTGAATCATAGCTTGTTGATTTGTGTATCCAAATATACGGCACCAAGATATAAGATTAAATGATAGAGTTAGTTGAGTCCATACCGATTGATCTCTTGCTCATTTTCTTCTTTAGTTAGCGGCAATTGAGGGAAAGTCTGTCCCATCTGCTCGTTAACACTTTCTGCAAGCTCAGTAGCCTTTTCAATTTCATCTACTTGGAAATATACATATTGTATAAGTGCCAGTGACTGACGTATGGTTCTGATCTGTGAGATATAATTCTGAGCATCGGAGTTGAGTTGATTCAACTGTGGCCGAATTTCTCTTTGAGCCCGGATATCGCCTTGATTTCGGGCGCTTTCAAATTCAATATTTAAACGGTTGAATTCAGTTTCTATTTGTGTAAATCTGTCCAAATTTCTGTTTAGTTCTTCAACCTGTTCTTCCTGGGTTGAACTGGCAAGCCTTGCAGCATCTTCATGAGCACCTACCTGTGCATACCTAACAGCATATAAAAGTTTTAGGGTATGATTTGTTTCATCGGCTCGGAATGGAACTTTTTCTTCACCCCACTTCAACCAATATGCGGCACTGTCAGCCATGCCTTGGTCTTTGTACTCCATAGCTAATGCCATGAAGCTAAAGCGATAGTTGCTGAGCATCCTGCGGATATTCTCGTCTAAATACACATCAGGATTGTTCCATTCACGGAACTGGAATTTTTCAAGTCGGTCAGTGAATATTTTAGTATTGATATGTCCGTCTCTTCCCGTACCAAAATTCTTGGGGACTACACGATAGGCTTTTCCTTCAGTTCGGAAATAGTTGTGAAGGTTAAGCTGACTTTGATCCGACACTGTATTAGCAAAATAAACCGGACGCAGCCAGTTATTAGTTTGTAAGATATCAAGGATCAACCGATCTTGAACCTGAAGGTAATAGATTCGGTTACCTTGTTGATCTTCTCCATACAATCGGCCATTTAGTTGCCAGTTTACTACATCATCAAGTGAATCAACAGGCATTTCAAAGTCAATCCCACTTTGAAGAATCGGGAGCGAGGTATCCGGTTTTACTCCAATGGATTCCTTGTAACTTCTGTCGTCAGAGAATGCATTACGGAGCATTTCTTTATCTACCGGAATTTCAATGGTCTGAGGCTGCCATTGACTGATGCCGGCTGTCACTCGCTCTAATTCTTCGTCCGATAACGAGATCGGAAGAGGGGCCGATTCATGCGACCATTGATCCCGGAGCTGTTTGATATACCAGTCAGTATTTAACAAACTCAGGCAAACAATTCTGACATCAGTTCTGACACCTTCAACTTCCTGCAGATACCAAAGTGGGAAAGTGTCATTATCGCCATTGGTAAATAATATGGAATTAGGAGCTGTTGATTCAAGCAGATTTCGGGCATAATCAGGTGCTATGTAACGATTGCTTCGGTCATGGTCGTCCCAATTCTCGGAACCCATCCATACCGGTGATGCAAGTAAACAGAACACAACTGCGGCATAGCCCAGTATTTTATTATTGGCATAGCCTTTTATTAATTCCACTAACCCGGTTACTCCCAAACCGATCCAAATTGAAAATGCGAAAAAGGAGCCCACGTAAGCATAATCCCGCTCACGGGGTTGATAGGGGGTTTGATTCAGGAAGACGATTATGGCCAATCCCGTGACTATAAATAAGGCCATTATAGCCAATGCCCGCTGCCAATCGGAATTGAAGTGGTAGATCATTCCAAATAATCCCAGAATAAAGGGGATGAAGAAATAGGCGTTATTTGCTTTGTTATCGGGGTAAGCTGCTTCCTCAAATCCCGATCGCCAACCGGCATCTTGAATGTCTGCCTCCCGGCCAATGAAGTTCCAGTTGAAATACCGGACATACATATGATTAACCTGATAATCCCAGAAATAAGACCAATCTGAATTATATTGTGCGTAATAATCGAGGTGATTAGGAGCCGGGGAATATCGTCTTGGGAACAACTCTTCATTATCCCGGTCGATCTGTTGCGTATTTTCATTAAAGTTATTGCCCTTCAAGATTGGGGTGGCACCATATTGCTCCCGCTTCAGGTAACTGATAAAGTCTTCAACAGTTTCCGGATCATTCTCATCAATGGGAGGGTCGGCAATAGAACGGATCATGATCACCGAGTAGGATGAAAAACCAATGAGTATCATCGCATAACTAATGGCAATGATATTGGCGAGCCGCATTTTATTCTTTTGAGTATAATAAATGGCATACGCCACGGCTATCATTACCAGAAAAATAAAAGTAAGTGAACCAATAAGTCCATAGGTGGCATCGTCAATCCCATTTGCAATGGACGGAATACTTTGAATGGTGAATGGATAGATAGCAAAAAAGCTGATAACGGAAATAGCGCCCATTATCAGGAAACTCTTCCATTCGAAATCGTATAGTTTAAAGTAAACGATAAGTGCTACAAAAAAGAGGGCAAGTAAATTTAATAAGTGAACCCCAATGGCAATACCGAACATATAAGCAATAAGTACAAGCCACCTTTCATTGTAATCCTGATCATAATTTTCAGCCCATTTCAATGCCAGCCATACAACAATGGAGGTAAAGAACATGGACATGGCATAAACTTCCGCCTCAACGGCACTGAACCAAAAAGTATCGGTAACAGCAAAGGTAAGTGCTCCTACCAAAGCACCTCCGTACATACCGATCTTATCCATGATATCCATGCTGTCGGGATGTCCTTTCCATTCTCTCACCAATCGGACAATGATCAGATATAAAAACATCACGGTTAGTGCTGATGAAAGTGCACTTATAAAGTTTATACTCACTGCAACATACCCGGCAGGCATAAACATTGAAAAAATTCGGCCTACGAGTGAATAGAAAGGAGCTCCCGGCGGATGATTTACCTGTAATCCGTGTGCAACAGCAATGAACTCTCCAGAGTCCCAAAAACTGGCGGTAGGCGCCAGTGTAAGCGTATAGATTACAAGAGAAACAATAAAAGTAAAAAGAGCGAGATACTTATTGGTAGTTTTATGATCTGAAAACATGTAATATTTTTTAACGGCTCAAAGAATTTTTTGGATATTGCTTGAATACGTTTTATGCTTGGCTCGCAATGATAAGCACACCCTTATACTAATCAAAATCTAAGATACATAAGAATTTAAACTTCTCGCAGATAAAACGGGAAAGTTTGCTTTGTATTTTAAAACATATTTAACATCAATGTCAGCTAATACAAACGAAAGATTTTCCTCCAAATTAGGACTGATTCTCAGTGTATTGGGAATAGCAATTGGAACCGGTAACATTTGGCGCTTTCCAAGGATTGCCGCTCAAAATGGAGGTGAAGAAGGGGCAGGTGCATTCCTATTTGCCTGGATCTGCTTCCTGCTCTTATGGTCTATACCACTTATAATTGCTGAGTATGGGATGGGCAGGAATGGCCGGAAAGGGGTAGTTGGCTCATTTGTAGCTCTTATTGGTGAAAAAAAAGGTTGGTTGGGCGGTTTTGTAGGATTCGTTGCAACAGCCATCATGTTCTATTACAGTGTAGTGGCAAGCTGGTGTCTTTATTATCTGATCACGAGTATTACAACCGCATTACCAGCTGACCTTCAGCAAGCAAACGCCATATGGGAAGGATTTCAAGGATCGAACTGGCCACTTGCAGGACATGCCTTTGTGATGTTTGTAGGAGGTTTTATTGTTATAAAAGGAATTTCATCTATCGAAAAAGTGAACAAAGTACTCATCCCTTCTTTATTGTTGGTGCTTATAATTTCACTTTTTAAAGCACTTTCTTTGGAGGGGAGTGGCCTTGGACTCGAATACCTCTTTACCCCTGATTGGTCAACACTTAAAAGGCCCCAGATCTGGCTGGAAGCTTTGACACAAAATGCCTGGGATACCGGGGCTGCATGGGGATTGATCCTTACATACGCGGCATACATGCGTAAAACAGATGATGTGACCATAAGTGCCTTCCAGACCGGAATAGGTAATAATATGGTTTCTTTGGTCGCAGCAATAATTATTTTCTCTACTGTATTTGGAACATTGAGCCCAACAATGGGGAATGGGGAAATTCTTGAAGTAATGAAAACATCCGGCCCTGCTTCTACAGGGCTGACTTTTATTTGGATGCCTCAGTTATTTGCTACAATGGGTGGAGGCGGTATTTTCGCCATCTTGTTTTTCTTGGGACTTACTTTTGCTGCTTTTAGTTCATTGATATCAATGATCGAGCTCGCCGTTAAGGTATTTGTTGATATGGGAGCCGTGCGAAAAAGAGCAACTATAATCATTTGTGGTGCGGGTTTTGGATTCGGTATTCCTTCAGCAGTCAACCTTACTTTCTTCGCAAATCAGGATTTTGTATGGGGCATTGGATTGATGGTTTCCGGAGCGTTGATATCCTATGCTGTTATAAAATATGGAACTCAAAAATTCAGAGAAGAACTGATAAATACCGAGGACCGGTCAACTACTCTTGGGAAATGGTGGGAGATCATCATTAAGTATGTAGTACCTATTGAAGTAGTTACATTGTTGGGATGGTGGATGTACTTAAGTGCGGCTGAATATGCTCCCGATACCTGGTACAACCCTCTGAGTCCATACTCTGTAGCTACTGTTGTACTGCAATGGGCACTGGCACTTGGCCTGGTGTGGTTCTTCCGCAAGAGATTAATGAATAAAATGAAGAAGAAGGAGACAAGTTAGGTTTCTTAAGGATCTTCTGGGTTCAGATCAAATAATACTAACCTACCTAACGTCAGTTGGAGATAAGAACTAAGTTAAAAGGATAAAAATGGATGCTTGTGGTCATTCCCGTGGAGACGGGAATCTAATGGTGGCCATTAATCCCGTATTCGATTCCTGACCAACCATAGGATTTCGGGCATTCGCCGCGAAATGATCATCTTGTCTATGATAGAACCTATTTTTTAATCGAACTCAGGTTTAAAATAACGACAGTTTGATATGATTATCCTCGCTAAAGCCTTTCAGGCATGGCCTGCCGGCTCCAAGGCCATCTGACCGATTGTTTAATCCGAGCACCAAATTCAATTCTTATCCTAATCCAACATCCTGCGCCTGTATCATCGATCAGATGGGGTTTCCATCAGATCGAATTCGGGAATGTGTGTATTCTACCTCCCGGTCCGATGGCTCTAAGTCCATCTGACCGATTGTTTAATTCGAGCACAAAACTCACGGTACATACATTTTAAAATAGAAAAGCCGCAGACCCGAAAGGATGTGCGGCTTTAGTTTTTTTGAGAAGATCTTAGTTATCAGAACTAACCACGGTGGTATCTTCAGCAGGCATTTTCCCGTTACTGCCACTTACGGCAGATTTATGGGCGTCACTCACTTTAAAGAACTCATTAGGGTCCTGCACCGGCTCTTTTTCAAGGATAATATCGAGGAGTGGTTCCATACGTTCTAAATACTGAACTTTAAGGTCCCCAATAACTTCCTGCTCAATTTCAGCTACATCCTTCTCATTTTTTTTGGGAAGCAATACTTCTTTAATGCCGGCTCTTTTTGCAGCCAATACTTTTTCTTTGATTCCGCCAACTGGCAGCACCAATCCACGCAACGTGATCTCACCAGTCAATGCAATTGTTCCCTTCACTTTTCTTTGGGTAAAAATCGAAGCAATCGCTGACATTAATGAAACACCTGCCGAAGGTCCATCTTTAGGTACTGCACCGGCAGGCACATGGACGTGAAGATCCCAGTATTTAAAGGCTTCTTCCGGAATGCCGATGTGATCGGAATGTGCTTTCAGATATGAAATGGCCAGCATAGCCGATTCTTTCATAACATCACCAAGCTGACCAGTAATATTCAGTTTGCCCGAACCTTTGGAAACACTGGCCTCTATAAATAAGATATCACCTCCGTAAGGAGTCCAGGCTAAACCTGTAGCTACACCTGGAACGATGGTTCGTTCTGCAGCATCACTGAAGAATTTTCGTTTACCTAAAAATTCTTCAACATCACCGGCTTCCACAGCAAATTCTTCGATTTCGTTGGAAGCGATCTTGGCGGCAACACCTCGGCAAACGCCGGCTATTTGTCGCTCAAGATTACGCACTCCGGATTCTCTTGTGTATTGATCTATAATTCTTTCAATCGCATCATCTGAAAAAGAGATCTGCTCCTTCTTCAATCCATTCTCTTCGACCTGTTTAGGGATCAGATATTTTTTTGCGATCTGAGTTTTCTCTTCCAGGGTGTATCCGCTGATATTAATGATCTCCATACGGTCTTTTAAAGGAGCCGGTATGGTATCCAGGGAGTTTGCGGTAGCTATGAACATTACTTTGGACAAGTCATATTCAAGCTCCAAATAATTATCGGTGAAGGTGTTGTTTTGTTCTGGATCTAAAACCTCCAACAGGGCAGAAGTAGGATCGCCACGATAATCGGCTCCAACTTTATCAATTTCATCGAGCATGATCACCGGATTACCTTTTCCGGCCTTTTTCATAGAGCGAATAATTCTTCCCGGTAAGGCGCCTATATAAGTTCTTCGGTGACCGCGAACCTCTGCTTCATCACGAATACCGCCTAAACTAAATCGCTCAAATTCTCTATTTAAAGCTCTTGCAATGGACTTCCCAAGTGAAGTCTTACCAACTCCGGGAGGGCCGTAAAAGCAAAGGATCGGGGCCTTCATGTCTTTCTTAAGCTTTAATACAGCTAAGTATTCAACAATACGCTTTTTAACTTTCTCCAAGCCATAATGATCTTCATCCAATACCTTTCGGGCAAATTCCAGATCCAATTTGTCCTCTGAAAATTCTTCCCAGGGCAGATCGAGTATCCATTCCACATAACTGTAAATAATGCCGTAGTTCGGGGAAGCATTCGGAGTCATTTCTAATCGCTGGAGTTCTTTCTCAGCGGTCTCTTTGGCTTCATCCGGTAATTTCTTTTTAGCAAGGCGGTCACGAAGTTTCTCAATGTCCTGCTGTTCGGCATCTTCTCCAAGTTCTTCCTGAATGGCCTTCATTTGCTGGCGCAGGTAGAACTCGCGCTGTTGGTCATCGATATCGGATTTTACCTTTGTACGGATCTTCTCGCTCATATCCAGAACCTGAACTTCCTTCTCAAGGAATTCCATAACCTTATCCAGATTATCAGAGAATTTTCTGATCTCAAGAAGGGACTGTTTGTCCGATACGGAAACATTGAGGTTCGAAGAAATAAAGTTCAACAGAAAGGTAGGGCTGTTGATGTTATTAACTGCAATGGAAGCCTCCGAAGGAATATTCGGAGACATATTTATGATCTTACTTGCAGTTTCTTTGATGTTTCTCACAGAGGCATCAAGCTCAAGTCCTTTAATATCCATTTCTTTCGGATAGGGCTCAACATCAGCTTTGAAGTAAGGATCGTTTTGGGTGAAATCCGTTATTTTGAAATTCGATTTACCCTGAATAACGATGCTTTTACTTCCATCCGGCATTTTGATGAGCTTCAAGATCTGTGCAACAGTACCTATTTTGTGCAGATCTTTATATTCAGGCTCTTCGATATCCTCGTTTTTCTGAGTTACTACGCCAATAATTTTATCTCCTTCATAAGCCTCTTTTACAAGTGCAAGGGAACGGTCGCGCCCAACAGTAATTGGCACAACTACGCCGGGAAACAAGACGGTATTTTTCAATGGCAGAATGGGGAGGGAATCAGGAATATCAGCTTCTGTGAGTTCCTTTTCTTCCTCTTCTGACATTAAAGGGATAGCTTGTTCAAAATCATCGAAGTTATCATCCGATTGGTCTAAATCCTGAAATAAATCAAAACGTTGTCTCATAGAATAAGTGTCTGCAAAAATTTTTCTGTTTTATTAATCAAAGGCAAATACGAAGCCATTCCAATCATCTTATACAAACCGTCATAATCACCCGCTGCCTGTCAGTAAAGTAGGGCAAAGTGTCAGGCTTTAAAAGTGAAACTGGAGAGTAGCGGCAGCTGCTCCTGTTATCCGGGGCTGTTCAATTAAAGAATTCGGACTGAAGATGCCTGCGAGCGAGAGATCCCATTTTTTGGTCTCTACCGCCATTCCGATACTCAGAAATTCGGGTCTTTGGGCTTCAAACTGAACGCCACCTCGCAGAGGTAAGAAATTGAGAGGCCTGAGTTCCATTCCAAAGGAAGATATAAGTTTGGTTGAATTAAAGGCATTGTTGGTGAGTCCAACACTTACATCTCCCATAAGCTTGAGCCGATTGATCTCTATCAAAGCTCCACCGTGTAAAGCCATAGGAAGGAGCGAGGCAAACGAGCTTTGGTTGGGAGAATTTCCGGTAAAGGGATTGTCCTCTCCAAATTGTTCAATGAAACTAATGTATTGACCTCTCGAACCTATAAAAGCTTCACCAGCAATAGTAGTTGGCAAATTGGTTACAAGGGTGGTATCCGGAGAGGAGGAAAGGGAGACTTCATCATTATTGTAGGAGATAAAACCTATATCTGTCATGGAAAATGAAAGTCTCAGTGAACGGCGGGTTGGCTGACCATCTCGCTGGATGGCAGAAAGATCTTTACCCAATGTAAGCAGGTAGGTGACTCCAATATCAAGTCCGGCACCAATTCCATTTACATTGAATGAGGTTGTAGAGAAAGACCGTGCGTTGGCCTGATTGATGGGGGTACCCCTTAAATATGCAAGAGTAGAGGTTCCAAATTCTCCGGTAGCATTGTATGTAAAATTCTGCACTCTTTCTGTGGCTGAATTACCTTCTAATCCCCTGTAGGTGTTGTTCCATTCTGCATTTTGATATCCGGTTCCTATAATCAATTTCGGAGCTATACCAATAATAAAATTATCAAGTTTTGATGTGAGTCCCGTTAAAAACTGAAAGGATTCAGCATATCCAAAAGAGATCTCATGCAAACTCTGATATCGGTGGATGAGCGACCGGTCCAGGATAAGTTCATCATCGGATGTTTGCTTGAAAGAATCGCTGTACCAACCCTGGCCTACTCTGAACCTTGAGGAAGTACGGGTACGCAAAGCGATGGAAAAAGCCCGGTCGTTTTTGAGCCATTTCATACCTATTAAAGTGGCATCATATCTGAATTTGTTATCAGAAAGGGAAGCTTCATGCGGATAGTTGGAATCTATGATCTCGACCTGATCCGTTCCGGAAATCGAAGTTTGTCCCGGAGTGTAAAGCTCAAAATAGTTTTTGGCATTTTGAAACTGTGTGGACAGGTCGCCATAGTTTTGAGTACCATCTAAATACAGACCGATAACACCGACTCCGAAGGAGAAATTTCCCGATCTGTCCTGAATAAGCAAATTAGCAGGATTATAAAAATTAGCATTATAATCGGTGATATAGGTACTTCCGCCACCGCCGAGCGCCATATTTCGGGGGGTTAGAACGGGTTGTGCAACGCTTTCCAAAACGCACACCAGTACAAAAAGCAGAATTAATGATACCTGCTGCATCAAAAGATACCTTCCAAATTTTTATCTAATCAATTACCTGTAACGGAGCCGCCCGTAGCATTAGTTTTTTTTGACCACGGTTCTTGAAAAATACAACAACTTTGGCATCTGTTCCTACTCCACTTCGGGAGATGATCTTTCCGGGGCCAAATTTGGTGTGAACGACTTTTGTCCCAGCCTGAAAAGGATCTTCACCATCTTCATAATCATATTGAATAGTCGCTGATGGAGACTTATAAGTCTTTTTGGTGTGAAATTTTTTCCAGTCGTAGTCCACTTCATAATCAGAGTTATCGGATGATCTGTTTTCAAAGCGATCTTTTTTCTGTGTGATAGTGGCACCTGTCTCAGTCTGAACAACCCCGGCATCCACTTCATCCAAAAACCGGGACCGGGCCTGCCTGGTTTCTTCACCAAATTTAAAGCGGCTCCGGCAATGGCTGAAATACAAACGTTCCTCAGCCCGGGTAATTGCTACGTAAAATAATCTGCGTTCTTCTTCAATATCCACATCAAAATTATCACGTGCCCCCATAGGGAATAAGTTTTCTTCGAGCCCCACAATAAAGACCACCGGGAATTCAAGCCCTTTTGATGCATGAACAGTCATCAGGGTGATTGCGGGTTTATCCTCATCAAATTTATCGGCATCCGTGATAAGGCTTATTTCCTGAAGGAATGCACTGAGTGAGGGGTTTGCTTTCCCTTTTGAGTAATAAGAGATGGCATTCTGCAATTCAATGATGTTATCTCTCCGCATCATCGACTCATGAGAATTCTCCTCAACCAGAGCTTTCATATAGCCTGACTGTTCCAGTATCGCTTTTGTAATATTCACCAGCGATTCTCCATTCTCAAGATCATCCCGCAGCCGATCGATCATATTCACAAATTCACGAACCCGGGCCTTTGCAGGCTTATAGACATCCAGATCTTCCACATGCTGGATGATACTCCACATCGATCGCCCTTCAGACCGAGCCCGTTTTAAAATGTCCTGGATCGATTTATTTCCAATCCCTCTGGATGGTTCATTGATGATCCGAAGGAGGTTAGTCTCATCATGGGGATTCACCAGCAGCGTCAAATAAGCAAGTACGTCTTTGATCTCTTTCCGCTGATAGAAGGAAAGGCCGCCGACCAATTGATACGTGAGGTCTTTACGTCTCAGTGCTTCCTCAAAAACCCGCGACTGGTAATTGGTGCGGTATAAGATGGCAAACTCATTATTTTGGTAGCCTTGCTGCATCTTAAGATTCTGAATGTGACTGGCCACCCGATTGGCCTCATCCCGCTCATCAAAGTTTTCGAGTACGGTGATTCTTTCCCCATAATTCTGTTCGGTCCATAAGGTCTTTTCAAGCTGCTTGGTATTTTGCTTGATGATGGAGTCAGCGCACTGCAGGATGGCTTTTGTGGAGCGATAGTTTTGCTCTAAGGGAACCTGAGTAGCATTCTCGTAATCTTCCTTGAAGTTTAGAATGTTGGAAATATCCGCTCCGCGGAAGGAATAGATACTCTGGGCATCATCGCCAACCACGCAAATATTCCGGTATTTGTCGGCCAGCATTTTGGTTACTTTATACTGAGCATGATTGGTATCCTGGTACTCATCAATTAGAATATATTTGAACCGATCCTGGTACTTCTCCAGGATATCCGGATGTTCCTGAAACAACTCGATCGGCTTCACCAGCAGATCATCAAAATCCATGGAATTGCTTTGCTTCAGCCGCTTATTATAGATCTTATACACCCGGGCAGTGATATCATCAAGGGTACTGCTTACAAACTTTTCCTGATAGGTATCGGCTTGTATCAGCTGGTTTTTGGAATCACTGATCTTATTGTGGATGGTCTTTGGCTTAATCTCTTTGGGATCAAAATTCAATTCCTGCAGGATCTGTTTAACAACGGTCTGCGAATCATTGGAATCATAGATCGTAAAGTCAGAGCCAAAACCGATCTTATCAGCTTCAAATCTAAGGATCTTTGAAAATATAGAGTGAAAGGTTCCCATCCATAGCTTCTTTCCCTTATCACCGATCAGGTTCTGGATTCGGTCTTTCATCTCCCTTGCGGCTTTGTTCGTAAAGGTAAGGGCTAAAATTTGCTCCGGGGCTGCTTTATATTGCTGAAGCAGGTAGGCAATCCGATATGTGAGCACCCGTGTTTTGCCGGAACCTGCACCGGCCACGATAAGTAGCGGACCATCGATATGGGTTACCGCTTTCAACTGCTGTTCGTTCAGCGTGGAAAGAAAATCCGGTCGTCCTTTGGGTTCTTCAGATGGAAGTGAAAATGTTTTCATAATCTTATTTAACCACGAAGGGTACAGGGTTTATGAAGCGATCTATACTTAATAAAATACTGTGTTCCTCAGTGAACTCTGTGGTTAGTCTTCAAAATCTTTCAACTGCTCACGCAGTTTTCCGAGGCTGTCTTCGGTATCCGCTTTCTTTTTTTTCTCTTTTTCTACAACGTCATCAGGGGCATTATTCACGAATCCGGCATTATTCAACTTGCCATTTATTCCTTTCAGAAAACCTTCCAATCGGGCAATCTCTTTTTGGATACGCTCGCGCTCTTTTTCAAAATCTACTAAGCCTTCCAGCGGCACATAAATTTCATTTCCCCCGACCATTGAAGATGAATAGACTTTTGGCTTCTCAACTTCAGTCCCAACTGATAAAGTTTTTATACTTTCCAGCTTCTCTAAAACAGTGCGATTCGCTAAAATTTCATCCGCTACAGCCTGCACTTTAGTGTTGATAAGAACATCCAATGCTTCTTTTGGAGAAATATTTACTTCCGAGCGAATATTCCGGAGTGAAGAAACCATTTCCTGCAGCGTGCCGAATAGCTTGATGTCATCTTCATTTAATTTTGAGCCATCCACTTCAGGCCATTGTGAAACCAATAAAGCTTCTTCCGCCGAACGCTCCTGAATATGCTGCCAGATCTCCTCACTGATAAACGGCATAAAAGGATGGAGGAGCTTCATCAGCTGCTCAAAAAATCCAAGGGCGGTATTCAGTTTTTCTTGTGAGATGTTTTGCCCGTATTCCTTCGGCTTGGCCAGCTCAATGTACCAGTCACAGAAATCATCCCAAATGAGCGAGTACACTTTTTTGAGAGCGTCATTCAGCTTGTACTTATCGAAGTCTTCATTTACTCCGGCAATGGTCTGCTGAATTCGTGCGGCCATCCAGCGGTCAGAGAGATCGTCTTTGCTGATCTCAAGAGCAGGCTTATAATCAACATCCTCTTCCATATTCATAGTAAGGAAGCGGAAGGCATTCCAGATCTTGTTACTGAAATTCCGACCCTGTTCACATAGTTTTTCATCGAAGGGGAGGTCGTTTCCGGCAGGTGTTGCAAAGAGCATTCCCATTCGGATGCCATCGGCTCCGTATTTGTCAATGAGCTCCAGCGGATCAGGGGAATTCCCCAAACTCTTACTCATCTTACGGCCTTTCTTATCGCGCACGATACCGGTATAGTACACATTGTCGAACGGTTTTTCGTCCATATACTCGTATCCGGCAATGATCATGCGTGCTACCCAAAAGAACATGATCTCGGGAGCGGTTACCAGATCTTTGGTTGGGTAGTAGTAATCTAATTCCTTATTGGCTTTTCCGGTACGGATGTATTTTGGGTCAAAAACAGAGATAGGCCACAGCCAGGAGGAGAACCAGGTATCCAATACATCTTCATCCTGTTTTAAATGCTCAAATTTTAAGTTTTGTTTTTTGAACTTTTCGCGGGCTTCATCTTCGGTTTTGGCTACAACAAACTCATCATCTTCATTATACCAGGCCGGAATTCGATGGCCCCACCAAAGCTGACGGGAGATGCACCAGTCGCGCACGTTCTCCATCCAGTGGCGGTAGGTATTTTTGAATTTCTTTGGGTGAAACTCAACCGTGTCATCCATTACGTTTTCGAGGGCGGGCTGAGCCAGTTTCTTCATGGAAACCCACCATTGCAATGAAAGCCGGGGCTCAATTACGGCATCGGTTCGCTCGGAATAGCCAACCTTGTTTTTATAGTCTTCCGTTTTGAGCAGCAGATTGGCTTCTTCCAGGTCTTTAGAGATTTGCTTGCGAACGTCAAACCGATCCATGCCGATATATAACTCGCCTTCTTCACTCACTGTACCATCTTCATTTAGCATGTTGATGGTGGGCAAGTCATGCTTCTGTCCGATATTATAATCGTTTTCATCGTGTGCCGGAGTGATCTTCAGGCAGCCAGTACCAAATTCCATATCCACATAATCATCCTCGATGATCGGTACTTCGCGGTTTACCAACGGCACGATCACCTTTTTGCCTTTCAAATGCGTATATCGCTCGTCATCAGGATGTATGCATACAGCCGTATCACCCAGCAAAGTCTCAGGCCGGGTAGTGGCGATGGTTACAAAATCATCTTTTCCCACAATTTTATACTTGATGTGATACAGTTTGGAATTCACTTCCTTGTGAATTACTTCTTCATCACTCAAAGCGGTTTTAGCAACGGGATCCCAGTTGATCATCCGCGCGCCGCGATAGATTTTCCCTTTCTCAAACAGATCAATGAATACATCAATAACGCTTTCAGAATACTCGGGATTCATCGTGAAATTGGTACGATCCCAATCACAGCTTGCACCTAATTTCTTAAGCTGCTCCAGGATGATGCCTCCGTGTTCGTGGGTCCACTCCCAGGCATGTTCCATAAATTCATCCCGACCCAGATCACTTTTTTTAATGCCTTTTTCACGAAGTCGGCGCACAACTTTAGCTTCCGTTGCAATGGAGGCATGATCGGTTCCGGGAACCCAGCATGCGTTGTAGCCTTGCATCCGGGCTCGTCTCACCAACACATCCTGAATGGTATTGTTGAGCATGTGTCCCATGTGAAGTACACCGGTCACATTGGGAGGGGGAATAACCACGGTAAAAGATTCTCGATTATCCGGAGTGGAGTGAAAATAATTGTTTTTCATCCAATGGGCATACCATTTATCCTCAACTTTGGAGGCGTCGTATTGTGCGGGAATGTCTTTAATATCCTTTTCTGAACTCATAGATTAGATCGTAATCGGGTAACAGTTTTTATATGTAGCGACGGATCAGAGAATTCAGAATTCTGAATCCGGAATTCTGTAAAATCTATTTCACTCGTTTTAGGAGTACACCAAAGTGGCCGTCGCAGCCGTGTTTGTGTGGGAATGTCTGATAGGATTTTCCGTCTTCGGCTAAGACTTCTTCAGGGAGGTAGTCCTCCAAAGGCTCCAGCTCAAAGTTGTCCATTTTGGAAAGAAACTTCTCAATCTGGTCCATATTCTCTTCCGGCTCCAATGAACAGGTACTGTAAACCAATCGGCCGCCACGTTTAACCATGTTAGCGGCTTCTTCCAATAATTCTTCCTGAAGGGCAGCAGCATTCTTTAATCCTTCTTCATCACGTCTCCAGCGTAGATCAGCACGTTTACTCAGAACACCTGTTCCGGTACACGGTGCATCCAGAAGTACTACATCTGCCAAGCCAAGTGATACTTCCAGAACATCTCCACCTTTTATCTTGATGTTTTCAGCACCATAGTTCAGAGCGCTTTCAGCAAGCATTTTCAGTCGTTCGGAGGAAATATCAACAGAGGTGATCTCACCTTCACCCTGCATCAGATCAGACATCATGATCGATTTTGTGCCGGGAGCTGCGCAGAGATCAAATACTTTTTCGCCCGGTTGGGGATCTAAAATGGTAGGGGCAAATCCGGCTGCAATATCCTGAACCAGACAAATTCCTTTAGTAAGCAATCCTTTCTCAATAAAAGGTTGAACCGAATCTACTTTATAGTAATGTGGAAGCCAGTCGCTGGCTTCAAAATCGACATCCATTTTTTCCATGCGAAGTTCAAAATTTTCCGGCTTTGTTCGCAGGCTGTTTACTCTCACATAGTAATGAGGCCGAGAATTATTGGCTTGCATAAGCTGAAAAGCTTCCCGCTCACCAAAACGTTCTCTCCACCGGGCAACCATCCACTCAGGGTGGGAGAAGGTGGTGGCTACTAATTTGTTCCGGTCTTTGTATGCAGGCTTTGGAAGTTTGTCTCGGTCACGCTGTAAGTTCCGCATGATGGCATTAACGAGGTCACCGGTTTTAGAGCCCAGTTTCATTTTTGCGATCTCGACCGCTTCATTAATAGCTGCATAATCGGGTGTGCTGTCCATAAACAACATATCATAAATAGCCAGACGCAAGATATTTTTAAGTCCCGGCTTCATCTCAGCAACGGAAACACTGGAGAATTCATCGATCAGGAAATCAAGATAGCTTCGTTTTCGCAATATATTTTGTACGTATTCCCGGACTTGAGCACGCTCACGAGTTTCTAACTCATTTGCATGGGAAAAGTCGAGCACCTGCTTTTCATCAAATTCAATGAGAATGTCTATACTTACCGAGCGTTCTGAAATTTCAGTATCCAAAGGAGTCGAATTTTTAATAATTGTTGTTGCCTGTAATAAAAAAAGGCGATTTTGTGATCACCTTCCCTGATTGATTCATTAAAAAGAAGTCGCGTCAGTGGCGTGACTTTAATAGCTAACAAAGATAAAAGTTTAACGCCGGACTTGCTAATGATAAGTGCGGCGTTTTTAGGTTTTTTTATGACTTGAGTTTTTAACGGGTTTGGTTGCAAGAGATTTACCTGAACTACCTCTCGGCCTGATGGCTCCAAGTCCATCTGACCGATTGTCGGACTCGACCACTGCCGCCTGTTTTTATCTATGTTTAACCACCGAGGCCTAATCCATCGGTCAGCGAGGCAATTCCGTCAGATCGATATAGAGTTATATTAAATTGTAGATGAGTTTAGGGTTCATTTCCCAGATTGGATTCGGAGCTCTGTGAATATTTACTCACATTTTTCATTGCCTCTCTTTATGTATCTCCCTATCTTTGACAGCCTTTGCAGTAGTGCATTAATAAAGCTGCTAATTATCAAAGCAAAAACTAACAAAATCGCGATTTAGCACATGAATAAAGGAAAGATAGCGCAGGTAATTGGACCTGTAGTTGATGTTGATTTTTCAGACAGTAAAACTCCCGCCGTTCTCAATGCTCTTGAAATTGAGATGACAGATGGTTCAATCCTAACCCTTGAGGTTGCTCAACATCTTGGTGAAGATCGTGTGCGGACCATCGCGATGGATTCTACCGATGGACTTGTTCGCGGTATGAATGTAACCGATACGGGTAAAGCTATCTCAATGCCGATTGGTGAAGATATCAGAGGCCGACTATTTAATGTAGTAGGTGCTTCCATTGACGGTATCGATGCTCCGGAAGGAAAAGATTCTTATCCCATTCACCGTGATGCACCTGCTTTTGATCAATTAGCAACCTCTTCTGAAATGCTTGAAACAGGGATCAAAGTGGTTGACTTGCTTTGTCCTTATGCCAAAGGAGGAAAGATCGGATTGTTCGGTGGTGCCGGTGTAGGTAAAACCGTATTGATCCAGGAGCTGATCAACAACATCGCCAAAGAGCACGGTGGACTATCCGTATTTGCCGGTGTTGGCGAGCGTACACGTGAAGGAAATGACCTTCTTCGTGAATTCCTTGAGTCCGGTATTATTAATTACGGCGACGAATTTAAAGAATCTATGGAAGCTGGGGAGTGGGACCTGTCTAAAGTGGACAAAGAGAAATTGAAAGAATCTCAGGCAACACTGGTATTCGGTCAAATGAATGAGCCTCCGGGAGCTCGTGCACGAGTAGCACTTTCTGGATTGACCGTTGCTGAGTATTTCCGTGATGAAGTATCACGTGATATCCTGCTATTTATTGATAACATTTTCCGATTTACACAGGCCGGTTCAGAGGTGTCAGCACTGCTGGGACGTATGCCTTCTGCGGTAGGTTATCAGCCAACATTAGCTACTGAAATGGGTGACCTTCAGGAGCGTATTACTTCAACAAAAGACGGATCTATTACATCGGTTCAGGCTGTTTATGTACCTGCTGATGACTTGACTGACCCTGCTCCGGCAACAACCTTTACTCACCTGGATGCAACAACCGTACTTTCCCGTGCATTGACACAGATTGGTATTTATCCTGCGGTAGATCCTTTGGATTCATCATCAACTATTCTGGATCCTAAAGTTGTAGGGCAGGAGCATTACGATGTAGCTAACAGGGTGACACGTCTGCTTCAGAACTACAAAGATCTTCAGGACATCATCGCCATCCTGGGTATGGATGAACTTTCTGATGAAGATAAGCTGGTTGTAAGCCGTGCACGTCGTGTTCAACGGTTCCTTTCTCAGAACTTTCACGTGGCCGAGCAGTTTACCGGTCAGCCGGGCGTGTATGTGAAAGTGGATGAAACCATCCGCGGCTTCAAGATGATCCTTGATGGTGAATTAGATCACCTTCCTGAAAATGCTTTCTACATGGTAGGTAACATTGACGAAGCCATTGAGAAAGGCGAGAAACTGCTTGCTAAATCTGAAGAAGAAGCTGCTTAATTAACTTACAGAACCTGATCATGAGCACATTTAATGCACAGATACTTACTCCTAACGGCTCTCTATTTGAGGGAGAAGTGAGTGGGGTAAAGTTACCGGGAACGCAAGGCAGCTTTGAGGTAAAATCGAATCACGCACCAATAGTCTCAACACTGGAAAAAGGCACCGTTTTGGTGCGTAAATCCGATGGAGATACTACCTATGCAATTTCAGGCGGTTTTGTTGAAGTGAATAATAACAAACTAACGCTCTTGGCAGAATCTGTAGAAGAAGCTTCCTGATAGGTACACAAATTTAAATTTTAGAAGCCTCATACATTCATTTTGTATGAGGCTTTTTTTATATCCAAAGCAATTATATTCCTTAAAAATGTAGGTATTCATTATGAAGAATTTACTTTTTGTTTTAATTGGGATACTGCCTCTAACTCTTTTCGCACAACAAGAGCCGGATATGTCCTTTGAATTTTCAATTGAAGATCCAGCCTATCAAAAAGAAGCAGGTCCGTTGTTATGTATCGATTCAGCCCATAATAATTTTCATACGCTTGAAGGCGGATTCGCTCCGTTTGCACGAGTTATGAAAGAGGATGGATATAACCTAATAAATGTTGATTCTTCATTGGATGTAGTAGAGCAGCTAAAAGCATGTGACGTTTTTATTATTGTGAATCCGCTTCATAAAAGCAATGTAAGGAATTGGGTGCTGCCTAATCCGTCCGCCTTTTCTGAACTGGAGATCGCAAACTTAAATAAGTGGGTAGAGGAAGGAGGCTCGTTATTTTTGATCGCAGATCATATGCCATTTGCTGGTGCGGCCTATGACTTAGGTAATTCTTTTGGATTCAGGTTTAGAAATGGGTTTGCAACGCTTGCTAAAGATGTTAATCAGCCGGATATGTTTACCTTAAAGAATGGCCGATTGCTGGAAAGTCCCATTTCGGGAGGGAAAATAACGACTGTGACAACGTTCACGGGTTCCGCATTTACGTATCCTGAAAAAGCTATTCCTGTTCTGGTTTTTAAGAGGGGAGATTACAGCCTGGAACCCGAAGTTGCCTGGCAATTTAATGAAGATACCAAAACGGTAGCATTGGGTAATTATACTCAAGGCGCTATCATGGAATATGGTGCCGGAAAAATTGCGGTATTTGGAGAGGCTGCGATGTTTACCGCTCAAAAGATCCAGACTCCACAAGGGGAATTCAAAGTAGGGTTGAATAATACCGATCTCGCTCCGCAAAACCTCTCATTCCTGTTAAACCTCATGCATTGGCTGGATTGATAACATAGTGTTCCTCAATTACCAGCCAATCCTACCCTTATCCTGATCTTTAATGAGTTCATTTCGTGTCTCATTGGGATCTTCCGGCATCACAAAACCGGGTGGGGGTTCAAAGGCATCATATTTCCAATAGGTATCTTCGTCATTGGTGGCGTAATTAATGAATTGACCTACTATGGGGAGTGCAGTTCTTGCCCCCTGTCCAATACTAATGCTGCTTGGGATGTTCTGATTAAATCTGATCCTTCGATCTTCTCCTCCAACCCAGGCACCCATTACTAAGTGAGGCATCATGGCAACGAACCAGTTATCTGCAGCATCATTGGTGGTCCCTGTTTTTCCAGCTACATCTTGCCGTACACCGTAGGAATTTCTAAGCCGAACTCCCGTTCCATAAAAATCTTCTCCACCTCTGATAACTCCTCTGAGCATGTCCGTTATGATATATGCTGTTTCCGGGCTGATTACTTCGGAAGTGTATTCCGGGTGAAATTCCTGCAATATATTACCTTCTTTATCTTCAATTCTTGTAATAGCGATAGGTTCAATATGCACACCGGCGTTTGCAAAAGTAGTGTATGCACTGGTGAGTTCGAGCAAAGAAACACGGGCTGTCCCCAAAGCTATAGAAGGGAAGGCGGGTGTATCACTCATATCAATTCCCAGATTGGAGGCCATCTCTTTGATCTTACGGGCAGCTGGATCCAATTCCCATAGCTTATTTGTTCCGGGGGCTCCGGCAATTTCAGGAAGAAGCCGAACGGTTACGTTATTCATACTTCGTGCAAGTGCTTCTCTGAGTGAAACATCCACAGGCCCTTCCGCAACGGTTTTATCTTTAGGATTCCATATATCTCCTTTACGATCGTAAAATGAGGTCGGAAATTTGGAGAATTTATGATAGGGTTTATATCCATTGTCTATAGCTACGGCATAAACAAAAGGTTTAAAGGTAGAACCTGCTTGTCTTCGAGACTGGTAAACGTGATCATACTGAACATTACCATAATCGGTACCTCCAACCCAAGCTAAGATATTGCCATTAGATGGTTCTATAGCCACAAAACTGGCTTGGAGCCTGGTACGTGCTTTCTTAACAGAATCAACATAGGCGGTGTCAGCAAAAAGAGAATCAAAAACGACTTGTTCTATCTTGGTATTGTATTTTGCAAAACCGTTTTTGTAGCGGTCCGTTTCCCTCATAAAACTCCGCAAGAAAAGAGGGAATTCTTCCCATAGAATGTCCATGTATTCATCACTTCCGGATGAAGTCCATTCTCTTTCAAATATACTTTGTAAGGAATCTAATTTTGTCTTAACCGCTCGTTCTGCATGTTTTTGAAGTTTAGAGTCGATGGTAGTGTAGATCACTAATCCATCCTGATATAGATCATATCCGTTTTCTTCCAGCCATGGGTTTACTTTTTGACGAACATATTCTCCAAAATACCTGCTTTGTCTTCCGGTCTTAAAAGGGGGATGATAATCGAGTTCAATAACCCGCTCTGTGAGAGCTTCATGTTCACTTTGCGTAAGGAAGTTACGTTTGTACATCTGGCCGAGAACAATATCTCTTCGGGCTTTAGACCGTTCCGGAAATATTCTCGGATTGTAAGCATAAATGGCCTTAAGTGAGCCTATCATAACAGCAGCTTCAGAGATGGTTAATTCTTTTGCCGGTTTTCCAAAATGTGTTTGCGCTGCCGCTTCAATACCAAAGGTTGAATTTGGAAACTCCACGGTATTCAAATACATCTCAGCGATTTCACGTTTGGTATATCTGCGCTCAAGCTGTATAGCGGTAATCATTTCCCGGAACTTTCTGGAAACCGAAAACTCCTGCCCGATCTTTTTGTACAAATTTCTTGCAAGCTGCTGACTAATGGTGGACGCTCCCTGCCATCGGCCATTGATCAGGTGCCAGGGAATAGCCAGTGTTCGAAACATATCCATACCCCAGTGATTATAAAATCTGTGATCTTCCGTAGCTACCAATGCGTCAATTACATGAGGAGATATTTCATCATAGCGAACCCACTTCCGGTTTTCTGTAAAGTATTTATCAAGTGTTTCACCATCACGACTTCGAACTTCAGAAGCAATAGCTGTTTCAGGATTTTCAAATTCATCAGCAGAAGGAAGTCCCTGAAAAAGATAGAATACATATCCGGCGGCAACGAGAAAGATAAATCCGGCAGCTATGCCTGACCATTTCATTATGGTATTGAAATAAGGATTTTTCTTCTTGGCGGAAGACTCCTGAGGATCTGTATTCTTTTGCTTTCGTTCCTGTAGAATTTTCTTTCGGTATTCAGGATCGTTGAAATACCGTTTATGATCAATAGGTTCTTTTTTATCGTCGCTCATAATCTTGATTTATTTCACTCGAAAGGTATAAAATTTTTCGATGATGCTTTCCATGTAACGAGACTTAATCCTGTATTGTTATATAAGGCCATCGTTCTGTGATTAAAAAACGTACCAAGGTTTATATAACTTCCCCGGGAAAATGTTTCCATCCTCGGAACATGATCATGGCCACTTATGATATAGTCCAAGTTGTGTTTATTGAAGATCTTTTTGGCTTGCCGGTTCAAAGGCTCCGGATTGTGGGAGTCTCTTCTGCGGGTTAAGGATGAAAATGCTTTCATAGCTGCCAATCCTAATTCAGGAGATAAAATCTTTTGATAAGTACGTACAAAGGTATCATTTCGTAACAGTTTATGGAATGCAGCCCGGGGGAAATCGATCTTAGCGGCAGCAACTCCGTCACCGTGCATTAATAAAAAGCGTTTTCCGGCAATCTCCTTTAGCCTGAAATTTGATTCCAGATCAAATCCACGATCATTAAAATGACCAAAAGTCCAGTTGTCATGATTTCCGGTAATAAAAAGGGCTGGAGTTACGGTTCTGTTATATTCTTCAAAAGCGTCCAAAACTTTCCTTCCAAGGTCAGGTATGAATCCTTTTTCCGGATATTCCATCCAGTAATCAAAAAGATCTCCCAAAATATTAATTTCAATTCGTTCCTTTTTGCAATGTTCGATCAGTGTTATCAGATCCCGTTCAATCTGCTGATTGGTATTTGACGAAAATGCACCAAGATGTACATCTGATATAAAAAGGTGCTGCTCAAAACTCATTATTATTTCTTTCGGGTAATTACAAATTGTATGAGATCAGCAAAGTCTTGCTTAGCGGGTGAGTCAGGAACGGAATTCAAGCTATCGATGGCTTTATTGGCATAATCGTACATGGTTTGCCTGGCATATTTCATTCCTCCGTTTTCATGAACAAAATCAACGATCTCATCAATATTGCCATTCGATTTTTTTCGTTTTTTCATGAGTGCCCGAATACGTGCAGCCTTCCTTTTAGGGGCATGTTCAAAAGCTTTGATCAGTGGAAGCGTAACCTTTCGTTCTTGAATATCATTTCGAGTGGGTTTACCAATATCATCCATGCCGTAATCGAAGAGGTCGTCGCGGATCTGAAATGCGATTCCGATACACATCCCTATCTCTCGCATTGTTTTATGGATCTTTTCATCATCAGTAACAGAAACGGCCCCGCACTCGCAACAAGTAGAAATAAGGCTTGCTGTTTTTTCGGAGATGATCTGGAAATAGCGTTCTTCCGTCATATTAAAAAGCCCTGCGGTTTTGAGCTGCCGAAGTTCGCCCTCACTCATTTTTTGCACAGCCCGGGATTGTACTTCAAGTAAACTATGCTCTTTATTTTCCAAGGCAATTAGCAATCCTTTTGACAACAGGTAATCACCTAACAGTACACCGGCTTTATTCTTCCAGATCTTATTTATGCTCACAAATCCCCGGCGGCTGTTGGCCTCATCTACCACATCATCATGAATAAGGGTAGCGGTGTGCAGGAGTTCAATCATAGTTGCGGCAACATAACTCCTGTTGTTGATCTCACCGAATAAGTTGGCTGTCATAAAAACAAGCGTTGGTCGTAATTCTTTCCCTTTTTGCCGTAAAAGATACTTGATGATCTGGTCGAGCAAGAATACGTCTGATTTAATGGTCTCCTTAAAAAAATTCCTGAATTCCGATAAGTTTGCCGAAACAGGAGTGGTAATTTCTTTTAAGGTTTTTCTGTTAACAGTCTCAGAATTTATATGTTCTAACTCTTGGTTATCGATCATCAATTGTGTTGAAATTTTCTTAAACTTGGGCGTAAAATAATTTACTGATAATACGGAACAATTATTTACTCTCAATAACTCACTCACACCCATTATAATTTTATGTCAACAGATATTGTCAATGTTAAGACTATTGGAGTTTTAACAAGTGGAGGAGACTCTCCCGGAATGAATGCGGCCATCAGGGCTGTGGTACGCGCCTCAGCTCAAAATGATGTTTCAGTTTATGGTATTAAGCATGGATACTATGGTTTGATCAATGATGAATTTATTAAATTGGATACCCATTCAGTATCAAATATCATTCAGCGAGGAGGAACGTTTTTAAAATCTGCCCGGTCTCAAGAATTTCATAAAGAATCGGGTAGAAAAAAAGCGGCCGAAAATTTAAAAAAATATGACATTGATGCCCTGATAGTAATTGGTGGAGACGGGACATTTACCGGAGCCAATAAACTTAGCAAGGAACACAACATTAATGTGGTTGGTGTGCCTGCAACCATCGATAATGATATCATAGGCACAGATGAGACCATTGGCTACGACTCTGCCTTGAATACAGCACTTGATGCCATAGATAAGATCAGGGATACTGCTGATGCCCATGAGCGAATGTTTCTTGTTGAAGTTATGGGCAGGGATACCGGTTTCATTGCTCTGGAAACAAGCATTGCAAGTGGCGCTGAAATAGCGTTATTACCTGAAGAACTTACTAACATTAAGGAAGTGAAAAGGCAGCTGCATGAAATGCTGAAACAACAACGCAGAAGCAGCTTGGTCGTAGTAGCAGAAGGAGATGAAACCGGCGGCGCAATGAAATTGGCAGAAAAAATTAAAGACGATTTTGCTCAATATGATATGAGAGTATGTATTTTAGGGCATATTCAAAGAGGCGGATCTCCAACAGCTCGAGACCGTGTGTTGGCTAGCCGATTGGGTGCTGCCGCAGTTAAGGTATTAAAAGAAGGACACAGCGAAGTGATGGTAGGCGTAGTAAATAATGCGCTGAAAATTACACCGCTTAGAGTAGCAATTTCTAAAAAGAAAGAAATTGATCAAAGATTAATAGACTTAGCAAAATTACTTAGGTAATACATGATTAAATGTGATATTGGTTTTGCACGGAAATTCATTGAGGACGATGCTTACTTTAAGGCTCGTAAAAAAGCTGATACAGCGCTTGAACAGTTAAGGAATAAAACTGGTCCCGGCTCAGAATGGCTGGGTTGGAGAGATATACTTGCTGACCCGAATGACGCCGAGCTGGAACAAATTGGTTCCCTGGGAGAGGAAGTCCGCGCTAAAGCGGATGTATTTATTGTTTGCGGAATTGGGGGATCCTATCTTGGTGCGAAAGCGATTATTGATGCCCTTTCTCCCCATTTTGGAAGCAAAGGCCCGGAAATAATATTTGCCGGACATCATATTGGGGGTAAGTATTTAGAGGAAATGCTTGCTTATTTAAAGGAACCAAAAGGGGATGGTTCCGCTAAGAATATCTACCTGAACGTGATCTCTAAATCAGGATCAACCCTTGAAACAGCTCTTGCTTTCAGAATGCTTCGGGAGCTTCTGGAAGAGATGTATGGAGAAGACTCTTCAGAGCACATCATTTGTACCACAAGTAAGGAGGGTGGCTTACTCAATAAAGTTATTAACGAAAAGGGATATCGGAAATTTATTATTCCTGATGATGTAGGCGGGCGATATTCCGTGCTTACTCCCGTGGGATTATTACCTATTGCCGTGGCGGGAATTGATATCAGAACGTTGTTTTATGGAGCTGTTTCTGCATACAATGAATATGAAGACAATGCAGAGGACCTATTAGAATACGCTGCTCTGAGAAATGCAATTCATGAATCTGGGAAAACCATAGATGTCTTTGCTACTTTTGAACCTGAACTCACATCATTAGGAGGGTGGATACAACAATTATTAGGTGAAAGTGAAGGAAAAGAGGGAAAAGGAATATTCCCTACGGTTGCTACCTTTTCTACCGATCTTCATAGTCTTGGCCAGTTTATTCAGCAAGGTAAGCGCAGCCTGATGGAAACATTCATTATTGTCGAAAAGCCGTTTTCCAAACTTAGGGTTAATGAAATAGAGGGGGATGGAGATGCCTTGAATTACCTTGCCGGCCGGTCATTCCATGAAATAAATACCAAGGCCAGAGAAGGAACAACGGAAGCTCACAGTGAAGGAGATGTTCCTATCATTAAAATTTCAATGGAAGCACTTAACGCTGAAAATATCGGACAACTCATTTATTTTTTCGAATTGCTAACGGGAATATTTGTGTATAGTCTTGGGGTAAATCCGTTCAATCAGCCCGGAGTAGAAGACTATAAGAAAGCCATGTACCGATTACTTGGTAAATAACTAAATTATTTATGGATCAGGAAAAAAGAGAATCAAAATATATAGCAGTAGCTGGAAATATTGGCGCTGGAAAATCTTCGTTAACAGGATTGCTTGCCAAGCATTTTAATTGGCAAGCTTATTATGAGTCAGTAGATGATAATCCGTATCTGCAGGATTTTTATGAAGACATGCGTCGATGGAGTTTTAACCTGCAGATCTATTTTCTGTCAAGCAGATTTCGCCATCAAAAAGAAATGCTTAACGATGATGTAAACCTGATTCAGGACCGAACTATCTATGAAGACGTGGAGATCTTTGCTAAGAACCTGCATCAAATGAATCTGATGAGCGACAGGGATTTTGTGAATTATGAAGCCTTGTTCCAGGAGATGAGTTACTATCTTCGCCCACCCGACTTACTTATCTATTTGCGTGCACAAGTTCCCACACTTGTAAAGCAGATTCAACAGCGGGGGCGGGACTACGAAAATACCATTCGAATTGAATACCTGGAGCGATTGAACAAACTCTATGAGGACTGGATAGACCGTTATCCCCATGAAAAACTGATTATTGATACAGACGATCTCGATTTTGTTAGCAATCAGGAGGATCTGGGTAAGGTAATAGACCTGATAGACCAACGAATGTTTGGGTTATTTAATTGATTGAACCGCACGTGTATTATGCTTATTTTAGGTAGCTATTGAGGAGATGTTCTATGCTAAAATTTAAGATCTTTGAAATTCCTGAAGAACAAAGCGAGAAAACCGTTGAATTGGGCTCAGAGGAGCTTGATTTAGGAGACCTCGCTTTTAAGGGCGGTAAGGTTCATATAGAGTTTTACCGCACACTTCATTTTGTAAGAACTCAATTTACAGTTGATGCAAAAGTAGAGTTGATCTGTGATCGCTCTTTAGATGCATTCAATTACGAAGTTGATCAAAATTATGAAGTGCTTTTTAAGGCAGAAGAAGTAGAAGAATCGGCCGATGAAAATGGAGCCGTAAGAAATTACGATCATACATCTAAGCAAATAGATTTAGAACAAGATGTACGAGATACCATTTTGCTGAATCTCCCAACAAAAAAATTACATCCCCGCTTTTTGGACGAGGAAGGAAATCCAAAGGAAGTACTGAATGAACAATTCGGCGATATTCCTGAAGATGAAGAAGACCAAGTCGACCCAAGGTGGGAAAAATTGAAAGAATTAAAAGAACAACGATAAGGTATATTTAATGGCACATCCAAAACGAAGAACCTCGAATGCGCGTAAGAATAAGCGCCGTGCTCATCACGCTATTTCTGACGTTACGTTGGCTAAATGCTCAAACTGTGGAGCATTGCACCGCTATCACCATGCCTGCGCAGAGTGTGGGTATTACCGTGGTCGTCAGGTAATGAAAGCAGCTAACTAAATTATTACTATATGATTGTTGCAGTTGATGCAGCCGGTGGAGATTTCTACCCTAAAAACCCGGTTGAAGGAGCTCTTCAGGCTATAGAAGAAAACAGTGAACTAACTGTTCTTTTAGTAGGGCCGGAAGATATCATTAAAAAAGAACTTACAGATCATTCGTATGATAAGAAGCGGGTTCTGGTTCATGATGCTCCTCAGGTAATTGGTATGGAAGAGTCGCCTGCTCAAGCTGTTAAAACGAAACAACAATCATCAATTGTGGTTGGTATTGGTTTGCATAAAGCCGGTAAATGTGATGCATTTGTAAGTGCTGGAAATACCGGTGCTTTACTTGCAGCCTCTATGTTTATTTTAGGTAAACTCAAAGGCGTTTTGCGACCTACTATTGCATCTTATTATCCAACTATAAAAGGTTTTAGGTTATTGGTTGATGCCGGGGCAAATTTGGAGATCAAACCGGAAACGGCTATTCAATTTGCTAAAATGGCCGGGATCTATTGTGAACAGATCTTAAAAATCACCGCTCCTAAAGTAGCACTCCTGAATGTTGGGGAAGAAGAAGGTAAAGGAACAGATGTCCTTAAAGAGATTTTTCTGACGCTTAAAGAAGAAGATAATTTTATCGGCAATGTAGAAGGAAAGGATATTCTTTCAGGCAAAGCGGATGTTTATGTATGTGATGGCTTGGTTGGGAACATCGTACTCAAATTTGGAGAGTCTATTCCCGAAATTCTTCAGAAAATGATTGGCGTTGCCGTAAAAGACATGAACTTATCTCAAAACGAAATTCAAAACATTCAAAAAGTACTCCATACTGCTTTATCACCTTTTAACTATGAAAATGTAGGTGGTATTCCTTTCTTAGGTGTAAATGGCGTGAGTATTGTAGGACACGGCGGAAGCTCTCCTTTAGCCATTAAAAACATGATCAAAAGTGCTGTTCAAACAGTTGAACAAGACGTAAACGGCAAAATAGTAGCATCTTTAAACTGAGCTAAATCTCTTCATGGAAGTAAAAACAGCAAAAATAACGGCAGTAGGGCACTATTTGCCTGAAAATCGAATAACGAACAAAGATCTTGAAAAATTGGTAGATACCAATGATGAATGGATCCGAACCCGGACAGGAATTGAAGAACGAAGAATCCTCAAAGATCCGGATAAAGCTACAGCCTTCATGGGAACGGAAGCAGCGAAAGAATTACTTGAAAAAAGAGGTATTTCTGCTGAAGAGATTGATCTGATTATTTTAGCTACTGTTACACCCGACTACTTTTTTCCTGCAACGGCTTGTTTGGTTCAAAAAAATATTGGAGCTAAAAATGCCTTTGCCTTTGATTTATCAGCGGCATGTTCCGGTTTTTTGTACGCATTGAGTACAGGGGCCATGTACATAGAATCGGGCAGGGCCAAGAAGGTAATGGTGATCGGTGCCGATAAAATGAGTTCAATTTTGGATTATTCGGATCGTACCACATGTATTTTATTTGGTGACGGAGCCGGAGCTGTATTGCTTGAAGAATCGGAAGATGGAACAGGTATTATCGATCAAAAACATTACGTCGAAGGAGATTCGGAATGTAGCCTGTATCAACCTGCCGGTGGAAGCAGAAACCCTGCGACGGAAGAAACTGTAAAAAATAAGCTTCATTCCTTGAAGCAGGATGGCAAGGCTGTTTTCAAAAAAGCTACGATAGGGATGGCCGATGTTTCACTTGAGATCATGAAACGAAATGATTTAGACCCCGAAGAGGTGGCTTGGTTAGTTCCGCATCAGGCAAATATGAGAATTATTGACGCCACAGCTCGACGAATGGGGCTCTCCAATGAGAAAGTGATGATTAACATCAATAAATATGGGAATACCACTGCTGCTACCATCCCGCTTTGTTTATACGACTGGCGAGACAAGCTAAATCATGGGGATAACATAATATTAGCTGCCTTTGGTGGAGGATTTACCTGGGGAGCTATCTATTTAACTTGGGGGATGAACTAATGAGCACTGCTTATTTATTTCCGGGACAGGGATCACAATTTGTTGGAATGGGAAAAGAGTTATACGACTCAAATGCTAATGCGGCTAAGTACTTTGATCGGGCCAATGAAATTCTTGGTATCGGCCTTAAAGAGATCATGTTTGAAGGTCCTGAAGAAAAATTAAAGCAAACAGAATTTACTCAGCCCGCCATTTTTCTTCATTCCGTGGCATTATTCAAAACTTTAGACGCGAAACCGGATATGGTTGCCGGACATAGCCTCGGGGAATTTTCAGCTTTGGTTGCCTGCGGAGCCGTTTCTTTTGAAGATGCATTGAAGATCGTTCGTCGCCGGGGAGAACTAATGCAGCAAGCCGGAACAGAAAACCCGGGAACCATGGCAGCAGTTGTTGGTATGGATGATGAAGCCGTTGAAAAAGTGTGTGCTCAAGCTTCAGAGGAAACAGGAAAAGAGGTTCTTGCTGCAAATTACAATTGTCCGGGACAGTTAGTGATCTCAGGCTATAAGGAAGCGGTAGAAAAAGCGGTGGAATTAGCCAAAGAAAATGGAGCCCGAATGGCTATGTTGCTTCCGGTAAGTGGCGCATTTCACTCTTCCCTTATGCAACCTGCATATGATGGACTGAAAGAACAACTTGAACAACTTGAGATTGTAACTCCCGATTGCCCAATTTATAGTAATTATACAGCCAAGCCGACCACCGATCCCGATGAGATAAGATCAAATTTACTCAACCAGCTGCTTAACCCGGTACGCTGGACACAGACTCTGAATAACATGAGTTCAAACGGAGCAGATTCTTTTGTGGAAGTTGGTCCCGGCAAAGTATTGCAAGGGTTGGTTAAACGAACATTGAAAGGTGCAGAAATTTCAGGACATCAATAAATAGGACTATGAGTTTAACATTAGAAGGAAAAACGTGTTTGGTAACCGGGGGAAGCAGGGGAATTGGACGAGCAATTGCGCTCAAACTTGCTGATTTTGGTGCTGATGTAGTGATCACATATTCACGCTCAGCCGATGCAGCAGAAGAAGTAAAAGCTGAAATTGAAAAAAAAGGAAGAAAAAGTAAGGCATTGCAAGCTGATGCCGTCAGTTTAGCGCGAGCTGAAGAAGTTGTCAACGAAATTGTTGAAGACTGGGGCAAGCTTGATGTAATTGTAAACAACGCAGGTATCACAAAAGACAATCTTATTCTTCGGATGACCGAAGAGCAGTGGGATGATGTGATTACCACGAATTTGAAAAGTATTTTTAATTACTCTAAAGCTGCTGCAAAACCGATGATGAGAAACCGTGGAGGTTCCATTATAAACATCAGTTCTGTGGTAGGGATTTCAGGAAATGCAGGTCAGAGTAACTATGCTGCCTCCAAAGCCGGTATCATTGGATTTACGAAATCATATGCCAAAGAGCTTTCTTCACGAAATATTCGTGCAAATGTAGTTGCTCCGGGATATATTCTCACCGATATGACTGGTGAGCTGGATGAAAAAGTGTTAGAAGGCATTAAAGCTGAAACACCACTTGGAAGAGCAGGAGAAGCGAATGAAGTTGCCGATGCTGTTGTATTTCTTGCATCTGACATGAGTTCGTACATAACCGGCGAAGTTATTCGGGTTGATGGCGGTATGGCAATGTAATTGTGCATATTGCAGATACTTGTATGAATTTTTAAGTTGAAATCACTTATTTTGTCAAAATTATAATTATCAACTAATCACTGAAAAAGGACACAAAATGTCACAAGACGTAGAATCAAAAGTAAAAGCTATCATTGTAGATAAACTTGGTGTAGATGAATCAGAAGTAGCAGGAGATGCGAACTTCACTAACGACCTTGGTGCCGATTCATTGGATACCGTAGAATTGATCATGGAATTCGAAAAAGAATTCGATCTCAGCATTCCTGACGAAGACGCTGAAAATATTGCGACTGTAGGAGATGCAGTTACCTATCTTTCAGGAAAATTATCCTAACTTAATATTCATAAAAAATCACTTATGAGCACTCGGAGAGTTGTAGTAACGGGTATCGGTGCTTTTACCCCAATTGGTAAAAGTGCGCCTGACTTCTGGAACGGATTAGTTTCAGGTAAAAGCGGTGTTCGCCTGGTCGAACATTTTGATACGACCGACTTTGCCACAAAATTTGCTGCTCAGATTGAGGATTACGAACCCACTGATTACTTCGATCGTAAAGAAGCCAGAAGGTTAGATAAGGTTGCTCAGTATGCGCTTATCGCTTCCGGTGAAGCCATCGAAGACAGTAAACTTGATCTGGAAAAAATCGATAAAGATGAAGTTGCTGTTTTAGTAGGAACAGGAATTGGCGGAATGGAAACTTTTTATGAACAATCTGTTTCGTTTCATGAGCATGGTCCAAGAGGGGTATCCCCATTCTTTATCCCCATGCTTATTCCTGATATCGTATCCGGGCAAATTTCTATCAAATACGGATTTAGAGGCCCTAACTACTGTGCTGTTTCAGCATGTGCCACGGGTTCCCATAACATCGGGTTGGCTTACGATTCCATTCGATACGGTCAGTCGGATTATGCTGTAGCCGGAGGTACCGAAGCGCCTGTAACTCGAATTGGGATATCCGGATTCAATAGTATGAAGGCGATGTCCACCCGGAACGATTCTCCTGAAACAGCTTCACGACCTTTTGACAAAGATCGTGATGGGTTTGTACTGGGAGAAGGAGCCGGAATATTTATTCTGGAAAGTCTTGATTCCGCACTTGAACGCGGTGCTCGTATTTATGGTGAGATTAAGGGATATGGTTTCTCAGCAGATGCTTATCATATAACTGCTCCTGACCCTGAGGGGAATGGAGTTACGTTATCTTTGAACAGAGCAATGAAGGCGGCAGAGATAAAGCCTGAAGATGTTGACCATATTAATATGCATGGTACATCAACGCCGTTAGGTGATATTGCCGAGACCAATACAATCAAAAAAGTATTTGGAGATCATTCCAAAAACATAAACCTGAACTCCACTAAGAGTATGCATGGTCATACCTTGGGAGCCGCAGGAGCCATTGAGTCTATTGCAACACTGCTTGCCATTTATCACGGTATGGTACCGCCAACCATCAATATCGAAAATCAAGATCCTGAATGTGATCTCAATTATACGGCCAATGAGGCTGTGGTCAGAGACGTTGAATATGCATTGAATAATGCATTCGGTTTTGGCGGCCATAATTCAACCTTAGTATTTAAAAAATACAAGGACTGATATATATGCCGCGATGGTTTAGATCCCTTTTTAGCTCTAAAAAGCAGGAAGATCTCAGCCCTGAATTAAAAAGCAGAATTGAAAAATTGGAAAGGATTGTTGGTTTTAAAATCGACGATCCTTCTTTATTTTTAAAAGCCTTGAGGCATCGTTCCACGCTCTCTCAGGACAAATATGAAACTTATGATTCGTACGAAAGGCTTGAGTTTTTAGGAGACGCTGTTTTAGACCTCATTGCAGCAGAGATACTCTTCAATAATTATCCTGAGAAAGACGAGGGATTCTTAACCAAAGTAAGAGCTAAATTAGTACGAGGAGATACGCTCGCAGATTTTTCAAAGAAGCTCGGTTTAGAAGATCTGATGGAGCTTGGGGAAAGAAATGGTGCAGGAAAAATATCAAAAAGTATTTTAGCCGATGCTTTTGAATCAATTATTGCCGCTATTTATATCACAAAGGGATATCAGCAAGCCTACCAATTTGTTGATACAGTAATAGAAAACAATCTGGTTATTGATAAGCTTATTAACACTGTTGATAATTATAAAAGTGCACTTCTGGAATTAGCGCAGGCTCAAAAAAGACCCATTCCTCACTACGAGCTTATAAGTGAAAGTGGTCCAGGACATAACCGAACTTTTATGGTTAAGGTATTGGTAGGAGATGAGGAATTAGGACAGGGTAAAGGAAAAAGCAAAAAGAAAGCGGAGCAAAAAGCAGCCAGGCAAGCATTGAAGAAGTTGAGAGGCTGATGCTCAGTTATATACTTTTCCTCGTTAATTTTCTTTAAAACATCTGGTCGTAAACTTGTTTTTTGCGGGATTTACCCCGATTCTTAGCCCCATCTGAAAGGGTAATATTATCATCGGAAAACCATGTTCGCTCAACTCATAAAACCTGAATTCGAAGAGCTTATTGAAGCCAAGGACTGGGTTGCGCTCAAGGAGGTATTGAATGATGTACCTTCTGCTGATATAGCTGAGCTTTTGCTGGAGCTTCCTGGTGAAATTGCCATTGTGGTGTTCCGTTTACTTAAAAAACCGATTGCTGCAGATGTCTTTGCAGAACTACCTACTTCTAAAGGAGTAGAACTTCTTGAGCTTTTTAACAAGCAGCAGCTCAGTGATGTAATGGGTAATCTGGAACCCGATGAGCAGGTCTCGATCCTCGAAGAACTTCCAGGCCACCTTACCCAACGGGTGATGAACTCTATCAACAGGGAAGACCAAAAACAGCTTAAGAAATTACTTGGCTATCCTGAAGAGAGTGTAGGCCGATTGATGACTCCTCGCTATGTGAAGGTGAAATCAGATTGGACCATAAAGCACAGTATGAAGCATATTCGTGAGTATGGGGAAACAGCAGAGACCATAAACGTAATTTACGTAGTTGACGATAAAGAACGCTTGATTGATGACCTTCGTATTACGCATCTGATTTTAGCTGATCAAGACAAACAAATTGAAACATTGATGGATCGGTCTTTTGAGGCACTTTCCGTTAATGATGATCAGGAAGAAGCCGTAAAGATGCTGGCTAAATATGACAGGGTGGCTTTGCCTGTAGTAGATTCCGATGGGGTGCTGGTAGGTATTGTAACGGCCGATGATATTATTGACGTGGCCGAAGAAGAGACCACCGAGGATATGCAGAAAATGGCGGGTATGGATGCCCTGGATGACTATTATTCTCAAACATCCATATTTGATATCGTCAAGAAAAGATTATGGTGGTTGCTCATTCTTTTTGTAGGGCAGATCTTAACAGCTATTGCAATGGGTGGATACGAAGAGATCCTCCAGAAGGTAGTTGCTCTTTCATTTTTTGTGCCACTCATAATTTCCAGTGGAGGTAATTCCGGCTCTCAGGCAGCAACACTTGTAATACGTGCCCTGGCAACCGATGATATAAAACTTGAAGACTGGAAAAAGGTATTTACACGAGAATTTACTTCAGGTTTGATGTTAGGCAGCTTGATTGGGTTGATGGGTTTTTTCACCTTAATAGCATGGGATTTGATTGGAGGACAGCTACTTAGCATGACGGTCATTTTAACGGCAGCCGTTGTTGGGCTAAGTCTTTTTGCGATTGTGTTGTTTGGTAACTTTACCGGTGCCATGTTGCCATTCGTATTATCCAAGCTGAATATTGACCCGGCTGTTTCATCTGCACCTTTTGTGGCAACTATTGTGGATGTAACGGGAATCATTATTTATTTTAGCATAGCTATCTTACTTTTAAGCGGAACTCTCCTTTAAAAAGCAGAATTATCTTATGAAACAATATCACGATCTTGTCAAAAATGTTTTGGAAAACGGAGTAAGAAAAGAAAATCGTACCGGTACTGATACGATCTCTAATTTTGCTGAATTCTATAAAGTAGATCTTTCCGAGGGCTTCCCATTGCTTACTACTAAGAAAGTATATTTTCGATCGGTAATATTGGAGATGTTATGGTATTTAAGGGGAGAAGATCACATTCGCTGGCTGCGGGATGAAAATGATTGCCATATTTGGGATGCCTGGGCAGATGAAGACGGCCATGTTGGGCCTATTTACCCGGTTCTATGGAGAAGGTTTCCATACTTCGAGAAGGAATCTGTGCTATTTGAAGGAAATGGTTCAGCTATTGATAAAGATGTTTGGGTTCATAAAGAATTTGATCAGGTTCAGCGAGCGATAGACATGCTCAAGAATAACCCGAATAGCAGACGCATTGTAGTGAGCGCCTGGCACCCAGGTTTATTGGAAGAGATGGGGCTTCCTCCGTGCCATATTATGTACATTTTCAATGTAGCTGATGGGAAATTAAATTGCCATCTTACCCAGCGGTCCGGCGATATCGCATTAGGAATCCCTTTTAACCTTGCCTGTTATTCAGCCCTGACTATGGCCATTGCTCAGGAAGTAGGTTTAGAACCGGGCACTTTTGCGCACACTATTGTGGATGCACATATTTACGAAAATCATGTGGAGGGACTAAAAGAACAGCTCTCCAGAAAGCCGAAGCCACTTCCTACCCTAAAGATCGCAAAAAAACCTGTCGATGAGTTAACCTTTGATGATTTCACACTTGAAAACTATGATCCTGATCCAGTTATCAAATTCGAGGTTGCGGTATGATCATTACGCTTGTAGCAGCGCATGATAAAAACTTGGTGATCGGAAAAGATGGCGGGCTTCCATGGCGGTATCCCGAAGATCTCAAGCATTTTAAAAGGACAACGTTGGGAAAGACCGTCATTATGGGAAGAGGTGTGTTTGAGGAACTAAATGAGATCCCACTTCCTGAAAGAAAAAACATCGTGCTCTCAACTACCCAAACCTATGAGAACGTGGATACTCACACCTCACTTGAGGAAGCTTTGGACGCTGTGGATGATGAGGAAGTATTTATTATTGGAGGAGGAGTGCTTTATCGTGAAGCCATAGATCAGGCTGATAAACTCATTATCACCGAAATCCACAAAGAATATGATGGGGATACTTTTTTCCCGGAATACCGAGATCAGGTAGGAAAGGTATGGGCAGAACAGTCAAGAGAAGAAAAGGGGGAGCTTTCCTTCGTTGTTTATAAACGTTTATAGGCACTGATTAACAATTATTAATTAAGAAAGATTAACCTGTAATACGCTTAGTCATTTTATAATTTAAGTCCGATATAAATATTTGGAAGAGAACCAGTTATCGGTTTAAATTATAATGAGCCAAAGACCAGAACGTAGCAATGTATATAAACAGAAAAAGGGATTGACCGCCCTTATTGTGGATGATCTGTCTATCAATAGAAGTGTTGCCAGAATTATTTTAGAACGAAATAATTTTAAGATTCATGAAGCCAAAAATGGGAAGGAAGCTTTAGACCGGTATCATAAACTTAAACCCGATGTTGTTTTAATGGACATTTGTATGCCCATCATGAATGGTATTGATGCCATGAAGCAAATTCGGGAATTCAATAAAAAAGATCATACCATCCCTATTATTGCATACACTTCCGGGGAACACGATGAATCCATATCGGAGTTAATGGATCAGGGATTCTCAGAATACCTTCTTAAGCCATTCAAAGAAAAAGATCTATTTGAAAAAATCTCCTTGTTTCTTCCCTGAGTTTTTCAAAAGCCAATTAAAATTTGGTTTCTAAACTGAGATCGTTTTTAGATGTACGCAATATTGCTTAACAACAGGTTCAGTTAAAGCAATTATGTTTTTAGTTTCGGCTGCTTTTGAGAACTCGACAGCTTTTTCTTCTTCCAATATCCAGATACTCTCATTTTTATATTTATAAGCCTCAGAATAGCTGTGCTCAAAACTTATGTAATATTTTAATACCTCATTATGGTATGGCAAGCGGGATTTCTTCAAAGCTTTTTTGGTTTGATCAAGAACATCTTCTTTTTGGGATTTAGTTAGTTTTTTATCCATGAATGTTGTTCTAAACAGATCACGATTCAGGAATCGAAAGCTTAAATCTGCTAAAATTTTATCTTCACCTTTAGCCCATTGCTTAATGGATAAATATACGTCATGATCATCCATTTCCGTGTAACGGGTTATCATCTCTTTCGAGATCGTTTTCTTGGCTGATGGCTGCTCTTTTAAAAAGTAAGCAATGGAGGGGGAAGCGAAGAAGACCTCTTTGTTATCAGCGATAAGGTCGCTAACTCTTTCAAAAATGCTTCGTAGCAGGAAGTCAGCACTGAGTACTGTCTTGTGCTGATAAACCTGCATGTACATCAGCCTGCGGGCAATAATGTAATTCTCTACCGCATAAATTCCTTTCTTCTCAATCACGATGTTCCCTTTAAAAACGCGCATGGTTTTAAGGATGCGATTGATACCGACAGTACCTTCTGAAACACCCGTAAAAAAACTGTCTCTTCTCAGATAGTCCAACCGGTCAAGATCTAACTGGGATGAAATAAGCTGGTGCAAAAATTTCTTTTTATGCTGATTCGTGAATATGGCGATTGCTTCATCAAGGGCTCCTTCGAATTCTTTATTAAGCTCTTTCATTATTGCCAGGCTCATCATTTCATGGTTGAAGTCTTTGATGAGAGAATGTTCAAGGGTATGGGATAAGGGGCCGTGTCCAACATCATGCAATAAAATGGCCATCAAAGTCCCGTCATATTCCGGCTGGCTAATTGTAGTATCTTTTTCCCGCAGATTGTTTAGTACTCGTTGCCCAAGTTCTAAAGCACCCAGGGCGTGCGAAAAGCGGGAATGTTCAGCAGCAGGAAATACCAGGTATCCTAATCCTAACTGTCGGATCCGACGTAATCTTTGAACATATGGATGATCAATGAGTTTTAGAATAGGCCCTTTTGGGACGGTTATGAACCCGTGTATTGGGTCGTTGAAAATTTTATAACGGGTGCTTTTGTCCATAAGAGAACTGGAAATATTAGGTTTGAACCGCCTGAAGATATTAAAAAGTGGGGAGTGTTGAAGCGAAGAGCAATGAAGTATGTGGTTTCAATTTATATATCATTTTAGTACACTATGAACTTTTAATGATCATTTCGTCGAGGTTTTCTATATCTGGAAGCCGGGTTGGACGTTGCTTCTTCATATCAAACCAAACACCGGTTGATTTTGCTACGCCCACAAGTGCTTTTGTTTCTTTATTGTAGATCCCCTGAAGGGCAGTAATGCTTGAGTTTCCAACCTCTCCAATACCGGTTCCCACTAAAACAGTGGCGGGAAATTTGATCTGCTTCAAGTATTCGATGGTACATTTTACCAACACAAAGGTTTTACCCTCAGTGAACTCAGTTTCCATTTGGCCAACTTCACCTAGAAAATTGATTCTTGCTTCTTCAAGATAGGTATTGAACAAAGCATTATTGACATGATTTAATGGATCCAAATCCCGAAATCGGACCGGAATTTTAGTCCAGTGGTAAAAGAACTCAGGGTCGTATTTTGGTCTGAACATAGTGATTTATTTTTGACCTGAAGATGCGAGGGAATTCGGGAAATGACAAATCTAAAAGCCTTATTCTGGGAGCTATATTTCTTATATTCCTGCCGATCAAATTCAAACCAAGTAAAACTACGATGGCCAAAAAAAACGAGCGAGATTTTTTAGAAGAATTACTTATTACTCCAAGCCCAACCGGATATGAGAAAAAAGGAGTGCAGGTGTGGAAAGAATATGTAGATCAATTTGCGGATGAAGTGGTAACCGATGCCTATGGCTCATGTGCCGCTAAAATCAACATGAGCGGGGATGTAGCCACCGTAATGCTTGAAGCACATTGTGATGAGATCGGAATGGTGGTACAACATATAACCGACCAGGGATTTGTGTATATCAATAAACTCGGGGGAAGTGATTCTACAATTGCACGAGCCAAAAAGGTGTACATTCACAATAAGAGAGGAAGGGTGGTTGGGATAACCGGAAACACTGCGATCCATCTTCAGGACAATAAGAATGGTGGAGGGAAGCAGCCGGCCTGGAAAGATATTTATGTGGATATCGGGGTTTCTTCAAAAGAAGAAGCGCTGGAGTTGGTTCAGATCGGTGATCCGATCACCTACGCAACCGACACGGAATTTCTAAATGATGACCTTCTTTCAGCCCGTGCTTTAGATAACAGAATCGGCGGATATGTAATTGCTGAGGCTATGCGAAAGCTGAGCAAGAAGAAAAAAGATCTTAAAGTCAACGTGATTGCTTTGAATTCAATTCAGGAAGAGGTCGGAGGATTTGGTGCAAGAATGATGAGCTATCGTTTTATGCCGGATGTTGCATTGGTTACTGATGTAACGCACGCCACTGACACGCCCGGAATTGATCAGAAAGAGCATGGTACCATAGAGTTAGGCAAAGGGCCTACTGTACAACACGGAGGGGCTAACCATCCAAAAGTGGTTGAGTTTGTTGAGGAAGTTTGCAAAAAGAAGAAGATCGATATTCAACACGAAGCTACGAGTGTAAGAACCGGTACCGATACGGACAGCATTTTCTATCAGCAAACGGGAATTCCCAGTGCACTGCTTTCAACACCGCTTCGCTATATGCATTCACCGGTAGAGATCGTTTCTATGAAAGATGTGGAAAAACTGATCGATATTATGGTTGAAACGGTATTGGCGATGAAGCCTGATCAAACATTTTCAGTGTTTGAGGATTAAGTACACCAAAAAATTTAGGCCAATAAAAAAGCCTGTTCAAGAAATTGAACAGGCTTTTCTTTAGATCTTTCCGTTCCCGGTGAAAATTCAGAAATAGATATTGAATAACTATAAAACCTGAGCTCGATTATTGACAGCTTGAAAAATGCCTAAAAAGTCATCTCTGCGAAGCCGGGGATTTTATTATTGCCGGTAATTCAATTATAGATAGGTAAAAAACCAATAGCGTCCTAAACGTTTTTAAAATTGAAAAAGCTGTGTTTTCGAAGATAAAAACGGATTAGTTGACATATTTAAAATCAATCCTCCTTTTTTTTCTCGCAGAGGCTCGCCGATTAACCCGCTGAGTTTCACTTCGTGGGAATCGCTGTGCCCGGAGCGCAAATGATCTTTTATCAAAACGCATCGCTATTCAGCGCAACTCTGCGGTGTCCTTTGCGGAAATCTGCGAGAATCCTCTTGAAGGATCGTTTTGCCAAAATGTATTTCAACGTTTAGGACGCTATTGATAAAAAACAAGTAGATTTCGGGCATTCGCCGCGAAATGACTAGCTTGCTTGTGATAGAACCTGCTTTTTAATCGAATTCAGGTATAAACGGTGATTTTATGTGATATTTTACTCATCCAGGTGATTTATACAAGCATCGAAAACCAATGGGTAGGAAACAGTTATAGAGCTAAAAGATTATCTTTTTGCTTTCTGAATTCTGTTCAATAAAGCAGAGTAAAAAGGAGGGTAATTTTTTTTATGTTCATCAATGTTTTCGATAAAAATAGCCGAAAAACCTTCAAGATCTGCCTGTCGAAACCGATCATAAAGTTCTTTTGAGAGCAGGGAAAGATCACCGTTATATGAAATGATATTTTCAGATTTTTCAAACTCATTTTGTACCAGATAGAGCGTGTTGTTTTTGGGATCTCCAATGCGCCCATATTTAACACTCGCTTGAGGTTTGTAATGAGAATATTTCTGACCAGGGCTTCTTGGCTTTTCCTCTTCTGAAGAAGCGACTCTAACTTCCATATTTAAAACCGAACCAAGTTCTTCTTCGCCAATTATGCCGGGTCTTAGGATCAAAGGGAATTCTGAGGTTAAGTCAACTACAGTTGATTCCAATCCAACTTCAGTGGCTCCTCCGTCTATCACCGGGAAGTTATCACCAAAATCGGCTCTTACATGTTCTGCCTTGGTGGGGCTGGGTTTCCCTGACCTATTTGCGCTTGGAGCTACAAGAGGACCGGTTTTGGAAATGAATTCGAAAGCAAGGGGATGATCCGGCATTCTGAGGGCAACCGTATCCAGCCCTGCGGTGATAAGGTCAAGTACTTTTGGCTTTTTCTTCAGAACGATGGTGAGAGGTCCGGGCCAAAAGCCATCCATGAGCCTTTGAGCTGAGTCCGGGACCTTATCGGCAAAATTATGAACTTCTTCACTGTTAGCAATATGAACGATCAGCGGATTGTCAGAGGGCCTTCCTTTGACCTCAAATACTTTTCTAATAGCAGAAGGATTCCATGCATCGGCTCCCAAACCATATACGGTTTCAGTAGGAAATGCGACTACCTCACCGGATCGTATTAGTTTAATATATGTTGAAAGATCAAGCATGGACTTCACTCACTACTAATTTTTTTAAAAACTCCAGCGCCGTCTTGATATCCGGAATATCCTGTATCACAAATCGTACCGCATCCTTTTTTTGTACGACCTGGAATTTACCTTTTCGTTCGGCTTCAATTTTTTCAAGCACTTCCTGGAATTTACCTGAATCATAGAATATTTTTCCCATTTCGGATTCTTGTTTGGGGCAAACCAGCCACATCCTGTCGGCACGAATAGTTACTTTCGTGAAGAAATTATTGGATGCAAATAATTTGATCTTGCTTGCCAGTATCAGGTAATCCGCTTGTTTTGGTGTTGGCCCAAAGCGATCTTCGATCTCTTCTTTCCAATCGTCAATATCCTCCGGTTTATTGGCCTGGGAAAGTTTACGGTATAAATTGAGCCGCTCTACGCTATCTGAAACATAATTCTGTGGAAGCAAGGCGGTTTCATCAAATTCCACAGCCGTCTCAGGATGCTCAGGTTCAACTTCAACAGTATCAAAAAGGTCACTGAACTCAGATTGTTTAAGCTCGTTTACTGCATCATTTAAGATCTTGGTATAAAGATCAAACCCGATATCATTGATAAATCCGCTTTGTTCGGCTCCTAAAATATCGCCGGCTCCGCGTATATCAAGATCGCGCATTGCGATGCTAAACCCGGAACCCAGGTCTGAGAATTCTTCCAGCGCCAATAATCGTTTTCTTGCTTCAGTGCTTAAGGTTTGGATGGGATTGGTGATCAGGTAACAAAAAGCTTTCCGGTTCGACCGTCCCACACGCCCGCGCAACTGATGGAGTTCAGCAAGCCCAAAATGGTTGGCGTGATTTATAATAATGGTATTGGCATTGGCAATATCGATCCCATTCTCTACAATATTGGTCGAAACCAAGACATCAAATTTGTGTTGATAGAAATCGCCTATGATCTTCTCGAGCTGTGAACCGCTCATTTGTCCATGCCCAAATCGAACCCTGATGTCGGGGACGAGCCGGCGGATCATTTCAGCAACTTCCTCAATATTCTTCACCCGGTTATGGATGAAAAAAACCTGTCCGCCCCGTGAAATTTCCTGAAGTATGGCATCACGGATCAGCTCTTCATCAAAGCTGTGGATTTCGGTATATACCGGTTGCCGGTTGGGAGGCGGGGTGTTTATGATGCTAAGATCCCGGGCCCCCATTAAAGAAAATTGTAATGTTCTTGGAATAGGAGTGGCGGTAAGGGTGAGGACATCAACAGAGGCGCGGAAATTCTTCAGCTTTTCCTTTGCTGAAACCCCAAATCGCTGTTCCTCATCCACGATGATAAGGCCGAGATCTTTAAACTTAACATCCTTGGAAAGCAAACGGTGAGTGCCGATAACCACATCTACTTCACCTTCTTTGAGCTTCCTGATTACTTCTTTTTGCTCTTTAGGTGTTCGAAAGCGGGAAAGAGCTTCAACTCGAACCGGAAATTTCTCCATGCGTTTCATGAAGGTTTTTGCATGCTGTTCAGCTAAAATGGTAGTTGGAACAAGCACAGCCACCTGTTTATGATCGAGAACCGCTTTGAAAGCGGCTCTTACAGCTACCTCTGTTTTACCAAAGCCAACATCGCCGCAAATAAGGCGGTCCATGGGATGCTCACTTTCCATATCAGATTTTACAGCTTGAATAGCATCGAATTGATCCGGAGTTTCTTCAAACTCAAAATTTGCTTCCAGCTCAGTCTGCCATTCATTATCCTTAGAAAAACTGTGAGCCGTTTGTGCCTTACGCTTGGCATAAAGCTGGATCAATTCTCTGGCAATATCTTTTACTTTCTTCTTGGTTTGTTCCTTCTTTCGAGCCCATACTCCTGAACCAAGTTTTGTGATCCTTGGTGCGGTTCCTTCTTTTCCGGAATATTTCTGGAGCTTGTGAAGGCTGGTTACATTCACATACAGGGTAGAATCATCTTTATACTGAAGAACAACAACTTCCTGCTCTGTATCTTTGACATTGATTTTTTTGAAGCCCATGAACTTCCCGATGCCATAGTCAACATGAACCACAAAATCACCTCTGCTGAGGTCTTTTAGCTCTTTAAAGGAGATTCCTCCATGAAAGCGTCGCCTTTTGGTTTTAGGACGATGGTACCGGTTAAAGATCTGGTGATCGGTATAAACAGCTAATTTTGCCGGTTCATACACAAATCCCTCATGCAGCGATTCTACAACTAATTTGTAATTAAACTCGTGATTGGCTTCTCCAAGTAATTCTTCAAAGCGATCTCGCTGGCCATCATTATCACACAGAATGATGGTGATCAGTCCATTCTCCGTATTTTTGGTGATCTGTTCTCTGAGCAGTTTGAAGTTACCGTGAAAATCAGGCTGGGGCTTTGCTTCGAGGGACTTTGTATGCTCGTCTTTTTCAGAAGCTCCTACATTTGCCACGAATAACTGGTGGTTAAACTTTGAAAGCTCTTGTTCAAAAACTTTTTCCGAGAGATAGCGCTGCTCAGGAAGATCGAGCTCTTCATTTTTATCATGAGTCTCATAAGCTTCTTCAGCTTGTTCGTATTTATCCGCAATCATGGAGATTACGACATCACGATTTGAGGTAACCAACAAAGTCTCATTATCAAAATAGGAGAGAAAACTTGATTTTTCTTTTTCCGGAAGGTTCGTGAGGTCGGGAATGATTCGCGCTTCATTCAGGAAAGCAATAGATCGCTGGGAGTCGGCATCGAATTCCCTTATGGTATCAAGTTCATTTCCAAAAAATTCAAATCGAAGGGGATATTGTCCTGAATATGGAAATACATCGAGGATACCACCACGTACGGCAAATTCACCGGGCTCATCTACAAAACGAACCGGGTCATATCCTTGATCGGTAAGTTCTTTTTTGAAGAGATCCAGATCTATCTCATCACCTTTTTTGAGTATTAAACTGACCTCATTCAGGGCCGAGGGCGGGGCTATTTGCTCTCCGATAGCTTCTACGGAGGTAATCACGATGGCTTTGGAATGATCAGAGATCTCCTGAAGGGCTTCTGATCGCTGTACCAAAAGCCCCGTATCTTTTAGTTGCTGCTTGTCATAAGGTTTGCTGTTGGAAGATGGAAATAGAACGACCGGCTTATCCCGTGAGATCACATCAAGGTCTGCTTTTAGAAATCGAGCCCCTTCATCTGTTTCAGAGATCACTAAAACACGGTCTTTTTTAGAGCAGAGATCCTCCAGCAGAAAACTATTAAATGCCCCGATACTTTTTTTTAGATTCAGCGACTTTTTGAAGAGAAGATGTTCATATACTTCATCGAAGATCCCATTCTTCCGGAGTTGTTCCTTTATAAAAGAAATGCTCATGAATAGCTTTTTATGGACTTAAAATAGAGATGAAAGATACGCCGTTATATTGCCGATTAGCAATGTAAATTGACATAAATATAACGTCCGTTTGAGATAAGAACTAAGTTAAAAGGATAAAAATGGGTGCTTGCAGTCATTCATGTGGAGATGGGAATCTAACGGTGGCCATTACTTCAGCATTCGATTCCTAACAAACCATAGGGTTTCGTGCATTCGCTGCGAAATGACCATTTAACGTGTTCTACCAATGGTTTTTATATCAAATTCACGTTACATACAGCAAAGTATAAAGACGATTATGAGCTGGATCGTTCAGGAAGTTTCGATTCCTGCTAATACCGATTTTTTTAGGATAAAGTTTAGAAATAGCAGACCGAACGCCCATGCGAGATATACGGTGTACAGATCTTTATAATCTGTATAGATCAATTCTTCAACTTCTGTAGTTTCGAGTTCGTCGATCTCTTCATAAATGCTTTCAAGTTCTTCAGAATCGGTAGCTCTGAAATAACGCCCACCCGTTAATTCCGCTACACTGGTCAACATTTCTTCATCAATATTTACCTCAATGTTTTGATAACGCCTTCCAAAGATCGGGTCCTGAATAGGGTAAGGAGCAGTTCCCCGCGTTCCGGCCCCAATAGTGTAGATTTTTATATCATAGGTAAGGGCTAAGTCTGCTGCTGTAACCGGATCAATCTCACCGGCGTTATTTTGTCCGTCGGTCAAGAGGATTATAACTTTACTTTCAGCCTGACTTTCCTTCAAGCGGTTGATGGCCGTGGAAATGCCCATTCCGATAGCCGTTCCGTCTTCAATAATTCCCATTTCAAGGTCATCGATAAGATTTTTGAGCAGCCGGTAATCAAGGGTAGGTGGAACAACGGTGAAACTTTGCATGGCAAATGTTACGAGTCCGATACGATCCGAATTTCGCTTGTCCACAAAGTTTTTAGCAACTTCTCGGGCCGCTTCAAAACGATTTGGTTTCAGATCTTCAGCCCGCATGGAAGTGGACATATCCAAAACCATCACAATATCAATTCCTTCTGCATTTCGCTCTACGGTTGTGAGACGTTCTTGCGGCCTTGCAAGGGCAACTATAAGTAATGTTATACCGGCCCACATCATAAGAGCCTGAAGCCAGTGAAGATGTGATTTCCAGTTTCCGGGCAGGTCATCTAACAGATCAAGGGAGGAAAAGGTGAGTGTGGCGCGCTTTCGCCTAAAAAATCGGTATAGGTACATCCCGATCAATACCGGAAGAAGTAACAATGCCCAAAACCATTCAGGATTAGCAAATTCCATCCTTAATTCTCCTTTTTTTGTTCAGAAGCTTTTGGTTTGAACTGGGCTTCATATTTAACCTTAAGCCTTGAAATTCGTGCTGAATCGGCTAATTTAGCTCGTTCCATAAATTCAATAGCGTGATCAAAGGTTTCCCAGGCATCTTCAAGGGTTGGGGTAAATTTGGCAAATTTAACAAGATCAGCTTTTCTGAGGATGACCCGGGTTTTCTCTGTCATTGTATCATCTACGCCGTAAGCATCCAGGTAGCGAAGTAACTCTGTGGAAGTGGATTCCAGTGCAGGGATTTTATAAAGCTCCTCAAAATAGGTTCGTATTGCATCACCGATCTCACTGTAAAAGAGCTTGAAGTTTTTGGTCTCAGCAATATCCGATTCTCTTTTAATGCTAAGCAGATTTTTCTCAAGTTCTTTAATCGGATTATTAAATGGCTGGATCTCAATTTGTGGCTTGGATTCGGATTCCTCGGGCTCTTTCCGAAATTTATACCACCAGATCAAAAAGGCAGCCAAAAGTGATCCGGCCAATATCCACGGCCACCATGGTCTTTGAAAAGTAAAATTGGGTTTCATCGGCTTCAGCGTAGTATCACCTTCTGCTACTACGCTTTTAAAGAAAAGCAGAACCGGATCTGTTTTAAGTTGTATAGTATCTTCTTCAGAATAAAATGTGACAGGCATTTCAGGAAGGCTGAGATCTTTATTCCCGAAATACTGAAGATTGTAGATCAGACTGTCGCTGAATTCTGATAGTTTGAATTGTTGCCTGCCAATAAGCTCAACAGATGGGGGAAAGGAAGCAGTATCAGGAAATTCTATTCTCTGATATTCTTGATCTTGCTGAATGATTAGAGAGTATCTAAATGTATCACCAATGCTTATTGAGTCGGCATCAATATTTGTTCGTACGGTTTGAGCATATATATTTACTGATAAAAACAATAAAATCAACACGGTAAGCGATTGTAAAGCGCCCGGCTTTAACAAGATGATTTTCATTTAGGGTATGTCAAAAAATTTGGTTCAAATTTAAAGCTGAAAATATAACATTGAGAGGTAAATATTTTAGAAATTTGGGGCACTATACTTTTATGAAAGTAGCGTATTAATTCTTATTATTTTCGCAACAAAAAAATCTACAGTTTAATAAATGATAATTACCAGATCGAAGTGGGGAATAGGGCTAATTGCGTTTTTCACAGCCATTTCCTTAGCATTGGTACTAAATTTTACGGGTGACTATACCCCTCCGGAATATAAGATTTCAGCTGAAAATGTAGTTGAGATCAAAGAAGACGTGGAGCTTGATTCCTATGGCTTTAATGTAATAGATGCTGAAGTAGAAGAGGGACGGGTAAAACGTAATCAAAGTTTGTATTTGATACTGAGCGATATAGATGTAACCCCTCAAACCATTTATGAGATCAACAGAAAATCAAAAAGGGTGTTTCAAAGCAATCGCGTTAAACCCGGTCAGCGATATATAGTCTATAAAGATGCTGAATCTTCAAAGGCTTACCGATTGATTTTGCATAGTGACGCGCTTGATTACGTAATATTTGAATGGGAAAATGGGATTAATGTTAGTATCGGACAGAAAGAGATTAGAAAACAGATCGTAGAAGCTTCAGGGGTCATTACTTCCTCACTGTATGAGTCACTTGTAGAGCAGGACAAAAACATTCTTATAGCTAACCGATTGAGTGAAATCTTTGCATGGCAGATCGATTTTTTTAGATTATATCCCGGTGACAACTACAAGTTGATCTACGAAAAGCAATTTGTAGATGGTAAACCCTACGGTATAGGTGAAATTCTTGCCGCACAATTTGAGCATAACGGCATAACATACGATGCTTATTATTTTGAGGGTGAGAAGAGCGAAGGGTTTTACGACAGTGAAGGGAATGGAGTTCAAAAAGCGTTGCTCAAAGCACCATTTAAATTTTCTCAAAGAATTAGTTCTTCATTTAACAGAAATCGATTTCATCCGATATTAAAAAGAAGATTACCACACACCGGAGTGGATTATGCGGCCCCAACTGGAACTCCTGTATTATCGGTCGGTGATGGACAAGTGACAGAGGCTCAGTACAGAGGAGCGAATGGAAATATAGTTAAGGTCCGGCATAATGGTACTTATACAACAGCTTATTTACACTTGAATGGGTTTGCCAGAGGTATTACACCTGGTACAAAAGTGCGTCAGGGACAGGTAATTGGTTATGTGGGTAAAACCGGCCGAGTAACCGGAGTGCATTTGCACTATATGATCTATAAGAATGGTCAACCTGTAAATCCATTGACGATAGATCTTCCACCATCAAAAGCTATCGATGAATCAGAGAGAAGTGAATTTGAGAATGTGATGAAGCGTTTAAAAGAGCAAATGGAAGAAGTAAAGGATCAGGAAAACGTAGCTTCAGCTCTTTCTACCGATTGAACCAGATAGGAAAAAAAAGAATCAGTATCGGCTACCTCGACGTTGGAAAAAATTCATTAAGGGCTTTACGTACGACTGATTGGTTTGAACTTCCACGGCATCAATCTTCATCTTCAGCATCATGTCATGGATATAGGCTTTTTGCTCCATGCGTTTGATCTTATATGCCTTACGAACTTTTGAGCTTGAGGTGTCAACGATCTTTTCAGCCCCCGTCTCCGCATCTCTCAATGTTACCAATCCAATATCGGGCAGCTCATCTTCAAGGTGATCGCTGATAATAATGCTCACCAGATCATGCTTTTGATTTGTTATTCTGAGCTGTTTATCAAAGTTTTCATCCCTAAAATCTGAAGCCAGAACTACAATTGCTCTTCGGTCAAGTAGTCGGTTTATATAGGACAAGGCATCAGCAATATCGGTACCAGTACCGGTTGGTTTGGTGGTGAACAATTCCCGGATTAGCCGGAGTACGTGAGTTCTTCCTTTCTTAGGAGGAACTACTTTCTCAATATGATCACTGAATAAGACCAAACCAACCTTATCACTGTTTTTGATGGCACTAAAGGCCAAAACTGCACAAAGTTCGATAGCAAGATCCATTTTGCTTTGACTCTGACTCCCGAACGTCCCACTCTGGGAAATATCGATGCATAGCATCAGCGTTTGTTCCCGCTCTTCCTCGAATATTTTAATGAAGGGATCACCGGTTCGGGCCGTTACATTCCAATCAATTTGCCGGATATCATCCCCATAGGTGTAGGCGCGTACTTCCGTGAACTCCATTCCTCGTCCCTTAAAAGCAGACTGGTATTCACCTCCAAACAAGGTATTTACGATACCCTTGGTTTGGATTTCGAGCTTTCGGATCTTTTTAAGTATTTCTTTTGGGATCATAGTGTCTGTATTTATCTCAGCCGAAGATAAGAAATGGCAGGTTTAATCAAGAATCAGATAAGTAAAAATTTGAAGTCAGGATTGGCTTTATCCTGTATGATTTACCTCTCGGTCTGCCGGCTCCAAGCCGTCTGACCGATTGCTGGAACAGGGTACCACGTTCAGTTCATATCCCAATCGAACATCCAGGGCATGTACCATCGATCAGATGGGTGATACATCAGATCGAGTTTGAGATTACTTCATGATACGTTAGAGATCTATCTCAATAATCTCATAATCATATTTATCTCGTTCAAAGAAAGGGTAAAGCAGGAACATCAGCAGTGTGATCATACCTATCCAGTACATTGCCCAGGCAAAAGCTGTTAGTAGTAAGCCCAGCTGTGCCGTTATGCGCCGATGATTCCACCATCCGAAAACAAAGATAAGAAGCGGGAAGAGGAGGATATCAAGTAACCTTCCGCCAGGAATCGCCAGGAAACGATTGCCAAAAGAACCAAAGAAGGTATGACCGTCTTCATGGATGATCAGTAAAAAGTTGTCTATAAAAAGAAGAAGGGAGAAAGGTAAAAAGGGTAGCTGTACATCCACGTAAAAGAGATCTCCCATTTTAACGCCATCCAGTATTGCTCTGCCAACACCTGGCAGAAAGGAATACATACTAATGAAAACCACTACTTCTTTATGTGGGGCAGTGATTTATCGAAATAGAATTCTGCGTTAAAATTCAAAATAACTGAACCATTTGGATTACTATAGAGTTGTGATAATAGAAATTAAACAGATATCAAATAAGAAGGTAACTATGAGTAAGCCACTTAACGTCACACAGAAATTAATTAAAGGCCACCTGAAAGAAGGGGAAATGATACCCGGAGAGGAGATAGGGCTCAAAATAGACCAGACACTCACCCAAGATGCCACCGGGACTTTGGTGATGCTGGAATTGGAAGCCATGGAGCTGGATGACGCTAAAACCGAGATATCTTGCCAGTATGTTGATCACAATCTCCTGCAAACGGATTTCAAGAATCCGGATGATCACCTGTTTCTGAAATCTGCTGCTGAACGATTTGGTCTGTGGTTTAGCCGCCCGGGAAATGGCGTGAGTCACCCAATTGAAACCGAGCGATTTGCTATTCCGGGTAAAACCCTTGCCGGATCTGACAGTCATACGCCTGCATCAGGCTGTATGGGGATGTTAGCTCTTGGAGCCGGAGGGCTGGATGTAGCTTTTGCTATCGCGGGAGAACCGATGCACATAAAAATGCCAAAAGTGTTGGGCGTTGAACTTAAGGGAAACCTGCCGGATTGGGTTAGTGCAAAAGATGTGGTCCTTGAAATGCTCCGTCGGTATGATGTAGATGGAGCTAATGGATATGTAATCGAATATTTCGGAGAAGGATTAAAAAATTTATCTACCATGGATCGCCATGTCATTGCCAATATGGGCACTGAAATGGGGGCCACAACTACCGTTTTTCCTGCCGATGAAGAGGTCCGACGGTTTATGACTACCCAGGGCAGAGGGGATGATTTTGTTGAACTGGTGGCCGATAAAGGCGCTAAATATGACAAATACGAAGAATTGATTCTTGATGATCTTGAACCATTGATCGCCTTGCCGAGCAGCCCTGGCAATGTAGTTCCGGTTAGGGAAGTGGAAGGCAAGCCAATCTACCAGGCATATGTTGGATCTTCAGCCAATCCCGGCTATCGAGATTTTTGGGTGGCTTCTGAAATCGTAAAAGGTAAAATGGTACACGAAAACGTATCATGGGATATTAATCCAACCTCACGTCAGATCATAGAGAATATGGTTAAGAATGATGTAATGTTTCATCTCGTGCAATCAGGAGCGCGGATTCATCAGGCGGGATGTAACGGTTGTATTGGAATGGGGCAAGCCCCTGCATCCGGACAAAACAGTTTACGGACCGTTCCGCGTAATTTCCCTGATCGATCAGGAACCAAGGAAGATTCAGTGTTTCTGGTTAGTCCGGAAACAGCGGCAGCTTCAGCACTGACCGGCAAGATCACGGATCCCCGAGATTTGAAGGAACTGTACAACATGGAATATCCGCGGTTTGAAGAGCTTGAGAATCCGATCGTAAATACGGATATGCTGAAAGAGCCTGTTCCCATGGAAAAAAGAGGGGATATCAAGAAAGGGCCTAATATTTCAAGTATGCCGAATTTTGATGAACTGGATGATTTTGAAGTCCCTGTATTACTAAAAATGGGAGACGATATTTCTACAGATGAAATACTGAGAGCTGGGGCAGAAGTGCTGCCATTCCGCAGTAACATCCCCGAGATCAGTAAATTTACCTTAGATGTGGTTGATGAAAATTTCTACGACAGGGCGATCGAAGCCAAAAAAGAACACGGCGGACATATGGTTATTGCCGGCGAGAATTACGCACAAGGCTCCAGTCGTGAGCATGCTGCAATTGCACCAAGATACTTGGGCCAGCGAGCCGTAATCGCCAAAAGCTATGCCCGAATAGGATGGCAAAACCTAATAAATTTTGGAATTCCACCCTTTGAGTTTGCAAACGAAGATGACTACGAGGACATCGAACAAGGTGATATCCTCAGATCTGAAAACATTCGAGCAAGCATTGAAAGTGGAAATACGGCTAAACTGATCAATGTAACCAAAGGCAATGAATACGAGGTTAAACACACCCTCAGTAAACGCCAGCGTGAAGCTGTTTTAGATGGGGGAGTGATTAATACCTTTAAGAAGAAAAAAGCTTCTTAAGTACGCTAAAGATATTTTTTGAGGTTGTGAAATCGGTTTACACCTTTGAAATAATGCAACCATATAATACTTATACCTGCCATAGTCTCAGGATCATCTTGGTTCACTCTGTTTGATTGAAGTTCTTGTCGTTTTTGATGTAGTTTCCTCAGGTTCAATAGAAAGTGAAGATGTGCCTTAGCCACGGCAAGCCATTCTCTGGGTTTGCCCTCAAATAAAGCTTTCCATGCTGCAACAATATCTAGCAGAATTCTAAGGGTAATCTTTTTTTTGAGGCTCACTGAGGAATAATTCTTCCACAACATGAACAAGCTATTTCTGAAGTTGTAATATACTTTCTGAGGAGAACCCATTGGCAAGGATCCTCCGCCGAGGTGATAAACCACACTCTCCGGAGCATAAACGATACGTTGGCCTTGATTTTGGAGCCTCCAGCAAAGATCTATCTCTTCCATGTGGAATTCGAAATCTTCATCAAACCCTTTATGATCAATAAATGCTTCCTTTGTAATAGCTAAAGCAGCCCCTGAGGCCCAAAAAAGATCAGTTTTGTCATTATACTGTCCCTCATCTTTTTCAACTTCATTGAATATCCGGCCCCGGCAAAATGGGAAGCCGTATTTATCAATATATCCGCCCGCTGCACCGGCATATTCAAAATAATCGGGTTGTTCTAAACTTCTAATCTTAGGTTGAGCTGCAACAACATCCTTTTCATTAAATGCTTCGTTTAATCCATAAAGCCAGTTTTGGCTCACTTTCACATCATTATTCAAAAAGACTAAAATTTCTTTCTCCGCAAATGGAACAGCTCTGTTATTTCCCCCGCAATAGCCGTAGTTTCCATCGAAGGATGCAATTTTTATTTCAGGATATGTTGACTTGACCCATTCTTTGGATCCATCATCAGAGGCATTATCCGCGATAATAATTTCATAGTCGGGATAATCAGTGTTAGTTACAGACGGAAGGAAGTTTTTGAGATGTTCGAGTGCATTCCAGGTGACAATAATGATGCTGAAGCCTTTCAACGAATGAATAATATTTTGTGAATGTTTATAAAAAAGCTGAACAAGTGATTTAAAAATATCTCCTTGTTCTCAGTTGGATTTTAAGATGATACAAAAAGTATGACCAAAATAGGGCTAATTTCAGATACACATAATTTTCTTGATCCTCAGGTTTTTGAGTACTTCAAAGACTGCGACGAAATATGGCATGCCGGCGATTTTGGGACGATAGAAGTTGCTGACCGGCTTCAAGAGATCGCTCCTGTTATCGGCGTGTACGGAAATATAGATGGGGATGATATTCGCAAAGAATACCCACTTCATCAGCATTTTGAGCGCGAAGGACTTCATATATGGATGACTCATATCGGGGGAATTCCCGGAAGATATTGTATTCCCATTCGTGAAGAACTTGAGAAGAATCCACCTGATATTTTTATATGTGGTCATTCTCATATACTGAGGATCTCCCGGGATCAGGATTTGGGGAAGATGTTATATTTAAATCCCGGAGCAGCAGGTAAACAAGGATTTCATACTCATCGAACTATTGTTCGGTTTGAGATTGATCAAGGTAAAATCCATAATGTAGAAGTGATCAATCTTGATGTTGAAGATGAAGTGAATATGGAACAAGAACAGCCTGAAGCAAAATCTAAACGGTTATAAATTTTCTGTTTCATTCCTTTCTATCGATCAATTCTATAGCATTAAAAGCTGATTGAACGACAAGAGGGATGCCTCCCCCAGGATGCGTTGATCCGCCTACATAATACAGCCCTTCTACTTCTTTTGATTTATTACGGGGGCGCATAAATGCGGATAACTTACTGTTTGAGGAAGTTCCATAGATGCTCCCTTTGTTGGAAAGGTACTTCTTATAGAAGTCAACAGGGGTGATGCTTCTCCTGAAAATTAGAGCCTCAGAAAGTCCCCTTAATCCTTTCTGTTCGAGAATTTCGATTACTTTATCTCCATATTTTTTAGCATGCTCTTTCCAGCTGTATGCATTGGATAAATAAGGAGCATTAATAAGAAGAAACAAGTTTGAAGCACCTTTCGGGGCATGATCCGGGTCAGAGTATGAGGTATTTGCAACATAGATGGTAGGATCGTCCGGCATCACTTTTTCCTTAAATAGCTGATGAAATTCATGTTCATAATCCTCAGAGAAAAAGATATTGTGATGTGTAAGCTGATCAAATTTTCTATCTACTCCAAGTAATACTACAAATCCTGAGCAGGAAGGTTCTATATGCTCTGCTTTTTGTTTCTTATGAAGAGAAATGGAATAATCAGGAAGAAGATTAGTAACGGTTTCTGTAAAATCGCTGTTAGAGACAATGAGGTCGAAGTGTATTTTTTCACCATTAAAGAATTCAATACCTGTAGTCTTACCTTTATCCACAATAATGGAGCTAACTTCAGAATTGAAATGAAACTGTACTCCAAGTGTTTTTGCCAATTTCATGAGAGCTTCTGCTACTTTATATAACCCGCCTTTCACATAATATCCTCCCTGATTGATCTCTACATGTGGGATGACATTAAGAGTAGCAGGAGCGAGGAATGGAGAAGACCCATTGTACGTAGTGAACCTTTTGAAGAATTTTCTCAAATAGTCAGACTGGAATCTACTGTTTACCCTGCTACTCACTGTTGTAAACGCATCAATACCGAAGAAGTTAAAGAGGTCAAGTTCTTTCAGGTCTCTAAACTCAAATAATGGATTGAAAATAAAAGCATCGGCCGTTTTTTGGTATAAGGACTCTGCATAATCCAGGAAATCGGAGTATGCTTTGGTATCAAGAGGTGCTATTCTGTTGATCTCCTCCATGGTGGCTTTCCTGCTTTCAAAATTGTTGAAGATCGTGCCATCGGGGTAGAAATATCTACAGATTGGATCAAGAGGCTGAAGTTCTATATGGTCGGAAAGTTTTTCTCCACATTGTTCAAAAAGCTTCTCGAGAACAAATGGCATGGTTAGCAGGCTGGGTCCGGTATCAAAACGAAATCCTTGCGATACTATTTGATTCATTTTCCCGCCGGCAGAATCATTCCTCTCAAAAACAGAAACCGTATGGCCTTTTTGGGCCAATAAGCAGGCTACTGATAATCCTCCAAGGCCGGCACCTATCACACAAATTTTCATAATTTTTTTAAGTTCTAGTCCGAGATCTTTTCTTCAATCCGCTTTAAGGAATCTCTTATTTCTATAAGTATTTCGTTAGTCGAATCATTTCCTGGGGAAGCGGAAGCGGAGGATATGCTGTTGTCGGTTACTTTATCTCTTTGCTCAAATACCAAATTTCGGAATTCGAAAGCATCTATAATTCCTATCAAAGATAAGTCAGATGTACCCTGACCGGTATTACCTGCTGTTTCAATTTTCAGTATGCTCAAGCCAAAATGTTTAAGCAAAGGGCCTTCTTTAAAAGTCAGATCCTGGATTTTATCTAAGGGAATGGTCCGTTCTGTGTGAAAAATATATCCTTTCTTAAATCGAAGCGACCGTGTAGTGAGTTCACATTCCAACCTTTCGAAATATTTGTTCAGATACATGGATCCAAAAATGAGCCAGAAAGGAATCAGTGGTATTAGTACTACCGTTAACACACTGATCAAGGAACCATACCAGAGTATGTAGCTTTTTATCTTTGGATTGAAAGAAGCTTCTTGGAGAACAACAGCTTTTGTATTCATTTTAAATTCTTAATTGATTTTTAGACAATAAAAAAGGCGTCCTTAAAGACGCCTCATTATCTAAATAGTTGCGATAATTTCCAACTTACATATCCTTTGAATCTTCATTAGAAGCTACATTATCTTTTTCGATAAAATTCATCGCTGCTGAGTTCATGCAGTACCTTAATCCGGTGGGTTGTGGCCCGTCATCAAACACGTGGCCTAAATGACTCCCACAGTTGGAGCATACGATCTCAGTGCGAGTCATCCAAAGGCTGTTATCCTCCCGTTCTCCGACAAGTGAGTCGGCCAAAGGTTTCCAAAAACTTGGCCATCCTGATCCGCTTTCGTATTTATGTTCAGAGCTATACAATTTTTGTCCACAAGCTCCGCATACGTAAATGCCTTCTTTCTTATTTCCATTGTATTCATTCACCCAGGGAAGTTCAGTTCCACGATCACGAAGTATCCGATATTCCTTATCAGTTAAAATTTCCTTCCATTCCTTCTCTGTTTTTTGAAAAGGATACTCTTTTTCTGGCATCGTATCCTGCACAGAAGCGTGAACTACATTTGTTTCAGCTTCAGACTTTAACGGGACTGAGTCAGGAGTACTCCTTAGAAAAGTAAGCAAGAACAACCCTGCTATGGTCATTGTACCAACTATAACTGCATATTTCATATTCGTAATATTTGATTGATTTATGATAGCACATCCAATAAACAGTACGAAATCAATTTTAGTTTAGATTGGTATGATTTAATTCTATAAAATAGTTACCAGTTAATATCCCAGTTGTTGAATTCATCTTTAAAGCGGAGGGGTGCTTTCTGTTTGAAAAGACGAATTCCTGCAGTGAAGCCTGCCCAGAATTGGTAATTACGTCCTTTCCAATCCGGAGACCAAAGACTATACCAGGTATAATCTTTGGCAGCATTAACGCGGGTAATTTGAGCGTTAAAGGAAGGACCACCATATAATGAAAATCCGTTTCCTAATCGTTTTCCAATCAAAAATTTATAGGAATAGATCAGGTTAAGATCTTTAGACCATTCATTTTCAAACTGATGGGTAACTGCAATTTCCTGATTTACAAACAGGGTCTCATTTTCCCAGTTTTGAAAAGAGTCTCGAATATTTTTCTCTAAACCGACTGCTAATCCCACGCGGTAAACATCACGGTCTAACAAGGTATTGTATCCAAACAGGGCAGAGTTGTAAACACGGTGTGTTCCAAGTGTAAGGCCAATATCAGTGAAGCCCCCGTCTGAGAAACGAACATCAATGTTTTTACGCCCGTTGCCATAATAACTTATGACCCCGACAGGTACTCCTTCAAATTCCCTGGCAACGTTAATCAAACCAATCTGCAGGCCGGTAGCAGTTTTTGAAGCATTGAGCAAACCGGCTATCTGAAGACCGGTCAAATCTTTGGCGATGTTAGCTCCTCCGGAAATGGAAGCACCTTCAAGGTTATTGGCGATGTTGAGCCCTCCGGCAATGAGTAAACCGCTGGCATCTTTTCGTGCCACATTGACTCCACCAGAGGCCATTAAACCTTCAATATTTCCCAAGGCAATATTCGCTCCGGCAGCGGCTTGAAGGCCTGAAATATCAGCTCCGGCAAAATTGAAAGCACCTGCTGCCTGCAGCCCCTCTACATCTTCCTTAGCAATATTGGCAACACCGGCAGCTTGTAACCCTGAAATATTTCCCCATGCTGCATTTAAAATACCCGCTCCCTGTAAACCTTCAATATCACCTTTGGCAATATTACCGATTCCTGCAAACTGTAATCCACTTGAATTGTCACCAGCTACGTTAAGGCCTCCTGCAACCTGTATGCCTTCAAGATCCTCTCCTGAAAAGTTGGTTAACCCTGCAACTTGAATTCCACTCATGTCATTTTTTGAGAAATTTCCCAGGCCGGAAATATTAACTCCGGACATATGACCTCCTGTGATATTTCCCAGTCCCGCTAATTGGAAGCCGTGGCTATAATATTTGTTATAATTAACCAATCCGCCAATTTCACCGCCATCCAAACCGCCATGACTACCCACCAAAATATTAATGGAATACTTAGCGGTATATTCTGGCGCCTCTAATCCGTTGGTACTCAAAGGAGGGAAGAGGGTAACCCGCCATTTACGGTATTCCAGATCTTGTTCAGAATGGTTTTGAGAAAAAGCTTGCTTCGGAAGAAATAAAACCCCGGCTGTGAAGAGGATGAGTGGAAATAAAATTCGCTTGATCATTGAGATTGTAATCTTATTGGTTTTGATTTTTGGATGCACTACGATCTCAGTAAAAAAAAGTTTAGCTTTTTTCTAATATCAGAATGAATGAAGATCTTTCTAAACAACCGCCGGTTTAAGATGGTCGAATTGCTCATTCAATACTTCATTCCAATGCTGAACTTCATTAATATTCTTGAGGAGCTCTTCATATTTACCATCCAGATCTATGGATTCAATTTTGTCTCCTTGAGAAATAGAATTAACAATGTCTTGGTCTTCCTGTGAGAGAACCTCACCAAAAACAGTATGTTTTTCATCCAGCCACGGCGTTGCCACATGGGTAATAAAGAATTGACTTCCATTGGTATTCGGTCCTGCATTAGCCATAGACAGCTTTCCAGGCTCATCATGAATCAACTCGTTGTGAAATTCATCTTCAAAACGATATCCGGGCCCGCCTCTTCCATCTCCATTCGGGCAGCCTCCCTGAACCATGAAGTCATCGATAACTCGGTGGAAATTCAGATCATCAAAAAAACCACGGGATGCTAAGTTCACAAAATTAGCTACTGTTCTGGGGGCTCTTTTATCAAATAACCGGATATTAATAGTTCCTTTGGTAGTGGTAATACTTGCTTTTATGCTCATGGGTAAATTATTGGATGGAAAACGTTAGAAATAAGAAATTAGAGTCTAAACCCGGGTTTTCAAGTCCGGTTTGTGCATTGGAAATATGGTGAAATTTATAACCGATCGCTATGATCGCAAATTGGTTGATCGTAAAACTGTTGGCAATGGTGATATCAAAGGTAAAATTTAAACTCCGGGCCTGATCTGTTGGAAAGTTATCTTCCATATAAATAATGCCCCCTGTGGTTTGAAAATACGGGGCATACCAATTTGAAATGAAATTTGAAAGAGAAAAACCGACGGGCGAAAGACCAAATCCAGATCGAGATACTCTTCGATTATTCTCATCTCTTTTGGGATAGTCGAATTGAATGTATGGAATTATATCAGCAGTGTACCAAAGCCGTTTATTAGGGGAGTAGGTCTTAATGGCTTTTTGAAAACCAAATGCAAAGATCTGAGTTTGAGATTGCTCTGTTTTTCCTAAAAACCTTATTGAATTGGCTGAATATCCTCCCCATACCGACCATCGGATTTTCTTCTCAAAAGAGTGGGACTGCGCTTTTAAGGGTTGGAAAAAGAGCAACGAAAAAAAAATAATAAACGAACAAAAAAAGGCTTGAGTTTTAAACTTCAACGATCAAAAATGACAGATTAAATATTTTTCTTTTTTAGAGAGCCGGAACTGAAAACCGATACTATCCAAATGACTCCCCACGCTCCACCTAAATAATGGTTGCCGGAATAAACCAATATAGCCACAGTTACTGCATAAATAATATTATAAAATAAGGGAGGGGCAGTAGAGTTATTTGCCTTTTTTTGAAGGGCCGGCATAAAGAAGGCTAAAATTTTGCTTAATAAAAGAAGGGATGAGTAAACCCAAAGAACAACCTCCAATACGGTATTTTCATATAGGGCAAATACCAATATAAAGAGCAACACTATTACATCGAGGTACGCATCTTTTATCCAATCCATTTAATTTATTCCGTTTCGTCTTCTACAGGGTTTAAGGAAACCACTTCTTTTGCATGGAGGCCTTTATCACCCTCATCCAACACAAACTCTACTTCCTCACCTCTTCTCAATTTCTTAAACCCCTCAGCTTGAATTTCAGAATAATGAACAAAGGCGTCTTCACCTTTATCAGTACTTATAAATCCATAGCCTTTGGTATTGTGAAACCACTTTACTGTACCCTTTTGTTTGTCAGACATACATACCCGAATTATGTTAAAGTTAAAGTCAAAGATATATTTTTTAGCGAATGAACTTAAAATAATTTTTGGCGGTAATACAATCAATAGGAACTTACATTTAGTTATCGGATGTTAAAATCTTCTATCCAGACAATAAATCCGGTGGGTTTAGTTGATTCCGATAGCTCAGTATTTGTTGTAAATTCATAATCTGATCCATTTGAGATGTCGACGAGAAGCCCTCCAACTTTTATGATCTCACCATCCCTCAGAGATTTGATCCTTTTATCTATCTCAGTGGTTGATGGGATCAAATGCCACAGATCGCTTTCGTCATAAATTTTTGGGAGGGATAATGGTGGGCGGGTAAGGTTAAGTTCAAATTCTCGTTCACCTAATTGAAAGTATATATAATCCAGATTGCGGCTGTCGGAAAGTTCATTCCAGCCAACAATAGCATCAACAGGAGAGTATTTTGAAAAAGAATCAAAGAAGTATCTTTTTTTCTTAATGATACGCACTTCTGCATCAATGATCCTCTTCGGGGTAAAAGTGGCTCCTTTAAATGTAAAAGGTTCTTGCCATGTTAACCGGGCTATCTTGGGTTCCTGTTTGGCTGTAATTCCGGGACCGTGATTCACAGGAAAGTTTGAATACACAAGATAGCCTGAAGCTAAAAGAACACAGAAAACTAAATATTTGACCATAATGGCTCCTTCTTTTTTCTACAAGAGTATCTGAGAAGTACATTTGTTACATATTTGTTAGAATTTTTTAATCATCTTTATACTAAAAAGCTTGCTAAACAGAAGGAAAAATTAGTATAAAGTCATGGCCGGAAATTTTTTATAATTATGATGAAACCCTTTTGTTATTTACCTCTTGCAAACCTTATCTTTTACGTCTTGATAATTGCCAAAGTGGCGGAACTGGTAGACGCGCACGACTCAAAATCGTGTACCTCCGGGTGTGTGGGTTCGACTCCCACCTTTGGTACTAAAAAAGCCTTACACCCAGTAAGGCTTTTTTTATTGTCGTATATCTGCTTTTCCGAAAAACCCACTTTGCTAATTTCACTAAGTAGAATATTTAGCATTGATCACTATACCGAGTAGTTGGCACCGATAAGTAACAGTGACAGCTATATAGATCAGTCTTGGTATCCATTTGGGTTTTTCGACTGCCATCGCCAGGTATCTTCGCACATTTGCCTGATGTCAAACTTAGCAGTCCAGCCCAATTCTTTTTCGGCTTTTGAAGGGTCCGCATAACAGGAAGCTATGTCACCGGGGCGGCGTGGAGCTATCTTATAGGGTACTTTTTTACCTGAGGCTGCTTCAAAGGCTTTAACCATATCCAAAACGCTGTATCCATTCCCTGTTCCTAAATTATAAATGACCAGACCGGGGGAGGTCTCAAGTTTCTCCAATGCTTTAAGGTGTCCTATAGCCAGGTCAACAACGTGAATGTAATCTCGCACGCCGGTGCCGTCAGCAGTAGGGTAGTCATCTCCAAATATTGAAAGTTCTTCCAATTTACCAACTGCAACCTGAGAAATGTAAGGCATCAGGTTATTAGGAATATCATTGGGATATTCACCGATGAGCCCGCTTTTATGCGCGCCAACGGGATTGAAATAACGCAATAACGCAATATTCCAGGAGTCGTCTGCTATGTTCAGGTCTTTCAGTATATACTCAATAAAAAGTTTTGTTCGTCCATATGGATTTGTGGCTGAAAGGGGGAAATCTTCGGTAATAGGAACCTTATGAGGATCACCATAAACGGTAGCTGAAGATGAAAAAACAATGTTTTTAACTCCGTGCTCTTTCATAACTGCACATAGATAAATAGTGCTTGTAATGTTATTGTCGTAATACTTCAATGGTTGAGCCACAGACTCACCCACAGCTTTATATCCTGCAAAATGGATAACTGAATTTATCTCATGGTTTTTGAATATGCTATCCAGTGCTTCTTTATTAAGTAGATCTTCTTCGTAAAAAATGAGGTTCTTTCCGGTGATCTTCTTGACTCTGTTCAAAGCTTCTTTATTGCTGTTTGAAAGGTTATCGATCACGATAACTTCATGGTCATCATTCAGCAGTTCCAGAACTGTATGGCTGCCAATGTATCCAGCCCCGCCTGTTACCAATACAGTCATAATGTTATTTTTGATTCAATTTGGCTTCCAATTCTGCGAGTACTTTTGTACAAATTTCATCGATCTTTTTGACAGAGGTGTTTAGATCTTTATCGGGTTTTTCGTCCCATATCAAAGTTTTGGCTTGTTCATATTCTTCAAGAATTTGATCTAAGCCAAGCATCTGTGCTACCGGTTTTATTTTGTGGCCTGCTTTTCGAAAATTTGTCTCATCCCGGGCTAATAAGTATTCTTTGTAGCTTTTTTGAAACTCTGAAAAAGACTGGATGGCAGCTTCGGAAAATTCCAGTATGAATTTTTCTTCGCCGTATAGCATCTCATGGACCGCAGAAAAGTCAATCAGCTTATTATTTTTAGTACTCAAAATATAATCTCTTATTCGTTAACAGGTTCAATGATATTATGAGGAGTTGGTTTGCCAAATTCGTCCAAATGCACAAATACAATTTTATCGATACTGATGATAGTTTCTTTCGTAAACTTGTTCCTTACCATACATTTTACGGTTATTGATGTCCGCCCGAATTTAACAGTTTCCATCCCAATCTCTATAACCTCACCAAGTTTTGCTGAGTTTACGAAGTTGATCTCGGACATGTATTTAGTGACAATGTTTCCTTTTCCAAGCTGACATAGTACATAAATGGCCGCTTCTTCGTCAACCCAAGAAATTACAGTTCCTCCAAAAAGGGTGCCGTGGGCATTTAGGTCTTCCGGTTTAATTAGTTTTCTACTGAAAAATCTCATTTTATCCTTATTGATTATTGCTACATTTAAGATAAGAGATAAAGCAATAATGAAATAATTTCATTTGGGATTTTTAGAATTAATAAGTTTTATTGGATAATCAACAGAACTAATATTATTGTAACAAAAGCAACCGAGGATACTCTCTTTAAGTAAAAAGAACATATCACGGCTTAGATATTATGAAAACAATTGCATTAACAAATCAGAAGGGCGGCGTTGGGAAAACAACCACAACCATTAATCTTGGTGCCGGGTTGGCCAAACTTGGTAAAAAAGTATTATTAATAGACCTTGACCCACAGGCAAACCTTACCTATTCGCTGCGTACCCATTCTCACAGGCTCGATAAAACCATCTATCATGCACTTAGGGGGAATGTCAGCATTGATGAGTTGATTATTGAACACAAAGGCTTTGATTTCATTCCTTCCTCCCTTGAACTGTCCGGTGCTGAACTCGAATTAGCGAGTGAACCTGCCAGAGAAGGATTGCTGAAAAATGTAATGAAAGGCCTGGAAAAGAATCATGATTACGATTATGTGCTCATTGACTGCCCCCCAAACCTCGGGCTTCTCACCCTGAATGCTTTTACAGCTGTAAAAGATATTTTTATTGTACTTCAGTCAGAATACCTGGCTTTACATGGACTTTCAAAGCTGTTAGACCTCGTGAAAGTGGTTCAACAACGGTTAAACAATCAGCTGGAAGTTGGCGGGATCATTTGTACTATGTATGACAGCCGGAAAAATCTGAACAAAGAAGTAGTGGGGCATATCAAAGATTATTTTGGACCTAAAGTATTTAAAACCATTATTCGGGATAACGTTGCGCTGGCTGAAGCTCCGAGTCACCATAAAACGATCTTTGAGTACGATGGCAACAGTGCCGGTGCTCAGGATTATTTCGCTTTAGCTAAAGAAATAAAAAACGGCCAATAACCAATGAGTAAGAAAAAGAGCCTGGGACATAATCCACTGGCGTATAGCACGCGGAGGCATGCTTCTTTTGATTTTATTACTCCTTTAAAAGATGAGGGGGAAGGGATTGCTGCGACTGACGATGATAAAAGGGTAAATAAGGTCACTGTCAGTTATTATCTTGAAGAACCTCTCGTCAAAGAGGTTAAAAACCTGGCCGACCAAAAGGAAATGTCCTATTCAGCATTAGTAAATGGCATCCTCAAAAATTCTTTGAAAGACATCACTTCCGGGTAATTTTATAGTTTATAAACCCTCTGCTTTTCTTATCATAAGCCCACACGTAAGGGACTATGATTCATATTTATAACTCACATTCTTTAGATAAGCTCGCACAACGCTTCTCCGATATTTTACAATCGGAGCATTCTGAACCGTTGCAACCAACCTGGATTGTTGTCCAAAATAATGAGATCAAAGAATGGCTCTCACTTCAGTTGGCGTCCAAACAGGGTATAGCCGGTAATTTCAGGTTTATATTCCCATCCGAGTTTATGTGGGCTCTTTATCGGCTAAAGGAAAAGGATGTCCCTCAATCACTTCCATCAGACCTGGCCGCCATGCAATGGGCGCTCTTTGAGCTATTTAAAAAAGCTCCGGAGCTGCTGGACCTCATCCCGGTTTATGATACGGAGGCTGATTCATCACAAAAACGATTTCAATTAAGCGGACAGGTTGCGGATATTTTTGACCAGTATCAGGTCTATCGGCCTGAGATGACTCAGGCCTGGCTTGACCGGAATTTGAGCACAAAAAATAAACATGAGAAATGGCAGGCGATTCTCTGGAAACGATTAAATGAATACTGGAATGAAAATAAATCAACAAAATCAATACCAAGTCGTTCAGATGCTTACAGTGATCTTATAAATTGGTTTTTAGATGGTGAAAAAACTTTTCTTAAGCAGTTACCGGAACGTGTTTTCGTGTTTGGATTATCTCATTTGAATAAGCCTTTTTTGGAGATCATCAGTCATTTGTCAACTTCTGAAAGTGTTCATTTTTTTCATCGTTGTTCTTCACAAAGGTTTGAGAATAAGAATCTTCAAAAGCTTCTATCAAGTTGGTATGAATCTTCCGAAGATCAGTTCGGCCTGCTTCAGGACCTGCTAAAGAACCTGGATTCTGAAACTAATATTCATGAATTGGATGAGCACCCGGTTTCAAGTATTTCTGATATAAGTGTGCATTCTTGCCATAATTCGAGGAGGGAGGTTGAGGTTTTAAAGGATTCGGTGCTTGACTACTTTGAGGCAAATTCCGATGCAGGCCCGGGGGATGTCCTGATCCTGGTTCCTGACGCTGAAACATACATCTCTGAGTTGGAAACGATCTTTAACGCGAATGAAGGCGAACCCGCTATTCCGATCTCACAATTTCATAGAACTCAGCAATCTGATGTAAATACATTGACTGCCTTGTTAGAGGCACTTGATTCCTCTTATAAACCCAGTACTATTCTTGAGCTCATCAATCTTCAACCCATTAAGAAAACGTTTTCTTTTTCTGACGATGAACTTGAACGATTAGAAGCATGGATCATTGATAATAAGATCCATCGGGGAATTGGAGATACGTTTAACAGTCCTTACAGCTGGCAGAAGGGACTCAATCAGCTTTTATTGGGTTTTATTATGGAGCCCGCCGAACTTGATCTGTATAGAGATCTTGTTCCATACCGATCCATCTCAGCGAATGAGGACATGGAGCTTACGGCCAGATTTTCTTCATTCATGCATTCTTTTATTGAGGCTGTAAATGAATCTCACACAGTAAAACAACCAACGGAATGGCTTAAATACATTGAAACACTTCTTCATACCTTCTTGGACGGGATCAAAGAAGAAGGGAGCTCAGGGTTATACCGTACTTTAGGGAAACTAAAGGAGCAGCTGTATTATTCGAATGTATCCGAGAAGGTTTCTTTTCAGATGATGATGAATTGGATTAATTCACAGTTTAACACTAACGATTCAACTTCAGGCCGATTTGGCCAAGGAATAACGGTTAGCTCATATATTCCATACCGTTCCGTTCCGTTTAGGTTTATAGCTGTATTGGGGCTTAATGAAGGGGTTTTTCCACGAAAGGCAGTCCGGCCTGAATTTGATCTTATCTACGCTTCACCTCAGCCGGGAGATCGTATTCAAAAAGAGGACGATACGTATCTATTCTTAGAAACTGTACTAACAGCCGGCGACCATCTTCATATAAGCTATCAGGGGCAAGATCAGCGGTCCGATGCCAAAAGACTGCCCTCAATGCTGGTACAGCAGCTCTTGGATGTATCTGAAAAAGGTAGAATATCTTGCTATGAACATAAGCTGCATCCTTTCAGTAGAGACTATTTTTTGGATAATAGTGGAATGAGATCTTATTCTTCTTTGAACCTTAAGATCGCGGAAAATCTTGAAGAACAAACAGGCCACGCCCGTATTTTTACTGATGTGGATCTTGAAGAACCGGATGTTGATAAGGATGAAAAAGTAGCTATAGGAGATCTTATATCATTTTTTACTAATCCATCTAAATATATAGCACTGAATTACTTAGGATTTTCTGATAGTATTTATTTAAATGAAATTATAGACCGGGAGTCGTTCACTCTGAATAGTTTGGAATCCTATCATCTGGATGATTTTATCCACGCCTCGCTATTAAAAGGGAACTCTAAAGAGCGTTTGTTTGAGTATGTCCGGACTTCAGGGATGATTCCGGATAACCTGAAAGGAGAGAAAGTCTTCCAGGGTGAGTTTGATCAGATTCAGGAATTGAATCATCGATTAAGTCTTTTAACATCAAAAAAAGAGCAGGTTATAGATGTTGAACTAAATATAGATGGAATAGATGTTATTGGTAAGATCTCGGGAATGTATGGAGATATACTCATTACCAGTCGTGTAGGCAAGAGAAAACCAAAATATGAAATCGCTCACTGGCTGAAGCATTTGATCCTACTGGAAAGTGGTATCCCGATACAGAAAAGTTTATTTATATCAATTGAAGATCGTGATCTTGAGACGCTGGAATTACATTCAAAAGATATCCCGAAAGGTGCACTTTCAGACTATTTGAAATGGTTTTTGAGCAAGATTCCTATACCATTAAAAGCTGCTTTTTTTCCGGCTACATCAAAGTCCTATGCTCAAAAGTGGATAGAAGGAAAGGATAAAAGCAGTGCGCTTCATGAAGCCAGGAAAACCTGGGAACCTTCTTATAAAAATACCTTTGTAGAATCCAATGATTACTATAACCGGGTGTTATGGAGAAATCAGGATCCTTTGATTCGGGATGATTTCCACAATAATGCATTGCGATTTTGGAAACCATTCCTAAAGGCGTGTGAGGAGGAGGAATGACCAAAAGCAAACCCCTTCAGGTATTCGATGTCCCGCTCAAAGGCATTTCTTTGGTTGAAGCAAGCGCCGGAACCGGGAAAACCTACAATATCACTTCCCTGTATGTTCGAGCCATTCTGGAGCTAAATTTGGAACCTTCTCAAATATTGGTAATGACCTTCACTGAGGCTGCCACAGCTGAGTTGAAATTTCGGCTTCGAAGCCGGCTCAGGGAATCGCTTAACGCAGTGATCAAAAAAGATGCGGGTAAAGATGACTTCTTATCGGATTTGTTGTACCGGAACTATACGGATGCAGAACAAAAACTTCATAACGCCATCGAGCTTTTTGATGAGTCGGCTGTATTTACCATTCATGGCTTTTGCAATCGGTTATTGAGCGAATACAGCCTCCAGTTTGATGTTCCGCCAAATTTTGAGCTGCTTACGGATCCCTCAGAAATGCTTCAGGACTGTGTTGATGATTATTGGCGGGCGTTTATTCAATCCGCTGAAAAAGATGATAAGAAATGGTTTATTTTGGATTATCTCACAGATGTTGGCTTTGGCCCCGATGAGCTCAAAAAATCCGTAGATGCCGTTCTGACTCATCCTCGAAGCAAGGTGACTCCAGGGAACATCAGTACGGCTGATCTGCAAGATTCACTTGAAGGCTTAGAAGCTGCTTTTAAAACGTTAAAAGCGCACTGGGAGAAGGAAGGGGATATTATTTCTGACATGTATCTCAATAGAAAATTAAGCGGTACGGCCTTTAGGAAGGGTAAATCCTGGGAGCAGGATTGGAAAAATCTGATGGAGTTGATCTCAGCTGAGCGGCCCAGGGTGAATATTCCCGACCGGATGGATCGCTTTGGAATGTATATGAAAGAAAGTGGGAGTAAGAAAGACTTCATCGTTCCTGAATTGGATTTCTTTACAGCCATGGATGCCTATGTTGAAATTACAGGCCACTTAAAACTTCTAAAACCTGCATTTATTAAAGAATCTGTTGAAGACATCAGAGAACAATTCAGGGATAGGAAGCGAAAAGCGAATGTTTTAAGCTATAATGACTTGCTTGAAATAACGGAAGAGGGCATCAGAAATGATAAAACCGGATATCTGACTGGCCGAATAAGAGAAAATTACCCATTGGCTTTGGTTGATGAGTTTCAGGATACCGATCCGATTCAGTATGGTATCTTCCGTAAGATCTATTATGATCATCCGGAAACCGGTTTATTTATGATAGGTGATCCAAAACAGGCAATCTACAGCTTCCGAGGCGCAGATATTTTTACATATTTGTCGGCAAAAAAAGATACTGACGAAGGGCAGGCCTATAAACTTCTTTATAATTACCGTTCGAATAAACGAATGATCGAAGGTGTGAATAACTTATTCAGTGTAGCTGAAAAACCTTTCTTGTTGGAAGGCCTGTCTTTTCAAGCCGCTCAATTCCCGGAATCAAAAGATGATCTGGACTATATAAAAGATAATTCCGGTGATACGATAAACCCATTGCAGTTCATAGAGTTGAGTAATGATAGTTACACTAATAAAACAGAATTAAATAATGGTATTTATGATATAGTTAGCAAAGAGATCGCTGAGATGTTATCGGATAACTACACGATTAAGGGTAAAAAGATCAGGGAAAAAGATATCGCAGTTTTAGTACGTGAGGGCAGAGAAGGTGAGGCAATTCAGGCAAGTTTGAGAGAATTGGGTATTAGCAGCGTGTTGCGTTCACGGACCAGCGTATTCAAGACCCAAGAAGCTGATGAGTTATTCCGGATACTTAATGCTATACTACGAATAAGTTACGAGCCTGGAGTCAGGGCAGCCCTTGCAACTTCACTTTTAGGTTTCACAGCAAAAGACCTGATTGATCTCAATGAAGATGGTGCCCGATGGGTACAACTTATCCATTTATTTATCAAAATTAGAGAAGTTTGGGAAGAAAGGGGGATTGAAGCCGCTATAGATGAGCTGTTTCTTTTGTTTAATGTAATGCAAAGAATATCAGAAGAAACTATTGCTGAGCGCCGAATTTCAAATCTTATCCATATTTCTGAGCTTTTATCGAAGGCTGCAAGGGAGCAACAGCTGCACGATAAAGCCCTGCTCAAATGGTTTTACTCCAAGATCAATCAGGATGATTCTAAAGATTCATCGGAAGATGAGCAGCTGAGGCTGGAAAGTGATGAGGGCCTGGTACAAATTACGACCATACATTCATCAAAAGGACTTCAATATCCCGTTGTGTTCTGTCCGTTTTTATGGAGTTCTAAAGCCACCCCAAAGAAGAACAATCTCTTGAAATTTTATAAAGGAGATTTCATTCATATTGATATCAGTCAGGGCGCCGACCATCCCAACAAATCCGATCATGTTGCTCTAACCGAAAAACAAAATCAGGCAGAGGATGTACGACTTACTTATGTTGCCCTGACCAGGGCAATTTCCGCCTGTTATGTGATCTTACCAAACTATAGAGACGTTGATCATTCCCCGCTTGGGTTTATTTTGAGGGGTAATTTCGAAGCTTCAAAAGCTGATTTCAGTACTATAAAAGAAACCCTTGAAACTGCTGAAAATATAGAAGTGCGCCCGCCTGTATCATCTGCTGGGATTTCATTGGCCCGTAATGCGAATGATAAAGAGCCATTATCCAAAGCAAGCTTTACGCGAGAAGATCTTTTTCATTTCCCGAAATTGCTTAGTTATTCATCCCTTTCCGGCCAAAAGGAAAAGCAAGAGTTTGGGAAAGATTATGATGATACTGATTTGAAAACCGTTCCGAGCGTTGAGCGTAATGATCGTTTTGGTTTTCCTAAAGGCGCGAATGCGGGGACTTGTCTCCATAATATTTTGGAAGATCTGCGTTTTGCGGATACTTCCAATATTGAACAGGTTGTTGAGCAGAATCTCGATTATTCCGGGATCGATGAAAAATGGAAACCTGAGACCATAAAGTGGATTTCTGAGATCCTTGAACATCCGTTAGAAGACCCTGATATTACCCTTTCAAAACTCTCTGATTCTGAGGTGCTTAAAGAAATGGAATTCTTTTTCCCGGTTCAGCGCCTAAAAGCTGAAGATCTGTGGAAGATCATTCGGACCGATCCTCCCACTTCCATAGCGAGTGAATCAGTACATGGATTCATGAAGGGGTATATTGACCTTACCTTTAAAGCAAATGGTAAATTTTATATCCTCGATTATAAGTCAAATTATTTGGGAGACCATTTGGATGAATATGGGAAGGATGCACTTCAGCAAGCTATGGAAGATTCCGGTTATGACCTGCAATATCATATTTACACACTGGCTCTTCATCGGTTTCTTGCAGCACGGATTAAAGACTATGATTTTGAGGATCATTTTGGCGGAGTCCTTTATCTGTTTTTGAGAGGGGTTAATCGCGATGTACCTGGAAGTGGTGTGTATTTCGATCGACCTGAACGGAAGGTTATACAGCAACTTGATCAATATTTTAGAGGGAGGAAACAATAAGTGAATATCCTTGATAAAATGGAAATCTGGCATCAGCAGGAGATCATTACCGATATTGAAAAAGAATTCGTCCGTTTACTGATCGTATTAGACAAAGATGTTTCTAAAGCTGTTTTGTTAGCAGCGGCCACTTGTGTATTTGCCCAGCAGCAAGGCCACCTTTGCATCGATCTAAGTGATCCAAAATCATTCCCTGATTTTCTTTTTGAAGATGAAAATACGGGCATTCAAATAGACAAAAACCTCCTTGAAAGTTGGGAAAAAGAACTCGAGAAAAGCAGTTTAGTAAGTCAGAATGGACAACTTGCTCCTCTGATTCTTGAAAATCGCAGGTTATATTTTCATCGTTTTTGGAAGTATGAAGAGGAATTGACCGAATGGATCAAACAGCGGTCTTCAGTTACAAATACCATCAATAAACAAGAACTAAAGGTTCTAAGCAGCTTACTGGAACCTGAAGGAGATCTTTTTGAAGTAAACTGGCAGCAAGTAGCAGTATATTTAAGCTTTTTGAAAGATCTGGTAGTGATATCCGGCGGTCCCGGTACAGGAAAAACGTACACGGTATTGAATATCATTGCTGCTCAAACTAAGGCTCATCCCGATGAAAAGTTTAGCATTGCGTTGGCAGCACCAACCGGAAAAGCTGCCCGAAGACTCATAAACTCCATAGAGGAGGGGAAAACACATCTTCCCGATTCATTTCAAGATGGAATTAAGCTCCCTGAACAGGCCCTGACCGTCCATAAATTATTAGGAGCTGATTACAGGGGCAGCAATTTTAAATTTGATCAAGATAATCAATTACCCTACGATCTTGTGGTTGTGGATGAAGCTTCCATGCTGGATATCACCATGTGGGTAAGGCTTATTCGCGCAGTTGGTCCTAGCACAAAATTAGTGGTCCTTGGAGATAAAGATCAGTTGGCATCTGTTGAGGCCGGTTCTATATTGGGAGATATCTGTGGAGGTGAAAACAGTTTTTCTAAGCAGATCGCAGCCACAATTGGCGAACTGACGGGGGCATCTATTCCAATCGTTAATAATATACCTTCCGTAAATGATTGTATCGTATTCCTTACCAAGAGTTATCGTTTTGGGGAGGAGAGTGGAATACGAAAGCTTGCTGAGGCTATCAATCGAGCTGATCATACCGAAGTTCTAAATGTCTTAAAAGATCCTGAATTCAGCGATGTGGCACTTATTAAACCATCCCGGCAAAGCCTTAATAAGCTTATTGACACATTCTCTATCCAGCATTATGAAGAGTATAAATCGAAAGGTCAGGATCTGAGAATGAAAGAAGCCAATCGTAAGAAGATCCTTTGTGCCATTCGAAAGTCGGATCTGGGAGTGGAGCAACTTAACGGCTGGTCAGAACATAGGATCAAAAGAAAGAATAATCTGTTAACATCCAGTGAATGGTATGATGGGAGGCCTGTTATGGCTACCCGGAATGATGCTCTTTTAAGGATAAAAAATGGAGAGATCGGTTTATACAATGAAGATCAGGAAAGCGTGATATTTGAAGGAGAAGGAGACATAGTTGTATCTCCGGCAAGGTTATCAGGCTATGAACCTGCTTTTGCCATCACGATACACAAAAGCCAGGGTTCAGAGTTTGAGAATGTGGCAATAGTGCTGCCAAATAAAGAAAATTCAATACTTTCTAAAGAAATTTTATATACAGCTGTAACAAGAGCCCGACTAAACACTCTTGTAATTGCACATGAAGAAATTGTAACAAAAACTGTACTTAGGTCGGTATCAAGAAAGAGCGGGATTAGACAAAAACTTTGGGAAAAATAAAGTTAAAAAGATTTTTTAAAACTGGAACATTATGACATAAAAAAGCTACAACGCATGCAGGCATTGTAGCAAAAATTTGTACCCCAAAAAGCCAACGTATCAGGGGGAAGCAGTTGATAGCTGTTTCCCCTTATTTTTTTTAAATATGCTCATCTGATCCATTAAAAACGATTAGATAATCCTAATCAAAATTAAACATTTCTAACCGACGGTTGGTCTGTTAAAATTAACGTTAGCTCGAGATAAAGAATATTAGAATAACTGCAAAATCCATCTGATGGATGGGCTGATTGATCATACAGGCGCAGGATGTTGGATCAGGCTACGAACAAGCTTAGGCACCCAATCAAACAACCGGTCAGGCGGACCTGGGGCTGCCAGACCGTACCTCAAAGGCTTTAGCGAAGATAATTATCTCGAACTGACGTTAATTACCTTCTGGGAAGTATGAATTCAAAGTTAAAATTCGGAACATATTTATTTGAATGTCTTTTAAGTGAGTGAACATGAATTAAATCAAAAAGACATGAATACTTTTATAAGACTAAAATATTCCATATTAACTTTAATCATTGCATTTACAGCTTTTGGTTGTTCTTTAAATTCCTCAGATAATAATGAAGAAAGGGCAACGATCAACGGATCAGTTGAAGAAGAGACAGCCCAACAGAAATCTAAAATATCCAATATCGAGGGAGCTACAGTAACGGCAGCTCAAGTAAGCTCGAATGGTTCTCTTGAAATGATGGATGGTGTTGAGACCGAAACAAATGCATCCGGTAATTTCACTCTGGATGTTGACGTTGAGTCTGCTCAAAACATTGCAATTATAGCCGAAAAAGAAGGTAAAACCTGGATGGGATACCTTTCCAGTAAGGTAGAAAATGGCAATAGTTATACATTGAAGCCTATTAATTCAGAATCATCAGCAGAAACAGAGGTATTTACCAAATTGGTAGCCTCTGGAAACGCTGATATTGTTAATAAGGCTGATGTGGAATCTGTTGTTTCTAGCCAGGTAGCTGCTCAAATACGTTCTAATGTAAGCTATGCAACCACGATTGCAACAGGGTTGAAAAATGCAGCTGAAGCCAGAGCGGAATATTACAATGAGACTTTGGGTAGTGAATCACAAGCTGCTTTAGAGTCAACATTTGAAGCAATGGCTCAGGCACAGTTTCAGTTAGAGTCTGAATTAGCCACTGCTGCAAGTGCTGAACAACGTGCAGAAGCCCGCGATGCATTTGTAGAGTCCTCAGTTAATGCATATTTAAATGCAGGACTTGATGCCTCATCATCAGCTAAAGCTATAGAAATGTGGAGCAGAATCTTTGTGAATAGTCTCACTTCTGTTTCTTCTGAAGTGGAAGATAATGCCAGAATGCAAACCTCTGTATTAGTAGCAGCCGCAATTGACGGAGCAGTTAGAGCTGAGGCCGAAGCAAGTAATATGTCAGAAACTTCTCGCCAGGCAATAATTGATGCCGGTATTCAATTAAGATCTGCTGTAAAAGCCAGTGCTGGTGTGGCAAGCGATATTAAAGCCGCATTTGATGAATACCATGAGGAAGTTAGAAGTACTATGGAAAATGATGCTGCTTTTGAAGCTTCCGTGATAATTGAGATCGATACCGAGATCAATTCACCGAGTGGTGCCAAGTCATCATTCACCAGTTCAATTTCTTCTGTACTAAATGCTTCAACCGTAGTAAACACGTATCAAACTTTTTACTCGGATATAAACGGCATTGTAGAAACGACAATGAATGGTGCCGGGCAAACTGAAATAGAAACTGTTACTGAACTAATGATCCTGATTAATCTTGCTTCATAAAGAAGTAGAAGAATAAAAAAAGCCCCGCATAGCTAATATGCGGGGCTTTTTATTTTCAAAGACTAAATTATTCAGATGGTTTTACTTCTAATAATTCAACTTTGAAAATCAGAGTTTCATTAGGGCCTATCGGGCTTCCCTGAGGTCCCTGGGCACCGTATGCAAGTTCAGAAGGAATATAGAATTCATAGATTGCACCTTCTTTCATCAATTGGACACCTTCCGTCCAGCCGGGGATTACACGGTTAAGAGGAAATTCAGCCGGTTGCCCTCTGTCATAAGAACTGTCAAAGACCTCACCGTCAATTAGTTTCCCTTCGTAGTGTACCCGAACAATATTTTCAGCGGTCGGAGATTCACCGTCACCTTCTTCAATAACTTTATACTGAAGCCCGGACTCAGTTACCATAACGCCTTCTTTCTCTTTATTTTCTTCAAGAAAAGCGGTTCCTTTTTCAACGTTCTCACTTCCTCTTTTCTCAGAAAGCTCCTGAACATAGGTATTAATAACAGCAAAGAGTTCATCTCTGGACATAACTCCTTCTTCTGAGTTCAATGCTTTATTAAAACCGGCAAGGTAATTTTCCATGTCAATATCATTGAGACCTTCATTGTCTAAAAGCATGCCATTTTGATATCCGATAGCATAACTAACACTATCAATTTGAGAGGAGAGGTCGGCTTCATAGTTACCGTTCGTTTTTTGATCGCAAGCTGAAATAAGGAGTATAGCAATTAGAGTTGCAGCTAAACTTAAGTTGTTCAATTTCATAGTTAATTTCGTGGTTATGATTTTGTTGTTCATCTGATAATTAGACCTATAAAATAGGGTAAATAATAGCAAAGTGGAATAAATAATCACTTATCTGTGTATATTACGTGATCATAAAAAATTTCATAACAGACGAATACATTGACCTTTAACGATTTTGACTTTAACGACGAGCTGAAAGCAGGCTTGCGCGACATTGGCTACACTGAACCAACCCCCATTCAAGAACAGGCCATCCCCATAATTTTGGAGAAGAAAGACCTTATCGGTGCTGCACAAACAGGTACCGGTAAAACCGGCGCTTTCGTGATACCTGTGATACATCAGATTTTAGAAAATCCATCTGAACATACTCAAGCTTTGATTTTGTCCCCAACCAGGGAACTTGCGCAACAGATCGATGAGCAAATTTTTGCTCTCGGCTACCATACCGGAATTTCATCCGCTACGGTAATAGGGGGAGAGGATTTTGCGAAACAGGCCAAAGCACTTCGCTCAGGAATAGATATTATTGTTGCTACTCCCGGTCGATTAATAGACCAGAGTAAGGTACTGGATGTTGATTTCAGCCATGTAAAATTCCTGGTGCTGGATGAAGCTGACCGTATGCTTGATATGGGATTTTTGCCGGATGTGACCAAGATCATTAAAAAGCTGCCGAAGGAACGCCAGACATTGTTATTCTCAGCAACCATGCCTGATCAGATCAAAAAGCTGGCAAATGATTTTATGAATGATCCCGAGAAGATTGAGATCGCTATTGAGAAGCCTTCCGGAAGTATTTCACAAAAGGCATATTTTGTGGAACAGAAAGAGAAGTTGAATCTTATTCAGGATGTTCTGGATGATCGTGACTGGGATTCATGCATAATTTTCTGTGCTACCAAACGAGGAGTGGATGAACTGGAACGGTTATTGATCAAAAAAGGTATAAAAGCAGGCAGTATCCATGGCGACAGGGATCAGAATGAGCGTAATAAATCGCTCCATGAATTTAAAAGCGGTAAAGTTCCCGTGATCGTAGCTACCGATGTGCTGGCTAGAGGAATAGATGTAGCAGATGTCTCCCTCATCGTTAATTATGATGTACCCCGGCAGGTAGATGATTACGTACATAGAATTGGACGAACGGGACGCTACGATAAATCTGGTGTGGCTATTACTTTTGTAAATAAGAAAGACCGTCGTGCATTCAGTGCCATTCAGGATAAGGTGGGCGACCAATTGGAAATGCTGGAAAGTGGAAGTTTCAACAAAAAATCACCCAAGTCAGATTCCGCTAAGTCCGAATCGAAAGAAAAAGTTCGCAAGAAAGCTCCGGATTCGAAGAAGGAAACTCCAAAAAGCGAAGATCAGAGTTCAGAGAAGAAAAAAGCCGCTCCCAAAAAACAAAGGGATTCTCAATCAAATTCTTCAGAGAAAAAAGCACCCAAGAAAAAGAGTGAAAAGAAGCCTCAAAAGTTTTCTGATGAGAAGATCGCGGAAGCGAACCGAAAAGTCCAAAACCTCAACAGTATAGAGGTAGTTTTAGCAGGCGACAAGAAAGTGGCTAAAGCTTCCAAGAAGGGTTCTAATAACAAACAGAATGGGTCATCCAAAAAAGAAACCGGACCTGTTATACCCGCAGAGCGGATCAAAAAAGCTACCAAACGAAATCAAAAATCACTGAAACCTGCTAAAGGTTTTTGGGGCTTGATCAAAGCTTTATTCTCTTGATCAAAAATTTTACACTCTCTTAATCAAAAAGCCAGAGTATTTCATTTACTTTAAAAGAAAAAATTGTGCCATGAAAAAATTCAGCTCAATCCTGCTTATTTCTCTTATAACTGTAGCCTGCCAACAAACGGAGCCTGAAAACACAGAGATTATTCCTGTCATAGAATCTGAAGGTTCAGCACCCGAATTATTACCTCTGGTGAAGAGCAATACCATTAAAAATGTGATTCTTTTAATTGGAGATGGAACTGGACTGGCTCAAATCACAGCCGGACAGTATGCCATGGTTGGTCCTGACGGACTGCTTTCCATGCAAAGGATGCCGGTGACGGGATTTGTTAAAACTCACTCTTCAGATAATCTTATAACCGATTCCGCTTCCGGTGCTACAGCGTATTCTTGCGGACTTAAGACCTATAATGGAGCTATCGGTGTTGATTCGAATCAGGTTCCCTGTAAAACTATTTTGGAGCTTGCTGAAGAAAAAGGACTTAGTACCGGCTTAATCTCCACTTCATCCATAACCCATGCAACACCGGCTAGTTTTGCAGCACATGTTGAACAAAGAAGTATGCAGGAAGAAATTGCGACTGATTTTCTGGATTCTGGAGTGGAAGTATTCTTGGGAGGAGGAGTGCAGTGGTTTTCCAAAGATCAACGAAGTGATTCTCTGGATCTGTTAGGGCAATTTGAAGAGGCGGGATATCAAGTATTGATGAACGAGCATGATCTTCAGGATTCAGATTCGGATCGTTTGCTGGGACTGTTTGCAGCCGACGGACTAGAAAGGAACGAAGGGGAACCTTCATCTGCAATGATGGCTAAAAAAGCATTGGAGATACTGAGCAGGGATGATGATGGATTCTTTTTGATGCTTGAAGGAAGTCAAATAGACTGGGCTGGACATGCAAACAACTCAGAATATTTGCTGCGGGAAGTTGAAGATTTTGATAATGCAGTGAAAGCTGTACTTGATTTTGCACGTGAAGACGGCGAGACCTTAGTAGTACTTACCGCAGATCATGAAACGGGAGGAATGACCCTGCAACATCAGCAGGCAGAAGGTGATTCACTTGAAATTTATTGGACTACAAGTTACCACACCGGTACGCCTGTTCCTTTAATGGCATATGGACCCAGAGCTTTGGAATTCATGGGTTGGAGAGATAATACGTATGTTGGGCAGAAACTATCGGAGCTGCTTCAGGTAGGAGAGTTACCAGTTTTACTGGAAGACTGATCCTAATTATATGAAGTCCTTGCCCCTAATTTTCAAATATTGAAATAAATTAACGTGAGTTTGAGATAAAGAATGTTAGAATAACTGCAAGATCCATCTGACGGATACCCCGTTTGATGGATGGGTCTGGATAAGCATGATAAGCTGAATTAACACAGTCAGGCAGAAGGGTAGATTAAACAATTCTCGAACTCGATCTGATGGATTACCCATCTGATCGATGATACAGGCGCCGGGTGTTGGATTAGGATAAGGAAAAGACGCAAGTGCCCACATCAAACAAATGGTCAGACGGACTTGGAGCCGTCAGGTCGTACCTCAAAAACATTAGTGAAGATAATTATATCGAATTCACGTTAAATTGATGTTTGAGATAGATAATAAAAAAGCCGTACCAGAATACGGCTTTTAGAGTACAAAGAAATGGACTGTTTTTTTAGAAGTAAAGGGAAGCGGATATCCGAACAGCGGTTGAGAGATTATTTGCACTGTCGCCAACCCGGGAATTTAGATTTGCATCTCCACTCACACTAAAATGATCGGAAAAAAAGTATTCTGCTCCGTATCCCACGCCAATATTAAAATCAGTGATGGAGGTATTGGCATTATTGAGGGATGTATTGGAAATCCCAAGCGTGCCTGTTGCATAAGTGGCGAATGAATTTTCATTGGTTATATAGTAGCGGGGACGTACACCTAAAGAAAAATTTGTGGTCTGATCCTTAGTTGCATTTAAACCAATAAATGGAGCGATAGACAGGCTTTCATTAAGCATGTAGGGGACCTCAATACTTGTTTGCCCGGTGATATTGGCCCGAATACCAACATTGCCCGTTTCAGGAATGGATTGAGCATGAAGTGTTAGTGAATATAGGGTTATGATTATAAGTAACGCAGTTTTTTTGATTATAGAATTCATGGGTATCATTATTTATTTGAGGTTATATATGAAGGATAGATTTAATGTCCGTTTGTTACAAATAAATTAATTATCTATCCCATATAACTCACTAATTTGGTTATAGTTCCTATAATCAATGCCTTTCCCTTTTACAATGACCGATGGGGGAATTGCGATGACTCTGAGTACATCCCGGTCAAACAGATTTTCATTGGCCTGGTTATTTCCACTTAATTCACCTTCAATTATCAGGCTGAAGTTATCGATGTCGAAAGAATACCGGAGATTAACCAGATCATTCTCGAAAGGTACGGAAAAAGGAAGGGCTTGCCATGCTGTGGTTCCCTCAAACCGGAGATACCCCAAGACCATCCCGTAATCGACCATTTCTTCATCTAAATTATCCCAGCCGTATTCAGCAACTGAAATGAATTCATCTTCAGCTATGAAATCATTTGATCTCACATTGATGGTACTGCTGTAAACGGTATCAGCTTCACCTTCTACATTATTATCGTAAATGGTGCAGGAGGCGAGAGCAAGTAAGCTAAGAAGGATTAGGAATAATTTGAGAAGTCTCATGATTGGCTCCGTTTATTATGAATTGGGTTGGTTAATAATAGAGCAAAAGCCATTTATCTAATATCACATGAAATGATTAGTCTGTTCATGCGATATGGTTGTAACAAAAAAAGCCGAACTCAAGCGAGCCCAGCTTTTAAATCACAACAATTTATCTTGTCTAAAACCAGTGAGTGTATGCATACATCCCTAAAGCGATGAGCGCAAAATTCAGAATGCTAAGTGGAAGTAATCGTCCCCAACCTAACTTCATAACCTGATTGTACTTGAAGCGGGGGATGGTCCAGCGTACCCAAATAAATACGAAGCACCAGAATACTACTTTACCCATAAAAACTAAGACATCTAATATTCCTTTCACCAAAGGGTCTAATTCAGGCAGCCAATATCCTGCAAAAGGCAGGTGATAACTTCCGAAGAAAAAGGTGGTAATCAGGATACTTCCGATAAATACGTGCATGTATTCGGCCAGGAAGAACATTCCAAATTTCATCCCGGAATATTCAGTATGAAATCCGCCTACGAGTTCCTGTTCGGCTTCAACGAGGTCAAACGGAGTTCGGTTCGCTTCTGCAAATGCTGCAATAATAAAAATTACTGCTCCGATCGGATTGATAAATACATTCCACAGATGTTCCTGAGAAGCAGCAATTTCAACTACGCTTAATGAGCCTGCTACCAAAACAACAGAAGCAACAGCCATGCCCATAGGTAATTCATAACTGATCATTTGAGCGGCAGCTCGAAGTCCGCCTAACAGAGAATATTTACTGTTAGAAGCCCATCCTGCAAGGGTAACACCGTACACTCCCAAGGAAGCCACAGCAAGAATATATAAAACCCCGCCGTTTATATCAGTAACATAAAGCGTTTCTCCAAAAGGAATAACTGCAACCGACAAGATTGCCGTTATAACCGGAATCATTGGTGCAATGGCATGTATTCTCTTAAAACCTTGAGCCGGAGTAACATCTTCTTTAAGAAGCAGTTTAACCACATCAGCAACAGGTTGTAAGAGTCCAAAAGGACCAACACGGTTTGGGCCAACACGATTCTGGATAAAAGAAGCAACACGACGTTCAGCATAAACCAAGAGAGCCGCTGAATTGAGGTAGGCAAAAACACCTAATCCAAGAACAGCTACCCAGGTTGGGATAAATAGAAGTCCAAAAATATCAATTCCACCTGTACTCATTTATGCTGTAGCCTCTTGCTTATTTGAAGGATTGAGGTTAATGCCCATTTCATTGTCCATACGTTCGTAACTGATGTTTTTAAAAGCAGGATTTGAAGATGCGACTTCATCCATTATTTCTCTTGGATGGCCAAAGCTTATATTTAAACCGATTCGTTCAGCCAGCTGATTCATGATCTCCCAGGCCGGAGCACAGTCTACTTTATTCTCTTCGGTAACCCAATTATCAAAATTGGTGCCATAACGATCTAAACGTCCTTGGTTCATTTCCAGATTCAAGCTGCGGTTGGTGTACTTGGTTTCCTTAGCCGGGAAGGAGCGTTGAATCCGGCCATCTACATTTACATAACTAGCCGCGTGTTCTGCAATGCATGTTACAGGGATGACCAAGTCAGCAGCTTTCGCTGTTTCACTCTCATTGGTTGAAAGAAGGATACTGTATTTATCTTTCAGATCATCGACTGAGAGAACTTCACGATCAATCAGCTCATCAGAAAGCATGATAACGATCTTGGCTTTTTTAACTTCAGCGGCAAGATCTGAACTCTCTTCATATCCCAATAACCTGACACCTGAAGTATTTGGTGCCTGATCATCAGTCAATAAGAAATCATCTCCGGCACCTTCTTCAATATGAGGAACAAATTTGAAATTATTTACGCCCCAAAGGTTGAATACTTTCATTAATGCATAATTTTCTTCAACGGAAGCATGTGCACTTCCAACAACCAAGATTTCTTCCGGTTTGTGAGATTCTAAGGTCTCTGCAAACGTTTCGACGGCATTGTTCCAGGATGTTTTAGTTTGGTTATCACCATCTAACCTGATAGCAGGGCGGGAGATGCGATTTTCATTAAACCTTCTGTAAGCTTCTCTTCCGGCATCCGACATCCAGTGGTTGTTCACTTCACCATTATACCTTGGAGTGATACGCATTATCAGATTGTCACGGGTCCAGAGGTCAATATTAGTTCCTTTACCATTGGTGATGTCGATACTTGGGGTTTGATTCATTTCCCATACACGTGCCTTAAATCTAAAGTCAGTAGAAGTAAGGGCTCCAACAGGACAAATATCTACCGTATTCAATGAATACGGATCATCGAACTCACGACCCGGTGCAGTCATAGGGTAGTTATTGGAGCCACGCTGAACGATAGTAAGCTGATGTGACTCACTGATTTCATCCGTAAAGCGTACGCATCTTGTACAGTTGATGCATCGTTCAGCATCCAAAGTAACTCTTGGGCCTAACTCAACTCGCTTGGGCCTGTGTACTTTCTTTACTTCAAACCGGCTGCCTTCGGGGCCATATTTGTAGGTTTGAATTTGTAGCGGACATTCACCGGCCTGATCACAAATAGGGCAATCTAAAGGATGGTTGACGAGTAAGAACTCCATGGTATCTTTCTGAGCTCGTGCAACTTCTTCATCCGACTCTTGTGTTTTAATAACCATCCCATCCTGCATTCCCAATGAACAAGAAGTTTGCATTTTGGGGAACCATCGGATCTTACGGTCACCGTTTTCATCCAGCTCAAACTCACCGGTCTCTCGACCTTTAACAGGAGTACCTGCCTTCACAAAACACTGCCGGCAATTGGCAGGAGCGCTCATTTCGGGATGATAGCAAAAGAATGGAACTTCTTTGCCTTGATCCAAAATGAACTGAAGAACGCCACGGTCGTCGCCTTCCTCAAATTCGTATCGTTGTCCGTCTATAAATATTTCTGACATATTGGATTGTTGATTTATGATTTTAGATTGATGATTCAATCAAAACCAATCATTTTCTTTGCGCTGTTTTTCTGGAGATTATAAAAATTGATGCTAACTCGTTCGCTTCTTTTAAAAGAGGCTCAACCAATTTTTTTGGTTTGGGTTTTTTCATCAATTATAAATCCTTAAGCAACTGCGTGGACTGATTTTTTGCAACGTGCTTCAAATTCGTCTCTGAAACGGTTAATAGTGTGGCGAACGGGCCATGCAGCGGCATCAGCCAGGGCACAGATTGTCCGGCCTTCCATTTGTGTGGTTACATCTAAAAGGAGATCCAGATCTCTGATCTCGCCTTCACCGTTTTTGATCTTCAATAATATCTTTTCTAACCACCCGGTTCCGTCACGGCATGGGGTACACTGTCCACAAGACTCATGTTTATAAAAGTGGGAAATTCTCCAAAGGGCATCTACCATATCAGTGTCTTCATCCATAACAATCATTCCGGCAGTTCCCATCATAGATCCTGCTTCCCGGAGTGAATCAGCATCCATAGAAACTCCTTCAAGCTGATCGGCACGGAGTATTGGGGTTGAAGATCCGCCGGGAATCAATCCCTTCAGCTTCTTTCCTCCCCGAATTCCCTGGGCGATGTCGTTAATGAGTTCCATTACCGGAACTCCGGAAGGTAATTCATATACACCGGGACGATTTACATGTCCGGATATTCCATAAAGTACAGGCCCCGGGTGTGTTTCAGCTCCAATATTCTTAAACCAAGCTGCCCCATTATTAATGACTCCGGGAACATTTGCCAAAGTTTCAATATTGTTAATGGTAGTGGGGCGTCCCCAAAGTCCTTTTTGAGCAGGGAAGGGAGGCTTAACCCGAGGATACCCCCGTTTTCCTTCCAGCGACTCCAACATCGCGGTTTCCTCACCACAGATGTAAGCACCGGCTCCTTCGGTTACCTCAAACTCTACACTATAGTCGGTTCCAAATAAATTTTTCCCAATAAAACCTTTATCGCGAGCATCTTGTAATGCTTTTTCCATCATTTTGATCCATGAATAGTATTCTCCACGGATGTACACAAAAATAGTGGTTACCTTCATCGCATATGCAGCGATCAAAGCTCCTTCGATAAAAATGTGAGGGTTGTATTCAAAGATCTTACGGTCTTTGAAAGTACCCGGCTCAGACTCATCGCCGTTACAAGCAAGGTAACGGGGCCCTCCATCGGCGGGAGGCATGAACGACCATTTTAATCCGGCATTAAAACCCGCTCCGCCTCGTCCGCGAATGTTGGCTTCTTTCACTTCATCGACTACACTTTCAGGTGTCCATTCATCACCTTTCACAACGTTTTCAAGCGCTTTGTAGCCACCATTTTTGATATACACATCGATCTTATCCAGGTTTGGGATATCAGGGATAAGAATCGGTTCAAAAGATTTCCAATCAGGAGCCATAATTACTTGTTATTAATATTTTCGAGGAGGGGCATTCCTACGGATTCAAATTCTGGCATTTTACCTTCTTTCAGGCTGTCAATAACCTCATCGAGTTTCTCTTCAGTGAGATTGTTCACATAAACATCATTTGTGATCTGCATCATTGGGGCATAACCACAGGCTCCAAGGCATTCAACAGATTGAATACTAAACATTCCGTCTTCGGTAGTTTCACCGGCTTTTATGCCAAGTTTGTCTTCAAGGTAGTGAAGCATTTTGTAGCCACCGCAAAGCTGACAGCTCGTAGTGGTACACACATCCAGAACATATTTTCCTTTTTGTTCTTTATAATACTGAGTGTAAAATGTAGCCACACCGTGTACGTGCGATTCCGGTAAGTCTAAAGTTTCAGCAACCAGACGCTGCACCGGAGGTTCAACATGCCCGAATCTTCTTTGTGCAACCCAAAGTGTGGGTAGGGTAGCAGGCATTACTTCCGGAAACTTAGCCTTTATGGCTTCAATTTCTTTTAAGTCTTCTTTTGTGAATTCGTATGTTTCTTCCATCTTATTTATCTGCTTCTCCCATTACCGGGTCAATTCCACCAATTATAACTACCGTATCAGCTACCATTTCTCCGTCCAGGATATTTTCCAATACCTGAAGGTTTCTGAAGGATGGAGCATTAACTTTCAATCTCCAGGGGTGGCCGGTTCCATCACTTTGAATAAAATAGCCTAATTCACCTTTTGGAGATTCTACGGCATGATATACTTCTTTGCCGGCCGGAGGACAAATACCGGTGTCGGTCATCATAAAATCATGGATCATGCCTTCCATAGAGTAGTACACTTCATCTTTTGAGGGATAGGCATGTTTTGCGTTGTTGGCTCGAATCGGCCCTTTTGGCATTTTATCAAAACATTGCTCAATGATTCGAATACTCTCGGCCATCTCTTCCATTCGTACGAAATAACGGGCCAGGTTGTCGCCCTCAAGCCGGGTAGGAACTTCAAAGTTCACTTCATCATACTTCAAATAAGGAGTGATGATACGCTGATCAACTCCATATCCGGTGGCTCTTAATACCGGGCCTGTAGCTCCAATGTCAAGGGCGTCTTCCGTTCTAACAATCCCTACATCTTTATTTCGGTCAATAAAAATTCGGTTTCTGTCTAAAAGTTTATGCCAGTCTTTAAGTTCGTTAGGAAAGGTTTCCACGAATTCTTTAATGCGAGCTACAGCGTCGTTTGTAAAGTCATTGGCAACTCCACCAATTCTGGAATGTGAAACAGTGAATCGGTGCCCTGCCACTTCATCAAAAATATCATAGATCTTTTCACGCTCGCGGAATGTCCAAATGAAAAAAGAGATAGCTCCGGCATCCATAACCATCGTCCCCAACCAAAGCAGGTGAGAAGAAATTCGAGCCAGCTCCATGCATATCATTCGAATATATTTAGCCCGTTCAGGTACTTCCACTTCGGCAAGTTTTTCAACGGCCAAACAAAGGGCTACATTGTTGCTGTAAGGGGAGAGGTAATCCATGCGATCGGTATAAGGCATGAATTCCTGATAGGTTTTATTCTCTGCAATTTTCTCAACTCCACGGTGGAGATACCCGATATCGATCTTGGCTTTTTCAATGATCTCGCCTCGCAATTGCAGGATCAAACGAAGCACACCGTGAGTGGCCGGGTGCTGTGGTCCCATATTGAGGATCATCTTAGCATTCAGAGGATCTTCTGCATCGATTTCCTCGATAGTGGTGTGCTTATCTTCGAGGCTTTTATAGATGCTTCGTTGATGTTTCTCGAAAAACTTCGGCTTTACTTTACTGTTAATCTCATTCATAATGCCTTACTCCGTATCTGGGGTTGTGTTAGGCAGTTCAATGGAACCGGGAATACCCAACAGCGGAAATTCTTTTCTAAGTGGGAAGTATTCAAAATCTTCCGGCATATATATCCTTCGAAGATCCGGATGTCCTTCAAAATGAACACCGTACATGTCATATACCTCACGTTCCAACCAACTGGCTGACTTCCAAACCGAAGTAACCGTGTTCACCTTTGGGCCTTTCTCTTCAACTCTGATCTTTACAAATAGCCGATCTCGTGTTCTTAGATTTAGCATGTTGTAGATCACTTCAAAGCGTTCATCAGAAGTATAGCGATCTGTACCGATAATATCGGTGAGATAAATAAAGTGATGCCTGGTTTTAAGATATTTGCAGATTTCAATAATATTTTCTGCTTCTACACGGATATACGTATGGCCGCAAGATTGGTATACTTCTATCAGATCCTCTGAAAAATCAGATGATAAGCCATCTACCACACCTTGAATTGTATCATTTAATTCTAAACTCATATTCTTAGGTATCCAGTAAAACGGAATGCTCGGTTTTAATTTTATCCTGAATTTTCATTAATGCATGAAGCAGGGCATCAGGTCGCGGAGGGCATCCGGAAACATACGCATCCACCGGCAAGTAGTTATCAACGCCTTGTACTACTCCATAGCACCGATGCATTCCACCGGTTGAGGCACAAGCTCCCATAGCGATACACCATTTTGGATCAGGCATTTGATCCCAAATTCTTCGAATGGCGTGCGACATTTTATAGGTGGACCATCCCGCTACGATCATAACATCGCTTTGGCGAGGTGAAAAACGCATTACCTCAGATCCGAAACGAGAGGCATCATAACGAGGACCGGCAAAGGCCATCATTTCGATAGCACAACAGGCTAGTCCCATAGGCATTGGCCAGGCAGCGTTGGCCCGGGCCCAGTTTGTGAGCGCATCAATTTTAGTTGTAAAAAATCCTTCACCAAGTGCTGATTCAATTCCCATGATATCTCTTAAGCTTTAAAATGATTTAAGTCCCAGTCTAACGTTCCTTTTTTAAGTGTGTACAAAAGTCCAACAAATAAAACTACTATAAAGATCATCATGGCCATGAACGTTCCAAAGCCAAGGTCCAGATATCTTACAGCCCACGGATAGATAAATACAACTTCAAGATCGAATACGATGAACTCCATAGCAACTAAGTAAAAACTTATTGAAAAACGATCTTTAGCTTCACCTACAGGATCCATACCACTTTCGTATGGATTAAGTTTAGTTTTGTTGGGACGAAAGGGCCCGAGAATTTTGGATAGTGTTAATAGTACTAAAGCCAAAACGACGGCTACAACAGCAAGAATTAAAATCGGAAAATAATTTTCGAGCATATTCTGAAATGTTCTCGGTTAATGGGACGAAAAGTTAGCCTCAATGTTTTGCAATGTCAACGAAATTGGGCGAGAATATAGCCTTTATTTGAATTTTTATGGAACTAAAATTACAGAAAATTCAATATTCTTTTTCTAAATGCATAAAGTTGCTTTATTAAATACCTTGGTTTAAGACTTAGCCAAAATTCGTTACCTTTTACAATAAAATAATAAAAGCTGAAAGAAGGTGTTGATTTGAGTAAAATATTAATGGAAATTTTGGGACTCTCAACAAGCCCAAGCAGTGGCGGAGCTTACGCACTTATTTTAAGTGAGGCGGAAGGCAACCAAAGGTTGCCAATAATTATTGGCTCTTTTGAAGCGCAAGCAATTGCTTTGGAGTTAGAGAATATAAAACCGCCAAGGCCAATGACCCACGACCTGCTTAAAAATTTTGTGCTTAGTTTCAATACTGAGATTAAGCAGATATTTATCAATGACCTGTCTGAAGGCACATTCTATGCTCAAATTATTTACGAACGGGATAACCAACTTATAGAAATTGATGCCCGTCCAAGCGATGCTATTGCACTGGCTGTACGCTTTAATGCTCCCATATATGTAAATCAAGAAGTATTGGATGAAGCAGGAATTACAACAGAGCCTGAACATCAAACGTTGGAAGAAGCATTAAAAGGCGAAGAAACTACTCCGGGACAAAAAGAGTTATCGCAACTTGAAAAACTCGAAGCAGAGCTTAAAACTGCTATAGAAACAGAAAATTATGAGAAAGCGGCTAAGATCAGAGACCGCATTTCAAAACTTAAAGGATAAATTTTGGACATTTCCGGTTGTTCGTTTAGCGAACTTTCATATTCGACACTTTTTAATACTTACCTTACAAATTTCGAAAAGCTCAGCTCTTTTTATGAGTTTAACCCAATGAATGAGCAAGAGTTGGAGCGAAGATCAAGCTCTTTAAACTCATCGTCGGTAGATAAAAAGCAATTTATCTCAGCCCTGTCCGAATATCATAAAGAATTAGGGATTGAGGAGCAGCAAAAAGCACCGCTGGAAAAATACGCCAGGGATAATGCTATCACTGTAGTAACCGGGCAACAGTTAGGAGTATATGCAGGCCCGGTTTTCACTATTTACAAAACAATGACTACCATTCTGCTTGCGCGCAAGTATGAGGAGAAGTTTGAGCGCCCGGTAGTACCGGTGTTTTGGCTTGCAGATGAAGACCACGATTTTGATGAGATCGCATGGACAGGTATAACCGGGAGAAATGATTTCAGCAAGATAAAGCTTGAGCAGGAGGGGTCGGGAATTCCCGTTTCAGATGAAAGGATAACGGAGGAGATACAAAGCTTTAAAGAAAAAGTGAAAGAAGAATTATTTGATACCGATTTTTCTGAATCACTTTGGGGCATGCTTGATGCTCATTATAAAGAAGGAAATACCCATGCTCAGGCTTTTGCTGGTTTGATAAATGAATGGTTTGCCGGGGAAGGAGTGCTGATTGTGGGAAGCAATTTTCCGGCTTTAAAAAAATTAATAAAGGAAACGCTCCAAACCACGATTTACAAAGCAGACAGTATTTACAAAGCCATCGAAGAAAAAAGTGTGGAGTTAGAGCAGGATTTCCATCGGCAAGTTACTAATGGCGATTCTAATTTGTTCTATCTGTCTGATAAAAATGGCAGAATTAAAATTCATAAAAATGAAGACGGATGGACCGCTAATGGGAAGATTTGGACTACCGATAAGCTTTTAAATGAGATCAAAACCAACCCAGAGAAATTTTCCCCAAATGTGTTTTTACGGCCAATTATTCAGGACAAACTGCTGCTCACTCTTGGGTATGTAGCAGGGCCGGGAGAGTTAGCATATTACGGGCAAATGCGATCTTTATACGGTGAATTCGATCTCCAAATGCCCCCGATCTTTCCTCGATTTACGGCGACTATCATTGAATCCGGAATATCCCGCATCATCGAAAAGTTGCCTTTTCAAATTTATGAATATGAAAAACGAATCGAGGATCTTGAATCTGAGTTTGTTGAAAAAACCGATACCGTTGATATCGAAGAAGTATTTTCAAATTGGAAGGATAAACTGGAAAGTGCGGCTAAAGAGCCGTTAAAAATGATCAATGAGATAGACCCAACCCTTGATGGAACCGTAGGGAAGACCGTTGCCGGTTTTTCAAATGAGTTAGATAAATTAAAAGGCCGGGTGTACCGTTCTATAAAACAGCAGGAAGAAACACAGATCAATCGTATTGAGAAGATCAAAGTAAATTTATTTCCTGATGGCGGTCTCCAGGAACGCTCAGTTTCTCCTATCTATTTTATGAACAAATACGGACTTAATATATGGAATGAATTGATTCATAAAATTGAGGAAGAAGGATTAGACCTGACGAAGCATCATTTAATAGAATTATGATTTCGATTCGCCGGCAAAAACAAAATCTGAGAGATACGGTATTAAAGAAGAGGAAAGAGTACACCGAAAAAGACTGGCGCTCTAAATCTGAGAAAATACTTGGCAAACTTCTGAATTCAGATAGCTATAAAAAGTCTAATACTATTCATACTTATGTATCTATGAATGACAGCCGGGAAGTGTGGACCGATCCATTGATCAAACAAATATTAAAAGATGGAAAGCAAGCAGTGGTTCCCGTTGTAAATTTTTCGGATGGTACTCTATTGCATAGTCTGATCTATTCCCTGGATGAACTCGAATCCAATCATTGGGGGGTAAGAGAGCCTGAGACCAAAAGGCCAATCGATATTTCCGAGTTCGATCTAATCATCATTCCAATGGCAGCTGGAGATAGACAATGCAACAGGTTAGGTTATGGAAAAGGATTTTATGATCGGTTTCTTAAACAAACTACAGCTTCAAAAATTGGATTGACTTACTTGGATTTTATATTTGATGAAATCCCTGTGGAAGAATTTGATGTTAAATTAGATACTATTATTACGGAAGAAGAAGTGATTTTGCCGTAACATTACATTAAAGCAATCGTAGGGCAGAACGGAGGAAAATTATGGCTGACAAAACAAAAACACGATCCGCATCAAGAACCGGAACCGCAACACTTGAGTTTGATGAGTTTGAATTAAACTCAACCATGCAAGAGTTCCTAAAGGAAGAAGAAAAGGACACCGGCAAAAGCATTTGGAATATCGCAACCATCTCGGGTATGGTGATGATCTTTCTGGCATTTACTTTTTTAATACAATCAGTAGGATTACCTGTTGGTGGCTTTTTGTCAGGATTATCTGAGGGACTCGTTGGCTCATCAGCCCTGCCTTTAATAGGGGGCGGGTTGATCACCCTGGTTGGCTTTGGTTTTTTGGTAGGTGACAGAAAACGGGCCCGAAAGATCAAGAAAGCACGAAAAAAGGCTGCTAAATCTCAGTCTGCCTCATACACTGATATTCCCGGATCTGAAGACAATCGTTATTCATCCGGTTCAAAACTTAACAACGCACTTGATGCTAAAGATCGGAGATCTTCCAGCCAGTCCTCGGCTTTAGATTTCGATGAATACGGATATCGACACTCCAAAAGACTCATGAAATCGCGCTCAGATAAGAAATGGGCAGGCGTTTGCGGTGGACTAGCAAAATATTTTGGAATAAGTGCTACGGTAGTTCGCTTCATATTTGTAGCTGCCTTTTTTATGGGGTGGGGAGCAAGCCTTTTAGTTTATTTCGGACTTTCGTTAGCCATGCCAAAAGAACCTGTTGAAATGATGGATGACTTTAACTTCTAACCGCTTTCCAACTTTTCTGTTCTCAGAAAGAGATCAATTACATTTTAAAGACATTCTATTGTACGGAATGTCTTTTTTAACTTTGGGTCAAGACAACCGAAGCGGTTTTTGACCCTATTTTATAATATCATAGGTATTTCCAAGAAAATTACTTCCAAGTGAAAAGTAACTTTGACAAGTTAATTTACGTAGCCAAATCATGAAGTTTATTCACAAACATTTGGAGTGGATGGTATTTTCAGTCGGATTACTGGCTTTTGCTTTTATGGATCCCGAAAATGCCGGAACCTCTTTTTGCTTATTCGATCTTGCCGGAATTGATTTTTGTCCCGGTGAAGGTTTAGGGCACTCTATATCTTATACTTTTAAAGGGGAATTTAATTCTGCTATGAATGCCCATTTTGCAGGGCCCTTTGCAATTTTAATACTTGGCTTTAGAATCACTTATTTATGGCACCGGCTTTATAATCAATCAAAACAAACTAAAGGAAATAAAAACCATGGCAAATGTAATTGATCATCTACCCGAAATTGACGGCGACGAAGCATTATATGTAGGGAAATTAATTTCAGGTTTATCAGATGAACAAGCCTCAAAATTTGCTTCAGTGTACCGCTCCAGGCGGAAAGATCCGCAAACGATCATGATCGCATGTATCCTTGGTTTTTTTCTGATTGCAGGAATTCATCGTTTGATGCTTAATCAGATAGGAATGGGAATACTTTATATTTTTACCGGAGGGCTTTGTCTGATAGGTACCATCGTTGATCTGGTGAATTATAAAGATCTTGCCTTTCAATACAATCGTGAAGTGGCTAAACAAGTACATTCACTTATTTGATCGGTATGACCAGGGAAGAATCTATAGATCTACTAAAAACTTACATCGAAAGTGAAAGCCTTCTTAATCATTGTAAAATGGTGGCTCAAGCCATGGAGGCTTATGCACGTCATTTAGAAAAAGAAGATACTGAAATTGAGGAATGGTGGATCGCCGGATTATTACACGATCTGGATTGGGAGAAATTTCCTGATGAACATCCAGATAAGGCCGTGAATGAAATACTCCCGGAAAAGGGTTATTCTGAAACAGTTATAGAAGCGATCAGGGCCCATGCTCCTGAACGAACAGGAAAAGAACCTGAGACAGAAATGGAGCGATATCTTTTCGCCTGTGATGAGCTTTCAGGATTTATGAATGCTGTTTCACTTATGCGCCCCAATAAATTTGACGATATGAAGGTGAAATCGGTAACCAAGAAATTGAAGGACTCAAAATTTGCTGCTAACGTTCCCCGGGAAGACATCCAAGATGGGGCAAAACTCATCGGAAAGGAATTGCAGGAACACATAGCATTTTTGATAAATGTATTCCGTACTTAAAAAAATTATCTACCCTTTTAATTCTTTTAAAATAACGCCAGTTCGATATAATTATCCTTGCTAAAGCCTTTGAGGAGCGACCTCGGCTCCAAGTCCGTCTGACCGAATCCGGGAATGTGTAATCTGCCTCTCGGTCCGATGGCTCTAAGCCCATCTGACCGATTGCCTGATTTGGGCCCCCACGTTCAGTTCGTATCCTAATCCAATATCCGAGGCCTAATCCATCAGGTCGAGTTCGGGGTTGATTGCCCTGCCTCTCGGTCTGATGGCTCCAAGTCCATCTGACCGATTGCTGGATTCGAGTACCCAAGCTTGCTCTTAACCTACTCCAACATCCTGCGCCTGTATCATCCATCAAGCGGGGTATCCGTCAGATGGACTTGCAGCTATTCTAACATTCTTTATCTTGAACTCACGTTGAAATAGATTTTTATAGAGGGTTTAAGAGATAACATCAATCAAATAAAGCACTGTGAGAACCTGAGCTGGATTATTGATAGCTTGAAAAATGCCTGAAAAGTCATCCCGGCGAAGGCAGGGATCTTATCATTGCTAGTAATTCAATCGTAGATACGTAACAAACAAGTAGATTTCGGGTATTCGCCGCGAAATGATCATCTTGCCTATGATAGAACCTACTTTTTAATTGAACTTAGGTTAAGAGTAATATGTGCAACACTTCTTCTTATACCAAGCCTATCGCTCAATGTTTCTGCACAAAACTTCGATGTTACATTTCAAAACTCAATTGATCTATATGAGGAGTTCTATTCCAAAAGTAGTTTGGGAAATGAAAAGAAACCCGGACCGATCAAAGCCCGGGTTTTTTCTTTAGGGCATTTGGTGCTTATGCAGCATCCAAAAGCTCTTTTGCTCTTCGCCCAACAAATACGATGCTATAATATTTATGTTTCACCGGCTTATAACTTGTTCTGTCACGATTTACAATTGGATTGTTCCCTTTTAGTCAGGTATTAGTATCTTTAGGTATGAATTTGCAGAACTTAATAGCCCTCAAAAAAACCGAGTTAATAGCAACACTGCTGGTCTTTGTGTTGATCTTGTCTGCTGTACTAAGCTCTCGCCTTATCCGCCTTACTTCTGGTTCAGCTATTTATTTTGAAGAAGAGACAGAGGTACATTTTGATGAACTTGGAGACGTGGACGCTTTATTTTCAATACTAACTCTGAAAGAGATCGAAGTTGATGAAGCTGAACTGCAATGGGCTGCAAATATTTTAGGATGGAAAAGATTTCAGCGTGGCAGATACGTTTTTGAAGGGGCATACTCATATAATGATTTTCTTTCAAGAATGACCAAAGGAATTCAAGACCCTTCAAACGTGGTTATCTTACCTGGAAGTACACCTGAACGGTTTTCAGAAGTAGTTTCAAATAAATTCTATTTCAATGAAGAAGAATTACTCCAGGTTTTTACCGATAGCGCATTTCTTGCTGAGAAGGGGATTACAACGGAGCACTTATTTGGCAGGATGTTACCCGAAACATATTTAATGTACTGGACTACAACACCCAAAAGTTTCGTAAATAGAGTTTTGAGAGAGTTCGAAGCATCAATTTCCGAAGAAGAAATGAACAGGGCAGAAGAACTGGGATACTCCATAGATGAGATCCTAACTTTGGCTTCTATCGTGGAATGGGAGGCAAAGATACCGGAAGAAAAAGCCCGAATCAGTGGGTTATATTGGAACAGGATTGACGGAGGGATGCGACTTCAGGCCGACCCAACGGTTAACTATGCATTGGGAGAGCGAAGAAGACTGCTTTTTGAGGATTATGAAATTGATCACCCTTTCAATACGTATCAAAACAGGGGATTACCACCGGGACCGATCACAAACCCAAGTTTATCAACTATTAAAGCTACCTTATACCCTGAAGATCATGACTATTTATACATGGTTGCCAATCCTGAGGGTGGTCATGTTTTCACAAGAACCTTCGAAGAGCATCGGGCAGAAAGTGAAAAATGGCGCATTTGGCTTCGAGAGCAATACCGGATAAAGAGCCAGCTTGAAGAAGAAGAGGCTGAAGGCAGCGAAGCAAGTTGATCTGAAGTAGTCACGATGAGATCTGACAACAAAAACCGATTTCTAACCACTGATTGTCAGATCGAGTCATGGCTATTACATAATGTCACATCAGTGCAAATAGTATTAAATTTGTCATAGCCAGTGTGAGTTAGGTTTGTAAGAGAACTCTAAAATAAAAAAGCCTGGTTTACGGGCTTTCACACTGGCTATTTTTTTTTAAACGTTTTGGACAGATATGAAAAAAAAACTAAAATTTTGTCACTTTTTTGGTTAACTATTAGCTTCTTTAAAGTATTTAAATATGAACTACCAAAAGGTTAAACCACGTATTCAACTTGCTCCATTTATAGATAGCATTTGGATTCAGAAAAATGACTCATCGTATAGCGGTACTTCATTTCCAACCATCGTTCTGCCGACAACGACCATTGATTTAGTTTTCCATTTCGGAGATCCTTTTGTGGAAATTGATGATAATGGATCTCAACATCTTCTCCCAAAAATTTATATTACAGGTCAGAAAACAAAACCCTTGAAAGTAAAAGCAAAGGGTCGAACAGGTATCATACTTGTGAGCTTTAAACCTTGGGGCTTATTCCATCTTTTGCAAATACCTGCTAATGAGTTTAAGGACGCATCAGTACCTTTGGCAGATATTATAGGCTACGAAAGAATAAACGAAATAGAACAAAAGCTGATAGAAGCTCAAACTATTGATACAAAAGTGGATATCATGCAGTCTTTTTTATGTGATTTTTTAAAAGCATCAGATTCGCAAACGGCAGACAGGTTGATCATTGAAGCGGCTCACAAAATAAATGAAGCTAAAGGGGTTAAGGGTATCGCTGAAATAAGAGAGGACTTTTTTATCAGCAAACGCCATTTTATCCGAAGATTCCAAAAAGTAATGGGATTAAATCCCAAGGAATTCTCTAATATCATTCGTTTCCAAAAATCCCTTCTCTATACAAACCTTCAAATACCTGTTGAAAACATAATCAGCGACCTTGGGTATTATGACCAATCGCATTTGCTTCATGAGGTTAAAAAAATGAGTGGCTATTCACGATCTGCAATCTCAAAGAAATATAATTCCACCAATCTAAAACAGATATTTAACTCCACTCATGATATGGCACTTTTTTACAATACTATTTATCTGTGATTTGCTAAGCTTGTTTAATGAAGAGTAGATAGAAAGTATATATTGAATCTGTTTACCTGAAATTAAACAAATGCGCTTAGTATGAATCTGTCAAATGTTTCCCTTATTATTCTTTGCTGGCACCTTATGTTCGCTACCGTGTCAGCATATGCACAATCGAATACATTAACTTTTGAAAACAATAAGTTGGATGTCAGTCGTGCGAATGCGGAAGTTGTCCAGCATATGGATAGAGAAGCTTTATTGATCCGGTCCGGTACAGTTCTACTGGAAACCGTAGAATTTCAGGACGGAACCATTGAGGTTGATATTGCCCCTACATCAAGTTTTGCATTTGCAGGATTGGTATTTAGGGCGGAATCAGCCGACAATCTTGAGGAAGTGTATTTCAGGCTGAATAAATCGGGCTTACCAGATGCCGTTCAATATACTCCTCGTTATAATGCGATTTCCGCATGGCAGCTTTATAATGGAGAAGGGTATACCGCGGCGGCAACCTTTTCTGCCTCAGAGTGGATTCACTTAAAAATTGAAGTCCGGGGAAAGAACGCTGAGATTTACATCGGAGAAAATAAGGATCCGGTTTTGTCTTCTACGCTGGTTCGAAACGTGGAACCGGGAAAAATCGGGCTTTGGGGACTTGTGAGTGCTTATTTTTCAAACTTCCAATATACGGCCGCCGAATCCAATGCCGAAGTCAGGGAACCAACTGGTAGGGTTCCTGCAAACTTTCTAACGGATTGGGAAATTTCGCAGGTATTTTCCGCGGAATCCGTCGATTTGGAAACCTATCCGACCGATGGTAAAATAAAATCGCTACAGTGGAATCCGCTTTCGAGCGATACAACGGGATTGGTGAATATCTCAACACTGAGGCATGTCAATGAAGCGGAAGGAGAAGGCGATGTGCTGGTTTATGCACGAACTACGATCACTTCTGATGATGATCAGGTGAAAAAGCTTTCGTTCGGGTATAGCGATGAGATAAGTATCTTTTTAAATGGCAGGCTGCTGTTCCGCGGCAACAGCAGGTGGCGATCCCGGGACATCGGGTTCAATGGCATTGTCGGACTTAATGATCATTTGTATCTGGATTTGAAGGAAGGAGAAAACGAACTTCTGTTTGCCGTAACGGAATGGTTTGGGGGATGGGGATACATGGCAAAGTTGGAGTAAGAAAATTCAAGGAATTACATTAGTTGTACAATTATAGAAACAGTACCAATATAACGTGAGTTCGGTTTAAGAAAATGTCATGCAGGACGGGTTGTCGACCCGTCCCTTAACAACAATGTTTATTAGTTATGTCTTGCTTTATTGTTATTACTTCTTGTTATGTTTAGTGCCTGGGAAAATTCAATAGAAAAGCTTAGCAAGCTTCAGCACAGGTTTATCAAAGTGGCTCAACAGATAGATGAGTCTAACACAAACCGCCCAGGAGTTTGCGGTTCTTGGTCTCCGAAAGAAGTTGTTGCTCACATCATAGGGTGGGATAAAGAAGTCATTCGACAATTTGGCCTTTTTCAAGACGGTCTCGAAAAAGCTATTGAGCATGACATTGATGAGTTTAATAGAAAATCTGTGAAGGAACGGAGTCATCTAAGTTGGGAAGAAACTCTGGCCGAACTCCAACAAGCTCATGAGCAATTTTATCAACAAGCCAAGTCAATTTCTTCTAAAGAGCTTTCCAAAAATGAAGAATATAAGGATTGGGTAGAAGTACAAATTGACCATTATAAACACCATACAAAACAGCTCGAAAAATGGGTATAAAGTGGGATAAAAGTTATTTCTTGATTTAAGTACTCGTAAGACCTTTTAACAAATAAGTGGTTTTAAATATGGCGTTAGCAGTAGTTAATTACCCAGCATTATCTGAATCAGATTTTCAGTGGATTCAGGGCATACGGAAAGAGCATGATAAACTTTTTTATGGAGTAGTCGATCCTCATTTTACTCTTGTCTTTCCAACTGAAAATATTTCCCTTAATTCATTTACCAATCACGTAAAAAGGGTTTCGTCAAAATTCGGTTCCTTTCCGTTTATCTCTCGTTGCGCCACGGTTGGCGATTCGGATTTTTGGGATCATGCCCATGTATTTATGATTCCCGATGAAGGATTTAGTAAAATTGTCAAATTGCACAATGCATTTTACAAAGGTCTTTTAGAATCGGAATTACGATTGGATCTGCCTTTTGTTCCGCATATTGGAATAGCCAGTGACCCCGGTCCAGAAAGATGTAAGAAAATTATTGACGAGTTAAATCAACAAGACTTTGAAATAAAAGGTAAGGTCGAAAAACTGGATATAATCGAATTTGAAGGTGAATCGACTAAAACAATTGAACAAATTGAGTTATAAATTACCAGAGAGCTTAATATTTTTATAACTAAAATTACATTTGTAAATAATTTGAGGTCGTTCGCCGGGTATTTTCGGTCCTTTATACAGCTAAAACATATCAGCTTAAAATTATGATAATAAAAAATACATTCTACAAAGAGATTATCATTGGGATAGTTTTGCTTGTAGTCAGCTACGGACAGGCTGCAGCTCAAACTCCCCGGTTCACTGAGCAGGATGTGATTTTTCAAAACGGTTCTGTGGAATTAAGCGGAACCCTGATGTTACCGAACGGCCAACAAAAAGCGCCGGCGGTTGTGTTCCTTCACGGCTCGGGACCAAATCAAAGGTCGGGCTTCAGACCGTATGCCGAAGAATTTGCCAAACTCGGAGTTGCAAGCCTTTTCTTTGACAAGCGGGGTACTGGTTCATCCGGCGGTTCCTGGACAACTTCTTCATTGGATGATCTCGCAAATGACGCTGTTGCGGCAATTGAGTACCTGAAGAGTCAGGAAGAAATAGATCCCAAGCGAATTGGCTTTTGGGGAATAAGTCAGGCAGGATGGGTAGCTCCACTTGCGACTTCCAAATCGGATGATGTTGCTTTTATGATCATGAACTCCGGGGGCGGTGCCAGTCCGAAAGAATCCGAGTATTTTAGCTACCGAAAGATGTTTAACCATGCCGGACTCTCAGAACAAGAAAAAGCCCGGGCATTTAAAATCGTTGACCAGTATTTTCAATATTTGACTACAGGAGAAGGTAGGCCTCAGTTAGTTACACAGTTAAATAGGTTGGAATCTGATACCAGCGACCCTTTGCACCGGCTACCGGAGGTTATAAGAGTTCCTTCCGAGGAAAATCAACCCAATTGGAGCTGGGTAGCCACGTATGATCCCGCTTCGGATATCAAAAGGTTCAATAAACCAATTTTAGTGTTGTTCGGGGACGAGGATACAGAGCATCCGGTAGAACTTGCTGCTAAAAAATGGCGGGGGGGATTGGGTAATACCGGTAACGACAATGCCACTATCATGATTTTTCCGGGAGCCGGACATGGGATTCGAATGGGTGAAGGTCATAACCGGAATGCTCCTTTTGCAGACGGGTATATGGAAGTGCAGCTCGGCTGGTTGTGGAAGCATGTAATCAATTATAAGGCAGCCGAATGATTTAAAGCAAGAACTATACCTGTTTTTTTGAGCAAGCTGTGCGGATTTAAGCGAGTATTGAAATTAATAAAATACCAAGATTACCTTTTTATGACCATCGTCGTATCATGGTTAAACTTTATAGAATTCTGATCTTTTGATATGAGATTACTTAGTCGAATTGCCGTTTAATTGCTATAATGTTTAAGGAGGATCATAACGGGTATGCAAACCGATGAGCAGCTACAAAAACACACTATCCTTTACCAGTTTCTTCCCTCAAGGGAATTTCGTCATGGAGAATAAACGATATTTCATCGGATTCTGTTTGTTTTGGTTATTCATAGCGCTCCTTGAATTCGGTCAGGATTACATCAGTGCAATGCTCAATGACAACGCTTTTATCATTGCAGAGTCCTTATCCTACAAGCTGTTCTGGCTGTTGTTCATTCCTCTGTCGCTGGTACTTAATTACAGCTTTGCAAAAGCAGAGAGGTTTTTTCCAGGTTTATCAAATATTGCTTTCATAACATTTCTGGTACTTTTCATTACGTCCATCCACCTGATCTTATTTTCTTTTATTCTTTATGGGATTTCAAACCTGATCCAAAGAGATCCGGTCACGCTGTTATACCTGATCTATGAAAAATTGTCGACCCGCCTTTATATCGCGCTCTCAGTCTATATCGTATTGTCCTTTTTATACTCTTTGGTCAAACACAGAAGATTGGAGCACGAAGCCAGCCTCCAGGTTATCCCCAAAACCATCACCGTTAAAAATGGCAAGAGTTCGACAATCGTAGATATTGCCGATATACAATGGATCGGCTCTGACGGGGCTTATCTTGATATCCATGCAGCCGATCAAAAGCATGTTGTGCTGGGCAGTCTGAAAAACATCATTAATAATCTGCCTGACAATTTTAAGCGCATTCACAAATCGACCATTGTAAATATCGATCGAATCAAAGAGTTAAAGTCCCGCGGCAATGGCGACTACGATGTGATAATGGATGACGACCAGGTACTGCGGCTCAGCAGGAACTACACCAAGCCGCTGAAAGGAAACCTGCTATAACATTTCTTACTCACCTTGTGCTATAAATAACTCAGCTTATATAATTTACTTCTAGCAAGTCCACTGAATTCTCTACATTTTTAATAGGAGCCGCACATTTCATTACAAAAAAACTAATCTCAATTTAATGTATATCTTCAGAATATTCCCTCTACTGCTCATTCTATTTGCTTTTTCAAGCTCCGGACTGGCCCAGAAAGTAAAAGTACCGGTAAAAAGTGTAGAGTTGGTAGGCGGACCCTGCCAGGGATGTGAAGCAGTACTTGATTACGGAAGCCGGGAACTATCACCGACTGATACACTTCCCGAATTTGAAGATTCCGAACCAAAGATTAAAGTAACAGGCACCATTTATGAAAAGGATGGTGTAACGCCTGCGGAAGGGGTAATTTTATTTGTTCATCACACCAACCGAGAGGGTGTTTATCCAAAACGTGGGGATGAAGAAGGCTGGGCCAACGAGTATGGCTATATTCACGGATGGATAAAGACGGGAGCCGATGGGAAATATACATTTTATACTTTCAAACCTGGAGCCTACGGTGGTTTTCCTGCACATATCCATCCCATTATACTTGAGCCCAATGGCAAGTATTACTGGCTTGGTAGTTATCGTTTTGCTGACGACCCACAACTAACTGACGAACATCTAAATCCCAAAACACCCAGAGGCGGGAGTAATGGTATTTTATCGTTAAAAAAGGAAAATGGGATCTGGGTTGGCCGGAGAGATTTCGTTCTCGGTAAAAATATTTCTGACTATGAATAAGTCAATACTACGATTAGACTTTTTAAAAAAATACAAAGATGCGGGCCTGTTATTTATGAGAGTTGGAGTCGGGTTCGATTATCTGGTATTTCACGGCTGGAGTAAGTTAATGGGCGGACCTGATAATTGGATTGCTCACGGAGTGGTGATGCCGGGTTTTGGTATAGAAGCAATATACTTGTTTTGGGGTTTAATGGCCGCTTTGGCAGAGACATTAGGGGCTGTTTTGTTTGCAGTAGGTTTGGCATTTCGACCAATGGCAGCTTTAATTGGCATTACAATGGTGGTAGCGGTGTATGTTCATTTAGACCAAGGGGATCCATGGAGCCATGCTTCTCATGCTCAAAAAATGGTATTTGTATTCTTTGGATTGATGATGGCTGGTCCAGGTAAATATAGTTTGGATTATGTATTAAGAAAAAACAACCAAAAACCTTTTAATAATCATGCAATTATTTAAATTATGTCTCCATATTATCTTTTTCTGATTCTATTGGCAGGCTCTGCCGCCGCCCAAGCTCAGCAATTATTGCAGGATTTCACGCCACCTTGTGTAAGGCCTGAACTTAATCAGATAGCCTTTTTAGAGGGGGAGTGGGACGTGATTTCTGAGAAGAGAGCAAGTTTTGAGGACGAAGAATGGGAAGAATCCAAAGCTGTCGCAAACTGGACGCCTGTACTTAGCGGATGTGTACTGCAGGAACACTGGTCGGGCACCCTTGATGGTAAATTGATGGAATGGATTCAGATGCTGGCCTATAACCAGCGGGATCAAAAATGGGAGCAGGGCATGGTGGACTGGACGCATGGCAACCTCATCACCTCGGAAGGGTACTATAAGGAAGGCAAGCTGGTTTTCACCACCCCTCACATGCGAAGCGGCAAACTGCTGATTGACAAAATAATCATCGAAAAAGTAAGTGACAGTCGAGTTAACTGGACCATCAAGACCTCACTGGATGGGGGCGAAACCTGGAATACGTTCTGGAAAATGAGATATACAAGAAAATAAATTCGGTAAAAAAATGAACGCTATAAACAAATTAAGAAACGGGTTACGTATTGAATTTGAAATTTCCTTATTGATGGTCAAAGTAACAGTAGGTATAGTCTGCTTTTTTGCGCTGTCAATTTTTCCGGATCCGGGATATTGTCAGAACCAATCGGGTACAGTAACAATCGTTGCCAAAGATGAGCCTGGTAAAAAACTAATCGTCAAAGGTCGCGTTCAATTGCCTGACGGAGAGCCTGTTGCCGGCGCCCAGATTTGGGTATTTCAGACCGATGTTGAAGGGTATTACAAAAAATCGGAATCTGGAGGAGATCTGGGATGGCGGGAAGCAAGAATTAGTAAGGTGTTTACGGCAGGGCCCAATGGTGAATTTCAGATTCATACCATACGACCGGGCGGATATCCTGGCAGGGCATTGCCCGAACATATTCACTTCCGGATATCTACATCCGAAATAGAGGAACAGGAGCACACCATCTTTTTTGCTGATGATAAAAGAGTAACCGACTCCTTTAAGAGCAGAATTCAGCGGGATGACCGTTTGTATCTTGTCGATTTGAAAACGGATGATGACTATTTGGTCGGGAAATTCAACTTGGTGTTTGACTTATAAAAAAGATGCTATGAAAAAATTTATTACCATTGGTCTATTCTTAACTATCCTGCCTTTTCTTACAAAGGCACAAACAAAAAAAGATATTCCCCAAGTAAGGGCGCATCACACACTGGTATATCACGCCAGCAATGAGCTTACCTATTTAATCGGAGGTAGTACACGGGTAGAGGGAGGGTATCATTATTACAGTGATGTCTGGTCATGGGACGGAGAGCAATGGAATGAGAAAGAAGAGCTTCCTTTTCCCAAAAGCAGTCATCAAACAAGCTATCATACAAAACGAAATGCTCTAATTGTTTTTGGTGGAGGGTTTCAGCGGGCCGTAAAGGCTGAGGGAGTGTTTTGGGAATGGAAGGGAGATAAATGGCAGGCGGTTGGAGGCAATTTCATGGCTGGCAGAGATGAACCCGGAATGTGTTATGACGAAGTCCGAAACAAAATGGTGATTTTTGGTGGCTGGGATCGATCTATCAACTATACTAATGATACCTGGGAATGGGATGGAGTACGGTTTGCACAGATTGATACTACAGGGCCGGCATCTCGGGCTGGGCATATGTTTGTCTATGATTCAGTTCGGGAAAGTTGCTTGCTTTTTGGAGGCAGAGGTCCGGATGGATTTTGGGAAGATACATGGGAGTGGGATGGAGAGCAATGGAACAAGCTTAACGTAAAGGGACCTTCTGCCCGCTGGTTTTTCGGTTCTGCGGCAGATCCATCAACCGGTCAAATAATAGTTTTTGGTGGTGGGGGAAGTGAAGGAGACCTTAAGGATACCTGGGTATGGAATGGTCAAACATGGACTGAATTAACCAATCAAGGTGAGAATCCCATGCCGAGAAGTATGGGAAAGCTTGCATACAGCCAAGATGGTATTCTTTTATTTGGAGGACGACACAGTACTGAAGATGGGTTTATCGATTTGAATGATACCTGGATCTTTAAAAATGACAGATGGACCCCAAAAAACTGAAGCTTAATAAATGTGTGCCGTAAATTTAGTTCATATCCTATAAGTAAATTCTAAAGTAATTATGCCGGAAATTCCTGTTGCTTGTCAAATGACTTCCCTCAACTCCGGGGAGCGAGAACGTAGAGAAAAAATAGTAAAAAAATCATCCCGGGCTTTAGATAATGTAAATGAATTAGAAAATGGATATGCCTTTCGATACTCATTAGAAGTGGTAACATGGATGGAAATTGCAGAGTTTATAGATCTTGAACACCAGTGTTGTCCGTTCTTTGCCTTTGATATAAAGCTGCAGCCTCAAGGTAAATATGTATGGCTAAAATTAACTGGTGATGATGGGTAAAGAATTTTATTGAGAATCACGATGATTTTGAGACGTAACATCTATATTCAAAAGCGCAACCCTAACCAAAAATACTTAGATATCTTCTTATTTGATAAGAGAAAAGAAAAGTTAGGTCAGGGCCTCCGTATGTTAATAGTTATTTGAAAATATCAATTTATAAGTTTCTTTCCTTATGGGAAATAGTATTGTTTTAGTCATTATTGATATGCAGACCGGAGCTTTTGACGGAAAAGCGATACCGCCGGTTGCTGATGCTGAAAACTTGCTTGCAAATGTAGTGGAATTAACTATAAAAGCAAGAGAAGCGAATATTCCCATTATCTTCGTTCAACATAACGGGGAAGAGGGGCATCCTTTTGAGCATGGCTCAGCCGGCTGGTACATACATCCGGATATTAATCAAACGAATCAGGATATTATCATTCAAAAAACAACACCCGATTCATTTTATAAAACCGATCTTCAATCTGAATTAGATCAGCTGGGAATCAAAAAAATTATCATAGCAGGTTTGCAAACTGAATACTGCATCGACACCACTTGCAGACGGGCGTTCAGTCTGGGTTACGATGTTATTCTGACTGGTGATGCTCATGGCACCTGGGATAGGGAAAACCTTACCGCGCCTCAGATTATTTTACATCACAACACGATATTAAGGGAATGGTTTGCTGAGGTAAAAGAAGTACTCAAAATAGACTTCAACCAATAACTGATTAATTCTGAGTCTGACATATGATATCAGATACGAAAAACTGCTCAAGCAAGTACCTTAAAAATAAATGAAAATGGCTTTAGAATGAGCCCAAAATTTTAGTTAAGCAGTAATTTTTATGAAAAGAATTGGTTTTATCGGAACTGGATGGACAGATATCGGGCAGATTAAATCATTTAAAAAAAGTGGCTTAATCCCTCAAGCCATATTTTCGCGAAGTCTTCAAAAGGCCCAAAAGATTGCTGATAAATATGGTATTCTTGAAGTTTATACAGATTGGAAAGATTTAATTAAGTCGGAGAAAGTGGATCTAATTAGCATTGTTGTTCCAACCTGGCTACACAGCGACATAATAGAATATGTAAGGGAATTCGATAAACACTTTATATGTGAAGCCCCATTTATGTCTGTCGCAGAAGCTGTGGATTTAATTGACAATAAAAAAGAGTCAAACTTAGAAATTATTGACTATGAATTACGATTTACGCCCCATTTTAGAAAAGTGAAGGAAATTATAGCTTCCAATTACATTGGAAAAATAATTTCTTTTGATTTCAAATATGAAAATAATTTCGCTTTGGATAATGATGTTTTATGGGATTGGTCTAATGATGCAAGTCTTGGTGGAGGTTACCTAAGGTTGGTAGGGGGACATTTTATTGATTTAGCGCATTGGCTGTTTGGAGAAGTTGGTAAAATTATTCATTCTGAGTTTGATTTTTCATATAAAGAGCGAATTGGTAAACAGGGAAATCGGGAAAAGATAACCGCAGATGATTATGCGTTAATCAAAATGCAATACACAAATGAGATACGAGGAAAGATACTGGTCAGTCAAATGAGCGATAAAGAAAATGACTTGCATTTTTTAATTGAGGGAACAAATGGAAAAATAAAAATTAATTCACTGAATGAACTGTATATCAAGAATGAAAAACATGGATCATTTCGCAAAATAGATTTGGCATATGATCAAAGTCTTTTTACAGGGTTTGATGATAATTTATTTTCAATTGGAACGTATTTTTTGGGAAAAGACATCATTAAATATTTTAAGAATGGAGACTATAATTTCCCGACCTTGGAAGATGCATTGAAGAATCAAAAAATCATAGATGAAGCATACAAAACATTACCCAAAAACGATTAATAGACATGCTATTCATGAATTCATTTTTAAAGAATGTGGTTTTTTCGGTAATCCTAATAATTTTTATTTCAATAGGGTGTGCTAAGAAATAAAAAAGTCAAATTTTCGGATGGAGTATTGATTAACTAAGCTGGGAATATCTATACAAGATGAGTTGAAAAAATTTGTGCAGGCCGGCATTCCGCTTTCCAAAGTACTGCGTATGGCAACATTAGGAGGTGCCCAATTTCTCCAGATTGACGATCAAGTCGGGGCAGTTTCCGAAATCAAGGAAGGCTGATCTGCTCCTGCTTACCGCAATTCCGCTTGAAAACATAGAGAATACATGTGCTATTGAAGGCATGATACTACACGGAGCCTGGTATCCCAAATTTCACTTCAAATAATAGTTGTTTAAGTCGATCATCAATGCCTAACAGTAATACAATAATTAAAAATTTGTGACATACATAGCAGCAGTATGTATATTACATGCCAACGCTATGCATAATGGCGGAATGTATTAATTTGAGTACGAATTTCACTTCATCATGATCGACAAAAAACTTACGGCAGCTTCTTCTATACCCTTAATCCTATCCATTTTATCTCACGGCGAAAGTTATGGATACCAAATTATCAAAAACATAAAACGGCTTTCAGACGGCAAGATGGAATGGGCAGATGGGATGCTCTACCCCGTACTTCAACGCATGGAGCGGGACGGGCTAATTCAGGCAAGATGGGAAGTTTCCAAAAAAGGACGAAAACGAAAATATTACAGTCTCACAATAAAAGGAAAAGAGCGGCTTGCAAGTGAGAAAGAACAGTGGTTAAGTGTCCATGCTATTTTCAAAGAGCTATGGAGTGCTGATCCGCAAATAGCAATAGGATAATTATGAGTTTTAATCTTGAACATGCAATCGCACAGTGGAAGAAAAAGCTCAGGAGCCACCAGGGATTTGAACCGGGACAAATTGAAGAGCTGGAATCTCATTTAAGAGATTACGTAGATGACTATTTTGAACATGGGCTGGATGAAAAAGAGGCCTTTGAAAAAGCATTGAATGAGTTGGGAGAGTTGGATGACCTGGCAGAAGATCATTATCTGTCTCGCGCCCGAAAAGGGCAGAAAATATCGCCTTGGAAGCGACGTTCATGGATACCTTCCCTGCTGCCTAATTACTTTAAGGTTGCTACCAGGAATTTGAAGCGAAATGGCGTGTATTCGTTTATTAACATCTTTGGTTTGGCCGTAGGATTGGCTTGCTGCCTGCTGATTGCCATGTATGTTCTACATGAATTGAAATTTGACCGGTGTCATGAGAAATCGGAGCATATTTATCGCGTTGTGGAGACCAGGGAATCCACCGGCGGAGCTGCTCAAGAATTCGGTTATACGATGGGCCCGCTGGCCCCGGCACTGGAGCAGAACTACCCAGGCGTTAAACAAACCGTTAGATTAGTTGACAGTCGTTCGGCATTCCGAATAACCATCGAAAGTGACCAACATCGGTTTTACAGCGACGAATACCTATTTGCCGAACAGAGTTTTTTTGATGTATTTGACTTTAATATGATTCAGGGGAATACACAGAATGCTTTAGTCAAACCTCGATCAGTAGTCTTAACGGAGAATGCCGCACAAACCTATTTCGGGGATCAATCACCCGTAGGAAAAACCCTGACCGCAGGGGATTATGGTGAATTCATCGTAACAGGCTTACTGGAAAATCCTCCCAAAAACTCTCATTTGGATTTCAGCATGCTCCTTTCGTTTTCGACTATCGAAAACAGAGAAGAAGGCGGCTGGAAATCGTGGATCAGTTGGTGGAATTCCTGGGGATTTATAACATACCTGGTATTGGATGATCAAGCTTCTGTCGATGATATAGAAAACGGCTTGAATGATTTGATAGCTCAAAATCGATCAAATGAAAAATCGAAGCGCACAGCTTTCCTTCAACCGCTGGCCGATATTCATTTCGGCTCTTCCTCTATCGAATTTGAACTAAATGCCCGGGAAGCATCTATCGATTACCTGTATATTTTTTCGGCCATAGCGCTGTTCATCATTTTAATTGCTTGTATCAATTATATGAATATGGCTACCGCCCGTTCCGCACGGCGATCAAAGGAAGTGGGATTACGCAAGGTGGCAGGCGCCCGGCCGTCAGATCTTATCGGGCAATTCTTAAATGAGTCAATACTTGTAACTGCTATTGCATGCGTATTAGCTATAATATTTGCATGGTTTGCCCTGCCTTACTTCAATGAACTGGCCGACAAAGACCTGTCATTATATATTTTGTTAAGCACGGAATACATTTTAGGCCTGATAAGCATTATTCTCATTATCGGATTACTATCCGGTAGTTATCCTGCTTTTTTCCTGTCTCGTTTCAGGCCTTCAGAGGTCCTCAAAGGAGGACGGTCCGGTACAGAAGGAAATATCCGGTTTCGTCATGGATTGGTGACAATCCAATTCGGGATGTCGATTCTTATGATTGTAGCGACACTCGTGGTATACCAGCAATTGAATTATATACAGGATAAAAGACTCGGCTTTAACGAAGAGCAAATGGTGGTAATTGATATCAATGAGAGAGATGTGAGAGACCGGTTTCAGGTGGTTAAGAACGAATTTAAGCGTTCATCGGCCGTTAAAAATGTAACGGTTTCATCTCGGATTCCCGGAGATTGGAAAGATATAACCGAGATAGAAATTTCTTCGAAAATGAATAATTCCTCACTGTCAACTGCTCACTACTTAGGTGTGGATGCAGATTTCCTGGAAACTTTTCAGATCCAATTAAAAAGCGGACGAAATTTTTCGCCTGAAATTGCTTCTGATTCTTCGGCTGTGTTGCTGAACGCGTCGGCTGCAGCGTTGTTCGGAGGGAAACCGGGACAGATTATATTGCATTCAGATGATTTGGACGAACCTCTCGAAGCAGAGGTCATTGGCATCGTAGAGGACTTTCATTTTCAGTCACTGCACCAAGAAATAGGTCCGCTTATAATAGGACATCATAAAAACTCAATTCAATCCATTGACTATTTTACAGCGCGAATCAGTGGAGAAAATATTACTTCCACGATCGAATATTTGCGGAGCGTGGGAGAGCAATTCGATAAAGAACATCCCTTTGAATACCATTTCCTTGATCAACAATTAGACCAGTTCTATGAACAGGAACGGAAGACCGCCAAAATATTCGGGATTGCAGCGTTGCTTACAATATTAATCGCATCGATGGGAATGTTTGCCTTGTCCGCCTATATGGTCGAACGCCGAACTAAAGAGATTGGCATTCGAAAAACCTTGGGAGCTTCGGTTACAGATATCATTACCTTGCTTTCAACGAAATATCTGAAATTGGTACTGGTGGGATTTGTCATAGCGGTGCCGTTTGCGTGGTACGCCATGAACCGTTGGCTGGCCGATTTTGCCTATCGAATTGAACTAAGTCCCTGGGTTTTCATTGTAGCTGGTTTATCGGCGTTACTTATTGTAGTAATTACCGTGAGCTGGCAGTCAATCAAAGCAGCGCTGATGAACCCGGTAAAGAGCTTGAGAAGTGAATAACTTGGATGTTGTGTGTGGTTTTTTGTCCGTTGTAAAAGCCACCTACAACAAACAACTGACCATATACAACTAATAAACTATCATGTTTAATCTTGAAAAAGCCATAAAATAATGGAAGAAGAGGCTCCAGATTCACCAGGGGTTTGAGCCGGGACAAATTGAAGAGTTGGAATCTCATTTACGGGATTACGTGGATAACTATGTAGAACGGGGTTTGGATACGGAAAAAGCATTCCAAAAAGCCGTGGATGAACTCGGAGAGTTAGATGATCAAGCATCTGTCGAGGATATATAAAACGGCGGGGGTGTAATTTAAACTCTGTCTGATGGTTTATCCCCTTTCGGGGTTTCGGTTTAAGTCCAGTGTCAACCGATCTCCAAATCTAATGGCCAGTTGCTGTACAGTCAAGGCCCAGTTTTACAGTGGTGATGTCCACTTTTTATCAATGTTCTTTATAGCCAGATAGACCAGCTTCATCAGCGTCATATCACTGGTAAAGGCTCCTTTTGTCTTGGTCACCTTGCGAATCTGCCGGTGATAGCCCTCCAAGCATTGGTGGTGTAGATGTGTTTTCGGATGGGAGCTGCATACTGGAAATAGGTCGTCAGCTTCTCCCAGTTGTTTTGCCAGGAGGCGATCACAATGGAATATTTAGTCTCCCATTTGTCGGCCAGGGTTTCCAATTCCATCTGTGCCAAATCTTTGGTGTCAGCCCGGTACACACGCTTCAAGTCTCGCATGAATTCCTTCTGATCCTTGCAGGCCACATACTTCAGCGAATTGCGAATCTGCTCGACAATACAGCTTTGAACCTCGGCTTTCAGGTAGACGCTGGCAATCGCTTCGCTGAAGCCCCTCAGGTTATCCGTGCATGCAACAATCAGGATGTCGTCCAGTCCCCGGTTTTGCAGATCGGTGAGCACCGACAGCCAGAAGTTGGCTCCTTCTCTCTCCGATACGTAGGCTCCCAGATCCTCCTTGCGGCCCTCCGGGTTGATCCACAAGATGCAGTAGACCGACTCCAGCGGGCGATTCTGCCAGGCTTTGACTTTTGGGATGATCCGTTCGGTGATCTCCGAAAGTACCGTGTGAGAGATCTCACTGTCATAACCTGACTTCGATTAAAAAGCAGGTTCTATCATAGGCAAGATGGTCATTTCACGGCGAATACCCGAAATCTGCTTGTTTTTACGTATCTATGATTGAATTATCGGCAATACTAAGATCCCTGGCTTTGGAGGGATGATTTTTCAGGCATTTTTCAAGCTGTCAATAATTGAGCTCAGGTTATTAAGTACCTTCCAAATAGTTGTGGTTGATAGCCGAACCTCTTATAACCAAAGCGTCTCAAACTGAATACTTTTTGAGCATCTGATTTTTGAATATAGTCCCGCCTCCCCTTATTGAAATGAAGGCGATTCCACTTTCGAGGGGTAGGACGGGATCCCATATCTACGGCAAATGAATCCCGCAGTTGACCCCGATCATTCCTCTGAAGTTGCTTTTTTCACTTTAACCTCTTGGTTAATTTGTGTATCCCTGAAGCTAACCCCGGTAATTAGGCCTCGATAATTATTAAAGCCTTCCAATCCTTCTCTCAGGTAAGCAGGATTTTTTACCCTCTTTAGGGTCTCTAAAAGTACGTTAGCCGCGTCATATCCGATATAAGCAAACTTATTTGGCTCAGTATCGAATCTAAGACGAAAAGAACTGGTAAATTCTTGATTAATTGGGCTGTCCTCATTCACTTCAAATGTTTTGGTATAATAAATCTCAGCTTGCGATAACCATCTGGTATCAAGATCTACTGTTTCCCATTCTTCTGATCCAAGGATCGTTATTTCACTTTGCATGGCTTCAAGATTTGTAAGCAAAGAACTTATCAATGTTTGCGCGATATTTCCTGTGAACGGGGCATATACTGCATCAATATTGTAGTTAAATACAGTATCTACTTCAGGGTCAAAATATTGCACATATTCGCTTATATCATAGCCATCGGAGGCAAGGTCTTCCACATAATATCGGACAACCTCTCCGCCTAATTTACGGGCCTCATCTAAAAAGGCAACCGCTGAAGGTTCCCCTAAAGAACCTCGCTCCGCTATAACAGCCAGCGTATCATATCCTAAGGTATTAATAGCATATTGCGCCATTTTTTTTCCTTGAATGGCAAAGGTTGGATTCAGCTGATAGGTATAATTGTGGTTAAGGTTCAAATTATCAGAATTTGCGAGAGGGGTAAGAAGCGGAGTCTCATATAATTCGGCATACTTTGAAAGTTCTGCGGCAACTTCGGAAAAAAGAGGGCCAATAATTGCATCAACATCATGATTCCAAACCATATCGTTTGCAATCGATGACGCATTGGAAGCAAGAGCATCAGTATTTCTATAGGTAATAAAAGCCTTTTTATCTGAGTTTTCACTATTGAATTTTTCTATTGCAAGCTGGATTCCAAAATACAGATGCTGTGAGATCTCAAATTCAGAAGACTCCAAATGAAATTCCGGTAATGCTACACCAATATTATAGGTTATACCATCGGGTGCGTCAGGAAATTGATCAGGATTATAACGTTGACGGTATCTTGCGGAATCATCTAATACCGATTCAATAGATGACCATTGAGTAGTGTCGGGATCAACAGTTGCATTTTTGTAAGCTGAGAATAGGGAGCGGGCTGAAGCAAGATCTACACTTCCTATAGCTGATTCAACCAGATTCAGCCTTACGCTGTCATTGTCCACAGCTCGAAAAGCTTTAAACCTCTGATCAAGGCTAAGGTAGGAAATCAGGTCTCTATAAAAAGTATAGGCCTCTCTTCGTACTGATAATTGCCGGGAGTTTTCCTTTATATTATATAAGGCGTCAAGAGAAGCGCCGAAATTTTTTAATTGAAAATCTGCAAGTGCCTTGGTGTATCTGGCTTCCCAAATAATATCATCAGAAGTATTGTCCACTTTGTTCAGGTAGTACTTTGCTTTCAGGAAATTATTTAATGCAAAATAGCTTTTCCCTGCAAAAAGGTTTGATTCAGGTAAGTCTATGTCATCAAATATGCGCAGTGCACGTTCATAATTCCCTTCTTCATAAAACTCAATTCCTGTTTGCACAGATTGAGCAAAAAGTGCTGAAGTAGTTGATACAAAAAATATAAGGGTAGTAAAGATCAGTCTTTTCATTAAGCTCATTAAATTGGTTACTAACTTGTAACTGTGGTGAAACTAAAAAGTTCTGCAATGGAATGCTTATTTACAGAAATAAATATTTTAAAAAAAATCAGGTAATTTTGTGGTACCCGATCTTTATAAATATTGCTTATCAGGGAGCAGGATAGAGGTAATTAGACTCAAAACTTAGGGAAATTCCCATCCACCAGTAAAATAGTAAGAAGATTTTCCATGCTGCCATAAATATTAATGAGTGACGTCTTGATTTCTTTTCTTTTTGTCCCTTTTCCACAATAGTTGAATTATTTTGGTTTTTGACGGGGGAAAATTAACATATTCACAATTCTATACAATACCCTAAACACAGTATTGACGTATTCAGCTAATATCTCTTAATCGATCTCAATAAACAAAAGAGATAAGAAAAATATGTTTAAGAAAATAAAAGCAAAGATCAAACAATTGCGGCAGAAATGCCCGCCACTTGTAGCTGATCAGATAGATTGGTTTTCATTGAAGGGGGGAACTCCTGAAATGTATGGAAGAGATAATTCGAGGAACCGATTCGATTAAACAAAGTTAATGCACTTCAGGTCTTAGCTGAATACATCCGAAGCGATAAATCGCCATATTACAGCTATGAGCTTAATCTTATTTTGAAAAATGGAAGCCTACAAGGTGTAAATGACCTGGTAAATCAGATGCTCTGAGAAACGATGCCGCCGATCTCTCATCATTTATGGAAAACCCTGTGTGGGACCTGACCAATCGTGCGTATCGGTAAAATTATTCCCACTCGATGGTAGCAGGCGGTTTTGAGCTTATATCATAAACCACCCGGTTGATCCCTTTGATCTCATTGATAATTCTATTTGAGACATGAGCCAAAAATTCATAGGGTAGGTGTGCCCAATCGGCTGTCATCCCGTCAACGCTGGTTACCGCTCGCAGTGCAACGGTAAATTCATACGTTCGTTCATCACCCATTACACCTACACTTTGTACCGGAAGCAATACTGCAAGGGCCTGCCAAACTTCATTATATAGCCCTTGCCTTTGCAGCTCTTCAATAAAGATAAAATCAGCTTCCCGAAGAAGATCTAACCGCTCCTTAGTTGGCTCTCCAAGTACTCGTATTCCCATTCCAGGGCCTGGGAAAGGATGTCTGCCAATAAAATGCTCAGGAATTCCCAAAGTACGGCCGACTTCCCGTACTTCATCTTTAAATAATTCTCTTACCGGCTCAATCAGATCAAGCTTCATTTTTTCAGGAAGTCCGCCAACATTGTGGTGTGATTTAATAGTAGCAGAAGGGCCCTTAAAAGATACGCTCTCAATCACATCTGGGTAGAGGGTTCCCTGTGCCAAATATTTGAAATCAGTATCACTCCCGATCTCTTTATCAAAGATCTCGATAAAAACCCGTCCAATCACTTTTCTTTTTTCTTCCGGATCGGAAATGCCTTTAAGCTGACCCAAAAACTCTGCTGAAGCATCAACTCCGCGAACGGGGAGGTTTAGATCTCGCGTATAAAGCTCCATTACGGATTCGAATTCATTTTTTCTGAGCAACCCATTATCAACAAAAACACACTGAAGCTGATCTCCAATTGCTTTGTGGATCAAGGTAGCAACCACGGTAGAATCAACTCCTCCTGATAATCCGCAAAGCACTTTGCCACTGCCAACTTTTTCTCGAATGGAAGCGATCTGTTCATCTATAAAGGACTCCGGAGTCCAGTCGCCTTTCAACCCGCAAATAGAATAGGCAAAGTTTTCAATCAGTTGTTTTCCGTGATCGGTATGAGCTACTTCGGGGTGAAATTGTACTCCATAAATATCATTTTCCTTATGGCGAACTGCCGCTACTTTTGCATTGGCTGTATGACCAATGATCTCGTAAGAATCCGGAAGTTCGTGGATATGGTCGCCATGGCTCATCCAAACTACGCTCTCATTGGGTATGCCTTTTAGAAGATCTTCCGTATTGTCGATCAGAAGATTAGCCCGGCCATATTCACGTTTTTCTGCTTTTTCAACACTTCCCGGAATCTCTGAATGGGCAAGCAGCTGAAGTCCGTAACACACTCCCAATATTGGAATTTCCCAGTCAAGGATCTCAGATTGAAGATGCGGAGCACCATCGTCATTCACACTCATTGGCCCGCCTGATAAAATAATCCCGCCCGGAGTAGGAGTGGAGACTTCATTCAAATCCACATTATAGGGATGAATTTCACAATATACATTCAGTTCCCTGAGTCTGCGTGCAATTAGTTGAGTGAATTGCGAACCGTAATCAAGAATAAGAATCCATTCGGAATGTCGGCTATGCATGAGCGAAGTTTGAGGTGTAGTAATAATTAGTTTAAATAAAAAAACCTGCCAGGAAATTCTCAAAAATGAGTTACCTGACAGGTTTCAAAGTCTTCAAGGCCTGATCAGGCGATAACGTTTTCATATTCCTCGGATGTAAGGAGGTCTTCAAGCTGAGATTCATCTTCAAGCTTAACTTTTACCATCCATCCGTCACCATAGGGGTCATCATTAACAAGCTCAGGTTCATCTTCAAGGGTCTCGTTAACCTCAACGATCTCACCATCAACCGGAGCGTAAAGATCAGATACTGTTTTTACGGCTTCAACTGTACCGAACGTATCGTTTTTAGAGATCTCAGTCCCTTCCGGTTCCAGTTCTACAAACACGATGTCACCAAGTTCACTTTGTGCAAAATCTGTGATCCCGATGGTGACTGTTCCATCACCGTTATCTTTAATCCATTCGTGTTCGCGGGTGTATTTAAGATCTGCAGGTATGCTCATTTTAGTCTTTCTTAGGTATATATTTAAATTCTCTTTCCAAATATTTGGTATCAAATTTCCCTTTTATGAAATTTTCATCATCCATAAGCTGAATATGGAACGGGATATTTGTTTTAATACCTTCAATGACAAATTCCTTCAGCGCCCGCTTCATTTTTTTTATAGCCTCCTCACGGGTAGGAGCGCTTACGATCAATTTTGCGATCATGGAATCATAATACGGAGGAATTCGGTATCCGGAATAAGCGTGGGTATCTAAACGAACTCCGTGCCCGCCTGGTGGGTGAAAAACGGTGATCTCGCCGGCAGATGGACGGAAGTTATGCGCGGGATCTTCCGCATTGATACGGCATTCAATAGCGTGATTAGTAAATTCGAGTGGAAATTCTTCAATTTTCTCACCTGCAGCAACTCTGATCTGTTGTTCAATCAGGTCGATACCGGTCACTTCTTCTGTAACAGGATGTTCTACCTGAATACGGGTGTTCATTTCCATGAAATAGAAGTTATGATCATCATCCACCAAAAACTCTACCGTTCCGGCTCCTTCATAATTTACTGCTTTAGCTGCATTAACAGCGGCATCTCCCATTCTTTTACGGAGTTCTTCGGTCATAAGGGGAGAAGGGGATTCTTCAAGTACTTTTTGATGACGACGCTGCATAGAACAATCTCTTTCACCATAGTGAACCGCTGTTCCATGCTGATCAGCCATAACTTGTATCTCTACGTGATGCGGATTAAGAACAAAACGCTCAATGTAAACAGCTGGATTATTGAACGAAGTTTCCGCTTCCTGACGGCACATCTTGTAATTCTTTTCCAGCTCTTTGGCTTCCATAACCATGCGCATTCCACGACCACCGCCACCGGCTGAGGCCTTAATAATGACTGGAAAGCCGATCTCATCGCATACTTTTTTTGCTTCTTCGTAGCTGTCAACCTCACCTTCACTCCCAGGTACAACGGGAACCTTATTTTTGATCATGGTTGCTTTAGCTACGGCTTTATCTCCCATTCTATTAATGGCATCAGGAGATGGGCCGATGAATTTAATATCATGCTCGCCGCAAATACGGGAAAACTCGGCATTTTCAGCGAGGAAACCATAGCCGGGGTGGATAGCTTCGGCATTGGTGATCTCTGCCGCTGCTAAAATACTTGGGATCTTTAAGTAGCTTTCCTTACCGGCTGGTGGGCCAATACATACGGCTTCATCTGCGAATTTTACATGAAGGCTGTCAGCATCAGCCGTAGAATATACAGCAACTGTTTTGATGTCCATTTCCTGACATGTACGAATAATTCGCAACGCAATTTCACCTCTGTTGGCAATCAGAATTTTTTTAAACATGAAAACAGTTTAGTCTTTTTTGATAATGAAAAGTGGTTGTTCAAATTCAACAGGCTGTGCATCATCCACAAGAATCTTTTGCACAGTTCCGCCAAATTCAGCCTCAATCTCATTCATGATCTTCATGGCTTCCACAATACATAAGGTATCACCCTTCGAAACTTTGTCTCCAACTTTAATAAAAGGATCTGAATCGGGAGAAGGAGATATATAAAAAGTTCCTACGATAGGGGAAGTAACCGTTTCACCTTCCGGCTGGTTTTCACCGGATTCTGTACCTTCAGCAGGGGCAGGTTTCTGTTGAGGCTGAGCCGGGGCTTTGGGTTGTGCAACTGGCTGAGGTGCAGCTGGTTGCGTATAGCTTACCTGATGTACTTCGCCTTGTTTTTTAACTTTGATCTTGAAGTCCCCTTCTTCCAGAGAAACTTCGTTGACATCACTTTCGGATATCAGTTCTAAAATGTTTTTAATGAGTTTTAAATCCATGATAATATTTATTTAGCTCGTTCTATATATTCTCCGGTACGTGTATCTACCCGAACTTTTTCCCCTTCATTAATGAATAAGGGAACATTGACGGTTGCGCCTGATTCCAGGGTAGCAGGCTTGCTTCCGCCTTGAGCAGTATCACCGCGTACACCGGGGTCGGTTTGTTCGATAACAACTTCAATTTGGTCTTTTGGTTCCGCGTAAAGGATAGATTCTTCATCTGCGTTTACCATCACATTGCAATTTTGGCCTTCTACAAAATATCCTTTTCGTTCTACTTGGCTGGCATTTACCGGAACCTGTTCATAGGTCTCGTTGTGCATCAGGTAAAAAAGCTCTCCATCATTATAGAGATATTGGTACTCGTGTTGTTCGAGCCGAACGGTTTCTGCATTCTCACCGGAACGCCAGGTTTTATCGATGTTTTTACCGTTCAAGATCCCTTTGAGCTTTGTACGAACAAAAGCCGGGCCTTTTCCCGGTTTAACATGCTGGAATTCAGTAATAGAGTAGAATTCTCCATCTAAATCGAGAACCATTCCATTTCTAAAATCTGATGTGGATATTTTTGACATTATGTAGTTTATACTCCTTTAAATTTTCGCCCAAAAATAGCACCTGGCTGATTGGATAACAAACAAGTTTAAATGAAATTAGAAATCAAATTATAAAGTATGGCCGCAGGACAAATGAATTTGATGAATATTGGCCAAACTTTAGAAAACAGAGTTTGCTTGATGCCTGCGAATCCATACTCCATTTCGTTGATGGCATTCTCAGTTGTCCACACGTAACCTACGAATATGGAGATCAGGAATCCTCCAAGTGGAAGTCCGATGCTGCTAAATAGGTAATCAAACCAGCCTATAAGAGCCGGAAAGTACGCAACAATTATGGACACTACTAAAATGGATAAACCTACTATCCAGGCAGCTTTCTTGCGCTTCATTTCAAATTCATCGATCACAAAAGATACCGGTACTTCAAGTAGCGATATCGTAGATGTAAGAGCTGCAATACTTAAAAGCAGGAAGAAGGTCACACCAAGCAACATTCCGACACCTCCGCCGATGGTATGGAACAAGGCAGGCAGGATCTGGAATACAAGATCGGTACTGGAAGCAAGTGAGCCACCGACGTTAATGTTGATACCTTGACTTTGGGCAAGATACATTGCTGGAACAATAAGCAGACCGGCTAAGAATGCAATACCAACATCAGCGAGCGTCACAAAGGCGGCAGCTTGTGGTATATTTTCTTTTTTGTTTAGGTATGAACCATAGGTAATAAGTGCCCCCATACCAAGAGAGAGAGAGAAGAAAGCCTGGCCCATGGCTGAAAATATTAGTCCAGCATTGATCTTTGAAAAATCTGGCAGCAGGTAGGCTCGAACACCCTCGGCACTGCCCGGTTGCAGAAGTACATAAATGATCATGATCACTATGATACTTATAAGCAGGGGCATCATAGCTTTTGTTGCGCGTTCTATACCATCACTCACCCCACCGGTGATGATTTTAATGGTGCCAAGCATAAATACAGTGGCAATGATGGCATTTTTTAGTCCGTTATTCGTATCGGTAAGCCAATTTGCAGCATCGCCCCATCCAAAGAAATAAAAAATCTCTTCAAAAGCGAAGCCAAAAGCCCATCCGGCAATTACGGTGTAGAAAGAAAGGATCATGACCCCGCAAATTACACCCCAAAGCCCTACCAACGGGAAAAATTTATTATCACTGATGGCACGGAACGCTCCTACGGGATTTTTACCGGACCGGCGGCCGATAGTGATTTCTGCGACCATTACAGGAAAACCAATCGCAAAAGTTGCAATCAAGTAAACAAGCAAATAAGCCGCTCCACCTTCGGTAGCTACTTTGGTGGGGAAGGCCCAGATATTACCCAATCCTACCGCTGAACCCGCAGCGGCAAGAACAAAGCCTAATTTTGAATTCCATGAACCGCGATCGGTAGTGGTTGTTCCAGCCAAGTGATTTCCTCCTTAGGATGATTAATTGTTTTGACAGCGCAAAATATTTTAAGCATTGCTCATACGCAACTTTCTTAGAATAACTCCTGAGCTTGCAGGTACATTTAATTTCTGTTGCACACTTTTTATGGTCTCATTACCGGCTTTATGTGCATCAACGACTAATTCCCAGTATCCTTCCGGTAGAATTATCTCATGCGTTTCCCGGGAATTGGCGTTCAATGATACAAAGTAATCGTACATATCACCCGAACTTTTTCCATTAATTGAGAACGTTATGTGCAGAGGATCTTGATACACTTTAAAATTGATATCATCAGGATTTGATTTTCTAAAAGAAGGTGATTTTAACCTTAGTTTTATCAGTCCTTTATAGTATTTAAATAAACTATTGTTCAACTCAATTTCATTGAAATTAAGCCAATTTGTTTCATCATCTTTATTATAGGTATCCCGATCTAAAGTTCCTTTTTTAGGATCATTTCCGCCTGGATCCATAATAACTTTTGCGCGTGCCCACTCTTGTCCTGCATGCATCATAGCGATGCCCTGAGATACGAAAAGAATGAGTGCCCCAAGTTTTGAAATTTTTTCTTCTTTTTTTGAGAGGGCTGTAGCTTGGTCTCTGTTTTTAAATATTTTCTGAGCTTTACCGGAATCTAAAGCTATGCGTATGTAATCACCGAGTGTGTAGCCGTCGTGGCTTTCAAGGTAATTGACGCTGTGCCCGGAGTGGTGAAACAGCCCAAAATCTCCGGATCGTAACGTACCACGGATCAGGTTTTCTATTGCATAGCGAGTATGTAAACCTATATTTCCAAAGATAAGTCCTTGATCATCAATAGGATTATAACCTTTGATTCCATTTCTAAAACGATCATTCCAGGAAGCCCAATTGTGATCTGAAAATCCATCGGGTTTATATTCACTGCCCCAAGGCTCGGCTATGAGGATGACATTGGGATTTATCTTTTGTGCTTCTGCTTTGATCAGATCTACAGTTTCCCAATCCAAGATCCCTGCAAGATCGAATCGAAATCCATCCACATGATATTCCGTTATCCAATGTTTTATTGAGTCCAATATCAATGCCCTGGAATGTTTGGAAGCAGTATCAATATCATTTCCTGTCCAGCTGTCGTTCAGGAAGTTACCGTGATCATCTAATCTAAAATAATGGTCTTTAGCAGTATATTTAAGAGGGTTGAGATCATAGTGGGAAGCATGATTATATACCACATCCATAATCACAGAGATTCCCTCTTTATGTAGTGCCTTTATTAAATTCTTCAGCTCGAATTCAGCTTTATTAGATCTGCCGGTAATCGCATTCAGTTCAAGGCTTGCATCAGAAGCATACAGTGTTTCCGGAGCAAAGAAGAATGAGGTCATGTATCCCCAATAATTCCGCCCATAGGGGTTCCATGTATTCTTTATTCCTTCCTCGGTTTCCTCTTCAAAAGGAGGTTCGAAATACCCAAATTTCTGAAGCGGAAGAAACTCAACGGCATTTACCCCTAATTTCTTAAGATGGTTTATACCGCCAACCCCGGCTTCCCTAAAGTCATTATAAATTCCCTGCACATACGTTTTAGCGGAAGAATGTGCCACCATATCTTTAATATGAGTTTCATAGATAATCAGGTCTCTGGGGTCTTCCGGGGCCACAAATGTATCATCTTCCCAATTAAAATCGCTTTCAGGGACTATCTTTGTTTTTGGGAATTGAAGGTGATGGTTTTTAGTAGTTACGTGCGTACTCAGGGGGTCTGCAATGGGATGGGAGGATTGCATAAAAAAGGGATCATCCTTTGGGCCCTCAATATCATAGGCATACCAATGCTCATAAAATGTATCCTGAATAATGGTCTCCCAAATACCTGCTGTATTTTTTTCTAAAGGAAGAGTAATGCCGGACTCATCCTCATAAGAATCGAAGATAATAACAGAGACTGAGGTTGCTTTAGGCGAAAAAAGCCTGAATATAGTCGCTTCTGCCTCTGTTGTACAACCCAAAGGATATGTATTGAGATCAGTAATTGTGCAGCCATTAGATAGTTGGGGTTCCATTACGTAATGGGACTGCCCGGCTCAGCTGAGGTTTCTACAAACTTAAGCCCGCCTTCCGGAGTTTCTGCCATAAGAATCATTCCCTGACTTTCTACCCCCATAAGTTTTTTAGGTGCGAGGTTAGCCACAACACTTACTTTTTGTCCGGCAAGGTCTTCCGCTTTAAAGTCATTAGCGATACCGGACACAATGGTTCGTTCCTCAAGTCCGATATTCACTTTGAGTTTCAGGAGTTTATTGGATTTCTCGATCTTCTCTGCCGAAATGATCTCTCCGGCTCTGAGATCTATTTTCATGAAATCTCCAAACTCAATATCCTCTTTAAGTTCGGGAACATCGGGAGTGGGATCGGCTGCGGCAGCCTTATCGTGGAGTTTTTGAATTTGTTTTTCGATTATGTCATCCTCAATTTTATTAAAAAGTATATCTCCCTGGGTAACAGCCGTTCCTTTTTCAAGCATATTTGCATGGATATCCGACCAGCTGAAATCATCACTTAGCCCAAATTGAGTACGGAGCTGCTTCATTTTGGCAGGCAGGATGGGGTCGAACAAGCAGGATAAGGCTGCACTGATCTGCAAACTTACATATAAAGTATTCCCGCATTTTACAGGATCAGTTTTACGGGTCTTCCAGGGCTCGGTCTCTGTAAAATATCGGTTTCCTATCCGGGCGAGATTCATGGTTTCATTGATCGCTTCTTTAAACCGGAAATTTTCATAAGCCTGGGTAGTCTTTTTCTTTTGGTCTTCGATCGCATCAAGTGCCTCCTGATCAATATCGGACGGCTCGATCAATTCCGGAACTTTACCGTCTGCATAATTTGCAGTGAACGATAAGGAGCGATTGGTGAAATTGCCCAATACATCAGCTAATTCTGTATTGATGCGCATTTGGAAATCTTTCCAGGAAAAATCTGAATCTTTAGATTCAGGAAGTGTTGTTCCAAGTGCGTATCGCAGCAGATCGGGCTCAAAATCTTCGAGGTATTCATGCAGCCAAACAGCCCAGCCCCGCGAGGTGGATAGTTTCTTCCCTTCCAGATTCAGAAATTCGTTGGCCGGTACATTTTTGGGGAGTACGTAACCACCATGTTCCATTAATATCACAGGGAACATGATGCAGTGAAACACAATATTATCTTTACCAATAAAATGGTAGAGCTCGGTATCCTCATTTTGCCAGAAATCTTTCCAAAGCTCCGGCTTTCCTTGTTCCTGAGCCCATTCTTTGGTAGCTGACACATAACCGATGGGGGCATCAAACCAAACGTACAACACTTTGCCTTCGGCCTCGTCAAGCGGTACGGGTACACCCCAGCTTAGGTCACGGGTGACGGCACGGTCTGCAAGGCCATCTGAAAGCCAGCTTTTAACCTGCCCCATTACATTCGGCTTCCAGTTCTCGCGGGTCTGAATCCATTTTTCAAGCTTAGGCTGTACATCTCCAAGTGGCATATACCAATGTTCGGTTTTCTTAAGCTCAGGCTTCTCACCGGAGAGCGCACTCACCGGATCTATCAATTCAGTAGGGGAAAGGGAGCTTCCGCATTTCTCACACTGATCTCCATACGCTTCCTCATATCCACAATTTGGGCAAGTTCCTTTTACATATCTGTCAGGCAGAAACATATCTGCTTTTGGATCATAGAGTTGTTCTTCTGTTTTCTTTTTGAAGAAGCCTTTTTCATACAGCGTTGTGAAAAATTCCTGGGAAGTCTCGTGATGTACTTTCGAGCTGGTTCTTCCATAATAGTCGAAGGTGATCCCAAAATCCTCAAATACTTTCTTGTTCATACCATGATATCGATCCACAATATCTTGCGGAGATACTCCTTCTTTTTCGGCCGCTATGGTAATAGGAACCCCATGCTCATCCGAGCCGCAGATAAAAGCTACATCAGCATTGGTTCTTCTTTTATAACGTACATAGAAGTCCGGGGTAAGGTAGGCTCCGGCAAGATGACCAAGGTGAATTGGTCCGTTGGCATAAGGCAAAGCCGAAGTAACAAGAATTCTTTTTTTATCGGGCATGAATGAGTTTTGTCCGTCTTTTTTTCAGAAGATAAGAAATGATGTTCTTAATGTTTAAAGTAGCTTTTATAAATTTTTAGGAAATTCTGGGTCTGTGTTAAGCTATTTTGTAAAACCTCTTAAGATGTTAAATCCTTTTATTCCTAAAAAATTCTTTTAGCAGGAACTCAGACTCGGCTTCCATCACTCCCTGAATGATTTCCACGCTATGATTCAGTTTGTGGTTAGAGGAGATATTGAACACGCTTCCGCAACCTCCGGACTTTGCATCAACAGCTCCAAACACAACAGTTTTTAATTTGCTCCAAACGGTGGCACCTGCGCACATGGGGCAGGGCTCAAGAGTAACATATAGCGTACATTCGCTTAAATACTTCTCTGATAAAGTCTCACAGGCGGCAGAAATAGCAATCATTTCAGCATGGGCGGTGGGGTCATTCATTCGTTCAACCTGATTGTATCCTTTTCCAACGATTCTTCCTTTATGTACCACAATAGCTCCAACCGGTACTTCGCCCTCCTCAAATGCCTGTTCGGCGAGCATAAATGCCCTTGCCATAAACCGTTGATGCTGCTGCATGAGAGGGAGATCGATTCTTTTCATAAAACTTGATTGCTATTGTTGGTTTTGGCTACCTTGGCGCGAACTTAATCTGATCCTGATGAAAGACGTACACCAAAGTATTACTAATTATATTTCTGAAACCATCCGAACCATTCCGGATTTTCCCAAAAAGGGAATTCAGTTCAAAGATATAACTACCTTGCTTCAAGACAAAAGAGCGCTTGAATTAACCTCTTATATGTTAGCTCAGCCATTCAGGAATAAAGCAATTGATTATGTAGTGGGATTGGAATCCCGCGGATTTCTATTTGGTACTAATTTAGCTCAGGATCTGAACGCTGGTTTTGTCCCGGTCAGAAAACCCGGAAAATTACCTTCTAAAACTCTTTCCGAGGTGTATGCTCTGGAGTATGGGGAAGACCATGTGGAAATTCATGCGGATGCTATTTTTAAAAATGCAAAGGTTATCATCCATGATGACCTGATGGCAACGGGTGGAACAGCTTCTGCTGCTACAAAATTGATCAAGCGATTGGGAGGTGAGGTCGTTGGCTACTCCTTCATTATCGAGCTTTCTTTTCTGAATGGTAGAAATCAGCTTGCGCAAAATGTACCTATCGAAAGTATAATCGTAGAATAAGGGAACAAATTTTATTTCTTCAGATACAATTTACTGAACGAAAAATATCAGTAATTGAGGACTTAGAAATGAAATCAAAAAGCTTTATCCCGATCCTATTGTTGGCTTCTTTTGTGGTGGCAGCTACGGCTTGTAATAAATTTGTGGTCGAGAATGTGAACTATTCTCAACAAATAGAATCCGTGCTGGTACCTGATGAGAATGGTGATGTACATGATATTCGCCATGGTATCACTTTCAATATCGAACCTTTTAGAACCCAGGAATTCGGCGAAGAGGATAAGACAACCCAGATTCAGGAAGTACGCCTTATCCGTAACGCAGAAGGGTATTATTTCATCACGGCCAGCCAATTTAAAAATGTTTATGTGATGGAACCTGGGAAATCAGAATTGAAGCTTAAAAATAAGATTAAGGTATCTGAAGAGCGTCTTGCTGCTCCCGCATTGAATCTGCGAGATGCAACGGTACAACTTGTTAAAACAGATACCAATGAAATACTCACCTTAAATGAAAACGGACTTCAAGAGAACAAAGAGGAGGATCAATCATGAAACGCCTGTTAACATCTACATTTATATTATTTGTACTGGCGCTGGTTTCCGGTACTGCAGTTGCACAAACTTCAGATTACCAGGTAAAGCAGCAGTTTGAACGATCATATGACGAACTGAAAGTTTCTATAGCAGGTGCACTGTCGGTTGATGAGGTGGACAGCCTTGTGAGCCAGATATCAAATTTGAAATTAGAGTTCGAAAATCATGAAGAGCTCTTGGATCATGCCTTGTATCCTGAGACATTTTCAAGCAGCATTAAAGAGTTACAGCAAGAAGCCCGAAATACCGAACATAAGCTGCTTATCATAGAAGGGCAGGACGAGAAGTTGACAAAGCTTTCTGATGAGCTTGCAAGTTACAGGTCAGAAATAGCACATCTCAACAGTAGAACCGAATCTTTGAGAGCAATGATTACCGATTCTGAAAAAAGTGAACGAGAACTTTCCGATCTTGTGCAACGCTATCGCAACAGTATGGAACAGCGAGATGAATTCGTCCTAAATATGATTGATTCATTATTCGTAACCTACCGCGATATGGAAGGAAGTACTTTCACGGAACTGAAAGAGGGAGACCGGTCCATAAAAGCCGGAGATAATCCATTGGAAGTAATCCTGGCGGTGATCGAAGAAAATATCCAAATACTAAAAACAGATGACGGAACCCTTCAAACTGAAGATTTCCTAAGAATGTATGTTGTTCAGAGTAGGTTTAATGAGGTTTGGAGCCAAATAGGAGATGATCTGGCGGCTATATACGGAGGGAACAATACTCTGCAATGGAAGGCTAATGTAGAGGATAAATTAGGTGACTGGAAAGCAAGTGCCTCTAAGAATATGTGGGCATCTATTGATGAATATTTAGAACAGAATAATGTAAATCTGGGAGCTTTTGACAATAATGAAAGTTTTTATGAAGCCATTGATTCTTTCATAAGTAAAGCTACGGATGCCAGTCGTGACAAAGTTGTTACCAATGAAAACTATGCGGACTTTCAGAGATTCTATGACTTCTGGAATACTAAGATAAAAAGTGATTGGGGCAAATTTGTTCAGGAAGGTGAAGTGCTTACTATGGCCCAGATATCATCTATCGATACAGAAATGATGACCTGGAGAGATGAAGCGAAACCGAGATCATTTATGATTCCAATTCTATTTGGCCTGAGTTTGATAACTATTGTTGGATTAATCATTGTTCTTGCCCGTAAGAACTGATCTAAAGTAATACTTAACGTCCGTTCGAGATAAGAACTAAGTTAAAAGGATAAAAATAGATGCTTGCGGTCATTCCCGTGGAGATGGAAATCTAATGGCTGCCATTACTTCGGTATTCGATACCTGGCCAACCACAGGGTTTCGGGCATCCGCTGCGAAATGATCCTTCAACGTGTTCAACAAATGGTCTTTATATCCAATTTACGTTAGTTTATTAACCAAGGCCGGCTGAACAAGCCGGCCTTTTTTATTTATTGTAAGAATGAAACTTTTATGGTTCAGATGCGATACATTTCCATCCGCCAATATTAAAATCATTCATTTTGTATCATGAAAAAAATCACCTGTTTATTAGTTCTAATTGTTGTAACACTTTCTGCTTTTGCTCAGGTAAATTCACATACAGAAGCGGAAACGACACTTATTTTTGTTCGGCATGCCGAGAAACAGGATGACGGTACAAAAGACCCTTCCCTGAATGAAAAAGGAAAAAAGAGGGCCCAAAAATTATCCGAATTGATCGCCTCTACCTACCATGTAACAACCATCTATAGCACAGGATATAAACGAACTAAGGAAACTGCTCATCCAGTGTCAGAAGTTTTAAATCTGTCTGTCAATGAATATCAGCTTAGTAATCCTGACTCATTGATTAAGGCAATGATTGAATTGCATAGAGGTGAGCAGGTTTTGATTGTTGGTCACTCTAACAGTACACCAAGGTTGGTAAATATCGCAATGGGAGAAAGTAGATTCGAACAACTGGATGAGTCCGTTTATGATAATATATTCGAAGTCAAAATTAATGAAGCAGGGAAGGCTTCCGTTAACCGATACACCTATTGGACTCAGGGTAAGGAGTAGTATTTTCTCAACATCCACTCTGATCCTAAGAATAACAGAACTAACATAAACCAAGGCAGTGAGCGAACCGGAAAGGAATAGTTTTCTTCGGTTTGAATTTGAGGCTCCAACATGCTTTCAGATTCGAGTGTATTCCAAAAGTTTTCTACATCATCAAAAGTAAAAAAAACCCCGCCGGAATTCTCAGCTATCGAGCGAAGCAATCCATCATTCCTGTTTGTATTTGATAGCTCTGAGCTGGTATTAGATACGAGAAATTCTCCATTTTGAGTATCCAGCACCCGCCCCCCCTTTCTGGCTGTTGCTGAGTATTCATATAACCCTTCAGAAAGTCGGGGGATATTCAATCGATAATTTCCGCTTCCTAAATTGTCCATATTGAAGGTTCGTATCGCTCCGCCTTCTCTTTGTAACTCTACCTCAATGATACCGGAAATCTCGGGATCTCCTCGCTCATTTCTCAAGCTTCCGTTCAAAACTGGTCGCTCTGTGGTATTGAATACTTGTTTAACAGGGTTGGTGCGAAGCATCCTGTCATCAGGTTTACTTGCCGTCCATGATACAAGGTTTGTAATCAGTTCGGAAGTAAAGTCCCTGTGATCTTCATTCGTACTTTGAAGCATTCTATACCATCCCCAGGAGAGAATATGACCTCTCCTGAGATTTCCGCGTTCAAGTACAGAGATAACAGGATAGTCTGAATCTATCTGATTATATCGCAATCCAAACAGGGCTTCAGCCTGAGGATCATTCAGTCCGGTTCTTAAAGGTGCATAAAGGGGAGGGAGATCAGCCAGATCAATTTCAGGAAGTTCCAGTACCGGATGTTCATCTTGATCTAAAAAAGGATATAAAGTGACTTGAGCTGTTTGAAGACCATCTGAATTCATCAGTGTCAAAAGATTAATTCCCTCAAATTGTGAATTGCTTTCGGAACTTAATTCAAAAAATAAGGTGGGTGTATCGTTTAATTTGGGTAAAAACTCAAAGTTTTGGGGAGAATCAGGTGCACCATGTATGATTATAAGGTTAAACTCCTCTTCATCGGGAAATTCTTCAACAAAACGATTTCCGCCCAGCCAGGTAAGCCTGTGCAATTCGTTTGTTTCACCTCGCTCTATAATCGAGCGAATGGCTCTTACATCGGGGTGAATTTGGAAAGCAACATGCAAGATCTTAATACGGTCATCAATAACATCCACAGAAAATAATTGATCGTTATTAGAATCTGTCCACTCATCGGGGAGGGGCTGAACACGGATCTCATATTGTTTAAGCCCTGCTTCTTCCAAAAAGAGCTCAAACTCAGCAGTTATAACCTGATCGTCTGTTTCAAAAGTGATCTGCTTCTCATCAATGATCTCATCACTGGATAGCAGGGAAACAGTTACCGAATTATTGGCAAACCCTGATTGTGTGATCTCAGCCTCTATGATATGATTGCTGTTTGTATAACCGGTGGCATTAGTTATTACATTGGAAACCGAGATATCCCTTACATTAGCCGTATCACCAACTGCAATCGTAAAAATAGGAATAGCAGAGTTAAAAGCACTTATACTTGGATTTCGCCCATATGTTATGATCCCGTCCGTGATGATCACTGCTGCTTTAACTTCATCTTCCATTTCCAGAATGGTATTGATGGGTGCGGAAAGGTCTGTCTGAATTTCACTGGCCGACAATGAATTGGGATCAAATGCCTTAACATCATCTCCTATAGAGAAGTAATTAATATCGGCTTCCTCGATCGAACTGAATGCTAAGCGGGATAAGAGATTATTGTACGTGCTAAGACCGTCATAATTCCCTTTTGTGATGCCCGTACTCTCGGAATTATCCAGGAAAACAGCAATTTTTGGTTTTACCTCTTTCTCTTGTGAGGAATAGAAATAGGGATTTAGCAAAAGTAAGAAAACCAATGTGAGGCTAATTCCCCTTAAACTTATCAGGGACCAACGACTAAAAGGGGGAATACTTTCGAATTTTCGATAAGAGGCCCAGGAAATACCGAGAAGGATAACGATGAGTACAACCACTAAAACCGGTGGAAGAATATGTTGAAAGCCCTGGAAATCCACGTTAGCTCCTCATTAGAGATTAGGCTTCGTCAATAAGCATGTTGATCAATTTAACAGTGGTAAAACCTTCAGCTTCTGCTGCGTAGTTGTTTACAATACGGTGACGAAGAACCGGAATGGCCAGTTCTTTTATATCATCAACCGTAACATGATATCTACCTTGAGATAAAGCACGAGCCTTACCACCCAGAATTAAATATTGTGAAGCCCTGGGGCCCGCTCCCCAGCTCATGTATTTGTTTATATATTCAGGTGCCAGAGCATTACCGGGTCGGGTTTTAGAAACAAGCTCAACGGCATAATCCAATACGTTCTCGGGAACCGGAACTTCACGAACCAAGCCTTGTAATTCTTTGATCTTCTCTTTGGTTACAAGGGCCTCGATCTTGACATCCTGATGAGCGGTTGTTTTACTTACGATCTCTTTTTCTTCTTCAAGAGATGGATAATCAACCCAAACATTGAACATAAAGCGATCTAACTGAGCCTCGGGGAGGGGATAGGTTCCTTCTTGTTCTATAGGATTTTGCGTAGCCAACACAAAGAAGGGTGTATCAAGCTGATATGTTTTACCTCCGGTTGTAACGTGGTATTCCTGCATTCCCTCAAGCAAGGCAGCCTGAGTTTTTGGAGGAGTACGATTGATCTCATCAGCCAGCAGAATATTAGCAAAAACAGGCCCTTTGATGAAGGTAAACTCTTTACGGCCTGAATCCTTATTTTCCTCGATCACTTCCGTACCGGTAATATCTCCGGGCATAAGATCGGGAGTGAACTGGATACGGTTAAAGGTAAGGCTTAGTGATTCCGAGAGCGATCGGATCAATAGTGTTTTAGCTAATCCGGGTACTCCTACTAATACACAATGTCCTTTAGAGAACAAACTGATAAGCAAAAGATCTATAATATCATCTTGCCCGATTATAACTTTATGAATTTCATCCTTGATCTGGTTAAAAACGCCATGAAACTCATCGGCAAGTTTAACCGGATCTTTTACTTCTAAACTCATAGAGTAGTCTCCTTCCATGGCACATCAATTTTGTAATCAATGTAGATGTCGTTGCGCAGCTCCTGCAGCCAATTCTGCATTATCCGGAACTGTTTCTGTTGCAAGGCAATATTCTTAATTCTCTCATAATCCTGGTCTAAGTTGGCAACGTGTTCAGGTACTTGTTTGTCAAGCCGAACAATGCGATAAGCTTTCTGATTCTGACTTTGTAAGGTGAAAGATTTAGGTTCCGAAATAGCGCCTTCCTCATCCATCAAAAGAACGATTCTATACATAGATGGATCAAGGCGATTAAGTGCTATAAGCCGATCTCCTGTTTGAGGATCAAATACCTTACCTCCATAATTTGCGGTATTAGGATCTTCACTTTCTGTTCTGGCCACTTGAGCAAATTTCACATCGGGATTGGTCAAAATGCTGTCCCGCAGGGTGTTCAATCTGTTAATGGCATATTCCTCATCCAGCTCATTTTCGTTGACAGTAATAAGAATATGGTTGGTTTCAATACGGTCTCCAATCCGGCGATTTAGCTGGATCACATGAAACCCAAACTGAGTTTCAACTACCTTTGAGATCCCCCCGGGCTGAAGGGCAGAAGCTGCTGCTGAATACTCAGGAACCAATTCATCCAAAGACATGAGCGGTAATAGTCCGCCATTTTGGGCAGAACCACGATCAGCACTGTGTCGTCGTGCAAGTTCCTCAATAGACTTGCCATGAACTACGATAGAATCACGCAGCTGTTCTGCAAATTTACGGGCCCGCTCTTTGGCATCACCTCTGGCGGGTGGAATTTTCACGATCTGCGATAAAGAAACTTGTTCAGGAATGGTAGGGAGGGAGTCGGTTGGGATGTTATTAAAAAACTCTTCAACTTCAGGTCTTGTAATGGTAATGGAACTCCGTTTTTGTTGTTGTACCTGGTTAGCAATCATTTGCTCCCGAAAGTTTTCACGGAAATCTGCTCTCAATTGAATAATAGATTTTCCGAAAGCTTGTTCAAGCGCTTGTTCACTTCCAGCCTGTGCGGTCAGTTGCCTGATACGTTGATCCATCTGCATGTTTACCTGTTCATCAGACACAGTAATGGAGTCAATTTCAGCCTTTTCAAGCAAAACGTAATTATTGATGGCAGACTCGAGAAACTCAAACCAAAGTTCTCGGCTAAACTCAATATTTTGGCCGGAAACCTGAGCCTGCCGCAAATAATCTGCTACACTTTGGTCTATTTCAGATTTTAAAACAATGTTTTCATTTACATGTGCTACAATTCGATCAGCAAGCATGGGAGCTTCCTGTGCATGTGCTTGTATGGGAAATAGGAATGAAATAAAGATAAGAGGTACAAAAAATAAGTTATTCTTCATTAGTTGTTTGATTCAATGTAAGGGTGTCTGATGACACCGAGTTTGATTCGTTAGTAACGTTGTAAATTGTAATTTCGTTGTTAGCCTGCGCCTGAAGATAAAGATTCTTTACGTATGTGTTGAATGCTCTTTTACGTTTTTCAAGTGTCAGCCATTCTTTGATCTGTTCAATGAGCCAATCGAGATCGGGATGATCTCCGGCAGGCCGCTCTTCTAATAACTGAACAAAATGATATTCATTGCCCGAGCGATAGGTGGGTGATATTTCTGAGGGGCCGATGATCCTTAAATATCTATTAAGCATGGAAATATCTCCTCCGGCAATGGATATAGGCCAGAATCTTTCCGATTCCCGGATCTTCAGATCCGAATACTTGGAATACTGCTTGGCTACCGTTTCCCATTCTACTGCCTGCATGAGTTCTCGTTTAGCACGTTCAGCATCAGCATTACTTTCTGCAATAAGGTGCCGATACCTTACATAGCGTTCCTCAAGCGTGAATTTATCCTTGTTTTGCTGATAATAGTTACGAGCTTCTTGATCGCTCACTTCCATACCATCTTCAAATTCGCCGATTATATAATCCTGAACAGATTGTAGAATGAACTCCTCCTGAAGGCGATGCAGCCTTCTTTGAACATCTCGCCGGTTGGAGAAATTAAGTCGTTCCGCTTCCTGTAGGATTATTTGGCGGCGAACCCAATCATCTCTGAAGCTGATATAGGCTGTACTGCTGTCGTCCCTAAAAATATTGGGAGGAATTTCAGAACGGGCATGTTCCTTGGTTAATACTTCGCTTCCCACTTGTGCCAACACTTCTTCTGAACTGCCTGTATTTGATTTACAGGAAGCCATGACAAAACCAAGTGAAATGAACAGTAAAAAAAGTTGTGCTTTCATACAGTTAAAATTAAGAATCTTTTTGATACGCTTCGGATAATTGGCTAAAATTTGGGACGACATCATATTGCTCTCTGAGTCTCTCCATACATTCTTGTTCTTTTAGCGACTGATATTCATTTAATGGCTCATTTAATGGCTGGCTAAAGGCTTGGTCTAAACTCATCTTTCGAGCTCTAAGTTTATCCTGAATCCAAAATACTTCCCGACTCTTGTTATAATCAAATTTTTTTGAAAAGATCTTTGGCTTCATTTTACCCAATTGGTCAAAGGGTTCAGAAAAAAGGTAGAGGCAGAGTCTGAACTAACCCAAAAGCTATCAATAGCTGAAGTGAGGTTGTCAACGATGCCATCTTCATTTACAAATTGAAAGGCTTTCAATCCTAATTCAGATCGTTGCTTTAATTCGTCAAAAGCAGAAGGTTTGATCTCTTTTTCCAACCAGTAAGAGTACGCTGCTTGCGTAATATGGCTATTATATTCTGCAACCAGATTTGAATCTTTGTAGTATCCCAGCTTTTTTTCGGCTAAGATCTTGGCTCTATAATCCAGGTAGAGGGGTGGGAAATTCACAAGTTCCTCAAAAGCAGCTTTGCCTGAAGAGCTGTCGGTGGAATTGAGGGCATGAGTATCCAATATTTTTTCATATATAATATCCGTTCTGCCTAACTTACCAATAACCATGAAATCAGTTTTAAAATAACATCCCTGCAAAAGTAGCCGTCATAAGGTTTGCTAACGTACCCGCGAAGACTGCTTTTATCCCAAATTTAGCCAGGTCCGATTTTCTGCTCGGGGCAATGCCCCCAATACCACCGATTTGAATGGCAATAGATGAAAAGTTAGCAAATCCACATAAAGCGAATGTAGCCATGGCGATTGTTTTTGGGGATAAATTACCTGCACCTACTTCTTCAGCCAGCTTCAGATATGCAACAAATTCATTAAGTACGATCTTTGTACCTAACAAGGATCCCATATTAACAGCATCAGACCATGGCACACCAATAAGCCAGGCAATAGGAGCAAAAAGCCAGCCCAATATCATCTCAATCGTCAGGCTTTCCCCAAGCAAGGCAGTGATACCGGTCAGGTCACTTCCCCAACCTAAAATTCCGTTGAACATGGCAAGTAATGCAATGAACGCCAATAACATAGCGCCTACATTTAAGGCCAATTTCAATCCAACACCGGCACCGGTTGCGGCGGCATCTATTCCATTGGCATCCGTTTGTTCTACATGCATGGAAACATCACCTTTGGTAACAGGCTCGCCATCCTCAGGGTAGAGGATCTTAGCGATCACTAATGCAGCGGGGGCAGCCATCAAACTGGCGCCAAGTAATCGCTCAGCAAACAATTGCTGAGCTACGGCAATTTCCAATCCATTTGCTTCAGCGAAAGGAGTACCGAGCATTGCAACATATGCGGCCATCACACCTCCGGCAATGGTTGCCATACCTCCGGTCATAACGACCATTAATTCAGATTTTGTCATCTTCTCAATAAATGGCTTTATAACAAGGGGTGCCTCGGTTTGTCCTACAAAAATATTTGAAACCACCGATAAGGTTTCGGCTCCTGAAGTCCCTAAAAGCTTCTGCATCCCCTTTGATACAATTTTGACCACAAACTGCAATATCCCATAGTGGTAGAGAATAGCCGTTAGAGATGCGAAAAAGACAATGGTTGGCAAAACCTGAAAAGCAAAAAAGACTCCCAGGCTTTCCGGGTGTTCAGGGCCTTGTCCCAAGCGGCCAAATATGAAGGAGGCTCCTTCCGTGGTATAATTAAGTACAACCACAAAAAAACTTGCGACTTCCTCGAATAAAAGAACCGGCCATCCAAGGGGACCCCAGACTCCTGCCAAAAAATCTGCTTTTAAAATGAAAATGGCTAAGACGAATTGAAATCCAATTCCTATTCCAACCAGTTTCCAGTTCACATTCTTTTTGTTGTTACTAAAAATGAAGGCAAGGCCAAGAATGGCAACCATTCCTATTATACCGCGAATAATATCCATTAGGTTTGATCCGAGTTAACTTCTGTTTGTTGGTTAGTTTCTTTGCTGGAATCCTCGATATTTGGATTCAGGAAAGGTCTTATTGGACGCCCACGCCTTCGGTCCACAGGGGGGCGGAAGCAATGCCGGGCACGTGGTTCGTAGGCGTCATATTCACCTACTAAAACTTGTCCTTCTTTTTCTACCACCCTTTGCGAGTAATGAGCCATAGACCCACTTTCTGCGCAGACTGCATGTAACTTTGTAACATATTCTGCGATGGCTAATAAATAAGGCATGGGGCCAAAAGGTTTGCCTTCAAAATCCATATCCAAACCGGCTACAATAACGCGCTTGCCATCATTTGCCAAGGTATTGGCAACTTCCACAACGCGACCATCAAAAAACTGAGCCTCATCAATACAAACCACTTTGGCATTTCCTGTGAGCAGAACGATCTGATCGGCCGTATCAACCAATATGCTTGGTAAAGCATTTTCGTTATGGGATACTACTTCGGTGTCACTGTATCGTTTATCGAGAGCGGGCTTCACAACCACAACTTGTTGCCCTGCTATATGAGCTCTTTTAGCCCTGCGAATAAGTTCTTCGGTCTTGCCGCTGAACATGCCGCCACAGACGACCTCAATCCATCCAAATTCCCGTGGTGCTAACGAAGGCTCGTTGATCATTTATAAAGTGTACTTCTGGTTTGAAACCTTAAAATTTCGAGTTGGAATATATCAGGGCAAGAGGAGAAAAGGAAAGTATAAAAAGCTTCATTTATCTTTAATTGGCATCATAGAAATTCTCAATCATTTCGGTTTAGTTAAGAGAGGGAGTTTTCGTATATTTGTACTCAATCTAAATAGACTGGTCAAACAAAGAACGCATTGTATTACGAGATTGTTTTTCCGGCGATATAAAGAGTAAACCCTAAGACTAAAAACAGCTAATGAGCGAGACGCAAGCCTTAGAATCAATGATCGGAGAAGAGTATAAGTATGGCTTCTCGACGGATATTGAATACGAAGATTTTCCAAAAGGAATTAATGAGGACATTATTCGGGAGCTTTCCGCACGTAAAGAAGAGCCGGAGTGGATGCTTGAATTCCGTCTGAAGGCCTACCGTGCATGGACGGAAATGGAGGAACCTGATTGGTTCAATGCTGAGTATGAAAAACCAAAGTTCGATACTCTTCAATATTACTCAGCTCCAAAGAACAAGCCGAAATTGGATAGCCTGGATGATGTGGACCCCAAGATTCGTGAGACTTATGATAAGTTGGGAATTCCTCTTGAAGAACAAAAAGCACTCTCCGGTGTAGCTGTAGATGCTGTATTTGACAGTGTGTCTGTGTTTACTTCTTTCAAAGAAAAGCTGGCAGAAGCCGGTGTGATCTTTTGTTCGATCTCAGAAGCCATCAAAAATCACCCAGAATTGGTAAAAAAATATATGGGATCGGTAGTTCCGGTTCGCGACAACTTCTATGCCGCGCTAAATTCGGCTGTGTTTTCGGACGGATCTTTTTGCTACGTGCCTAAAGATACGATTTGCCCGATGGAGCTCTCTACTTATTTCCGTATCAACAATATGAATTCAGGTCAATTTGAACGAACATTGATCATTGCAGAAGACAATTCCCATGTAAGTTATCTGGAAGGCTGTACGGCCCCAATGTATGATGAGCATCAGCTGCACGCCGCTGTGGTTGAATTAGTGGCTTTGGATAATGCCGAAATCAAATATTCCACCATACAAAATTGGTATGCCGGTGATGAAGATGGAAAAGGTGGTATCTACAACTTTGTAACGAAACGCGGAGCCTGCCGCGGTAAGAATTCTAAGATAAGCTGGACTCAGCTTGAAACCGGCTCAGCCGTTACACTGAAATACCCAAGTGTGATCTTGCAGGGCGATGGCTCTATCGGAGAGTTCTACTCTGTTGCCGTAACTACCAAGCGACAGCAAGCCGATACCGGGACCAAGATGATCCACATCGGTAAAAACACCAAGAGTACCATTATTTCAAAAGGTATCTCTGCCGGACATTCAAACAATAGCTATCGCGGAGAAGTTAGAATAGGCAAAGGTGCAGATGGCGCTCGTAATTACTCGGTTTGTGACTCGATGTTGATCGGTCAGACCTGTGGCGCACATACATTTCCTTATATCTCGTCTCAGAATCCAACGGCAAGTGTGGAGCATGAGGCTTCGACGTCGCGAGTGGGAGAGGAGCAGATCTTCTACCTGATGCAGCGTGGAATAAGTGAGCAGGATGCCATTTCCATGATCATCAACGGTTTTGTGAAGGAAGTTCTGAAAGAGCTGCCACTTGAATTCGCAACAGAGGCAAACGCCTTGCTTGATGTAAAACTGGAAGGCAGTGTTGGGTAGTTGTTGAGTTTGGAGGTGTGGTAAGCTGGGGATGCTTTGGCGACAACACCTCTCACAACAAATCAGGAACAACTGATTTGCTGATCTCTCCTCAAGGAGAGACTTTTTATTCCCAAAATTGAAATAATGAATCGAAAAAGTCCTCCCTCGAGGGAGGTGCCGGACTGAGCGAATGCGAAGTCTGGCGGAGGATGTCGATTAGGGCAACCAAATTGTAGTAGCCTTAATATCACCCCCGAAAAAAGAATATTAATAATTAAAAAGAACAGAAACGTGTTAGAGATCAAAAACTTACATGCCTCGGTTGAAGGCGAAGACGAACAAATTCTTAAAGGTGTTAATCTCACCATCAACAAAGGAGAGATCCATGCTATTATGGGTCCGAACGGAAGTGGAAAAAGTACGCTGGCCAAAGTAGTATCCGGCCATCCTGAGTACGAGATCACTGAAGGGGAGATTCTTTTTGAAGGTGAAGACATCACCGAACTGGATGCCGATGAGCGTGCTCATCTGGGTATGTTTCTCGCATTTCAATATCCAATCGAAGTGCCGGGCATCACTAACAGAACCTTGCTTCGTGAGTCTTATAATACTATTGCTCGTGAGAATGACCGTGAAGAACTTGATCCACTTGAATTTGATGATTATCTGAAAGAGCGTCTTGAAGTGATTGATATGAAAGACTCTTTCCTCGAACGAAGCATCAATACCGGATTTTCAGGCGGTGAAAAGAAGAAGAATGAGGTTTTCCAGATGGCTGTGCTGAATCCAAAACTGGCATTTATGGATGAAACCGACTCCGGACTCGATATCGATGCACTGAAAGTAGTTTCGGACGGCATTAATAAAATTGCAGGACCTGAAAATGCGATCGTTCTGATCACGCACTACCAACGATTGCTTAATTACATTACACCTGACTTTGTGCACGTGATGATGAATGGTAAGATTGTGAAATCTGCCGGTAAAGAGCTTGCGCATGAGCTTGAAGATCAGGGCTACGAAAAACTTGAAAAAGAATTTTCCCTAAACGGAGAGGCTCAGTAATGAGTATAGCAGTACAAGAAAAAGAAACGATACTGAACTTTTTGGACGGTGATTTCAGCTCCATATCGGATGTTGATGTAATTGCCGGATTGAATCAAAAAGGAGCAGAAAACATTTCGGAATTCCCATTTCCCACTAAGAAAGATGAGGACTGGAGATTTACCGACCTGAGATCCATCAGCCGCAACCATTTTGTTCCTGTTGCAGAAGCTGGTGCAGATCCGGCAGGCGATATCAGTAACCATTATCTGCCGGAAGCACAAGAAAGCCGGCTGGTTTTTGTAAACGGTGAATTTGATGCAGAACGGTCTTCGTTAGATTCTATTCCTGATAATGTAACGGTAGGAACGCTTGTTGAACACGGTGATTCTGAAGTTGTGAAAGAACATCTCGGTAAATATACCACGTATGATGAGGATCAGGATGTGTTCAACGCTCTGAATGATGCCAGTTTCAAAAACGGTGTGTTCATTCATGTTCCTAAAGAAACTAAAGTAGAGGCTCCGATCCATATATTAAATATATTTACGGATGCTGAAAAGCCGTTTTATGCCACTCCCCGTGTGTTATTTGTTGGGGAAGCCTATTCAAAATCAACGGTGGTTGAGGAGCATATCGGTCTTGCTGAAAATGAATATCTGAATATTCCCGTGGCTGAATTCAAGATGAAGGAAGGTTCGAATATTCACCATGCCAGGATTCAGCGCGACAGTAAGAAGGCGAATCATATTTCCCGTCCGATTGCACATTTGGATAAGTACGCTGAATATCACTCGTACACCATTTGCCTGGGTGCGAAGTTATTTCGTAACGATCCGCGGGTTGTGCAAAATGATGAAGAAGTAAATTTCACCATTGACGGACTGGTATTGATCGATGGCGAGCAAATTGCGGATACACATTCTGCGATTGATCACCGGCACTGGCATGCACAAAGTCACCAGCTGCATAAAGTGGTAGTGAACGACAAAGCGCATTCTATTTTCAACGGAAAGATCTTTGTCCGGGAAGATTCCCAGAAGATCGATTCTTTCCAGGAAAACAGAAACTTGTTGCTTTCAGTAGATGGAACGGTTCACACCAAGCCTCAGCTTGAGATCTTTTCCGATGATGTACTGTGTTCTCACGGTGCAACCATCGGGCATTTGAACGAGGATGAGGTGTTTTACCTGCACAGTCGCGGCTTAACCAAGAAAAAGGCGCGTGAGTTGTTAGTGTACGCTTTCACCCTCGAAAGTATCGAGAATATGGAAGTGGAATCAGTACATAAATTATTGTTAGACGAAGTAATCAAATTCACCTCTCGCGACGAAGAATTTGTTGCGGTAGGTAGTTGAGCCTTAATCGAATTAAGGAGTTGAACGCAGATTATGCGAATAACTGCGGATTTGAAATATTAAAAAAGTCCTCCCTTGAGGGAGGTGCCGACCGAATGGGAGGCGGAGGGTGTCGATTGGGGCAATATTGTTTGAATCGACCAACACCTCTCACAACAAATCAGGAACAACTGATTTGCTGATCTCTCCTCAAGGAGAGACTTGTTCTGGGCTGAATTGAACTTCAAGCTCGAATTTTCACATATTATTATCATGCAAGAAACCCTAAAAACAGAGACCAAAACCGCCATTGATTGGGAAACTATTCGCAGTCAATTCCCCGTTCTTAAGCGCGAAGTGAATGGGCAGCCGGTGGTATATCTGGATAACGGGGCTTCGAGCCAAATGCCGCAGCGAGTGGCAGATAGAATTAATGCCTACCACTCCAATGAGCATTCCAATGTACATCGTGGCATTCACACCCTTAGCCAACAGGCAACGGATGCTTTTGAGTCGGCACGAACAAAAGTGAAAAAGCTGATCAATGCCCGCCACCTTGAAGAGATCATTTACACGACCGGAACGACTGATTCTATCAATTTAGTGGCTCAGAGCTACGGGCGTAAGCATTTTAAAGAAGGCGATGAGATCATTCTTTCCGAAATGGAACATCACGCCAACATCGTGCCCTGGCAGATGATTGCTGAGGAAACCGGAGCTAAAATCAGGGTCATTCCAATGACGGGATCCGGGGAGTTGATGATGGATGAATATCGCAAACTCCTTTCCGATCGGACTAAAATGGTAGCTGTGGTTCACGTTTCAAATGCACTCGGAACTATTAATCCGGTGGAAGAGATCATTGAATCGGCTCACGCCAAAGATATTCCGGTATTAATAGACGGAGCTCAGGCTGTTCCGCACTCTGTGGTTGATGTTCAAAAGCTGGATGCCGAATTCTATGCCTTTTCAGCTCACAAAATGTGTGGACCAACGGGATTTGGAATTCTCTACGGCAAAAAAGAATTACTGGAAGAAATGCCTCCGTATAGAGGAGGAGGGGACATGATTGATAAGGTTACCTTTGAAAAAACAACCTGGAACGACCTTCCCCATAAATTTGAAGCCGGAACTCCCCCTATTGCAGCCGGAGTTGGTTTTGCAGAAACCATCGACTTCCTGAATGAAGTTGGGATGGAGAATATTGCGGCCCGAGAGCATCAATTATTAGAATATGCCACAACGAAGCTAAACGAGATCGAAGGATTGAAGATTATCGGCACAGCGCAAAACAAAGCATCGGTTATCTCGTTTTTACTTGAGGGAATTCACCCTACCGATACCGGTACTATTTTGGACCAAAAAGGCATTGCGGTGCGAACCGGGCACCACTGCGCACAACCGATCATGGATCATTTTGAAATTCCCGGTACAGCAAGGGCGTCCATTTCTTTTTATAATAATGAAGAAGATATTGACCGACTGGCAGATGGAATTAAATACGTACAAGAATTTTTTTGAAAACAAAAGAGAACTGATATGGCTAAAATTAAAGAAATAGAACGCACCCCAAATCCCGATGCCATGCGCTTTGTATTGGCTGAACCGCTAACCAACGGAACCACCCGTTCCTTTGAAAATGCGGCCGAAGCTGAGGGCGATGAATTGGCATCTGCACTGTTCGCAGTTGATAACGTGATCAACGTTTATTATGTGGACAAATACATCACTGTTACGCAGGATGGAAAAGCTGTTTGGTCGGAATTACTCCGAAAACTTGCTCCTCCAATTCGTGAAGCCGAAGCGGTTACTCATGAAGAGGATGACAGTGATGTCCACATGAGTAAAGAAGTGCAGGGTTCTGATGATCCTCGCTTGAAGGAGATTACCCGTATGCTGGATGAACAAGTTCGTCCTTATCTATTGGCAGACGGTGGTGGATTAAAGATCCTGGGTCTTGAACAAAACCGACTCAAAGTTCATTATCAGGGAGCATGCGGAACGTGCCCAACGGCAACAACCGGAACGCTGTACGCCATCGAGAGCATGGTGAAGCGTATAGATCCCGAAATTCAGGTTGTTTCTGTTTAACTCTTAGTAAGAAGTATTATGGAAGAACTTTCCATCACAGATCGTGCTACTGAACGCATAAACTTAATCAGGAAAGAACAGAATGTCCCTGACGATGCTTTTCTAAGGGTAGGCGTAGTGAGCGGGGGATGCTCCGGACTCACCTACGATCTTGAATTCAATTCTGACGTGAAGCCTGAAGAAAATGACAAAATTTTCGATGTAGATGGGCTCAAAGTACTGGTCGACATGCGAAGTTTTCTCTACCTGGCCGGAACGGAACTGGATTACACGGAAGGCTTGAATGGGCAAGGATTCCATTTCAAAAATCCGAATGCTACAAGGACTTGTTCCTGTGGAGAATCATTTTCGATTTAGCATTAACCGTTATTCGTTAATGGTCTCCCCAATCAACGAATAACCAATCAACGAATAACCATGTCCGAAGCAATCGTCAATAAAGTCCAACAAAACACGAAGCTTGTAACGCTGGACCTGCAGAAATTTCATGATGATACTCCGATTGAGGAGCTGGATATCAAGCAGTTTTTATTCCAGGAATTGTTGCTGAAGGAGAAGGATTTCAGAGAACAGCTGAAAGAATTTGACTGGTCGCAGTACGAAGAAAAAAACCTGTGTGTGTACTGCAGTACTGATGCTATTATTGCTCCCTGGGCCTGGATGCTGATCACCTCTTACGCCAACCCATTTGCCAAGGAAGTATTTCTCGGAAAGAAAGAAGTTTTTCTGCACCAACTCTACCAAAGAAAGCTCGAAGAGCACGACTGGGATCAATATGAAGACAAGTTTGTACTGCTGAAAGGTTGCGGTAAAGTACACGTCCCTGATTCTATTTACATGCTGGCTACCAATAAGTTAATGGATACAGCTAAAAAGATTATGTACGGGGAAGCGTGCTCGAATGTGCCAGTTTGGAGAAAGTAAGGGACGCTGGTTTTGTTGATTACACTGATTAGTTTTCTTTACTCACCAAGGGATACTTTTCCGGATTTTTGATTAATTCCAAGTGTAGGTCAACGTTTAAATCAGGCCAGTAGAAGTGATTTTCGATGGACATTGGATGTTTGTCGCTTCTTTGATTGTGGCTTTCTGAAGCCACGGGGATTGGTCTTAGGTAAGAAAGTACTCTTTAGAGTCATGAAACAACCAAATCCCTTGTGAAGATATATTTAGAATTTCAGTTCTCAATTCTTTTAATTTTATTCCAGGCAGTTATTACTTGGAATGTGAACTCCATTAAATGAAAGAATTTAAATATACGGCATATTTTGAAAATGAAGTTTTAAGAAAAAGACCATATATAAAGAAAGAATGGTGTATTGAAGTTGTTGAAAATCCCGAGAAAGTAGAACAACAAGAAGATAATAGATTTAGATTTTGGGCTAAAATTACTGAATTTGAAAATCGTTACCTTAGAGTTATTACATTAGAAGATAAAAGAACGATCCCCAATGCATTTCCAGACAGGAGGTTTGAACCATGAAACTCAACTATTATCCGGATACAGATTCACTTTATATAGATCTTTCTTTAAAAGTTAGTACACGTACTGAAGAAGTTTCTGAAGGAATTCATATTGATTACGATGATAAAAATAATATTGTTGGAATTGATATCGACAATGCAAGTAAAAAGCTGGATATGAATGAAATTTCCGTATCAAAATTACCCATCTTAGAAACTGCTAAATGATCGTATTAGTCACCGGCACCTCCCGCGGAATAGGAAAATCCATAGCTAAAATGTTATTAGAAAGTGGAAAATTGGTTATTGGCACTTCCCGTTCAACCAATACACCATTTCCCAATAACCAAAACTATCGGCATATTAAATGTGACCTTGCGGTAGAGGAAGATTTGGAAAAGCTTAAAGAAGTCTTTAAAGATAAGGAGATCCCTGAAGTCCTCATAAATAACGCAGGAATGTTTGAGGAGGCGCAATTTGATATCTCCGATGAGAATTGGCTGGCGAATTGGGATAAGACCATGCAGGTGAACTTACGCTCGTCAGCTTTGATCTCAAAGTGGGCGCTGAATGCGTGGACAAAAGCCGGAATAGAAGGGAGGCTCATCAATATTTCCTCCCGGGCCGGATATCGAGGAGATACCGGAGAATATGCCAGTTATGCTGCTAGTAAAGGAGGGATGGTCGCTTTCACCAAGAGCGTTGCCCGCAGTTTTGGGAAGCAGGGGATTACTGCCTACACCATTGCCCCCGGGTTTGTGGATACAGATATGGCACGGGGGTCTGTCGAGGTGTATGGGGAAGATTACCTCACCAAAGACCTTGCTTTGGATTCCATTGCTCCACCCGAGCAGATCGCTAATATAGTACGTTTGCTGGCAGAAGGAAAACTCACCCATGCTACCGGGCAAACCTTTCATGTGAATTCTGGTTCCTATCTTATTTAAAAGATCAACAGTTATCCTGAGAATACCTTCGAAGGATCTTGCCTTTTGTGAAGCTGAGTAATTAGATTAAAGTAGAGTGTATAAATAATGCCTGTTAAGCCAGCTAATTATTTTTGGTAAGCGATTCAGATAAAGGTTTTTCGGGGTTACCCTCAGAATGACCATTCTTTAATTTACTGTGAATAACATCTTCACCTTAGAATCATCAATACATAATTTTTACATATAGTATCAGTTTCCTATCTTTGAGGCATGAAGAAATTTGTTCTACAGAAAGAAGAGCCTCGTAAACGTCCCGAAGATTATTCCATTCCCTATGCCGAGCTTTTAAATCAGCAACAGCTAAATGCTGTTTTTCATGAAAAAGGTCCGGCTTTAGTAGTTGCAGGAGCCGGAACCGGAAAGACCCGCACGCTGGTTCACCGAGTAGCACGTTTGGTTGAAAGCGGGATCAATCCTGCTAATATCTTATTGCTTACGTTTACTAGACGAGCGGCAAAGGAAATGCTCCGGCGTGCCAGCAACATTTTGGACGAACGCTGTAAACAAGTTCAGGGTGGAACCTTTCATTTCTATTGCAGTATGCTGCTCCATCGCTATTCGGATGCCATTGGCTATCCATCCAATTTCACCATTATTGATACGGCCGATGCCCTGGAGGTCATTCAGTTTGTACGGACTCAACTCAACCTTCACAAAAAGAAAAAGCGATTTCCCAATAAAAACACGTTGCTGAATATGATCAGTACGTCCAAGAATAAACATCTTGATCTTCGGATCGTTTTGCTGGAAGAATATCCTCAGTTTCTGGAACAGGAGGAGAAGATTCTACAGGTTGCAGACGGATATCAGGACTATAAAGAGAAGAATTTTGTAATGGATTTTGACGACCTGCTGATCAACACAAGGGATCTGCTGGCTAAGAATGAGGATATCCGTATCAGAGTCGCTTCCAAAAATGAATATGTGATGGTGGATGAGTTTCAGGATACTAATAAGCTGCAGGCTGAACTGACCGAGTTGTTTTCAAGTGTACACGGAAATTTGATGGCTGTTGGGGATGATGCCCAGAGCATTTATTCCTTTCGGGGGGCTGATCATCAAAACATTATGGATTTCCCCAAGCGATTTAAAGGCACCAAGCTGATCAAACTGGAGGAGAATTATAGATCAACTCCGCAAATTCTTCAGGTAGCTAATAATTTACTTAAACAGGCGAATTTTAAGTTTGACAAGGAATTGTACTCTAATAATAAGGAAGGGGAATTGCCTGCCCTGGTTCAATCTTCCAGTGAGCATAATCAGAGCCGGTTTATCACTCAGGCTGTTTTGCAGCTCAGAGAGCAGGGGATGGAGCTGAATGAGATGTCAGTGCTTTTCCGCAACGGGCGTGATTCTTTTGACCTGGAAGTGGAATTGAATCGTAAGAATATTCCCTTTGTTAAATATGGCGGACAAAAATTCACGGAAGCGGCTCATATTAAAGATGTACTGGCGCATGTCCGCGTGCTTGTAAATCCGATGGACACCATTGCTTGGAACCGAACGCTGATGCTTTTGGATGGTATTGGTCCCAAGACAGCTCAGGATCTTTTTGAATGGATCCGGCTCGCAAAGAATCCCTATAAGCTTAACTTATCTGGTACCACGAGTAAATCCTATATCGACCAACTGAAGGAACTCAGTAAACTGCTGGTTGATATCAAAGAAAATGATCGGTCGGTTTCTAAAGTTATAGAGTTGATTGTGGGCTATTATCGGAATTTTTGTAAAAGTAGATATGATGACTATCCAAAGCGGCTTAAAGACTTAGAAGCTTTTGTTAACGTATCCGAAAGATTCACATCCCTTCCTAAAATGCTGGAAGAACTGGCGCTCGATCCTATCACGGCAACCGCGGTAGATACTGAGCAGAAGACCAAAGAAGAAGTTCCATTGATCCTGAGTACCATTCATTCCGCAAAAGGCTTGGAGTGGAAACATGTATTTATCATTCAATGTTTGGATGGCATCATTCCATCGGCCTATTCTGTGGAAGATGAGGAGCAGCTGGATGAAGAACTCAGGCTCTTATATGTAGCTGCAACAAGGGCAGAGGAAATGCTCTATTTCAGCTACCCGGTACTTGCGCAGTCGTCTTATGGCGATTATTTTACGCAGCCTTCACGGTTTATCAAAGAAATGAATAAGAAGCTGGTGGAAAAGTGGAAACTCATTGAGGAAGAACAGCAACAACAACTTAATGAAAAAGAGCAAAAGCAACTTCTGGATTAATTTGACTTAGCTATTACCATAGTCCCTAAATAATATTTTATGCAAAAGGCGTTACCGACCCTTCTTTTAATTTTCTTTTCACCGGTATTAATTGCTCAGGGATTTAATTCTACCAATGGAAGAAATCATCCCGAATTGAACTGGCAAGTAGCTGAGACCGACCACTTTTTGATCATGTATCCGGAGCGGATCGCCGGAATCGAAGAAGAAGCCGCAGCCATTGCCGAAGCCGCTTATGAATCTTTGTCTCAAAATCTTGATGTAGAGTTCAATTATAAGATCAGAATCTACCTTTCTGATGAAGATGAAGTAAATAACGGGTTTGCAGTTCCTTTCCATAAAGCATTTACGGATATTTGGGTAAATCTGAATGACTACAGCGAGATCTGGACCGGAAGTGAAAAGTGGCTGAGAAAAGTAGTAGCTCATGAACTGGCACATATCTTTCATTTTGAGGCTATTCGATCTTCTGTAGGCTTTCTCCAATTTATCTTTGCGGATCCCTTGCCGAGTTTTTGGACTGAAGGCCTTGCTCAGTATCAAACCGAATATTGGGATTCTCAGCGGGGTGACAGGTGGTTGCGTAAGGCGGTGTTCGATGACGATATGAACTATTATTCCGATCAGGCTTTGGAAGATGGCAGGCTGCGATATGCCCTCGGGAATTCTCAACTTCGTTATTTCACGGAAAAATATGGAGATAGTACCTTGGTGGCCCTGCTTCAACACCGGGAAAAATTTTTGGGACTTTTCCCTTATCATGATTTTTATGCTGCTTTTTCTGAAGAGATAAAAGGCGGATACCCCTCTTTTTATGACGATTGGCGCAAACATACGAATGTCTATTACAATACCGTTGCCTCCCAAATGGAAAGGGTGGATTCGCTGAACGGTGATCCATTGAACTTTCCCGGAAATTTCTACTTTGATGCAGCCGTCAGTCCTAATGACAGTTTGGTTGCGGTGCTTGGATATCCATCCATGAAGCGGCCCGTCAGGCGACTTTATATTGTGCAAAATGATTCTACTCAAAATTCAAAATTGATCGGCGAAGGGGGAATCAATGAGGATCTGTCCTGGAGTCCTGATAACAACAAGCTTATATACTCAAGAATGGTGAGAGGAGATCATTCCTCACTATTGAACGATGTTTTTATATACGATCTGGATACAGAAAAAGAACAACAGATTACACATAGCCGCAGAGCTAAGTTTCCGGTATTTGGCCCAGGTAAAAATGAGATCTCCTATATGGTAAATGAAGGCGGAACCGGCAATCTTTTCATCTTGAATTTAGAAACAGGGAATGAAAAAAGGATCACGAATTACACCGGTGATGTTCAGTTGCTTTGGACTGTTTGGATAGATCACTATGACAGTTGGTTGGTGCATCGTTTCGACGAAGAAGGTTATAGAAAACTTGTTCTAATCAGCAATGAAACCGGAAATGAAGAGATACTTGAAACTGGTGATGTAGATAACAGAGAGCCGGTTGTAAGTTCTGATGGAAAAAAGGTGGCCTATACTTCACTTAGAGATGAGGTTCCGAATGTTTTTATTTATGATCTCGAATCCGAAACTGAAAAACGGTTTACCCAGGTTTTTACAGGAGCGGAAGTATTTGGGTGGACCGCAGATCATGACTCGACCGGACACGAACATCTATTAGTTGGAGCTTCTGAATCAAGAAAGAGGGATCAGCTTTATTTTGTATCTGCAGATCGCGATTTCAGCGAAAAGGACGTTAATTTACCTAAACAATACTCAACCTGGCGCACAAAAACCCCTCCTTCGTTTCTGGATTCAAAGATAGAACCTGATCAGGATTTGATTACTAAAAATTATAACTATTCATCGCTCAGTAACCTTACTCATGTTACTTCATTCGGACTCCCATATTATCAAGGAAAAGATGATTGGGGGTTGTTTGCAACCACCAATTGGACAGAACCTTTGGGTAAACACACGTTTGTTGCAGGAGGCTGGGTATCCATACCCGATCTATCCAATAAATCTTATGGGGCGATCTCATATTTGAATAACCAACTTTATCCATCCCTGTATTTTAATCTTTATCGGATTCCTGAAAACGGACAATTCTATGGAGATAAGTTCCTGATAGAGGAATACACCGGAGGTGATATCCAAATGCAGTGGCCGCTTGACGTATTTTCAGGTTCTTATCAAAACAGTTCATTTTCTGCACGTCTGCGTAATTATAAAACCAGACCTATCGATCCGGATAAATTTTCTGATCCATTTGCACTTCCAGTGCCTGAGTCTGCAACTATAACGGATCTGGAGCTCGGCTTTACGATCAAAAAACAACGGCCGTGGCAAAACAATCCAATTCACCCACTGGACGGATCTGGGATAAAGATAAAAGTAAATGGCTCAGAGGAGATTCTGGGTTCAGGGCGAAGCTTCTTAACTGCAGACCTGAATGCATTTACCATGTTTCCATTTATTGGAATGAATAGGATATATATTCATACAAGGCTTCAGTCACAATGGGGCAACCCACTGCCGCAGAATTATATAGGATTTTCACGTTATGATAATATAAGTGTTAACCTATTGGAAGAAGTGCCGCTTCAATTCTTTGGTGATAATGAACGGGTTAGGGGATATCGGGATTTTGTCGCAGGCCGAAGGTCTGCTTTTGGAAGCGTAGAGTACAGAATTCCATTTTTACCTTCTCTTCAGACGGAGATCCTGGGAGTATTAAACTTAGGCAGCACCGCTATCGCATTATTTACGGATGCGGGAATAGTTACTGATGCCGTTTCCGAATCTTTAGAAACAGGGACTGTTACACGATGGGGTACCGGTGCCGAGATCAAAAACAGAGTATCACTGTTTGGAATAGATTTTGTTCATAGTGTAGGGTTTGCCCAGCCGGCTAAAGAGTTATTTACACAAAGAGAACAGGAAGTGTATTACAGGATAAAAACGGTGATCCCGTTTTAAAAACTTCTATTTGGCGTTCTCATCATCCATATACTTTCGCTGTGTGTAAATATCCAGGATAAGCCAGATTATGGGATATACAGGAACTAAAACGGCTAAGATAATTTGCCAGTTGTGGCCCTTTTTACGTCCGCCATCATAGGGAAGAGTAATGCCTGCAATACCGGCCATCCATAAAATAAAAAACAGAAACATAGCTATTGCCAGGGCAAGGGCGCCGAAGAATCCGAAGTTCTCATAAAAGCTTTGAAGCATAGTAAATTAAGTGCTGAATTATGCGTACCTTTGATGCTTGTTTCAATCTAAGAATCTAACACTTAAAATGCTTCCAGTAGTTTCAATTGTAGGACGTCCTAACGTCGGTAAATCAACCTTTTTTAATCGTTTGCTCGGAAAGAGAAAGGCGATCGTTCATGATGAGTACGGAGTTACCCGAGACCGCCACTATGGAGAGACCTTCTGGAATGGCAGAGATTTCAACGTTATTGATACCGGTGGATATCTCCCGGATGATATGAATGTAATGACGGTAGGGATCAGAGAGCAGGTTCATATTGCTTTGGAAGAATCGGACGTTGTTCTTTTTGTAGTTGATGTAGAAACCGGAGTAAATACACTTGATAAGGCAGTTGCTTCTCTGTTAAGAGAACAAGATAAACCGGTGATCTTGGTAGTTAATAAAGCGGATAATGAAGAACGAAGACTTAATGCATCAGAATTTTATGAATTGGGTATTGAAGATCTTTATCCGATCTCATCCATAAGCGGAATGGGTACCGGTGATCTGCTTGATAAAGTTACCGAATATTTACCTGTTGGAGAGCCTGAACCTGAATCAACCTTACCAAAATTAGCCTTCATAGGTCGGCCTAATGTGGGAAAAAGCAGTTTGTTTAATGCCTTGTTACAGGATGAGCGATCGATTGTGACCGACATTGCCGGAACAACCCGAGATTCCCTGAACAGTAATCTCAATTATAATGACAAAGATTACATCCTGGTTGACACAGCCGGACTTAGAAGACGAACAAAAGTAAAAGAAAATGTAGAGTTCTACAGCACGGTAAGAACCGAAAAAGCTATTCGGGAATGTGATATAGCAATACTTATTGTGGATGCAATGCAAGGCTTTGATGCCCAAGATAAACGAGTTCTTCGTGAAGCAGAAAAATTCAACAAAGGACTGATGATTGTTCTGAATAAATGGGATATGGTTCCTGAAAAAGATACCAATACCGTTCGGGACTTCGAAGAATATATCTATACTTCCGTTCCTCAATTGTCCTACGTTCCCATTCTAACCATTTCTGCCCTAAACAAGCAGCGTGTCCATAAAGTACTGGATATGGCTGATCTGGTTATTCAGGAACGAAAGAAAGAAATATCTACTTCAGAATTCAATGATTTCATAGATCAAATGCTTGGTGAAAAACCTCTCCCGATGAAGAGGGGACAGCAGCTTAAGATCACCTATGCTACACAGGTAAAAAGTGATCCGCCGGTGTTCAAATTTTTTATGAATAGTCCGCACGATCTTCCTCCAAATTATCGTAAATATATTGAGAATAAGATACGGCAGCGCTTTGGTTTTACCGGTGTTCCGATTACAATGGTATTCCGCCAAAAATAAAACAGAAAAGCTGATAAATAACTTTGATGCTAAGGTAACAAAGGTTTATTTTTCAGCGCTAATTTCTACTTGAAACCGATTCGAATTGAATGGCTAAGAATCTTGAAAAACCGATGGTAAACGCTTTAAGCGATAATTATAAGAAAGAGCGAAAGCTTAATTTCCTCGAGAACATCTATCTGATAGAGATATTTAAAGGGATGTGGTATTCTTTTAAGCAGATGTTTCAGCCCACATTTACGCTAAACTATCCTGAGGAAAAGTGGGATCCACCTGCAATTTTTCGCGGCCGTCCGGTTTTAGTGGAAGATCATGGAAAGGAGAGATGTGTGGCCTGTGGATTGTGCGCACGTGCATGTCCGCCGCTTGCCATCAGCATGCAAGCCAAAGAAACTGATGACGAAAAAGAACGCTTTCCGGATTTTTTCGAGATCAATATGCTTCGATGTATTTATTGCGGTTATTGCGAAGAAGTATGTCCTGAAGAAGCTATTGTAATGAGTAAAGATTATGATATCGTATTTGAGTCAAGAGAAGATGCCATTTATGACAAGGAGCGATTGTTAGTTCCAAAAGAAGACCTTAAGGAGCGCTTAGATTATCTCAAAAAGTACAGAAATCAGCAGTTCGGTTCTTTTTGGGATTTCCAGGAAGAGAACAACATTCATTCGGTTAGAGACAGAGACCAGGAATGGAATACGGGATTATCTTTAGTTGACATGATTGAGCAACAAAAAAATAATGATTCAACCCCGGCATCCAATAGCTGGTCTTAATCACTTTCCTAAAAGAATGGATATAAAACAAAGCCAGATTGATTCATTAATTGATGACGTTGCATATTTGGAACATGAGGCTGAGGCTTTAAAATATGTCATCGACTCCGTTCCTTACGATGAAACCCCTCCGGGAGGAAGATCAATATCCGAAATACTCCTGTTTCTGGATCATGCGCAACAATCATATTACAGAAAAGTGATCGAGGACGCATATAAAAGTGTGAGGCCCATCAATCTAAACGCTTACATTGATCCGGAAGAGACTTTCGAAACGGATAAGGAGCTTTCTAAGGATATTCAAAAGCTATTATATAAGCTTTCAAAGCATAGAGTAGCACTTTTAAATCTGATAAAAAATATTCAACTTATTGATTGGGAACGGGAGATAAGCAAGGGTAGAAGTACGATAACTTTATATGAATTTATTTCTCAGATGGTCCGCAAAGAACGTAATACACTAAAAGAAATAGCGGAATTGGTGCTTACCTATCAAAAGAGCCGCCAAGTACAGAGGGAGCTTGAAAGTCGTAACCCGGAAAGCTAATGGAACCACAAAAGTGGGTTGACCTCGTTGTTTCCTTCTCGTTCGGAACAGCATTTATTTTGCTGTTCAAACTGTTTTTGAAAAAGAAATCTTTACTTGAGCTTTATTTCAGCCTGGCTGCCTTTACAATCTCGATCCCATATTTACTGGACCTTTTACAGATTGATCCAACTATCGATCTTTTTCAGTGGGGTAAACTCATTTCCATCACTTTATATATAAGCGGATTATTGGTATTGATACGTGAGTCAAAACCCGTATTCGCACGTTTTCCGATTTATTTGACAGCTTTGCCCTTTATTAGCTTTTTATTTTTTCCACTCCTTATTAATTCAATAGTTATAAAAGACCTTATAAATGCTACGTATCAAGGGGGAGCATTGGTTGTAACGGTTTTAGTATTTACGGTTAATGAAGCCCGGGCTAAAGGACGTCGATATTATATTATTGGGATCAGTTTTATATCTGCAGCATATCTTAGTTACTGGTTATACCTGAATCGGCTCAATGAGCCGGATCTAATTTGGATTACAGAAATCTTGCTATCTGTGGGAATTCTTGTGACACTATTTAGATTTATTAAGAGCCAACAAGTAAAATAATAGCTATAAATGTATGGAAACAGCCCAGGATTTTACTTTACCGGATACGAACGGAGAAAAAGTATCATTGTCAGATTTTGCAGGCGAAAAAAATGTTGTTCTTATCTTTTTTCCATTAGCGTTTAGCGGAGTTTGTACAAAAGAGTTATGCTCAACAAGAGATAATCTGAAAATTTATAATTCTCTTGACGCCGTAGTGATCGGTATAAGTGTAGATAGTTTTTTTGCCCTTAAAGCTTTCAAAGAAGCCAATAATCTAAATTTTTCTCTTCTAAGCGACTTCAACAAAGAAGTAAGTAAAAAGTACGATACGTTGTATGAAGATTTCTTCGGTATGAAAGGGGTATCTAAAAGATCGGTATTTGTTATAGATAAAAAGGGAAGGATAACATATCAGGAAGTCCTCGAAAACTCTGATGAACTGCCTCAGTTTGATAGAGTGCAGGAAGCCTTAGCTGCTCTTAACTGATATCATTGTTTAAATTTAAAGTGATGAGAAAAGTACAAGTTTGTACATCTGTATTACTTTACATAATATAAATTATACGAATAAATATATTATAATCACAATTGGCAAATAATTTCTTATCATCCCAAAACGAAAAATTATATGAAGTTGCTTAATAAATAGACGGTTAAAGCATGAAAATTATAATTGTTGAAGATGATAAAGTACTATCATTATTACTTACAAAAATGATAGAACGCCTTGGCCATGAGGTCCTGGAAATTATTACCAAAGGTTCAGACGCCAAAAAAATTATTCAAGATAGAAGTGCAGATCTCATTTTAATGGATATCATGCTCGAGGATGATGTTGACGGTATTTCTGCAATGACTTCTTTGAGGGAAATCGGTCTGTCAGTTCCTGTCATTTATATCACGGGAAATTCAGACCCGGTAAATTTTGAGCGAGCGAAAAAAACAAATTTTTTAGAATACCTGATCAAACCTGTTGGCTTTGATGAACTAAAAGAAACCATCCAAAAAATTTAACGAAAAAAAGGTCTGAACTTTAATCTTTAGGCCTTTTTTTCTATTTAGACCCCCCCTTTTGTATCCCTATTTAGCGTGAATTTGATAAAAAAACCAACTGTTGAACACGTTGAATGGTTATTTTGCGATGAATACCCGAAATCTTGCGGTTGGTCAGGTATCGAATGCTGAAATAATGACCACCATTGGATTCCCGTCTCCACGGGAATGACCACACAAGCATCCATTTTTTGTCCTTTTAACTTATTTCTAATCTCTAACGGACGTTATTTACTATTCTGGTCCTTTAGAGTAAAACTTATCGGTAAACTGTATTTTACCATTACCGGTTTCCCTCGTTGCATACCCGGTCTGAACTTAGCTTTTTTAACAGCTTTAACGGCTATTTCATCACAACCTCCGCCAATTCCTCTGATTACTTTAGGATCTTGAACATTGCCCTCCTTGTCAATAATGAACTGTACGATCACCTTACCTTCAATTTGAGCTCTTAGCGCCATTTCCGGGTAAGTAATATATTTACTGAGTGAAGCAATGCCACCTATCAATTCCGGCATTTGTTCTACAATGATAAATACTTCTTCCTCTTCTTCTACTTTTTCCTCTGCTTTTGCCGGTGGTGGCGGCAGATCCATAAACGGTTCGTCAATATCCAATTCAGAATCAAGGTTAATGACTTCGTTTTCTATGACCTCATCATTGGGAACCTCAACCGGAATAACTGGTTTAGGCGGTGGTGGCACCTTAAGTTCTTGTTTTGTTTGAACTATTTCCTCCACAAATACTTCTTCCTGCCGGTCGATTATAACTAAATCTTCCTTTTCAGCAGGTTGAATATCTAACTTAAACGCTGAGATAAGTATCAGCAACGAAAGGATCAATCCTATTTCAAGACGAATTAAATAGGTGGACCTAAGATCGTTTTTGCGATTTATGATCTTTACCGGGCCTCTCATAATAACCTCCGGGTGTTTTAGAAGTTATTCCAGAATAGCTAAGATCCGTGAAGATTTGATGAATTGTTTTTATGAACTATAAGCTTTGTTAGTAACTACCCGTAAGGCCCCTTTTTGAACAGAGAATGAAAACGAGTTACCCTTATTATCAACTTGCTCTCCGTCAGCGTGTACCTTCAGGTTACTTTCGGTTTGAACGTCAAATTCCTTTCTGCTTTTAAATACTTCTACAATATCTTCTTTAAAAGAATAGCCAAAAGAAAGCTTAATGAATTCGGTAATGAGCCGGACTTTGGGGACTTTTTTAACAAGAATGAGCTCTACTTCTCCGTCATTATACAGGGAGTTTGGTGAAATGGTATATCTCCCTCCTTCAGTTTTTCCATTTGCAATGGTTACCATCCAGACTTTCTGCTTAATAACTTGCTCTGGCTCCCTGATCTTTAGAGTAACATTGAAAGGCTTCGATTCAAAAAGTGCTCTTAATCCAGCCCAAAAATATTTTAACCCGCCATGTTTGAATGGGCTGTTGTTTGAGTAATAATTTGTAAGTCCATCAACTCCTATACCGAAGGTATTTAAGAAATACCCCCATTCAGTTTTGATCGCATCAACAGAAGTTTTGTTGTCTTCAAAGAGGACCTGGAGGTTTTTCTCAAAATTCAAAGTCAGGCCGATGTTCTGAGCAAAATCATTACCGCTGCCTAAAGGAATTACTCCCATAACAGCCTGCGAGCCCATTATTGCGTTAGCAACACGATTCACCGTCCCATCTCCTCCACAAGCAACGATGTGGCTGAAAACCGATGCTTTTTCTCTGGCTATTTCAAGGATTGAGTCCCCTTTCCGGATGTAGATGAATTCAGAATGACCGGGTAATTCTCGCCGAAGGAATTTTTCGCGTTCTTTAAAGAATGCTTCAGCTCTATAGGAATTCGATGAGCAATTGATAACAAAGCAATATGTGGAAACCGGATTCAATCGAAGTGTTTAACATGTACTGAATACGAGCCTTTTTTATCGGCCTTAAGTTTGATCTTATCGATTATAGCATCCATTTTTACTTCACCCTGTATGGCAATGAATTCAAAACCGTCTTTCTTAATTCGTTTGATAGGGTTTTGAATGCGAAGAGGATCCAATACGATAAGCAACAATTGTTCCGCTTCGTCGAAGTAATGATTTATAATTTCTTCTGCATGTTCTCCGGTAAAGGAATCAACGGATCCATCCTGTTCAAATGATGCAGGCTTTAAACGTTCTTGCTGAGAAATTTGGCGCCATTCTGATTGTTTAATGACTGCAAATAATAGATCTATATCCACTTTTATATTCGTTTATTTGTTATATGCATAATGAAGGAGTGCGTCGCCCTTATTTACTACAGGACAATTATTTAAGCCGATTACCATACCATCATGTGGGGCAATGACTCTTGAGTTTAAATCTCCATATGGATCTTTAATCAACCCTAAAACTTGTCGCTTGTTCAGTTCTTCCCCAAGATCTGCTTTTGGGATGAAAAGCCCTGCATTTTTAGTCCTTATCCAGGTTGAATTAGTGAACACTTTTGTATTATGTGGATCTGGAGCCTCAGGGATCATTCCCAAATGTTTCATTAACCGCTTAGCTCCATTGATACCTTCCTCAATACCAAATTCATCATATCGGAGAGATTCGCCGGTTTCATAGACCAGGATCTCTTTGCCCTTTTTATGTGCCGCACTTCTGAATGATTTTGAGATCAATGAAGAATGCATCATCACGGGGGCTCCAAAAGCCTGGGCAAGTTCTTTTGCTTTCTTGATCTTGAAAGAACATCGTATCTGGGGATAATTGGAACGTGCTGCACCACCGGTATGAAAATCGAGTCCATAATCAATTTCTGGTATGATTTCTTTCATCAATGTATGAGCCAACAACTTAGCCAATGAGCCGCCTTTAGCACCCGGAAAACTACGGTTTATATCTTTTCCATCAGGCAAACCGCGAGAGTTTTGTATAAATCCATAAATATTTACGATTGGAATGGCTATTACTGTCCCTTTATCAGGAACGACCAGTTCCCGCTCTATCATACGTCGAACGATCTCTATACCATTGATCTCATCTCCGTGGAGCCCGCCGGTTAGCAGTAGTACAGGACCATCCACAGGGGCACGATAAACTAATACCGGCAGATCAATGCTTGTATAGGTAGGAAGCCGGGCTATATTCAGATTTATAATCTGTTGTTCTCCAAGCCCGATCTTTTGTTTGTTTATGGAAATAGAATCAGGCATTCTTCTTGGCCTTTTTCTTACGAGCAGGATTGACCTTTCGCCCTTCCACTGCTTTCTCAATATAGCTTACGATGCTGCTCGCAATATCTTTTTTGGTTGTCTCCTCAATACCCTGTAATCCGGGAGAAGAATTCACTTCGAGGATCAGCGGCCCTCGTTCGGATTGAAGCATGTCCACACCGGCAATTTGCAGGTCCATTGCCTGAGCTGCTGTTAAAGCAGCTTCTTTTTCAGCTTTGGATAATTTGATCAAACTTCCAGACCCGCCTTGGTGTAAATTAGACCTAAATTCACCTTCCTTACCCTGTCGTTTCATTGCCCCGACAACTTTACCATCAACTATAAATGCACGTATATCGGCACCTTTCGATTCTGAAATGAATTCCTGTACAATTACACGTGCCTTCATAGCATGAAATGCTTCAATAATTGACTCGGCAGCTTTTTTTGTTGGCCCAAGCACAACACCATGTCCCTGAGTTCCCTCCAATAATTTTACGATCAAAGGAGCTCCACCTACCGATTCTATCAGCTTTTTGACCTCCTTAGAATAATTAGTAAATACAGTTTTAGGTAAACCTACACCCGAACTGGCAAGTAATTGTAAACTTCTGAGTTTATCTCTCGAGCGAACCAATGCCTGAGAATGAACGGCAGTGAATACTTCCATCATTTCAAACTGACGAACTACAGCAGCGCCATAGAACGTAACCGACGCTCCAATTCGAGGAATAATAGCATCCAGATAATCTATGCGTTTACTTTTGTAGTAGATCTTTGGATCATCTTGTTCAATTACAATATCACATTTCAGGTGATCAATAATCTCAACATCGTGTCCTTTTGCTTCCGCAGCTTCTACTAATCGCCTTGTGGAATAGAGTGATGAGTTTCTGGATAGAATTCCGATCTTCATTAAGACTCCCTGGTCTTTTTAATTTTAGAACTATTTGTACTTGTTACATCTACTATGAATGGGCCTTTCTTGAGAAATTTCCTGCCAATAAGCAGCGGATATTTCATTGCCGATCTATCTGTCAGAGAAAATTCAATGGTGTAGGAACCGTCAAAAAAATTGATCTTTGTTTGAATAAAATATCTCAGTTCTGTTTCACCATTTGAGCTTTTTACTTCCCTTTGATCATAAATAGGTTTTTCGATTTTACGGTCGTTATAAGCCTCATGTTCAGGATCCAGTAAATAAAAACGGATCCAATTCTCCCCTTCTTTTTTGAAAGTTTCAATATCATGACAATGTAAACTTGAGGTAAACGCCCCGGTATCAATTTTGGCATCTAAGCCATAAAAATCCCATTCAGGAAGATCTACCTGTTCACGCCGCCCAATAATTTTTAGGTCTGATGTATTCATTAAGCCTTAAAAATAACGGTTTAATTGGCTAATAACATTCTTAGATATGATATATTTAGCTGTTATTTTCATTTCATATCTTCTTACACCATTAATCTATAATAGAGTTATCTATGTATTTACATAAACCCTTTCTTTTGATCCTTTCTCTGAGCATTCTGACAGGTGCCTGCGGTTCGATGCAACCTGTTTTTGAATCGAACGAAATTCCATTAAATAAAACTACACAAGCCACACTTTGGGTGCAAAACGCTGCTGAATATACTGCTATCACAACCCAGGCTTACAATACTGCTCAAAGAATGTTTCCCCTGTCGCTGGAAGATTCCTTCTGGACGGCTTCTCTTAATCAAGAAGAAAATGAGAACCATCTCTCTCTCCCTCCCGCTATTATTCTGGATATCGACGAAACCGTTCTTGATAATTCTCCTTTTCAGGCAAGAATGATCAAACAGGATAAAACCTTTAACATGGAAGACTGGAACGCGTGGTGTAATGAGGCAAATGCTGATGCTGTACCGGGGGCAGTGGAGTTTACCAATTATGCTGCCGAGAATGGCGTTGTGATATTTTATATAAGCAATCGAAGCTATGAGGTTGAAAGTGCCACCCGGAAGAACCTGATTGAACATGGTTTTCCTGTTGCCGACTCCATAGACACGATTATGAGTAACGGAGAAGAGCCCGGCTGGAATTCGTCTAAGATTCAGCGGCGTAAATTGGTGGAAGAAAATTTTCGCCTTCTCATGGCTTTCGGAGATGACCTAAATGATTTTTTCCCTGCCAAAGACATCACTCAAGAAGCACGTGCAGCTCTTGTTGAAGAACATTCCAATAAATTCGGGCGTATGTGGTTTGTATTTCCTAACCCAGTGTATGGTTCCTGGGAAGATGCCTTATTGGATTTTGAGGAGGATCTTTCAGAAAATGAAAGAACCTCTATATTAAAAGACAGACTCAACTCAAAAAATAAATAACTCGTATTTTTATTTATCAGATATGAAAGTTGTTTTATTAATTATATCAATTATTAGTGGTGGTGTGCAAGGTACTGCCTATTCTCAGATAGTATTTGAGCATGAAGAGGAGAAAAAAGAACGAGCACTTCCCATCCATTCCTTGTATTTAGATATTTTTGGAAACGCCTATTCTTATTCACTTAATTATGAGGTGATAAATAAACACAATCTGGGATTCAGAGTTGGAATAACCCCTTATTTTGATTTTGTAATCAATGAAGAAGAATTGCCAAATAATAATTACCGGAATGACCGGTTTTCACAAAGTTTTCTCTTAATTGGAATGATTAATTATTACTTCGGAACGGGATTACACCGTTTAGAGACAGGCTTGGGAATGGTATTTTCAGTAAATGATAGAAATATCCGTCCCGGATTACCAAGTTACCCTGCCATGACAGGCACTATTGGTTACAGGATTATCCCATATAAAGAAGACATTACACTTCGAATAGCTTTCACTCCAATATTATCAGGAGATAAATTGTACCCTCATATTGGATTTTCAATAGGATATATTTTTTAATTGACTCAACTATGAATGTACCTTTCCCAACCCTTTTTGTTGATTTGGAAATTGTGAGAAAAAACATTGCAGCCATGGCTGAAAAGGCCACGAAATGTGGGGTAGAGTTCCGGCCTCATTTTAAGACTCATCAATCAAAAGAAATTGGAAAGATCTTCAGAGAGTTTGGTTGTTCAGGGATAACCGTATCTTCGATCAAAATGGCGGAGTACTTTCTTAATGACGGTTGGGATGACATCACTATTGCGTTTCCTGCCAATGTATTAGCTATAGATGATTACGACACAATTTGTTCAAGATGTGAGTTAAAAACATTGGTTATTTCCGAAGAAGTTGTCCGGAGGCTGAACCAGAACCTTAGTCGTGAGCTTGGCCTTTATATAGAAATTGATCCCGATTACGGCCGAAGCGGAATACCTGTAAGTAATATCGCCGGGATACGATCGGTTCTCGCTGAAATTCAAAATTCTGAACATTTGTATGCTGCAGGATTTTACTGTCATGCCGGTCACACTTATAAAGCAAGATCTAAAGCTGAAGTAGAAGAGACGGCTTCTCAGGCTTTAGAAAAGCTGAGCATTTTAAAAGAGCATTTCCCCGAACTACCAATCTGTTATGGGGATACCCCTTCCTGTAGTGTCTTGGAAGATTTTGGGCCTGCTAACCAGATCAGTCCTGGAAACTTTGTTTTTTATGACTGGATGCAGGTTCAGATCGGTTCTTGCAGTCCCAATGAGATCGCAGTGTTTATGGAATGTCCGGTGATCGAAAAATATAGAGGCCGAAACCAAGTGCTAATTCATGGAGGTGCGGTTCATTTTTCGAAAGACTTTGTGGAAGTCAATGGAGTAAAGAGCTTTGGTGAACCGCGCCTTAAGCATCTTTCGGAGGAAACGTACATTAGTAGTTTATCTCAAGAGCATGGGATCATTCAATGCAGTCCCATGGTCTTTAAAGAGATCCAGATCGGTGAATCTATACAGATATTTCCAATCCATTCGTGCCTTGCGGCTGATCTCATGCAAGCATATAAAACAGATAAAAATCTGATTTTAGATCATTTATCGGGTATTGAGAAGCCCAAATAATCTAAACAACAGCTGAATCATTGATTCTAATTATCTGGTTGGCTGCATCAATTGTTCCCGAAATACCAACAGGAATGGTTACATTATCATCTTCATGACTTATCATGGCACCGTAAAAAGCAGGAATTCCCAGCGGTTTGATGTGATCATTAAACACCTGTTCTAATGTCAGACTGTTATTACCAGCCGAGCATTCCGTGCATTTCCCAAATACAAATCCGGATAATTTATCAAGGATTCCGGCGAGTTTAAGTTGGGTAAGCATACGGTCAATGCGATAGACACTTTCCCCGATATCCTCCAAAAACAGAATAGCTCCTTCAAATGCCGGCAGATATTCTGATCCTATCATAGAAACCAATACGGATAGATTTCCCCCAAGCAACATTCCCTCTGCAGTTCCCGGAGTGATAATAAACCGATCTTCAGAGTTATCCGGAATTATGTATTCTACTTTTTCTCCATTCCAAATAACACTTTTGAAAGCATCCGTAGTAAATGAATTCCAGACGGATTTACCAACCGGGCCATGAAAAGTATAAAGATCACTTTTCTCGTAAAATGCCATATGCAGGGAAGTAATGTCACTAAATCCACAAAATACTTTGGGGTTAGACCGGATAACATCATAATCTATATCAGTTAAGATGCGGTTACATCCCCAACCTCCCCTGATGCACATGATTCCATCTACTTCAGGATCTTTGAACATATTCATCAGGTCTTCTACTCGTTCTTCATCTGTACCGGCCAGGTATCCGTTTCTGTTTCGGACATGATTTCCCAGTTTGAGTTTGAACCCCAGATCGGTAAGATTCCCCAGCATTTCATTGAACACCGATTCTTCGTAAATGGGACTTGCAGGAGCAATTAATCCCAGAGTATCACCTTTCTTTAAAGCCTTTGGTTTGATCTTATTCTTTAACGGCAGGTTCGTACTGCAAGCTGCGCCGCTAATGGTCATTCCAGCAAGAGAAGCTAAAACCGTAGTTCTTAGAAAATCCTTACGAGTAAAATCCATTCTTTCCTATAATTATTGAATGGCAGTAGTTAGCTATATAACTGCTCATTTTCAATAATTAATGCGACTTCTTCGGGTACCATATTCTGAATAGACTTCCCTTTTTTGGTTTCATCCCGAATATCAGAAGATGAAATATCAAGCGGGGTATGCGGCACAAAACGAGTATGAGCCAGAATATCATCCTGAGTTTCTTCATGGAAAACTCCGGGGCGCTGAGCCACTAAAAGGTCACATTCTTCCAGGATCTCGTCATAAAATTTCCAGGTATGGAATTTTGCAAGACTATCCTCTCCCATGCAATAAAAAAAGGTAGTATCAGGATATTCCTTTTTTAGGTGCCGAATGGTTTGAACGCTATAGGAAGGTTTAGGCAAGCTACTTTCAATGGTATTGATCTTCACCTTTTCCATGCCTGCAAAAGCCGCTTCCAGCATATCAAGTCTTGTTTGGTAAGAGGTTGTTTTTTTTTCTTGCTTATGGGGTGGGTAAGGGGTCAGTAAAACCCATAACTCATCAATATTACCCGAATCAAGAAATGACTGAGCGATGGAAACATGACCATTATGCACGGGGTCAAAAGTTCCCCCAAATAATCCCACACGATGAGCCATTAACTCTGAGAGTTTTCGGAGCCTTCCATGGCTGGGGGGACGTTTGCAAGCTTACGCTGAGCTTCATCATGCAAATTCTCTACTTCACTTCTATACTCACTATCCGGGAAAAGCTGCAAGAATTTTTCGTAGGCTTCAATAGCATTGGAATATCGCTCTGCCTGGCGGACGGTAATACTATTGTCAGCATAGGTAATATATGTCTGGATCTGATCTACCAGTGACCTCTCTGCCCACTCTGTCTCGGGATATTGATCTATGGTCTTATCAAAATAAATGTTTGCTGCCCTGTAGCGGCCGGTTCTTACATAAAATTGTGCAGCTTCGTAAGATTTGCGAGCCAATTTGTTTCTTAATTCGTCAATTCGTTCAGCAGCTTCAGTAACTAATTCAGAATCAGGAAAACGGTTATTGAATAACTGAAAGCGTTCTATGGCCCTGCGCGTTGAGGTTTGATCCAATTTATAACGAGGACTCTGATGGTAATAACTCATAGCGGCTTTAAATTCAGCATCCTGCCTTCGCGAATCTTGAGGGTACAAACTGACAAATCGATCATACTCGGATGCAGCCAAAAGATAACGACGTCCGTTGTAGTAACTTTCTGCCAGGTAATATTGGGCTTCCTGTCCATAATTTGTTCCCCGGCCTATTCGGGTTACCGTATTAAAAGCATCAGCAGCTTCGCTAAAATTTTCTTCTTCATACAATGCCATGGCCTTTTCATAGGCTACATCAACAGTGTCTCCCCGTTTAATAAGCTTATCGTTCTGGCAAGCATTGAAAAGAAATAGGAAACCAAATACAACTAAAAGTTTTTTACGCATTGAATAAATTTGTTCTGATTTAGTGGTCACGATTCTGCAGAAAGATAAGAAGTTTTTCAAGCTCTTGTTGATATTCTGAAGATGTAAATTTGTTAAGCAGTTCAAAAGCTTTTTTATAATGCTGATCAATTTCTGCAGCTACATCTTTCAACACATTCAAAGTCTCCATAACATTTAAAACCTGTTCAACATTTTCAATTTTAGGATCATTGTCATTTAATGTATCCTGTATAAAAGCGGATTGCTCCTCATTTGCCCGTTCTAACGCAAGAATGGTAAGATATGTTTTCTTTCCCTCGAAAATATCCCCACCCGGACGTTTGCCAAATTTTTCAGGGTCAGCGGTAGCATCCAAATAGTCATCCTGAATTTGAAAAGCAATCCCCATTTCATATCCAAGTTCGTGAAGTTCGCTTCTTTTTTGAGGTGAAGCGTGCGCGGATATAGCTCCCATTTCAAGCGCGGCGCTTAATAAGGCTGCGGTTTTCCCGGCGATCATCTGTATATATTCTTCGTGTTTTACGTGCTTACGTTCAACGAATTCCATGTCTAAGGCTTGCCCTTCACACACGGTGATTATGGCCTTGGAGAATACTTCATGAATGGCAGCGTACTCTTCTTTTGAGAAAGCAGCATTTTGGCCATAATAACTAAGCTGCCGGTATGCATCAGCAAACATCGCATCTCCGGAAAGTATAGCCGTGTTCTCATTCCATTTCTTGAAAACACTTGGCTCTCCTCTGCGGGTATCAGCACTATCCATGATGTCATCATGAACCAATGTGAAATTGTGTAAGATCTCAACAGCTAAAGCGGCCGGCTGAGCATCGTTAAGATCGCCTTTACATAAACCGCATGCTAAAAAAGTCAACATAGGCCGAATACGTTTTCCTCCTACTGAAAGGGTATAGCGGTACGGTTCGTAGAGAGTTTTAGGATCACGAGGCAGGTCAAGCTCTTTCAAACCGTTTTCTATTTTGGCCAGTAAATGTTTTTGAAGGTCTGTCTTACTCAAAGTTCTTTGTGTAGATGAGCGAAGAATATAAGAAAATTGGCTGACGGATTAAGATATTTTTCTCAGGTGAGAGGGATTCAATTCCTTTACTTGTTCGCACCCCAGCAATGTAAGAATGGTCTTGAGGTCTTTTTTCCATTGAGAAAACAGGTTGTCCAGTTCATTCAATCCGCCTTTCTTAATAGCTTTGATTACAGGCTGTGCCGTTGCGGTAAAATGAGCTCCCAAACAAAGCGACTTAGCCATGTCAAAAGCAGAGCGAATTCCCCCGGATGCTATGATCTCAAAACTGCGCTCCCATTCCAGTTTACTTAGCTGCTGCAAACATTCGGTGGTTGAAATTCCCCATTCATCAAATTGATGATTAGCAGTTTCATTTGAGCTTCTGAAGTTTTCTACTTTAGCCCAGCTTGTCCCTCCCGCTCCTGCAATATCAATTATTTCAACCCCTGCGTTCAACAAACGACGCGCCGTATGTTCATTAATTCCGGCTCCGGTCTCCTTTACGATGATCGGCCTATCAATATCTTTAACCAATTGCTCTATGCCATTCAATATGCCTTTAAAATTCCGATCTCCTTCAGGCTGCATTAATTCCTGCAAGGGATTTAAGTGAACGATAACGGCATCAGCCTCAATCGAATCAATTAGTTTGCTGATCTTTACAGAACCAAGTCCGCCAATGAGTTGTGCCCCACCAATATTTGAACATATAAAAGCATTAGGGGCTTTTTTACGGACAACTGAAAAGGTGTCGGTAAGGCTTTCATCTTCCAGCATAGCTCGTTGACTTCCAACTCCAAATGGAAGATTATTATATTCACAAAATTCGGCTATAATAGCATTCACCGGTCCGGCATCTGCATAGCCACCCGTCATGGAAGAAACAAATAGGGGAAATCGAAAAGTTCTTCCAAGTAAGGTTTTCTCTGTTGAAACATCATTAAAATTTACTTCAGGAAGCGCATTATGAATGAATTTAAAGTGTTCAAATCCTGTATCCTGAACATATTGAGTGCCGTCGGTTACAGTAAGCTCTACGTGGTCTTTCTTTCGATCTCTGATGTCTGTCATAAAAGTAAATTGCTACTATTCTTAAAAAAATACAACGCAGGATTGTAAATTAACGTGAATTCGACATAAAGACTATCTGTTGAGTACGTTGAACGGTCATTTCGCGGCGAATGCCCGAAATCTTATGGCTGGTCAGGTAGCGAATACGGAATTCATGGCAGCCATTAGATTCCCGTCTCCACGGGAATGACCACAAACATCCATTTTTATCCTTTTAACTTAGTTCTTATCTCGAACTCTCGTTAAGTTATACCTGACTGAATTCAAAAAAGTGTTTACAATACATCATTTTCCCTAATTTTTCTTTGCGGCCATATATACAATATGCCATTTTACTTTCACCTTCCCGGTGGTTTTCTTATCCCAGTGATCGGTAAGCAGCTTAAATTGTTTTGTACTTAGCGATTTATTCAAAATACTGGTAGAGGCTCCGATACTTTTAAGGTGCCGGAAAAAATCCACAGAGGAATCAAATTCCTTAAAAAGATCGTTTTCATAATAATCAATCTGCACAGGCCCCATAGATAGCTTTACAACCACCTCTTCCACATCAGGTAATGGATTCGCAGTATGAGGAAGCCCCAATTCCAGGCAATTTCCATACCATTTGGGGAAGGAATGATTTCCGGGAAATGAAGTTAACATAATCCCACCATTCAGTAATGATTCTACCAGGTTCTGCAGGCTTAGAGAAGTATCTTTAAACCAGTGCGCTGCAAAATTGCTGATCACCAACGCAAATTCCTGTGAATCAGCCTTAAACTCATTCATATCTAATTGACGAAACTCTACGTTGTCAGTGGCAACACCTTGTTCAGCAAGTGCTGCTTTACAAAATTCAAGCATCTTTTGAGAAGCATCGGTTACGATCAGCTTCCTGTCTGGGAATTGCTTAATAAGTTTTGAGGTTAAGAATCCCGTACCACAACCAACTTCCAGGATCGATCCTGAAGGCAGGGTTTCCTTCCACGGAATAAGTGATGAGATCAGCCCTTCTGCTACTTTAAACTGGATCTCAGCTTCACGGTGATAGGCTTTCGCCCGCTCACCAAATACTTCTGCTGCTTTATTGATAGTATTCTAAGTTTTTTACTAAAGATTAGGATCTGTACGTTCATTAGTCCAGGTAGAATCAGACTGGAAGGTTCTTCCCATTGCCCGAAACTGGCGCACAAATGGCAGTTTTTTTCGTACACTCGGGGCAAATTGGCTGTAGTCCACCATAAACAAACGGTTTGTATCAGGATCATAGTAGGTGAAATTAACAAAAGGACCTCCCATCAAGCCGTTCACCATATACCATGTTCCCCGGGTTTCATATGTTATAAGCCTTCCCATTTGAAAAGATTCGGTTTCTATAGGCCTTCTTACCTGATCGTTTACGTATGTTTGAACGTACATCGAATCTCTCGCCCCTTTAATAAATTGTTTTTGAAGAGAATCTCGGGTGGCAATAATCCAATCCTGATCTAAGAAAGAGATATCATTAACATTATCCTGATGCCATGTCCACATCCAGCGATCGTTTTCAGGTAGGAATCTGCGGAAACTATGGAAATTCAGCGTATCAATGTTCTTAATGTAATCATGTTGTATGCGAACTTTATACCCGTGATTTTCCCACAGAGAATCTGAATATTGAGTTTGTTCATAGCGTTCGTAAACGAAATACTCCCATCTGGCAAGTTCTTTCTCAAGCATATCGCTAAGGAGAGATTTTTCAGTATTTCTGATCTTCTGTGCCAATACAGAATCAGAAGTAGAAGTTAAGATGAGCGCATATTGATCTTTATACCATTGATCTTCAAAAGGAAAAGCAAAACTCTCCCCTGCTCTTACCCGCTGCTCAATGTTTTCATCAAGAAAACCGCGTATTTGGCGGCCGGTATTGGAATCTTCATCAATGGGTGCGGCAAAAATAATATTTTTTTGGTTTCTGATACGTTCCAGATGATCCTGGGATCGGATATGAGTGAATCTGAGATCGTAATAAGATTCACCATTAGGAACGGTCAAGACCCATTTGCCAAATACATCTCTTATGGCTTCGGCGGTTTCACTTTCCCATTGAGTTGAATCCATTACAACAACTACCTCCCGGGTATTACCATCTGCTACAGGACGATAATCCCCGTCGCAAGAAATAAATAATAGAAAAAAAGCGGATGCTATAAGTGATAAATATGTACGCTTCATAATTACAAATTAGTTTCCAAATTTAAGTGAATGAACGAAGGAGAATAACTCAGATTGCCATCCCTCATTCGGGTAGTGTGTTTTGATAGTATCAATTAAGGCACTTCCAACAATAAATCCATCGGCATTTGATGCGATACTCTTAGCATCTTTATATGATTTAATTCCAAAGCCCACCATTACCGGGTTCGTTGTAATATTGGCACGAACCCGTTCTATAAAACGCGAAACCGACTTTGAAACTTCATCACCATCGCGGGCACCGGTTACACCCGTCACGGAAACGCAATATACAAATCCCTGGGAGTTTTCATCAGCCAGTTTCATTCGGGCATCTGATGTATTTGGCGCTACAAGGTGAATGACATCCAAGCCATTCTTTTTTGCATGCTCTTTTATCATACCATCTTCTTCTAAAGGAATATCGGGGATGATCAATCCATCAACGCCCGCTTCAGCTGCTTTTTTGGTAAAGTTTTGGACGCCATACCTCAAAACAGGATTCATGTAACCCATCAGGATGATCGGAATCTCAGACTCTTTTCGAACTTTTTGTACCATCTCAAATATCCTGTTCATGGTGATGCCGTTTTGGATAGCAACATCACTGGAATGTTGAATGGTGGGACCATCAGCTAAGGGATCACTGAATGGCATTCCGAGCTCTATGATATCAGCTCCATTCTTTTCAAATCCTAAGATCAGGTCTGTTGTAGAATCCAGATCAGGATAACCGGCAGTAATGAAAAGACTCATCAGTTTTTCATCGCCTTTTCTATTCTCAAATACGCTTTGAATTCGGTTCATGCTTTTAAAAAAATATTTGGTTATGGAAACCGGATAATACGGATTGAGCGGAAAGTCACAGGTAAATATTTCAAACAGTGATCATCCGTGTTCAATTCCTTAGTCTTCTTCACGAATATATTCTGAAATAGTGCCCATATCTTTATCTCCTCTTCCAGAGAGATTTAAAACCACAATTTCATCTTCTGAAGTTTTGGGCATCAAATTCTCTAACCAGGCAAAAGCATGAGCGGTTTCCAGTGCGGGAATAATCCCTTCGGTTTCTGACAATAATTTGACGGCTTTCATAGCCTCTTCATCTGTAACCGCGTTGTATTCAACCCTGCCCAAATCTTTAAGATGCGCATGCTCAGGCCCAACTCCCGGGTAATCCAATCCTGCACTTATTGAGTGTGCCAACTCGATTTGTCCTTCTTCACTTTGCAGTAAATAGCTGAGCGAGCCGTGCAAAATTCCGGGAGTTCCCTTACTCATAGTAGCTGCCGTTTTACCGGAATCGACACCAAATCCGGCTGCTTCAATCCCTATGATCTTCACGTTTTCATCGTCTATAAAAGGATAGAAGAATCCGATGGCGTTTGAGCCTCCCCCCACACAAGCCACTAAATAATCCGGTTTTCTTCCTTCAGCTTTGTCAATCTGTTCCATAGCCTCATTTCCGATCACTTCATGGAAATAGCGAACCATCATGGGGTATGGGTGGGGGCCTACCACTGAACCAATGATATAGAATGTGGTATCCACATTGGTTACCCAGTCACGGATGGCTTCGTTAGTGGCATCTTTTAGCGTTTTTGAGCCACTTGTAACGCTTCGGACTTCTGCTCCCAACAATCGCATGCGATCTACATTCAATTTTTGGCGGATCATATCCTCTTCCCCCATATATACAATACACTCCAAACCAAATTTAGCGCAAGCCGTTGCTGTGGCCACTCCATGCTGGCCTGCACCCGTTTCTGCTATAATCCGCTTCTTGCCCATTCTGCGGGCAAGCAAAACCTGCCCGATGGCATTGTTGATCTTATGAGCACCGGTGTGACAAAGGTCTTCTCGCTTCAGATAGATCTTGGCCTTTCCGTAATGTTCAGTCAACCGGTTGGCATAGGTTAGTTTTGTAGGCCTGCCTACATATTCATCCAACAATCCTGCTAACTCTTTTTGGAACTCAGGATCATCTTTGGCTTTGTTAAACTCTTCCTCCAGTTCCTGAATAGCAGGAATGAGAATTTCAGGAACGAATTTCCCTCCAAATTGGCCATAATAACCCTTTGAATCAGGAAAGTTGTATGTCTTTTTTTTGGTTTTTGTGGTCATATTAAATGGTTATGGAACGCGGATGACACAGATAAATTGGATAGCCACGGATCATTTTAAAATCCGCATCATCCTTGTTCTATTCCTTAGTTTCTAATGCTTTCATATTATCCATAAAGTCTTCGATCTTACCGAAGTCTTTGAGTCCCGGCTTTTGTTCCAGGCTGCTGGAAACGTCAACAGCAAAGGGCTGAACCATCTCGATGGCTTCTTTGATGTTATCCGCACTCAAACCTCCGGAGAGAAAAAATGGGATATCGTCTCCAATCTCTTTCAGGAAATTCCAATCAAAGGTTGTGCCGGTTCCACCCCATTTTCCTTCAGTCTTTGTATCAAACAACAAGTAATCGGATACTTCTTCATATTGCTCGATCTGATGCTTCAAGAGATAATCAACGGTTTCCTCTTCAATATGGATAACTTTTATAATAGGTTTCTCAATAAGTTCGCAATACTCGACAGATTCATCTCCATGAAGTTGCACATAGTCTAAACCCGTTTCCCTGGCAATTCGGTTCACATCATCTAACGGCTGATTCACAAACACACCTACTTTCTCGGGCCCTTCGATCCAGTTTATGATCGCCCCCGCTTCTCCGGGTTCGATGTGTCGGGGGCTCTTTTCGTAAAAAATGAATCCCAAATAATCTACCAGAGCTCCCGCGGCAAAACGGGCATCTTCCAGGTTGGTTATCCCGCAGATCTTAATTTTAGTTCGTTCTTTTTCGTAACTCATTAACTAACTGTATTGCTTTTTAAATTCTTCTTCGGTTTGCTCAAGCAACTCTTTGACGGTTTGTCCGGGGTCTTTTTGCCTCATAAAATATTCACCGATCAAAGCAGAATGAATTCCTTTTTTTTGTAATAAAGCCAGATCTTCTCCCGTAGATAAACCGCTTTCAGAAACCAATACCGTTTCTTCAGGAGCTTGTTGCAGAAGTGAAATCCCGCGATGAACATCCACTTCAAAGTTCTTCAGATCACGGTTGTTCACTCCTAAAATATCCACCATGTCAAAGTTGATTCGGTCAAGATCATCCTGATCATAGCATTCAACTAAAGCGTCTAATCCAAACTCTTTGGCAGCATGGATGAGTTCTTCAAGCTGCTTTCCTTCTGTTATAGCAACTATGATCAACACGGCATCGGCACCGTAAGCCCGTGCTTCTTTGACCTGATAGGGATCAATGATGAAATCCTTTCGGAGTAATGGCAGTTGAGTACGTTTTGAAATGACCTCTAAGTATTCCAAATCACCTTTGAAAAACGGTTTATCGGTCAACACTGAAATAGCAGCAGCCCCTCCCTGCTCATAACTGAGGGCAATATCAATTGGGTCAAAATCAAGCCGGATAATGCCTTTTGACGGAGAAGCTTTTTTTACCTCGGCGATAATGGAAACGGAGTCGGTTCCACTCAAGGCCTTTTTAAAGGATAGACGTTCTTTCTCAAATTCTTCAAAGGAATTGAAGTCTGCAAAAGAGACCTGCTTCTTACGTTTAACCAAGTCATCAGCTGTCTGCCCGGTTATTTGTTCTAAAATGTTACTCATTAAATTTAATCCTAATTCTCGAAGTTCTCGTTACGAAGTTATTGCTTCGCAATGCATAAAAAGAGACCCAGCTTCCAGTTTATCGCCAATGGTACCAAAATTGCGCAACCCCCGATGAACATCTGTACACTAAAAATATTCGGGTAGAGGTTTTTTCTATTTCTTCCCCGACTAAAGGCGGGGGCTACAATCAGTCATACCTACGAGATTTTGTTTTGTCACAATTTCAAAATAATCAGCGAATATCCGCAACATCCGCTTTATCCGCGTTCTATTACTTAATATTTAAAAGTTCCCATCGCATCATTTGTGGCGTCCATAAAGTCGTTTAGCATCTTTCGTGCCTTACCTGATTTAAGTGCTTCCACCGCAAGATCTTTAGCATCCTCAAGCTTTTCTGCTTTACCTGAAGCCTGAATGGCAAAAGCGGCATTCAATAAAGCGATATTTTGCTGTGCTTCCGTTGCTTTATTTGCCATCACACTGGTTAATATCTCTGCATTTTCTTTCTTTCCCCCACCCATGAGATCATCCATTCTAACCTTTTGAAAGCCAATGGATTCAGGATCAAATATAATGGAAGTTGAAACTACGTTATCCTTTAATTCAAAGATCTCAGACTGAGAAGTCAGGCTTACTTCATCGAGCCCGTCGTGGGCATTAAAAGTGTAAGCAAAATCAGTATCCAGATTTGCCAGGATATGGACCATTTTTTTGGCTACTTCCTTGTTAAATGCCCCGATAACATAGCGCTGCACGCCGGCCGGATTTACCATAGGTCCCAGAATATTGAAAAAGGTTCTAAATCCTAACTCACGCCGGGTTGGCATTACATATTTCATGGCAGGATGAAACATCGGTGCAAACATAAAAGCCATGCCAATCTCATCAAACACCTGTTCTACCTGTTCTTTTCCGAGTTCGATAGATGCTCCCATATACTCCAAAACATCCGCACTTCCGCATTTACTGGAGGCACTGCGATTTCCATGCTTTATCACCGGAACCCCGGCTGCAGCAGTAATAAAGGAAGCTGCTGTTGAAATATTGAAGGTTCCTGATTGATCTCCTCCCGTTCCAACCAGGTCAATGGCTCCGGTTACATCCACATCCACTTTAACGGCTTTAGAGCGCATTACCTTCACAAATGCAGTTAGCTCTTCTACAGTCTCCCCTTTTAATCGCATTGCTGTTAGAAAAGAAGCTATTCGTTCCTCAGAAACTCCTCCGGTCATGATCAAATTCATAGCCGTTTCAGCTTCAATTTCAGTGAGGTTTTCAGAAAATGACAGTTTATTGAGTATGCTTTTAAAATCCATGGATTATTGGCGTAACCAGTTTGAAATTAGTTTGGGCCCTTCTGTAGTAAGAATACTTTCAGGGTGGAATTGGATCCCCTGAATAGGAAATTCTTTGTGGCGGATTCCCTGTATCACATCGTCATCAGAATAAGCTGTTATTTCAAATACTTTAGGAATGGTATCAGGATCTAAGATCAGGGAGTGATAACGCGTTGCAATGAAGTTTTTTTTGACATCATTAAATATAAATTCTCCATTATGTGATACTCTTGAAACTTTGCCGTGCATCAGTTTAGGAGCATGTATAACTTTCGCACCAAAGACCTCACCTATAGCCTGATGTCCTAAGCATACTCCCAATATCGGTATCTGTTTTCCAAGTTCCCGGATGATCTCTTCGGTTATTCCGGCCTCATGTGGCCGGCCCGGTCCGGGTGAGATCAATATTTTAGCTGGCTTCAATTCACGAATCTCATCCAACGTCATTGCATCATTGCGGATCACTTTATAATCATCCGTTTCTGCGGCAACCAGATGGACGAGGTTGTAGGTGAATGAGTCGTAGTTATCGATTATTAGTATCAATTGGTTAATAGAATATTAATTATTGGTGTAATGGTTATTTTTTCTTGGAAAACCGTCACTATTTACGATTAACTAATAACCAACTAAAAGTGGCGCACGATTCCGGTTACTTCTCTAATGGGCCTCATCACTTCTTCAGCACGCATGCGGGCATTTCTACCGCCTTCACGAAGCACATCCTGTACATAATCAAGATCTTTAGCCAACTCATGTCTTCGTTCGCGGGCCTCACCAAAGTAATCTTCTATCATGCCTAAGAGTTCCTTTTTGGCATGGCCGTAACCATATCCACCCGCTCGATATTTTTCGGAGATCTCATCCAGCTTTTTCTTATCGGCAAACAGTTTGATGAGGGCAAAAACATTATCTGTGGATGGATCTTTAGGATCTTCAAGGGCAGTAGAATCGGTTTCAATAGACATCACCCGCTTTTTTAAAGCCTTTCCTTCCGCAAAAATGTTGATCGTATTGTCATAGCTCTTGCTCATTTTTCGTCCGTCGATACCCGGTACTACTGCCACCGATTCTACAATGTGTTCTTCAGGAAGTTTAAGATATTCACCTTCATAAGTATGATTGAATTTACCGGCAAGGTCTCGGCAAATCTCTATATTTTGTTTCTGATCCTGCCCCACAGGTACCACATCCGAGTGATAAATCAAGATGTCGGCAGCCTGGAGAATGGGATAGGTAAAAAGCCCGATATTAGGACTCATACCCTGAGCAACTTTATCTTTGTAAGAAACACCCTTCTCCATCAGGCTGACCGGAGTAAGCGTTCCCAGTATCCATGCAAGTTCCGTAACCTGTGGTACATCACTTTGAGCAAAAAAAGTACACTTCTCAGGATCTAATCCCAATGCCAGGTAATCCAGTGCGATGTCCCAGGTATTCTGGCGTACCTCTTCCCCATTATTTACAGATGTAAGTGAATGATAATTGGCGATAAAGTAGAAGGCATCCCCTTTCTCTTGAATAGCTATATGCTGACGAATTGCGCCGAAGTAATTACCTATATGCAGTTTTCCAGATGGCGTAATACCGGATAAAATGGTCTTTTTTTTACTCATTGATCTTATTTATGATATAATGTGTGTTAAAATTCTTAAGTAACCTTGAAGTTTCTATAGAACTACTCATTGTACCTCTGTGTGTCTTCCGTGGTTAATAATCACTGAATATCTAAAGCTACGCTGAGCGCCTGAATAAGAGCTCCTGCCTTGTTTTGGGTTTCTTCGAATTCCTTAGCGGGATCACTGTCGGCCACAATTCCAGCTCCGGCTTGAATATACGCTTTGTTTCCGGTCACAACCATGGTGCGAATGGCAATACAGGTATCCATATTTCCGGAGAAATCGAAATACCCCACCGCACCGGCATAGATTCCGCGTTTGGTTCGTTCCAGTTCATCAATGATCTCCATTGCACGGATCTTAGGGGCACCGCTTACCGTGCCCGCCGGGAAACATTGCATTAATGCATCCACTGAGGTTTGATCATCCTGCAATTCACCAACCACATCACTTACAATATGCATGACGTGAGAATAACGTTCGATCACCTGATTGCGCTCCATTTTAACCGTACCCGGTTTACAAACCCTGGAGAGATCATTCCGCCCCAGATCCACCAGCATAATATGTTCCGCCACTTCCTTAGGATCATCTTTAAGATCTTTTTCCAATGCCAGGTCTTCTTCATGGGTTTTTCCCCTCGGACGAGTCCCTGCTATCGGAAGAACTCTCGTCTTACCTTCCTGTACACGGACCAAAACTTCAGGTGATGAGCCTACCAATTGAAAATCTTTGAAATCCAGATAGAATAAATATGGAGAGGGATTCACCATTCTGAGAGCCCGGTACAACATAAACGGATCTCCACTCATAACAGCTTCAAATCGTTGAGAAAGGACCACTTGGAAAATATCGCCTTCGTAAATATACTCTTTAGCCTTCTCTACGACCCGTTCAAAATATTCCTGTTCCATATTACTGGAGAGTGATTCCGTGTCAATGCTGAACGGACGGTTTTGGTAGTTCGAGCTCAGCGCAGCTTCCTCCATTTCATCCAGACCTTGTTGTGCTTTTTGATAAGCAATATCCAGATCTGATTCCTGATCTGTAAATATCGTTTTAATCAATACCACCTGATGTTTTACATGATCAAAGGCAAAGATCTCATCATAAAAAGCCCAAATAGCTTCAGGCAGATTCAGGTTGTCTTCCGGGATATTCGGCAGATCTTCCACTTGACGAAAAGTATCATAGGCAGAAAACCCGACCGCACCGCCTTTCAATCTCGGAAGTTCGGGAAGCGGTGGTTCGGAATAAGCGGTGGTAAGTTCCTTCAGCTTTTCGAAGTACGTTGATGATACATCCTCTAAACCATCTTTAGTCTCCATCGCGGTTTCTTCGCCATCAAATATCAGTTTTTGATAAGGATTTCGGCCAATAAAAGAATAGCGGGCCAGCTGCTCACCCCCCTCCACCGATTCAAGCAAGAATGGAAATTCTGCACCTTCCCTGATATTCATAAACAGAGAAACAGGAGTCAGTACGTCCGCCAATAATCTTCGATAAACGGGGATAGCCGTATAATCTTTACTAAGTTCTAAAAACTTTTCTTTATTCATTTGAATCGTCACTAAAACACGAAAGCACTAAATTTTTGTTTTTAGTGATTTCGTGGCAGTTTATCTAAACAAAAAAACCCACTATTCAGGGAACAGTGGGTTTTTAAAAAATTCTTTTCAATCGCTCAATTACATACGATGCCCACTGCTATTTATAGCAACCGGCCACCACCAGGAATTCATATGAGCGTATTTGTTTTTCATTACGCGTCGAATATACAGGCATCAATACGCACATGCAATACGGATGCGACAATTATTACTTTATAATCAATAGCATCCTAAACGTTGAAATACATTTTGGCAAAACGATCCTTCAAAAGGATTCTCGCAGATTTCCGCAAAGGATATCGCAGAGTTACGCTGAATAGCGATGTGTTTTGATAAAAGATCATCGGCGCTCCGGGCGCAGCGATTCCCACGAAGTGAAACTCAGCGGGTTAATCGGCGAGCCTCTGCGAGAAAAAAAAGGGGGGATTGATGTTAAACATGTCAACTAATCCGTCTTTATGTTCGAAAACACAGAGTTTTATTCAATTTTAAAAACGTTTAGGACACTATTGCTTTATAATTACGAATTGGATTTAAGAATTCCGAATTCGTACCATTACTTTCATAATCAATGAAGCTATTGTTTTGAAAAAAATATTCATCTCCCTTTCCATTTTAAGTTTGGGTTTTATCATATTCGGTTGTAATGAAACCTCTACCTTCAGTATAATCAAATAGATGAAGACGTTGAGTATATCCATAATCCTTATTCTTTTTCCTTTTTTGGGATATGCTCAGATCATAGGACCTGAAGATCCTGACATTGATACATTCAATACCATTCGTCAAAATTCGGTGAGTATCATGGCTGCATTTGGCGATACGCTTTGGATCAGTCCCGCCCTCAATAGAAATATTGGGAATGCTGTTGATTGGTTCTATCCTGAAAATGCAGTTGAGATTACTAATGGAGAAGGCCGGGTTTTCTCGCTAAGCTTAGCTCAAGATACAGTAATAGCAGGTTTAGGATTTTCTGCTGAAAGTCCTGACGGTTTCGTTCCCTCCGGGTATGGTTTCTATACCAGTATTGACGGCGGGGAAAGCTGGAAGTTCATTGATTTTCCTCTTGATTCCGAGCCTCCCTCTTCTTGCGAGCCTGCAGCAGAAACCTATGATCCTATTTGTGATATCGAATTCCAATACGGAGATGAAACGTACACACGGATACGAACTACTGTACCCCAACAATCTCCCCCTTATTCCGTGGATTCAAAAGGAGATGTTATTTTTGCTGCTGTCTGGGCTTCAGGATTGCTAAGAAGTACCGATTTCGGCGACTTTTGGGAAAAAGTAATCCTTCCTCCATCATCCGTTGACAACTTCAACCCGGAGGAAGATTATCAATGGACATCATCATACAGCGGTGAAATCATAAACCGGTATGATCCCAGAGGGGATAATAATCTTTTGGGTTTCGGGGTTCTGATTGACTCCCAAGACCGGCTTTGGTTTGGAAGTGCCGGTGGTATCAATATTTCGGAAAATGCACTTACTGCTCCAACTGATAAAATTTCCTGGAAACATATAAGCTTTAATAATACATCAGACGGGCTGTTGGGTGATTGGATCATCACCATAAAAGAAGACCCTCAAACGAACCGGATTTGGCTTACGAACTGGATCGCTGACCAGCCGCAACAACAAGGGTTGGTATATACCGATGATGCCGGAGAAAGCTTTACTCAGGTTTTAAAAGGGGAACGCATTAATGACGTAGGATTTAAGGACGGCTATATTTTCGCAGCCGGAGACAACGGGCTGTTTATCTCTGAAGACGGGGGCAAGAGCTGGATCAAGTCACCGCAGATCAAAAGCCCAAATACATTTATAAAGCCTTCTGCCCAATATTTTACAGTTGCCTCAACTACGGAAAGAGTTTGGATCGGAACCGATGATGGAATTGCTTCAACCAATGATTATGGCTTTTCCTGGGAAATAACCCGGGTGGACTTCCCTCTTTCAGGTGGAAACAGATACGCCCCTGATGCACGGGAGGTAAGCACCTATGCTTATCCTAATCCTTTTTCCCCAACGGTACACGAAGTGATTCGCATTAAGTTTGAAGTTGAACAACAAGGCAATGTAAGAATTCGAATCTTTGATTTCGGAATGAACCTGGTAAGAGAAGTTGAAAATGGAAGTTTTGGTCCCGGTACATACGAAGCAGTATGGGATGGTGTTGACGGTAAAGGACGAAAAGTCGCAAATGCCCCATATCTTTATATCATTGAAACCAAAGGCAGAGAGATTAACGGCAAAATTTTAGTCGCAGATTGATGGGATCCGTATTGCCATATAAAAGAATAGTTTTTGGGCTTATCACAGTTTTAGCAACTTGTTTTGTGGCACCGGAATTACATGCTCAAAACGGTGGATTTGCAGGTGCTTCTACCCGACTTGGTTACAGTGCAAGAGGCATGGCTATGGGCAATGCCATGTCTGCAGTAACATCAGAGGGCGCTTTTCCTTATTACAATCCTGCACAATCAGCCTTGTTATTAGAAAGTAAACAAACAGATCTGACCGTTGGTGCTTTAAAATATGATCGGGTATTTCAAAGCACTGGAATGCAGTTTCAGCTTCCCCCTTCGGCGGGCTTAGCCCTGAATATAATTCGAACCGGTATGAATGATATAGATGCCAGAACTTCAAGTGGTTATCCACTATATCGATTTGATGCCTCAGAACATCAGCTATCAGGAAATTTTGGGCTTCGGTTATCCGAGAAATTTTATGGCGGTATCGGTTTAAAATTCAGTATTGCCAATTACCACCCTCAACTTGATAATTCAACCAGCTTTGGCATTGATATTGGGTTTCTTTATCAAACTGATGCTAATATCAACCTTTCATTAGCCTTAAAAGATCTATTTGCCAACTATTCCTGGAATGCGCAAAACCTGTACAATTTAAGTCAGGCCCGGGATGTCGTCAATCAGTTTCCCACCCGTATTACTACTGGAATTGCTTATCAGGCACAAGACGTTACTTTTTCTGCTGATGCAGAGTTGCAGGTATATAATTCAGAAATACAGCGATCTGAAGTAATCGTGTTGAACGGAAATCCCGTTTATACAACCACCACTGAGGAAATACAAACTAGTACCTTTCAATTCAGGCTGGGAGGTTCCTGGCAAGCTCATGAACGGTTCACACTCAGGGGCGGATGGCAGCTTCCTGATACCGGACAGGTTGAAAGCTGGGCTCTGAGTTCCGGATTCTCCATCCATCTCCCATTTGATGTATTTTCACCCTCTGTTGATTATGCCTTTGTTATGGAGCCATACAGAATTTCGAACATGCATGTTTTTTCATTAAGATTGAATTTATGAAAACAGGATATTTAACATTCGCCTTTATAGTACTTTCCATTCCTGTGTTAGCTCAAGGTTCGGGCTTCGAAATGCTTAGTATCTCACCTACACCTAATTCGCTTTCTAAAGCGGAGGCCTCTGCAACCTTAGCCGACGGAGCTGCTTCTATTTATTCAAATCCTGCTTTGTTGGCCTATGCGAACAATTCTTCCATTGACCTTGGCTATTCGTTTTGGATTGCTGACGTTGCCAATATCTTTGGCGGGGTGAATTTCCTGAGAGAGAGAAGCGCCGTGGCATTTTCTTTTTATACTTCCGGCAGCAGTGAGTATCAACAATATGATATTCCGGGGGAATCCAACGGTAGTTTTTCCATTCAATATCTATCCATAGCTGCCGCTTATGCTTACGACTTTAAGTATGTTAGTGTGGGCGCAACAGCCCAATATTTAAACGAAGAAAATTTCACATACACTGCAAACGGTTATGCCTTTAATACAGGTGTGGCTTCTCAATTTTTTAACGGCCGTCTTCGCCTTGGCACTTCCTTGACAAATATTGGGGAAATGGAGAAGCTGAATATTGAATCTACTCTTTTACCCTCCACCTTCAGAGCAGGAATTTCTGCGGACCTGATTGAATTTACGGCCCAAAAGAACAATGAACTTCCCATATTGATATCAGCTTATGTCGATTTCATTTCACCGTTGCAGGAAACTTCAGGTAAGGACTATACTGATTATAGCACTTCTGAAAACTATGTTAATTTAGGTGTGAAATTAACGATCGCTGAAGTATTGGAATTAAGCGGGGGATATAAAACACAAAATAATGTACGCCCCATAGCCTTTGGGGTCGGTTTTTCTACTGATGAGGTCACGTTTAATTATGCGTTGATTCCTTTTAATACCGGTTACGGAACGGTACATTCCGTCGGAATTCAGTATAAATTTTAGAAAGAAAATTTATGGAGGCCTTTTTTTCTATCCGAGATCTATGTATCAATCAATAAAGATACAGATCTTATTTAACGTGAGTTGGAGATAAGAACTAAATTAAAAGGACAAAAATAGATGCTTTTGAGCACCCAAGCTTGTTCTTATCCTCATCCAGCATACTGCGCCTGCATCATCGATCAGATGGGTGATCCATCAGATCGAGTCCGGGGTTGTTTGCCCTGCCTCTCGGTCCGATGGCTTCAAGTCCATCTGACCGATTGTTTGATTTGGACACCACGTTCAGTTCGTATCTTAAAATTCACATCCTGCAGAACTACACACAGGGTAAAGTTGGAAAAATGATTGATGAAATGAAGAAACTGTTGATCGCATTCGGTACACGTCCGGAGATCATGAAACCGAATCAGGATCTTTTTTCTTTAACAAGCGACCTGCTCCCTAAACTCAGTATAGCATTGGATGAATACCAACCAGACCATGTATTGGTTCGGGGTGATACCTCCCCTTCCTTTTAACAGCCTTAGCGGCATTCTGCAAACGAATTCCCGTATCTTATGGAAGCAGGCTTAGGTGAGCTTGTAGGAACGGATATTTCCAAGATCATGAACAAGTCAAATGTATTTGGGGTGGAACATCAGCTGAGAAAATACGGAAGCCCCCTTAAAATCAGCTGTAATCCTGAAATTCATCTACCCCTTCGGGACCATAATCATCGGTAAAGAACTGTATGGCACCAATTGTAACCCCTTTAAGAACAAAGATGATAAACACGGCCATTAGTCCATATTCTTTAAAGATCAAGATGAGCACAAGATATATAAGGAATAAAATAAACTTACCCTTTTGCATGCGGATAGTTTCTCGATCAAATCGTGGGATCTTATCGAAGGGCAAGGTGCTTACCATGAGGAATGAAATAACGACTGTAAATGGAATAAGAGCAGAATTAACTCCGTTTTCAAGAAAAGTAAAAACATCCATAGAATCTCTAAATGTCAGGAAAAAAGCTCCGAGCATGATAGCTTGAGCCGGAATTGGAAGTCCAATAAAGAAATTTTTGGCAGGTTCGAGCCTTGCATTCACGTTAAAACGAGCCAAGCGGACAGCTCCGCAAAGTGGCGGAAGCGCACTTACCATGATCCCCACAAAACCCAACTCATGTAAACTCCAGGTATAGATCAAAAAACCCGGGGCAACTCCAAATGAAACCATATCACAGATGGAATCAAGTTCGATACCGAAATCGCTGGTTGCATCTGCAAGTCGTGCCATTAATCCATCAAAAACATCGAAAAGTCCGGCCAAGGCAATAAGCCAGGCTCCGCGAACAAAATCTCCATCTGAAATAGAAATGATGGCTAAAAAACCACTGAACAAATTCATCAGAGTAAAAAAGCTGGGTACTGCAATCTTCTTATTTACCGGAGGCTTGCTTTTTTTACGATGTTTTTGCCGTTCTTTAAACGTATGATATTTCTTTTGAATGGGATATTTCATGCGTTAATAACTCCGATCACTGATTCTCCTGCCACTGTTTTATCTCCAGGCTCAACTTTGATGTCCACATTTTCCGGCACCACAATATCCATTCGTGAACCAAATTTCATAATCCCAAACCGTTCACCGGCTTTAAGCTCATCCCCTTCTTTTATATTGTAAACGATGCGGCGAGCCAGGAACCCGGTGATCTGCCGAAAAAATATTTTAGTATTGGATGGGTGCAGAACCCCAAAATCAGCTCTTTCATTGAGTTCAGAAGCATGTTCTGTCCAAGCCATAAGATATTCTCCCGGGTGATATTTAACATACTCAAGCAATCCCGAAACCGGATTTCTATTCACATGCACATTCAACGGAGACAGAAAAATACTGATCTGAGTAGCTTTACCCTTAATATAGACCGGCTCTTCTGTTTCTTTCACAAAAACTACTTTTCCATCTGCAGGAGAAATAATAAGTTCGTTTCCATCAGGGATATTTCGGTCGGGATCACGAAAGAAAAAGATGGTAAGTCCGGTTAACACAACCATAGCTAAAATTAGAACATATCTAAACCAGTGATCCAGAAAATAGAAGGCAAACCCACATACCAGGACTGAGACCAAAAGTACAAATGCTATGGTAGAATATCCGTCTCTTGCAATCATTCTAAAGCCCGAAATATCTGAATGCGTCGTTAAACATCACGAATATGAACAAGCCGATCATCAGGAAGAAACCGATCTGCTGCGCTACCATTCGTACTTTTTCAGAAGGTTCGCGACGGGTGATCCCTTCATATAGCAGAAACACTAAATGCCCTCCATCCAATACCGGAATAGGTAAAATATTCAGAATAGCCAGCGTAATACTTAATAAGGCTGTGATATTCCAAAAACCAATCCACCCTGCCTGATCGGTGGCTTCTCGGGTTATACTTGCAATGGCGATCGGACCACCCAGATTTTGGGATACAGAAATATCACCTGTTAACATCCTGGTGAATCCCTGTAAAATACCTACCGTTTGTTCTACTGTTTGATTGTAACCTTCTTGAATGGATTCAAAAAAGCCATACTCTATTCGTTCTATTCCCAGAGTTTCCAAACTTGGTGAAGCAATACCGATAGTTTTGGTTTCAGGGTCAGGTGTGATGGAAGTATAGAACAAAGAATCTTCCCGCTGTACACCAAAAGTTATAGCAGAATCCGCATTTTGAATGATTTCTACCAGTTGAGCCCAATAAAGCACAGAATCACCATTGGCAGAGACGATCCTGTCTCCTGCTTTAAGCCCCGCCTCAGCAGCAGGCCGGCCTGCGGGTACTGATGAAAGGCTGCTTGGATACATGTAGCTGACATCCAAAAATCCACGGGTTTGAAGACTATCCAGATAATTTGGGGTAACAGGAACATTTATACGTTGGCCATCACGTATCACCGCATAATTAAGATCATCTACGGTAAGCTCTGAAGCAGAAACCAGCTCATTGAAATAAGTAACCTCTTGCCCATTAACACCAATGATCTTATCCCCGGTTTTAAATCCGATTTCATTTAAAATAGAAGATTCGGGTACATACATACCGGCCGTTTCCTGAATTGGAAGCACGGATTTACCGTTGGTATAGGTCATTCCAAAAAAGATGAGAAAAGCCAGAATCATATTAAATATGACTCCTGCAGTTATGGTTATAATACGCTGCCAAACCGGCTTACTACGGTATTCCCATTCTTCAGGTTCTTTCTCGAGGTGTTCGGTGTCCATGCTTTCATCGATCATCCCTGATATCTTAACATATCCACCGAGAGGAGTTGCACCTATGCAATAATCGGTGTCGCCTTTTTGAAAGCCCCAAACACGCGGAGGAAATCCAATGGAAAAACGCTCTACACGCATTCCAAACCATTTGGCGGCTAAAAAGTGTCCGAGTTCATGCACAAAAACGAGGATCATTAAAGCCCCGCCAAATATAAGTAGTGTATTTAATAAATTTAAAAACCAGTCCATGTAAATTATTTAATAATTGATTTTGCGTAGGTTCGCGTCTCTTTGTCTATTTCTTTAAGCGTCTCAGCGTTCAAACTATCATTCCAATCAATATTAGCCAAACTTTTTTCAACAATTTCAGGGATTTGAATATAACCAATTTCTTTATTCAAAAATCGCTGAACAGCTACTTCATTTGCCGCGTTTAGAATTGCAGGGGCATATCCTCCTTTTTCAATGCTTTCCATGGCTAATCTTACACATGGAAATTTATCAAAATCAACGGGTTCGAAGGTAAGATTCAGGATTTCATTCCAATTCATTCTTGGGGTATCCAAGTCTAATCTTTCTGGATAAGTTAATGCATAGATAATGGGCACCTTCATGTCTGGCAATCCGAGCTGTGCTTTGCTTGATCCGTCAATAAAAGTGATCATGGAATGAATGATACTCTGAGGATGAATGACTGGTTGAATTTTGTGTACGGGAATGCCAAACAACCAGTGGGCTTCGATGATCTCAAGGCCTTTGTTCATCATGGTTGAGGAATCGATAGTGATCTTAGCTCCCATATTCCAGTTGGGATGATCAAGCGCCTGCTCTGCGGTAACTTGCTGCATCTGCTCTTTTGTGAAAGCGCGAAATGGGCCGCCGCTGGCGGTAATAATGATCTTTTCGATATCATCCCATGATTCCCCCGCAAGGCATTGAAGCATGGCGCTGTGTTCTGAATCTACAGGAATGAGTTTCGCCTCCGATCGTTTTAGCTCCTCAGTGAGGATCTCCCCTCCAACCACCAGCGATTCTTTATTGGCAAGTGCGATCTTCTTGTCTGCTCGTATGGCTGCCAAGGTAGAGTCAAAACCTGCATAGCCAACTAAAGCATTGAGGACAATATCCACACTGTTTAATGAAGCTAACTCAGGCAGGTCTTCTTTCCCGTTTAGAATATTGGTTTGGGAACATTCATTTTCTAAGTCCTTTGCATGCCTTTTATTCCCAATAAGCGCGTATTTAGGGTTGAATTCCTTAACTTGCTCTGCCAGTAATTTCCAGTTTGAGTTTGCTGTAAGGGCAATAACTTCAAATTTATCAGGGTGCTGACGAACGATATCAAGTGCTTGGGTACCAATGGATCCGGTTGATCCAAGAATAGCCAGTTTTTGTTTCTTCAAATGTTTTTTCTTTTGCTTCTTTATATTTGTGGCTCAGTTTTGAAGTTGTTAACTATAAAACCATAAGGCAAGATAAGTGATTCAAAATTAAGTAGTGGTTTTCAAAAACCCATCTCTTTAGCTACTTCATACATTTGGGCATGGGCAATTACGGTTTCTTTCAAAGTTGGCGCATAGCCTCCGGAAAGCAACAAAACCAAGGGATATTCTTTTTGAGTGAAATGTTCAACTACAATACGGTCTCTTTCTCGAAGTCCGGCTAAAGTCAAAGACAGCCTTCCAAAATAATCGGTTTCAAGTGGATCAATTCCACCTAAATAGAACACTAAGTCGGGCTCAAATTCAGCCTGAATTTTTTCCAAAGCAGAGATCAGGGTTTTATGGTATTCTTTGTCCCCTGTTTTATCCAGCAGCCCGACATCAAGGTTTGAGGGTGGTTTTTTAAAAGGGTAATTCTTCCCCCCATGTATCGAAAAAGTAAACACACTTGGATCATCTTGAAATATATACGCGGTCCCATTGCCTTGATGTACATCACAATCTACCACCAGAACCCGATTCACCCACATCGACTGCTGCAAAACCTTTATAGCCACGGCCACATCGTTATAAACACAGAATCCTTCTCCATGATCGGGCATAGAATGATGTGTCCCGCCTGCCAAATTGCCGGACAATCCATCCTGTAGTGCCATAAGCCCGGCATTTATGGTACCCTGAACCGCAAGACGAGAACGAACAGCCAGCGACTTACTCCAGGGAAGCCCTATTCTTCGGATCTCTTTCTTATCAAGATCTCCGGTCCAAACAGCTTTAGCATATCGTTCGGTATGAACTGTGATGAGATTTGAAAAATCTACAAGGGAAGGCTCAATCACTTCGCTTTTGCTGACTATTCCGGTATTAATCAAATAAGAATAGAGTCCGCTGAATTTCTTCATTGGAAAGATATGCTTCTTTGGTATATCGGCAACATAGCCGGGGCTGTAGCTGACTCTCAAAAGTGATTATGCCTTGGTTAACTTTATGATCCCCATCATACGTCCGCTTTCTTCTTTTTGTCTGCGATAGGAATAAAATTGTTCATCATTTATAGTACAGTGAGTACTTAATTCTATTTTAGATTCCATCATTCCCTGTTCCAAAAGTTGATAACATATAAACTCCTTAAGATCTAAATGCGGCTTTTTGTAATGCTCTCTGTCCACAAATTCATCAGGAAACTGTACAGCAACTTCTTCCCCTACTTCAAAATTCTTATTAGAAATACACGGACTGATGAAGGCTTTTATATTATTGACCTCAGCTCCGAGGCTCATCATTTTTTCAAGTGTTTTTGGAATGATATTCCCGGCTGCTCCCCTCCATCCTGCATGGGCGGCGGCTATCACCCGATTCTTTGGGTCTCCAAACAGGACTGCGGCACAATCAGCAACTTGGATAGCGAGTGCCAGATCACTTTCTGTCGTTACAAAAGCATCCGTATTTAGATAGGTCCCCCCATGTTTCACCACTTCGATCTTAGTTTTATGTACCTGTACTGCATAAGCAATTTGATGTGCATCTAACCCAATTTCATCTAAAAGCAGTTTTCGGTTTTGAAGTATGATCTCTTTGTCTTCTTCGGTATTCAGCCCAAGATTCAAACCCGGAATGTTCGAATTGGGTTGAACCAATTTATGATTGCGTAAACTGAACCAACTTGAAATGGATTCATCATTTAGCACGCAGGGTTTTATCAATTTAATCGGGGAAGACATCATCTAACTTCATTTTAATGAGACCTAAAGGAAATTCATGCCCTGTCCACAACTTAAAGGATCGTGCACCCTGATGGATCAGCATGTCTAATCCCTCAATAGGGATTCCACCTGATGCTTTCGCTTGTTTTAGAAATTTTGTTTCTCTGGGATTGTAAACCACATCGTAACAGATCTTACCCTCTAAAATATCTGTCTCATGTTCTTTTACCGGTGAAGCATCTGTATTTGGGACCATGCCAAGCGGAGTGGCATTAATAATGATCGCAGCTTCTTCTGCATAAGCATGCCAGTTATCATAGTTGCACATAATGATCTCTTCAGAAAGGTCGTATTGCCCCGGTCTTCTGGAAACCATAGCAATTTCCTTGATCCCCATTTCATACAACGCAAAAGAAATGGCTTTGGTCGCCCCTCCCGTTCCGAAAATAATAGCACGTTCTCCCGCTAATTCATCCTCGTATTGTTCGATCGGAAGTTTAAATCCGTATGCATCTGTATTTTCGCCAACTATTTTAGCATCTCTTTTTAAAATAGTATTAATGGCTCCGATCTGAGCCGCTTCAACTCCAAGCGTATCCATCGCATCAAACAACGTTTCCTTGTATGGTATGGTAACGTTTGCTCCAAGAAACTCCAGCTTATTAAAATGAGCTATAAGTGAAGAAATTTCGCTGTTACGAACAGAAACGGCGTGGTATTCTGCCTTTAATCCATGATGCTCTAAAGCGGTATTGTGCATTAATGGAGAAACGCTGTGGCTGATCGGACTGCCGATCAGTAAATAATGCGGCAGCCGGCAGGATTCGGATTGGAGAAATTTTGAGAATTCCATGATCGCTAAAGTTAATAACAAAAAAAATGCGCATCATTAAGATGCGCATTATAAATAAAGTGATAAAGATTGAATTACCTTATGCAGTAACCTCTTCTTCGCTCTCTTCTTTAGGCTCAAGAGGAGTTTCTTTGAAGGTACCGCTTTCAGCTAATTCTTTGAATTTCTTAAGATCTTTAGCCAATTGAGCAGGTGAATCTTCAATAAAAGAAGCTAATTCTTCCTCAGGCTCACCGAAAAATGTGCGGTAGTCTAAAGAAAACTCAACTCTTGTTCGTTCTCCATTGTCAAGTGGGGTGAAGCGAATAGTTCCTGTTTGATTGAGATTACCATTAATAGTAATCCAGGCAAATCGAGTGTTACGAAGATTGTCGATAAGATTGGTAGTCCACTTATATTCTTCTCCCCCGATATCGGTCTTATATTCAAAAGTCTGAGAATTAACTCTTTCGACTTTATCGATGCGTTCCAGGAACTTAGGGAATTCAACCGGATTGCTTAGAAGTTCATATACTTTGGCAAGAGGTAAATCAATTTCGATTCTTTCGTGCGCCATAATTTAATACTTGGTAGTTATGATCGTTAGAATTGTATTCTTTTGATGAACTGGTTGTCATGGAAATAGGCAGGACTCATCCAGATTGTTCCAAATTTACGGATAAAATGACTAAGCCTCAATGATAATGGCATATAAAAAAATAAAAAACTTTTTCTCCCTAAATTTTTCACCTAATTTTTTGATGTTACTTTTTTCAATCTGCTTTTAAAACTGATAAGACTAATGTTGAGTCATCTATGAAATGTCGGCAAGGAGTTGCAACCCCTTGTCGCAGATCACACTTCCATTCCCATAGCCTAATTAACGTGGGTTCGAGATAAGAACTAAGTTAAAAGGACAAAAATGGATGCTTGTGGGCACCCAAGCTTGTTCTCATCCTACTCCAGCATCCGGGGCCTGTGTCATCAATCAGGTGGGGTTTCCATCAGATCGAATCCGTGGCTGTTTGCACTGCCCCTCGGTCTGATGGCTCCAAGTCCATCTGACCGATTGTCTGATTAGGGTACCTGCGTCTTTTCCTTAACCTAATCCAACATTCTGCGCCTACACCATCAATCAGCCCATACATCAGACGGATCTTGCAGCTATTCTAACATTCTTTATCTCGAATTCACGTTAATTAGGGCTTCCTCAAAAAGTCACGCCTGAGCGGGCGGCGAAGGCAGAGAGGTTGAGTACAAACAGGGTGGCTGCGATCCAGGTTTCGGATGTACCCTGAAGTTTTGCTTTGATTTGATTGAGCGAGAGTGCCTGTTTGGCATTACCGATGCGCCCCTCAATGTGGTTGCGTTCGGCGTATTCATCGCGCTGTTTTCTTTTCTGGTAGGCGCTGAGTTTAGGTTTTGGTCCCTTAGGCAGGGCCGTCATGCGAATGCTGCGCTCACTGCACCAGCTTCGGTTGTCGTTGGTGTGGTAGATCTTGTCGCACTGAATCAGCTCCGGGTAGTGGCCGGTCAGCAGACGGTAGGTTTCCGCCTGGTCCTGCAGATCCGAGGCCTCATTGTAGGCGTCCCAGCTGATCGTCTGGTGGGTCAGGTAGCCGCCAAATAGCGACAGACCCAGCTTGGCCCCAAACTCTACGCGTTTGCCGGTTTTACCGCGCACGATCGGGCGAACATGCGGTTGGGATATGCTTACAATGCGGTCGTCGCACTGACGGCTGTCCGCATCATACATCCCCCGCTGCTGGGCGCAGAGTGTGTGGATGAGCCACAACTGACGCTGACAGGAGCGCGCCAGCGGAAAGGCTCTGCCATCCAATCCACCATGTCCAGCATCTGGTCGATATGCCCCAGGTTACGCTCGGTACAGTTCAGCAGATACCGAAGGGTCTTACGCAAACTGGCCCTGGAGGCTTTTTTCTTTTTTGACTGGCTCAGATACCGCTTGTGGGCCACCTTCCGATAGGTGCGTGGCTTGACCGCCAGCTGATCGCTGACCAGCTCCCAAAGCTCATCGATCATTCGTTCGGTCTTGCGCCGCGCTTCGTTGACCAGTGACAGATCGGTGGGGTAACGAATGTATTGATCAGCCACGGTGGCGTCGATCTTGAGTTTTCCTTTCGGGATATCGGTTCCGCAAGAGGCTGGCACAACGTCTTCCGAAAGGGTAATCAGCGTCCGCGAGAACTCATCAAAGGTCTTCTCCCCGAGCCGCTTGCGCAACTCAACAAACAGGGTGGGCGAAAACAATTGCCTGGGCCGGTAGGTCTCCAGCCCCAGGAAGAACTGCATGCAGGGATTCTCCGAGATACTCAGCAGCGTCTCCTCATCAGAGAGCCGCAGCTTGTGCTTGATGATGAAGGCACCGATGATTCACTGCCCCCGCCCCCATGTTGGGCGAAAAGCGTGTGGCGTAGACCTGGGCCATCCGGTCCCACGGCAGCAGAGCTCCCAGCTGAATCCAGCGGTTATTGGGGTCTAATTCGAGTTGGCAGAGATTGGAAAAATCCTCAAATTGGGATTGGTACTGAGAGGTATAATGTATCATATGCAAGGTTGATTGCTCAAAAGGTACATAAACCCTGCATTAAAACCTATAAAAAAGACACGTAATCTACTGTAATTACGTAATTTAGATTAGATCTGAGTAAGCCCTAATTACATTATGTACCTACCCCCAGTTCGGATTGGCAACAGGTAACCACCACTCGATATTCTTCCCGGCAACTAAACATGGACATGACACTAAGATTTTAGTGAGGGGCTTAAAATTTTTAAAATCTCTTCATGGATAGATTCTATATTGCGCTTTGCATTAATGGTTTTAAAGCGGGATTCCGTTTTTGCCAAATATTCAAATCCTTCAAAAACCTGGGTAAAGAATGTATCTCCTGCACGCTCCATGCGGTCTTTCTCAAAAGTTTTAGTTCTTTCACGCGCCTCTTTCAGGCTCAACCTTAGGTAAAAAGTAAAATCGGGTACCAAGTCATGAGTTGCTGCGGCATTGATCTGCTTGATCTGCTCAATAGACATGCTTTTTCTCCCAAACCCTTGATAAGCGGTAGTTGAATCATAAAAGCGGTCGAGTATTACAATGACATTTTTTTCCAATAGCGGACGTACTTTTTCCGCAACCAACTGGGACCGCGCAGAAGAAAAAAGCAATAGTTCTGTAACCGGATCAATTTCCAGTTCCGGATTAAGCAGCATTCCACGTATTATTTCAGAAACATCGGTGCCTCCCGGTTCCCGGAATACCTGCACTTCGTGGCCTATTTCCAACAAATGATCCCGCAAAAGTGAGATCTGCGTTGATTTTCCGCTGCCGTCTATTCCTTCAAATGTTATTAGCATCACTCCATTTATTAAGAAAATTCATATTCAAGTGATCAGTCATCACTCATTAAAGCGCAGACACAGGCGGTATTCACAATATCCTGAGAGGAACATCCACGTGAAAGATCCATCATCGGTTTTGCAAGGCCTTGAATTATAGGGCCCGTTGCAGTGGCCCCTCCCAAACGTTCCGTAATCTTATATGAAATATTGCCTGCGTCAAGGTTGGGAAAAATAAAGACGTTTGCCTGACCCGCTACTTCTGAGCCGGGGGCTTTTCGTTTACCTATCTCCGGTATCACAGATGCATCAAACTGAAGTTCTCCATCTACCGGGAAGTCGAGGTTATGGGATTTTACGATCTCAAGGGCATCACGCACTAACTGAATCCGTTCGTGCTCTGCACTTCCCCTGGTTGAAAACGAAAGCATCGCCACTTTTGGGGCCGCTCCTGTTATTTTTTGGTGAGTCTGTGCAGAATCCATGGCAATAGTCGCCAATTGTTCGGCATTGGGATATGGAACCACCGCACAATCGCCATAAGTAAAAACCTTTCCGTCTTCAAAACTCATCAGGAACACACTGGAAACAACATTGGATCCTTTCTTCAACCCTATAGTTTGGATAGCTGCACGAAGCACGTCACCGGTTGTTGAGACGGATCCAGCCACACAACCGTCAGCATCATCCGCGGTAACCATCGCGGCGGCGAAAAATAACGGATCTTTGATGATATCAATAGCGTCTGCTTCTGATATCCCCTTATGCTTTCTACGCTCATAAAAGGTATGCGCATATGTTTTCAGCCGTTCATCTGAAACAGGATCAATAACCGATAAATTCTTGGGGATACCGGCCCCCTCTTCATTCTTGATCAAGATCGGCTCAGCAAGCTTATAATCAAGTAGAAACTGAGCAGCTTCTATTATCCTTGGATCAGAAGACCTCGGAAATACTATTTTTCTTTTGTTTGATTTAGCTCGTTCTCTGATCTCAGAAATAATGTTCATTATCCTATTAATAAAAAGATTGAAATTATAGCAATACCCAAACCTGACCACTGTTTAATGGAAGGACGATCTTTCCATATCAAAATGCCAATAAAAGTTCCAAGCACTACCAATGTTACGTTTACTATTGGGAATACGATGGAACCGGGTATTAACTTCAGTGCATAGATCAAAAATATGGAGGAATAAAGGTTTACAACTCCAGCAGCAACGCCATAGCCGATTTCTTTGAAGCTGAAATGAACTTCTCTGCGTTTTATAAGAATACTTCCTCCTACCAAAAATGAAATAAAGAAAATTCCGGATACAAAGAGAGCTTCTGAAATTTGATCAGAGAATAGCTGTTCATAAATCTTAAGTCCCGTATCGGCAAAACCCGTCATCAAGAAAATAAGAATGGGCAGCCAGACATCAGAGATTCCGGTGATGCTTTTTGTGCGTATCCCTGGAACCATTAATAAAAGCGACCCAAGAGCTAAAATAATTCCGGCATACGTTATCCCTCTAATTGCTTCACCGAAAACAAAAAGACTTACTGCGATCGGAAAGATCAGTGACATACGCATGGCAGCAATACTCACTCCCATGCCAACACGATCTATAGAGCGACTGTAAACCACCATATTGGCGATAAAAAGAACGCCAAGAAGAACGGTTAATCCCAATAGCCATAAACTGAGGCCTGCACTTACTTCGGGAAACAGTGAAAATTCAGGTGAAGTAAAAAAACTGATAATAGATCCGGCCAGATAATTACATACAAGAATGTGTAAGACTCTCATTTTGTTATTTTCTGCAAGCTTCAATATCTGGGCTATAGAAAGCGAACAAAATACACTAAGCGCTATATAGATTAACCCCATCAGTTCAGTAACCGAAGCTGCCGGTTACCAAAAAATAATGGATTCTGAGGCCGATCATAAATACTTCTGGAAGTAAATGGCACGTTTCGCTCAAGATGTTCCATGATCTCTCCCATAGTCATCTTTTGTTCTTTAATCGCCTCTGCAAGGAAATACGTAAAGAGGCTGTGTCTGTTTTGCTCTCCATCGATAGATGTATAGATTCCCGACCGCTGATCTGGCCTGGCGGCAAAAAATACGGCTGAATTGCTGTTATCAGAAGTTAAAATGGAAGCAAGATCTTCAAGCGGTTCCGTTGAACCGGTTTCATTCAGAATATCGAGATCAGCAAATACAAGAATAGAACTGAGATCGAGGTTGCTTAAGGCTCTGAAGAATTGGTGAAGATCAATATACCGTGTTTCATTACTCTCATTTTCAGAGCTGCCGATCAAATAAACCTTTGAGTCTCTGATCTCAGCATATCCGCTTATATATACATGTAAGTTTTGTGGGTTTTCCGTAAATGAGCTTGCCAGTCTTGAATAGGCTCTCTCGAGTAACCTATCGCTATTTATATTGATTGCTTTTACAATATTACTGCTTCTGATGCCGAAGCCTTGTATGAAATATTCTTCCATTAGCTTGGTGTCGCGCTCGCCGTAAACACGCTCCGAAAATTCTCCTCCATATTGAAAATTTGAAAGCAGAAAAGCAGAGGAATTGGGCAGACTTCTTCCTAAAATCGGAATATCCCGTTCGACGTCTATAGAGCCAAAAGGTATATTTGGAATAGCTATAACCGACAGATCGGTTGCAAATTCAGAAGGCCGCCAAATGGTGCGTACATCATTGGCATATACCCAGGTTTCAGTGATACCATATAACACTTTATACCACTCTCCCTCTCTTTCTATTAATTTCAGCTGACTCCCCTCTGCCAGATCGGTTAAGATATTATCTCTGCTATTGGAAGGTTCATTTCTCAGTGCTGTGATCTGAGCATCAACAATCACAAACTGTTCAAATATGGAAGAAACCGGGACTTCTTTTGCACTATAAAGGGAATCATAGGAGACTTCTACTAAAATATTATCCGCAGGGTCTTCCTCAAATAAACCAGCGTCAACTTCTTCGGCAAGGTTAATAGATATTCTTCCCTCGTTAAAGCTCCAGTTTTCAGTTTCTCTTATTACCTGGTCTTGATATGAGATCCTGATTGATGGTAAATCCGAGTTATATGGCCGGACATTTATTGTATCTGCTTGGTGTACACTTCCCGTTTTCCTTAAAAGCTTATTTTCTCCTGTTTTGGAAGGTTCACCTACTGGTTTCATATTTAAGAATGAAAGACCTGTAAGTAATCCGCCGGCTCCTAACAAGGCATATCTCTGAGAAGTGGTGGGCTCTGTAAGAAGCTGATCTGAATAAGCAGCATATGCCGAAAGCCCCGCACCGGCCATACCAAGCAACACAAATCCAACCCGGGGGCGATAACGTTGTATATATCTCTCAGTACGCACTTTTTGAGCATATTCATACATGTTGATGGCTCTGATGTCGAAGTGAACGATCGGCTGAGCAGGAGTTACTCTATGTGTACTCTCTAAATAATATTGGGATGAAATGATCTCGAAATCATTAAGGTCTGTGGCTTGTTCCTCAACCACTACCCAGCTGGTGCTGGAACATGACATCAACAGAAAAGACAAGAAGATCAAAAAAAAGGATACAGATCTATTTATGCCCATGGTGTTTGTTTTGAGGCCGTAGCAATTTTTGCTGCATCAATCGCAATTACAAGTTCTTCATTGGTAGGTATAACGTGAACCTGAACCTTTGAATTGTCAGTGCTGATTAATGTTTTATTTTTGAGTTCTTCATTTCTTTTCGAATCCAGTTCAATGCCGGCAAAGTTCATTTCACTCAATACCTTCTCTCGAATAAGCGAAGCATTCTCACCGATACCACCTGTAAATATAATGGCATCAACCCCATTCATGGCAGCAATATATGATCCGATGTACTTCTGTATTCGATAACAAAATACGTCGATAGCTTCCGTACACCTGCGGTCTCCGCTTTCTGCCTCTTCGATCAGATCTCTCATATCAGCTGCATAACCACTAAGACCTAACAACCCGCTGTGCTTATTCAGTAAAGCATGAACATTGGCCAGAGATAATTCCTCTTTCTCTATGAGATAGAACACGATAGAAGGATCAATGTCTCCGCTTCTGGTTCCCATAACCAATCCTTCCAGCGGAGAAAACCCCATACTGGTATCATACGATTTCCCATCCTTGACGGCGGTAACAGAGCATCCATTCCCCAAATGACAAGTAATAACTTTAGAGCCTTCTTTAGGAGCCCCCGTGATTTGATAATATTTCCGGCTCACATAATAATGAGACGTGCCATGAAAGCCATATTTTCGTATCTTATACCTGCGATACAGCCGGTTTGGAATTCCGTATAAAAATGCATGCTTTGGGATGGAATGATGAAAAGCTGTATCAAAAACGGCAACATGAGGTACATCCGGAAGGTGTTTTTTTGCCGCCCTTATCCCATCAAGGTTTGGGGGGTTGTGAAGAGGCGCGATATCAAATGCCTGCTGAATGGCTTCCTCTACGTCTTCATCGATCAGAACCGAATCTTTGAAGGTCTCCCCTCCATGTACTACACGATGGCCTACCGCCTCAATTTCTTCCAGTGATTTTAAGTGATCGTTATCCGCTTCAAGCAATAATTCCATAATGGTTTTAAGGGCTGAGGCGTGATCTTCGATGACCATGGTTTTCTTGACCGGTTTCTCACCTTTAAACTCTTGTTTAATGATAGAAGTAACGGCCCCAATCCGTTCTACCAGGCCTTTACATAAAGATTCTTGATTTTCCGTATGGATAAGCTGGTATTTAATGGAAGAACTGCCACAATTTATGACGAGAATTTTCATGAGTGAGTTAAAGTGAGATTACTGCTCCAATGCCTATTAAATTACGAAATTTAAAGCTGCTTTCATTCCCTTCGGGGTGTGATAGCCAAAATGGGATCTCATACCGGATCGCGAATCCACGGTCTTTACCTAAATAATCAGGAATATTAATAGAAAACTGAAAACCGATACCCGCATCTGCCCGTTGTTCGTTCAGGTCAGAGATCAACCCGGGAGTAAGTTCATAATCTGCCCTGAAAAAATTACCGGCATCTGCAAAAAGATAGGACCGCAATTGAACAAAGTCGCCTAAGATAGAACTGTTCATTGCAGAATTAACAAAATTTGGGAATTCTAATTCAGCATTTACGGTATTCACAAAATTATACTGGACGAAATTTTCTTCTGAAAGAGCACGAAATTCAGTATTTGTGTAGCCACGAAGGTTAGCGTGACCAGAAATATGAAAGAGTCCATCATCTAACAAGCTGCCTGGTAAGGTGCCTTTTGCCCGACTAACGCCGTTTTGGAGCCAGCCTGCCGGTTGACGGTAACTAATTCCAAAAAGATACTCCGGAGCATTCTCTGTATCAGTATAGCCAGAGAAACTACGGACTCTGATTTCAAATTTTTCTCCCAAAGGTATTTCTTGTTTGATCTCAATCGTACCGATCTTAAAAGCTTCAAAATCACTTACGTTTTGTTTGATGGAGGCTGACAAATTAAACTGACCAACATCAAAATTTTGGCTGAGCCGGTACTCCGCTCCAACAAGTGATTTCCACTCTTCTTGCCACAACAACGGATAAGGCCGGTATTCTATATCAAATAATTTTTCCTGACTGAAGGTTAACGAGAATTCCTGATAATCAAATTCGTCAAACCCGTTCTGCCATCGCTTGTTTAGAGACAGTTCGTGCCGGCTATATCCTGTTCTTATGCTGCTTTGAATTCTGACATTTCCTTCACTCCCAAAGCTTGAAATTGCTAAAACAGGCTCAGTGAACGAAACATAATAAGAGATGGGAAGGTTGGGAAAAGCTGTTCCAAGCCAAACGCCTGCTTCAAGCCGATGAGGTCCATCCAGAAATGTGCCTTCTCTTTCCCCTAAAACCCGAGCGCCTAATCGAATACCATCCACTTCGTTATACCATGCATCAGGAGCAAAACTTAACGTATAGTTCTCGGATTGAGCGGGTAAAACTCCCGGGATCAGCATAAAGAGAAAAACGGCTATTAAAGTTCTATTACCCATTCGGGGAGGATTTCTAAAAATTCATCGGTCATAATATCATAAGTCAGCTTCATCAGTCTTAGCTGCTCCGGCCATTTTATATAAGGCTGAATGCCTTCTATGCTGATCCACTTATATTCTGAATGCTCATCATCCAGAGTGATCCCGGCGTCAAATTCCAGTTCTGCCGCAAAAGCGGGGATAGAGTGAACGGTATCAGATTTTGCTTCATAAAATTGATTCACCGAAGGAATGGTCCACAGCTTGACGGGGCTAAGTCCGGTTTCTTCTTTCAGCTCCCGCAGAGCGGCTTCCCAGCTTTGCTCCCCTTCTTTCACTTTACCACCCACCATTCTCCATTGATTGGCATAGATCTTTTCTGAAGAGCGTTTGAAGATCAAAAAATGGGGGTATCCATTTTTTTGTCTATAGGGATACAGGTCAATGAGTTTTTTCATATACAGGAAGGTAACGGGCCGTTTTAATCAAATTTCGATGTTCTTTACTTCAAGCTCCAGTTTTCCCGCCGGTACCTTCACTTCTACGGTCTCCCCGATTTCACGTCCAAGCAGGGCTTGGCCTATGGGTGAGTCGATGGAGATCTTACCTGCTGCAAAGTCGGCTTCGTTGGCGGAAACAAGGGTGTACTTCATCTCCTTGCCTACATTTTTATTTAAAATGGTAACGGTGGTCAATACTCTGACTTTGGACAAATCCAGATCTTTTGTATCTAAAACACGGGCATGAGCCAACGCATCTTCAAGCTTAGTAATGCGATCCTCAAGATGTCCCTGTGCTTCTTTCGCTGCATCATATTCGGCATTTTCACTCAGGTCACCTTTAGCTCTTGCTTCTGCAATATCAGCTGCAATCTCTCTGCGTCCCCTGGATTTCAGGTCTTTCAATTCGGCTTCCAGTTTATCGTAACCCTCTTGTGTCAGATATTGAACTTTACTCATAATCGTTGTTTTAGTTCGGTTTCTATAAATAAAAAAAGCAATCTACCTTTGGCAGATGGCTTTAACTTGCGTTCCTAAAATATGCCTTAAAATAAGGGGTTATTGCATGTATTTCCATTACTGTTTTTCATTTATAATGTAATGCTTTTTATATTTCTTGTTTGGAATTCAATTTTCAAATAAAAGAGATACTTGTGATATTTAAACCCCATGAATTTCTCATCAAAACTTTGATCAACTAAATGTTCGGAATTGCTCCAGACATCCTGTTTGTTTACGGCCTCATTCTTTTAGCAGTAGTTCTGTTTATTAATAAGCGGATCTCCTTCGACATTACATCGTTGATTTTGCTGGCAATATTGATCGTATCCGGCATTCTCACACCCACGGAAGGCCTCTCAGGTTTTAGTAACCCTGCTACCGTGACCATAGCCTGTATGTTTATTTTGAGTGAAGGGCTTAGGAGAACCGGCGCGCTGGATATTGTGGGTGACTACTTTTTCAAGCTTAGCAAGCTTAATTACCGGCTCACTATGTTCATCATTATGTTGATAGTTGGTATCATTTCCGCCTTCATAAACAATACAGCTGCTGTCGCTATCTTTATTCCGGTCATCATCAGTCTTTCAAAAGATATTGGGGAAAGTGCTTCCAAACTCCTGATGCCTATGTCTTTTGCTGCCATGTTTGGTGGCGTTTGTACGCTTATAGGAACCTCAACCAATCTTTTGGTAGATTCCATCGCTACTGATAATAATCTTGCAGGTTTTGGAATGTTTGATTTTGCCCCGGTCGGCATCATCTTTTTTGTGGCAGGTTTCATCTATTTATTCACGATTGGGATCAAAATCATCCCCGAACGGCGTAAAGATGAATCCCTGACCGATACTTTTGAGATGCAGAGCTACCTCACCGATGTTGTTCTTCAACCCAATTCTCCTTTTGTAGGCACTCCGTTAAAAAATACAGAACTGATACAGGACCTTGATCTCGATATTTTTGAGGTATTCGACAAAGATGGAAACTCGAAACCCGACCGAAATACAATTAATCTTGAGAAAAAAGATGTTCTCAGAATTCGTGGAAGTGTAAAGGAATTAAACAAGCTTCTAAACCGGGAAGATGTACTTATCAAACCTAATAAAAACTGGGAGGATAAAGATTTTGAGATCGGAAATGGTCAATTGGTTGAAGCTGTTATCGCACCTGAATCATCTTTTGAAGGGAAAAAACTTGAACAGGTAGATCTGTATCATGAATATGAAGCCGTAGTGCTTGCCATACGTCAAAAGGGAAAAATACAACAAGATCATTTACCTGATATCAGGCTTCAAAGTGGTACTTCCCTTCTTTTATATGCTAATAAAGAACGTATAAATGATATCAAAGCAGCCGAAGAGTTTGTTCTTGCAACAGAGATCGAAGTACCGGATTTCAGGCAATCTAAGATCCCGGTAGCTATTGCAATCATTGCCGGAGTTGTCGTATTTGCGGCTGTCGGGATACTCCCTATAGTAGCATCGGCTATTTGTGGTGTTATCTTAATGATGCTCACAGGATGCCTTTCCAATGAAGAAGCCTATCAATCCATTAACTGGAAGGTGATCTTTTTGCTTGGCGGGGTTTTGCCCCTTGGAGTGGCCATGCAAAAAACGGGAGCTGCGCAACTTATCGTGGACGGGGTTATTACGCAATTTGAAACATTTGGTCCCACTGCGGTACTTTCGGCCTTCTTTTTCTTATCCATGATGCTCACCAACCTCATCTCAAATCAAGCTACGGCTGCGTTACTTGCTCCCATTGCTATTGAGGCCTCTTCCACCATCAGCGTAAGTGCAGACCCTTTGCTGGTAGCTGTAACCATGGCGGCTTCCCTGAGTTTTATGTCACCGATCGGATATCAGACCAATACCATGATCTTCGGGCCCGGTCAATATAAATTCATGGATTTTGTGAAAGTCGGAACCCCGCTCAATATCTTATTCTGGATAATTGGTACCTTTGCCATCCCGTATTTCTGGCCATTTTAAATAACCGATGAAAAAACTGCTGAATACATACTTTCCGATCCTCCATGTGATCAAAGAGTATAACCTTGATAAGTTTAAAGCTGATACCATTTCCGGCTTTACGGTAGGAATTGTACTGATCCCTCAGGGAATGGCTTATGCCGTTATTGCAGGATTGCCCCCTATTTATGGCCTTTATGCCGGACTTGTACCTCTTTTTACTTACCCACTCCTGGGAACATCGCGGCATGTTTCAATAGGACCTGTGGCCATAGATATGCTGATACTTGCTGCAGGACTGGGATTTCTTGCCGGTAGCGGTCCCACAGAAAAGATTACTTTTGCCATTATGATCGCCTTTATGACCGGCACTTTTCAGCTTATAATGGGGTTCATGAAACTTGGCTTTATATTTAATCTGTTTTCCAGGCCAGTCATCTCAGGGTTTACCATTTCTGCACCTATCATTATTATTGTTAGTCAGCTTGGAACCTTAATAAATGTTGACATCCCCAATTCCCAGTACATCCATGAAATGCTTTATTATACAAGTCAGCAATTGGGGAACATTCATTATCCGTCATTAGCTCTTTCCGTATTCTTTATTCTTTTTTTGGTGCTGGTGCGGCGCTTCTATTCCAAACTCCCGGAATCAGTATTATTAGTAGCCATCACCATCATCATTGTTTCCTTTATCAGTATCTCAAAATGGGGGGTTGATCAGGTGGGAGCAATTCCACAAGGCTTACCCGTATTCGCCATTCCTGAGTTTAATATAGAAACTGTCAAACAACTGGCTCCCAATGCTTTTACCTTGGCACTTATACAGTTCATGACCATTGCGTCCCTTTCCAAAGCCTTTGCCCGGAAACACGGATATACGGTCAACCCTAATCAGGAACTGATCGCTATCGGGAGCAGTAATGTGGTCGGGAGTTTATTTCAATCCCTGCCGGTTTCATCCAGTTTCAGCCGTTCCGCAATAGCAGAACAGGGAGGAGCAAAAACCTCACTCACTAATATTTTTGCAGGAATTTTGATTCTTTTCACCCTTTTATTTCTTACCCCTCTTTTTGAGATCCTGCCTGAACCTCTTCTTGGCGCCATCATTGTAGTTTCTGTAAGCGGCCTTATTGATATAAAAGAACTCAAATTCCTGATCCGTACCAAGCGCCGAGATGCGTTAGTAGCTATGATAACATTTATCAGCGTGTTAGGAATCGGCATTCAGGAAGGAATCATTATAGGACTTGTTTCGTCGGTATTAGCATTCCTTCATAAAATGAGCAAACCCACTGTTGCAGAACTTGGGCTCATTCCCGGCACCAGAGATTTTAAAAATCGGGAGCGGTTTTCCGAAGTAAAACATATTCCCGGTATTCTTATTCTTCGGGTTGATGCTCCCTTCTCTTTCGTGAATGCCGAATTCTTTAAGAATTACATCATCGAAAAAAGTATGAACGAAAAAGAAGCACCAAAATATGTGATCATTGACGGAACTACCATCGGTGACCTTGATATTTCAGCTATGGATTCACTGCTTATGATCATTCAAACCCTGAAAAAAGAAGGTATCGAGCTATATATTTCCGGATTGATAGGTCCGGTCCGGGACGTTATTCGTAAATCGGATATCAGCACTTTTGTGAAATCCAATCGCTTCTTCAATACCGTACATGACGGTGTGGTGGTGGCCCTGAAAAATCAAGACGACCAAGATGGTGGCAACCGGCTTAACGAATACATGGAGATCTGCGCCTGATGAAGAAACTGACTACCAAAGAAATACTCGAAGAAAATCTCTCACGAACTGCTCCTGAAAAACTTAGATCCATAAAGATCCTTATTCCTGATATCCGAAGTTTGCATAACGTAGGTTCTATCTTCAGATCGGCAGATGCGTTTGGGATATCAGAGATCATCTTAGCAGGATATACACCTACTCCCCCCCGTCCCGAGATCAATAAAACAGCCATCGGCGCAGAAGAATTTATGGCGTGGCGATATGAAAAAGATGCGCTCAAAGCATTGAAGAAACTAAAGGGGGAAGGTTACTACATCGCTGGTCTCGAACAAACTTCTGAAAGTACTCAGCTCCCTGATTTTGAACCCAATAAGCATTCAAAAATGTGCATAGTTTTAGGAAGTGAAATCTCCGGGATCGAAGATGAACTGCTTGCTTTGGTGGATGAATTTGTAGCCATCCCTCAATATGGAAGAAAGCATTCATTAAATGTTTCCGTAGCTGCAGGAGTAGTTTTATATGCTATGTTGGAGAAATTGTGGGATCGATAATGGATATTCGTTAATTGTGTATTTATTAACTTATAACCTGAATTCGATTAAAAAGCAGGTTCTGTCACAGGCAAGATGGTCATTTCGCGGCGAATGCCCGGAATCTACTTGTTGTTTACGTATCTGTGATTGAATTTTCGGCGGCCAGAATAAAATCCCTGCCTTTACAGGGATGACTTTTTAGGCAATTTTCAAGCTATCAATAATCGAACTCAGGCTTGTAATAACTTTCGATTTTACGAATCATGAATAACAAATAACGAAATGTCCGATCCAAAAGAACTTATTGAAAAAGCGGAACGATTTATAAAACAACAGCAGAAAATGTATGGGGATTTTTCTTTAAATCTTGGCGAAGATAGTCCTGCCCCAAAATCTCTAAACCAGCAAAAAGATGAGAATGTAGAAGCAGATCAGGTTAAGGAATCTTCTGAAGATTACGATACTCCGGCTACACAGAAATCGGTTCAACCCGAACCCAAAAAAGAACTTAGCACTGCAGAGAAAATTGCAGCCTGCCAAACCCTGGATGAATTACAAGCTTTATGCAAAGAATCCGATGAACTCCGCACCGATCTGGAGGGTACTAATTTGGTATTCGGTGTCGGGGATCCAAATGCAGATTTAATGATTGTGGGTGAAGCTCCGGGATTTAACGAGGACAAACAGGGCGAGCCGTTTGTGGGAGAAGCAGGTCAGCTGCTGGATAAGATAATGAAGGCCATTAATTTTAAGCGAGAGGATATCTATATCGCCAATATCCTAAAGCACCGTCCGCCCAATAACCGTGATCCAAAGCCGGAAGAACGTCAGCGAAGCCTGCCCTACCTTTTGCGGCAAATTGAACTGATCGATCCTAAACTCATCTTATGTGTTGGACGAATTTCAGCTACTACCCTTTTAGATAAAAATACTTCCTTAAGTAAACTCAGGGGAGAATTTCACCCCTTCCACGGACGGGAACTGATGGCAACCTATCATCCTGCTGCATTGCTTAGAAATCAACAATGGAAACGCCCCACCTGGGAGGATGTCCAAAAATTAAGAAAGCGGTATGATGAGTTGGGCGGAAAGTAAATTATTTACACAAAGGCTCATACTCCGCTCTATTCAAGATAGCGACCTTCAAAACATCTACCGTGGACTTTCTAATCCTAAAGTGATCAAACACTATGGCGTCAGTTTTTCGAGCCTGGAGGAAACTAAAGAGCAGATGGACTGGTATCGGCAGCTGCAGGAAAATGAAACCGGAATGTGGTTCGCTATGGGACTTAAAGACAGTAATGAGTTTATAGGCGCTGTGGGACTTAATGACATGAGTAAGGAACATAAGCGAGGTGAGCTTGGATTTTGGTTGTTGCCTGAATTCTGGGGATCAGGCTATATCTCAGAAGTGGTTCCTAAAGTATTGGAATATGGATTCCAGACACTAGATCTCCACCGCATTGAAGCATGGGTAGAAACCGATAATGAGAACAGCCGAAAAGTACTCTCCAGGCTTGGGTTTCGACATGAGGGAACTTTAAGGGATCATGAGATCAAAAATGGAAAATTCATCAGTGTTGATGTTTTTGCGAGTATTGTGGATAACTTTGTCTAAAATTTGTTTAAAAAGAATCTCAATTCGGTTCTGATTTATACCTATTTTCGTTATTCACTTTTTCGTTTCAGCAAAAGATCTCTCAGTCTCTCTCATGGCAAAAAAGAACGGTTCGTACAGTAACAACTATCAGCAGGATGATTCAAAGAAGCTTGAACAAGGCGGGCGCGTTCCCCCTCAGGCCGTTGAAGTTGAGGAAGCTGTTCTTGGAGCCATGCTGATCGAACACGGTGCGGCAACCATTGCCCTGCAGATGCTGAAGCCTACCGATTTCTACAGAACCGCTAATCGACACATTTTTGAAACACTCACAAATTTATACGAGCGAGATAATCCGCTGGATCTGCTTACTGTTGAGAATGAACTAAAGGATAACAATCTGCTGGAAGTGTGTGGCGGACCAACTTACTTATCTGACCTGACCCGTTCGGTGAGCTCTTCGGCCAACATCGAATATCATTCGCAGATCATTATTGAAAAGGCGATTAAGCGAAACCTCATTCTTGCAAGTAACGATGTGATCAAAGATGCTTACGATACCACTTCTGACGCCTACGATGTATTGGATCACGCTGAGCAAAGTATTTTCGATCTCTCCAATCAAAAAAGCCGCACTTCTGCTGTACCCGTTGAGAAGCTTCTGAAAGATACGCTTTCATATCTGGAAGATCTTCGGGGCAAAGAATATGGTATTACCGGAGTTCCAACCGGTTTAGCCATCGATGATATGACCGCCGGCTGGCAGAAAGGAGATCTCGTTATAATCGCGGCTCGCCCTTCGATGGGTAAGACTGCTTTCGTATTGACAGCAGCCCGTAATGCAGCCATGCATCCGGATGAAAATCTTCGAACCCCCATTGCCCTTTTCAGCCTGGAGATGTCTAATCAATCTCTTGTTCAGCGTTTGCTAACTATGGAAGCTCGTGTCCGCGCCGATGAAGCCCGAAAAGGCACGCTTAAGGATGAAGACTTCCGCCGGCTGATAGACGCTGCAAGCCGCCTTTTCAGTGCAGAAATTTATATTGATGATACGCCTGCTATCAGTTTGATGGAACTTCGAACAAAATGCCGCAGGTTGAAAAGTGAAAAAGACATCGGCTTAATCGTGATCGATTATCTGCAGCTGATGCAGGCCAATTCGAAAGATATTGGAAACCGTGAGCAGGAAATTGCCACCATTTCACGTGGCCTTAAAAGCCTTGCCAAAGAATTGGATGTTCCGGTTATTGCTCTTGCTCAGCTATCACGAGCAGTGGAGCAGCGCGGTGGTGATAAAAGGCCACAGCTCAGTGACCTTCGTGAGTCCGGTTCCATTGAGCAGGATGCCGATATTGTAATGTTTCTATACCGCCCTGAATATTATGGCATCACCACGACCGAGGAAGGGCAATCTACGGCCGGACTTGCAGAAATCATTGTTGGAAAGCAGCGTAACGGTCCGGTGGGAAGCAAAATGATGTATTTTGTAAAAGAATATGCCCGGTTTGAGAATCTCACCTCGGCCTCTAATGACAGTCCTATGATGGGTAACGGCGGGAAAAATGGTGGCGGTAATCCTAACCTTGGCAGTGGCAATGACGGCCCTCCTCCCATGCCTCACAGCCCCGCCCCGGATGAAGATGCCCCTTTTTAAATTCGTTAATGGGTTGATTCGTTAATGGCTCATCGATTAGGCCTAATATCCTTTGCGAATACTTTGCGTCCTCTGCGTTTAACTAAAAAGATGGCAGGTTATCAAAAGTAAAACCATCACACCATCTCTTCAAACAGCGTATCAAAGGCTTTGATACGTTTTGACCAATCCAGATGGCTATTGATGTTCTGAAGTGAGTTTTTTGGCAAGGATTTCGTATTTCCGGTAAGCAGGTCTTTCAAATAGTGAAACAGGTCATCCTCGGTCTCATACAAAACCGGTGCATGTAAAAGCGGATCATGCAGGCTTTTCGGGATCAGTTCAGGGTAATGTAAGCTCTTGGGCACCAGTGGGTGGCACCCACAATATATTGCCTCCATTATAGCCACACAGAAGAATTCATAGCTTGCCGTTGACACTACGATATCACCCGAATGAAGCAGTTTGCTATAGTTTTCTTTGTCATCCACATAGCCAAAATGGGTGATCTGCTGGCCGTAACGCTGCCAGGCCTTTTCGAATTCCTCGGGTTTTTCATGTTGTGTATCCCCTGCAAGAATCAGATCAAATTTCAGATCGATGTCATTCAAGCGATTCAGCACTCTGAAAAACATGGCCGGGTTACGATCAAACTGCCAGCGTTGGTTCCAAACGATCACCGGAGTTTCATTTTCAGATCGTGTATCCGGTTGTTTGTCAAAGCTTTTCAGATCCAGGCCGGGATGCATCACAATGCTTTTTTCTCGGATCTTATCAACAGTCCCATGTTGCTTTCCATCGGGAAAATTATCCAGAAAACCGGGCAGCGCCTCCATCAGATCATCAAGGTGAAACTGGGATGAAAAAAGCAGTTTATCAGCCACCAGCATGCTTAAATAGTTGATGTAACAATAGGTCAGATCACGCTTTTCCCCATCCGGTATTGGTCGGGTAAACTGATTTTCATGCATGTACATGATCACCGGTGTATGGGCAAATCTTGGATTGGTCAGAGCCATAAACGCCGGAAGATTGGTCATGCTGCTGGTGAGCAATAGATCGATATCCTCTTCCACCTTATTTGTCATCTCTGTAAGTGTGACCGAATCCCCATGCATTCTCCATTTCCAGCCTTTATAGTTCAATTTTATGGGAATGATGTTGTGGCTGGAATGCTTCTCAAGTCCTTTAAGAAAAGCTTTATGGGAGCCGCTGTAAAAAGGTTCTACCGCCAGGATATTCATGTGTAGCAATATCGTTTGAAAACTAAGCCCAAGTATAGGAATTTTTAGGATGAGCGAATAATATTTCATGCATCCGAACACGACCTGAGGATAACCCATCTGACCTGGAAGCAGGGCAAACAACCTCGAATTCGATCTGATGGAAACCCCATCTGATCGATGGTGCAGGCGCAGGGTGTTGGAGCAGGATACGAACTGAACGTGGTTGCTCGAATCAGACAATCGGTCAGATGGACTTGGAGCCATCAGACCGAGGGGCAGGGCAATAAACCCCGAACCCGATCTGATGGAAACCCCATCTGATCGATGATGCAGGCGCAGGATGTTGGATTAGCACACGAAATGAACTTGAGTGTACCCATCCAACAATCGGTCAGACGGCTTAAAGCCGGCAGACCGGGAGGTAGTTTTTATCTAAATCGAGCTTGGATTTCGTCCAGCGGAATATAACTGATCGTGGGTTTCTTTAATGGATCGAGATAAGGCTGCTCACAGGCAAATAATTGATCGACCATTGATTCCATCTCCTGCCCGGTCAGTTTCTTTCCTCTTGGGATAGCTGCCTTGGCTGCAAAAGCGATCGCCAGTTTTTCACGGGCCTCAAGTTTCACCTTTTGTCCCAACTCCTGATATTGATGGAGCATGGAGATCAACACTTCTTCCTCGTTTCCGATCTCAATATCGGCCGGCACTCCGTTTATCATGGCCGTATTTCCGCTCAAAAGCTGAACTGAAAACCCCATCCGCTGTATAATGGAATGAAGTTCTTTGAGTAAGGTGTAGTCCGAAGCTGAGAGTTCCAGCGTTTGCGCAAATAAAAGCTGTTGTGTGCTTGGCAGCGCCTCTTCCGTGGCATTGATCGCCTTTTCGAAGATGATACGTTTATGAGCCAAATGCTGATCGATAACGGTTAATCCCGTACGTGTCTGCGTTAGGATATAAGCGTTATGCAGTTGCCAAAACCCTTTATCCTGCGCCACCTCGCCTTTAGATTCTCCTGCAGGCTGAAAAGCTTGAGTTTCATCCCCTTCAGCTCCGGTTTGGAACGATCTCCCACCATACAATTGCTTCGAAAATTCATCGCCTCTGCCCCTCACAGAATCAGGATTGTTGTTTATCCTGGAAGACATATGAAAGCCCCCGACTTCTCCTTGCGATCTGTTTGGGCGGTTGAAACTGAACCCGGAGCCAAATCCTTTGGCGGGATCGTCACTCAGAAAAGCATCCTCATTAGGCTGTATATCCGGCACCTGAAAGTGTTTGTTCAAGGCTCGATTAACAACGGAACGGGCAAGCTGTATTACGCTTCGTTCATCCTCGAATTTTACTTCCATCTTTGCGGGATGAACATTCACATCCACCTTAGAAGGATCTATATCGAAGAACAGTGCGTAAAAAGGATACTCATTGTTGCGGGTCCATGCATCGTATAAACTCAAAATTACATGCGTGAGATAGCGATGTTGAAAAGGTCGTCCATTCACAAACAGAAACTGCTCTCCCCTACTCTTTTTAGCCAGTTTAGGATCGGAAGCAAACCCATGGATCTTCACATAACTTGTTTCCTCTCCAAACTCGATCAGGCTCGCTTTATAAGAACTTCCGAATATCTGTGTTACCCTGTCTTTTAGATCCTGAATGGGAAGATCATAGATCACATCTCCATCAGCTTCCACATAAAAAGCAACATCCGTACTTGCAAGAGCTGCATACTGTATAGTTCGGAGAATGTGTCGAAGTTCTGTAACGTCTGTTTTCAAAAACTGTCTTCGAGCGGGCACATTAAAGAACAAATTTCGAACAGCGATGATAGTGCCATCATCAGTGGCGGCAGGCTTTATCTCGTGTTCTTCTCCGCCCCAGACCTCAAATTCCCAACCGTTCTCATCTTCTGCTCTTTTTGTCTTCACCGTAACCTGAGAAACCGATGCGATAGAAGCCATAGCCTCTCCCCGAAAACCAAGGGTGCGAATTTTAAAGAGGTCATCAACGGAATTGATCTTGGAGGTAGCATGTCGTTCAAAACAAAGCGGCAGATCCTCCTTACTCATCCCGCAGCCATTATCTGAAACCTGTATAAGAGTACGGCCTGCATTCTGGATCAGGATCTTAAGCTGGTCGGCTCCGGCATCAATGGCATTATCGAGAAGTTCTTTAACAACGGAAGCCGGGCGCTGTATGACTTCCCCTGCCGCAATTTTATTGCTTATTTCAGGCGGCAGTTGATGAATAATAGAATCGCTGATATGCGTGTCGCTCAATTAAATGATCTGTATTTTAAAGTGAAATTAGATAAACGATGATGGCCAATAAAGCAGCAAAGAACACAATTCTCGAAAATTGTGCAGGTCTGCGGCGAGTGTGTGTCTCAAATTTAATTCGCTTTCGCCGCTTTTCCTTTTCATCCTTTTCAGGATCGTAATATCGAAACGGGTAGTCGAATTTCTTGGGTTTGGGCCGGAAGCCGAACATTGGTTTGATCATAACAACACCTCATTTTATTGGCTTTAGAAGGCTAACGAACCAGGCTAACCTTTCGTGTCTCAATATATGAATTCCACGGGGAGAATGTCGAACATCGAACAAGGAACTTCCAATTTCCAGCGATTATTCTTTATGGATCGAAAACAACTTCAAAGTTAAAATTTCAATGTTCCTTGTTCGATGTTCTTTTGACTCTAAAATTTGTAAACTCCCTGCCCATTATTTTCTTCGAAAACAGATCTGATTTCGAACCTTCAAGTTAATTTTAACTGTAAATTATTTATTAAAATGAGCACTGATAAAGCCAAGATCTTTTACACAATTACGGATGAGGGACCTTTTTTAGCCACTCATTCTTTCCTGCCTATAGTTGAGGCCTATACGAAAGCAGCCGGGGTGAATGTTGAAACTAAGGATATTTCCTTAGCCGGACGTATTCTCGCCAACTTCCCCGATTACCTGACAGACGATCAAAAGGTATCCGATGACCTTGCTGAATTGGGTGAATTGGCTAAAAAGCCGGAAGCAAATATCATGAAGCTTCCTAATATCAGTGCTTCTATTCCGCAGTTAGTGGAAGCGATCAAAGAACTTCAATCTAAAGGGTATAAGATCCCGGACTATCCTGATGAGCCTAAAAATGAAAAAGAGAAAGAGGTTCAGGCTCGCTACGGGAAAGTTAAAGGAAGTGCGGTCAATCCTGTTTTAAGGGAAGGAAATTCTGACAGGCGTGCTCCAAAAGCGGTAAAAGAGTATGCGCGCAATAATCCTCATTCAATGGGAGAATGGAGTTCAAACTCTAAATCTCATGTAGCAACCATGGGCGACCATGATTTTGCTTCTTCAGAGCGTTCCGTTACCGTAAATGATGGCGATGATGTAAAGATTGAGTTTGTGGATAGTAATGGAAATGTGACGATTTTAAAAGAAAGCACCCTACTCCTTCCCGGTGAAGTGATCGATGTCTCTGCCTTGAGTAAAAAAGCATTGGTTGCCTTTTTAGAAAAAGAAATCAAAGATGCCAAAGAAAAAGGTGTACTCTTTTCACTGCACACGAAGGCCACCATGATGAAAGTTTCCGACCCGATCATCTTTGGTCATGCCGTACGAGTTTACTTCAAAGATGTGTTTGAAAAGCACGGTGAAACGCTACAGAAACTGGGTGTTGATCCAAATAATGGATTTGGCGACATCGAAGCCAAAATCAAAGAGCTGCCTGAGGACAAGCAAGCTGAGATTAAAGCAGATATCCAAAAATGCTATGAAAATGGCCCTGATCTGGCCATGGTGAATTCATACAAAGGAATCACAAACCTACACGTTCCGAGTGATGTGATCATCGATGCTTCTATGCCGGCTATGATCCGGGAATCAGGTCAAATGTGGAATAAAAATGATGAAACACAGGATACCAAAGCAGTTATTCCGGACAGCAGCTATGCCGGTATTTACCAGGAGGTGATCGATTCCTGTAAAGAACACGGAGCTTTTGACCCGACCACCATGGGAAGTGTTCCCAATGTTGGATTGATGGCTAAAAAAGCCGAAGAATACGGTTCCCACGACAAGACTTTTGAGATCCCCGGAAGTGGAACGGTACGCGTAGTGAATAAAGCCGGTGAAACTATGCTTGAACATTCTGTGCAAGAAGGCGATATCTGGAGAATGTGTCAGACCAAAGATGATCCGATCAAAGATTGGGTGGGATTGGCCGTGCGGAGAGCCCGTGAAACCGGAGACCCTGCTGTGTTCTGGCTTGATGAAGACCGGGCTCATGATACAGAACTCATCAAAAAAGTAAATCAATATTTGCCTGAGCATGATACCAAAGGTCTCGAAATTCATATCATGTCGCCTGTTAAAGCAATGCGTTTTTCTTTGGAGCGAATCAGGGATGGTAAGGACACTATTTCTGTAACCGGAAACGTGCTGCGTGATTACCTGACTGACCTCTTCCCCATTCTTGAGGTTGGAACAAGTGCAAAAATGCTTTCTATAGTACCACTAATGAATGGCGGCGGTTTATTTGAAACCGGAGCCGGCGGATCTGCTCCAAAACATATTCAGCAGTTTCTGGAGGAAGGGCATCTTCGCTGGGATTCCTTGGGGGAGTTTCTGGCATTAGCGGTATCACTCGATCACCTTGGAAAAACATTCGATAATGAACGAGCCAAGATCCTTGGAGAAACATTGGATACAGCGACTTCCAAGTACCTTCAAAACGATAAATCCCCTTCCCGAAAAGTGAATGAGCACGACAATCGTGGAAGTCATTTCTATTTGGCTATGTACTGGGCTGAAGCATTGGCCGGACAATCGAAAGATGGAGAGTTGTCAAAACGCTTCAAGCATGTAGTACAGAAGCTTAAAGAAAACGAAGCCAAGATCAATGAAGAGTTGATTGCGTCACAAGGAAGCCCTCAGGATATTAAAGGATATTACTGGCCGGACCGTGATCTTGTATTTAAGTATATGCGTCCAAGTGAAACCCTGAATTCAATTATTGAATTGGTTTAAAAATTCAATTTTGGTTTTTCTGATCTTAGCCCGGTTCCTTAAAGAGCCGGGTTTTTTTATACCCTGATAATTATCCTTTTTTGATAAATCAAAAGGCTCATCAAGAATTAAAAGCGCTACCAATTTTACATTTGTGACTGATTTATAAAAACTTAAAAAGAAATTATCGTCAGGTGTTTACTTTCAGGTTCAAATGGAATAGACTAAAGCAATGAAATTTGATCAATCACATAGCACAACCAATGAGGCTCTTTCGATGACTTTGAGCCATGCTATGTCTTTGACCAACACCACCATTACGATTACAATTACAACCCCTTAGGGGGTGCTTTTCTACATATCGCCATTTGGCATTATGCCATTCTCAAATAGCTTCAACGCTTAAAGTCATTAATCTCACTCTAAAATGAATATGTTTATATTAAAATTTGGTGGAACTTCTGTCGCCACTGCGCAAAACCTGAAAAAGGTTCAGACCATCATAAAAAAACATTCTGAATCTCATAAAGTTATAGTTGTTGTATCAGCCTTGGGAGGAGTTACCAATCAGCTGCAGGAATGTGCAACCCTTGCTGGTAATGGCAACGACACCTACAAAGAAGTTCTGGAACACATAGAAAAGCGACATCTCGAACTTTGTAATGAGTTGTTACCTGTTAAAGAACGCAATAGTACACTCACTCAGGCAAAACTTCTTCTAAACGATCTTGAAGACATTTGTCGCGGTGTGTTTTTGATTAGAGAACTCTCCCCCCGATCTCTGGATCATATCCTAAGTTATGGAGAGGTGCTTTCGGCCGCAATCATCTCGGATTATTTGAAAGCTTCAGGATTGGATACCGGTTTATTCGAATCAACAAAATTTATCAAAACCGATGACCGGTTTGGTAAAGCAGCCGTGGATACCAACACCACCTACCGTGAAATTCAAAAACAGTTTCAAACGGCTCCCCCTGTTTCGGTTTGTCCTGGATTTGTGGCTTCATCAAAAGATGATGAATTGATTACAACTTTAGGCCGCGGAGGTTCCGACTATACAGCAGCTTTGATAGCAGCAGCTCTCCAAGCCATAGAACTTCAGATCTGGACGGATGTAAGCGGTATGATGACTTCCGATCCAAGGTTGGTACCAAATGCTCATCCTATCGAGCACCTCTCCTATGAAGAAGCCATGGAGCTTTCTCATTTCGGGGCAAAAGTAATCTATCCTCCGACTATTCAGCCGGTCTTGGATGCAGACATCCCGGTTCACATAAAAAATACATTTGAATCCGATCATCCTGGAACCCTTATTTCTAAAGACGGGCCGGAGAATGACCAGGTTGTAAAAGGAACTTCGTGTATTAGGGAAATTGCTATTTGTACTCTTACGGGCAGCGGAATGATTGCCGTACCAAATATTTCCTATCGTTTATTTGGATCATTGAGCCGGCAAGAGGTGAATGTAATCATGATTACCCAAGCTTCATCCGAACACTCAATTACAATCGGGATTGCCATTGATGATGTTGATAAAGCTATAAAGGCAATCTCAGAAGAATTCTCTTACGAAACAGAAATCCACAAGATAAATCCGCTTGAAGTTGAAACAGGGTTATCTATTGTAGCATTGGTCGGTTCACGTATGAAAAAACAAGTGGGCGTAAGCGCAAAACTGTTTGATACGCTGAGCCATAACGGTGTGAATGTCAGGGCAATAGCACAGGGTTCAACCGAGCTTAATATTTCCGTGGTCATTGACAAAAAAGACCTCAAGAAATCCCTTAATAGTATTCACGAAAGCTTCTTCCTTTCCGACCGCCGAAAGCTTCACTTGTTTATGATTGGAGTTGGAAATGTGGGCCGGGTTTTTATAGATCAGGTAAAAGCCCAGCAAGAGTATCTCGCCAAAAAGCATAACCTGAATGTGTTTATAGCCGGACTGGCGAATTCTCGACAGATGTATTTTGATGAGGAAGGTATGGACCTTGAAGATGGGGAAAAACTGTTGGAGGAAGAACATCAGGAAATGAACGCCGAAAAATTTATAGAAATCATGAAAGACATGAATCTGAGAAATTCTGTTTTTATAGATTCTACAGCCTCGGGTGATATCGCCAAACTTTATAAAGATGTGCTGGAAAGCAGTATTTCAGTGGTTACACCAAACAAGATAGCATGTTCGTCTTCTTACAAGAATTTTAAAGAATTAACCGATTCGGCCATTAAATACAAATCAAAGTTCTTATATGAGACTAATGTCGGAGCCGGACTTCCCGTTATTTCAACCCTTAACGACCTGATTAAAAGCGGGGATGAAGTTCATAAAATTCAGGCTGTACTTTCCGGAACATTGAATTTCATCTTTAATAATTATGACGGCACCAAAAAATTCAGTGATGTTGTAAAAGCAGCCAGAGAAGCCGGTTTTACCGAGCCCGACCCTCGAATTGACTTAAGCGGTGTGGATGTAATGCGTAAAATTCTGATTCTGGCACGTGTCAGCGGTTACGAACTTGAACTCGATGACATTACCAACAATGGTTTTGTTCCTGAAGAGTGCATGAAAACAGATTCACTTAAAGAATTCTATACCAAGTTGGATGAACATGATGATGTTTTCAGACAGATTTATGAGAAAGCCAGTGAACAAAACAAGCGGCTTAAATATGTAGCCACTTTTGAAAATGGGAAGTCGCAGACCGGACTTGAGGCTTTCGCTTCCAATCATCCGTTCTATAATTTGGGAGGAAAAGATAACATTGTGCTTTTCTATACCAATCGATATAGTGACCAGCCTTTAGTTATAAAAGGAGCCGGAGCCGGTGCGGCTGTCACGGCTTCCGGTATATTTGCTGACATCATGAAAATAGCCTCAGCCTGATATGAATTCTATAAACGTTTTTGCCCCCGCTACTGTCGCTAATGTTGCCTGTGGTTTTGATGTGATGGGTTTTGCCCTTCAGGGAATTGGTGATGAGCTTGTCATTCGTAAGACAGAAAACCTGGGACTTAACATTACGGCCATTCATAATGCTGACTCCTTATCAAAGAATTCAGATGAAAATGTAGTAACGGTTTCGACACAGGCTCTTTTAGGCAACCTGGAAACACAGCCTGAATTTGGCTTTGAATTTGAGCTTACCAAAAGAGTAAAACCGGGAAGCGGACTTGGGTCAAGTGCATCAAGCTCTGCAGCTGCTGTTTTTGGGGTTAATGAATTGCTTGGGAAGCCCTTCAGTAAGAAAGAATTAGTCGCATTTGCGATGGAAGGAGAACGGCTCGCTTCGGGAATTCCTCATGCTGATAATGTAGCACCTTCCCTGCTTGGCGGTTTTATTTTGATCAGAAGTTATAATCCTCTCGACATCATAGAACTCGACTACCCGGATGATTTGGTTGCCACCGTAATTCATCCGCAAATTGAAATTAAAACGGCAGATGCCAAAAAAATGCTTCGTAAACAAATAGAACTAAAAGATGCTATTACTCAATGGGGAAATATTGGCGGGCTTGTCAGTGGTTTAGCTATAGCTGATTATGAACTCATTGGGCGCTCTTTACATGACGTTATAGCCGAACCCATCCGGGGAATATTGATTCCTTCTTTTAAAGAAGCAAAAGAAGCTGCTTTAAGTACCGGAGCTTTAGGGTGTAGTATTTCCGGTTCAGGCCCCTCTATTTTTGCTTTGAGCAGGGGAATGGATACAGCAAAGGCGGTAGCCACTAAGTTTGAAGCCCTTTTCAAAAGCATTGGACTTGAAAGCTATGTACATATTTCACCAATCAATGCTAAAGGCTGTGAGGTGTTGAAATGAAATATTACAGCACAAATGGTAAAGCCCCTATCGCTTCATTCAGAGAAGCGGTATTTAAGGGACTCCCGGAAGATAACGGCCTATATATGCCTGAAAAAATACCTTCGCTTCTTCCCTCTTTTTTTGAAGCCTTGCAAGACCTTTCGCTTCCTGAAATCGGGTATCAGGTTCTAAAGCCTTTTGTGGGAGAAGAAATTCCGAACAATAAGCTTGAAGACATTCTTCATAATACCCTCAATTTTGAAATTCCTTTGGTCAGGGTTTCCGGGGATGTTTATTCACTTGAGTTATTTCACGGGCCTACTTTTGCGTTTAAGGATGTCGGAGCACGGTTCCTTGCAAGAAGCCTCAGCTATTTCAGTGAACAAACCGATCAAAAGCTCACGGTATTAGTGGCTACATCTGGCGATACCGGCAGCGCTGTTGCACAGGGTTTTTATGATGTTCCAAACATTGAGGTTTTGATTCTTTATCCCTCTGGGAAAATCAGCCACTTCCAGGAGCAGCAAATGACTACACTTGGTAAAAATATTACCGCATTGGAAGTGTCAGGTACTTTTGATGACTGCCAGAACATTGTTAAACAAGCTTTTCTGGATAAAGAATTGAGCAGAAGCATCAATCTTACTTCCGCAAATTCAATTAACATTGCACGGTTATTACCACAAAGCATTTATTATTTCTATGGATTAGCTCAGCTCCCAAAAGAAAAACAGGCTCAGGTTGTAATATCTGTGCCAAGTGGTAATTATGGAAATTTAACAGCCGGACTTATTGCTCAAAGGATGAACGTACCTATTCACCACTTTCTGGCTTGTTCAAATATAAATGATACGGTGCCCGAATATCTGCGAACGGCTGAGTATAAAGCCAAGCCGGGTATTCAAACCATTTCAAACGCTATGGATGTGGGTGATCCAAGCAATTTCAGACGAATGTTGGATTTATTTTCCGGTTCATACCAACAAATGGCTTCTCATATTTCAGGTTATTCATTCAATGACGAGCAAACCCGGGCAGCTATACACAAAGTTCATGAAGAAACAGATTACATTCTGGACCCTCATGGTGCCGTAGGTTACCTGGGACTAAAGGATTACCTGGAAAAGAATGGTGGAACCGGCATTTTTCTGGAAACTGCACACCCCTATAAATTTAAAGAAACGGTAGAAAGCGAAATTGAGAAAAAAATAACTCCTGTCCTCTCTTTTGATGAACGTAAGAAAAAATCGCTGCCTTTTTCATCAGATTTTGAAGACCTGAAATCTTATCTGCTGAAGCAATAATTAAATTCTGAACTTCTTTTTGAAAACCGGACTCAGATATTTTAAAAGTATCAAAAGAAATACAAATACAGCCAGAATCACCCATATTGCATAATCCTCATAAGTCTCATAAAAGAGAAGCAGCTCATTACCGGCAAAAACGGAGAGCCAGACAAAGGTTGGTGTCCACAATAAAGCCGTAAGCCCGAAGTAAAGCAGGAATGTCCAGAAGCCCGTTTTCAGGATTCCAGCACTTAAATAAACTGGAAAACGACTTCCGGGAATGAATCGGCTCAACACTAAAATAACCGGACCCTTTTTTTGAAACCAGGCTTCAGCACTATATACATTTTCCTTTTTTACCATCCACTTAAATGGAGGAATGTTAAAAATAGCATTCCCCATAAAACGTCCGGCAAAATAAAGCGTAAAATCTCCAATATAAATTCCTGCTGTTGCAGCTATTGCAGCCGGCCAAAAATCAATTAGACCCTGGGCGGCCATTAGACCGGCTCCGATACAGGCCAGATCTTCACTCATCAAGGTTCCCAGTATGATGAGCAGCATGTAAAGCACTATGAGCTCGTTCTTTGAGTCAGCCTTCACATCATCCAGATAAGGCACGAGTTTCTCAAGGCTGCCTTTCTTAGTCTGAACCGAGTCTGTAACTTGTCTGTTGCTATCCAAAACTACAGAATCCTGAAGAACAGGATATTCTGAAGATACGTTAATACCATAATCAGAAGCAGAGAAAAGCCCGGCCAGAATAAAGATAGTACAGATTCGAATATACTTCACAAAGAGGATCTCCTCATAGGTTAAGAGAATGTAATGGGTGTGAACTCCAAGTTTTTTTCCAGAAATTCTTTTTGTGTTATAACAGGTTCAAAATGTGATTCTATATCAGCTTTTAGTCTTTCGGCCAACAATTTTCGGTCATCATCTAAAATTTTATCAGGACCAAAATTAAGAACGGCTGTAAAAGATTTTAGTTTCAGCAAGTTGAAGAAGTGTACAAAAAAAGGAGTATCGTCCCACCAGCAAACAGAATGGCAAGCAACCTCCTGTTGTGCATTTGTTTTGTATGAAATAGACACTGTGGAAACCGGAAACTGCTGTGAAGCGGGATACTCTAAAAGGGAAGTTCTGAAAGGTAAAACTTCATAACCGGGACTTGTTGTACCCTCCGGAAAAAGAATGATTCCCTGATTGGCATTAATATTCCTTGAAATGAGTTTGTTCACTCGGGTTACATCCCTCTTCCTTTGCCGGTCAATAAATAAAATTCCGCAGGTACGAATTATAAAACCAATGAACGGCCATGTTTTAACATCACTTTTAGCTACAAACAGGCATCTTAGCTTCGAGAAAAGAACAAAAATATCTATATAGCTCAAATGATTGGAAACCAGCAAAAATGGAGGCTCAGGTACTTCGTTCTTGACTACTACATTGGCACCCAGAATCCAACAGCATACTTTACCCCATGTTCGAAGAAGATACCCTCTCAGTTTCTCGTAATTAACCCCGATTACTGATCCCAAAAGGCAAAGCATAATCAATGAATAAAATAAAAGGGTTGTGACAAGAAAACTGATTAATTTTGTAATAGCCCGAATAATACTCATGGGCGGAAATTAACAATTTATATTTGAAAAACAGGCTTTTTGTTTCCGGATTTAACGCGTTCAGATCCAACTAAATAAGATAGTCGATGGAATCAAAGGGAAGGACAGAACATGGAAAGAGGAGTTAATTACCAAAAGAAATCCTAAATGGAATTCTTTGAATAAAGGCATCCTTGGTGAGTGGCCCCCAAAATAAGACGTTGCCTCTCGGGTCATCCTGATCCCGAGGCTTCGGGAGAAGGATCTTGCCTTTTGCGAAGCATCGATGTTTGAATGACTCAAAATAGATAAAGTAGCCGGCATGTAGTTTATGTCATGCTCACATCCTTACATAGGCAAGATGGTCTTTCGCGGCGAATGCCCGAAATCTAATTGTTTTTTTAGGTATCTATGATTGAATTACCGGCAATAATAAGATCCCTGCCTTCGCAGGGATGACTTTTTAGGCAGTTTTCAAGCTGTCAATAATCGAACTCAGGTTAATAATAAACTTTCCCTGTTAAGCTGATGTTCACAAATTGTTTAGTTTCTGTCTCGATTTTTAAAGTTGACGGAACTGATTTACTTAGATCGGAAATATTTGTAATCTTTGTATATGCTTTACTATAAAAAATACGAATCTTCAGACGAGAACGATTGGGTGGTCTTTGTACATGGTGCCGGAGGCAGTTCATCTATCTGGTTCAGCCAGCTTAGAGATTTCAAAAAGCACTTTAATGTATTGCTTATTGATCTTCGCGGACATGGCAAATCAAAAGATCTTTTGCAGAAATATTATGAAGAGGACTATTCCTTTGAATTTATCAGCAAGGATATCCTGGATGTCTTAGATCATTTAGAAATTGAAAAAGCGCATTTTATTGGTGTTTCTTTAGGAACCATCATCATCAGGACAATTGGGGAAATCGCACCTGACCGGGTCAAATCGGCTGTTTTATGCGGTGCCATTACACGGTTGAATACACGTTCACGTATCCTTGTCTTTTTAGGACATATGTTCAAACGTTTTATCCCCTATATGTGGCTGTACAAGTTTTTTGCATGGATCATCATGCCCCGAAAAAGACATGCTAAATCCAGAAATTTATTTATCAGAGAGGCTAAAAAACTTTACCAAAAAGAATTTTTAAGATGGTTCAAGCTTACCAATGAGGTCAATCCTCTTCTAAAATATTTCAAGGAAAAAGAGATAAAGTCCCCCATGCTTTATGTGATGGGAAGCGAAGATCATATGTTCCTGCCTCCTGTAAAACAGATCGTAAAGAAACATAAGAATTCAACACTACAAGTAATTGAAAATTGTGGGCATGTTTGTAATGTGGAACGCCCGGGGGCCTTTAACAGATTAACTATTCGATACCTGAAACAACATTCTACCTGATCTTATTACTGCCCTGATGGCAATTGAAAGATCCAGGCCTCATCATTGAAAGTACTGCGAATCTCAATGGTTCTTGCTTTTGCGGTATCGTAATCTTCATACGCTTCAAAAGCCACGTAATTGAATCGTGTCTCAGGGTTGAAAAGAATGCGGGTTTCGTAGCCTTCATCTTCAAGCATTTGCTTGAAATTCTCCGCATTTCTTGGAACTAAAAATGAGCCTCCAATAATGAAATATTGAAGGTTAGAAGTATCATCTGTCTCCACTTCTTTACCATTTGCCTGATATTCAAGATATTCTTCCAGTGAAAACGCCTTAGGTACTACAACCATCAGCTCCGGCCGATCTAAAGAAATCGTAAGGTCTTCTTCAGGTTCCTCAGCTTGTTCATTTGTTTCTTCCTGATCTATTTGTGGTTCTGTTACTTCAGCTTCGGTTGTATCTTCCACAGCCTCCTCTTGGGCACGTTCAACGGGCTCAGTCTCAGTAACTACAGGTTCATCTGCAATGGCAGCTGAAAAAACTTCTGGTTCAAATACGCGATCTAAATCTGTTCGCATCTCATCTCTTGTGTTATTAAGAACTTCGCGCGTCGTTAATTTTTTATTTTCCACCCGTTTTGATACCGGTTCTATTAACTCAGCCTGAACAATAATGATCAATTCATTTTCGAGAAAATCATTAGAATTATAACCAAATAAATATTTAAGCCCAAAGAACCAACCCGGAAGATCTTTTAATATGGGTACTCCTCTTCTCACCGCAGTTTCTTCCGTTCGATAAAGCCCGGCAACATAGGTAGATTCCCCATTTAAAAGGATAGCTGAAGTTTCTGCCGATTGCTTGTTTACAATGGTACTTACCACATCAGGTTGCGCGGTTGACCTTTCCACAGCAAGGTTCAGGTAGATAAATGAGGTGTCGCCTTGTGTAATTATTTGCGGAGTTACAGTAAGGATAGTACCTGTACTCACGAAATTATCTGTCACGTTTCCGGCAATATCACGCTGCTTAATCGAGAAATCCTGCCCAACCTGAATATTACCTTCCTGACCGTCCACAACCTTGATGGATGGAGTTGCCAATACCTTACCAAGGTTATCCGCTTCAAAGGCTCTAAAAAGAGCCTGAACACTGATACCGGGACCATATTCTCCCAAATTAACCAGTGCATTAAACGCATTCTGTGATACGTTTGCAGCATTGAATGAATTAATGGCTACAAATTGATCGCTGAGATCTGATGAAGGAACAGACTCCTGTCCATCACTTCCTACAAAGTCACTGACATTATCAGGAGCATCGCTTGTCAAAGTGGACCAGTCAATCCCAATCTCCTGCAAAGCTCGTTTATTACCTTCAAAAAAGGTTGCATTTATTCGTACTTCGCGAGTTTGAGTGGTGGCTAAAACATCCGCCAATGCTGCGGTTCCTTGCCCTCCACCGGCCTGCCCGGTATTTCCACCCGAAATGTTTTGCGTTGTTTTCGGTTCTGGTCTTGTTATTTCATAGAATTCATCATATTCAGTCAATTCCAGATTTTGGAATCTCAGGATGTATTCAAGCGCATCCATCCAATGCATAGCCGGCAGATTAACACCAATCTCACCGCTATAAGCTGATTTATCAATGATAAATTTATTTTCATACTCTTGAGCAAACGTATTTATGATCTCAATGGCCTCATTGTAGGTGGTATTCTTATTGAAAGCTACAATTTCGTCAGGATTTGTGTACTCTCTGAGTGGATCAATGATCTGAGCTGAAAGGTGTTGTGGAATAATGGCCGCAATGGCAAAAGCCACCATAAAAATAGAAAACAAACCTGATTTATATCGTATTTCTTTCATGGGTTTCATTGCTTTGTCTCCAAGGTAACTAATTCCGTAATGCCACCTTTATTTAAATTGAAAGTAGCAGATTTATTTCTTAGATCTATCGATTCTAATACACCGAGATAAACTCGATCGCCCTTTCTCAAGGATGTTATATTTCCCGCCTGATCTACTATAAATACTCTTGAACCCGTCAATCCGATTATTCTGCTCTGTTCAACATTGATCAGGTTTTCCTCGTTTGGCGGCAGCGAAGGCTGAATAAGCGGGTAAAATGGATTGTATAGCGATACCTCCTCATTCATGGTCAGCCGGCTTGTATATTCTTCGCCTTCCTGTATGGGTATTCGTTCGTAATAACTTTGCAGCGCAAAACTAAAAGTAACTTCTTCCAGTTCCTCATTATTTCCACCGGCCGGGCTTATAGAAAGATTGGTAATCTTATTCAGTAACTGGCTGTTTTCAAGCTTGTTAATGAAGTTTACAAAATTTCTATAATTTGCATATCCATTAATATTTGATTCGAGAATACCATATTGATCCTGAGCAGTTGAATCCGAATAAACAAAATCAAAATACACTTTTGATGAAGGGCTGCTCCCGCTGATATAATTTAGATAGTCGTAAACATAGTCAGGATTTGGCTGCTTAAATAATGACTTATCGTAGTTTTCAATGATTGACAATGCCTCTAAATAGGTTGCATTAAGTGCCGGAAATGCATCACTTATAGCCTTTTTACTGTTATACTCCTCTTGCTTTTCAGTACGTGTCTCTTTCAGTTTTTCCAGCTTAGAAAGCTGAAAAAACTTGATATAAGTAAATGCCCCCCCTCCAAAAATAGTCAGAGTCAATAATAAAATCAGGGTATTTCTGAGAGCGTATGACAATTTTTTAATCCTGTATTAAATTCTGTATGCCTTGTACACTCTGCGGAGTATATATGTTTTCATCCTCAACAAAGGATTGTATCGTATATCTAAATTCAAATACTTCCTGTTCTCTGATAGTACCTGATCTAACGTTCAATAATGTTGCTGATTCAAAAACATCTGCTAAACGGGGAATTCTGTTTTGATACATCGCAGTGCCGGCAAGATCCACAGTGCCATTTTGGCCTTCAGACATAGAATTGACCCATATTGAATTGACATTATTGAATCCACGATTCAACAGGTCCAGATTAACAGACCACCTCAAAGTACCCTGGTTCAGCTCACTTAATAATCCAAGCTTTGCCTGAATTTGATCTAACTCATTGGTTATTTGTTCGGAGCGCTGAACTGTTGGGTCAAGAGCTCGAATCTGAGAATCCAGTGCACTAATTTCACCCTCAAGCTGGTTTATCTGGCTCGCATAATTGTTGTAAAAGTAATTTACCACTATGGGTGTTAGCAAAATACATAAGAGCAATAAGAAACCATGCCATTGTAACCGAAAAACTTTCTGCCGGTCATTTACATATCCCGGCAAAAGTGAAATTTTCGGGAAATTTTCTTTCCTGAAGCCTGATGCCATCCATGCTGCACCAATTGCATTGGTAAAAGCCGGAATAGAACTTTCACTAACACTTTCAGACTCAAAAATCTCCTCAGAAAAACTGAATTCTGAAACATCTACATCCTGGAAACGTTCTTCGAAAAATTCGATGGCTGTTTCACCTAAAGAATTATTACATATAATCAGACGATCAAGACTTGCTACTTCGCCGGTATCCAGCTGGAACAGGATTTTACTAAATACCGTATTTAAAAACCGTTGATTTTTTGTCCCTTCTATAACCACAGGAGCAACTATCCAAAGCTTATCCCCTTTTAAGAACAGAATCCTTGTTTTACTTTCCCCAAACTGGATGATCCCGGTTATACTTCCTTCATCTAATTCATAGTTTGCGCGAATAAGACCAACTAAGATCGTTTCATCAGGTTGTACATCAGAAATTAAAAGCTTTCCGCGATAGAAATTTAAAGAGCTGTTAACTAACTGAAGTATTCCAGGTTCTTCATCAATGGAGGCAAGAAGCAATGAACCATCATCCCGCACTGTATAAGAATAATAGTCAGAAGATTTAGAAACTCCATGCAAAGCCTCTAAACGATCATCTATGATGACCCGAAGATCTTTTTTCTTGATTGAAGAAAAATCAACATCCTTTAGTATCTGAAATAGTGTCTGGCCTGCGGGTACACTTAACCCCAGATCAACCCGATCCGGATCAATCCCGCTTAGCAAATTGTAGAGGAGCAATTCATTTGAAGAGGCCGCCTCTTCAGTCTCACCGGCCATATCTGTATCAATGATATCATCGGCGGACTCTTCTTCAAAATCATCAATCCCCAAATCATCTAAATCATCAAAACCGGCAAGTGCCTCCTCAAAATTTATCTCATCCGCATCATCATCTTCTTCTTCTTTTTCTTCAAGGCCAAAGACTTCTCCCTCTTCAAGTGCATCATCTGCGCCGCCAAAAGCCTCTTCACTATGTGATCTTCTCCTATCTTTATCTTTTTTATTAAGGCTTTCAACTAACCGTGCTTTATCCAGCCCAATGAGGGTAATTTTTTTATTTGTTACTCTTATCTTGGCGACTTTTAAATAGTCGTCATCAACTACGAGCCCTGTATATATTTTGTTTCCTCCAATCATATCAGATATCAGTAGTTTATTTCACTTAAGAGCTGAACAATTTTCGTTTTGTTGTTGGCGAAGTTGAGCGCAGTTTCTTTTGAAATAATTCCCTGATTGTAAAGCCTTTTCAGGTCTTGTTCCATCGTATTCATGCCTTTTTCACCGCCTTCCATCAACATTTGATAGATCTCGCTGATATTATTGTTACGAATTGCAGCTCTGACAGAAGAATTAACCAATAATACCTCTTTAGCCAACACTCGCTTTCCGTCCAAACTTGGAACTAATTTTTGACTTATTACACACGTGAGAACATCAGCCAGACGAGCACGCACCCTGTTTTGCTCTTCAGAAGGAACCTCACCTAAAATACGCTCTATACTTTCCATAGCAGAAGAAGTGTGCAATGTTCCAAAAGTTTTATGTCCGGAATCTGTAATCTCCAAAGAAGTCATAATTGTTTCCGGGTCCCGAAGCTCCCCAATTACAATAATATCAGGATCCTGACGCAATGCTTGCACAGCCCCTTCTTTAAAGGAAGGAACATCTTTACCGACTTCACGGTGGCGAACAACTGATTTGATGGGTTCATGAATTAATTCTACCGGTGAGGCAATGATCACAATGTGTGACTGAACAGTACGGTTATTTGCATCAATTACGGTATCAAGTGTAGATGACTTACCGGAACCCGTAATACCGGTTATTAAGGTTAAACCGTATTTATAATATTTAAGGCTAAGAGCTTTGGCTACTTCTGTATGGGTTCCCAGACTTTTAAATGGGCGAATGGTATTGTCAATCTTTCGCATATTTAAAGCAAGATGCTCTAAATCAAAATACATATCAGCCCTGAATCGTTGTGAGCCCCCATTTTTTAATGCAAGCGAGTATGAGAAGTCCAGATTTTTATCTTTGATCAGTGTTTCCCGTTGCGTGGGTAGAATGGCATTATGCAACAAAACATCAGTTTCGTCCAGCGACATATCCGGTAGTTTCGTTACAGGGTTTTTATCTCCAAATATACGATACCAAATTTTGCCCTTACAGCCGGGACCTCCCAAATCAATATCTGAAGCCTCATTTTTGAGCATGGCGAGCAAAAATTTGTTCAATATATCGGTGAGCTCCTGACGATGATCATCATCTAATCCGTCAATGATCTCACCCAGCTTCATATGACGATCTAACCCGCGTAAAGTCCGCGGGAGCTGATCGACCACCGGTTTCGTTAGGTCGGTTAATGATGTTGATGTTGTTGCCGCCTGCATAGTAAAGCCAATATCAGTTAAGAGAACAGTGTATAGATATTATTGTAGATGATTTGTTACAAACTAAATTAAATTATTTTAATATAACAAACCTAAATACAAACTTATTTACATAGATACTGATAAAAAATCACCAATTGGTATCGTTCAATAACCTTTTTTTCAAATTCAGTAACTGTACATTCATATTACTGATCTTTCGCTGCTGTATTTCGATGATATTTTTTGTGAAGATATTAAAAAGCTTTTCCGGTTTTTTCCTAAAAAAGTTAAGTGCTTCGTAGCGTTCATATCTTAAAAGCACACAATCCCCGTCTGCGGTAACTTTAGCCATTCGATTATTTTTACTGAAAAGAAAAGCTTCCCCTAAAAAATTCCCCTCTCCAAGTGTGGCTAACTGTATGTTATCCTTCCATATACTAACTTTCCCTTCCGCTACCAAATATGCTGAATTCACGTATTCAGCTTCTTTTAAAATGATCTCGTCGGTCATAAAACGTTCTTCTTTGCCCAATTGGAGAAACTCTAATACATCTTCATAATGAAAATTTTTCAAGAGCAACGGAGGCTCTTTTAAAAACTTTTTGATGTAATCAGGCATTAAGTTGTCGCCGGATTTTGACATTTCAGTACTCATGGTGAACCCCTGTAATAATTACTGCTGGGAAAATAGAATTATACCCAAAGTTAATATTTAATTTCAAGTTTTGCCTCTTAATTAATCTTCTATGGTTGCTGCTATTACTTCTTGTATGGTTGAGATCCCTTCTTTCACTCTTTCTCTTCCAGAAGCTCTTAAAGTGAGCATCCCTTGAGAGATTGCAAGATCTTTAATAGCTCCTTCATCGATATCTCCACCTGCATCCAGGATCATTTGCTTAACTTCTTGAGAAAAATACAAGGCCTCATGAATACCTGCACGGCCTTTATAACCGGTGTTATTACATTTTTCACAACCTACGGCCTTGTAAAATGTAGTTGATTCAATCTCTTCATCAGTAAATCCAATTCCTTTAGCTATTTCAGCATGTGGCTGAAATACTGTTTTACACTCATTGCATAATCTACGTACAAGCCGCTGTGCTACAATCAAATTCACCGCATTTGCAATCAAAAAAGGCTCAATACCCATCTTAAATAATCGCGAAACAGCACTCGGGGCGTCATTGGTGTGCAGGGTTGAAAATGTTAAGTGACCGGTATTGGCCAGTTTAATAGCTATCTCGGCCGTTTTAAGATCTCGAATCTCACCTACCAAACATATATCCGGGTCATGGCGCAAAATACCGCGAATTGATTGATCAAAAGTCATATGATGACTGATCTTCAGCTGCCTGGCTCCTTCAATAATATACTCCACGGGCTCCTCAACCGTAAGTACATTTTTGGTGGGGTCAATAACGTAATATAAAGCAGCTACTAAAGTTGTAGATTTACCACTACCCGTTGGCCCGGTAATAATTACGATACCGGATGGCTTTTGGATCGATTTGACAAAATTTTCCTTCGCCTTTTTCTGTAAACCAAGTTTATCCAGATCCCGGATCACATTTCTGTCATCCAGAACCCGAATAACGATAGACTCGAACTTTCGATCAAATTGTTTACCTACGATCGGCATAATGGAAACACGGTATCGAATCCCAACTCCATCAATTTGACGCTGTATGAATCCATCCTGAGAGGCATCCCGTTCAAAACGATCCACATTTCTGGTCTTATCCTTAATTACAGCTGAAATAGCTTCCGGCTTAACATTTTTTTGCTGATACCACAGCTGCAATTTACCATCTACCCTAAATCTGATATCGGTTGTTGTGGGAGAACTGGGTACAATATGCATGTCACTCACACCCTGCCTTACAGACTCAACCAGCATACCTTCAACCAGAGAGTTGAGCATACTTTGATTGATCTCAGCGTCAATCTCATCCTCGTTTACTTCTTCATCAGTTTTTTCCAGATCAGGCTCTTCATAATCAATTTCTTCCAGCAGATCGAGGAACTCATTTTTCTGCTCATAGACTTTTGAAAGAATCTCTTCTATCACTTCATACTTACAATAAACAAGTTCAGTTTGCTTGTAATTGATCTTATTTATGACATTCTGAATATTCGGATCAGAAGGATCAGCAGCTGCAATAGTGATAACATCTTTGTTTTTCTGGTAAGGAAGAGCCTTATGATATACCAGTTCTTCAATAATTTCTTTAGGGAACTTTTCGACATTATCCCTTATATGAGAAAGTACCTCTTCAGGAATTTTTTCAACATCCTGAAGCACTTCCCTGAAAGCGTAGATCTGAGCGATCTCTTTCATCACAATATGCCGGTCCAAGCCCAAATCTTGTGAAAGAATTTGCCCCAATCTTCTATTGCTTTCCTTTGGCTCTTCAGCCAAAATAGCCAAGCCTTTTTGAAGCTGCTCATCAGTAACTACTCCTTTACTTAAGAGTAAATCACCTATATGTCTGCGGATATTAATTTTTCCCATTTAAGTAATAGAGTATAAATCTTTTTTTTCTAAAATTATTAAGGTGATGAAGGACTAATTACAGCTGCTTCAGAAGAAACAATTGTAATAGCTATCAAAGCCACCATAATGAACATGTTTATGAATAAATTAATTATATCTATAACAGAATCCATTTTGTATGTGGTCTGCAGCTCATAATATTCGGCTAACTGTTTTGCATTTTCGCGCAATGCCCCGGATTCTGCTCCCAACCTAAACCTGCTTATTGCAGTGACAGTAAAAACTCCGGTTGCTTCCATTGATTCAATCAGCCCCGCACCATCCTTTAACATACTCTTTATAGCCACGTCTTTGATCTGCTTTTCCATGTATTTGTTTCTGCAAGCTTCCGAGGCAATTTTTATCACTTCAATATTTTGCCCCGAACCACTGTATAAAGTGAAAAATACCCTTGCAAAGATCTCTATACTGGTTTTATGTAATAAGTCTCCAAGAACGGGCACATGAATAATATATTTATCCAGCTTTAATTTCCCCTCGGGTGTCCTCACGTAAAGGATAAATGCAACTATAGGAACTATAAATGACAGCAGAATATAGACCCAGTTGGCCTGGAGCCAGTAACTGAGATCAAGGGTTGCAGCCGTCATTGGCGGAAGTTCAATATTCATCTCCAAAAACATCTCGGCCGTGGCCGGAAATATATAACCAACATAAAATAGTACAACACCAATTACAGCCAGTACAGTAATGGTGGGCATCATGAGCGCACGTTTCATGTTTTTCTTAAAATCGGCATCCCGTTCCATGAACTTGGCTGTACTTTCAAAAACCAACGCCATGTTACCGGATGTTGAGGCTACACTAAGCATATAAGCAGCAAATTTACCGAAGACATCTTCATGTTTGCCATATACCTCAGAGCCCTCTTTACCATCTTTGAGGTCTTTTTGTATAGTTTTGATGACCTCTTTCATCCTTTTGTTTTGAGTATCCTCATACAAAAGGTTTAAGATCTCATCATAGGGTAACTGTTGCTTTAGCAGATCGGCAGAAAGACTAATAAAAGTAACGATTTCCTGCATAGGAACACCGCCTTTAAAATCAAACCACTTTTTATTAATGCTTACTACTTTGTAGCCCAGCTTAACCAGTGCTTTCTCAAGCTCCTCTTTGCTGTACGCTTCTTGTTCTCCAGAAATAACAGCTTTACCCGGCCGCTGGGCCTTGTACATATATAATGTCTTCTGATCAATAGATCTCGTGGTCAGGCCATTTAACCGGGACAGTTTGTCAACTTTTTGCTGCGCTTCTTTTTTAGTGTCAGCTTCAAATTCTGTTTGTATGATCTTGCCTTTCTGAGAAATAGCCTTAAGTCTAAATTGTGCCATAATTTTACCTGTTACTTAATTTCATTCATTCCAAGCTTTATAAAGCTTTTTTTACTAAACCAGAATCTAAGCCTGGTTTGCCGATTATGCTATTTACTATTATTTGTAATTACCATATTCAATATCCATAGATGATGCAATAAACTAATTTATTTTGAGAAATAAGCATAATAATCAGACAATCTTTCTTTTGGTTTTCCAGATGTATGCTATAGAGAAAAAAAAATCTGAGTGTAAAAATCATACGATCCTTAATTAACGTCAGTTCAATAAAAAGACCATCGGTTGAACACGTTGAAGGATCATTTCGCAGCGAACAGCCTGTGTGAAATCTCAATACTTATGAATGGACCCATTAATTTATTATGAAAAACCCCCCAAGGATTTAGAATCCTTGGGGGTTTTGCTAAAGTGAACGGTTTTTCCTAATAAACTTAGCACTACTTTTTTTTAGCATAATACTTTTCACACAGGCTGGAAGGCCCGAAATCCTATGGTTGGTCAGGTATCCAATATGGAAGTAATGGCAATCATTAGATTTCCGTCCCCACGGTAATGGCCACACACACCCATTTTTATCCTTTTACCTTGGTTCTTATCCCGAACAGACGTTAATCTGCTTTACCAGTGGCAAGCTAACATTCAATTACCCATACGAATGAACATAGAGCCTTAACTTTTAATATCTAACTAAAGCTCAGCTGTTCAAATATTTACTGTTTTTTAAACAAAGGCGTTCTATCTTGGTCTAAATTTTTAAAATGACCAAAGAACAAGACGGCAACCCTTACATTGTAATTTTTGCTTTATGGCTGCTTGTATTTGCTGCAAGTAGTCAGGTCATGATTATTTCTCCTATTCTGCCCCGCATAAGTGAACAACTTGGCACCCCATTAGAAATTCTCGGAAACCTGGTTACCATCTATGCGGTAATGGTGGGTGTTTTTGCGATCATAATGGGGCCTCTTTCAGATAAGATCGGGCGCAGAAAGATCTTATTGATAGGGACCGGAGGGATTACGATTTCGCTCTTTTTACATGGTTTTGTAGATTCTTTTTGGGGGTTAATGACCGTGCGCGCTTTAGCAGGAATGGCCGGTGGAGTGTTAAGCGGAGCTGCTGTTGCCTATGTGGGAGATTATTTCCCTTATGAAAAAAGAGGCTGGGCCAACGGTTGGATAATGAGCGGCATTGCCATGGGGCAAATTCTTGGGATTCCAATGGGTACACTATTGGCTGACCTTTCCGGATTCAGAATTCCTTTTGTTTTGTTCGGAGGAATAATGGCAATTACATTTATTTTAATTCTCATAAAAGTACCTCAGCCCAACATTACCTTATCTGAGGACAGGGTGACCTTTAAAAGCTCTATCAGTAAATACTATATCTTATTGAAACGACCTGAAGTACGGGCCGTTGCCTTCTCTTATGTTTTGATGTTTTTGAGCATTTCTGTTTTCGTTGTATATCTGCCCACCTGGCTGGAAGAGACTTTTGGAGTAAATGGTACCGAAATTGCATCTTTATTTTTTGTTGGAGGAATAGCCAATGTTATCACAGGCCCCATAGCCGGGAAGCTGTCTGACAAGATCGGCCGCAAGAGTATTATTATAATTTCTTGTATTGGTTTGTCAATAGTTATGGGAATCACAACTTATGTAATCACTGATTTTTGGATCGCATACATTATATTCTTTCTGGTCATGGTTCTTATAGCTATGCGTATTAGTCCCTTCCAGGCACTGTCCACTCAGCTTATAAAGTCTGACAATCGCGGCTCCCTGATGAGTTTATTAGTAGCCATAGGTCAGGTTGGTTATGGCGTGGGAGGTTCCATCGCCGGGCCCTTTTATGTACAAAGCGGGTATGTTAGTAATACCATCATTGGTACGGTAATGATCCTGGTCATGGCGTATGTTGTATGGCGGCACGTTCCTGAACCGGATTTAAACAGTACTTCCTGAACTTTGTGCCTCAAACTCAATCCTAATATTAATTTATTTTAATATTCATTGTTAACTATTATTTTACTCTCCATGCAGATAGCAAATATTATTGTCGCAATTGTGTAACATTTCGGATGGTTCTCACTTTTTAAATAAAAAAGTTATGAAAAAATCACTACAGCACTGTTTTTCTCTTTTAATAATTTTATTTGTAGCCATAACCTGTACAACCAATGATGATTCTGCGGTTATTCAGGGAAGTGTATTTGATGCCCAATCGGGAAATATAATTGAAAATGCACTGGTACAGATCACTGCACCGGGGGAATTCAATGACCTGTTTGCACGGACAAATGAAAATGGCCAGTATAATATTGGTGGTATTGAAGTGGAAGGCGTTACAGACCTGACCCTTACCGCTTCAGCAACCGGGTATGATGACTTAGAAGAAGTTGTAAGAATCACCCCTGGTGAAAGTATCTCCGATGTTGATTTTGACCTTTCGGCAGAAGGTTCCGGGGATGGCGGTGGCGACGATGGTGACGGAGATGGCAGTGGTGAACAAATAAGCGGTGAAGCCGGCGGCCCTGCTCAAATGGAGTTGGTCGGTGTAACAAATCCTTTTATTAATGTAGCAGAAACGGGGGCAAATACCAGTACCACTTTCACTTTTGTAGTACGTGATTCAGCCGGAAGAACGGTAAATAGAGATCACGAAGTATTATTTGAGATCATTAGAGGGCCTGGAGGAGGTGAATACATCACTCCTGAGACAGGTTTAACCAATAGTGAGGGCCGGGTCACCTCTCAGCTTGTCAGCGGTAGTTTATCCGGTACCGTTAGAGTTCAGGCAACTATTGACCGATCAGATATAGGTCTTACGATTCGTTCAACGCCAGTGTTAATTTCTATTAGCAATGGTTTTCCAGTTGCAGAAAACTTTAATGTAGGTCCAAAAGTGTACAATTTTGACGCCTATGGTTTGATTGAAGAAAGCCATACAAATAATATTACGGTAAGTTTGGGCGACGAGTTTGGAAACCCGGTTAAAGAGGGAACAACGGTATGGTTCAGATCTGAATATGGCGGTTTGGTGAATGGTAGTGCTGCAACCAATGCCAATGGATATGCTACGGTAAATATGTCCGCAAATGGTAGTACTCCGCAAACACACCCTAATGGAATTGGTTATATAGATATTACGGCGCAGACCATAGATGTAAATAACATTTACATTGAGAAAACTATGACAATGCTTTTAACAACCCCTCGGGCAATAATCTCCGTAACACCTAATGTTTTTGATGTCAACAATGGAGGCAGTCAAAATTTTGACGTAACCATTACTGATTTAAATGGATATCCCATGGCTGCCAATACGCAGATATTTGTGACAGCAGGAACAGGTTTAGTAGCCAGCGGAGATATTGTAGATTTTCAAATGCCAGATGCTTTTACAACTGGACCAGGTACTACAGAATTCAATATTACTATATCCGATTCAGATCCAGATTTTGTAAATAATACAGAAGGAAGTTTTACTATACAGGTGGTAAGTCCTTTTGGAACTACAACTACAACAACGATACAAGGTAGCAGAGCCAAAACCAGCAGCAATTAATCATTCTACTATAAGTTTAAAAGCCTGCTTAACCAGGCAGGCTTTTCTTTTTTCTGCTTTATTACAATTGCAGTAAGCCCTACCTTTGCTACTCATTTACAATCAGCTTTTAACCACAGCCATGAACGCAGCCCATACTTTTGAATACAATAGTGTTAACTACAAAGAATTTTTAAGAAAATTCAAAAACTTTGATTCATCCAAACATACTCTCATTGTGTTTGCCGGTCCTTTTCACACCAACAGAAATGCGGCGATGGATGAACTGAAGCGGGAAGTGATCGGTAAAGTGGCGGAAGTTGATCTGGCTGAGATCATTACCCCATATGAAGAAGAAACGTATCAGAATATTGACAGGGCCTTAGAAGACATTGATCAGAAAGCCTCACTCATTATTTTTAGAAATGCAGAGCAATTAAATGGAGTTTATACGGCTTTCTCAGGCTCTATCGTTAAATATGCTACTCCTCAGGAAAGGTATTTCCTTCAAAAAGTGAAGAACATAAAAGCACCCGTGGTTCTGGAATTCAAAGATTTTGATCAACTTGACCGGACCGTTGTTCGAACAGCTGATTCTGTTATGTACTTCCGCCCCCCTTCCTCCCTCATCGAGAGATTAGTATGGAAATTACAGAATGTTCACGTTCATGGATCAAGCTTCTTATCCCCCCGGCCTGTTAAATAACGTGAATTCGATATAAAGAATGTTAGAATAGCTGTAAGATCCGTCTAATGGATGGACTGAACGATAGCTCAGGCGCAGGGTGCTGGAGTAGGCCAAGGAAAAGACGTAGGTGCTCCAACCAGACAATCGGTCAGATGGACTTGAAGCCATCAGACCGAGAGATAGATTACACAACCACGAACTCGATCTTATGGATCACCCATCTGATCGATGATACAGGCGCAGGATGTTCGATTAGGATAAGAACAAGCTTAAGTGCCCACAAGCATCCATTTTTGTCCTTTTAACTTAGTTCTTATCTTGAACTCACGTTAAATAAGGTTGAAATTGTTTATCCGGAAGTACCTAACTACGTCTGAACTAAATCTCGTTTTATTGGTACCTTCACAAACGTTGTAATCCCAAATTAAATAAAGAGTATTATGAAAGTAACCGTAAAAATGGAAACCGCCGGACGTAAAGGAAAACAAGTCTCGGTAATCAGAGGTATTACTCATAACCCTCAGGTCATAGAAAAGCTGGAAAAGAAATTGAAAACTCAATTGGGAACCGGTGGCACCATTAAAGGAAAAACGATAGAAATTCAGGGCGACCACGTTGACCGGATCAAAGAGATATTGGCTAAAGAAGGGTATGAGGTTCGTTAAGGATTTAGGTGCGAGGTGTTAGGTGTTAGGGTTTGGCCTTAATCCTTAATACTAGTTTTAGAGAAAAGTTTGTAAGGCTCGTTCATTACATCGCTCTTACATAGTGATTAAAATTTAAAAAATCATCACTATGAAAAACTTCAAGAAACTTATTGTTTGGCAAAGAAGTATGGAACTTGCTTCCGAAATAAAAAAAATCACCTCTCAACTTCCTAAAAAAGAGCAGTATACTTATAGAGATCAAATTATAAGATCGTCAATATCTATTCCTTCCAATATAGCAGAGGGCAGTAGCCGAGAAAGCAGAAAAGATTTTAAACGATTTCTGAGAATTGCACTGGGTTCTTGTTTTGAACTTGAGACTCAACTTATTTTGCTCAAACAAAATGAAATAATTCAATCAGGCTCTCTACTTACAGCATTAGATTATAACGATGAAGTTCAAAAAATGCTCCATACCCTGTTAAAGAAATAAGCTAACACCTAAAACCTCACGCCTAACACCTGTCCTATAACTTTACCTTACTCTCCTGCCTGGGGTCCAGATCATATAAAGAAGAAGCGGTGGCCTGTATCGTCTTATACCATTCGTTTCCAAACTTATCGTTGATGGTGTAGAAATCGGCAAAATCAGGCTTTCGGATCGTCATCTTCCACTCTTGAGTTTTGGACTTGAAGGTAGGATCTACATGCAGCAGTTCATGATACAACATCATCTCTTTGGTGTCATTGTCAAGCATATCCCATAGCTCACCCGAAATTTCGATCAGATAATCATTCCCGGAATAATGCTTTACCTCACGAGTCGCTTTCATGCATTTGGCAGCACGCTGCTTTGAAAGATTTGGATACACCAGGAAATACCCGATCTCGGCCGGACCAAATTCCATCTTATGTTTTTCGATCACCTTTTTGGCAATAGCCTCCACTTCGGGAGATTCCATTAATTGTTTGGTAGAATGAATGGTAGGTTCCGCATCTAAAAAATCGTTCTCTGGCATGAATAGGTATCTTGATATAAATTAAAATTCTGTGGTAATCAAACTTAACGTGAATTTGATATAAAGACAATCTGTTGAATGATTATTTCGCGGCGAATACCCGAAATCTCATGGTTGGTAAGGTATCGAATACTGAAATAAATTAATGGCCGCCATTAGATTCCCGTCTCCACGGGAATGACCAAAAGAATCCATTTTTTATCCTTTTAACTTAGTTCTTATCTCGAACTCACGCTAATTATTCATTTTCTTTTTGGCGGTTCTCACAAAAGTAGATTTTACGTCCTCCCGTTTTTATTTCTTTGATCTCCCGCCCGCATTTGTAACACGGCTTACCGGTTCTGCCATATGCATAATGCCGGTATTGCTTTCGGGCGGCCCCCTCCCGTTTCAAAGCCTCTGTTAATTCCGGAGCGGTTGTAATACCTCCGGTTTTATAAGACCTGCGGGAAAGCTCTAAGGAATAATGAGCCAGATCTTTGATTTGTTCCTCCGAACAATCTTTTGGCCTTAAATCCGGATCAACTTTTGCACAAAATAAAATTTCACTGCGCAGATAATTCCCTACTCCGCTCAGAAAGCCCTGATCCAGTAATAATGTGGCGAGTTTCCGGTTTTTGAATCTATCATCTTTATATCGCTTACATACCTCTTCATAGGCCGTATCGGGATCGACCACATCCGGACCAAGCTTTTTTATGTATGGATGAGATTCAATTTCACCATCCTTCAAAAACTCAATTTCAGAAGCGGAATAAAGATAAGCTGAAGCATCCCCGGTGTGAATGGCTACTCTTAATGATCGATTAGTATCCGGCTTTTCCCCGTTTTCGCTGATCATCCATTTCCCATAAAGCTGATTATGGGTATATAAATTTAATTCGTTGTGAAACGCCGTGATGATAGCTTTACCACGTGGCGTTACAGAGGTGACTACAGAACCTTCCAGCTCGTTTTCATATTTTTTCAGTTCATCGAAAGCGAAAAATAGTTTTGTGATCTGTTTTCCTGCAATGACATTGTTGATCTGATCCGCCGCTCTCCAAATTTCAGGTCCTTCTGGCATGTTGTTTCGTTATTTGTTATTTGTTAATCGTTAATCTTGTTCTTAGCCCCCTTGTCCCTAAAATATTTGATTAATCGCTTTGGAGTCATTACAATTCCAACCAAAAATTCGTTCAATGAAACAAACCCTCACTGTGCTATCTGGCTTTTTAGGCCTTCTCTTCTTTGAAGGCTTTGCCCGGCTGATCATTACTTTTTACCACCGTATGGATTTTCAATTTTACGGTATTTCCCATTTACCTTCTGATGTCTGGATCGTGGTGATCTTACTTTCCGTGATCACCAGTACCTGGCTTGTAACCATGCTCGTACTTACGGTCATCAATAAACACCTCCTTTTTTATGCCGTAGTATTTGGAAGCATCATCATAGCCTGGCGGGGAGTTGAGATCTCAAATTCATATAATACTGAACCGGCATGGTACTTTTTTGCAGTTGTAATTCTTCATATAATCGGTATATTTCTTGCCTACCAATCATTTACAAGACAACATGAGATCAATTCTTCTATTTAGCTTAGCATTTATTTTTGGAATAACCGGTTGTGACCTCGATCGCAGGATTACTGTAAATGAGGTCGGGGCTCCTGTTTCATTGAATAGCTCGTTACCTCGTTTATATACAGATAATACAGGAACCGTTTTTATGAGTTGGGTAGAAGAAGTTGACGATATGGCCTATCTCAAATTCTCTTCGTTCTCCGGCGATACGTGGTCAGAGCCCGCAACCGTAGCTTCCGATTCTACCTGGTTTGTGAACTGGGCAGATTACCCATCCGTCATAGCCAGAGACAAAACTCCCATGGCTGCCCACTGGCTCAATAAAGTGGAAGGGGGAGCCTATGCCTACCACATCAATATGTCAGTGTATGATGAAGGCTGGAGCCCGGCTTTTACTTCTCATCAAGATGATACGCCAACCGAACACGGGTTTGTCAGCATGGCTCCCGCTTCCGACTCTACCTACGCTGCAATTTGGCTGGATGGGAGACAAACTCACGATCGTGAAGATGACCAGTATTCTGATTTAAATAAGGCCATGACTTTACGTGGAGCAATAATTAACACCAATGCTGAAATTGTAGAGAAATTCCTTATTGATGATTCCGTTTGTGACTGTTGTAACACGGCCATTACAAAAACCGAAAATGGATTTTTAGCGGCCTATAGAAACCGAACCAGAGATGAGATCAGGGATATCTATGTCACATCTTATGTTGACGGAGTGTGGTCGGAGCCAAAACCTGTTCATGCTGATAACTGGTCGATCGGAGCTTGCCCTGTAAATGGACCTGCTGTTGATGCTTATGGTAATACTGCCGCTGTTGCATGGTTTACCGGTGCCGAAGGCACGCCCCATGTTCAGTTTGCGATCTCTAAAGATCATGGTAAAACCTTTGAAGCCCCGATCTCTCTGGATAATGACTCTCCTTTGGGACGGGTTGACCTCAACATGACTGAGAATAAGATATGGGTAAGCTGGCTCTCCCCCGCTGAAAACGGAGCGGAATTAAAGATCAGAAGTTATACGCATGATGGAGAAGAAATCGCTTCAACAACTGTACATGACCTTTCAAGAAGCAGAAGTAGTGGATTCCCTCATATTTCTGAATTAGATTCCGGGTTAATGATCGCCTATACCGATGTAACGGGAGAGATCCCAAGGGTTCGAACACTAATTTTGGAATAATGCTTTCGTTTGAGGTACAAAAATACCCCCCCTTTTTTACCAAAGCACCCAATCCGATGGACTTGGAGTCATCAAACCGAGGGGTAGAATACACACAACCGCGAACTCGATCTGATGGATTACCCATCTGATCGATGATACAGGCGCAGGATGCTGGATCAGGATACGATCAAGCCACGGTACTCGAATCCAGCAATCGGTCAGATGGGTTTGGAGCCACCGGACCGAGGGGCAGAGCAAACAACCACGGATTCGATCCTTTTCAGAGGCTATCGGCCGGATTGCTTTCAATTAATTCGCCATTATCATAGATACTTACAAATTCGATCTCGCCGTCACGATTCCAGCGGGTATAGGTACCATCCAGATTGCCGTCAACAAAATACCCTTCTGTATATATCAGTCCGGACGGGTAGTAAGTGGTTAATTTCCCCTGACGCAGTCCCTCTTCAAAGTGTATTTCACTGGCTTTATTGCCATTGTCGTGCCAGGATTCAGACAGCCCATCCAGTTCACCCTTTGAATACGTAGATTCCCCCATTTTTGTACCGTTGGAATAATAGGCGGTGTATTTCCCGTCCATTTTACCCTCTTCAAAATCAGCATATACATAAGGATCGCCGGTGGAATAGGTGGAGCCGGAAGTACCCGTAAACGGAACATCTTCCCCGTTTTTATAATAGGCCCCGTCTTTCATCGTGAGCTCAGGGAAGAAAGCGTAATCAAAAGGCTCTTGTTCTTTCTTATCTGTATTACATGAGATAAGGGTTATAATACACAGGGGCAGGAGCAGAAATTTTAATACTTGTATCATACAGTCGTTTATTAATTCAATTTTTTTTTAAAAATAACCTTGGAAATAAAAAAGGGCTTCTGTTAAGAAGCCCTTTTTATCATTCTAATCTTTCAATTAGTGCTTATTGCCAATCTACATTACCTTTAGTTATTATGGCAGTCAATGGTGTTCCTGCTTGAGGAATAGTCGTTGGACTGTTAGCCGCAGCATATGCGTCATCACTTGATGGATAAGCATTAACTGTCAACTCTGCCGCAGTAGCTGTTAATACATAAGTTCCATTCATATTTTTTGCAATGGTTGGATCATTTGTATCAATAGTATCAGCAGAAAAGTTGAACTTAGTGAAATCAATTCCAGTGAAAGAATTTCCTCCACCACCCATCATGTCAGGTTTGATATACCAACCCTGAGATGAAGATGCGATACCAAGTACATCATTACGCACGGCATCTACGTTAGCTGAAGCTGCACTGGTTCCGAATACGTTGATAGCTACTACTGTAGCGATCCCTACGATTATAGTTACTAAGATTACGAGTAATAATTGTTGTTGGCCCATGATGGCCTCCTATTTATTGGTTGGTTGTTGTTTGTTAAAACGTTGCGTTAATTTCTTTGATCTAAAGTCACAAATGATTTGAACAAAGAAAATTAAATTTTTTTACTCTTTATTAAAGTCTGACTACAAGAGTACAGGTTGAGCGGTTTGTTACAAATGAAACTTAATTAAAAAATTTTAATATTTGCAATTATTTTTTATTTAAGGCTCAGTTCTAATGTTATACCCCTTCAGTTGATCCTATGATACGAAACTAATCCATCAGCGGATTGAATTTTCATGTATTTCTGCCTGATCACGGTTTTATCCTCTGTATATAGGGGTGGGTTTTTGATGCGTAACATCATCATGAACTAAAAAAGACAATCCTGCTGTCCAAATCAACCCCAAACTTGATCTGGTGGAAACCCCATCTGATCGGTGGTACAGGCGCAGGATGTTGGATCAGGTTAAGAACAAGCTTGGGTGCCCGAATCAAGCAATCGGTCGGATCGGCTTGGAGCCAGCAGACCGGGAGGCAGATTACACATTCCCGGATGGAGGGGGCAAAAGCTACGTAGGTTTTACTTCTCCGCCCTGGGGCATTAAGGTAATTTCTTCAGCGACACTTCGGGTGCTTAACTGTGACAAAGAAATGATCAGTTGCCCCACATCTTCGGGGTCAATAAGCTTCTCCGGGGCAATATCCACATCATGCCAGGATGTGGAGTAGGTTTGTCCCAAATTTATTGCCGTTACCGCAATATTGCTATGCATCAATTCCTTCCGAAGTGAGCGGGTGTACCCGAGTAAGGCATGTTTTGACACTGCATAGGCTCCACTGTCTCCCAATCCTTTTAAAGAACCCATAGAGCAAATATTCACGATAAGTCCTCTCTCCTTCTTTTCTAATTCAGGTAGAATAGATCCCGTAATGTTGAAAGCCCCAAATGCATTAATTTGAAACTGACTGTTAAATTCTTCCGCTGATGTATCCTTTAATTTCTTGAATAGAAATGAGCCGGCATTATTAATAACAATCCCCGGATCATAATCAGTAAATGGAATCTTTGAAACGGCAGCCTCATCCGTAATATCAACAGATATTGTGGAAACCCGGGGAGCTCCTTCATCCAGGCAAATTTTCCTGGCTTCCCCCAATTCATGCTTATTTCGAGCAATCAGCACCAAAGGATGATCGGTTTTACGGGCAAAGACTTTCGCAATAGATAAGCCGATCCCTTTACTTCCTCCTGTTATTAAAACTGCTGTGTCTCGATATGACATAAATAGATGGTATTAATTTGAATAAATATTCTGCAATCAAAATAACTTCATCCGTTGATTCAATCAAAGGAGAAAACAACATTTAATCCCAAAAAAGCCAGGTTCAAAAGTCATTCTGAAGACACTACCGAAGAATCTTGCTTATTTAGAGAAATGTGTACGACATAAACTACATGCCGGCCACTTCATCTATTTTGAGTCATTCAAACATCGATGCTTCGCAAAAGGCAAGATCCTTCGGAGGTATCCTCAGGATGACCCGAGAGACAACGTCTTATTTTGGGGCCACTCACCAAGGATTTCTTTTAGTAATCAACTCTCCTTTCCATGTTCTGTCCTTCCCTTTGATTCTCTTTTCGGCTTAAATGGTTTCATACAGTGTTGGAAAAGCCTGCATTATTGAACATAATAATTAGTCATTCTGAAGGTACTCCTGAAGAATCTTGCCTATGTAAGGATATGAGTATGACATAAACTACATGCCGGCCACTTCATCTATTCTTGGTCATTCAAACATCGATGCTTCGTAAAAGGAAAGGTTCATCGCTCTCGCTCTGAATGACCGGGGTTGAGGCAGGCAAGTCATAAATAGAATGTAGAGCGCGTTACGGTACTTTTAAAAATTTATGGGTCTGCAGGCTTATCCCCCATTCAGGATGATCCTTCACATATTCCACAATAAGATCTATAGATTTGGGAGTTTCCCATTCCGGCTGCAATAGTAATTTTGTTCCTGCCGGACATTTAGCTGCATTTTCTTCAGCCCACTTCAGATCTTTGTTCGTAAGCACAACAACCTTCAGTTCATCTACATAATCAAACACTTCCTCCGCTGGTTTCTTAAACCGTTTTGGAGAAAGCGTGATCCAGTCTAACTGCCCGGATAAGGGTGATGAGCCGCTTGTTTCAATATGTACCTGTAATCCGGCTGATTTCAACCCAAGAGTTAAAGGAAGCAGATCATGAAGCAGAGGTTCACCGCCGGTGATCACTGCAAACGGAGCCCCGCTGTCCCTGGCGGCATGAACAAGCTCTTGCACGGTTAATCTCGGATGACCCTCTTCTTCCCAGCTGTCTTTCACATCACACCACCAGCAATTCACATCACATCCGGCAGTGCGTATGAAATAAGAGGCCCGCCCCGTATGAGCCCCTTCTCCCTGAATGGTATAGAAATGCTCCATTATAGGATATTCCACATCCATAAGGTCTTTGGAGTCAGTGATCGGTTCGCTATGGTTCTCTACTTTAAACATTTAATCTGTGTATTCCACCCAACTTGTGTCTGTTTCCCAGACGGTTACGGTAAGTTCGATACCCTCAGGTATTCTGCTTTTGGTTTCTTTATGAATAAATTCAGCGATTCGTTCGGCCGTAGTGTTCTCAGGCATCAATTCGTTAAGAAAACCATGATCAAATCCGCCTTTTTCAGAATCCTTTGCAGCCCACTTTAATTCTTTAAAATCGCAGACCATATCGGGAGTATTAAGATATTGAGAAGGATTCAGCTTGTTTGATTTAGCTGTCATCTTAACTTTATAGGAATGGCCATGCATCCGGCCACATTTTCCATCATATCCGTCTATATAATGAGCAGCATCAAATTTAAATTCAGTATGTAACGTCCAGGTTGGCATTCTTTTCTCTTAGTTCCTTTGATGTATTTGGTAAAACATCATTCAATAAAAAAGCCACGTTTGTAGCGTGGCTTAAAACTACGGGTTTTTGATCTAAATTACTCAGTTCGCTTAATGGTACATCCTTGAATTTGAGTTTCGGTTATTTGGATATCGTCTCCACTCGCAATAGCTAATATAGCCTCTCTCAGATACCTTGAGTTCGCTTCGCTATCGCTATTGGCATTATCATCTATAGCACCGTGGTACACCAATTTAAGATTCGCATCAAATAAAAAGACTTCCGGTGTTCGGGTTGCTCCAAAGGCATCCGCAATAATATGATCTTTATCCAGGGCATACGTAAAGTTATATCCTTGTTTCTGAGCCCGCCTTCTCATGTCATTTATCGACTCACCTCTGTTACGGATCCGTTCATTGGGATTCAGTGCGATCATACCTATATCATTTTGAGCTGCCAGTCTTGAAAGCTGGTTATACTGGTCTTCCCATTTGGCTACCCAGGGACAAGTATTACAAGAAAAAATAACCAGAAGACCGTTATTGTCTGCGACATCGGAGAGCGTTGTATTAAGCTCGGATGTATCTACGATCACCCTTTCCGTTTCAGGCGCATTAGTTCCTATTCCCAATGGGGTGATATTTTGTGCAAATCCGGTAACCGTTATTCCTAAGAATACTATCAGCAAACCGTTAATTTTTTTAATCATTTGTACTCCACTCATAGAATTCCCATTTGTTAAAGAAACCAACTATATATTCCCGGAACCAAAAAGCTGCCCTAATTATACATAATGGAGAAGGTATATGCACCTTTAGTTTTCCAGATCCCCCGGGTCCCAGAAATGCTTTTCCATATCTACCGTGTATTCTTCCTTGAACACTACCCCTTCCTGCAACAACCGCTCGCGCATGGTATCTCCTTCAAAATGGGCCCGACCGGTCAATTGCCCCAGCCTATTCAATACCCGGTGAGCAGGAAGCTCAAATTCAAGATCGTAGCTTTGATAGTTATTCATGGCATACCCAACCATTCGGGCTCCCGATTCTACCCCTAAATATTTTGCGATGGCTCCATAAGAAGTTACTTTTCCATGAGGAATTTGAGCCACGACCTCATATACACGCTCATAGAAATCATTAGCTTTACCTGAACTCATGATAACAACTCTTTTATTGTGCTTAGTGACGGAGAAACTCCCTTTTTGCGCTCGGCTATTTGTACAGCCTCCCGCCCAAGAGTCTTATATAATGCCTGAAGCTTTGGGTCCGAATCTAAACTTTGCAAATGTTTCTCGATCGTTTGAACATCTCCCCTGGCTATGGGGCCGGTCAGTGCATCCGTAACTCCTAATTCAGTAATATTGGAAAGCGTGTTTTTCATTAAAGGAGCTAATGCTTTGATCGCGGCATGTTCCGGTATGTTTCCCAGGGCTGAGATCTTTGATACCAGGTCAGCCAAAACCACCAAATAATTTGAGGCTGCCACAGCTGATGCATGTAAAAATGGCTTGGCTTCCGGTTCAACCCTAAACGAAGAAGCCCCCAACTTTTCAGCTAATTGCTCAAGCGTTTTCAGAAGTTCTTCATCCCCTTCCATATCAAACCATATATCCTCAAAAGAAACCGTGTTTCTTGTGATTGCTTTGATGGGGTGAAAAGAGGCCGTCTTCCCCCCTTTTTCTTTTAGAGGTTTCAATATTTCCGATGAATGAGTTCCTGAGCAATGGATTACGTTCTTATGCTCATCAAAGGTGAGAAAATCAGAGAGCTTTTCAGTAACTTCTGTTATAGCATCGTCGGAAACAGCTACGATGATCAGGTCTCCTATCGGATCTTTTTGTCCGGGAAAGCCTTTGCCAAAGAAAGAATTCGGGAATTTTTCTTTGACGGAAGGGTCTATTTCTGAGCGATTAAATGCGGAAACCACCTCTACACTACATTTTGAAAATGCATTCAATAATGCCATACCCACCTGTCCCAATCCTATAATCGAAACGCGGGGTTTTTCCATCACAATACTATCTGAGGTTGTGTGCGTTTTGCGTATCCACAAATATTATTTGCAGATTCAATGTGATCCAGAAATTCAACATCATATCCCCAAGAACGGGCAACCAATATTCCGCTCATAAAAGCGCGGGCTCCTTTTACAGTTTTGTCGTTACTGTTCAGATAATGCATAAGCCCGGATTCTTTATTTTCCACAACCAGTGCTCTAAGCTTTTCTAACTCTTCCGGGTTGTTTGCGGGAACGTCGCAGCAATACACGATCAATGCGTTTTTATGAAGCAACAACTCATCAAGCGTAAAAGCCAGTTCCCGGACAATAGCCGGATCATAATCTCCAATTTGTAAACTAACCACTTCAAAATCAGAGAAACAAGATTGCAAAATGGGCAGTTGAGTGTATAAGCTCATTTCTTTACTGTACCCTTCATCCGCAATGAAAAAATCATCTTCCTCATCACAGAATTCATTCCGTAAATAATCGTTAACGGGCACTTTACCGAACCGGGTTTCGAAGATTTTATTGGAAGGCATGGCCAGTTTCTTTTGCAGCTGCCCCGTATAAGATTCAATGACAACCACCGTATCAAAATTTTGATTGATAACGGTTTTATACGTTGTGCAAAGCTCCCCAAAATTCTGTTCACCAATTTTGTTCGGAACAAAGAGCATTCGAACATGCTCAGAATTCGTGTTTAAATGCTTTGCATTGTTGATGCTGTCCCGGATCTCTTGCTTTGTGAGGGTTTGTACGTCCATAGTGCTGATTGATGATCTAAATAAATCGTTAAACTAAAAAAAGCCCAAAGACACTATTCCCAAACCAAAGGAGAATGGCGACTTTGAGCTTCTTTGAAATTCTATCAAATATGTTTGCTTTGATAAGCTAATGCTATCTGATGATCGGATTGCCTAAAACTACAAATTTCAATGAATTTATCATTGTTAAATTTCACAGAAATCTGAGAATTGCTTTTTTTTACAACCGTAAGGTCATTTAAATTTGTTCGCAGCCCTGTTCCCAGGAACTTTACTACTGCTTCCTTTATCGTCCAGATCTGAACAGGCTTAAGGGTTGATACTTCTGATCGTTCCGCTTCCGATGTTATTCTTTCCAAAACCCTTTGCCTGATCTCTCTTGAGGCAGGTTCTACATCAAGGCCAATATCCATTTTTTTTGATATTGCACAGTACACTTTTTTGGGGGAATGGGAAAAGCTCACAAAAATATGTTTCCCATTCCATATCGCATACGGTTTTCCCTCCTGCTCCTTCAGAAGCTGAACTTGTTTTGGGTTTATATCCATTTGAGAAAGTAAAAACCTAAAGAGTTTTCTGGTCGATACAAACTCTGCTTTTCTCCTTGTGTTCCTGAAGGAGTCGTATTCTTTTAGCTCTTTTTCAGAAAGAATATCCAGGGGCGGATGTTCCACTATATCCGTCTCACCAAGTATCACATTCTGCGGGTAGTTTTTTATTTGAGAAGTGTCCAGTTCTTTCATTAAAGTCAGTTCGAGATAAGGAATAAATTAAAAGGATAAAAATGAATGCGTATGCTCATTCCCGTGGAGACGGGAATCTAATGGTGGCCATGATTTCCGTATTCGATACCAGGCAAACCATAGGATTTCGGGCATTCGCTGCGAAATGGCCATTCAACGTGTTCAACAGATGGCCTTTATATCAAATTCACGTTTTATTAAGACAAGTATAACGATTTTTAGCGGTAATGAATGCGGTGAGAAAAAAGAAAAGCAAAAATGCGGAGAGGGAGGGATTCGAACCCTCGGTACCCCGTAAGGGGCACACTCGCTTTCCAGGCGAGCCCGTTCGACCGCTCTGGCACCTCTCCGTTTTATATAAGATGATAGCCCGTCGAAGGGCGCCTAAGATAGAAGTATTTAGATCCTATATCAATGAATTAAAAGCCAATATTAAAACTATTTTGAACGTAGGTTTTAACGCGTTCTCCATCGTCTCTTGCAGGGGTAAATCTCCACCTGGATGCCGCTTCCAGAGTGGCCTCAAGAATCCCATATCCTATTTGATCCACTACTTCATATGAATCTCCGTTATATAGCCTGATCTCATTAACCACCGCTTCTTCAACCTGACCATCTATCCCCACTAAAAAAGTTACTATGATCTTTGCCTTGATATTTTGCCTTTTAGCTACATCGGATATTGTTGGCTCAACGATTCGGAATACACGCGGGCTCTGCTCAGGACTTCCCACAAGTTTACCCTCTCCGCCTGTTTCAGATGAACCTTCTTCTCCCATGGCATCAAAATTAGTGAACACTTCATCAAATTCCGGGAAATCGATTTCCTCTTCTATCACTTCATCATTTGGAACCGGAACCGGAATCACGGGTTTAGGAGGAGCAGCCGGAGCATTGGTCTGTTGAGTTACAATAGCGCGCTCAACATAAATAACTTCATCGGTAAATGGATCGTCATAAAATGTTGAGGTCTCAACCTGAGCAGGCCATAATTTGAGAATCAGTAACAGGATCAATTCGGCACATATAAGCGAAAACATAAAGCGATGCTCATGCTCAAGTTCGCCGTAATATATATCTCGAATTTTATTGATCAAGCACGTCTCATTTCTTGCAGTTCCTTATTCATAAGCATTCTTACGTGGTCTCTTAATTCCGCGATGCCTTCAAAGTCTTTCGCATCAATAGGGTCTAATACCCTCAATTTAAAATCCGCCTTAGGTTCCAGATTTCCTGAACCTGAAGGCATGGCTTTATGTCCGCCATTGATAACCATGGGCTGTAGTTTAAAACTATGCTCCATAGCCAATAGGAATGCTCCGTTCTTGAACGGCTTGAGTTCCCCATCCATTGTGCGAGTTCCTTCCGGAAAGATCATCACAGGAACAAGATCTTTCAATGGCTGGACCAAATTGTCGAGTTTTTTGAGCGCCGTTTTACTGCTTCTGTTTATCGTAAGGTGACCTGTCAGCCAAACGAGCCACCCCATTACCGGTATATAGGTTAAGCTTTTCTTTGACACCCATTTCATTTTCCAGGGCAAATGATAGATCACAGCCATATCCAGAAAACTTTGGTGGTTACACACAAAAATTGTCGGCACTTCAGGATCAAATTTTTCTGTTCCCTCAAACTTCATCCTCCACCACGGACTTGCCATCATCATGAGCCGTGCCATGATGGATAAAGTGAAATTCGGGGCTTTGCGGTACCTGTCGAATGGAAATGTAACCAGGAAAACCGCTGATATCAGAATGAAAAATATTAAAAACAGAAAACTGAAATACGTAAATACAAAAATACTGAACAGAGTTCTCATCATGATTTTTCTAAACTTAAAAGTGCTTTTCGCACAAAACCATTATGCTGATTCAAAATATCTTTCGCTTCATCAACGTCCAATTTACCCAAAGCCATCATCAATGCTGTTTTTACATGTCCGTCTGCCTCTGATAACAATTCTTCGGCGGTTTCATACTCAATTCCTGAAAAGATCATCAAAATTCGCTTTGCCCGTTCCGCCAGTTTTTCATTGGAGAGCATAAGATCAACCATCACATTTTCGTAGATCTTACCTTGCCGAATCATTGCTCCCGTCGAGATCATATTTAATACCATTTTTTGGGCTATCCCGCTTTTCATCCGTGTGCTGCCCATTATTACTTCCGGGCCCACAGGTATGGCGATCAAGTGATCTACAACAAGGTCTATTTGTTCGTCGGGAACAGTAGTTACCAGGATCGTTTTGCATCCTCTTTTTGAAGCTTCCTTTAGTGCTCCGTGCACATAAGGAGTACGGCCGCTGGCAGCAAGGCCGCAAACAACATCAGGTGAGGCAGCCTCCGCTTCCTGAACCGCTTTTATACCAACAGCTTCAGAATCTTCGGCACCCTCCTGCGCTGCGAACATCGCCTGATTACCTCCGGCAATAAATCCCTGTACTGTTTCAGGAGAAACTCCAAACGTTGGCGGACATTCAGCGGCATCCAAAACCCCTAACCGCCCGCTTGTTCCGGCCCCAAAATAAAGCAATCTGCCCCCAAGCTGAAAGGCATCGCTAACCAGTTCAATGGCCTCCGAGATAACCGAAAGCTTCTTCTCAACTTCCCCTGCCACTTTTTGATCTTCCTGATTTATGAGCCGGGCGATCTCCAGCGGAGAAGCCAGGTCAATTTCCGTGGTTTCAGGATTTCGTCCTTCCGTTGTCAAAGACTCAAGTTTGCTGAATAACTTTTTTTTATCAGCTTTTGATCTCACTTGTCTTACTCCCTGCGGTTTTTCCACCACATACTTTCAGCAGAACCATTTAAAGTGAGGGCGGGCTCTGAATCGCTCTCAGCCATCCCTTTTAGTAACGCAGCCGCTAAAGCTACATCATTATCGTTCTGCTCAGGCTGCATTTTTTCCGGCGTGAAGTGATCAGGTACAAAATGGGTATCGTATTTTGCGTCAATGAATGCCGGGTGATTCAACGTGAATTCACAAAAAGGAATGGTTGTTTTACATCCGGCTATCTCATATTCACCTAAGGCTCGCAACATGCGTTTTCGGGCTGTTTCCCGGTCGGGGCCATGAACACTTAATTTTGAGATCATCGGGTCATAATTAATGGTGATCTGCTGCCCTTCTTCTACACCCGAATCTACACGAATTCCTGCCCCGGCAGGCACTCTGTGTTTCTCAAGCAATCCGGTACTTGGCAGGAAGTTATCAGCCGGATCTTCTGCATAAATACGACATTCTATGGCATGACCGTTAATCTTCAGATCCTCTTGTTTGAACGGAAGTTCTTTACCTTCGGCAACAAGGATTTGCATAGCTACCAGATCCACTCCTGAGATCATTTCTGTAACCGGGTGCTCTACCTGAAGCCGCGTATTCATCTCCAGGAAATAGAAATTAAGGTGTTTATCAACCAAAAATTCGATGGTTCCGGCACCAATATAATCCACAGTTTTAGCTGCTTTAATAGCTGCTTCCGACATATTCTTCCGAAGCTCCTGGGTCAATAAAGCACAAGGCGCTTCCTCGATCACTTTCTGATGGCGGCGCTGAACCGAGCATTCCCGGTCAAATACATGAAATACATTTCCGTGCGTATCAGCTATGATCTGAAACTCCACATGGCGGGGCTCTTCCAGATATTTCTCAATGTAGATCCGGTCATCCCCGAACGCGTTTTTTGCCTCCGATTTAGCGGCCTTAATACTTGCTTCAAATTCTTCTTTTTTATGAACGATGCGCATACCCTTTCCACCGCCGCCGGCGGCGGCTTTCACAAGAATGGGATAACCAATGTCATCAGCAACAGATCGGGCCTCTTCAATATCCTTAAGTTCACTTTTTAGCCCCGGAGGAGTTGGGATTCCAGCCTGGGTAACTAATTCACGGGCTTCTGTTTTATCTCCCATCAGGGTAATTGCTTTGGGCTCCGGACCAATAAAAATGATCTTTTCTTTTTTACAACGCTCTGCAAAAGCTGCATTCTCACTTAAAAACCCATATCCGGGATGAACAGCATCTGCTCCGGTTTGTTTAACGGCATCAATGATCTTGTCGATCACGAGGTAACTTTCAGAAGAAGCGGCTTCTCCAATAAAGACGGATTCATCAGCATGAAGTACATGGGGAGCATGCGCATCAGGACGGGAATATACCGCAACGGTTTTAATACCCATTTCCTTACAGGTGTGAATTACCCTTAATGCAATTTCTCCGCGATTAGCGATTAGTACTTTCTTTATCTCAGCCATAAAATCCTGTTTTCTTTTTGCCCAATGATAGGACTTTACAGTAAGATTCTCCAAGCTAAAAACAGATTTTAACTGGCTGCTTTCATCTCCAGCAAAACACGGGGTAACATTGCCAGCTTTTCAGTGTAATTGAGATAGGCCCGATTATCAAACACATTGTACTTATTCTCTTCGATCTTATGCAAAATTCGGCTGTAATTATGACGAGCAAGATATACCGGCAGTCGACTGTCACTTGAGAGCAGCGGAATTCCAAGATCTGCTTTAGAATAATATTCATTAGCACGTTCGATCTGAAACTTCATAAGGTTAGTAAATTTTTCATTTACTTCACCCTCAAAAAGTTCTTCTTCAGTTATATCAAATTTACTTAGATCCTCCTGAGGAATATATATTCGCTCCCTTCTAAGATCTTCACCTACATCCCTTAAAATATTGGTAAGCTGCATGGCAATACCCAGATCAACGGCATAATCCAAAGCATCGTTATCTACATACCCAAAAACTTCACATGTCATTAATCCAACTACCGAAGCAACTTTATAGGAGTAATCATACACTTCCTCAAAGGTCTCAAATCGGTCTTTTACAAGATCCATTTTTACTCCTTCCATCAAAAGGAAAGGCAATTCAATGGAGATCTTATACTTTTGAAGGGTATCAGAAAATGCGGTGAGTATTGGGTCATCTACTATCTTGCCATCATAAACATCGATCAAACGCCGCTTAAAAAGTTTAAGTTTTTCATCTACCTGATCAATGGTGATCTTTTGGTCATGAATGAGGTCTTCGGCTTCATCCACAAGATCATCCAAATATCGACACAAGCCATAAATGGCAAATATTCCCCTCTGCTTATCATTCGGAAGGAAACGGGTAGCCATATAAAAAGTTTTTGCGTGCTTTCTGGTTATAAGCCGGCAATGAGAGTAGGCATTTTTCAATCCGTCATCTTTCAAATCCTCTATAACAGACCTATGAAAGCTGGTTTTCTCATACAGAGGACGGATCAGATGATATGATATGCTTAAAATATTTGTCATATATTCAGTTTTTTCTCTCTTTCAAAGCTTTTTTTATTTAAAAAAAGTTCCCGTACCCAATAGTTAATTCTATTTATACTCTATAACATTTTGAAAAGAAGATGTTTATACTTGAAGGCGGTAAATGGTTATATTAAGGTAATACAATTCCATTAAGTTCTTAACCTTATTATTATATAACACTAAATAATTCAGGTAAAATGCGAAAAAAAGTTACAATCTATGAGGTCGCTGAAAAGGCCGAAGTGGCCATTTCCACAGTTTCAAGGGTATTGAATGGATCAGAAAATGTTTCAAAAACCACAAAGGAGAAAGTTCAAAATACGATCAAGGAACTGAATTTTCGTCCTCAGGTAAACGCAAGAAAATTGGCCAGTAAAAAACCACAGATGCTTGCTATAGCCGTTCCCTCCTTTACAACTCCATATTTCAATGAAGTTTTGAAGGGAGTTAAAGATGAGATCAAAAAAATGGACCTTGATATCATCATGTATAACACAGGATCAAAAAATCCGGAAGAAGGAGTACAGAATTTCTTTGATCGAGGCACGGCTGACGCTGTTATTTTACTATCCATTGATGTAAGTGATACGGTCCATGAATTAATTCAAGCTACCCAAACACCGGCCGTTCTTGTAAACTCTTCCCATCCCGCCTATAATTATTTTATGCTCAATGATTACCGGGGTGGTTATCTCGCCGGCGAACATTTAGTGAATCAGGGCTTTAAACGACTCGGCATGATCACCAGTATCGTTGAATCCAAGACTTCGAAGGAAAGGATCAGGGGATTCAAAGATGCCCTCAAGAACTATAAAATGAATATTGACAGTGAACTCTTTATGAGTGGTGATACAACCAAGCATGGAGGTTTTACCGAAGAAGCCGGTTTCGAGGCCATCTATAAATATGAGAAACTTGGGAAATTTCCCGATGCCATTTTCTGCTCAAATGATACTCAGGCAGTTGGTGCCATCTACGCTTTGTCAAAACTTGGAATGAAAGTGCCTGATGACATTGCCATTATGGGTAATGACAATATTAAGTTGAGTAAATACCTGGAACTGACTACCATTGACCAAAAAATGTACACCATCGGAGTTCAGGCAACCAAACGGTTAGCAGAGATCATCGAAAAACCTAATGATGAACTCTGCCAAACCACTATCAATCCAGTGCTTGTTAAACGAGGTTCAACTGAAAATAAAAAGGCATAGTGAATACCAATTTCTCTACCAAGGAAGCGCTCAATAACTGCATTACGGAAACCCATGTCCCCGGCCTGCCCTCCCCCTACAAAGGCAAAGTCCGTGAAGTATATGATCTGGGAGACGAAAAGTTAGGCATTGTTGTAACCGACCGGATCTCCGCTTTCGATTACATTATGAAGCAGGCCATCCCCTTCAAGGGACAAATTCTGAATAAGCTGGCTGCTTTTTCATTTGATAAGGTGAAGGATATTGTAGCTGCACACATCATTGAGGTACCCCATCCCAATGTGACCATTGCTAAAAAGTGTACTCCCATCCCCATAGAAGTGGTTATTAGAGGTTACCTTACCGGGCATGCCTGGAGAGTTTACAAATCCGGGAAACGAGAACTCTGCGGAGTGAAATTGCCCGACGGATTGAAAGAGCATGACAAATTCTCTAAGCCGATCCTTACTCCCGCTACCAAGGCCACGGAAGGCCATGATGAGGATATCCCGGAAAGGGAAATTCTATCTCGCAAAATTGTAGCCCCGGACCTTTGGAATGAAATTAAAGAGACCGCCTTCAAACTTTTTGAAAGGGGCTCAGCCGTAGCCGCAGAACAAGGCCTTATACTTGTAGATACTAAATACGAGTTCGGGTTATTTAACGGCGAGCTCACCCTTATTGATGAGGTCCACACCACCGACTCTTCCCGTTATTTTTATAAAGAGGGATATGAAGAACGACAAGCTAAAGGGCAGGGGCAAAAACAACTTTCCAAAGAATTTCTGCGTGAATGGCTGATGGAACATAATTTCCAGGGACTGGAAGGACAATCCCTTCCTGACCTGCCGGATGAATTCAGGATGGAAGTTTTTGAACGCTATGCCGAATTGTTTGAGATGCTGACCGGAAAAGAATTTGAACCGGTTTTGGAAAAAGATTTCAACAGAACATTAGCCAACATCTTCTTATGATCAATAAGGCAAACTTACTCGCGAAATTTGATCTGATTGATGAATATTGGACACCCAGGATCATCGCAGAACTCAACAATCAATATGTTAAACTCGCCAAACTTAAAGGTGAATTTATCTGGCACGATCATGAAAATGAAGACGAACTTTTTTATATCGTCAAAGGTCAGCTTCAACTGAAATTCAAAGACCGGGATGATGTCTTTCTTTCTGAAGGGGAAATCTTCGTGGTTCCGGCCGGAGTTGAGCACCTCCCGATAGCTGAGGAAGAATGCTGGGTAATGCTGGTGGAACCCAGGAGCACGACTCACACCGGTTCAACCCAAAATGAGCGAACCGTTCAGATTGAAGATCAGGAGTGGATCTAAGTTATTTCGACTTCCCTGTTGCAGCAACTCCATTTGTGATTTTGGATGTTCATTGTATAAACCTGAGTTCGATTAAAAAACAGATTCTATCATAGACAATGGTCATTTCGCGGCTAATGCCCGAAATCTACTTATTGTTTACATATCTATGATTGAATTACCGGCAATACTAAGATCCCTGCCTTCACAGGGATGACTTTTTAGGTATTTTCAAGCTATCAATATTCGAACTCATGTGAACTTGGTGCTCGAATCAGGCAATCGGTCAGATGGACTTGGAGCCATCAGACCGAGGAGCAGATTAACCATTCCCGGATTCGATCAGATGGATGTTGCAGCTATTTTAAACTTCTTTTAGACACATTCTTTATCTTGAACTCACGTTAATGTATTGAATAATCTATTTCGTGTTTTAGTGGCAAAATAAAAAGCTAAAACAAGGCTTTAGCTACCTCATATACTGAAGCAGATTTTCCCATCGAATAATAATGTAAACCCGGGACGCCATATTCCATTAGCTCTTTGGATTGCTGAATGGTCCACTCAATTCCCACCCGAATAACCTCTTCCCTGTTTTTACAGGCTTCTACGGCTTTCGATAACTCCATAGGCAGATCCACATGAAAAAGCTGGGGTAAGATCGTCAGTTGTTTATCAGATGTAATGGGTTTCAGGCCCGGAATGATGGGAAGTGTAATTCCGGCCTCTCTGCATTTTTCAACAAAATTAAAATACGACTGATTATCGAAGAACATCTGGGTAACGATATAATTGCCGCCTTTTTCTTGTTTTAACTTCAGATACTTTAGATCCGTCTCCATATTCGGTGCTGCAAAATGTTTCTCAGGATATCCGGCCACTCCAATACAGAAATCTGAAGGCTTTGCGTTTTGAAGCTCTTCATCCAGATAAATCCCATTATTAAGCTCTACCACCTGCTCGATTAAATCTGAAGCATGAGCATGGCCATCCGGCTCAGCTACAAATTCCCGCTCCGGTTTTCTGGTATCTCCCTGAATTAACAGCACATTCTCAATCCCCAGAAAATTAAGATCAATAAGAGCGTTCTCTGTGTCCTCTTTTGAAAACCCGCCACAAATGATATGCGGAACGGCATCCACCTGATAATGATTTTGAATGGCCGCGCAGATCCCAACCGTACCGGGACGTTTACGCACTGTCTTGCGCTCAAGCAATCCATTGCCCCGCTTCTTATATACAAACTCTTCCCGGTGATAGGTCACATCCACAAAAGGTGGATTGAATTCCATCAGTGGATCCATGTGATCAAACAAAGAGCGAATATTCTGTCCCTTTAAAGGCGGTAAAACCTCAAACGAAAACAGGGTGTTACCATTGGCTTTCTTAATGTGCTCAGTTACTTTCATTTCTTCTCTGGATCGTAGTCTAAATTAGGAGAAAGCCATTTTTCAACTTCCTCTTTGGTACATGATTTTCGTCTGGCATATTCGATGACCTGATCTTCCCCAATATTCCCCACCCTGAAATATTTCGATTGTGGATGTGAAAAATAAATACCACTCACTGATGAAGCCGGGTACATCGCAAAAGATTCCGTGAGTTTAATCTGCGCATTTTTTTCCACTTCCATCAGATCAAACAAAATGCGTTTCTCGGTATGATCTGGACAGGCAGGATAACCCGGAGCTGGTCGAATTCCGGAATATTTCTCAGCGATCAGCTCTTCATTTTTGAAATTTTCTTCGTCTGAATATCCCCAAAATTCTTTACGAACGCGCTCATGCATGCGTTCCGCAAAAGCTTCAGCCAGCCGATCAGCCACAGCTTTTACCAGAATTACCATATAATCATCATTGGCTTTTTTGTATTTGGTAATGATGTCTTCAATGCCAACTCCGGCCGTTACGGCAAAGAAGCCAACGTAATCCGTAATTCCGGCTTCGCAGGGAGCGATGTAGTCAGCAAGGCTTGAATTTGGCTGTCCTGCCCGCTTCTTAGTTTGCTGCCTGAGGAAATGGAATTCCGCCAGTTCCTCTGTTAGATTTTCATCTTTATATAACTTTATATCATCACCGTAACTTACTGAGGGATAAAAACCTATCACTCCTTTTGATTTCAATAAATTCTGCTTAACAATTTCATCCAGCAGCTTATTCGCATCATCAAAAAGAGACTGTGCCTGTTCGCCTACAGTCTCATCTTTCAGGATATCAGGATATTTTCCGGTGAGCATCCAGGTTCGGAAAAAGGGCGACCAGTCAATGTAATTTCTTAACTCTGAAATAGGATAATCTTCAAAGGTCCTGGTTCCCAAAAATGTGGGTTTGGGGGGATTATATCCTTCCCAGTCTATTTCTACTTTGTTACTTCTCGCTTCCTCAATACTCAAAATCGGCTTTTTATTCTGACGCTCTTCGTGCTGCTTGCGTAGTTCAGCATATTCTTTCTTAACATCGATTTTGACACCGCCTTTTCGCTCCTTACTGATAACATCTCCGGCAATGGATACAGCTCTTGAGGCATCCAATACATGAATAATGGATCCTTCATATTCAGGATCAATCTTCACTGCGGTATGAAGGCGTGAGGTTGTTGCCCCGCCAATGAGCAGCGGCAGATCCATGCCTCGCTTCTTCATTTCGCGAGCCACATGTATCATTTCATCGAGGGAAGGCGTGATCAATCCACTTAAGCCAATGGCATCCACTTTATGCTTCCCGGCTTCATCCAGGATCTTGTCGGCCGGGACCATCACTCCAAGATCAACCACATCGTAATTATTACAAGCCAGAACTACACTTACAATGTTTTTACCGATGTCGTGGACATCACCTTTTACGGTAGCCAGTAGTACTTTAGGGCGTTCACTCTTGTCTTTGTTATCCGCCTTCTCCTTTTCAAGATATGGGGTGAGATAGGCTACAGCCTGTTTCATTACTCGTGCACTTTTCACTACCTGTGGCAAAAACATTTTCCCTGAGCCAAAAAGATCTCCAACTACATTCATGCCATCCATGAGCGGCCCTTCAATCACCTGCAAAGGGCTTCCATATTTAACCCGGGCCTCTTCTGCATCTTCTTCAATGTGTTCATTGATCCCTTTTACAAGAGAATGGCTGATCCGGTCTTCCACAGGATTTTTGCGCCATTTATCGTCTTTTTTGGCTTTAACAGAAGAGCCTTCATTCTTGAACTCTTCCGCGATTTCCATAAGTCGTTCCGTGGCATCATCCCTTCGATCAAAAAGCACATCTTCTACCCGTTCAAGCAGATCTTCAGGAATGTCGTCATACACCTCAAGCTGGGTGGGATTTACAATTCCCATATCCATTCCGTGCTTAATAGCGTGATACAGGAATGCAGAGTGAATAGCTTCGCGTACACGGTTATTTCCCCGGAAAGAGAACGATACATTGCTCACACCTCCGATAACGTGTGCTCCGGGAAGATTCTCACGTATCCACTTGGCAGCCAGGAAGAAATCCATCGCATTCTGCCTGTGTTCCTCCATTCCGGTAGCTACCGGAAAGATATTGGGATCGAGGATGATATCGGAAGGATGAAATCCAACTTCTTTGGTTAGCAGTTTATACGCCCGGTCACAGATCTCTTTTCGTCGCGAAAGTGTATCGGCTTGACCATCTTCGTCAAACGCCATACAAATTACGGCTGCGCCAAAGCGCCGAACGATCTTTGCTCGTCGCAGGAATTCATTTTCCCCATCCTTCAGGCTGATTGAATTTACTACGCCCTTACCTTGCATGCATTTCAACCCGGCCAGGATCACTTCCCACTTTGAAGAATCTACCATTATAGGAATTTTTGCGATATCGGGCTCAGAGGCTATAAGATGCATGAAACGGGTCATTTCAATAGCACTGTCCAGCATGCCCTCATCCATGTTCACATCCAGGATCTGCGCCCCGCCCTGCACTTGATCGAGCGCAATTTTAAGCGCCTGATCATAATCTTTATTCTTAATGGTATTAAGAAATTTCCTGGAACCGGTCACATTGGTTCGCTCTCCTACATTCACGAAATTAGAGTCTTCCGTGATGATAAGAGGTTCAAGTCCGCTAAGTGTTAAAGGTAATGACTTCATGCTATCTCACCACAGAAAATTTTAGAATTCCAGCTCTTTGTCTGACGGCTCCAAACCCATCTGGCGAATGGAACACACGAGCCCTGCCCTGTAAATCCATCAGATGACTCTTGCTTTAGATTCATTTTTAGAGACCTATTTTCAGTCGTCATTTGGAGTTCGGAGTGGTTTTCTACTGATCTGTTCAACATATTCATACTAACACTCCATCCGTTCTTTTGATTTTTCGGTGCGAATATTTTTCAGCCAGTTCAGCCATTTTAGTAATGTGTGCAGGAGTTGTTCCACAACAACCGCCGAGAATGTTAACCAATTCATCTTCAAGGTATTCTTCAACCTGACTTCCCATTTCATCCGGCCCTTCATCATATTCTCCAAATTCATTCGGTAATCCTGCATTCGGGTATGCACTAATATAAAATGGAGATCTGTCAGATAGATTTTGCAGATATGGTTTAAGCTGCTTGGCCCCAAGAGCACAATTGAAGCCAACACTAAGAATAGGTGCATGGGAAACGGAGATCAAAAATGCTTCCACGGTTTGGCCGGAAAGGGTTCTCCCCGAGGCATCGGTGATCGTCCCTGAAACCATAATGGGGATCTCCTCTTCCCGCTCCTCAAATAAATCCTGGATAGCGAATAAAGCGGCTTTGGCGTTGAGTGTATCGAAAATGGTTTCTACCAGCAGTACATCCGCTCCTCCATCCATGAGCCCTCTTGCCTGTTCTTTATAAGCCTCAGCAAGTTCATCGAAGGTAACGGCTCTATAACCGGGGTCAGTGACTTCCGGGGAAATGGAGGCTGTTTTGTTTGTCGGTCCCATCGAGCCCGCTACAAACCTTGGTTTATCCGGATTTTGTTGGGTGAATTTATCCGTGGCCTTTTTTGCGATCTCCGCCGATTTTCGATTCAGGTCATACACAATATGTTCCAGGGCATAATCAGCCTGGGCGATGGATGTTCCGCTGAAGGTATTCGTCTCTACGATATCAGCCCCGGCCTCCAAATATTCCTCATGGATGGCCTGTATGATCTCCGGCCGGGTTAAACTAAGCAGATCGTTATTTCCTTTTAGATCATCAGAATGATCTTTGAATTGTTCGCCCCTGAAATCTTCTTCTTCCAGCTTATAGCGCTGTATCATGGTACCCATGGCCCCATCGAGGATCAGGATTCGGTTTTGTAAAGCTTGTTTAATATTCACTCTTTCATCGTTAGATTGGCTTATAAAGAAAGAGCGGAGAGTGATTAGCTCGCTTATCTTTCTAAGCACATAATTTAGTTATATGCTTAGTGGGATTTGGCACCTGCTCCTTTCGGAAGTGGTTGCCAAGACGTCAATGGGCCCATCCCTCGGTCTTTCTTTATAAGCAGTTCAATTAATAATTTCGCTTAATATAACGGTCTCTACAACGCTGAGCAACCTATTATTATGAATTAATTACAGACATATAAAGTCGAAACAATTTTGAGAATGGAACACGAATGACAAGGATTAGGTGGATGATCATGAAAAAAATAATGCAATCGGCCTTAGAAAAAAGAGCATTAAGAAGATGACGGGATGAAGCGTGAAGAAATAGATCATTCGATATAAAAATAATCGGCTAAGTACATTGAGGGGGCATTTCACGGCGAATGCCCAAAACCCTATGATTTGTCAGGTAGCGAATACGGAAATCATGGCCACCATTAGATTCCCGTCTCCACGGGAATGACCATACGCATACATTTTTCTTAGTTCGTATCTTAATCCAGCACCCTGCGCCTGTATCATCGATCACATGGGTGATCCATCAGATCGAATCCGGGAATGTTTGACCTACCTCTCGGTCTGATGGCTCCAGGTCCATCTGACCGATTGTTTAATTCGAGCACCAAGTTCAGTTCGTATCCTAATCCAACACCCACCCCCTGTATCATTCATCAGACGGGGGTTCCATCAGATGGCTCTTGCAGCTATTCTAAAATTCTTTTTGGAGCATTCTTTATCTCGAACGGACGTTAATCTACTTTACCAGGGGCAAGCTAACATTCGGTTACCTATACGAATCAACATAGAGCCTTTATTTTTTTGTAAGCAATTTATTTATCCATTGCAATTATCTCGTATATTTATACTTTTTTCACCCCAACATCCATTTAATTATCCATGACCTCTACCCCATCTGATGAAGAATAACTATTACGAATTAATTGACCAGACCTACCATTTTCCGCAAAATGGGTTTGAGCTTGCTGATGGCACGCTCCATTTTAATAAAGTTGACCTCCATAAACTGATCCAAAAATACGGAACGCCTTTTAAGCTGTCGTACTTGCCCAAGATCAGAGAAAAAATTCAGAAATCACGAAAGTACTTTAATCAAGCTATCTCCGAAAATAACTACTCCGGGAAATATGAGTTTTGCTACTGTACCAAATGCTGCCACTTCAATCATGTGGTAAGAACGGCCCTAAAGGAAAATGTGTCGCTGGAAACTTCCTCTTCATTCGACATCGACCTGATCGAAAACCTTTACAACAAAGGGGCGTTAAACCGGGATAAGATCATTGTTCATAATGGATATAAAACAGACAATTACATTAGAAAAATAGGCAGGCTCATCAATCAGGGGTTCTCCAACTCTATTTGTGTGTTAGATAACATTGGGGAGCTTGATAAACTCATGGAGCTGGAAACCGAAGAACCAATCAAGATCGGATTGCGGATATCCATTGAAGAAGACCCTCAGGCAGCCTATTACACCTCGCGACTTGGGATCAACAAGCGGGAAATATTGGATTTTGTACGAGAAAAGATCGTTGGTAACGACCGTGTGGAGCTGGTTATGGTTCATTTTTTTGTAGATTCGGGCGTGGGTGATAACATGTATTACTGGAATGAATTCAAAAAAGCACTGAGTCAGTTTACCAAGATCAAAAAGCTGGCTCCCTCCGTCAAAAGCTTAAATATTGGAGGCGGCTTCCCTATACAGAACAGTCTTAGTTTCGACTTTGACTATGAGTATATCACCGGTGAGATCGTGCGCAATATCCAGGAGGCCTGCAAAGATGATGGCGTGGAAGAACCCGATATTTACACCGAATTCGGCAAATATACCGTTGGTGAAAGCGGAGCCGTTATTTTCCAGGTGCTGGAGCAAAAGCAACAGAATGATGCCGAACTTTGGTACCTGATCGACAACAGCCTGATGAATACTATTCCCGATGCATGGTCCATCAACGAAAAATTCATACTACTGCCGCTCAATAAATGGCAAAATCAATATAAACGAGTCAATATAGGCGGCATCAGCTGCGACCATTCCGATTATTACAATTCTGAAGAATTAAATCAGCAGGTACTGTTGCCAACTTATTCTAATGATGATGAAGAACCTTTATACATCGGATTCTTTCATACCGGAGCTTATCAGGATTCCATAAGCGGCTATGGAGGCATCAAACATTGCCTCATCCCTTCTCCAAAACATATTGTAGTTGATATGGATGAAAATGGAGACTTTTTCGATTATGTGTATCGCGAGGAACAAACAGTGGATAACATGCTTAACATATTGGGTTACAATGATTAAATCGAATCAAATATTTGCCGGAATTGAAGGGGAACACAACGAATTTGAAAATGCCGGTATCCTCTTGCAATCCATACCCTACGACGGCACAAGCACTTGGGGCAAAGGAGCCGATGAAGGTTTTGGAGCTTTCCTTGATGCCGCTGAGAATATGGAGATCTATGATATTGAAACCGACAGTGAAGTCTATAAAAAAGGCGTGCATATCATGGATCCGATCTTAGAAGATGCCTCCCCTGAAGCTATGTTTGAGTCGGTATATAAAAGCACTAAAGAATTACTAAAAGCTAACAAGTTCCTCACTTTTTTTGGAGGTGAACATTCCATCAGCATTGGGGTGATCAAGGCTTTCTATGAAGCTCATCCGGATATCACTATTCTACAGCTCGACGCCCATGCTGATCTTCGTGCTGAGTACCACGGCTCCCCTTACAATCATGCCTGTGCTGTTTATGATGCTTCAAAAAATACAAACTTAATTCAGGTTGGCATCCGCAGTATGGATACCAGCGAAGTGCAGTACATGGACAAAAACAAATGCTACTTCGCTGAAGATATGTATGGCCATTCCGCCTGGATGGAAGATTCTATAAGTAAAATGACCGATAAGGTGTATATCACGCTTGATCTGGATGTATTCGACCCATCCATTATGCCGGCTACCGGAACTCCTGAGCCGGGGGGGATGCTCTGGAATCCTATGATCAAATATCTCAAAAAAGTATTTCAACAAAAAAATATATTGGGCTTTGATATTGTGGAACTTGCCCCTATTGAGGGATTGACCGCACCACAGTTTATGACCGCTAAACTCTACTATAAAATGTTAAGCTATAAATTTGTGAATTCATGAGTAAGAAAGGACCTGTTTCCGATTTCATCACCCACCACTACCGTCACTTCAATGCGGCCTCCCTGGTTGATGCCGCCAAGGGCTATGAAGATCAGCTCAACTCCGGTGCAAAAATGATGATCACCCTTGCCGGAGCTATGAGTTCTGCCGAGTTGGGATTGTCACTTGCTGAAATGATCCGTCAGGATAAGGTACATATCATTACCTGTACCGGCGCGAATTTGGAGGAAGACGTATTCAACCTGATTGCGCATGATCATTATAAACGTATTCCCAATTACCGTGATCTGAGCCCACAGGACGAGCAAGAGCTGCTCAAAAACCACTTTAACAGAGTCACCGATACTTGTATTCCTGAAGAAGAAGCCATGCGCCGCATCGAGGATCATTTGGTGAAACGCTGGGTAAAAGCTTCCGAAGCAGATGAACGTTATTTACCCCATGAGTATTTTTATGACATGTTACTAAGTGGAGATCTGAAGGACGATTACCAGATCGACCCGAAAGATTCCTGGTTACTGGCGGCCGCTGAAAAAAATATCCCTGTTATTGTTCCGGGCTGGGAAGATTCTACATGTGGAAATTTCTTTGCCTCTCATTGTATTGAAGGCCGTACAAAGCCATCTGCAATGAAATCAGGAATCGAGTACATGATGTTTCTGTCGGACTGGTATCTAAAGAATTCGGATAAAGGAATTGGCTTTTTTCAGATCGGCGGAGGCATCTCCGGCGATTTCCCAATTTGCGTGGTTCCGATGATAGAGCAAGACCTGGGCAAAAAAGATGTTCCACTGTGGTCCTATTTCTGTCAGATCAGCGATTCTACCACGAGCTATGGCTCTTACTCAGGCGCTGTCCCCAATGAAAAAATAACCTGGGGCAAGCTGGGCATTGATACGCCAAAATTTATCATTGAATCGGATGCAACTATTGTAGCTCCGCTTATTTTTGCTTATCTGTTGGACTGGTAACATTTGAACTAACTGACAGAAAGCGTGGCTATTACTACAAAAAAGAAAATTTCCGCCGAACAAGCTTTACACATCTACAAGAATTTGCTGCTGCCCCGCCGGATTGAAGAGCGAATGCTCAAACTATTGCGGCAGAATAAGATCAGTAAATGGTTTTCGGGAATTGGGCAGGAAGCTGTTGGCGTAGGTGTAGCACTTTCTGCTAAGCCTAAAGATTATATTCTGCCTATGCACCGGAATCTCGGGGTTTTTACAGCCCGGGAAGTCCCGCTCTATCCCCTTTTCTGTCAGCTTTTTGGGAAGGCAGATGGATTTACAAAAGGCCGTGACCGCTCTTTTCACTTTGGTACACTCGATCATAATATTGTAGGAATGATCTCCCATCTTGCTGCCATGATGCCCGTTGCTGATGGACTTGCACTGGCTAAAAAACTCAAAGGCGAAGATGCCGTTGCTTTCTCATTTTGCGGGGATGGTGCCACCAGCGAAGGCGATTTTCATGAAGCTCTGAATCTTGCTGCCGTGTGGAAATTGCCGGTGGTTTTTATCATTGAGAATAATGGGTATGGACTCTCTACCCCAGCTTCCGAGCAATATGCCTGCGAACATTTGTCTGATCGGGCTAAAGGCTACGGAATGCACGGCTTCAATATTGATGGAAACAATGTCTTTGAAATGATGGAGACCGTAGAAAAGGCACGTAATCTTGCCTTAAAAGGTGAGCCTGTTCTTATCGAAGCCAAGACGTTTCGTATGCGGGGGCATGAAGAAGCTTCCGGCACCCATTACGTTCCTGATATCTTATTTGAGAACTGGGCTGAAAAAGATCCCATCCTTCGGTTTGAGAACTTTATGGAGAAAGAAGGAATTGCCGGCAAAGAGGATTTTAAAAGGATCAACAAAGAGATCGATCAATCTTTTAGAAAAGATCTCGACAAAGCCTTAAATGCCAATGATCCCGTTTTTGATGAGCAGACTGAAATTAAGGCCGTTTATTCCACCGAAGAACCCAAGCCCCCGGTTCGCTCCAATGGCATTACCTACGAAAAACGGTTTGTGGATGTGCTGCAGTCAACCCTGTGGCAAGCATTCGAAGAGGATGACTCTTTCCTTATCATGGGACAGGATATTGCCGAATATGGAGGCGTTTTCAAGATCACGGAAGGATTTTTGAAGGAATTTGGTGAAAATCGGATCAGAAATACTCCTATTATTGAATCAGGTGTGCTGGGAGCAGCTATGGGGCTTGCGCTGGAAGGATTCAAACCGGTTGTTGAAATGCAGTTCGCCGATTTTATATCCTGCGGATTTAATCAGATTGTGAACAACATCGCTAAATCGCACTACCGCTGGGCACCTTCATTGAACATCACTATTCGTGCACCCCATGGTGGAGGTGTTGGAGCCGGACCTTTTCACTCACAGTCCGTGGAAGGCTGGTTCATGCAAATCCCCGGGCTGAAGGTTGTGGTTCCGGGAACCGTGGAAGATGCAAAGAATTTACTATACAGTTCGCTATATGATCCTAATCCCGTCCTGTTCTTTGAACACAAGAAGCTATATAGAAGCCTTAAAGCAACTGTTTCTGACAAAGCTGCTTATGAACCACTTGGGAAAGCAAAAATTCGAAGAGAAGGTACCGCTGCAACCATCATCACTTATGGAATGGGTGTACAGTGGGCGCTGGCCGTTGCTGAAAAGTACGAGGAAAAGGAAATCTCTCTGGAAGTTCTGGATCTGCGAACTCTCCTTCCTTTAGACAAAGAAGCCATCCGAAAAACCGTTCAAAAAACAGGTAAAGTATTGTTGCTCCAGGAACCTTCACTTACTTTGGGCCCGCTGAGTGAAATTTCAGCCATTATTTCCGAAGAATGTTTTGAGTGGCTGGATGCGCCTGTAATGCGTTGTGCTTCAATGGATATCCCTATTCCCCACGATAAAGGACTGGAAACAGAATTTATGGCTAATTCCAGACTTGATATGCAGCTTACCAAACTTTTGGCATATTAATTAAATGTATCTGGTTCGGTAATGCGATAAAAATTGTTTCATTTATAATGATACTAATACCATTGTATCAATTTTAATGAAACATTAGCATTATTCAACGGTTGCTACTAAACCTTAGATCATGGCCAAAAAATCAACAAAGTATTTTATTTTGATGGGTGACGTTGTCTCAAGCAGTGGCTACGAGGCTAAATTGCTGCATAAAGAGCTCAAAGCACTCATTCAGAGCTGTAATGAGGAATTGCAAGCGGATATACTCTCTCCTTACACCATTACCCTTGGCGATGAATTTCAGGGTATTGCAACTTCACTGGAAGCATCTATAAAAACATTATTCTTCATAGAAGAAGAATGCCTGAAACAAAAGCTTGGCTTCAAATTGCACTATGTGCTTCATTTTAGAGAAATTGAAACAGAGATTCAACTCGTAAGTACATGATTGAAATCTGAGGAAAATAGGAGCATTTCGATCTTCAAGGGAATTTTAGAAGTGAGCAATATACTACACTTGCTAAGATGATCAGCTTATGCTGTTCAACATCCTGTCAATGAAATCCTCTTTTGCTTTTATCTGCTGAAATTGCTGAAGTAAATTTTTTCCTTCTTTAGCAGAAAATGCCAGTTCACGAAGCTCATCGTCGTGAACCAGCACTTCTTCAAAAGTGGCTCTCTCAACCGAGCTCATTTTATCATCCACATAATCGGTGATGAAATCTTCTATTACCGGATGGTATTCTTTATCTAATAAATTATGCATAGGGGAGTTTGCTAAATGAGTCTTCACTCCCCTTTAATTTAATTATGCAGCATTTGTTCCCAACTGCACATAGTCTTTTATCAATACCTGGATCTGTGCTCTTGCCCGGTTAATTCTGGATTTCACCGTTCCCATGGGAATGTTCGTAATGTCAGAGACTTCATCGTAGGAAAGCTGTTGCAGGTCTCTGAGTATGATAACCTCGCGGAAATCTTCCGGCAATTCCATCAGTGCTTTTTCCAGCTGCTCCATGCATAATTTTTCATGAAGAGCATCATCCTGAAGGATATTAGCATCCTCCAGGAGAAGCTCTCGATCATCGGGGTCAGACTCATCTTTATGAATTGACACCTTATACATTCTTTGTTTCTTCTTATACAAACTCTTGGCAAGGTTCAGCGCAATGGTGTACATCCATGTAGAGAATTTTGCAATGCGCTCGTAGGAATGCTTGCTCTTGTGAACTCTGAGAAAAGTTTCCTGTACCAGGTCTTCACAATCCTGATGATTATGAGTGTAGCGATACAGAAAGTTATGAAGGCGATCCTGATACCGATAAACTAATTCATTAAATGCCAGTTCTTTCCCATTCTGGAAATACTCCATTAAATCTTCGTCGTCATAGTTTTTGACCGATGCTGCTTGAAACGCTTTCATTATTAAACTCCACAATTTTAGTTTCGATTCTTATGATGTGCGAATCGATACTACCCGATGATTCGCTTGACCAGGAAGAATAAAATCGAAGTGGAGTCTAATGTGCTGAACCCTTTAATGGAGCGATCTGCATCCAAAAGAGCTTCAAATATCCGGGGCATTTCCGAGTAGCGAAAATTTGAGGCATCATCCCAAAGTTTGTTAAAGTACCAGCTGCTGCCGATACCCAATTCACTCTGGATCTGATTTTTAGCAAACCCCTTTTCGGAGAGCCTCAAAATCTGCCAGACATTTACAAACACACTGTTAAAGAACCCCACGAGACGAATTAATTCTCCCGTGTCTGATTTGGTGTGTTGCAACATCTGTTCCGAAATGTACAGTGATTGTTCAATATTCCGTGCTACTATGGCCTCTTTAAGCTCTATGGCCGTAAATTCACGATATGAACCGATTATTTTCTTTACATCGGCTTCTGAAACGGTATCAGAAGTGTCCACAAAAGTGCACACTTTATCTATTTCTGTGGACAGTAACTGAAGATTGTTGCCCACAAATTGTGCCAGCAACTGGCCTGCTGCCGGTTCAATATTCTTGGAGTGATGGCTTCGAACCCAATCGATCACCCAATCAGGGATCAGGTAATCGGCCATGCGCTCAAATTCGTAAAACCCGACCTGCTTACTTTTCTTGACCGCTTTACCGATGTTGGTATTTCCGGCAGGCTTTTTCTCATCAAATAAGACCAGCAGCGTGGTTGGGTTCGGATTTTCTATGTAAGAAATAAAGTCGTTGATGTGTCCACTGGGTGAACCGTCCTCACTCCCGCCTTTGTTGATTTGCAGGAAATTGCGGATGATCAGTACCCGCTTTTCAGCCATCATAGGAAAACTCCGGGCAATAGATAAAGCCTGAGCCGGGGTTACTTCTTGTCCATACAGCAAATCAAAATTAAAGTCTTTTTGATCAGGCGGAATGATTTTCGAAAAGGTATCCAGTAATTGATCAAGATAGAAATCCTCTTCTCCAAAAAGATAATAGATCGGTTTCAGGTTGCCGGAGTTTAATTCCCCCACTACCTGCTGGTAAATCTGGTTGCTATTTTGTTTTCGTGCCATCGGGCGGGAAATTCCAAATAACAAGCACCAAATTCCATTTTGTTTTTGATTTATTTTCAGAGGTATTAGCTAATTCAAGTCTGGGTTAATGGAACACGGATAACGCGGAGACCACGGATATTTAATGGTGATTAGCCTATTACATTTACAGATAGATACCAAGCCTAGTATTTTTTACGAAGCCCCAAAAACCTCCAAGCGTCTCAAAGACCTTGGAGCGTTTGATGAATTCAATACTTTTTTTACTATGAGTCAACGGAATACCGATGACGCGGAGGTGGCGGATTTTCTTGAATGTATTAGTACCATTACATCTGACGACTTACAGTTTATTTGATAGATAATTTGAATTCATTCGCATTGATTTATAAATAAGTCTCCTTTATGGCAATCGGACACCCTTTTTTTTCGAGGCGCTGAATAAAAGGATTCTCAGCTCTCCCCTAACTTCACAGTTCGCCCAAGCTTTCACGCCCCCATCTCAATTCTCTCCTGCACAAGAAGAGAAAGTGCCTGACTCGTTTTCCAGACAAGAAAGTTGGGAATCAGATTGAATAAAATTTTTCGTTCGAATAGGGAACTAATTCATGGAATTGATGTAACAATTTTATATGAAGTTCAAGCGAAAATCAAAGACTGTGGATAAAACCCCGAATAACTCCCCTTCCGTAACATATATTACCAAAGACACAGAAATCAAGGCCGACATACTATGCAAAGATGATATCCGCATCGCCGGCACTGTGGATGGTGAAGTAGAATCCAAACAAAAACTGATACTGAACGACTCTGGAAAAATAAAAGGAACTATCATTTCCCCGGTTGCTGATATTTCCGGAAAGGTAATCGGAGATGTTCGGGTAGCCAATAAACTAACCCTACGTGCCACCGCTATTATAGAAGGTAAAATTTTCACTAAAAAACTGGCCATCGAAGATGGAGCTCAATTGAGAGGTTCACTGCAGGTAGGCCCGGATACAGATATCGGCACCAGTGAAGAAACAGATGATAATAAAAAAGCTTCCTCTTCTTCCATATTTAAAAGAAAGAAAAGTACAAGTGAAACGGAAGAAGCAAACGACTCGAAAGATAAATCCGGTTCCAAAAGAGATGATACCGATTCTTCTTCGTCCTCCGGGACTTCTAAAATTTCTACTTAAGGGGAAGGCCGCCTCAATAAAGGCATTTTTTCAGCAGCTTCAGAAAGTCAATTGCTCCGGTATTGAATTTTAGAGCTTTATAAAGTACCCTATGGCAAATAAAAACCGGGAATACTTATGAATTTGGGAAATAACCGTTCATTGATCATCAATCCCCTTGCATTAAGAAAACTGATAACCTGAGCTCGATTATTGATAGCTTGAAAAATGCCTGAAAAGTCATCCCTGCTAAGGCAGAGATCTAATTATTGCCCGTAATTCAATCATAGATACGTAAAAAACAAGTAGATTGCGGGCATTCGCCTCGAAATGACCCTTCGACGTCTTCAACAGATGATCTTTATATCAAATTCACGGCAAAATAGTAGCCATTCTTGAATTTGCCATGTTTTGGGCGTTTGGAATTTCCTGGCTTGCCAAAGGCGAAATTATTTTTACTGACCAGAAAAATTAAAACGTAAATCAAAAACAAAAATTCCCGGTTTATTAAGGTTTTAACCTTCCCATCATTCTTGGAAATGGAATGGTTTCACGAACGTGAGATAAACCACACAACCACGCTACGGTTCGCTCTAAACCAAGTCCATAGCCTGAATGGGGAACCGATCCAAAGCGGCGAAGATCGAGGTACCATTCAAAAACTTCTTTATCCAATCCTTCTTCCGCAATGCGTTTTTCCATCACTTCGAGATCATCTTCCCGCTGCGATCCGCCTACGATCTCACCATAGCCTTCAGGAGCTAAGATATCCATTCCAAGAGCAAGTTTGTCCGTTTCATCACGCTTCATGTAGAAGGCCTTGATCTCAGCCGGCCAGTGAGTAACGATCAATGGAACTTCAAACTGTATCATTAAGACAGTTTCATCACTTCCGCCAAAGTCATTACCCCATTCGAAATTCCGGGCAGATTCTTTCCACTTTGGAATATTCCGGAGGTCTTCTTCGATCTGATCAACCCTCCCGGAAATATCCTTAACTCTTTGGTCGATCTGAGCTTTCCGCCATTTCTTAGCTGATCCATGTTCTTTTTTGATCTCCTCCTCTTCCTTCTCAAGATCCAGTTTTTCCTGCCGCCGGGATTCTGCCATTTCATCCAGCATATCTGATGTTTCATCACTGGTCAGGATATCCACAGCTTCAGTATAGGTCATTCGCTCAAACGAGTTTTCAGCAATCTTCTCCAAAGCAGAAATATCCCGCTCTAAGATCTCGAGTTCATTTTTGCACTTGTCGAGAACCTGGGAAACAATAGCTTTGATCATATCCTCAGCCAGGTCCATATTCATTTCAAGATCATAGTAGGCCATTTCGGGCTCTATCATCCAGAATTCTGTGAGATGGCGGCGAGTCTTGGACTTCTCGGCGCGGAATGTAGGGCCAAAAGTATAGATCAACCCATGAGCCATCGCCATAGCTTCACCATAAAGCTGACCAGTTTGTGCCAGATATGCTTTTTCTTCAAAATAATCAGTTTCAAAAAGTGTGGTACTTCCTTCGGCCGCGTTTCCGGTGAAGATCGGAGAATCCATCTGTACAAACCCTCTTCCCTGGAAAAAGGTATGGATCGCAAAAATGATCTCGTTCCGAACCCGCATTGCCGCCCATTGGCGCTGACTTCTTAACCAAAGGTGGCGGTTATTCATCAAGAATTCTACGCCATGTTCTTTTGGTGTGATCGGATAGTCTTCTGCTGCCTGATGAACCACAATATTTGACACATGAATTTCATGGCCGCCAATACTTCTGTCGTCAGCTTTAACTGAACCTGTAACTTCAAGTGAACTTTCCTGACGCAATGATGCAGCTGCTTCCCATACATATTCGGAAACATCATCTTTAGCGACCACGCATTGAGTAAGGCCTGAGCCATCTCTCATTTCAATAAACACTAAGCTGCCACTGCTTCGAAAATTATATACCCAGCCTTTTAGTGTTACTTCTTTATTGACGTGCTCTGAAAGATTTTTGATGTAGGTCATTGCTAATGTTGAATTATTTAGTGCTTAATATTAAATGGTTAAAGTTTCAAGTTAGTTTCTTGCCCCTTGAACCTTGCTTCTAACCTTCCGGCAATAAGATTGCTTCCATGAAATAGTCTTCATTGAAGAAACCTTGTACAAATTCCTGAATATCCCCGGCCGTTACCGAATCAATATTCTCAACAAGTTCATCCAAAGTTACGAAACGCCCAAAATATAATTCACTTTTTGCGAGGCGTGTCATGCGATTGCTTGTACTTTCCTGTGAAAGCAACAATTTCCCTTTTAGCTGAGATTTGGCTTCGTCGAGCTCCTTTTTAGGAATGAGTTCTTCTTGCATTTGCTTCAATTCTTTTAGGATCAATTCCCTGACATGATCTACATATTCCTTATCCGTGCCCACATAAATTCCCCACAAACCGGTGTCGGTGTAAGATTGGTTAAAGGTCTGAATGGAATAACAGTATCCATATTTTTCACGGACGTTTTGATGTAGCCGTGAGCTCATTCCTCCGCCCAGGACAGTATTGGCCAATAAGAGCAGATATTTGTCGTCATGATCAAAATTCAGTCCCCTTCTGCCATAAATATAATGTGTTTGTTCGATGGCTTTTCTAAGCTTCACATCCTCTTTTTTAAAATCGGGAAGCGGTTGTTCTTTCTCATTCTGATCTTTGGCTTCCAGTTTTTCAAAATATTCGGAAACCAGCTCAACAACCTTAGCATGTTCTACATTGCCGGCTACAGAGACCAATAAGTTTCCTGGATAATATCGATCTTCCATATAATCGTACAGATCCTGCCGACTGAAGTCAGAAACCGTTTGTTCGTATCCAAGTACCGGCCTTCCCAGTTCATGGCCTTCAAAGATCTTGCTGTTGAATTCTTCAAACAGGTAATCATCCGGTGAATCACGATACATTTTCATTTCTTCGATCACTACTTTCTTCTCCTTCTCGATCTCTTCTTCGGGAAAAGAAGAATTCAGTACCATATCTGAAAGTACATCTAATGCACGATCTAACTGGGTACTGAGGCATCGGGAATAATAACAGGTGTACTCGGATGAAGTGAAAGCATTGAGGTATCCGCCGACTGATTCCATGCTAAGAGCAATATCAAACGAAGATCTCTTATCGGTACCTTTAAAGAGCATATGCTCAAGAAAATGGGTGATTCCGGCCTGTTTTTCCGTCTCGTGCCTTCCCCCGGTCTTTACCCAAATACCAACGGAGATACTTTTCACACTTTCGATTCGCTCCGTTACAATTCGAAGTCCGTTGGAAAGGGTACTTTTAGTTACAAAATCAATCTCTTTCACGTTTTCCATAGAATAGAATAATTATCTGCTTAAATAAAAAAGCTCCGCACATAGAGACTACGTGCGGAGCATGTAAGGTCAATTAGATAACGAAGGCTTACTCTTCTTCGTTTTTGTCTAACAATACTTTTCTTGACAGTCGAAGCTTGTTGCCCGGCTCGATCTTGAGGAGCTTAACTTCGATCTGGTCACCAACACTCATGTAGTTACTTACATCCTTTACGTGTTCGTGAGCGACTTCAGAAATGTGCAGGAGTCCATCGCGTCCCGGGGCTATCTCAACAAAAGCGCCGAAATCTTTAATGGATTTCACTTCACCTTTGTAGATGGCCCCTTCTTCGAGTTGCCCGGTTATAGCTTTGATACGCTCCTGAGCTTCTTTGGCCTTCTCGAGGCTGTCGGCAGAAATTGTGATCTGCCCGTTTCCTTTATCATCTTCTTCAACCCAGATCTCAGTATCTGTTTCTTTTTGAAGCGTCTGAATTACTTTACCGCCCGGCCCGATAACCGCACCGATCATGTCACCATCAATCTCCATCTTAATAAACTGAGGAGCAAATTCCGATAGGGTTTCATTTGGGGTTGAAATGGTTTCAGCCATTTTACCAAGTATGTACAAGCGACCTGTATGAGCTTGCTTAAGGGCTTCTTCCATTACTTCAAAAGAAATACCTTTCACTTTCATGTCCATTTGGCAAGCCGTGATACCATCAGCAGTACCGGCTGTTTTGAAGTCCATGTCGCCCATGAAATCTTCTTCTCCACGAATATCAGAAAGTACAACGGAGTTGTTTTCTCCCACAATCATTCCCATTGCAATACCTGCAACCGGCTTTTTGAGGGGAACACCGGCATTCATAAGCGCCATAGAACCACCGCAGACAGAAGCCATGGAAGATGAACCGTTAGACTCAGTAATATCAGAAATAATCCTGATCACATAACCGAAATCATCAAAAGGAGGCATCATCATTCTCAAGGAACGTTCTGCAAGGTGACCGTGGCCGATCTCACGTCGGCCGGGGCCTCTTAAGAAACCGGCTTCCCCTACAGAATATGGAGGAAAGTTATAATGCAGGTAGAATTTCTTGTCTTCTTCGTCGAATAACGTATCAACACCCTGGGCGTCTTTCTTGGTACCCAGTGTTACAGATACAAGGGCCTGTGTTTCACCGCGTGTGAAGATGGCAGAACCGTGCGTTCTGGCGAGGTATCCCACCTGTGTCCAGATATCACGAACGTCTTCAGGAGAACGACCATCAATACGGCGTTTCTTCTCCAGGATCATATTGCGAAGCTCTTCCTTCTCAATATCACCAAGAATATCCTTGATAGTACCAACTTCTTCTTCATACTCTTCTTCAAGCTCAGCTACAACACTGTCTTTAGCTTCTTTAAGCTTCTCGCTGTACTCTTCTTTGCCAAGCCCGATGTTTACTACTTCCTTGATCTTGTCAGCAGCTAACTCGCGGACTTTATTCTCGATCTCTTCCGGATAGCCCTCAGCAACAAACTCCCGTTTTGGCTTACCGTACTCTTCTCTCAGTTCTTCCTGAAATTCACACAGTGTGATAATAGAAGCATGTGCTGCTTTAATAGCACCCAGCATTTCATCTTCGGAGATCTCTCCCATTTCTCCTTCCATCATCAAAACGGAATCGGCAGTACCACCAACAATCATGTCGATGTCACTGTTTTCCAGTTCAGAAAGTGTTGGGTTGATCACATATTCGCCATCAACACGGCCAACTCTGACTTCTGCCATCGGGCCGTCAAACGGAACGTCTGAAATATGCAGAGCGGCTGAAGCTCCAAATCCACCCAGAACATCCCCGTCGTTTTCTCCATCAGAAGAAAGCACACTTGAGATGATCTGTGTTTCACATAAATATCCTTTAGGGAAAAGTGGACGCAAACTTCGGTCGATCAAACGACTTGCCAATACTTCTTTTTCAGAAGGGCGGCCTTCACGCTTCATGAAACCACCGGGGAAACGACCGCCGGCTGAAAAACTTTCTCTGTGATCAACAACTAACGGGAAAAATCCTTGTCCCGGTTTTGGTTCTTTTGCACTCACAGCGGTACATAACACCTGGGTATCACCCATGCGAACCACTACAGCGCCATCGGCTTGCTTGGCAATCCGGCCTGTTTCTATTGAAAGCACCTTACCCGGTGCAAATTCTACACTTCTTATTTGTTCTTTCATTTTCTTCTTTGTCTTTTTGATTTACTAAAATCCGGCCTACAACAGATAAGAGATAATGGCGGCAGGATAAATTGAAAAAGGCTCCACGATGGAGCCTTTTGGATAACATATAAACTTACTTACGGATACCGAGTTCTTTGATAAGTTCTCTGTACTTCTCGATATCGTTTTTCATCAGGTAGTTTAACAACCTTCTTCTTTTACCAACCATTTTCAACAATCCACGACGTGAAGCGTGATCTAATTTATTGTCTTTCAAATGCTCGGTCAGGTCGTTAATTCTTTTGGTCAGGAGGGCTATTTGTCCTTCGGTGGAACCCGTATCGGTTTCACTTTTTCCAAACTTCTTAAAAATTTCTTTTTTGTCTTCTGCGGTTATGCTCATTGCAATGGTTTAATTAGTACTTGTATAAATCGATTTATAAGTTTGAAAGATAGGGGTTTTTGGTGAAAGCAACAATGATATGATGTTAGATTTTTAGATTTTCAACCGGGCTTGTAACATCCTTCAATGTACGGGAAGAAACATGGGTATAAATTTGGGTGGTAGAGATGTGCTTGTGGCCTAAAAGTTCCTGAATAAACCGGGTGTCCGTTCCATTATCGAGCAAATGGGTTGCAAAACTATGGCGGAGCGTATGTGGTGTAGCTTTTTTTGTGATGCCACACTTCTTTTTATGACGCCGCACTAACGCCTGAATAGACGAGGGCGAATATTGCCCCCCGCCCTGCCCCTCAAACAAATAATCGGCGGGCTGATATTCTTTCACATATTTCCGGAGCAGCATCAACACCTTTTCTGATAAAATCGTGTAACGGTCTTTTTGGCCTTTGCCCTGGTGAATGCGGATTTGCATTCGGTCAGAGTCGATATCCTTCACCCTTAGATTCAGAATTTCTCCCACCCGCAGGCCTGCCGAATAAATAAGTGTAAAAATAGCTTTATGCTTTACATTGGAAAAGGAATTCAGAAACCGTTCTACTTCCTGAACCGATAGTACCACAGTTATTCGGCTTGGCTTTTTTATTTTGATGTGGAAATCAAAATTGATCTCTTCTTTTAATACTTCATCGTATAAGAATGAAACAGAAGCCAGCAGTTGCTTCATCATGGAGTAGCTATACCTAAGATCTTTTTCACAGTGATGAAAAAAAGAACCCAATACTTCAGAAGTAACTTTTTGAACCTGATTGGTGCTTACATATTCTAAAAAAATATTCAATCCGTTCAGATAGGCACGCAAGGTGTTTTCACTATAGTTCTTAAGCGTAAGCTGATGTTTCGTACTTTGATATTAATTCTGATTTATTCATCTTATCCTCAATATTTTAATAGTAACATGAATAAAACTTGCGTATGAAGCAAGGATAACATGAATAGCATTGGTGATATGCCGATGTTAGCTTCAATTATACTAAAATGAAAGAAGAGTTTGAATATTACTGTAAAAGACCAGAGGAATCGAGCGAAGCTGAGCTAAGTGATTTTCACAAACTTGTATTAGAAGGTGGGAAAGTACAAGAAGAAGGGTTGTTTGATCGAATTAAGAATTGTGCAGTTCTTGGCTTTTGTAAGAAAGGAGAAAAAATTATTGGGATTTCTGCGATTAAAAGGCCACTAGAAAGTTATAAGAAAAAAGTTATCTCAAAAGCAAATCTCAAAAGGCAACCGGAAGATTTGGAATATGAAATTGGTTATTCCTTCACAAATACGAAATTCAGAAGAAAAGGTATTAGTACATCTATAAAATCAAATATTATTGATTGGATGGATAACATTGGTGGAACTATATTTTCAACTACTGCTATTGAAAGCAGTCAAAAATTTTTAAGCCAAAAAGGGTTTGAACAAATTGGAGAAAAGTATAACGGAAAAAACGACAAGAATTTGAGATATTATGAGTTAACGGTTAAAAAAGAAAGTATATGATTGACATACCCAAAGACGTAATGAACTATCTGCAAGAAAGAATAGCAGAATGCAATTATAACGTTTCGTATAATCTTTCCGCTTTTCCGTTCACTCACGAAGAATCTCTTGACCATAAATTAATTGGTGAATTTATTGGACAAGGTCCTAGAAAATTTGGTTCTGGTTGGACTGTACGTTTTGATGCACATTATATCGGAGGAGGACGCCATTACAGAACATTTGAAGTAGCGGATTTAGGCTTAATGGTAATTTTCAGAAAAAAGGGAAGGATAATTAGAAGTAAGCTGGCATTAATCCAATCAAAGAAACTTTACGCAAGTACAGTAAAATTCAAAGAGTTTGACCCATATTATAGACAAGGAATGGGAAGGTTACTTGTTACTGATGAAGAACATAAGGAGATTGTAGAGCCAAAAACTTTGAAATACTCTGATGCATCAAAGTACAAGGCATTAAAAACAGGTAGTGAACAACAAGATGTTATGCGTCATTTTTCAGATAGATTTGATGTCAAATTATATTATCTGTTTTATAATCCTTGTTCGATTCCTTGGGAAATAAAAACTCCTGTCGAAAAGCTTCCGGAAATACAAAATAATGAAGTAGGATGCAGAGTGATTCCAAAGCCTGAATTGGATAAAGCTTTAAAACTATTTGACAAAGACCATTCACCTTCATTTGGAGATATTAAATATCAACTGAGTGTAATGGACTTTATGGATGAACACGATGCAGGATGGAAACTAGAATATTTTATAAATGACTTGTTGATTGGATGTAAAGAGGGATTAATAGATGATTCCCCTAATTTCGAAACTATGGTAGCTCTTTTAAGACAGAAATCAAGTCCAATTTCATCAGCTTTATCAATAACATTTGATGTTGAATAAAATAAAAAAAAGAAGCTAACAATGTATATAAAATCATTGCACCCTTCGGGATGCAACGCTTTATATACTAAACGTTGGCAAGAATTATAAAAAAATATCATGGCACAAAATAAATTATTCGCAACTCTTCTGCTCTTTTTTATTTCTATACAATTTGTTTCAGCTCAAAATATGATGCAAAAAATTATGAGCGAACCACCTCAAATTTTGCTGAATGAAATGGGTGACAATAAACATCCTGAAGCTAAATTTTTATCTTCTGGATTATTTGATCACTCGAGACCTTATTTTGAAATATATTCAGATACCTTAAAAAAGTTTGCGGGTACTAAAAACGGTGATTTATATCTTCGAGATAAGAATTCGGAAGAATATACCAAACGTTTCAAACCTTCAAAAGGCTGGTATTGGCATATAGACAATGCGATGTTCTCACCAAATGGAGATTACTTAATTGCCAAGCAAATAAATGACGATGGCGTACCAACAATTAAACTGACGCATAACAGTCCTACTGACGTTACTTACAAAACCTATTCCCGTGCTGGCAATTCAATTCCGACGCATCAATTTTATATCATTGATTTGGAAACTTGGGAAACAGTAGCAGTCAAGCATAATGCCAAATATCCATACATCCATGTTATGGACTGGCATTCAAACAACACAAATGTATTTCTTATAGAAGCTGATAGGTTAATGAAAGAAATTAAGTTACTTAATGTGGATATTAACACTGGTGAAAGTAAAGTTATATTACGAGAGAGTTCAAATACTTATTTAATTGGATTGAATTTATTACAAGGAAATAGCAGACGACTGATTGACCAAGGTTTAGTCACGTTTTTACATGATAGGGAGCAATTTATTTGGTTAAGTGAACGCAATGGTTTTTATCAAATGTATTTATATGATTATCAGGGCAATTTAATTAGAACACTAACTAACGGAATTTTCGAATATATAGTCGATATCGATTTAGAGAAGGATTGGATGTATTATCTAACATATGCTAATCCTTCAAAGCCATATAATTTACAGGTATATCGAACCTCTTTAAAAACGAATAATATTGAAAAATTAAGTGATACCGAAAACATACTAGATGCCTTTGTTTCAAAGAAAAGGGACAGCTTATTTGTACTTCGGTCTGGTTTGCCAGCACTTATGCAAATGGAAGCTTATTCAATGGAGGGAACCCATTTAGGAACCACCTGGAAAGGAGATGTTTCATTTCTGGAAAGTGGTTATTTTAATGTTGAATATCCCAAAGTTTTTGATGCCGATAATAAAAACATGCTTGAGACATTGATATTAAAACCTCAAAATTTTGATTCCAATAAAAAGTACCCAATAGTAGAATATATTTATGGTGGAAATTTCACCAATGAAGTCATCCGTGATTTATTTTCTCAGAACTTATGGCAAATGCAGGACCTAGCTAACAAAGGCTTTATTGTTGTCTTTGTTGATGGAAGAGGCACACCAAAAAGAGGTCAAGAATTTCGAGATTTTAGTTATGGGAGATTTGGGCAAGTAGAAATCCAAGACCATGTTGCTGCTATAAAACAAATTGCAAAAAGCAGATCTTATATGGATATAGACAAAATAGGAATCATGGGGCATAGTTGGGGTGGTCATTTTGCACTTCGAGCCTTACTTGAGTTTCCTGATTTTTATAAGATTGGTCATATTAATGCAGCTGCATTAGACCCTATTGATTTTAGAGTCGCAATTGAAGCATTTATGGGATGCTTGCCACAGGATTGTCCCAAGAAGTTCGAACAGTCTAATATTTCAAATAAGTTGTCAAACTTAAAAGCACCACTTATGATTGTGCATGGAACTGCGGATGATGACGTGCCAATTAATGAAGCCTATAAATTAGTGGCGAAATTAAAAGAGTTGAATTACACAAACTATGAATTTATAGAATATCAAGGTGTTAACCATATTGTAATGAGGCATCCCGAATGGAAATCAACAATGATTGCCTTTTTTGAAAAGGAATTTAATAAATTGTAAAAACTCTTGTCAACAATGTATAAAATGCATTTAAACGCATTTTATACTAGACCGTTAAATGCAATTGAATTTGTTTTTAGGAACAAAATGGACTTGAAATATCCTTCCTAAGATTTTAACTGCTTATTGAGTTCTGCTAGTATTATTCTTGCTTCGTAAAGATCTACCGAGTCGAAACCTTCTGAAAACCAATCGTATACTCCTTTCAACAAGTCATTCGCTTCATTAATTTTACCCTGTTTCTGCCACAGTATAGCCAAATCAGCTGCACAACGAAGTTCATATGTTTTTGCTGATTGTTTTTTTGATAGTTTCAAAGCATATTTCAGGTTTTCTTCCACGGTTTCATCGGGTTTTCCAAGGGCCTGTAAAGTAAGCCCCTTGATCCTGAATAACTCAGCAGTATGAATATGAGAGCCGGTTTGATTGACATGAGCTAAGATCTTTTCAATCCATTTTAAAGCTGATTCATATTCACCGTTTCGAAAATATTGTGCACCAAGATAAGGAGACATGGTTACTGCAAAAGCCTTAAAACCAATATCAAAACAAATATTGATGAGATTTATAGCTGCTTCAAACGCTGTTGTGTCTCCCTGGAATGCTTTGGCTATATTATAATATACTTCAGCAGTCATCGTAAAAATAGGATCTCCAAATGCTCTTACAATTGGCAGATATTCCTCCAATATAATTTCAGCTGCTTTCCATTCTCTGGCTTCCAACTTATACAATGCAGGAAAAGTATATATATGGTAAAGAGTCATCGAATCTTTGTGTTCCTTGGAAAAAGATAGATGCTCGTCAGAAAGGCTTTTTGCCTGATCCATATAGCCTAATATCTGAAAACAAACCATCCGCCAGGCTTTAGCGCCAACTTCGATATACCCAGTTGGCGATAATTCCCAAGGAAAAGGTAGAGAAGGATCGAATATTTCCAGAACTTGCTGGTAAGATCGGTTAGCGTCTTCAAATTCTCCTTTAATGACTTTTACCACACCCACTAATTGACTTGCGAATAATTCAAACCAATATCCATTGTCTGGATCCTCTGCTAATTTGAACATGTAGTCCGCTAATTCTTCATGTGCATTATAATCTTCTGTATTAAAATAATAGGAAAGTAGATTGAACAGTATCAAGGCCAGCTTCGGACTAGCGTCAATAGTTTGAGCAATATCCCTCGCCTGGTTGAAGGTTTCTTTAACTTTTGGGTGTGGAAATCCATGATATACAACAAAGGTTCCACCCAAGGTTAACCGAAAATCCAATTCAAAGTTATTGCGATCCTCCACATTTTTAACGTGAGGTAATAATTCTATACCTTTCTCTAGGTGAGCGATCGCTTCAGTTGTTGCATTTTTCTGACCGGCTTGTTGGCCTGCCTTTAGCCAGATAGGAATGGCTTTTATCGGCTGCCCTGCCTCCGTGTAGTGATGCGCCAATATCTCCGGTTCGTTTTGGCAGATTTCCACAAATTGATCCTCTAATACCTTTGCTACCTGATGGTGCAATTGTTGTCGGCGACTTTTTAGAAGGGATTCGTAGGCTGCATCCTGTATTAAGGCGTGCTTGAATTGATATACAGATTGTTTACCATGATTTTTTTGAGAAAATATTTCTGCGTCTAATAATTTGGATAAGGATTGCTCAATATCTCCTATTTCTTGAAGAAGAACAGCATTTAACATTGCTAAGGAAAATTCACGCCCCAATACCGATCCTATCTGTACTATCTCTTTAACTTCAGACAAACGGTCCAGACGCGCCAGCAGTGAATCCTGTAAGGTAGAAGGGATGGCCATGGACGATAATGATTCAATCAATTTAAAACTATCGTCCTTTTCAATTAATAAATTTGATTCCAAAACCATTTTAGTCAATTCCTCAACGAATAAAGGAACACCCTCTGTTTTTGTTGCAATCTGCTTCAAAATCTCTTTAGGCAAATCTTTTCCTTTTGCTTGATAAAGACAGATTTTTACCATGTTTTCAGCCGACAACCGCTCAAGGGTTATTTGAAAAACTCTGAGATGCTCCTGCCAATCTGGGCGAAAACTCGGTCGTGTGGTGCAAAGTATGAATATATATTGGTTAGAGAGTTGTTCTATAAAAAGTTTCAGCCATTCAAGAGTAGAAGCGTCTGCCCAGTGCAGATCTTCCAGTACCAATAGTACTGGTTGATTCATTGCCTGATATAGCATGGCCTGTGTAATACTTTCCATGATTCTTTCTCTCTTGGCAAAAGGACTCATATGCAGAGGGGGAAATTTTTCGGAATTGATGCCTAAAAATTCTACGAACAATGGCATCGCCATATCAAAATCGAAACTTGACTTCTTTAAATAACGCCCAAGTTTAGATAGTTTTTCTTCTGTACCATCGCTGGGTTCAAATTGCAACAATCCATTTTGGAATAATTCAATAATAGGATGAAAAGCACTGTTATTTCGGTACGTTGAACACCTTGCTTCCAGAAAAAAGCCCTCTGGATTTTGGGTGATGTGTTCCGCTATGCTATCCACCAACCTGGATTTGCCGATTCCGGCTTCACCATTTAACAATACCAAATTTCCATTCCCATTTTTAGCTTGTGACCAGTATTTTATGAGCTGTAAGAGTTCACTCTCACGACCAACTAATGGCGACAGGCCTCTGCCTTTTGCAATATCAAGACGGGTTTTAGCTCCACTTTCTTTCAAAACCTGAAAGACTTCAATGGGCTCGGAAATCCCTTTTAAAACATGCTTCCCAGTACTTTTGATTTCAAACCAACCTTGTATCAAATCCATTGTTTGTCGACTTATTACCAGGCCGTTGTGAGGAGCTAATCCTTCGAGACGTGCTGCAATATTAACTGTTTCTCCAAGAGCTAAGTGGTCGTCCACAATAACAAGTCCAGTATGAATACCAATGCGGACTTTTATAGAAGTTTTTCCTTCATCTATCCATCGCTTATTAGCTGCTTTTACAGCTTCTATAATGGATAATCCTGCTTGAATGCTAACCTTGGATGCATCTTCCAGTCCTTCCGGGTAACCGAAATATATTAAAAGTCCATCACCCAAATAATTACCCACATTGCCCCGATAGCGAGTAATTACCTCTTCCACAATTTGGTGATAATTTAGTATTATCTGCCTGTAATCTTCCGGATCCATTTGTTCGGAAAGTGTTGTAGAGCCAACCAGATCACAAAAAAGAATGGTAAGTTGTCTGCGCTCCGCAGCTTTTTTTTGTTTTCTGCTTATCACTAATTTGGGATACAACAATACTCGCACCACACTTATTACAGAATTTTGCCTGATCAGGGTTCTTTTGTTTGCATTGATGACATATTTTCATCTTACAACAATTTGGAAGCTTGTAATTGTGAAAGTACTAAATAGATAGGAACAATAAAAACCCTGTCAAATAAAATCACATGTCTAACTTAACAGACTGGGGTAAACGACCAGCAACAAAAGATAAAATGAACTAAAACTCATTTTACCAAAGCGTTACAAAGACCATAAGGCTGTAAGTAAAGACCTGCGCAGGAGATCTATACGGCTCTTATTGAACCCGGCTGCCCGGCAGTACCTGGAGCAGCCGGAGCAAACCTGGGGAACCTAATACACGGTGATCTTCCGCAGCTGGTATTCCAATTGGGACCGGCTCACGAACTTTTATACGTACTCACCGGCGCTGCATCGGATTATTTATACCAAATAATCCAATTGAGAGCTATCACCGGATGGTTCGTAAAGTAACCAAAACCAAAGGGGCATTCAGCAGTGAGAATGCCATTGTGAAACAAATCTACCTGGCTCTCATTAATGCTCACATTAAATGGAGTGGAACCATGTTTAGATGCTCCTTGGTTTGCCGGGATTTAGTAGATTACTTCGAAGACAGATTTTTAACCCCTGACACACTTTAATGAACACTCCTGAATTTTGTTTTGAATTTTCTTCCTGCCATCAAAAAAGAAGAATTAACCCAACCCCTATTTCACTTTTTTGCAAAAGAGTGCTTTTTTCCTAACTCATATTTAATTACTACAATTACTGTTTTACGCATGAAAAAAAACCGAAATATATCAACTAAGCTGTTTTCCCAGCTTCGGGCAAACTTTGGAGATGACATCCAAAAGTCATTTAAGGTAAAAACCTTCCAAAAAGGTGACTTTATCTATCGAGAAGGACAAACTCCCCGGGGGGTGTACTTCATGAAATATGGATGGGTAAAGATTTTTAAGCTTGATGAGGCGTATAACGAAGTGGTACTTCATATTTTAGGTAACAATGAATTCATAGGCTACGTACCCCTGCTGAAAAAAACACCCTATTCAAACAATGCACAAGCACTTGAATACTGTGAGCTTTATTTCATACCTAAGGAAGGGTTTCTTTCACTGCTGCATGAAAGCAATGAGTTCGCACAACTTATTATTCAGATGCTTTGCGATGAAATATGGAAGGACGAAGATCAAATTCTCAACCTGCATTCAAAAAAAATTGACAAGAGACTCTCTACGTTATTACTGGGATTGGAGCAAGCGTCTGAAAACGACAAAAGCTATGCTGATAGTCACATAAGATTGCCAAAGAAAGACCTGGCCAAAATAATTAATATAAGTGCAGAAACCTTGAGCAGGTACCTAACCAGGTTTCAGGACAGTGGCCTCATTGAATCTGTAGATGGGATAATAAAGGTCTTAAAAAAAGACGAGTTACATGAAATGTCAAATTTGAAAGAAAAAGAATAGTTGATGATATAAAATCACTTTTATTACACGACTTGATTTGAATCAAGACTTAGTAAATGTTGTGTGTTTATTTTTGTACTCATTAACAATTCACTTAAGAATTTAAAGAGATGGCATTAGTAAAAACACACTATCCGTCAATCAGCAGTTTGTTTGACGATTTCTTTAATACCGAATTGGTGGATTGGAAACGACAAAACTATTCTTCATCGGACACCACTTTATCTAAAGCGAACATCAAAGAAGATGACAATAGCTTTGCGATGGAAATGGCAGCGCCTGATATTAAAAAAGCTGATTTTAATATTCCGTTGGACAACAATGTGCTTACCATTTCTTCTAAGCAAAAGAAGAAAAAAAAGAGGATAAAGACACCTATACCAGAAGGGAATTTGCTTACCAAGCCTTCCAGTGTGCTTTTACCTTACCAGAGTCGGCTAATGGAGAAAAGATACAGGCGGCCTAATACAATGCAACACTTACTATTGCTCTCCCTAAGAAGTAAGAAGCCAAGCCTCAAGCCCCTGAAACCATTGGTATTTCATGAATTTTTCAATCGCAACTAAAATAGCACAAACAAATGGACCTATTCAAATGGACTAAAAATATTAAGCCCAAGTTTCCAAATGTGGTAGAAAGGTTTTTTGGAAAAAAAATAGATGACCAGACATCATCTTCAGAAGAAATAGCCACTGTACCAGCGGTAAATATTACCGATAAAAACAAAGCTTATGAGGTATCCGTGGCAATTCCCGGGATTGATAAAAAGGAAATCAAACTGGAGGTAAAAGATCATTGCCTTATTATCTCTTCAGAGAAGCAATACGAAAAAGAAGAAAACGAAGGACATTACATGCGAAGAGAATACGGCTATGCTTCGTTTCAGCGCATGTTTCAACTTCCTGAAAATGCTGATCCTGAACAGGTAGATGCCTCCATGAAAAACGGAGTGCTAAAAGTAAAAGTGGGTAAGCGTAAAGGACAAGAGTTTAGCGCCAAATCGATAGAAATAAAATAAACCAATAAACTAAAATGTTAATGTTAAAACCATTAAATGTCATGAAAAAAACCAAATTATACCTAATACCGCTCCTTTTAATGGGGTTTGTGGTTGGCTGTAACGGCCAAGACAGAGGATCAAATGCAAATGAAGAAATAAAAATGGAAAAACCCGACCAATTGGGTATGAATAAAGACTCATTGGAAGTTCAGGTGCAGCAACAAGCGGTTGATGCCAGAGAAGAGAATCGATCTGCTCTGGTGGCTGAAGCCGTAGCAGCAATAGATAACGTGCAAAGTGCTTTATCTAACCTGGAAAAAAAGGATAAGGAAGCAGCATTAGCTGATTTGGAAGCAGGAACCGGGAAACTGGAAATCCTTATGGCCAGAGACCCTAATCTCGCTTTTGTTCCCATTGACGCATCGGTTAAAACAGTTGACTTAGTTGCCGATTTAGAAACCATCAAAATGATTAAAGAAGCTGTGAGAGAGGCCATAGAAGATAATTATTTTCAAACTGTAAGAGAAGAGGCTGCCAACCTGGCAAGTGAGCTTCAGATAACTACTGTTGAGATGCCTCTGGCTACCTTTCCAACAGCAATGAAGCTGGCTGCTTCCATGATTGAAAGAGATAGCGTTGATGAAGCTAAAATTGCCCTGTACACGGCAATGAATACACTGGTAGTAAAAGAAGAAAGAATCCCGTTACCCATTTTGAGAGCACAAGCCATGATAGATCAGGCCAAAAGTGATGATGCCTCTGATGAGGATAAGAAAAAGGAAGTGCTTCAATTGCTCGATAATGCAGAGTATCAGTTAACCTTGGCAGAAGAACTCGGGTATGGCAAGCGCGATAAGGAGTATGCAGAGCTGAATAAAGCAATAAAAGAGTTGAAGAAGTCTGTAAAGGATGATGGTGACTCACAAGGATTGTTTGATTCGCTGAAAACCAAACTTTCAAATTTTAGAAAGAGAATTGCTTCTTGAAAAAGGATAAAATTGTAACTTTCCAAATAAGTTATTTGCTATGGAATAAAAGGGACTGTACTTAAAGAACAGTCCCTTTTTAAATTGGAATGAGTAATGGAATACAAGGATTATTATAAAGTACTTGGAGTAAATAAATCTGCCACTCAGGAGGAAATAAAAAAAGCATACCGCAGACTTGCGCTAAAATACCATCCTGATAAAAATCCTGACAATATAGAAGCTGAGGAAAAATTTAAGGAAATTGGTGAAGCCAACGAGGTATTGAGTGATCCTGAGAAAAGAAAACTCTATGATCAATTAGGTGCCAACTGGAAGCAATACCAGCAGGCAGGTTACGATCCTTCCAGCCGGGGCGGAAGAAACCAATACTCGCAAGGAGGTCAGGATGGACAATACTATTATGAGTTTGAAGGGGATCCTTCCGGATTTTTTGGAGGCAAGAGTAGCGGTTTTTCTGATTTTTTTGAGTTCTTATTTGGCGGCAGAAGAAGCGGTACTTCTGGTGCGGAAGGTTTTGGAGGTTTTAACGCTGACACGCCTGGCAGCGATTTAGCAGGCGAAATAGCTATTTCACTCCATGAGGCTTACTCCGGTACGGAGCGTCTTGTTGATCTTGGCAATGAAAAAATCAAACTAAAGATTAAGCCGGGAGCCTATGACGGTCTTAAACTACGAATGAAAGGAAAGGGTGAAAAAGGCCGGAGCGGCAAGGCTGGAAACCTATACATCACCATAAAAGTAAAGCCCAATTCCATATATACACGAAAAGGAGATGATCTCTACATGGAAGTACCAATAGACCTTTTTACAGCATTGCTGGGAGGTAAAAAAGAGATTTACACTCTATCAGAAAAAATCAATATCACTATTCCGGAAGGCACACAACATGGCAAACAGCTTCGGTTGAAGGGAAAAGGCATGCCGGTTTATGGAAAATCAGGCTACGGTGATTTATATGTTAAACTGCAAGTTAAGCTTCCGGAAAATTTAAACAGCGAACAAAAAGAAATGGTCAAAAAATTAAAAGAAAGCTTTCAAAAAACCTATGCATGATGACTAAAAAGGAAAAATTCAGATGGATTTATTGGTCGGCTGCACTTGCCCCCTTCCTGAGGACGAAAATGCTTTTTTACCCGGATTCATCGGACAATAAGGAGCTCTCCTACAACACTTTTTTGGATTCGCTCAAGTCTGTAGGTGTAGAGCGTATAGTCCTATTTCAGGACCGTATAATTGGGCAATGTCGCACGAAAAATAACCCTATCAGCCAGAAGCTTGGCGTATGCGACAACTATGCCCTGGAGATTGCGCATGCGCAGCATTGAAGAGGAGAAAATGAAGCTTGAAGCGTAATGAATTTTTCGTATGCAAAAATTATGGAGTTATCCGAATGTTGAACATTTAAATATCAAGTATCATGAAAGTTGTTATTCATAATGAACATTTGCTAACGGGCAAAAACCAAACTAAACAGATTGAAGAAACCATTAAGAAGCAATATAAATGGTTTGAAAAAATAAATAATATGCTTGGCAATGATAGTCTGCATACTTATTTAGCAGAACACGGAGATGGAATAAAAGCTACCCTCTACCTTAAGCAAAACAACCAACAAATTTTTGCTGAAGCCGAGGGCAGCGATCCTGCCTTACTCGTAGAGAAACTGATGACACGGCTACGGTCAATGTTATTGAGGCAGGTACTTGAATCTAAAAAAAGTACAAGGGTCACCATCGCTAAAAACCACCTGTCTCAGCTTAACAAGCTCAACAAACAAGGTGATCGTGATCATTTTATTTTTCTCACTAAGGAGTTGCTTCCAACTATTCGAGGCTTTGTTTCCCGGTATGTTCTTGGCAGAAAAATCAAAATGCCTGCTGGGTTTACAATGGACGATTTAGTAGATGAGATTTACTTAGCAATTTTTGAACGATTTAATGAGTGCCCCAAAAAAGCGGATGAATTTTCTGCCTGGTGTTTCCAGATTGCACAGGAGACCATTGAAGATTTTATTGACAAAAATCAATCGGATGCGGGTTCGGTTTCTATTGACGAATTGGCACTGGAAGAATTGAAAGGGCTTGAAGAAAATTATACAATGGATGCGGACGGTGAACTGGTGATGATGGATGAACTGGACGAAGAATCCATTACAAGGAGTACCTATGGAAAAGAAATCTTAACTGATGATGCGTTGATTGATTTGCCTCAGGAAGTAGAAATTGATCCAGTAGTAAAAGAAGTACTGGCAAGCGCAGAGCCAACGGAACGTATGGCGTTTCAGCTGTTTTGGCTGCATGAAATGAATGAAAAAGAGATCGCCAAAGCCCTTCGGTTGCAAATAGAAATGGTTGAAAATGCCATTAACGAGATTACGGAAAAGATTGCATCAAAACTAAAAGGCATATAAAATGGCAAAACATGAACTCGTGAAAGTATATGATCAGCATATACCCAGGCATATCCGAAATTTTTTGGAGGCACTTACTGAGCTTAACCTCCATTTTACCTCCCGCTCTTTAGAAAACATCTATCAATCGCAGGAAGAAAGGAAACTGGCCGTAGCTCGTGCTATGCGTATATGCAGCAATATGGGCATGCCCGTGGAACAACATTTTCGCAGGTGTTTTATAGTGGACATCACCCGCCATACTACGGAAGAAGCCTGGAGAATGTCCAAAATAGCCTATTGTCTTGCCCTTCTCAATGGAGATCCGGATAACCCAATGGTAGGCCGCATACAATGGGAGCTGCTGAAAAGGATGGTTTAGATGATATATCTCGGATCGTCGGTTTTGGATTACCGTTAAAAGAAGCATAAAAATTTATTCACTACAATAAAGTTTTTGAAACATGAGCACATTAAACATCGAAATTGAAGAAAGTAAAATAGACCATTCAACTATTACTAAAAATTGGTGGACATTTATTGTTAGAGGAATTTTTGCTCTAATATTTGCCATTTTAGCTTTTGCTTTACCTGTTTCCGCAATACTTGCCCTGACAATTGTTTTTGGAGCATATGCATTAATAGACGGTATATTCGGAATCATATCGGGCGTTCGTAAGATTAAAAAAGGTGAGCGATGGGGTTGGCTCCTTTTTAGTGGCATTCTCAGTATAATAGCAGGGTTAGTAGTTATTATTTCGCCTCTCATTGCTAGTATTGTTATCGCAAGCTTCCTTTGGGCCAGCATCAGTTTGTGGTCAATTTTCGTAGGAGTAACAGAAATTATCACAGCCATTCGCTTGCGTAAGAAGATTAAGGGGGAAATATGGATGATTCTAAGCGGTTTGTTTTCCACTGTATTCGGAGGTATCATATTGTGGATGTTCTTCACGCAACCTCAAGACGTTTTACTTGCCTCCGGTTGGTTATTGGGTATTAGTGCTTTGTTTTCTGCTGGGACTTATTTCATGCTGGGTTACAACTTAAAAAGAGCGCAGAAGTAATTTTTTTTTGATTCTTTATGTATTGCTACAAAAAAGTAATAAATGCGGGTTTCATATAATGCTTCTATCTGTTAAAACCAGGGTTTGGAATTAACAAAGCGATTCCCTCTGCATTCATTAAACTTGTCATCCAAATATTGTATGAGATGTTTCTTTAGTTTTGACCTACATGATGAAGTAAGACAACACAGCTTAAAAACCTGAGTTCGACATAAGGATACTAAAAAACGTGAATTCGGGATAAAGAATGTTATAATAGAATAGCTGTAAGATCCGTCTGATGGATGGGCTGATTGATGATACAACCGCAGGGTGCTCTGGATTAGGATACGACCTGAGAACGGAGGTGCCCAAACCAGGCAATCGGTCAGATGGACCTGGAGCCATCAGACCGAGGTGAGGGCAAACAGCCACGGATTCGATCTGATGGATTACCCATCTGATCGATGGTGCAGGCGCAGGATGTTGAATTAGGTTAGGAACAAGCTTGAGTACCCACACGCTTCCATTTTTATTCTTTTAACTTAGTTCTTATCTCGAACTGAAGTTAAAAAGCACCTATTCAGGAGACAATAATCGAGCTACCTCTTCAGGGTCATCACAATCAAGGGCAGCTAAAGCTAACTCCTCGGCCTTAGCCATATCCAGCTTACGCGCCTGCCACTTGAATTCGGGAATTCGGCCTGGACTCATACTGAAATCACGCAGGCCTAATCCCGCCAACAAAGGGGTCATTGTTGGGTCGCCCCCCATTTCTCCGCACATTGCCACTGGTGTGTCGGACTCAGCTGCAGCTTTAATTACCTTATGGAGCAAAGTTAAAAAAGCAGGATGGAGAGGATTGGCAATAGCCTGCACTTTCTCGTTGTTACGATCAGCAGCCAGCGTATATTGAACCAAATCATTAGTGCCGATAGAAATGAAATCCACGTGAGGAAGAATCTTGTCAATGAGTATAGCGGCTGCGGGTATCTCAACCATTATGCCCAAAGAGATCAGCTCTTTATTGTAATTGGATATTTCAGAAACAGCGGTCTTGAACACTGAGCGGGCTTTTTTAAACTCAGAAATAGACGTAACCATGGGAAACATGATCTCCACATGCCGTTTGGTATCGTGAGCTGCCTGCAAAATAGCCTGCAACTGAATGTGAAGCAGTTCAGGATGATCGAGATGATAACGTAACCCCCGCCAGCCCAAATTGGGATTTTGTTCATGAATCTGATTCAGGTATCCCACGTTCTTATCTCCACCGATATCCATAGTGCGAATGGTCAGCGTCTGATCATGCTCCATCGATTCCATAGCTACGCTGTAATGGCGGTATTGCTCTTCAATATCCGGCTGCTCCTCTCTGTTTAGGAAAAGGTACTCGGTTCGGTATAAGCCGATTCCTTCAGCCCCTTTTTCAATAGCAGTTTTAGCTTCCTCAGATCGTGTAATATTACCCAAAACCCTGAAGCGCGTGCCATCAGTGGTTTCAGCGGGTTTTTTCCGATCCTCCTCCGTTGCCTGCGACCGTTCTTTCCATATAGACTCTTGTTCTGAAAGTATTTTAAATTGTTGGTTTGTTGGGTGAGGATAAAACTGGTTATTCGCAGCATCAATCACTACATCCTCACCTTCCTGAACCTTTTCAATGGCTTTATCTCCCAAAGCAACAATAGAGGGAATCCCGGTACCCCTCAGCAGTATTGAAGCATGGGAAGTCGGGCTGCCTTTGGCGGCCGCCACTCCAATAATAGATTGTGATTTCAGCTGTTCAATATCGGAAGGTAGCAGCTCGTCGGTCACCAAAATAGAGGGCGTTTTCAGTGCAGAGATTTTTCGCCAGGGTATATCCAGGATCTTGTGTAATACCCTTCCGGTCACCTCACGCAGATCATCGGCGCGTTCACGTATCAAAGACTCCTGCATGCCGGCATAGGATTCAATTACCGCATCCACTTCGTGCTTCCAGGCATAGGCCGCCGAAACACCGTTCTCCGTTATCTTTTTGTGAACACGTTCAAGTAACTGAGAGTCGTTGATAAGAAGCAGGTGAACATCAAATATTTCCGCCGCCTCAGAGTCGTGTTGTTCAAGCTTCTTTTTCTGATCATTAAGCTCGCTTTTGACGGCTTTGATAGCTTCTTGCAACTTACTCCATTCTTCCCTGGATGATGAGGGGGTTTCTTTAGAAATTTTAGGGGTAACAGTCGAAGGACGAATTGCAGGTCCGGTAGCCAAACCGGGACTGATTACCGTTCCTTTCCAGGCCCCCTCCTCATCCGGATCCGGTATCGAATCAGATTCCGTGGTTTCTATATTTTTTGGTTCAGATAAACGTGATGAGGTTTTTTCACCAAAGTGATCGTCCGCAAGCTGAATAATTCCTTTTTTTGCCTCTTCTTTATCCTCTCCTGCAAACCATAAGGTTACAGTGTCGTGTTTTCGGATCTCCTGCAACAATACCTGATTCAGGCTCTTTGCGCTAACAGGATTTTTTTCTTTGTCCTCGTTTTTAATATAAATATCCGATTTGAATCTGTTAGCAGCCTGTACAAGTTGAGCCGCGGGTCGTGCATGCAATCCCAGGGAATTAGCGATCGTCAATTCGAGTTTAATGGCGTTTTCAGGGATAGATGTTTCTTTGGTGTCCGTTTCTGAACCGGAGTTGCCATCTGAGGGGTATTCCTCTTCCAAAGAAGCCTGCTTTTGACTCAAAGCGTTATTTGCTTCTTCCATTACTGACTGAGCCGAAGCACCGGCAGCAGCCTGTGTTACGGCAGAAAGAACGCCTTCAACAATAGGGGCGGCGGAGAGGTGAACGTTTTTTCTCTGATTTTCATCCAGAAATTCAAGTGCCATATCCGTACTTAAAATGGCGCTTCCAAGATCCATGAAAACAACTACGCCATCATCACTGTAAACCTTCTCAATGGCCTGTTGAATTTTAACAGCATCAGTGCCGATGGGATCATCCGGATCGTCAATCCCGGCGGCCACGGCAAGTGGAATATCCACAGAGGTCATCTGCAGAGCCAGTTCTTTCAGTCCGTTAGCGAGATCAGGGTGATGCGAAACGATTACGATACCGGTCATAGATTACTCGCTGGAATTATTGGATACAGCTTCTGCCAGAGCGCTAACGAGGTAATAGGAAGAGGTAGCCCCCGGATCCTGATGTCCTTTACTGCGTTCCCCAAGGTAGCTGGCCCGGCCTTTTTTAGCGATAAGTGGAATAGTTTCTTCCATGCCTTTTTTGGCACTTTGGGCTGCTTTCTCTAAGGCTTTAGCAATCTCCACATTGTTGCCGATGCTTTGCTTAAGCGTTTCAAGGGCGGGGAGCAGACTATCAATCATCGTTTTATCACCGGCTTCGGCACGGCCTCGTGCCTGCACCCCTTTAATGCCTTCTTCCCAGAAATGTAAAAGGTCTGAGTCCGAGATCTCATCGGATGCATCGAGGCTGCCCGCCCCCTTCAGAAATAGCGTTCCATAAAGTGGGCCGGCGGCGCCACCTACACTCGAAATGAGTGTTTTGGCTACCATGCTGAGGATATTCTTAATGTCACTATCAGAATGATCGGCTAAATTTTCAGTCACTTTTTGAAACCCCCGGTTCATATTATTGCCATGATCAGCATCACCGATAGCTTTATCAAGTTCAGTAAGGTAGCCGCGTCGTTTTTCATAGATCTCGCCGGCTCGTTCCAGCCAGTTTATAATCTCTTGTTTGGTTATCATAATGTGTAGAAGTGATTAATATTGGCAAAAAAATATAGTGTATTCAAAATGATGGAATTGTTTAATGAACATTCGTAAGCGTTGCTTATTGAATATTGCCTGCGGATACGAAACAGTACAAACTCTAAATAGAAACTGATTTGGATTAATGATGCCAGCCAGGGGTGTGAACCGGAGCATCATAGAATTTCAGCAATTCATTGTCGACTTTTAGCAACGTGATGGATACACCCTGCATTTCCAGCGAAGTGATATAATGTCCTACCATGGAGCGTGCAATTTCAATATCGGCGGCCTCCAACAGCTCTTCCATTTTTGAATACACGCCATACAGCTCTGAGATGGGAGTACCCCCCATGCTATTTACCATGGCAATAACGCGGTCACCGTTCCCGATGGGTTCGTCTTTAACCTCCACATCCACCCAGTCATTTTTATCAGAACTCCATTCGTGAAGCTTGCGGGTATAATTCTCATCATCCAGAATACCTGAGACGAGCATCTGCGTTATCTCATCCGCTGATTTCAGCTCCATGCGCTCAGCGCCCGGTTCCCCGTGAATACCAATGCCGATCTCCATTTCATTTTCATCGAGGTCGAAGCTTGGCGTCCCGTTTGCCGGAGTGATACAGGCTGTCAGGGCCATCCCCATACTTTTACCGTGACGATTCACTTTCCTGCAGAGAGCTTCAATCTGATCAAGGTCATAACCGGCATCAGCCGCGGCCCCGCATATTTTTTCTGCCAGTACCGTTACACCCATACCACGCCGGCCGGCCGTGAACGAGCTGTCTTTTACGGCTACATCATCATCGATTATTACGTTACGGACGTCAATTCCATCCTCGCGAGCCATGTCAGCGGCCATCTCAAAATTCATGACGTCACCGGTATAATTTTTAACAATAAAAAGTACGCCTGCTCCGCCGTCAACTTTTTTTGCGGCCTCGTACATCTGATCGGGAGTAGGTGAAGTGAATATTTCACCGGGACAGGCGGCATCCAGCATACCCGGACCAACGTATCCATTGTGTAAAGGCTCATGGCCACTTCCTCCGCCTGAAATTAAGGCTACTTTATTTTTAACCGGTGCATCTTTGCGATAGACAAAGTCGGGTTCAAAATTCACTTTTAAAAGATCATTATGAGCCGAAGCAAATCCCTTTAGCTGTTCGTTTAATACATCGTCAACTTTGTTAATTAGCTTTTTCATTATGACCTTAATTTTATTTCTATTAATAATTAAACAGCATGTCTTTCAACTCCTGGTTTCCAGAATCTACACCAGAAAAAATGACCTGAAATAATAGTAACACAGCTATTAAAAATAACAATTCCTCCTTACCAAACAAGTTAGTAGAGAAAAAATTAATACCTTTTAAAACGTCCGTTGAAGATAAAAACTAAGTTAAAAGGATAGAAATGGATGCGTGCGGTCATTCCCGTAGAGACGGGGATCTAAGGGTGGCCATTACTTCCGTATTCGATCCCTGACCAACCATAGGATTTCGGGCATTCCAGCCTGTGTGAAAAGTATTCTGCTAAAAAAAGCAGGGCTAAGTTTATTAGGAAAACCATTCACTTTAGCAAACCCTCCAGAGATTCTAAATCCCTGGAGGGTTTTTCCTAATAAATTAATGGGTCCATTCATAAGTATTGAATTTTCACACAGGCTGTTCGCTTCGAAACCACCATTCAAATAGTGATTATGGATACCAGGTGGATTAAAAAAGCCGATTACGTTAGCGATTATAAAAAGAAAAATAACCTATTGTTGAGTCATCTATGAAATATCGCCAAGGGGTTGCCCCCCTGGTGCAGATTACACTTCCATTCCCATAGCCTACTCACATTGTTTATCTATACCCTGTCGGATTGGTAACAGGTAACCACCAACTGGTATTCTATCCGGCAACTGAACATTGACATAACACTGGTTGCCAACACTCAGTATAGTTAATTGCCGAGGAAGTGCGTATTCAGGCGTCAAAGCTTGTATCAAAAAGTAGTTGTAACTTGATGAGAAAGTGATTCAAAATTGGCAACTAACCATACCGACATACGTGGCCAATGCAAATTCAAAAAAAACATACTGATATAAAATGACACCCATAGATTTAGCTGAAAAATATATGGATTGTGTTTTCAAAACAGGAAATTTGGAAGAATTGAGAAAGATTCTTTCTGATGACTTACAATTCAGGGGTCCATTCTTCAATTTTAACTCAGCAGATACCTATGTTGACTCACTTAAAAATGACCCTCCGGTGGACTTTAAATATGAAATCATAAAAAGTTATGCGAACGATTCATCTGCCTGTTTGATCTATCAGTTTTCGAAACCAGGGGTTTCAACTTCTATGACACAAATTTTTGAAACTGTGGACGGAAAAATAAATAGTATCCTGTTGATTTTTGACACGGGTGCATTTCGGTCTAAATAATGTCCGTTCCAGATAAGAACTAAGTTAAAAGGATAAAAATAGATACTTGTGGTCATTCCCGTGGAGACAGGAATCTAAGGGTGGCCATTACTTCCGTATTCGATCCCTGACCAACCATAGGATTTCGGGCATTCCAGCCTGTGTGAAAAGTATTCTGCTAAAAAGCAGGGCTAAATTTATTAGGGAAAACCGTTCACTTTAGCAAACCCTCCAGGGATTCTAAATCCCTGGAGGGTTTTTCCTAATAAATTAATGAGTCCATTCATAAGTATTTAGTTTTCGCACAGGCTGTTCGCTGCGAAATAATCCTTTAACGTGTTCAACAGATGGTCTTTATATCGAATTCTCGTTAAAGAAGAAAAGAAGACGCATGGCTGTAATAAATGCTATGAATGAATGCGGTTTTATGGTCAGGATAATTTCGTAAAAATTGGGAAGTTCGTCACAATTAATAAGGGGTCAAGGGAACTTAAGCGGTTCCTGACCCATTTGTTATTTTAAAGTTTGAGCACCTTACAGGTCAAACTGCCCTGCGGCTTCAGGTTGATAGATTATCTCATCTATTTTAATACTGGTTGGTCCTGATGGGACTATCCAATCAATAGTATCCCCAACCTTGTACCCTATTAAAGCTGCGGCAATAGGAGAAAAAATAGAAATCAGATTTTGATTGATATCAGCATCTTCGGGATATACAATTTTTAGCTCAATTTGGTTGCCTGATTTTACAAACGTAATCTTAACTTTCGAATTCATCGTAACCACATCATGCGGCATCATTTGTGGTTCAAGGATCTTAGCCTGTTCTAATTCTGCTGCTAAACTTTCTGCCTCACTATTCGAAATAGCTCCCGTGTCCTGGGCTTTTCCAATGCTGTCGTAAATTCGTTTGTAATCTAATGAGCTTAAAATAATTCTGTTCATTGTGGAATATCTTTAAATCGATTGAAAAATTTATGAAATTTAAGTTTTTACGGCGTATCGTAATATAACCTCTAACAAAATTGTTTCCTATTTTATTAGGTAGGACTGAGGCGTTAAAAAAGAATTGGCTCTATGTTGAATACTGTGGGTAATCGAATGATGGTTTATCACAAATGAAGCAGGTCATATTGATAAAGTCGGCGGTGTTACGGTGGCCGCGAGCTCCCTTACTACCATCCACTTTTTAGGGCTAAAAAGGACTCGTTCAGCCCGGTACCTCTTTCAGTCCTATACTCCGACCTCTCTCGGTCTCTCCTTCACAAGGAGAGAGGTATCCGAGCCTAGAATAGTTTTGATGCCTGTTTAAAGGTAAAACCGGAAACAACGCGTCCTTCTCCTTGCGAAGGAGAAGGCAGAAGAGGTCGGAATGGTTCATTGGGCTTCCACCGGGTTTACAGGCTACCGCTAACGTAAAATCATGGAATACGCCCTGCCAAAATATGCTGGTTAATGGGCTAAACAATAGAAACTTTTTAGCCCTGCCCACACAAATCAACATAGAGCCATTAATAACTTATGAAAACTAAAGAAAAAAACACCAAAAAAACCTTTGATGCGGTAAAATTTATGCGTGAACAAAGGGACAGAATTTCAAAGGACATAATGAATTTAAGTCCAGAAGAAATAGTCGAATATTTTGAACAGAAAAAGAGCAAAACGCAGAAAAAACACCGTGCTTAACACCATATATAGGCTATAACTTGGTCAGTCCACACCTGGAAAATTCTACAGATTTACCAAAGTCAGTTTTTTATTTGGAGAGGTTCGTGCCGATACGCGCCAAAGCTCATATATATATATATATATATATAACCGTTACCCCAAAATCTCTAAACTTTTTTGTTTATCGGAATCCAACTGTGTTTTCAGTTCGTCTATTCCGTCAAATTTTTGCTCATCTCTTATGCGGTCAATAAAACGTACCTGGATGGTATCGCCATAAATTTCACGGGAGAAATCGAATATGTTTACTTCTACGGTTCGAACAGGATCATCAAAGGTAGGCCGTACCCCGATGTTCATCATACCACCAAACCATTCTCCCTGAACCCGGACTTTAACAGCATAGACCCCATTTTTAGGGATCACTTTATTCTCATGCTCAGGTTTTAGGTTTGCAGTCGGGTAACCGATGGTTCTCCCCCGCTCATCGCCATGCATAACAATTCCATTAAGCAGGTAGTTACGGTCCAGGTATTCCGCAGCTTTTTTTACGTTGCCCTCTTCGGCAAGAGTTCGACGAATCACCGTACTGCTGATGGTCACGTCCCCCATCTCCTGTTTTGAGACCACATAAGAATCAAACCCAAGTTCAGCGCCGAGTTTCTTGATGGTTTCAATGGTGCCTTCACGGTCGCGGCCAAAGTGATGGTCGTACCCAATCACAAATTCACTGACCCCAACTTTTTTGTGGATAATTTTCCGAACAAATTCTTCGGATGTAAGCAGTGAAAAATCGCGGTCAAATGGAATCACCAATAACACGTCCACTCCAAGATCTTCAAGGATCTCACATCGCTCTTTTAATGTGGTAAGCAGCTTGATTCCTCCTTTTCCGGGATTGATGATCTCCCGTGGATGCGGGTCGAAAGTTACCACTACGCTTCTGGCATTTCGTTCGCTGGCTTTAGTCACAACTGCATCAATTAACGCCCTGTGACCTTTATGAACTCCGTCAAAGGTTCCAACGGTAACCACGGAATTAGATTGATGCGTAATATTCTTTAGTTCTATTAATTCAGCCATATTTCCTTCAATTGATCTCCCATTTCATGGGGAGTTAATGCTTCCTCTATTGAAAAATCCCCGATTGAAGTTCGTTCCAAGCCACTCAAATGGGCTTTTGAATGTAAAGCTTCCCCCAGATCTCTTGCAAGTGACCGGATGTACGTCCCTTTACTGCATGTAGTTTTAAGGGTCAGTTTCGGGGGGGTGAAATTGAGAATTGAATGTTCGTGAAAAGTAACCTGACGAGGCAAGCGAACCACCTCCTCTCCTTTCCGTGCAAGCTCATATAGTTTTTTACCGCCATATTTAAGGGCAGAGTACATAGGGGGAATTTGCTCAACAGTTCCGAAAAATTCATCCGTTAAAACAGATTCGATCTTTTCTTTTGTGATATGTTCCCATTCAGCTGTTTCAGTTACTTCGCCTTCAGAGTCATAGGTGGTAGTTGCTTGACCAAATGTGATTTCAGCCGTATAAACTTTGGGGAGGTCCTGGATAAGAGATATGGATTTAGTTGCCCGGCCGCAACAAAGGATCAACACACCGGTAGCTAAGGGGTCAAGGGTTCCGGCATGGCCAACTTTCTTCACTCTTATTCTCTTCCTCAGGAATTTCACCACATCAAAACTTGACCATTCGAGAGGCTTGTCAATGATGAACATCCCTCCTTCTTTCAAGTCGGTTTCTTTGGATGGTAAATTGTGTTTACCATAGACAGGAATTTCATCCAAAGGGAGAGCTCGGGCCATTTATTTAATCTTCACTGGGTGAATCCGGATCTTCTTCAGGAATATCAACTTTCTTCAAAAGCTCTTCCATTTTATTCACGTATTCGGCCGTGTCATCTTCGTAGAAATGAAGTTCAGGGATCTTTCGAACCTGATTTTTTATTTTGGAAGCTAATTCATACCTGATCTCATTAATATGTTCATCAATGAATTCATACACAGGTTTATCATCTCTGCCGGGTGAAAACACGCTTAAATACACTTTGGCAATAGACAGATCATCCGTCATCATCACATTCGTCACGGTAACAAAAGTACCGCTTGGCTGATAGGACTGTTGAATGATCTCACCAAGGTCGCGTTTAATGACGGCTGCTAATCTTTCAGGTCTGAAACCCATGATTGTAGGTAAGAATTAATTTAAAACTTTAGTTCTGAGGGAAGAAGTTTAAGCTGCAATATTTACATCACAGCTCAATAGCCTATCCTGCTGAATCTTCAAGGGTACGTTTCTGCTCAGTGATCTTGTAACTTTCGATCTGATCACCGACTTTGATATCGTTGTATCCCTTGATACTTATACCGCATTCATAACCGGATGTAACTTCCTTCACATCATCTTTGAAACGCTTAAGAGCATCGATTTCTCCATCATAGATCACAACACCGTCACGCACCAGGCGGATCGGGTTGTTTCGTTCCACCTTGCCTTCCGTTACATAACAACCGGCAATGGTTCCCACTTTGGAAACTTTGAAGATCTCGCGAACATCAACAACACCCATCATTTGCTCTTTGATTTCCGGTGAGAGTAAGCCTTCAAGAGCATCTCTTACTTCATCAACGGCATCGTAGATTACGCTGAAGAGGCGGATATCAATTTCTTCCTCTTCGGCAAGTTTACGAGCCTGAGCTGTGGGCCGTACCTGGAAGCCAATTATGATGGCGTCAGAAGCAGATGCTAACAATACATCCGATTCAGAAATAGCTCCTGCACCGGTGTGAATAATGTTTACTGAAACTTCATCGGTACCCAGTTTCTGGAGTGATCCGGAAAGAGCCTCGATTGAGCCATCCACATCAGCCTTGATGATGATGTTCAATTCTGAAACTTCACCAAGAGCCAGTCGGCGTGAAATATCATCAAGTGTCATGTGTTTGGTTGAGCGCATAGCTTGCTCGCGACGGATCTGCATTCTTTCGCTGGCCACTTCTTTGGCTGTTTTCTCGTCGTCTGCCACAATAAGCTTATCACCGGCCTGCGGCATATCATCAAAACCCATAAGCTGAACCGGGGTGGATGGACCTGCTTTTTGAATCCGTTTACCACGATCATTTTCCATCGCACGCACACGGCCATAACAAGGCCCGGCCACAAATGGATCTCCAACTTCAAGCGTACCGCCCTGCACCAGGATATTTGCAACAATTCCTTTTCCTTTATCAAGCCGGGCTTCAAGTACAACGCCGTCAGCACGTCGATCAGGATTTGCTCTAAGTTCCAAGAGTTCAGCTTCGATCAATACTTTTTCGAGCAGGTCTTCAATTCCTTGTCCTGTGTGGGCAGAAACTTCTGCATACTGAACCTGTCCGCCATATTCCTCAACAATCACGTCATGTTCAGAAAGCTCAGCTTTGATACGATCCGGATTCACTCCTTCTTTATCCATCTTATTGATGGCTACAACAATAGGTACACCGGCTGCCTTCGCGTGATTTATTGCCTCAATAGTCTGGGGCATCACAGAATCATCACCTGCAACTACAAGAATTACAATATCTGTTGCCTGAGCACCACGGGAACGCATAGCGGTAAAGGCTTCGTGACCAGGAGTATCAAGGAAAGTTATCTCATTATCGTTATGTACTACCTGATATGCACCAACGTGCTGGGTAATACCACCGGCCTCACCGGCTGCAACTTTCTCTTCCCGAATGTAATCAAGCAAAGAAGTTTTACCGTGATCAACGTGTCCCATCACCGTGATAATTGGTGCGCGTGGACGCAGATCTTCTTCTTCATCCTCCGGGATAGTAAGCTCTTCATCAAGTTCCTCGGCATCAATGAATTCAACTTCCTTACCAAATTCTTCAGCTACCAATTCAATGGTACCGGCATCCAATCTTTGGTTGATCGTTATCATTAGCCCAATGGACATGCAAACTGAAATAATATCATTTACACCTACATCGAGAAGATCAGCCAGTTCGTTGGCGGTGATAAACTCGGTAGTTTCAACAGTATCTGATTCGAGTTCTTCGAGTTCCGCCTGCTTTTGCAGCTCTTCCTCACGCTCTTCTTTTCTTTCACGACGCCGTTTTGAACGCTTACTGCCCACGGTCTTGGAAGACTGCATCTTCTTCATGGTTTCGCGCATCATCTTATCTACATCGGTCTCATCGATCTCAGTTTTCTTCTTCCGTTTCTTCTTGGAAGTTTTTCTTGATTTTGAACTGCTATCATCTTTCTTGGATGAGCTGTCATCCTTCTGGTCTTTTCGGCGCTTTCTGGTCTTGCGCTTCTTCTTATCAGCGATATCACTTGTGAAAGAAGCTTTTCCTAATACTTTAGTTCCTTTAAGTTTGCCGGCTGCCCCGCGAATTATTTCTTCCTCTTCCTCGTCTTCTTTGCTTGCTTCTACCTCTTCATCTTTATCTTCGGAATCAGCGTCTTTTTCAGCTTCTGTATCTTTAGATTGCTTTTTCTTGGCTTTAGCCTCAGCTTTAGCTTTTTCTTCCTCTTTTTCTTTTTTCTGCCTGGCCTCTTTCTCTTTTTTGGCCGCCTTTTCAGCTTTTTCCTTCTCGGCTTTCTTTTTTTCTTCTTCCGCCTTTTTCTTTGCTGCTTCTTCTTTCTTGTCCTCTTCTTCTTTAGCCGCCTTCTCCTCTTTCTTCTTCGTCTTCGCTTTTACCTCTTTGTCTTCTGCTTCTTCGTCTTCCTCCTGATCTTCCTCAGGCTCTAAATCAGCTTCATCCTGAGGCTCATCTTCAGGTTCGAGGTCAGCAGTTTCATCTTCGGGCTCTAAACCTATACTGTCTTCGATGGGCTCCAATACGTTATCGATAGTTACGCTATCGTTACGTTGGTTCATCATTTGACTGCGGCGGCTTTCGTACTCCTCACGGGCTTTGTCATGATCAGCACTTTTCGCTTTGTCTTCTCCATATACTTCATCAAGCGCCACATACATCTCAGGCGTGATCTTGAAGTTAGGACGATTTGCTGCATCAAAGCCGTTGTCATTTAATGTATCCACGATGGATTGTGTGGCAACATTAAATTCCGCTGCAACTTTAAATAATGGTTTAGGTCTTTTAGACGTCATAAATGGGTTTTAAATGTGAGCTTTTAAACTAAGAATTTTTAAATGGAATTGCCGATTTAAGCCTCGTCCTCAAATTCGTATGCAATTACACTCATAATCTTCTCTGCAAGCTCGGGATCTATTTGTTCGTTCGTTCTGCTTACTAACTCTTCTGCGTTTAATTCCAGCACAGCACGAGCAGTATCACAACCGATGTCGTGCAGCATTTGAATTACTTCCGCTCCGAAATCAACTTCGAATTCGTCAATATCAATATCGTCTTCTTCTTCAACTTCGCGATATACATCAATTTCAACCTCGGCCAGTTTCGATGCCAGGCGAATATTTACGCCCCCTTTACCAATGGCTTTTGAGACTTCATCGGCCGGCACAAGCACATTTGCGTGCTTATTTGCTTCATCCAGCTCTACTTTCAAAACTTCTGCAGGTTGAAGTGCCCGTTTGATGAATTCAATTTTATCAGGGGTGAAGTTGATCACATCGATGTTCTCATTCTGCAATTCACGTACAATGGCGTGAATTCGAATTCCCTTCATTCCCACGCAGGCCCCAACCGGATCAACGCGCTCATCATGAGATAATACCGCAACTTTGGATCGGTCGCCCGGCGAACGTGCTATGCGTGCCAATTCAATAATTCCGTCAAATACTTCAGGGATCTCGTTCTCAAATAATCTTTCTAAGAATAATTCTGAGGTTCTGGAGATAATCACCGTCGGGTTTCCGTTGCGCATGTGCACTCCGGTTACTACGGCGCGGATGGTATCTCCTTTACGATAGCGATCTTTATAAATCTGCTCACTTTTGGGAAGCAGCAGCTCTACACCGTTATGATTAACCAGAATATCTTTATTCTGGCGAACCTGATATACATCACCGAGAATGATCTCGCCTACACGGTCGGTGTAGTCTTCATAAATATTGTCTTTTTCAATTTCCCGGATACGCTGGGCCAGCTGCTGTCGTGCCATAGTAACAGCACGTCGGCCGAAATCCGTGATCTGAATTTCCTGAGCTAATTCATCATAGAGTTCGGCGTCAGGATCTACCTTTTGAGCATCTTCTAAAGTGATCTCAGCGACCGGATCAGTTAACTCATCGGCAGGAACCACTTCCTGCACATGAAGGATCTGAATTTCCCCCCGGTCAGCATTCAAGATCACCTCAAAGGCTTCGTCCGACTCATATTTTTTACGGATCATAGTACGAAATACATCTTCCAGTATGGAAAGAAGCATATCGCGATCAATGCCTTTCTCATGTGCGATCTCTGCAAATGAGGAGATAATCTGTTTTGATAATTCGTTCTGCATCAGTTTGGCTTAATTAAATTACGGGGATGATTTTGGTTTCAACGATTGCTTCAAAAGGAATCTCTGTTTCAACTTCCTCTTCATCGGTTATAGCAACGTTATCTTCCAGAATACCAGTGATAACACCTTCAATCTTTTTATACTCACCGGCTGCATTTTTGAATTTGATGGTAGCAACGCGACCTTCATTTTTCTTGTATTGCCTTTTATCACTCAATGGGCGGCTTAATCCGGGCGATGAAACATTCAGTCTGTATTTGTTATCAAAAAGCTCATGAGCCTCGATCAAAAAACCGAGTTCTTTGCTAATTTTAGAACAGTGATCTATGTTCACACCACCATCTTCGCTATCAAGTAACACCCAAACTTCGTTTTGCCCGCCTCCCGTTTTCAGTTCCACATCTACAACGAAGAGATCGTGTTCTGCGGCAAGCGGTTCCGCTAAGTCTTTAATATTTTGTATGATATCTATTTGCATTTACACCAAATTCTGAAACAAAAAAAAGCGAGTGCCTTCCGACGCTCACTGCCTTCCAAAGGTAGCTTTATTTCGTCTAAATTTCAATGAAACAAAAGGATTGAAAGCAGATTCATTTTTTGGTTAAGAAGTTTTGACTTAATTTAGAGGTATCATCAAACATCGAACAATTCCTGCAGTCATATACCGTAACTCAGATCTTATGAAATCCATCTCTATAACAGTGTTCACAAGCATATTAGTTGTCAGTCTTTTTGTATCCTGCCAAGATAAAAAGTCCGAAGATCAGCCGGAACAAAAAAAGGGAAGACAGCTTGAGCTAATTGAAGAAGTGACTTTTCTAAATCAGGATAATGAAGAAATATCGAAAATTACCGTCGCCGTTGCCGATGACCAGCAGGAGCGAAATCAGGGACTGATGGATGTCACCCGGTTACCTGCCGATGCCGGAATGCTTTTTATCTTTCCTGTGGAGGAAGAACTTAGTTTCTACATGGCAAATACTCCCCTGCCCCTTGATATCATGTTTGTTAATGCCGATAGTGTGATCATCCGTATTCATCATAGTACCTCACCTTTTAACACTAAGCAGCTGCTTTCAGACGGCCCGGCTCAATATGTGGTAGAAACTAATGCAGGCTATGCTGTTTCGAATGATATTCGGGAAGGAATGCGTATTCGCTTCTAAACAGCGGTTCTATTCTTTTTCGAACAATCGTTCATATCCATAATATGGGCGAAGCGGAATCAGCTCAAAAGAAATAAGTCCTTTTTGAACGAGAGGCAATGTTGAGAGTTTGTCTTCAGCTTCTTTAACATCCTTACATTCAAGGATAAGCACTGCTTCGGGCTTATCATTCCGAAAATACATTTCCCTAATCACTCCTTCCTTATATAAATCCCAACCACGCCGGGCTTCATCCCTGAGATGTGGCACAAAGTCTCTTTTCGATAGTCCCAAAATTTCTTTTTGAATTGCAATTATTCTCATAACTATCTTATTAATGAACTTAAAATAACGTGAGTTCGAGATAAGAACTAAGTTAAAAGGATAAAAATGGATGTTTGTGGTCATTCCCGTGGAGACGGGAATCTAATGGCTGCCATGAATTCCGTATTGCCTAACTGACCAGCCATAGGATTTCGGGCATTCGCCGCGAAATGACCATTCAACGTACTCAACAGATGGTCTTTATATCGAATTCACGTTAAAATAATATGAGTTAAGGATAAAACGTAACCGAGATGCCGTAAACGACTCGCTTGCGTACCTGACTACCAGTCAACACCGGCCAACCTGTTTTTATCGTAAAGTCATTCTTCCGGTACACAAGTGAAGGGTTTCAGTCTTTGGCTGCTAAAGACTATTCCTGAGGTACTGACTTAAGATGCTCTTCCAAAAATTTCATTACATCCTCTACATTCTTTTTAGAGCCTATATAGATAGGAGTTTGTTGGTGAATTTTGGTGGGTTCCAACTCCATGATCCGCTTTTCGCCGTCAGTAGCCGCCCCTCCTGCCTGTTCTATGATAAAACTCAACGGATTGCATTCATACATCAATCGCAATTTACCATGCGGATATCTTTTACTGTGCGGATAAATAAAGATACCGCCCTTAATCAGTGTACGATGAATATCAGCTACCATTGATCCAATATACCTCGCAGAATAAGGCCTTCCTGATTCTTCTTCTTCCTCCTGGCAGTATTTGATATATTGTTTAAGCCCAAGGTCCCAGGAATTATAACTTCCTTCATTGATGCTATAAATGTTTCCATAATCCGGCATTTTTATCATCCGGTCACTCAAAATGAATTCACCGATGCTTGGATCTAACGTAAAAAGGGAAACGCCTAAACCGGTGGTATAGGCTAAAATGGTACTGGAACCATATAATACGTAACCGGCAGCAACCTGACGAACACCGGGTTGCAATGCATCCGATTCCCTGAGTAAGGAGTCGTAACGGGCCTCCCTCATATAAACTGAGAAGATACTTCCTATAGAAACATTCACATCGATATTGGAAGAGCCATCAAGCGGATCTAAGTACACAATATACTTCCCATTTTTGCTGCTCATCTTTACGATCCCATCATTTTCTTCGGAGATCACCATACATGTAATAAGCGAACGGTCCAAGGCCGAGATAAGCTGTTGGTCAGCAAATAGATCTAATTTTTTAACTGCTTCCCCATGTATATTCGTGGAACCGTCAACACCCAGAATATTGGTGATCCCCGCTTTATTCACCTCTCTCGAAATGATCTTGGCCGCTAAACCGATGTCTCGGAGTAGTTGTGAAAGTTCACCTGTAGCTCCGGGAAACCTGTTCTGGTTTTGAATAATATATTCTTCTAAGGTTTCCAATCTAGAATTTTTTTTACTTACCATATCAGTTTAATGTTTTGGAAGCGCTTTTTTGAGAATATAAAGATGTTTGAGGTTCAAAATCTTTATACTTTTTCATTTACTGAGTTTGTTCTATGATGTTTTTAAAAACTTGCCGTGATTTGTTTTTTAGTTCTTCTAAACTACCGTCATTGGTAATAACGAAATCAGCCAGGTGAATAAGCTCATTAAAATCAGGTTGTTTTGAAATTCTGTCCCGAATCCGGTTTTCTGAAGTCCGGTCTCTCTCTTTTGTGCGATCTATCCGGTTTTCTTCATCGGCAAGCAGAAGCACTACATAATCAAGACCTTTAGGGCGGCCGTTATTCAATAAGATAGCTGCTTCTTTAGCAAACACTTTTACTCCCTCCCTTTTCTTCTCTTCCGCGATATCTTTTGCTTTCTTCCATAACACAGGGTGTACCAGTTCATTCAACTCTTCTATCCTGCCTTTCTCAAATGCTTCACTGGCAAGATAGGATCGGTCTAACTTTCCGGAAGCATCATAGGATTGTTCCCCAAAAACCTTCACGATCTTTGATTTCAGTTCCTCATTTTCATTCATCAATTTTTTAGCAAGATCATCCGCATAAAGTATATAGGCTCCCATTTTTTCCCATTCTTTACAGAGAGTGGTTTTGCCTGAGCCGATTCCGCCTGTAACTCCAACCTTGATCATGAAAAAGATTTGTACTGATTATACTTCGGCATCCTGAAGCAGGTATGCTTTTATGAATTCATCGAGGTCGCCATCCATTACCCCGCTCACATCACTCGTTTCGTAGTTTGTACGGTGGTCTTTAACGCGCTGGTCATCAAACACATAGCTTCGTATTTGTGAACCCCATTCGTTTTTACCTTTCGAACCTTCCAGCTTGGCTTTTTCAGCTTCCTGAATTTCCTTTTCAAGTTCATAGATGCGTGATTTAAGCAACACCATTGCTTTTTCGCGATTCTGAAGCTGCGACCGCTCCTGCTGACATTCAGCTACTACCCGTTCTGTTCGTCCATCCGAAAGTTCTCCTTCCCAAATCAGGCGTACGGCCGTTTCCACTTTATTCACGTTCTGTCCGCCGGCTCCACTTGAGTGAAATCGCTGCAATTCAACTTCACTCTCGTTGATGTCCACTTCAATGGTATCATCAATAAGCGGAGCCACAAACACGGAGCAAAAAGAAGTATGGCGGCGAGCGTTGCTGTCGAATGGAGAGACACGAACAAGACGATGTACTCCACTTTCCGCTTTAAGAAATCCATACGCATTATCACCCTGAACTTCTATAGTGGCACTCTTAAGTCCCGCTACATCCCCATCCTGGTAATCGACAACAGAAACTTTAAATCCGGCCTTTTCAGCCCAGCGGGTGTACATGCGATAGAGCATCTCAGCCCAATCCTGACTTTCTGTTCCCCCGGCTCCGGGATTGAAGTTAACGATCGCATCCCTGTGGTCATCAGGGCCGCTGAGCATATTTCGGAGTTCCATTTCCTCTAAGGCTTTTTCAAGCTTTTTATATTCAGCCTCGAGATCGGATTCTACCTCTTCTCCCATTTCCTGAAATTCAAGATATACATTGATGCTCTCGCGTAAAGAGTCGAGGTTATCCCACCCCTCGACCAGGCTCTTCTCGTGATCCAACTCCTTCATGATCGCCTGAGCTTTAGCAGGATCGTTCCAGAATTCCGGATCTTGCGTATGTTCGGTGAGTTCTATTATGCGTACTTTTCTTTTATCGTAGTCAAAGGTACCTCCTGAGCGCATCAATTCGCTCATAGAGTTCCTGCAGGTGATCTGTATTAATTGCCATCTGTATATTTTAAACTTTTTATTTTCTTGTCAATAAGGCGCCAAGCACCAGTCCTGCAACAAAAGCTATTCCCAAGCCTTGTTCAGGGTGAGCGCGTACATAGCGACGTGCATTTCGATACTCATGCTTTAGCTCGCGTTCCAAACCATCCCGCTCATATTTCAAACGATCCAATAACACATCGTACGTCTCTTCAGCTTTATCCTGAAGCTTCTCGGTGGTATCGTAAATGGTTTCTTCGATATCTTTTTTTACTGTTGATTTTTTCTTTGAATCGGCCATAATATTCTTCTCTTTTGTTAACAGAAAATACGAATTCATTTGTTAATAATTTGCTTGACTGCCCATCTTTAAAATGATTAAAATTTTCAGTGTCAGGCAGCTAATTACAGAAATTATTTAGCAACCATCTGGTCTTTATACTGCAACTCATACAACTTTTTATACAATCCGTTTTCCTGTAAAATCAGCTCCTGATGGCTGCCCGATTCCCGGATTTCCCCTTTGTGCATCACCAGAATCCTGTCTGCGTGCTGAATGGTGGAAAGCCGATGGGCAACAACAATTGAAGTTCTGCCCTCCATCATTAAGCGACTCGATTCCGTCACCAAAGATTCCGTTTCGGAATCTACACTGGAGGTGGCTTCATCAAGGATCAATATTTCAGGATTGTAAACCAAAGCCCTTACAAAACAGATAAGTTGACGCTGCCCCATAGACAGTGATGCTCCTCTTTCCTGAAGAACATAATCGTACTTTTCAGGAAGTTTTTCTATGAACCGATGCGCCTCTACTTTATGTGCAGCTTCAATCACTTGCTCTCTGGTAATATCAGGATGCCCCAGGGTTATGTTATCAAGGATAGATCCTGAGAATAATGCATTGTCCTGTAAAACCAACCCAAAATGTGAGCGGAGGTCATAAAGTGTAAGATCTCTTATATCAACTCCATCGATCTTTACACGGCCTTTTTCGATATCGTAAAAGCGCATCAGGATATTTATGATCGTTGTTTTTCCGGCTCCGGTTGCCCCAACAATGGCAATGTCTTCTCCGGGTTCAGCGGTAAAAGAAACATTTTTCAACACATAGTCTTCATCTTCATTGTACTTAAACCATACGTTCTCAAATTCGATCTTTCCTTTCGGGTCTTTGATGGCTGTAGGAGTATCTGTTTCAATAACTCTTGTTTTGGTATCTAATACTCCAAATATCCGTTCTGAGGATGCTAAGGCAGATTGAAGAGTGTTGAACTTTTCCGACAAACCTTGAATCGGACGAAAAAACTGACGGGCATATTGTATAAAAGCTAACAATACACCAAAGGTTACTCCATCCATAAGGGCTCTTGCTCCACCATACCAGACAATGAGCGCCATAGCCAAACTTGCAGTTACTTCCACAATAGGCCAGAAAATCGCAAAGTAGAAGATCGTCTCAATGTACGCATCACGGTGACCAGCATTTATCTTTTCAAATTTCTTTCGCTGCTTCTCTTCTCTGTTGAAGAGCTGAACCACATCCATCCCATTTATGTGTTCCTGCACAAAGGAATTCAACTGGGCAATCTTATCCCTCACTTCAAGAAACGTGACTCTAACTTTGGCCTTGAACCAAAACGTGGCATAAAATAAGATAGGCAATACAGTAAGGGTGACTATACTCAGCTCCCAATTCATGCTAAACATGAAGTAAAGGATAAAGATTATGCGAAACAGATCACCAATTATCGCAACTACGCCATCGGATAATAATTCACTTAGGGCTTCAATATCACTGGTGGTTCTGGTAATAAGCCGGCCTATGGGATTTTTATCGAAGAACTGAACATTCAGCGTTTGGATCTTTTTGAAGACGGTATTTCTAAGTGAATACAGTGCATTCTGCCCAAACCATCTGGTTATATAGGTGTTGAAAACCAGCAAGATAAATTCGCCAAGTAATGCCCCTCCCAACAAGGTTATGATCCACCAAAGTCCCTCAAAATCATCTACAGCGATGTACTCATCAACTGCGATCTGGGTAAGCTTTGGACGTATCGTACCTAAATAGGACGCCGACAAAGTAAGGCCGATGGCTAATAGAACGAACCAGCGGTAGGGTTTTAGAAAAAAATAAAGCCGCCGAATCAGAGTGGTATCGACGGCTTTGGAATCTTGTTTGTTGCTCACTTAATTGTTTGCTTAGAATCTGTCAAAATCATCATAGGAAGATCTTGGAGTGATCTTTCGGGGTGAACTTGAATCAGAATCGTCTTTTTTATCTTTTATATTTGCGCTGTAAGTACTGCTGCCGTAAGTCTTTCTTTTGTAATTATCGCTTTTACCGCGGCTGTCAGACCTCTGTGAGCTGCTGCTTCGATCCCGGCTGCTGCTACCACGGGAACTGCTTCTGCCACGGCTGGAACTTCCGCCTTTACGACTTCTGAAATTCTTTTTACCGCCGCTCTTGTAGTTCTTTTTCCCCTTGTAATTACTTCCGCCGGATTTCTTATCGATCTCGTTGATCTCAACTTTTGGCGTAATAATGCCCCGTTCGTGCATTGGATCCGTGAAAATAGGGCGCAGTTCGTTCGCCAGCCAAGCGGGATAGAATCCTTCGCGGGCCTCTTTCAGTAAATCATGTTCATTGGTGTACCGAGCTGAGAAATGTCCTATCACCAGAAGTTTAGTTTGAGCTTCGGTTGCCACACGCGCAGCATCTACTGTGGAAGAATGCCCTGTTTCACCGGCTTTATCTTTCAGTTCTTTACCAAAGGTGGCTTCATGATAAAGGATGTTGGTGTTCATAGCCAGTTTAACGGCATTTGGTGTATATTCTGTATCGGTGACGTATGCAAAGCTGTCGCCAGGACGAGGATGGCCTACTATATCCGATGATTTAACAACGCTGCCATCATCCAGCGTTACATCTTTTCCGGCTTTCAATTCTTTGAACTGCTCATCTTTCGATATCCCCATTTTCTCTGCCTTATCAGCATCAACTTTTCCGGGCTTATCCTTTTCCTGAAACCGATATCCAACACAGAATTTGGTATGCTTGAGCGGTCGGGCTTCTACATAATATTCATCTTCATCATGCACCACGTCCGATTCAATATCTTCTGCGATCTCATGAAAGGTGATCTCATAATTGGCATCAATGTCTGCGAATTTTAAATTCCATTCCACAAAATCCTTAATTCCTTTCGGACCAACAATGTGCAATGGTTTTTCTCTACGTTGAAGCTGAAGTGTGGCCAGCAAACCAAGCAATCCTGAATAGTGATCCACATCAAAATGTGTGATGAATATTGCTTCGATCTTTGATCTCTTGATGCCGGCTTGCAGCATGCGCATTTGTGTATTTTCTCCACAATCGAAAAGGAATACACTTCCTTCTCTCCATAAGGCAACTGAGGGTAAATGCCGGACGGCTGTTGGGGTTGCCGATGCTACTCCTAAAGGTACTACAATCATTGTTCTATCTCCCGTAATGTATGTTTTGTTGGGGCATTGCTTTCATACAAGGGGCCCCGGTTTATTTATATTTCTGCCAATTCTTGTTCTAATATTTGCTTGTTGTACATAGCTGTATATCTGCCATCTTTAGCCAACAAGGCTTCGTGGGTACCTGTCTCTACAATTTGTCCTTCTTCTATATAGTAAATTTTGTCTGCGTCTTTAATTGTGGAAATGCGATGACTGATCATGATGGTTGTTCTTCCACTTAACTCTTGTCGTAAATGTTTCAAGATCGCGTCTTCTGTTTTGGTATCAACTGCACTGAGAGAATCATCGAATATTAAGATTTTGGGGTCTTTGATCAGGGCTCTTGCTATTGCTGTTCTTTGCTTTTGTCCACCTGATAAGGTAATACCCCGCTCTCCAAGCATAGTCTTAAATTTTTTCTCAAAATCCAAAATATTCTCTTTTACCTGTGCCTTCTCTGCTGCCTCTTCGACCAAGGCTTCCGAAGCATCTTCAACACCAAATGAAATGTTATCGCTGATCGTATCTGAAAATAAGAAGGTTTCCTGAGGTACAAAACCAATTGCTTCCCTTATTCTTGAAAGAGACCAATTTTTCAAGTTTTTACCGTCCAGTAATATTTCTCCTTCCGTGGGGTCGAATAATCGGGGTATTAATTGTACCAATGTTGATTTCCCTGAGCCGGTTCTGCCTACAATAGCAATATTCTCACCTGGATTGATCTCAAACGATATATTCTTGAGCACCATTTCTTCTGAACCGGGATAATTAAAACCTACTCCCTTAAATTGTAAATACCCTTTCACTTCCTGATCTACCTTGTCTTCAGCATCTTTGATCTCGATCGGTTCGTTCATTAATTCCTGTATTCGATTCCATGAAGCAAGTGATCGCTGAAATCGATTGGTCGTGTAACCCAAAGCAGCAACAGGCCAAGTCAGGTATGCAACATAGATCAGGAATTCTGCGATGTTACCTACCGTTATCGTCCCTTCTATTACCATTTCTCCGCCTTTCCATACAACGATCAGCAACGATAACCCAATAAGGAAGTTGAGTGCCGGATGAAACAAGGATTCAATCATATCAAGACGTAATTTCTTTTTCCGGTAATCCTCACTTTCATTCTCAAAAAGCTGCTGTTCATGGTCGATACGATTGTACGCCTTGATCAAACGAATTGCAGAAAAGGTTTCTTTAGCCCGACCTGCCATGGTAGAATATTGTTCCTGAATAATGGTGGAATGTCGGTGTATGAATCCGGTGATCCAGTAAGCAAATACAGAAATGAAAGGCAGAGGAATGAGGGCCCAGAAGGTCAGTTCAGGATTTACAAAAAACATCATGGCCAAAACAAAACCGGCACGCGTTATGGTATTGATACTGTACATGATAACCGGGCCGTAATAATCGCGTACTTTTCCAACATCTTCCGTAGCCCGTACATAAGTTTCTCCGGATGAATTTTCCGCGAAATAACGCTGGGGCAAATTCATTAATTTCTTCACAATGTCATTCCGGATATCAAACTCCACCTTCCGGGAAGTCACGATCAGGGTTTGGCGGGTGGCAAATAACAGAACGCCATACAGCATCACCGTGCCAATGAGTATCAAAGAATTGGTAGCCAGAATCTTGGAGGCTTCTGTAGAAAAAAGCGTTTGAACGATATTGGATGGAACTTCAAATCCTTCATTACCAAGTGATTCCACTTCATCCATGGTGCGGCGTATAAGCACCGGGATCCAAACGAGGAAAAAATTGGAAGCCGTCAAGAAAAGGACTCCGAGTACCATCGTGCCTTTATACTTCTTGAGGTATTTGTTGAGTTCTTTAAGAGCGCCCAAACCTAATCCGGTTAGTTGGCTTAATATTATTTTTAATCAGCGAATTGTTCAGCCCAGTATTTCCCAAGCTTTAATCCTGAAAGGTATGCCGATTCAACGGTGTTGCCATTCATATAGCCTCCAACCAAAGCGAGCGGCGTGTCGTTTCCGCGAATCTCCATAAAATCGTGCGGAAGAGGATTTTTAACTCGACTGTATCTCCAGAAGTGAAGCTGCTGCCAATCCGGAAGTGCGGCCCATCCCCCCAGGATCGTTGTCAATCGGTCTGCGATAAGCTCTTCAACCTTTTCCCGAGCAGTGTCCATATTCTTTTTAGCAAATTCAGAAGTAGTATGAATTACTAAGGCATTCTTACCCGAATTTCTTTTAGTAGATTCATTCGAGATCCATTCAATGATATCATCATCACATTCCAAAGCATTCCATTCCGGCATTTGCACTCCTGAATAACCGCTTAGAAGTGTGAACTGAGACTCATATTCCACCTCGTCAATTTCACGAACCATCTTCAATGTTTCGATCTCATCGATGGTGGTATTAAGCAAGGCATAAGCCTGGCGGGCCGGGGCTGAGATCACGACGGCATCCGCACTTTCAGTTAGGGCTGTGGGGAAATTCAGCATCCAGCTTTTCTTCTTTCGTCTGTTTTCACCGATGTGAGTCAAACCTCCCACTTTCTCATTGAGGCGAATATCCAGATTCCGGCCAATATACTTCCCAATTGAATTCATGCCTTCTTTTGCAATGTAATATTCAGAATCAGGACTTGATTCTGATATTTCACCGTTTTCATCGCGATGTGCAAAGATTCCCTCCCAGGTAGTCAATATCCCTTTGGAAGTTAACTCAGCAACAAGCTCTTTAAATTCTTCGGATTTGGCTGTGAAGCAGGGAACCCCATGATCAAGCTTCTGCTCATTTCCTTTACCTGCATAGCGGGTTGCCAGTCGCCCTCCATAGCCTCCGCTTTTTTCAAAAACCACAACTTCGTGTCCTGCTTTTACCAGTTCACGACCTGCTGCCAACCCTGAAATTCCTGCTCCAATTACTGCGATCTTCATATTCATCTGTATTTTGCCGTTGAAAAATTTATCGGCGGTTATCTTTAATCAATTTCAAAAACTGTGACTCTTGGTGTGACAGCCCCTTTGTCCAATAATGCAGGCCAGTAAGCCACTACGTCACTTGCTTTAGGGCGCCCGCCGGCAAAGCCTGTAACTCCGCTGGGCCCGGTTAAGATAAGAGGTGCAATTTCCATCCCAAAGCGATTTAAATCGTTTTTACGTTCTCCCGATACCGATACCCGCATCTGGATCTCATCAAATTCGGTATTCAGAGCTTCCTCTGTAATGGGTTTTTCTGAATTGCCATTATAGCCGATGTATTCTTTGTTAAACTCATTGAATTCAAGCCCAAGAGCTTCCGCCCTTTTTTCAAGAATCTCCGCACCTTTTACGGCTTTCTTAAGTGCATCGGGCCAGCAGTAAACCAGGGTTGCAGCTAATTTATAGCCGTCATTATAACTTGCTGAAACTTTATAAGTAGGCGTATCAGGATGGCCTTTAATTCCGGTTACTTTAACTTTGTTCTTCCCGGTCTCCTCCACTTTAATGGACGTAAAATCTGCTATCACATCAGGAGTGATATACTCAGCCGGATCCCCAATTTCATAAAGCAATTGCTCTTTTACCGTCATCGCACTTACAAGTCCGCCGGTTCCCTCGTGCTTGGTAACAAAAAACTCGCCATTGGGATATGCCTGTACGATCGGGAAACCGATATCTGTAAAGTCTTCCACCTTTTCCCAATCCGTAAAGTTACCGCCTGAGGATTGGGCTCCGCATTCCAGAATATGCCCGGCAATAGTACCTATAGCCATCTTATCAAAATCATCCGATTCCCAGCCAAATTCATGGATCATGGGAGCAAGGGTTAGCCCGGTATCTGTAACACGGCCTGTGATAATCACATCCGCCCCTTTGGCAAGCGCTTCAACAATAGGCTGGCATCCAAAATAAACATTGGCACTCAATAGCTGATCCTTGATCGTTGAGATCGGGCGGCCGTCATCCATGTTCTTAAGTTCGTGTCCATCAGCGATCAGCTCATCAATCTGGTCCAGAATGTCATCCCCGTCCACAACAGCTACTTTGAGTCCGGTATATCCTTTCTTTTTGGCAACTTTCAGGATCTCATCTTTACAAGCATTTGGATTCACTCCGCCTGCATTGCTGATTACTTTGATCCCGTCATTTTTGATCTCGGGCAACACCTGTTCCACAACATTCACAAAATCTCTGGCATATCCCCAATCCGGATTTCGCATCCGTTGTTTCTGCATAATGGACATGGTTACTTCAGCAAGATAATCCATTACAAGATAATCGATGGGTCCTTTTTTAGCCTGATTAACCGGAGCGTTCGGAAGATCGCCCCAAAAACCCTGACCTGATGCGATTCGGATAAATTCTTTCATAAAGACTGCTTATTTGATACAACTGAAATTCGGGCGGAATATCGGGATATTTTCACTGCATGTGAAATAAAAAAACCCTGCTTTTATCAAAAAGCAGGGTTTTGGTGTCTAAGGTTAGTTTAGTCTTGGAAGGACTAATGCTTTAAAAATCTAAAGAAGGATATTTAGAAATGAACCGCATAATTATGTGGTCTTCACAAATTATCTGTCAGTCGTTTGGGCGTATAATTTTTTTATTAATTCCTTTTGCAATAGCTTCTGAGCGACTGTGAACCTCCAGTTTTTGATAAATATTACGAATATGATGACGGACACCATCCACCGATAAATAGATCTCTTTGCCTATAGCTGCATAAGACCGGCCTGTAGAGAGCTGGTTTAAGATCTGGATCTCCCGCTCTGAGAGTTCTTCCTCCATGTATGCTGCCTGTTGAAAAGTGGAAATAATTTTGCGGGCAATGTTTGGGGTGATGGGAGAGCCGCCTTCATGCGCATTCCGAATGGCTTCTACCAATTCATCCGGAGTTACTTTTTTCATGAGGTAGCCAACCGCACCGGCTTTCAAGGCGTCAAAAATGTGATCATTGTCATCGTGAATAGTTGCCATTATGATGTTAACATCGGGATGATGTTCGCGCATATACTTAACTCCCTCAATGCCCGTCATACCGGGTAACCCGATGTCCATGATCATCAGATCTACCCTGTTGATGGCATCCGATTCGAACGCTTCTTCACAAGACCCAAAACTACCGATCACTGCAAGATCCTCCTCATGCTCAATGAAGGTCTCCCATCCCTCTCTCATATACTCATTATCCTCTACAATGCCTATTTTTATCACTTGATCCATTTTGGGTTTCAGATTAGATATTTAAATCTAAGGCCTTATGCAGAAAATAGCACTGCATAACAATGTGGTTTTCATTAAATCGAAACTTTTAAGGTCCAGCGGGTACCAAATCCGTCAGAGGTTTTAAGTGTAATATCTCCTCCAATTAGATCCACCCTCTTTTGGATATTCACCAGACCGTTCCCCTTTTTAACTTTGTCAATTTCTATTCCCTTTCCATCATCCTGGACTACCAATTTTAACTGCCCGGCTTCGTAATTCATGATCACATCCAGCTGCCTGGCATTGGAGTGGCGGGTGGCGTTGGTCACCATCTCTTTGAAGATCAGCCATAGGTGCTGTCGCAACTGCATATCCAGCTTTCCGGGAATGTATTCATCGATCTTAAGGCTGTATTTCATGTTTTTACTCTCCAAAAGATCGGAAGCATACCTCCTGCATTTTGACAGAAAAGCTTGCCAGTCGTCATGTTCCGGATTGATAGCCCATACGATGTCGGTGATCTTTTCTTTGGCATCCCCTGCACTGTTAGCGATCAGCTTCACAAAGCGGTCTTTATCTTTCTTAACCTTATCACTTTGGATGGCCTCCGCAAAATAACTGATGCTGCTGAGTGTGGCACTAACCTCATCATGAAGATCACTGGCAATGTCATTCCGAATGCGTTCAACCCGCAACAATTGATTTACCCTGATCTTGTAAGCCATATACAAGATCCCTGCAATAGCAAAAGTATAGAGTAAATATGCCCACCAGGTTCTATACCACGGGGGGAGAATAACGAAGGCAAAACTGGCTTCTGTTCCAATTTCATCAAACACATCTTTACTCCGAACTTTAAAAGTGTAAGAACCTTCCTTGAGATTTGTATAATCCTTACGGGTTTCCTTCCTCCAATCGCTCCAAACATCATCATATCCTTCTAACTGAAACTGATATTGATTGAGTGCAGAGGCTAAGTAACTCGAGTTACTAAATTCAAATCTAAATTCTTTCTGTTCATATGAAAACCTGATATTGTCATCAAATTCCCCAAACCCACCATAAAACAAAGAGTCTTTTTCAAGAAAAATAGTTGATATGCGGGTAACCGGAGGAGTGATTGAAGGATTGTATTCTGAATTTTTCAGCCAAATTATTTTTGAATCAGATCCAAGCCATAGATCTTGATTATCACGTTCCAATACTACATAAGGTTCGAAAAACCGGCTTAAATATTTAAACGGCCTATTGATAACGTTCCAATTCTCACCGTCTTTTTCAAGTCTGTTCAAATGTTTATCTGCAACTACCCAAAAACTGTTTTCGTCAACCTCTTCCAGCCTAAAAATCTGATTTCCGTTTAATATATCATGGTCTCCAAAATAATCAGTTATTATTAAACTATCGGTGGTCCTATCATACTCGTATAACCCATTAACTGCAGAAATAAATAATCTGTCATCTACTAAATCCAAATCAGTAATATTATCAATGTCTCCGGAAGCTATTTTTCTAAAGTTAATCTTTGATGATAATGTGCCCAGATAGAATTCATCTTCTAAAGAAACTGCCCATACTTCATTGTTTTCTGTATCATATAACATCTGTTTGGCAACTATATCATCCACTGCATGTTCTGCAGAATTTCTCAATTTATTATCTTCCAAAATCCATCTCTTAATCATTTGATATGTAGAAGCAAAAATCATTTTGCCTTCACTATCGGCCGTCACCGATCTATATGATATTGAGTCAACCCGCTCTATTACTCCATCATATAAATGATATAAACCTTCAGGTGATGCTATAATTAGATTATTATCTATTTTTGCAATCGAAAAAATCCTGGAAATTTCAGGGGTGATTTTTTTTAAAATTTTTCCGAATTCATATTCATAGCTATAAAGCCCGGATGTTGTCCCAATTACAACTCCTTGATCAGTGTCAACAATTTCAATAACACTGCCCTCAAGTCCATTAATATCACCGAATACTTTGGCATTAGCTTGTATTGAAACTTTAGTAATACCCGTATTCAACGCTAACCATAAGTTATTTTCCATATCCTCAAAAAGCCCAAATACTTGTAGGTCCTGAAGGCCGTCATCTTCATCAATTACAGTTACCAGTTCGCCGGCGGGAGTGATCACAAAAACACCTCCCCCAAGAGTTGCAAGCGCTATATTCCCGGAATGAAGAGTTTCAGCCCGATATACTCTGTATTGCCTTAATTGTTCATCTACTTCCGTTTTAAATGGTTTTATTTCCAGTCCTCCGTAAATAAATAGCCCACTGGCCCGTGTCATAATCAACAATGTATCAGAATTCAGACTGTGCATTTTATACACTAATTTATCCTTCAGGCTGGTTCCCTGAGCCAAATGAATCAAAGAGTCTTTATCCAGTTCATATAATCCCTGATTATAAATTGTAACCAGCAACCTGTCTCCGTGGTTAATTGCCGTACCAATATTATTTTTCTGACGTTCAAGTACAGCCTTAATTTGATCATTTTCATTTATTTTAAATAAGTAATCAAAACTTCTGAAATATGCTTCACCGTTAAATTCGAAAGCATCATAAACGTCTGAAAAACTATAATCTTTAAGGTTTTCAAAAGGCTGAAGTATGGGTTCTCCTCTGTCATTGAACTCGAGTTTTCCTATCTCCTGATTCCCACCATAATAGATTTCTCCATTTTCCATTTCCAGCAAAGATCGGATCATTTTATTATTGTTGCTGTGAAGAAAGGTCCATTCGGTCCCGTCAAAGAAAAGCATACCCATACCGTTTCCAAAAACCATTACCCCGTTCTGTAACTGATTGACGGACCAGTTTTGAACAAAGCCTCCGTACTCTTCGGGTGAATAATGTGCTAGAATTTCAGACCCAATTTGTGGCTGGGCTTCAAGGCAAGCCACATTTATAGAGATAAAGATGGCCGATATTAAGATGAGCCTTATTATTCTCAATCCAAATTACGCTATTTATCTTGTTTATTTATTTAACATGAGTTCAATATAATCATCCTCGTTAAACCCTTTGAGTTACGGCCTGACGGCTTAAAGTTCGTCTGAGCGTTTTCATTCAGTTTATCACCTTTATTCAACCCCCATCCATTAGACGAGGTATCCGTCAGATGGACCTCATAGCTATTTTAACATTCTTTATCTCGAACTCACGTTGATTAACTTATTAAGTTAACCAGCTGTGATAAGATTATTCTGTGCCCTATTCAGGATGTCCCAGCTCTCCAAAAATGTGCATTATAGAATCATCATCCTTATTCACAATATGATCAAATTTTATGTAAATCGGATCATTACATTTATCCTTAGTTGTAAGTTCCAGCCCCATTAAATTATGGGGAACCTGTGGAAATGAACTTCTGTCATTACTTCTTACTGATCCCAGCGTGTTTCCTTTTACTTTAACTTCTACTTCAACCTCTGTTTTATTTGATAACATTAACCCCATAGCATTTTCTCGATTTAGTTACGATTTGACAAAATGTAATAATTTTTTATTGATGTGACACCACATACTTATGCTGTTTTGAAATACGCAGCAAATTTCGATGATTGCAAGTAGGTTATAGTTTTAAATAGTTACATATCCTATTCTATATTTCGCAAGTAAGTAAAAAATTCTAAGGGTAAAACCTTTTCGTGTTACGCTTACTTGTTGAACTCAGACGTAAAAAATAAAAGCCTGTCTTTTCAAGGACAGGCTTTTGCAGTTCTTTAGGTTAGAATAAAATTGTATTCACCACTCTGAAATGTTCCCCAAAAACCCAAACCACATTTACATGATACGCTCCAATTATCGGTAACACCTGAGAGGAATGCACTACATGGTCATGCGGTTTTAAGGTCTTTTCTTTTAACTTTCAGATTAATTTATCCTGCAACGCTTTTGCCACCGCTTCACTTTTGTTACTCACGTCCAGCTTATTATAAATGTTACGGATATGATATCTGATTCCATCTCCCGATAAATACACCTCTTTAGAGATCCCTTTATACGAATTTCTCTCCACCAAGAATTTAAGGACCTTTACTTCCGTGTCTGATATGTTAGCGAATCAAAACCTTTAAGCTGAATATGATCTATTGGAATCGAGCCGGCCTGACGGCCCCAGGTCTGTCTGACCTATTGTTTGATTTGGGGAACCTTGGCCTGATCTTCCTCCATGTATTCCTTCCGGGGCCTAATCCATCGATCAGATGGGTGATCCATCAGATCGAATTCGTGGTTGTTTAATCTACCTCTCGGTCTGATTGCTCCAAGTCCATCTGACCGATTGCTTGATTAGGACACCATGTTCAGTTCGCAACCTAATTCAACATCCTGCGCCTGAACCATCGATCAGCCCATCCATCAAACGGGGTTTCCGTCAGATGGATCTCATTGCTATTTTAAAATTCTTTTAAAAACATTCTTTATCTCGAACTCACGGTAACATACGTAAATCCTCCTCCGCTACCTTTTGTGAGCCATGATCATATCCTGCCTTCATATTTCACATTCGTAATGACATTTCTTTTCAGCAAAAAACCCCATACAACCTAATGCACGGGGTTTAACTAAAATAACGTGAGTTCGAGATAAGAACTAAGTTAAAAGGATAAAAATGAATGCTTTTGGTCATTCCCGTGGAGACGGGAATCTAATGGCGGCCATAAATTCCGTATTCGCTATCTGACCAGCCATAAGATTTCGGACATTCGCCGCGAAATGACCATTCAACGTATTCAACAGATGGTCTTTATATCGAATTCACGTTAAAATATAACGTTGTACAGTGCTAAATCACTCCATCAACTCTCAATTACTACTCATTAACCGCATCCCTATCCAAAAATTCCTGATAGAGTTGAATATGGCGGCTGACCATCGGGATCTTGTATCCTTTGATGAATACCTGTTCGATGTTCGTCATGGGCTCAAAAGGATCGCCGTCGGCTATGAAAAGGTTGGCTTGTTTTCCTGCCTCGAGTGATCCAAGCCTGTCAGCTACACCAAAGATCTCAGCCGGATAGATGGTTACAGCTTTGAGCGCTTCCTCCACTCCCATTCCGTAAGTAGCGGCATAGCCGGCTTCAAATGGAGTGTTCCGGGAATTTTCAATGTCGTCAGAGACAACGGCCACTTTTACTCCTGCCTGTGCCATCAGACCCGGATTTTGGTACGGACGCTGATAATTATCATAATCACGGCTCGGAGTGTAAAGCGTGGTAGTGAGCACCGGAACTCCGGTTTCTGCTATTTCTTCAGCTACGCGCCATCCTTCCCTTACACCTTCAAAGATGAAATTCATGTCATCGTTGTCTTTGATCCAGTCGATTGCATCCAGGATCTCCTTCTCATCATTTACTGAAATGACTACAGGAACATCGCCTGCAAGAACTTCACGCATGGCCTCCATCCGGGGATCGTAATCAGGTTTTGTTTTATCGGAAGGGTCGGATTCGTATTCTTTCATCATTTGGTCATAAAAACGAGCCTTATCAAGAAAATCATTGATCTCTTTGAGGTTTTGCTCGTATTGCTTCTTTATCTCCTCTTCGCTTCGATCATCCCACCAGCCACCACCGGAAGATGAAGGAAGATTCATAACCAGGGCTCCACTTTTCTTTACAGCCATGGAATCCGGAGAATATCCCCAAAGATCCATTACTGCAGCTTTACCGGCAATACTGCCTGAGCTTGGGTGTGAAAGCACGGTTGTAACACCGCTTACACGGGTCACAGGTATCGAAGCACTATGTGGGTTGAACGCGGTAAAAGCGTACATGTGTGGATTGAATTGTCCCAGTTCTGCATTATCAACCGTAACCGGAACTGCTGATATCTCAACGAGTCCGAGTCCGGACCATCCGTCAATGAAACCAGGATAGACATGCTTACCGGAAGCATCAATGCGAGTGTATTCATTAGTGATTCGGGCATTTTCACCTACAAAGGCGATCTCTTCTCCATCAATTAAAATAATACCACTTTCAATGGTTCCGTTGGTTACGGTATGAATAGTGGCTCCTGTAATGGCAAACTTGCCAAATTCAGGTTTATCGGTTATCTGAGCTTCCGCTGTGGCGTTTAAACCAAACAGCAGAGTAACAATTACAGCAAAAATATTGAGTTTCTTCATGTTTTTTCTCCTGCTTAGTTATGAGCGTGTGTTTGTGCCTGATCCTGTAACAGAATGAATGTATCCTGAATGCAGGCATCTTCATCTCTGTTATCCACGATTTTACGGAAATTGGAACCGTCATCGAAATCGGTGCCGGGATTGATCTGAATACGCATGTCATCAGGATCATTCGCCAGGTCAAAATATTTGGTTCCGTCCACGAAGGTCATTTCAGCTTTGCTGTAAATACTGAGCGGATGTCCGTCCCAAACTACTACATCACCGTGTTTGCCTTCTTCAATACTTCCAACACGATCATCAATACCCAACTGAATGGCGGGATGCAGCGTGATCATCTTTATGGCATCATTCACCGAAGTGTCACCGTAGCGGACAACCTTGGCTGCTTCATGATTCAGCGTTCTAAGCAGCTGATCATTGTCACTGTTAATACTATTCACAACCCCATTGGCATTCAGGATAGAAGCATTGTATGCAGTTGAGTAATATACCTCAAACTTATAGGCCCACCAGTCAGAGAATACGGAGGTCATAGCTCCATTTTTTGCTAATTCATTTGCTACTTTGAATGCCTCATTTGCGTGCTGAAAGGTGTAATTCTCAATTCCATAATCATTGAAAACACGCATCAACATCAGGATCTCGTCTGCCCGGTATGAGTGACAGTGAACAAAGATCTCACCTTCTATGATATCATTAAGCACTTCGTATCTGAGATTTTCTGCAACAGGAACCGGAGGCGTGCCACGACCGCGGCGGTCGTATTGAGCTTTGGCTTCCAGGTAGGCTTCCCGTTTGCGTTTGTAATCGAGGGCTTCATCAAAGTGGCCGCGAACAACCTGTTCAACTCCCATTCGGGTTCGGGGCTGTACACCGTTTCCTTGCCCGTGTACACGGGTAGGATTCTCCCCCAAAGCAAACTTGATGGTGCGCTTGGCATTCTCAAATTTCATTTCTTCCTGTGAAACTCCATATCGCAGTTTCAAGGTTTCTCCCTGTCCTCCAATTACATTAGCAGAACCGTGCATAAGATGAATGGTGGTCGCTCCACCGGCCAGCGCGTGATAGATACCCACTTCGTTGGGATCCACGGATTCTTCCATGGTAACCTCGGCTGTAACCGGGTTTCGAGCTTCATTGATATCTACTCCATTCAGGTGAGAGTGAGCGTCAATGATACCGGGCATTACAAATTTACCGGTGGCATCTACGGTCTCAACCCCGCGTGGAGCATTGAGATCTTTCCCGATCTCACGGATAACTCCGTCACGGATCAGAACATCCGTTTCTTCCAGATCACCGTTAGTTACAGTGATCACCGTTGCATTTTGAATTAGAACCGAGCCTTTTTCCTGCGCATAAGCAGTGGTAGAAAAAGCAAGGATCAAACATAGTGTTATCAGTTTCGTCATCTTCTTAATTCCCATTAAATTCGTGAATAATGCCATTCGAAATACTGTGAAGTACTTTCGCTTTTTCTTCGGTCATGGCCTTGTCAAATACCGAGAAGCTGGCGTTTTTACCTCTTTCCAGGCTGCCATGTGTGCGGTTCAATCCTAAAATGTTGGCCGTATTGGCACTCATCAAGGTTACCAGGTCAGTCTCGGTAAGGCCGCCTTCATCCAGTAATATTTCGATCTTTGCAGACAAGTCTTTAAGCTCAAGTCCGGCTGAAGAGAATCCTACAGAAACACCGGAATCCATCAGTTTTTTGATGTTGGTCACTTCCGCTTTCCAGGCTTCCAGCTGTTTTTCACGATAGTTCTGCTCTTCTTCGGAAATTTCTTCTTCCTCAGCTGCTTCTTCCTCCTGCTCAACTTCAGCTTCATCTTTTTCTTCTTCCTTTTTCATCTCTGCATACCATTTAGGCATATCGGTAAAATCAATGCCGGCCAGTACGGGAATATTTCGTCTTTTCAATTCATCCGCTTTGGCATAAGCTTCCTTACCGGATACGATGACGACATTGAAACCAAATTCATCCTGAATTTTAAGTATTCGTTCAATATGTTCCTTCGAATCAACTTCGAAAAAGAGCGGCGTTGAGTTGTTTACCAGCGGAAACATCGCTTCCAGAACCCGGTCCCGATCCGGAGCCGGCATTTCAGGGTTTTGCTCATAATACTTGATGTGTTGTTGAAGAGCGGTTGCATCAAACATTACCTGTCGGAACTTCGCCATCACTCCCATTAAAGTGGATGGATAAGCTCCACTACTCCATCCTCCGGGTGCCGTATCAAATGAACCGGCCAATCCCAAAGGTCCTTTTATGAGTCCAACATTGTTGTGGCTTGAAGAGAGATAGAAAGCTTCAACCTGTCCCGGAAGCATGTATCCGTCAGGATATAAAGCCGCTGTTGTAAAGCCAACCTTCATAATTGCTTCAAAATTCTTGTCTTCCGTTAAAAGCTCAGAAGGTTTTCTTTCGGGTTGTACCCCGGATCGGTAGTAAGGTGGGTTGCCGGGATCATCTAATTTAGGCAGATCCTGACTTTTAGGCAGCGAAGGGCTCCCAAGGGTAGAAAAACCATCAATAAAGCCAGGATATACATGGAGGCTGTCGCCGCCGTCTATCTCAAAAGCATCAAAAGGGATGGCTGCGTTTATTCCAATGGCTTCGATCACACCATTCCGCCAAACAATGGTGGCCGATTCAGTGGTGGAACCATCAGCGTGGTGAATAGTTACGTTCTTTAGTGCATGGGCTGGTGTAGTTTGGGCGAACACGCCCTGCATACTTAAGCCTGCAAAAAGAAACGCAAACAATAATACATGTTTTCTCATAGCAGATAATCTGGTTTTAATTATTTAAGTGGTACCAATAACAGCATTAATTCACTCTTAATAAAGGGAGGCGAATCTAAATTTTGTAAATATGTTAACCAGGCATTTAATGATAATTCATTGAGCGAACATAGGAGCATCACTTATTGCTTCCCAGTATCTCCCTTTACCGTCAAAACCTGATCGCATCAGATTCAGCAATTCACTTCTGCTGATAGAAACCTGGGAAAATCCCCGGTAGTAGCTCTTTTCTTTAGCCGCCGACTTATTACCCGGAACAGCATTCTCCTGAACTTCATTATGAGCGTTTCGGAGAGTAATAATGAAATCAGTATCAGTGGCAATATCTGAACCTGTATCCTCAAGTTGTTCCCGAACTGATTCTAATTTTGCGGCAATGTAGCTTTCCAAATTCACCCTTGCCTGTAATTCTGCGTTTGCCATAGCTATGATGGAATCCGATGACACTGCTGTTGCAAAGCTATGAAAGGAAAGTGAGTCTGCAGAAAATCCTGATTGAATATACCAACCCGGAAAAATGCCTGAAGATTCTTCGCTTTCTGCTGTTATTTGTTCTGATGTGGAGCACCCTAAAAAACCTGCTGCAATTATAAATACTAAAGTAAACCCTTTAAAAATTCGTGGCATCTAATTCTGTTTTAATTCTATAAAACCGCGAGCACCTTCTTCGTTAACAACCTCAAGTGTCACTGATCCTTTTTCATTTAAATTTCGGCGCATAAGTTCTTCCAATTCGGAAAGATCTTCAACCTTTTCTTCTTGTATTTTTAAAATTTGTTGGTCCGCTCTTAAACCACGGCTCCAGGCTTCGGAATATCTGTACACCCGATCCACGTAAAGATCAAATTTTTCGGCATCTTCAGGAGTGGCTAATGCCATGATCCGAAATCCCGATTCAAATTCTTTATACATCACCCCATCGTTATTCCCTTCAGGGATCTCTTCCGGTATTAGAGGTTGTTCATACGAAGAAATCTCAGGAATGGATTCTTGCTCCAAAATTTTTAAAGCGACATTTTTATCTATGATCTCACCTTCTCTGAGAATGCTTAACCTTACCGTTTCTCCCGGGCTTAACACTGCAACCTGCTGTTGTAATTGATTAGCCTCATTCACTTCGATCCCATTTACCCTAAGCACTACATCTCCCGGCCTAATCCCGGATTCGAATGCAGCTCCGTTCTCTGATACATTTAAAATTTCAACACCGCGTACGGTCTCCATTCCTTTTTCTACAGCACGGTCATAGTCAACCCCGGCAATAGTTACTCCTAATAAAGCCCTGCGAACCCGGCCGTACTCAATCAGGTCCTTGGCTACCTTAATAGCGAGATTACTTGGTACAGCAAACCCATAACCCTGATACGTTCCCGTTTGTGAAGCAATGGCTGTATTAATTCCAACTAACTGTCCGCTTGTATTAACTAATGCGCCTCCGCTGTTTCCCCTGTTAATAGCGGCATCTGTTTGAATAAAACTCTCAATTCGCATCTGATCGTTAATGATCTGCACATCCCGACTGAGTGCGCTTACAATACCTGCCGTTACTGTAGAACGCAACCTAAATGGGTTTCCTATAGCGAGCACCCATTCACCCACATCAAGGGATTCCGAATCGCCTACGGTTACTTTAGGAAGGTCAGAGCCGTTGATCTTTATTACTGCAAGATCAGTGCTGGAGTCAACTCCTATTACACTGGCGGGGTATTCCCGCTTATCACTTAAAACCACTCTGAGACCTTTATCTATAGCTCCATCAATAACATGATTGTTTGTGAGGATGTAGCCGTCTGAAGTGATCAAAACCCCGGAGCCAACTGTTCTAGCCCGGCGTGGCATTAAACGATCCCAGATACTTTCTTCGTCTTCATCCTCAAACTCATGTTGCTCATCGTTGGGCACTTTCCCTTCGATAGGAACAATAGCTTCTATATAAACAACGGTCGGTGTCACTTTCTCGGCAACCGTCTTAAAAAGAAAACGCGCATCCGCTCCTTCAAGGGCTTCATCAGAAATTAAGGGTTCACTGCTGCGGGTTATTTCTGTGGTTCGGACTTCAGCCAACGGAGCCAGTTCTTCATTTATGGTGTACAGGGCAATCAAAGTTCCGGCTGTGATACCGATCATAACCAACAATATCCCTGTAAGAATTAGATCTTTCCTTTTCATAGTATTTACCTATAACATCTGTTCAAAAATGGCATCCGACCTTCGTTCCTGATAGCCTTCAATATGATATTTAAAATATACGTCTATATGGTGAACAAGTTGCTTCAGTTCTCCATTCTCTAATCCGGCATTAAATATCTTTTTACTTTTACCGGACATAGCCAGAATCATAAAACGAGTTTGGGCTATAGTTAATTTATAAGATAATTCCTCTTCAGGTTGTTCCGAAATAGTGCCAGATGAAATATTCAGATAGGCAATTTCAGGGATCCTGGTTAATGCACTTACCAAGCCAATACCGGTTATTTCGGCCAGCCTGATCTGAACATACGTGAATACCGATGGATAGGTTTCCTCTGCATCCCCCAGCCATTGGATGAAATTCAGCGCAAAAATAAAGATCGGCTCATTGACCTCATGCTCGTGCAAAAGCTGACTCAATAACTCCAGTGTAGAATATAATATTGCCGCTCGTTCAAAATCTTTCCGAAAGCTGTCGGTGGAATAATAAACGGAAGCTTCGGTGAGGATTTGTACTCCTCTCGATTGTTTGTAATAGTACACTACATCCAAAACAGCCCCGGTCTCCAAAATTCCGGCCAGTTTATTCTTCGGCTTTTTAGCACCTTTGGCGATAAGGGCGATCTTTCCGTGCTCTTCAGACAGCACCGTCAGGATCTTACTTGATTCCTGATAATCAATCACCCGTAAAATTATGGCTTTTGTATGAACGATCATGACTGAACATAGGTCGGTACCTACAAAAAAAAAAGTGAATATTTTCAGATGACAATATTCACTTTTTTAATCAGGAAGAAAGAAAGTCAAAATGCTAATCCAAATGTTATTAACGTGGAATTATTTTTCAGACTGTTGTTATATGTCCATTCTTCGTCACTGCTACTTCCTGTGCGTGTATGGTAGAAATTATAATCCAAACTTCCCCATATGGTTTCAACAGAAAATAAAAAAGCGTTATAGCGAAGTTGAAATCCAATCCCATGCCTTAATCCAAAAGGAACATCAAGTTCTCCATATTCATCATAAGGAGTTATTTCATCCGTAATCGAACCATCATAGTACCATTCACCGGGAATCACTAATGTAAACATTGGATTATAAAACAGATCAATAATGAAATCATTAACAGGCTCAATCGCATATACTGCCCCTAATTTTAAGTCCAAAAAATGAAAAGAAGAATATTCAGTACTTGTTTCCCACCCCCCTCCCAAATTGGACCAATCAACGGGATTGTTGGTGTACTGAACTCCATATTTGATGCCAAGCTGAGTTTTTGCGTTTGCTATTCTTGATAGGGTATTGGTTGGAGAAACGCCTTCAAAAGAAATAGCGAATCCACTTTGGGCCCCCATGCCATCCTCTCCTGAAAAAATTGAATTATAATTACTTCCTAACTCAGCTGGTGTTCCAAAATTTCCCTTTGGATTAGCCCATCCTACTTTTAAATAACCTGATCTTTCAAAAAGTGAACCTGAAGATTGTGACTCATTATTCTCCTGAGTTGATCCACCTCCAGTAAGCTGGGCTTTTGCTGGTATTATATACCCCAAATTCAAGAATATAATTACTATTGTACCTGTTATTATTCTCATTTTAACCCCTTTATTTGTTAATCTAATTCCATGTTCATTCGCCAGATATTAAACCGCCCCTCTTCACTGCCCCTTCGGGATATGAAAAAGATGTGGTTGCCATCGGGAGACCATACCGGTGAAACATCGTGAGCAGGATGGAAAGTATGTTGAGTAAGATTTGATCCATCCATTTTTACTGTATAGATATCCAGGTTTGCCGGTCGATCTCTATTTGAAGGTGTTGAACCTACAACAGCCAAATATTCACCATCAGGTGATATTTGAGGACTTGAATAGCCTCTTTCATTGTCACCTAATATCAATATTTCCTGTCCGGAATTTATGTTTACACTCCAGATCTCTCCTTTTCCAGTTCCCCTGTTATTTCTGGTAATTATCAAAAGTTCTCCATCAGGACTTATATTTGGTGTAAAGCCCTCAGTGTATTGTGTAAAAAGAGAACTCTCCAGATTATAGCTCCAGATCAAATAGCTTTGAGCTATAGTTGTCGAACTACTTGCTAACATATCATTTGGATTAGTGATACGCTCTGTTCTGGTTCTTGTAAAAAAGATTTCATTTCCGTCCGGCGAAAAAGTAGGGCCTACATCACTATATCCGGATGTTATTTGCTGAACAGATGAACCCGAAAGACTCCGGATCAATTTAATTTCATTGCCCAAGCTTGTTTGATCTGTGAATGCTAAATATTCACCATCAGGAGAAAAAGACATATCCAGTAAATCATTACGAAATGTACGTTGGTTTACAGACCTTCCCCCACTCGTTCTCTTAATGAACAAATGATCAGATCCGTCTTTTCTTCCATTATATGCTAAATATTCACCATCAGGGCTTATACTGATAAATGAAGGAGCATACCAACTAATTTCTCCTCTTACTTCACGAATTACAGGGCCTACAACTCGATCATCATCATCTGCAAATCTGACAAAATTGAGACCACTTTCCTCAGGCACTGAAATCATGGTTAAATCAGACATTGGAGCGCAGCCGGTTAACCAAAGTACAATTGAAAATCCTAAGATCAGGTATCCCTTACCACAAAAGAATAAATTGTTCATAATTACTAAAATTTTAACCCGATTTGTTTGATTTTGTAATCTCAAACAAGTTTTGTCCCGGAATTATTATTTGATTGGCTAAAACATATAGTAACAGAAATAAATAATCACCACATAATCATGTAGTTTTTCATTGATTATTTGATATAAATTCTATTCTGAATTTAAAATAAATATCCAATCTCTCTTCCAGTTCCTGATAGAGTTCGTAGAGTTGATCGAGCTCTTCCTCTTCCGATTTTACCAGCCGAATATAACCGTTGTTGGTCATCAGGTCTAAGGTGAACCATTCCTTTGATCCCATTCCTTTGCTGAATAGAGCTTTACCGCTTTCAAAATTAGAGAGCAGGAATTCATCCACATCCCCAAAACCTATGGTCTGCAGCCGGATCCGAAAATAATTGAAAAACCGGTAGTATCTGCTAATGGTGTATTCCTCTTTATTGAACTCAAATTCGTAGCTGGAGAAGATCTTTTGAAGTAAGGCAAAAGCAAAGATCAGGAAGAAAAGCGCAAATATAAATCCCAGCAAAAAGCTGGAAAAGAACATCAGGAAATCAATGAGTGTAAAGCTTGCTTCCACCCCAAGAAATACCACATTTTGTTGCTTATAAAGGTCGTAATTCATGGATTGAAAACCGTTATGTGTGAGTCTCTGAAAAATAAGAGTGCCTTATCGGCACCCTTTCCTGTTCAATTCAATATTCGACTTCGCTTATGTTTGCATTACTCCCGTTTTAAATTCCTCGATCTCAGGATTTAAATTTGCACATTCAATGGCTTTTGAAATTCGCTCCCTGGTTTCGATAGGATTAATAATGCCATCAACCCATAAGCGGGAAGCAGCATAGCGAACATCGGTTTGGCGGTCGTAGCGGTCACTCATCTTTTTCATGATCTCTTTCTGTTCTTCTTCGCTCACCTCTTTGCCTTTTTTCTTCATGGAGGCCACCTGAATCTGCATCAGTGTCTTGGAAGCGGAAGCCCCACTCATAACAGCGATCTTGGCTGTTGGCCAGGCATACATGAATCTCGGATCATAGGCACGGCCGCACATGGCGTAATTTCCGGCTCCATAGCTGTTCCCAACCACAATGGTGATCTTGGGGACCGTGCTGTTGCTCATAGCATTTACCATTTTGGCTCCATCTTTAATGATACCTCCGTGTTCGCTTCGCTTACCAATCATAAATCCAGAGACATCCTGAAAAAAGATCAATGGTATTTTCTTTTGGTTGCAGTTCATGATAAAACGGGCGGCTTTGTCGGCACTGTCGGAGTAGATCACACCGCCGATCTGCATCTCTCCTTTCTTGGTTCTACTCACCGTACGCTGATTGGCCACAATACCCACACTCCACCCATCGATACGTGCATAACCGGTAAGCAGTGTTTGTCCATATCCCTTTTTGAATTCTGTGAAGCTGTCTTCATCCACAATACACTCCAACAAGTCATTCATGTCATACGGACTGGTGCGTGCCTCCGGGAGAATCTCAAACACATCACTTGCCGGCCGCTTAGGTTCTTTGGCTTCTTTGCGATTAAATCCTGCCGTGTCAAAAGGTCCTAATTTATCTATTAGATCGCGGATAGTGGCAAGGCATTCTTCATCATCTTCCATCTTATAATCCGTAACTCCTGAGATCTCGGTATGAGTTGTAGCACCGCCCAGGGTTTCATTATCCACATCCTCTCCGATAGCCGCCTTAACGAGGTAACTCCCGGCAAGAAAGACGCTTCCTGTTCCATCCACGATCAACGCTTCATCACTCATGATGGGCAGATACGCTCCACCGGCAACACAACTTCCCATTATGGCCGCGATTTGTGGAATTCCTTTGGCTGAAATCACGGCGTTGTTTCTGAACATCCGACCAAAATGGTCTTTATCCGGGAAGATCTCATCCTGCATGGGTAAAAAGACACCCGCTGAATCAACCAGATAAATGAGGGGAATATGGTTTTCAATCGCGATCTCCTGCGCTCTCAAATTCTTCTTTGCGGTGATCGGAAACCATGCCCCGGCTTTAACAGTAGCATCATTGGCAACGATCATACATTTTCGCCCGCTTACCTCTCCAATACCGGTGATCACTCCCCCGGAAGGACATCCACCCTGCTCCTCATACATTTCGTAACCGGCCCAAAGGCCTAACTCGTAAAAACGTGAATCTTCATCCGTAAGGCGTTCAACGCGTTCACGAGCCGTTAATTTGCCTTTCCCGTGTTCTTTGTCGATGCGTTTTTGACCGCCTCCGAGTTTTATCTCACCTTCAATTTTTCCAAATTCTTCGATTAACTGATGTAGCCAATGTTTGGTATCGCTTCCGGACGTGTTACTCATAAACCGATTTTTTTATCTTAATACTCTTGTTTGAAATGATGCGTTGAAAATAGGGATTATATTTATTGTGTAAACCCCGATATTGATTTAATTCATTCAAAAAAAACGATCTTTATGAGTAAAAAAATTTTAGCTTTGCTTCTTTTTGTAGGAATCTCAACTTCTTTGATCGCCCAGCGAGTTTCTTATCCGCAGTTGGTAAATCGTGCTGAGAGCCCCACTATTTTCATTGACAATATTATTCTTCCCGGAGACAACGGGAACTCCACCCTTGCGTTCATTTTCAGGTTCAATAACGATTTTATTCCTTTTAAACGAATTTCCGGGAATGATATCAATACGCCTGAAGAAGCTGAATTTTATTCTACTATCCGACTTAATGCTGAAATTTTTGAGGGAGAGTTGAAGCGGCGTCAGCAGCCTTCCGCTAATTCTGTTGCACGTGATACCTGGCGGGATACCTTATTTACTGCCAACTTTGAGGAAACGCAATCTAAAGAAAAATATGCATCCGGAGCATTAAGCATGCAGCTTGCCCCAAGTACCTATAATTTCATGCTCCAGCTTTCTATGATGCAGGAAGTTTCTGAACGGAATACCCAGCGAAGAAATATTACGGTTCCAGATCTGAATAAAAAGGATACCGGTGAGGTATATTTGATCAAGGAGGTCAATTCAGGTGCCAATATAACATCACTTAAGTTGATGAATATGCAGAATAATGTCTTATTTGGAGAAGACTTTCACGCTTTAGTCCGCATTCCGCATTATAATCCTTCAGCTGATTATAATTTAAAAGTCAATAACGCGAATATTTCCCAGAATGATACCACCTCCAGGTCCAATGTTTTTTCTTATGAACTTAAAGAAGGTGATGTTCACTCGAATTCAACCATAGAACTCAATAAAAAAGAAAATCCTTCCCTGAGATTGATTCAGGGTGGTCATCCTTTTACCTATGCTCTGGTTCAAATCCCTGCATCTCAATTTGAAAGTGCCCCTTACCTTCTTACCCTAACAAAAGACGGTGAAGAAAAACCCATTGTCCGATATCTATTCCGTTCCTATTGGCCAGATATGCCAGCCAGCCTATACAATCTGAACATATCCATCGATATGCTCAAATACATCCTCTCTAAGAATGAATTAGAACGGATAAAGAGAGGAAACGAAGAGGAAAGAGAACGAAAATTCAGGGAATTCTGGGAACAAAGAGACCCTACTCCCAATACCGTTTACAATGAACTTATGGCTGAATATTATCAAAGAATCGATTATGCTTTTAAGGAATTTGGAAGCCAGGAAAACCCAATGGGCCATGAAAATGATCAGGGGGAGGTCTATATCAAATACGGTCCGCCAAATGAAAAAGAGCGCATCTTCCCTCCAAACGGAAAGACTCGGGAAATTTGGAAATATTCTGATCGAACCTTTGTATTTGAAGCAAGTACCGGCTTTGGCGACTTTGTTTTAGTAGGAACCCGATGACACTGTGAATTACTCCTTTTAAGCTGTAGTTTCTGCTGTTATGAAGAGAAGAAAAATTCCGCACATAGCTGTTTCTATTGGTGATTTTAATGGGATCGGACCGGAGATTATTCTCAAAACGTTGGCACAGGCTGATCTTTACAGATCCACACCCATCATAATTTCGCCTAAAGAAGTTATTGAACGAGCTGAAGAATTCACTTTTTCCGGAATCGATTATAATTTCATTCGTGAAATTTCTGAAGTAAAGAATAGTGTGATCAATATTCTGGAACTGAAAACCAATACCATTAAGCACTCCCCCGGAATACAGTCCGCACAAAGTGGTAAAGTAGCCATGCAATCCATCGAAAATTGTATACAACTTTGTTTGAATGACGGAACAGATGCTATGGTCACTGCCCCCATTTCAAAAGAAGCGGTGAACCTAGCCGGCTTTGATATTCCCGGTCATACTGAATTCTTAGCCTCAAAAACCGGGACTGATTCCGTTTTGATGATGTTGGTAAGCGAAAACCTACGGGTTGCTTTGGTTACAACTCATATTCCAATTTCTAAGGTTGCTTCAAAGATCAGTAAAGAACTCATAGAGACAAAGATCAATATCCTTGCAAATAGTTTGAGAAATGACTTCAGAATTTCTCGCCCAAAAATCGCTGTGTTTGGCCTCAATCCCCATGCAGGTGATGGCGGAGTGATCGGGATGGAAGAGATCGATATCATAAAGCCTGCCCTAAACAAAATTAAGGAACAACAGCAAGACCTTATCTTACATGGCCCCTTTCCTGCCGATGGATTTTTCGGGCAGAAATTGCATACCAAACATGATGCTATTTTAGCTATGTATCATGATCAGGGGCTGGCTCCGTTCAAATTACTTTCATTCGGAAGCGGGGTTAATTTTACTGCAGGACTTCCGATCATTCGCACTTCTCCGGATCACGGTACGGCCTTTGATATTGCGGGTAAAGGAATCGCCGATCCATCTTCATTTAAAGAAGCCTATAATTTGGCTGTTGAACTTGCAAAAAAACGAATTAGTGAAGACCGAACAAACTGAGATCTATTCAGCATTAGCCCATTTGTACGACACCCTGATGAAGGATGTTGATTATGAAATGTGGGCCGACTTTATCGATGAGGTCATTCAGACTCATCATCCGGCTCCCATTGAGGTAATGGAAATGGCTTGCGGAACCGGGGCAATAGTTCTTTGCCTTTCCGAACTGGATGAATACAAACTTACAGCCACCGATCAGTCTGATGCAATGGTAGAGAAAGCCCGGCAAAAAGCAGCCGAGCAGGAAGCGGATGTTCAATTTCACACCATGGATTTCCGGGATATCAACAGCAATAAAAAATATGATGTCATCTTTTCGGTTTTTGACAGTGTTAATTATCTCCATAATGAAGCGGATATTCTGAAAATGCTGCAGGGTTGTCAGAGTATTTTGAAACCCGGCGGACTTCTTATTTATGATTTTTCCACTCCACAGAATTCACTGGAAGCCGTGGATTATTTAAATAATGAAGAAGGCAGTTTTGGCTCTTATCGCTATTTCAGGGAAAGCAGATACGAGCCCGGCGAACAATTTCACTATAACGAGTTCGATATTGAAGAACTGGCTGAAGATGGAAAAACCGTGATCCGAAGCTTTAATGAAGTCCACAAGCAACGCATTTATTCCCTGCAAGAAATGTTGTCTATTTTGGAACAAACCTCCTATCATCAGGTAGCAAAATACGAGGGCTTTGACTTGGTTGATGCAGACGAAAACAGCACCCGCATAACAATGGTACTTAGATGTCAGAAACAGCAGTAATAGAGCTTAAAGATGTATCCTTACGATTCGACAACACACAGGTGCTGGAGAATGTTAATTTTAAATTACACAACGGAGAATTTTCTTATTTGATAGGCCCTACCGGAGTGGGTAAGAGTTCATTTTTGAAATTACTTTACAGAGATGTGGTTCCCGATCAGGGAACCGTGAGAGTGACCGAATATCCTGTCAATAAGATCAGTGAACGAGAAGTGCCGATGTTGCGTCGCAGACTCGGAATTGTATTTCAGGATTTTCAGCTTCTTCAGGATAGAAATGTACACGACAATGTAGCTTTTGCCCTTCAGGTAACCGGTGAGAAGCCAAAATTCATAAAACAACGAGTGCTCGAAGTATTGACGATGGTCGGGCTTAGCCACCGAAGAAAACATATGCCTAAAGATCTTTCCGGAGGCGAGCAGCAACGGGTAGTTATTGCACGCGCCCTGGCGAATGAACCCCGGATTCTGCTGGCCGATGAACCCACGGGAAATCTTGATCCAAAAGCTACCAAAGAGATCATGGAGCTTCTCAGAAGTATCAATAACCGGGGAATGGCAGTGTTAATGGTCACCCACGATTATGCGGTGGTGAAGAAATACAAAGCCCGTACCGTGCGTATGTTTAATGGAAAAACTCAGGATCTGGTCTGGAAAGGAGAAAAACTGATTCCCATTAAATCTTAAATCCTGAATGAATTAGTCATTCAATTTCATTGTGCTAAAGCAACAAAAGCTTACCGAACAAATCCGCACCCATGCCCTTCAACTGGGGTTTGATGCCTGCGGTTTTGCTAAAGCACACTATCTCCCCAACGAAGCTCGCAGACTTGGAGAGTGGTTAGAGCAAGAACGCTATGGCACCATGGATTGGATTACCAACTACTTCGATAAACGGGTGGACCCTACGCTGCTTGTACCGGGATCAAAAACGGTGGTTTCGGTTTTGGCCAGTTACCATCATCCCAAATACAAAGCACAGATCGGAGTTAAAGACCAACCGCTTATCTCAAAATATGCGCAGGGGCGGGATTATCATAAAGTCCTCAAAAAGAATTTAAAGAAGCTGTTCAGTTTTACAGAAGAACTTTTGGGTGGGCTTGAAGGCCGTATTTTTACGGACTCAGCTCCGGTTCTTGATAAAGTATGGGCACAGCGTGCCGGACTTGGATGGATCGGAAAAAACTCCAATTTGCTCAACAAAAACATTGGTTCATTCTTTTTTATTGGGGAGATGATCATAGATGCAGAATTAAGCTATGACAGTCCCGTAACCGATCATTGTGGTTCTTGTACAAAATGTATAGACGCTTGTCCTACCGATGCCATCTACGAGCCTTACAGAGTTGATGCCACCAAGTGCATCTCCTACCTCACTATTGAACTAAAGGAAGAGATCGACAAGAAATTTCAAACAAACATCGAAAACTGGATCTATGGATGTGATATCTGTCAGGATGTTTGCCCCTGGAACAGTAAATCTGTTTTAGCACAATTTGAAGACCTTCATCCCAGGGATTATGTAGCCGATCGTGATCTGGAATTCTGGGAAAACCTAACCCCACAAGAATATGATGAAGTTTTTGAAGGAAGCGCAATCCGAAGGGCCAAATATGAAAAGTTTAAATCAAATATTAGGATAGTAGCTGACAATCTCTCCAACTAATAAAAAAGCCGACTCGTTAAAGCCGGCTTCAATTTTAAGATATCTGACAAACTTAGTAACCTACCGTAGAGCAGTCAACATTGGTAAAGCTATCATTCCAGCAATACCTGTCAGCAGTGTCAGTTCCCTCTTGATAATATCCGGTCTGTAAAGAAGTATCCCAATGTACATAGATATTATTGTCGCTACCGGTATCATTGTAACTAACGTCAAAGACATTTCCATTCTGGGTATAGGTATAGGTTTGAACTCCGGCACCCTCACCAAAAAATTCCGTTGTAGATTCAAAGTTTTCATCCCCTGATCGTTCCCATGCAGTTTCCATGAATGGTTCTTCTTGATTATTGTCTGGATTGAGGCTATTAAACGTCCATGACCCTGAAGAACCATCTTTAGCTACTGATCCTTCAATCATAGTATAATCTTCAAAAGAGTTCCCTTGTCCGTCGTCATACGACCAGTTCATTTCCCACACTATATTATTACCAATCTCTTGAGAGGTAAGAACAATAGAGGCCGTCTCCCCTTCGTAGCTATACGAATATTCCCATCTCCATGTCCCATCATTGAACTCCGCTTCGCTTTGATTAGCAGAATTGAAGAAAGAGGTATAGAACAATCCTGATGCGGTTACTGAAGAAAGCCCGGTTGCATAAAAATATGCTTCAGTAAAATTACTTGTATTCTCCTGATTCGTCGATTCACTGTTTTGTTCGAAATAAGAAAGATCGGCATCAATATTTTCGAATTCCGGAAATTCAGGTGGGTCTTCATTAACTGATGAAGCGGGATCGTCGCCACAGGCTGTTAAAAACAGCAAAAAAATGAGGAGAAAAGAACTTAGCTTTATAGTATTTGAGTATTTCATGAGCTTTGCATTTTATTGTTAGGTAATTCAATGTATAAATGCGCAGCAAATTTGAAAAAAAGGTCAAATATGTTCTTAAAATTTATCCTTCTTGTCGATCAATGCCTTGTATAGTAGTTCCCTTGCCCGAAATATATGTGCTTTTACTGTTCCAAGAGGTAAATCCAATACCTCAGCAATTTCCTGATACGATTTTTCCTCCATATGCCTCATCTCAATAACAGCCTTATACTTTTCAGGCAGATTTTGGATGGCATGTTGAACGATCTGCTTTCTCTCCTTTTTTATAACCGGTTCATCAGTAGAAAAACTTTCATCCGGGAGCTGTATTTCCATTTCACCATCCTTGGTCTTGTAGGGCTGGTTAATGGATAAAGTTTGTAGCTTTTTCTTGCGTAAATAGTCTATGGTGTGATTGGTGGCAATTCGGTATAACCATGTTGAAAAAGCATATTCGTTGCTATAAGTTGATAGATTGTGGAAGGCTTTCATAAATACCTCTTGCACAAGGTCTTCAACCAACTCCACTTCCTTTATCATCTTACGAACGTGGAAATAGAGTGGTTTTTGGTATTTATCTACAAGCTTCTTGTAGGATTCTTCTTTGCCTGCTAAAGCTTCTGCCACAAACTTATCGTCCTCAAGACTACTTGCAGAGGCGTTTTGTCGGGGCGAGTTATTTTTAATTTCGGAGTTTTCTTCTGGCATATCGTAAATTATTCAGCACTTAAAATACAAAGCCTTTGGTAAATGAAAATGTCTTTTTTAGTAGTTTTTTTGAGATTGAACCTTTTTCAATAAAATTCACGCATAAATAGTTGAAGCAGAAATGCAGCAAAAATAATTTCAACTAAAAAAAATAACTATGAAAAAAATAACTACGCTTGTATTAATGGTCCTATGTTCCGTTTTAGCAGTACAAACTGCACAAGCACAATTTGTAAAAGCAGGGGTTGGCTTAATGTACGGATCTGAAATTGAACGTCTGGGTATTCGTGCTGACGGAGTATATCAAATCAACGAAGAGTTCAGAGCAGTTGTTGATTTGGGATTATTTTTTCCGGAAGAAATGGGAAACACTACTCTTACATGGTGGGAGTTAAATGCGAACGCAAACTATGTTTTTCATGCCGATGAGGAACAAGGACTGACTGCTTACGCTCTTGGTGGTTTAAACTATACAACCATTAAAAGTAAGTTCGATGATGGAACAAATACAGGGAGTGCTTCTAATTCCGAAGTTGGTTTAAACCTTGGTGCCGGTGTAGAATACGGTGTAGGTTTTGGTGATCTGTTTGGAGAACTGAAATTTGTTATCGGAGATGCCGATCAGTTAAATATTGGAGCTGGTGTACGTTTCCCTCTTGGTAACTAATTCCTGATTTTAAGAAATATCTAAGCGTCATTATTAAGTTAATGGCGCTTTTTTTGTGCTTTTAAAATGGCCCCGTGTCGAATTCCCCCCGTTGAAGCGATCAGTTTTTGTATATCAAACTGCTCCATAAGTCCTTCAAGGATCAACATCCCGGCCATAAAAATATCGGCCCTCCCCTTTAGATAAACAGGATGTTCTTTCAGCATTTTTTGACTATGAGTTACAGAAAATCGTTCAATGACCGATCGAATGCTTTCTAAAGTTAAGACATACCCATTTAATTTTTCAGGCTGATATTCTGTTAGTCCTAATGAAATACCGGCCAGTGTCGTTACCGTACCTGCAACGCCAACCAAGACTGCACCTTTCTTTATATCAAAAGGGCGATTATTCAATAAACTTTCTATCCCTTTTCTGCAGGCTGAGATCTGTTCTTTTTTGGGAGGATCATCCCTTAGAAAACGTTCCGTAAATCGAACAGAACCCATATCGAAAGAATGTGCATCGGTTATCTTCATTCCGGAAAGTGCCGCCACTTCCGTACTTCCTCCGCCGATATCTATGATCAACCTGTTCTGAGGCATGCCCCCCAATACAGAAAGTGCGCCATAGGCTGTCCACTCTGCTTCTTCGGTTCCAGAAAGAAGCCGAATAGTAAAACCTGTTTCTTTTTTTACGGATTGCATGAACTCTTCTCTGTTTCGGGCATCTCTAACTGCACTGGTAGCAGTAACAACAACACTCTCCAGATCCGGAAAATCTCTTAAAAGAAGCTCTTTGTATTCTTTCAATGCTAAAATAACCCGTTGAGTAGCAGCCTCATTTATATTTTTATCCGTGTCCACACCTTTCCCCAATCTTGGTACGCGGTGCTCTTCATGAATGGGACTGATTACCCCATCGTTAACTTCCGCTGCCAAAAGGAGTACCGTATTTGTACCTATGTCGATCGCTGCTCTCATGCTTGAAATAACAGGGCTATCCATTCATCATGCCGGCGGGTGCCCATATAACTCAGTTCTTTAAGTGCGGGTTGCTCTAACATAGTTTCCTCATCTTCTTCCAAAAGACCTGAAAGCAGCAGCTGGCCTCCTTCATTAAGGAAGTTAAGCAACTCCGGAATCAGCTCGATCAAAGCATTTCTGTTGATATTAGCAAGGATCACATCATACATCTCACCATCCGGTATCACTTCGGTCGAACCCAGCTTAACCTTAAAATTATCTGCTTTATTTAGGAGAATATTCTCATTAGCATTTGTTTCGCTCCATTCATCAATATCAAAACCAAAAGCTGACTTCGCACCTAACTTCAAAGCGGCAATAGCAAGAATTCCGGTTCCTGTGCCGGCATCTAAAACCGCACCACCTTCTTTGATAACCTCCGGCATCCATTCCAGCATTACCCGCGTTGTAGCATGATAGCCGGTTCCAAAAGCCATTTTCGGGTCGATCATCAATTCGATCTTATCGCTAAGATCCCCATCAAAAGTTGACCAAGTAGGGTGTACGTAAAATTTACCGATGGTCTGCGGCTTAATCGTTCGCTCCCATTGCAAGTTCCAGTTTTGGGGAACAATGATCTTTTCACTCAGAAGGGAAGCTTCATTAAAAGTCATCAACTTTCTCTCGATCTCTTCTCTCTTGGTATCATCGAATCGATGGGTGGGAATGGTTGCTACAAGCAGATCATCCTCCTGCTCAAAACCTTCGAAATCCAGATCAAAGAGTTCGGCTATTAACAATTCGTGGAAGTCATCCTGAAGTTTTATTCGAAGCTCAACATATTCCATTACAAGCGGTTGTAAATGAGTTCAGCCAGCACATCACCGACAGCTTGCAGAGTTTCTTTGCTGATGATATCCATATTATCGCCATGCGTGTGCCAATATGGAGCAAATTCAGCATTACCGCGATCTGTGCGGCTATGATTGATAATATTGACAATGGGAATTCCGGCTTGTTCATTCACAATTACATGATCATCGGAAACGGCAGCACCTTGCTCATTCAAAAAATAACTATCATACCCTTTCTCAGCTGCAATATTCCAAACCTCATCCACTAAATTTGGGGCGTAATTCATTGAATACTGTTCTTTGGGAAACTGAGCACCTTCAGCCCCAACCATATCCAGTAAGATCCCAAACCGGGGACTGTATCCCGGCACGGGAGGGTTATTGGACCAGTATCGTGATCCCAGAAAGTATTTTTCCAAGCTTCCTGACTTGCCATAATCTTCCCCGTCAAAAAGAACTATATCCACTCCAATGGGTGGTGGGTTATCTCTGAACATTCGAGCTAATTCAAGTAAAACGGCTACCCCACTTCCGCCATCATCTGCACCAACAATGGGTTCTTCTTTTCGGGTTGAATCCGAATCCATATCTGCCCGAGGGCGGCTGTCCCAATGGGCACTCACCATGATCCTGTCGGGTGAGGTTAGGTTGAATGCAGCTATTACATTTCCAAGCTCAAGAGTTTCATCGTATCCTTCAGCCGTATATTTTTGAATAAAAACTGCATTTGAGCCGGCATAACTTCGAAGTTTCTCTTCAAAATACGACATGGCTTTTCGATGAGCTTCAGAGTTTGGAACTCTGGGGCCAAAATCAACCTGCTGTTGTACAAAATGATAAGCTGAGTCGGCATTGAATGCCGGCACGTCCCGTCCCTTTTCAGAGAATTTTAAACCCGAAGTTTCCGAATTTGAGCAGCTAATAAAAAAGATCAGTAAAAAAAGTGAAAACCATTTAGTCATTTCGGTGTACCATTGTTGCTGAAGATTGGGCCACCGGATAAATGATGGTATCCATGATATTTACATGAGCCGGACGATTGGCCACGAATAGGATGATCTCCGCAATATCCAGAGCAGTTAAAGGCTGCATGCCCTTATACACACTGGCGGCTTTTTCTTTATCGCCCCCGAAACGGACTTCACTAAATTCCGTTTCAACCAAACCGGGAGAAACCATACTCACCCTTACATTCGTCCCATGCAGATCTTTCTTAGTTGATTCGGTGATAGCTTTAACTGCATGTTTGGTGGCCGTGTAAACAACCCCCCCGGCATAAGACTCATGTCCTGCTACGGAGCCAACATTGATGATATGGCCGGAATTTTGCTCTTTCATTTTGGCCGAAATTAATCTCGACAGATACAGCAATCCTTTCACATTAGTATCTATCATGGTATCCCAGTCCTCAAAATCAGCGGCGAAGACCGGATCTGTTCCTTTTGCTAATCCGGCGTTGTTGACCAGGATGTCAATATCAACCGAAAGTGCCTCTATAAAAGTGCTGCAGGCATCGGCATCCTGAATATCGAAGGGAGCTGTTTGTACGCTGATTCTAAACCGATTCTCAAGATCATTTTTTATCTCTTCAAGACGTTCTTTTCTGCGCCCGTTGATGATCACATCCACCCCTTGCCCCGCAAGTAACTCAGCGGTTTTAAATCCTATTCCGGCTGTAGCACCGGTAACAATTGCAGTTTTCCCAATCAGCCTGTTCATGGAATTCGGGTTTTAAGATAATTGAAGTTCTACGAGTCGCCCGGCATTCAATACTTTCGTTTCCTGAAAACTATCTGCCACAAACTGAATACCATAAGGCAATCCATTACTGTGAGTACCAGCAGGAACACTGATTCCACAAATCCCGGCTAAATTTGCGCTGATGGTATATATATCATTCAAATACATTTGAAGGGGATCATCCTGTTTTGAACCAAGATCAAAAGCAGCAGTTGGTGCAGTCGGACTCACGATCACATCAACATGCTTGAATGCTTCTTTGTAATCGTTTTGGATAAGCCGGCGCACTCTTTGGGCTTTCCCGTAATAAGCATCGTAGTAGCCGGCACTCAATACATACGTTCCGAGCATAATCCTGCGCTTAACTTCATCGCCAAAACCTTCGGTACGTGATTTTTTATAGAGACGAATGAGCGGAGAATCAAGCTTGGCCAGTTTTTCCTGAACTGCGAGTTTTGTATCGCCCTCAGCTATTTCAAACTGCTCTTTCAAAGCTTTTTCTTCCTTCTTCAGCTCATCCAGCATTTCGTCTTTATCTGCCCGATGTCCGTAGCGAATGCCATCATAGCGAGCCAGGTTACTGGAAGCCTCAGCAGTAGCCAAAATATAGTATGTAGCAATTCCATATTTGGTGTGTGGCAGCTTCACCGACACTAATTCAGCTCCTTTAGCTTCAAGATCTTTAAGGATCTTATTTATACCGGCCTTGATCTCTTCATCCAGGCCTTCACCAAAAAATTCTTCCGGTACTCCAATCCTGATATCCTTTTTTGGAGTCAGAACCGCTGAAACATAATCCTCTTTCGCTTTTTCAGAAGAGGTATTATCCCGTTCATCAAAACCTGCGATAATTTCCAGAACCCGGGCTGCATCTTCCACTGAATGAGCCAATGGCCCAATACAATCAAAAGAAGATGCAAACGCAACCAACCCATAGCGTGAAACACGACCATAGGTAGGCTTTAAGCCTACAACTCCACAATAGGAGGCGGGCTGCCGTATAGAACCTCCGGTATCAGAACCGAGTGTAACCATAGCCATACCAGAAGCTACAGCAGCGGCGCTTCCTCCTGAAGATCCTCCCGGTACTTTGGTTGGATCGTGCGGATTTTTCACCGGCCCGAAATTACTGTACTCATTAGCTGAACCCATGGCGAACTCATCCATATTCAAACGGCCAATCAGAATGGCATCTTCGGCCTTCAGTCGCTGGATCACAGTTGCATCATAGACGCTTTCAAAGTTTGAAAGCATTTTTGACGCACAAGTTAACTTCTTTCCTCGCTCAGAAATCACATCTTTTATCCCCATAACCACTCCCGCAAGTTTACCGGAAGTGCCATTATCGATCTTTTTCTGGATCTCATCGGCACGGGTTCGGGCAGCATCAAAATCCATATCCACATAGGCGTTGACCCTGGGATTTTGATCTTCGATCTGCTGAATGTAGTGCTCTACAATGTCACGAAGTTTTGTTTCTCCTGATAAGACTTTTTCGCGAGTCTCTGAAATAGTCATGTAGTTCAAATCTGCTTTTATTTACTCTTAGATGAGGTTTCTTCATGATTAGCGGCGTCGTTAATATCGCGGGAACTTTCTTCGATTTCTTTCTTTATATCTTTAGAAGCCTGACGAAACTCCTTGATACCCTGGCCTAATCCACGGGCTAATTCAGGAATTCTTTTAGCTCCAAATAATACTAACACCATGATGGCGATGATCAGAATTTCAGGGGCACCTAAACTATTAAACATAAAAATAATCCTCTTAGGATTTAGTTGATGTATTTGTGCGAAGATAACAATATTTTCGGCACGAATTTGGAACAAAAAATTTATTTATTCACTTGTGTTTTATTCACACTTGTGTTTATTACACTCATACATTTTAAAATAATTACATAATTATGATTTGGACTGTTGAATTAGCCGCAGCTTTAGATGACGCCCCCTTCCCGGCCACCCGAGAAGAACTTATTGAATGGGCGGAACGTAATGGCCTGCCTACCCAGGTTATTGTTAATCTTGAAGAGCTCGAAGAAATAGAACAAGGTGAAGAACCTGTGTATGAAGGCATAGAAGACATCTGGCCTGATTACATTCGTAAAGAAGACTTTTTCCATAACGAAGAAGACGAAGGCTTCGATTACGACGACGTTTAATTATTAAATCCTTTTATCAGAGGCAGCGGTTGCCAAATAACCCCGGTAATCGTTTTTCTGTATCACCCTTGCTTACATCCACTCCCCGACTTCTTATAATCTTTTCTTTACTGTGTATATGTACATGGATGGATTTTATTTATCCTGACGCGATTTATGCGCAAACCATCGAAGAGGAAACAAATACGGAAGATGTTGTCCGCCGGGTCCGTTTCTCCGGCAATGATAATATCAAAGACCGTACTCTTGCCACATTGGTTCGTACCCGAACTAACAGAGAATTTCTAAACATCCCACGGTTCACACCCTGGTATTTTATATGGAAAGTCTCTAACGGCAGATTTGGAGAAGAACCGGCTTACCTGAATCGACAGGTTGTGGGTAACGACATGGAACGATTATCTCTTTATTATCAATCTCTGGGATACTTTGATGTGAATGTTGATACCTCTATCGTGGAATACAGAAGCAACAGAATCGAAGTATCATTCATAATTGATGAAGGGCCTGCTTACCGGATCGGAACCGTATCTTACAGTGGAATGCCTGATTCCCCCGATCCTCTGAAAAAGTTCAATTTTCTTACCAATAGTGAGCTTACGCGAGGACGAATTAATGATACTACCTTCACTGTAAACCGGCAGTATAATTCTCAGGACCTTAGTATTGAACAGCAGCGTATCATCACGTTCCTAAAGAATAATGGATATGCCTCTATTCAGCGCGATTCTGTTATCGCTTTGGTAAAAGAAGATTCTACGGAAGCAAATACGCTTGATATCCGCTATCGAATAAGCCCGGGCAAGACCTATATTTTTGGTGATGTGCGAGTTCGACTAAGCGATACTGAACCTCCCGTTGATTATTCCGAGCAAGATACCCTTATCGGCCCACCCCATACGGCTGATTCCATGCACACTGTCTTGCTTCAAAAAGAACCGGGGGCACAATCCAAGTTCAGGCTTATGTATGATCAGATTTTATTTCGGCCGGGCGATACGTATAATCACTCTTTATATCTGGAAACTGTGAATGAATTTCAGAACCTTGGTATGTTATACATCCGGCGTTTTAGTCAGAGTGAAGAACAGGCACAACCTGATTATAGTAAAGAGGAGATCCCGGCTTACTATGATCTTCAAATCATCACAAAACACAGCATCTCCTCTGAGGTATTTGGGATGAAGCGGTATGGATATGGAACCGGTTTTGGGATAGATTATAATAATAATAATGTATTCGGAAATGCAGAGAATCTTACCATTGGAGCAAATGCCAGCTTCGAATTTGTAAGCCCGGGTGTACTGGAAGAGATCGATACCACAGCCACTCAATCTTCAGTTTTCCGGAGTTATGAGCTGCGGGCCGATTACTCCGTACCTCGTATAAACTTCCCTTTTGCATTTCTGGATAACCGGCCGGGTTTTAGAAGCGGTGTTACCCGATACCTTCTTTCCTATAGTCGTTCCGATCAACTACTCTTCGATATCAATTCGGACATAGGATTCAATATGCGGTATGAAGTAAATCACACTCCTAACTTCTCAAGTTTCTTAGACCTTGTTGAACTTGATGTGGTTGATACCAATCCTTCTGATTCCTACATCAGAAATCTTACAAATGAATTTGGAGAAAATTCCTTTGTACTTCAGCGAATTTTGGAAGACTTCAATCCTCAGGTTTCTTCTATAATCCGATATACGTTTCGGAGCCAAAACACCGATCTTATTAAAAGAAATCGTGGGTATTTCAGTGAATATTCCGTTTCAGTGGGAGGTAATATCCCCTACCTCATTGATAAACATATCACCACTCCGGGTACATTGGAAGGAAATGTTCCCAGTTTATTCAAACTCAGTGACAACAGTTTGAGATATAGCCGATTTTTTAAACTTTCAGCAGATTACAGGCGATACTACCCCATCTCAAATACCGGTGTACTTGCGTGGAGGTTATTCGGCGGGTTTGCACAACCCTATGGAGGTTCTGCCTCAATTCCACTTAACAGGAGATTCTTTGCCGGCGGCAGTAATGACATCAGAGGCTGGGCACCATTTCAGCTTGGCCCCGGTGATATTTCCACGGATAATGTGAGCATTCCCGGGGGTGAAATTAAACTGGCTGCCTATACCGAATTACGACAGACTTTCATCCGAGATTTTCTTGGCGCTAACTGGTATGCTGCCTTCTTTGCCGATGCCGGCAACATCTGGTACGGCCCTCAAAACGATTTCAGAGATGAAAACAATGAAGACCGATTGGAACGAGGCCGGTTCAAGTTTGACAATTTCTATAACCAAATAGCTGTAGGCAGCGGCCCCGGCCTTCGCCTCGATTGGGAATATGTGGTAGTCAGGTTTGATTTTACGTTCAGGTTGCATGACCTTCAGGCTGGTTGGTTTAACAATAAGCAACTATATTTCAGCTTCGGTATCGGTCATTCCTTTTAACCTAATAACAGGTGCTATGTTTGATAAATTAAAACATCTAAAAGATCAGTCTAACATTGTCTTCAAGTCAACTTTCCTGGCTAATCTGAATCCGGCTGAACGTTATGAGTTCTTACAACTTTGCCATCGCCGGAGTTACAAAGAAGGCGAATATGTATTCTATAAAAATGACCCCGGGACTGGTATGTACTTTATTGAAAGCGGGAACATACAGCTTACTATCGGTACCCCTGATCAGGAAGCTCCTGATGAACTCATTACTCAACTGGAACTCAAGTCACCGGATAGCTTTGGTGCCCTTTCCATCGGGTATAATCTCCGGCGAAAATCATCGGCTAAATGCATGACTGATTGTGATCTGCTGGGATTCTTTAAACCTGATTTTGAAGTACTGAGGGACCGACACCCACAAATTGCCGTTAAATTTTTGCAAACACTTACTAATATTGCCCTTCGCCAACTTGAAACAACAGCAGAGAAACTGGCAGAATTGGCAGGGGAACAAGTGGCATTGAATATTCAATTTAAAACGTATTACGAAGAAAGTCGCGAGGAATCCGCATAGATTATGGCGCTAAAAAAAGGTCAGGAAGTGGAATTAGATATCATTGACGCCGCATTTAAAGGAAAAGGATTAGCAAAAGTTGACGGCCTTGCCGTTTTTGTGCCGAACACAACACCGGGTGATAAAGTGAAAGCTCGAATCATCAAAAAAAAGAAAAAGCACCGCGAGGCCAAACTCCTTGAGATCCTCGAACCCAGTCCTCATCGCATTCAACCAAAGTGTCGGCATGCCAGCGTTTGCGGAGGATGCAGCTGGCAGCATATCCCTTATGAAAAACAGCTTGAGTATAAAACACAACAAGTTCGTGACCACATCAGTCGTATTGGTCACCTGGATGATTCCATTGTTAAAACCGGTGTAGGTGCCGAGAAAGAATTTTACTATCGCAACAAAATGGAATACAGTATAAGCTCCCGACGGTGGTTGACCGAAGAGGAAATCCAGCGTGATGAATATGTGGATGATTCTGCTTTTGCTGCCGGACTCCATGCACCCGGCAGATTTGACAAGATCCTGAACTTAAAAGAATGTCATCTTCAGGTGCCGGAATCATTTGAAATATTAGATTTCATTCGAAACTACTGCATTAAGAACGGAATTACTCCTTACAATACGTTTGAAGATTCCGGTTTTTTACGCCACGTTATGATTCGTAATTCCTATTACACTGATGATTTCATGGTAAATCTGGTGACCTACAAGGATAATCAGTATATAATGAAGAAAATGAGTGAGGCTTTATTGAAAGAGTTTCCATTAATCACTACGGTTTTAAATAATGTGAATGATACCAAAAGTCCTACAGCTGTCGGAAGATTTCAACATGTTTTACACGGCCCTGGTTTTATCGTAGATAAGATCGGCGAATTCACTTTCAAAATACACCCTAACGCCTTCTTCCAAACGAATACGGCTCAAGCTGAGACCCTGTATGAAATTGCCCGAAATTACGCCGGTTTAAAAGATGGCGACATTGTGTATGATTTGTATTGCGGAGTAGGAACCTTGAGCTTATTCATGAGTAAGCCCGCAAAACACGTTCTTGGAATTGAGCTGGTTGATGTGGCGGTGAAGAATGCAAAGTTTAATGCTGAAGAGAATGGAGTCAAGAATGTCTCTTTCATTAAAGGAGATATGAAGGATGTATTTACTCAAGAGGTGGTTGACGAATACGGAGCTCCAAATGTGCTTATTACTGACCCTCCGCGAGCAGGAATGCATCCTGATGTAGTTAAGCGGCTATGCGAGCTTAAAGTACCCAAAATTGTTTATGTGAGCTGTAACAGTTCTACCATGGCCAGAGATCTTAAGGAATTGAATTCAGTGTATGAAATTGAAGAAGTTCAGCCCGTGGACATGTTTCCTCAAACCTATCATATTGAGGCTGTGGCTAAACTGAAGCTGAGAAATTAGTTTTATAAATAAAGATCTCAATCAAAGCCATAGCATAAGAAACAACCACACGATTGGCATACTTTCCACAAAGAACGAAGCGTAAAATCGGCCCTGTTCTTCTTTTGCTCCCAACACCAGTATCAGAGTTAAACCAAAGGTGGTCAAGCTTGCGAATAAATGCGCATCAGCCACATAATTTTGATTAAAGGCTAAAATTCCTGCACCTGCTAAAAGTATCGCACCCAGCCATTTCGTTTTTGAAACTCCCAGTTTTTGGGGAAGTGTACCCAATTCAGTTTTATCATATTTCAGATCCCTGATCTCAAAAGGAAGGATCAGTGCTATCACAAAGAAAAAGATTTCCAAACACTGATAAAATACCTTTGGCCTGAAATTCAGGTTATGATATTCAAGAGGAAGCAAAACAGATACCCCTACCCAAACCATTGCTATGATAAAGATTTTAATTCCATTCAGGCTTCTCAGATTTCGGCTTTTATAAAAAGGAATGGCGTACAAAAGCGTTAATCCTCCACATATACCGGCGGTGGTAAGTACATTCATTGGAAGCATTGAACCAAAGTATGCGGCCCCTGCCAAACACAAGACAGAGAAACCTCTTATCAGGTTTATATAGGGCGTGATACTCAGGTTATGCTGATTGGATATGCCTGCATATTTTACAAAATTATATCCAACTATGGTTCCAAAGAAGATAAACAGCAGCAATGCAGGTTCAGGTACAAAGCCAAATTCAAAGACTGTTACCAAAGCCAGACACGTTACAGCAAGGGCTACGTGCATACTGCTTTGGATATAAAACCTAAAAATAGAATACACAAATTTCATAGGCAGAACTTAGAGAGCATTGATATGAAATCATAACATTCTTGGTAATCTGTAAAGTTCTGATTATATCCTTGTTAATCCCCACTTCTTCCGTATTTTTGGCGCATGCAAAAAGGACGTGTCATACAATCTACCGGAAGCTGGTATCTCGTAGATACCGGAGAAAAAGTTGTGGAATCCCGACTTCCGGGGCGCTTTCGCCTGGAAAATAAAAAAGTAACCAACCCTATCGCCGTGGGAGATTGGGTGGATATTGCTTTAAATGATGATGGGTCCGGAAGCATTGAAAAGATCTACCAGCGTGAAAATTACATCACCCGTCAGGCAACACATGGCAAAAGAGGAGAACAGATCCTTGTTTCCAATTTAGATCAAGCTTGTGTCGTTCAATCCATAAAAAAGCCACAGGTTAAGGAGGGCTTCATCGATCGATTTTTAGTTACTTGTGAAGCTTATGAAGTGAAGCCTGTGATCATCATTAATAAAATGGATCTGGCAAAAAGCGGTGGCAAAGCTTTTGCAGAAGAGCTCAGAGAACTATATACCGGTCTGGGCTACGAATTTTTAACCGCCAGTATTGAAGATGATGAATCACTTAAAAAACTAAAGAAGCTGCTGGAAAAAAAGACTTCTGCTTTTATTGGCCCTTCCGGCGTTGGCAAAACCAGTTTAATAAATGCTATTGACCCCTCCTTTGATCTTAAGGTCAATGAGGTTTCTGATTTTTCAAATAAAGGAAAGCACACTACTACCTTTGCCCGGCTAATCCCAATTAGCTTTGGAGGCTATATTGCTGATACTCCTGGTATTCGTGAATTCGGGCTTGTTAATATTGAACCGTGGGAACTGTCTCTGTTCTTCCCGGAAATGCTTGAACCCAGAGAATATTGCCAGTTTAGTAATTGTACCCATGCACACGAGCCAAAGTGTGGAGTTGCAGAAGCTTACAAACGAGGTGAAATCGCGGCCGGCAGGTATCAGTCTTACCTCAATATGCTTGATTCACTTTAAATGTGGCATTTGCAACTCAAAGTTAGTCTTCCCTATCTCATAAATTATCCACATATTAGCACATAACAAAAAAACAACAATCAAGGAATACAAATGATTAACAGATATAAAAAAATAATAAAAAGCTTATGTGCCCTGATGGTCATAAGTATTGCTACGGTCGGTAGTGTGCAAGCTCAAATTGGAGATATCGGCGAAGTATTACGAGCCGGTGCGGAGGATGCTACTGTTTTAACAAAAGAATATTTACGACCTTTTCCAACTGGATTTGGAACCGGCTTAAATGCCGGTTGGACGGAATCTGCAGCACCTAAAAAAACTTTAGGTTTTAGTCTTCAGATACGGCCTTCACTTGCTTTTGTACCAACAGAAAATCAGTCTTTTGATATTTCATCTCTAAATTTGCAAAAGATCGAAGTTGCTGCTGGTGAAAACCCTGTTACTCCAACAATAGCGGGTGAAAATACAATCGGTACTGAATTAGTTGTAAGAGAGAATGGAAATGAAATAGCCAGATTTAATATGCCCCAAGGTTCCGGATTTTCCGCTGTACCTGCCCCTATTGTTCAGGCAAGTCTTGGGCTAATTAAAGGAACAGATGTAACCATACGTTTTTTCCCTGAAACTGAAATTGAGGATTATGGTAATGTTGGGCTTATTGGTGGAGCCATTAAGCATGACATTACTCAATGGCTGCCTGCAAGTGCAGTGATACCAGTTGATATTTCCGTAATGCTTGGTTTTAACAGCATGACAGTGAATGCTAACCTGGACGTACCATCACAAGGTGCCCGAAATCCAAATGATCCATCACTTACCAGTAACCCAAATCCGGATTTCAGTGAGCAAGTGCTGGAAACACAATTCAATTCATTTGTTATGAATGCATTGGTTGGTAAGTCTTTACCTCTTATCTCTGTTTATGGAGGTGTTGGGTACCAAACTGCATCACTTGATCTGGATATTACCGGTGACTATCCCGTAAATACAGATGTAGCTGGTCAAACCTTCTATAATGTTGTCTCAGACCCGGTTTCGTTTGGTCTCGATAGTGAAAGCTCTGTTCACCTGTTAGGTGGGTTTAGGTTCAGACTTGGCGTAATAGCTTTCTACGGCGAAGCTACACTAGCTAACTACTTTACAGCCAATGCAGGCGTAGGAATCAGCTTTAGATAAAAGATCCTGTTCTAAATTTTTACATCAAAAAAAGGCGCTCACAGAGCGCCTTTTTTGTTTCTGGTCATTTTTTATTGTCATTAAGCAAACTGGTATTCTGCTAATACAGGATCTTCAACAACTTGATCTGTTTCTATCAATCCATCCCGAAGCCTGACAATGCGCCGGGCATGATCTGCGATCTCCTGCTCATGAGTCACAACAATGATCGTATTTCCCTGTCGGTAAAGTTCTTCAAAGAGCAACATGATCTCTTCCCCGGTCTTAGTATCCAGGTTACCTGTAGGCTCATCCGCTAATAAAATGGAGGGATTATTCACCAAGGCTCTCGCAATCGCCACACGCTGGCGCTGGCCGCCTGAGAGTTCATTTGGCTTGTGATCTACCCTGTCCCCAAGTCCAACTTTAGTCAGTACTTCCTGTGCCCGTTCTTTACGCTCAGCAGATCTCATCCCGGCATAAATTAACGGGAGCTCTGCATTAGCAAGACAAGAAGTTCTTGGAAGCAAATTGAAGGTCTGAAATACAAATCCGATCTCACGGTTGCGAACTTCAGCAAGTTCGGCATCATCCATTTCACTAACCCGGTTATTGTTGAGGATATATTCACCGGATGTTGGTGTATCCAGGCAGCCGATCATATTCATCAGTGTTGATTTACCAGAGCCGGAAGGCCCCATAATCGCAATATATTCGTTTTCCATCACATCAAAGCTGACACCCGCAAGTGCGTGCACCTCGGTATGCCCCATTTGGTACACTTTTGTAAGATCAGTGATCTGAATGACCGGTTTCTTAGTCATGGGTAATTAATTTAAAGCTGCTAATTTGTTATTTACTTTTACGTTGTCGCCATCATTGAGGCTGTTTGAAAGCGTTCTGTAACTTCCGATCACAACTTCTTCTCCTGCCTCCAAACCTGAAAGTATCTGGATATGAGAATTATCACTGATACCGGTTTCAACTTCTCTTCGCACCGCTTTTCCATCCTTTACCACAAAAACCACTTTACGGATATCTTCTTCCTGAATGACAAGACCTTCGTCCTGACTGCTTGTTAACATCATCTCTGCTGAATCTGATTGTGCATTTTCAGAAGCACGATCTTCCGCAAAATCACGAACCGTAACCGCCTGAATAGGAACTGAAACTACATTAACAGCTGTTTGTGTTTCAATATCTACCGTTGCAGACATTCCCGGCCGGAAGTTTGGCACAAACATTTTCTCAGGATCTTCGGATGTCTCGGAACGAACCATTTGCTCAGAGCTGCTATCCAGGTTATGCGGTGTAACAATGCGGACTTTAACCTGATAATTGGTTACCTGCTCATTGGTACCACTACCGATAACACGTGCGGAATTTGCAATTTCAGTAACTACTCCATTGAAATTACGTTCAGGATAAGCATCCACTTCAATCCTTGTGGTATCTGCATAATTCACATTTACGATGTCATTCTCGTTCACTTCAACCAACACTTCCATCCGGTCCAATAAAGAAACTCTCATCATCTCTGTTCCGGCCATTTGCGCATTTCCTAACACACGCTCCCCTTCTTCTACCGCCAAACCTGTAACGGTTCCATTCTGAGGAGCCCGGATCACAGTTTGCTCAAGCTCTTCTTTTGCCTGCCGCAACTGAGCCTCTGCACTTTGGATTTGATACTTTGCCGCGTTAAGACTTGCGGTTTGGGAATCGAATTCAGACTTGGACTGGATATACTCCATTTCTGAAATCAGGTTTTTCTCGTACAAAGTTTTGTCTCTCTTATAAGCCGCCTCAGCACGGATAAGGGCTGCACGAGTTTGTTCAAACCGTGCTTTTTGGGTTAGCAATGCCGCATTTAGATTATCGATCTGAGCCTGGTATATATCGGGTTTGATACGAACAAGAAGATCCCCTTCACGAACAAAATCTCCTTCATTTACTGCCAATTCAATGATCTCTCCTGATACATCAGGTCGGATTATAACTTCGATTTCCGGCTGTACTTTACCGGATGCTGAGACCAATTGCGTTATCGTCTTCAATTTAGCCGTGGCTGTTTCAACTTCTTTCCCGGTGTCTTCGGTTCCAATTACACCTGCGACCCTGAGAATAAGTCCCAACATAATAATTACCCCTAAAACGCCTCCAACCCAAAAAAGTGTTTTTTTGGTTGATGATTTTTTTGTTTCCATATACCTATCCTTATATAAGACTCTGTTCTAAAATTTGATGCTGTCACCGCTTAGCTTACCTAAGAAATAATCCAGCAGTTTTTCTTGAAATATGAGATTGTACATAGCCTGTGTATAGTTAGACTGAGCTTCTACATAGTTTGCTTGTGCCTGACTAAGCTCAATCAATGTACTTGACCCTACATTATATCGTTCTTGCTGAGTCTCGAAAGCTCGCTCACTGGCTATCAATGATTTTTCAGAAGCTGTAAGTTGTTTTTGGTAAGATGTGTAATCATTGTAAGCCTGTGTCACTTCCTGGATTACCTGAAGCCTTGAATTGTCGAGATTCAATTCGGCATTCTTAAGCTGAACTTTGGAAGACTCGATGTTATACATTCTGTTCCAGTTCTGAAATATTGGAATACTTACTGAGAAGCCAAAAGAACGGTTGATCCTTTGATCAAAAAACTGATCACCAAAGTTTACACTCTCCCCCAAAAGTGAATACTGATCACTGTAGGAAGTGGACAAACCTGCACTCGCAGAAACTGATGGAAGCAAGTTGTTCTTCGCGATTTGAAGCTGGTATTCAAGTGATCTTATATCTGCAATGGTACTTTTGAGGTCTGAACGGTTAAGCAAAGCCTGATCGATTAACGCACTTAAAGAATAACTTTCTATAACTTCAGAATTAATTTCTGACTCCATTTCAGGAACTGTAAACTGATAATCACCCATCGGGTCGATCTGTAACTGCCGCACCAACAAAATCTTACTAAACTTGAGCGAATTCTCTTGTTGGGTTAAAAGTAACTCTTCATTGGCCACCTGTGCTTCTTGATTATAAAGATCTACTGTGGGGCGTGAACCTACTTCAACCTGCGCCTGAACCTGCTCTAATTGTTTTTGGGAATTCTCTAAGTTCTCCCTTCTTATATCAAGCAATTCCATATCTAACAAAACCTGAAGATAATTTGAAGCTGTGTTAAAAATTACCTGTTCTCTGGAGCGCTGCAGGCTTTCCTCATTCGAGATCTTTGATTGTTCGCTGGCACGAAGTGAATTTATATTTTCAAACCCATTGAAAACCGGAATACTTGCACTCAGGTTACCGGAAACTGATTGGGAAGTGATATCAACAAATGGATCTAAGCCTTCACTGAAACGGTCAGAGATGAACTGCTGTCCTGTTCTTCTTGAACCACTAAAGCTACTACTTACTGATGGAATAAAATCTGCATATTCGCTTCTAATTTGATGGTCAGCCAGATCAAGATTATTCTTAGCCTGCTTTAGCTGATAGTTATTCTCAAGCGCTATTTCAATTGCTTCCTCCAGGGTTATGGTACGTTGCACTTGAGCAAGTGCCGAACCTGCAAATAGAAGGAGAGCAATAACAAGTGAGGATGATATATATCTTTTCATGATTAAAATTCGTTTTGTATTAACGGGTTGGTACACGATGGTTGACGAAAATAGTTACATAATAGTTGGCCTATTTTCGATTTTTATATCCTTTTACAGATAGGAACTAAAGATCTATAAAATCAGTCGTCTGACGAGCCTTTGTTTTCTTTCAATGAAGCTACTTTATCGTCCAGATAATCCATCAAAAGGCTGAGGCCTTTCTTGGCGATGATACGTTTCAGTTCTCTTGAAATACCGGAGTCAGAAAAACTATTCCCGGTATTACTTCTCTTTGATGATATTCGACCAGAATACTTGCGCTCTCTACCCAATAGAAACCCAACAACCAAAGATGCTCCTAATATTGGTAAGGGATACTTCCGTATCACATTTTTAGGATCCATGTTTGAAGATACTCCTTCTTTCACGTCATCAATGGATTTGTCTATTCCATTTTGAATCCGAACCAGTTCTTCTTCAAGCTCTTTTTTCTTCTTTTCCAAATTCGATAGTTTGACTTCAGACATTTCAGTTACGTTCTTTTTTTGAAGTTTTTTTTGAAGGGAGTTCTTTAACGGCATCTTCTTCATCCAATGAATTGATGAACTCAGCTAATAGCTGATTTTGAATAGATCTGACTATAGCCTTGGGTTTAACAATTACCAATATCAAACCTATGATAATGAACGGTGAAGCAACGATGGCATAACCGGCCCACATTTCATCTAACACCTCTCCAAGATATATAGCAAGTGCCGTCATCCCGAAAACCAAGCCTATGGTAAGAATGGTGTAACCAACCAAGCTCTGAATAGATCTTCCGATCCAATAGCTAACCTGATCTCCGAAATTTAAAAGCGTGAGTTCCAGCTTGGTCTCGATGTAATCCTTCAGCTCATGAGTTACATTTTTGATGCGTTTTCCTAAATCATCCATTTTAGATCAATCTTCTGATGTGAAAATTTTAGCTGCTATATAACCCACTGCTAACCCAAGAACCACTGATTTAATAGGATGTTTACGGATTGTAGCTTCAGTTTGGGCCCTTGCCTCCTCTAAACGGATGTGCAGCTCTTCACTCTCCAGGATCTCCCGCCCTTTATCGATGGCGCTGTCCAGTCTTTCATTTAAGTTTTGAATGATCTCTTCGTTCATAATGCCCTGTATTTTTTTATTTAATATAACGCGTTTACCGGTTGAAATATAAACTGAACCCTTTAACGGCCATTGACCGAAGACGGCAGACCGCTATCTTAACTGAGAATAAATAAATAACAGTCCTCTGTCTTCGGTCCCCGGTCAAATACAGATTCACAGACGTATTTTTAACTGGTAAACAAGTTCAATATAATAAATTGCAGCGGATGCTTAAATCATTCCATTGCAAAAAATTATTCGTAACGTAAACTTTCTATCGGGTCCAGCTTTGATGCTTTATAAGCAGGATAAACACCAAATACTAACCCTATAATAAGCATTCCCAAAAAACCTCCGGCAACCGACCAAACGGGAACCACTGCTTCTGTTTCAATCCAAACAGCCATCAGGTTGCCGACTCCGATTCCTAAGATCATTCCGATGATACCACCGATCTGACAAATAAAAACCGCCTCCATCAAAAACTGACTTACGATGGCCTTACGCGTAGCCCCTACTGCTTTTCTTATTCCAATTTCCCTGGTACGTTCTGAAACAGAGACCAGCATAATATTCATGACGCCAATACCTGCGCCAAGCAAGGTGATAAATCCAATGGCAAACCCGCCAATGTACAAAGCGGCAGTGAACGTATCAAAAGTCCCGGACAAGGTTTCGTTGGTTGCTATCTCAAAATCATTATTCTCACCGGGATTCACTTTCCGTATTACACGTAATATACCGGTGATCTCTTCCACCGTTTCATTTATAAAGTCAATCTCGGGAGCACGAACCTGAATGTTGATATTTCGATTCCCTCCATACACATTTATGGCCGTGGTGTAAGGTATAAGAACAAAATTATCAAAAGATTGTCCAAAGATCTGCCCTTTTGGCTCTAAAATTCCTACTACTGTATATGGTTTTCCGCTAAATCGTATTTGTTTCCCGATCGGGTACTGATTCTTGAACAGAACATTCTGAACATCCTTACCCAGAATGACAACATTGCGGCCATACTGAATGTCATCTCCGGTAAAATTACGCCCATCCTCCAATTCATAAGAATTATTGTTGAGGTAATTTTCATTGCTGCCCGTAATTCGAACATTCGGCTCCGTTTCTTCTTCTTCAAAGGAGATCTTTGCTACTCCAAACGTCTCATCAGGACTCATGCCCCGGCCTATCCGCATCTGGTCTTCCAGTTCTTCAGCTGTAGTAAAATCTATATCTTTCCTATTTCGGATGTCATCACTCAGTGATCCCATCTGCACCGAAGGTGTTTTGGAAACATTGATCACATCCGCTCCCATAATACTCATAGTGTTTTTGAAATAATTATCTAAAACAGCTACTGCCGTTGTTGAGACAATGACTGAAAACACCCCGATAACCAATGCCAAAAGCGTTAAGAAAGAACGCAGTTTATTGGCTTTTAATGAATCGTAGGCTTGTATAGTAGTTTCTTTAACTCTCATTTTACTCAAACCTTAATGATTCAATTGGATCTGATTTTGCAGCCCGGTAGGCAGGTATAAATCCAAACACAACGCCAACAATAGTACATATGCTAAAACCGAGCAGCACCACGCTCACATTCATAACTGCAACAAAAGCCTGGTTGATCAAAATGGTAAGCCCTCCGGCAAGGGCTACTCCTATTATTCCGCCCAACAAACAAATTGCAATAGCTTCAAGCAAGAACTGAGTCATGATCTCCCATGATTTTGCACCAACCGCTTTTCTGATCCCTATCTCTTTGGTGCGCTCTCTAACCGATACAAACATGATATTCATTACACCAATACCACCTATCAGTAAAGAGAGCCCGCTAAGAATAAAACCCACTGCATATATTCCGGCCTTCATTCCTTCAAGCTGTTGTTTAAAAGCCTCCGGTTTATTAAGAGCAAAGTCATTATCCTCTGTAGCATCAACTTGACGAATCCTTCTCATAATTCCTTCAAGTTCATATTCCCCTTCTCTGAGAGCAGCCTGATCCGGAAACTGTACTCCTATTTGCAGCCCGGATCGTAAACCATATATCTGCCCATAAGCGGAAATAGGGATAATGATCCTGTTATCAGTATCCTCAAGCCCCATAAATTTGCCTTGCTTTTCCAATACCCCCACCACGGTAAATTTCTGCCCGCCAAGCCTGATCTTTTTACCCAACGGATTTTCCAGGTCAAATAGTGATTCCTTTAGTGTATTTCCGATTACCGCTACTTTAGATCCCGATCTGATCTCTTCCTGAACAAACATTCGTCCTTCGGCTATATTCAACCCTTGTATCTCTAAATAATTGGCAGTAGTTCCGGAGAGCCCTACATTTTCAGCACTTTTCCCATTGTAGCGAATACTTGTACCTCTATTAGCTGCGGCCGTCACGTTATTCGCATACCTGCTGTAGTACCTGATCTGATCTACATATTCCAGTTCCATCTCTTTACGATTCCGGTACTCCCACCATTTATATTCGCCCCCCATTCCCCAGGGCCATTTTTCAACATATACCACATTCTGCCCCATCATCGACATGCTTTTTTCAAAGGTGATGTCCATTCCTGTAGTTACAGAATCAACGATGGTCACCATAGTAATTCCAATGATGATACAAAGCGCGGTAAGTACAGACCGTATTTTATTTGTTTTAAGAGCACTGAGGGCAATTTTAAAACCCTCTGTAAAGCTGTTTAATATTCTCATATTATTTTTTAGGTGATCAGTTTATGCCTGTACGACAACAGCAGAATTTCGTTACACTGAAAGTGAAATAAATCTAACTTTTTTTCACCTTTAAGGATGCCACAATTATTTCTTACTTTCTGGAAAAAATAAAACTTATGAAATTAGACGTACTTGTTTTCGCCTCCCATCCTGATGATGCCGAACTAAACTGTGGAGGCGCCATTGCGGCCCTTACCGGCTCCGGTAAAAAAGTCGGGATCATTGACCTCACCAAAGGAGAAATGGGTACCCGAGGCACTGAAAAGACTCGGTCTGAGGAAGTTAAAAAAGCTTCCGAGATCCTGGATATTTCATACAGAGCCAACTTAGATCTGGGAGACTCTCTCCTTCTAAATACAAGAGATAATCAGCTTAAGATCATAGAGCAGATACGGTTAGCTGAACCACATATTTGCATCACCGGCACTCCCTTTGACCGACACCCTGACCATTCCAAAGGAACAAATTTGGTTTTAGATGCGCTGTTCTATTCCGGATTAAAGAAGATCAAAACTGTTAATAAGGATAGAAAAGAACAATCCCCCTGGCGCCCCGCTCACATTCTTCACTATATGCAAGACCGCCCTTTCGAACCTGATTTCGTATTTGATATATCTGATTATTGGGAAACCAAAAAAAGAGCTGTCCTGGCATTTAATACGCAGTTTAATGTGAGTGAACCCGGCGATGAACCGGAAACCTATATTTCATCAGAGAACTACTTCAAGCAACTTGAAGCGCGTGCAAGATATTTCGGGCACCTTTCGGGATTTGAATTCGGAGAACCCTTTAAGTATTACCTGTCTCCCGCCCCGCTCAAAAGTATGGATGTATTTTTTGAGCATACTCCAAAACGGTGATTATAAAAATTTGAAGTATCACGCTTTGATAATCAGTCTTCTTTCTTCATTTTAGCCGGGAAGATTATTAACAACTTAATTTCCCGGTTTATGGACTTTACGAAGCAGCAAAAAGGAACGACTTCTGTTTGGGCAGGAGAAACAAAAAACTTCCACGAAGGGAGCTCAACAGTACCTATATTTAATACGGTAACCTATGCGTATGACGACCTGGACGAGTGGTATGAAGTAGCCAAAGGAAATAAAAAAGGTCATATCTACAGCAGAAATACCAATCCTACGGTTCAGGTTTTGGAAGAGAAGATACGGATTCTTGAAAATGGCGAATCTGCGATCTCCTTTTCAACGGGAATGGCTGCCATCAGCAATACGCTTTTTGCATTGTTAAAACCCGGCGACCGTGTGGTTTCTATTAAGGATTCTTATGGAGGTACAAGCAAGATCTTTCTTGAGCACCTTCCGAAATTCAATATAGATGTTTCCTTATGTGAGACGGAAGATCATGAACAACTGGAAAAAGAGATCCGTAAAGGATGTCAGTTGGTCTATCTGGAAAGCCCCACCAATCCCACACTCAAAGTTATTGACCTTCAAAGAATTGCCCGAGCAGCAAAAAAAGTGAATGCTATTGTTGTTTCCGATAATACCTTTGCCTCTCCAATAAATCAAAATCCGCTTGCACTCGGAGTGGACCTCGTGGTTCACAGTGCCACTAAGTACCTGGGCGGCCACTCAGATGCCATGTGCGGGCTCGTTTGCGGCACCAAAGATCTGGTTCAAAAGATCTTTCAATATCGTGAGATCATGGGTGCAAGCTTATCTCCTGAAATAGCTTACAATGTTATTCGTGGAATGAAAACTTTAGAACTAAGAGTACTCAGACAGAACGATAGTGCCCTTAAAATCGCCCGGTTTTTAGAAGAACATCCAAAAGTTGCTCACGTTTTTTATCCCGGCCTTGAGAGTCATAAGGGGCATGAGATTGCGAAAACCCAAATGTCCGGATATGGAGGGATCTTCAGTTTTGAGCTAAAAGATGGGTATGAAGCCGTTAAAAAGCTTCTTCATAATATCAAATTTGTACACCTTGCTGCCAGCTTAGGTTCTGTGAGCACCTTAGCAGGTCCGCCCCGCACCACAAGCCATGTGGAACTATCGGAAGAGCAGCGAAAACATCTGGGGATTTCTGAAAGCCTTATCCGCTATTCAGTTGGAATTGAGAACGTTGAAGATCTGATCAAAGACCTTGAGTACGGCCTAAATAAGATCTGATAGAAAGATCAATTCGGTTCAATACTTACAAACCGCTCAATATTCCTGGACATCTCAATTCGGGTTATAAAAGAGCTGATGATTTTTTTGTATAGCTCTTTTCCCAGGATCTCATCCTCAACTCCTGCATCGATATTTGGATTATCATTGACCTCTATCACATACACCTTGTCTCCAAGAATCTTTAGATCTACGCCATAAAGCCCCCCCCATTAGGGAAGCTGCTTTTAAAGCGGTCTTACGAACTTTTGCCGGCACTTCCTCAATTGAAAGCGTTTCAGCATTCCCGGATTGATCTTTCTTATCTCCTTTCCAGTTATAGATCTGCCAATGCCCTTTCGCCATAAAATATTTACAGGCAAACAGCAGATTATTATCCAATACCCCAATACGCCAATCATACTCTGAGGGTAAAAACTCTTGTCCGATAACCAAGTCTGAATACTTAAATAATCTGTTTAGTGATTCTTCCATTTCATTGGTATCCTTTACTTTAGTAACTCCTAATGAAAAAGCACTATCAGGTTTCTTGAGGATCATTGGATACGTTAAAAGTCTCAGATCTTTTGACTTTACCATTCCCTTATAAAAAACGGTAGTCTCCGGAGCCGGGATATTATTAACCTTCAATCGCTCATGCAGGTAGATCTTATTCGAACACCTTAAAATAGACCAGGGATCGTCTATCACAGCTAATCCTTCTGCATAAGCCTTCCTTGAAAATTGATACGTATAGTTATTTACATTAGTGGTTTCACGGATAAATAATGCATCGAACTCAGATAATCTGTTATAATCCTCTTTGGTAATATATTCCGTATAAATGTTCAGTTCATCAGCAGCATCTTCAAACTTCTTAAGTGCTCTTTTATTTGAAGGTGGATTCTCTTCCCTGGGATCTACAAGAATCGCAAGGTGGTAAGTATAATTCTTAAGCTTAGACTTTTGAAATCTCTTTATCTCAAAGTATTGCCGCGCAGATGATTGAACAAATTCTCTATCTGATATATCAATTTTGCTAACGCTTAACGGAATGATTTTTTTGATATCCCACCTACTTCCTTTTACAAACTGAACCTGGAACAATGGAGCTTCAAATATTTGGTACAATTTCTGACCCAAAACTTTATATCCCTGTTCAGTAGCTTTACCGAAATAAACATTGAGTGAAAATTTACTATCCGTGCATTTCTGGAGTGAACTTTGAATAACCTCATCAATGTCGTCAGCAATAGAGCGTATCACACTTACATCTTTAAAATCCCTGATGGTGGTCACGTTTGGAATTGCACGATGCTCTCGCGCTGAAGCCAACAGAGACACATAATATCCCATGCTTTGATACCGATAGGAGTTACACAGGTTGAATACGCGCAAAGCCCGCTCAGAAAACAAGCTTTTATTGGACGTATAATCTTTCGACGAAACCACTTCTACATTATCAATATTCAATTCCCACTCTTCGGGATCATCAACTACTATGATATTGGATAATCTGTTCTTAAATTCAGGAACCCGAAGTTCCTTCACCATTCGCAATCCGTCTTTTCCCTCTTCATAATAATTCTGCATGAGCTCTGTAGATTCAAAGCCAAACTTGTTATACCAGGCTATGAGTTTCTTATTATCCACACTTGCTTCCAGCGACAGCCGTTCGGCTGCTATTTGCTTTGCAATGATCTCAGCATGTTCAAGAAGCTTCTTTCCCACCCCTTTACTTTGATACTCAGGATCTACTACAATAGAGAAAATTCGTACCGTTCTTTTGTAGATATAAAGAACGAGGCTTCCGACGGTATGAGGTTTCCCATTTTCTTCGAGTTCAGCGATCCATACCTGCTGAAAATTACTTTTCAAACTTAAGCCCAATACCCGTTTGGAGCTTTGCTGATATCTTGGAAATGCTTTTTTTTCGAACTTAAGCAGAAGATCCAGGTCAGAAATAGCCGATCTTCTGATAGAAATATTCATTGTTGTAAAGGTTAGTTCAATACAAAATTACACTAATTTTTGATTAATGAATACAGGTACTTACTCTGATATTTTTTCATTCTTTACGTCTGCTTCATTAAAACATTCGCTGATCTCATTTTTTAGAAATGAATGGACCGCCCTATTTCCTGCGATGATCCTTTTTCCAAATAACCAATCGCTTTCACCCTTCCAATCAGTAACATGGCCCCCGGCTTCTTTGACGATCAACGATCCTGCTGCCACATCCCAGGCACTTAAGCCGTATTCGTAGAATCCTTCAAATCTTCCGCAAGCAACATTACAAAGATCCCAGGCGGCGGTTCCAGGCCTTCTCACTCCATGTGTCTTTTCCATCAGTCTTTTAAAAAGCTTGAGGTAATCATCCACCAAATGCAGATCCCTGTAAGGAAACCCGGTTCCTATCAGAGACGCAGAAGGGTCCTTATTCTCTGAAACATGTATAGAGGTTCCGTTCAGGTAAGCTCCTTCTCCCTCTACTGCTGTAAATAATTCTTTCCTGGCTATTTCTAACACCAAAGCCACTTTTGGGCTTTTCAGCTCCCAAAGTGCTATGGAGACACAATAAGCCGGGAAACCATGAGCAAAATTTGTAGTTCCATCTATAGGATCTATAATCCAAACCCGGCCTTCCGGCAATTCCGTTTTTTGGCTCGACTCCTCTGCAAGAATTGCATCTTCCGGAAAAGCTTCGGTTATGATCTTGATGATTTTGTTCTCCGAGGCTACATCCGCATCAGTAATGAGGTCGTTCTTACCTTTCATCTCAACTGTAAAAGATGTTCTCTCCGCATATTCAGTTATGATCTTTGATGCTTCAATAGCCGTTTTTTTTATAATTTTGAGTTCTTTAGCGTACTTCAATGGGAAAATTAAATTTTGTTGAGGGGTGATTATTCGGGTTTAGAATCAAAAAGGTTTTTATTTCCTTCACTGTTGGCTTTAATATCAACCAAAAATTGAGGATATTTGGTTTCAATTTCTTACCTAAGATAAACATTTGATGATCATCCCAATAGCGAGCGACCACGCCGGATTTCCAACTAAAGAAACAACCAAGAAATTATTAGAAGAAATGGGGCACGAAGTAATCGACTTCGGAACCCATTCTGAAGACTCCGTTGATTATGCTGATTTTGCAGTTCAGGTAGCTGAGAAAGTAAATAATGGAGACTATGAATTGGGTGTCTTGATCTGTGGAAGCGGACAAGGCGTTTGTATGACCGCCAATAAGTACCCTAAAGTGCGTGCCGGACTTGTTTATTCAAAACACTCAGCAAAAATGACCCGCCTTCATAATGATGCCAACATCATATGCCTTCCCGGACGTGAACTCAATGAATCTCAGCTTAAAGAAATTCTTGAGATCTGGTTAAATACTGAATTCGAAGGTGGGCGACACGAACGCCGTATCAACAAAATTGAATCTTTAACGCAACAAAAATAAACCTTGCCGATGAAATCACTTCAGGAACAAGACACTGAAATTTTTGAACTGCTTGAAAAAGAAACAGACCGGCAGAATTATAACCTGGAATTGATAGCCTCCGAAAACTTTGCCTCAAAAGCAGTGATCTCAGCCATGGGCAGTGTTCTTACGAACAAATATGCGGAGGGATATCCGGGAAAAAGATATTATGGGGGATGTGAGTTTGTAGATATAGTAGAAGATCATGCGCGTGAGCGTGCTAAAAAATTATTTGGAGCCGATTGGGTGAACGTTCAGCCTCATTCCGGAGCTACTGCAAATGCGGCTGTTTATCTCGCTTGTATGAAACCTGGCGAAACCCTGCTTGGGTTTGATCTTTCTCATGGCGGTCATCTAACACACGGTTCTCCGGTAAATTTTTCAGGGATTAATTACCATGCTGAATTTTATGGCGTTGAAAAAGATACCGGCCGCCTGGATATGAATAAGATCCGTGAGCGCGCAAGAGAAGTTAAGCCAACAATGATCTCAATAGGAGCCTCCGCCTATCCGCGTGACTATGACTATGAAGCTTTTCGGAGTATTGCAGATGAAGTTGGAGCGCTCCTGTGGATGGACATGGCACATACGGCCGGGCTCATTGCTGCCAAGAATTTGAAAGATCCTCTTCCCCATGCTCACGTAGTTACTACAACTACCCACAAAACGTTGAGAGGCCCGAGAGGAGGAATGATCTTGGTAGGAAAAGACGGGGAAAACACCATCGGTGTTACTGCATCAAAATCAGGACGTACTAAGAACTGGGGTGAGGTTTTTGATTCAGCGGTATTTCCCGGAACTCAGGGTGGACCATTGATGCACGTGATAGCTGCTAAAGCGGTTTCATTTGGAGAAGCATTGCAAGACGACTTCAAGACCTATCAAACCCAAACCCAGAAAAACGCTAAGGCTATGGCCGAAAAATTCATTGAGCTTGGTTACAATCTGGTAAGTAATGGCACCGATAATCACCTCATTCTCATTGATCTTCGTAATAAAGGATTGAATGGAAAGATCGCCGAAGAAGCCTTAGGGGAAGCAGCAATCACCGTTAATAAGAATATGGTTCCATTTGATACGGAGAGCCCTTTTGTGACCTCAGGAATCCGAATCGGCTCTCCAGCCATGACCACCCGCGGGCTCAAAGAAGCCGAGTTCGAGCAAATAGCTGTTCTAATCGATAAAGTGCTTCAGAAACCTGATGATACGGAAAATCATAAAAAAGTAGAGCAGGAAGTGCGTGATCTATGTGACCGGTTTCCTCTGTATGATTTTGTAACAGCTTAACCGGGAGAACACAGATTGGAACAACGCCAGATCATGGAAGGAAAGCCGCCGGAGGCTAAAAAACCAGCCGACAGAACCGACACGATGTCCTTTCTCGAACATCTTGAAGAACTGAGGTGGAGAATAATAAAAGGATTGATTGGTGTATTGGTTGGAATGGTAATCGCCTTTTTCTTTGCCGATTTTTTTGTGGAGGACGTAATACTTGGACCTACCCGCGCCGAATTCTTTATGTATGATATATTAAGGGTTGATGCCGTAAACTTTGAACTTCAGAGTCGACGATTACCCGGTCAGTTTTTCACTTATTGGGGAACCCTTTTCGTTATGGGCTTTGTGATCGGTTCTCCGTTTTTCATTTACCAAATGTGGTCTTTCATTGAACCTGCCCTTGAACGAAAAGAAAAGAAAAAGTCATTTTTCACTTCTTTTTTCATCACCTTTTTCTTTTTGGCTGGCGTTGCCTTTGGCTATATGATATTAGTGCCTTTTGCTTTACAATTCTTTGCCCAATTTCAGATATCAGACATCATACGTAATGATTTTGACATCAATGAATACTTCAGCTCCGTAGCTATGTGGGTTATTGCCTGCGGTATCATATTCCAGATTCCCGTTGTCAGTTATTCCCTCTCAAAAATTGGGATCTTAACACCAGAGTTACTCAAAAAGTACCGGCGTCATGCCCTGATCTTATGTTTGGTGGTATCAGCCATGCTAACCCCGCCCGATCCGATCTCACAGATCTTAATAGCCTTGCCTCTAACCGTGCTCTACGAGCTGTCTATTTGGGTTAGCCGCTATGCCAATCGTAAGCGTGATAAGGAGCTGGATGAAGCCATAACCGGAGTATCAAAAAGTGATTCATAAGGTTTGATAAAATTAAATCCGCCTTATGGTTTTAACCTCTTGAACCTGTATCTTTTATCATAATAAAATGAAGGGCAGATCAGTTTAGTGAACAGATCGTCCAACAAAAAGTTTAGATTTTTAATTATACAATGACTTCATTAAGAACCCTGATTCCATTATTATTTCTAATCGTTTTCACATTCTCTTTTTCAGCCTGCGACGATGATCCTTTTGAAATCGATTACTCTGATGCTCCTCCTCCCTTTGATATAGAAAACGCCGAAAGAGTCGAAACTGAAAGTGGGCTAATATACTATGTGGTTGAAGAAGGCGGTGGAGCTTTTGAAGTAAAACGCCGAGATCAAGTCTCTGTTTATTATACCGGTCGGCGCGAAAGCAATGGAGAGATCTTCGACAGCTCTTATAGAAATGGCAATCCCACTCCTTCCATCTTTAATTCTTTGAGTAATCTTATTGAGGGTTTCAGAGAAGGCCTTATCGGTATGAAAGAAGGTGAAAAACGTGTACTTATCATCCCTCCAGAACTTGGATATGGCAATTCTGAAACATCCAGCCTTCGAGATGAGACTCTGCGTTTTGATGTCGAGCTTGCCGAAATACTTGGCAACTAAACGTACACTCTATCTACTTTTGGGGATATAGCCGTTGTGATCTCATACGGTATGGTCCCCATTTTTTTTGCCCATTCTTTGGCAGAAAGTTCTCCATTTTTTAGGATCGTTACGGCTTCTCCTGCTTTAAACCGTTGTTCTTCTAAGTACACCATCACATAGTCCATACTAATGGTGCCAACCTGTGGAAATAGTTGCCCGCTAATTTCCAGGGAAAATTCACCGCTCAGGTTTCTGAATATTCCGTCTGCATAGCCTACCGGCATTACCCCAAGCCAGCCATTTTCCGGTGCCTCCCACCTGCTACCATATCCAACCAGGTCCCCCTTTCTTAATTTTTTAACCTGAACCAAATTCGATCTCCACTCTATAACCGGTTCAAGATCCGGGATATCATCCGGTCCGGGAGCATAGCCATACAAACAGACACCGGGACGAACCGCATCAAATAACACACCTTTATCATGATAATAGAAAATAGCCCCGCTGTTAGCTGTGTGGGTTAAAAGTTGCTCAGAAAATTGCGATCTGACCGATCTGAAAACTTCTAACTGCCGAAGTACCCTAGAATGACCTTTTACGTCCGAATTAGCAAAATGAGTGTAAATACCGGTATAATCCAGATCAAAGTCCTTCATATTCTGATGAACATCTGCAACATCCTCAGGTAACATTCCCAACCTGAATATGCCGGTATCAAAATGAAGATGAGCCTTTGTACCCGGTTCCAATCGCTCAAAGACAGAAATATCAGAGATACTTGCGGTGATATCATACTTAAGAAACAAAGCTTCTTGTCCAACGGGTGGGATCTCAAAAACCAAAATCGGGTTTGGAATTCCATGTTCTCTCAACTGAACAGCCTCTTCCAATCGAGCCGTGCAAAACCATTCTACTTTGTCTTTCAGATAGTCTGCAACTGGAAGCAGTCCATGCCCATAGGCATCGTCTTTCACCACTGCCATGCGTTTTATGCCTTTACCTATCCGCTGATTTACAGCGTTCAGATTATTGCCAATTTTTGAAAGATAAACGTAAAGAGTAGAACTCATGTGTACCTCAGCTAAATGAGAAAATTCGTTTCTTGTTATTTTTTAAAATGACCTGGGCTGCATTATATCCTGCAGCTCCAAACACTCCTCCTCCGGGGTGACAAGAAGCACTGGCTAAATATAAATTCTTGATCGGAGTTTCGTACTGACTCATTTCAGGAATGGGACGGAACATAAACATCTGATCGAAACTCATTTCCACATGCATCACATTGCCTTTTAAAAGGCCGTGCTTTCGCTCAATATCAAGTGGTGACTGTATGTACCAATCGATGAGTTTGTCCTTCATATTTGGAGCATAATCAACTACTACATCATAGATCTTTTGGGCTTCCCTTTCCCGGATATCATCCCATTTCAATCCATTAGCCAGTTCATAAGGATGCCACTGCGCCCAGGCAAATAAAGTATGTTTACCGTCTTTTGCTACTTCCGGATCAATCTTTGAGAAAGTCATACAAAGCACTGCCGGTTTTTCAGGGGGAAGTTTCTTTGTGTAATCACCGATCGCATTATTTATGTATTGAACTGATGGAGCCAGCAACTGAATGCCATTGTGAATATCTGGATCATTTGGAGCAGCGGTGTATTCGGGGAGTTCCTCCATTGCACAGCGGATCACCATACCAAATCCATTACCTACGTTTATATTTTTCACCTTTGTAAACAAGGAATCATCCAAATGTTCCCGCCCTACCATCTTCATCATCGTGGTTTGAACATGCGCATTTGAGACGATGGTTTTAGCCTGAAATTCTCCTCCATTTTCAGTTTGAACCCCAACGGCCTTCCCATTTTCAATAAGTATTTTTTTAATAGGATGACCGGCAAGAACCTGGCCGCCGTGAGCCTCTATCATATTCTTCATCGCTTTTGTAAGCATACCGCTTCCCCCTTTAGGATGCTTAGCCCCGCTTTCGTGCAGCATCGACTGCCAGCCTGCAAAATCACCTGTAGCAGAATGATCCGGCAGTGGTCCGGATTGAGCCGCAAACCAAAGAATGGCTGCTTTCATGTAGGGCGAATCAAAGGCATCATCTACCACCTTTCCATAACTGGAAAGTATTTTTTGAAGCCCTGACTGCTGCTCTCCTTTCTTAAACATAGAGCCGTCTCTGATCTGGGCTTTGGCCATCTCTGCAAAGATATTCCCGGCCGATGGTTTGGTCATAAATGCTTTCAGCACACTTTTGTTGATCTTTCCCCAGAACTCAATGAATTCCTGATAGTTCTTAACGTCTTCAGGAGCCACTTTTGAAATAGATTCCAGCGTGCGATCTACGTCTTTCCAGAAATGGATCACACCTTTCCCGGTATGAACCGGATACGACATAATCGGGTCCATATCAATATACTCAAGACCGTATTTCTCCAATTCAAGCTCCTCGATAATCCCGGTTTGATGAATCATGATGTGAACCGAAGAACCCACATCCATTCGAAAGCCGTTCGGGTTTTCCTGTGACTGAAACATGGTTTCTGTTCTAACTGCACCGCCGATGGTTGTATCTCGCTCAAGAACCAAAACCTGGTATCCGTTTTTTGCGAGGTAACAAGCAGTTACCAAGCCGTTATGTCCTGATCCGATGATAATAGCGTCGTATTTTTCCATAGATGACAAAGATAAAATGAATTGCCTGAAAGCAAAGAATTATTAAGTTAAGGCAACGAGATATTTATTCCATTAATTCAATTTTCTATGAAGGTAGGCCGTTTCGAGATCGAGCAACTCAGTGAGGGTATTTTTGAAATTTTTGAAGACGGTATTATTCAAAAAACAGATGCTTCTGCTATCACAGCTAAGAAGCAACGGTCAGGAATACGTTCATCTTCTATCCCTATAGGCATCAATCCCATTCTGATCAAAGATGGTAAGCATAATATCCTTTTGGATACCGGGCTGGGCTGGGGACTTGATCATAATAGTAAATACATCAACACCTCAAACTTGCTCACCAACCTTGATATATTCGGGCTCACACCGGATGATATAACTCATGTGGTTCTTACACATCTGCATTTTGATCATTCTGCAGGTTCCACCTTTGTGGATCAGAGAACCTCCACACAGCCAACAATGCCCTATGCAAACTACTTCATACAAAAGAAAGAATGGTATTTTGCACTCGAACAAAATCAGATCAAAAAAGAAATTCCCGATGCAGGATATAATCTGGATGAACTGTATAAGCTGGCTGCAGAAGATAAGCTGGTTATGATCACAGATACATGCTTTGAATTATTCCCGGGCATAGAACTGATCCGAACCGGCGGACACACACCCGGCCATCAGATCGTAAAGATACAGGATAGCGGTGAAACAGCTTATTTCCTGGGAGATCTTATTCCTTCCGAACATCACCTGAATCATTATGCTATGAGGCAGCACGATATCGACCCTGTTGAATCCAAAAAAGCTAAAACATTGATCCTGCGTCAGGCACTAAAAGAAAAAGCATTGTTGCTATTCTATCACTCCATTCATGCTAAAGCCGGCACATTAGATCAAGATAAAGACAAAAAATTCATCTTGCGCGAAGTGAATTGACCTCCCCCTGATGTAGCATAAATTGCCTATATATTTTTCAATATTTCATAAATATACTCAACCCAATTAGATATCATCTGTTCCACTTAAATCACCCATTGAATACATTCACTGTAGTAATGAAAAACCTTTTGCTGCTTTTGTTACCGGTACTTTTTCCGTCTTTTTTAAATGCTCAAACACTTACCGTTAAAGATGCCAATACCCAAGAGCCCATTCCTGTAGTCACCGTCAGCAGTTCTGAACCATCTGTTTTTACGACTACCAACGAAAATGGAGAGGCGCAAATTGAACGATTTAAAGGTTCAAAGGAAATTGAGATCCGTATTCTGGGCTATCAAACCATTCGACGAAGTTATACTGAACTTGAAGCGAATAATTTCCTTGTATTGCTTGAACCCGTTGCTTTTGATTTGAGCGACATGGTAATCTCAGCTACAAGATGGAGCCAAAGTTCTGAAAATATACCTTCCAAGATCTCAACCGTAAGCCCTGAAGCCGTTCGGCTCCAAAATCCTCAAACAGCAGCCGACCTGCTAAGTATCTCAGGCAAGGTTTTCATTCAGAAAAGTCAGCAAGGCGGGGGAAGTCCCATGATCCGTGGTTTCGCGACTAATCGCCTTTTATATACGATAGATGGCGTTCGCATGAATACCGCTATCTTCAGGGGAGGAAATATTCAAAACGTGATCTCACTTGACCCTTATGCTATGGAAAGCACCGAGGTTCTGTTCGGGCCGGGTTCGGTTATTTATGGAAGTGATGCAATTGGCGGGGTTATGAGCTTCCAAACGTTAACCCCAAACTTTTCCGATGATGAGAACGTGCAATTCAATGGAAATGCAGCTATCCGGTATTCTTCAGCCAATAATGAACAAACCGGCCATTTTGACCTTAATATTGGGGTCGGGAAATGGGCGTTTGTCAGTAGTTTAAGTTCCTATGATTATGGCCATTTACGGCAGGGGGAGAATGGGCCTGAGGATTATGTAAAGCCTTATTACGTTCAATCACAGGCTAATTCCGATGAAGTGATCTTACAAAACGATCCCTTGCTTCAGAAGCCAACCGCCTATTCACAGATCAACGCGATGCAAAAAATACGGTTCAAACCCAACAACAGCTGGGAGTTCAACTATGGACTCCACTATTCCGAAACTTCTCCTTATGGCAGGTATGACAGGCACAACCGGTTACGCAATGAGCTGCCCAGATACGGTGAATGGAACTATGGCCCCCAAAAGTGGATGATGAATCACCTGAAAACTGAATATGTAAGTGAAATGGGGATCTTTGATAATATGAGTGTAAGCCTGGCTCACCAGTATTTTGAGGAAAGCAGGATTAGCAGGGATTTTAACAGTACTGAAAGAGACTTAAGGACTGAAAAAGTAGATGCATACTCAGCTAATGTTGATTTTCTGAAGATCGTCAGCAAAAATAATACTCTTTATTATGGATTTGAGTACGTACTCAATGAGGTCAACTCAAGTGGTGTAAGTGAAGAGATCTTCACCGGAACAACCCGATCCGGTCCCTCAAGGTATCCCGATGCAACGTGGGAATCCTTGGCCGCTTATGTTAATGATGAATTCGAACTTTCGGATAAGTTAACCCTTCAGGGCGGCATCAGGTATAATCATATTCTTATTTCAGCTGATTTCAATACGGCCTTCTACCCTTTTCCTTTTAATGAAGCCAACATATCCAATGGTTCAGTGACCGGAAGTTTGGGAGCGGTATATCGCCCTTCAGAAAGCTGGGTGATAAACGCGAATCTCTCCACGGCTTTCCGTGCTCCGAATGTGGATGACATAGGAAAGATCTTTGATTCTTCTCCCGGTTCGGTGGTAGTACCGAATCCCGATCTCAGTCCTGAGTATGCATACAACGCAGATCTTGGCGTAGCCCATACCTTCGGAAATAGATTGAAAACGGATGTAACCGGCTATTATACCATCCTTGAAAACGCAATTGTGCGCAGAAATTTTACGCTGAACGGATCTGACAGTTTGATGTATGACGGAGTTCAGAGCCGTATTCAGGCTTTACAAAATGCCGCAACAGCCAATGTATATGGAATTCAGGCGGGCATGGAGTTGAATTTAAATAGAGACATCAAGCTCAGTTCAGACTTTAATTTTCAAAAAGGAGAAGAGGAACTGGATGATGGTTCAACAAGTCCATCCCGGCACGCAGCCCCATGGTTTGGCGTAACAAGATTAACGTACCAAAAAGAGGAGTTAAACTTAGAATTGAACTCGTATTATCAGGGAGAAAAATCACACCAGGAACTTTCAGTTAGTGAAAGGGATAAAACGGAGATCTATGCCCTGGATGAAAATGGAAACAGCTATGCCCCTTCCTGGTACACGTTGAACTTTAAGGCTTTATATACTTTCCAGGGATCATATACGGTAAGTGCCGGACTCGAGAACATCACGGATCAGCGTTATCGTCCCTACAGTTCAGGGGTTTCGGCTCCGGGAAGAAACTTTATCCTTTCAGTTCAGGTTGCTATTTAAAAGCAATCCATTAAAAAATTCGCTTAATGAAAACTCAATATATACTATTTGCTTTACTGCCTGTGATTTTTCTTTCCTGTACTTCAAAACAGGGTAATTCCAGTAAAACGGAGACAATATCTGTCTTACCTGACTCTCATACATCCCAAAACTCCTTAGACTGGCAGGGGACCTATTCCGGGGTCATGCCCTGTGCTTCTTGTGAGGGAATTGCCACTTCTCTTGAGATCAATGAGGATCTAACCTATCAACTTACGATGATCTACCTGGGAGAAGATGAACCCAATAAAGTAGAACGATCAGGGAATTTCAGCTGGAATGAAGCAGGCAATATCATCACCCTTGATAATGAAGACAACCCCAGTCAATATTTTGTGGGAGAGAATTACATTGCTATGCTGGATATGGACGGAAATCGTGTTCCCGGAGAGTTGGCTGATCATTATATTCTCAGAAAAGAATAATTTCTATAACCAAAACTGTTTTCCCTCCGCAGGTCATTTCAATTTAACTCATGGATCCAGTCACACACGGACTTATAGGAGCAACAGCCTCACAAGCTTTTGCTAAAAAGGAAACCTTCCGTGCTGCTGCTTTTACAGGATTTGTCTCAGCAATCCTCGCCGATCTTGATATCTTTCTTTTCAGTGCTTCTGATCCTCTGCTAAATCTTGAACTGCATCGACAATTCACGCATTCCCTCATTTTTATACCCATCGGAGCACTTTTAGCAGCTGCATTGGTTTGGTGGTTTGTGAAAAAATACCTCACCTTAAAAGAAACCTATGCATACAGCCTGGCCGGTTACGCCACTGCGGGAATCATGGACTATTTCACCAGCTATGGCGTACATTTGCTTTGGCCGTTCGTTGATGAGCGATTTTCGCTGAACATCATCTCCGTATTCGATCCGCTTTTCTCCCTGGGAATCATCGTTTTCACAGGACTTGCCTTCTACAAAAGAAAAAAACTCTTCGGTTGGATTGGCTTAGGGTGGATAGCATGTTACCTGATCTTTGGATTCAGCCAAAAGCAAAAGGCCATGAACATCACTGAACAGATCGCCACAGAAAATGATCAGGCCATAGAGCGCATAGAGGTCAAGCCGACCATTGCCAATCAGTTGCTATGGAGTGTTCGATATGAAAGTGAGGATACCTTATATGCATATGGAATTCGATTATTCCCGTTTTCGAAACCAACCATTTACACAGGGGGAACAGCTCCTCTCCTCAATTGGAAGGATGAATTCAGCTCTTTTGAAGGCACTACTTTATATGATGATCTTTACCGGTTTTCAAAATTATCGGATGGCTTTCTCATCAGACACCCTGATCATGAAAATGTAATCGGTGATGGCCGCTATTCCATGCTGCCCACTACCCTTACTCCTTTATGGGGAATTGAAATTGATACTACACGACCAAATCAACACGTTGAGTTCGGAACTTTTCGGGATGCCAACCCGGAAGTCAGGCAGGCTTTTATGGATATGCTGTTTGGGAGAGACCTCCACTGATCCTTGTATCACAACAACTGGAAGCTGGTTCTTTTGGGACTGCATGACGAAGGTGATCCTTAGTCACGAGTAAAGAATGGATTAAAAAATAACCTGTCATCGCAGAATCTGTCAGGGAATTCGTTGACGGAATATAAGTGGAGAAAGTCTCCCCTTAAGGGGAGATAAGCTTGTACCCTTTCTACTAATGATTTTCCGGAGAAGGAAATATCCTGATCAGCCCCCATAACCAGGCATGGCATGGTCAATTTTTTAAGCGTTTGATCTGATGAGACCGGAGGAATATTTTTTAGGGATGATAAAATCGCGCATGGAATCACCAAGAAAATAACCCCAATCTTCATCCCAGTTAGATAATAAAAAACCGGTCAACGCTTTCAAATTCTCTTCCGTTGGCTTGATCCTGTACTTGATCATTGGAATCGGCATCTTTGCTAACCCCTTGAAAACCGATCCCCGGACAATACCTGCCGGAACTATCAAGGCTAATTTTTTGACCTTCTCAGGATATTCAGCTGCAAAACGATGCGCTATAAATCCTCCCAAGCTTATCCCAAACAGATCAATTTTATTCGTACCCAGTCCAGCTAAAATTTCAGAAAACCAATTGATATATGAGCTGTCTTGATAAGAAAGTCGTTTTGGAATGCCACGAACGGAATGTCCGGGAATATCAGGAAGTATAAGATGAAAGGACTCCGTGAGATACTTTAATTCAGAAAGCAGATGGGCGGAGCCGGTCAACATAGCGTGAAGACAGATCAAAGGTGGTTTAGAAACATCCCCTGCAATTAATACCTGAGACTCTCCAAAGGAGGTAGAAATAGTTTCGAATTGAATCCTGCAGTCAGCTTTTACTAAAAAACGCTGATACCACTCTTCTTGCCTGTTTCGGGCTTCTTCATTTTTAAAAATATCTTTCTCCAAACTCAAAAATATTTATCTCTGCATATCAATAGCGTCCTGAACGTTTTTAAAATTGAAAAAAACTCTGTGTTTTCGAACATAAAGACGAATCAGCTGGCATGTTTAAAATCAATCCCTTTTTTACTCGCAGAGGCTCGCCGATGGACCCGCTGAGTTTCGCCGATGATCTTTTATCAAAACACATCGCTATTCAGCGTAACTCTGCGATGTCCTTTGCGGAACTCTGCGAGAATCCTTTTGTAGGATCGTTTTGCCAAAATATATTCCAACTAAAACAGAAAGGAAGATAGGGTCCTTATTTAACGTGAATTTGATATTAAGACCATCTGTTGAACACCTTAAATGTTCATTTCGCAGTGAATGCCCGAAACCCTATGGTTGGCCAGATAGCGAATATGGAATGAATGGCCACCATTAGATTCCCGTCTCCACGGGAATGACCATAAATATCCATTTTATCCTTTAACTTATTTCTTAATTCGAACTGACGTTATTTGTTCATCGAGATAAGAAAGTCTTCGTTATTTTTCGTGCCTTTGATCTTATCAAGCAGGAAGTCCATGGCTTCGTACGGACTCATATTTGTAAGATAACGACGAAGAAGTACTACTTTTTCACGCTCGGCCTCAGAAACCAATAATTCTTCACGACGGGTACCGCTTCGGAAAATATCGATAGCAGGATATACACGTCGTTCTGAAATTCTGCGATCCAGATAAATCTCCATGTTACCGGTTCCCTTAAATTCTTCAAAGATCACATCATCCATGCGCGAGCCGGTGTCGATCAGTGCCGTAGCTAAAATAGTGAGCGAACCGCCGTTTTCGATATTCCGGGCAGAACTGAATAGTTGTCGTGGTGCTTTGAGGGCTTCAGAATCTACCCCACCCGACATCGTCCTTCCTTTGTTAGAAGCCACCACATTGTAAGCTCTTGCAAGCCGGGTAATGGAATCCATAAGCATCAGCACATCATGGCCGCTTTCAACCAGGCGCTTAGCTTTTTCAAATACGATCTCGGCAAGTCCGATATGGTTTTCCGGTTTTTCATCAAAGGTAGAAGCAACCACTTCCGCATTTTTCACAGTGCGTTCCATCTCGGTAACTTCTTCCGGGCGTTCATCCACAAGCACGATCAGGATCTTTGTTTTGGGGTGATTGGCAGAAACAGCATTTGCAATATTTCTCAGGATCGTAGTTTTACCGGTTTTGGGCTGGGCCACGATTAACCCACGCTGACCTTTTCCTAAAGGTGCAAAAAGATCGATCAGCCGAGTTGAATATTCTTTGGCATCAAACTCCAGCCGGTAGCGTTCATCAGGATGGATGGGCAATAGATCATCAAATCCCTGACGATTATCCATATCGTGAGGGATACGGCCGTTGACTCCTTCAATTCTCAGCAATGCAAAATAACGCTCCCCTACTTTTGGAGGGCGGATCACTCCGATCACGCAATCGCCTTGCTTCAACCTGAATCTTTTAATCTGCGAGGGCGATACATAAATATCATCCGGGCTGGCTTTATAATTGTAATTCACAGAGCGCAGAAAACCGTATCCATCCGGAAGTATCTCAAGAGTACCTTCATTGAATAGATATGGACCAAGATCCGGCTCCAATTCCTTAATACGTTCTTCTAAGGTATTGGCATCCGACTCAGGAAGCTTGTTGTGCTCGTGTCCCTTACGCCGATTGTTATTATGCTTATGCTGGGGCTTTTTCCTGGAGTCATCTTTTTTCTCATCTTTCTTTTTATAGGAAACGATATGATCCTGGCCACCATAGCTTTTCAGTTCGGAATCTTTCTGGGTAGAATCATTTTTCTGGCGATCCTCATTACTATTATCAGAGGAAGATGAGTCCTGGCCTTTTTTGGCTGTCTCACGTATCTGTTCTATCAACTGAACTTTACGCACTCCTGTAACTCGTTTGATTCCAATAGATTTGGCAATAGTCTGTAATTCGTGAAGCTTTTTCCCCTCTAAGGATTCCAACTCCCCGGCCGGGATTCCGGCGGTTTCATGATCTGACATAAAATGTGGCTGTTATGAATATATGATTCTTACTGAATTTTGGGGTGAATATCATGTTACCCTCTTTTGGTAACGATACTGGATATTCAATCAGGTAAGGATAAAATGAGCGGTGCTATTATGATACGTTTTCTGTCCACCGCTTAACTATAGGATAAAAGTAAAAACTTCCCATAAAAATTACTAACTCTGTCTTCAATTCATTTAAAATATTTTCTTTTTGTGATTCATCAAGCAATTCAACCTGCAAATCATCTTTAACATCACTGAACTTCGCAGCCCTTTCCCCTTCCTGTTCTATGAAATAAGCCTTTTTAAAGCCCTTTAAATAATTGAACATTTCCGGGTTCAGCTTATCTTTCATAGCTGAAAAGACCAATACGGTTTCAGAAACAGATTTTATAGCCCTTATCCCTTCTAAGGATGATTCCAGAGCCTGACTATTATGAGAGCCGCTAAAATACCATTCATATTCGGGGTGAATTTTTTCAAACCTTCCGGGGGCTCCTTCAAAGTTTTCGATTGCATTCAGTAACTTAGTTTCTGCTACCGGAAATTGATCTTGCAGAATCTCTGCCACAGTATAGGAAATGGCGATGTTCCACCTGTTCACCGGTTCCTTAAAAGACGTTTTGATCTTTATGCCAGTTTTTTTGAGCGTCACTGTTCCTTCATTCCACTGAGGATCCAGTTTCTCAGAATTTGTTAATGGTGCCTGTTTTAATCTTGCTGCTTCCTCAATTATCGTTCTGGCCGAGCCTAAAATGTTCCCTATCACCACAGGAATTCTTTCTTTTATGATGCCGGCTTTTTCAGCAGCGATCTCTTCCATAGTATCACCCAAAATATTTTGATGATCGAGGCCAATAGATGTGATTACCGAAACTTGCGGAGTGATGATGTTGGTTGAATCAAGCCTCCCTCCCAAGCCTGCTTCAATAATAACTATATCGGTCTCATGTTCCGCAAATAACCAAAAAGCCAGAGCGGTACTGATCTCAAAGTAACTGAGCTTAATTTCCTTAAGCAGATCATCAACCGTCCTGAAAAACTTCAATATTTGTTGGTCTGTAATTTCTTGCTGACTTACCCTCACCCTTTCATTATATCTAAGCAAATGCGGTGAAGTGAAAAGTCCGGTCTTATATCCGGCATCACTGTAGATTTTCTCCAAAAGGTAGGATGTCGTTCCCTTACCGTTGGTACCGGCTACATGAATGGAAGGAAATTGGTCTTGAGGATTTCCCACTGCCTCGCAAAAAGCACGAATGGCGTCTAAAGAAAAATTAGCCGCTGAAGTACCCGCCTTTTGGAACATGGGAATAGAATTTAAAAACATCCATACATCATCAATGGAATCAAACCTACTCATATCTTCAATTCCTGTACTTTATATCGTTCAAAGCCTTTTTTGATCTTCATCACCAGGGGGTGTTCCATTTCAAAGATGAGGTCATCCATCGATAAAATTTCTTTGATCTCAACGAGTGAATTGGTAACAAATACAGCCTCAGCTTCACGGATTTCACCGAGGTTAAATTTCCCTTTTTTGAGTACGATTCCAAGTGAACTGACCACTTCCATAACTATTCTTCTTGTAACGCCCGGTAATAAGTCGCAATCATCGTCCGGGGTATAAACTTCATTTTCTTTCACCCAAAAAATATTGGCGGAAGTGGTCTCACTTATCTTGGCATGCATCGTAAGCATCAGGGAATCGTTGCATTGCCGCCGGGATGCCTCTTGAGCAGCTTTAATGTAGTTCAACCCATTACTGAGCTTATATTTACGCTGGAGCGCTACAGAAGGAATACAGCGGGTTTCTGCTACGGTAAGTTTGAGCGGCGATGCACCTGAAACGATCACTCCGGCCTGGATCATCCAATTCATGCTTGTTGAATCGGCTGCATAGCCTCGACCCCCTTCCCGCCAGCACTGAATACGTACCATGCTTTCTTTTTCCGCAAGCTGATTTGCTTCGAGCAGGCTAAGAACCTGCTCCATTAATTCATCAGCCGTAAATGCAGGATTGATGCCAAGATATTCCAATCCACCTTTCAGTCTTTGGTAATGCCGATTCCACCTCAAAAACGATCCGGCGTAATATCTTATAGTTTCAAAACAGCCATCTCCATACATCACCCCCCGGTTAACCGGGGAAATTTTCGCTTCTTGCTCCCCAACAAGTTCTCCATTCAGAATGATATAAATTGGCTCACTCATTCAAAAAAACCTTTAAAGAATCATATCCAATTCCTTTTTCATAGCCAATATTTAATTTAAGAACATTAGATTGCTCATCAAATAAAATGTAGGTGGGGAAGCCCGGAACTTTGAGGTAATTGAAAAAATGGGCACCATCGGTATAAATAAAATTCGGATATTCTCTTTCATCCTCCAGGGATTCCTCCGCATCCTTCACCAATGCAGCAATAACGTGCAGCGAATCCGAATCTCTTTGTAGAAGCTGGATCTCGTTAAGCATAGCTGTTGATTTATCTGACCAGCTTGCCCAAAATACCAATATCGATTTCTGCCCTTTAAGCTCCACAATACTTACTGAATCCTGAGCTCCTATAACCCGCATTTTCATGATGGTCAGAGAATCTGACTCGGCTACATTTTCCACAAAACGCTCGTGTTGTTTATTGGTGAAGTTAAAGGAAGACAGCACGATCACGATCATGGTGATCACCGCTACGGCTATCATAAATGGAACAAATTGTTTTTGTTCGAGGCGCATATTTTTTGGTTAAAGATAGATAAGATTCTACTTCAAAATAAGGCCGGAAATGGGATCAATTTTGATCTCAGCTGAATCCATAGTTTCGCCTGAAAGCATATTCTGAACCGATTCCTTTCCACTCCACTCTGTTAGATCTAATGTTTGCTCTTCCTCAGACCGGTTCAGCAATATCCATATCGTTTTACCCATGTGATCTCGCTGAAAAAGAACTATTTTTTGTTCTTTGTTATGATCCAGAAACTTTGCCGGGCCAAACTTCAACGCCGGTTCCGTATTCCTTAAATATGCCAGTTTTTGATAGAGTTCAAAAAGCTCCTCATCGAAATTATTATCGTCTGCCGGCCGCTCCTCCCCAAACGGATGATGAGTTTCCGGTTCATACTCCAGATCTTCCCATACCATGGGTTTTCGGTCATCGGGATCATCCGCACCCCACATTCCGGATTCGGTACCATAATAGATCATCGGTGCTCCCTTCCATGTAAACTGAAACAAAGCAACCAGCTTTTGAATTTGTCGTTCCTGCTCATTTGGCTTTCGTACTTTAAATCCATCCCTTGGATGACTCTCACCTTCATATTCAATTCCGGGGTTTACCGTAAATGAAGCCAATCTCGCCGTATCATGGCTGTCCATCAGGTTTTGCAGTACGTGTCCGGCTCCTTCAGGATAGTCTTTGTCGATCTGCTCTAACCTGTCAACAAACTCCTCCGTATCAATTTTATCATCGATCAGAAAATCTTTAGCGGCGTAAGCAAATCGGTAGTTCATTACTGAAGTAAACATATCTGCTGAAATAAATTCTTTTGCCTTGTCTGTCCAGATCTCAGCAACCGTAATGGCTTCAGGATTAATGTCGCGTACCAAACCATGCCACTCCTTCCAAAATTCCTTGCCCACTTCTTCGGCTACATCAAGCCGCCAGCCATCGATCCCATCTGATGGATCACCATCTCCATTTGGATCCATCCATCGTTTAGTAACTGCAAATATGTGGTCTCTTACCGGCTTGATAAGCGTTTCTTTTTCTTCTCTAAAAACCGGTAAGCCTTTAAAACCCCACCATCCTTCATGATCAAATTCATTGGTATCGGGCGTGGCGGGATCATCGTAAGAATTGACGATATACCAGTCTTTATAAGCTGATTCCTCCTGATTTTCAATCAGGTCCTGAAAAGCCCAAAATTCGGTTCCGGTGTGATTCCAGACCCCGTCAATCACCATCTTCAGATCCCGATCATGAGCTTCTTGAATTAGCTTCAGAAACAGAGAATCAGCAGAGGTCCATTCCCAGGTGGATGGATCACCGGGATCTTCAGACTGAAATTGAGCGACATCACCTTCCGGATCAGGACCAAAATTGCGGTCGATGTGGTGATAATAGGAAGCATCATATTTATGCAGGGATTGGGCATCAAAAACCGGGTTAAAATAGATAGCGCCTACTCCTAATTCCTTCAGGTAATCCAACTTATCGATCACTCCTTGCAGGTCACCGCCATATCTTCTTTCTCTAACCACGGCATAAAAATCTTCAGCGTGATTACTCTCCCAGTTATCACGCTTGTACCAATCCTGAGTCCACTCAGTAGGATGCCAACCTTCCGGGCCCCGGGCTCTCTCCCTGTCAGGCTGATTAGTAGAGTCCCCATCCCGAAAACGCTCCGGAAATATTTGATACCAAACTATGCCTTCCGCCCATTCGGGGGCAGTATATTTTTCAGTCTGATTATCACCTGATTCTGTACAGGAAGTGAAAAGTGCCGAAATACATAAAATGCCAGTGTAAAAGATAGATCGAAGCATATTAATAGTTAGTTCTTATAAGGTGAAATCAGATTTAATGGATTTCCAGTTTTGTCTCGATAAATATGGAAATCATAATCCAGTGTAAAAACCTTGGAATGTTCCGGGTTGTCGATAATAGATAGAAGACTTATATCTCCCAGCGAAGCTTCTATATTAGTGTATTTCAAAACTCCTTCATGAATAAATTCCATATTTTTTGGGTAAGACTCTTCTACTTTTAGAAAACCTTCTTCAACAGTTCGAAAAAGCCCCGTTTTACCATTTGGGACTTTTTTTAGAAGATGAAAAGCTTCTGTAATAATAATTGAAGTTGTGACGAGGTTAACTTCGATATCGCTTATTTTCTCGGTAGCCCATAAGTGATGCTCATCCCTCTTACTCAGAATCGCTACTATTGGACCGGCGTCTATATAAACTGTCTTTACCAAAGTCTTCCATGTATTTAGGATTGGTCGATAAATCTCTTGGAGCGTCTTCGACGATTCCTACGAGATGCTGCATTCTATCCAACAAAGAACCCGGAGCAGGCTCCACTTTATATTCTATTACTTCGTCATTCACCAAACTCATTACGGCTTCTTTTTGGGATACACCCTTCCTTTTCGCCAAAAGTTTGATCTTGGCCTTTTCTTCGGGAGTCAGTTTCATCCCAAACCAAACAATGTCTTTTTTATTTTTTTCTTTCTTACCCACGGCTTTCTCACTTCATATTTGTTGCAACCAATTTACTGAGATGTTGCAACAATTTCCACATAAGTAAATACTACCGGCCTATACTTGATCCACATGCTCATCCACATCATCTACAAAATACATGCTGGCGGCAGCAATAATCATCACAATACCTCCCAACACTAAGGCATATACTGCCTGACCTTCAAAAAAGGTTCTTGTGACATATCCGAGTACCGTTGCGGCCAATAATTGTGGCAGTACAATGAAGAAATTAAAGATTCCCATATATAGTCCCATTTTTTGGACAGGAATAGAACCAGCTAAAATCGCATAGGGCATAGCTAAAATGGAAGCCCAGGCTATACCTACCCCTATCATGGATATGATAAGCATCATGGGGTTTGAGAAGAAGTAGATCGAAATGAGCCCGAAACCACCAAGGATAAGTGAAATAGCATGTACCCATTTACGGCTGAGCACCTTCGCCATGGGGGCTAAGCCAAAAGCAACAATGGCGGCAATTCCGTTATATACTCCAAACATTATGCCAACCCAGTCGGCTCCCTCATTATACAAAGCAGAAGTGGTGTTGCTGGTGCCGTAAATATGGGCTGTTACACCTGAGGTGGTATAAATCCACATGGCAAATAAGGCAAACCAGGAAAAAAATTGAACTAAAGCGAGTTGTTTCATGGTCTTGGGCATATGAATAAAATCATGCATTACCACAACCAATCCCTGTTCGGTTTTACCTGATTTCTGTAAAAACCCCGCAACTAACATGATGATTCCAACAACTGCTAAACCACCGGTTGCTACATATACTTCTTTATCTAAGGTGTACAAATAGGTCAGGTAGGTGAGTATGAGTCCCGATACTGCAAAAATGCTTCCCAAGCTTATTTTTTTTTGTCCATCTCCGGCTTCAATCGGTACTTCACGGAGTACGTTCTCATCTACGATCTCTTCTTTCTCAGCATCTTCAAATGCCTTTAACTGTTCCGGGGAATATTCCTGGGTTCTGTAAACCGTCCAGGCTACAGCACCCATGAAGGCTACAGCTCCAAGATAAAAAGACCACTTTACGGAAGGCGGGATAATTCCCGGAGCAGCTGTATTTGCTACTCCAAACCAATTGGTCAGGATCCACGGAAGCGCGGATGCAACCACTGCTCCGGTTCCAATAAAAAAGCTCTGCATAGCAAAACCTTTGGTACGTTGCTCTGAAGGAAGCATATCTCCCACAAATGCCCGAAACGGTTCCATAGATATATTGATGGAAGCGTCCATGATCCACAGCATGCCGGCGGCAACCCAAAGTGCGGGAGAATTTGGCATAAAAACCAGCGCTATGGAAGCTGCAATAGCACCGAACAGAAAATAGGGCCTTCTCCTCCCTAAACTTGTCCAGGTCCGATCACTGAAATATCCGATTATAGGCTGAACTACCAACCCTGTTAGCGGTGCTGCGATCCAGAGAATGGGAATGTCGTCAACACTTGCTCCCAGTGTTTCAAAAATGCGGCTTACGTTGGCATTTTGAAGGGCGAAGCCAAATTGGATCCCCAAAAAGCCAAAACTCATGTTCCATATCTCCCAGAAGCTGAGCCGAGGCCTTTTATTCAATAATTCTTGTGACATATGAGGTACCTGTATTTAAATATTATTCCCATTTATTCACAGACATTTAGTTATTTGCGATCAATAACCATGAATTCGGAGCAACCTCAAAGTAATTATTCTCAGTTGGAGGTAATTGATCAGAGTAAATCTCATAAGTAGATTCATCTGTAGGAATATCATACTCTTCTAAAGAGACATTAATTGGTTCGATACTGATATTAAGGTATACAAAGACCCAATCATCACCTTTCTCCCTTTTATATGCATAGGTTTCTTCAGGAGATTCATAAATATTCAAATCTCCGCCATATTGCCCGTTCCAAAGAGCTTCATTATCCTCTTTAAGTTTTAGAAGCATAGTATAAAACGGCTGGTATGCGTAATCCTTCCATTCAATTTCATCTTTTTCAAAGAACTCAAGCTGTTTATCTAATACAGATTCCTGTCCGTTGTAGATCAGTGGCATCCCGTCAATAGTGGCAGACAGTACGGCAAAATTCTCAAAATTATCTCCATACATCCCGGGATCCGTACCATTCCATGAATTTTCGTCATGGTTGGTTGTAAAGTACATGCGATAGGCACTTTCCGGGAACTTGGTTGCTTCCACATTCATCAGGCTGTCGAGAGTTCCAAAATCATCATTACCGGCTGCTATTTCACGGATAATGTGAGCATAACTCCAGGCATAGGTCATATCAAAGGCTTCATGCATTTCAGGACCCTCATCCTCCGCCAGCATAAATACCGGTTTGATCTCGTCCAGTTTGACTCTCACATTTTTCCAGAAATCCAGTGGCACCATTCCGGCCACATCAGCACGATACCCATCAATATCAAATTCACGCACCCAGTATTCCATGGCATCTGTCATGGCGGCTCTCATTTCCTCATTCTCATAATCCAGCTGAATCACGTCTGTCCAGTCGGTTCCTCTCGGGGGAATGAAATCCCCATCTTCATTCAATTCGTACCAATCTTTGTTCTCCGTCCAAGGGTTATCCCAGGCGGTATGATTGGCAACCCAGTCAATGATCACTTTCATATCTCTTTCATGGGCTTCATCAACTAAAGCAAGAAATTCTTCCTCAGTTCCAAAATTCGGATTTATGGCCTTATAATCCTGTACGGAGTAATAGCTTCCCAAGGGTCCTTTTCTGTTCACTTCTCCAATGGGATGTATAGGCATCAGCCATAGGATCTTAATCCCCATTTCCTGCAAACGAGGCAGATCTTCACGGAAAGCATTGAAGGTTCCTTCCTCAGAATACTGACGGATATTCACCTCATAAATATTGGCGTTCTTACTCCATTCAGGATGCTCAACATTGCCGGCCGGTTTTACATCTTCTACTTCCGGAGCCGCACAAGATGAAAGTAAAAGTGTGGAAACCGTGATAGCGGCTAAAAATGTCTTTGTTAATTTGTACATAGCTGGTTCTTAGAGAGTTAATATTTCAAATTGGTTTGATGGAAGCGTAACGTACAGCCGTCCTTCTTCCACCCTGAAGTCATTGCCAAACTGTGCGATTAATCCTGAATAATCGAATTCTTCCCTGAGCTCTATCTCAATTTCCTGAGTTTGATCTGATTTATTGAAGACAACAATTGCCTGATCTTCAAAATATGCCCTGGAATAGGCAAGCGTATGATCGGTAGTGGTGTGAAATTGGAAATCGCCATACGTTAGTGCCATTTCTGTATTTCTGAGTTCCGTAAGTGTTCGGTAGATATTTCGATTTCGGAGTTCAAGTTCGTTGAGTTCTTCTTCTTCAAATTCCATCCAGCGGCGGTTGTCAGGGTCGTTCGCTCCGGGCTGACCGTACTCGTCGCCCTGATACGTTACCGGAATTCCAGGGATGGTCTGGTTGAAGGCATGGAACATACTCAGGCGGTCGTAAGCAAAAGCTTGCGGGTCTTCAATTTCTCTGGTCCAGCCGGCCAGTTTGCCGTCTTCATTCCAGGCTACTTCCCCACTCGTCAGGGTAATAAATCTCGTTTTGTCATGATTGCCTGAAATGTAACCCATTAGATTGTGGTATCCGTAGTAACTAAAACTTTCCTGAAGCTGCGTTCGAAGGTTTTCAAAGGAATTACCCTGACCGAAGGTATTCAAGCCTGAATCATACATATTAAAGTCAAACTGACTGTCTAACATACCTGAGTTGATATAGCTTGCGATAAGTTCACGGCTGCCATAGGTTTCACCGATCTGAAATACTTGTTTGCCTGTCGGGATGGTTACGGAGTCTTTGATCTTTCGGGTAAGGGTTCTCCAGAACTCAAGCTGAATATGTTTGGTGGCATCGTGACGAAAACCATCCAGGTCAAATTCTTTCACCCAAAATAAAGCTGAATCCGTCATCGTCTCCACTACTTCATCTCTTGAGAAATCCAGCGTTGGCATGAAGGTATCGAACCAGGTGGTAAGGCGTTGTACGTCCCAGAGCCCAATATTCAGGGTTCCATCTGGCAGATACAGATCGGTTGCCCAATCGGGATTTCTTTGATAGACAGGATGTTCCTCGTGAACATGATTGGCCACGTAATCAAGGATTACGCTAATATTGTTTTCATGCGCCACATCCAGCAGTTCACGGAACTCATCTTCCGTTCCAAACCGATAATCCACTTTTGAGGATGATATGGGCCAGTATCCGTGGTAGCCTGAAAACTTAGTGGTGACGCCGCCTTTATCCCATAACCCGTAAGCTCCTTCCGGGTTTTGAGTGATCGGTGACAACCATAGTGTATTCACACCAATACTTTCGAAATAACCATCCTCTATTTTCTGGATGATCCCTGCTAAATCACCACCGTAGTAATTAGCTTTGGGATGAATATCCGGGTCATCCACTTTTTTTGTATTTGAGGGATTACCATCCTTAAAACGATCTATCAGAACAAAATACATATTCCAGTTGTGCCAGTCTTTTCGGGTAAGCTTCTCCGTATTATCCACCACAAATCCATTGGAAAGTGGGATCAGCACATCATTGGAAACTTGCCCTTTTTCATTAAACGTCCATGCCCTGATATGGGAACGCTCTATACGTTTTGCATTTGCAGGAATTTCAAAACTTAGAACGTTGTCCTGAAATCTGGTTTCAAGCTCATAGTTTTCCCAAAGTACAATGGTGTTTTCTGCAGCCCCTGATTTCAAATAAACCGACGGTCCCGAATGATCGTAAGTTTCAAGGGTTGGGTGTTCTCCTTCAGTGTCACCAACCGTTAAAACAGAATTAGTACCCCCCATTCCATTTGACACGGTAGTGGGGTTATCCGGATCGGGCATTTCCTCACCATCTATAACAAACACATATTGATATACGCCTTTGTTTATCAACATGGAATTTTCCCAAACATCGCCTTTCTTTTTAAATACAGCTTCGTTGGGATTCCAGTTATTCATCTCACCCTTGAGCTTAACAGATGACACATTGTCGCCATCAGGATCAAAAGTGATCGTGACCTTTTTCTTACTTGATGCCTTCATCAGAAGATCATAAGCATATCCGTCAGCCCACACTGTAAGTACGGCAAGTGGCTGCTGTACTGAGCCCGTTATGGTAATGAGAGATTTGTTACTGCTTAATTCGGCTTCAAGCCCTGCCGTAGCCTGAACCGAATCGATAAGTGAGTGAGATTTAAAATAATCGGCCGTAACAATTTCAGTTGTATCTTGCTGCAACGTGACCGGTGAGGCAAGCCCAACGATCTCTGATTCGCGTGGTGCATCAATGGGTGACGTACAGCCCGCAATAATCAGCGTGGCTATGAATAATCCGGATAGCATTTTCAAACCTGATCTCATTATATATCCTGCTTACTTTATAAGTGTCATTTTCTTGGAAAGAACAACATCCCCTGCCTGCAAACGGTAAATGTACATGCCACTGCTTAATTCACCGGCTTCCAATGAAATGGTGTAAGTTCCAGCAACTTTACGCTCGTTAACCAGTTCCCTCACCTTTCTTCCCAGCATGTCGAACACTTCAAGTTTAACATCGGATGCTCGCGCCACATCAAAGGCAAATGAGGTTGTGGGGTTGAATGGATTCGGGTAATTCTGTCCTAACCTAAACGTTTGAGGCACATCATCACCTGCCGGTGTTTCGTTGGATACCACGATACCTTCTTCAGGGGCTGCAAATTCCTTGGTAGTATAAATTCTGAATTCACCGGGTCTTAATGTCAGATCTCTCTGTAAATTTGTTACATCTACGGTTGATGCATCAAAATAATTGTACCAGATTCCATCCTGAGTATAATCCAGGCTAATATTAGTTTCTTCAATACCAAAGTTACCAGCTATCACCACATCGGTATCCTGATGTTCAAGGGTAATGTATTTGACAGCATTTACCAGGTTATAAGTGGCATTTTCAGGCTGAGTGAAAGCAGGACTTGAATGCCTGAGAGTCAATAAGGCACTCCATGTCTTGTATAGTTTAAGACGATTAGAGTCCTCAAAATACTCCCATCTGATAGGCTTTTCCCCGGTTCTGCCATTGAAATTTATGTCAACGTCATAGCCCAGTTCTCCGAATTGCCAAAACATTTTTGGCCCTGGTAAAGTGAAGAAAAATGCGCCTGCGATTTTCTGTCTGTCCAGAGCTGTAGATAATTCCTTTATATTATAATCTCCTGACTGTGCTCCATATAAAAGGTTCTTGTACATCAGGCGCTGTTCATCATGACTTTCCATATACCCAATCAAACGGCGGCCCTGAAAACTGCTCCGTGATTCTGATAACACTCTGGTAAGATCTGAATTGTTGCCGCTTGTGAATCCCATGGTTGCTTCATTATAGGGACCGTTCATATTGCCCCAAAGCATGATGCCATTACCTTCATTCAGGCGGTAGTTAGCCCACTCGGCTTCTTCCTGTTCACCGCCAAGGTGCTCAAAGATTACGTAAAAATCCGGATCAGCAGCCCATTGGTAGTCTGCATATTCTTTTAACACATCTACCCTGTCTTGCTGATACCTTCCGGTACAGGATTCATCATTTTCTGTACAATTTTGTGTAAATCCCTTAGTAAGATCCCAGCGGAATCCATCAATATTGTATTCGTTGATCCAATACTCGATCATTCTCTTTGTATAATACCTGGTACCAGAATAAGAGTGATCAAAATCGTTAAAAACATTATAGGCGTGAGTCGGAGTTGGATTGAAGTAAGGATTTTCACCATAATCATATAACCTGTAAAGCGAACTTGCATCGGTAGCGTGATTCATTACCACATCCAGGATAACAGCCATATCTCTTTTATGAGCTTCATCCACAAACCGTTTGAAAGCCTCAGGAGTACCATAATATTTATCAAGAGCAAGGTGAAAACTTGGATTATATCCCCAGCTTAGATTTCCGTCATATTCACTTATCGGCAATAGTTCGATAGCGTTCACTCCCAGATTCTCCAAATAATCCAAAGTATCGGTCAGGGTCTGGTAATTTTGAGCTTCTATAAAATCACGGATCAGCAGTTGATACACCACAAGTTCGGTCTTTTCAGGCCGCTGATAATTCGTAGCCTCCCAGGTAAATTCCGGCACGCCGAGTCGGACCAAACTAACCAATCCAGCTGTTTGCCCCTGTGGATATGGTTTAAGATTGGGATAGGTAGTCTCAGGAATGTACTGATCATTAAAAGAATCAAGTACTTGTTCTGAATAGGGATCCGCAATTCGAATCTCACCATCCACCAGGTACTGAAAGGTATATTCTTCTCTGGAATTCAGGCTGATATTCTCGATCCAGAACCAGGCACTGTCGGCACCGGCAGTTTCCTTGCTCATCAGATATTCTGAAGTCGGTGTCCAGTCATTGAAATCCCCGATCACATATACATATTCTTTATTTGGTGCAAATAGGGATAAACTTATAGAATTTGAGGATAAGGTGATGCCATCCTCCAATCCGCCTGGTCTTGCCGTTGTTTCCCCTACATTATCCCGTATCGTTATGAAGGTTGAAGCCGTATCGGCAATATTTTGTCCATTATCCGCGATCAGGGAGAAATTAACATCATTTTCACCCACAGCCGGGTCAAAAGTATATCTGAGAGTATCATCTGATGTACTCGCAACCTCAATGCCCTCTTTTAAAAGCTTAAGGGATAATGTTCCTTCACTGACGCTTCCAATACCAACCAGTTCAAAAGTATTACCCTTTTCAATGATCTCAAAATCCTCAAATGGGGATATGAATTGAGCATTAACGTCTCTGGTAGAAAGTGGAACGAATATATCACCTCCACCTGAAGCTCGCCCAACCGCATCAGGATTGCCTGACCCATCTACTGTGCCTCTGAATAGAACAGCTATCTCAAGTATGGTTTCATTGAAATCTGTAATGTTGAAAAACTCTCTGACTGATGGCCCATACGTAAATTCCCATTTATCATTTCCTAATGATATAGCCTTGAGATTTTCTGGGTAATTGGTCCATCCGCCACTTGGTTGCACATTTTTCCACTCTCCATTACTCTCAGAAGTAATGGCACCTGTATATAAATACACATCACCGATAAACCCAGCGAGCTCACCATTTCCTTCGGTGGCATCATAGGTGATAGTAACTTCACCCGACTCTGTTGGAAAAGCAGGATCGGTGACGATTATTTGCGCAAGAATTGCCGGCCCTGAATATTGGAGCAGTAAAAAAAATAAAAAGGACTTAATTACTTTCATTGCAAAATCTTTAAACATCAACCGCTCTTCCGCTTAGTTTTGTAGAAGACCGGGTAATAAGTTCGGGAGTATAAATGGTTTGGGATATGGTTTTATCCGGGTTATTGATCCTGTCGATAAGATTTTGAGTAGCAAAAAATCCCATTTCTTTCATGGGCTGCCGAATAGTAGAAAGTCCCATGTATTCGGCGAGTTCTATGTCGTCATATCCTATGATAGGAATAAACTTATCTGCATCTTGCATAGCTTTTAAAGCTCCCACTGCCTGTATATCTGAAGCGCAAAAGCAGGCATCAGGTCCCGGGTCCATTTTCAGTATCTTCATCATTGCTTCATAACCGGCACGTTCGGTAAAGCCATCACGATTCATCGTATCCCCTTTTACGATAAGCTTTCCATCAAATGAAAGGTCGAGTTCTTCAAATGCTTTCTTGTAACCTTTTAATCGATCTTTAATGGGTTTTGAAGACTCCAGTGCTGATAACATGGCGATCTTCCTGTTCCCATATTCATACAAAGCCTTAACTGCCCGGTATGCTCCCTGAGAATTATCCACACTTACGGAGTCAAATCCTTCAAAATATTCATCAACTAAAGTAATCGGGACATTATATTTTTGAAAACTTTTCCAGTCTTTGTCTTCTAAATGGATGGAGACAAATAAATACCCTTCAGCCCATCTTCGTTTTAAAACGTGTTCGACTTGCTTTTTCAGGTCTTTGTTAGGGTTGATATTAAAAATACTGAGCTCGTAGTTCATATCGCTCAGCTTATCCTGAACTCCACCAAGTATCTCCATGAAGAAATAATTAGAAATGACCGGAACAACGATCATGAGGGTATTGCTTTTGCGGCTTGCCAAACCTTGTGCAAAAGCTTGTGGATGATACCCCATTTCATCGGCTACTGACAGAACTTTTTTGCAAGCTTTTTCAGATACATTCCCGCTGTTATTGAACACACGGGATACCGTGGCTATACTAACCCCGGCTTTTTTTGCGATATCATAGATTGTAGCTGCCAAATCAATTTTCTTTAAATATTAACCGGATGATTAGCTTTGTAATTGAAAAGTATTGATAAAGTAATTCACCTGATCATGCAGATATAATTTTGATCAATAAATTAGGTGTGTATGGATAAACCAAACTGAAGTCCACCAATACGTGGGCTTCAGTCAGTTTATGAAAATCCAATTAGTTCTGGATCAATTCGTAGGAATATGGTGCTTCGCCTAAATTAAGCACTACGGTGTAATTACCTGATGCAGTGACCTCAATATCGCTTCCTCCTTCTTCAAGTATGCCATCACCTTCATTATCGCCATAATTAAGATCCCAGGCATCATTAGCACGGAATTTGATATATCCTGTTGCAAGCGTGATATCCAATGCCCACACTTTTTCAACCGGGTCATAGGTCATATCAGTATCGTTATCCCAGCTTCCGGTAGCATCTCCGATAAGTCCCCAGTCGGTATTCAATATTGAATAGGTGAGCGTATTCATATTCACGTTCATCTTATAGTAACCTGCATCAGGCAGTGCGATATTGGCTCCCTGTAATTCGAGTGACCCGTCTGCTCCATTATCTCCATAATCAACATCCCAGTTTCTTTCGGGGGTGAATTTAAACTCGTTGGCGGCATTAGCCATATATACATAACCTTCATAACGCTCATTATCTTCAATAGAAGTTAATGGCGGAGCATCCTCAGGCGTCCAGTCGTTACCGTATCCACTTGCGCTTTGATATCCGCCGGGTACATAAATTTCCGGGTAATTGACATCTACAAAATATGGGGTTACCGCAAAAGAAACAGGTGATGAATAAAGTATTTCAACTTCATCATTGATCTCTGCTTTAACTCTAATATCGATCTCCGTTTCTACATTTGCCGGGAAACCGGTAGCCAACATTCTGTTATTCAATTGGCCAACAGTCATGGTCAGCGAATTGTTAGTTGTTTGCGCTAAATTGGATGGGTCTGCAAACTCAGTTCCTGATTCAGCCATTTCAATCGTATAGGTTGCAGCTGCTCTAAAACCAACTCCCGGTTTTCTCCATTCTAATTCAAATGCAACTTCATCACTGGTCTCTTCCGTTAGAACGAAAGATTCTCCTGATGGAGCATTAGAAAAAGAAGGCGCTTGAATATCAGTACTTAGCACAGGGCCCACAGAATCTTCACATGAAGTAAAGATAAAAAGGCCGGCTAATGCGAATATGAATAGATTTAGTTTTTTCATAATTCTGTCCTAAAATTTGTTGGTTTAATAACCTGGGTTTTGACTCAGATTTGGATTAGCATTTACGTCTGATGCCGGTATTGGGTAGATCCCGAAATGATCACTGACTGACTGGCCTTCCTGAATCCCGCCTTTCCAGGCCCATACATAGTCGCCTGAAGTAAACAGGTCAAATCTTCTCAGATCTGTTCTTCGGTGCCCTTCCCAGTATAGCTCTCTTGCCCTTTCATCCAGTACTAACTCCGGTGTGAGCTCTTGAGGAGTGATGTCTCCCGAGTTATCGCCATTTGCTCTGAATCGGAGGTCATTAATAAGACCTACGGCTTTATTCACATCCCCTCCTGCAGCACCTCTTGCAGTTGCTTCCGCATACATTAGATAAGCATCTGCGAGACGGAACATTGGAAAATCAATATCTACGAATTCCAGATCTTTACCAGTGCTGCCGTCAGAGTTTAAATTTTTCCATTTAGTGATCGTATATCCATTTGAAAAATCACCGGGATCTTCAACAGATTTCGTTTGTCCGTCAGTAAAGAAAGTTTCCCGAGAGTCATCAGGGTTAACATCTATTTCAATGGCAAGCGTGAGATTATTAACATCAACTTCCAGATAATAGAATCCGCCTTCTGCTACTGAGAAGTTACCCCCTCCACCAGCCACCATATTTCCATTATCATTACTGTATTCCTGGCTGCCCCAGTCACCTTCGGTGAATTTGTATTCCGCTCCTTCAGCAAAATAAACGTATCCTTTATATACACCATCGTTATTATCAGATACCAAAGTAGCTGCTTCCAGTGGAGTCCAGTCAGAGGTATAGCCACTCGCTGCCTGATAGCCGCCCGGTACATAGAGGACGTTGTCGCCATCGGGATTGTCTGTTTGATATCCGGAATAATCTTCCGTAAATAAATCAACAAATTGTGGAGTAACACGGTACCCACCCCATCCGCCATCGATTCCAAAATCAGCGGCATTCATATTACCACCAACAGCGGCATGGGTGATAAAAGTTGTACCTCCATAACCGGTAGTATTGGTTCCGTCAAAAGTGATTGGGAAAATAATACCATCTGCAGTATGGTTGTCCGCTAAAAATAGTTCATCATAGCTACCATGAAGCGCGTAGGCAGCTTCATCAACAACATTTTCACTGTAAGTGAGTGCATCCGCATATCGGTCTTGACCAACATACACTTCGGCATTTAAGTAAAGCTTGGATAGCAGCATCCATATGGCACCGCGATCAGCTCTTCCGTATTCATTTTGCCCGGGGCCGATAATATCATTTTCGATTTCAAGCAGCTCACTTTCAATGTAAGCAAAAAGATCAGCTGCATTTGTTACCTGTGGCGGTTCTGCACCTATTGCATCATCTTCAGTAGCAAAAGGAATTTTCCCTCCAAATAGATCGAGTGCGTGCCAGTAGCTTAGTGCTCTGATGAACCGAGCTTCAGCAACATATTCCCGGATCACAGCTTCTTCCCTGCCTTCTGCATTTCGGATAAACTCATTAGCCATTGTAATGGTGTAGTATATACGACTGTACATTCCCATCACAAAGTCATTTGAAGCTGTCCACGACATAGTATTGAAATCCGGTAAGCCCTCATCTCCCCATCCGATAATAGCTTCATCGGTTGGATTTTCCTGATGAGTAAAAAATTGGCGGATATAACTTGAGAACCCTTCATCGATCCCTTGTATGTCAGCATTACCCGCAGGACCTTGCTGGCCTGTGGTTGAGAAGCCTGCATAAAGCTTCGCCAAAACTTGTCTGTAATCTTCCGGGGTATTATATATTGATTCAGATGTAACTACATCGTCATCTATAGGTGATGTGCTCAGATCATCGATACACGATGTAGCTGTAAGACCCAAGAATACGATAAGTACAATAAATAATGTTTTATATGTTTGTTTAAACATGATCTTGGTGATTAAATAGTTTCAATTAGAAATTCAGATTTAAGCCCAGAACGAACGTACGTGGCCGGGGATAAATATTGTTGTCAATACCGCCGAATACCTCGGGGTCTAATCCACTGTAATTGGTTATTACAAATACATTCTGCACTGTTGCTGATACTCTGAGGCTATTGATAACATTGAATGTATCGTTAAAAGTGTATCCAAGATTTATATTATCCAGTCTCAGGAACGAAGCATTTTCAACGTAATAATCAGAGAAAAACTGAGCATTATTGAAGTTTGTTTCCAAAACAGATGCAGGAGCATTTCTCAGATATCCCTCATAAAACATTTCGCTGTAGTAGGCATTACCTGATTTAACGTTGTTGTAAACATAATTACCCACACTTGCATGCCCTGCAATGGATGCATCCCAGTTCTTATACTCTACTCTTGAATTGAATCCGAATTCATAGTCGGCACTTGGGCTTTCAAGGCGATACTTATCAGCTTCGTTAATTACTCCGTCTCCATTACGATCTACGTAAAGGCCTTCAATAGGCTTACCGTTAGCATTATAAACCTGTTCAAATACATAAAATGAACTTCTTGGAAAGCCTACGCTGTGAAGCTGTATGGTATTCCCAACCCCGCCAGAAATTCCGCCGGTTTCAACCCCAATGTAGCTGGGGTCATCAACGGTAGTAAGTTTTGTGATCTCATCTTCATTCTTGGAAACATTTACACCAAGCTCCCAATACGTATCTTGAGTGGAGATCATGCGGCCCGTAACTTCAAGCTCTAACCCTCTTACTTCCAGCGTACCTACATTAGACAGAACCCGATTTGTAAAGTTTGAACCCGCTGCAACAGGCACCACATTCAACAGGTCATTAGTTTCTCTGATATAACCTTCAACTTTACCAAAAATACGGTCATTAAATAAACTGTAGTCTAACCCAATGTTATACGTTGTGGTCTCTTCCCATTTCAGATCCGGATTATATCCTTCAGGCCTCAGCGTGGTAACAAATTCATTACCAAACTGATAACGTGCGTTAGGCTGACTGTATGTATAAACCGGCAAATATGGATAATCTCCCAGTCCAATATTCTGCTGACCGGTAACTCCATATCCTAAACGTAATTTAAGTTCAGTCACGGCATCTGCACTGCTCATAAATGATTCTTCATGGATTTTCCATGCAAGAGCAGCGGAAGGGAATAATCCCCAACGATTATCTTCGGAAAACCTTGAAGTACCATCCTGACGCAATGTAGCGGTCAATAGGTATTTGTCTTTGAAAGCATAATTCAAGCGGCCAAAGAAGGAAACGATATAATTTTCGGTAGCAAAGTCAGTGTCTTGCCGAACATCTAAGTTAGCCTCGTCAGAACGGTCAAAATTGGTAACATAATCAAAGCCATCCTGATAATGATATTCCCAGGAATAACCCGCGATCACATCAAAACTACTTTCCCAGCCAGCTACATCTTTCTGATAATTCAAATAGAAATCTAAGAGTTCATTCTCTTTTCTTTGGTCATAATCTACCCTCAATCCTGAAGTTGCAAAATCACCGGTATATTCAAATGCTGCATTTTCGGGTACTACTACTTCACCATTCGCAACATCCGAATAATCAATACCTACATTTAATATGGCGTTCAAACCTGATACAAAAGGAAGCGCATAGTTAACTTCAACATTACCAATGGTACGATATACTGTAGATACGTCTTCTCTTTGCTCAATTAGAGCAACCGGGTTGGATGGTGCAAGTGGGTTTGGATTACCATTTCCATCAAGCCAGGTAAAGTATCCGCCAAAACTGCTTCCCTCTACCGGTTGTGTAGGGTCAAAAATAACAGCAGAACCGATCGCACTCTGATTTCCAAACTGATTTTGAACCCGCATGCCTTTCACATTGAGGTTTATCTTCAGGTTATCATCAAGAAAAGAAGGATTCAACGAAACTGAACCTGTTAAACGATCATTTCTGTCGGTACGCAGGATTCCTTCATTACCGGAAAAACCGAGCGAAACACGGTAAGGAATACTTTGATAAGCACCGGTAACACTTACATTATGATCCTGGCCAAAAGCATTTCGGTAGATTTCATCTTGCCAGTTCGTATCTGCATTACCTAATTCATCTGCAGCATTGGCTCCTAATTTATTTTGAATAACATCACGAAATTGATCAGCATCCAGCATATCTACTCTTTGCTGATTGGTTTGATAAGACAGTCTTGTGCTGTAATTGATTGCCAGATCCTGCCCAACCCGGCCCTTTTTAGTATTGATAATGATCACACCGTTGGAAGCACGAGAGCCGTAAATAGCCGTTGCTGATGCATCTTTCAGGATGTTGATAGATTCAATATCATTTGGATTGATGGTATTCAATGGATTTCTCATGCCGGAAACTCCACCGCCATCCAATGGTACACCGTCAACAACAAATAAAGGATCGTTACTTGCTGAAAGTGAAGAACCTCCCCTAATTCTGATGGTGCCGCCACTTCCGGGAGCACCGTCACCGGATGTTACACTTACACCGGCTGCCTTGCCTTGAAACAATTGTTGTGGAGATGTGATATTACCATCATTAAAATCGGATGTACTAATAGAGTTTACAGAACCGGTGTTATCACCTTGCTGCTGAGTTCCATAACCAATTACAACCACTTCTTCCCCTGATATGGTCTCAGAGCGCATTTGTACGTTAATCTCCTTTCTTCCATCAATTGGAACTAATAATCTCTGAAATCCAAGAAAGGAAAATTGCAGTGTATCTTGCAGGCTGGGAACACTAAGTTCATAATACCCGTCTATGTTTGTAGGTGTACCTATATTTGTACCAACTACTATAACGTTAACTCCCGGTAATGTTTCACCGGTTTCGCCATCAGTCACGGTTCCGGATATGGTTACCCTTTGCTGAGCCAAGGCGTCAGTTTGTCCAATTCCCGAAAATAGAAGCGCTACCATCAAAGGAAAAACCATTAGCAATTTAAATGCATATTGGTCGATCCTTTTCAAGCAGATTCCTGGTCCCGGTATCGCTGTATCTTTCATATTAGTACTCCAATGTTGGTTTTATTGGCTGAAATTTGAAGTTAAGTTCTAATCTTCTACTAAAGTATGTAAGCGCTTACATTTTATCAAGTGAGTTTTAACCCAAGCTTACCAACGGATCTGCATTCGTTACTTAAAGATAATGAAGCTATTTTGGGATAAGTAACTGTTTATAGGAAAGTAAAATGCTCCAATTTCATAGTTTCACATAGTGCAACGGTATATAAGATTACCCAAATAAGCATACCATAACTAAAGCTAACTAATTGATTCAACTGATAATGTAAGGGCTTACATTTATTTATTCTCAGACTTCCCGTTTCTGCCGTAGTTTTCTTTGATGTAGTTATCAAGGATGGCACGGAATTCCTTGCCGATATGGTCTCCCCTGAGAGTGGTTGAGTGTTCACCATCTATGTAAACAGGGGCTTTGGGTTCTTCGAAGGTTCCGGGTAATGAAATACCAATATTGGCTGCTCTTGATTCGCCGGGGCCGTTTACCACACAGCCCATAACCGCCACATCCATTTCCTCCACTCCGGGATATGCTTTTCTCCATACCGGCATGGATTCGACAATATAATCCTGTATCTCCTCAGCCAGCTCCTGGAAGTAGGTACTCTTGGTTCTTCCGCAACCGGGACAGGAAGTGACCTGCGGAATAAAACTTCTGATCTTTAATGATTGAAGAATCTGTTGTGCAACTTGTACCTCAAGGGCGCGGTCGGCCCCGGGCTGTGGTGTCAGGGAAACCCGGATGGTATCTCCTATTCCCTGCTGTAAAATAACGGAAAGAGCGGATGCGCTGGCAACCATCCCTTTCATTCCCATGCCGGCTTCAGTCAGGCCGACATGCAGCGGATAATCTACAGCCTCGGCAATTCGTTCATAAACGGTAACTACATCCTGTACGCCCGACATTTTGCAGCTAATGATGATCTTATCTGAAGCCAGGCCAACATCTTCAGCTAACTTTGAAGAACGTTTGGCGCTTTCAACCATCGTAGCCAGCATAACTTCCTTTGCAGATTTTGGTTTTGGAAGTTCGTTGTTTGCATCCATTTTATCTGCAAGCAGCTGCTGATCCAAAGACCCCCAGTTCACACCAATGCGAACGGGCTTATCGTATTTAATGGCTTGTTCTACAATGGTAGTAAAATTCTCATCCCGGGTTTTGGTCCCGGTATTGCCCGGATTGATCCTGAATTTGGCAAGCGATTTTGCCATATCCGGATGCTGCGTTAGCAACTTATGCCCGTTGTAATGGAAATCACCGATAATAGGAACGGTAACTCCACGCTTCATCAGCTTCTCTTTGATATAAGGTACCGCTTTAGCCGCCGCATCATTATTTACGGTGATACGAACCAACTCCGAACCGGCCCGGTGCAAGTGTTCGATCTGATCGGCTGTCTCATCAATATCGGCGGTATCGGTGTTTGTCATGGATTGAACTACGATAGGGGCCCCGCCGCCAACCGGGATATCTCCTACCATTACCTGAATTGATTTTCTTCGTTCTATTTTTGCCATGGGTATTTTAAAATATCATTGAAATTCCGGAAGATCAGTTCTTCTTGCTCAGTTCAAATAGTTTTCTTTTTTCTTCTTTGGAAAGGGAATCATATCCGCTTTTTGAAATCTTTTCTAAAATTGCATCTAATTCTGTTTGGTCAACTTCTTCTACGATCTCAGCATCCTGAACAATATGCATGTTTTTGTTTCTTGACTTCTTGGTTTTACTGCCGGTTTTTGGTTTCACCCTCCCAAACAGATACTCTACGTAGCGGATAACCAAACTTAAGTCTTTTCCGTTTTTATAGGCTTTGATCATCAAATAGCCCCCTAATGCTCCACCAAGGTGAACCAACCGGGCTACGCCGTCTCCGGCTCCCACAAATAAAATATCAATAGCGATCCAGCCTGCTACAAAATACCGCGCTTCAATGGGCGGAAAAAGAAACAGCATAATGGGCGCCCGTGGATAAAGCATAGCGAAAGCCACCAGCATTCCCGTGACTGCTCCTGATGCACCGATGACCAACGCATCACTGAATACTAACGCCAGTCCCGCATCCAGTAACGCACCTAAAATTCCTGCACCAAAATAAATGACGGTAAAGGTACGCGGACCTACGGTTTCTTCCACTGCTCGTCCCATCCACCAAAGCCAGAGCATATTGAACAGAATATGCAAAAAACCACCATGCAAAAACATGTAAGTGATCAAGCGCCAGGGTTGAGTAATAAATGTAGGAAAAGAGGGATCAAATCCAAGATTGGACACCATCCAGTTATTCAGGGCTTGTCCACCAAACACTTGAATCACAAATACTAAACTGGTTGCAAGAATGATGGTTCGGATGGCTATGGGCATTCTCATAAAGCCATATTTAATGGCTCCTCCAAATGAATCGAATGGCATATTGCCTCTCATATTTCCACCTCCTTGAAAAAACGAATTATTCATCAGATTTAGTCTTGTGGTTTTTTAAGTTTCCAGAATTTAATGAGAATAAACCCAACCACCAGACCTCCAACGTGAGCAAAGCGTGCTATGCCTCCATATGGGTTTGATATCCCTGCAAAAAGCTCAAAAGCCCCGTAAATAGCTACAAAATACTTAGCTTTGATCGGAATCGGAGGAATAAGAAGCACAATGTACCGATCGGGATACATCATCCCGAACGCCAGTAAAATTCCAAATACCGCCCCGGATGCCCCTATGGTTGGAGCATTACCTCCTCCAGCTAACCACAATTGAAAAAGTCCAGCTCCAATTCCTGTCACAAAAAAATAGATTAAAAATCGTTTAGAGCCCCAAAGTTTTTCGATAGACTGTCCAAAAATCCAGAGTGCAAAAAGATTGAAGAAGATGTGACCGAGTCCACCGTGTAAAAATATATAGGTAACCAGCTGCCACGGATAAAAATTACCGCTGCCAATGGGGTACAACGCCAGGTATCGAAAGGCAAATTCCCCAATAGGTGTCAGGGATGATCCGAATAAACTGACGGTCGCTAAAAATGCCAGGCTTATTGTGATAAGGAGATTTTTTATGACCGGCGGGAATAAAGTAAATTGGGTATTAGGTGAAAAATTATTCAAAAATTTCTGCTTTATTGATGATTATTTAATTCGAGAACCTAAGAGCTTTATAGCCTTTCAAGGGTTCCACTCTTTTCATAAACGCTTTCAGGACTTGCAGGCGCTGAAAGGTTTCCACTATTTATGATTCTTTTTGATACGGGAATATACGTTGATTCCGCTCAAAGTTACGCCTGGAATTCCTTGTCCGGGATAGGTCGTATCTCCACAAAGATACAAACCTTTGAACGGAGTTTCGTGAGGAGTCCACTTGAGCAAGCTTCGTGCCATACTTTGGGGTATTCCTCCTACCCTGCCTTTTTTGCGGTACACCCAGTTTTCCCATGTGATCGGTGTTGCCGTGTGAAGAACCTCGATCTGAGCGTCTGCAAATCCGGGCAGTTTACCCCGAAGCACCTTAACGATGAAATCCTCCGCCTGTTGCTTGGCTGAATCGTAAGTTCCATTCATCGAATACCAACGTTCCGGAGAGGCATGCGTTGAAATATTGAGTGTGCGCATCCCTTCTTTTGCCCGCGATGAATCTCCGGGTTTTGACATCGAGATAAAAATCGAATCCGAGTCCGTAAATGGGATTGTATCTCCTTCTTCAAGATGGATCTGATTATGCAGCGGAAGTTCTTTTGGATACACATCATCGGTAGCAATCCCGAGCGTGATGGCTCCCCACGCCTCATCAAAATCCTTGACTTCTTCTTGGAAATAATGCCTTATTTCCCCTGCCGTAATATCCTTCATATTCCATATGGGTACATTGGAGATCACGATCGGGGCTTGGTAAGCGAATTTTTCCTTCCTTGTCGTTTGGGTGTGAACCGTGAACTGGTCTCCTTTTTTGGCTATCATCTCCACTCCTTCTTTATTGTGAAGTGCTCCGCCTCTGTCCTGAATGAAAACCTGGATGGTTTTGATCATCTTAATGAGTCCGCCCGGCACGTAAAAATTAGAATAATTGGTGCAAGTGAGTCCGGCTCCCCCAAACAGAAAAGGCGTTTCATCGGATCTGGCTTGGGCGGTGATCATCAGCTGCTCATCCACAAACCGTCTGAACTTTGAGATATCCACCCCAAACTTTTTCATCACATCAGCCACCGACTGAAAGGCATATTTCAGCACCCACACATCCAGCGGATTATTGTTCGTAATCAGTTCTCCCCATTCGGAGATTTTTTGCGGCGGGAAATGCGGATTCTTCAAAGACACTTTCCAAACCAGATCTGATACTTTAAACGCCTCCTCCCAAAAAGCACGTTGTGCATTTTCATCGCCAAAGACCCGCGCACATTCCTGTATCCATTGCTCGCGATCTTTGTAGCGGGTGATTTGTTCGCCATCTATCCAAACCGACATGCTTGGGGTGATTTCTTCCCTTGGGATCTGTATCCCGGTTTCCACAGAGGCTGATTTTCATCAAATCCAATGAGCGTAGTCGCCCCCGATTCAAACACGTATCCCTTCCTGAAATAGGAAGAAGAACATCCCCCTGGAGCATGGGCTTTTTCGAGGATGAGTACTTTATAACCATCCTTGGCAAGCATAGCTGCTGCACTCATTCCGCCCATTCCGGAGCCAACAATAATTGCGTCATACTCTTGATTAATTTTCATGTGGGTGTAACATGAAATGTAGGCTTAAATGTTCCAAGGGAATGGAACGCGGATGATGGGGACAAAAGAAGGTTAACACTCGTTCTCAATCTCCGGTTTCTTTTTTTGAACCATGATTTTTTGGATCTTCTTGATGACCGGGATTTTCTTTTTATCTAAATAACATGCTTATATTCATACCCATTTTAACCACTTTACAGCATGAGCAAAGCCTATTTTTTCGAAGAAAGCTATACCGGAATTGACTTTACCAAAGAAGAATTTGAAATCGGAGATTACGAACTCTGCCAATTCATCCACTGTCAATTTCCAAAAGTGAACCTCTCGGAGAGTGCCTTTATTGAATGCGAGTTTGAAGGATGTGATCTGTCGATGGTCAAACTTTATGGAACCGGCATTCGGAATTGCCAATTTATGGAATGCAAGCTTATCGGACTTCAATTTGATAGCTGTACCAATTTTTCCTTTTCTGCTGAATTCGAATCCTGCAATCTGAATCTCTCTTCCTTTTTTGGGTTGAAATTGAACAATGAGTTATTCAAAGATTGCAGTCTGCAGGAAGTGGATTTTACCCAAACCGAATTAAAAGAAACGCTCTTTGAAAACTGCGATCTTGCCAAAGCCATCTTCTCCGCCACTCTCCTCCAAAAAGCAGATCTCTCTACCTCTTACAATTACTCTATTGACCCAGAACTAAATCAACTAAAAGGAGCCAATTTTTCACTACAAGGATTGCCCGGATTACTGGATAAGTATGGAATTGTTTTTGAGTGAATTCGGTATCCATTAACTCCGTTTGCCTCTCGTTCCAAAGCTCCCAGCCTGTGTGAAAGCTCATAATTTGTGAATGGACTCATTAATTTCGGAGGACCCCCCACAAGAATTTTGAGTTCCTGGAGGGTTTGCTTCACACTAACCAAGCAGAGTTTCGATTATACCCGCATTTCGCAGCATGTTGGTAGAATAACGATAAAATCATTTTAATTTACCTTCCTAATTATTACGTTAAATAAAGTAAAAAAGGACATTGAAGCTATTTTAAAAGCAGGCAACGGAAATTAGAGGACCGTCATGAAACGTTCAATCAGAAGTATAATCAAAGGCACCGGCAGTTATATCCCCACCAGACGTATTAAAAACGAAGCTTTCCTGGAAAATGAGTTTTTTGATGAAACCGGTAAACCACTTAATAAGGCAAATGAAGAGGTCATTCAAAAGTTTTATGAGATCACTGAAATTAAAGAACGCCGATATGTGACCAACGATCTGGTGACTTCAGATATAGCCCACCTCGCTGCCGAGGAAGCGATCACATCGGCAGGTATTGATAAGGAAAAACTGGATCATATTATCGTTGCACATAATTTCGGTGACGTAAAATATGGCAACAATCGTACTGATATCGTTCCCAGCCTGGCTGCGCGAGTTAAACATAAACTTGAAATTGAAAACCCCGCTGCCATAGCCTATGATATTCCTTTCGGATGCCCGGGTTGGCTGCAAGGCATAATTCAGGCTGACTATTACATCAGATCCGGTGATGCCAAAAAAGTAATGGTGATCGGGGCAGAAACCTTATCGCGTGTTTCAGATCCGCACGACAGGGACAGTATGATCTATGCTGACGGGGCAGCTGCAACTATTTTAGAGGGCCTGGAAACTGAAACCCCAACCGGTATCATCTCACATAATACCCGCTCCGATACTAAAATTTACGCCAAGATGCTTTTTATGGATAAATCCTACAATCCCGCCCTCAAGGACAGTGGTGATATCTTTCTGAAAATGCACGGACGTAAGCTATATCAGTACGCTCTAACCAACGTACCAATGGCTATAAAGGGCTGTTTAGATAAAAGCGGGCTTTCCATTGAGGACGTTGATCACATACTCATTCATCAGGCAAACGGAAAGATGGATGATGCAATTATAAAACGTCTATACAAACTTTATGACAAAGAGGAAGTCCCAAAAGATGTGATGCCCATGACCATCTCATGGCTGGGCAATTCATCTGTAGCAACTATTCCTACCCTGTTGGACCTTATGTGGAAAGATAAACTTGAGGGCTACGAGATACATAAAGACAAAGGTGATATACTGGTGTTCGCATCCGTTGGTGCAGGAATGAATATCAATGCCTTAGCTTACAGAATGTGACCGAGCGTACAGCTAACCTTCACTCTTATTCCGCAACAGAAAGCCTGTGTGAAAAGTATCATGCTAAAAAAGCAGGGCTAAATTTATTAGAGAAAACAATTTACTTTAGCAAACCCTCCAGGGATTCAGAATCCTTGGAGGGTTTTCCTAACACACTAACCCAACAGGAAGCAGAGCTTTCATCATACGTTCCGTGGCAGAGCGGCGGAAGAGTACTTCTCACTTTCCCCTTTCACTTTTGCCCTAATGCGCTTCCAACCAATTATCAGCCACTCCGGCCTCCACCTTCAGCGGTACATCCATCTCCACAGCCGACTCCATTAGCTTGATGATCTGATTCGGCACTTCATCCATTTCACTTTCGTGGATCTCGAAGATGAGTTCATCATGTACCTGGAGGAGCATGCGGCTTTTCTTGTTGTTTTCTTTAAGCCAGTGATGGATCTCGATCATGGCAAGTTTGATGATATCCGCGGCCGTTCCCTGAATCGGCATGTTGATGGCCACGCGCTCGGCGAAGCCCCGTACATTCCAGTTACCTGATTTGATGTCTGGTACATAGCGACGGCGGCCCAGCATCGTCTTCACATAACCGTGTTCCCTCGCAAACTCTTTCGTCTCATTGATATAATTAAGGATGTTCGGGAACCGCTCAAAATACTGGTCGATCATCTCCTTCCCTTCGTTATTTTCAATACCCAGATTTTGCGCCAGTCCGTAGGCACTAAGTCCGTAGGGAATACCGAAATTTACTTCCTTGGCTTTCCGGCGGTGGTCGGCGGTGACATCCTCCAGCGAATCCAAATTAAAGATCTCTTTGGCGGTACGGGCGTGAATGTCCTCATCGTTTTTGAACGCCTCGATCATGGCCTCATCTTTGGCAATGTGGGCAATCACCCGCAATTCCACCTGGGAATAATCAGCAGACATCAACTTAAATCCATCCTCAGCCACAAACGCCTTCCGCATTTCCCGTCCCCGCTCGGTGCGAATGGGAATGTTTTGCAGGTTAGGATTGGACGAAGCCAATCGGCCGGTTGCTGCCACACTTTGACTGAATTCGGTATGAACGCGCCCGGTTTCTTCATTGACCAATTCCGGAATCGCATCTACATAAGTAGATTTAAGCTTGGCCAGTTGTCGGTATTCCAGGATCAGGCCTGGCATTTCATATTTCACGGCGAGCTTGGCCAACACCGATTCGGCCGTGGAATACTGCCCCGTTTTGGTTTTTTTGCCGGCAGGCAGCTCCATTTTCTCAAATAAAATAGTTCCAAGCTGCTGTGGCGAGTTGATATTGAATTCCTCTCCCGCCTTTTCATAGATCTCTTTTTCTAATTTATCCAGATCTTTTTCAAGCTCTTTGGAAAATTCAATCAGCATCTCAGTATCCAGCTTAATACCCTTCAATTCCATCTCAGCCAGCACTTCCATTAGCGGATAATCCACTTTATAAGCAATTTCGAGAAGTTCGTCTTTTTTGAGTCGTTCATTCAAGATCTCGTACAAACGCAGCGTGATATCCGCATCCTCACAGGCATACAGATACACATCCTCCACCGCCAAGTCTGCCATCGACTTTTGTTTCTTACCTTTGCCGATCAGTTCTTCAATACTCACCGGTTTGTAATTCAGCAGGCTTTTGGAAAGTTCGTCCATTTTTAGCCGCTGATTGGCATCAATGAGATAAGCCGCGATCATGGTATCAAAGGCATTGCCCTTGATCCCGATTCCGGCTCGCTTCAGCATGAGATAGTCGAACTTATAGTTGTGGGCAATTTTCAAAATATGTGAATCCTCAAACAGCGGACGAATGGCTTCGATCACTTCTTTCTCGTCCAGGCCATCCTCCACATTTACAGGAATATAGTAAGCCGTTCCCGGAGTTGCTGTGAGTGAAATTCCAACCAATGAAGCCGTCACCGGATCGGGACTGTCAGTTTCAGTATCAAAACAAAAATGTTCTTCGTCTTTATATTCATCTACCAAACCCTTCACTTTTTCGATGGAGTCTAACAGAGCATAATTCACCTTTTTCTCATCCAGTTCCTGTTTGGGAGCTTCTTCTTTGAAGGAACCGAACAGATCTACCTGATCACCATCTTTCGAAGCAACAGGGCCTTCTTCGCCTAAATATCTCTTGGTAAGCGTGCGAAATTCCATCCGCTTGAAGAACAGTCCGAGCTTTTTCTTGTCCACTTCTCCCCATTCCAGTTCTTCCCAATCTTTGGTATTGGGAACGTCGGTTTTAATGGTCACCATATCTTTTGCGTGAAGAGCCTGCTCGCCGTATTCCATCAGTCCTTCCCGCGCGCGCTTACCTTTAATATTCGGTGCATCTTCAAGCGCCGCTTCCAGCGATCCGTATTTCTTGATGAGCTTAGGTGCTCCTTTTTTGCCTATTCCCGGTACGCCGGGGATGTTATCCGAGGTATCACCAATAATCGCAAGTACATCGATAACATCTTCGGGATACACGCCGAAATAATCCTTCACCCCTTCCCGGTCTATGATATTGAATCCGCCATTATTGTTATCGGGTTTCATCATCCGGATGTGATCGTGCACCAACTGCATGAAATCTTTATCCGGGGTAACCATCATCACATCTACATCATCCGCATTTGCCCCACTCGCGATAGTTCCGATGATATCGTCGGCTTCATAGCCATCCTGCTCTATATTCTGAATGCCCCATGCCTCCACCATTTCCTTGATCAGCGGAATCCCAATCTTCAATTCCTCCGGCTGAGGAGGACGGTTGGCCTTGTATTCCTCATCTTTTTCATGACGGAAAGTCGGTGCATGAGTATCCCAGGCTACCGCTATATGAGTTGGTTTTTTCTCATCCAGCATCTTTTCCAGCGTATTAGCAAAACCGAGTACCGGTCCGGTGGGAATGCCCTCAGAATTCTTTAGCCTGCTGTTGATAAATGCAAAATGGGCACGGTAAGCCAATGCCATTCCATCGAGTAAATAAAGGAGTTTTTTAGACATGAATTTGGTTAAGTTTGAAGCCTTAATTTCCAGATGGAAACTAATTTTTTTTGAAAGTAATTACGAATGTAGTTTTGATCTTTGGTAGAATAAGTTCTCTGACTCTCCTCCCCGGAAGTAACAGCGAGCTGTTCTTCCTGTCCCTCCGAAGGGACACAGGATGTGAATATCGAATATTCAACAAAGGAATATTGAACATTGAAGTTTAATTGGAACTTATCTCTCTTTGGAGAGGGACAGGATTTAGCTTTGTCCCGAAAGCTTTCGGGAAGAGAGGAAAGCCATGGGCTATTATTTCTACATGATAATCTAACTATAAAAAGGAAAGTCCTACCTTGCCTGTCCCGTACCACTGTCGGGGAGGGAGGTGCCGATCCCGAGTAATCGGGAGAGGCGGAGGGTGTTAGCTAAGGGCAAGGAAGTTGTTATTGAGCTTGGTAATCCTTGGCAACAATACCCCTCGAAATTCAAAAAAGGAACAACTGATTTGTTGATCTCTCCTCAAGGAGAGACTTTAATATTAGATATTAACGCTTAACTTTTCATGAATATACCATCACTGCCGAAAATAGAATTACATTTGCATCTAGATTGCTCGCTGAGCTTTGAGGTGGCACAAAAACTGCGCCCGGAAATCACAAGAGAAGAATATGATCGTAATTTCATTGCTCCCGCCAATTGTGCCAGCCTGGAAGAGTACCTTAAGTGCGCACAGGCCCCTATCGCCATCATGCAAACAAAAGAGCAACTGGTAGCTGTAACGCTCGACCTCTTTCAACAGCTTAAGGCCGATAATGTGATCTATGCTGAGATCCGATTTGCACCGCTTCAGCATTTGGAAAAGGGATTGTTAGCGGAAGAAGTAGTGAAAATTGTGGATGAAGCAACCACAAAGGGAATTAGAGAAACAGGTATTGAAGGAAGAATCATTCTATGCACACTTCGGCATTTTTCTGAGGAACAAAGTTTGGAAACGGTGAAGCTGGTGGAACGATTTGAAGGAACCAATGTAGTTGGATTTGATATTGCTGCCGATGAAACTTTACCTATCGACAATCACATAAAAGCCTTTGAATATGCGCGGGAACAAGATATCCCATGTACAGCCCACGCCGGAGAAGCACGCGGACCGGAAAGCGTTCGGGAGGTTTTAGGGGATTTCCATCCGGCCAGAATTGGTCATGGAGTGAGAAGTATTGAAGATCCTGAGTTACTAAATCACCTGAAGAAAAAGAATATTCATCTTGAGGTTTGTCCCACCAGCAATGTGCAAACAGGAATTTATGATTCGGTAGCCGATCACCAGATCAATGATATTTATAATAACGGAAATTCTCTCAGCGTGAATACTGACGGCCGGGCGATCTCAAATATCTCTCTCAACGAAGAATATCAGAAATTGAACCGGCATTTTGATTGGCACACCAAGCAGTTTTTCCGGGTCAACCAGTTTGCCATTGAAGCAGCTTTTTGTGATGAAGAGACGAAAGACAGACTTCGGCAATTACTAAAGGGAGGGATAAGTGATAAAGTAAGTTAAATTAAATTTACGTTATCAATCCTTACTTTTTTACTTCCTCAACTCCGACTATTTCCTTAGCACACGTCCATTTCTTTCTTTGGAAAAAACACCGTTCTCTTTTGCTACTTTCCCGTTAACAATCACCCATTGGAACCCTTTCGCTAACTCATGGGGGCTTTCAAAGGTTGCAAGGTCTTGCACTTCATTCGGGTTAAAAATCAAAATATCCGCTTTATTACCCACGGCAAGTGTTCCCCTGTCTGGAATCCCCAGCGTTTTTGCCGGCAGTCCGCTCATTTTATAAATAGCCTTTTCTATAGGGAGCCGATCTTGTTCCACCACATATTTATTAATCACTTTAGCGAAACTACCGTAGCCGCGTGGATGTCGCATGGTTGGGCTTCCGTCAGAGCTGATCATGATTTCTTCTGCAACAGTAATCCTGTCCTGCAGTTCTACATTCATTACAAAATGAGCCGCAGATGCTGCTCTTGGGCCAATTTCTAACAGCAAGTCAATGGCGGAAACCCCTTCTGAAGCCGCTGCTTCTTTTAACGTTTTGCCGGCATATTTACCTGTGCCAAAAAGTATAGCCTCCGGGCCATTTCTTTGCGCTACTTTGGACGTAAGATATTTCCGTAAAATCTCCGGGTTTTCGTTCATGGCGTGCTTCCATTCTTCCTCTGTTTTAGCCCAATTCGGGAAAACTATTCCAATTCCCGTAAAACTGGCGGCATATGGATAGGTATCCGCAGTTATATCTATTCCATTATCCTGATAGTTCTTAAGCTTATGAAGAATTTCCTCGGCGCGATCTGCCCCTTTTCCATAGACTACTTTTAAGTGGGACACATGCACTTTTGAATATTTTCCCAAACCCGCTAATTCTTCCAGCGAAGCCGAGATTCTTGAATCATCTTCACTGCGTATATGACTCATTACAATTCCATCGTAAGCACCAACTGCTTTAGCCAACCGCTCTAATTCCTGAGCTTCAGCATATAAGCCGGGAACATACTCCAGTCCCAGGCTCAACCCAAATGCTCCGTCATCAAGGTTATCTTTGAGTTGCTTTTCCATAGCCTCCAAATCGCGCTCATTGACTACCGTATTTTTCTCTAAACCGGAATTTCGTCGAATGGTGCCATGGCCGGCAAGCGCAGCAATATTCACAGCCGTTTGGACTTCCTCAACACGTTCAAACCACTCCTTAAGAGATTCACCGGTTGGAGAAGATCCATCTTGTCCCAGCACAATAGCAGTGACTCCCATCGCCAGAAAATTTTGAAACTCCGGAGTACTCAATGGATTTCCATGGGCGTGCATATCTATAAATCCGGGTGAAATAATTTTCCCTGTGGCATCAATAATTTTTACGGTATTAACTGTTTTCTCGTCCAGCTTGCCAATAAATGTGATGCTATCGGCTTTGATGAGAATATCAGCTTCATAAGCTTTCTCTCCTGTTCCATCAATTACCAATCCTCCCCTAATGTGTACATCGTATGTTTCCTGAGCTGCAACAGTCGTACCAAATCCAAGCATCAGTCCAATAAAAATGGAGAGTGTAAAAATCTTTCTAAGCATAATTCAAAATATCTGATTGCGGTATCGGTTCCACCAAATAAGATACAAAAGTATGATTCAGAAACAGTTGAAATTGCGACAAAGTGATGACTAACCCTTAAATAAACATCATCACTTTCTATTACACATTAAATCTAAACAACAAAACGTCCCCGTCTTTCACCACATATTCTTTCCCTTCCTGGCGCATTTTACCGGCATCTCTTGCAGCTTTTTCGGAACCCAATTCTTTATAATCTTTGTAGGCAATGGTTTCGGCACGGATGAATCCCTTTTCAAAATCGGTATGAATAACACCAGCGGCCTGAGGAGCTTTAGTTCCTCTTTTGATAGTCCACGCACGGGCTTCTTTTGGCCCTGCTGTGAAATAGGTGATTAGCCCAAGCTCTTCATAAGCAGCTTTGATCAGTCGATCCAGTCCCGCACTGGCAACGCCGAGTTCTTCGAGGAACATCTCTTTTTCGTCTTCATCCAGTTCTGCGATCTCCGCTTCGATCTTGGCGCAGAACATCACGGTATTATCATCATGTTCGGAGGCAATTTCCTTTACCTTTTCCACATATTCATTGCCGGTTTCCAGATCGGATTCCCCCACATTGCAGGCATAAAGCACTTGCTTAGCGGATAGCAGGAAGAGGTCTTTGTAGGCTTCTTTGTCATCTTCAGAGACTTCGAATGTACGTGCTGAATTTCCATCGCCTAAATGGTTGGCCAATCGCTGTACGATCTCGAGTTGAGCTTTCTTAGCTTTATCACCGCCTTTGGCTTCCTTCTTTAATTTCTCGACGCGTTTTTCAACACTTTCCAGGTCTTTCAGGATGAGCTCTTCTTCTATGATCCTAACATCCCGCTCGGGATCTACATTTCCTTCTACGTGAATGATGTCATTATCATCAAAGCAGCGAACAACGTGCAGGATCAGGTCCACTTCCCGTATGTGAGAGAGGAACGCATTCCCCTTCCCTTTTCCTTCTGAAGCTCCTTTTACCAAACCTGCGATATCAACAAATTCGATGGTGGTTGGAAGAACGTTCTTGGATTCAGCCAGCTCGGCCAGTTTGTTCAGTCGTTCATCCGGAACCGGCACCATACCCACATTGGGATCAATGGTACAAAAAGGAAAGTTTGCTGATTCGGCTCCTGCATTACTAAGGGCATTAAATAAAGTTGATTTACCTACGTTGGGCAGCCCAACAATTCCACATCTTAAGCTCATTTACGATCTGTTTGTTTATTAAAAGTCTTTACTTTCTTGTTGAATAAATTCCATTTCTGGCAAAACCACGGCAGTTAATTTACCATAGCCTTTTTGCTGATAGACACAACCGGTATCAATACCGACCATATTTTCTTCCACAATAGGTTCCTTAACCGGAGTATGCCCAAATACCACTGTTTTATCCCAATGATTTTTTACCGAATATACGTGATCTCGCTGCCATAAAAACTGACTTCGCTCATACTCACTTTCAAGGTTTTCCTGAATGGTAAGGTCCGGCGAGATCCCCCCATGCACAAAGAAAAAATCTTCCGTTTCCCAGTATAAAATCGTGTCCTTAAAAAAATCGTAATGAGATTCGGGCAGATCAAATTTACCGGGACTGGAGTTATAGTTAGCCAATGTGGTATTGCCACCGTTACTCAACCAAATGTCCCATTCATTTTTTTCATACGCATCCAGCAGCATCTGATCATGATTACCTCGCAAAAAGATACAGCGATGATCTTCGCTGAAGTCAATAAGATCTTCCACTGCTTTTTTTGAATCCGGCCCACGGTCTATATAGTCACCCACGAATACATAAACAGGGTCATCACCGTATTGATCATTCAATTTAGTAAGCAGAGCTTTACTGGATTCGGCACATCCGTGAATGTCGCCAATTGCAATTATTTGTTCCTTGTCAGGCATCAGGTACCAAGCGATTGTTGAATCAGTCCTCTTCCTTTTTTATTAATACGTCCTGATTCATCTAAATCGGTCAAAGCAGCGTCAAGTATTCCATTGATGAACCTGCCTGATTTTGCCGTTGAATATCGCTTCGCTATTTCGATGGCTTCGTTAATACTTACTTTCGTAGGAATTTCTTCAAAATAGATGAACTCACAGATCGCCATTTTCAATACCAACCGGTCTATAAGTGCAAGGCGGTGAATATCCCAATTCTTGATATGTTTGGAAATTACTTCATCAAGTTCTTCTTCATGTTCAACCGTATTAAAAAACAGCTTTTCGGCAAAGCGACGAAGTTCTTTTTCTTTCGTGAATTCTGCTTTCTTTATAATGGTATCGGCAACGTGCTGAGTAGAATCCTTGCCGAGTTGGAGTGCGTAAATTGCCTTGAGAACAGTTTCTCTTACTTGTCTGCGATTGATCATGCCAAATAACTAAATCTTAATGAGCAAAAAAGATACGGCATTGCTGAAACAATTGTGTACTGTGTTAGCGGGAATTTTTTAATCTCAATTTGAACTTCGGCCTATCGTACATCCTATTTCGTTTGCTGCTTGAAATGTGATGGACCGATGTTCGGCCGATCGATGGACGATTGATCTCAAAAATTGTTAGAAACTTCCATTGTAATCCTGCCCGAAAGGTGCCTATATTTGGAGCCTTGACACACAAAAAACAAATGCGTCCTTAGCTCAGTTGGTTAGAGCGTTGCATTGACATTGCAGAGGTCACTGGTTCGAATCCAGTAGGACGCACTTTCACTTCAACCCCATCCTAATACAGAGCTTCAGTCGGGACTATTTATACTCTCTTCTGTTCCTTTCTTCTGAAATTCGAATTCAAAAACAGCTCCGCATTCATTTCGAAAACTGAATTTTGCATCAAGCTGCTTTGCCAGGGTTTTAATGAGCGTCATTCCCATTGACTTATTAATGTCGATATCAGAATTATCAGGAAGCCCGATTCCATCATCTTGAATTTTTAGTATTAATTTATCCGCAGGGTTTGATAAACATATTTTTATAATCCCTTCCTTCCTGTCCTCAAAAGCATGTTTAAAGCTGTTACTGAGAATTTCATTCAACAGGAGTCCACATGGGATGGCCTGTGTAATCGGCAATTGAATCGATTCAATATTCAGCTCGACATCAACTTTCGTATCACCCTGACTCATCGTCTTTTGAATAACCTCCGACAATTCTTTGAAATACTGATTGATATCCACTTCGGAAAAATCTTCGCTCTTATATAATTTTTCATGCACCAGGGCGATGGAATTTATTCTCATCTGACTGTCTTTCAGGAGGCGCTTTGCGCTTTCACTTTCTGTGGAGAATGATTGCAATTCAAGCAGTCCTGTGATCACCGCTAAATTATTCTTCACACGATGATGGATCTCAGCCAGCAACATTTCTTTTTCTTTGAGGGATTTTCGCACCTGCTCCTCTGCCGCTTTTCGGTCGGTGATATCCACATAAATGCCATAAATACCCACCACACTCTTTTCTACCACAACCGGAACGGCATAAATAATTACGTCCAAAATAGTGCCATCTTTACGAATACGCTTCTCGGTGGCTTCCTTAACCTGATCGGTCTCAGAAAGTTTTTGTGCCTCCTCATGTCTTTTCTCGGGCACAATTACTTTGTCCAGTTCCAGTCCTTTTAACTCATCCTCGCGATAGCCAAAAAGTTGTTCAAATCCATCGTTTACCATCTCCACTTCACGAAACTCATTTAACAGTGCAATACCGATGGGAGAAGAATTAAATAATTTGCTGAACAATCCTTCCCGCTGCTTCAATGCTTCTTCCGATTCCTTCCGGTCAGAAATATCCCGTTCAATCACAATCAGTACTTCTTCTCCAAAATAAGTGCCGGTATTTACCAGGAATTCCGTAGGAAAAATCTCTCCGTTTTTCTTCCTTCCCCAGCCTTCATACTTACCGGGTTTACCGTTACGTGCAAGTTTAGCTATTTCTTTAAGGCGTTCTTCATCATACTTTCCGGGTGCCGCCAGCATTTTTTTATGTTTTCCTACTACTTCTCTTCGGCGATATCCGAACATACTTTCAAGTCCTTCGTTCACTTCAATGATTACACCATCCTTATCCAGCATGTAAATAGCATCGCTTATGGAATTGAACAGATCCTGATAGCTCCTCATGCCCCGTTTTGCGTTATTCAAAGCCACTTCCCGATCTGTGACATCATGGGTGAGGGAATAAATTGCTACTACTTCCCCTTTGGCATTATAAAGCAACGAATTATACCATTCACAATAAATAACCTTCCCATCTTTCCTGATATTCCGGTTAATTACCGATACATCTTGTCCGCCTTTTTCAATCGCTTCCCTAATACGATCTCGCACAAAGTAAAGGTCTTCTTCATGTATAAATTTTTCGAGCAGCCGGGGGGTTGATACTGCTTCTTCCTCCGAATAACCAAAAAGCTCTTCTGCTTTTTCTGACCACCGTATAATATTCAGCGATGAATCCCATTCAATCTCAGCAAGTGGAAAATTATTTAAACTCAGCTGACTTGAAAGCAATTTATCTTTTCTCGACTTCCCTTCTACAATTCCCGAAATGTTATGAGCTATCACCAATTTTGCCGGACGCCCTTTGTAATTGATTAAGTGCGCTGAAAGTTGGAAATAAATAATCTCCCCGGCTTTGGTTTTAAATTCCCAAACTTTGTCAATGACTTTATTTTTGGAGGGCTGTATCTCATTATTCAGGTTATCAGCCGACTTTTGCACACCGAAATCTAAAATCGTTTTTTTGAGGAATTTTTTCTTTGAATAGCCCAGAATTTGAACCGCTGCCTCGTTCACATCCAGTATTTTAAGAGTAGCCTGCTCACACACGAACATAGGCTGTGCATCGAAGAAGCTTTCTCCGGGGGTAAATTTCATGTAATCAAATGGATATTTATTTCATTGCCGAATGAATATCATATTTCTGAGCCATCAAATCCAATTTTAATTTGATGTTAAATTATACCCAGAATAAGCCTGTGTGTACATACTATTTTTTTTATCTTAAGATGATAACATATTTTGAGAATAAATAACTGAATGGCAGACAAAAATATTACGCTTACACTACCCGACGGAACACAACGTGAATATTCATCAGGAACTACAGGTTTTGAAGTAGCTCAATCTATTGCATCCGGCTTAGCCCGTGCCGCTCTTAGTATTACAGTAAATGGGGATATTATTGATTTAGACCGCCCTATCACCGAAGATGCCCATATTACTATAAATACATGGGATAGTGAGGACGGAAAATATACCTTTTGGCATTCCTCTGCTCACCTGTTGGCCGAAGCTGTTCAGGAACTATACCCGGATGCTAAATTCGGAATCGGGCCTCCCATTGAAAATGGCTTCTATTACGACATTGATTTTGGGGATGAACAAATTACCCAGGATGATCTCGAAAAGATCGAGAAAAAGTTTATTGAGAAGGCTCGCAAGAAGTCTGAGTTTGAACGCAGGGAGGTTTCCAAAGAAGAAGCTCTCAATTTCTACAAAGATAAAGGCAACGAGTATAAAGTAGACCTGATCGAAGACCTTGAAGACGGCACGATTACTTTTTATACCCAGGGTGATTTTACCGACCTTTGCCGCGGGCCGCATATTCCAAATACCAGTGATGTGAAAGCTGTTAAACTAACCAGCCTTGCCGGAGCTTACTGGCGCGGGGATTCTGACAGCAAGCAGCTAACCCGCATCTACGGTATCAGCTTCCCAAAACAGAAAATGCTGGAAGAGCATTTGAACCGCATAGCGGAAGCCAAGAAACGTGATCACAGAAAACTCGGTAAAGAGCTGGGCATCTACATGATCGATAACATGGTGGGCAGCGGCTTGCCGATGTGGTTGCCGAACGGAACCGTTTTAAGAAGAACCCTTGAGGCCTTCCTGCGTGATGAACAAAAAAAACGTGGCTACAAAGAGGTGATCACCCCGCACATCGCCAATATTGAATTGTATAAAACTTCAGGTCATTATCCTTACTATCAGGATTCTCAGTACAATCCTATACAGGTTGATGATGAAGAATATATGCTGAAGCCGATGAACTGCCCGCATCATCACCGAATTTATTCGAACGAAATGCGCAGTTATCGGGATCTGCCGCTGAGGCTTGCTGAATTTGGATCTGTGTACCGATATGAACAATCCGGAGAGTTGAGCGGGCTATCACGAGTACGTGGATTTACCCAGGATGACGCCCACATTTACTGCACACACGACCAGCTGAAGCAAGAGATCAAGAACACCATTGAATTAACACAGCTTGTTTTCAGCACGTTTGGTATGCCGGTTGATATCCGCCTTTCTTACAGAGACAACAACGAGAAAAAGTATGGCGGAAATACCGAATATTGGGATCGTGCTCAAAAGGAGATCAAAGAAGTGGCCGACGAAATGGAACTGGATTATACCATTGCTCCCGGCGAGGCAAGTTTTTACGGTCCAAAGATCGACTTTATTATCCGTGATGCCATTGGCCGTAAATGGCAGCTTGGAACCGTTCAGGTTGATTATGTGATGCCCGAGCGTTTTGACCTGACCTACGTTGGGTCCGACAATGAAAAACATCGCCCGGTTATCATACACAGAGCACCTTTTGGTTCCATGGAACGCTTCACCAGTATTTTGATCGAACATTTTGCCGGTGACTTCCCGCTATGGTTATCTCCGGAGCAAGTGCGCATCCTTCCTATTTCAGATGATCAAAATCCGTATGCTGAATACTGTTACGAGAAATTGAACGAACTTGGCGTTCGCGTTGAAATTGACAAACGCAGCGAGCAGATCGGAGGAAAGATCCGTGATGCTGAAACGAGCAAGACTCCTTATATGTTAATAGTAGGAGCAAAGGAAGTAGAAAATGAAACTGTTTCCGTCCGCCGCCATAAAAAAGGCGATATTGGAACTTTCAACTTTTCTGACTTTCTTTCAGATATTGATGAAGAAATTAAAACAAAAGCTTTACCTAAAGACTAACTAAACAACGAGGTTACTATCGCAAGAAGAAGTTACTCGCGACGACCTCCTCAAAATGAGGATCGTCCAAGAATTAATGAAGAAATCAATGCAGCCAAAGTTCGGGTTATTAAACCTGACGAGGAGCATGAGATCACAACGGCCGAGCGTGCGCTTGAAATTGCCGCATCGTACAATTTGGATCTCGTAGAAGTTGCCCCAAAAGCTAAGCCCCCTGTTTGCAAGGTGATTGATTTTGGAAAATACATGTACGAGAAAAAGAAGAAAGAAAAAGAAGCCAAGAAAAAGCAGCATACTATGTCTGTCAAAGAATTGCGCTTCCGTCCTAATACGGACGATCACGATCTTGAATTTAAAACACGCCACGCCAGGGAATTTTTGGAAGGCGGGGACAAAGTAAAAGCTACAGTACAGTTCAGAGGTCGTGATATGCTTTACACAGAAAAAGGTGAATTGTTGCTTTTACAACTTGCTAAAGACCTTTCTGATGTTGGAAAAATGGAATCCAAGCCCAATATGGAAGGGCGAAGAATGATCATGATGCTGACTCCTTCAAAAAGTTAATTCCTTCATTGCGTAGGGGCTTAAATCTCCCTACTTTATAAGTCTTTAAATTTTCACAAAAGTTGGTGGATTTCCATGCCAAAAATGAAAAGTAACAGTGGTGCTAAAAAGCGTTTTAAGGTTACCGGTTCCGGTAAAATTAAAAGAAAGAAAGCTTTTAAGCGCCACATTTTGACTAAGAAAAGCAGTAAAACTAAGAGACAGCTTGGTAAAGCTACATTGGTTGACAAAACCGATGAGAAGTCGATCAAGAGACAACTGCCTTATAAATTTTAATTCTAAAATAACGACAAAATGCCACGTTCACTAAATCTTGTGGCTTCCCGTCGCCGTCGCAAAAAGATTATAAATCAAGCGAAAGGTTACTGGGGCAAGCGTAAAAACGTTTACACCATTGCGAAAAATGCGGTAGAGAAAGGTCTTCTCTATCAATATAGAGATCGTAAGAACCGTAAACGCAATTTCCGTCGATTATGGATCACCCGCATCAATGCGGCATCAAGGCTAAACGGTACTACCTATTCTAAGCTCATCCATGCGATGAAGCAAAAGGATATGCAGATCAACCGCAAAGTACTTGCAGATCTTGCCGTCCACGATGCAGATACGTTTGCTGCTATTGTAAAGGAAGCCACTGCTTAATTGCATATATTATGATATAAACCGGTAGATCTTTTCAAAAGGTTTACCGGTTTTTTTATTTTTGGGAATTGGGACACTATTTTGTTTCATATCCCCCCTGGTTCCAACGCAGAGTACGGAACCAGATAGATAGTTTGATATTTACCACAGAACCATATGTACCCTTATTCCTACGCTCTGCATTGGAATGGATTTATCGTTAACAATTACATAAGCACTCATGCTTGATGATATAAAAGCCTTAAAACAAGAAATTCAGAATTTCGAAATTAAGAATGAGGATCAGCTTGAAGCGTTCCGGTTAGAGTTCCTGTCACGTAATGGAAAAATTCAATCCATGTTTAAGAACATGGGTAAAGTACCTAAAAATGATCGTGCTGAAGTTGGGAAAGCCATGAATCAGGTTAAGGTCATGGCTGAATCCAGGTTTGAAGATGCTAAAACTTCGCTTGCTCAGGACGACAGCAAAGACCTCAGTGCTAAAAACGATATCACCCTCACCCCTCCAAGCTATCCGCTGGGTTCTTTGCACCCGTTGACACAGACCCTGGAGGAAATGAAATCTATTTTTTACCGGCTTGGCTTTACGATAGCCGACGGGCCGGAGATCGAGGATGATTTCCATAATTTTACGGCACTGAATTTCCCTCCGAATCACCCCGCACGTGATGAACAGGATACCTTCTTCATCCGTAAAAGTGATAATCCAAAAGTTCAGGACCTTGTTCTTAGAACCCACACCTCCCCCGTTCAAATTCGATTGATGGAGAATACCGAGCCACCGATCCGGGCCATTATGCCGGGACGTGTGTACCGTAATGAAGCGGTTTCTGCCAAGTCCTATTTTCTATTTCACCAGGTGGAAGCGTTATATATTGATGAGAATGTAAGCGTAGCTGACCTAAAAGAAACACTCATCACCTTTGCCAAATTGATGTTTGGTACCGATGTAAAATACCGCCTCCGACCGGGATTCTTCCCCTTCACAGAACCCAGTCTTGAAATGGATATCTGGTGGGGGTCCGAAAAAGAGGGCAAATGGCTGGAGATCTTAGGCTCCGGAATGGTTGATCCCAATGTATTCAAATCTGCCGGCGTTGATCCTGAAAAATATACCGGGTTTGCCTGGGGAATGGGTGTAGAACGAATTGCCATTCTCCGCCATGGAATTGATGACATCCGCACGTTTTATGAAAATGACGTTCGGTTTTTAGAACAGTTTAACTAAATACCTCCCTTACTTTAATGAAAGTATCTTACAACTGGCTTAAAGAATTTATTGACCTCCCGCTTTCACCGGAAGAAACCGCAGAAAAACTAACGCTCATCGGACTCGAAGTTGAAGAGATAGAAGAATTTGGAAGCTCGCTGGAAGGCGTGATTGTTGGCGAAGTGCTTGAAGTTCGCGAGCATCCCAATGCCGATCGGCTTCAGGTTTGTGATGTTGATCTCGGCGATTCCAAAACGCAGATCGTTTGCGGAGCTAAGAATGTAGCGGCCGGACAAAAAGTACCCGTGGCCACGGTTGGCTCTATCCTCCCCATTAAACTCGATGACGGATCAAATCTCAAGATTAAAAAAGCCAAATTGCGTGGTGAAGTTTCTGAAGGGATGATCTGCGCCGAAGATGAACTCGGACTTGGAACCGATCATGCAGGAATTATGGTGCTGGATGAAAACCTGGAAGTTGGTACTCCAATATCGGAGATCTTTGACCTGTATGAAGATACCATCATCGACATCGCCATCACCCCAAACCGACCGGATGCTACGTGTCATTTAGGAGTGGCGCGGGATCTTTCAGCTGCTCTAAATTTGGAGCTGAAAAAGCCCAAAATAAAATCCGGAAAAGTGGTTAAGGACTCGGATGACATCACCATAAAAATTGAGAATGCGGAAAAATGCCATCGCTATGTCGGCAAAATGGTTCACGGAGTAGAGATCAAAGAATCCCCGGGCTGGCTACGAAATAAACTGAAAGCCATCGGTGTTCGTCCTGTAAACAATGTGGTGGATGTCACCAATTATGTAATGTATGAATTGGGACAACCCCTGCATGCTTTTGATTACAAAACCGTACGTGGTAATGAAATTGTAGTCAAAGATTTCGACAAGGAAATTGAATTTGAAACGCTGGACCACATCAAGCGAAAATGTTCGCCCGGAACTTTATTTATTTGTGATGGTGAAGGGCCGGTTGCGATTGCCGGGGTAATGGGCGGTGTAGATTCTGAAGTAAGTGAAAACACAGCCAATATTCTCCTCGAAAGTGCGTATTTCGATCCCGGTTGTATCCGCAGAACGGCTAAAGAGCAAACCCTGCAAACCGATGCCTCTTATCGATTTGAACGTGGCATAGATCCGAATTTACAAGCTGTGGCGGCAGAACGTGCGGCTCAGTTAATCGCAGAAGTAGCAGGAGGGGAAGTTGCTTATGAAACCATCGACATACATCCTACAAAAACAGATACCCATCAGCTTACGCTTAGAAAGAGCTATGTAAATCGTTTACTCGGAACCGATTTTACTACCGATGCCATAAGCAATATTTTGGATGGGCTGGAGCTTACCGAAGTTTCCAAAGATGAAGACTCCATTACGTTTGAGGTCCCAACTTTCCGTCCCGATCTGGAGCGTGAAGTGGATCTGATCGAGGAAGTGGGCCGCCTTTTCGACTATAATAAGATCCCTTCTCCCGGACATGGAATTTTTGTTTCCTCTGAGCCGATCAACGACTGGGAGAAGCTGAATCAAAAAGTAAGAAATACGGCATTGCAATTAGGGCTTCGCGAGATCTATTCCAATTCCCTTATCTCTGAGAAAGATGCTGCACTGTATGGCGACCTGGATAACATGATTCCGGCACTAAATCCTTTAAATAAGGATAACAGCACCCTTCGTCCATCCCTGCTTCATGGATTTATGAAATCCGCTTCCTACAATTTCAACCGAAAAGCTTCAGGAGTCCGTTTCTTCGAAGTTGGACATGTATTTAATAAGAACGAAGAAGGAACCTATTACAAGGGAATCAAAGAGGAAGTGCATGTGCTATTTGGTCTTGCCGGAATGAAGCATACAGACAGTTGGTCGAAAGAAGCCGAATCCTATTCAGTATTTGATCTGAAGGCACTTGTTAATGCGCTTTTCACAAAGCTAAATTTGATCGATCACATATCTTCTAAAGCTTCTGATGCTGAAACGCTGGACTATTATTGGGGAGATGTAAAACTCGGTTCGCTGTCCATACCTGCCAATGATCTTAAAAAATCGTACGATTTTGAACAGGATGCGTTTGTGGCCGAACTTTCTGTATCAGCCATAGCTGAAGCTTTACGCGTAATTCCCGAAAGGAAGTTTAAAGCCGTCCCCAAATTTCCCGCTTTTGAATTCGATTTTGCCGTCATAGTTCCGCAGGTTGTTACGGCCGGAGCGCTTATGAATGTGATAAAAGACAAAGCCGGGGACCAGCTGGAAAGCATTGATATCTTTGATGTTTTTGAGGGAAAATCCATCGGTGAAGGGAACAAGAGCCTCGCCTTCAGGTTACAATTTCTTGATCCCAACAAGACCTTGAATATCAAAGAAGTAGAACCTATTATTCAGCGTATCGTTAAATCATTGGAAAAAGATTTTTCAGCTAAATTGAGAGGTTAGGGTAACCTGCACACTTATGAATAAACTTGCACAACAAACCGATAAGTTCAGACAGCTTTTGGATGAAGTGGGTACGGAAGTTGACAGCCTGAAACAGGAAATTCGTGAGTTAAAGCGCGACAATGCCAAACTTAAAGCCAAGCTTGAAGAAGAGCACGAAAAGCAAACGGATATCTTTGCTGCTATCAGCGAAAGTGAGCGATTGGCGCTCAGGCAGCATGTGCAGGGCCTTATTTCCAAAATTGATCATCACCTGGGGGCTGATTCATGAAATCCATAAAAGTTACTATTCTTGGAAAACAATACCCGCTTAAAGTGGAAGACCACGAAGAAGAATCTATGATCAGGATCTGCAAGTTTGTGGATGATCGCTTCAAGACCTATCGTCAGCAGTTGGTGAAGCAGCCGGAATCTACCGTAATGGTACTTGCTGCACTCAGTATTGCTGAGGAATTATTTGAAGTCCGAAATGCAAACAGTGAAATCGAAAACAGTGAAGAAGTACTGATGGAACGAGTAAACCACAGTTTAGAGCGGCTACTTACCGAGATCAAAGAATAACCAATCCCATAATTTCAGGAGTTCATTTTGGCTGATACTATCAGCATTTTTTTTGTAGGAGATATTGTAGGTGACCCCGGTATTGAGATGACCAACACTTTCCTCCCCAGCCTCATCAAGAAATACGAGGCAGATTTTGTGATCGCTAATGCAGAAAATTCACATGAAGGCTTTGGCACCAATCGCAGTATCATCAAGAATCTTATGAATCTTGGCGTAACCGTTGTTACCGGCGGTGACCATTCTTTCGATAAGTGGAAAGTGTTCGATTATATGCGTCAGAATGATCACATCCTCCGCCCTCTCAACTATCCCAAAGGTAATGCGGGATTGGGATTTAGCATCTTCCCCGTTCCAAATAAAGAACATATCAAAGTCGGGGTTTTGAATTTGCAGGGACGTACTTTTATGAAAGCTATTGACGACCCCTTCTTTGCTGCCGAGTGGGCACTTGAAAAAATCCGTGAAGAGACCAATATCATTTTTGTGGATTTCCATGCTGAAGCAACCGCAGAAAAGATCTCATTAGGCTGGCATATTGACGGCAAGGCCTCCGTCATGGTTGGCACACATACGCATGTTCAAACTAATGATGCCCGTATTTTACCCAAAGGACTTGGTTTCATCACCGATGCCGGTATGACCGGTTCTTTTGACTCTGTGATCGGGATGGACAAAAATGTTTCTATTAAACGATTTATGACCGGTGTTCATCAAAAATACAGAGCAGCTAAAGGTGATAATCAACTTTGTGGTGTGTTTGCCAAAGTAGATGTTGAAACCGGGAAATGCGTGCATATTGAACCTGTGACCTATCCCGGTCTTACCAATACAGAGGGTGGATGATGGATAATTCAAAGATCGTTCTCGAAGCTAAAGATCTGCACAAAAGTTTCCCCGGCGGCCCGGATAAGGATGAGCTCCACGTTTTACAGGGCATGAATTTAGAGATCTCGAAGGGAAGTTTTACCTCCATCATCGGCTCAAGTGGAAGCGGTAAAAGTACGTTATTGCATATTCTTGGTGGTCTCGATCGTGCCGACAAGGGCGATGTATTCTGGGATGGCAAGAACATCACCACCTACAAAAGTGATGATCTGGCTGAATTCCGAAATAGCTATATAGGGTTTGTATTCCAGTTCCATCACCTGCTGCCCGAGTTTACTGCACTTGAAAACGTGGCCATGCCCGGGTTGATCGCCGGCACCGAATCAAAGGAAGCTTATAAGCGTGCTGAAGAATTGCTTGGCCTTTTTGGAGTTGAAGGCAGAAAAAGCCACCGGCCCACACAGCTATCCGGAGGTGAGCAGCAGCGGGTTTCTATGGCGCGGGCCCTTATGAATAATCCCCGTATCATTTTAGCCGATGAACCTACAGGAAACCTAGACCAGGACAATACCAATATCATTCTCGACCTTTTATTTGAGCTCAGAGAAGCCATGGGAGTCTCTGTTCTGCTCATTACACATGAAAAAGAAATTGCACAACGCTCAGATCGAATATTAGAACTTAAAAAAGGGGTTTTAGAAACAGTTTAGAGTTTTGGTAAGTCCCAAAACAGTCCTATTTTCTGAACCTAAAAATCACAGTTATTTTAATTAAATAAATATGTCTAAAAGGCTTTCAAAAGAAGAATTAGAATCCGATCCGCTACTGGAGAATTATAAACGTGCCGCAGATTACTATGTAGCAAACAAATCCCAAATCATAACCATTGCCCTGGCTCTGATTATAGTTATCGGAGGCTTTTTTGGCTATAAGTATTACTCCTCTGTCCAAGAAGATCAGGCTCAGGAACTACTGGCGGTTGCAGAAACTGCCTATGCCCAGGGAAATTATGAAGAAGCGCTTTATGGAAACGATTTTGAATTAACCTATGGATTCGATCAGATCGCCGAGGAATTCCCATGGACGAATGCAGGCAACCTCGCAAATTATTATGCAGCTGTTTCAAGTTTCGAACTTGGCGATGTTGATAATGCACTTATGTATATGGAGGAGTTTGAAGTGCCTGATGGTATCCTTGGTGTTGGCCCCCTAACCTTCCATGCCAAGCTCTACCTGGCTAAGGAGAACTATACTGCAGCAGCAGAAAAATTTATGCAGGCAGCTGAATGGAATGAAAATGAGGTAACCACTCCCTCCAATCTATATGAAGCCGCACAAGCTTATTATAAAGCTGAGAACTACGAACGTGCAAGAGAATTGGTTAACCGGGTGATCAATGAGTATCCTGAAAGCACCAAACTGGCTGAGTCTCAGCGCCTGAAGGGAATGCTTGCTGCACAATAAGTATCGACCAATTTATTGATCTAAATGAAAAGGCCTCGATCGAGGCTTTTTTTATTTGAGTTCATTTTTTGACCGAGGTTATATACGAGACAAATCAGACAGAATTGCGATGAACCGATTTGGGAATAGCGAATCACGAAATCCTCTAATGAGAAGTCCTGAAGGACTTCGCTGAGGTACCGGAAGACAGGATATCCCCTGGTACTATTGTTGCTAATGTTTACTTCTATTCCAACACACAAGTATCGATCCAATCAGAATCGTGATCTAAATAAATCGTCCATCGCTAATCGGTCTTTCGCAAATCAAACACAACTGCGATCCCTACAATCAGTGAAATCCCAAAATCCCACAAATCTGTGATCACATATTACGCCGATACTGCCCGCCCACTTCATACAAAGCGTGGGAGATCTGTCCCAGTGAAGCCACCTTCACCGTTTCCATTAATTCCTCAAAGAGATTGCCGTTGTTACGGGCTACATCCTTAAGCCGTTCGATGGCTTTGTCAGCATCTTTTTCGTTGCGTTTCCAGAACTGCTCCAGGTTTTCGATCTGCTGTCGCTTTTCTTCTTCTGTTGAACGGATCAGGTCGATCGTTTTTTGCTCCTCTTCCCCGGCTTTATCATTCAGGAACGTGTTTACACCAACGATCGGTAATTCACCACTGTGCTTTTTGGACTCATAGTACAATGATTCATCCTGTATCTTCCCGCGCTGATACATGCTTTCCATAGCGCCCAAAACACCGCCGCGCTCAGTAATGCGATCAAACTCGGTAAGAATGGCTTCTTCCACCAGATCAGTCAGTTCCTCGATGAAGTAAGAACCCTGATTGATGTTCTCATTCTTCGCCGTTCCCATCTCTTTGTTGATGATCATCTGAATGGCAAGTGCACGACGTACAGACTCCTCAGTCGGAGTGGTAATTGCTTCATCATAAGCATTGGTGTGCAGGGAGTTACAGTTGTCATAGATCGCCAATAGCGCTTGCAGTGTAGTACGGATATCATTGAACTGAATTTCCTGTGCATGCAGGGAACGGCCACTGGTTTGAATGTGGTATTTCAGCTTCTGAGAACGCTTACTGCCTTCATACTTGTTCTTCATTGCTACCGCCCAAATGCGCCGGGCTACACGACCGATAACCGCATATTCCGGATCCAAACCATTACTGAAAAAGAACGACAGGTTATGGGCGAAATCATCTACATCAAGCCCTCGTGCCAAATAGTACTCCACAAAGGTAAATCCATTAGCCAGCGTAAAGGCTGCCTGTGTGATTGGATTGGCCCCGGCCTCTGCAATGTGATAACCTGAAATTGAAACAGAGTAGTAATTTCGCACTTTATGCTCGGTAAAATAAGTTTGAATATCGCCCATCATCTTCAGGGCAAATTCGGTCGAGAAAATACAGGTGTTTTGAGCCTGATCTTCTTTCAGAATATCGGCCTGAACGGTTCCTCGTACCACGGAAACCGTTTCTTCTTTGATCTTATTATAGGTTTTTTCTGGAAGTAATTGATCTCCGGGAATTCCTAAAGTCGCTAACCCAAATTCATCGCTTGCGGCCGGGATTTCACTTCCATATTCAGGCTGCTTAACCCCGCGCTCTTTGAAATAAGTTTTGATCTTTTTCTGAGCTTCCTCCCATTTCCCTTCACTCTTGAGATAGCGCTCCACTTCCTGATCGATGGCCGTGTTCATAAACATCGCCAGTATCATCGGCGCCGGACCGTTGATGGTCATGGAAACCGAAGTTTTAGGGGAAATAAGCTCAAAACCGGAATACAGTTTCTTCATGTCATCCAGCGTACAGATGCTAACACCGGAGTTCCCGATCTTTCCGTAAATATCAGGCCGGTAACCGGGGTCTTCGCCATACAGCGTTACTGAATCAAAAGCAGTTGAAAGTCGGGCCGCAGGCATGCCTTCACTTACATAATGGAATCGCTTATTGGTACGCTCAGGCGTTCCTTCGCCGGCAAACATCCGGGTTGGATCTTCACCCTCCCGCTTAAATGGAAATACTCCTGCCGTATATGGGAAATATCCCGGCAGATTTTCTTTGAGGGCAAACTTAAGCTGGTCGCCTTTGCTCTTGGTTTTAGGAAGGGCTACACGCGGTATTTTCAATCCACTCAAAGATTCCCGGTACAATTTATTCTTGAATATCTTATCGCGGATCTTAACTTCAAACTCATCCTGCTGATATTCTTCATACAGTTCATTCCATCCTTCTAAAATTCGCTTGGGAAGTACATCCAGCTTCGAAAGCCAGTGCTCGCGCATCCTGATGAGATTTTCCTTCATCACCGCTTTTTCATCCGGATTCCAGCTTTCAAGCTGATCGATGGTTCCGGAAACATGATCTAATTTGGAAGCAGCGTCCACCTGTTCCTCTACCCACTCATGATAGCTGCGAACGGTTTCGGAGATCTCAGACAGATAGCGAACTCTTTTTCCGGGGATGATCGCTTGCGCCTGAATATCTTCGGCCGGCTCAGGATTGTTATACAATTTCGTTTCCCAGCCAATCTCGTAGCGATCGTTTATCTTATCGACCAATGCCTTGAACAAACGGTTCACCCCTTCATCATTGAACTGAGCGGCAATGGTTGGATAAACCGGCATATCTTCCTGCTTGGCGTGCCATGAGCCTGTATTTCGGATCATTTGCTTGCGGATATCTCTGAGTGCATCCAGTGAGCCTTTCTTTTCAAATTTGTTCAGTACCACCAACTCCGCCAGGTCCAGCATATTGATCTTCTCAAGCTGAGTTGCGGCTCCATATTCGCTGGTCATCACGTACACCGGGATATCCGTGTATTCCACGATCTCCGTTCCGCTCTGACCAATACCGGATGTTTCCACGATAATCAGATCAAATCCGGCAGCCTTGTACAATTCAATGGCTCCGAGCAACCCTTTACTTGTAGATCGGTTGGAAGCTCGTGTCGCCATACTGCGCATAAACACACGCTCGGTATCAATGCTGTTCATGCGGATGCGGTCACCAAGCAACGCTCCACCTGTTTTGATCTTAGACGGATCTACTGAAATGATACCAATGGTCAGGTCTTCAAATTCGGTTAAAAAGCGGCGGACCAATTCATCCGTCAGCGAGCTCTTTCCGGCTCCCCCTGTACCGGTTATCCCTAGCAGCGGGATGGTTTTTGTGCCGATTTTAATTTCGTTGCCCTTACCATCCAGCAATTTCCCTTCTTTGTAGGAAAGCACATCTTCTTTTTCATTTTCAATGGCCGTAAGGGAACGCGCCAGAGCAATAGTGTCTTTCCTGGCTACTTTTTTGTAATCCGGTTTGGCTATTGAAACAGGATCATAATCACATTCCTTCAGCATGAAGTTGATCATGCCCTGAAGGCCCATTTTACTTCCGTCTTCTACAGAAAAAATGCGGGTCACTCCTGCTTTGTGAAGATCTTCAATTTCATCTCCCACGATCACACCGCCGCCGCCGCCAAATACTTTAACGTGCCCGGCACCATGCTCTTCCAAAAGCTCTATCATGTATTTGAAATACTCCATATGTCCGCCCTGGTACGAACTGATAGCAATCCCCTGGGCATCTTCCTGTATGGCGCAATTCACTATCTCGTGCACCGAACGGTTGTGCCCCAAATGGATCACTTCGGCCCCGCTGCTCTGCAAAATACGCCGCATAATGTTAATACTGGCATCATGACCGTCAAAAAGACTGGCAGCCGTTACAAAGCGAATTTTATGCTTCGACTGATACGGTTCCTGAACAGCATTTCCCTTATTGGATGAAGGTGATTCCTTTTTAGAAGATGTTTTTTTCGTTTCTACCGACATAATTGAATTTCTTGATGTTTTGGAAGCGGTTCCATAAGATAACGATTTGTGAAGGGATTTTCGATGTTCGTTTACGTTGTTTTAAGAAACATTAAGGACGCATTGCAATGCATCCTTACTGTTCAAAACTTATTACGGCATTTCTTCAGACGAATCCAGTTTAAGATTTTTATATACCAGCGTTCTGTGTGGGAAAGGAATTTCAATTCCTTCTTTATCAAACCTTTTTTTTATGCTTTCAAGCAGATCGCAGCCCATAACAAAAGCATCAGGGGGATTTACAGCCCAGCTCCACGCTCGTAGGTTAACCGATGATTCACCCATCATAATCACCCGAACAGGTACTATTTCTTCTCCCTCTTCAATTTGCTCTTCCGTTCGGTTGTCCACAAAGAGCGGGTGTTTCAGGATCTCATCTTTCATGATGGACTTTGCAAGATCAATATCCGAATCGTAGCTGATGCCCATTTCGATCCACTTACAGATCTTATTGTCTTCGTAGTTTGAATTAATAACCACTTCATTACTAATCACTGAATTTGGGATAATGATCCTCTTGTTCTCAAAATTCCGAATAACCGTATGGCGAAGGTTGATGTCTTCCACCACGCCACTCAGATCCGTTCTGACCTGGATGCGATCTCCAATTCTGTACGGTTTAAACATAACGATGAATAAACCACCGATCACATTCGCCAATGCGGCTTGTGATGCAAAACCGATGGCAATGGCAAACAATCCGGCACCGGCAAGCAACGAAGCTGCGATCACTCTTAGCTGTGGGATCATATAGATCGCAAAGCTGATACCTGTAAGGTAAATAAGTACACTGACGGAACGTTTGAAAAATACAAGGTTTGTGACATCATCATTATCTTCTATCTCACGATTTTTTTTGATCATTACATTAATGATCCTCGAGGTTATAGAAGCAACGATAATGGTCAACAGAATGATGAAACCTATTAAAATAGGCAGATGCCAAACATCATTTATATATGGACTTATTAATTCACTCATAGTTATTCAAATGTAACATTTACCTCAGAAATAAATCCTTCCTGAACATTGATATTTCTTTGTACATAATATTTTTCGGGACTTTGGTAAGGAGAAACGGAACCGGTATCCCATCTTTGATTATCGTTTTCATCCCTGAATAAGATCAACGTATAGGAAACAGGTGGAAGTTCGGGTATAATTGTAGCTGTACTAAAGCCGGTAAATTCGACTTCTTCTCCATTTGGATCTATAACCCTTGCATAATAAGTGTCAGAAGAATCCGCATTTTCAATGTTTATCTCGATTTCGCCGTACTCCGTTGAATCCCAGACTTCCGGTTCATACATACTCCTTCTTTGGGTAACCGGGTTCCAAACCAAAAACTGATAATTAACACCTTCAATCCATTCCTGCTGTGGGCTTATCTTAAGTTTATTTTGTACGATTGAGATCTCAGGCCAGTCATCAAAGTCCACATCTCCTTCGATTACAATAACAGAATCCGTGATCTCACTTTCTGAAATAGGGGCTGCATAGGTCACTACAAATTCATCGGTTTGTGAAAGTCCGTTTTGGCCATTTGCTGAAATGATACGCTGCAAGGTGGTATCTTCCTGTGATGTTCCGGTAAAACTAAACATGGCAGAGTCGGGTTCATTCCCTTCCAGATCGGTAATACCTTTTACTTTTGTGCTGTAAGCCACTTCCTCCAGTAACGGTTCGCTACTTTGGGCAAACAGAACAAATTGTTCCCTGGGAGAAACATAAAGTGGAAAGGCTGAGGAATAAGTATTTCCTAAAGAGTCAAAAACCTGAATGGAAGTGCTGTCGGTTAATTGGATGGATTCGCTGAATCTGAACCTCATTCTATTTTGTGAGAATAATCCCACTCCTTGCAAAACGGGTTTCGTGGTATCTTTGCGAACGGTATAGATCACATCCAGGGTATCCCTCCCCTCTTTCTCTAAATTGATAAATTCCTCATAAAAGGGATAAGCCGCCTCTATTTCCTGATCCCAGATCTTATTCCGGTTTCTGTCATCCACCAGCAGAGCCTTATATCTCCCTTCTGCTAAGTATGAAAAACTAAAACTGCCGGAAGTATCCGTTTGTGCCTGGTAGTTCGCTCTTTTAGTAAGATCAACAGGTTGACGATACAGGAGAATTCTTTGTTCATCCGCAGCTCGCCCGTTTTCAGCAAGGAGTACCTTACCTGATATCTCACCGCTATCGATCTCATCACCCGTGGAGATGGCTAACGTGATCGGGCTCGGGATTTTGTTGCTTCGCGTATCTGTGATCTCGGTCCCCAGCTTAATAATAATAGTAGTTGAATCCGGAAAAGATTCTTCGAACTCGATGAACATCTTCTTCCTTTTCCAGGAAATTTCATATTCAATACCAAGGTCAGGCTCAACTGTGATTGCACCTCTCACCGTTGATCGATTTATATACTCATCAAACTGAAACTCAAATATCCTTCCTTCAAAATTCGTTGTACCGATTTCGGGATCTGTGAATTCTAATACAGGTCCTTTACTATCTGAAGGCCCGCCAGTGGGTGCAATTGGAGTGGCGCAAGAAACCATAAATCCGGAAATAGCTAACACTAAAATGCGATATAACAAAGGTCTATTTTCCACGTAAATTGGTTATAATTAATAATTCACAAAACCTTAAATAATAAGGGGCCAAATTTCTTAATGGGTGCCAAGATAATCATAAATAAAGCCGGATTTCATCTCTTTTACCTTGCTGCTATCATTTTCCTTTCCGGCTGCCATGCTTATGTGCTTGATGATGCCCAACATGATTTGCGCTCTTCCTTTATCTCCGGAGATTATCAAGAATCTTCTAAATTATTGCAAGAGTTGGAGCAAAAAGAAATTTATAAATCCAAAGACGCCGTATTAAAAAATCTCGAAGCAGGATTGATCCATCACTTTGCCGGAAATTTTGACAGTAGCAGTATTTTCTTTGACAATGCAGAAATATTGATTGATGATGCTTACACAAAAAGCATAAGCAGGGGCTTTAAAGCCATGTTAGTGAATGACAATACTCTGGTTTATGATGGTGAACCTTATGAGGATATATACCTGAACGCATTTAAAAGTTTAAATTATGTACATCAAAATGATTGGGAAGGTGCGTTGGTGGAAACCAGGAGAATGGCTTTTAAGATGGAACAACTCGACATAAGATTGAAAGGTTTGGCTGAAGCATTTGCCAGAGAAGACACTACGGGAAGGGTAAAATGGGAATCAGGTAAAGTGAATATTCAGAACAGTGCCTTCAGTCATTACTTGGCGGCCATACTATATGCAAAGACAGGTAAACCTGATGATTCCCGTATTGAATTTGAGAAACTTGCCATAGCTCTCCGTGAGCAAGAAAAAATTAATAAAAGGAGCCCTGCGAAAATTACTGATCTTGAAAAAATAAGAAATCCCCATTCTTATAATGTGCTAATTACAGCCTTTTCAGGACAGGCTCCAATTAAAAAACAGGAAGATTTCAGGCTCTGGCTAAACGGAGAGAATGATAATAGCTTCTATGTAAAATTTTCGCTTTCCAAAATAGACCTATATAGATCCCGGGTTCAAAATATTCGTATTGTAAATGATTCATTGCAAAGATCCGATTTGGAGCTTATAGAAGAAATGGATGTTGTATCTGCGGAAGTTTATAAAGCAAAAATTCCGATCATTTATACCCGTTCATTGCTCAGAGCCACAATTAAAGCAACAGGATCATCCTACTTAGCTTCCTCAGTGCGTGATAAAAATAAGGGAATGGGGTTACTGGTTGATGTTTTAGGAATTTTAGGGCAGGAAAGTTCGGAGAAAGCGGATCTCAGAGGCTGGCAAACCATGCCCGGTAAAGCCTGGATGAATGTGATCAATTTACCAACTGGCATCAATGAGATAGAGATCCAGTATCTATCAGCTTCAGGCTCCATACTTTACTCAGAAAAGAGAACCATTGAAATTACAGAACAAACCAAATTGGGGCTCATTGAATCAATTTATTCTTATTAAAATCATAAAACTTAAACACCACCATTATGAAATACGCAATCCTATCTACTCTCCTATTCGGACTTCTGATATCAGGATGCCGGCCTACAAACAAAATAAACCGAATCAATCCTTCTGAAACTACCGATCTTTCAGGCAGATGGAATGATACTGACGCTCGGATGGTATCAGAGGAAATGATCTCTGATGCACTTACCAAACCGTGGCTCAACCAGCATAACCGCCAACATCAGCAATCTCCGGTCGTGATCGTAGGTAATGTCCGAAATGAAAGCATGGAACACATTGATACTGAAGTCATCACAAAAGAAATGGAGCGTGCCTTCGTTAATTCCGGCTCTGTAAATGTGGTGGCCAGTAGTGATGAAAGACAAGACATCCGTCAGGAAAGACTTGAACAACAAGAATTCGCCTCTCTGGAAACGATGAAAGAAATGGCCCGGGAATTGGGTGCCGATTTTATGCTCATTGGTAATATAAGCTCTGTTGTTGATGAGACCCCTGACCGGCGTACCTTAGCTGTTTTTTATACCGTTAATCTGGAACTGGTTAATGTTGAGACCAATCAAAAGGTCTGGATCGGAAATAAAAAGATCAAAAAACTGATCGAAAGAAGAAATTACAGGGGTTAGATCTTTTTTTCTTTAGGCTTTCTGATTCTCAGAAAGCCTTTTTATTTTATATCCATGATTTTAAAAAACCCCGCACTGTACACCGACCTTTACGAATTGACGATGGCGCAAGGATATTTTCTTTCCGGACGCCACCAGCAAACAGCAAATTTTGATTATTTCTTTCGCAGCCTCCCCTTCGATGGCGGGTATGTAGTATTTGCAGGACTGGGAGACTTACTTGAGATCATCCGGAATTTTCGCTTTCACCCCGAAGAACTGGAATATTTACATTCCAAGGGATTCAAAAAAGAGTTTCTCAGTTTCCTGGAGGATTTCGAATTTAGGGGGGGCATCTATTCTGTAAGAGAAGGTGAGATCGTATTTCCGAATGAACCAATTTTACGGGTTGAAGGAACCATTGTTGAAGCGCAGATCCTCGAAACGGTACTGCTTAACACCTTGAACTTTGCTTCTCTGATCGCCACCAAAGCCTCCCGCATAAAACAAGCGGCAGGAGACCATGCCGTCGTGGACTTCGGACTTCGAAGAGCTCAGGGGCTTGGCGGACTTCAAGCTTCTAAGGCTTCATTCATCGGCGGGTTTCAGGGGACTTCCAATGTGCTGGCGGGCAAAATGGATGACATCCCCATAAATGGGACTATGGCTCACTCCTGGATACAATCTTTTGAAGATGAGCTGACCGCTTTCCGAACCTATGCCGAACATTATCCCGATTCCTCCATCCTGCTTGTTGATACGTACAGCACTCTGAAAAAAGGAGTTCCAAATGCAATCAAAGTGGCAAAAGAACTGGAGGAGAAAGGCCATAAACTCGTTGGAATCCGCTTAGACAGTGGTGACCTGTCCTATTTTGCCCGAAATAGCCGGAAAATGCTGAATGATGCCGGGTTAGATTATGTAAAAATAGCCGTTTCTAACCAATTAGATGAACATTTAATCAAAAGCTTGCTTGATCAGGGGGCCCCGATCGACCTTTTCGGTGTGGGTACAAAGTTAGTTACCGCTTACGATGATCCGGCGCTGGACGGTGTGTATAAGCTCAGTTCCATTAACGGGAAACCAACGATTAAGATCTCAGAAAATGAAGAGAAAGTAACCCTGCCGGATTCAAAAAAGATTATTCGGTATTTTAATAAAGATGACTCTTTTTACAGTGACGGTATTGCATTGGATGATGAAGAAAATCCTGCCGTCATCTATCATCCATATATAGCACATCGCTCTACAATAGTATCACAACTGAAAGGTGAAGAACTATTGCATAATGTGGTAAATAAAGGTAAGATAACAATCGACATCCCATCTGTTCAGGAAAGTGCAGAATATGCCAGGATGAGACTCTCGAAACTAAATGACGAGCATAAGCGCTTTGATAATCCCCATGTTTATAAAGTAGGCTTAAGCAAGAGATTACGAGAATTAAAAATGGAACTTATTCAAAAAGCATAATTCAATGAAAGCTTTACTTATTGTTGACGTTCAAAATGATTTCTGTCCCGGAGGAGCACTCGCGGTTCCCGGTGGTGATGAAGTCATCAAGCCAATTAATAACCTTATGGATGATTTTGATTGCGTTGTACAGACCCAGGATTGGCATCCTGAGGATCATCGCTCTTTTGCTTCTAATCACTCCAATAAAGAACCATTCGGAACCATTGAGATGGAATATGGGGAACAAGTCCTCTGGCCCGATCACTGTGTACAAGGCACCCAGGGGGCTGAATTTCATCCCGACCTAAGAACCAAGCCCTCACAACTGGTCCTACGGAAAGGGTTCAGAAAAGGGATTGATTCTTATTCTGCCTTTTTTGAGAACGACCACCATACCGTAACCGGATTGCACGGATATTTTCAGGCACGGGGTGTGAACGAACTTTTTGTTACGGGTTTGGCTACCGACTTCTGCGTGAAATGGACCGTGCTTGATGCCCTCAAGCTTGGGTATAAGGTTACTTTAGTGGAAGATGCCGTGCGTGGCATTAACATGGATGGCTCCGTTAAATCCGCTTTAAAGGAGATGAAAGACGCCGGCGTAACTCTGAAGAATGCCAATCAAATCTCAGGATAATAGTGCCCTCCTCTTCTCATTTTGATTTTTGTGTTTTAGGTGCCGGAATAGCCGGACTTTCTATCGCGGGAGAGCTGCTTAGCCGGGGAGTAACCGTCTGTTTGCTCGATACCGGAGATATTGCATCAGGCGCATCGGGAACACCCCTTGGAATGGTTAACCCTGCAACGGGACGGTTTGGAACTCCGGTCTGGAATGCTGACTCCTGCTTGACTTCCATTGTGGCTGATCTTGAACATATTCAAGAACAAACACCGGTTCAATTCTACAGGAAAACCGGGATCTTACGTCCGGCCCAGGATAAAAAGATGGCTTCCCGGATGAAGGAAAATGCTCACCCAAACAACTGGCCTGAAGGCTGGTGTAAATGGCTGGAGAAAGATGAAATTTATTCTATAAATCCCGATCTGAATTGTGTGGGTGGCGGTATGTGGCTCCCCAAAGGGCTCACCGTAAATGTAGAATTATATCTGCGAAGTAAGGCGAACCATCTTAAACAAAAAGGGCTGAAGTTATTTACCAATGCGGATTATTCCGTGAATTATGATGAAGCTCCTTTCAACGTATCATTAATGAATAAAGAACTGTATGCCGAACATCTGATCTATGCTACTGGATCTGAAACCAAAGCTTTGGAACCCTGGAATTATTTACCTCTTCATCAAATCAAAGGGCAGCTTGCGGTTTTTGAATCTACCAAAGCCGGGGATTTTGATTACTCCATTTCAGCCCTTGGGTACATTGCTTCCATTTCAAAAACTGAATTTATTGCGGGCAGTACCTATGAGCATAATTTTGATTATACCGAACCTGACAAAGAGGGCTTTGATTATCTAACACAACGATTAGGCAAGGTATATCCACCTCTATTCAAAGATGCGGTACTTATTGATCAGTGGGCTGGAGTAAGAGCCTCAACACCAAACCGAAAACCCATTATAGGTTCCCACTCCAAATTAAAACAGATTCATGTATTTACCGGATTAGGCTCTAAAGGCTTAATCTATGGAAATTATTTGAGCTCCCTGCTCTCCAATTATATTCTTGATGGTACTTCATTGCCTGATGAAGTTTCAATTGCCCGTTTTTAATTCCTCTGCTTTCTTAACATATCCTTTCTCATTTATGTATGTCCTGCTCAAAAGTTGGTACTTATCCAGCTCATAAATTCTTTTCAAGATATATTTCTTTTTCTTTGGAGCTTTCTTGGATTCATATATTCGCTTTACTTTTAGCCAGGCTTTCAACTCATCCTCATTATCACCGTTCCAGGTAGCTGCAAAAAGTCTGTCAACTTCATCTTTGTATGTATCAGATGAATATTTTTGGCTATTCGGGTCATAGCGTAGCTTAATGGCAAAGAAATGATCAATCCAAAGATCTCGTAAATAGCAAAGCTCATTGTCCGGGTGTTTTTATATTTCCCGAACAACAAGCTCTGCTTATGAAAAATTCAGTATAGGTAAACGGGATCAGAAACGAAGTACGAGTCCACTCCAGGCTACACCGGCTGATGATCCATTGTTCGCTGAATTGGCAACTGTTGAAGCACCTACGGTAAACTCCAGGAAGTTGAAATCAAGCCCAATTCCTGCTGAATACGCTGCTGAACCATATCCTCCGATCTTTGTTCCCGCTCTTAAAGGAATAAAGCCAAAAAACCTGTATTGAGCGCCCAAGGTAAGAACGCTGCGCTTTGAGTTGATCCCGTTGTTATTGAATCCAACGCCATAATCGAGTGCAACCAAGAGCTTATTCATCGCAAGTGAAGCCCCAAAATTATACATCGATGGTAAATTATATTTAACGGCATCTATCTCTTCGCTATCAAAATTACCGTACACATCATTTTGCAGACTGTCAGAAAGATTATCAAAGAAATCACCGAATGAATCTTCATTTTGAGCTCCCTCATAGGTGAATTCTCCATCCGCATAACTATTTGATGCAGACTGGTCATAACTGAGAGATCCAAGATCTGTGATCGACATAGATAGTCGAAGGGTCTTATTCGCATTCATAAATAATGGTACAGGTAATGAAGAAACATCCATTTCGAGTGTAGCTCCCATATCCACGCCAAAACCGGTGGCTTGAGCTTCACCGACATCCTCACCTTCATAATCCACATAATCTTTAAATGCAGCATCCGGATCGTCATTATAAGCTACTTCGTAAGCCTGAAGCTGCTGAGAAAGCTCACCGATGGTTTGCAGGGTGTAACTGAATTGATGATTGATAGTAAATGGGGAAGACTGATTGCCCCTCGTCATTTGTAGAGTAGAATTGAAATCCATGTCAGCGGTATAAATACCGTATAAATACTTCGGGGCAATTCCGGCAAAGAGTTTAATATCTTTGGCAAACAAAAGATTTGGAAGGTTCATTATATGACGTGCATACCCAACGGAAATCTCAGCAAACGCTACGGTATTTGAGCTGAAGTTGATGGGCGTCGGATCGGAAAATTTATCAGCATCTAATCCATAGGTCAATAATTCAGCCATTCCTTTATTAATGGAGAAATCTTCGGTAACCCGTACTCTGGAGGCTAAACTGAATGCCTGTTTTGAACGTCTGTGAGAGATTCCCAAAGGAGCTACACTAACCGTGGCCGCCATTTGGCGCCTGTTAAATGAACTTTCACCAAACCAATCATTAAGCATGTTGGTTCTGGTATCGCCGGCTATCAGCTGACCGGTAGTCAGGTATTTATTATAAACCGCAATATTTGCCAAACTACCTCCTGCTCTTGCTCCTACATGGGCAAAACCAATGGTCGTTTTGGGTCGGTGAATATCCAGCATCAGGTTGGCCGGGTTAATAAAGTTGGCATGGTATCCGTCCATATATGCGGTTCCTCCACCTCCCATTCCAAGAGATTGAGCACTGAAATGACGTGATTGTGCCAATGCTGTTGTTGCTGAAACCCCAAAAATGAGAATAAGGAATAGTATGTTCTTTTTCATGAAATTGTTATTAGCCAGATTCTTCATTTTAGTTTACCTCCGATTCGATGGTGAAATCAGCATTAACTGAGATAGTTAAAAAATCAGTTGTGCGAATTTTCACTTCATTGCCGCTTCCATCACCGCTGGTGTCGGTACTGATTAAACCGGCGGATATCTCAAGGTACCTTGTTTTATACAACTGCCTCAGCTGACCTTGGTTTAATGAGATCATCATCGTGCGGTCATTTGCAGGACTGTTCACAAATCCATTGGCATCAACTCCTGCTGCTTCAAGGCGATCAATGGAAAGGGTCTCAAAGGCATTGTACAAGGAATCAAGGAAAGTGATCTCTATATCTACATTCATAGGCAATCCATTATCATAGTTAACCATCAGCTTTCCATCCGTTATCGTAGTTCTATCTCCGTTATCAGGTGATGGTAAGTAGCTGAGATCTTGATCTGTAGTATCCCTAAAGGTGGCTGTTTCCATGGTTCTGAAAGCGAGCGGCAGATTTACGCTGATCACAGGATTGAATTCTACCGGGGTAGTTAATGAACCTTCTACATTTCTTTCATTTACAGCGGCTTTACCTATGAACCGGATCTCACTTGGCAGGTTATTAAGGAATACATCTACATTCGTATTAGTCTCGTCAAAAGTAACGGAACCGGAGTTTGATGAAGGATCGATCTCAAATTTAATGAGGTTCTCCATTGGGATATCCGTTCCATTTTTCTGCAAACCGGAAACAGCTGAAGTGACTTCATACTGACTCCCCTGATCTCCGTTAAGATATATTTGTTCGCCTTTGCCATTCACTCCCAAAAAAGCACCATAGATGGTTGTGGGAACCCCAAGGGTTGTAGTGTAATTGATACTTAACGTGGGTTCGGTGAATTCGAGCCCCTCCAGTTTTTTTGAAAGATCGTTTAGTCCGTCAATTTCAGTAAGCTCTACTTCACTCTCATTGAATACATCTAACTGATCAATCCCGTTATTTGCGTCATCATCACTAAGTAATACCGTCTCTGGAACGATGAACCCAAAAGCCTCTTCAATTACAAGATTGTTGATAGCAACTGATGAGGATATCCCATTGTTCTCGGTGATAACCCGTGCTTCTGCTCCGGAGCCCGTTTGGATATTCTCGGTTTGGGCTACAATGTTATACTCAATCTGATTGTTATTGGCATATATGCGGTTTCCTGAAAGGTCAAACTGACGAGCCGAAACATTTCCGTTCCTGGGAATAGCAGTAGATCCGTCATATTCAATGATCAAAGAATCTGCTACTCCAAAAGGTGCTTTTCGTATGCCGGGAAATGAGATTACCATTTGCTCTACGGTAATATCAATGCTGTTGATGATCTCAGCGATTTCAAGGTCTCCGGATTCAAGCAGTACATAATGGCCCGGATCGGAAAAAATGAATTCAGAATCATCAAAATTGGTAACACTATTGGAATTAAAATCTTGTGACTCCACAACGGCTTTAACTTGGGAGGCAAAAAGGTTTACCCCTTCAGCACTTTCGACAATAAAATTATTTGGATCTGCTTTCATGGACTGAGCCTTCCATTCTAAAGACACATCCAAATTTATATTCTCAAGTACATCTCCCTCAGAGAAATTGAATAAGCCGGATACCGTTTTTCCATGACCTACGGTATTTATCGTAATCGATCGAACCTTAGTATTACCCGACTTCAGGTCTAAGTAAATTTTATCAATATCAAATCCAAGGTTATTGGTAACCGTCATCTGAAGAGATCCGCTCTTTATTGTTGCACTTACAAAATAATCAGCATTACTCCCGATATCTATATTGTGGGGAGTGGTTTTTCCGATAGAAGCAGGTAAAGGAGCACTTTTAGGATAAGCAGCCGGATTATACCCGGTTAATTGGTTAAAGGTAGCAGAACCCAAATTACCACCAGATGAAAAACTTCCCAGTTCGATCTCTCCCACCTTCGAGTTAAATGAAGATGGATCAACGTTCACTTCAGGAATAGCATCGTTCAGATCTCCAAGATCAAAATCCTGTTCGTTCACAAGGGAGATGAAATTTTCACCATCCACAGAAAATAAAGAATCAAAATCTGCACTGGTGGTATCGATCAGTACATTATCTCCCTCCCCCATGAATTGAAATGTTTTATCGTAAAGTATAGGAGCTTCTACTCTGTGGGAAATCTTGAAATCAGGTTTGCCAGGAATTTCACATGCCGTGAACATGACTCCTATTATCAGCCACGTAAAAAAGTTTTTATAGTTTTTCATTACCTAATGAGTGTTGTTTATGAAAGTTTATAAGAATATGCCCGAAGGAACACTCCCCATTATTTTAAACAAGCTATGAAACTGAATCCTAAATTTAAATTAAGAATGTTACATCCTAATAAAAACCCCTTAATATGGAGTGTTTCGGTTCATGATTAATTAATACTAACGCGTTTACCGGTTGAAATATAAACTGAAAACATTTAACGACCGAAGACGGCAGACCGCTATCTTAACTGAAAATAGATAAACAACGGTTCTCTGTCCCCCGGTCAGAGGATAAATACAGATTCACAGACGTATTTTAAACTGGTAAACAAGTTAATACTAGTGTCATATTCAGTTGTCGGGTAGAATAGCAGTTGGTGGTCAACTTTTGCCAATCCGAATAGGGAAATATTGTGATTTGGCTATTGGAATCGAAGTATAATCTGCGACAAGGGGTTGCAACCCCTTGCCGACATTTCATAAATGACTCAACACTATTCCATTTTCAGCAAAAACTCACTTTTCTAAAATAAAAGTAATCTTGTCTTAGGCTCACAATTCTCTGCATAATTCGGTATTTTTGGAGCTTCTATTTGAACGCCAAAATTAAATTTAATTATATACATGTCTGAACAGGAATTATCCCTCTCGGAACAGGAAGAAATTCGCCGGGAAAAACTCCAACAGCTTCGCGAACTCGGAGTTAACCCCTACCCTTATTCTTTTGAAGCAACTCACACTTCGAAACAAATTTTAGAGCATGAAGACAAACTGATCCGAGATGAGGACAATCCGGATACTGATACCGTTGTGATTGCAGGTCGGGTTATGACAAAGCGAGTTATGGGAAAAGCGGCTTTCTTTAATTTGCAGGATTCTGAAGGAACCATTCAGGTGTACATCAGACGTGACGATGTGGCTACTGAAGAGCTTGGTAATGACAATTACAATAAGGTCTTTAAGAAGCTGGTTGATATTGGTGATTTTGTTGGTATCAAAGGTTTTGTATTCAAGACAAGAACCGAAGAGACGACCGTGCATGCCGAAGAATTTCACTTCCTTTCCAAAACCATCCGGCCTATTCCAACTCCTAAAGAAGAGAAAACGGAAGATGGCGAAACCATCATCCATGATGCCTTCACCGATAAGGAGCAACGATACCGGATGCGCTATGTGGATTTGATCGTAAATCCTGAAGTGCGCAAAACCTTTCAGCAGCGTACCAAAATGGTACAGATGATACGCAATATCATGAATGAAAAGGGATATCTGGAAGTCGAGACCCCCATCCTTCAGCCGATATACGGTGGAGCGGCAGCCAAGCCTTTTGTAACGCACCACAATGCCCTCGATATGGATCTTTATCTTCGTATAGCAAATGAGCTGTACCTGAAGAGATTGATTGTTGGCGGGTATGATGGGGTGTATGAATTCTCCAAAGATTTCCGCAATGAGGGACTTTCCCGATTTCATAACCCGGAATTCACACAGGTTGAGTTATATGTGGCTTATAAGGATTATAACTGGATGATGAAGTTCACCGAAAACATGCTTGAGCAAGTTGCTCTTGAACTCCACGGATCCACAAAAGTACAGGTTGGAGAAAATGAGATCGATTTTAAAACTCCATGGCCGCGTATCCCATTGTTTGAAGCCATCGAGCAGGAAACCGGGAAAGACCTGTATGGCAAAGATCTAGATGAACTTCGCGCCATTGCCAAAGAACTGCATGTGGAAATTGATGAGTCGTTTGGCGCCGGCAAGATCATTGACGAGATCTTCGGAGAATTTGTGGAGGGAAAACTGGTACAACCTACCTTTATCATAGATTATCCTATAGAAATGAGTCCGCTTACCAAAAAACACCGATCCAAAGAGGGGCTGGTTGAACGTTTTGAGGCCATTTGCAATGGAAAAGAAATAGCCAATGCATATACTGAGTTGAACGACCCTATCGATCAGCGGGAGCGACTTGAAGAGCAGGCCAAACTCCGTGCTGACGGCGATGATGAAGCTATGACCATAGACGAAGATTTCATCCGCGCCCTTGAATACGGTATGCCCCCTACTGCCGGAATCGGGATCGGGATCGATCGCCTGGCTATGATCATAACCAACTCCGATTCTATCCGGGATGTACTTTTCTTCCCACAAATGAAACCGGAATAACGATGTTTGTTAATGGTATATTCGTTATTCGAAAACCAATGGACTTTATCCAAGCCTGTGCTTCGGGTAAATAATAACGACTGATGTCTCAAAAACCATTAACGGCCAACTAATAACGAATCCATGAAGTTTGAATGGTATCTTGCCCTTCGGTATTTCAAAGGCTCCCGAAAAAGCTCCGGGTTTCTTTCGTTCATAAAATATATGTCTATAGCCGGAATTGCCGTTGGCTCTGCAGGATTGCTGATCGCCCTTTCCATCGTTCATGGGTTTAAATCAACAATTAATGGCAAGATCATGGATTTTGCCCCTCACATCGCCATCAACACCTATACCCAACGACCCATAGCACGGGCCGATACGCTTTTCACTTATTTGGATCGCTATCCTAAGATCGAAAGCAAACAGATCGTGATACAGGGACAAGTGATGATACAAACCAAAGATCAGGTAACCGGAACATCCCTCAAAGGTGTGGATATTGAAAAACCTGAGTTTGGTGTGGGAAATTATATCACAGAAGGTGAATATAATCTAAAACAAGATTCAACCGGAATGCCAGGCATTGTTCTTGGCAGGCAATTGGCACAGCAGCTTGAAGCTGAGATCGGCTCCGTTATCACTGTTTATACGATTGAAGGCATCCCTTCCCTGGTGAATTCACCCGAGATCAAACAATTTCGGCTTGCCGGAATTTATGAGACCGGAATCGATCTGTTTGATGATGTGTTTGCCATGGTGGACCGAAATTATGCACGACAGCTTTTTAAATACCGGGACAATCAGGCTGATGCCATCGAGATCCGGCTCAAAGATAATTCTGAAATACTTGCCTTCCGGGATAAACTCGATGAGACTATCGTTTTCCCTTATTACAATCAAACCATTTATACCGTATTTGGTAATATCTTTGCCTGGGTTGAACTGCAGGAAAACATGATCCCCCTGGTTATCAGCGGCATGATCATTGTGGCTGCCTTTAACCTGATCGGTGCCATTTTGATGATGGTATTGGAGCGCACAAGAGATATCGGAATTCTAAAGACCATCGGCAGTAAATCAAAAACGATCCGGCGTATCTTTCTTATGGAAGGACTAATGGTCGCGGGTGTAGGGCTGATCATAGGTATTGCTATATCTTTACTTTTCTACTTCCTCCAGGTCAACTATCAGATCATTCCTCTTTCTCAGGAGAATTACTATATGAGTTATGCCCCGGTTGAACCCCACGCAATCGATTTCCTTATAGTTACCTTGGTAACCATTGTGCTTTCGGCACTTGCCTCCTGGTTCCCGGCCCGCGTTGCTGCTAATACTGATCCGGTTAAAGTAATCTCTTTTGGCAGATAACTGCACTTATTGATACTAAAATATTGGATAAAAGATGATAGATATTGGATCTTACCTATATATATATATATATCATCTCATTGGAAGCTAGGTCACAATAGTGAGTAAAAAATAAAGTGCATAAAAAAGCCCCCGACATATAAATATGGGGGCTTAAATCTCGCATCGATAAGATCAGTTAAGAACAGAATCCACATCTTCCCAAGCCATATCAAAGGCTTCTGCTACGTCTTTATAGACAATAGAGCCATTGGCAATATTCAATCCTTTAAGTAGCTCAGCATCATCTTTCAATGCCTGTTTCCAGCCTTTATTTGCAAGCGCTACAGCATATGGAAGTGTTACATTAGTGAGTCCCATTGTAGAAGTATAGGGAACTGCTCCAGGCATGTTAGCCACACAATAGTGAACTACATCTTCCACCATATATACGGGATCTTTATGTGTAGTGGGTTTGGATGTCTCGAAACAACCACCCTGATCGATGGCAACATCAACAAGCACCGTTCCCGGTCTCATTTCTTTAAGCATATCACGGGTAATCAAATGGGGAGCTTTTGCTCCGGGCTTCAGTACCGCGCCGATAATCATATCCACTTGTGGAAGCATTCTACGGATATTCGCTTCGGAGGAGAACATGGTAGTCACATTCTTTTCCATCACGTCATCAAGATATCTGAGACGAGGCATGTTTATATCCATGATCGTAGTTTTAGCTCCCATTCCCGCTGCGATCTTGGCTGCATTCACACCCACAACTCCACCACCAAGAACCAATACATTGGCAGGTGGTACACCGGGAATCCCTCCCATCAATACACCGCGGCCGCCTTTAGGTTTTTCCAGATAAACGGCTCCTTCCTGAGCCGCCATACGTCCTGCCACTTCACTCATCGGAATCAGGAGCGGTAATGAACGATCTGCTTTCTCCACTGTCTCATAAGCAATGGCAATACATTTGGAATCCACAACAGCTTTCGTTAGTGCTTCTTCGGCCGCAAAATGAAAATAGGTAAAGATCACCTGCCCCTCTCTCATGCGAGGATATTCCTCGGCGATAGGCTCCTTCACCTTCATGATCATTTCAGCTTTTTTCCATACTTCTTCTACGCCATCAATAATAGTGGCGCCTGCGTCAATATATTCCTGATTACTGAAGCCACTGCCAACGCCTGCATCGTTCTCAATTAACACTTCATGCCCATCACGCTTAAGCTGAACGACACCTCCGGGCTGAATAGCTACCCTGTTTTCATGGGTTTTGATCTCTTTAGGGACTCCAATAATCATGATATAATTTTTAAATTAAGCTGTTATTTTCGGGATGCCAAGGTAGGTAATTTTCGGGAAAACTGAATAGTGAATATTTGTTAATCCTGTTCTTTTTTAATTATGGGTTAAGGGGTTAAAAAAATTATTATTTTATTTTTTTACCTAAATTTATAACCCTGCTTTTCGGAATTAATCAAAGTGAAGTTATGACTATATATTTACATCGCATTCTTTATGCTTTTATCTGTTCTTTTTTAATTATTTCAGGATGTACTCCCGGTAAAAACATCATCTCTGATCAAAGGACTTCTCCGCCCACATCTTCCTCTGACAGCATGAAAGCCTATTCATCCGTAATAACAAAAGATGCCAAAACCGATGAGGGGCTATTCGATGTGCATTGGGTGGACGACAAATTATATTATGAGATTCCGGATTCTTTATTGAACCGTGAAATGCTGTTGGTGAGCCGTCTTGCACAAGTACCCACCGATTACTTTGGATTCTTTTCAGCAGGATCTAAAACAGCAGAACAGGTGATCACCTTCGAGCGGAAAAACGATAAGATCCTTATTCGCAAGCAGTCCTATAATGCGGTTGCCGCTGATACTTCACCGGTTTACAGATCTGTAAAGGCCAATAATTTTGCCCCTATCATTGCGGCTTTTCCAATTGAGACTATGGGGGAAGATTCTACCACTATAGTTATTGAAATGACCGATTTCTTTACTTCCGATACCGAAGCCATAAGCGGTGCTATCGGCTTTTTAAGACAACAGTATCAGGTTCGGCGACTGGATAGAGATCGAAGCTACATTGAATCAGCAAAAAGTTTTCCAGAGAATATTGAAGTCCGCCATGTACTAACCTATAATGCAGGTAATCCTCCCTCCGACGAACAAACTGCTACGCTTTCCATGATGATGAATCAGTCCATGGTACTTCTTCCCAAAGAACCAATGCGTCCACGATATGAGGATTACCGTGTGGGTTGGTTTGCCGTAAACCAAATTGACTATGGCTCTGATGCTCAGAAAGCTGAAGAGAAAAGTTATATCCGACGCTGGAGGCTTGAACCCAAAGACCCCGAAGCCTATTCCCGCGGTGAACTGGCAGAACCGGTTAAACCTATTGTCTATTATCTTGATCCTGCTACGCCAACCAAGTACGTGCCTTATATCAAACAAGGGGTTGAAGACTGGAATGAGGCTTTTGAAGAAGCCGGTTTCAAAAATGCTGTGATCGCTAAAGAAGCTCCGTCACCGGAAGAAGATCCGGACTGGAGCCCCGAAGACATTCGCTATTCCACCGTACGATGGGTGGCAAGTACGATCCGTAACGCCGTTGGGCCAAGCGTGAGTGATCCCCGAACCGGTGAGATCATTGAAAGTGACATCGTTTGGTATCACAACCACATGCGCTCCTATCGCAACCGGCTTATGATCGAGACCGGAGCTGCTAACCCTGCCGCAAGGAAACTTCAACTCGATGATGATTTGATCGGTGAAACCATGCGTCGTGTAATTTCTCACGAGATCGGCCATGCCATTGGATTACCGCACAACATGCAGTCAAGTGCTGCCTATCCGGTTGACTCACTCCGCTCCGGCAGCTTCACTCAGGAATTCGGTATTGCTACCACCATCATGGAGTATGCCCGCCAGAATTATATTGCCCAGCCCGGTGATGAGAACATCCGCTTCATCCGAAAAATAGGCCCTTATGATAAATATGCGGTTAATTGGGGCTATCGAGTCATCCCGGATGCCGAAACTCCTGAAAACGAAAAACCGGTACTTGATCAATGGATACTTGATAAAGCCGATGACCCGATCTACCGATTTGCTTCCTCCACCGGATACGATCCTTCTTCTCAAACAGAAGACCTTTCCAATGATCCCGTTCAAGCCAGTACATATGGACTCATGAATTTGAAGCGCGTAGTCCCTAACCTGATCGAATGGACTTCCACTCCGGGTGAAGGATATGACGATCTGGAAGAGATCTACGGCGAATTGATCGGACAGTGGTCTCGTTATGCGGGGCATGTTTCCACTAATATCGGAGGAATGTATCAGAGCCGTAAAAGCTCAGATCAGGAAGGTATGCTTTATACTCCGGTTCCTAAAGACTATCAACAAAAAGCCATGAGTTTCTTGAACAAACATGTATTTTCTACTCCTGATTGGCTGCTTGATAAAGAGATCCTTCGCCGTATTGAACATGCCGGTGCCCTTGACAGGGTTAAGAATTTACAATCAAGAATGCTCAATGACGTAATGGGAGCAGATGTAATGATGCGTCTTAATGAAACGCATACCTTTGACGGCGATGATGCTTATGCTCCGCTTGAAATGCTGGAAGATCTTCGTCGCGGTGTATGGAGTGAGATCTACGAAATGACGAGCATCGATCCCTATCGCAGAAACTTGCAGCGCGTTTATCTTGACAATATTAAAAGCCTTTTTACTACTGATGAAACCAGGAATTTCAGAGGTAGTGTAGATATCAAAAACTCTGACATCCGACCCTTTCTGAGGGTTGAATTAGGCCTGCTCCAAAATGATCTTGAGCGGGCACAGACCAGAATATCAGACGGCCTTACCAGGGCTCATATCGAGGACGCATTGTTCAGAATTGATGATATTTTGGATGCTGAAAACTAAAGTAACGTGAATTTGATATAAAGATCATTTGTTGAACGCGTTGAAGGATCATTTGGCAGCGAACAGCCTGTGTGAAAACTCGATATTTTTGAATGGGCCCGTTAATTTATTAGGAAAAAACCTCCAAGGATTTTAAATCCTTGGAGGTTTTGCTAAAGTGAACAGTTTTCTCTAATAAACGTAGCCCTGCTTTTTTAGCATAATACTTTTCACACAGGCAAGAATGCCCGAAATCCTATGGTTGGTCAGGAATCGAATACGGAAGTAATAGCCACCATTAGATTCCCGCCTCCATGGTAATGACCACAAGCATCCATTTTTATCCTTTTAGCTTAGTTCTTATCTCGAATGAACGTTAAAACCTGAGCCCGATTATTGATAGCTTGAAAAATGCCTGAAAAATCATCCCTGCGAAGCCAGGGATCTTAATTATTGCCAGTAATTCAATCATAGATACGTAAAAAACAATTAGATTTCGGGCATTCGCCGTGAAATGACCATATTGCCTATGATAAAACCTACTTTTTAATCGAACTCAGGTTTTAAGTAAAACAATATTACTCAAGAAAGTCTCTGCTAATCCGGAGGCTTTTTTATTTCAACTTTGCAGCTTTGAGAACCCCTTTCTGAGTAATCTTTATGTGCCCGTAAAGGAAAGGACCGCCAATAGATGCTATTTCAACCAACTCTCTTGCTTCCAGATACTCAAGAAGATTTTTAAGTTCAGTACGGTCCAATTCAAGTTCCTCAACCAGATCCTCAACCGCTATTTTTGTTTCAGGTATTAGGTCACTTTTTTCTGAAAGCAGGGATAAAAGCTGCTTTGCCCTATTGTTGAAATCTCCGCCTATCAGCATAATTATTTTTGGTGATATGATGGCTTAGAATCAGCATTTCACCTAAACAAAACGTTATGCCAGTGTTAAGCTATCATTAACATACATTCCTGTTGCCAAAGTAGATATTAATAGTTTTCTTAAAAGATCCTGATATCATTATAAGGAAAGATATATAACTGATAATTAATACTTTAAACAGAATATCTTTTCTTTTATTTTAGCTGAAAACACCGTACTATTTGTTGTTTTTTTAAATTAAAAGAGGCTTCATTTGAAGATCGTAATTATAGGTGCCGGCGAAATTGGATATGATCTCGCCAATGTATTGTCTACAGAAAAGCATGATGTAACTGTTTTGGATAGAGAGAAAGAGTCCCTTGCCAAGGTTTCTGATTCTTTAGATGTACTCCCCATTGAGGGCAACGCTACCTCCGTTAAAGATCTCGTTAAAGCAAATGTTGGGGATGCCGATATTCTTATTTCAGTTACAAGTATTGATGAGGTGAACATGATCTCAGGAATGCTCGGAAAACGGCTCGGTGCTAAAATGGTGATCGCCCGCATTCGAAGTGATGAATTCTCTGATAAAAATTCCCCCATCACCCCCTCCGATCTCGGCATTGACGTGATGATCCACCCGGAACTGAGTGCTGCCCAGGAGATCGCACAGTTACTGAAACGCTCCTCTGCCAGCGATGTAATCAATCTTGCTGACGATCGCATGCAGTTGATCGGAATACGGCTTGAGAAAAACTCGCCGCTTATTGGAAATAACTTACATGAATACGCTACCAAACATTCTGAATTAACGTTTCGTGTGGTGGCTATTGGCCGGCGCGGAAGAACCATTATTCCTGATGGTTCCATAAAACTCCAGAATTATGACCAGATTTTTATTCTTGCACAAACCAAAGACATCAACGCCATTATTAAAACGACCGGAAAAAAAGAAACAGAACTGAATACGGTTATGATAGCAGGCGGATCGGAAATGGGAGCCATGCTGGCTCGTATTCTTTGTGCCGATAAAACCAAGAACTGGTCGATAAAGCTTATCGAACCTATTTACAACAGAGCCGAAGAACTGGCTATTGAGATGAAGGAGGTCATGGTCTTACATGGTAATCCTACCGATCCTGATCTTTTGGTTACAGAAGGAATCAGTGACATGGATGCTTTTATAGCCGTTACGGATGATGAGGAATCCAATATCATCTCCTGCCTGATGGCCAAGCATCTGGAAGTCAAAAAAACGGTGGCTTTGGTTTCAAAACCCGATTTTATTCCTCTTGCTCAAACAATCGGATTAGATGCCGTGATCAATAAGAAAGTGGCTGCTTCTAATGAAATACATCGATATGTACGGCGAGGTAATGTAGTTTCGGTGACAGAACTCAGAGGTATAAAAGCAGAGGTGATAGAGCTGAAGGCAAGTCCGGGTTCCAGGATCACCCAGAAACCTATCAAAAAACAAAAACTACCTGCCGGATGTGTAATAGGCGGATTGATGTGCAATGGAGATGTAGAAATTGCAGTGGGTGAAACACAGGTAAAAGACCACGATCGGGTGATCGTATTTTGTTTACCTAATGCAATTGATAAAGTAACCAAACTGTTTCAGTAATGTTATTGATCCCAAACAGCTCCGCTCCCCGTGCTAACATCGATTTCCTCGTTGTATTAGGCATTTTAGGCTCTTTTATTTTTTTCATGGGCTTTGCTCTGCTGATCCCTGCCGTCATTGACCTGATCTATGGAGAAGATACCTGGCATTCCTTCCTCATCTCAGCCGGAATTGCCTTTTCTGTAGGAGCAGCCCTGTGGTTTTCCTTTAAACCCAAAGATGAATTGCGGATCAGAGAAGGTTTTCTGATTGTAAGTTTGACCTGGCTTTCACTATCCCTGGTAGGCGCACTTCCTTTTGTGATATCTGGTGTCCTCCCCTCCTTCACCGACGCCGTTTTTGAGACCATGAGTGCCCTCTCCACTACCGGTTCCACTATTTTAGGAGGAGAAACAAGCAGCGGATTTCAAAATCCGCTGATCGAAGATATTCCCAAAAGTTTTCTTATGTGGAGGTCGCTTGCTCATTGGTTGGGCGGGATGGGAATCATCGTGCTGTCCCTCGCCATTTTACCGCTATTGGGTATCGGTGGAATGCAGCTTTTCCAGGCAGAATCTCCCGGGCCCACCACTGATAAACTTACCCCAAGGGTTCAGGAAACCGCAAAGCTTCTATGGGGCGTGTATGTAACCTTCACTTTTGTGGAGTTTCTTTTACTCTGGGTCCACCCTTCCATGGATTGGTTTGAAGCCATTAATCACGCCTTTTCCACTATGGCAACCGGTGGCTTCTCTACCAAGAACGCCAGTATCGAAGCCTTTGATTCTGTTTATATCGATTGGGTGATCATCATTTTTATGTTCATCGCAGGTATAAACTTTGCCATGCACTTCAGGTTATTGCGGGGTGACCATAAGTCGTTCTTTGCAAACCGTGAAATTCGATTCTACACGCTTGTGATCTTGATTGGTATCCTCATCATCTCGGGTTCCCTGTGGCTCATGGACAATTATCCTATTTTTGATGCCCTTCGCTATGGAGCATTTCAGGTGCTCGCCATTGTAACCACAACCGGCTTCGGGACCGATAATTATGAGGTATGGAATACCATTGGCGCCTTCTTCCTCTTCCTCCTCTTTTTTACCGGCGGTTGTGCCGGCTCTACCGGGGGTGGAATAAAGATGATCCGCTGGATGATCCTTATCCGTAACACCGGGCGAGAGATAAAGCAGATCATTCATCCAAAAGCCATACTTCCGGTACGAATTGGCGATCAGACCATCAACCAGAACATTCAGCGTACCGTACTGAGCTTCTTCATCTTGTACATTTTCATCTTTGCCCTCGGCGCATTTATCATCAGCCTATTTGGCTACGATATCATGTCTTCCATTGGCGCAAGCATTGCCGCTATTGGAAATATTGGTCCGGGTTGGGGGGATTTCGGCCCCACCGATAATTTTGCCCATTTACCCTACCTCGGAAAATGGGTGCTTATAATGCTGATGATGGTTGGCCGACTTGAGATCTTTACCGTACTCATCATCTTCTCTCCTGCTTTTTGGAGGCAGTAATGATGGACTTGGACAATGGCAATCTTAGTAAAGAAAAACCTGCTAAGTTTCTTGAGAAAAATACAAGCAGATTGTAAATCTTTAGCTGATCTTTTTCTTGATCAGCTTTGCACACCTCATCCCATCCATAGCTGCGGAAACAATTCCTCCGGCATAACCGGCTCCTTCTCCACAGGGATAAAGTCCCGCGATCTGAACATGCTCCAAAGTTTCCCTGTTTCGGGGAATCTTTACAGGACTTGAAGTACGTGACTCAGGCGCATGAACTACAGCCTCATTGGTTAAATAGCCGCGCATACTTTTATCGAATTGCAGAAAACCCTCTTTCAGATTTTTGTGGATAAGATCAGGAAGTACGGAACCCAGCTCTACCGAAGTAATACCCGGAGCATAGGAAGTATTGGGGAGGTCTTTGGAGACATCGCCTTTAATGAAATCCCGTAAGCGCTGAGCCGGGGCTGTTTGGGTTTTTCCTCCTTCTTCCCAGGCTTTTTGTTCAATGGATCGCTGAAATTCCATAGCTGCAAGGGGACCGTACTTTTCAAATGGCTTAAAATCTTCGGGTTTTAATTCTACCACAATTCCGGAATTAGCCGTAGAGCGCGCGCGCCGTGAAGATGACCATCCATTCGTTACGACCTCTCCCGGAGACGTTGCACAGGGCGCAATAACGCCGCCGGGACACATACAAAACGAATACACCCCGCGCTCCCCCACTTGCTTCACAATGCTATAAGAAGCGGGCGGAAGATACTTCCCCCTTGTTTCACAGTTATATTGAATGGTATCAACCAGCGACTGTGGATGCTCCACACGAACGCCGATGGCCAACGGCTTCAACTCTATCTCTATACCCTTGCGATGTAGCAGCTCAAAGATATCGCGAGCGGAATGTCCCGTTGCCAGGATCACCTTTTCCGCATAAAAGATGATTCCATCTTGTGCCTCTACCCCTTTGATGGAAGATGAATCGGTGATCAGATCTGTCACCCTTGTGTTGAAGTGAATCTCTCCCCCATGCTGTAAAATACATTCCCGCATGTTGGCGATGATCTTCGGCAACTTGTTGGTTCCGATATGGGGATGAGCTTCCACAAGGATATTCTTTACGGCCCCGAAACCAACCAACAACTCCAGCACCTTACGAACATCTCCACGCTTTTTGGAACGGGTATAAAGTTTGCCATCGGAATAGGTTCCGGCTCCTCCTTCTCCAAAACAATAATTGGAATCTTCGTTTACGATATGATCTACGTTGATCCCTTTCAGATCCTGAATACGGTCTTTGGCATTCTTTCCACGTTCCAGGATCACCGGCTTCAGCCCCTTCTCAAGTAATTCCAGTGCTGCGAACAATCCGGCCGGACCGGCCCCTATGATGATCACTTCTTCAGCATTGCTCACGTTGGGATAGTGAGGCAGGGAGATCTCCTCCTCTTCAAAATCCTCCCCAATATACAGCCGAACTTTCAGATTGTAGTAAGCCTGCCGGGAACGTGCGTCTATTGACCGGCGAAGCACCTGAATATGGTGAAGGTCTCCCGGTGCCAAACCTTCTTTATCAATAATATATTTTTCCAGTAAATGAGGCTCTCCTGCCACTTCGGGCAGCACTCTGATCTGTAGTTCTTTCTGCATAAACCAAAAATACGGAATTGCATGGTTTTAACTAATCCGATCCGAAGACTTTAGTTCTGTTTTCAACGATTAACCTACAGTCACTTTTCTATCTGGATGAAATTCAGATTAATAGAGCTTTAATTATTTTTCAATGGCAAGGTAATATATGTTATTATTATTGGTGCAAATAAAGTAATCATACCGATGGCATTACGACTTATTAAAATATTACCTCCAAACGGATATAATGACCTTGAAAGTCTCATTAGCGAGGATGATATCATTGATTCCTGGATCGATAGATCTGAAGGAGGTAGAACAGTCATCAACCTGTTGGCTGAAGTAGAGTTCACAGAAAAAATTCTCGGTGACCTTGAAACTATATTTTCAGGAAAAGACGATTACAGGATAGTCCTTCTTCCCATATCAGCTACACTGCCGTCACTATCTGATGAAGAAGAGAACGAGGAGGAAGATAAAGACAACACTACGGATGAGGAAAAAGAGGATGAACGGGTTCATCGAATTTCAAGGGAAGAACTCTATGAAGAGGTAAAAAATACTGTTGATTTCTCCTGGGTATATCTTGTATTAATTGCCCTTTCGTGCGTGGTAGCAGCAAATGGTTTAATCAGGGATAGTGCTGCAATGGTGATAGGAGCCATGGTGATCGCCCCTATTTTAGGGCCAAATGTAGGATTGGCTCTGGCAACTACTCTCGGTGATAAAGCATTGCTTAAAAGATCTCTTAAAACAATTTTTTATGGTTTTTCGCTTGGTTTAAGTCTTTCTTTTCTAATGGGACTCATCATCGATATTGACCCGGAAGTCTATCAAATAAGCTCCCGGACCCACGTGAGTTATGCGGATATTGCATTAGGGCTTTCGGCCGGGGTGGCGGGGTGTTTGTCATTCACCAGGGGGATCTCTGCTGCTGTTATCGGGGTGATGGTAGCTGTCGCATTACTTCCACCAATGGTAGCTACCGGACTGTTACTGGGAAGTGGCATGTATGAACTTGCTTTTGGGGCAGGATTATTAACGCTGACCTATATAATCTGCATAAATCTGGCAGGAATACTTACCTTTTTACTTCAGGGAATAAAGCCGCATAGTTTCGTTGAACAAAGAGAAGGAGAAGAATTAAGCCGTTACGCTATCTTGATCTGGGTCAGCCTTTTGATCCTGCTCTCTGTTATTATCTATTTTGAGTTTTTGTGATCTGCTTCCCGACAAGCTATTCTTCAGCTTCTGATCAGGTACTGAAACTTGATGAAGAACTCCCGGCTGGTCTGCCTGTAATCCCTGAAGCCATTGTTTATTGAAGTATCAAAATCAGTGATATAATTCGTCATACCGAAATAGAACTTTGTAAAGGCATTGGCTTTGTAATAAAAAAGTGGGTAGAACTGTATTTGTTCATTAAAGGAATCGTACTCCGTGATGAACCGAAGAAACAGCTTTTTAGTGAAGTTATAGCGCGTGTTCAACCTGTAGATATCGCCACTATAGAAGGTCTCGCCCGTATCTACTGCTGATAGTTTTGAATAACTGTAGTCGAGGGTCATTCTAAACCGTGGGGTAGGTTTTAAGGTAGCATCCGCAGAAAAATTATATCCTTTGCCCAACCTTGGGGTTCCGGCACGATTGATATTCCGGCCAATTTCCAGTCTTGACCCAAAGGAAAAAATCTCCCAGGTATTAGAGCTGAAACTGATGGTGCCACGGTAAAGATTCCTGAACATGATTCCCCGAAATCTTTCGTCATTTAATGGCAGGAAATTCAAGTTTAAATTATTCTGCCCGCCCAGGCTGTTATTCAACCTGACAAAAATAAACCGCTCGTAAAAATTTCCCTGAGAATCATACCGCCAGGTTCCGCTCGCACTTAAAGATCCCTGTGAAAGAATACGGTTATCAGGATAATAGGAAATGCTTTGGCTGGCTCCTATCTCACGCCGGTTGGTCCGGTTTATGAATCCATTTTGGGTCTGGAATGTCGGCGAAAAAGCTTTGTATTCAAATGAAAAGTCATAGTATTTAGCTTCGCGGGCAAATTCAGTATTTATCAAGGTTCCGGTATATTCTTCTCCATCAAATGTAGCGGTATATCCGCTACCGCCAAAGGTTCGGGGATCTTCATGAAGCGCAGAATTATTTAATTCTTTGGTTTTAGAGTAGCCCGCTTGTCCTCTAAAGTAATAGTTTGATGACAGCAGCAGGTCCCAGTCGATACTTCCCACATAATTAAAACCGCTGCCATAATTTCGGGTTGTTAAAAGCCCCCCAAACTGAGACTCACTCCCAAAATTATATTTAGCTCTTAAAATAGTACTGTATGATCTTTCTTCCGTTTGCACTAATGAACTGCGTTCCCTTCCCGGAACAATGAACGGGGTGTTACGATCGTAAGCAGATAAAAGAGCAATACTATAGCTATCACTTTTTTGCGTGTATTTTGCAGCAGCCAGCGGATTATTGATGGTTCGGGAGTAATACAGATCTTCCCGGGTGCTGAACAGATCTGAGCCTTTAACAAAGAAAGGGCGCTTTTCTGAGAAATAAAGGGCAAAAGTTTCATTCACACTGATCTGTGCCGCATCCGTTTCAACCTGACTAAAATCGGGGTTGACCACTGCTTCCAAAGAACTTGAGGTGGATGGGGAATAAGAGATACTCCCTCCTATTTTTGCTTCCGGAGGCTGATTGTTTAAGCCGGAATTTCGGTCATTGGGATCATTGATAGCTGCACTTTGAGTGGCTGCCGCATAAGGTAAGATCTCTATCGTTTTAGAACTTTCAATGCCTTCGATATTTGTCAGTGACCCGCTTTGGCAAAGCAGACATGGATTATCCAGCTTTACATTGGTCAACGACAGCTGATACCGGTTTTCCCGAGGATAATTACGAATAAATTGTATAGACCAGTTCTGAATATCGCGGTCCGGAAAATTAAAGCTCTTAAAAGGGACCTTCATTACAGCAGTGTATCCGTCATCCGTAATATTTGCAGCAGAATACCATAAGGCATCAAAATTGAAATCCTCTGAACTTGCCGTTCGTGTTGCATCCATTTGTACTCCCAGCGGATTCACCACAAATTCGTAGGCCTCCTGATTGTTTGCATAGGTATCGAGGATCACTCCCACATAATCATCTCCGAAAAAACCATCCCGGTCGGTTATATTCGCTCGGATCTTATCGGGTTCAGGATCTTCACTCTTGAATCCGATATAAAGATGGGTCCTGCTGTACAGTACTTTCACCTGAGTTGCTACCGGTGCAGGCCGTTCATCATTAGGCTGCCTTTGATGATATAACGGGGTAGCCGGAGCCTGCCCCCAGTAAGGATGATCCATTAAACCTGTAAGATCAAAATCTTCTTCAATTTGATACGGTTCATAGGAGAACTGATCCGGAGAATCAGGATCCTGAGCATTCAGATCACATGAGGATCCGATTAAGAAAGTAAATAATAAAGCTGCTGCTAAACTGCGATCGGTAACAAAGGGCATGAATACTTCCGGCAATTGAAGGTTATAAATTCGGCCTAAAATACACGGTTTGCAGTGTGCTGTTTTATAAAAGTTGTTTCAAGTTAAGGGCTTCTCAGGTGCCCAGCCACTTGTACATGACCAGTGCATCCACATAACCTTTTGCGGAATGTTTGAAGGCCTTAGGCAGGCGGCCGACAGTGGTGAAACCAAGCTTGTGCCAGAGCCTTACGGCACCTTCGTTACTGGATGCCACGAAATTGAACTGCATGGCCTTATAGCCAAGTTCCAGTGCCCTCTCCTGGGAATGTTCACACATGGCCGTGGCAAGGCCGCGCCCCCTCGCTTCTGATGCTACCATATAGCCGCAATTACAGACATGATCACCCGGGCCTTTCTGGTTGGTCTTGATGTAGTACGTCCCCATGATATCGCCGTTTTCTTCAACAACAAACGTCTTCGCCGGCTTATCCATCCAGAGCTTCCGGGCCTGCTCTTTGGTGATATCGCGGGGATAAGCATAGGTTTCTCCGGCCGAGGCGACCTTATGAAATATAGGCCAGATCTGATCGAAATCTTCTGTTGTAGCTTCTCGGATGTTCATGGATTAAGCATCTTAAGTTGCGGGAGATTATGATTAATGAAGTAGCGAAATTAATTGCAGGCAAAAAAGCCTCCATCCCACCCTGTCCGAGTCCGAATTAAAACGCTTTGTTATGCAACTTATGTACACAAACTTAAAGCTTTTAATTATTTACGGAAGTATAATTTGAGATTTCAAGAATGATTTCTTCATCTGCCATCTCTTCACTTGGATCAATATTAATTTTTGTTGGATATCCCAACTCTTCATGGAATGTGACTTCAAAATGATCAGCAGTTTTTTCATACTGCTCCAAAATGTCAAATAATTCATCTATGGTATTGGTAGATTGAATAATCATTTGTTCGCTTTCGTAACTGAAATTTTCCTCCTTCTCAAAATACACAGCAATAACTTCGCCATTAACAACCTCAACGGTATATTCGTAAGGAAGCATGCATTCACATGTTCTACTATTTTCAAAAGTATAATTCTGTGAATTATTAGAATTCCATTTTTTAATCGCTTCTGTTAGCTTAACATCTACGTTATTATTTGATGAATTAAAAACATCACAAGAGGTTAAAAGAAGGCAAAGTGAAAGGCTTGTTAAAAGTACTCGCATAACTTCTCCTATTCTTGAATTCGATTTTTAAAGTTGCATAACGGCCTTGGGCTTAAGCGGTTTGGCCTTATTTGCAGGTAATGTAATTAAAACTCAAAATTTCTTTTAGCCAATTAATTTTGAATCGGCAAACAGCGGCCAAGTCCTTGTTTAAACCGTTGTTAGAAGGCACTGGCACTATTTATAATCTAAACTGAACTGGATGGGCATACAATTTTCCTTCCTTCCACATTTTAGCAGGATTTTTCACTATCCCTATATTAGCGGCTCGAGTTCCAGCATTTCTAACAATATAAATCCTGTATTTATCACCTTCATTTTCATTATATAGTTTTCGAGAAAATTCCCATTGAGTCCCTGTAATTTCAATTAGTTGAGGAGCATCATCTACTTTGGATTTCACTTCTATATATTTGATCTCTTTTCCATCGGAAACTATAGAAAAGTCATATCCTTTACCGACATCTCCACCTTTATTTAGCCAATTAATCTCCACATTTCGTTTCTCAGCATACTCCTCCTGTAAATGTTTATAGACGAATCTCTCACCCCAATTACCAATATCTTTTAAATTTTTCTTTGGCAACTGGTCTTTGGATATTTCATTTTTGGGTCTGCCATTTTCTGATGTGTCTTCTTCAACATTATTTCCAGAAGGCAATTGACCACGATGATCTGTAGTTTCTATTAACTCAAGTTCAAGTTCTTCTATGTTCGGTTGAACTTCTTCAGGATCAACTTGAGATGTCCAGGAATTACTTACAAGCTCATCATCATTTTCATTTAGTTTAGATTCATGGTCCCTTTTATCTTCCTTCCATTGTTTATAATCATCAATTTCATCATGTGGGATAAACTTACCACCGGTTTTTTCTTCGATTATTCTGATTTCATTAAGTTTAAATCCGAGTATTTCTTCCAGTAATTCAACATAGTCTCCATCTTTAATATAATTATTGGACAAATCTAGGATTGAGATTGAACTTGCATTTACACGAATATCACTAGTATCAAAAAGCCATTTAGCATCTCGTAATTGCTTAAGGAAATTAGAATCAAAATAATCTGTACGACTTTTCTCTCTTGGAGTCCAACAATATTTACCTTGGAAAAACCTTTCTTTTCGATAGACAGAAAAATTTTCTATGGCCTTCAGAAGAAATTGCCAAAGAATTATTGATCTTTCTTTAGAAATATTGTGTAAAAAATTTTCTAATCCTTCAAGATCATAGTCTTTTATATAAATGTCATAATAATTTACAAAACTATTGTCACTACGAATTATGCGTTTCTCTTTATTGCTTAAAGTTCCATCAAATTCAATACGCTTTGGAGTAGAATTACATCCAATTTTCAGGGCTAACGGTTCAATTTTCTCTTGCCCAAATTTTTTGTACAAATGTTCCTCAATAAAGAACGCGTCATCATAGCCATCAAAATATTCTCGTAGATTATCTGAATTAATATAAGTATCTGAAGGCCTCATCCAGTAAGCTTCACTAGTTACCGGATTTATTGCACCAATAATATTTAGTTGAGATAATTCCGAAGTCAATGTGTTAGTTTTTTCAGAATGCTTTTCATTAAATGCAGAAAGTATTTTTTGTATATCCTCGAAATATTCATCCTGAGTGACATTGATATCGTCTTGTCTATATTTTGGCAATATAAACTTATGTATTTCTGCATAGATATCTGGTTTTGTTACTCCTAATTTTTTAAAGAATTCTCTTGCTTGTTTATTTGCAGCTATTGCTTTTTTTATTGTTTTGTATGAAGATTTATCTCCTGTTGGAAAAAACACCTGAATTTTTCCAGATGCATCAAATGGTGTCGAATGCTTATTATATTTTAGCCTTACAAAGGGTTTTTGTCTTAGAATTCCTTCACTTCGCCAATCAGTTTTTTTTCGAATTAAAGATTCTCTTTCATTGAGTTCTTTGTAAAAGCTAATTATCCATTTATCGGATTTAGTTTTTAAGAATTGTTCAGTTATATTTTTTGAAAATTCTTCAAAATCTATTTCATCAATACCTAATTCATTTAGAAAATAATTTCTTAATTCACGCGTCTTGTCATAGGTAATATTAGTATTTAGCCAATGTGATTTTCCAAACAAAAACTTTATATCTGTTTGTTTAAGCAATTTTGGAAGCACTTTCCCTCGGGCTAAAATCGAGTCTAAAGGATGCGAGAACCCACCATAATTTGTTGGTAAGAGTTTTTCATCTGATAGGAATTTCTCCTTTACTTTTTTATAAATAGCATCATAAATCAAGTTATCACAATATTCATTACTAATAGGCAACAACTCAATAAAGGAGCTATTTAAATAGCCCATTTTTTTTACATATGAAATTGATTCGGCAACCAAAGATGCAATTTCATTTATTATTTCTTGATTTTGTTCATCCTTCAAAGGAATATTTTCTCTGTTAGGAGTAGTCTTAAAGGGGCCTTGGATTATGAAATTTAAAGATGTTTCCTTTTCCGTTGGGAAATAAACAACAAGTTTAGATTCTTGATTGGATATTGCTACAATTTTTTCTTCGCCTTCCTCAACTTTTTCTAATTTATAGGCTACTTCAGTTTTTAATTTCTTTGAGTCGACCTCAAAATATTTATCTATGACAAGATATTTTTCAGAAATTAATTCACCGTTTTTTTTTGAGAATATTGTAACTTTATTTGCATGGTGATTTTCAGAAACAGGCTCAACGGATTTATAATAATGGCCACTTTGTGATAAGGATTCCCATTTTATATCATTTATATTAGTCAAAAAAAGCAGAGTTTTTAGTCCAATATCCTGCAATTTATTTTCAACAAGAGCGTAAACTTCTTCTTTTTTTCTTTTTGTGTGATTAAATGGTAGATCAATCCTGGTACCTGAAATGTTATTCAGTCTCAACGCAGTTGGAACTACAAAATCATCAATTTTAAAATGGTAAGAACCAGATTCAATTATCGGTGATTGAGTAATAGCAAAAACAGATTTAAATCCGACTCCGAACTTTCCAATTTTATTTATATCATCTTTTTTTGTTGAAATCCCGATACCGGTGATGCCATCTACATCGTCAAAATCAAAGTCTTTTGGTGCATTATGGAAGATTTCTAAATGACTGTCATGTAACTTAAAAGTAATTTGGTTAGTACCTACATCTTCTGCGTTTTGTATAATTTCATAAATAAAATGAGAAGGGTCATTGTAAAGACCGGACAATATGCTATCAAAATCAAAATTGTTTTCCTCTGATGATTTGACCCAATTTTTTCTTTTATCTATTAACTGATCAAATTTAGAGTTACTCATTGATACATTTTCGTTTATTGTAAGCCTGCTAACATATTAAAATGCGACAAGGGCCATCTTATGAGACGTCGTATAATCTTCTGTAAATAGTCTTTAAGGCAACCCTAGTATATTAATTTGGTTCTTATGCGAAGTTAATGTCACATAACCCCATCGGATAAAGTCTATCAGAATGTGCGGAATTCTTTTTAAAAAGAAAAATCAATTATTTAGGCGGAGATCACAGTGAATCCACCTTTCCGCCGGTCAGGCAGGGCTGCCTGTATGAAGAGCCTCAGGCGGGGTGATGGATGGCAGTTCCATATCAAATGCAGTCTGATCAAACAAAGGAGCTTGAAGCTCCTCTCTCTCACCCGGGCCGGGCTTGAAGATGGAGAGGATCTACTGGCTGTTAACCTATCAGAACCGGATCCAGTCTTTGTCTTCCAGCCATTGGATGAGGGCAGGCAGAAAGGTGACGGAGGTTAGCAGGGTCATCCCAATTCCAAGTACAGCAATCACCCCTATGGATTGGAGCCCGGGGTGGTTGGTGAACAGTAATCCCGCAAAACCAAGCATGGTGGTTACCGAGCCCATCGTAACGTGCTGTCCCGTACTGGACAGAACCTGCCACATACTGTTCTTTCCTTCTTCACGGTAACGATGAGCCAGATGAACGCCACTGTCCTCCCCTATCCCCAGTATAGCGGGAAGCACCACCAGGTTATAGAAGTTGAACTGCAGCTCAAAGATCATCATGATCCCGAACAGCCAGAGTAATCCTACCAATAACGGCAGCATGGCTATAAGCGACCACCGGAATGAGCGGAAAGAAAACAGCATAAAAAAGTAAATAAAAATAAAGGTAGCGGCTACCATATAGGGGCTTTCCGTGCGCATGAGATCTAACATAGAAGCAGCCACAATGGAGGTACTGGCTGCATAAAATTTTTCTCCGCTGTCTAAGGTAACAACACTTATGTCATCCTTAAAAGCTATGGATTGACGGCCATCAGATAATCCTACTGATGGATATATGATCACAAAGCGCCCTACTTCCCCGTCTTTGGTAACAAAGCGGGATTTCAGATAGTCCGGGATCTGATCGATACCAAACGGTTCGGTTGTTTGAGCAGCCTGTCGTAGTTTATCGAGCTCTTCATCTTCCCGATCTACAAGAAAAGGATCTTGCAGTAATTCTCTGACCTTAGCAATTTTCTGCAGTTTTTCCTTCACTTCTTCTTCTGTTGAGGGGTAGCGCTCCTGCAAAGTTTCCACACTTTCAATGGTTGGTGAGGTAGTATCAGTTCGGGCACGCTCATTCAGGATGTCCGTGATCTCCTGTACCTGCTCGTCATTATCGGCTACAATATAGGCCGGATTTCTTTTGTTAGAAGTTTCCACCTGACCGGCAAAAGAGCGAAATTCCTCGTACTCGGGGAAACTCGGTTCCAGTTCTCCAAAATCATACTGAAAACTCAAATTCCCGCTGAATCCAACCACCACGGCTGAAGCAACCAAACCTACGGTAACTATAGTCCTCGAAAATGGGTAACGATGTACTCCGGAATATTCCTCCTTTTTATCATCGCTTAGCAGGATCCAGTTCAGGCGTTCATCTAAGATGACAAGCAGCGCCGGCATAATGTAAAGCATCCCAAATAAAGCCAGCAAGATGCCTGTTCCTGATATAAATCCGAACTCGGAGAACCCGCGGAAGTCGGCAAACATTAATATATACAGTGCCGCAGCCGTCGTAAAAGCTGACACCACAATCGCTTCTCCCGTTTTCCGGTTGGTGGTCATAATGGCTTCATATGGACTCATTCCGGCCGATCTCAACTCTATATATCGCGCGTAGAAATGAATGCCATAATCAATTCCCAAACCGAATAGGATCACAAAAAGCACGGAGGTCATCGTATTCAACATCCCCAGATAGAAGTAGGTGATACCAAAGGTCCATACCAGACTGATGAGCAGCGGAATTCCGATAACAAGTACAGGTACCGGCATCCTTACCACATGCGACCAAAATGAATATTCTCCATTCCCTCTCGTTCCTTTTCGATAATGCAGGTATTTCTTGATGAAGAAATAGAACATCACTAAAAGGATCACACTGCTTATGCCAGTGGCAAAACTTCCGATGACATCGTCCATGATAGAAGTTAATTCTTCCAGATGGCGCTTCAGCCTACCCCCAAAACGGACTTCCATTTCGGGATGATAACTTGCCGGCTCCATGGAAGCCAATAAATTTTCATATGCTGCAAACATATCCTCGAGATACTGAATATCACTTTTGGAGCCGGTCGGGAAGAACTTTACAACCATAATGGTGCTGTCCTCACTAACCGGGTACTCAGTGGGGACCAGCGTGTTGTAACTTTCTTCAAAGCTATCTGCTCTCGTATCCTCTTCTTCTTCTTCATCTCCCAGGTCAAAATAAAAAGGGTTGGCCTCTTCTTTAGCCTGCTCAATTTCGTCCTCGAGCCAGCTTATGATATCATTAAGTTCGGCATCACTGGCCAGGTAGAGTGCATTGTTTTTAGTGAATTCCGTTTCTCTTCTGAACTCTGCCCGTTTGAAATAATTATCCTCATATCGTGGATAATAGAGCTCAAGAGAACGCTCGATCAGGTCTTCGGCAAAAGCTTTATTGGCCTCAAAACTTGGAGAGCTTATCACCACCTGCATCTCAGTTTCCCCTCCAACGGTTTCCTTCAGCTTCTCAAGAGCCAGTACATTAGGGTTATCTTCCGGGAGAAGGTTTGCGATATCGGTATCAATACGGAGCTGAATGGCATAATAGCCGCTGACGACAGCAATGATTAAGCTTATAAAGATCACCCAATATGGATGGGAATAGTTAAATTTTAGTAATGGTTTAAAAAGAGTGAGAAATTTTGACATTTAAATGTAAATAGGGTTTCGGAGCAGGCAGATGATTTTTTTAAAATACCATTAGTTTGATAACCTTAGAACAATAATAGCGCAGCAGAATGTTTATTATATAATATAAGTTAAGTACCTAAGATATTAACTTTTGAAATAAATCATCTAATCATCTTAACGTTCCATGAAGCAAACATTTCTCGCTGCGCTTTTACTATGTGTACCAACTGTTCTCCCGGCTCAAAATTATGTTCAACTGGAAGATTCTACTGTAAATTACCTTCAGCCTGAAGATATAAAACCCAATAAACAGCAGGGTTCGTACTATAATGAGCACTGGGCCTACCATGTAATTCTGGAAAACGGTGCTGAGATCTACGTTACGTATTCAATTTCCCACTTTGCAGGTGTAAGGGGGGCTGCAGCAAGCGGCCGTCTTTCTTTGTTGAACTGGGAGGGTAAAGATTATCAGGTCGCACGCGAATACGACCTCAACGACATGAATTTTGATGAACAAACGTATCAATTGAAGTTGCATCCTGACCGTGGTTTATGGACAGAAGGAAAGATCAATGAAGGTCACCGTTTCTATTATCGGACTGAGAAAGACGGCATTCATTACGATATAAGCATTAACTTCAACAACCCTTTTCCTGGATTCACCATGGGTAACGGCGTATTCAAGCTGGGAAGTCAGGATGAAGTTGGGCTCTTTACCCATATCCCCTTTTCCGATGTTTCGGGATTTGTTGCGCTGAATGGCGACACCGTTAAAGTTAAAGGCATTGGGTTTATGGATCATTACTATCAAACTAATGTAGCCACCCGCCTTTTTGAAACCAGTTATAAATTCAACAACAAAACACAGAACGGCTTTTCGGGCGGACATTTTATGATTCCAAAAGACCAAAAAAATGAAGTAGCCGGGTACATGTACTCGTACGATGGGGACAAGCTTATCCTTAAAAACCCGGATAAGATCGAAGTTCAGGAGCGGACGAATGTGATGGGAGAAAAAATCCCAACTTCTATCATAGTGAATTACGCCGATGGCTCAACCGATCACTTTCGGTTCAACAACGTATATGAAAAGATCTCAATGCTGGATGAACTTAGTGGGTTTAAAAAGATGATCGCCAAACGTTTTGTTGGAGGAGAAATATTATTTTTTCGTGGAACAGCTCTGCGCAATAATGATGGCGAAGATGTCTATTTCAACCTTTCATTAGTAGATTAGAGCATTTTTATATCAATTGCTTAGGAGTTTTTCGGCCTGTTCCAGCATTTCAGGAGTATCAACATCCTGCCACATCCCCCCTCCGATATCAATTGCAAACATATTTCCATTTTCAGCCAAATCCTGTACTCCGTCGGAAATGGAAGTATCCCCGTATTCAGCATAATGTTTCTGAAGCTCGGTCAGTAACCCATCTGTGCAAACAAACAAGCCTGTATCCACACAGTTATACTCCGTGATCTGTTTGCCTATGGAAATGATCTTTCCATCTTTCGATAATACTTTAGTGGCATCATCCATATCAAAGATCTCTTCAAGTTTAAAATCTACCAAAAGAGCTGCCGTATTATCTTCAAGCTTAGTTTTTTTTGCGATCTTCATCAGAGAATCCCCAAGAATATGATCAGCCATGGTCATGATGAAGCGATCACCGAGATGATCTGCCGCAGACAGAACCGAAACACCATTGCTTAGTTCGTACTGTTCATTATATACAAAAGTGAGCGGGACTTCGCCTTCATATATGTTAAGAATCGCTTTCTTAATCTCCTCATAGCCAAACCCCAGAACGATAATGATCTCATTGCACCCGGCCAGATCAAGGCTTTCTATGGTTCTGAAAATAAGTGGTTTACCATTAACGGGAGTCAATGGTTTAAAGGAAGTAACAGGGCTTACTCCGGCCAGGCGGGAACCATAGCCCGCTGCCAGTATCAGCCCTTTATACTCAGAATTATTTTTTGCCATCAAATTATTTTACGGCTTCTTCTTCAAAATTTTCAGACAGGTGCGTTACCGGCTTCTCTCCGCCAAGTACACGCAGGGTATTTTTTAATCTGAAATGCTGAATGAAGATATCATGCTCAGGAATATGTCCTGATTTAACCTGTGGACTCTTGAAGTAGAACGACAGCCATTCCTGAATTCCTGATTTACCGGCACGTTTTGCAAAATCCATAAACAACGCAAGGTCAAGAACGATAGGAGCTGCAAGAATGGAATCACGACAAAGGAAATCGACTTTGATCTGCATGTCGTATCCCATCCAGCCAAAGATATCGATGTTATCCCAGCCTTCCTTAGCATCGCCTCGCGGAGGGTAATAATTGATGCGTACTTTATGATACAGATCTTTGTAGAGATCAGGATATACATCCGGCTGAAGGATGGAATCCAGCACTCCGGTCTTTGAAACTTCTTTAGACTTAAAACTTTCCGGATCATCCAGCACTTCACCGTCACGGTTTCCTAAAATATTGGTTGAGAACCAACCGCGAATTCCAAGCATTCGGGTTTTGAAACCCGGAGCAAGAATGGTTTTCATCAGTGTCTGCCCGGTCTTGAAATCTTTTCCGGCAATAGGCACTTGTTCCTGCTCGGCCAGTTGCTCAAGTGCGGGAAAATCGGCCGATAAGTTAGGGGCACCGTTAGCATAAGGCAAGCCTTCTTTAATGGCTGCGTAAGCATACAACTGGGAAGGGGCAATAGACTCGTCGTTGTTCTTCATTCCTTCTTCAAAAGCCTCAATGGACTGATGACAGCCGGATGGATGAAGATGAACTTCGGTAGATCCACACCAAACCATAACGGCACGTGCAGCTCCTGTTTCCTTCATTTTATTACGGATATCTTCTCTCAAAGCCTGTGCCAGTTCCCATTTGCTGGTCTCAGATTTCACGTTCTTACCTTTCAGAAGCTTTACGTACTTCTGATCGAAAGCAGCCTTCATAGGCTTGATCTTCTCAAGCTCTTCTTTTAAAGGGTCTAAGTCTTGCGGCTTCAGTACATCTGCTCTTTTTGCAGCCTGATAAGCATCATCAGGAATTACATCCCAACCGCCAAACACAACATCATCGAGACCAGCAAGGTCTAAAAAATCTTTAATAAGTGGATTTCGTTCTTCAGAACGCGCTCCCAGCCTGATGGTCTGAAGCTGGGTTAATGAACCAAAAGGCTTACTTAAATTCTTCCTGGCAGAAACTACACCGGCCATAAATGTGGTGGCAACAGCCCCCATTCCCGGAGTTAATACTAATAACTTTCCTTTATGCGGTTCAATAAAATGTTTAGACATAGATTTTTTTGTTGATGTTGTTTTAATATCCTTTAAAGATAGGCTTTTCTCAGGGTATTATCGAGAAGAAAAAGAGTGAAATTTACCCTTTTACCTGCTCCTGCACAGCTTCCCAGATTCGCTGACAATTCTTACCGTCTGCTCCCAGCATGTATTCATCAAGAAAGTCTTGAGCCTTCTCTTTGCAACAATCAGGATTATTGAGCACTTCATCAACTTGTTCCAGCAGCATATCAAAATCCATGGCTATCAAGCCTCCGTTTTCTTCCGGGGATAGCTTCCAGATATACTTTACGGAATTCAGTGTTTTCTTTCGCGTACCAAAGGCGGTGTGCTTCCTCCACTGAAAATCTTCATCCTTACTTTTGACGGGATAAACGTGGATCGTGGGTCTGCCCGTAGCATAGAAGAGATTAGCGATACTGCTGTAGTTAGTGATAAGGGCATCCGAGACCATTATATCCAGCAAGTTATCCGGATTTTGATCTTTAAACTTCAACAGGGTATTTGGGTGATTATCAACCAATTCTTCTAAAAAAGCAATGTACGTGCTGTCAAACCGGAACGAATCATGCAGCCTGAGGATCACATTGGCATCGTGTTTATCGATCCTGTTCAGTAACTTTTCGAATAACTCACGGTCGGTACCCCAGTGGCTGAACACTTCCCCATAATGCCATGTGGGCGCAATCAGGATAGTCTTTCTGTTTACCACATCGAATGGATAGAAGGGTTGCATTTTCTCTTTGGGGAACGGATCGCGGAGAACGTCATGGGAGGCTGCTCCCAGAATGCGGCAGTTATCGGGATGAAACCCGCTTATGTCCGTTCGATGCTTAAAATCCCATTCTCCAAAACATTGCCACCTGAAATTCGGGTTTGGCTCCATAGCACTTCCCCATGCGGCTTTGATAGAGTTATGCAGCCATCTAAATTCAGGAACATCATTAGGGCCTTTCCATCCAAAGCCATGCCAAAGCATAAAACCATTTGGTGATGGAGCCCGGAGGGGAACTTTGTTATCCATGATCGTGACATCAGGTTTAAAATCACCGGGTTTAAAGAAGTAGTTTTTAAGTGATTTTTTTATCAATTCGGCTTTCAGGGGTATCAGTTTTGCAATCCCTTCATTCTGAAATTTTTCCGGATCAGATAACAGTACTTTTATAGATACATCAGGTATTTTATCCAGGTATTGTGCAAAAGCAAGCAGATCTGCCCCAAATGTTGATGCGTAAAATAAAACCTTCATTAACTGAGCCGAATGATTTGTCATTGTACTTTTTAGCGGTGCCGAAAATACACTATTTCACCCACAAAGTATAATTTTCCATTAATGGTTTCCTCGTTATTTTTTTTGGTATATTTGGTACAATTAATTCAAATTTTGCCATGCAGAAAAAGCCCGAAAGGCGTAAAATAGCTTTATTTTCCACTTCTTTTCTCCCCTATTCACAGACCTTTATTTTTGATGAGATCCGCAGCCATTCCGATGATTATTTCGTTGAGGTTTTTTGTAAAGAACGGCTGAATGAAGATCGTTTTCCATACCCTCTTTTTAATAAACCAAAAGGGAAATTAAGTGAAGTAATCTATGAAAATCTTGGTTGGTGGCCGGCTTTCGATAAGATGTTCAAAGAAGGCGATTTTGATCTGATTCATGCTCATTTTGGAACCGGTGCCGTATATGCTCTTCCCTATGTTAAGAAGCACGACATTCCTTTCGTGGTCACTTTTCACGGGAATGATGTGGCCGCACTCATGGGAACGCAAAAATATCATTACAGCCGGTGGAGGTATTATCTCAAATCGAAGCAAATACTTGAAGAGGCGGATATGCTGCTTGCCGCCAGCGAGGAGTTAAAAGCTTTATTAATTGAGCTGGGGGCGCATGAGAAGAAAGTAAAAGTGTACCGGTTGGGAATTGATCTCGGGAAGTTCAATTATACCAAACCTGATCCTGCCAAAGATAAGGTCACCTTTGTCATGGTTGGGCGGTTTACAGAGAAAAAAGGACATATATACACCTTAAAGGCGCTCAAAAAAGTCCTGGAAGCGGGACTGTATGCTGAGCTTACTTTGGTCGGTTCCGGGGAACTGGAGGCTGATTTGAGGGCTTACATTGATAAGAATGGCCTTACCAAGCATGTCCATTTCAAAGGAGTATTATCACCTGAGGAAGTCTCAGAGGAACTGAAGAAATCGGATGTACTTATTGCCCCAAGTATCGTGACTTTCGATCACGATCGGGAAAGCGGATTGATTGTGGTGAAAGAAGCGCAGGCTACAGGCCGACCGGTGATCGGCACCTGGCACGGGGGTATTTATGAGATCATCGATGACAATGAAACCGGATTTCTGGTACCTGAACGAAATGCCGGAATATTAGCAGAAAAGATGATCAAGCTAATCAAAGATCCGGAACTGCGATTGAAATTCGGAAAAGCCGGACGAAAGAAAATGGAGGAAGAATATGACCTTAAAAAGCAGGTTGCTATCCTCGAAAGCCACTATGAATCCCTCATTATCGGTCAGCAATGAGCATTGATTCCGAATTAAAGAAAGGAGCTTTGGTCAACTTTATTGGTGTGATCGGCAAGATGGCCGCACCTGCCTTCCTGATCGTGGTAAACCGGTTTTACGGGCCTGACGTATTCGGGATCTACATTACCGCCAATATCGCCGTTGAGATCATTATCGCTTTTCTAACCTCCGGTTTCAAGGACGGAGCCCTCATATTTGTTGCCCGTTTTGCCGACGATAAAGGAGAACAGAAAGATCTTTACAATGCACTTGCCAATGCCTTTTCGTGGAGCATCGGGTTTTCAGCACTGGTGTTGTTGGTTGGAATAATTTTTGGTCAGGATATCCTTGAATTTGCTTATCGGGAAGATTTCAATCAGGGGTTAAGCATCATGTTTCAATTTATGCTGCTTGCCATACCACTTATGGCTTTTGAACGCGTTGTGTTAGCAGCAACACAGGGGCTTAAGATCATGAAGTACGATGCTCTGAGTAACGGATGGCTTCGCCCACTCGCCCTGCTTGGATTCTCCATCCTCTTTTGGTTCTTTGAGCCCAACCTGACCGGAATGGCGTTGGCTTATTTGTCAACACAGGTTTTGCTGTTCTTCGTATCGGTTTGGATCTACAGCCGGGAACTAAGCTGGATGAAATTATTCCATGGATTTAAAACCTTCCGCGTTGATAAAGAACTACTCGATTTTGCCATCCCCCAGAACATAAATATGACCCTGAATCGATTTATTACCGGTATCGATGTATTGATGCTTCCCGCCTTCGGATTCAGCCCTACCATCGTGGGTTTCTACGGTGCAGGCTCTATGATCATCCGGGAGGTGAAGGCCATCAAAATGGTATTTTCGACCGCCTTTGCCCCATATATCGTTCGTTTTCATAAAGAAGGTCAGTCCGACAAGCTTTCTCATAATTTCTCTAAGACCGCAGGATGGATCGCCACCCTCGCTATCCCAACCCTGTTACTGATCGCCATCTTTAAGCAGAACTTGCTGGCTATCATTCATCCGGAATATGGTGGCGCTTCCACCTTTATGTTCTTCCTGCTACCCATCCCTTATATGTATTGCTCGTTCAGCCTGGCCGGAAATATCGTTGCAATGACCGGGCATTCTAAATTGACCCTGCTGAATAGTATTTTCGTAAGTGTTGCAAATGTACTGATGAATCTTGCACTCATCCCAACGTTTGGAATTATCGGAGCGGCTATTGCGTCAGCCATTGCAACTATTACTCTGCACTCCCTTGAGCTTGGTGAAGCAAGATGGATAGCAGATGCCAAATTGTATCTTAAGGATATTTATAAACCTCATGCTGCCGGACTCATTTCAGCGATCACTTTAGCTTTTTTCCTGATTTTTGTCCCCTGGCTCTCAGAAGGTCTTATCGAAAAGATCGTGCTTGCAGCTATTGTATTGGGAATCTTTGGAGCATTGCTGGGTGGAGATTATATTCGCCGGGTACGAAAAAAGTTGAAGAATGCTACCTAATGGGGTTAGAGTTCTTCAACCTCCGGTTAATAAATTCGATCACTCTTGTGGCACGATTTTCCCAAGTCAGGGAACGCATTTCTAATTTAGCTTCCTTTCCTAATTTCTCCCTAAGCTCTTCATTTTCGAGTAGTTCTTTAAGTCCTTGTTCAGCCGCTGATCTGTCATCCGGTTGAACCAAATATGCTGTTTTATTATGAACCAAGACTTCCCTGATGTCTTCTATATCCGGGGCAAAAATAGCTTTTCCGCTTGCTTTATATATAAAGGTTTTAATAGGCAGTACCGTATTCATTGCCTTTTCCCGCGCCTGTAATGAAGTTGGAATATAAAGAATATCGGATGCTTTGATATACCGCGCAGTGGAAGATTTATCTTGCCAGGGAATCACTGTTACATTAGCCAAATATTCAGCTCTGCACTCTATTTCTCCATGGCTTTCTGAACCTACGATTACAAAATGTGCTTCAGAAAATGATTCAGCCAAATCCAACAAATAATGAAGGCCTTTCTTTGGGTTTACCCTTCCGGTGTACGTAACTATAGGTTTAGAATTGGGTAATCCCAATTCTTTCCTCAATTCTGCATTATCCTTTTTGATATCTTCAAAAAATTCACTCCTGAATGCATTGTGTTCTACTTTAAGCTGATCTTCAGAATACCCATGTTCTAAATATGCATTTTTTGCGAACTTCGAGTGCAGAATGATCCCCAAAAAGCGAGGATGCTTTGCCATGTTCTTAAAAAACCATCTGGACTGAATATTGCGCTTAGGCCAGGGCCGGAATGTTTCGAACATCACCGGTTTATCGGTTAGCAATAACGTGGCGACTACAATCGGGATGTTACGTGTATAAACAACATTAGTGTCCTCATTTCTGAGCTTCAAAGCTGCTCTGAATGCAAATGAAAGCTTCTCGATGCCCCGGATATTTTGAAAAAGATGGGAGATGAATTTCAGATTCCAGGTTCCATCAACCAGATAATAATCTTGAATTTCCTTTAGCTGTTTTTCAGATCGAGATCTATAGGAAGCCGATATTAATTCGGCATCAGACTGCTTGCTTAAGGCAGAGAGCATATTTATAAACTGCTCGGTATCAGCACTTGAAGAAGGTAAAAACTGATCTGAGATGTAAGTGATCTTCATTATTTGAAGGTATGGCTGTCGATGCTTATCCGAAATCCAACTTCAATATTTCCAGTGATTCGGGATGTTATTCTTCCCGGAATGTGAAGATGATTTTCGGTATAATTATAGCCCACGCTGGCATCAACCCAGAACTCGGGAATGGGATTATAGAGTACATCAAGGCTGACCCGGCTGGTTTTTTCTTCGGTTCCCGTTAAGATCACATCGATGGTATCTCCGTTGGGATATTCATCAACAAAGTTTTGATTGATCTCCTGCTCTCCCTGCATTAAGTAGCTGACTCTTGGGGTCAGGGTAAGTCCCGGAAGCCACTTGTGGGCGTGAATTCTTGAATAGACAGAGCCATACACATAATCGGTAAACTGATTGGCTATTCCTCTTTTCAGGAACAGGTATCTTCCCTCAGCCTGATCGGTATTGTAGGTTTGATAAGAAATGGCTTCAGCTTCATATCCAATATCCATGAAATCGGTAACGCCAGAGACGTTTACAGAATGAGTGACCGCAAAAGTGGTGGGCTCAATATCGGACTCTATGCTTCCGCCCTTTATCACAATATCATCGATCATCACCTGGAGGTTGGTCGTTACATTTCGATATTGCCCCCAGATCATCCCCCCAAAAAAAGCATTGAACTCATCGTTAACAGGATTGGTATTTCGATCAAAGAAAAAGAAATTCACAGGGCTCATGTACTTCAAAGAAGGCACGGAGTTCTGTGATGAGTAAATGAATCCGTCAAAATATCCTAAACGAAGTCCGTCGTTAACCTTAATATCGATTCGGTGAATGGCCAGATAACGCTTGATTCCGTCTATTAAATTTTTTCCATCTCTGTTGAACGTTCCGTCCTTACCCAAATTATCCAGCTCCGCGAAAATACCCGATACCTCAAACCAACTGTTTCCCACGCTGATGTTTAGATTATCAAAAGACCGGGCGTTTGGTGTAATTACCGTGGATGCTTCCTGATAAGGACCCCATTGATGCGTATATCGACCTGCATACGCCTTTAAAAAATCTCCCTGATATCCAATATAATAATCTTCGCTTCGTATGTAATAGCGGCTTAACGCATTCGCACCTATTTTATCTTGATCGTAAAACAGCTTATGTCGAAGTCCAAGCTGGGCAGAAAAATTTCCTTTTTCTCCATACAAATTTGATGCGCCATTTGGAAGAAAGTACAGGTCATCTGCCTGAGGCCTCAATCCGTTTGGCTCCAGCGTATTGTTCAGGTCAAATCCTCCTTCTATCATCCCGTAAAGGTAGAACTCGTTTTCACCCAATTCTTTAATTCCAAATTCTTTGGTAATCTGGTCGAACCAAAACTGTTCGGTACGGCTTAGTGATTCCCTGTTTATGTCGATAAGTCCGGCATCAATTTCTCCCCGCGTGTAAGGCAAAGAAGTGGGATTCAGCTCCGTAAAATGCCCTCTTTGCTGAAGGTTCTTAATGTAGGTGTACACATGATTATCAAGATGGATTACCTGATTCTTTTGGGCATAGGCAAGCTCAGTACAAAAACTGAATACTACCCCGAAGATCAAAAAAGAAATACTGAGTTTTGAACGCATGATTTGAATTATTTTATGAAGTAAGGCTTAATATAACGCTATTAAGCGCTCTTGATAAATGAATTTTCAAATATCCGTTTTGTGAATTGCATACCAACTTTTATACAAGCCCAGATGAGTAAAACAGGATAGAAAAATTTTAAACCCGGTCTATATTTAAACAGGATGTTTTTAATGTACCGGTGTTGATTTTGAAATTCTCTTTTAGCCGAAAACTTCCGTTTACCCATACCGCCTTCAATATCAAACCTTCTTATCAAAGCAGGTTCTTTTCTGAAATCGAGCCGAAAACCATCTTTTAAACAGGGTTTTAATTTAAAGGCAAAAGAATGTTCATCCTGATTTTTTACAGAGGTGTCCCAAAGCCCTGCTTTCAAGGCCCATTTTCTTCTTATGGATGAGTTTGTACCGTGCAGCCAATCAACATTACTTACATCTTCATCAAACTGAGCAAAGGTGTAGGGAGTGCCTAAAAAACTATAAGACATACAGGTTTTTCTTATGAACCATCTCATAAATGATAAATAGGGACAGTCTTTATTCTCCCCGATATGCCTTCCGGTAAACCCCACCAGTTTCTCGTCCTGATATGCCCTCTCATGTTTACTGATCCATTCAGATGAAAACGGAAGATCATCATCATCCACAAAGATCAGTATCTCTCCTTCTGCATGTTCAACGCCTTTATTGCGGGCTTTAGGTCCACCAAGTGGCGGGTATTTGAAAAGCTTGATCTTGTTATCTTCTGCTAATTTCTCGAGAAGTGCATAATCTGAAGCTTCATACTCGGTAGATTGTTCGATCACAATGATCTCATACGAATCAAAGTCTTGATCGAGTAATACCTCCAATAATTCGCATAAAGTTTTTATTCGATTATAAGACCTTACAATAACTGAAATTCGTGGACTCACTCTGCTCTTTCAGCCCTTTTTCGGAGACTGTTCATCAGCGAGTCAAACCCTTTCTGATTGATGATACGCTGGAATTGCCGATGGTAGGAACTTGCCGTAGAAACATCATCTATTTCCATATCGGTGATCACCCATTCGCCATTTTTAAACTCCATTTCGTAATTCACGGGAGTCCGCACGTTATCAAGCTCGGCAAGGGTTTCTACACGGGCTTCATTTCCATCAGCTTCGATGGAGTTGTACGTAACTTTAGCACGGTATATATCAAGTTTATTTAACGACTGATCTCTTACTATTGTTGAGAAAAGATCAACAAATTCATTCCGTTCTTCCTCAGAAATTGTATTGAAGGTATCGTCAAGAGCTTCTCTTGCCATAGCCTCAAAGTCTATCACCCCATTAATGATCTCCTTGAGTTCTGCCCGTTGGGCATCGGTATATTCTGTTCCTTCAGGCCCTAAAAGCTCTTTGATCTCTTGGTCTCTTTCTTCGAGCATACTTCTGATCTCATCACTTGAATTCTGAGCTGTAGCACTGTTTACGAGAAGCAGGCTGAGTAAAAATATAGTAACGGTTGTCTCTAAAAATTTCATCATATTTATATAATCAATTTGTGACCAGTGTTGTTAACGGAATACCTGCCGATTTATTCAATTTGGCGAGTGAGGAATTGTATTCAAAAATGTACTGCTTAAGCTGAAGTTTAAGTTCAAGCTCTTTCCGCATGGCATCAATGAGATCCTTGGCATCACCCATCCCAAAATCATAATCCAGTTGTTCCTGTCTCAGCCATCTTTTAGATGTAACAAGTGCATTGTCAGTTTGTTCCACTTTTACGTTGGCCAAAGAAGCCGTCCGATAATTATTATTCACTTCCAGCAAGATACCGTCTTGAGCTGCATCCTTTGCATAAGTAACTTTGTTCAGTTCAATCTGTGAACGTTCCAGAGAGGCTTTGATAGAAAAGAAATTCAGATCCTGTCTTATAGTAAATCCAAATCCACCACTTAAATAATTGGTAGTGTTCCGAATAAAGGGGTTCGATTGCCTTGGTCGGTTCGGGGTGTTTGCGAAATTGAAGTACCCTGCGAGATATAAGCCGGGTAGTTTCTGCTTTTTAAGGGAAGACATGAAGGTTTCGGTAGCTTCACGCCCTATTTCCAGTGCTTTTAACTCGGGACGATTGCTAAATGCAGCATTTTGATAAAATTGCCTGCTTTCAATATTAGCAGCAACGGGATCAAGGAACTGTACTGTAGGCTCGTAGATCTCATTTTTGTCATTTCTCAGTACATAATTCCATGTATCCCGAACAAAAGCCATATTCTCAAATACTTCTGCTTTCTGGATCTCAAATTCTGACTTAAAGATCTCGAATTTAAAAACTTCAGAATCATCAAGATCAGAGTCTCCTTCTTCCTGCATTTCATTAAGCTGTCGCTCAATCTGATTTACTTTGTCTTGCGCTTCTTCTAATAACCTTTCTATTTCCAAAGCTAGTACATAGCTGAAATAAAGGTCAAACAATCGTAATTCCAATTCTGATTGTGTTGCATCCAATTCGTATTCAGCAGCTTCTGCTCCTAATTTTGCTGCTTCTACTGCTTTATTAATTGCCCCCCAGGTAAAAAGTGGTTGAGCTACAGTAACCTGTAAGCGGGTAAATATTGCCCAGTTATCCCAATCATTAATAAGATTTGGGTCCAGGTAATATTCATCTTCCGGCAGGTTGGGATCATTACTTTTAATACCGGGAACCAAACCATGTTGACTGTCAAAACTTGCGTTTGGTAAATAACGCTGGGCTTTCGCCTGATCTACCCTGTTCTCAGCCAGCTCTATATCCTGACGCTGATAATCTATTTGTCCGGAGTTCTCAAGTGCTTTTGCCAGAAAGCTGTCAAAGTCAATACTCAGTGTATCCTGTGCAAATACGGACGTATTAAAAAGATAAACAAAGAAAACAGTAATAAAGAAAATTCGTGCTGTCATAAGGTATTTTGGTTTGAAGCGTAACGAATGCACGACGATAATATTTATATTATATATAAAACAAAAATAGCCCCAAATGGGGCTATTTTCAAAAGCGGAGAGCGAGGGATTCGAACCCCCGGAGACCGTGAAGCCTCAACGGTTTTCAAGACCGCCGCATTCGACCACTCTGCCAGCTCTCCTAATTTTCACTGAGTGCCTGAGCACCTGATACAATTTCAGAAATTTCTGTAGTAATTGCGCTTTGTCGTGCCTGATTGTATTTCAATCGAAGCTCTTTCTCAAGATCCTTCGCATTTTCAGTGGCGCTGTCCATTGCGGTCATTCGTGCTCCCTGTTCTGATGCATTTGATTCAAGGACCGCACGCCATAACTGCATGTTCAAATACAAGGGCAGCAATCGGTCTAATATCGCCTGAGAATTTGGCTCGTAAAGGTAATCAATAGCTTGTTCAGATGCATTATCGGATTTTACATTTCCGATATTTTCTGCATCTATTGGCAGTACTTGCTGAACTTTCCTATTCTGAGCAATTACAGATTTGAATTCATTGAAAGCAATATATACTTCGTCAAATTCACCTTTAATGAACTGCCCGGTTGCCGTTTCCATGATTGATGATACCGCATCATATTGGATGTCATCAAAAAAGCCGGGAAAGCTTTCGATTACATTATACTTTCTTTTCTTAAAGTAGGCCGTTGCCTTCTTCCCTATAGCTACAACAGAAAGAGTTTTATTATCCAGATGTTTCTGGAAATTTGAGTGAAGCTGTTTTTCAACTTCCTTAAAAAGGTTGTTGTTAAAACCACCACACAAGCCTCGGTCTGAACCAACAACGATAAACAAAACATTTTCGACTTCTTCAGGCTTACGCATTACAGGATTGGATGTCTTGTCAGATCCCGTCAAACGCCCGGCAACTTCCGCTATTTTGGAAGCATAAGGACGAGTTCGAGTCATCTTGTCCTGAGCTTTTCTAAGCTTAGCAGCAGCCACCATTTTCATGGCTTTGGTGATCTGCTGTGTATTATTAACAGATGATATCCGATTCCGTATATCTCGAAGGTTCGCCATCGATAGTGCTTATTTAGTTGGTTGCCGTGATTTGATCGATCACAGAATTTGCGATCTCGATCAGTTGTTCACCGAATGTGTCAGAAAGGGTACCGTTGGAAGCAAGGGCATCCATTTCTTTCTCATATTTGATACCTACAGTTTCAAGGAATTGTTCTTCAAATTCTGAGATCTGTGACACTTCCAGTTTGTTGAGCAATCCTTTATCATTCACTTTTAGAAGGGCGATTTGCTGCTCAACAGGCAGTGGCTGATATTCACCCTGCTTAAGCAATTCTACCGTACGCTCTCCGGTTCTAAGCTGAGCCTGAGTGGAAGCATCAAGATCGGAACCGAACTTGGCAAATGCTTCCAACTCACGATACTGGGCCAAGTCAAGCTTCAGAGTACCGGAAAGTTTCTTCATGGATTTAACCTGAGCAGAACCACCTACACGCGATACAGAAGTACCAACATCAATAGCTGGACGAATACCCTGGTTAAACAAATCCGTATCAAGGAAAATCTGGCCGTCAGTAATAGAAATTACGTTTGTGGGAATATAGGCGGAAACATCACCAGCCTGCGTTTCAATAACAGGAAGTGCTGTTAAAGACCCTCCTCCTTTCACTTGTGACTTCAGTTCTTCAGGGATGTTGTTCATCTCTCTGGCAACTTTGTCATCACTAATGATTTTAGCAGCACGCTCGAGTAATCGACTGTGAAGATAGAATACATCACCGGGATATGCTTCACGTCCCGGAGGTCGTTTCAATAGCAATGAAAGTTCACGGTATGCAACAGCTTGTTTCGAGAGATCATCATAAATCACCAGGGCATGCCGGCCGGTATCACGGAAGTACTCCCCGATGGCAGCACCCGCAAATGGAGCAATATAACGCATAGGTGCAGACACACTTGCCGGAGCAGCAACAATAGTGGTATATTCCATCGCGCCATTCTCTTCAAGTACTTTACGAATATTAGCTACAGTAGAACCTTTTTGGCCAACAGCTACATAAATACAGTATACAGGTTTTTCCGTATCCTGAGTTTGCTTTTGGTTAATGATGGTATCAATAGCTACCGCTGTTTTACCTGTTTGGCGGTCACCAATGATAAGCTCTCGCTGTCCACGGCCAATCGGAATCAAAGAGTCAATTGATTTCAGTCCGGTTTGCAGGGGCTCGGTTACAGGTTCACGGTAAATTACGCCGGGAGCTTTCCGCTCTAACGGTAACCGGATGGTTTTCCCTGTAATAGCACCTTTGCCATCAATGGGATTTCCCAGTGGGTCAATTACTCGTCCCAATAATCCTTCGCCAACATTCATTGAGGCGATATCCTTGGTTCTTTTTACCGTATGACCTTCTTCTACTGCACTTGATGACCCGAAAAGGACGATACCTACGTTGTCCTCCTCAAGGTTAAGTACCATACCGGTAACACTTTTACCTTTTTGATCTTTTGAATCCGGTAATTCAACCAATTCACCTGCTTGTACTTTTGACAGCCCGTAAACTCGAGCGATACCATCACCTACTTCAAGAACGGTACCTACATCATACGTATCAGCTTCGTTGTCGAAGCCTGAAAGTTGCTTTCGTAGTATGGCTGAAACTTCGTCTGGTCTGACTTGACTCATTGTATATATCTGATTAAAAAAATGTTGTGATTTTATCCCGCAGCAGCGCTTAGGAATACATCTTCAAGCTGTTCTAATTTATACTTAACAGTGGCATTGATAACCGTATCATCTATCTTCACGGCCATACCACCTCTAAGGTCTTCCTGTACAATTGTGGAGATGTTCACCGTTTTGTTGGTTATTTCCTCCAGCTTTTGCTTAACATCAGCAAGCTGCTTGTCATCTAATTCTTTAGCCACAAACACTTCTGCTGAAATAATACCGGCATGCTCGTTGTATTTTTCAACAAAAGCAGCAACGATCTGATCCAACATATTCTCTCGGTTCTTGCGCGCAATAAGTGTAATGTATTTATGCACCAGCTCGCTTACCTTACCCTCAAAAATTGCGTTTAGTGCGGCAACTTTTTTATGAGGCTTGATCACAGGACTCCTCAAAAACACAAGTAAATCCCGCGACTCTTCGATGGTTCTTTTTATAAGAAGTATATCTTCAAGCGTACGATCTAATACGTGCTGTTCTTTAGCAAGCTCCAAAAGTGCGGTGGCGTAGCGGCGTGCCGCTTTAGATACCAGCATAAATTATAGTTAGTTTTTAGTAAGGTCGGATAAAAAATTATCCACCAGCTTGTTATTCTTCGCATTATCAAGCTCGGCGTCAATAATAATAGAAGCAGATTTTACAGCAAGTTTAGCTACCTCTTCTCGTAATTCAACCAATGCCTGATTTTTTTCTTGCTCAATAGAAGCTCTTGCCTGCTCTATGAGATGAGCAGCTTCTTCTTTAGCCTTGCTGATTCGTTCTGAACGGATCAGTTCTGCTTCTTCTACGGCTTCCTTACGTATTTGCTGAGCTTTGATCTCAGCATCGCGCAGAGCTTTTTCGTTGTCTTTGGATATTTTTTCTGCTTTGGCAATTGCTTGCTCTGCAGATTCCAAAGACTCCTTGATATTTTGCTCTCGCTCCTGGAGTGCCGTCATAATTGGAGGTACGGCATACTTTATCATTACAAAAAGAAATGCGATCAAAGAAACTAAGATCCAGATCGCAAATCCGGTATTAAATGACAGTAAGCCTCCTCCGCCTGCTAAAAGAAAAGTCATAGATAATTACCTATTATTGACCAATTCCAAGAGCAAGAAGAATACATATAACGGCACCAAGAAGAGCAACACCTTCAATAAAGGCTGCTGTCAAAATCATAGCGCCACGGATGTCACCGGAAGCTTCAGGCTGACGTGCAATACTTTCTGTAGCCGCCTTACCAATCATTCCGATTCCAAGTCCGGCACCAAGTGCTACGATTCCTGCGCCAATACCAGCTGCTAATAATCCCATAATTCTGTTTGTTTAGTTAATTAGTTATTGATTTGTTGTTAGTTCAGTTAGCTGAAACTTCTTCAGCACTATGTTCTGTGTAATATCCTTCTTCTGAATGCGCATGATCTTCAGCAGCCATCCCAATAAATACAGCGGATAGCAATGTGAAGATGTATGCCTGCAATAATGCTACAAATGCTTTTAATGCGTACAGCACAACAGTCAATGATACTGAGAAAATTCCAACGCCATAGGCTGCTCCGGCTCCGAACAGATCAGCGAAAATAAATACCAATCCAAGAATGGCTATGATCATGATCTTTCCCGATAGCATGTTTGCAAAAAGTCGTATAGCCAGCGCGAATGGCTTGGTAAACATACCAAGGATCTCAACCGGTGTTAAAATAACCCGTACCCATGTAGGTACGCCAGGGAACCAAAATATATGCGCCCAATAATCCTTTGTACCACTAAATTGAGTAATCACAAATGTTACAAATGCCAGGGTTGCCGTCACCGTCAGATCCGCTGTTGCCGTAGCCGCCCAAGGTAATAATCCGAACAAGTTCATAAAGGAGATACCCATAAACATGGTAAAGAGAAAGGGTACGTACCGATCGGCCTTGTGATGATCAATATTATCACGGGCTACATCGTCCCGAATAAACACGAATAATACCTCAAATATATTCTGAAATGCTCCTTGTGGCTCAACCGTTCTGCCAATGCCACGCTTATATCTGCCGGCAGCCATCACTGTTAAAACAAGAGCTAAAAGCATCCCCATCCAAAAATAGATCAAATGAGAAGTAATAGAGAGATCTACAATAATGTGCCCTCCATTAGCAGGAACCAAAGCTCCTTCTTCAGTTTCAACAAACTCACCTGACTCCAATACTGATTTTGTTGACAAATAAGCACTTAATTTTGATTCTCCTTCTGCAGATTCCCAATAAAAAATTCTCGGTAAATATATTTTACCACCGTTAATAAATCCGGGGACCTTAAAATAATCGTGATCAGCAACAGTGCCCATAACGTCGAGTACCTGAGCTTCATCTTGTTCAGATGCGAATGTGTTTGAGGTGCTAATTGATAAAAATAAAAGAGTTAAAAAAACTCGACGCAGGGTTTGAACCATTTTAACTGCTACTCTTTTTGTAGAATTTTGTTTAAAAAAATCATTTCCGTTACAGATTGGCAAAGATAGGAAATTATGAAACTAACTGTAAAGTAGAATTCATCAATTTTTGTTGCTCCAAGCAAAATTCCGAACAAAGCTAATACCAACAAAAACCTGACCGCAATTGAGAAGAAAAAAATCTGCGTAAATAGGCTGTTCTCTACATCTTTGAAGGAATCAAAAATCCACGCACTGCTGCTTACGAAGATGGTACTGAGCATAACTCCGGACAATACTGCTATCCCCTGATTCTCTCCCACCCAAAAGAAACCAAAACTAAAGAGCATAAGAATTCCGGAAAAAATTAACGTTCCTTTCAGAACCGATTCATCCAGCTTTATCATTATCCCTTTTATTGAGCTTGTTATTGATCCGGGCAATCATTAAACCAAATGCTATCATAGCTAACAAAACACCGATCAGTATAAATACAGGAGATGTTTCAAAAAAAATATCCAAAAAATACCCCGTTAAGATAGGAATGGCCAGGGATGCCGCGATCTCAGCTCCCAAACCCAAATATTCAGCGTATTTCTTAGGTAAAATATTTTTAGCCAATGAATCAGGAGGAACTCTTTACTTTGGTATCACCTGCGTAATCCACATCGCTTTTATCTGATAATGATTTTGTATCAGAACCCATGCGGCATGAACCATTTATCTGCGCACCTTCCTCCACGATCAGTGTTTTAGTGTAGATATTTCCATCAATAATGGCACTCTCCCGGAGCGTAAGTTTACCGGATACTTTTACCTCCCCTTCCACACTGCCTGCAATGTCGGCATCAGATGAGGTCATGTTTCCAATAATTTTACCGTTTCCTGTTACTATGAGTTTCCCTTTAGAAACCGCTTCTCCCTCTACGATACCCGCTATACGAATATCGGTTTGAGAACTCAAGTTGCCTTTGAGCTTTGTACCTTCACTTAAAATATTTACTGCCGGGGAATGATTCGACTTTTCTGACACGTTATTAGTGGATTTTTTAGAATTTAACATATGATATATTATTTGATTAAATAGAGTTCAGGATTTTGAGGTACTCCATTTCTCCATATCTCGAAATGAAGATGCGGCCCCGTACTTAATACCCCGGCGTTACCAATTTCACCAAGAATATCACCTTTTAATACCAGGTCGCCTTCCTTCTTATTTAATTTTGAGAGGTGTTTATAGGTTGTAACCACCCCCCTGCTGTGCTGTACGGATATTACATATCCATTGTTAATTGTCCAACTGCTATTAAAAACAGATCCATCTGCTATATTAATCACAGGTTCATTGTTTCTTGTAGCAATATCAAGTCCATAATGTTCTTCTTCAGGTAAATACTTTCTGGTTAATGAACCCCGAACCGGATATTTACTTGGAAAATCAGGAGCTGATTTAGATACATTTGAGAATAAAACTTCATTCTGTGAGAGCCGCTCAAATGTACCGGATTGTTCAAAAGATATAAAATCATTGTTTTGAAAAGGATCTACTTCATTGAAGAAGTCTTCAAACCTTTGATCCATCGCTAAAGTTGTATCTATACTTAGCCGGATGATCTTTTTCATTTCACGAAGCTGAAGATCTCTTTGCTGCAGTGAATCTTCAAGTGAAATGGCCTTTTCAGAAACTTCCAGTATCTGCGCCCTCATTTCGGCATCATCGGTACTGTATAATAATCCACCGAGCGGAGTCAGCATAAAGATCAATGCCACAACTGTAGCAAAACATAGGGAGATCGCCAGTATCAGTCCAAATAACTCATTTGGATATACTTTGTAGGAGTTATCTTCGTCAGGCCTGGAGTCGTCCAATAGCATTACCGTAATTTTCTTACGGCGTTGCTCAAATAATTTTTTAAGTAAATCTAACATTGTGATTCTAAGTTAAACAATAGCTATTAATTAATGGGATGAAATTTCGTCAAAAATTTAAGCCACTTATTTGGTTATTTTTTTGGCCATATTGAGATCTGAATTCCAAACTTCCTTCAGGCAATTTTCCATCATTCCACAGTTTGTATAAACGAGCTATTCCAAAAATTATGACCTTCTCTGATTTCAGATCTCCAAAAAAACCGGCATTGTATTTATTCAGAAGCCCCCCCTCATGAACCAAACCCGGGATAGGTTTCGGTTCCAATATACTCGAACAGCTTACCGGTCTTTATCTGTTTGTGGTTTGGGGCAAAATTAGAGAGCATCCATAAGATATCCGCTTCTTTTAAATTTGATGCGGCTACTTCATGAGAGAGGTACCCGTAATCTGTAACAGATTCTTTTAACCTGAGTTCGATTAAAAAGCAGGTTCTATCATAGGCATGATGGTCATTTCGCGACGAGTGCCTGAAATCTACTTGTTTTTTTACGTATTTATGATTGAATTACTGGCAATAATAAGATCCCTGCCTTCGCAGGGATGGCTTTTTAGACATTTTTCAAGCTA